>BNJT01002661.1_pt1 | contig 881204 bp, 1102 predicted proteins | sample 8540491 | NCBI WGS metagenome assembly BNJT01 (sample SAMD00202455, study PRJDB9452) | human saliva metagenome | host: Homo sapiens | reverse complement strand
AACTATTTCAGCATAGAGTTTGTCAGTACAAGCTCTATGCTGATTCTTTTATAAGGTACAAAAGAGCTCTCATAGCTCTTTTGAAGTTATATGCTGCGGCAGCTAATAATACATTGATAGCATCTCCTTTCACACCTTTATAAAAGTTGCGAGATAATCGGTGGTCTGCTTTAAGATGTCCTATCGTTGGCTCTATACCAGCTCGTTTACAAAAATAGTTTGTGTTTCTTTCTTTTTTTGGTAGTAGTTGTCTTTAGCTTTAGGAGTATCAGGGATGAGTATCTTTGTCTGTCCAATCTGCTTTATACCTCTATACCCTCTATCTCCAGCTAACTTGTCAACCTTCCTTCCTGTCATCCTTTGGGTTTGTTCTAACGTCTTTTCGATAGTATGCCCATCATATTCATTCCTAAAAAGAACATGCACCAAGAATAAGTCCTGACCATGAGCGAAGAATAGATACTTTATTGCCAAACTCATATTGCTTATGTTCCTTACCCTTGCTGATACAAACTACATCTGGTTCGTGCAGAGAATATACTTTGTTCTTTGACTTTCGGTTCTGAGAAAGAACTCTGTAATATAGCTCAAACATCTTCTCATATCCTTTCCTTCCCCCAAGATTACGCTCTAGCTCTCTTACTAATCTACCTGCTATAGTTTTCAGTTGCCTATCTGCCTTAAGAGCTTTCTTACGATTCTTGGGATGATTACGAAAAACGTTGGGAACGGTAAATTCCTTTCAAGGTACGCGTATAACTCTGTCGTAGAGGAAGACTCTTGTCATGAGCTATCTTCAGAACGTTTTTGATTATCTTTTTATGCAACTTCGCATCTGTAGGATAGGTTATATTCTTCTCCTGCACGGTAGAATCAATGAAAGCCGTATCAAAATGGTCTTCGTTATCATGGTCGGTATTAACGCGGATGCTCTCGGCTAATATTAACTCCATACCTTTTTCACCTATACGATTTCTGAAGTGAACTAACTCGGAAGCGTCACAGGGTTGTTTGGGCATAAATTCAAGTCCACCACAGAAATATTGGTAGTAAGCATTCTCGCTCCATTGAGATACCACCATTTCATCTGACACATATCTCGTTCACGGGCTCAAATCAAACATGAAAAATAAGCTTATGCCCTTGTGGGACAAAATGATGCTGCGTAAGCGATATATAATAGAATGCATCAACGAACTACTCAAGAACAAGGCCAACCTTGTTCATTCACGCCATCACACCGTACATAACTTCCTCATGAATCTCTGTGTGCGGCATTGGCTGCATACTGTTTCTTCGAGAATAAGCCAGAGGCACTGCCCGTGCGCATTGAAAAGAGGAGGTAATTGGAATCTTTCTAAGCAAATCCTTATCCCGAACTGGCGTATTAATTTAGATTTCAGTTAGCGTTGATTATTGAAATGTAAAAATATTCAGCACAATTTTAACATAAAAACAGCCATTTTTGTTCACCAACGGTCCATACACTCGCAAATATTCGATTCCTGCGAGGGTTTTGTTTTAAACGAGAAAGGGCGCATGTTGTGAATGCTTCAAAAACTGCATTTGCATTGCATAAACATGTGGCGTTTGCAGAAAAAAAGGGTGGTTTACGGCTAAAAACATCCCTTTTTATAGCAAATAGCGCGCTAATTAGTAGCAAAAACGCAATGCTAACTGCAGCAAAACGCAAGGCTAACTGCAGCAAAACGCAATGCTAAATGCTGCTAAATGCAAGGTGAAATGATGCAAAGCGTAAGGCAAGATGCATAATCTTGCACATTGTATGTTGGATTTATTGAGCTATGGCCTATTAAAACAGATGTCTTTTAGGTGAAAAAAGAGGTGTAAAAGTGGAGTTTTAGCGAATAAAACGTGTTTTTTTGGGAGCAATGAAAAATTGTGAGTTGGGCACCAAATAGAAAAGGCTAAATGGTGCAAAATGCACGTTACGTGCTCAAAAATGGCGTAAAAATAAAAAATTGAAAGACTCAAAATTGGTCTAAAACTATGCTTTCAGGTCTCTATTTTTGCTAGAAAAAGGTGGCTTTGGATGTTGTGTTTTTGTAAAAATAATATTACTACAAACAACGCGGCTATAGTGATAACCGCCACAGTTTATACATTACCCTCTTTTTGGGCTGTTGATAAGCATTGCGCTAACTTCTAGATGAAGTGAGAAACAGACTTGTATATCTTAGTGGACATAGAACGGGGGAATAAAACACGAAGTGTACTTAGTGGCAGTAAAGCAATAGTAAGCTACGCATTGTTTTAAAAGCTATAAATAAGTCTGTAAAATGGAAATCAATAAACCTTATAGTTGTTTTTCTTAATATACATTAAAGCGTTAACTAGAAAATAATTACATTTGCAGACGTAAATAGTAGTTGTACAGAAAGATAAGAACGAAATTCAAAAATAAGATAAAGTATAGAAGAAAAAAAGGATAACAAAATGATTCAAAAAAATATAAAGACGCCAAAAACCCAGTAGCTTATACTGGGAAAACAAATCGTTGCTTACCGTTGACTAGGCGAAAAGACCAATCCCACCTTATTGTTTCTCAATCATTTAGCATCGACACTCGATAGTTGTGACCCCGAAGTGATGGAGGCACTGGCTCAATATGATGATGTTATTGCGCTAGATTATCAAGGAGTGGGCCAATCCACGGGCCAAGCGCGCGAGACAATAGAAGCAATGGCCCACGATGTTCTAGCCTTTGTTAGCACGTTAGAGTTAACTGCAATTCGTGTTGTGGGTTTTTCGCTAGGTGGATTTGTGGCACAACAAATGTTATTGAAAGCACCAGAGCGTTTTACGAAGTGTATTTTAGCAGGTACAGGAGGTGCAGGAGGCGAGGGTATAGACCGTGTTACGCGCATCACTATTTATGATATATTGCGTGGATGGGTAACCCTTCGCGACCCCAAGCATTATCTTTTCTTTCCGGTTACGCCAGCAGGTCAGTAAGCGGCGCGTGATTTTATAGCACGAATAAAGCGCACCGAAGATAAAGACACCTCCATTAAGTTGTCTGCTTTTTCCTGCGCAACTAAGGGCCATTTCGGTATGGGCAAACAGGGAGAAAGACGATTTGTCGAAGATAACAATCCCAGTATGGGTTGTTAATGGCGACAACGACCGCATGGTTCCTACGCAGAACTCGTACGATTTAGCCAATCGCATACCAGGAGCAAAGCTCACTATCTATCCCAATGCGGGGCATGGGGCTATATTTCAGTATCACGAGGACTTTGTAAATAAGGCATTAGAATTTTTTTAAAAATAGAAGATAAAAATGAGAGCAATACAAATAGATGGTTATAAAACAGGCGATGTAAAGGTTGCATTAAGCCAAGTGGATATGCCACAAGTGGGTGATAACGATGTGCTGGTAAAGGTGAAAACGGCAGCGGTTAATCCGCTCGACCTCCTTATTGCACATGGTGATGTAAAGTTGGTGGTGCCCTATAACTTCCCGCTTACCATGGGAAACGAGATGGTTGGGGTTGTAGAACGAGTTGGAGCAAAAGTGAATAACTTTGAAGTAGGCAACCGAGTCTTTGCTCGCTTGCCGTTACAGCGTATTGGTGCATTTGCCGAATATGTGGCAGTAGATGCCGAAGCGTTGGCCATAGTGCCCGAATATCTAACTGATGAAGAAGCAGCTGCCATACCACTTACAGCCCTAACGGCCGAACAGGCTTTAGACCTTCTGCACTTGAAAACTAACAGCAGTTTGTTTATATCAGGAGGTTCGGGAAGCTTTGGGGCTATGGCTATACCATTGTCGGCTGCAAGAGGTCTGAAAGTTATTACCAGTGGAGGTGTAGAAGCTAAGGAACGAACCTTGGCTTTGGGTGCAGATAGATTTTTTGATTATCGCACCGAAGATTATACTGAGCATCTTCGTGATGTGGATGGTGCCATAGATTCGCTTGGTGATAAGGAGTTGCCTCGCCTCTTCTCCATTCTGAGACAGGGTGCAACGGTGGTTTCTCTAAGGGGATGCCCAATGGTAGCTTTGCAAAAACCTTTGGTTTACCGTTGTGGAAGCAATGGTTGTTTTAAACTTGTTGGTCTTAAAAATGAGCGTATGGCTGCACGTAAGGGTCAGAAATATCATTTTATCTTTGTGACGTCTGATGGAAAGCAGCTGCAAAGGGCTGCGTCGATATTAGAAAAGTGCAATGTGCGTCCTGCCGTTGGTAATGTCTACTCGCTTAAACAGGCCGAAGAGGCTTTGCGCGACGTGGCTGCTGGTTCTAAGAAAGGCAAGGTGATTATTAAACTTTAATAGTTGATAAGCCCCTGTATAGAATTTGTTTGATGGGCGAAAAAGGCTGTATATATATTGTGAAGGGCAAACCCACGCCCCAAAAAGAAATAGTACAAGCAAAGAAGCCGACAAAAATAAAAGATGTTAGGCAACAACGCAAAAACAAGAATTCTGGAAACATTGTGGTATAATGACCGTAAGAAAATAAATCCCAGAATAAAAGTTTACTTTTTCTAAACAGATAAACTTATTATTTGATGCAATATTTTTTTATTTATTGCAATTCATATTGCAAACTTAGAGATTGGGGTTTAGGTACAGCAATGTAATTGATAAACAGCAGTGCATAAACCACAAGTAACATAAAGCCCTTATATGAAACCAATCATATAAGGGCTTTTTATGAAGTATCAAAGAGGTAAAATTAAGATGTTGTAACCCTTTTCACCTTTTCACCACCTTTTCACTCTTTCACCTTTTTACTCACCTTTTCGCCTTTCACTCACCTTTTCGCCTTTCACAAATTGATAGCCGCTCCCACCATAAAGTTAGCCCCCATCGGTGAGAGGCGAGTTGAGATAATGGTATTCAGGTCGATAATTGAGAACGTTGTCAACCGTGAGTGTAAGGGTTAAAAAGCTACCGATTTGTTGCACAGCCGACACCTTCCACAGCGTATAAGCAGGATAGTAGATGGTTTTTGTGCCTTTAGAGAGGTCGTAATAGTCAACAAATTCCACGTTGTTTACCCCCGAAAGTGCACGGCCATCCACGTTAACAGCCAGCTGATAGTGTTTGTTAAAGCGGTGGATATAGTCCCAGTGCGCCGTGAACGAATGTTTGCGGGCCGGTAAAGTATTGGTTGTTAATTTCTTTACCATTCTTATCTTTGGGCAGTCGTTCGTTAGTGTAGCAGTAAGAGAGTTGTGTTGACATGCCGTTTTGCAACTTAAATTTCAGCGTTGCTTCGCAGCCAAACACCGCATAGTGTTCCAAATTAACGTAGGGCAGTTGTGGCATGGGGTCGGCAATCGAAGACTTAGTGGGCGAGCCTGTCGCAATTTTGTTATTCACCAGGTTGTAATGTCCGCTTAGTGTGAATATATAGCGTAGACGAGAGTATTCGGCCGAGAGATTAAAGTTATGACTGGTTTCGGCTTTAAGGTTGGGATTGCCCACAACGAGCCAGATACCAGCCATATCGAAATTATAATATTTCTCTTTCAGCGTAGGCGAACGAAAGCCCATGCCATAGCCAAAGCGTAGGTTGAGGTGATTGATGGGAGTGTGTCGGATGCTAAATTTGGGGGTAAGACGCGTGATGCCATGGTCTGAAAAAGTGGTCAAGACGCAAGGCCCCAACCATTTCCCAGGCCTTTCCTAGATTTAAGTCGTATTGTGCAAACACATCGCACGATCCTTGTTTGCGTGTTCGCCCTTCTAGATTAGGGATTTAAAAAGCCAGTCGTGCAGATAGTCGGCCCCAGCCGAAAACACGTCGCCCTCTCGTAAGTTAAGCGTGTAGAGCATTCGGAAAGCGTTTTTGCACATTAGAATAGTTTCGTATGTCAAGACCAAGCAGGCGCATAGAGTTCGACTTATCATATTGGTCGAACGAGTAGCTCAGTTCCACTTGCTGTTTGTCTGAAGGTTGCCATTGCGCCCTAAGGCCACCAGTAAAGTCTCGATAGCGTTCGGGGATGTCGATCGTTCTTGCCGTTTCGCGGAAGAAATAGCCCGCTCTAGCTGATAGTTTCAGTTCTTTCCAGGGGTTGAAATACAGTTGATTGTTGGCGTTCCACGTTTTATCGCCATAGATAGTGGATATCACTTGAGCCTGAGGAGCAGGCCCGTTGTGCACGGTGTAATTGTTAATAGAGGTATGGCTAAGCGCCAGCACGTTGGCCCATTTCCCTGCTTTTAGTTGCAAGTTCATGCCATGCCGCCATTCGTTGTGTTTAGCCAGTCTAGCGTTAAGGTTGAGTTTAACGCCTTTTTGTGGCTTTACGGGTGATGATATTGATAACACCTCCGGCGGCATTAGAACCATACAGAGCCGAGGCAGCACCGCGAACAATCTCAATTCGTTCAACATTATCCATGCTGAGGCGTGCAAAATCCACGTCGTCCATGGTTTCTCCAGCCAGTCGTTCGCCGTCAACGAGTATCAGTAAGCTTTGTCCGCCAAATCCAGCAAAGTTCAAATGGGTTTGTTGGTTCATGGCATACGAGAACTCAATGCCAGGCATAGTGGTTTTGTAGCAGGTCGCGCAGGTTGGTGGCATCGGCTTTTTCAATGTCGGTGCGCGATATAACGTTGGTTAATACGGGTGTGCTAGCCAGCAATTTGGGGCTACGAGTGCCAGTAACCACAACCTGGTTGAGGTCGATGGTTCGACTAATTGTGTCGGTGGGCAATGCAGCGCTCGCGGTTACACAGGCTAATAGAGATGCTGAAGCTAAAATTGAGCGGTGAAACATTTAGTGATATATTTGGGAGTATTGATGAGGCGACGAGGGGAGATGTTAACAAGCAGTAGCGTTTACTGGTTAATAGGTGGGTTTAGCTTCCCCCAAGAAAATATGCTTGTATGGAAATATGTTTGAAAGACCACCTCGCTCGTCTTTCCGCATCAAAAATGTGGGTTGTTATTACAAAAGCCTTTGAGCAATTGAGAGGGTTAAACCTATTGTCTTAGCCCAGGGAGTGTGATGGAGGGGCGGAGCTTAATACGGATACCTATAATTAATGGTGAGATAACATTTGGTGCCTGTTGCGGGGTTGATGTAGCTTTCTAGTTGCAAGGCCACGAATTTTCCGTTGTTCAGTTTCACCACAAACACGCGATTGTTATGCTTGAAAGCGGGCGGCATGGGGGAATTTCGAGGCGTAACCAAGAGGAAAGCGCGCGGTTGATGTGGATGCCTTGACATCCGATGAGCTCGTTGAGCATCTGCGATTGGTCTACCCAGACCTCGTTGGTGGTCCATTCGTCGGGTTTGAAGGTTGCTCCCATAAACTGTGCGCTGCTTTCGGGTAGCTGACTCATCGACGTATAGTTGGTTTCTAGCACCGCTCCGCCGTTGGTTCGCACGTTGTCGCGGTGTATGGCGATGCTCCATGCAGGCGGTTCGGGCTGCTTGGCAGTGGGTTTAAAGTCTCTTTTCTCGTTGTGGGATATGCCTTGTTTATACACATCGAACCAATAAGTGTAGATACCCGTTTGGTTATCAGCCTGTGTTTCGTCTTTATTAGTTGGGATGGGGTAGGGCGTAAAGTGGGTTCGGGCATGCAGAAAAAGCATCAGCATCGCCCGATTCGGCCAGCATTTGTAGCGAGTCGAAGTCGATATAATACCAGTTATGCCAGTCGCTGGCGTCGATAACCAATTGGTTATTACTAAGTTTTGGGGCTTTGTCGGGCGAATCGTACACGCCGTCGAAAAGTCCTGTGCAGGCCGTTAATGCAGTGGCAAGAAGGCCAAAAGTCAATAATAGCGTCGGTTTTGCGATGATGCGCATTTCTTATCTGGTGTGTGGGGTTAGGTTGTTTGTTGATAAAGGCCTAGGTAGAAATACTTTGAGGCCTTTTTTAAAGCGAGGGTGAGAGGAAAGCACAGGAGCAAGTGAGATAATGCTTGCCATTGCTTCCCCCTCAGTTATCCCTATCACTTTGTATTAGCTATGTAAAGAAACGTTGTTTTATTTCTGTATTTTGCCAGTAAATGTACCTTTGAGGCCGAAAGGCATTTTGCCTGCCTTATAGTTGTTTTCAACTGTCAAGCTGCCATCTGTTCCAAATACAGCCTTAATGGTGGCATTGTGGTGCTCGTAGTCGCCGTTCATGGTTTCCTTTCCACCATTAACGGCTTTAAGATGCATCTTTACGCCATCTTTCGAATAATCTTTGCTGAAGGTGTTAGTTGCTTCATCAAAGGTAAGATCCTAATGGTGTATTCACCAACGGTTAGGTCGCCCATGATTGTACCAAGAATTTGCTGACTAGAAACCTTGATATTATATTTTCCGTTTTCGTCCATCATGAGACTAACAGTGGTATTGATATTATCGAAAGTGCCGAAAGCGCCGAGGCTGAACGAGTTTTTGCCAGGGTAAGAGCCAAGAAGGGTAGTGGCTTTAGGGGCAGCGCCATTCTTCCATTTGATGGTTGTGGTGCCCATCAGTCCATTGATGGTGATGTTGATGGCCGTCATAGGTCCCGACATGGTGGCGTTGTGTTCAGTGAATTTGCCCGGATTGTGTGCATCGGGAACTTTCATCTTGCCTTGTCCACTGATGTTACCTTTGTTGAGTGTTATTTCAAAAGTGCCTTCACCCCATTTCTCGTCGGTGAATTTGCAATAGGTTTTGCCATCTTTTGTAAACACATCCATCTTGGCTTTGTCGCCATAATAAGTGTCGCCAAAGAATTTAGAGTTTACAAGGAGATAGCCTGTGAAGCTTTTGTTGATGCCAGGCTGTTGCTCTTCGTTGGCAAACTGAATGCTTTTAACTTCGCTGGCTTGATATTTAACGGTGGTTCCGTCGGCCTTGACGATGGTTACCGTTTGTGCCTTTGTGGTGGCTACGCCCGCTAGAAGGGCGAAAAACAAGTGTAAAGAGATATTTCATTTCTTGATGAATTTGAAAGTTCTAGATGTTGATTTAACGATGAACACGCCTGTTTGGCCATTCAAAGGAAGGCTAACAGCGCCGTCGGCATTAACTGTTGCCGACACAACGAGCTGTCCCGATACATTGAATATCGACACGCGCGAGCCAGGTTGTAGGCCTTCGCCGCGAACATCTTCGCCGAAAGAGAATACGGCTTGATTTTCGTTTTGTGAAGGTACTGCACCGATGCCGTTGGTAGAAGGGTCGGCAAATTCGAACGAACGGAACTCGGTTAGAGGGTATTCAACTGTTTGAGAGCCTGCCGTGATTACCAACTTGTTGGTAGTGAACGTAACAGTAGGCTTATCTGAGAGTTTGAAGTACGTGCTTTCGCCAGTCTTTCCACTCACTTTAACGTGGCTGGCAGCTAAGGCCCACGCACTGCCGAACGACAGAGCTATTGCGCAAACTAGCGCCCTGATGGTTGTTCTGATTTTCATTGTTCTTGTATTTTTATGAAATCTAATCTGTTATAACGCCGCAAAAGTAACAATAACTTCTTTTTTTCGGCAATACTCACTTGTTATGATTTTTTTCACTTTTTTTCTATGTCTTGTTTTTGATAATGATGACTATATTTGTGCGTTAATTTTAGCATGATGGTTTTTTGCAATGAAGGGGGCTACGGTAGAGTTTCAGAGGGAAAAAGTAAGCTGTACGCATTCTATCTTTTAGTGTTTATTCAAAAAATATAGATAAATGTTTGCGCGTTTTGTGTTTTTTTGTAAATTTGTGGCGGATACTGCCGACCATTGGGGAGTTGCTATTCGCCTCAGAGGCAAAGTGTTGGCGAAGAATTGCTTTAAGATAATCGATAAAAATCACCTCCTTCTCTTTAGCGGAATGTGGGTTGTATCAAAGAAAGAAGACGTACCTGACCCTTATGATGTACTTTACGAATTTGTCCCTGCTAAGAATTTGCCACCCTCCACAAGCTTTGGCTGTAAGTTGAATAAGTACATGTGGGAGAACAAGGCGGACTGGAAAGCCTATAAGCAAAGAATGAAACAGCAAAGGAAGAACAAGGGAAAGCGGTAACTGGGTTTGAATATAATGATATACTTCAAATTTAATTGCACGGTATTTTACTGGAAACAATTGGCTTATAAAACGATGAAAGCAAGACTATTATCTATAGCCGTGGTGATACTACTCATAGGTTGCGCATCGCTTCCAAAAATACACAATACTTAATAGGCAGCATTCTATTTACTATACGCGGGAACAAACAAGCGAACTCAATAAACGGGTTTGCACGCTTATCCGCAAAAGCAAAGAACGGAGAGACTTTGACAGTATTTACGTGTACCATATCGCGATTTGTCAACTTACATCACAGCTCGGAGGAACAGCAAAGTCACCATCCGAATTTATAAAAGAAGACTTTACAGACTCGGTATTCCTAAGTATATCCCGCCTAGGAAGAATGAAAGTTAAGGCCTTAGATCAAGGCAAAACCTTTCTCAGCACAGAGTCAATCGTGTTGAAAAAAGATAAGAGTTTAGGTGGTGTCGGTTGGATTCAATTCTTTACCGCTGCTAGCTCTGGCGTGAAAACATTTCTTCCCGAAGATATCTCGGAGTTGGTTGACATATTAGAAGACTATGACTTCATAGGTTTCTTTCAGGTTATAAATCTAGACAACAAGATGGGAAACGTCCTTTTTCGCAGTGACACGCCAACGTAATGTTGTCGTTTTCACGTACGGAGCTGGATCATCTACCACAATAACGAAATGGAAATTAAAAGATTTTGGCGACAAATATCTTGGTTTGAGGTTATTCTGAAATACGTTTTTAATTAAGTAACATGGGCTGGTTCGAAGATGTTCCGATAGGTAAACCACTTAGATGGTAACGAGTATGCGTCTGGCATTTTTCTTTAGGACATCAGCTTTTTATAATGAGTATGGCAAAGTTGATATGATTACTGATTCTGTTAAAGGCCCATCAACACGTTTCTTCTATGGGCCTGAGCAAGAGTGCTGGTATTCGGATTTGCACCGCGACAACAAGCTTGTGCGTTCCACCATCTATGCCGGCGACTACGAAGAAGTTTACGAGAATGGTGATTTTTTTAATTTTTAGGATTTATGCATAGCAAAAAAACTTTTTATTCGTGACTTCAATAGTCTTGGTATCCTTTTTGTATAGCTGTACGAATGAACGGGTTCTACAGCCGAATCTGGAAAATAAAGAATGAGGACTTGCGAAGTGCAATAATCGAGTATGATTCATTGTTGCGTACAACCATATCAGACTGTGATTCTTCTTTGATGCGACTTGTGTCGACAAATAATTATCTATTGACGGTATTTGAAAGGCCTTTGAATGATACTGTCACTCAATTCTCAATATCGGTATCCCTAGACACATGGAACCTACAAGATTGCCCCGTGTCACTTGCAAAAGTAAACAATAGAGACGTACTTTTCTACCTGCCAGAATATGGTCACGGTGTAGTTGCTACAGATGGACAATTCCATAAGGATATTACTCGGAAATATTTTCCTGAGGAATACGGACTGTTGGAAACAGGACGGACCTTGCTTACCTCGTGGAATAACGATGTTCCTTGGATGGAACTACGTTTCTGCAAGAATAAACTAGTCCAAAAAGCGATTACCAATTGTATTTAGAAGAGATGGTACTGTTGTTCCACTGAAGTAGTCAAATGACTACAAGTAAAAGCGAAAGACTTATCAAAATTTCTGAAAACTTACGTGTTCTGGTAAGCTAATAAACAAACAGTAAACTGGTAGGGTTTCTAAGTATTGTGCCGATTTTAACAAACTTAATGTAATAGATATTTCACCAAGTTCCGTTCCTAATCCTAAAGCATTCCATAAGAGTCTTATAAATAACGCAAAAATATCTCGTGTTTTTAGATCCTTGGACTAAAACGAAAGATCCTGTTTCCCATATAGAGATACCGCAATAATGAACAATTTATAAAAAAATATAAAGAAATGAAAGCGATTGTAATTTCAATGTTCGTGATGTTGTTTGCTTGCTGTATTGCAAGCACCAATCCACACTTAAATGAGAATAAAAGTGCCATTGTTAAGAAAGAGAGCCTTTATGGATACTGGAGTCTAGATGGGGTTGTTTGGTTACGAATTACTCGGGATAGAATATACTTTGTTGATGAAGATGGGCAGCCCTCTGTTCGATATACACTTAATAAAGATACTCTTACCTGGTATTTTGATGGAATTGCACCTCAAAAAGACATAATAAGTATTCTAAATGATACGCTTTTTACAAGAAATGATGAGGGTGTGGGGAAATATGTTCGTGTAAGATGAACTGGTTTCGGTTTACAAGACCTCTGCAAAACTCCTCTACAAGGGATTTTTAAATAGATAACTTGTTGATAATCAATAATACTTTTTGAAAGTGTGGGGTGTTGCAGGATTTCAGATGAGTGTTCTGCAGAAGTTAAAATGAAGATGAGGCACGTGTGGGCAATTTTTGTCCGTGAAGTTAAAGAATGTACCTTAACATAACAAATGTGTATAGACTAAACAAACTTAGAATGATGAGAAAGAACTTCGTCATATTCATGTTAGCAAGCATTTGCATTCTTTCTGCACATGCTCAACGTTCTTGTAAGGATTGCATACAAGATCTTTACAAGGTGGTGGAGGGTTCACTGCTGGATAGTATTAGCATTGGGCACAGTTTTTATTCTGTGAAATCGCTCTATCAAGGCAAGGGTCATGGCCTTGTTGTCGCTGCAGTCGCAAAAGCCCGAGTGTTCAGTTACGGCAACCCGCTAGATTCTGTGGTTATGCTTGATTTGGGAGACAAAGCACTGTATTTTATGGTGAATACCGAACCGCCTCGTAGCTTTAAACACACAGACATTAATTGTGTGTATGATGGCGAGGGACGTAATCTTCTAAACAAAGAAGACTATATGATGTTCCCCGCAGTGATTAACGATCCTGATGGGTTTACATTCGTTAGAGAAGGACCATCTACGAAGTTTAAGGTTAAGGCAAAGATAGAAAAGGATAAAATCTTTTTCTATACCCCAATCTTAAGCAGTGATTGGTATAGAGTTTATCTTAGGGATGGAGGGCAGTGCATAGGATATGTTCATTGCTCACGAATACTCCCATACGATAAGTGTCCTATAAGAATTAAAAGGAAAATGGAGAAGCTTATGCTTTGATAAGTAAACACATTAGTGTCCCGTTAAAATTGGGACGAGTTAAATATTAATCGAATAGCCCCGGAATGAGGGGACAATCTAGTTCTTTGACATCGTTGAATTTAGTCTTATCGAACAGGTCGGTCAAGTGAGTTTTGTCCGTAAGTGATATGCTAAGGATTTGTAAGACCTCATAGGTCGAGCGCTCCAGTTTCATATCATGATGAACAATAGCCACGAGACAATAGGTTATGATGGCGGCAGCAATCTGGATGCGAACAGCATTCTCCGTAGTGCCCCAGAATTTCTTAATCTTGAGATGCTGTTTTAACCATTTGAAGAAGAGTTCGACCAGCCATCTTTTTCTTGTAAAGTTCCGCAATTTCAAGAGCAGTGAGATGCTTGGCATTGGTGAGAAAAAGTAAATTCACGTTCTTCTTCCTCATCATAATATCTAATGAGTCTAAAAAGACTCAGGATACTTCTTCTCCGACCTATAACCAGTAAGTCTCACTTCGGCATCTGTAAGCACGTTCTTCGGCATGCACCTCTTCCATTTGACAACCTTAAACTTCAAGTTTGTCTTGGCTCTGACTACATAAAAGGAATTCGTTAGATGTATTCTGTAGAGTTCTTTGAATGAGTCATAAGCCCTATCGAATATGTAGTAAGCATTTGGGTCATAAGTAACTAAAGACATTGTTGTTGAATCATGCTTTAATGCACTGGTCACCGTATAGAAGGCTGGAACTTGAGCCTCAATGTCATATAAGACATGGGCTTTAATACCGCCTTTCTTCGCCCTGAATCTTGCCCATGGAAATGTTGAGAGGCATAGAGGAATGGTCGTTGAATCAAATGCATATTTCTTTCCAGGGATATCCAGAAGATTGGTTGACCGTTTCTCGCAAGCCTCCTTCATCATGTAGAAGGCGAAATCTTCGAAGATCCTGTAATCACGATTCTGATTAGCTGATGCAAGAGTCGTTTTGGCAATAGGTTCTCGACCTAATCCAAGATGATATTGCTTGGAACGATGTGCTTCAAAAGCAACAATCAAATCACGAAGACTCTCACGATTACTCAGTTGACCAAACATCATTACAAGCAGTTGATTCCAACAAGTGAAGTGTTTCACGTAGCGATTGCCATCATACTTGCGAACGTAGTTGTTAAACTGAGTCCTGTTCAGAAAAAGCGGTAAGTTGAGCAAAAAAACGTATTTGTCTTGGAACATAGCAGTCAATTGTATCTGACTGCAAAGTTACAAAATCAAGTCCGTTTCATTTCAAAAGCCTGCTTAATAGACTGTATTTCAACTATTTCAAAAAGCGATCAGTCTACTTTAACGGGACATTAGTGAAGTAAACATTAAAGACAAGTGGCAATGGAAAATAACTAACACATCAGACGACCAACTTCCGAAGAGTTACTCTTGATAGAGTATTTAGCACAAAAGGCCCAATATACGCTCAAACCTGATTGGCAGCAGGGCGTATGGGATGAACCTATCACCGAGGAAAGAAATGGTGATGAACAAGTTTCTTGTGGTAATAGTAAAAATGTATGAAGCTTATCCTATATGGTTTGCTCACGATCCTTTTTGGATGATAGGGCGAGGGTGGGGGCATACTGGAAAAAGTTGGGACGTATGAATAGAAAAATGCTATATAACCCCTAAGTTTATCTGTATAAAAACCACACTATTCACAATCTTTTAACGTAAAACCATACCAACTTATACTAACTTTTTGAGATTAGTTATAGCATTACAGAAAAATATTTGTAACTTTGCACACCAAATGTGTGACTTAGAAACCTTTAAGTTGAATCTTAAAGCATTGAAGCAGGGCAAGACCCCGCTGCAATACGTACTTGACGACAGCTTTTTTTGAGGCTATCGACGCCCCCGAAATAAAGAAAGGAAAGGTAAACGTTGAACTGAACGCAGTAAGAAACAACGACCTTTTGAACTGAACTTCGATATTGAAGGTTCGGTCAGCATACCTTGCGACCCTGTGTTTAGACGACATGGAGCAGCCTATAAATACAAAAGATAGGCTGATAGTGAGGTTTGGAGAAGAATATTCAGAAGACGACGAACTGGTAACGCTGGAAGAAGACCCTGGGGTTCTCGACCTTTCGTGGTTCGTTTACGAGTTTATCGCACTCAACATACCCATAAAGCATGTGCACGCACCTGGCAAATGCAACCCAGACATGATAGAAATGCTGGACGCACATGCTGCCAACCGAAGTGGCCATGAGGATGAAGAAGAGGTGATTGACCCACGCTGGATGAAACTGAAAGAAATAAAAAAACAATATTAAAGATTAAAACAAAATGGCACATCCTAAAAGAAGACAGTCCAAGACTCGTACACTTAAAAGAAGAACTCATGATAAGGCCGTAGCTCCCACACTGGCTCTATGCCCCAACTGTGGCGCTTATTACATTTATCACACGGTTTGCCCCACTTGCGGACAGTACAGAGGTAAGGTAGCTATCGTTAAGGAAGAGGTTGCTGAATAATGGATAAGATAAATGCGATAATCACAGGCGTCGCTGGATACGTGCCCGACTATGTACTCAATAACGAGGAACTATCGCGCATCGTAGACACTAACGACGAATGGATTACTACGCGTACTGGTATCAAGGAGCGCCGTATCCTAACGGAAGAAGGGCTCGGTACTTCTTATCTAGCCCGTAAGGCCGCCAAACTTCTGATGAAGAAGACGGGCGCCGACCCCGACAGCATCGACGCGGTTATCGTTGCCACCACCACTCCCGACTATATCCACCCCTCAACAGCGTCTATCGTGTTGGGTAAACTGGGATTGAAAAATGCTTTTGCATTCGATTTTTCGGCTGCCTGCTGCGGTTTTATGTACGCTTTCGATGTGGCTTGTAACATGATACAAAGCGGACGCCATAAACGTATTATCGTTATCGGCGCCGATAAAATGTCGTCTATCACCGATTATAAAGATCGAGCCACCTGTCCGCTATTCGGCGACGGCGCTGGCGCAGTGATGGTGGAAGGAACTACTGAAGAAAATGTGGGATTGATCGACTCGCTGCACGTGGCCGACGGAATGGGATTGCCCTTCCTGCACGTTAAAGCGGGTGGCTCGGTTTGTCCTTCTTCGCAGTTCACTGTTGACCATCGCCTGCACTACACTTATCAGGAGGGTAGAACCGTTTACCGCTATGCTGTTTCGGCTATGGGCGACGATTGCTCTAAGCTGATCGAACGCAATGGATTAACGCCTGCCGACGTTGATTATGTTGTGCCCCATCAAGCCAACCTTCGTATTATCGAAGCTGTGGGCAAACGTATTGGCGTACAACCTGAACAGGTGCTGGTAAATATCCAACGTTACGGAAACACCAGTGCGGCATGCATGCCCTTGGTGCTTTGGGATTTCGAAAAACAATTGAAGAAAGGTGATACTATTATATTCACCGCTTTTGGTGCTGGTTTCGTTCATGGTGCTTCTTATTATAAGTGGGCATACGACGGAGCTGAAATGGCCGAGCAAGGGAAGTGAAACAACGAAAACCTTAACTTCAATGAGTTAATAACAAAGAAGACGCATCCTTAATTTCTTAAGATGCGTCTTTTTAAAGCTTTATCAAAGCTCTTAACAAACACCTTTATCACAGCAACAACATGCATAAGGCCGGATTTGTAAACATCGTGGGTAACCCTAACGTGGGCAAAAAGCACGCTCATGAACCAGCTAGTGGGCGAACGCATCTCTATCGCCACCTTTAAAGCGCAAACCACTAGACACAGAATTATGGGTATTGTCAACACACCAGAAATGCAAATTGTGTTCTCTGACACGCCTGGAGTGCTCAAACCCAACTATAAATTGCAAGAGTCCATGTTGGCTTTCTCGGTGTCGGCCCTTAGCGATGCCGATGTGTTGCTCTATGTCACTGATGTGGTGGAAGACCCAGAGAAGAATGCCGACTTCCTTGAAAAGGTTAGAAGTATGACCATTCCCTGTGTTGCTGCTCATCAATAAAATTGACGAAAGCAACCAAAAAGCCCTGGGAGACATCGTTGAACGATGGCATGCGCTGTTGCCCAAGGCCGAAATATTACCCATCTCGGCCAAAAATAAGTTCGGTACAGACCTGCTTCTGCGTCGTATCCAAGAACTATTACCCGAGTCACCACCTTATTTCGATAAAGATCAACTAACAGATAAACCTGCTAGATTTTTCGTTAGCGAGATTATTCGCGAGAAAAATATTGCTCTACTACGACAAAGAAATACCCTATGCCGTGGAAGTGAAGGTGGAAAGATTTAAAGAAACCGAAAAGAAAATACACATCAACGCTGTTATCTATGTTGAACGGGATAGCCAAAAAGGCATCATTATTGGGCATCAGGGAGTGGCGTTGAAGAAAGTTTCAACAGAAGCACGCAAAAACTTTGGAGAAGTTTTTTTCGATAAAGAGGTGTTCCTAGAAACATTCGTGAAAGTTGATAAAGACTGGCGTAGCTCTAAAAAAAGAACTCGACAGTTTTGGCTATAACCCCGAATAAGTGGTGGCAACGAGCCTTCTTACAACAGTCCCTGGCTGTGCTGGCACGCAAAAAGCGCTTTTTCTACGATTAAGATTTTATATTTATGGCAAATTTAGTAGCTATCGTTGGACGCCCTAATGTGGGCAAGTCCACCTTATTTAATAGACTAACAAAAACCCGCAGCGCCATCGTGAGCGACACTGCTGGCACCACACGCGACCGTCAATATGGCAAATGCGACTGGGCTGGACGCGAATTTTCGGTGGTAGATACGGGCGGATGGGTGGTCAATTCGGACGACATCTTTGAAGATGCCATTCGCCGACAGGTGCTCGTGGCTACCGAAGAAGCCGATTTGGTGCTGTTCCTTGTAGATGTGAATACGGGCGTAACCGACCTCGATGAGGATGTGGCGCAGATTCTTCGACGCACCAAAGTGCCTGTACTGTTGGTGGTGAATAAGGCCGACAACAACGAGCAGATTTACGAAGCGCCCGTGTTCTACTCGCTGGGCTTGGGCGATCCGTTCCCCATTAGTGCTGCAACGGGTAGCGGAACGGGCGACTTGCTCGATGCTGTTCTCGAAAAAAACTAAAAACCTGGTGAAGCCGAAGATGTGGAAGACGGCATCCCTCGTTTTGCCGTTGTGGGACGTCCCAACGTTGGAAAAAGTAGCATCATCAATGCTTTTATTGGAGAAGACCGCAACATCGTTACCGAAATTGCTGGTACCACACGCGACAGTATCTACACGCGTTTCGATAAATTTGGATTCGACTTCTATCTCGTAGACACAGCTGGTATTCGCCGTAAAAAAATAAGGTAACCGAAGATTTGAGTTTTATAGCGTGATGCGCTCCATCCGTTCTATTGAGCATAGCGACGTTTGTATACTCATGATCGACGCCACACGAGGTATTGAAACGCAAGATATGAACATCTTCCAGCTGATACAGAAAAACCAAAAGTCGCTGGTTGTGGTGGTTAACAAGTGGGACTTGGTGCCTGATAAAGACCAAAAGGTGATTAAAACCTTCGAAAATGCCATTCGCGAACGTATGGCGCCCTTTGTTGATTTCCCCATCATCTTTGCTTCGGCGCTTACAAAAACAGCGCATTTTTAAGGTGCTCGAAACAGCCAAACAGGTATATCTTAACCGAAAAAAACACGTGGAACTTCTAAACTCAACGAGATAATGCTCCCCTTAATCGAGGCTTATCCACCACCTTCAACCAAGGGTAAGTATATCAAGATTAAGTATTGCACGCAGTTGCCCAACACGCAAATTCCCTCTTTCGTGTTCTATGCCAACCTGCCACAGTACGTAAAGGAAAACTATCGCCGCTTTTTGGAAAATAAGATACGCGACAATTGGAATATGCACGGCACTCCAATCAACGTGTTTATCAGACAAAAATAACTACTTGGGGATACGGCTAAGGCTTGTATCCCCAATTTGTTTTATGCGTGAGCGTGTTTTATTTCTGCAATTTCTCGTGCGTTTGGCTGCACGTCATAACGTTAATCCCCTAGCATCGCTTTTGCTATTTGTTGGCCCACAGTCTCTAACAAAGACCAATCAAAAAGCAATTTTGCTTTCACTCGGATAAGTTCGTTAGAAAAGTTAATCCTGTTGGCAGCCAGAAACTTCTGTCTACAACTAAGCTCTTGGGCATATTGGTTGCTGTTATAAAAGTGTTTTAAACCCAAATCGCGCATTAGAGCCTACAAAGTTTTGTTTTATAGTCAATCTGCTCGACAATAAAACAAAATCTGTTCAGGCTCTAATGACTGTTTGGGGTTGAAGTTACTCATTATGTTGTCGCTGTTTCCTCTAAAACATTGTTACATAATGGAAAATAGCGTTTTCAAGCGTGTTGTTCTAAGTAGATAATTCGTATCTTTGCGTATGGAAATTAGAGGATAACCTGCAGATGAAGAAACTATTTTACTTTTTCGTAACATTGCTTGTTGTGGCTTGTTCGTCGGGTCCTACCCCCAGTGATGTGGCAGCACAAGCGGCCAAAGAATATTATGCGCAGCTGTTGGCTGGCAAGTACGACCATTACGTGGATGGTTTTTATCGCCCCGACAGCATACCCAATAGCTATAGGCAACAGCTTATAGACAATGCAAAAGATGTTTTTTTAGGACAACAAAAAACCGACCGGCGGGGCATTCTTGATGTGCGCGTTGTTAATGCTATGGCCGATACGGCTAAACGCTCGGCCAATGTTTTCTTGCTCTTTGCCTATGGTGATAGCACCAGCGAAGAGATTGTGGTGCCCATGGTGATGCATAAGGGCGTGTGGTATATGCGATAAACTTTAACTGCAAACATAAGGAAGGCTGCCCGTTGGGGCAGCCTTCTATGTATGTTGTTCTTTTTTTGTTTGCGGTTATTTGCCATTCCTTGGCAGGGGTGCTTATTCTTTATTCGCAGTTGTGTTGGCCTCTTCTCTTTCCTCCACCTCTTTCACCTTTCTAAATAGATCGGATGCAAACACCAGGTCGTTCAATTTTTTTGGTTTTTACTACCCATCACATCATCTTTTTGTTCCCTGCCATTCCTTTTTTTACCTTTATAGATAAAGCAGATATTTTCGCCAATGCCCATAACCGAGTTCATGTCGTGGGTGTTGATAATGGTGGTCATACCAAACTCTTTGGTGATGCTCGATAATAGTTCGTCTATCACGAGCGAGGTCTTGGGGTCGAGTCCAGAGTTCGGTTCGTCGCAAAACAGATACTTCGGATTAAGTACTATGGCCCTTGCAATGGCCACGCGCTTTTGCATACCGCCCGAAATTTCACCTGGAAACTTGCTCTGTGCATCGGTAAGGTTTACGCGTGCTAGGGCATTCTTGCGCGCGTTTAGTGCGTTCGCGCAAGTTCATTGTGGAGAACATGTCGAGGGGAAACATCACGTTTTCTAGCACCGAAAGCGAGTCGAACAAAGCTGCATTTTGAAATATCATGCCCATCTCGCGGCGCATGTGCACCTTTTCGTGCTTAGACATCGTAACAAAATTGCGCCCATCGTAGAGTATTTCGCCCGAACTAGGCTCGAGCAAGCCCACGATATTCTTCATTAGTACGGTTTTTTTCCCGAACCGCTCTGTCCGATAATAAGATTGGTTTTACCTGTCTCGAACACGCAATCTATACCTTTAAGAACGGTTTTATCTTCGAAAGATTTTGTAAGTCTCTTAACTTCAATCATTGTTTTTGTTTTTTAGGCTGGCCATTGTTTTTGGCGTTGCCAAGTGAAAATGTGTTCAACGCCTGCATAAGCAGATGCTATGCTGCGCGTGGCACATCCCTTTTGTTATTGAATGTTGGTGAGTGGCCTTGCAATGGTTAGCTGAGCACCTGTGTGAGAAACACGTCGGAGAACAAAATCAGCACCGAACTGCAAACCACGGCGTCTGTACTGGCCTTTCCCACTTCTACCGAACCGCCCTCTACCGTATAACCAAAGTAAGAAGAAACGCTGGCTATGATATAGGCAAAGAATAAACTCTTAACGATACTCATCCACATAAACCATGGATTGAATGCATGTTGTATGCCAAGCGTGAGGTCGTCGGGCGTAAGAATGTGCCCAATGTAGGCGGTGGCGTAGGCTCCCAGAATACCCATTGCCGAACTGAATATCACCAAGAAGGGCATAATGGTAACTAGGCCTAATATCTTGGGCAGTATTAAGTAAGAGGCAGAGTTTACACCCATGATGTCGAGTGCATCTATCTGCTGTGTTACCCGCATCGTTCCCAGTTCCGAGGCAATGTTCGAACCCACCTTACCAGCCAAGATAAGACACATAATACTCGACGAAAATTCGAGCAACATAATTTCGCGCGTGGTATAACCCGACACCCAACGAGGCATCCATGGGCTCTGTATGTTCAATTTCATCTGAATACAGATAACCGCACCAATGAAAAAAGAGATGAGCAATACAATGCCCACCGAGTCAACTCCAAGTTGCGACATTTCTTTTACGTAACGTTTGAAAAACATACGCATACGCTCAGGGCGCGAAAACGAACGTCCCATTAGTATAAGGTATCGTCCAAGTGTGTTGAGATAGTTCAGAATCAACATTTTTTATCCTAATATATAATAATGTGTATGCCCATTTGCGGTGTACCGTATGTTATGGGCAATGTTTAGTTCCTTTTTGTTTTGGCACGCATTCGCTGTTGCAATCTTGTTTTTCAAATTGCCGAATGCAGCCTAACTTATGCAAAGTTAGTGCCAATGAGCGCAATGAAATTTTGTTTTCAAATTGCCGAATGCAGCCTAACTTATGCAAAGTTAGTGCCAATGAGCGCAATGAAATTTTGTTTTTCAAATTGCCGAATGCAGCCTAACTTATGCAAAAAGTACGCAAATTATGATAGAAACAGTCATCTTGCTCGCTGTTTTTATTTCTTGTTACCACTTTTATGCCTACCTTTGCACCAAGGTTTAATTATCAGAATATAAACAGAAGATATGTCTACGAATGATTTTCAACTTAACGAACAGAGCCACGAGCAGAGCCACGAGGAAACCCATATGGAGCTGCGTGCCGAAGGACTTGTTAAGCGATATGGCAAACGTACGGTGGTAAACGATGTCTCTATCAACGTGCGTCAAGGAGAAATTGTGGGGCTCCTCGGACCCTAATGGTGCAGGCAAAACCACCTCGTTCTATATGACTACTGGTTTGGTGTTGCCCAATGATGGACATATCTTTATCGACAATACTGAGATTACCGACTTTCCTGTCTACAAACGTGCGCGTGCTGGTATTGGTTATCTGCCTCAAGAGGCCAGTGTGTTTAGAAAATTGAGTGTGGAAGACAATATCATGGCCGTGCTCGAACTTACTGGTAAACCTAGACAATATCAGCTGGATAAACTTGAAAGTCTTATTCGAGAGTTTCGTTTGGGTAAGGTTAGAAAAAAACAAAGGCGACCAATTGTCGGGTGGAGAACGCCGACGCACCGAGATTGCACGCTGCTTGGCCATTGACCCTAAGTTTATTATGCTCGACGAACCGTTTGCTGGTGTCGACCCTATTGCTGTGGAAGACATTCAACACATCGTGTGGCAACTAAAATACCGCAACATCGGTATACTTATAACCGACCATAATGTGCAAGAAACGCTTACCATTACCGATAGGGGCTTACTTGCTTTTTGAGGGCAGAATTCTTTTCCAAGGGGCTCCTGAAGAACTGGCAGAAAACAAAATCGTACGCGAAAAATATCTCAGTAATAGCTTCGTTCTACGTAAAAAGACTTTCAAACACTTGACGAAGAACGACGTGCACGCTTTGGCGAATTGTAAATTACGAGATTTTGGCATCGAAATAGGTATGTGCTTGCAGCCCAAAGCACTCTGTGTTTAACGCTGTGTACCAGATGGATAACGATATTTAAAGGGGTAGTTCTAGGTTGTAATATATTTGCAAAATCAAGAGACTTGATTAAAAAATACTTATAAAAACTTGCATAGTTCCGAATAAATTCGTACCTTTGCACTCGCAATTCAGAAATGATGCGCGAAAAGAAAATTATAACATCGCGGAGTGGAGCAGTTGGTAGCTCGCCAGGCTCATAACCTGGAGGTCACATGTTCGAGTCGTGTCTCCGCAACTAAGTTAAAGAGGTGTAAGGAATATTTCCTTACACCTCTTTTTGTTGTTGTAAATTGTGGTGATGGGGTGGGGTGGGTGTTTACGCAAGGGGTTGGTTCGCGCTGCCTGCCAGAGTTCTTGCTTTCTTGTTGTCAATAGCGCCCTTTCTAACGCATTTCGCAATCGTTTCGACCTGATGTGCAAAAACCATCAACGGTTTGCGTGTTTTTTTATTATTAGTGGTATTCTTGGTTCTGCTGCTGCTTTAATTCGTCTTCTTGAACAATGTAAAATATTCGGCATGTAATTTACATCAAAAACAGCTCTCTAAGTTCACCAACTGTTCACTCGCTCTCAAATATTCCATTCTCGCGAGGGGTTTTTCTCATAATAAATGGGGTGGATTGTAAGTGCAAGAAAGTTGCAGTTCGGTTGCATGGAAATGCAGAATAGACCGAACAATGGGCGTTTTGTTGCTAAAACTTGGGTGTTTTGCTGCATTTAACCTTGCGTTTTGCTGCAAAACGCAAGGTAAACTGCTGCAAAACGCAAGGTAAAATGGTGCTAAACGCAAGGTAAAATGGTGCTAAACGCAGGGTGAAATGGTGCTAAATGCGAGATGAAATGCTGGAAAAATGCAAGTGGGGTTGCATAATTTTGCACACCGCATGATGGCTTTATGCATTTAATAACAGTGGAAAACAAGATTTTTTTGTGCAAAAATGGGTCTAAAAAGTAGGTTTTTAGGTTCTAAAAGCTGGTTTTGGGGCGATGTAAATTTGTGAGCTGGCCTCAATCTAGAAAGGCTAAATGGTGCAAAACGCAGACGAAGTGCTCGAAAAGGACGCAAAAACAAAATGCTTTTAGGCAAAAATTAAGGGCTAAATGCATGGTTTTAGGCTTCATTTTTCGCTAGAATGAGAGGTAAATAATTTGCCTTTTGTAAAATATTTTCAACACTATCGACAGATGAAACGAGAAAGGGGGCGTTGAAAAACGTTGGTTGTTGTTTTGGCCAAAGGGCTCAATTACGATTAAGGGTTAAGGTTGGCGTTGTTATGTTGCCAGCCTTAACCCTTAATTGTTGTGCAGCATGGGGGGTACCCCCCAGTTGCTTGGTAGTAAGAGGCTTTAATGCCTTATTGTTTAGGCACGATGGATATGGCATAGCCACCACCAGCCACAGCAGTGAGCGTAAGACGGGTGCTTGAGGTAACCGTTCGGCGCTCTATGCGATAGGCTTTGGGGTTGCTACGATAGTTGGCATTGGGTGCATCGGTGTAAATAGTGGCTTCGTACTTACGTCCCTTGTCGAGGAACGACAGCGACAGTTGCGACTTATGGGGGCGTATTGCCCGCTACACAGCCCACAAACCATTTATCGCTGCTTTTGGCTTTGCGTGCCGCCGTGATGTATGCCATGGGTTCGGCTTCTAGATAAAGGGTGCGATCCCAGTCCACGGCCACGTCTTTGATAAACTGGAAAGCGTCGGGATGTTTGAGATAGTTCTCTGGAAAATCGGCTGCCATCTGCAACGGACTGTACATTGTGACATAGAGAGCGAGCTGTCCGCAGATGGTGGAATTGACATGCGAGCCATTGACGCAGTCCATTTCGAAGATACCTGGTGTGTAATCCATTGGTCCGCCCTGCAAACGCGTAAAGGGAAGGATGGCCGTATGCCCAGGTTTGCTACCTCCAAAGGCTTGATACTCGGTGCCACGAGCACTCTCGTTGCCAATGAGGTTGGGGTAAGTGCGACACAACCCTCGTGGGGCGCACAGCTTCGTGCGCGTTAACCATAATTTTATAGTCGGCAGCACGTTTCACAGCTTCCAAGTAGTGGTTCACCATCACTTGTCCGTAGTGGTGTTCGCCGCGAGGGATGATATCGCCAACATAACCACTTTTCACGGCGTTGTATCCGTAAAGGTTCATCAGCTTGTAGGCGCGGTCCATGTATCGTTCGTAGTTCATCACCGACGAAGATGTTTCGTGGTGCATCATCAGTCGTACATTTTTGGCGTGTGCATATTCGTTTAGCGCCTTAATATCGAAGTCGGGATAAGGCGTTTGGAAGTCGAACACACTCTCTTTAAGATTTCCAGCCCAGTCTTCCCAACCAATATTCCATCCTTCAACCAGCACTTGGTCGAACCCATGTTCGGCAGCGAAGTCGATATATCGGCGCACATTGGCATTGTTGGCCGCGTGTCGGCCAGATGGTTGGGCCTTGGTATAATCGGTTTCGCCAAGTATCACCGAGGGGAATTGCTGCGTATAAGCCCAGTCGGACTTACCCGAAATCATCTCCCACCACACCCCAACATACTTAACTGGGCGTATCCACGAGGTATCGGTGTATTTGCAGGGTTCGTTAAGATTGAGAATAAGGTTAGAGGCGAGCACCTTTCGTGCGTCGTCGGTAACCAGCACGGTGCGCCATGGTGTGACGCAAGGCGTGTGCAGATAGGCTTTTTAGCTCCCTTTAGCATCGGGCGTGAGCCACGAGGTGAACACCATTTTGCTATCGTCGAGGTTGAGATTCATGGCTGGATAGTTCACCAACGCCGCCTCGTGCAAGTTGATATACAGTCCGTTATCTGTTTTTCATCATCAGCGACGTTTGCACACCAGTGGGCGAGAAGGTGGTTTGCGACATATTATTGGTAATTGCCTCCTTCATGCGTTGTCTCACTTCGCTCAGTTTAGATTGGGTGTATTCGTACTCTTGCGTGTCGTAGTCGCCCGGAATCCACCATGCCGTGTGGTCGCCGTCCATGGCAAACTCAGTGCGTTCGTCGCTCACCACAAAATAGTTTAGTTTGCCTTCTTGCGGAAACTCGTAGCGCAAGCCCATGCCATCGTCGTAAACGCGGGAAGCGGATATTGAGTCGGCGTTGGGTGGATTTCTGTTCCAAAGCGCACCAGCAGTTCGTTATAGTGGTTTCTGATGGTTCGGTTTTCGCCCCAAACAGGCGTCCAGGTCTCGTCGGCAGCGCCTCGTTCTTCACCCAAAAGGGTGAATCCATCGAGCAAATCGCCCCCTTTGGCCAAGGCAAGCCCCAGGCGCGAGGGTTTAACAACCGCCTTACCGCGAAAAGCAACCGCGTAGGTGGGGTGTGGAGTTGTCAAGATTGAACGTAACCTTTACATCGCCATTGGGAGAAGAAACCTGTTGGGCCATGGCAGAAGTTGTGGCACGACGAAAAACAAGGCATAAGAGATGAATTATTTTTGCATTGTAGTTGCGGGTTTTTAAGAACGTTAATGGGGTTTGAATAAAGCGCGTTAAGGCTAAGTGCAGCATTATGGGCAGGCCTTAAAAGCCTGCCCACGCGCAATGCATAACATGTGCTTCAAGGTAAAAAGTTACTTCTTAGTTAACTTGATGATTTTACATCCATGTGCAGGCACAATTACCTCCACCTTACCATTTATCACGCCCTCATCGGCGTGCTTCCATAGGTCGCGTACACTCCAATTACCATTCAGACCTATTTTTTTGCAGTTCCAAGCTTCTGGTTGCTGGAGTCTGCTCGCGATTGAACAAACCAATAATCCAGCTACCATCACTCATTTGTCCGTACCATATTTCTCCGTTCGCATTCCAAAAAGTTGCGTTCAAGTGGCTGTCCCACAAATCCGTCTTTTTGTAAAGCGAGCAATTCCTCGTTCTGAAAAGAACTTTAAGTTGTTGCCAGTGGGCATATCAGTCACGGATATGGGACCACCAGCCATGAGTGGTAACGATACCGCCGACATTTTTTTCATCATCGTTGGCAAAGCTTTCAATGCGAATAAAGTCGCCATCAAGTCGCACTTTCTTGCGTCCTGAAATCTTCGACCAGTTGATAAATCCGTCGAAAGCATTTTTCAGAGTTGGGCCAACCGCCACGCAACGAGCCTCTGTTGTTTTCGGAAAAAAACGATACCACGAACCTTCCAATACATCAGCATCAATGCGCACCATATTACCAGCATATTGCTCAAGCAAGGCATTATTTTTTTAGGTGTGGCATAACAAGCGATACGTAGATGCCATATTTTTTTGTGCGTATTTGTTAATCCATTGTAAACCTTTGACATAACGTTCGCGACCATAGCCGCGGTCAATTTGGTCGGTATAGTTCATTCCGTCTTCGTACCACGATAGGAAATCCATGCGAATAAACTTCACGCCTAAGTCAGAATAGTGCTTGAAGAAGCCTTCAAAAATACTGTTCGGCCCCAGGGGTGGTCGGTTAGCACCCATCCAAATTGGTCGTTCTTATTGGGGTGCAACACATCAGTATCTTTCTTGGGGTCGTATCTAAGACTGGCAACAGTGATGCCATCTGTACCCGGAATAATGGCGTTGGGGTTGGTGTAGTGTAGCCAAAAGGACTATCGTACACGCCCAGTTTCAAACCTTTAGCCTTAAGTTTGGCCACAATGGTGGTTAGAGGCACCTCGGGCGAGTTTTTCATCCTTCTGCGTTCTGCTATAACGCGTCATATAACCATCGTCGCCACTCATCGACGCAAAACCATCGGTAACGAGCATATCATATCCATAGGGTTTGAGATTAGTGGCCACATAGTCGATGGCTTTGTCCCAATCGTCTTCGGTAAAGATGTTGGGGAACGAGCCTTCTTTCTCTTGTTGACGTAGTGCACCGTAGAGACTCCAGTATAAAGGTGCCTTATCCATGCCCGGCTGTTGAGCAAGTGGGGTGAGGCCAATAGTGGGATCGGTGGCATCGATGGAGAGATCGTTGGTTACATCCCAAGTATTACTGTTGCAGCTGGCTGTGAGAAGCAAGAAGGCCATGCTGGCAAAAAGATATTTTTTTCATGTTCGATATTGTCTTGCTGTTAAGTGTTGGCGACGCCCACCCTCTTCATATACATAAAGAGTAAGCAACTGTGGACATCGCCGTTAGAAATTAAATGAACAAAAAAACGTTATGCACCCAAGTAAGTAATGTTAATCACTCGCGTTGAGAAATTGATGGTAATCTTATAGGTTCCAGCAGTGGTGACCTTCCATTTATTGTCGTCGCCACCTTTAACCACAGCTCCGTTGGTAATGCCAGTGGTCCCAACAAGGGTGTTGGCAGCAGGAGCTTGAAGCCATTCGCCCGAGAAATCGTTGTTGGTAGAGGTGATGGCAACCTTAAACTCGCCCTCCTTTAGTTTTCCTTGCCATGAGAATTGTAGTGCATTTGTAGCCTCCTTAGTCATAGCTGTTCCTGCAATATCCCATCCTGTAGGTGTGGCATCGCCCACCAGTCGGGCTTCGGCAGTGGCTATGCTCGAAGACGTTTCGCCCACATACTCGGCCGAAATTTTATGCGTGGCCATGTCTATGGTGAGTACATAGTTGCCTGCTTGGGTAACTTTCCATTTGTTGTCGTCGCTCTTACCATTGCCAGCCACAATGCCGTCTGCAGCAACACCCGTAGTGCTGATAGTTGTTTCGTTAGCAGGTGCATAAAACCAGTCTTTATCTTCAGTGCCAAATCCGCCTGTGTTGGTGGCCATAAGTTTGAAAACACCCGCTTTTAGTTCGCCAGCATATACAAAAGTGTGTTCGGCCACCTTCTTGAAAGGTAGGGCATCGCCTATGTTCCACCCCATTGCAGCATCGCCAATCATGAAGAGCGTAGAAGTGTTCCAAGGGTTAGAAGCGGGATCGGGCGCGAACGAAAGCACCGAAAGACTGTGGTTGGTCAGGTCGAACAGGAGCTTATAAGTACCAGCTTGCGTAACCTTCCATTTGTTGTCGGCACCGCCAACATTCATACCTTGTGCAGAAACACCATCGCCATTGATGGTAACGTCTGGTTCGGGCGCCTGAATGTAGGGCCCGGCAAAGTCTTTAAGTACAGTTCCATCGTAAGCCAATTTAAATTCGCCCTTGTTTAGATGGCCTTCGTAAGTGAATTGCAACGGTGAGTCAGAAGTTTTGGTGAACATCGTTGCAGCCTCTGTGGTCCATCCTGCGGGGGTGGCATCGCCGATAAAGCCCAAGGTGTTAGAACTGATGGGCGTTTGTGGCTCGGCTCCTTCGTAGTTGGCTTTAATTTTAAACTCGCGTAGGTTAAGCGTAAGGGTGTAGATGCCTGCTTTGGTAACCTTCCATTTGTTGTCGGCACCACCTTTACGAACATCAATATCAGATTGGGCCACACCTTTATCGGTAATCTCGGTTGCTGCAGCTGGCGCATAAATAAAGGTAGCCCCCAGTCGCCCTTAGACAAAGGGAACTTTTAGTTCGCCCGTGTTTAGTTTGCCGTGATAGGTGAATACAAACTGGTCGTTGGCATCGCGAGTAAGTTCGGTGGGATTGTCTATCGACCAACCAGCAGGGTGTGGCATCGCCCACCATATATAAGTGTGCCACCTTGAGAGGCAAATTTTTCGTTAATCACAACGATGTCTTTATCGTCGTGGCAAGCCACCATTGCTAAAGTTGCCAGTAAGGGCAAGAAAGCGTGTGATGCATGTTTAATGATATTTTTTTCATTGCAAAAGCAGTTTTATGATGATTATTTGTCGTAACCCGGATTTTTGTTTTTAAATGCTTGTTAGCACCCAAGATGTCGCGGTGAAGAGGGAAGATAAGCGTGTGATTGTCTATGTCGGCATCTTTGTCCCACCAAGCGTTGAGGAATTTGTCGAAGCGAATGAGGGTCGATGCGTCGACGTCCTTCGGCAAAGAATTCGCGTCCCCACTCGTTAAGCATCTCTTTCATGTCTAGCACAGCAGTTCCTTCTGGTGCGTATGGCGCTGTGTTCCACGAGGTAGAGGGGTAATTGCGCTTTCTAACTTCGTTAAGTAAGCGTGCAGCAGTGGTTGCATCTCCTTGCCGTAATTTACATTCGGCCAGACTATATATAATTTCAGGAAGTCGAATTTCGCAGTAGTCGGACTCGAGTTGTCCGGTTTCGTCGTCAGCGTAGAGGGATATTTCACAAACATCCATCCCGAATTATCGTCGCCATTCTCAAGTCGACTGTCGGCATTGGCAAGCCATTTATCGCCATCGGTGGCACCAAACTTACCTACTGCATCGCGCAAGTCGAGCGTGTAGCGCCCATTGTGGTCTTTTTAAGTAGGTTGTGTTGCCATTATCATCGGTATAAGCAATCTTACCATATACAAATAGTCCTTCGCGCTTGTTATTACCAAGGTTGGTGTATTTTTTCAGTCTTACGTCCGAAGGATAATCCTTAAAACGTGCAATGGGCATACCCAATTCAAAGGTGTATTTTTCTCCTTTGGGATTATAGCTAGGCGAAGCCGAGTATTTGATGTTGTGGCTTCCTTCTTTGTTTTTTTGGAGTCTTTTGAGCCAATCGCTAGCTTTAGAAGGAACCGACCACCAATAAAGGTCGCCTTTGTAATGCCAATGCGAGTAGCCAGCAGAGCCGGGGAAAGCAAAAATAACTTCGTCGCAGGTTTCATTGTTCCAATCGAAAGCTGCATCCCAGCGTGGTGCTACCTTGTAAGAGCCATATTCGCCATCGATGATTTTTGTGCATAGTTGGCACAATCAGTAAAACGGTCTTCTCCAATATACACCTTGGCGTTGAGGTAGAGACGTACGAGTAAAGGCAGCAGCGCCAGCTTGAGTCCATTGTCCTTGAATGTTTTGATTACCACCCATGGAGGTTTTCTTGGTAAGCATGGGCAGGGCTGTCTTTAGTTCGTTTTCAATAAAGGCGAACAGTGTTTTGGGGAAACTTGCCCTTCACTATTCTTAGCTGTATCGTAGAAGCTCACTGCTAGCGGAACATTGCGGAATGCATCGAGCAAACGCAGATAGAGCCAAGCACGCAAAACGCGGTTTTGAGCCTTGAGATTGTTGAACTCGGAATCTGAAAAAAGCCAAATTGGGATGCCGAAAGTTTATCCAAATCTTCGATAACTAGGTTGGCTTGCATGATACCTTGATAACAACCATTGTACTCGCTTTGTGCCTCGCCGTTGGTGTTGAGCCATTTGTGGCGGTGCAGACGCGCCCATCTACCTCCATCATCCCACCAGTCTTCGCGTGTGGGTGTAATGAGTTGGTCGGCTGTTTCTTCGTTAAGCACTTGTCTGCTTTGTATGCTCCAGTATCCATGTTCAAAGGGGCGGAGCACAGAACGGATAACATCTTCTTTGGTGTTATAATAGTTTTGCGAAGCTACTTGGTCGTAGAGCGTCTCGTCAAGGTTGGTACATGCCACGACACTCGCTGCCAACACCAGTGAACTTGCCAAGTATTGAATTGTTTTTCTCATATTGCGATGATAATAATAGGTGGGGTTAGGGTCAGAAATCTATTTGCATGCCCAGCATAAACTGGCGCGTGTTGGGATAATAAGAGCGTGAGCCTGTGGCACCAGGAGTTAAGCCGTTAACTTCCCATGTTGAAGGGTCGATACCCGAGAACTTGGTGATGGTGAAGAGATTGTTGGCCGTGGCAAAGATGCGCACGCTGTCGATAAACCGCTTGTTGAGGTTAAGCGTGTAGCCAATGTTCAGCGAAGAGAGTTTAAGGTAGTCGCCTGGCTCTAAGAAATAGTCGCTAACGATGGGGTTTTGGCTCACTAGCTTGTTTTTGCTATAGGCCTTGTCCATCACATTGCCTTGAAAATTCTTGGTGGAATAATAAAAGTCGTGAATGTTGAAAATATCGAATCCCAACGCTGTTTGGAAGAATACAGAGGCGTCGAATTGGCGATAACGAAAGGTGTGTGTCATCGATCCAGTGAAGCGGGGCAGACCATTGCCAACAAATTGGCGGTCTTCGTCGGTGGCATTGTCGGCCAGCACCATATTGTTGTCTTTATCGTAGACCACCCAACGCCCTTGCTTGTCTATGCCTGCATACTTCAACATGTAGAAACTTCCAATGCGACGGCCTTTTTCTATACGTTGCAAGGTGTGGAAGGGTAGGGGTCTTCGGGGCTAACCTCGTCGTAATAGTCTTGGCCTACAAACTGACTGTTGCTAAAAATCTATAAATTTGTTGTTCATTGTGGAGCCAACAATATTTAGTGTATAGCTGAAATCCTTGGTTTTTGATGGCGTTCCATGTTACGTCAAATTCAAATCCACTGTTGCGCATCGAACCCACATTCACAAAGGTAGAGGTGAAAAGATAGGGTGGAACCGACACGTTGTAGTCGCCAAGTGAGATCTTGCTGGTGACGACTGAAATAGTTGAACGAGCCATAAAGTCGCCCATTAAGCAGTGTCCAATCAAGTCCGATGTTCCAGTTTCTGCCTTTTTTTCCCAACGTAAGTCGGGGTTAACATTTTTTTCCTGGTCCCCACACTTGATAGTATTTGCCGTTATAGGTGTAGTATCCAAAGCCACTCATTGTGTTGAGCGACTTATAACTGTCGAAGTTTTGATTGCCCGTTATGCCATAGTCGGCACGCAACTTAAGGTCGGTAAGCCAGCTTTTAGTGTTTTCCATAAAAGGTTCGTCGGATATTCGCCAGCCGGCAGACACAGCAGGGAAGCTTCCCCATTTGTGATTGGCCCCAAACTTAGACGAACCTTCGCGACGTAATGAGGCAGTAAGCATGTAACGTCCTTTCCAATCGTAGCTAAGGCGACCGAAGAAAGAAATTAGTTTAGTGTCGTTCTTAAACGACCCCATGCCCAATTCGCCCTTTTCTTTGGCAAATGTACCAGTTCCAAGGTTGTTATAGGTTAAGGCATCGTTTGGGAAATCTTTGTTGTCTGCATTGAAACCAGCGTAAACGTCGTATTCGAACGAATATCCCAACATGGCCTTGAGATTGTGTTTGCCCCACGAGTTGGTGTAGTTGGTAATCCATTCTAGACTGCGGAGCGAAGACTTGGAGTAGTTTTGCGATGCCTCTCCATCACGCCCGGCGTTAATGGCTAACGTGCTTGTTGAAGGACGAAACCATTGGTTGTAGTTGTCGTATTGATGATCGGCGAAAGTAAGTTGCGTGTTAAGAGTTTGCTTATCGTTGTCTTTCAAAAGTAAGGGAAGAGGTTCAACTTCACGCTTGCATCCCAATCGATAAGCTTAGTGGTACCCGTGCTTTGGTCGAGCGTAAGTAATTCCACGGGGTTGTAAGCGGCAGGCTGCCCTTTAAAGTTGTAGTAGCGTGCAGGGTTTTGAGGGTCCATTACGGGTGTTGTGGGATTTGCCTCTACAGCATTACGGAATACATCCCACGAAGCATTTTTTTACGATAGGCCACGCGAGGTGAGATGTTAACGCCAAAGGTGAACAATCCGCTGCGTGTGGTATGGCTTAAGGCAGCCCGTGCACCATATTCTTCGCGGCCCGAATAGCGGTCGATTCCCTTTGCATTGCGATAATCGGCAGATACGCGATAGTTAGAACGCAAGTCGCCACCACTAAGTGTAAGCGTATGTTGTGTTTTAATGCCCACCTGACTAACCTCTTTGAGCCAATCGGTTGATCCTCCAAGGTCGTAACCTGTGCCCGAAGCAATGCGGTTGGCACGATACTCGTCGGCATCAAGCATATCTAGTTCGTGTTTTATCACATTAAACGATACCATACCGTTATAGGATGTGTGCATGTTTCCATCGCGATGCCCCTTCTTAGTGGTGACAAGCACCACGCCATTAGAGCCACGCGTGCCGTAGATGGCACTTGCAGCACCATCTTTAAGAATGTCGAAACTTTCGATGTCGTTGGGGTTAATGTTGGTTAAGTTTCCACCAGGTACACCATCAATGACGATAAGAGGCCCTAATCCAGCCTTACGCGATGATACGCCACGTATTTGTATGCTGGCCTCTTTGTTGGGGTCGGCCGCGCCTGTGTTGGTTACCGACACGCCAGCCACCTTACCTTGAATCATCATGGAGGGGTCAACAGAGGCAACTTGTGTGAAATTGGCCGACGATACATGTGAGATAGCAGATGTTAGTTCTTTTTATCCATCGTGCCATAGCCCACAACAACCACCTCGTTTAAGTTGGCTGCGGCATCGTCTTGTAGCGTAATGTTAAGTGTAGACTTTCCGTTTACGCCCACTTCTTGAGGCTTAAATCCGATGTATGAAATTCGTAAAAATAGCCTTTTCGTTTGAAACGCGGATAGAGAAACGGCCATCGAGGTCGGTGGCTACGCCGTTTTTTTGGTTTGTTGCTCAAGCACAGTGGCGCCCACTATGGGTTCGCCATTCTTGTCGGTAACCACCCCCTTAATACTGAAATTTTGGGCAAACGCAGTGGTGCAACATAGCAAGAGCCCCAATAGGGCCAAAGTTTTGTGCCACGAGATGCCTTTGATTTGCACGGGTATCATAATCATTGGTTTAATTAAAAGAATTTTTAGATAGTTTATTGATTGCATTGTTGCCAACAGCAATTAGTTTAATCTTGCAGCTGTTGTGTTTGCAAAGATAATATAAAAATACCCCCGACAAAAAAACACAGGGTATTAAAAAAATATAGTGAGTTTAAAAGTTTAATTATTTAGTATTCAATGTGTTATGTGTTTCCCTATAGGCGTAAAAAGTAGTAAAAAAATAACGCCTTGAAAGTTATTGCTCGTTGGCTATTTTGCCAATTTTCATCACCATGTTTTCAAGCTCTTCACGATTTCCACGAGCCTTGTTGCGTACGCGCGTGCGATAATTATAAATAGTGGTGGTGGAATATCTCAAGAATTGGGCAATCTTAACACTGTCTGTAATGCCCAATCTGATTAAAGCGAAGATACGCAGTTCGGGGTTAAGTATATGACCATTTTTAGGGGTAATCTCTTCGCCTGATTGCAAAAGAGCATTAAAATCTTCAACAAAGGTTGGGAAAAGTTGAATGAAAGTGTCGTCGAACCTATCGTAAAATTCAGCCAAAGCCACCTCTACTTCTTTGTTTGCAACCTTTACAGCTTCTGCCATGTCTTTAGTTCTACCCGTAGACAGTAAATTACTGAGATGGGTTCGAAGACGTCCCATTTTTTCAAGATATATTGAGCATTGATCCATATACCTTGCAATATAGGTTTCTTTGAGATAAGAGTTTTCGGCAATGAGCAAATTTTGTTGTGTTATTTCCTTGTTATATTGAGTGAGTTGGGCGTTCATTTCGCTTAATTGCTCGTTTGCTTTGGCCAATTTGTCTTGGGCAGCCACCACCACCTTTTTTTGTTTAAGCACGTAGCGAATAGCAAATAGGAGCGATATAGCTAATAAACTGATGCCCACAAGCACTCCAAGCACTACCATTTGCTGTTGATGTTTTTTTGCAAGATAGGCTTGATTGATGATGGGGAAGGTGTCTAATATTTCTAAAAATACGCATTCGGGCATTACACTCCTTCGCATCGTCCATGCAAATGGTGAGATATTTGTAAGCACGGTCGATGTCGCCATCTTGAAAAAGCATGGTTGCCACTTTTGCGAAGCGAAATATATTCTCGCGTATCACTCTTCATGTCTTCGATGGCCGATATGATGTAGTAATACTTGGCTATTGTCGACTGGCCAAGTTTGCTGTATGCTTCTGCAACTGTGTAGGCGTAGGCTGCATTCAAACGGCCGTCGTTGCCTAGATTAAAGGGTAACAAATGGTTTAAGGCTTGCTGGTATTGACCATGTGTAATTAGTTTGTCCGCCAGCACCATCTTGTAAATAGGAGTCGATGCTTTGTAAATAGCTAGGAGCGAATCTCGGTATGTGTCGGTGAGATGATTATATGTGTCTTTTTCTTGCTGAGTAACAGCGAAGTCGGCCATCAGTCCATACAGCGTTCGGTAGAGGTGATAAAACTTCTCTCGTTTCTTATTCTTGTAAGGAAGTTGGTGTTGTGTGGTAAGCAATTCGTAAGCTTCTTTAAACATGCCGATGGTGATGAGTGCTTCTACTTTGTGTAATACGGCATTAAACATTTGTTCATCGTCGTTTGCTTGTTCTGCTAAAAGATAAAGCTTACTGGCATAGTAAAGCGAAGAGTCGGTGTTGAAAGCTGCGTATTCTTGCCAAAGTTGATCGCAAAGGTTCATTTCCTTGTTTAAGTCTCGCCCTTTATACTCTCTAAGGAAGAGCGAAGTTGGTGTATAGTGCGTTCTTTGTTGGCGATGAAGGTGGGCCGAAGTTCTATGATGTGATCCAGTTCATTGAGTAGGCTATCGCTATTGGTCGCACCAATCTTCAAGATGGGTAAAATCGCTATCAATATCAGGGTGAATATCTTGGTATACATAACTTCTTTTTGTTGCTTGAGTAGAACTTAATTGTCTATGTGGGCATGCGTGGGTCTGTTGTAGGTAAATTGCAGGGCGAACGTGTTTATAACATGTTCCTTGGCAGGTGCAAATTTACACCTTGTTTTTTTGAAGATATGCAATTTTAGGTTATTAAATACCTTTGATGTCTGTTAATTTGTTCCGTTATTCTAGTTCTGTACAAAAAGAATGGCGTGCTTTTTTTAAAAACTAGTATAAGGTTCATGTAAAAGCACATAAAGGATGTAAGTCTATCTTTTTTTATCTGTGATGTGTTGGAGTAGAACGTCTGCAAAATAGTTTTTGTCGCCTTCAAAAGCAAAAATAGAGACATATATATTAATAAGGTGTATTTGCTTATTTTGTGTTCTTTTTGTAAGAAAAGGAAAAAAAGTTGCAATTTTCGTTGATATTTTTTTCTTAAAAAGGCTTGTGTGTTGTTGATTTTCTTTATACCTTTGCATCCGCTTTCAGGAACGAAGTTGTCCTGAAGCAAATGAAAGAGTTCATTGAAAGATTTACATAGACAGTAGTAGTACAAGAGCAAATGCACTTGATTTTTGAGTGTATTTGGGTAGAACATAAAGAACCGTTGATTCTCCTTATTTATAGGGTTAATCAAAACAGGTGAGTGAACTACAATAAATTAGGTGCTCATTCTGATAGGATAATGCCTTTTAGGCATAAAACTTTTAGCGTTGTGCTTTATTTTTTTGATAGAGCATAATGCGTAGACATTTTACAATGGAGAGTTTGATCCTGGCTCAGGATGAACGCTAGCTACAGGCTTAACACATGCAAGTCGCGGGGGCAGCATAGTGATTGCTTGCAATTACTGATGGCGACCGGCGCACGGGTGAGTAACGCGTATCCAACCTACCCTTTACTGCAGGGATAACCCGGCGAAAGTCGGACTAATACCGTATGTAGTCCATTGACGGCATCCGATTTGGACCAAAGGCTTAGCGGTAAAGGATGGGGATGCGTCCGATTAGCTTGACGGCGGGGTAACGGCCCACCGTGGCAACGATCGGTAGGGGTTCTGAGAGGAAGGTCCCCCACACTGGAACTGAGACACGGTCCAGACTCCTACGGGAGGCAGCAGTGAGGAATATTGGTCAATGGGCGTAAGCCTGAACCAGCCAAGTAGCGTGCAGGATGACGGCCCTATGGGTTGTAAACTGCTTTTTATGCGGGGATAAAAGAGCCCACGTGTGGGTTTTTGCAGGTACCGCATGAATAAGGACCGGCTAATTCCGTGCCAGCAGCCGCGGTAATACGGAAGGTCCAGGCGTTATCCGGATTTATTGGGTTTAAAGGGAGCGTAGGCCGCCTCTTAAGCGTGTTGTGAAATGCGGGTGCTCAACATCCGACTTGCAGCGCGAACTGGGGGCTTGAGTGCGCCGAAAGTAGGCGGAATTCGTGGTGTAGCGGTGAAATGCTTAGATATCACGAAGAACTCCGATTGCGAAGGCAGCTTACTGTAGCGCAACTGACGCTGATGCTCGAAAGCGTGGGTATCGAACAGGATTAGATACCCTGGTAGTCCACGCGGTAAACGATGGATGCTCGTTGTTGGCCCTTATGGTCAGTGACCAAGCGAAAGCGTTAAGCATCCCACCTGGGGAGTACGCCGGCAACGGTGAAACTCAAAAGGAATTGACGGGGGCCCGCACAAGCGGAGGAACATGTGGTTTAATTCGATGATACGCGAGGAACCTTACCCGGGCTTGAACTGTGGCGGAACGATTCGGAGACGATGAGGGCCCTTCAGGGGCTGCCACGGAGGTGCTGCATGGTTGTCGTCAGCTCGTGCCGTGAGGTGTCGGCTTAAGTGCCATAACGAGCGCAACCCCTGTTTTCAGTTGCCATCGGGTAATGCCGGGCACTCTGGAGATACTGCCACCGCAAGGTGTGAGGAAGGTGGGGATGACGTCAAATCAGCACGGCCCTTACGTCCGGGGCTACACGTGTTACAATGGCGCATACAGAGAGTTGGTGGCATGCGAGTGTCATCTAATCCTTAAAGTGCGTCTCAGTTCGGACTGGGGTCTGCAACCCGACCCCACGAAGCTGGATTCGCTAGTAATCGCGCATCAGCCATGGCGCGGTGAATACGTTCCCGGGCCTTGTACACACCGCCCGTCAAGCCATGAAAGCCGGGGGCGCCTGAAGTCCGTGACCGCAAGGGTCGGCCTAGGGTGAAACCGGTGATTGGGGCTAAGTCGTAACAAGGTAGCCGTACCGGAAGGTGCGGCTGGAACACCTCCTTTCTGGAGGAATGTGCACTCTATTCATCTTTATTGATGTAGTGGTTGTTGCTTACCTTGGTTCTAGATGTTCTAGTCTCTTGTCTGCTGCGTTGTCTATACTCCGATACAGAGGGAATCAGGGAACTGGGCTTCGCCTCTTTGGTCAACTTCTCTTATATATATAAGGTGTATGTTGATGAAAGATTAGGCTTCCCATGTGGGCCCTGGCCGGACCTCCCGCCGACACGCAGTCCTATAGCTCAGTTGGTTAGAGCGCCACACTGATAATGTGGAGGTCGGCAGTTCAAGTCTGCCTGGGACTACACATCGCACGAAGAGTGCAATGTGCACAGGTAGCAAGTCTGCCTGGGACTACACATCGGAAGAGAGAAGATGTGTTTAGGTAGGGCTGCAATTAACAAATACTATTATGTATTGTTTATTGTAATTTGAATACACCTCTTTGTAATTGGGGATTAGCTCAGTTGGCTAGAGCGCTTGCATGGCATGCAAGAGGTCATCAGTTCGACCCCGATATTCTCCACTTTGCGTATAATACGCATGAGATCTTTGAAATATTGACACAAGCAAGACTGTAAGATTGTAAAGAATCACGTGAACATTTTGTTCATGAATACGATACAGCTGAAGTATGGGCTGCGTGCCTTCCTTTATAGGGAAGCGCGCTGGCGTAAAGAAAGTAATTAAGGGCGCATGGCGGATGCCTTGGCTCACAGAGGCGATGAAGGACGTGATAAGCTGCGATAAGCTGCGGTAAGGTGCAAATAACCTTTGACCCGCGGATTTCCGAATGGGACAACCCACCCACGCAATACGTGGGTATCACTGCTCAGCGGTGAGGCGAACCGGGGGAACTGAAACATCTTAGTACCCCGAGGAAAAGAAAATAAATTAATGATTCCCCCAGTAGTGGCGAGCGACCGGGGAATAGCCCAAACCAGCGTTGTGGCAACGCATCGCTGGGGTTGTAGGACCGCGCTGTTGTACATTGCGTGTGAGGAGAATCTCCTGGAAAGGAGTGCCATAGCGGGTGATAGCCCCTTATCCGAAGCATAAGATGACATAGCGGTATCCTGAGTAACGCGGGACACGAGTAATCCTGCGCGAATCTGCCGGGACCATCCGGTAAGGCTAAATACTCCTGTGAGACCGATAGCGAACCAGTACCGTGAGGGAAAGGTGAAAAGCACTTCGATAAGAAGAGTGAAATAGTTCCTGAAACCATGCGCCTACAAGCGGTCGGAGCTGCTTTTGCAGTGACGGCGTGCCTTTTGCATAATGAACCTACGAGTTACCTTCACCAGCAAGGTTAAGGGCCATTAGGCCTGGATCCGCAGTGAAAGCGAGCCTGAATAGGGCGTATTAGTTGGTGGTGGTAGACGCGAAACCAAGTGATCTACACATGTCCAGGATGAAGTCCCGGTAACACGGGATGGAGGTCCGAACGGATAAGCGTTGAAAAGCTTCCCGATGAGGTGTGTGTAGGAGTGAAAGGCCAATCAAACTTGGAGATAGCTCGTACTCCCCGAAAGGCATTTAGGTGCCGCGTGCAGTGTTTTCCCCAAGAGGTAGAGCGACCGATAGGACGCGAGGGCTTCACCGCCTATCAAGTCCTGACGAACTCCGAATGCTTAGGGGTTAGAAGCTGCGCAGTAAGGGGACGGGTGCTAAGGTCCGTTCCCGAGAGGAGAAGAATCCAGACCGCCGTCTAAGGTCCCGGAGTTCTGCCTGAGTTAGTCTAACGAAGTCTGGTCCCCGCGACAGCCAGGATGTTGGCTTGGAAGCAGCCATTCATTTAAAGAGTGCGTAACAGCTCACTGGTCGAGGGTCCGGGCGTGGATAATAATCGGGTATAAGGCAGACACCGAAGACGCGGGATAGAATTTAAAAAAGTATCGGTAGGGGAGCATTCCATCGGCGTTGAATGCGATAAGACAATTATCGCTGGAGCTTATGGAAAAGCAAATGTAGGTATAAGTAACGATAAGGAGGGTAAGATTCCCTCCCGCCGTAAGACTAAGGTTTCCCGGGCAATGCCAATCATCCCGGGGTCAGTCAGGGTCCTAAGGCTCAGCCGAATGGCGAGGCCGATGGCAGAAAGGGTTAATATTCCCTTACTGCCGCACGGAGCGACGCGGAGACGGAGGCGTGACACCACCGCGGAGAGACGGAATTCTCCGTTGAAGAGTGTAGATGTTGAGGGTGGCAGGCAAATCCACCACCCGAGTCGAACCTCGAAAGTATGCTTTTCCCTTCGGGGCGAGGCAATAGTGTGGGTAATCATACTCCCGAGAAAATCCGCTAAGCTTAATCCGTGCGGCACCCGTACCGCAAACGGACACACGTAGTCGGGTAGAACATACTAAGGCGTTGAGAGATTCATGGTTAAGGAACTAGGCAAATTGACCCCGTAACTTCGGGATAAGGGGTCCTCGTCGCAAGGCGAGGCGCAGAGAATAGGTCCAGGCAACTGTTTAACAAAAACACAGGGCTGTGCAAACTCGAAAGATGAGGTATACAGCCTGACACCTGCCCGGTGCCGGAAGGTTAAGAGGAGAGCTTAGAGGCAACTCGAAGGTTTGAATTGAAGCCCCGGTAAACGGCGGCCGTAACTATAACGGTCCTAAGGTAGCGAAATTCCTTGTCGGGTAAGTTCCGACCTGCACGAATGGTGTAATGATCTGGACGCTGTCTCAATCATGATCTCAGTGAAATTGTAGTATCGGTGAAGATGCCGATTACCCGCGATGGGACGAAAAGACCCCGTGAACCTTTACTGCAGCTTAGCATTGACCTTGGTCATCCGATGTGTAGGATAGGCCGGAGGCTTTGAAGGGGCGCGCCAGCGCTCTTGAGCCACCCTTGAAATACGGCCCTTTGGCTGTCCGAGGTCTAACCCGCATATGTGGGGACACTGCTTGGTGGGCAGTTTGACTGGGGTGGTCGCCTCCAAAAGCGTAACGGAGGCTTCCAAAGGTACCCTCAGGCCGATTGGTAACCGGCCTCTTAGAGTGCAATGGCATAAGGGTGCTTGACTGGGAGGCAGACATGCCGAGCAGGCAGGAAAACTGGGGGCATAGTGATCCGGTGCAAGTGTATGGAAACTGCATCGCTCAAAGGATAAAAAGGTACTCCGGGGATAACAGGCTGATCCCCCAAGAGCTCATATCGACGGGGTGGTTTGGCACCTCGATGTCGGCTCGTCACATCCTGGGGCTGGAGAAGGTCCCAAGGGTTGGGCTGTTCGCCCATTAAAAGTGGCACGCGAGCTGGGTTCAGAACGTCGTGAGACAGTTCGGTCTCTATCTATCGTGGGCGTTGGAGTTTTGCGTGGCTCTGTCACTAGTACGAGAGGACCGTGATGGACAGACCTCCGGTTTACCGGTTGTGCCGCCAGGTGCACCGCCGGGTATCTGAGTCTGGATCGGATAAGCGCTGAAAGCATCTAAGTGCGAAGCCGGCCGCAAGATTAGAACTCCTCATAAGGGTCGTCCAAGACGAGGACGTTGATAGGGCGCAGGTGTAAAGGCGGCGACGCCAAAGCCGAGCGCTACTAATTGCCCGAAACTTTCTTACCTCCCCGCACCTCAGCCGTGTCGTTAGGTTATTAATAACTAACTGTTTTGAACAGTTTACGTCCCTTTACATTCTTTACTTGCTTGTGCGATACTTTCAACCCCTAATCAGGTGGTTATTGCGGCGGTGTCCCACCTCTTCCCATTCCGAACAGAGAAGTTAAGCCCGCTTGCGCCGATGGTACTGCAATGCAATGCGGGAGAGTAGGTGGCCGCCTTTTTTCAATACGAAGCCCCGAGTGCTAACAAGCACTTGGGGCTTTTTCGTTTTGGGAGGCTATTTATTTGAGAGTTTGTGAGTTTGTAAGTTGTGAGTTTATAAGTTGTGAGTTATGAGTTTATTGGTTCATAAGTTTGTAAGTTTATAAGTTGTGAGTTATGAGTTTATTGGTTCATAAGTTTGTGAGTTTATAAGTTGTGAGTTCATGAGTTTATTGGTTCATAAGTTTGTAAGTTTATAAGTTGCGAGTTCATGAGTTTATTGGTTCATAAGTTTGTGAGTTTATAAGTTGTGTGTTCACGAGTTTATTGGCTCATAAGTTTGTGAGTTTATAAGTTGTGAGTTCATGAGTTTATTGGTTCATAAGTTTGTGAGTTTATAACTTGTGAGTTCATGACTTTATTGGTTGATAAACAAGTTCTTGCGTTATTAGTACATGCTTTTGTATACTCAAGCGTTTAAGGGTTCATGGGTTGTTATTATATGCTTTGCCCACTAAATCGCGTAAGGGTTGATTGGCCATTAGTACTTTTGTTTGTTCACTCAAGCGGTTATGGATTGATGCGTTATTTGTACATGTATTTGTGCGTTCAAGCGTTTATGCGTTTATAGGTTAATGAGTAAATGAAGTTTTAGTTCTTGAGTAAAGACTTCTAAGTGTACAGGTTCATGATAAGGTTAACTGTTTGTTCATGCTAACATTTCTGCGAATTAATTTTTTACCATTACATTTACTCATCATCAATTATGTTTTATAAAACAATTTCGTTTTCGGGTGTATTTATTGTTTTCAGTTGTGCGATGCATGCGATCAATTTGCAAAAGCAATCAATGTAAGTAAGAATAGCGTTATGAGTTCAATCAGAATTCATTCTTTGTCTATGCCATTCTATTTTGCGTAGTAGCAAAATGCAGTATTTCAATCCAAACGATGGCTAGCATATTAATAAATAAACCAAAAATCAAAGAAAAAAATATACTTTTTCATGTTTAGGTTTTTATTACATTAAGTTTAAAGTTTATGTATTTGCTCGTCTTATCCTTTTTTCTTTCCTATTTCACCTAACTTATTGCTTTACAATAGATTGAGAATCCGCAAATCCTACCTTTTTATGGTCTAAATGTTTGGTTGTTTCGGTTTTATTTCTTAACTTTGCATACGATAAGAATAAGGATAGACCCTTCCCCTTGTTTCGGAAGAGCTTATTCGATAAGGTATCTAACGGGACTGAGATTATTAACTTAACTTATTTCTCATAAAGTAATAGTCACGGGCGTACAATGTTCTATTAGGATATGGTCAATATGCTCAGGTCCCATAAATATTAAATTATGGAGAGATCAAAGAGAATTGTATTTTTTTATGTTTTACAATTTTAAGTTTATTGCCGGGCTTTGCCCATGCAACTAAGAAAGAGGATAACGCGGCGAACAGCAATTTCAGCTGGGAACCTGTTATGGAAGCAATTATTCAGGTGGAAAGTGGTGGTAACAGATTCGCTAAAAGTGGTAAGTCTGTTGGAGCCATGCAAATAACACCGATATGCGTTAAGGAGGTTAACTTGTATCTCAAGCAATTGAATATAAAGAAAGCCTACACTCTAAAAAGATCGCTTTTAGCGTTGAGAAATCGAAGGAGATATTCCTTCTTATCCAGAAGCGTCATAACCCCAAAAAAATAACGTTGAACGAGCAATACGCGCTTGGAACGGAGGTTTGAAGTATAGTAAAAAGGGGACGCAGCGCTATTATGAAAAAAAGTGACAAGACTGATGAACAAAAACCACATAATTAGTGGTATTCAGTTTATAAACTATAAAAAGGAATGAACAATATTATTTGTTCGTTCCTTTTTTCCATTTTATGATATTTGTATTTACTTCTTCTGCATAATTCCAACTACATAAGCAATTGAAAACAGTTCATACTGTCACGTCTTCACCTTAGGTTTCTATTATTGTAAGCCACCATAACGTAAAGGGTTATGCATAGTGCAATTAAAAATAGAATATTTTTTTCATTCAGCTTAAATTATTTTCTTCGTATCTTTTGGTCGTATCTTCCAATTGTCGTAACTTTGCTTAAACAAATAGCGCCGTGGTGAATCTAGCTATAAATACCAAGCATAGCTGTTTGTTAGGTTGTGTTCCAATGACCCTTTTTATTTGCCAGAGCTGTGAAATTGTAAAGGCTTGGTCCATCAAAAGATGGATGGCGCAAAAGACAAACGATCAGCATGCAACATAAAAGTGCAGGTAAACTTTATCGCGAGATGTATTTAACTGGCCAATTGTTACGATAAATAATCAATTAAATAAACCAACATTATGTCAGAAAACAAAAAAATTATTTAGTGCCTATCACGTTTTTTTAGGCCTGTTGTTCTTCTCATGTGGCTTTGCGTTAGGCATCAATTCACTATTGGTGCCCGTGCTTCAGGAGTCGTTAAGCGTACCATCTGCCGGAGCCTATCTGCTAATTGGCGCTACGTTCATTCCCTTTCTGATTTTCGGTTATCCCGCAGGTCAATTAGTAAAAACTCATTGGTTATAAGCGTACGATAGCTGTAGCCTTTTTTTGATGTTTGCCATTTCTTTTGGCATCCTCATTTTCTCGGCAAAACAAGAGAGTTTCGTTCTTTTTCCTTGTAGCCTCATTTTGTTGTGGTACGGCCAATGCATTTCTGCAAACAGCCATCAATCCATACATCACCATACTCGGTCCGATAGACAGCGCTGCTAAACGAATCAGTATCATGGGTATATGCAACAAGCTGGCATGGCCCGTTTCTCCTTTGTTTATCACGTTGGTAGCAGGCGAGCATTTCACCATTACTCAGTTAGATAAGCCCTTTTATATCATCATTGCCATGTTCCTTGGTTTTAGGCGTTTTTGTCGTTGATGGCACCGCTTCCCGAGGTGAAAGCGGCCGGCGAAGACGAGAGCGAGGAATCTACAAGTGCAGAAGACGCACAGGTGTCGCAATATGCCAACAGCAAAACATCTATTTTCCAATTCCCCCACTTGATGCTCGGTGCGTTAGCCATATTCTTCTATGTGGGTGCAGAAACCATCTCTTTGGCCACTCTTATTGACTATGCCAAGGCCTTAGGCTTAGATAATGCAAACAATTATTCGTGGATTACACCTCTTTGCATCAGCGTGGGTTATGTTGCGGGTATAATTCTTATTCCCAAATACCTGTCTCAGACACGCGCTTTACAGATTTGTACTGGGATAGCCATTGTGGGAACTCTCTGCGTTGTGCTGCTTCCCGGCAAACTCAGTGTGTTTAGCATTGGAATTATTGCCGTGGGTTGTTCGCTTATGTGGCCCGCATTCTGGCCCTTGTCGATGCAAGATTTGGGTAAGTTCACCAAGTCGGGTTCGTCTATTCTCACCATGGGTTTTGATTGGTGGAGCTGCAGTTACCCTGCTGTATGGAGTGTTTAAAGACCATTTCGGTCCACAAAATGCTTACTGGATTTGCCTTCCTTGCTTCCTTTACATTGCATTCTTCGCGTTTAAAGGCCATAAGCTGAGATAAAAACACAGGCATCATCTCCAATTTCTACGGGGGAGGGTGAGAGAAGGTTAGTTGTGTTGACCAATTAGCAAGTTAAAAGGGTAGACAAGTTGATTTGTCTTCAATACATAAAGCACAAACGAAAAAGACTAGTAGATGAATTAGTACAACATAACCTTAACTAACTCAATACAAAACGAGCCGACAAACAGAAAAGGATTTAACCTTAAGCTTGTCGGCTCGTTAGTTTTTATCTTTGTTGTTTCAACCTTTTTACATACCAAAGGCGTGCCAAAGATTATCATCGGGTAGGGGAACTTCAACGCAAATCGTTTCTTTCGATACAGGATGAACAAACGAAATCTTTCGTGAAAGTAGCGAGATGCTACCATCGGGATTACTTCTTTTCGCCCCATATTTTAAGTCGCCCTTGATGGTACAGCCCATAGCAGCTAGTTGACAACAGAATTTGATGATGTCTTCCCGTCATAAGTTGCACTTCTAAGAGCGTGTAGTTATCCGATCTACCGATAACTTTATAATTAAGGATAGCCTTCTTTGCGCCAGGCACCTCGTGGTCGTGGGCATAGCTTTTATTTTTGTTTTTCGTTGCGTGTGAGCCAGTGCACCAGTTCGCCAGCTTCGTTTTCAGGGTACGACTGCACGATGGCCCAATAGGTTTTTTTGCACGTCTCCCGTTCTAAACAGTGCGTTCATCCTACTTAGAGCCTTGCTTGTTTTGGCAAAAAGCAACGAGCCCCCACACCGGCCTATCCAGTCGGTGCACCACTCAAGAAACACATTTCCAGGTTTAGCGTATTTTTTTCTTTGAGATATTTTTTTAACGATTTCCACCAGTGGCACATCGCCCGTTTTGTCGCTTTGCACAATCTCGCCACTGAGTTTAGAAACGATAATAATGTGGTTGTCTTCGTAAACAGGAGTCATGATATCAAGAGGTGTAATTTTTAAATTGCCGAGTTAACAAGTTCACAAGTAACCAAGGCTTCAATCAATCTCGCATTTTTTTGTTTAGCATATCGAAGCCTTTGGTATTAGGAGAAAAATCAGATGGAGTTCGCTCTCTTAGTTCTCGTTGCCCAATGAAAGGCGTAAAGGGAATTAAAAGGGTTGTTTGGCGAAAGAGCCAAACAACCCTTTCGCCAAACTTATGCGTAGAAAATATTATGTGTTCATACCGCCATCCACCTGTATAACCTGTCCGCTAACATAGCTAGAGAGGTCTGAAGCGAGGTAAAGCGCGCAGTTGGCCACGTCTTCAACGGTACCTCCACGTCGCAAAGGAATTTGGTTCATCCATTCTTTACGCACCTCATCAGAAAGTTCTTGCGTCATAGCCGTATCGATAAAGCCAGGAGCGATGGCGTTAGCGCGAATGCCTTTAGGACCCATTTCTTGCGCAATCGATTTAGCAAGAGCAATCATTCCAGCCTTAGAAGCAGCGTAATTGGCTTGTCCTGCATTGCCATGAACGCCCACAACCGAAGCCATGTTGATGATAGAGCCTCCACGTTGGCGCATCATTACAGGAATGGCAGCGTGAATAAAGTTGAAGGCGCTTTTGAGATTAACACCGATTACGGCATCCCATTGTTGTTCGGTCATGCGCAGCATCAGTCCATCTTTGGTGATACCTGCATTGTTTACGAGGATGTCAACCGAGCCAAAAATCTTCTTTTACCAGTTTCACCACCTCTTCGCTTTGAGCAAAGTCGGCGGCATTGCTTGCATATCCTTTAGCTTTAACGCCGAGCGCAGCAATTTCGGCCTCAGTGGCTTTTGCCGTTTTCGTCGATAACCAAGTCGGTGAATGCGATGTTAGCACCTTCTTGTGCAAATTTTAATGCTATGGCTTTGCCAATGCCACGGGCAGCTCCTGTAACAAGGGCGGTTTTACCTGTTAATAATCCCATTTTATTTTTTTATTTATGTTAGAAAATACGTTTATTACGTTTGGCAAAGGTACAAACTTAGTTTGATATATCAAAACGAATGTTTGCGCACCCCAAGTGTTAGATGTTCGTTGGCTTAGTCTGCGCTGTGTATGATGGTTCGGTTTACGCCAGTATCTCGTTGTTGTAGAATAAGCGTTGTAACCCCACCTTCATACTCCATTTCAATCGTAGCCTTTCCAGGTGTAATTGTGTAGTTGATACTAATCAATCCATTTACGTTCACTTCCACCTCTTGGCTTTTTGTTGGGCAATTGTGGCAACAGCAGTTCGGCATTGTCGATATCGCCTAGTTTTAGCGTTAGCTGGTAGAGTGCTTTTAACGTTGTGTTGGTAAAAAGCTTGTTTTCAATTTGGGTCATACCGCCATCCTCTTCCGAGTAGATGGTGCTTGTGTCGGGGAGTTGTGGCTGCATCGTGGGGGTAGAATCAATTGGCGTGTTGGCCTTTGCGGAAGTCATTTGCGCTGCCACTGAGTCGTTAGTGGGCATTTGTGTTTTTGTGTTCTGTGTGGTGCAAGCCATCAAAGCCCAAACAGCAAGCAGAAAATATAACAAATCTACTCATAATTTATTGATGCGTTTGCCCAAAGCACCATATACCACTTTAGCCACGAGCGGTTTGCTAGTCTCTTCGGTTAGTCCGTGTCCCAGTCGGCCGTAGATAAATGGCACTTCAAGTCCTTTAATACAATAGTGTGTGATGTTGGCCACCAGTTCAACGTTATCGATATCGAATTCGCCATCCGCTTTGCCCTCGGCATACACCTTTCTAAATAGTTCAATTTCGTCTTCGTCGAAGTTTTTTTCGCATTTTCTCCACTGTCCAGATGTTTCTAAAGAACTCAGCACGAAGGTTACCATTTCGCACCACCGTTTCTTTTAATCATGCTCAGGTGAGTGTATATCAGCTCGATAATCTTGTCTTGCGGACTTATTTTTTTGCGGCCACCTCGTCTAGCTTGTCCGATAGTCGTTCCAGTTCGGCTTCTATCACGGCATAGTACACGTCTTCTTTCCTATTAAAATAGGTGTAGAGTGTGCGTCGGCCTTTTCCAGAAGCCACGGCAATATCGTTCATTGTGGTGTTAGCCACGCCGTTTCGTGCGAAAAGTTGGCGCGCCACGTCCACAAGCTTTTGTCTAGTTTTAGAAATGGACATTTTCTTTCTCCTTTCTCTAATTTAAATGCTGGTTGGGCGTTATTGCACACAACCTTGTTACTGTGCAAATTTATCGTTTTTGTTGGATAAACAAATTATTGGTTAGTTTTTTTAGAGAGAGGCCGCCTTGCTTTTGGTATTTCTGTAAATTGAGAAGAGTATATTATCTTTGTGCAGTAAAACCAAGATAAACACTCCTCTCATATACTGAGTGCAGGACAAAGACACGATAAAAATCTGAGAGTCAGTTCCATTTGTCTGTGGCAAAACGTGGTTAAGCCTTAAAAAGTTTCCTGTCATAAGTCATTCAATACATTCTACACAAGTTGAAAACTAGCTGTCAATGGCGTATTACTTCTGCGTTTTTCATGATGTTGCCTCCGTTGGCCGTGGGCAGCATGCCCTGCAATCGCTCGCACTGGTGGTGGCAAGCGCACGTGTTCTCTGTGCCGTTGCCTACTCGCGCGTGTATGAAGTATAATCGTTTTGTCTAACTTTTTAGTAATAATTTTAACATTGTGAGTGCCTTTTTTTCCACCAATCGTTCACCTTGCCGCAAAAAAATCGATTCTCGCGAAGGTTTGTTTTGGTGCCAAAAGGGGGCAGTCGTGTATGCAGACAAAAATGAATTTTTTTATTTAAAACGACCGCCACTAATACCCGTTTTGGGGCGATTTGCAGCAAAATGAAGTGCGTTTTGATGCTAAACGCGGTGCAATATGCCGCTAAACGCAGTGCGTTTTGCCGCTAAATACAGTGCGTTTTGGTGCTAAACGCAAGGTAAAATGGTGCAAAACGCAGTGCAAAATGGTGCTAAATGAAAGATGAAAAGCATAAACATTCACAGTAATTGTATAAACAAACCCTTTTAGAACCATGAAAAACATGGCCGAAAAAGGGTGAAATAGTCGTTAAAAAAGTGGGTTTTTTAGGGGCTAAAAGCAGGTTGTTGGGCTTTAAAAAAGACGAGCCGGCAACCCAAATAGAAAGGCAAAATGGGGCAAAAATGCAGGTTTTGCTCTTAAAAAAACAGTCAAAACAAACAACGAGAAAAGCCCGAAATAGGGGTGATTTACCTACTTTATGGCCTACATTTTCGCTAGAATGAAGTGAGAATTAGAACGGCATTGTAAAAATAAAAAGATAATAATTTAAGTTTTTTTGAGTAGGTTATTTTATGAGTTGATGAACTTGTGAGTTGATGAGTTTGCGAGTTAGTAAGTTGGTCAGTTGATGCCTTTGGTAGGTGTTGGGTTTTAGCGAGTTTGCAAGCCAGTGAGTTGACTTGCCCTGCACTCCGCTCACTTTGTAGAAATACTAAAAAGTCAAAAACGACTTCATTGTGAATCTTAAGAATGTTTCTTTATTCTGATGCATTGGAGCGGTTGTATGCTGTTTTTAGGAATACTTCTAACAAAAAGCAGGCACAAGGCCGGTATCCCGGTTGCTTGTGCCTGCCTTTTTAAAAAGCATATTTAATTGTGTGGAGCGTCTACAAACAGGTGCTTGAATCGTTGTAGACCACCTTTCCACGTTTATTTCCATTTTAGTTCCTGAACACCAACTTGCCATCAAGGGCATCGATGAGGATGGGTTTGTCGCGACTAACCTCTTCGGCCAGTATTTTCTTACTCAGGTCGTTAAGCACATAGCGCTGGATGGCACGCTTAACAGGTCGTGCCCCAAACTCTGGGTCGTAGCCAAGGTCGGCCAAAAGGTCGATGGCATCGTCGCTAACATCAATCTTAAAGCCCTGCTCGGTAAGCATTCGGTGAACCGAACGCATCTGCAATCGAACCACTTCGGCAATCTCTTGCTTGGTGAGTGGCAAGAACATGATGGTTTCGTCGATACGATTGAGAAACTCTGGGCGTATGGTTTGTTTCAGCATATCCATCACCCGCTGGCGTGTTTCGTCGAGAACCTCGTCGCGATTGCCCTCGCTGAGGTTGGCGCACTGTTGTTGGATGTACTGCGAACCAAGGTTAGAGGTCATGATGATGATGGTGTTTTTGAAGTTCACCGTGCGCCCCTTGTTGTCGGTAAGCCTACCATCGTCTAGCACTTGTAGCAGAATATTGAACACATCGGGGTGAGCTTTTTCTATCTCGTCGAAAAGAACCACGCTGTACGGCTTACGCCTTACGGCCTCGGTAAGCTGTCCGCCCTCGTCGTAACCCACATATCCCGGAGGTGCACCGATGAGCCTAGACACGCTAAACTTTTCTTGATACTCGCTCATGTCGATACGCGTCATCATCGATTCGTCGTTAAAGAGATATTCGGCCAAGGCCTTCGCCAACTCCGTTTTTCCCACTCCCGTTGTACCAAGGAAGATAAACGAGGCGATGGGACGTTTAGGGTCTTGCAGCCCAGCCCGACTTCTGCGCACGGCATCGCTAACAGCGGCGATAGCTTCCTCTTGCGCAATAACGCGTTGATGCAGTTCTTCTTCTAGGTGCAACAGCTTTTTCGCGTTCGCTTTGCAACATACGTGTAACAGGAATACCCGTCCAACGGCTCACCACTTCGGCAATGTCGTCGGCCGTAACTTCTTCGCGCACCATGCCTTCTCCGCCTTGCGTGGCTTGCAGTTGCTGCTTAATGTTCTCGATGTCGTTGTCCAGTTCCTTCAGTTTGCCATATCTAATTTCGGCCACACGTTCGTAATTGCCCTCGCGTTCGGCCCTGTCGGCCTCGTGGTTCAGGCGTTCAATTTCCAGTTTGTTTTGCTGAATTTTTGTTTACCAGCGCCCTTTCGCTTTCCCATTTAGCCCTGAACGCCTTTTTCTTGTTCGCGCAGTTCGGCAATGTCCTTATCCAGTTGAGCCATCTTCGGTTCATCGTTTTTCACGCTTAATGGCCTCGCGTTCAATCTCCAATTGCATTAGTCGGCGCGTAATTTCGTCCAACTCTTCAGGCACCGAGTCGCGTTCCATTCGCAATTTTGCGGCTGCCTCGTCCATCAAGTCGATGGCTTTATCGGGCAAAAAAACGGTCGGAGATGTAGCGTTCAGACAATTGAACAGCCGCAATACAAGCATCGTCCTGTATGCGCACCTTGTGATGGTTTTCGTAACGCTCCTTAATACCGCGCAAAATAGAAATGGCGCTAACCTCATCGGGTTCGTTTACCATCACCGTTTGGAAGCGGCGCTCCAGCGCTTTATCTTTTTCGAAGTACTTTTGATACTCGTTTAGGGTTGTGGCTCCAATGGCTCTGAGTTCGCCACGCGCCAAAGCAGGCTTCAAGATGTTGGCCGCATCCATTGCGCCTTCGCCTCCTCCGGCCCCAACGAGCGTGTGAATTTCGTCGATAAAGAGAATAATCTGCCCGTCGGCGTTGGTCACCTCCTTGATAACGCTTTTTAGTCGTTCCTCAAATTCCCCTTATATTTGGCCCCAGCAACCAGTGCACCCATGTCAAGCGAATAGAGTTGCTTGTCTTTAAGGTTCTCGGGCACATCGCCGCGCACAATACGTTCGGCCAAACCCTCAACGATAGCGGTTTTTCCCGTGCCTGGTTCACCTATCAAAATGGGGTTGTTTTTGGTGCGGCGCGAAAGGATTTGCAACACGCGACGTATCTCGTCGTCTCGTCCGATAACAGGATCGAGCTTTCCGTTGCGTGCATCTTCCACCAGATTTTTGGCATATTTCTCCAACGACTGATAGTTCTCGTCGCCCGATTGCGATTTCACTTGCTGTCCTTGCCTAAGGGCTTCGATGGCAGCGCGCGCGTCTTTTTCGGTGCATCCCGCATCTTTCAGAATGCGAGCCGCCGACGAATTAACGGCCAATAAAGCGAGGAAGAGCGGTTCAACCGAGACAAATTCGTCGCCAAGCCCCTTTGAAAGCTCTTCGGCCTTAAGCAAAACGCTGTTGGCCTCGTTACTAAGATAGGGCTTACCGCCCTCAACGCGAGGCAGATGTTCGGCCTCCGAATTGGCCAGCGAGGTTACCTGCATGGCGTTAACGCCAAGTTTTTGGAAGATGTAATTGGTTACATCGGGAGCTTTTTCTAATAAAGCCTTGAGCAGATGCACAGGTTCGATGCTCTGTTGTCCGGCTCGTTGTGCAATGTTAACGGCTTCTTGAACCGTTTCTTGCGCTTTAATAGTATATTTGTCGAAGTTCATTGTCAATATGTTTAATTTGTTATGGTTGTCTGACTTATTGTCTGCTATATCCTATTCAAACAGTGTGCCGAGGATGTTTTTGTGTGACAATTTGTCGGTTTTGCGACTATTTTTCATGTAAAGCATAAAAATATTGTCGGAAAAATTTGTCACATAGATTTTTTTCCTACCTTTGTCCCAACCGTACAAAAAACGGTAGGTAAAGTATTCAATTTAAACAATCACCAACGTTAAACCCTTTTTAACTAAAAAGATATCGAACATGGCAAACAATGAACTTTTTGATGAATGCCAACGAAGTTGTGGCGTTCTTGCAGAAACCGTCTTCAGAATTTACGAAAGAAGACATTGTACGTTTCATTCAAGAAAAATGAGATTAAGATGGTGAACTTTATGTATCCTGGGGGCGACGGCAAGCTGAAAACCCTCAATTTCATCATCAACAATCTGGCTTATCTTGACACAATTCTTACTTGTGGCGAGCGTGTAGACGGCTCCAGCCTATTCTCTTTCATCCAAGCAGGCAGCAGCGACCTCTACGTACTGCCTCGTTTCTCATCGGCTTTCGTCGATCCGTTCGCCGAAATTCCTACGCTTTGCATGCTGGCTTCTTATTTCGATAAAGACGGCAATCCCCTAGAAAGTTCTCCCGAATACACCCTTGCAAAGGCTGCAAAAGCTTTCCGCGATGTTACGGGTATGGAGTTTCATGCCATGGGCGAACTAGAATATTATGTTATTACGCCCGATGAGGAGGTGTTCCCAGCTGTTGACCAGCGTGGTTATCACGAGTCTATGCCTTATGCTAAAAACAAACGACTTCCGCACGCTGTGCATGTCGTACATTGCAAAGGCTGGTGGCCAAATTAAATACGGACACTCTGAAGTGGGTAACTTTAGTCAAGACGGCCTAATTTACGAGCAAAACGAAATTGAGTTTTTGCCCGTTCCTGTTGAAAAGGCTGCCGACGAACTAATGATTGCTAAGTGGATTATTCGCAACTTGGCTTATCAAATGGGCATGAACGTTACCTTCGCACCGAAAAATCACCACGGGTAAAAGCCGGTTCGGGTATGCATGTACATATGCGCTTGATGAAGGATGGCAAGAGTGTGATGGTTGAAAATGGTAAGCTAAAGCAACACTGCTCGCACGGCTATCGCTGGTTTGATGCAGCTTGCAGATAGCATCACCGCCTTTGGTAACAAGAACCCCATGGCTTACTTCCGCCTTGTTCCTCACCAAGAGGCACCCACCAACGTTTGTTGGGGCGACCGCAACCGCTCTGTTCTCGTACGTGTGCCTCTGGGTTGGGCTGCCGGTGTTGACATGATGCACAAGGCCAACCCCCAGCAGCCAGCCGAAACACCAGACACTTCGATGAAACAAACCTTCGAAATGCGTTCGCCCGATGGTTCGGCCGACGTTTATCAGCTGCTTGCTGGCTTGTGTGTTGGCTGCCGTTATGGTTTTGAATTGCCCAATGCACTCGAAATAGCAGAGCAGACTTACGTGGATGTAAACATTCACGATGCCGCGAATGCCGATAAGCTTAACCGCCTAGGACAATTGCCCGACAGCTGTGTGGCATCGGCCGACTGCCTAGAACGTCAACGCAAAGTGTACGAAGCTTATGGCGTATTCTCTACGGCAATGATTGATGGTATTATCAAACAATTGCGCGACTTTAACGACAGCAATCTGCGTAAAGAAGTAGAAAATCGTCCAGAAGAATTGAAAGAGCTTGTTGAACGCTACTTCCATTGTGGGTAAGGTTTACGAAGGGAAACTAATTATACCATAAATGTAGAACCAGAACAAGGGTGGGGCAATACGCTCTGCCCTTGAACTGGCTTTTTTTGTTTAGGCTTTTGCCTTATACTTCACGCTTATAACTCATGTCTAAAAGAAAAATGCGTGCTCTAATCGGTGGCCGCGAGGCACGCCAGCGCAGCTATTGGTGGGCCAAAGTGCGTATCACAACATACATCACACTGGTGGTTTTGCAGTTAATTCTTATTGTGTACGCTAGTTATTGGGGGCTTCCACACGTTGGCTTTTCAGGATTGTTGTGGCAACTTATTGCCACTTCCACGCCGGCTTTACTGTTTGTTTACGTAGTGTTGATTATCGTGGTAGGTGTTAAGATGAACCGAATAACCACCTACGAGGAACGACATAAAAGTTCTAACTTTGAAGAAGAAGAGCGAAAATGGCGCAAAAATGCTGGCTTACTTGGGCTGATGCTCGTAGTGCTAATCATGATTGGCGGGTTTATTGCTGGCAGCATGGGGGTGTTTAATTACGTGAAGGACTTAAAAAAAGCGGAACCAAAGTTGAGCTTATGACCTTAAACGAGGTGTTGTATAAGCATCATGTGGCACGCTCAAAACGCGTATATGATTTGTTTTTTCCAAAAGTTGGAGCAGGAGAATATACTATGTGTTTCGCTAGTTGTAGTGAAAAAGACAAATGGGGGCTAACGAAAAATCATTATTTTAAATTCTCGCAGTACGAAACAGATGCCGTAGACCAAGTGCTACGCGGTGTTTTGGTGAACGACAAGGCTTTTTCAGCCCTGCAGTTTATGAAAGAAACGGACGCCAAGGGGTTGCGCGGGCGTGGTTTTAGAGAAGGACTTATCAATGGCGGAACGCCTGCTATGTATCTTGTTAGGTACTATCCACACAGCCATGTCTTTATCAATGCCACGCCTGTGCAGGGCAAACAGTAAGGCATGGGGTATAAGTAACGAGTCTCTTGTCCACGTCTGCCAGCCGTTGTGTGGTTTGGGCAATGTCTTTTTCAATAAGGTTTGTATGCCAAAGATACGTACCAGCGAGCCTTATGGCTCGTTTTGTTAAGGTGACGTAAGGCATATCCACATGTTTAGCGCGGATTTTGTAGCGAATAAATACGACATAACCATAGATAAGATGAAAGAAATTAATTATAAGGAGATGAAATTTAATCCTTTTCAACCTGTTGGGAAAGGAATGGATGTTGGTGTCTGCGGGTAATGAACAGGACGGGTGCAACACGATGACCATTAGTTGGGGGCACTTAGGTTGCCTGTGGGGACACAACGACCCCACGGCAGTTATCTATCTGCGCCCATCGCGTTACACAAAGACGTATGTGGATAAGGAAAAGTATTTCTCGCTGTGCGTTATGGATAGCAACTTTAAAAAGCAAATGGCCTACCTGGGGAGTGTGTCGGGGCGCGATGAGGACAAGATAGCCAAGGCAGGACTTACCAAAGTGTTTGCCGACGAAACGGTATATTTTAAGGAGGCCAAGCTTGTGCTTATCTGTAAGAAATTGTATGCCGCTGAATTGCAGCAGAGTGGTTTCGTGTATCAGGAAACACTCGATGAGAGCTATCCTAAACGCGACCTTCACACGATGTACGTGGGGAAGATAGAGAAAGTGTTGGTGCGAGATGATGAATATGTGGGCATGGATACCCCCTTTAAGAAGTAATCCGTATCTGACTAGATAGTACCTAAAAGCGCTACCCAAAGTTGCTTTTTAGAGGCAACTATAAATCTAAAAATCGTTTTGGGATGTGGGCAATAAAGTGTTTGTCATTGTTAGCCATGTTGCTAGTGCCCCTTTTTGTACATGGCCAGCATGTGCAAGGGCCCTGTTATGTTGTCGATGGTAAAACTTATGCCTTTGTTTCTTCAACCAACGAACTGGGCATAGAGAAAAAACTGAGCGAGCACATCGCCCAAAACTTGCCCATGATACTATATGATGGTACGTCTTTTCGGTTTGTTGTGTCTGCAACGATAGGCAAGCGGGGCCGACTTAAACAGCTAAGTCTGGTAAACAAAAAGAGTTTTAAGGGCAACATGTGGGTTTGGAAAGACGTAAAAAAAGATGCTGAATGCCGTTCAATTTAAACCTGCATCGTATGGTGGAAAGCCCATTAGCTATTCTTTTCGTGTTTCAAATAAAGGTGGATTTTACAACTTGGCGGTAGGCATTGATATGGCTCGTAGAAGTTTTGGCCTGTGGAATATATTACGAAGGCATGCCGTTTAGAAAGCTGTTTGCTACAAAGTGACCATAATCGTGCAGCTTTCAGTTCTTTTATGATGAACCTGTTTTTTTGTTAAATGTAGTATTTATATTTTACAAAAACGCGCTCTGTTCGCTGCTCCCTTCTAGCATAAATTAAGGCTTTTGTGTAGGCTATTAGCGCATATTTGCAGCCTTACGTGTTTCTTTTTCTGTCCGTTTTTTTGGCATATTACCTGTATTTTGCACCATTTAGCCTTTCTATTTTGGTTGCCGAATTGTGTTTTTTCAATCCGAAAAAGCAGTATTTAGCCCCTAAACCCCCACTTTTTAATGGTTGTTTTTGCACTTTTTGGGTCATGTTTTTCATGGCTCGAAAAGGTTTTTGTTTATACAATAGCTGTGGATGTTTATGTTTTTCGTCTCGCATTTAGCAGCATTTTTACACTGCATTTTTGCAGCATTTTACCTTGCGTTTAGCAGCAAAATGCACTGCGTTTAGCATCAAAACGCACAGCATTTAGCGACATATTGCATTGCGTTTAGCACCAAAACGCAGTACTTTTAGCGGCAGATAGCCCCAAGATGGGTGTAAATGGCGGTTATCTTAAATAAAAAATTCATTTTGCCCGCATCGCATGTTGGCCCCTTTTTTGCATCAAAACAAACCTTCGCGAGAATCGATTATTTGCGGCCTGGTTGGAGTTTTGTGGATAAAAAGGCACTCATAATGTTAAAATTTATTCTTAAAAGAAGACAAAGACGGACGAGTTAACGGGCAAGTTGGTCAACAAGTGGCCCAGCTTATTAAACCCTTACTAAGGGCTTAACAATCTCTATGCGCATGCCTAGCGCAGTAACCATGTTATAGAACTTGGCCGCACTGGGTATAATGTCTCCACTCTCAACTCGCGAAATGTAGGATTTACTGACGTGTATGCGTTTAGCCAATTCTGCTTGTGTTACTTTTTGCCTCTTTTCGCGCATCAAGAGTAGCTGTCCTGTATAAAAAAAGCGTATGCCTCTTCATCAAATTTTTTTCGCGTTCTGCAGTGCCTGGTTTGCCAAACTCGCGCTCTATCTCTTTACTGATGCTCGTTATCATTTTTTTCTTTTGTACTCATAGTAATCCTCCATTATTTTTAATTGCTCTGTCTATTTCTGTTCTTGGCGTTTTCTGAGTTTTCTTTTTGGAAACCATTGAACAATACAACAATTCGATTGTTGTCGAAAAATAAAAAAAGATACGGTAGATATTGCTCTCGTATTTAATTCTTAATTCATACAAACCTCTCAATAGGTGTTTGATGAATTTTATCGGAAAGTCTGTCTTCTCTTTCTAGTAGTGAGAGGGCATAAAGCACCTTTCGCCGCTCTTTGTCATGCAGCGTTGCCATAAAGTCTTTATAATAACTGCCAAAGGCAACGATTTCTCTTCTCATCGACATTGTATTTAATGCTACAAAGATACGGAAAAGTTTTAATATATTGAAACTTTTTCGTTATTTCCTTCCTGTTTTGTGCGAACAATCTAATTACAATAGGTAAGCTTGTTAGCTATGGCAGCAGGTTTATATGAGTTGCGACAAGCGTATGCTCCGCAAGAGCGTTTGTTATATAACGTTTGGCAAAGGCACATAGTTTGTGCACGTTACAGGCTCAACCTAAACACCCTTGTGGCGTGTGGCCGAACCTTAGTAGTAAAGCTACGTTTAACGGCAGAAAGCTTTTCGCCTGTCCATAAGTCACGGCATTGATAACGTTTGTTGGCATCAAGTGCAGGAATTTTTCGAGAAGTTGAAAGTCGCTTCAAGTTGTTTGTTAGCCATGTTGGTAACAGAGAGGGCCACATCACCATTCTCCAAGTCCTTGGCAAACACCACAAGGCTGTCTGCATCTGATATTAAGTCGGCCTGTTGCCCCATTCGGTCTTGGTTAAGGGCGATAAGGTGGCGATTGGTTAGTATCTTCAAGTCTTCTTTTGTAACCGTGTTGGCACGAGGGTCGAAAGACAAAGCCATGGGCGACGACCACATACACCACAAGGCAAACTGCGTGGCATACTCGTCTTGCGTCATGCCTGGCGTGCCAAAAACATAAGTCGTTCGAGGATTTTCCCTTGCCATGCAGTCCCGTACAAAGCATGTCTGCATCGTTAAAGCGGTTCACGCCAGAATACAGCGCAAGGTCTTTCATTGCTTTAATGCTTTCTACCACGCCCGTACCACCTGGTTCGCAGGTCCATCTGTCGCGCACATCAGCACTCACACGCCAGCAGCTACCGCCCGATTCAGCTCCCCAAAGCCATGGTTTTCTGTCGCCCCATTCGCAGATGTAGAGCGTAATGGGGCGTGCAACGGCTTTGAAAGCATCGCCCAAACGGCGATAGCGCACAATGGCAGAATCTCGTTCGGTGGGTGCATGGCAGTAGTCGCACTTCACAATGTCCACATTCCATTGGGTATATTGCTCGGCATCAGTTAGTTCGTAGCCATACGAGCCAAACGCACCTGCGCATGTTTTGTTGGCAGCATCAGTGTAAAGTCCAAATTTCATACCCTTGCTGTGCACATAATCAGCAACGGGTCGCAGTCCGTTAGGAAATCGTTTAGGGTCGGGTAGTGGCTTTCCATCGTCTGTACGTTGACGTGCTTGCCACAAATCGTCCATCATGATGGTGTTCCATCCAGCCTCAAACAGGCCGTTAGCCTTGAACATGTCGGCCACACTTTTTAACAATAGTCTCCGAAACATCTCCTTCAACCGAGTTCCACGACAGCCAACCCATGAAAGGAAGCGGCAAAGGCAGGTTGTTTTGCACATTCAGCGTAACGCGTTCTTCGCACACATGTCCGTTGTGGGTGCATGTGATGGTGTAAACATACGTGCCAGGCTTCTTTATCTTACCTTCCACTAGATTGCGTCGGGCGTTCCATTTCAGTCCTGCAGGCAGTCCTTTAACTCCTAATACAGCGTTGGCATGTGAGGAATTTACTTTTTGCATAAAGCGCACATTGGGTTGCGAGAAAAACGCTTTTAGCGCAATGCAAACCACTCTCAGCAGTGGCCACGAGCGGCACGAGTAGTAAAAAGAAACGAAGAAATTAGATTTTTCATATTCTAATATAAAATTTGATATGTGCGCATAAAAAGGTGAAAAAAAGGCTCGAGCGAGAAACCTTTACAAGTCGTCTTCGATGGCTGTACTTTTGGCGTATGCTGTGCTTTTTGGCCTCGAAGAAATCGGTTTTTCACCATGTTGGCATTGGCATATTGAGCCACCCAGCGCATGTTTTCGGGTTCTTCAACGTTGTCTTCAAACAAATTGTCGAAACCAAGACTTCGCCAACGCATGTTGCCAAGATAGCGAATATAGTCGTAAACCATTTGTGCGTTCAGTCCTTGCACATCATCGCCAATGACATATTGGCCCCAAGCAATTTCTTGTCGCACCCTTCGCGCATCATTTCCTCGTACACCTTCACTTTTTCGGGCGTGAAGTATTCGGGTTCTTCTTTCTTCATTTCCTGAATAATATTGCGGAAGAGCCACAGATGCGTGTTTTTCATCGCGGTTGATGTATCGAATTTCTTGTGCCGAGCCCGACATTTTGCCATTGCGGGCAAGGTTGTAGAAGAACATAAAGCCACTATAAAAGTAAATACCTTCGAGGATATAGTTGGCCATGAGCGTCTTCATGAGCGACGCTTTGTCGTTGTTGGCGTAAAACTCGTTATAGCAATCACCGATGAAAGTGTTGCGTCGCAGCAGGTGTTCATCGGTTTTCCACTGGTAAAGAATATCGTTTCGCTCTTCGGGAGAGCAAATAGTGTCGAGCATATAGCTGTAACTCTGACTGTGAACGCACTCTTGGAAAGCCTGAATATGCAAGCAAAGGTTCACCTCGTTGGCCGTGATAAACTCGGTGAGTGAGGGAAGGTTGGCGCTTTGCAGCGAGTCGAGAAACACCAAAAAGCTCAAAATCTTGTCGTAGGCCTTGCGTTCAGCTGGTGGCAACAGCGGATAATCTTTGGTGTCTTGCGTGAGGTTTATCTCCTCAGGAATCCAGAAATTGTTCATTGCCTGCCTATACCAGTCGCTTGCCCAGGTATATCGCATGTTGTTAAAGTCGTTCAGATTGGTGGTGTTTCCACCAATCATACGCCTCAATCTCAGGTCGGTATCGCCCTGTGGATTAAACAAGGCGTTCTTTTTCAATTTATTATTCATTGCAGAAAAATGCTATTTAGCCAAATATATTAATATTGTTGGATTAGAAGCACAGCTTTCGCACTCTTCCACTTCGAGCGATTTGCTACGCACATAGTAGATGGTTTTCACCCCACTTTGCCATGCCAGCAGATAGAGATTTAGCAATTGGCGCATGGTATAGTTGTTGGTGATGTAGAGATTAACGCTTTGTGCTTGGTCGATGTGTCGTTGGCGAATGCCAGCAGCGCGCATACTCCACGCCTGATCGGTTTGATAAGCACCCTTATAATGCCAGAAAGTGCGGTCGGAGAGTGCAGGTGCCACGCGTGGAAGCATAGCCCCTTTTTTCTTCCAAGAAAAAGCGTTGCATAACGGGGTCGAGTCCAGCAGTAGTAGCAGCTACAATGCTGGTGCTACTTGTGGGCGCAATGGCCAAGAGATAAGCGTTGCGCATGCCCTGTGCCTTAACCCGCATAGCCGTTTGTTGCCATTGTGGCGAGTGATAACCACGTTTTTCGAAGTAATCGCCCGTTTGCCAGTCGCTTCCTTCAAAGTAAGCATAAGCCCCTTTTTTTCTTTTGCGAGTGCCGAACTGGCTTCTATGGCAGCGCGGTTGATACGTTCAAACACGTCGTCTACAAATTGCAGATGAGCTTCGCTTTCCCATTTAATGCCCCTGATGGCCAAAGCATGGTGATAACCACTAACACCCAGTCCGATGCTACGATATCGATGATTGGTTATTTGTGCGTAAGGCACGGGGTAGAAATTGAGGTCGATAACATTGTCTAGTGCTCTAACCACCGTTGCAACCACATCGTTTAGGTACTCTTCGTTTTCTAGAGGCAAGTTGCCCAGCGACAAACTGGCAAGGTTGCACACCACAAAGTCGCCTGGTCTTACGGTTTTTACCACCACGGTGTCGCCCTCTTTTGTAATCACTTCGGTGCTAACCTCCTCAATAGGACGCATGTTTTGTGCAATCTCAGTGCAGAGGTTAGAACAATAGACAATGCCATTATGTCCGTTGGGGTTAGCTCTGTTAACGATATCTCGGTTGAAGGTGAAGGGTGTTCCCGTTTCAACGGCCGAGCGAAGCACCAGGCGTATCACGTCTTTCACGGTCATTGTGCGACGCGAAAGGCGTTTATCGGCCACGCATTCGTGGTATTTTTTTCTTCCCATGTTGCACCGTAAAAATCTTCCAGCGCATAGCCTTTGGTGGTGAGAACCTCGTTGGGACAGAACATGTGCCACTCTAGATTGAGGTCTTGTTGGGCCATTTTCCAAAACAAATCGGGGTAACATACGGCAGGGAAAAATGTCGTGCCTTCATTCTATCGTCGCCATTGTTGGTGCGAAGTTGTAGAAATTCGGGTAAGTCTTTGTGCCAAACGTCTAAGTAAACGGCCACAGCGCCTTGGCGAACACCCTAGTTGGTCTACAGCCACAGCAGTGTCGTTAACCAGCTTCATCCATCTAACCACACCGCCAGCAGCACCTTTAAATCCGCGTATGCGACCACCAGCTGCTCTCACTTTACCAAAGTAAAGTCCCATGCCACCGCCGAACTTGCTTACTTGTGCAAAGTTGTCGATGCTGCGGTATATGCCTTCAAGACTATCGGGCACTGTGTTCATGAAGCAGCTTGAGAGCTGATGGAAAGGCTTACGCGCATTGGCAAGGGTGGGCGTAGCCATGGTCACTTCCAGTCGGCTCAGCATATCGTAGAACTTTTTCACCCAATGCATTCGGTTTTCGCCCTCGTTCATCGCCAGGTGTAAGGCAATGCCGAGGAACATTTCCTGAACACTCTCAACAGGTTTATGAGTAAACGATCTGATAACATAACGCTTGATAAGGAGGTCGAGCCCCGAATAGTTGAGCAATTTGTTGCGTTCTTCGTCGATAAACGAAGCAGCTTCTTGTAGTTCGCTGTCGCTATAAGCCTCGGCAATATATGTTCCGTAAAGGTTTTGACTGGCTAGATGGCGCACCTTTTGCGCAAAATTTTGCAGGTCTTCCACCTGTTCGAAAGCCTGCAAGTCGCGTTGTAGGCGATAGCAAAGCAGGCGTGCAGCAATAAATTCCCAGTCGGGAGTCTCGGCCGATGTAAGTTCCACGGCAGCTTTTATTAGTGCCGAGAGTTTGTCGCGACCATTCATGTCGGCCTTAACAAAGCCCATAAACTTCTCTGTAAGTGCCGAAATGGGGTATAGTTCGGGCGAGAAATCCGACGCGATGCCTTTCAAAGCAGGCGCAATTTCGGGTTGTTGTAGGGTGTTTGCAATCTTGTTGAGCGCTTTACGTTGTTCGGTTCTCTGCCAACGAAACAAGATGTAGCTTTTTAGCCTCGGCGTAAAAGCCTCTTTGCATCAGGCTTTTTCCACCTCGTCTTGAATACATTCAACGTTTTTGTTTGGCGGGATTGGTGATAATAATTTGCTCAACAGCGATGGCCACATCGTTAATTTCGTCGTCAACGATGGCTCGCCCAGTGCTTATAAAAACTTTTTTTGATGGCCGTGGCAATCTTTTCCCTATCGAAAGGGGCCGTTGAGCCATTTCTCTTGGTTATGTCCATGAGGTGATTTAGACTTGCTTTTGATTTAAAAAAACTTTTCGTGGCGTTCCCTAATCCCACGAGTGAAACGGCACTTTTAAGAATGGGCAGGTCTTCTGACTTTGTTCTAATTCTCTTCGCCTTCCCGATTCGGTGCGCATACCTGGCGCTGTTGTTCCGAAACAGTGGCACACGTTGTGGCGCGTATTTAAAAAAATCTGCATTGTTGCAGCACGTTTAGTTGCTTGTTAGCGCCCGTCTTTGGAAGAAAACCATAAAAAAACTTACAGCTGCGGGACAGTCGAGAATTGCACCCCGTTCCCTTTTTAATTGCCTAGCGCGTGGCTATGGCAAACCAATTCTGCTACAAAGGTAAGCATTTTGCTGCAAAGGGCGAAACATTTATGTGCCGTTATGAGGGTGATAAATGAGTTTTGGGTGGGGTTAAGGCTTTTCGGAAATTAATGTTTACCTTTGTATCAAACAAACATAATAAAGTATTTTTGATTAATGATGGAAATAGGAAGCAAAGCCCCCGAGGTGTTGGGGCACGACGAAAAATGGTAATGAAGTGCGCCTAAGTCAATTTAAAGGCAAAAAACTAGTGTTGTATTTCTACCCCAAGGACCTCACTTCGGGTTGCACAACGCAAGCTTGCAACCTGCGGGATAACTACGAAGAGCTGAAGAAACAAGGCTATGAAGTGGTGGGTGTGAGCATAAACGACGAGAAATCGCATAAAAAGTTTATCGAGAAAAACAATTTGCCTTTCCCCCTTATTGCCGATGTAGACCAGACCTTGGTGCAACAATTTGGTGTTTGGGGTGAGAAAAGCATGTACGGACGCAAGTATTTTGGCACCTTCCGCACCACGTTTATTATCAACGAAGAGGGTGTTATTACGCGCATTATGCAGCCCAAAGAAATTAAAGTGAAGGAACACGCACAGCAGATATTGGGTGAGTGAGACCTGTAAATGCGCACATGCTTTCACCAACTTATGCTCCACCTTATCATAGGCATAATGGGTACGATGCTAACTTGTTTCCATTGGGTGTCTTCGTGGAAGAGAGCGTAGGGGTTATGCCTGTTAAACACGTTGAACACAGATAGGGATAGTTCTCGTGTGTGCTTTCTCCGCTTGGAGATATAGTTATAGGCGAGGTCTGTTCGGAAATAGTTTTTGATAGAGATGGCGTTAATATCCGACATCTGTTGTCTATCGTAGATGTGGCGATAATATTCGTCGGGATGAATGTAACCTGTTGAAAGATTTTTCCAGTGGGGCGGTGCGATACCTTGGTAAGTGCCGATGGGAAGCGTGAGGCGATTGCCTGAAGCAAACGCTATGTTGCAAGCCACGTTGTGTTCGGCTGTTCCTTTTGCGTGTTACTCGCCTCACAAAGGCATATTGTAGTTGACAGTTAAGAATGTGCCGCCTATCAAACTTATAGGGAAAGGTTCTGCCATAGTTGATAGAAGGATAGGTACGGGTGGTTTTAGAGAGCGTGTAGGCCAATGAAGCAGTAAAGGTTGGCAGGATGATTGCCGAACTTGCTTCAAGTCCAAATGAGCGACCTGTGCCACTCGTAGCCTCTTCTTCCCACGTGGAAGAGTTTAATCCGAAGGCGTTAATGGGGCTGGTGTAGCTTACAAGATTGTTCATCTCTCTATAATATGCGCCTATTGTGGCATTAAATTTTCTGTCTTCAGTCCATGTTCTTTTGATAAAGGTGCCTGCGTAAAATTGGTTTTGTTTGCTCGTTTGGGAAGTATTTGTTGCTTGGTACTCTAATGTTGAGTGGCCAGCCAGTGGGTAATCCTTCTAAAATATGGTGAAATTGGTTTAGCCTATCGTATGCCAACTCTACACCCAGCCAAGGCTTGAAGTACCAATGGCTAAGCGCATGGAGGTCGATATTCACTGGCAGTTGCTCCTCGTGAAAGCTAACGTTCCCTCTTAGTCCTAGTTTCAGGTCGGCTCGTTTGGCAAATTTTAGGTCGGTTTCTGCAAAAACAGCCCCACGTGTGCTAGGATTAGTCTGCACGTTGTTTATGCTTCGCTCGCTCGTTATGCTTCGTTGCGTGCCATTTGTAAACCTTTGGTTTTGAAAAAGAAAGGCCTGCACGCATGGCTACATTTTTGCCCCCAAGTGTGGGTTAGCATAGCTCTTAATGCCCATTCTTTTTAGTTTAGAGGCGATAGCAACATGCGAGCGGGTGTCGCTACTGTTAGGGGCGAAGTAATCAGTCTCTTGAATGGAAAACGCAGAAGTGTGGTAAGCCAAGAAATTAAAGCTGGTTTGTTCGCTCAACTTAGTGTCCCATTGTAGCTTGGTGGCAGTGGCTTTCCAGGCTTGATTGTTTCGTGTTTCTTGGTATTGGGTGTATTCGTAAAGGTCGTTTGTGTGGAAATAAAATGCCGAAAAGGTGTTTCGGAGATTGGGCTTATAGTCTAGTTTTTACGCAAAGGTCGTAAAGGTCGATGCGCAGTTTGTCGTTGGTCTTATTCATCCAGTTTAGGATATAGGGCAGGATGGTGGTACGTGCAGAGAGTCTTACCGACATTTTATCTTTAATCAACGGCAAACTGGCGTGCAATCCGCAAAAGGTAAGGCGATATATAAGCCTTACCGGTGCTTGATGTGCCATAGTTGTTTTTGGGGCGAAACGCTTATTAAAGCCGACGAATAGCTGCCACTCGTGGCTGGTAATCCCCCGCATAAAAAGTAATGGGGGTGAATGTAATCGACTGATTACTAATAAAAAAGCAGAATATATAATCTGATAAGGTGAACGACTAAGAAACGAGCGAGTTTCTTTCCCTTTTCTTTATTCTGCAAAGTCTCAAAAGAACTCTCTGTTTGATGTTGCAAAGATAGCGATATAATTCATATAAGCAAAGTATTTACGTTGTTTTTTCAATGAAAATCAACCTTAGACATTTCTAATTCTATAAAATCGCCATTTTAAGGTATTGCATATATCTATGAACAATGGTAATTTTGCAAAATGATAATCAAAAGAATTCTTTTAATCTTCATCATTCTACTTCTGCTGTTTCCCACTGCTAATGCTACTATTTTGAATTTAGTTGTGGGTGATACTATATACCCCTACTCGAAAAACATGTTTCTTCATTACATAAAACGATAGAACTCGATGAAGTTCAAGTTATTGGACAGCGGAAATTGTTTTTCCATAAGAAAAAGACACCACGTTTATCAATACTGATTGCCTTCGAGTAAGGAAAGGTGCTAACTTGGAAGACTTAATCAGGAATATTCCGGGCATGGAATACGACAAGGCGAACAGGCAACTATCATTCAAAGGAAAGCCATTGAACGGCGTAAACATCAATGGCGAGACCTTTATGGGCAACGACATTATCGCAGCGTTGGAGAATATGCCAACCGATGCAGTGGAACTACTGAAACTGTATGACATGCTCAGCGCATTGGAGAAAAATGACGGGAGTAGATGATGGTGCCGACAATTATGTGCTGGACATCAAGACCAAATCTACCTACAATGGCAGCCTGACAGGAACACTAACGGCTGAACACGGCAATCGCGACAGACGCAGGGATGAGGTACAGGGCAATCTATTCAATGCCGATGGCGAAAACACCTCGCTGACTTTGCGCTCTGACAATCTTAGTAATATGAACATTGGGGAAACAATTTCCAAAACATATTGTCGGGCAATATCGTGAAGAAATTTGGTAAGAAAATTACGCTCAATGCAAGCCTCTCACTCAATGCCTTCCACAATGGAAGCGAGAATCATGACTATGATGAGCAATATCTTTCATCGGGAACAAAATATCGGGAATCAATGCTGCTTTCCTTGAGCAAGAATCACAGTAATGCCGCAAACATAAATCTGCAGTATAACATAGACAAAAAGACTTTGCTGAATATAAGTGCAAATGGAAACTTCGGACGGTCAGACAACCTGACTGACAACACAACATACCTATATGAGCGCAATACGGCTGCGGACACGCTGACCTCGGGAACGCTGCGAAATAACACAAAAAAAGCAATGGAAAGAATTACCATGTATCTGCCGACCTCACACGGCGGATTGGCAAGGCTGGGGCATCATTTACCGTGAAGGCGACACTTGGCGGTAACTCGAATGAAACTAATAATACCAGCCTTTCACTGACGAAATTCCACCACCTGCGCAACGCTGTGGGCGGAGATTCACTACTGTTGCGCAATCTTTGCCAACAACTGCCCACCCTGCGCAACGAAAGCAGAATATCATTGCAATATACCCATCCTTTTGGCAAACAGTTGAAATTGCAGACAGGGGTACGGACTGCATCACGAAGAGGATAGAAACACAAGCAACACTTACGACTATACTATACCGAATAGACCATACATAGATAGCCTAAGTTATGAGAACACACTATCTATATGTGGGCAGGGAACTCACCCTGAGAATGGATTATAAGGGTAAGCAATGGAAGATAAACAGTGGCATTGATGTAGAATGGCAACGCAGGAATATCTGCCGGCAACACAATTCGGAAACAGTGGACTATACAGTCAAGGCTACGGAATACAAGCCCAAGTTCGGCGCAAAGTGGAACAACGGAAAAAAATAGAAGTTGAACTGCGTTATAACGGAAACACACAACAGCCTTCCATACAGGCTTTGCTGACACTTGATGACAAGAGGCACATAACAAACAAATTGGCAATAGAGCCGGTGAAGTACTTCTATTGAACTTTTTGTGCAATGTTGAAGATTAGTAATTCTATTCAACATTTGTGCTAAAAGTCGGCTCCATCGCCAATTTGCCAGCCGTTATGCGGCAGCTTAAAAAGACGACACCAAACCAAAAAAATCATCTTGACAACCACCCGACTTTGAACTACGAAGGATGAAATTTTTTTCAGGGACAACTTCCAGCATTTCCAAAAAACAGTTTAACCATTGACTTGGAGACAAACAAACAATTTGAGCATTAAGGTTTAAACCGAATTTTTTTCCGAAATTGACCTGACCTGACTTTTTCCTGAAAAATCGACTTTAAAGCTGTTTTTACAGATAAATCAGGTTTCTCTAACAGACAGGAAATAAATGCTAAGTATTTGGCTTTAAACTTAAAAATCAAAAAAATAAGTGTTTTCTTTTAATGTTTAACAGGGCTGATTTGACAGTTGGCGGTGGCAAGAAACTTTCAGGACCTACCTCATAGACAAGTTTCAAATCAAAAAAAGTATGATAGAAAACGGTATATGGATTGTAAAGCTTCCTCGAAAATAACTTTTGTGTAGGTTCTAATTGAAGGATAATGGAACCTCCCAGAAAATTTCCAAGACTCTCAAACATCAGGATTTTGAAAATATCGGAAGTAATGCCATAAGGAATATTTGACACCACTTTGAAAGGAAATTTCGGAACTGCAAAATTCCTAAAATCACAACCGACAACTTGAACATTTCGGGCATCAGAAAATAATTTTCGTAAATGTTCAACCAAAGCTGTGTCGTTTTCAATAGCAACAACATTGTTGGCGATTTTTAATAAATGAACAGTAAGAAACCCCTTGCCTGCCCCAATATCTAAAACCGTATCCTGATTACTTATATTTGCTTGTCTTATTGCATCTTTTATTAGCACTTTATCAATAGTAAAGTGCTGACCCGTAAAACGAACGGGCAATTTCTTTTTTGTCATTAGTAACTTCTTACAGGTGAATACTTCTTGAGTTCAACTTATAAATGCAACTTTTTGGGTGCGGATAATAAGCAATAAAAACATTTATTTTTCAGAGAGGAAAGAGAGACAATGTCCCCCTTTCTCTCACTCTGAATGGATAAAGTTTGCTATCTTTGCTTTAATTGTCCGTCCAAGGAAAAAAAAGTTGCAGATGAGCAAACATATAACCGAGGAACAAAGGTATGCAATTTTCTATGATGTTGCAAATACCGATGAGCAAAAAAGCAATAGCGGAAGCTATCGGAGTAGATAAAAGCACTGTTTACAGGGAGATAAAGCGCAATTGCGACGCCCGAAGTGGTAGCTATAGCATGGAGCTTGCCCAGCGAAAAGCAGACAGGCGCAAGCAGCAAAAAAACATCGCAAGGAAGTGCTTACACCGGCAATGAGAAAACGGATAATAAAGCTGTTGAAGAAAAGGATTCAGCCCGGAGCAGATTGTCGGCAGGAGCCGCTTGGAGGGAATTGCGATGGTATCTCACGAAACGATATATCGCTGGATTTGGGAGGATAAGCGGCGGGGTGGCAAACTGCACAAATATCTTCGCAGACAAGGTCGCAGGTATGCCAAACGTGGTTCTAAAAATGCAGGGCGAGGATTTATCCCAGGCAGGGTGGATATTGATGAGCGTCCCGAGATAGTGGAACTGAAGGAGAGATTTGGTGATTTAGAGATAGATACAATTATTGGTAAGAACCACAAAGGTGCCATTCTTACCATTAACGACAGAGCAACAAGCAGGGGTCTGGATACGCAAGTTGTCGGGAAAAAGAAGCCATCCCGGTAGCTAAGATTGCAGTATGGGCACTGCGGAAAGTGAAAAACTTAATACACACAATTACGGCTGACAATGGAAAGGAGTTTGCAAAGCACGAGGAAATTGCGCAAAAATTGGAAATAAAATTCTATTTTTGCAAACCATACCACTCATGGGAACGTGGTGCCAATGAAAACACCAACGGGCTTATCAGGCAGTATATCCCAAAGGGTAAGGACTTTAGTGAAGTAACCAACAAACAGATTAAGTGGATTGAAAATAAACTCAATAATCGACCTCGTAAAAGACTTGGATACCTCACGCCAAACGAAAAATTTAAACAAATTATTAATCAGAATTCTGTTGCATTTGCAAGTTGAATTCAGCTTATAATAAGAAAGGAGATGAAGAATTTACTTCCCAACAGGACATTTTATTCCCTAAAGTGTTTGATGTTGATGGCATGCGAGTTTTTATTTATTGGAAACTTCCACATCCTGTGGAAAAGCTCTATCCATATGTTGATTACAAAATACGGAAAATTTCAAAAGATACGTTAGTTATAGGGGATTATACAGACTTTGTGTTTGTTAATGGTCATGGTAATGCCCCAAATCGGGAATTGTCAAAATAAAAAAATAATAAATGTGGGGTAATACTCCAAATCGGGAGTTATTGAAATAATTATCTGATTATCAATGTACTTTCCAAAAGATAAAGTATTAGGGCAGAGTGGAAAAATCGTTGAAACTGGTCCTATGTAATCGTTCAAAGTGACCCTTTTGTATCATCCAAAGAGGGATTGGACATTCGCGGTACGATACGAGTATGGGTGTTATGATTTATCAGCATTCATTCTTCTCTACTCCCAAAGGATTTTGTCAGTTGTACTGCTTGCTGTTGTAGTCTGATGAGAATTTGGGAATAGGTTTCGAGTTTGCCGAGCAGTTGTTGAGCAGTGGCAACAGAATGATAAGTATTGAGGACTTTCACGACTTCGTTGTACAGAACTCCTATCTTATGAGCCAAGGCAACGATTTCTGAGAGTTTCTCCAAGTAAGGTTCTTTTGCAGGGTCTTGGGTGATGACCTTAAAAGATTCACCAAGAAGCCTTGCTCGGACAAAGTCGCTCTTTGTCTTTGCTCCCGACTTGCGATAGAGTCTGATAAGTTTCTGCTGGTCTTCGGAATTAGGTATTCTGATGTGCCATCTGTCCCATCGTGGGCAGGTGGCACATCTGCCGTCTGGCTTCTTTTGTTTTTGCTTCTTCATTGCTTTCTAATCACGACTTTGGAGTGATTTAATCCCCTTTCGGGGCAAGGGTCTTTGTGGTACAAATGGCAATTTGTGGTACAAAGACACACCTTGCTGATGTAGAAAATGGGATTATAAGCCCCTGCTGTGTTACTGCATTCATTGAATACAGTAACTCGGCGTAGGCTTGCATTCGAGGAATGCAGTAATTCAGAGTTTCCTCCATCTTTCCACATCTTCCTTGTATTGGTCGAGGTGTTCCCGCAGTACCTGTTCGACATATCCCGAAACGCTCGCTCCATGCTCACCGATTCTCCGCACCACGAAGTCTAACTTTCGTTGGGTTTCCTCTGATACATACACGGCTTTGCGGTGGCTGTTGCGAAAGGGCTGGAGATATTTCCCCTGAAACTCGGATAATTGCTTTCTGTCCTTTGTTTTTTTCCCATTCTTTGATGAAATTCTTCGGTAGAAGTAGCCCTTTCTGTTGGCGACAACGCTGTTTCTTGATAGGACGGTTGAGAAAAAAATCCTTGTTACTCTCCTTGTCATTTTGTTCCTCAACTTTATCAACAGGCTCAAACCTTCTCTTTTTCCTCTTCATAATCGAAGGGCTGGTCATAATCAGGGTAACTCTTCGGGCTTGCGGAGCTTAACGCCATAATTTCCCATATCTCTAATGGCTTGTTCCAAGCGTTGTTTCCTTTTTCATCTATTCTTGCCATAATTTCTTGGGTATCGGGTTATAGTGTTTTTTTCAAGCATGGCTTGTATGTCGCTCTGCTTGTAGAGTATCTTCCCTCCGATTTTGTAGAAAGGAAGCGTTCCTGAGTTTCTGTACTCTTGGAGCGTGCGTGTGCTGAGCCGTAATTGGCTGCAAACCTCCTCACCCGAAAGGTAAACCTCACCATTCAGCATCGGACGGGCGGTAGAGCAATACCGCTCCAACTTCTTCAAAGTGCCTTCCATCAGTTGTGAAAAACAACTGCATCTGAGGGTCTTCCGCGTAATGATTTCATTCTCTGCCATAATTCATTCATTCTTTGATTTCAATCCTTGACTGCATTCAGCATTTCACAGATGTCGGTCTGTTTGTAATAACACTTATGTCCAATCATGGAGAAAGGGATTTTGCCCGTATCTCGGTATGATTGTAGGGTACGCTTGCTGATGCCTAAACGCTTGCACACGGCTTCGTTGTCGAGCCATTGCTCGGTCTTGGGAGGATTACCGATGAGTTTTTCCACACGATGGATAAAGTCTGCAAATTCGGAGCGATGTCGCTCCCACGCTTTGCGGTCGATGATAATGAGTTTCATTGCCTTAATTTTGTTTTGATTACTTTATTGTTACTCAGCAAACAAACTGTTATGCAGTCCATTGCCGTACTTCTCGGGTGCAAAAGTAACCCCTCGGAAGCACCACTGCAAGAAATGAGGATAAGCAGGGAAATAGAGAAAGCAATAGAAAAAAACAAAGGAAATCCGTCTGTGTTATTGCGGTAATGAGATGAGGTGCCGGCTCGTTCCTTTTATTATCTTGTTGTTTTATCGATAATTCGATAGTTCGACAAATCGAGATGTCGAAGTGTCGATAGATAGTTTTATCGATAGATTATTTTGACGATATATAGTTTTGACAACAGATAGTCATGACAACAAATTGTACAAACAATAGATTGTCCGTATTATCGTCAGTCCTATCTGTTGTTAGTTGTTACGCCTTGCGTCCAAAGAGCCTGAGTATGCCGTATTCTTGTCGTGCCTATACTCTACGGCAGCCCAGCCCTGCAAGGTTGGGAGAGATGAATACGACCGCATGGATATAGAAAATGGCAATACCACCTTGAAACAGAGAAATCCTGCGGTGGAGATTCTTCTCTCCATCCGCAGGACTCGACCTGTCAGGGGCAGACAGGCTGCCGTTGTACCTTTGCACGATAAGAAACGGCATCAGGAACTTTGCGTGCGCCGCCTTTTGCCTACAACGCCTTCAGGCTTGCTTCCTCCGTCAGTCTGACCGTTGGCAGATTGTTGCTCTCGATGAGCAGCACTATCGTGCCTGTCAGTTCGGTGTAAAGACGGCCGTATTGCTCGTCAGAAGCCAATGTGTCCGTCAAACCGAACTTGTCGAATGTGGCTTGAACAGCCTTGTTCGACAACAGTATAGGTACGAGTTTCTCTGGGAGCGGTGCAGGAAGTTCCCTTTCAAACTCGTTTTCCAACACGGATATAAGCGTATCGTACTTGGAAAAGTGCAAGCCTTGATACAATGCCTCGCTTGCCATGCTCTCCGCTTCAATGTGTGTGTAAAGCCTTGTGCTACAGCATCGCAGTAAACTGTGAGAGCCATATCTGCCCGTGCAGTGATAAACTCCGTATCTTGCAACTTTTCGGGGTGATGCTCACTCATGTAACTTCTTAACTTCAATCGGAAGTAGGAAAGTTCCTTTTTGTTCTTCTGTTTCATTGTTTTTCTTGTTAAAAAGTTGGACTTCTTTTTTTTGAATCATTCATTACGGCTGTTACATCCCAATTATGGGACTTGACTTTTTCGGTGTTCTTGACGGACACAGCCGTAAGGCTTTACGCAGTACCCTTGTATGCTCACTACCCATCAGGGGTTGCATTTCCTTGGCAATCTTGCTCTTGGTCACCCGTGCATAAATCTCGGTCGTGGAGATGAAGCGATGCCCCAGCATCTTGCTCACCGTCTCTATCGGAAGTCCGTTCTCCAGACAGATGGTCGTGGCAAAGGTGTGCCGTGCGGTGTGCGAGGTCGCTTGAGTATGCGGTGGCAGTCCTGCCTTAATACATATCTCCTGAATAGTTCTATTGAAATTACTGTTGCTGGGAAACTCTCGAAAGAAAAGCCCCTCCCTTCGTCCGTGGCTCACAATGGCGAGTATTTTCTCGGCAACGGGCAGCAACGGGACAATACTTCTGTTCTGTGTCTTTGTTCGACAGAGCGATATGTACCTACGCCCATCCCCGAATGTATAAACATCGTCCATTCGGAGTTTCTTTAAGTCTGAGAATGCCAGCCCCGTGAAACATCCCAAGAGGAAAATAAGTCTGCAATGGTTATCTGTCGAGCGGTGCGGACGGTAAGCCAAGAGTTTTTGCAGGTCGTCCGCCGTAAGTGCATTGCGCTCGTAGGTAGGCGTTTCTATGTCTATGAGTTCAAAAGGGTCTTCACGAACGTATCGCTCCTGCAATGCCTTGCGAATGACCTGATGCAAGTGGCGTAGGCGGTTGCCGACACTGCTTTCCTTGTTTCCCAAGTCCCGAAGCATAAAAAGGCGATAGTCCTCAAGCAAAGTCTTGTCCACCTCTGTGGGCATACAGTCTGCCCTGTCCCTTACTTGCAGGAAATGAACAAAACTCTTGTAGCTGTCCTTAAAAGCCCTGACAGTTGCCTTGCTTAATGTTCTGCCCTGCAATTCCTCCTTGTATTCACAAACGGATTGATATAGCTCCGTAAGTGTTGGCATGGGGCGACTTTGCTGCATATAACGCTCCTTGAGGTATTCCGCCGTGATATAGTTTTCTTCCCTTAATGTACGTTCATAGAGTGAATGCAAGCACTCTTCTATTGAGTTCAGTTGCAGATTGATGCCGCTTGAATTACCTGTTGTCGCCTTGATGCACCCTTTTCGGGCAAGCCACTCGTCGGGGGAAGTTTGCAACTGCGTGGAAAACGATGAGGACGTTCCATTACAGGTGATACGGCAACGGATTACGCATAGTCCGTCTTCATTGGTCTTGCTTCTATCTATGTAGAATAGTATGGCAAATGTACTTTTCATTGTTCTGCGGTTTTAGTTGGTCAGTTGATAATGTGCGAGTTGTGGAAGTATTTTCTCTATGTCCAGAAAGACACGCTCGGGAGATGTCTCCGCATACACTTGCGTGGTTTTGATTTGACTGTGTCCGAGCATTTTGGAAACGCTCTCAATGGACACGCCCTCCGACAGTGTCATCTGAGATGCGAAGGTATGCCGTGCCATGTGATAGGTCAGCGTTTTCTGAATACCGCAAAGCCGTGCTATCTTTTTGAGGTGTATGTTTACCGTGTCGCATCCGGGTATGGGCAGCAGATACCCCTTGGGCGGTTCGTGTCGGAAAGCCCTCGTGTGAATGCCCCGATAACGCTCGATAATGGCAGTGGCTTCGGGAAGTAGGGGGATGTGGCACACGTTGCCCGTCTTTATTCTCGGCTTGCGTATCCAAGTCATTCCCGCTTCGTGAAAGACGTGCTGCTCCGTCAAGTGATACACGTCGGTATAGGAAAGCCCCGTCAGGCAGGAGAAAAGGAACATATCCCTCGACACTTTTTCATAGCCTTGCAATTTATCTTCTCCCAAGGCTGCGATAAGACCTACCTCCTCCCTTGTGATGTAACGTGGAGTACCCACTTCCCAACGAATGGAATGGTTGATGAAGGGATAGGTGTCAATGATGTGCCGTTTATGCAGGTCTTTGAGCAAGGAAGCCAGCATGAGAGATAGCCAGCCGAAGTGTTGAGCTTGAATCCCTTTTTCTTTGGCGAAGTAGTCCTCCAAGTCTTTGATGAAGGCGATGTCGGCTTTCTGCACGGGAATATCCTCCACACGGTAGCGATACCTGACGAAGTTTGCCAGATGCTTGTGAAAGAGCAACAGGCATTTTAGTCTGCGTTCGCTGCGGTCTATGCCCACACGCTCACGGAAGCGGTCGATATACTCGTCTGTATGATGCAGCAGTCCTTGTGACTCACTGTTCAGTCCGAATACAAGCTCCCGTACTCGCTCTGCCGTGATGGGAGCATCGGATTTACCCGAAAGAGACTCATAAACCTTGTGTATGCTCACCTGAAGGCGGTCAAGTTCCTTGTTTACCGATACGGCTTCGGCACTCTTGCCCAGCAGTCGGTTTTTGCGACTGTCCCACAAACGAGGAGTACACGAGCATTTGCAACTGAACTGTACCATAGAGCGTCCTGCGCTGATGCGTCCCATGATGGGACTTTTTTCCGTTTTTTTGTCCTGCGTACCTCTCTTGAGGTAGAAAAGCAGCTTGAATTTTTCTTTTTTTCCATTGTTTTTTTACTTGCAAAATTACACTTCTTTGAGGAACTTTGAACGATGCAAAACATTGATAATGAAAGAGAAAACTCCGTTTTAGTTACCACTTTCAGCCGTCCTTTTCCTTTCATCGTTTTTTTCGAACGATTTGGTAACTGAACTCCTCCTTTTTCGCTCCCTTTTCTGCCTGTTTCCTATGATGCAACCCTAAGAAGAAACAAGCAATATCCGCTGTATTTCAGTCAGATATGAGTTTTATGCCATTTTCTGCTTTCTACTCCCATACTTCCTTTATAGAAGTCGGCTTTGTCGGCCATTTCGGGTGGAATAACCGAGAAAAGTCCCAGTAGGTGCGAGGTGATGTAAAGCGGAACACCATCGAAATGAAGTCCGTTGCCACTGGTGTCGCCACCCCTCACAAAGATGCCCAGCGTGCCTTCCATGCCAAACGAAGTGCCAGGTAAACTCAAAGTATGCCTTATTACATCGGGTTCGCCAATGATTGAGATGGTTGAAGCTGCCTGGTGGGCATCGTAGCTAAACTCGCTACCATGGTTGTTGGAGGTAGTTGATGTGATGGTGGCTTCTTTTAAAGCAACGTTTTTGGGTACTATATATATGGTGTTGCCGTTCAGCTTACGAAGGTCTACCTGTTTTGGCTCGTAAGCCACGTGCGAGATGGTGACAGTTGTTGCCCCCACAGGTGAGTTAAAGCAACCAGTGTCATCGGTAACGGTTGTGTGTTCGGTGGTTTTGTTGTCGAACATTACACGGCAGCTGCGCACGGCGACTTGGGTGAGGCTGTCCCTAACCATGTATGTAGCAGCCTTGTTTTGTGCAAAAAGGCAAGCGTGCACACAAAAAACGACGATGAAGAGGGCAATGTTTCTCATCTGTTATTCGGGTAAGGAATTGTTGCAGTTCAACAAAGTCTCTTCGTAAGCGCCGAAAATGCCCACCCCGTTTTCTATGTTCGAGTAGATGGCGTTTTCTTCAAGCCATTGTGTAGGATCTTGAAACGACTCGTAAGCTTGCATCTTCAACAGACTACTTTTAAGGTAACGGTCGTACTCCTCAGAAACAGCGATAAACGAAACAATGCAGCTGTAAAAGCGGATAGAGGGAGAAAGTGGTGGGCACAATAGTTGGCAGCATTCGGATATAATGGTGATGAAGCTTCACTTTGTTGGCCTCCGTTGCCTGCATGTTAAATTGGTCGGTTCGTGGATAGTCGGTGCCGATGTCTTCTATCATTTTATAATTGGGGCGTATCACCACGGGGCGCATAATGGTGTCTTGGTCTTTGAAGAAGGCGCATGCCCAAAACGTTTCAGTGTTTTTTTCTTTATTTGAATGCACGCTTTCTCTCTTATCCTCTTTTCTTAACCTATGGATGGGCAGATATTCGGGAAAGGTGGTGGTAGCGGTGAGGTCGGGGTGGTTTGGTGTTTGTATTTTTTTAGCGTGTATCTTCCGCCTCTCACAGGCTTAAAAGCCAATTGCCATTCGCCATACGCCACCTTGTGAAATTCGCCCACTAATTGGTTGAATTCATACAAGGTAACGATGGCTTCGGGAACTTCCTCGTATGCCGTATTGTTCAGTTCGTTGGTGTAGGTTAGCGTCAGCTTTTGCACTTTGTCGAGCGTGAGCAAAGCAGTTCACCACTATTTGGCGCTGACCCTGGATTGGCGTGTTAATCTCTTCTACGCAAGCGGTGAGCAAACCAACCAACGTTAGCACTATTAGCCATGTTTCGAGGCAGTTCTTTTTCATATCATTGGATATTAGGGTGCCAGTTTCACAGCGGCAGCTGTGGTTTTAATCGATTTGTCTTCGCCCGTTATCAGCTCAATGGTGAATTGTGCGGTTACGGGTGCCGACACACTAACGTTATCTTTAAATCGCAGGTATATCTCCGCGGGTGCCATGGGCTTATAAGACAGGTATTGAGAAAGGCTTATTCCAACAATCTTTTTATAGTCTGTAATCACGTTTTTGTTGGAAGTCACGATGAAAGCGTGGTTTCGGAAGTAATCTTCAACAACGAAGAGGTCGGTTAATGATTGTCCAGGAGCTCGTCCTGCTATCTCTGCCGAAGACGTGATCTTAATGTCTTTGAGCCACGTAAGTCTGTAATCCACATACACTAGGTGTGCTGCAGGCATATCATAAACGGCTCTTGTATAACGATTCTCAAGCTGTTGCTTTAATCGCGTTTCTATAGCAGGGTCTTCTTTATCGGCCATTTTGTCTGGCTTAGTGGAAAGCACTATGAAAGGTGGAAAGTCTATCAATAGGCTTTCACCGTACTTTTTGTACGCTTCTTGGTAACCTTCCCAATCTGGCTGCTTCTTTATGTCTTTAATGTCTACATTGCAAGTGGTAAATCCTAGTATAAAGTCGCTTACTTTTAATGTCGTGTCTTTTTTTAGCGAACTTATTTTTGTTTGGACAAACCCTTGATGCGGTATTTGTTTAATGTAAGCATTGAACGCCCATGCGTAGTTACATTCCCTAGCGGTGAGGAGATAATGGGTTCCCCCCCCGATTAACTCTTTTCTCATCCTTAGGAGTGCAGGCGAGAAGACAAAGCGCAAACAGCGTGAAGATAACGTATTTTGTTTTAATCATTGCTTAATATTTATTTGTTTTAGCGGTCTTAAATTAAAAGTATATTCTTTTTATTGTAACGGTAATTGTGTCCACCTGCCGACCAAATCTCCGCATTGGGGGAAAAATTCTAGGCTGTTACCATTCCCGTTCCATCCCCAATTCATCAGTAGGTAGCGAGAGTTATTATCATAAACATTATATGTCCTATCGTATTCTCGGATACCCATAGATCTTGCAACGTTAATGTGAAGTACTTCTTCATAGTTACCAAGTGAAGGTTCTGTTTCTTCCTTAGAATAGTCTACGATAACAGGTTCCCATTTTTAACAGGTGAATGTGATAAGAGGTCTGCCGTGTATTTTTGCTGTTTCTAGATTGATATTTAGATTAGGTACATAATGGTTAAAAGCAGTATTATCATTCTCCTGCTCTTGATTGCCATCAAGGAAACTGTCTTGTTGGCATGCTGAGCCGACTAGAATAAGTAGCCCAACAATTGTAGTAAATCTTGTTTTCATCGTTGTATTTTAATTATTGGTTGATTTTTGGTAATAGTTTCATTATCCGATGAAAGTTTTATAACGTTCAATAGGAAACGATGCTAGTCAATATGGTGAGAGCTTGTCCTTATTTGCAGTGCTAGTCGGACCTTTGGGGTTAACAATTATTTGCTCTTGCATTGTAATGGCAAAAGTAAATTCGTCATATTTTTGTATGGCGTTCACTCCTAATTTGTTGTTTACTAGTACGATTTCGCAAACTTAAGAAAAAAATATCTTATATATACAATTAAAATGCTATTTTTTTGTTTTTATATTGCTTTTTAATTCGTTAGTTTGTCTGCCTTCACCCTTAAAAATATGGGAAATAAGGAGAGCAGCCATAGCAGTTGTTTGCGACTCAGCTGACTTCTAAACACTTTAAGCGTAGAGGTGAGATAGTTTTTTTCACGGTTTGGGGCGATAGGTTAAGTGTCTCAGCAATTTCTTTGATGGGCATATTTTGTTCGCGACTCATTTCGTAAATTTTGCATTCCTTGCTGCTTAGCAGTGCTTTAGCTTGTTGTATGTGTACTTTAGTCTCGTTAAAATAAAAGGCTATCTTCGGGTGATGTTGCGTTGGATATAGCTTCGTGTTGTTGCAAATAGCTTTCGATATCTACGTTAGCTGTTTGTCGGCGAAAAGGCATCGATGATGAGATTGCGTGCCATGGTGAACACCAAGGCTTGCACATTGCCATAACAATTGAGGTTAGAACGGTTTGTTCCATAGTTTTAGAAATGTGTCTTGCACCACGTCTTCGGCCATTTGTTTGTTTTTGGTTTGCACCAACGCAGCTATACAACCTGTCTGCGTACAGGGTTGTAGAGCATAGTAAAGGCTTCGCGCGAACCTTCTTTCAATGCCGTTACATATTGGTTGTGATCCTCCTTCATAGGAGATGGTACATTAGTGGCAATTGGATTAGGTTGCAAATATACAAAAAAACATGTCGAAAAGACCAAATTTATGTACTTTGAGAAGATGCTTTCCTCATTTATCGAGAAGGCTTTCTTGATGGTTTTTAGGTTGTGTGCTGCATAGCCTAAAGCCTTTGTTTGAGGCCCTGCATTGACCTTGTTGCATAGTTTTTGTGGTGTTTTTAGGTCTGTCGCAGTTTGTTTTGTCGGTCTGTTGTGGGCTGTTACTTCGCAATTCTTAACGAGGCAGACAAAGCCAATTGCGATTAGACCTAAAACACATCCATCTGAAGTGACATTTATTTCAGTGGGAAGGTAAAGTGTTTTTTTCTCTTTACTGTTAAGTCCCACATAGTCTACTTCCATTTTTCCACCTTTTTACTTGGCAAAAGCAAATAGGTGTTGTTGCTGTTTACCAGGTTGGGGAAGTTGATAATTTCGCCTGGTTTTTCGTATCCATAGCGATGCAAGTGTCCCGATAGCATCACCTTTACATTCATTTTATTGAGTTCGGGGACGATGGTTTTCTGCATGTGATAGGGTCCGTGCCAGTCTTCGAGTGTAGGGGGCATATGCGAGAAGGCCACCACGGGATAGCGTCCCAGTGTTTTTGTTGGCTTGCATTTCGCGCAACCATTTGGCTTGTTCTTCGCGATAGGCGTCGTATTCTGTTATTCCGCTGTATTCGATATCGCTATCGGGCTTGTCTTCGCCCGAGTCGATGAAGAGGAAATCCACGCCACAAACATGTTGCAAACGATAGTATTTGCCTGTGCGTGTTGGAAAATAGCGGTAAAGATTGTCGGCAAATGGGCCACGCAATTCGTGGTTTCCGCGATTGAAAAAGAATGGGCACACGTGTGGCAAACATGCTCACGCACGAGTCGATATAAGCTTGGAATAAGTGGTCTTGCGAGTTGATTCGACTAGACATGTCGCCATTGAGCAGCACAAAATCAACCTTGTTAAAGTCAACATTTTTGCAAAGCTCCTTCATAAAGTCGGCTCGCTCGTGAATATCGTTGAGCACCAAGAAAGTGAAGTCGCGTGGTTGAACAGGGAAAGTGCGAAACTCGTGGGGTTTACCGCGCCACACATCGGTGGCTGTGATTTTGCCATAGGTAATCCAATCATCGTATTTCCACTTCTCAACAGGTTCGCTAAAGATGCGATAACGGTAATGCGTGTCGGGCTTTAGTCCGTCGATGCGTACGCAGTGCACGCTGTCTGTAAGTAGACGCCGGCCGTGTAGGGTGGCATAATAGCGAGGTCGCTCCTTGCCATAGAAGTGGCCCATGGAGTCGTCGGCAATTTCAACCCAGGCTCTTCCAGGTTTATCGGTCACCCAAACAATGGTTAAGCCCGTACTGTCCATGTCGCAAATGTAGGGGCCGTGAGTTACTTTGATGGCTTTTGCGCTGAGCAATGGCAAAAGCATGGCTAAGAATATCAGTCGTTTCATCTTCAATGATTTGGTTTTACGAGTTAGGGATCGCCCTTTTTGCTGCTCGGGCGGTGCAAAAACAGTGCTGCAGGTGGGCAAAAAGCGTATGTCCAATGATGGTTTTGCGCATTTTTGCGCAACGCTGTATTGATAGTAATACGTAGAAAGGTGCATGTGGTACTTAGATTTTAGCTATTTTTTTGATGTTAACTATTGTTTTTGGTTAGTAACTTTGATGTTTGCTTCAATGATAAATGGGCATTAAGTGTTATTTCATGAAATAATTACTACCTTTGGATGCAAATTCTTAAACAATCTAACGATGGAAATTTTACGCCAAGAAAAACTATAAGAGCAGCGTTTGGACAGGAGGACTAACGCGCGAAGTGTGCATTTTGCCTGCCGAAGGATGCTGTCTGGCCGACCGCAATTTTGATGTTCGAGTGTCGTCGGCTGTTATTAATGTAACAGAAAGCACCTTTTCAGACTTTACAGGCTTTACGCGTTATATACTTTGTTTGGAAGGTAACATAAGGCTAAATGTGGATGGACACACGGTGACTTTAGACAACGAGCACCTATTTCAGTTTGATGGAGCTTCAAAAGTTACGTCGGTGAACTCTTCGGGGGCGATTGATTTAAACGTTATCTGTAAAAAAGGTACGCGTGTGCGCGTACGTGTAGCACATGACGAGCAGCATTTAACAAGCGTTGAGCGCATGCTGGTGTTTGGCATAGGGGGCGAAACCATGATTAATGATACGCCCCTAAGCCAGTACGACGCGGTTTGGGTGAGTGGCGATGTGCACATTGTGGGGCACGTGCTATGTCTTGAACACGATTTTTGAGCCTATATGTTGGGCAAAAAAACCTTAAGCGTGTCTACGTAGGCAGATTTGTTTCTTGCGTTTAGAAGAAATAAAAACGTTATAGACAAGGAGCATTCTAAGAATTGAGGTTTAAACGCAATTGTAAAACCTGTTTCTTGTGCAGTATGATTGCAAACGCTTCTGTAGCTTATCCTTGCTTTTGGGAGTTAGTTAAGTTGTATTTCCAATTTTGATTGTAAAATAAAAAAAGTATAAAATTTAACATTATGAGTGCCTTCTTTGTGCACGAATGTTCACTCGGGCGCAAATTTTTCGATTCTCGCGGAGGTTTGTTTGGATGCACAACAGACAAGGACAAGTGCATGTAGATGTCAACATATTTTGTTGCGAAAAACCGAAATTTGTGCGAGAAAAATAAGCTTTTTATAGGAAAAAGCACTGCGTTTAGCACCAAAAACGCCTTGTAATATGCAGCTAAACGCAGTGCGTTTTGCTGCTAAATGCAGTGCGTTTTGCTGCTAAACGCAAGGTGAAATGGTGCTAAACGCAAGGTGAAATGATGCAAAAACGCTGATTTTTTTGAGCTGCCAAAAATCTTACAAACAAGATGAGAATTACATCAATTTGGTGTGAAAAATGGCTAATTAATGTGGTATTTTATCCACTAAAAACCATTTTCCGGACGGTGAAAAATTGCTCGCACGGCAAGAAATAGAAGTGCAAAAAGGTGCATATTGCAGCAATAAGGCTGAAAAATGGTGTAAAATAAAAAGCTGAAGGACTAAAAAAAGGTGCTAAAAAAGCATGTTGTATGGCATGTATTTACGCTAGAATGGATTGATTTTTAAAAAGTAAGTTTTTGTAAAAATAATAATACCAAAAATTAACAAAAAAAGGATAGAAGACATACTTGTAAGCGAAAAAAACTAGGGTATAATGTAAGCATTAAACATAGCCCTATGGTGCAACATTTGTCAGGGTATTTGTGCAGTAGGGAGCTGGATTGATGGTTGAATACCTAGTATGATTTGCGCAATCCCCCTAGTAGAGTAGCGGTTAACGTGTAATAGAACTTAGTGTTGGTTTACTTCATGCACATAACGTCCCAATCTGTGGTGAGAGACGATTAGATATTGTGCATTGTTGAGCACATTGCGCGTGTTATCTGCGAGGGCGTAGTGGTTTAGGGCAAAAAGAATAAGACAGGCAAGAAGCCGACAAACTAATCAAAGAGGAGAGTAACAAAGATAACAATCTAAAAGCAAATGATAAGCAGGCAGATCACCAATTGGGCTTAAACAGTATGCCTCCCTGCATTTAAATCAAGAGAAGCCGTGGAGAGCCAAGCCCATAGTGCCAAACAGCAGACTAAAAACAAACAGGCATCCCCCAGAAAGAGGGATGCCTGTTGCGTTGTTATGAGCTAGTGCAGCGGGGTAGGGAAGGCATAGACTTAAAAGCCTTAAGTAAAACAACTGCAAAAGCAGTGATCGTCACCCCTTAGCGCACAAGTGATTATTCTTCAACAGCAGCTTGAGCAGCAGCCAAGCGAGCGATAGGCACTCGGAAAGGCGAGCAGCTAACGTAGTTGAGGCCTACACGATGGCAGAACTTAACCGATTCGGGTTCGCCACCATGCTCACCGCAGATACCACAAACGAGGTTGGGGCGAGTAGAACGGCCCTTCTTAACACCCATGTCAATGAGTTGTCCAACACCCTTTTTGGTCGAGAACTTGGAATGGATCGACATTTAAAAATCTTCTTTTCCAAGTAAACGGGCAAGAAGCTAGCGATGTCGTCGCGGCTATAACCAAAAAGTCATCTGTGTGAGGTCGTTCGTACCAAAGCTGAAGTATTCGGCTTTCTTCGCGATGTTTTCAGCCACGAGCGCAGCACGAGGCACCTCGATCATAGTACCAACATGGAAGTTAATTTCACACCTTCTTCCTCGAAGAGTTGTTTAGCGGTGTCGCGGATAACCTTTTCTTGTTGGTCGAACTCGTGAACAACACCGATAAGGGGAACCATGATTTCGGGATGTGGGTTGAAACCTTCCTTCTTTAGCTGAATGGCAGCACCAAGGATGGCGCGTGTTTGCATTGCAGTGATTTCGGGATAAGTGTTACCAAGGCGACAACCGCGGTGACCCAGCATAGGGGTTGTGTTCGCTAAGCGAGTTAACACGGTGTTGAATTTCTTGCACCGAGATACCCATTTCGGCAGCCATTGCTTGTTGTCCTTCCAAATCATGAGGTACAAACTCGTGCAAAGGTGGGTCGAGCAAGCGCACGTTAACGGGGTGTCCGTCCATCGATTTAAGAATACCGTAGAAGTCTTGACGTTGGAAAGGCAACAGTTTGGTAAGCGCCTTTTTCGCGTCCTTCTTTGGTGTCGGCCAAAAATCATTTCGCGCATTGCTTTAATTTTCTCGCTCTCGAAGAACATGTGTTCGGTGCGGCAAAGACCAATACCCACAGCACCGAAGTTGTGTGCAACTTGTGCATCGTGTGGTGTATCAGCATTGGTGCGCACCACAAGCTTGGTGTATTTGTTGCAAAAGTTCCATCAGTTCGGCAAGGTCGCCAGTAACTTTAGCGGGCTGAGTGGTAACTTCGCCCAGGTAAACTTCGCCAGTGCTACCGTTAAGCGAGATGTAATCGCCCTCACGTAGGAGCACGCCGTCTATTTCAAGTGTGCGTTGTTTATAGTTGATGTTGATGGCACCAGCACCCGAAACGCAGCATTTACCCATACCACGAGCCACAACGGCGGCGTGCGAGGTCATACCACCGCGAGCCGTAAGAATACCTTCGGCAGCAGACATACCAGCAAGGTCTTCGGGCGAGGTTTCGATACGCACCATAATAACTTGCTTACCCTCTTCGTGCCAGCGAGCAGCATCGTCGGCAAAGAACACCACCTGGCCACAAGCAGCACCAGGTGAAGCAGGCAAACCACGTGTAAGAACCTTAGCTTGCTTTTGCGCAGCCTTATCAAATACTGGGTGAAGCAGCTCGTCTAGTTTGTTAGGTTCGCAGCGTAGAAGTGCCGTTTTTTCGTCAATTTCGCCTTCGCGCAGCAAGTCCATGGCAATTTTCACCATTGCGGTACCAGTACGCTTGCCATTACGTGTTTGCAAGAACCATAGTTTGCCATCTTGAACGGTAAACTCCATATCTTGCATATCGTGATAGTGGCGTTCCAATTTCTCTTGAATAGCGTTAAGTTCGGCAAAGATCTCGGGCATATTCTCTTCCATAGAAGGATATTGGCTAGCGCGAACATCCTCGTCGATAAGCTGTTGAGCAGCCCAGCGCAGCGAACCCTCCTTTGTAATCTGCTGCGGAGTGCGAATACCAGCCACAACATCTTCGCCTTGCGCGTTAACAAGGTACTCACCATTGAAGATGTTTTCGCCAGTTGCGGCGTCGCGGCTGAAGCAAACACCCGTAGCCGATGTGTTGCCCATGTTACCAAACACCATTGCTTGCACGTTAACGGCCGTACCCCATTCAGCAGGAATGCCCTCCATCTTGCGGTAGAGGATGGCACGTTCGTTCATCCAACTATCGAATACTGCGCAAACAGCACCCCAAAGTTGTTCCATGGGGTCGGTGGGGAAGTCTTTACCCGTTTGGTTTTTGATGGCCTCTTTAAACAGTGCAACGAGCTTTTTGAGTTCGTCAACGCTCATTTCGTTGTCCAGCTTAATGCCACGTTCGGCCTTAACCTGCTGTATAATCTCTTCAAATGGGTCGATATCTTCCTTGTTTGTGGGCTTCATTCCCAACACAACGTCGCCGTACATTTGTACGAAACGGCGGTAGCTGTCGTAAAGCAAAGCGTTCGTTGCCCGACTTTTCTGCCAATCCTTTGGCCACTTCGTCGTTCAATCCCAAGTTAAGAATGGTGTCCATCATGCCAGGCATTGATGCACGCGCGCCCGAACGAACCGAAACAAGCAGTGGGTTTTGTACATCGCCAAACTTGCAGTTCATCAAGTTTTCAATGTGATGAACAGCATTTTCCACTTCATTTTTAAGCAAAGCAACAACCTTCTCTTTGCCTTTTTTTCGAAGTATTCGTTGCAAACATCGGTGGTGATGGTGAACCCAGGAGGCACAGGAACGCCAATAAGATTCATTTCAGCCAAGTTGGCTCCTTTACCACCAAGCAGATTTTTTTCATGCCTGCTTTTACCTTCGGCAACGCCATTGCCGAAAGTGTAAACTCTTTTCTCACTCATTTAATTAGAACGTATAATGTTATCTTGTTTTTACCTTTTGCAAATATAGGGATTAATTATCGATTTGCAAAATTTTTGTGCGCGATTTTGTAATTTGTACATAGCAAAAATATACTGTTATCGTAAACGGTGCATATTTTTGGGCTATTGTTATAAAAATTATGTAACTTTGCAGCGATGTAGCTTAAGCATAAACAGGTGAAGAGTGCTGTAATAGTGTGCTTTTTGTAGCAAAAAAAGAGTGGCAGGGGATCTTGTTAAGTGACCTTGAACATGCAAGCTACACCTTATATTATAATATGGCAAGAAAGAGAAAGGAATTTCCAATACTGGAAAAACGTCACGATAACGGACGTGGCAGCCGAGGGAAAGGCGCTGGCGAGGGTCAACGACATGGTTGTTTTCGTTCCATTCGTGGTGCCAGGAGATGTGGTAGACCTCAAGATAAGGAAGAAAAAACATAGTTATTGTGAGGCCGAAGTTGTGCGTTTTGTAAAGTATAGCGAGACGCGTGCTGAGCCTGTATGCCAACATTTCGGCGTGTGCGGAGGATGTAAATGGCAAAATTTGCCTTATGAAGAGCAACTGCGAGCTAAACAACAGCAGGTGTTCGACCAGCTTTCGCGCATATCGCATGTGCAACTTCCTGAGTTTAACCCCATCATGGGCTCGCAACTAACGCTGCATTATCGCAATAAGTTGGAGTTTGGATGTTCTAATAAACGCTGGCTAACACGAGAACAAGTGGCCTCGGGAGAAACTTTCGACACCATGAACGCTATCGGTTTTCATATCACCGGGGCATTCGATAAGATATTACCCATTGAGAAATGTTGGCTGATGGACGATTTGCAAAATCGGATAAGAAACGAAATAAGAGACTATGCACTGGCTAATGGTATCACTTTCTTCGACTTAAGGCAACAGGTAGGCTTGCTGCGCGATGTGATGATACGCAATAGCGACACTGGAGAATGGATGGTGCTGGTGCAGTTTCACTTTGAAAGCGAAGGCGACCAACAAACGGCCGAAGCGCTTTTGAGCCACTTGGGCGAACAGTTTCCGCAGATAACATCGCTGCTTTGGGTGGATAACCAGAAATGTAACGACACGTTTGGCGACTTGCCTGTGCAGGTATTTAAGGGCAACGACCATATATTTGAGGTGATGGAAGACCTGAAGTTTAAGGTAGGGCCGAAGAGTTTTTACCAAACTAACACGCTACAAGCTTACCATCTTTATGATGTTGCACGACAGTTTGCTAATCTAAATGGTAACGAAATTGTGTACGACCTCTATACAGGAACAGGAACAATAGCTAATTTCGTGGCTAGAAAAGCCAAGAAGGTGGTGGGCGTGGAGTATGTTCCTGAAGCAATTGAAGATGCTAAGGTAAACAGTGAACTCAACGGAATTGATAATACAACCTTCTATGCAGGCGATATGAAGGACATATTGAACGATGAATTCATCGCCGAAAATGGCCAACCAGATGTGATTATCACCGATCCACCGCGCGCCGGAATGCATGCCGACGTGATTGAAACCATCGTTCGGGCCAATCCTAAGCGTATTGTGTATGTGAGTTGTAACCCGGCAACCCAAGCTAGAGACCTCATTGCGCTTGACAATAATTATGAGGTGAAAGCCGTGCAACCAGTAGATATGTTCCCGCATACGCCACATGTGGAGAATGTTGTGCTGCTAGAACGACGATATTAAACCATTGACAATAACTTTCCTAGACAAAACTATTAGCAAAATACTCATGAAACAGAAAGCAATTATTGCATTGCTTGTGGCGGCTGCATCGCTGCAGGCTAACGCACAAACCGGCGAAACGCCGACAGAAGAAAAAAAACTAACGCTGGTTAGCAACCTCAAACTGAGCGGATACTTGATATCGCAATATCAATGGGCCAATCAAGAGGGGGCTGAAAGCAATGGGTTTAACATCAGAATGGCGCGTGTGTCGCTCGAAGGACGACTGCTGAACGACTTCTATTGGAAAACCCAAATCCAGTTTAATGGCAATACTGCTACCCTTGGTACATCACCACGCGTGGTAGACGTGTTTGCCGAATGGCAGAAATTTAAAGGATTCCGCGTGAAACTGGGACAATTCAAAAGACCATTCACATTCGAAAATCCTCTGCATCCCATCGATCAGGGATTTATGTCGTTTGGACAAAGCGTGTTGAAACTATCGGGTTTTTAGCGACCGCACGGGTGAAGCTGCAAGCAACGGACGCGATATTGGTTTGCAATTTCAAGGCGACCTTTTCCCTAATGCTAACGGTAGGGCGCTGCTTCATTACCAAGTGGGGGTGTTCAACGGACAAGGTATTAACGTAAAAGATGCCGACCAACGCAAGGATGTTATTGGCGGACTGTGGGTTATGCCCATCAAAGGAATGCGCTTGGGTGTGTTTGGCTGGACAGGTTCGTATGCTCGCGTGGGTAATTACACACTGGTAGATCCCGACACATGCACCGATACTCGACGGATCGGGCAATACACAAGTGGTGAAGGGAAAACAAACGGTAGAAAAACGGAGATTTGCTGTGAGTGGCGAGTATGTTTCGAAGGGCTGGACCTTCAGAACCGAGTACATTCGAAGCACAGGATACGGATTTAAAACCGTTTATAACACGAAATTCGACCTGCAAGACGCGAATATTAACTACGCAGCAGGCGACAAAGCTTATGGATTCTATGCATTAGCTATTGCTCCGGTGGCAAAGATTTATGGTAAAACGATGCACGTAAAGGCCCGTTTCGACCAGTATTGCCCCAACGGAACGAATGCAACGGCTAAGACTTTATATGAGGTGGGCGTGGATTGCGAACTGTCTAAAATGCTAAAAACTCAGTGCCGAATATGCACGAGTGAACGACAAATCGCTGAAAAACCCCCAACTATAATCTCATCGATTTCCAGGTGGGATTGCGCTTCTAACGCGATTGGCTGTTGGCGAACGCTATTCTGTTGTTCGCCAACAGCTATTCAAACAATCGCTGTTATTCTCGACAACCAGTAGGTATGCAGTGGCATCTGCTGGTAACTTGCAAACTAAAAACATAAAACTTCAAAAAGAAACAAAGAACAAAAAGAACAAAAATCGCGGAAACTTCCAAACTAGTAAATTTACAAACACTTAAAATGATAATACGTAACAGGACAAACAGGTAGATTTGAAAGCTATAATACCTGCAAATCCAAATTCGTGTTATCCCAATTAACTCAATAGCTTGTGGACTCGTTTATTCCTCAACAGGTTCACTCGTAATCATAATTATAAAACTAGCCTCACTAAAACCATTCATCATGAGCAGTGTAAGTCATAGAGAATTAAGTGCAGAAGAGCGCTTTAAGCAGAGAAACCTTAGCTGGCCCGCACGTCGTCGCATCATTGCACGCGTACTGTTTGTAGTGCTTAGCCTGATTGCTGTAGCCGTTTTGGCTTTTGCATTTTTGGGTACATACGGTTGAATAGACCTGTTTAAAAGCAGAATTCAGCCAAGTTAGATGAGTCGTATGCCCCATTCTGGTGGTGTAGCAAATTGTTGCGTACCAACGGTTGGGTAGCTATTGGCCTCTAATGTCATATCTTGTTATGTGCCCACTGCGTATTTAGGCGCTTGCGTATATAATGGTTACCTTGTCATTTGTTTGTTAAATGGCAAGTATGGGGATAATTGTGTCTTTTCGTTACTACTTATAGGATGTGCGATGTGGATTTCTCAGGCGTTTGCATGAGACCTTTTTACTGTCGTTTCCCTCATTTTTCAAGCATAACGTTTCTATATTTTCAAACGTAATGCTCCCTTTTTCTGCATGATGTTTGTTGTTCTGGTGCTTAACGCTGGTACTTTTTTTCGTGAAGCTTGTTGAACTTGCGTTTAGCGTTCCCTTTTCTCGTGTTTTGCGCTCCTTTTTCTTCAAGCAAAATGGCTATTTTCTTAGGCGGTTAACTTGTTGGCAGTAAGAATAAACAACGAAAAGGGGTGTCTCCCTACATCGTTTCGTGTGTCTATGTGGTAAGGAGAAATAAGAATAAACAACGAAAAGGGTGTCTCCCGACACCCCTTCACATATTATACAAAAAACATTATGAATTTTATTTAGCGAACAAGATTAAAAAGTTATCGTTATATTCTTTTATTTAATTTGGCTTATTCTAAAGGTGTATTCTCTTATTGAGTCACTTTAAAAGTGCGCTCTTTGCGTTCGCAATAGCGTTCGCATTGTCGGCAGATGTCATAGCCAAGCATCGCTCCTAGGATAAAAATCCTCTTCGGGGCTAAGCTCGTTTAGTGGGCGATTAATCATCATCCTGATGGCGTTGAGGCATTCTTTTTTTGCCGAAAAAAACAGGTTAAGGTTTTCCTTTCCAACGGGAATTATCAGGTAATCGATGTTTTGTCGTTCAAGCCTTGCTATGGCAAACTGCTCGTATTTTTTGTTGAAGGTGTATAAAACCATTTGTCGCACGCCTTTCTGATACTCATAAATATGGTTCATCAGCACCTTCATATCGGCTGAAAACATTTCTATCTGCGGCATAGTCTTCTAGGTTTTTAATGACAGTGGGGCTTTGTTGCAGTCCCCACTGTCGGGATTTGCTCAATGCAAAATTGTTTCTTTTGCAATATTTAATTACAAAGCAGGCTTTATTTCTCCGAGCCATGCGTCGATGCGACCTTCTGTTTTGTCGTCTTCGTTCACATCATCGAGGGCCAGGCCTACGAATTTCCCGTCTACAACAGCTTCGCTATCGTCGAAAGAATAGTCTTCTGTAGACACTTCGCCAACCATCTTTGCGCCACTTTCTTTTGCTGCATTGTATAGTTCGGCCATTGCTCCGCAGAACGTATCTGAGTAAGATTCAGCGTCACCGCAACCAAATACGGCTACTGTTTTACCAGCCAAGTCAGCTTCTTTCAGTACTTTCACACCGTCGTACCAGTCGTCTTGCAACTCGCCAGCGCCCCAAGTAGAGGTTCCGATGAGCAAGTTATCGTTTTTCAGCAACAACGTCTGCGTTGAAGTTTGTAACGTCTAGGGCTTCTACGCCCAGTTTGCTTGCTATTGTTTCAGCAATGCTTTGGCAGGTTCCTGTTGAAGAACCATATACTACCACCGTTTTTTTCATTTCAATTCTTGTTTTTGATTGTATTGTTGATTATGGTTGCAAAGTTAATTACAAATCAACAATGGCACAATACCTAGAAATGGTGTTTTTTGCTTCTTCAATTCTTTAGCGATACCAAGTGTTGTAGCTCTATTTTTCAACAAACCTAACTAAGGTGATGCCACTTAGTTTTGGGCTATCTGCTTGTATCTGAATAATATACACTCCTGTTGCTATAGTTCCTAGATGTATGGTGGATTGCGCTGCTAGTAGTGTGCGTGGTCTACTTAGAATTAATGAACCCGATAGCGAATACACGTTGATGGTGCAGGCGTGTGATTGGTCATCAGCAAAAGTTATATACAGATTTCCATTGCTCGCAGGCGCAATATTCACCCCTTGTGGTTGGTGATGGCTGATGCCTTGCACCTTGCTAATGCCCAGAATGTGCAGCAAACCGCGATAAACATCAATCTGCCCGTAGCCATAAAGGTTGTTGGGATGGGGTAGAGTGGTATCGTGTCGCATGGCTGTTTGTGCCAAAATGCTGCGCACTTCGTTGGCTGTGAGTGTGGGTTTAGCTTGTAGCCAAAGGGCAATAGCGCCTGCAACGGCTGGAGCCGACATCGAAGTGCCCGTGTTACAGTTCCATGCATAGGTGCTACCCTTATGTTCAAAGTGCTCCACATCCCATTGAACATCGTTGTTGGTGGGATGTTTAGCGATGTAAAAGCTGTTGTACGATGATATAATGTTGCTTCCTGGGGCCACCACATCAGGCTTAATCAGACCTTCAGTGGTAGGTCCTTTCGAAGAGTAAGGCGCTATTACACCACCGCTTCCGTTGTTCGATACCTTTTCTTCGCCCTTATAATTGGTGATATGTGTGCGATAAGATGATGCGCCCACAGCGATAACAGCGGGTGAACAGGCTGGTGAAAGGATTGTATGACTGTTGTCGCCACTTTTTAGTGCTGGTTCTCTTTGGTTGGTTTCCCAAGTTCCTGTGCCGCGAAACAGTTCCACGTCTGCGCCTGCACCTATTATAATAAGAGCTGTGGGTGGCACATAGGTGTTCTTATCTAACGCACGCAGAAATATTTCGTAGGCCAAAGTACCCTTCTCGTTGGTGCGATAGGCCAGCGTTTGTAACTCGTAAGTAAGTTTTCCAAAGGCGAGTGTGTCTGTCAAAAGCGAGTCTTTCGCGGCCAAAACGTGGCGCGTATTGACTGGGAAAGCGACATCTGTCGTGTGTGGTGATTGTGCCCACGCGATGAAACCTAAGTCTGAACAAAAAGTGCCCTTTGCTTTTTGCAGAAACGCGTATTCTTCCACTGGATGCTTTGACAAAAGTTCCCGCCGAGTCTATTCCAGCGGGTTTTCTTAAATAACTTATGCGCCCACCTTCGTTGCCAGCCGAGGCCACAATGATGCGCCCTTCGCCCTGCATGCTGTCTAACACGGCGTGAAACAGTTGGGTGTCGCTGTCGAACCGAAAGCTAGAACCCTCGCTAAAGGATATCACGCAGGGTTGATGATGGCGTTTGGCATAATCGAAAATGTATTTAAAGCCCAGTGCATCCGTGGCTGTGGTATATTTATAAAGGTGTTTTGGGTCTACCAAATTCTTGTTCTCGCTTGTTATGTTAGCCACAAGACAGATGTCGCTTTCCCAGGCAACACCCCGGTAAGCAGTGTTAAATCCACTACCGGCGGCTATGCCTAGTGTGTGCGTACCGTGCGTTTCTTGTTTACCGTCATACGAGTGGCGTAGCTCAAGTAACTGTTGTGGGCTGGTGTAATCGCGCCCCACGGGTAACTGAGAGCCTATGGTGTCGGGCGATAGCTGGTCCCATAGTGCTTTGATGCGGAGTGTTTGTCCCGTAGAGTCGCAGAAATTGGGGTGGGTTAGGTCGAATCCGATGTCTTGAACGCCCACCACCACGCCCTTTCCTGTATAGGCTTGAGGTAGCTTTTCGCCTTGATACGCATGTTGGGTGTTCATCACAATGTTTGTGGTGTCCATCACAACACTGTTGCTTTGGCCTGCTTCTATGCGGTTCACCCATTTCGAAAGCGACAGGTTAGCTAGCTGGTTGAGGGGGATATTTACGATGTGGATATTGCCGAAGCTAGCCAATAGCTTGCATCCGTGTGCTTTTAAACACTGTTGCAGCATGGCCATTGGTGCGCACAAAGGCACAAACAAAGGTTGCTTCGGATGCCTTTGAGCGCGTGTCTGACAGTTTTGCTGCTTGCGTTTCTGCAAAAAGTTGTCGCATTTCGCCCGACATTTTTGGCATAGTTGGCTCGTTGAGCGTTTGCATTTTGCATTCCTAGCAGTGCAAAAAGTATTAGCGTAAGTATATTTTTCATCGTTCGTGCTTGGAAAAAGTGGTGATTTGGGGCTTGGGCGGTGTTGTCGTTTACCTCTTGGTACGATGCATCTCGCCCTAACCAAAGCAAAGTTACGTAAAATAATGCAGATAACAATTGATGGACCGCGAAAAAAATCAAAAAGCTCGGATTTTTTTCTATTCTATTTGCGCCAATTTAGAATAATTTCTGTTCAACTATTGGTTGATTATGATAAGAAAAGTTCCACATATATGCACAACAATAGCAAAAACTTTGCGTGCTATTGCTATTAGTGTTGGCTTGTTCTTGTTACGGGGAATTTTTAAAATACACCATCTAAACAGAAACTTTTTCGTAACTTTGCAGATAATGTGGCAAGCTTTACGCCCTTAATTTGTGGTATTAGGCATGTTGGCATCATTATTGCATGAAAGAAATTAAAACGAAATACAACAATGGAAAAAGGAAATAACAAGTTTATCGCCGTGGCTTACAAACTGTATTCAGTGGCCGATGGCAAGGAAACACTCATCGAAGAGGCACCAGCCGACCGCCCCTTTGTGTTTATTACGGGCTTTGGTATTACGCTAGATGCTTTCGAAAATGGGGTGGAAGACCTGCCTAAAGGCGAGCCCTTCACACTCAACATCGAAAGCGATGAGGCTTATGGTGAACGACTTGATGAGCGTGTGCTAGACTTAGATAAGGAGATTTTCACGATTAATGGCCACTTCGATCACGAGAATATCTACAAGGATGCTGTGGTGCCTTTGCAAAACGAAGACGGAAACCGCTTCATGGGGCGTGTGCTCGATATAACAGACGATATCGTGAAGATGGACCTCAACCATCCTCTTGCTGGTCTTGACTTGCTGTTTAAGGGCGAAATAGTAGAAAATCGTGAAGCTACCAACGAAGAAGTGCAGCAAATGCTTAACCATATCAGTGGCGAAGGTGGATGCGGTGGATGTGGATGCGATCACGACCATCAAGGAGAAGGCTGTGGATGTGGCCACGACCATCATGGCAAAGAAGGTGAACATGGCCACGGATGGCTGCTCACACCATTAAACCTTGCTCTGAATAAGCAGACTTCATGCTTTTTATACAATGGCGAACACATTCGGGTATGCGCTTTAGCTGCCTGGTGTTCGCCATTTGTTTGTATCTGAGTTATTTAGTTTTGTAGTTCTTTAGTTTTTGAGTTGTGAGGGTTTAACTCATACAATGCTTTTCTTGCGCCACTTCTCAATGCAGTAAGTTGGAGCACTTGTTGTTTGCTGAACGCATAATGGGATTTAGACTTTCTCTTGCTTATCACCAATGCAGCTTCTAAAACTCATTGACTTGAAAAATTGAAATGCTCACACACCCCTTTAAAACGAACAAACTTTTATCCCACATAACCATCATGCGCAACACATTTGGAAACCTTTTCACCCTCACAACTTATGGGGAAAGCCACGGACCGGCTATCGGTGGCGTGGTTGATGGTATGCCTGCGGGCATCGAAATAGATTTGGATTTCATCCAATCAGAACTAAATAGGAGGCGACCAGGACAAAGTAAAGCTTACCACTAGTCGCAACGAGGCCGACCGAGTGGAGTTGCTTAGCGGTGTGTTCGAAGGCAAAAGCACTGGCACACCCATTGGCTTTGTGGTACGCAATAGTAATCAGCAGTCTAAAGACTACGATAATATGCGCCGACTTTTCCGACCATCGCATGCCGATTACACCTATTTTAATAAGTATGGCTTACGCGATTATCGTGGTGGTGGGCGTTCTTCGGCGCGCATCACTGTGGCTCGTGTGGTGGGTGGTGCATTGGCTAAACTGGCTCTAAAAGCAGATGGGGATAGGGCATTTCGGCCTATGTCTCGCAGGTAGAGCAACATCGCTTTGCAGAACGATTATAGACTTTATAATCTGGAGAATGTAGAGACCAACCCTGTAAGATGCCCTGATGAGGCTGCGGCTAAACGCATGGAACAGCTGATTTTTGGATGTTAAAGCCGAGGGCGACACCGTGGGTGGCGTGGTAACTTGTGTGATTAAAGGCTGTCCTGTTGGCATTGGCGAACCCGAATTTGATAAGCTTCATGCCCGTTTGGGTTATGCCATGTTGGGCATTAATGCGGTAAAAGGCTTCGAAATAGGCGAGGGTTTCCATTTTGCCGAATGCAAGGGAAGCGAGGTTAACGATGTTTTTTTGCTTCTGATGATGGCCAAGTTTACACCCGCACCAATCACAGTGGTGGCATTCAAGGCGGAATAAGTAATGGGCAAGACATCTTTTTAGGGGTGGCATTTTAAGCCCGTGGCAACAGTGTTGATGCAGCAAGATACGGTTGACGAAGAGGGTGCACCCACCACATTTGTGGCTCGTGGCCGACACGATCCCTGTGTCGTGCCACGCGCTGTGCCTATTGTCGAGGCTATGGCGGCAATGGTTGTGATGGACAATCTGGCTATGGCTGGCCATCGCTTTGCTGCAAACGATTGATAAACAATCGTTTTTACACGTGCTGAAAATAACGCTGAGCTCGGTTGTAAACGTTCTACCCTTAAGTTGATAACACACTTTTGGGCAAGAAAACAAAGCGAGGTGACAAGAAAATAAAACGGGTTGGAAAAAGTAATTAAATACCTTTCCAACCCATTTTTTTATTAACCAGTTGACGTGTAAAGCCCTTAACAATACGTTAAGTCAATCTGTTTGCTCGTCAAATCGTTAATCTTTTCATGGACTTTCTTACGTTCTAAGATTGGGATATAGGTCTCCCAGTTCTTTCAAAAACCTTTTACCCGCAGCGTAGCACATCATTTTGCGACGCTTAGAATAAAACATGAAAGTTTGCGACGTGGGATAAGCCACCGCACAGAGTATTAACTCGTACTCAAAAGCCGTTACAAGGCACATTAATCATGTAGTATCTTGCACAGTCTCCAAGAACTTTAGGCGATTTATCGTACACAAAATGACTGAGAGTTGCGTTCTCCAATCGAGATGGCTCGAGTAGAAAAATGCTTGTTAACACCGCCCTCGGCATCAAGCTCAAAGATGTGCAAACCATCATCGGCCAGCAGTAGAGGTGTGGGCATTTCCACGGTGGTAAAACCTCATCGTACCAAGAGAAGCGAAAGATTTGAGTGCATCTTTACCCGCGTTCTTCATGCGCTCTTTCATACCCGTGATATGAAAAATAGTAAGATGCAGCCACAACCTTGTGGTCTTTTTAGTAGTTTTATGTAAGGCCCAAATTCTTTTCCTAAGAACGCAAAAAGTTCAGTGTCGTTTATTTTTTGTATTTCATTTTCGGCCTCATTATAGTTCATGTGTCTGTGTTTCAGCACGTACGATGCTGTTAGAATAATCACGACCATGATTATAATATTGATGCCGATGAGGATATACATGCTCGACATGATACCTGCTGCTTATAGTTTGGTGGGTTCAGCCTTGTCTTCTTTCTTGCGAGAGGGAATTTGTCCCCAAATCAAAAAAACCGATAAGGATAACCAAAACAGCCTTGCCGCCATAACGGGTGTAGAAACCTAACTTCAGCAAGTCGCTCTCGTCCAGCTTCTTTTCTTTGATATATTCTTTCAAGAAAGCTTGCGATTGAGGTGTTGTCATTTCATAGTAGGTCTCTGTTGGAGCATCATAGAGCACCAATTGAGGGTTCTTCTGTCACCCATATAGGCAAGATGTAGGCGATGTTAAACTCTTTGTGCATGCGCGCCAAGTTCACATGTTTGCCATCAATGATGATGCTGTCAGACTCGGGGATGTTGTAAACGATGTCAATAACGTCGCGTGTTCCAATTGGAATTTTAGCTCTTGCTTGTGCGATTTGAGGAACAAAAAAGCATTAATGCGATGCCTACGAATAGGGCTTTACCTAGAAATTTTTAGTTTGTTCATTGTGCTTATAGTTAATTTGGATGAATAATATTAGTGCGCTAAATTAATTAAAAAACGAATATTGTCATCGAAAGTAGACAAAATGTCAATTATTTAACACTTATGGGGTTTAATTTAGTTATATTTGTGCGGTTTTCTGGCCTTATTTCCTATGGGTTGCGTGGTTAATATATTGTGTACTAGGGTGGTACGTTTATGCTTGGCTGTCTTGATTACATTTTTAAGAAAAGAGCAAGCAACTTGGTATTATCAGACTGTAAGTAGTCTAAAAAAATGCACGTTAACGGTTTCTCTTCAACCAATAGTAGGCTTAGTAAGTACCGCTTATGAAGTAAAACATTTTTTTAAGTTCGATAAACTAATTATTTAACCCAATTGTTTTGCTATTTCGTAATTATTCCTTAATTTTGGAAACACAATCAAAAATACCAATAAGATGTTCTATTACTTCAGTACAAATCTGTGGCTTTTTTGGCTTCTCATCAGCCTTTTATGCCTGATAATGGAAATGGCCTCTGGCACGTTTTATATCCTTTGCTTTGCCATCGGTGCGCTCTTTAGCATGGTGGGTACATGGATTGGTCTGCCTTTTTGGGGCCAAGTGGTGTGCTTTGCCGTCTTCTCCATCTTGTCTATCTTTGCCGTTAGGCCAGTGGTGCTTAACTATCTGCACCCCGAACACCAAGAGCGCAAGAGCAATGCAGACGCTCTTGAGGGGCGCGAGGGCGAGGTGATAGAAGACATTCAGCCACAACGCAGTGGCTATGTAAAGGTTGATGGCGACGAATGGCGCGCCGTTACGGCCGATGGCTCTTTTATCAAGATTGGAGAGAGGGTGCGCATCGTCAAGATGGATAGCATCGTGGCCACGGTTGAACGTATCTAACCACATGCCCTTTGTCAGCGACTCGTGTTTTGGGCTGTGTCTCTTTATAGTGGCTCTTGGGCATTGATGGGCTTCATTGTGTGCGTGCTTCATGCTGGTCTAACCCTCATTTTATGTGCCACAACAAGAGCTTAATCTGCCCTTGCAGGCACATTGTCTAGTATTTAATAACCATAAAAAACAATATAATTAAATGGATAATTTAGGGAGTTTATTTACTTGTTGCAGCCGTGGTGCTGGCACTTGTCTTCGTTAAAAAGGCACTTGTGATTATTCCTCAGTCGGAAACAAAAATCATTGAACGCCCTAGGTAAGTTTCATGCAATACTCAAGCCGGGTATCAACATCATTATTCCCTTTGTAGATAGCGCCAAAAGTATTGTACGAATGGTTAATCGTCGCTACCTCTATTCTAGCACAATCGACCTACGTGAGCAAGTTTTACGACTTCGATAAGCAGAATGTTATCACCAAGGATAACATCCAAATGCAAATCAATGCTCTGCTTTATTTCCAAATTGTCGACCCCTTTAAGGCGGTTTACGAAATTGATAACTTGCCCAACGCTATTGAGAAACTCACGCAAACAACATTGCGTAACATCATTGGTGAAATGGAATTAGACCAAACCCTCACCTCGCGCGATACCATCAACACCAAACTTCGCTCGGTGTTAGACGATGCCACCAATAAGTGGGGTATTAAAGTTAACCGCGTTGAGCTGCAAGACATCATCCCACCATCAAGCGTGTTGCAGGCGATGGAGAAACAAATGCAGGCCGAACGTAATAAACGTGCCACTATTCTTACCAGTGAGGGTGAGAAACAAGCCGTGATTTTTGCAGTCGGAGGGGTGAGAAAAACCTCTACCATTAACCGCGCTGAAGCGGCCAAACAACAGGCCATTCTCTTTGCCGAAGGTGAGGCACAGGCACGCATACGCAAGGCCGAGGCCGAGGCCATTGCCATTCAAAAGATTACAGAAGCGGTGGGTAATAGCACCAATCCTGCCAACTATCTGCTCGCACAGAAATACATTGCCATGATGCAAGACTTGGCACAGGGCGACCAAACCAAGACGGTTTACCTGCCTTACGAGGCTACCAACCTACTGGGTAGCATTGGTGGAATTAAAGATTTGTTTAAGATGCCCTAATCGCTTCGACGCTTTGGCGCATTAAGTACAATAGTGGGTGTGGCGCTTTCTGAATGAATGCGCCACACATTTTATTCCCTCGCTCTCGCTCCTATATATAAATAGGTGAGAGACGGGGGATTTTATGCGAGCAAAGTGTGGGGTATTTGTACGCTATTGATAACTCGGTTGAGTTATAATCCCCAATCGGTAATTTTACCACAATGTTTCCATCATTCTTGTATTTGTGTTGTTTCCTTACATCTTTTATTTTCTTATAGGCATCTTGTATGTTTTTGCAACTTGACGTAGCCGCTACGCCTGCGTTACTAAGACAAGCTATCTGCTCGACAATAAAACAACATCTGTTTAGGCTCTAATCAACGATTGGGGATAATGCTGTTCTTTCTTGTGCTTGTTTATCGGCTTAACCATCACATGGTGCCGACTTTGTGGGCTGTTGCAGGGGTGAATGCGGGAAAAAGCTAAGTGTGATGTGTTAAATAGGTAAATATATTTTTACAAAGTACGCTGCTCTGCCCGACGCATTCTAGACGAAAAATCCTTCAAAAATAGCGAAGAAATGCGCCGTTTTTGCGCGAACGAACAGCGAACGAAAGCGCGTTTTACTCCCTTTTTTCTGCTATTTAGCATGTTTTTGCGCTCCTTTTTGAAGAATAATTGTGCCAAATTTGCGTTCTACGCGATAAGAAAAAGGTGGCAAAAATGTTGAATTTGGCAGGACGTTCTGCATAAATTCTACAGCTTTTTGCATGAACACGAACGGCTATTTGCTGCAAAAACACAATGCAATCTCCTACAACACGCAATGCTAACTCCTACAAAACGCAATGCTAACTCGTGCTAAATGCAATGCTATCTCGTGCTAAATGCAATGCTATCTCATGCAAATCGCAGAAAAATACGCTAAAAAAAGTAGTGTACAAATGATTATAAGTGGCCATTTTTTTCAAGTTATCAACGAAAAATGTTTTTAGTGGATAGTGATTTCCGTTTTTATGCAACGCGTTGCTATATTTATGCCAATTAAGGCTGTTTTTACTATTTTTTTAAGGTAAGATGCTGTAAATCAGGTGATTGAAACCTCTTAAAATACGCCAGAAAATACGCCCGATGCCCAAATCTTTTGGAGAGATGGTACTCATAATGTTAAATTTTAGTGCAAATATTTTACAAGTTTACTGATGGTATGGTTCGAACCCCAATCGGTGATAATAGAACAGCAAACGTGCAGAAATCGGCGTAACAGCCGATGGTGGCTTAAGCATATAGCAGGCCATGGCATCCAAAATCAAACATAAGCAACACGACTCAAACACCCACAAAGGAGAAATGCAGCGCTAAAAATAAAAAAGGTGAAAAGATAAACAAGCGAGCTATGCACTAGTTTTGCAGCAAGTGCCACCCATTAGCCTTATTTATCTTTTCACCTAACAAGTAAGGTGTAGAGACGTTGCCTTTATTTCACAACACCGATAATCTCTTTCACGTCTTTCACGCCATGGTTATCCAGCCATTCGTTAATGCCGTCGCGCACCTTAATAGTGACAGTGGGGTCGAGGAAGTTGGCCGTTCCAATCTGGATGGCCGATGCACCAGCCATAAGAAACTCGATGGCATCGGTGGCATTGCATATTCCACCCAAGCCGATGAGGGGTATTTTTACCGCCTTTGCCACCTGCCACACCATGCGCAAGGCCACCGGTTTAACCGCAGGGCCACTTTAATCCGCCCGTGTTAATGCTTAAAAGCGATTGCCTTCGTTCAATGTCAATGGCCATACCCATGAGAGTATTGATGAGCGAAACACTGTCGGCCCCTTCAGCTTCCACGGCTTTTAGCAATCTCAGCAATGTCGGTAACATTGGGCGAAAGCTTCACGATGAGCGTTTTGTTATAACGTTGGCGCACCGCCTTCACCACGCTTGCAGCGCCAGCGCAGGTAGTACCAAAGGCCATACCGCCCTCTTTAACGTTGGGGCACGAGATGTTAAGTTCGATGGCAGGAATATTTTCCAAGGCATTTATCCGCGCAGCACATTCCGCATAGTCTTCGGGCGTGTTGCCACTCACGTTCACAATCATGCGCGAGTTCACGTCCTTGATTTTAGGATAGATGTGTTGGGCGAAATAGTCCACGCCTTTATTTTGCAATCCCACGCAGTTGAGCATACCTTGTGGCGTTTCGGCCATGCGTGGATAGTCGTTACCCTCGCGAGGATGCAGCGTGGTACCTTTCACAATGATGCCACCAATGCCGCTTAGAGGTACGAAATCTTCGAACTCCAAGCCATAACCAAATGTGCCCGAAGCCGTCATCACGGGGTTTTTCATCGACATGTTGCCGATATTCGTAGTAAGAATGGCCATTACCAAAGCAGTTTTTGAATGTTAAACACTGGTCCTTCTTTGCATGCACAGAGGTTACCCTCCACGGTTTTTCTCCACACAACAGAGGCATGCGCCAATGCCGCAGGCCATCAGGTTTTCGAGCGACACCTCGCAATTAATGGTCTTTTTCGCGGGCATAGCGTGCCACAGCCATCATCATAGGCTTAGGTCCGCAGGTAGAAATCATGTCGAACTTTTCGTTTTGCAGCACCGAATGGTTGGTTACAAATCCCTTTTTCGCCAGCAGTTCCGTCCTCGGTGGTAACCAGCACACGGCCAGTGCTTTCAAAGAGTTCCATCTCAAGTAAGTCGGTAGCCGTGCGAGCGCCCAGCAAGAATGTGGGTTGAGCGCCCATTTCCTTAATTATTTGTCCGAGGAAAAGCATTGAGCCACGCCCACACCTCCACCAACGAGCAAGAAGCGCTCATTAGGCGAAGTGGGAAGGGTGAAGGGTTTGCCTAGTGGAAACACGCAATTAAGTGTGTCGCCAGCTTTAAGCAATGCCATATGTCGTGTTCCTTCGCCCACAGTAGTCACCAATAGTCCCATCTCGTTGCGTTGTTTGTCAACAAAGTTGATAGAGATGGGTCGGCGTAGGAATGTTTGTGGTGAGTGGTCTACGCGCACTTCAACAAATTGTCCTGGCATCATAGGAGGCAGGGGCTGGGCATGTGTGAGCCTGATGAGCACATATCGGGCATTCATTCGCTCAACATTCACGACGTTAAGGTCGAGGCAAAACTTCTTCATTTCTTCGTTCGTCATGTTTTCTTATTGAGCTATTTGCTTTTTGTTTTGCGGTATAAGTCAGAAGCCGACACGCTTTTCGAACCTTTCTTCTTTGTAGCAGACTTGGTGTTAGCCTTGTTGGAGTTGCTGTTTGTAGAGCTATTATCAGCCGATTGGGTAGCCGCCTTATAATAAGCCATCGCTTCGGGCAGCAGTTGTTGAATGGCAGCGATACGCTTTGCGTCTGAAGGGTGGTCGCTAAACATGTCAGAACCATTGCTGTTACCCGATTTAGCGGCCATTCGTTGCCAAAAGCCCACAGCCACAGAGGGGTCGTATCCAGCCATTGCAGCAAAGATAAGGCCCATGTGGTCGGCCTCCGACTCGTTGTCGCGCGAGTATTTCAGGTTTCTAAACGAGAAATATTGTCCAGCAGCTATTTGTGCAATGTCGCCCACCGTTTGTCCGCCAATAGCGCCAAGAATACTTCCACCAATCTGAGTTCCATAGGCTTGGCGCATCTTTTTTGACATTTGTTCGGCCGAATGTTTGGCCACGGCGTGTGCAATTTCGTGTCCCAAAACGATGGCCAGCGAAGCTTCGTCTTGCGAAACAGGCAGCAGTCCCTCGTAAACTACAATCTTACCGCCAGGCATACAGAAAGCGTTAACCTGGTTGTCGGCCACGAGATTAAACTCCCATTCAAAGTTTTTCAGTTCGTCTTGGTAGCCATTGTTCACCAAATAGGTTTCCACGGCTTTTGCCAAGCGTTGGCCAACACGTTTCACCATGGCTGTATTAGCCGCGTTAGACGATAGTTTTGCGCTACTTAAAAACTTAGAGTACTCTTGTTTACTGAGGCTAAGAATTTGGCTATCCGACACCAAAAAGCGAATGTTTGCGCCCAGTAATAGGCACCTTGCTCGAAGTTCCGCATGCTAGCATGAGTGCTGCAAGTGCACTAATGAGAAAAATAATTAAAACGTTTCATATTTACTTGTACATTCTTTTCTTATAGTCGCACAAAGATAGCTATTTAAAACTGAAAACATGTAGGAACAACAATTTTATTCGTATCAAGTTTAAATTCGGATAAGTAAAGTTTTGCGATTTGACGATTATTTTTTTACTTTTGCATTGATTGCACAAACTCGGTTGGTACGCAGTTGTGGGCCTTTAGTAGGCTTCTTTGTGTTCATTCTTCGGTTTAGTACATCAGAAACAGGTCTAAAAATCAATGGAAAGAGATATGAGAAAGGTTGCTTTGTGGGCGATAGCCTTATTGATGATGGTGTGTGGAACGGCCTTCGCCGAGTCCCTATGAGGTACTGTGGAAACGCTAGTGACGTGGCCATTGCTAAAGATTTGCCCCGAACTGGTATCGACGTTCTAAACCAGATAGCAGCTCAAGCCAAGGCCGATAGGCGTTATGGCACATTAGCTTAAAAACCTATATTTGCAAGGCTTCATTGATGGAAAATATTGTGTCTGATTCGATTGTTGGCGAGGTGCAGCGCCTGGAAAAGGGAAGAACAGGCATTGAGAAACACACAACCTGTGGCGGCTGCCGTGTATCAAGCAGCCTTGGCACTGATGTATCAGAGTAATTACTCTCTTGGTAGTACAAGGGGTGAAAAAGCAAACGAATATTTCAAGATGTCGCTGCAAAATCCCGAAATGCTAGCAAAAGCACAGGCCAAAGATTTTGAACCGATATTGATACCAGGCGTAGATAGTAGGTTTTTTAATAACGACCTGCTGCATGTACTGGCCATTTTATGCTGGTGAATACCGCATGATGTACGATTTCTACGCTAAAAAGGTAACCGTAGGGCGGCTTGTATCGTGGCGGCGATGATGTTTGACAAGGGCCTGGGTAATAGTTTTCTTGATGAAAATGAGGTTAAAGCCAAAGAAAATAAGAAGTTGTTCTACAAATCGCGCATCGTTCATAAGTTAGATTCTTTTATGAACGTGTACTCCGACTTACCCGAAGTGGCCGAATTGGCTGTTGTACGCTACGATTATATGAACAGAGCCGATGACGTAACCGTTGAACAACAAATAGAATACATTAATTATGCGCTGGGCAAATGGGGTTCGTGGCAAAATATGAACAGCCTGCGCAACGCTTATAAAGAACTAACCAATCCCACGTTTTCTGCCCAATCGGCTAGGATGATATTGCCCAACCAATCAAGAATGGTGCATTTTACGGACGTTAGAAACATTGCTTCAATTACAATGAAGGTGTGGCGACTAAATGTTAAGGGCGACTTTGAAGAGGATGTGGAAGAAGAACGCGTGTATAAAAAGCTAAAACGAACCATGAAAGCCGTGCCAACGGCCACACGTATGTGCAAATTTGTGGGTAAACCTAACTATGTTTTTCTCTGCCGACTCGAGTGCAGTTGGAGGGTCTACCCGTGGGGATGTATCTGCTAGAACTTGCTGCCGACAATAAAAATGTGCCCGCTAGACGCATGTTGATGCGTGTTACCAACCTCGTTCCGATTGTGCAAGACATGCCCAATGGCCGTTTGCGCTTCGCAGTTTTAAATGCCACAACAGGCCATCCTGTGCCTAATGCAAAGATACGGATTACGCTTAGCAACTATAGAACAGATAAAACATGGACCGAGGTTCTTACCTGTGGCGACGATGGCGAAGTGATTTATACAGAAACTCGTAACGTCAATCTAGAGTCTTTTTGTGCTTATACCAAAAGACGATGTATATTATCAGAAGCCAGAAACCGCTCTTGGTACGGCTTTTCTGAAAGGGAAACCAATTTCACATCTAATTATCTTTATACCGACCGAAGCATCTATCGCCCCGGACAGACAGTAAATGTAGCGGGTATCTTGATGAGAGCAAGTGAGGATGTGACACGTAAACCCGTTGAAGGCGAAAAACTTAAACTCACGCTTTACGATGCTAACCGTAAGGAGGTTGAGACGAAAGATGTTGTAACCGATGCCTTTGGTAAGTATGCAGCGCAGTTCTCGTTGCCCAATGATGGTTTAACGGGTAGGTATAGCGTACAGGTTACGAATGCATGGCGCAGCACCGTGTCTTTTAATGTGGAAGAATATAAACGCCCAACCTTTGAAGTGAGTTTCCCAAAAGTGAACGAAAAATATGCTCCTGGCGACACCGTGGTGGTTGTGGGGCATGCTAAGAGCTTTGCAGGTGTACCCGTTCAGGGTGCGCAGGTTAGCTATGAGGTGAAACGAACACCAGCTTTTTGGTGGTGGTATGATAGAGATGGCAACAGTTCGGGCAATTACATCCATCGAGGAACAGCCGTTACCGATGCTCAAGGAGGTTTCAGCGTGAGCATACCCATGATGCTTCCCAAGGACAATAAACGTTCAGGGATTTTTACAATATCCAGTAACAGCCACCGTGGTAGACCAAGGTGGGAGACTAGAGAGGCCTCTATGGCCTTGCCACTAGGGGCTAAAGCCACCGCTCTGGATTGCAATTTGCCCGAAAAAAGCGAGAAAGATAGTCTCAGAAGCATTTCCTTTAGCTTTAGAAATGCCTCGGGTGTGGAAATCCCTGGCAACGTTCGATACTACATAGACAATGAGTCGAACATGCAAACTGCTAAGGCCAACACCGAAATTGCCTTTAATGCGAAAGCCTTCAAGTCGGGTAAACATCGCCTTGTGGCCATCTGCGAAAACGATACCATTAACCAAGAGTTTGTGTTGTTTAGCTTAACCGACAGCCGGCCGGTGACCGAAACACCTCTATGGGCTTATCAAACAAGTACTCAGTTTAATAGCGATAACCGCCCAGTGTATGTGCAGGTAGGCACATCGCTTAAAGACACTTATGTGCTTTACGCCATTTATTCAGGAAATAAGTTGTTAGAGAAGGGCACAACGGTTCTCAGCGACTCGCTCATGACCATACCCTATACCTATAAACCCGAATATGGCGATGGTATAACCATTAGCTATGTGTGGGTAAGGGGCTATAATTGCTATAGAAAAGAGTTCAGTATCAAGAGGGCAGCACCCGACAAACGGTTGGTGGCCGAATGGAAAACGTTTAGAAACAAGTTAACTCCAGGACAGAAAGAAGAGTGGACACTGAACCTAAAATATCCCAATGGCAAACCTGCTAATGCGCAGTTGATAGCCTCATTATATGATAAGTCGCTCGAACAGATTAAAAAACATCAGTGGAGTTTTGACCCTAGTATCTATTTCAGAGTGCCTTCTGTAAATTGGTATTGGCCTTGGAATTTGAATTACGATGACCTCTCGGCTTCTTATTCCTTCGTTCCGTTGCACGAAAAAGATTTTAGTTTCTATCACTTTGATAATTCGTGCTTCTATTATGATAGGTATAGCAGTATGTATGAGCTTAGAGATAAGGACGCTGGTGTTACAGCTAAGGGTAATGCCCATTTAAGAAAAGAGGGCGGCACACGTGCTTTAATGGTTAGGGGAAGTAAGGCTTATAGTGGTGAAGCGAAGGTTTCAGGGTATGCTGTTGCAGAAATGATGAAAGATACTGCAGATGACAGAGTTGAAGAAGGCTCAAAAGGGGGCGCCACAAACGAAAATCCATCTGTGCGCACAAACCTTAACGAGACTGCTTTTTTCTATCCAGCGCTAACGTCTGATGCTAATGGCGATGTGGCCATCAAGTTTACGTTGCCCGAAAGCATCACCACATGGCGCTTTATGGGCTAGCCACGGATAAAGACATGAATAATGTGCTGGTTGAAAACGAGGCAGTGGCCTCTAAAAAGATGATGGTGCAACCCAATATGCCACGCTTTATGAGGCTTGGTGATAAGGGATGGATAACGGCGCGCGTTATTAATACAACCGAAACGGCATTGAAGGGTACGGCATTGATTGAAATTGTTGACCCCGAAACAGAGAAGGTGTTCTATAGCGAAACAAAGAATTGCACGGTGGATGCAGGCCAAACAGGCAACGTTAGCTTCTTACTCAATCTGCAAGAGGGTACAAAGTTCTATGCTGCTGGCGTTAAAGTGTGGGTGTGTCGCATATCTGTTACAGGCAAAGGTTTTAGCGATGGCGAACAACATTATTTGCCTTTGCTTAGCGATAGCGAACTGGTTACCAACTCACGAACTTTTACTCAACATCGTGCGGGCACACTAAATATCGACCTACGCAAACTCTTCGCTGTTCAAAGACCCGACAATCGCCTCGTTATCGAGTATACCAACAACCCCGCTTGGATGATGGTGCAGGCGCTACCTTATATGAGTGATGTGAACGTAGACGACGCCATCTCTCTGGCAACGTCGTATTATGTGAATAGTTTAGGTAATTATCTGCTTAACCAAGCACCCGTAATAAAGACCACAATCGAACAATGGAAACAAGAAAAGGGTACTAATAGTTCGATGGTTAGTGAATTGCAGAAAAACGAAGACGTGAAACAGCTGGTGCTCAAAGATACGCCTTGGGTGCAAGCTGCTGATAACGAAACGGCACAACGCCGAGAACTGACTCAATTCTTCGATGAAAATGGTATTAAATATCGTCTTAACGAGGCCACGAACAAACTGCGTGCTTTGCAGAAAAGCAATGGCTCATGGGCTTGGTATCCTAAGATGATAGGCAACAAATATGTTACCTTGTCGGTGCTTGAGATGTTAACGCGCCTGCAAACCTTAACTGGTGTACGCACAGATATGGATCGTAACCTGGTAAAGGCATTCGCATACATGGGTAACGAGGTAGCCTTAGAGGTGGCCAGAATGAAGAAACGTGAGAAAGAAGGCGAGAGCAACCTACGTCCAAGTGAGTGGGCGGTGAACTATCTCTATGTGTGTTCGCTGGTTGATAAAAGCTATTACGAAGATTATAAGGCCGAACACGCCTACCTCGTTGACCATCTGGCTAAACAACCCCTTGCCCTGACCATCTATGGCAAGGCCATTACAGCGGCTATTTTGGCCACAAACGGATATGAACAGATGGCTAAAGAATATCTGCAAAGCATACGCGAGTATAGCGTATTTACCGAAGAAATGGGCAGATATTACGATACAAGAAAGGCGTATTACAGCTGGTTCGATTACAAAATACCTACTCAGGTGGCTGCTATTGAGGCACTTCAAAACCTTGAACCCAGTGATAGCACAACTATTGACCAAATGAAACGCTGGCTGTTACAGCAGAAACGCACCCAGATTTGGGATACGCCCATCAACAGTGTTAATGCTGTTTATGCCTTCCTAAAGGGCAATACGCAGGTGCTACAAGCTGCCGCCGACTCGCCCGCAAAGCTTTCGGTAGATGGCAAACGTATCGAAACAACCAATGCTTCGTGTGGGTTGGGCTATGTAAAGACCACCATGACGGGGGCCAACCTCAACACATTCACTGTGAACAAAACTGCTCCAGGCACTTCGTGGGGTTCTGTTTATGCCCAGTTTACACAGCGAACCACCGACATCACCGATGCTTCTATGGGACTAAGTGTAAAACGCGAGCTGATTTATGATGACGAACTGAAGGTGGGAAGCAAAGTGAAAGTGCGCATAACCATCACAGCCGACCGCGATTACGATTTCGTTCAGGTAGTTGATAAGCGCGCAGCTTGCATGGAACCCATCGACCAAATATCGGGTTATATGCGTGGATATTACTACTCGCCACGAGACAACGCCACCTATTATTATACCGACATGATGCGAAAAGGCACGCATGTGATAGAGGCTACCTATTATATAGACCGCCCTGGAACATTCACCACAGGTACTTGTACGGTGCAATGTGCATACAGTCCGGCATATATGGCTCGCACCAAGTCGCAAACGCTAATGATTAAATAAAAACAAAGAGAATAATGAACAAAAACATTTTGGCCGCCATGTTCCTCTCTATGGCAGGCCTATCAGCCTCTGCACAGCGTATGGAAGCTGTGCGAACGGCCATCGACTGCGGTCAAGTGCTCTATCGCACACCCGTAACCGCAGTCTTCGAAGTAAAGAATAAGGGTGGAAAACCGCTGCATATCACCACTGTTCGTAAGAGTTGTGGATGTACAAAGGTGGATTATCCCACAACAGAGATACCCGCAGGGCAGGTGTTTAAGGTGCATGCCACCTATGATGCGGCTCAAATGGGACACTTCAACAAGCAAATTGGTCTCTATTCGGCTGCTAATAAAGAGCCGTTGGTGCTCACATTGAAGGGAATTGTGGTAGAAGAGGTGAAAGACTTCTCGGGTACTTATCCCTTTACATTGGGTGATGTGATGGTTGAGAAAAACAATATCGAGTTTGATGATGTTAACCGTGGCGACCGTCCTGTACAGAAAAATTCACATCATGAACAATTCGGGAAAACCAGTTCAGCCCGTGTTAATGCACCTCCCTCCTTATCTCAATGCCGAAGTATCGCCTTCAACCATCATGTCGGGACGAGGCGGTGTGGCCTCTATTACACCTCGATTCGCGCGAGCTTCGCCACTTCGGACTAACGCAAACCAATATTTATCTGGGCATGTTCCCAGGTGATAAGGTGTCGCCCGATAAGGAAATAAGCGTTTCGGCAGTACTTCTTCCTGGCTTTAACAACTCTCTAAGGAAGCGCTTAATAGGGCTCCGCAAATCAAACTCTCAACCACGAAGGTTGATTTGGGTAGCATTTATGGAAAGAAAGTGAAGAAAGCCGAAATTGATATTGCCAATGCTGGCTACAGCACATTAGAGATTAGCTCGCTGCAAATGTTCACTGCGGGCTTAAAAACTTTCGCTCAACAAAACCCACATCGCGCCTGGCGATGTTGCAAAAACTTAAGATTACGGTAGACGAAAATCAACTTAAGAACGTTAAGTCGGCACCTCGTGTGCTCATGATTACCAACGATCCTAAGCAGGCCAAGGTGGTGATAACCATTAATGTAAAATGATTCAGGTAGAAATAGACAGCGGAAGCGGATTTTGTTTTGGGGTAACAACAGCCATTAAAAAGGCCGAAGAGGAACTGGCTGCTGGTAAAAATGTATTGTTTGGGCGACATTGTGCACAATGGCATGGAGGTGGAACGCCTTACTGCTATGGGTATGACCACCATTAACCACGAGCAACTTAAAGCGTTGCACGATGTGAAGGTGCTTTTGCGCGCACATGGCGAACCGCCCGAGACGTACGAGTTGGCTAAACGCAACAATATCGAGATTATAGACGCCACTTGTCCGGTGGTTTTGCAGCTACAAAAGCGCATTAAAAAGCAGTTCGATACCAATCCTAATGCACAAATCGTTATCTTTGGAAAGAACGGACACGCCGAAGTGCTGGGACTTGTGGGGCAGACACGTAGTGAAGCCATTGTGATAGAGCATTTCGACGAGGTGCATAAGCTTGATTTTGAACGCGATATTTACCTCTACTCGCAAACGACAAAGAGTTTGGACGAGTTTCATCGAATCATCGAATACATCCAATCGCACATCAGTGAAAAGGCTGTTTTTTTCGCAGTTTCGATACGATTTGCAGACAGGTGGCTAACCGCATGCCCAACATTGCCCGCTTTGCCACCCAACATGATGTGATAATCTTTGTGAGTGGGCGTAAGAGTAGCAATGGTAAGGTGCTCTACAACGAGTGCAAGGCGGTTAATCCTAATAGCTATCATGTGGAGAATGCCAACGAGATTAGTCTCGAATGGTTTGCTAATGCACAGACCGTGGGTGTGTGTGGGGCTACTAGCACACCCAAATGGTTGATGGAAGAGTGTCGCGATTATATATTAAGTCATATAAAATAGCTTTACATTAGCATAAAGGTTTGCCCCGCTCTGTCTTAATGCTGCAGAGTGGGGGCAAATGTTATTGTCGCAGTGGCGTTAGGCGTGGTTTTTGATGGCAGTTAGCCGTTGTGGCCTTAGGTTTCGCCAACCTTTATCTTTGGTTTTGCCCATGATTAGAACTCGAAACCCACCTGCAATTTGATGCACGAGTTAATTTCAATATCGTTAGCTGAGATATATACAGAACCAAAAATTATACTTAACATTGTTGTTGTCATCAAAGGAATTCATTGTTTGCATAACATATCCCACGGCTGCATGTAAGGCCAATTTCTTGGTTAGGCCAAAGCGATAGCCAAAAAGAGGGGTTGAAATAAAGGCCATAGAAGTCTTTGGAAAATAACATAACCCACCTTCATTCCGATAAAAGGTGTGATACCTTTATTCTTGAAGTTGAAGCGTACATCGGCAAAAATAGGAAACGAATTAAGTTCACTATCGGGGTAATATTCAAGTCCAATACCACCACCAACAAACAATTTGGGGGAATATTTGGCTGCCTAAGCTCACTGTAAAGCCAAATCTATTGTATTCGTTTCCGTCAAAACTAAGCGAATAGCTTGGTTCGACAAAAGCCTTTAAAAGCCTCTAGCAATTTGTAGTTCGCTAGCAGGTGCAGCGTATGCAGCAGGTGTTTCCTTGGCAGAAGGGTTCGCATTGAAAGTGACGTTACTCATGTTCGCGGTGTAAGGCTGTGCTGTTCGGCCTGTGCTTTGGGCATAATTCAAACTCTGGGCATCGTCTCAGCGTTAGTGGCAAAGGCCAAATGCTCATTCTTTAGTTGTGCAACGCCACTTGAATATTGGGCGTTGGCGACCAATGATGCCGTAAACATCAAGGTCAAAAGTAAGTATTTGTTTCTTCATATTGTGGTTATTAGTGATTGTTTTGCGTTATAAAACAGCCGTCAGCCCTTGCGTTTAGTCCCAAGTGTGCCTCATTTTATTGTTTTAGTTGGCTTTCTCTTCAGGTCTTTGTTAACAACGTGGCTTGCCTCTTGTCGTTTATTGCTGTTGTTGTAGCTTCTCTTAATCGGCAATGAGGTTCGTTTTTAGGTTGCTGATTGTATTTTTGAGTTCGTCTATATGCTTCTTTTTATTAGTTGCAAAGGTAAAATATTTTATTGAACAACCTACTTTTTATTCCATATTTTTTGCTCTTTTTCATCGCGTTTCATGAGTTTAGTGTTGGTTTTGCTGGTTGTTTAATGTGGCGAGTGGCATGATTAGTGCAAAAATTATGCTGAAGCAAGAGGGAAGGGGCGTTAATTTTGCCACAGACATGTGATAAAAACCTCATGATGTTTTGTACCATTTTCGCCAAATAGTTGTACCTTTGTACTAAATAAAATAGACGAAAATGAACATCTGTATCGTAGCGGGGGCACGCCCAAACTTTATGAAAGTGGCGCCCATCGTGCATTCAATAGAGAAAGCCAAAGGGCAAGGAAGAGACATTTATTACCAATTGGTATATGCTGGACGTGAAGACGACCCTACGCTTGAGGGCACACTCTTTGACGATTTGCAACTAGCACGCCCACAAGTGTACCTCGGTGTGGACTGCGAGAACCTAAACGATATTACCGGACAGGTTGTTTCGGCCTTCGATAGGTATCTGCAAGCTCATCCCACCGACGTTGTTTTGGTGGTAGACGACCTTGCTTCTACGCTCGCCACAGCCATTGTAACCAAGAAAAAGGGTATCTTACTGGCCCATCTAGTGGCTGGAACGCGTAGTTTCGACATCGATATGCCTAAAGAAATCAATCGTTTGGTTACAGATATGCTTAGCGATTTGCTCTTTACTGCTGGCATGCAAAGCAATAGTATAGCCACACGCGAGGGCGCTGAACTGTCTAAAATATATATGGTGGGCAACATCCTGATGGACACCTTGCGCTTTAATCATACGCGTTTTGTTCGCCCTGCATTGCTTGCTGAATTGCAATTGCAGGATGGCGAGTATCTTGTCTTCACCCTAAATCGTAAGGCACTCATCGCCAATAAGTCCAATCTCGTGGCTATGGTCGAGCAAATTGTGGCTGCATCTGCCCATATCCCCGTGGTTGCACCATTGCGCGGAGCTGCTGCTAAGGTCGTTAACGAATGCTTGGAGCAGCTGGGAGGCGCAGATAATGTGCATGTGGTTAGTCCGCTTTCGTATCTTGAGTTTGGTTATCTCACGGCCCACGCTAAGGGAATTGTTACCGACTCGGGTAATGTTGCCGAAGAAGCTACCTTTAATGGCGTGCCTTGTATAACGCTAAATAGTTATACCGAACATGCTGAAACGGTGAAATTGGGTACCAATGTGCTAGTTGGCGAAGACCCTAAAGCATTGGGCGAAGCTCTTAACACACTGAAAGAAGGTAAATGGAAACACGCTTCGATACCCGAAAGATGGGATGGACGAAGTGCCGACCGCATTGTTAGCATCTTGTTGGAACAAAGAAAAGCGAGGGACTGAGTAGTTAATAAGTTGTGGTGCGGAGGGTTTTACGACTATCGTGATGAAGGAATTGGCAGGTTAACAAGTTTAAACCCCAATCGGTTATTATACCCCCAAGGTTTCCAGAATTCTTGTTTTTGTGTTGTTTCCAAGCATCTTTTATTTTCTTGTTGGCATCTTGTCTGTCTTTGTAACTTAACGTAGACTGCTACGCCTGCGTTATAAAGACAGACAAGATGCTCGACAATAAAAACAACCTATTTAGGCTCTAATGACCAATCAGGGTTAAATCTAACTTGACAACTCGTCAATTTGTTTACTCGTATCCTCGTTTTCTCATCAACCAATCAGTTAAATATCACCTATTACTCCCCCTTTCCCCTTTATAATGGGGTAGGGGTGTCATTTTATCAGTAAACAATGGAGAAACGTACACTTCCTGTGGTGGGATTGGCTTGCTCGGCCTGTTCTGCCAACGTAGAAAAAGAAACTTAATTCGCTATCGGGTGTAAAAAGTGCATCGGTAAATCTGCTGGCGCGAACGGCTTTGGTGGAATATGATGCCACAGAAATAAGTCTGGAAAAAGATGAAAAGTGAGGTCAACGCCATTGGTTACGACCTTGTGATAGAGAGCAATCGTTCGGTCGAAGCCATCGAAAGGCGCGAGTTGCAGCTGTTAAAAACAATCCACACTTCTTTCGTGGGTCTTCGCCATATTGTGCATGTGCGTGTCGATGGGGTGGCTAAATCTGGGTGGAAAGGCTATGAACAACCAGGTGGCTTTTGCTCTTGGCCTTGGCCAATTTCGTGGTGTGTGGTCGTGGCTTTTTCGTTAAGTCGTGGCAGCAATTGCGCCATGCGTCGGCCAATATGGATACACTGGTGGCCTTATCCACAGGCATTGCCTTTGTGTTCAGTGCGTTTAACACCTTTTTGGGGGCGATGCCGTTTGGAGTGTTCGAGGCATTGAATGGCACACCTATTTTGATGCTTCGGTGATGATTATCACCTTTGTACTTACTGGTCGTTTATTAGAAGAGCGTGCTAAAAGCGAAACGGCAGGCAGTATTAGGCAGCTAATGGGACTGGCACCCAAGACTGCCCGACTCGTTGAAGCCGGCGAAATACGCGATGTCCCCATTGCAACTATAGCCGTGGGCGATGTGTTGGAAGTGCGAGCAGGCGATAAAGTGCCCGTTGATGGTATCGTAACTCAAGCCGAAAGCTTTATGACCGAGGGTGGCGCATATGTAGACGAGAGTATGATAACTGGCGAACCTAGCCCCGCTTTAAAGCAAAAAGGGGCACGGGTGCTGGCAGGAACGGTTGTATCGCAAGGCAAATTTAGGTTTAAGGCACAACAAATTGGCGAACAAACGGCCTTGGCTCAAATCATCAAGATGGTGCAAGAGGCACAAGGAAGCAAAGCCCCGTGCAGCGCGTAGTAGACCGTGTGGCGCGTGTTTTTGTGCCCGCGGTGGCCTTGATTGCCCTTGTCACCTTCCTTTTGTGGTGGTTGGTGGGCGGAAATGCGGCTCTTCCGCAAGCCATTCTCTCGGCTGTGGCCGTGCTGGTTATTGCTTGTCCGTGTGCTATGGGCTTAGCCACGCCGACGGCTTTGATGGTGGCCATTGGCAAAGCAGCGCAGATGAATGTGCTGATAAAAGATGCGGCTGCACTTGAAAGTTTGAAAACGGTTAACGCGATGGTGATAGACAAAACGGGAACGCTCACCATTCCTAATCAGAATATCGACTTTACCAAGGCCGACGACCTGCCACTTGAGTCGCGCGAAACTCTAAAACCGCATGCCAAAGAGGCCATGACCGAACTGCAAAACATGGGCATCGAGGTGTATATGATGAGTGGCGACAAGGATGAGGCCGCGCGTTATTGGGCTGAAAAGGCGGGAATAAAACACTATCGCAGTAGGGTTTTGCCACAAGATAAGGAGAACATGGTGCGCCAACTGCAAGCCGAGGGCAAGCGGGTGGCGATGGTTGGCGACGGCATCAACGACACGCAGGCATTGGCTTTGGCCGATGTGGGCATCGCGATGGGGCGCGGAACGGACGTGGCAATGGATGCAGCTCAGGCCACTTTGATGGGCGACGACCTACGCCGACTGCCCCAAGCCATACGCCTAAGTCGTAAAACAACGGCTATGATTGGGCAAAACCTGTTTTGGGCCTTTATATATAATGTGGTGTGCATACCGCTTGCGGCAGGTGTGCCCCATCTTTTCGGCATCAATTTCCAGATAACGCCCATGTGGGCCAGTGCACTTATGGCCTTTTCTAGCGTAAGTGTGGTGCTCAACAGCTTGCGTTTGAAGTTGGCCAAATAGCTTTCGTAGAATAACTTAACCCTCTAAATAAAGATAATATGCAGAGAAAAACGTTTTTGCTATTTTTTTAGTCGTGGGCTAGCTTTGGTGCTGTCATTGATGTTGGTTTTGTGTGCGCAGGTGGCTTTTTGCCGACCGGCCTTTTGAAGTTGTTGGCCATCGGAAACAGCTTTTCGGAAGATGCCATTGAGCAGAATCTCTTTGAGTTGGCGGCTGCAACAGGGCATCAGATGGTTATCGGCAACATGTATATTGGCGGTTGTTCGCTTAAAAAACATTGGGAAAATGCACAGAGCAACAAACCCGATTACAATTATCGCAAGATAGAAATAGACGGTAAAATGACCCGTACGGTCAACTATACGCTCGACAAGGCTTTGCGCGACGAGCAGTGGGATTACGTTAGTTTGCAACAGGTTAGTCAGCTTTCGGGCATGTACAGCAGTTTCCAGCCCCATTTGGATAGTCTTATCGCCTATGTTCGTGCGCGTGTTCCAGCCACCACTAAGCTGATATGGCACGTTACTTGGGCATACGCACAGAACTCAACGCATGGCGGATTTGCCAACTACGACCGCAATCAGGACAAGATGTATCGTGCCATCGTTGAGGGTGCACAACGCTTGAAGAAAGAAAAACGCACAGTTTAGCCTCTTTGTTCCCGTGGGCACGGCCATTCAAAAATGCCCGCACCTCGTTTGTTGGCGACCATCTTAACCGTGACGGTTTCCACCTCGACCTGGTGTTGGGACGTTATACGGCGGCCTGCACCTGGTTCGAATGCCTGTTCGGAAACGAAAGTTGTTGGCAACAGATATGCACCAAAAGGGACTGAATAAGGCCCAGATAGCGGTGGCGCAATGGGCGGCGCACCTCGCTGTTGAACTACCTTTTGAATGTTCGCCAGTATATATTGTCAACACCGCCACAAAGGTTTCGGCAGGCGGACTGGTTGAAAAAGAAATAGAATGAAATCAGGCGTGAAATACCTTTAAGGTACATCACGCCTGATTTTTGTTTAGCCCAAACGGGTGAAGTGGACGTTTTGCTTGCATGGTAAGCGTGGCTACCATGTTTAGACGTGGTGTTGGGCGTGTAGGTTCGTAAACATGTACGTTGCAATCTAACGCCTTTTATTCGGCAAATTCAGCCTTTTGGCCTATTGCTTAACCTCTATAAGCGTGGTTTGGTTACCGTTTACAAACGACGCCTGCTGGTTGGTGATGGGTTTTAACCTCAGCTTGGCATATTTGACAAGCATTTTTTCGGTAACTTCTTCGAAAGGAAAGCTCTTGTAATGGGGGAGCGGATAGAAGTCTACCAGTCCCAAACCCTCGAACGATTTTTAATTGCGGTGCAGCCTTTTCTGCTACATCCATGTCTTTTGCGTACGAAATGTTCGGTGCCATAATAATTGAACCGGCCGACTCGCCAATGTAGGGTTTGCCTCCTTTCACTTGTTCGAGTATAATGGTTTTTGCACCACTCTTTTCCAATTCTTGTAGTAGGTAAAACGTGTTTCCGCCCGAAACATAAATCAAGTCGCAACTTTGCAGTGTGCGTTCGATTAAATCCTTGGGCGCGCCACTCACGTCCAACACTTCAATATTTAATCCCAAATTCTCGAAAGCCTCTTTGGCTTCGTCAACGTAGTCGGTATATTCTTCGAACAAACTTGCGGTAGGGATGAACGCCAACTTCTTACCTTTCAAGTCGCCACCTACAAACTGGGGTGTGAAAGACGAAACAGCGGCAAAATAGGAGCATAAGAATAGTTTTACCATCATTTGAATGTTATTTGTGAATAGATAAGTGGGATGTTGGTCTCTGTGGGGCTTTCCATCTTAATATAGGTGGTTAAACCGTCTGATAGTAAAACTGTTAATGCGTGGTAAAATATACTTATCAATGCTGTTCAACGGCTTCCAACATTAATAAAAACCAGCGGACAAGCAAAAGAAACGCAAAAAAAGTTGTACCTTTGCAACCACAATTAAAAAAATAGAGTGCTTGGTAAACCTCTTTAAAAACAAGAATTATGAACAACAAGGATAATCAAGTGAGTGTGCTGTTCATGCTTTTCAGCATACTCTTTTTGCGTTTGCTTGATAGCGGCAAACGTGTTAGAAACAAAGCAAATAGCGTTTGGTTCAATCAGTTTGACAGGTGGATTAATTGTATTCCCTGTGTCGTACATCATCAACGATTGTGTATGCGAGGTTTGGGGATACAAAAAAACGCGCATGTTGATATGGATTGGCTTTGCCATGAACTTCTTTTTCGTGACGCTTGGAGCCATCTGCGACGTGATACCTGGTGCACCTTACTGGACCAATAATGATGGGTTTCATCAGATTTTTGGCCTCGCTCCACGCATAGCGTTCGCTTCTTTCCTCGCATTCATTTGCGGCTCTTTTGTTAATGCTTATATAATGAGCAAGATGAAACTGTCGTCGGGTGGTAAAAAAACTTCTCGTTGCGCGCTGTGGTTAGTACTATTTTTGGCGAGTCGGTAGACTCAATCATCTTCTTTCCCTTGGCATTGTGGGGTGTTGTTCCCACCGAAGAATTGCCTTGGTTGATGCTTTGGCAGGTGATTTTGAAAACCGCTTACGAGATTGTTGCGTTGCCTTTGACCATTCGTTTGGTGCGTTATGTAAAGCAACACGAGAAGGTTGATACTTACGACAACGATGTAAACTATAGCATTTGGCGTGTGTTGAGTATATAGTTTGTGAGTTGATGAGTTGATGAGTTTATGAGTTGATGAGTTTATAAGTTTGTGAGTTTGTGAGTTTTTGAGTTGATTAGTTTGTGAGTTGATGAGTTGATGAGTTGATGAGTTTATAAGTTTGTGAGTTTGTGAGTTGATTAGTTTGTGAGTTGATTAGTTTATAAGTTGGTGAGTTTTTGAGTTGAGTAGTTTGTGAGTTAATGAGTTAATGAGTTTTTAAGTTGATAAGCTTTTTGGACTTTTAGCTTATGAACTTGTGAATGATATGGTTTCTAAGGCTCACCAACTTAACAACTTATAAACTTATAAACCCAAGAAAGATAACAAAATGGAAAAGAATAGAGAAACCGAAGGCTTAAAAATCGTTGGGAAGTAGCACCAAATACAGCATGGATTATGCACCCGAAGTGTTGGAAACATTCGAAAAATAAGCATCCCGAAAAATGATTACTGGGTAAGGTTTAATTGCCCCGAATTTACCTCGCTGTGCCCTATTACAGGCCAACCTCGACTTTGCCGAAATACGTATTTTCTTACGTTCCCAACGTGCGAATGGTTGAGAGTAAGAGCTTAAAGTTATATCTCTTTAGCTTTCGTAACCATGGCGATTTTCATGAAGACTGTGTGAACATCATCATGAAAGACCTCATAAAGCTGATGAATCCCAAGTATATTGAGGTGGTTGGACTGTTCACTCCTCGAGGTGGCATCAGCATTTACCCCCATGCCAACTACGGAATGCCTAACACAAAGTACGCTGAAATGGCCGAAAAGCGTTTTGCTGAGTATGGTGGTTAAGTTGTGTTCACCTGAATTTGTGATTTGCAAGTTGGATAGCTAACGCGTAAACACAGCTTTTTGGTTGAGCAAGTTGCTGGGCAACAAATTTAGTTTTTAAAACGAGTTGGCCAATAAACAAGTGGGCGAGTAAAGTATTTGTAGCTCCCAAACTTGTTTATTGGCCAACTCGTTTTCTTGTTAACAAACTCCTTGTTAACAGTTTATCCCCCCTTTTATCCTGCAAGCAGCACCATCAATCCGCCTATTACAATGTACAAAGCCGCATAGGGAAGGGCCGATTTTAGTATCTCGCCATCCTTGCCAGGCATGTCGCAAGCCGCCGTTGCGATAGCAATACTCTGTGGCGAAATCATTTTTACCGCCTGTTGCCCCAGTGGTATTTGCAGCCACTATCCAATTGGGGTTGGCGTGATGAAGCTGAGTTGCCACGTTGGCTTGCAATTTAGCAAAGAGAATATTCGATGATGTGTCGCTACCAGTAACGAATGTTCCGATGGCACCGATTAGCGGAGCAAACAGCGGGTAAGCCTTCCCCGTGATGTTCGCAAGCGTGTCGGCGATAACAATTATCATACCCGAATAGTTCATTATGGCAGCCAAAGACACGAGCGAGATAATCGTAATCGTGGTTTTTGCGAAGGTTTACCACCGTGCGGGCCAACGTTACGAGCAACTCTTTGGGCGAAACTCCCTGCACCAAACCGCCCAACACCGTGCCCAGAAACAGCATTAGGCCAGCATTGCCAATCCAAGCAAACGAGAAAGCGGTGCCTGGAGCATGGATGGGCAAAAGCAATTCGCGACACCAGCGTAGACTTTAAGAAAGTGTTAACGGGTGGAAAGAGTGGTCCCTGAAATCAATATAAACAATAAAATGAAGGCATATACCGCCCAGGCTTTAAGCGTTTGACTGGCTGTGTAAGCCTTTTTCGCCTCCGTTTTCTTCTTTGGCGCAAACACTTTAGCATAAACCACAATGGCCACAATGGCTGCAAGCGACCCAATGATGGCAGGAGTTTCGGCTCCCAGATGGAGAGCCACGAGATATTGCGTGCCAAACGACACCACTCCAACCCATAACGAGAGCCACAAATTTTTGAATATGGCGCTCTTACTGCGATTGGTAAGTGTAAGGATGATAAAAGGAAGAACGAAATAAAGCAACGACAATTGCAGCACGGCATAAACAGAAAGTTGCGAGATAAGTGCTTGCGAGGCTGCTCCACCAGGGGCAATTTCGTTGGCCAGTGTTATCACTGGCACGCCCACCGCACCAAATCCCGTGGGCACGGTGTTGGCAATGAGCGACACCAATGCGCTGAACAGTGGTTTATAGCCTAAAGAAATAAGTATCGCTGCGGGTATGGCAACAGCCGTTCCAAAGCCTGCCATGCCCTCAAGCAGTCCGCCAAAACCCCAAACAAGCATCAACACCGTGATGCCATCATCGTCTGAAAACGAAGTGAATTGCGCTTTGATAACCTCTATTTGTTTGCTTTGTACCAGCACATTATAGCTAAACAGTGCCATCATAATGATGATAAGGATGGGGAACACCGATTTGAGCGTGCCCTCCACAAAAGCCCATGCCACGCCCATTTGCGTAAAACCCTGTGGCGCAAACTGCATGGCAGGCGCCAAAAAGCACGGCAATGGCGGCCGTGATGAGTAAGCAAATAAAGGCACTACGGTGGCCTGCCATCTTGAAACCAAGCATCAAGACGAATAGCAGAACGATGGGAAGGATAGAAACTAGTGCGGCCATAAGGAGTTGTTTTGTTGGTTATAGTGGTTGTTGCAGGCTTGTGTTGCGTTTTTGTTTGTTGTCTGTGGCCTGCAAAGCATGTGGCAAATGTAATAAAAAATACTGATAAATGCAGCGTTGTTGTCATAAAAAGTGATGGGGCGAATGCACTTTAAAAGAACATTCGCCCCATTCTATGGTTTAAGTCTACGACGATTTAGTCGTTATAGTCGGCCACAATCTCGCAAATATTGATGATTACGTTCATGGCTTTTTCCATCACCTGCACCGAGACAAACTCGTATGGGCCGTGGAAGTTAACGCCTCCAGCAAAGATGTTGGGGCAAGGCAAACCCTTATAGCTCAGTTGTGCGCCATCCGTTCCGCCTCTAATGGGTTTCACTTTGGGCGAAACGCCACTTTGCATCATGGCTTGTAGCACAATATCTATTACATGCATGTTGGGGTCAATCTTCTCCTTCATGTTGTAATATTGGTCGTTTAGCAGCACTTCAACCGTTCCTTCGCCGTATTTTTCGTTCATGATGCGCGCGCATTTTTCGAAAAACGCCTTACGGTCTTCAAACTTATCGCGGTCGTGGTCGCGTATAATATAACTCAGTTTAGCCGCTTCGGTGCTTGTTTGCATGCCAATGAGGTGGAAAAAAATCCCTCGTATCCCTCTGTTGTTTCAGGCGTTTCGTCGTTGGGAAGCATAGCACAGAACTCGCAAGCAAGTCTACTAGCGTTAATCATTTTCCCTTTAGCATAGCCAGGGTGCACGCTAACGCCTTTGATATTCACTTTTGCCGAGGCCGCATTAAAGTTTTCGTATTCCAGTTCTCCCAGGTCTCCGCCATCAATAGTGTAGGCCCATTCGCATCCAAACTTTTCAACATTAAAGTGATGTGCGCCTTTTCCAATCTCTTCATCGGGATTAAAGGCCACGCGAATATCGCCATGTTTCACCTCGTTATGGTCGCGCAACCAGCACATGGCTTGCATAATTTCAGCAATACCGGCCTTATCGTCGGCTCCTAGAAGCGTTGTACCATCGGTAACAATGAGGTCTTCGCCCACATGACTTTTTAGTTCGGGGAATTTTGTTGGCGACGACACGATACCTGGCGACAATCCTATGTCGCCACCATCGTAATTCTTCACGATGCGTGCCTTTACGTCTTTGCCACTGCTGTCGGGGCTAGTGTCGTAGTGAGAGATAAAACCGATAGTTGGTATTTTTTTCTTGCAGTTGGCTTTCAGCGTTCCATAGAGATAGCCCATTTCGTCCATCTCCACATCGCTAAGCCCTTCTCGCTCCATTTCTTTTTTAAGATATTCAGCGAAAACAAGTTGTTTCGGGGTGCTCGGAACCGACTCGAACTGTCGTCCGACTGTGTGTCGAACTTGGTATAATTAATAAATCTTTCTGTTATTTCCATGTTTGGTTTTAAGTTTGAACGATCCACGAAATAGGGCTTTTTCTCCTTTTTGCGTGGTTTGGCATTTGCTTTGGCGCTTCTTTCGTGTTGTTATTTTATATGGTGTATGCTTCTGTATGGTGCATTCCTTTTATTCAAAAGTTGCGTTTGGCAGCTGTTCAGCCGTTCGTGTGGGTTTATTTGCTTTTTGATGTTAATGTATTTATCTATATTTTTGCCCAATAAAGGCGTCTGCACACCAATGTTCGTCGCAAAGATAAAGCCTTTGGCTTGCAGTTGGTTTTGCAAAGATACGAAATGTTTCAAAAAGGCAAAACAAAAGGGCAAAATCTTTTACGCGGAGTGGGGTGCAAGTTGATGATGTTTGAGTGGTAGGAGGGGAGCTGGAGTGGGTGGATTTGTTTGAAAAAATATACTTAGCGAAGTGCACGATAGCACGAAGCGCTAAGCATTAGCCAGTAAAGCAAGTGTAGTAGGCGAATGTTCGGGTGTTCGCTCTATCCCATTTTCCCCGTTTGCAACTCGGTTTGCAGAAACGAGAACACATATCCTGGGCTTTGATAGTAAAGCTTTGTGGCATCGTTCATCAGCTTTTCGTATGTTTCGGAGTTTAATACGAGCGTTAAAGCCTGTTCTATTGATAGGGTGTTGTCGTTGGCTATTAGCTGTTTTGCCAACTCTTTCACCAAAAAGCCTTTCATTTCTTCTTTTCTCTGTCATAGTCGTTTCAGGTGTTTTCCCTAACAAAAAGCGCACGTGCTTGGGCAAAGTCTTTGGCCTGTTCCACCTCGGCAGACAAGTGAAAGCTGCGCCCGAAATCTTTGCTGAGTTTAGACATCGTGAGGTCTATCTCGCCAAAGTCGCTCGTTGTGCCGTGATAAAGCCTCATTATAACGCTCCTCCCATTCTGCGACAATACTGCGAAAGCTCGTCTACCATTGTGCTAAACGATTGTGTATGGGCATAGCCATAGTGCTTGTCAATGAAGTCGATGGCCTTAAACCGCTGCAAAATAGCCAAAGGCCTGTTTCATTGTTAGGGTCGTACTTCTTCCCAAATTCATAGATGAAGTAGATTATCCATTCTAGTTTCTCTTCCGTACTATATTCCATATTCCACTCCTTATATAATATAGGGCATACCGCTTTTTCTATATGTAAGATTGCGAATACCACACCTTAATAGGGCGATTTGCTGATAAACAGCTTGCCATCGCCTACTTCGATTACAAAAATAGGAAAATAATGTGAGGAAACCAAATTATAATGCGGAGCATTTATAAAAATAGTCGGTACATTTAAACACTTAGTATGATTTTAGTTAAGTGGTGTATATACTGTAACCGCATTGCGTTTTAATAGCAAATCTTACAAGCGCGCCTGCCCATTTCTATGGCTTTGGATAGCGTAACCTTTTTAACGTCGCCACTACATCTATTTAATCCGCGGCAATTCGATTTGCTGTGGTATACCTCAGCCTTCGGTCCGGTGCAGATATAAACCGTTTCTCCATTGCTGCTGGAAGTGGAAAGGGCGATTGCCGATAGGGCGAGCGAGAGTAATAATTTCTTCATAACTTTTGTTTGTTATCTGTAATGGGTTTGTTTTGTTTCAAGGGTGTTGACTGATAGGTCATTTTTATTGCTACCAGTCTGTTAAAAAACTGAAGACTTCGATGAGGTGCAGCACATCGTATAAAGCAAATGATTGTAAAATAAAAAGGGGGACGCCTTAGCATTCCCCCTTTTTGTGACCCCGGCGGGATTCAAACCCACGACTTCAGGAACCGGAATCCTGCGTTCTATTCAGCTGAACTACGAGGCCTTTGTTACTTATTGCGCTGCAAAAGTAAGAATTTTTGTTGGTTTGAGCAAATGTGGTGCAACGAAATTATGAACATTAAATTTTCATTTCGTTAGACAGAGGTATTGTCTTCCTCGGAATTGTTTTTTTCTGATAATGCTTGTTTATTCAGTATTAATTACTATCTTTTGCTGTGCCTGTTAAGCTCATCCTGCTGTTAAAGTTAAAGCAATGTTTGAATTTTCGGTTTTATATAAATAAAAATAGTTTCATATAATTTACAAGATCATGTTCCTAAGAAGAGTAAAGATAGATAACTATTCTTGTTTTTAAGCAATTTGACGTTCAGCTTGCTGAAGGAATTAATGTTATCATTGGTCGAAATGGCGCAGGTAAAACATCTTTGATTAAAAAGTTTAGTTTACCTAATGAACTTCATGTTTACCAATGACCGCTCAATGGGTGACCATTTCCTCTCGGCAGGAAACCCAGACTTGAAGATGACTTCAATTAAGCAAGATGAATTTTATCGTTTTAATGCAAATAGTGAAGCCGTTTCTTATGCGTAATTTTTCATGGCGAAATGACTTTTCGAGGGTGAAGACATTTCATGGGATATGTATAAAAAAGTCTATTTTTGGTGCGTCGCTATATCCCTCAAAAATATGTTGACGCTTATCGTAAAAATAATGGAAATGTCAACAAGAACTGGAAGGTTGCCTTTTGCTTGCTTACTTCTCTGACTCTTTTCCGCACAAGCAAACAAATATATCTTCTTTTTGCAAGAAATGAAATTAGTAAAACCACAGATATTCTCAGAAATTTTTGATATTATCAATGGGACAATGAAACGGCATGTACAGTTATTTGGCAAATGAGATTGTTGAACGTTATGGCAAAAAGTATGTCGTTAAAGGAGACGCATTCTGCAGCTGTAAAAGAGAACTCTTTATGTCTTGAATGCATTAAAGTCGTTTTCAAGAACAATTAACATAGATGGCGACAATAGTTTTGAAATAGATACACTTATGTTGGACTATAATGGTGCCGAAAAAACTTGAATTGTGGGTGAAACTAAAAATCGGGACAGGAGATTCCCTTTGAAGCTTTGCCTGCAGGATACCATCGCCTGTATAGTATTGTGCTTGACCTTGCATACCGTTCTTATCTTTTGAATAGGAATAATCCTGATGAGACAACAGGTTTGGTGTTGATTGATGAAGTGGATTTGCATCTTCATCCATCACTCTCTATTGAAGTGCTAGAGCGTTTCAGAGCCGTATTCCTGCAATTCAATTTGTAGTGACCACGCATTCCCCACTAATAATAACTAGTTTGAAGTCTGATGAACATAAAAATCAAGTTTTGCGGCTTGTTTCTGTGAGAATAAACCACACATTTTACCCGATTTGTATGGAATTGATTATAATGCTGGTCTTGTGGATGTCATGGGGATAAATCCGACTAATGAGGATGTCGATTACCCTGAAAAGGGCTATTATACGCGCCGCAAGACGAGGAGATAGTACTAATCGTAAATTAAAAAGAAACCGAATTAAAGGGACTTCTATCTGAAAGTACATTTAAGAAGATTATTGCTGACATTAATAAAGAAATTTAAAGGCCTTAATAATATGCAATGGATAAATAAACGAAATAGAAAAATACCGTAAGAAAGCACATCATTTGTTGAACAAGTTCTTAAATGAAGGTTGGAATTCATCAGTAGGCAAATATGTAAACTGTGATTTTAACTCATTGAAGTCATTTAACGCCAACCATGGAATTCTGGCTTTGCTCTATTCTGAACAGAACGGGTATTGCTGCTATTGCATGCGCAAACTAAATTTGGGAGACAGGCGGATGTGTACCATAGAACACGTTATGCCACATAAAGTGAACGATTCCGACCTCGCGTTCTATTTTGCCAATGTGCCTCATTTGAGGAAAAATGTTAGGGCTTTGGTTATTGACAATAGTACACGGCGTTTACGGCATGCTCATCCTTATCCCCATTTTTGTGCTTACGAAAATCTTGTTCTCTCTTGTAGTGGAGGCATTTACGAAACCGATACCCCCGAAAAAGAATGTTTGTATAAGATTCATGCTTGTTGCAATAATGCGCGTGGCAAAAAGAGGATATTCCCTATTTTCTTCTATAAGGATGTAAACATGATATACGAAAGAGATGGACTGATTACTTGCTCCCAAAAATACGAGCATACCATAGACGTCTTGCAATTAGAAACAGAAAATTTATGTCTTTTTAGAAAAGCATGGGCCTATTTGTTGTCTTCTCATTCGATGGAAGAAATTAAGGATGCTATGGCAGAACGGAGTCTGCGTGAAGAGATTCTTATGGACACCCCTTTAAAACTAAATGAGGTGAAACGGCTTTGCCATTCACTATATTGGGAAACCTTGTACGAGTATAGGTGGTTTGGTTTTTATTTCCAAAAGGCACATGCGACAGAAGAAAATAATAAAAATAAATATTTGCAGTACGTCAAACCGTATAGATTTGATATTATGACGAAACTCCCGTCATGATTACATCGTTTGTTTAGTAGAAATTTTTGTATCTAAATTTCTAGATTTTTGTTACATTTATTCCAGCCTGTTTCCCATTTATTGTTTATTTTGCTACCTTTGTACAACAAAATAACATTTCGACCTATGAGCACATTGATACGGCCAGAACATTACCATGCCCTCCTTGACAAGGTGAGAACGGAGCAAGCAATAAAGCTGATAAAGGACTTTTTTCAGCAAAATCTCTCCACCGAACTGCGCTTGCGCCGAGTTACGGCACCGCTTTTCGTGATGCAAGGATTGGGCATTAACGATGATCTTAACGGCATAGAACGCCCCGTTACGTTCCCCATTAAGGACTTGGGCGACGCGCGTGCCGAGGTGGTGCATTCGTTGGCCAAGTGGAAACGCCTAACGTTGGCCGAATATAAGATTAAACCAGGCTATGGCGTTTACACGGATATGAATGCCATTAGGGCCGATGAGGAGTTGGATAATCTGCATTCGCTCTATGTAGACCAGTGGGATTGGGAGATGGTTATCACCCCCGAACAGCGCACCTTGCACTTTTTAGAACAAACGGTGCGCCGCATTTATGCTGCCATTTTACGCACCGAGTATCTCACTTGCGAAACTTATCCCGGTTTGCAGCCGTTTCTGCCTGCCGATATTCATATTGTGCACAGCGAAGAGTTGCTGCAGATGTATCCCAATCTTACAGCAAAAGAACGCGAAGACGCCATTTGCCAAAAGTATGGCGCAGTGTTTATTGTGGGTATAGGGGGCGAGCTTAGCGATGGTAAACCACACGATGGACGCGCGCCCGACTATGATGACTGGTCGACAGAGGCCGAAAATGGCCGCTTTGGACTTAATGGCGACATCCTTATATGGTATCCTGTGCTGGGGCGTTCGGTGGAATTGTCGTCGATGGGCATACGTGTTAACGATGAGGCTTTGTTGCGACAACTGCAAATTAGAGGCCAAGAGCATCGTGCACAATTATATTTTCACCGGCAATTGCTTTCGGGTAAACTGCCTTTATGCATAGGCGGTGGCATCGGACAAAGTCGCTTGTGTATGGTTTTTGCTGCAAAAGGCGCATGTGGGCGAAATTCAAGCCAGTATCTGGAGCGACGAAATGCGCGCCGAATGCCAAGCTGCGGGCATGCCTTTGATTTAATCCAAATCTGTAGGTACACTGCTTGTTGCATGTTTTATGGTGCATTAATTGTGGCTCGTGTCTTTGTTTGGCTCGATATTGCAAGGCTTTATAGGTAGATGAGATTGTAAAGTATTTATACTAAATTTTTAACATTATGAGTGCCTTCGCCGTAAAAAAATCTGGGCGTTGGGCTTATTTGTACGCGTATTTTTAAAGTTTGTAACCGTTTGATTTACTGATGGTTGTGGTGAAAAAGCGAAAATTGCGCCCTTTTTACGTGTAAAAAGGCGTACAAAGCATGGTAAAACGCTTTGTAAAAAGCAGCAAGCAGATTTTCTTTTAAATCGAGGAAATAGGGCCATAAAATACTATTGTTTAAGCCTATTTTTTTGTGTCTTTTTAGAAGCTATTTGCTGCAAATTGTTCTGCGTTTAGCAGCAAAAACACCTTGCGTTTTGTTGCTAAATGCATTGCGTTTTGTTGCTAAATGCACTGCGTTTTGCTGCTAAATGCAAGGTGTTTTGGTGCTAATTGGCCAGTAAAGTCAAGTGTTTTTTTGCTGCATTTTTTTTGGTTGTTGCGAATGCAAAAATTTCGAGATTTTTTTCTTCAAAGAGAAAGGCAAAAACATAGTGTTTTGCAAATGCGAGCGGGGAGAAGGGCTTGTTGTAAGTCGCAAATCTTGTCTGTTTTGCGCATTTTATATCGCTTTTTACGAGTATATTTTTCTAGAATGTTTCGGCTAGAAAGCGTGTTTTGTAAAAATATATTTACCTAATTAACAATTTTGTGTTACATGCTTAGTTGCAAAAACAAGTTGCTTGTTACGTGGCATTGGTCAGCATCTTGGCATAAGATGAAAAATAAGGAGCAACGATGCACACAGTCACTAAAACAAATCGCCCATGGCTATTTACCACGAAGTAAACAGCCATGGGCCACCCTAGATGTATCATTATTAAGCGAGTTCCAGGCCCAGTGCGTTGCGCAGTTTGTCGATGGCAGGATTAGCTTTAAGCATGTTTTCGTAAATTTCTTTTTTAGAAAGAATACGCTTCATCTCCTCCATCTTGGCCAATCGGATGTGCAATTTCAGTTGTCCGTTGTGCAAGTATTTCGCCAGTCCGCCTTCAATGCGTGTTCGGATATTGTTCACCTCTTCCATCACAATTTCGTTATCGGCCAGCACCCTCTATGTTGGGGAAGTCGGTAATGCGTGGTTGCATGTTCTTCATGCGCGTTGCAATGGCCACCATAGCTTGCGGCATGCGGTTGCAAAGGGCCATCCATTGCAGTTCAAGTTCTTCTTGCGAGAACACGTTGCACTCTTCTTTATTCGTAATCTCCTCTTTCACCACTCCCATTTTTTTCCGGTCCGCGTTTAAGGTCGGCAAACGAAGTACCCAAGTTGTGCAATTTCAGTTTCCCCATAGGCATTCCGGTGCGTATTGGGTTGGCAGTGGGTGTGCTACTGGTTTGAAGCGAAGTTGTTGTAGCAGTATTGGCAGGGTTGGGAGACGCGGTAGCGAGCGCGATAATCGTTTCGGTGCGCGTTGCCGATGAAGTGCGCGCCATTGTTTTCTCCCCACCGACCACCTGTTGAGCCGGTTTAGGTTGGGGAGAGCAAGTTTTCTGAACAGGGATTTCAAGCTCTTGGGGCTACGCCCCGCAGCAGGTTCGTCTTCGGGTTGCGTTATTTGCGCCACTTGTATAAGCGTAAGTTCCACCAGAAGTCGTTTATTGCTGCTTGCTCGATACTGAATATCGCATTGGTTCATCACCTGCAAGGCCTTATAAAGAAAAGGCGTGGGGCATTTTTGAGCCTGTGCTTTAAAGCGTTCGCGTTGTCGTGCGCTCACTTCGAGCAGAGGCAAGGTGCTCTCGTCTTTGGCCATGAGCACATTGCGCACATGCGAAGCCAAGCCGTTAACTAGGGTTTCCACCATCAAAGCCTTTTAGCAATGATGTTGTTTACCAGCAGCATGATGTCGCTCACTTTGTTTTCAATGGCCAGGTCTATGATGTTAAAATAATTATCGCTATCAAGCATCATTGAGGGTCGGCAATCACGCTTTCGTAGGTGAGATTGCCTTGAGCAAAGCTCGCTGCTTGGTCGAAAATAGATAGTGCGTCGCGCATGCCCCCGTCTGCTTTTTTTCGGCAATCACTGCCAGCGCTTCTTCTTCGTAGGCAATGCCTTCTTTTTCGGCCACGCCTTTAAGGTGGTCGATAATTCCCGGAACAGTCATTCGCTCGAAGTCGTAAATTTGGCATCTCGACAAGATGGTGGGTAAAATCTTGTGCTTTTCGGTAGTAGCCAAAATAAAGATGACATGAGCAGGAGGCTCTTCCAGTGTTTTAAGAAAGGCGTTAAAGGCCGCCGTAGAGAGCATGTGCACCTCATCGATGATGAAAACCTTGTATTTACCCACCTGTGGTGGAATGCGTGTTTGGTCCATCAGCGTCTTGATGTTCTCAACCGAGTTGTTACTGGCCGCGTCTAGCTCGAAGATGTTGTACGAACGTTGGTCGTTAAAGGCCTCGCAGCTTTCGCAATGGTTACATGCTTCGCCCGCTTCGGTGGGTGTAAGGCAGTTAATGGCTTTGGCAAAGATGCGTGCGCAGGTGGTTTTTGCCCACGCCTCGCGGACCGCAAAAGAGGTATGCGTGGGCCAGTTTTCCGCTTTTCACCGCGTTTTTCAGCGTTGTGGTAAGAGCCGATTGGCCCACCACCGAGTCGAAAGACATGGGTCGGTATTTGCGCGCCGATACGATATATTCTCCCATACGTAGAAGTGTTGTGTTGCTTAATGTGTTTGGTAAAGGCCCAAGGAATGGTGTTTAGGGCCGTTAGTGGGGCGTGGTTTTGCCCATGTTGCAAAGTTACGCATTATTTTTGGCTTTTCTTTTTGTTCGCGCTTTTTTTATTGTTGGAGCGCAATATACGGCGTGTGCGTCAAGGCTCAAAAGCTATTGCGAAGTGGCCAAAAAGTAGTTGCAGTAGAATTATTTACACAATAAGTGTGCTCGTGGTGCATGGCGATTGAAAAAAAAGTTGTAAGTTTGCAACAAATATCTAAGCTATAATGAGCAGCAAATGGACTGAACTGGGGAGGATGCTTAACCACTATCGTTACTTAATCGTAATAGTAGTGGGCATACTTATCGTTGTGTTTATCGACGATAACAGCATTATGCGCCGTTTTCAGTACGAACTACAGATAAGTGATTTAAAGAAACAAATAAAAGAATATAATGAACGGCACAACACCGACTCGGAAAGGCTACGCCAATTGAGGCGCGACCCCAAAGCCATTGAGAAGATAGCGCGTGAGCGCTACTTTATGAAAACCGACGACGAAGATATCTATGTGCTGAGCGACGATGAGAAACCTACACAAAAACAAGATGAAACAACTGAATAAAATACAAACCATTGTGTTTGCCGTGGGTGGTGTGCTGATGGTTATTGGTGCTGGCTGCTTTGCTTTTTATGTGGCACCAGCAGGTGGTTTTGTTGGCTGTTTTTGGCTGGAGCGGTTATGTTCAGCCTGATGCAATCAATGCAAACCTATGAAGGTAGCGATTTTGTGCTGCGCCGATTAAAACGCATTCAGAGCGTGGCCAACATCTTTTTTATGCTTTCGGGCATATTAATGGTAGACACCGCCTTTATGTTTTTTCGCCCCATTTTTAATAGTGCTATTACCTATGTAGACTATTTGTACAATAAATGGGTGGTGTTGCTGCTCATTGCAGCCTTTTTTTAGAGATATATACTGTGCATCGCATAGATTCAGAAATGAAGAAATGCAAAAATAAATAAACCTTAAGCACCGCTACACCTCTTTATATATAAGTACGCCAAAAGCTGTTATGAAGCATTAGAGAATTTCTCAAAAATACTTAAAAGACGGCTTAATGAATTAAATAGACTGAAATTAATTCGAAAAACCCATAAAAAGCGTATTATCTTTGTGAAACCAGACAGAAACAATCAACTTATGGAAAAAAACTTCTATATACATTGCTCGCGTTGGCGCTGCTTACATCATGTGGAGGCAGTTATAACATCGAAGGCACTTCCAATATTTCAACCCTTGACGGCCGAAAGCTATACCTGAAAGTGCTAAAAGATAATGAATACAAGAAACTTGACTCGTGTGACGTGGTGCATGGCAAGTTTGGATTCTCTGGCTCGCTAGACTCTGTGTGCATCGCTAATATCTTTATGGATGACGAAAGCGTGCTGCCTCTGGTGCTGGAAGATGGAAAAATCGTGGTGAAACTTGACGATGCACAACAAAGTGTGTCGGGAACGCCGCTAAACGATAAACTGTTTAAGTTCTTTAATAAGTACAACCAACTTAAAAAAATCAAGAACAAGAACTGCTGCATAAGCACGACCAAGCCATTATGAATGGTAGCAATATGGATGTGGTTAACGCTCGGCTGAACAGCGAAGCCGAACGCCTGTCGGGGCTTGAGGATAGGCTCATCACATCTTTTGTATGCGAAAACTTCGATAACGTGCTAGGTCCTGGCGTGTTTTTATGGTTACTATAGGCTATGATTACCCTGAACTAACCCCATGGATTGAAGACATCATGAGCAAAGCCACTGATAAGTTTAAGAACGATGCTTATGTGAAAGACTATTATGCCAAGGCGCAAGAGAACCAGCAGATTATGAATGGCATGAAAGATGTGCCCGTGTCTAATAGCGCACCTACCACAACAACGCCTCCTGTGGCACCTGCGCCCACGCCAAACGATTTGGCTAAGCCTCGCAAAATAATGAAAAACACTAATTTACGGTGCTACGATAGTAAACGAGGGAAGGGCATTTAAAGGATGCTTAACCCTTGACAACGACCTGATAGAAAGTGTTGTTGAAGGCGAAGAAGTGCCACAAGGCACGTTTCAACGAAGGATTGATGCCACTGGATGTGTGGTTATGCCAGGCGTGATAGACGACCATGTGCATTTTCGCGAACCCGGATTAACAGCTAAAGCCGACCTAGAGAGCGAGAGTAGAGCTGCCGCATACGGAGGCGTAACAACGTTTTTTTCGAAATGCCCAACACACTTCCGCAGACCACAACACTCGAAGCACTGAACCAAAAACTGGAACTTGCAAAACACAAGAGCCATGTTAATTATAGCTTCTTCTTTGGAGCAACCAACCAAAAACGCTGCCCTCTTTGAGCAGTTAGACACTAAGCGCCTGCCAGGCATAAAGCTTTTATGGGCGCTAGCACAGGAAACATGCTGGTGGATAGGCTTGAGACGCTTGAAATAATATTTAAGAACGCCCCGCTGCCCATCATGACGCATTGTGAAGACACTGTGCTGATTAACCAAAAATATGGCCGAAGCCAAACGCTTGTATGGCGACGACCCTGCCATTGCGCATCATCCCCAAATAAGAAACGAAGAGGCTTTGCTTCCGTTCGTCGGCATTGGCCGTGGAACTGGCCACCAAATATGGTGCACAACTGCATGTGGCGCACCTCACCACCGCACGCGAATTACAGCTGTTTGGTCATAATCCGCTTATCACAGCCGAAGCTGTGATTGCCCATTTGTGGTTTTGCGATGACGATTATCGCACACGTGGCACAAGGATTAAATGTAATCCTGCAGTGAAAAACACGGGCCGACCGCGAGGCTTTGCGTGCAGCATTAACCGATGGACACATCACGGTGGTGGGCACCGACCATGCTCCGCATCTGCTTTCTGATAAAAAGGGTGGGGCGGGCAAAGCTGCTTCGGGCATGCCGATGGTGCAATTCTCGCTGCCTGCAATGCTCGAACTATGCGAAAAAAAGGCGTGCTAAGGATTGAAAAGAGTGGTGGAACTGATGTGCCATGCACCGGCGCGATTGTTCGCAGTGAGCAAACGTGGATTTATTAAACCAGGGTATAAGGCCGATTTGGCCATTGTTAAACGGGGCGAAGCTTGGACGGTGAACCAGGATTGCATACAAAGCAAATGCCAATGGAGCCCAATGGAGGGCGAACAATTCCGGTGGCGGGTGGTAACAACCATCTGTAACGGGCACCTTTTGCTTGATGAAAACGGCATGTTCGATGCCCAATATCATGGCGAAGAGGTGGTATTCGAACATTGATGGGCTAGTGTGGCGCATGCGCCTTGATGCTGTTAACCCCCAAAAATATATTGCTATAATACAAAGATGATATTAAAATATAAAGTCAACGAACTGCGCCCATATATCAGTTGGCTATACTTTTTTTCCACACATGGGGCATGAGTGGGAAACCCAAAGAAGAGAAAGAGAAGTTGCGCAACGAGGCCGAAGAGATGCTCGATGTGATGGAAAACGCGGTATGAAACGTTTGCCGTTTTTTTGATATTTTCGATGCCAACAGCGATGGCGACGACCTCCTTATAGGCAATAAACGCCTGCCCTTGCTGCGCCAACAGAAACCAAGAAGCGCTGGGGCACCCAATCTTTGCTTGGCCGACTTTGTGCGGCCGCTGGCCAGTGGCATAAAAGATAAGGTGGGAGCCTTTTGCCACAACGATAGACCCAAGCATAGAATACGACTTCAAAAGCGATGATTATCAGCAGATGATGGCTAAAGTGTTGGGTGAAAGATTGGCCGAGGCAACTGCCGAACGCATGCACGAAGAGGTGCGAAAAACATTATTGGGGCTATGCGCCTGATGAAAATTTCGACCCACAAGAGTTGCTTAAAGAGCCTTATCAAGGTATTAGGCCAGCCGTGGGCTATCCCTCGATGCCCGACACTAGCGTAAATTTTCTGCTCAACGAACTTATTGATATGGGGCAAATAGGCATACATCTAACCCCCACAGGCATGATGCAACCGCATGCAAGCGTGTCGGGACTAATGTTTGCACACCCCAAATCACAGTATTTTGATTTAGGAAAAATAGGCGAAGACCAACTAGCCGACTACGCCAAACGCCGTGGCGTTCCGTTGAATATGATAAAGAAATTTGTGCAGTAAGCGCAATAGGGCGTAAATAGAATATTAAGCAAGTGATTTTAAGAATACTCATACCTCTATTATTAGTAATCCTCTTGCCCGATCTCTATATCGAACGGCGCAATTGGAAAAGTAAACGCAAGGCAAAATGGCCTATGCGCACGCTCAGATGGATGATAACTCTGGGCATGGTGGCGTTTACTATCGTGATGGCAACAGCTAAAAACTTCATTCCCGACAGCGTTGAGGTGCTCAACATCTTTATCGTTTGTCTGGGATTGCTTGTTGTTCCTAAATTTGTTTACGTGTGTTGCGCCATCGTGGGGCGTGCCATCGCACGCATGCAGCACTCCACAACAAACTGGGGAAAGGCTGTTGGCTATATGTTGGCGTTGTGTTGTATCTGCTTTTTGCTTACGGATGGACCATCGAAGCCAATCGCTTAGTTGTAAAGCAAGTTGAAATCTTCTCGCCCGACCTGCCAGAGGCTTTTCGATGGCTATCGCATAGTGCAGTTTAGCGATGCGCATGTGGGTAGTTTTGTAGGCAGACATGCACACTTTTTTTAGAGCGAGCAGTAGACACAATTATGGCTCAACACGCTGATGTTATCGTGTTTATGGGCGACTTGCAGAATGTGCAGCCCTCAGAATTATATCCTTTTCGCCAACTCTAAGCAGCATTAACGCTCGCGATGGGGTGTACTCGGTACTTGGAAATCACGATTACAGCATGTATTTCAACGGAGATGAGGCCGTGAAGATAGCCAACGAGCGCGAAATGGTGTCGCGACAACGTCAGTTTGGATGGTACTTGTTGCTTAACGAACATCGAGTGATACATCGTGGAGCCGACTCGATTGTGGTGGCTGGTACCGAAAACGATGGCAAACCGCCATTCCCCAAACGTTCAGACCTGGCTAAGGCCCTCAAAGGGGTGAACAAAAACGCTTTCGTGTTATTGCTTTCAGCACGACCCCTCGTCGTGGGAACGCAGCATATTACCCAGTAGCAACGTGCAAGTAACACTCTCGGGGCACACCCATGGCGGACAAGTAGATATGCTTGGATTGCGCCCCACACGCATATTACTTCATCAAGACAAGGGACTATACACTCAAGGACAACGCTCGCTCTTTATTTCTTCGGGATTGGGAGGAGTTGTTCGCTTCCGTTTCGGCGTTCCACCCGAGGTGGTAGTCATCACCTTGCGCCGCGGACAGGTGCAGTAGGTAGTACGGTAGTAAGGAGTAAGTAGTAAAGGAGTAAGTAAAAAAGGAGTAAGTGGGCTAAGGATTAAATTAAATGCTTGTGTGGAAGCTTAGTATATCAGTCAGCAAGTAGTTGAATAAATCCCAAATAAGCTCTTTATAGCTTTGCTAGCTTGTTAACTTGTTAAGCATTAAGTTTGTTAGCTGCTCGACTTGTGAACCCATCAATATCTCATAGAAACAACAATGTTAATTATCTATCGTATCTATCAGTTGTTAGTGGCTTATCCATTAATAATCTTGCCACAGCGTTAACAGCCCTCGTAACCATCGTGGGATGCTTTTTAGGCAACGGACATGTTTGGGGTTACTATCCAGGTAAATGCTGGTCGTGGTTTGTTATTCGCATACTGTTCTTACCCATTAAGGTAGAAGGTCGTGAAAATCTACAGCCAGGGCAATCGTATGTGTTTGCAGCCAACCACCAAGGAGCATTCGATATCTTTATGATTTATGGCTTTTTGGGTCGCAACTTTAAATGGATGATGAAGCAATCGCTCCGCAAAATCCCCCTAGTGGGTAAGGCTTGTGAGGCCGCACACCATATCTTTGTAGACAAACGCAGTGCCTCGAAGATAAAGAAAACCATCGACGAAGCTCGGCAAACCCTAAACAATGGCATGTCGTTGGTGATTTTTCCCCGAAGGCGCACGCACCTTTACAGGCCATATGGGCGTGTTTAGACGGGGAGCTTTTATGTTGGCCGACGAGTTGCAATTACCCATTGTGCCAGTAACCATCAACGGATCGTTCGACGTTATGCCACGAACACGCGACCTAAAATGGGCTAGATGGCACAGGTTAAGGCTCACAATACACGCCCCGATAATGCCAATTTCGCAAGGACCAGACAATATCAAGTTTCTAGAACAGCAAAGTTATGAGGTGATAATGAACGGACTTGTGCCCCAATATCAGGGCTTTGAATACAATCCCGACCAATAATCGCACCCTTGTTATCAAAAAAACACGCACGTTGCGCTTTGAACTCTAAGAAATAACCTTACCTTTGCAAAAAGTAGAACCAACACAGAACACGGCATGAACACAAGCGACAGCATCGTTATCATCCCTACTTATAACGAAAAAGAAAACATTGAGAAAAATTATTCGAGCCGTCTTTGCACTCGAAAAAAATGTTTCCATATCCTTGTTATCGACGACGGAAGTCCCGACGGAACGGCCGCCATTGTGCGCCGACTGATGGAAACCGAGTTTGGCGAACGTTTGTTTATGCTTGAGCGAAAAGGCAAACTGGGATTGGGAACAGCCTATATCACGGGCTTTTTAAGTGGGCGCTAGAACGCGACTATCAGTATATCTTTGAGATGGATGCCGACTTTAGTCACGACCCAACAGACTTGCCTCGGCTTTATTCGGCCTGCCATGACGAAGGCTTTGATGTGGCTATTGGGTCGCGTTATGTTAGTGGTGTAAACGTTGTAAACTGGCCTATCGGGCGTGTACTGATGAGTTATTTCGCCTCTAAGTACGTGCGTTTCGTCACTGGTTTCACGGTTCACGACACCACAGCGGGCTTTAAATGCTACCGTCGCAGGGTACTTCAAACCATCCCGCTCGACGAAGTGCGTTTCAAAGGCTATGGTTTCCAAATCGAAATGAAATACACCGCTTATAAAAATAGGCTTTAAAATAAAAGAAGTTCCCGTTATCTTTGTCAACCGACGAGAAGGAACAAGCAAAAATGAGTGGAGGCATATTTGGTGAAGCTTTCTTTGGAGTGATGCGTTTAAGACTCGATGGATGGCTTCGTAAATATCCCCCAATAAAAAGAATGAACACCCATAGGGTGAACATGAAAAGGAGTGGAAAGCACTTGCGGCTTCCACTCCTTTTCATGGCATTATGAGTTTGTACGATTATGAGTTAGTGAGTTTATGAGTTGCTGAGTTATTGAGCTTGTTTATTGCTCGATACGATAATTAGGGAAAATGAACCATCAGTAAATCAACATTTCTGCACAAAACCAAGTAACACTTCATCACATAAGCGCGCGAACGCAAGATAAAAACAAACTTCAAACGCATCACATCACACCACCAAATACTCGAATGTCGATAAATCTTCAACAATTATATGCCGGTGAGCCTCAGGCTGCCGCACTCGATAAAACGCTTACAGATGCTGCCATTCGTCGCATTTTTTTCTTCAAGGTATGGTCGCTTCTGCCGCGCCCGTGTTCTTTTTCGGGCATGGGCCAAACGGCGCCCACAAACAACTATTTTCGTGTTACAAGATGCCGACGAAGCAGGATATTTCTACCAAGATTTGGTGCAATTGATGGGCAACGACGATGTGTTATATTTCCCCTCGTCGTATAGACGCGCCGTTAAATATGGTCAGCGCGATGCTGCTAACGAAATATTGCGCACCGAAGTGCTGGCAAGATTGGCCGCCGAGAGGTGCTCTTACGTGGTTTGTTCGCCCGATGCGTTGAGCGAACTGGTGGTGTCTAAGCAACGATTAGACGAACGCACCTTGCGATTAAACGTGGGGCAGACCATTGATGTGGTGCAGATGGTGAAGACATTGCGCAGCTTCGACTTTCAAGAAGTGGACTATGTGTACGAACCAGGGCAGTTTGCTGTGCGTGGAAGTATTGTAGATATCTACTCGTATAGTCACGAATTGCCTTTCCGTATCGACTTCTTCGGCGACGAAATAGACACAATTCGCACCTTTGATGTAGAAAATCAGTTGTCGAAAGAGAAGCGACAGGCCGTCGAAATAGTGCCCGAATTGGCTAAACAATCCAATGAAAAAAAGTGTCGTTTTTAACCCTTTTGCCACCAGATGCCTTGTTGGTAATGAGAGATTTTGGCTATGTTCGCGACACCATTCAGCGCATTTACGAAGAAGGTTTCGCCCATCAAGCCTTAGAAGCACAGTTGGATGGCGCAACCGAAGTGGAACAACAGCAAATAAAAATGGCCATGCAGAAAGAGTTGCAGCTTATAACGGGTGCTAGGTTTGCCAATGATGCGTTGGCCTTTCGCCATGTTTACATCGGCAGCAAAACCATCTGATGACGTACAAGCCACCATTAATTTTAACTTCTCGGCCCAACCATTATTTCATAAAAAAACTTCGACCTTTGCGCCAAACACTCGAAGACTATCAGCTGCAAGGCTACCGATTGGTGATCTTGGCGGATAGTAAGAAGCAGCAAGAACGCCTTCGCGACATCCTTATTGCCGAACAAAAAGTCGGCCGTCCCTTTGCAAATGGAGTCGGCTGGCGAATTTACTTTTGCATGCAGGATATGTGGATAACGACCTGCGTATCTGCTTCTTTACCGACCACCAAATATTCGATCGCTTTCATAAATACAACCTTAAGAGCGACCGAGCACGTGCCGGAAAGCTGGCATTAACAATGAAAGAGCTGCAAGAGATGGAGCCTGGCGACTTTATTGTGCACGTAGACTTTGGCATTGGTAAGTTTGGAGGATTGGTTCGTGTGCCCACTGGTAACTCTTATCAAGAGATGATACGTATTGTTTACCAAAACAACGACAAGGTAGATGTCTCTATTCATTCGCTTTATAAGATTTCGCGCTACCGTAAAGGCACGGCAGCCGAACAACCACGACTCTCTACTTTGGGCACAGGAGCTTGGGAACGACTGAAAGAGAAAACCAAAAAACGCATCAAAGATATTGCTCGCGACCTCATAAAACTTTATGCCAAACGGCGCACCGAGCGAGGTTTTGCCTTTAGTCACGACTCTTTTCTGCAAAACGAATTAGAAGCTAGCTTCCTTTATGAAGACACACCCGACCAGCTAAAGGCTACAACCGAGGTGAAAGCCGACATGGAACGAGCACGCCCAATGGACCGACTAGTGTGTGGCGACGTGGGGTTTGGTAAAACCGAAGTGGCTATACGAGCGGCATTTAAGGCCGCATGCGACTCGAAACAGGTGGCTGTGATGGTGCCAACAACGGTTTTGGCCTTCCAACACTTTAAAAACTTTCAGCAAACGATTAGAGAACTTACCCGTAAGAGTAGACTATCTGTCGCGCGCTCGTTCGGCAAAAACAAACCCGACAAGTGCTCGACGACCTCGCCGCAGGTAAAAATAGATATCATCATTGGCACGCATAAACTTATCGGAAAAAAACCGTTAAATGGCACGACTTAGGTTTGCTTATCATCGACGAAGAGCAAAAGTTTGGCGTGTCTACCAAAGAAAAACTGCGCACGCTTAAAAACCAATGTCGACACGCTCACCATGTCGGCAACGCCCATTCCGCGCACGTTGCAGTTCTCATTGATGGGTGCTCGCGATATGAGTGTGATGAGAACGCCTCCCCCAAACCGCCATCCCTATACATACAGAGATAGCAACTTTCGATGGCGCATTCATTGCTGATGCCATCAATTTCGAAATGAGTAGAAACGGACAGGTGTATTTCGTTAACGACCGCATAGCAAATCTCCCCGAATTGGCCAACATCATACGCAAGCATGTGCCCGATTGCCGTGTTGTTATAGCGCATGGACAGATGAAACCAGAAGACTTGGAGAACGCGCTTATCGACTTTATGAATCACGAATACGACGTGTTGCTCTCTACTTCGATAATCGAAAAACGGCATCGATATATCCAATGCCAACACCATTATCGTGAACCATGCCCACAAAGTGGGGCTGAGCGACCTGCATCAGATGCGCGGTCGTGTAGGTAGGAGCAACCGTAAAGCCTTCTGTTACTTGCTTGCGCCACCCCTTTCGGCCTTAACACCCGATGCTCGACGCCGCTTAGAGGCACTCGAAACGTTCTCCGACCCTAGGCAGTGGCTTTAACATCGCTATGCAAGACCTGGATATTCGTGGGGCTGGCAACCTACTTGGAGCCGAACAGAGTGGTTTTATGGAAGATTTGGGCTACGAAACGTATCAGAAAATTCTTTCGCAAGCCGTGACCGAACTGCGTAACGACGAGTTTGCAGACCTCTATGCCGAGAGTATTGAGCAAGGAGAAGAGGTGGGAGGCGACCAGTTTGTGGAAGATTGCGCCTTGGAAAGCGACCTCGAAATGTATTTCCCCGACAACTATGTGCCTGGTAGCAGCGAACGAATGTTGCTCTATCGCGAACTGGATAACATCGAGAACGATGCCGAACTGGACGCTTATCGCGAAAGACTTGTAGACCGCTTCGGTCCTGTTCCGCCTCAAGGCGACGAACTGATGCAGGTGGTAGCGCTGAGACGAATTGGCAAACGATTGGGGTGCGAGAAGATAATGCTAAAGCAAGGACGCATGCTCATGCAGTTTGTTAGCAATCCCAACAGCGCCTACTATCGCTCAAAGGCATTTGATAACGTGCTTACTTACATCGGAAATAACCCCCGACGCTGCGACTTGAAAGAAACTAATGGCCGAAGAATGATGCATGTGTCGAACGTTCCCACTGTGGGCGATGCTGTTAAGGTGCTGCGAACCATCGAAAAATAAAAACCAAAATAGCAGTGGGGTAGGGCTAATACCTTGGCTACACCTTATTATATATAACGCGTGCGTGCGAGAAACAAACGCACAATCATCAATCAGGGGCCACCAATGGTGTGCCCATAACAAGAAAGAGAATATCAATTATGACCATCACACACACCAACAACGAACGCCAAGGCGAGTTTGTGGCCTTCGAAGGCGAAGAACGAGTGGGCTACATCAGCTATGAATGGGTAGACAATAATTGCTTTGCCATTCTGCATACCGTGGTTTCGCCCGAACATAAGGGTAAGGGCATTGCCAAAATACTGCTTGATGCTGCCGCCGATTACGCTCGCAAGCATAACAAGAAGATAAAAGATGTATGTTCTTTTGTCACTGTGCAGTTTGAACGAAACGATAAATACAACGATGTTAAGGCCTAATCGTCTTGACAAGAAGGTGTCCATAACTAATCAGTATGAAGCTTTTTAAATATTCATTCCAACGCTTTGTACAACTTTTTAGTGTCAATAAATTTGTAAAAAAATCATCATTCGCACACGTTATTACAATTATTTTTCTTACATTTGCACATTGTAATAATTACAATAAGAATGAACAAGACTAACTTTTGGTATCGGGCGTTCGACCTATACTACGATGGTTTCAGAAGCATGACCCTAGGAAAGAAGTTGTGGTTGGTGATATTCATCAAGCTCTTCATCATGTTTGCCATCTTAAAGGTGTTTTTCTTCCCCAACTTTTTAAAGGCCAATGCGCCTAAAGGAGGGGAAGCCGACTTTGTGTCGCGTACACTCAACGAGCGGCAAGTTCGATAATTGCCCTTGCTCGCGCGTGCTAATGCCCTAGAATGGCTAGGCAAGCGCAACAACTAAATAACCTAATCCCCCGAAAGGCGAAACTAAATATTATTAAAATAAACTATGTTCAATCAACTATTTCTAGACATCTCTGCAGGTACGATTGATTGGTCGCGTGCGCAATTTGCCCTAACGGCCATGTACCACTGGCTATTTGTGCCATTAACGCTTGGTCTTGCTGTTATTATGGGCATCACCGAGACATGCTATTATCGCACAAAGAAGCAATTTTGGAAAGATGTGGCGCGTTTCTGGCAAAAGCTGTTCGGCATCAACTTTGCCATGGGTGTGGCCACGGGTATCATTCTTGAGTTTCAGTTTGGAACCAACTGGAGCAACTATTCTTGGTTTTGTAGGCGACATCTTTGGTGCGCCTTTTTGGCCATCGAAGGCATTTTGGCTTTCTTCATGGAAAGTACATTTGTGGCCGTAATGTTCTTTGGATGGAATAAAGTTTCTTCGGGGTTCCACCTCGCATCTACATGGCTCACGGGTCTTGGTGCTACCATTTCGGCTTGGTGGATATTGGTGGCCAATGCTTGGATGCAATACCCCGTGGGTTGCGAGTTCAATCCTGATACCATGCGTAACGAGATGGTTAGCTTCGTAGATGTGGCCTTGTCGCCCTTTGCTATCGACAAGTTCTGCCACACTGTTACCTCTTCGTGGATTGTTGGAGCTGTATTCGTAGTAGCCGTTAGTTCTTACTACCTTCTTAAGAAGCGCGAAAACAGAATTGGCTAAGCAGAGTTTGAAGATTGCTGCTTGCGTAGGTTTTGTAGCTTCGTTGCTCGCTGGCATCACAGGTCACCATTCAGCAACGCTCGTTGGTAAGGTTCAGCCCATGAAATTGGCTGCCATGGAAGCACTCTGCAAGGGTGGCGAGCCAGAGCCTCACTGCAATTGCGCTAGTTAATCCCTTTAAACAACACGATTATCGTAGTGGCGAAGAACTGGCATGCCATGTTTCTATCCCTTATGCGCTCTCGATGATGGCTACGCACACCATGCATGGCTTTGTACCTGGTGTTAACGATCTGCTCGACGGCTATGTTAAGGCCGATGGTACACGCGAACCTTCGGTGGCCGAGAAGATAGTGATGGGTAAAGCTGCTGTTAATGCCTTGATGACTTATCGCAAGGCAAAGGCCGAAAGGCAACCAAACCCTGGCGCAAAAGATGTTGCCTGTTATCAGAGCCAACATGAAATACTTTGGATATGGCTATGTTGAGAATGGCGATCAGATTGTTCCCAACATCCCTCTTTGTTTCTGGTCGTTCCGCATAATGGTGGGTATGGGTTCGTTCTTCGTACTTTTTCTTTGCCGTTCTCTGCTTCTTCTGCTATCGCAAAGAAGTTTCCAACGCTCGTTGGTTACTCATCTTGGGCATTTGCTCTTTGCCAATGGCTTACATCGCATCAGAGGCAGGATGGGTATTGGCCGAAATGGGACGCCAGCCTTGGACCATTCAAGACATGCTACCCACTTGGGGGGCTGTGAGTGATGTTGGGGCTTCGTCTATAGCCACAACCTTCTTCCTCTTCTTGGGCTTGTTCACCTTATTGCTCGTGGTTGAAATTAGCATCTTGATTAAGCAGATTAAGAAGGGTCCTGAGTACGGAAAATAAACGCTAACCCCTTGTTTGGCCGTAGGCTGTGGGCTTGCTTGTCCTTGGTTTTGCCCCTTGGGGCGAATATTGCTTGGCAAAATGCCTGCGCACAAGTCTCAAATAGTGGTATTGTCTGCACGCTTTGCATCGAAAGTATAGGCACATAGGCAACAATCACAAACGAACGAGCCGAACAAAAAGAAAAGAAATAAACTCATGTCATACGAATTTTTGCAACATTATTGGTGGTTCTTGGTGTCGCTCTTAGGCGCGCTCCTCGTGTTCCTGATGTTTGTTCAGGGCGCTAACACCCTTATATTCACCCTCGGCAAGACCGAGAACGAACGTCGCTTGGTGGTTAATTCCACAGGGCGTAAGTGGGAATTCACCTTCACCACATTGGTAACGTTTGGTGGAGCCTTCTTTGCTTCCTTCCCTTTGTTTTATAGCACAAGCTTTGGAGGCGCTTATTGGCTTTGGATGATTATCCTTTTCTCGTTTGTAATTCAGGCTGTTAGCTATGAGTTTCAAAACAAATTGGGTAACCTTTTAGGGGCTCGCACCTTCCAAACATTCCTTATTATTAACGGCGTACTTGGTCCTGTTCTCTTGGGTGGAGCAGTGGCTACGTTCTTCAATGGCTCTAATTTCATTGTCGACAAAGGCAATATCACCAGCATGGTGCAGCCTGTTATTAGCCGTTGGGCCAACGCTAGTCATGGACTTGACGCGCTGCTCGATATTTGGAATGTAGTTTTGGGTGTCGCTGTGTTCTTCTTGGCACGTGTGTTGGGCTTGCTCTACATCATTAACAACGTAGAACACGACAACATTGTTACCCGTGCTCGCAAGCAATTGGGTCTTAACACGGCCGTGTTCTTGGCTTTCTTCTTGAGCTTCTTGGTGCATTTGCTGTTGAAAGATGGCTTTGCTTACGACCCACAAACAGGCCTCATCTTTATCGAATCTTATAAGTATCTGCACAACCTGCTGTCGATGTGGTATCTCACCCTCGTGCTTTTGGTAGGTGTTGTGTCGTTGCTTTATGGCATAGCACGCACCCTTTTTAGTGCCGATTTCAAGTACGGCATCTGGTTTGGCGGTGTAGGTGTGGTGCTGGTGGTATTGGTATTGCTGCTTTGTGCTGGCTGGAACAACACCGCTTATTATCCTTCTAACACCGACTTGCAAAGCTCGCTCACCATTGCCAACAGTTCTGGTAGCGTGTTTACACTAACAGCCATGTCGGTTGTGTCGCTTCTTATCCCCTTTGTTTTGGTTTATATATTTGCTGCTTGGCGTGCCATCGACCGCAAGTCTATTACCGAACAAGAGATAACCGAAGACGAAAGTTACTAAACACTTACGGGTTGACGGGGCTGTAAGCTTCTAAACCAATGGGTTCTTTTAAGTATTGATGTGTGGGCATTAATCTAGATGTCTGCCCAACGCATTGTTCTTAACATGTGCGAACCATTTGGTTAAGACGTTTACAGCAACGTCAACCTCTCTTTTCCACTTTGCGCGCCAGTGCGTAAATACATCAATTCAACATAAACATCTGCCTTATGAAAAACATTGTTCGCCTTTTTGTTCGCCATGTGTGGCATGGTGGCTGTGGCCCAAACGCCTACCGACACCGTTAGGCATCAGGTGCTTTTTCGAAACCAATATGGGCAACATTCGCGTTGTACTCTACAACGAAACACCCAAACACCGCGACAATTTTTCTCCGTTTGGTAAAGTCGGGCTATTACAATGGTACTATTTTTTTCACCGCGTAATCGAGAACTTCATGATACAGGGAGGCGACTCCACTTCTCGCCATGCAGCCTTTGGAGAACCAGCTGGTGGCTATTCGCCCGATTACACGGTGCCTGCAGAGATTGTATTTCCAACCTACTATCACAAGCGGGGCGCCCTGGCAGCAGCGCGCGAGGGCGACGATGTTAATCCCAAGTGGGAATCGTCGTCGGCTCAGTTCTACATCGTCTATGGCAAGCGTATGACCGATTATCAGCTAGATGCCGTGCAAGCGAAGCTGGATTTGAAAACCAACAATAGCGTAAAACTAACGCCCGAACAACGCGAAATGTATTATAAGAAGGGCGGCACGCCCCATCTTGATGGCACATACACCGTGTTTGGCGAAGTGGTTGAGGGGATGGATGTGGTTGAAAAGATACAGAAAACGCCTTGCGACGAACACGATCGGCCATTTGAGGATATGAAAATTATCAAGGCCGTGGTGGTGAAATAATATTGTTAGACGCTTTGTTAGGCGCCTTTTCAAACTTTTTTGTGGCTCGTTGTCTGCTCTTGCTTACTAAGCATGGGCGGAAGCGAGCTTTTTCTGTCTCTAGCGGTATAACTACTCTTCCCAACGCTTTCTATAGCAATTTGTCTGTACGCAGCTTATCGCATGCTTACTTTTTATTGTTATTGCCTTGTCACCATCTTTTTGTATGCTTGTGGGCATCTTATCTGTCTTTTTTTCACTGATGTAGTTCGCCATCTCTTCAAACTTAAACCAGACTATTTGCTCAATAATACACGTACTCTGTACAGATTTTAGTGGGGTAGTTGAGTCTGGATTGTAAAAATATTACGCCATAAATTTAACAAAAAAATACGGCTTTAAAAAAATCACCAATCGTTCTTTTTGATTGCAAATAATCAATTCTCGCAAGGGTTTATTTTCGTGAAAACAAGCGGTGATGCAATTGCATAGAAATTGATAATGTGGAGAATAAATACGCAAGTTATAGCTCAAAATGTGCGTTTTGCAGCAAAAACGCGGTGCAAAATGCAGCAAAACACCGTGTTAACTCTATGAAAACGCAAGGCTAACTCTATGAAAACGCAAGGCTAAATGGTGCTAAATGCAAGGTGAAATGTAGCAAAACGCAGACAAAAATGGTGCAAATCACCAGTTTAAATGCATAAATTTTTCATGTCGTGAAGTGGCTGAAGGCATGTTGAAGGGTTGATTTTTTTATGTATGTTTTGTGCAATATGTTTTTGTGAAAAGTGGGTTTTTGAGGTCAAAAACCTGGTTTTTGGGGCCGACTAAAATGGCTCGTTGTTGGTTATCTAGAAAGGTAAAACGGTGCAAAAATGCTGTTGTTTTGCTCAAAAACCGACTGAAAAATTTGTCTTGAAAGCAGTTTTTTTGTTCCCTTTTTTGCCCTTTTTAGGTCTTTTTAAGCTAAAAATGGTTATCCAAAAATTGTTAAAATGTAAAAATAAAAGGTACTAAATTTGGTTCGTGATATTAGCCTATAAATATGAAGCTTAACATTCAACCCAAATCGGTGATTAGACCACAATGTTTCCAGAAAGCTTGTTTTTGTGTTGTTTCCTAACATCTTTTATTTTTCTTGTTGGCATCTTGTCTGTCTTTGCAACTTGACGTAGCCCGATACGCCTGCGTTACAAATACAGGCAATTTGCTCCACAATACAACAAAATCTGTATAGGCTCTAATAACCGGTTTGGGTAAAAGGGCATTCTCTTTAAACTCAATGCCATTATTTTTTTATCGTTTGTTTAATTAGAAGTTAAGTCAATGCCTGGATATGGTTATATTCAATCCAACAAAACTCATAGTTAATTGTAAGGTGATTGTGTCTCAAAATAGTTAGTTTGATGCTTGCTGTAGCCTGCTTACGCCCTATAATTTATGTGCCGAATATTTATCGTTATCCACGTTTTAAAAGTAAACGCTCTGTTTTTTTCTACACCAATATTTACTGTTTATTACAATCCAGTAGTTCGCCAGCCGTACAGATAATATCAAATATTGCAACACAGGGGCAAGGAGTAGCCCCAAATAATCATCTTTTTTTGTAAAAAGTTTTGTAAATGAAAAAAATATTATACCGAAATTTGTGCTGTAAATCTACACTTGTGCGTTAGCGTTGAATGAACAAACACCGCTTTCCTGCACTTAATCACTGATATGAACAAATTTTAATGGTGTAAGACAACTTGATTTCATCTCACCTGTGAGAATTTTACATCTCGTCTTGAACAATAAAAACAACTAGTATGAAAGTGAAAATGATACTACCTGCATTGCAGGAGGCCGAAAGTGCTTATTGGCGTCCCATCAAATATTCGCTTTTTCCGCCACTCGGACTGGCGACACTTGCTGCGTATTTCTCTGATGATGACGAGGTAGAAATTCAAGATCAACATGTGGAGAAACTCACATTAGACGATACACCCGACTTGGTTTGTATTCAAGTCTATATCACTAATGCCTATCGAGCCTATAAAATTGCCGACGATTATAGACAAAGAGGCGTGTATGTGGCCATGGGCGGACTGCATGTAACCAGTTTGCCCGATGAGGCAGCACAGCATGCCGACACCATTTTGCTAGGACCTGGTGAAGAAGCGTTCCCGCGTTTTATCAGCGATTTGCGTGCAGGCAATCCGCAAAAAGCGTTATGTGGCCACCAGCAGAAGTATAGAAAACATTCCACCCGTGCGGCGCGACCTTATAAAACGCGATAAATATTTTGTGCCAAACTCTTTGGTTGTATCTCGTGGTTGTCCACATCATTGCGACTTCTGTTATAAAGACGCCTTTTTATGGCAAGGGTAAGTCGTTTTATACGCGCAAGGTAGACGATGCTTTGGCCGAGATAGACAGTCTTCCGGGTAGACATCTTTATTTTCTCGACGACCACCTGCTGGGCAATCCCCGCTTTGCATCACAATTGTTTGAGGGCATGCGCGGTATGGGCCGAGTGTTTCAAAGTGCTTCAACCGTAGCAGCGGTGTTAAATGGCGACCTCATTGAGAAGGCTGCCAAGGCAGGATTGCGCAGCTTGTTTCTAGGTTTCGAAACATTCTCGCCCGAAAACCTACGCTCTAGCAACAAACTCCAGAACTTATCAAAAGACTATGTGGCTGCTGTGGAACGGCTGCATAGCTTGGGCGTTATGATTAACGGCAGCTTTGTTTTCGGTCTCGACCATGATGACAAAGATGTGTTTCGCCGAACCGTTGATTGGGGCATTGAACACAGCATCACAACTGCTACATTCCATATTCTTACACCCTATCCAGGTACACGACTGTTTCAGCAAATGGAGCGCGATGGGCGTATCACTTCTTACGATTGGAGTAAGTACGACACGCGAACTGTTGTTTACAAAACATTTGGCCTAACAGCCCAAGAACTAAAACAAGGTTACGATAAGGCATATCGCGACTTCTATTCGTGGAATAATATCTTTAAGGCCAGTTTTGGGCACGACAATTTAAAACAACAATTGGCACATTTGTTTTATATGGGTGGCTGGAAGAAGTTTGAACCACTATGGAATTTTTATGATTCAATACGGCAACCTCAACCGTATGTTGCCCCTATTAGAAAAACTTATTGGCTCATACCAAAGGGCAAGGCGCGAAGAAACCTGGGGAAAATGTGGAAATAGAACGTTTACAAAAAAACAGCTCTCTGAGAAAAAAATAATACCATAACAATAGGTCTTTACTACGCGCAATGAGCGTAAAAGTAGTGGAGATGTGGCCGATTTTTAAAAAAAGTTACCATTAATGATAACCAGCAACACAATAAATAATGAAGACAAAGAGATGGTCTTATTTGCAATCGCTTTTAGCTGTCTTGGTGTTTGCAACAGGTCAGTATCGCTTGTTATGCGTATTGTTGTTGGTATGTATAAACAAGAACTGTATAAAGTCGCGCCCTTTGATGGTTCGTTTCAAATCATCGTATAAACTGCTGCTTATATTGTTGTTCTTGGCCATCTTTACGGTCATACCTAACTATCTTCAGCGCGGAAGACCCCAATTGGCTTATATCAACAAGGAAGGACACCGTATGTGTGTGCCCATAAATGTGTATCTGCTAAACGTGCTGTTTCCCGAAGAAGAAGCAATGAATGTGTGCATATAAACCGCAGCTATTATGCCTACTACAAACTTAATGCCTGCTGGCATAGCGTTGGGAGGACAACTCTTTAGAGATGCTCAACGTGATTTTGTATTCTTTATTAATCCGATAGTAGAACTTTCGGAAATAATGCCCAAGCGCAAGGTTTTATACGATGAGGTGGTACACCAATTGTGCAACCAAAGCCATGGTGCTAAGTGATTAGCACTTGCCAAAAGCAGTAAGCCCCATGGCAACGAGTTGCAAGCCCATTTCATACAAACGAAAAAAGCGCTTCATAGCAAGCAGATGCACACTAAGCTTAGCATCTTACTTGCCACGAAACGCACCCAGAAGGAGGTTAGCCCCCATTATATTAACGGCTAGAGTTAGCCCTTCTTAATCTCAACAATCTTTGTTGGGCTTTTGTTCTTTGTTGCGCCTGTTGGTAACAGTTACCACAGCTTGCGCCAAATTGATGAAGGCCTGGCCCGTCGTGGTGTCGGCATTCATGGCAGCAGGCGTGCCCTTATCGCCGTTTTCGCAAATACTTTTGCACCAGCGGAATTTGTGCCAGCAGAGGAGTTTGCATCTCTTCGGCCAGCTGTTTCACACCGTCTTTGCCAAAGATGTAGTACTTGTTTTCGGGCAATTCGGCTGGAGTGAACCACGCCATGTTCTCAACCAGTCCTAAGATAGGCACATTCACCTTTTCGTTTCGGTACATGTCGATACCCTTACGTGCATCGGCCAGCGCCACATTTTTGCGGAGTGCTTACGATAACGGCGCCCGTGATGGCCAACGTTTGCAGCAAGGTGAGATGAATATCGCTTGTTCCAGGAGGCGTGTCGAGAATAAAAATAATCCAGCTCGCCCCAATTGGTATCTGCAATAAGTTGCTTTTAACGCATTGCTTGCTATGCTTCCTCGCCACAAGGTGGCTGTTTCGGCGTTTACAAAAAAAGCCTATGCTAAGCAGCTTAACGCCGTATTGTTCAACAGGCTCAATAAGGTCGCGCCCATCTACCTTTGAGGCATAGGGTCGCGCGTTCTCCACATTGAACATCTTAGGCATAGACGGACCGAAGATGTCGGCATCCAAAAGGCCCACCTTATAGCCCAATCGGGCAAGTGCAATAGCAAGGTTTGCCGAAACAGTGCTTTTTGCCAACGCCACCTTTACCCGAACTAACGGCCACGATATTTTTTACCTGTGGCAGCAGTTTTCCCACTTCGGGGCGCGGTTTAGAAGCAAATTCGGTTTTTATTTCCACCTCCACATCTTTGCTAACATGATAGTGAATGGCCGATTCGGCAGCCTTCAGCGTTGATTTTAAGAAAGGGTCGGTCTCCTTAGGAAACAGCAATGTGATGGTCACCTTCATGCCATCGATGCGCACATCGTCGGCCAGCATACCGCTTTCGATGATATTTTTTTTCGTTCCGGCATACATCACCGTAGCCAAAGCGTCTGTAATCAATTTGGGATATAGTGTCATGATGTTTTTTTGTTTTTCGTTATGCAAATGTAATTATAAAATGGGGATGAGCCAAACAAAAGGGGTGAAAAATGGTTATTGCTCTCGCCCTTACACCCTTCTAAGCGAAGGAGTGAAGGCTGGGCATTGTTGATTTGGCTACGTTTTTTTGTTTTCTTTATTCGTAAATTACAAGCGTATGGGCATGGCAAGCACCAATTCGGTGAGGTCGGCTTTTGGTTTTATGAGCCTTTACGTTTACCCCCACAGTAAGGTTGTTAAGCCACGGTAGGGCGTAATGCACGCCAATGCGTTCGTAATAAGGCGTCTCATTCACCTTGGCATTGTCGCCCATGTGGCGATAAAGATACACGCCAAACGATACAGCTAAGGCCAAACGACCATAGTGAGCTTGATGTTTGGCGGCCAAACCTAGTGAAAAAGGCGAGTGGTGCAGTGTGCGATGGGCTTGCAGGTCGAGTTCTTCGATGCGCTTGGCATATGTGCCATAGAATGCATCGACGCCCAATCCCGACGACCAACGCCGGGCATAGCGCCACATAACATCGGCTTGTAGCGAGTAAGCAGGATAGATGCGGAAACGATCGGTGCGATAATCTGGATGGCTAGGCGGTGTGCCAAATTGGGTAATGAGCCAATCTTCTAATAGCGTTTTAGCCCCCAGACCAGCCGCGAAGTTGAGGTATAAGCCCTGTTGAAATGGCTTTTTGCGAAGCGTTGGCTCTGCGCGCAACGTTTGTTCGTAATAAGGTGTGTAGAGCAAGGCCAGCGAAGCACCCACGGTGTTGCTGCCTTTTGTTGGGTCGATACAGTGCGCCATTGCTATGATGCACAAATTCTAACGAAGCCCGCACGGCCCATTTGGGAGCAAAATGAAAGGATTGGTGCACGCCAGCAGCAAAATAAATGGAGGTGTGCGAACCGATAAACTCGTTGTCGATGGCGTTATTCTTATTATAAATGGAGGACGAGAAACCCACGCCACCACTGAGCGAGTAGGCCGTTTCCCATGTTCGCGAACGGTGAAGCGGACGATAAAACGTGGTGTAGAGCGAGAGCGTGTTGCCCAATGGCGAATGATAGCCCACGGGAATGAGCATTCCCCAGTCGGTATCAGCCTCGCGGTGCAAGCTTACTTTGTTGTTAAACGTGTAGCGCACACCAAAAGGCAAAAGGTGGGATTACCATAGTCGGCAGCAAAAATCATCGCTATCTTTGGGCAGTGGGGCACGCATTAGTTCTAGCGCAAGCGAGAAGTTGCCGCCTCGTTTGAGCCATTTTTTTCACATACTGGTCGGCAGCTACCACTTCGCCTTTCATAGCCGAAAGGCTCATCCCCCATCGCGAAATACTGTCTGCTTGTTGGGCAAAGGCCTTGTTGCAGGCAAGCATTAACATCAATGCAAAAAGGCAAAGGCGCAAGTTTTTGCAGGCATTGGCGGTGAAGGGATGTTGTAAAGTGGAAAGCTAAAAAAACATGTTATAAGGATTAGTTAAGCACCTCTTGTGCAATTTCTTCGGCAGCAATTTCCTCGCTACCACGTTTCACATCGCCATTTTTGGCCACGAGATAGAAGCCCTTACCAGGCGTCCACTCCATGCAAAACAGCTGGCTTGGGTTTTCGTATCCATAATGTTTGATGTGTCTAAGCACCCATTGGCGCGTTTTTCCGCAATGAAACAACGAACTGTCTACAATGGCACCGATGTTTACAAGCAGATAAGATTCGTTCACTTTTTCCCACTTCGGCCACAGTGATTGAACCATTTGTCTCGAATCGAACATCTTCAATATCGAACATCGAGAACACCCCTTTCTGTCTAAGAAGCAAGCGGAATTGTTCCATCTCAAGACTATTGCGCTTAAAGGCCTTAAAGTTGATGGCTCCATTTTTTACCAAGTATACGCTATCGCCTTTTATGAGGCGACGCAAAACTTTGGAGCGCATACAGAAACGAATAAAGAGATTAAAAGCAGTCCATACGGCAAGGGCGAAAAGAATGTGGAGAGCCGTCATGTCGGGATTGTAAAGCACACCGCCGACCAGTGCTCCAATAACAAAAGCACTCACCGTATCGAGTGGCGTTAGTTGTGCCATCTGTGCCTTTCCTGCAATGCGCAGGAACACCAAAAATACCAATCATACCCGTTAAAAAGCTTAACGGCAATTTCAAAAATACTGCATCCTGATAATGTTTAATGTTTGTTGATGGGTGCAAAGGTAAGAAAATGTGTGCAAACCATTATCGTTGAAATCGTTAAAAACGATGAGTAGGGGGTGGCGGCGTGAGGGAGTAGGACCAAAGATTATGTTGTAGTAATGACCAATGGCGGTTCTCCAAACCTTTTTACCCACGCACGGAAGCGCACAAGCCCCTCTTCGCCAAACTTCGCTAGACTTTTTTTCGGCTTGTTCCACCGTTTTTTTGTTGGTCGAGTTTGGTTTTTACTAAAAAAACTTATCGGCATAACAAATCAGCTGTTCTTCGAGCGTTTCGGGCAAGAAGTCTTGCAAGGGTAGGGGCAATTGTTGTTTTTCGATGGCTTCGCGCGTGATGCCAGCGCCCGTATGTCGTTCGCAAACGCGAGCATGGCGAGGCATACCTTCGGCACGAAGCATGTCGGCGCCCAGTCGGCCGTGGCAGATATAGGGGTGCGTACCAAAGCAATGAATAGACGGTGCATTGCAAAGCACAATGCCAATGTCGTGAAGCATGGCCGCCTCTTCAATGAATTGTAAGTCTAATTGCAATTCAGCGTGCTGTTTAGCCAAAGCCAAAGCCAAGTGGGCCACACTGCGACTGTGGGTTAATAAAATGTGTCGTAGCTCGTTGTCGAGCGGATAATATTTGTCGATAACGGCTTGATATCCTGTTTGCATGTTATGTTGGGGTTTGGTTTTAGGTTAAAACGCTCATCATTAATAAATATTGTACGTGCGTAATAAATAATGTGGGTGCGCTATAAAAAGCAGGGGTAGAGCCAGAAAACGAGTGCAGAAGCGCTTTTTTGCGCCAAACAATTTGGGTTATTGGCGATAATTCTCTAAATTTGTGCTTTAAAACAATTAAGAACCAAGTATTATGATAGACGTAAAGGAAGTATTGCAGGATTCGCAAGACCGTATGGAGATGGCGGCGATGTATCTAGAAGAGCAGCTGTCGCGCGTTCGTGCCGGTAGGGCTAACGTGGCTATACTCGACGGCGTGCGTGTTCAATCGTACGGAATGACTGTACCTCTTAACCAAGTGGCTAACGTTTCGGCCCCTGATGCACGTACCATCGCCATCAAACCCTTTGACAAAAAGGCTATTCGCGACATCGAAAAGGCTATTATGGACAGTGATGTGGGCATCACACCCGAAAACAATGGCGAGGTTATTCGCCTGGGAATACCACAGCCTACCGAAGAACGCCGTCGCGAATTGGCTAAGCAATGCAATAAAATTGGTGAAAAAACCAAGATTGAAGTGCGCAACGTGCGTGCCGAAATAAAAAGACAAATTGAAGAAGGCTATCAAAGACGGACTGTCGGAAGACAACGAAAAAGACGCTGAAGAACAACTCCAGAAGCTGCACGACAAGTTTATTAAGAAGATTGATGACTTGCTTGAGGCTAAGAACAAGGAGATAATGACGGTTTAATGCCGCGCCCAAAGCACAACATGCAAGGACTGGTAATAAAGAACACGGGCAGTTGGTACACGGTGAAAACCGACGACGGCTGTATTGTGGAAAGCAAAATAAAAGGCAATTTTAGACTTAAAGGCATACGCAGCACATCGCCAGTGGCTGTGGGAGACCGTGTGCAGCTTGTAAATAACCAAGATGGCACAGCCTTTATCGCTGAAATCGAGGACAGAAAGAATTATATTATCCGCAAGTCGTCGAACCTTTCTAAGCAGAGCCACATACTCGCGGCCAATCTTGATGTGGCATTGCTCGTGGTAACGGTGAACCATCCACAGACTTCAACCACCTTTATCGACCGCTTTTTGGCCTCGGCCGAAGCCTATCGCATACCTGTTGTGCTGGTGTTTAATAAAACCGACCTGCTTAACGAAGACGAAATGCGCTACCAACAGATGGTAATGAACCTCTACGAGACGGTTGGTTACCACTGTTTGGCCATTTCGGCCGAGACAGGAGCAGGCGTTGACGATGTGCGTGCCTTACTTAAAGGGCGCATTTCGCTTTTAAGTGGCAATAGCGGGGTGGGCAAATCCACTCTTATTAATAAGCTCTTGCCCACGGCCAACCTGAAAAACGGCCGAGATTTCTTATGCTCATAATGCCGGAATGCACACCACCACGTTTAGCGAAATGCTGGAATTGCCCGAAGGCGGATGGGTTATCGACACGCCAGGCATTAAAGGTTTTGGTACGTTTGACATCGAACCCACCGAGCTAAGCAGTTATTTTTAAAGAGATATTCGAATTTTTCTAAGGGCTGCCGATTTAATAATTGCACCCATACACACGAACCTGGATGCGCCGTTTTGCAGGGCTTTGAACGACCATTATATCGCGCAAAGCCGTTATCAATCTTATCTTAATATGCTTGAAGATAAGGATGAGGGTAAGTATAGAGAGGCTTATTAAGGTTGTAGTGCAGTGCGGCGAGTGCCATGTGCCTGTATTTTGCGCTCCATTGCTATGCCTAAACCTCGCTGTGTAATGGGTGTAAGGTGATTATATTGGCTGAAGGGTTTGTTTTCTTCCCAACATTTGTTACTTTAAAAATACAAAACCGAGCCAATCTCCCTTTGTATTGAAAGATAGTGGCTCGGTTGATTCATTGATTTTATTGTTATTGGGTTTGCCAATAGCTTAGAAAGGCACGCGTTTACCAAACACTCGTTTTACATTTTCTGAGGTTTGGCGGGCAATCTCGTCGCTAGTGGTGGCGTAGGTTTCGGCCATTTTCTCCACCACATGTGTGAGATAAGCACTCTCGTTGCGTTTTCCCCGCATGGGAACAGGGGGCCATATAGGGGCCATCTGTTTCTAGAACGATGCGCGAAAGAGGAATATGAGGCAGCACCGAGGGCAAGTTAGACTTCTTAAAGGTAAGCACACCACCAATGCCCAGCACAAACTTGTCGAACTGAAGAAAAGCATCCGCCTCGTGTTCGTTGCCAGTAAAAACAATGAAAAACGCCACCAGGCAATTGGCTTTCGTACTTTTTTTAAGGATGCGTACCATCTCGTTTTGCCCCTTTCTGCAGTGTATCATCAGGGGCAAATCATATTCAATCGACCAACGTACTTGCTCTTCGAAGGCTTCAAGTTGTTGTTGCTCAAATTCTCTACTCCAATAGAAATCAAGTCCAACCTCACCAACGGCGATGAACGAATGTGACTCATCAAAGCGCTTTTTTTCATGTGTCGAAGCACCTCGGCATAGTCGGCTTTTAACCTCTTCGGGGTGCAAACCCATCATCGCAAAGGCATAGTTGGGATAATGTTGAGCAAGCAAAAGGGCAGCATCCCCACTGCTTTCGTCGATGGCAGGGATGAAAAACTTTGGTCACATCAGCATCTTTAGCTCGGGCAATAACCTCGTGAAGGTCGTCGCGATAGTCGTCCACGTCAAGGTGGATGTGTGTGTCTATAATTCCTGTAGTCATTTGTTTGTTTGCCAGTTGTAGGCAGCAATGAGGCGCAAAGGCGCAAAACAAAGCCACTTTCCAAGTCAATGGGAAGAGAACAAGCCCCCAGAGTGCGCCAAACGCGCGCGGAGACTGTTCACAGCGCATGCGTCTGTGCTACGTTATAGCCTACAACGAGAAGCTAACCGTACAGATGTTCCTCGTTTCGGCGGTAATAATAAATCACCCTAGCTTTCTACATTCCGCAAATCGCACTTCAGGCGGTTCGTGTTCGAAAATGTTTTTTTCAATTTGGTTCCATAAGTCAAGGATGATGTTGTCTGTTTCAGGGCGCAGCGTTTGCAGTTTGTCAACGGCCTTATTCGTTCTAGCCTGCAGAGCCTTTTTGTTGCCTATATGTTTCGATAAAAATGTCGTAGTGCGTCGACACCATCCCTATTGTGGGGTTGTATATGGGTCGTCCGCCCTGCTTAATGCGTTGTTTTTTTCGCCTTCAATCACCTGTTTTCCGTATTCGGCCAGGCCCTCTTGGGTTTTAAGATTGGGCAAAGAAGTAGCGTGTTCGCTAAGTCCATAGAGTTTTAGGGCCGACTTTTTTTATTTCTCCTCGTTCAACGCACATAAAGAGAACCTGCAAGAAATGGCTCACATACATCACAGCATTGCGTTGCACGCGGTCAATTTTGTCGGTCTGTTCAGCCTGTGCTGTCAGCGAAGTACGATATTGTTGTGCCGCTGTCAGCAGTCGGTCGTAGGCTGGTCTGGCCCCTGTTGATAACACTCCAGTCAATAAATCTGTTTCTAGCCGCATACACACTTTCGTTTTTCGAGAAGCATTTTCAGAGCCTTAAGGCGTGCGGCATCTGTCTTAGGTAGTCGTCGGTATGGCATGGTATTTGGTGTTTTATGGTGTTCCCTGAACGCCAATTGTCGGTAGACAAAGGGGTCAAGCAAACAGGGTATAAGGCAATGAGCCGTTTAAGGCATCAACTTGTGGTTTAGTAGGGCGATAGATACCCGTTTCACAAGCGTGTTTTCTTGGTTTCAGAGTTCACCGTTGTTAAGCTGTCTAGTATTTCCTGTTCATCATTTTGAGGGCATAGTTAATGAGGTTTACTTTTCTTTCTGCGGGCACATTCACCTTATCAAGCAGTTGTTTACCGCAGTCAAAGTAGTGTTCTATTTTTTGTTCGGCCATCTTGTCGATGCCCATATCGTTGTAAAGTTGGGTTATAGCCGCAATTTTTTCTTGCGGGTTACATTGTTCTTGCTCCACCCAATGTTTCAGTTCAGCCCTTTGTTTATCGTTGGCTTTATTAAAAGCGTTAATGAGCATGTACGTTTTTTTGTTGCAAACGATGTCTCCGCCGATGGCTTTTCCGAACACTTTGCTGTCTCCATACACATCAAGAAAATCGTCTTGCAGTTGGAAAGCCAGTCCAATTTGTTCGCCAAACTTATAGAGTAGGTCGGCATCTTCTTGTGGAGCATTGGCCAATATAGCGCCCATTTTTCATAGCACAGGCGAGCAGAACGCTTGTTTTGAGTCTAATCATTTCGATATATTCCGCTTCGGTTACGTCGTTGCGGTGTTCGAAATCCATATCATATTGTTGACCTTCTCCAATCTCCAGTGCTGTTTCAGTAAACAGTTCCATCACTGGTTTGAGCTTTGTTTCATCGCATTGTGCCATCTGTTGATAAGCCAGCACCAGCATCGAGTCGCCCGAAAGGATGGCTGTGTTGGCGTCCCAGCGTTTATGTACCGTGGGTTTTACCACGTCGCAGTTCGGCATTATCCATCAAATCGTCGTGCAGGAGCGTGTAGTTGTGGTAGGTTTCCAGTCCACAAGCAGGTGCAAGTATGCTTTTCAGGGTCGTCTTTAAACAAGTTGTAGGCCAGCAAAGCCAAAGTAGGCCTGATGCGTTTTCCCCCGATAGAGAGCACGTATCTTATGGGTTCGTAGAGCGAATTTGGTTTTCTGTCGAAGGGTAAAGCGTCTACGTATTGGTTTATTTTGTTGAGAATGATGTCGTCTGTCAGCATGATAACTTCATTTTTAGAGTTTAAATACGATGGGTATGGCAAAGAGCGTGCGGCATGGTTTGCCTTTGTCGAGTCCTGGTTTCCATTTGGGCATGTTGCTTATAACACGCAGCGCCTCGGCGTCTAATTCTTCGTTTACGCCACGAACCACTTTTTTTGTTCGGTGATAGTTCCATCTACATTGACGATAAACGACACCATCACACTTCCTTGAATGCCCTGTTGTTGGGCCGTTGGAGGATAGCGAAGGGTGCGTTGCAGCCACTTCATAAACTCCACAATACCCCCTGGATATTCAGGCATTTGTTGCACAATGCGAGGCTTATTGTCGTCGGCAATAGGTTCTGGCACGGGCTGTTCGATGGCCGTAGTAGGTGTTTTCGTTTTTGTTGCCTGGTGGCTTCATTGCCTTCTTCCTCCTCTTCGTTTCGCATATTCACCTTTTCGGGCAGTGTCACAGGCGTGTCCACCGCTTTAATTTTTTTGTGGTGATAGATGGTGCGGCAGTGGGTTTGGCGGCGCTCACCATTTCGTTTTTTTCTCCACTTCGGGCAGCACTTCCATCTCTTCAAAGATGTCGTCGGGCAGCTCGTCGTCAAGGTTAAATGTGCGCGATTGGCTGTTATACTCTAGGCCCACGAATAGGAACGAGAGCACAACAACGAGTCCAAGCAGATAATTTGTTACGCGCTTGTTCTCCAAATTGGCACTATGTGTTTTCTTTATCTCCACCTTCTGGATGTCGTTGTATCGTTCTTTGAGCTTTCACGGTTAATGATACTCAAATCACCTACAAATATAATGATATAATTGGAAAAAGGTGTAACTTTGTAGATAAAAAAAGGAATTTAGTTGATGAAAAAAAGTGTTTTTTTCGCCCTTGTTTTGGTCTTTATGGGGGTGAAATGGTGGCGCAAGAGAGCCAAACGGCCTATAATTTCTTGCGACTTCCTGTGAGTGCGCATGCCGCTGCATTAGGAGGCGATAATGTTACACTCATTGATGACGATGCTTGGTTGATGTATAACAACCCTGCTTTGCTGTCGTCGGTGAGTGATAAAACTGTTGCTTTGAACTATATGAACTTCATGCGAGGCGTTAATTTGGCTGGTGTTGCCTACAACCGGGTGATAAAAGAGCGTGCTTCGGTGGCGCTCTCGGCCAATTATGTTAACTATGGACAGATGCGATATACCACTGCCGACAATCAAGACTTGGGCGAGTTTTCGGCTAAAGATATTGCTGTTACGGCTTATTTCTCGTATATGCTCACAGATAAACTGGCTGGTGGTATTGCTGCAAAGGTGCTCTCGTCTAGTATTGGGCATTATCATTCGGTGGGCGTGGGCGTAGATTTGGGACTGAATTATTACGATGCCGACCGCGAATTGTCGTTGTCGGTGGTGGGTAAGAACCTTGGTGGACAGCTTAAGGCCTACGATGATAATTACGAAGCTATGCCCATCGACGTGCAAATAGGGGTTAGTAAGCGTTTGAAACATACACCCTTCCGATTTTCGGCCACGTTAGTCGACCTTAATCACTGGCATTACTCCTTAATGAAGCATTTTGTTTTTGGAGTTGACGCGCAGCTTTCGCAAAACATCTGGGTGGGAGCAGGCTATAGTTTGCGCCGTGCCAACGAGATGAAAGTGGGCGATGCCGACACCGCTAGCAGTCATGGCGCAGGGCTTTCGCTGGGTGCTGGCTTGCAGCTTGAGCGCTTTAAGCTTAATCTGGCTTACGGCAAGTATCATGTTTCTAGTTCGTCGGTGGTGCTCAATCTCTCGTTTTCCTTGTAAATCAAGACTGTGCTGCCTTGCCTTTTAATCGTTCTTAGAACATCTCAATGCGCCTGTCTTCATGCCTAAAGCTTTTACAAACCACTTGTTGAAGGGGCTAGAGCAGAACCATATAAGGCTGCAAGTTATGAAAAAGAAAGGAGTACTGCACAGCTAAATATATTAATGGCATTTACGCATAACATTTACACATTATTATATAACAATAAATCATGAAGAAAATAACCATCGCCATCGACGGATTCTCGTCGTGCGGAAAGAGTACCATGGCCAAGATGTTGGCCAAAGAAGTGGGCTATATCTATGTTGACACTGGCGCAATGTATCGCGCTGTTACCCTTTTTGCCATGCGCAACGGTATGATTGCACCTAATGGCGAGGTAAACCGCGATGAACTAAAGCAGAAAATGCAAACGCTGCGCGTGGAGTTTAAGCTCAATGAGCAAACGGGTAGGGCCGAAACTTATCTCAATGGCGAGAACGTGGAGAACGAGATTAGAGGCATGGAGGTGTCGTCGCATGTTAGTGCCATCGCTGCAATTGACTTTGTTCGCACGGCTTTAGTGGAGCAACAACAGCGCATGGGACGTGATAAAGGTATTGTAATGGATGGTCGAGATATTGGCACAGTGGTGTTTCCCGATGCCGAATTGAAGGTGTTTGTTACGGCTTCAGCAGAGATTAGAGCGCAACGCCGCTTTGACGAGCTGAAAGGTAAGGGCGTTGAAGCCAACTTTGATGAAATTCTTAATAATGTTCAGCAGCGCGATTACATTGATAGTCACCGCGAAGTAAGTCCGTTGCGCAAGGCCGATGATGCCATCGAACTTGACAATGGCGAACTAACCATTGCCCAACAGCTACAATGGCTTGTTGAAAGATTTGAAGAAAGGGTGGCCCAGTAAGGCTAAGTGCTCTGCCGTCCTCGCTTGTTTGTTGGGTCTATGTGCGTGTCTGCTGCTTGCGTTTTTTTGTTGCAAGGGGCGCACATTGGCCTATCCAAACAAGTCGTGTTTTTCTTCGTTAGTTGGAGCGTTTTGTACAATAAGATTACGTGTTTTAATTTTTTTAAGCCTATCATATTGTAAGAGCTATACAACAAATAGCCATCTACAAACCAGAACAACGCACCTATAACGTGCTTGGTAGGGTGTTTAAGTGAGCAGAATGATTGTGGGTTGGTGTGCTATAGCTGCGTATTTGCTCACGGACGCAATATTTTTTGCTTTTATCAATTACGCAAAAAAATACGTGCCTTGCAGTGCCCTCTTTCCTTGGTTTGGTATTGAAAAAAAGTTTGATGAAGGGGTGAATGCTTTGTAAGACTTCACCTATTTCTTACCTGAAAAAAATTGACAACATTGACAGCCTATTTGACAAATAGAATGCGAAAGGTTTCAAAAAAAGAATTAATTCTTTGATTTTGCCTGAATTTTTGTCACGATAAAGTTTGTGTTTTTCGAAAAATCCTTTTTATCTTTGCAAACAGAAAAAAATAGGTTGAGGGGATAAGTACTTAATAGGTTTTCCCACAACAATTAATTACGAACATCCTAATTGTCAGTAAAAATAGATTATAAATTTTGAGTTAATTACTGTTTTTGGAGGAGGTTCTTCGCGATGAAGGGGCTCCTTTTTTTCATGCCTTTTTGTGAACGGTTGTTCGTTTAGTTTTTATTATCCCTCTTTATTTTTCTTGCATTTTTTTGCTAGCATCTCAACTCAAATAGGTCGTTAGTGTGGTTTAGATTTTGTGTATTGTTGAACACATTGCCTATGTTATGCTTAACGACGAAGTGCACTATGTCTTCAAGAATAACGCAAACAAGATACCGATAAGCAGATGCAAGGTGAGCTGGAAGCATGAAAAGAATATAACAACATCGGATAAGTCCTTTAACAACCGATTGGGATTAAATTGTCTTTTTCTTTTTAGCATTGCTGGCATAATGCCTGTTATGGCGTGCTTACAAAGGGCACAATCAAAGGCCAAACTTTTTGCTCTTGCGCATTGTCAAAGTGCAAGGGCAGTGGCTAAATTCTGCAATTTTATTTTTGATTCTATGGCAACAATCTTAAAGGCACAACCCGCAACAAGTTGCAGGCTGTGCCTTTAAAAGTAATTTATTGCTTTTTATGGCTCGATATTAGTTCTTTTGTTCGCGTTCGATGTAAGCCACCACGTCGCCCTTGTTAACCTTGCTGCCTTGTTTAGCGTTAATTTCAACAAGCTTTCCACCCAGAGCGGCAGGAACAGTAACGATTTCGCCCCATGTTGCAACGATATAGCAGAACACATCACCTTCTTTTGTACTCTTTACCAATGTAAGGTTCAACCGTTGGTGCGCATTCGCCATCGCCATTAAATTCCCAGAACAATTGTCCTTTAACAGGAGCCACCAGCGCATCGGCCTTAGCGTGCTTAAATGCAGCCAGTTCTTCAGCCGAAAGTTTGCTACCCATCTTCGCGTCCTTAGCCTTTTGCAGGTCGGCCAAGAAGTTTTTCTTAGCCTGTCCGCTCTTATAGTTGCGGTATTGTTCGGGGTGCATGGCCAGTTCAAACAGTTCTTCGTTGTCTTGTCCGTACTCCCAACCATTCTCGTCCATCTCTTTCTTAAAGTCGTCGAGGTTGTTTGGCAGCAGTGTATGTGGGTCGGCATCGGTAAATTCGAAACCTTTCTCTTTAGCCAGAGCCACCAATTCGGGAGCGATAGTTCCAGGAATCTTACCGCTCTTACCCAGAATCATACCCCACATAGCATCGTCCATCATCACAAAACGTCCCTTGCCCTGCTCCATTGTGAGAAGGTTCATCAGTGCAATGTTCTTAACATATTGTGAGAAAGGCGTAACCAAGGGAGGATAACCCACGCGAGGCCATACATATTCCACTTCGTTAAAGAGGTTGATAAGCATATCGTCGGTAGACAATTCGGCCTCTCTCTTCTTTGTGCGGATGCTGTTGATGGTGCTATGTATGCCAGCTAGGTCGGCCATCATACTTCCCATCATACCTCCAGGCAAGCCACAGCCTAAGAGTAGCGAACTCATCAGCTTGTTGGCAGGATTAATAAAGTAGCCCAACCATTCGTCTATAAACTCTTGTGTCAATGCGCGAGCCTTCATGTAAGCGCTCATATTGATTTCAGGAACATCGAAGCCTTCGTTCTTCAGCATGCTTTGCACCGAGATAACGTCTGGATGCACCTTACCCCAGGATAGTGGTTCGATGGCAGTATCAATGATGTCGGCACCATTGTTACAAACTTCAAGGATTGAAGCCATAGACAATCCGGGGCCAGTATGTCCGTGATACTCGATGATAATTTCAGGATGTTTGTCTTTAATGGCTTTAGTGAGTTGGCCAAGCAAAGCTGGTTGTCCAATGCCCGCCATGTCTTTAAGACAGATTTCTTTAGCACCGGCTTCAATAAGTTGGTCGGCAATGTTGCTATAATACTCCAGCGTGTGCACTGGCGAAGTGGTGATGCAAAGTGTTCCTTGAGGAGTCATGCCAGCTTCGGCAGCCCATTTAATACTGGGGATGATGTTACGCACGTCGTTCAGTCCGTCGAAAATACGGGGAATATCCACACCCTGAGCGTGTTTCACCTTATACATCAGTGCTCTAACATCGTCGGGAACGGGATACATGCGCAAGGCATTGAGTCCACGGTCTAGCATATGGGTTTTAATTCCTACCTCATTGAAGGGCTTACAAAATGCGCGCACGCCCTCATTGGGGTTTTCGCCAGCCAACAAGTTCACCTGTTCGAAAGCACCGCCGTTGGTTTCAACACGCGAGAAACAACCCATTTCGATGATTACGGGAGCGATTTTCTCCAACTGATCTTTGCGTGGCTGGAACTTCCCAGAGCTCTGCCACATGTCTCGATATACGAGGCTGAATTGTATTTTCTTTTTCATAAGTTGCTTATACCATTTACTATAGGGATAATATAGCGCTGCAAAATTAGATAAAAAAAATCAAATACGGACCATACCATTGAAGTTTTTTTGCATGTGTGTGGGCGTGTATAGACGTTAAAAATAACATGAGTTTGGGGTGCAATTCATGCGCGTTGGGCTTGTAGACTATGCTTGGCAACAGTGTTATCACTGGTAATTGTAAGTGTTAAAAAGGGATAAGAGCAAGAGGGTTCACCATTAAATCGTTAATTTTGTACCCTAGAATGCGAAGAAAATCGTTAATTGCACTACTGCTGTTTGTCGTTGTGTTTGTAACGGCTGGGGTATATTCGCCCTTAACTCAGCGAAATAAGACGGCCAAGACGGCTGCCCAAAGGCAGGCCGACTCTATTCGGCGCGACTCGTTGGCACGTGTAGCCAACGACACTACACGCATGGACTCGTTGCAACGGGCTATCTATCGCCATAATAAGCATGTAGACGACTCCATACGGCTCGACTCAATTAACCGGCAAAAGAAAAACGGTATCGATGCGCCCGTGGTGTATTCGGGTTCCGACTCCTTAGTATATAATGCCCAATCGAAGATGGCTTACATCTACGGCACTGGCAAAGTGAAATACGAAAACATGGACTTGGCCAGCGAGCGCATACGCATCAACACCGATAGCAGTGTGGTTCATGCCACTGGTGTGGCCGATAGCAGCGAAAAAGATGGTATCAAGGGCAAGCCTGTTTTTTTAACATGGGGTCCGACAAATACACAAGCGACACCATGGCCTTTAACTTTAAATCGAAGCGCGGATTGATTAAAGATGTGCGCACACAGCAGCAAGAGGGATATCTTTATGGCGAAAAAGCAAAGCGTGATGCCAACGGCGACGTCTATCTGCAACACGGCCGTTACACCACTTGCGATAAAGATTGTCCCGATTTCTACATTGCGCTTTCGCGTGCTAAGGTGCGTCCTGGCAAGGATGTGGTGTTTGGTCCGGCTTATCTCGTGGTTGCCGATGTGCCTTTGCCCTTGGCCATTCCCTACGGATTTTTCCCTTTTACACAGAAATATAGCAGTGGTTTTATTATGCCTACTTACGGCGATGAGAGCGAACGTGGCTTTTATCTGCGCGATATGGGTTATTATTTCGCACTTGGAGATAAGTGGGACCTGAAACTTCTTGGCGAAATCTACACCAAAGGCTCGTGGGGTTTCTCGGCTGCTTCTAACTATCGTAAGCGCTATCGCTACAATGGAAGCTTCTATTTTAGCTACCAAAACACCAAAACTGGCGATAAAGGCTTGCCCGATTATTCATCGCAAACAAGCTTTAAACTGCAATGGAACCACCGACAAGACCCCAAGGCCAACCCCTTTAGCACGTTGTCGGGAAGTGTAAACTTTGCTTCCACTAGCTACGAACGCAACAATTTAAATAGCCTTTACAACCCGCAAGCCCTTACGCAAAGCACCCGAACCTCGTCGGTGAGCTGGAGCACGGGCTTCTCAAGCATCGGATTGACGCTGAGCGCAACGGGTAACCTCTCGCAAAACATGCGCGACTCGAGCATCGCTCTCACGCTGCCCGATATCAATATCTCCATTGCACGCTTCTATCCCTTCAAGCGTAAGCACGCTGCTGGTAAAGAGAGATGGTACGAAAAGATAGCAATGAGTTACACCGGACAGCTAAGTAATTCGATAAACACTAAGGAAGACCGCCTGATGCGTTCGAATCTCATTAAGGATTGGCGCAACGGGATGATGCACACAGTGCCCATTAGTGGCTCGTTTACGCTCTTTAATTATCTTAGTCTTAATCCCTCGTTCTCGTTTGCCGACCGTATGTACACCAATAAGGTGACTCGTTCGTGGGACGTTGCTCGCCAAACCGAGGTGAACGACACTACTTACGGATTTCATAACGTGTACGACTGGCGCATGAGTGTGTCGGCCAATACCAAGCTTTATGGCTTCTGGACACCTAGTCGCAAACTCTTTGGCGATAAGATTGTGGCCATTCGCCACGTCCTCACTCCACAAGTGAGCTTTAGTTATGCACCCGATTTCAGCGCATCGCGCTATGGTTACTACGCCACTTACCAAAAAACCGACGCAGCTGGTAATGTCTCGCTCGTGGAATACTCGCCTTTCGAAGGCTCGCTCTTTGGTGTTCCTGGACGAGGTAAAACGGGTAGCGTGTCGTTCGATTTAGGAAACAACATCGAAATGAAAGTGCGGTCGGACAAAGACTCTACTGGATTTAAAAAACTAAGCATCATCGACGAGCTTGGCGCTTCAATGTCGTATAATATGGCTGCAGAAACAAGACCCTGGAGCGACCTTAGTATGCGCCTTTAGATTGAAGTGGTGGAAAAACTATACCTTCAGTCTTAACGCACTTTTTTTGCCACCCTATGCCTACGAACTGGATAGCAACGGCGTGCCTTATGTGGGCACACACACCGAGTGGAGTCGTGGAAGGTTTGGACGTTTCAAGGTATGTCGCAAAAACATTTCGTTCACACTCACACCCGAAAAAAATTACTAAACTCTTTGGTAAGAAAACCAAAGACGATGACAAGAATAAACCTAACGGAGACGATGAAGGCACGGATACCAACATCGAAAGCAATATCGACGATGATATGATTGAAGGACAACGAGGCGCTTCGGGTGGAAGAGACGGCGGAAAAAAACCGAAACCGACGAAGATGGTTACATGAAATTCTCCATGCCTTGGTCGCTAACTTTTGGCTATGGTGTCACTATGCTGGAGAATACCGATGTGAAAAAAAGTTCAACTATAACACCATGCGTTACCCCTATAAGTTCACACAATCGCTTAACGTTAGTGGTAATATTCGTATTAGTGATGGCTGGAACATCAGCTTCTCGTCGGGTTACGACTTCGAAAAATCGTAAGATTTCTATGACCACCGCCTCGCTTCAACGCGACCTTCACTGCTTTAGCATGAGTTGTTCGGTGGTTCTTGCGCCCCTACACCAGCTACAACTTTAGCTTCCGTTGTAATGCATCCACACTTACCGATGCACTGAAGTACGACAAACGTAGCGGTGTTGGTAATGCTGTGCAATGGTATTGATGAGGCAAATCCACAACAACTAAACATATAAATATGAAAAAAACAACGCGCGCCATACATCAACCTTATAAGCGACGCGATGCCTACGATGCGCTTAGTATGCCTGTTTATAACGCTGTTGCCTACGAATTTGACAACGCACAACTTATGAGCGACGTGTTTTGCGGTAGGGTGTCGGCTCCCGATTACTCAAGAGTGGGCAACCCAACAGTTGAAAATTTAGAACAAAGGGTTAAAGGCATAACCGGTGCAACCGATGTTGTGGCCTTTAATTCGGGCATGGCTGCCATCAGCGCCGTGTTTATTGCGTTGGCGCAACAGGGTAAAAACATTGTTAGCTCGCGCCATATGTTTGGCAACACCTATTCGCTTCTTACCTCAACTCTCAAACGTTTCGGCGTTGAAGCTCGCCTTTGCGACCTCACAAACGTTGAACAAGTGGAACAGCAGCTAGACGACAACACCTGCTGTGTGTATCTTGAGATAATGACTAACCCACAACTTGAGGTGGTAGACATTGTGGCTTTGGCGGCTTTGGCTCATCAGCGGGGCATACCTTTGGTGGCCGATACCACACTAATCCCCTTTACCGAGTTCTCTGCAAAAGCGCTTGGGGTGGATGCCGAGGTGGTTTCTAGCACCAAATACATTAGCGGTGGTGCTACGTCTTTGGGTGGACTGGTTATTGATTACGGCACATTTCAACCCCTTGGGCGCGCGTTGCGTGGCGAATTGCTGTTTAATTTCGGTGCTTATATGACGCCACAGGCTGCTTATCTGCAAACCGTAGGGCTGGAAGTGCTTGATGCACGCTATCGCATTCAGGCCGCCAATGCGCTTGAATTAGCTAAACAATTGCAAAAACTGCCCCAGATTAAGCATGTAAACTATGTGGGATTGCCCGACAATCCTTATCACGAATTGGCCAAAAAAGCAGTTTGGTAACACGGCTGGGGCGATGATTACTATCGACTTAGATAGTAAAGAGGCTTGTTTCGCCATGATAAACAAACTGAAACTCATTCATCGCGCCACCAACTTGTTTGATAATCGCACGCTTGCTATTCATCCCGCAAGTACCATCTATGGAGCTTTTTACAGACGAACAGCGTCGCGAAATGGATGTGAACGACACAACAATCAGGCTTAGTATAGGATTGGAAGACGTGGACGACCTCTTAGACGATATCAAACAGGCGCTTAACTAACAATCAACGCTCAACCACGTAATCTTAAAAAACTAAAATGGCATGCACAACTACAACTTTGACGAGATAATCGACCGCCGAGGAAGTGGCGATCTCAAGCACGACGCCTTGAAACCACGTTGGGGACGCAACGACCTTTTGCCGCTTTGGGTGGCTGATATGGATTTTTGCCACACCACCTTTTATCGTAGAGGCTATGCGCAAACGGTTGGAACACCCCATTTTTGGCTATACTGTTACGCCCGAAGAGCTATGGCAGAGCATCATCAACTGGCAGCAAAGCCAACACCAATGGCAGGTGCAACGCCAGTGGCTTACCTATATCCCGGGCATCGTTAAGGGCATAGGCTTTGTTATTAACGTGTTTACAAACCCCGGCGATAAGGTTATTATTCAGCCACCGGTGTACCATCCTTTCCGCTTAACACCCTTGGCCAATAGGCGAGAAGTGGTGTTTAATCCGCTAAAAGCGTAAGGCCGATGGTTATTACGACATGGATTTTGATAACCTAGAGGTCGTGTGCGATGAGCATTGCAAACTCTTTTGTGCTGTGCAATCCTCATAACCCCGCAGGACAAGTGTGGTCGAAAGAAACATTACAACGCCTGGCCGACTTCTGTTTTGAACGCAACATCATCGTGATAAGCGATGAAATACACGCAGATATGGCCCTCTTTGGTCATCGCCATACACCATTTGCCACAGTGAACCAACATGCTGCCGATATTTCTATCACTTTTGGTGCACCCTCTAAAACGTTTAATATTGCAGGTATTGTTAGTTCGTTTGCCATCGTGCCCAACGAAACCCTTCGAGCTAAGTTCTTTCGTTGGCTATCGGCTAACGAGTTAGAAGAACCCACTATCTTGGCTCCCATCGCCACTATTGCAGCCTATACGCAGGGCGACGAATGGCGAAAAACAAATGCTTAAATATGTTGAAGGCAATGTGTGCTTTGTTGAAGAGTTTTGCAAAAAACACATCCCTGGCGTTAAACCGCTTCGCCCGCAAGCCAGTTTTTTGGTGTGGTTAGACTTCACCGACTTGCATCTCACGCACAAACAGCTATTAGACCTCTGCATAGACAAGGCGCATTTAGCCCTTAACGATGGCGAAATGTTTGGTCAGGGAGGCGAATCGCACATGCGCATGAACGTGGGCACGCCTCGCGCCATACTACAACAGGCCATGGAACAGTTGGCTAAGGCTGTACAAAGCATTTAGTAGCGCAAGTTTTAGCATCTTTGCGTATCGGCTTGTAGCTTTTATGGCTCTTTATTGACTTTGTTTGAGGGAATTTGTTTTTATACGAAATGTAAAAATATTCTGCATAAAATTGGGCACGAAAAGTGCCCTTTTTCTTTATCAGGTGCCTGTTCGGTCGCAAATATTCAATTCTCGTGCGACTTTGTTTTTGTGAAATAAGAAAATGATTTGTAATGCATAGAAATTTATTTTGCGAGGACTAAAAAGCGCAAACTTTACGCTAAACCGTGCGTTTTGCAGCAAAACGCAGTGCTAAATGCAGCAAAACGCAGTGCTAAATGCTGCAAAACGCAAGGTAAAGTGCAGCAAAACGCAAGGCTAAATGCAGCAAAATGCAAGATTAAAACAGCAAAACGCGAGGTAAAAACGTAATTTAATTCAGCGACAAGTGTATGTTTATCCGTATTTTCTGTGGCTATATGGTGGGTTGTTGGTGCAAAAATGTTGGTGTTTACGAACAAATAAAGTGCCAAATAGTGGTGTTTTTTTGCAACAAAAAAAGCTGGTTTGGGCGTGATGAAAAATTGTGCGTCGGCGACAAACTAGAAAGCCAAAATGGTGCAAAATGCTGATAATCCTCACTCCAATGGCTGAACTTTTTAAAAACGATGGTTCGATTTTTTTGATGCTTAATAGCAGGTTTTTAAGCTGGTTTTTCGCTAGAATGAGTAGCCGAGAATGTATCGTTTGTAAAATAATATTACTTATGCTAACGCGTGATAGACTTAGGGGACGTGTTTTTAAAAAAATGGGCGTTAATGATTTGTTTGAACATCGTTTTTAGCACCAAATCCCCCTAAGTTTAAGACTAAGATTTACTTCATAGTTATTGCCCCATTATAAGCTGATGCGAGGCATCGCTTGTTATATTGTGCTGTTAAGCAAGTGTAACTGCTGGCAAGTGCACTAATTTCCGAAAAGGGTTTTATGGCAGTGGAGTAGGTGGTGCGCATATTGATGAAGGCACAAACCTAGTCTTTGCGCATCAAATGCTTTCGTTGTGTGGCAGATAACTTCTCAATAGCATAGCGCAACATGGTTCGGGGCATCACCAAACGATGGTTTTCCACAAAATCAATCAATCTTTTTTTCATCGCGTTTGCCTGCTTCGCGCAGCATCCAGCCAATAGCCTTATGCATCAAGTCGTGCTTATGGCCCATCATTTTTCGGCCAAGGCAAACGTGTCGTCTAATTGTCCCTGCCTGATAAAGGCGTAAGTAGACACCATGGCAATGCGATTATCCCACAACAAAGGGCTTTCGGCTAGCCGATAAAGCAAGTTGCGCGGTCTGTCTAGCAAATAAGTGCCGATGGTTTTCCACGCGGAAAGGTCCACGAGGTCCCAATTGTTGGTGTGTTGCGTGTTGTTTAAATAGAAGTGTACAAGCTCGGTGCGTGTTGGTTCATCTCCTTTATTGAACTGAATCGTAAGAATGAATAAGGCGCAAAGGCGCACTTCGTGCCACTCAGACCGAATGAGTTGTTGCAAATCGGCCAAATTCACACCGGCATGCGCCATAGCCACACGGCGTGTTTGGGGTACGGTAACGCCTAAAAAGCGGTCGTTTTCGCCGTATTGTCCCTTACCTGTTTTGAAAAACCTACTTAGTTGAGCAGCCTTTTCAGTACTTCCAAGGGTCTGCAATTCGTTAGTGATAATTTCTATAGCACTCATTGTCTGCTTCTTTAGATTGTTGATGAGGATGTTTATCACCACAAAGTTAGTTAAAAGCACCCGAATGCATAGCACGATACCCTTATTTTTTGATAATCACCAGCATCGTGCGCGCCTAACATTGAGGATTACCAGATAGATAATAACACCTTGCTGCAAAATCTACCAAAAATGAGGAAATATGTTGTATTATATTACAAGTTGTTCGTGAATAACGAAAATGTGTAAGTGTCTGATTTATCTATATGTTAGTAGAATATTACTTCGTGTTTTTTTATGTATGAGTTCAGTAGGTAGTTATGTTATAAACGTTCTATTATAGCTGATAAACAGAATATTATAAGCAGTTTTACTGTTTATTAATATCCGTTATTTATGCAAATTGTAACTATGAATATACAAAATGTTTCATATTTAAATATTTTTAACACGTAAAAAAAGTAAAGAAATATTTGTTTGTGTTGAACAAATGCACTACTTTTGTCGGAATTTCGATTTGGTCGTAGGCCATTTCAATAAGCTAACCGAACAACGTTTATCTACAAACCTGAACAATCAAGCAAAGATTAAAGCTGAATTAACAATATTTATCAATAAAACCTAAGTCATGAATCCAAAAGAAAAGGAACTATTATTATGTCTTGCATTGTTGGCACCGACCTCTGCAAGCATGATGCCGGCATGGGCAAGTCATCCATTGCCCACGGCATCACCTATTGAGACCGTACAAACGCGCGAGCGTGTGGCCGCCGGAATAGTGAAAGACGAACAAGGCGAGCCTGTTGTTGGGGCCACGGTGCAGGTTATTGGCACGGGCGCAGGAACCGTTACCGACCTCGATGGACGGTTTAGACTGGTGCTGCCTGCTGGCAAAACACAAATTAGAGTGAGTTATGTGGGCGTTGAACCACAAGACCTTCAAGCCAAAGACCACATGCAAATTATCCTCAAACCCGTGTCTAAGGGTTTGGACGAGGTGATTGTGGTGGCCTATGGTACGAGTAAGAAGTCGGCTTTCACGGGGTCGGCTGCTATTATCGACAGCAAGGAGATTGGCAAGGTGCAAGCCACCAACCCTCTCGACGCCATGAAGGGTAAGGCTGCAGGTGTGCAAATGGTGCAGGCTTCGGGACAACCTGGTATGGGGTCGCCCACCATTCGCGTGCGCGGTATTAGTTCGATCAATGCCGGCAATGGCCCACTTATCATCGTAGATGGTTCGCCCTATAGTGGCAATCTGAACATGATTAACCCGCTAGATATCGAGAGTGAGACTGTATTAAAAGATGCTGCATCGGCTGCTTTGTATGGCGCACGAGGCGCAAATGGTGTTGTGCTCATCACAACAAAGAACGGAAAGCGCGACCATTCGTCTATTTCGTTCGATGCAAAATGGGGTCAGAACGAACGTCAATTGCCAGATTACAACTATATTAACAATCCTGCAGCCTATTATGAGATGTGGGGAAAGGGCTTATATAACTATGCCATCGACAAGCTTGGTTATGATGCCGATAACGCTTTGGTGTTTGCAAACAATAAATTAACGGGTAACGACGCTTTCGGATTGGGCTATAACGTGTACACCGTGCCACAAAACGAACTGCTCATTGGTAGAAATGGCAAGCTTAACCCACGCGCAACATTGGGCGCAACGGTGATGGGAAAAGATGGAAACACCTATTTTCTCACGCCCGACAACTGGAGTGATGCCACCTTCCGTAAGAGTCTGAGACAAGAATATTCGCTTACGGCCAACTATGGTACACCCACATCAAGCCTCTACATGTCGGCTTCTTACCTCAAGATAGACGGTATCTCGCCGGGTTCGGATTATCAACGCATCTCTGCTCGCTTCAAAGGCGACGCCCAAATGAAACCATGGCTCAAGTTGTTTGGTAACATTAGCTATGCCAACTACCAAGCCAATTCATTGCGCGGCGATGGCAATTCGGCTTCGCCCACCAATGTGTTTGCCCTTACAAAGGTGGCGCCCATCTATCCACTTTATTTCCGTAACGCAGCTGGAGAAATGCTTTACGACCAAAGAACGGGGCTGCCACTCTACGATTACGGCGATGGCACAACCTTACCCAATGTTAGAGCTTTTATGAATCGTTCAAACCCGCTGTCGGATAATCAGCTCGACACCAACGGAGGAAAATGGAAACACCTTCAACGGTGCAGGTAATGCCGAGGGTGAGATTTTTGAAAGATTTCCGTCTGTCGCTCAATCACACCGTGTTCTGGGGCGACTATCGTGGCACCACCACCTATAACCCTTGGTACGGACAGAATGCATCGCAGAAAGGCCATGTGTTTAAAACGCACGACCGTACATTGACTTATACCCTGCAACAGCTGCTCAATTGGCATCGCGTGATGGGTTTGCACGATGTGGAAGTGATGTTGGGACACGAGTATTATCGCTCTCTTTACTATTATCTTAAGGGCGATAAGCTCAAAACATTCTCGTATCTCACCACCGAATTGAATGGTGCAGTGCAGGTGGGTAACACCTATTCGTACACCAGCGAATACAATACCGAGGGCTATTTCGGGCGTATGCAGTATAATTACGATGGTCGTTACTTCGCTTCTTTGTCGTTCCGTCGCGACGCCTCATCACGTTTCGACCCCTCAAGTCGTTGGGGTAATTTCTGGTCGTTTGGTGGAGCGTGGATGATTAACAAAGAAAAGTGGTTCAATGCCCCATGGGTAGACCAACTCAAGCTTAAGTTATCTTACGGAGAACAAGGCAACGACAACATTGGAAACTTCCGTTACATCACCTATTATAATATTGAAAAATTCAAAATGGTAACGTAGCACTCACACCTAGTTCGCTGGGAAATGCCAACATCACTTGGGAAAAAGGCGGCAACTTTAATGTGGGCGTAGAGTTTTTCTTTTGTTTAATCAGCGCTTCGGTGGCGATATCGAATACTTCTATCGCAAAACATCCGACATGCTATCGTGGTTTACTTTGCCCGGCTCGTTCGGCTTTAAAGGCTATTGGGCCAATGTGGGCGATATGCGAAATAGCGGTGTAGAACTCGACCTACATGGAGACATCATTCGCACAAAAAGACCTCACTTGGACCGTTAGAGGCAACATCACCTCTTACCAAAACAAGATAACCCACCTGGATAAAGCCGTGAAACGTTCAGAACTTGATGGTGCAGAAGGTTATAATGATGGTGACTATTTCTATGGAGAAAACCTTCCTATCTATTCATGGCGCATGTTTCGATATGCAGGTGTGGACCATGAAACGGGCGAAGCACTATATTATAAGAATGTGTATAAATATGATGCGCAAGGCAATCGTATGAAAGATGCAGCCGGTTTCGACATCATTGAAAGCACCACAACCACTAAAAACGGTGGAGAAGCAAGTTATTACAATTGCGGAACAGCACTTCCCGACGCTTATGGCGGTTTCGGAACAAGCCTGTCGGCCTATGGCTTTGACTTCTCAATGGACTTTGTTTACCAGATTGGCGGTAAGGCTTACGATAATGGTTACGCTTCGGGTATGTCTTTCTCGCGTGGAGAGCAGTTCCATGCCGACCTTGAAAAGGCTTGGAATGCAAACAATAGAGAGGCCAATGTGCCACGCATTCAATACAATGACGTAGACATGGCGCGCTTCTCCGACCGCTTCCTCACCTCGGCAAGTTACCTCAATCTGCAGAATATTACGTTGGGTTACACCGTACCAGTGCGCTTAATCACCCGCTTCGGACTGCAAAATGTACGCGTATATGCATCGGGAGAGAACCTCTGGTTGTGGTCTAAACGCCAAGGTTTCGACCCACGTCAAAAGCACTATGGGTGGTAACTCAAGCACTCAATATTCACCACTGCGTACCATATCAGGTGGTATTACAATCACATTCTAAACATTAATGAATTTAGTATGAAGTCTTTTAATATAAAAATATTCAATAGGACTGTTGATACTTTCAACACCTTTGCTATGCGGATGTATAAGGGAAGTGTTTCCCTCTGATGTGGCTACCACCACACAATTGGCCCAATCGCCCGATGCCACAGAGTTTCTTGTGAGCGCTATACCCACTTCTGCCAAGTCTATTTACAACGATCATGTGTCTTATTCGTGGGGATTGGGTGGCATTATGCATATCCGCGACGTGATGACCGAAGACCTTGCCACACTTTCTAACCGCAATTGGGACTGGTTTTGGTGGTGGTCGGAGTGCACAGACATTGGTGCTCCTTGGATGTGTACACAGTATGTTTGGGAATGGAACTACCAATATGTGCAGGCAACCAACAATGTTATCAATGGCGTTAACCCCTGATGTGGCCACTGATATGCAAAAAGCTTACCTCGGAGTGGCATACGCTAATAGGGCAATGATCTATCTAGACATGGCTCGTATGTACGAATTTTTGCCTAATAAGGTGACAAACGGGCGCAACGAAGCTGGAATTGATGTAACCAATCTCACTGTTCCCATCGTGAAAGCTGGTATGAAACAAGACGATGCACGTCAAAATCCACGTGCCACGCGCGAAGAAATGGCAAAATTTATTGCCTCCGACCTGGACGAAGCTGCTAAATATCTGCCTCTATTGGTGAATACGCGCAATAAAAACTTTCCCCGATATGGCTTGCATCGAAGGTCTGCGCGCACGCTTAGCCATGTGGCTTGAAGACTATCCTGCTGCCGAAAAACATGCCCGATTGGCTATTAATGCAGCAAGAATTAACCCCATGACCAAAGACGATTGCCTCAATGTGGCTAATGGTTTCAATAGAATAGAAAAATGGATGTGGGGCGTTCAGTACACAGACCAAGACGATGCTGTGAGAGATGAATGGCTAAACTGGACCTCATGGATGTGTAACGAGACGCAATATGGCTATGCCAGAAAGGGCGCTTTCCAACTAATTGGCAAGCGTGTGTACGACAGAATTGCGAACACCGACTTTAGAAAACTGCAGTGGAAAGCACCAGATGGCTCGCCTTTGGCCGACCAAGTGCCTTTCTTAAAGCCTGCCTACAAGCAGAGTTTGCCCGCTTATGCCTCGTTGAAATTCCGTCCTAACCAAGGTAATGATGAGGCTTTCAAAATAGGAGAAGCATCGGCCTTCCCCATCATGCGCGTGGAAGAGATGTATTTTATCGAAGCCGAAGCCGCTGCACATCAAGACCCTGCAAGGGGAAAAACAGTTGGTAGAGAACTTCATGAAGCAACATCGCGACCCTCTTATGTTTGCAATGCCACTGCCAAAGACGCCATTGTGGAGGAAATTGTGTTCCAAAAACGCATCGAACTATGGGGAGAAGGACAAACATTCTTCGACGTGAAACGACTTAATTACTCGGTTACTCGAGGATATGAAGGCACCAACTTCGAACCTACCGAACGAATTAATACCGACGGAAGGCCTGCTTGGATGAACTTCGTTATCGTTGACCAAGAGGTTATGTCTAACCCCATTCTGAACGATCACAACAATCCCGACCCCTCTGGACTATATAAACCTTGGACGGGGCATTGATTATCAACCAATAAAGATTATGAGTATGAAATCCATAAAAAGCAAAATAACAGGCATGTTGATGTGCGCCAGCTTGCTGATGTGTGGCTGTGTAGAAAGTTATGAGTATGAAGCTGCGTCGCTCTCTGGCGAAGGTAATGCCTTTATTGTGGGCAATGCCGTCACCACGCTGGGCTTCAAACCAGGCGATGCACTTACGTTTAGCGTAACCATTCAGCGCCCCGATAGTAGCGAAGCAGGCACTGTGCATCTTTCAACAACAAAGCAAAAATCGTTACGCTGCCTGAAGGAATAAACTTTGCTAAGGGCGAGAAAAGCAAGACCGTAACCCTTTCTTTCCAAAGCCAAGAGGCTACAACCGATACTGTTAAGATTAGTGTGGCACCCGCCGACGCTTCTAATTACGGCGTTACATCGGCCACCTATATCCTGAAACATTATAAGGTGCGCCATGTAGATTATGTGTCGGGCTGGTTCGAAAAAACCTGGAACAACCTCGAAATACTTGAAGCAGGCAACGGAAACTTTAGCTTGTCTATCCCACTTAATGATGCTAACAACAATGCTTTCTTGCCTATCGAAATTGTTAAGCATACCGATGGTAAGGTGTTTGTACGCCCACAAGATGTGTATGCTTCGCGAAGCAACAAGGGAGATGTACTGATGCTGCGCGTGGTGGGCAACTGGACAGGCGATGCCAGTAGGCTTTATAACGATGCCGACATTGCAAATGCTAGTACCTATGCGGGCAATTACAATGCCAACGACGATGCTTTCGAACTGAATTTTGCATGGTATGCCCCTAATTACGGTTGGTGGGGATGGAACGAAGAGAAGTTGTATTTCCTTGATTAATGCGTATGGAGAAACTTCTCATTGCAGCGTTATGCTTCTTTTCGCTTAGCGCAAAGGCTGCTACACGCACCGAAAAAGAGATGAGCCAGGCAGCTTGCCAGGCTCTCTCTGCCTTGTTTGTACCCACGTTATGGGCCAATGGCATGCCTCAAAAGGCACCTTCTACGATGCAAAAACTATATGCCGACGACCAATTGGCTGTGTATGGAGCGGCTCAAGGGGGCTATGCACTGGTGGCTTATAATGATGAATGGCCGGCAGTGTTGGCCTGTTCGCCCCATGATTTCGCAGGTGTAAGTGCTTCTTTGGCATGGTATATGGAGGCGGTTAAGCAAGCAATGGCAGCCAAAGTGCCATCGGAAGCAGGTCTGCCTGCAAGCTATGGCTACGAAAGTGCTGTGCAACCCTTTGTAGAAACGCACTGGGGACAGACCAAACCCTACAACCAACTATGCCCAGCCAATACGTCGGGCGAGCATTATCTCACTGGATGCGTGGCCACGGCTATGGCACAAATCATGAGATACCATGGTTATCCCGCTCATGGCAAAGGAACAAACACCTATGGGTTTACTCCTCATGGCGAAGCGGGCACGGGTTATAACATCACAGTTGACTTTAGTGCGGCTTCGTATGATTGGAAAAAACATGCTTGCCTCTTACAAAAAAAGGCTATAATGCACAGCAAGCAAAGGCCGTGTCAACACTGATGTATCATTGTGGCGTATCGGTTAGCATGCAGTATTCTATGACTTTCAGCGGTGCTTTTACAAGAGAAGCGCGCGAAGCATTTATCAAACACTTTGGTTATGACGAGGGAGCGAACATTTGTACGCGCGATTTTTACTCGGCAAACGAATGGATGCGCCTGGTGTATGGTGAGCTTAATGCCCGCCGCCCCATATATTACACGGGCGTAGACAATAACGCTGGCGGTCATGCTTTTTGTGCTTTGTGGTTACGATGCGCAAGGTCGCGTGTGGGTTAATTGGGGATGGGATGGCAACGATGATGGCTATTACAACATCGCTTTGCTCAATCCTGGCACCCTTGCTTTCTCTTCTAGGCAAGACATGGTTATCGGAATTAGTCCTAAAAAGGTGATGGAACACGAGTCGCACCTATGTATGGACCAGCCGTTTACTGTAAGTAGAGCCGGTAAAAACGTGTCGATAAACGGAAGTAATGTTATTAATCGTGGCGGTGCTCCCTTTGTTGGGCGTGTGGCTGTTGTGATGCAGAAGGGCAATAAGCAACTGTTGCTCTGCTCAACCAATATCACATCGCCAATAGCTAACTACGACCACCAGTCTGTTTCGTCGCTCTATACTGTGCATTCTATGCCTACTGGCATCGAAGATGGTGTGTGGCGCGTGTTTATGGGGTCGCGTGATAGCGAGGATAAAGATTGGAGATTGGTGCGCCATTGGAATGGAAACCAGAACAATTATAACAGTGCGATGGTTACTATTCGTAGCGGTCGTATCGTTAATGTGTCGCAAGAAGACGACGATCGGTGGTTTACCACTGGCATAACGGCGCCTCGCGCCGAGCCTTCTGCCACTTCTGCCACGCGTGTTTACGATATTGAAGGGCGTTTGGTATTAACTTTGCCCCACGGAGGTTACACTGCTTCCACGCCTTTGCCTGGTAAAGGTATGTTTATCATCAAGCAAGGCAACCACACATGGAAGGTGTTTAGATAATCATTGCTTTTATTGCAAGGCGCCAAATGCTCTGCGCAACATCTGCTATAACGTGCCCTTTATGTGCCAAAAGGTACATATAGGGCGCGTTTTGTTTATAGAAGTGTTGTTGCTTGCTAGGGTAGGGGTGTGAAAAATAGGGCAGACGTGTTGTCTATACCTGTTCTTGTTGGGTTATTTTGCTAGGTTTAGGGTTGTTTATTTCGTAAAAGGTGCTAATAATAACATTCAAAACGAGTTTTAAAGCACAACTATTTATGGCCTTTCTAGTGGTGTAAAGGCACAAAAGCGGTGTGTATCACATTGCCCAATAGCGTTAAACCTACATCAATAGATGGTAATAAGCTGATTTTTAACTAACTTTGCAAGCATGAATATCGAAGAATTGCAAGGAAAAAAGATAGCCGTGCTGCTCTCGGGTGGCGTGGATAGTTCGGTTGTGGTGTACGAGTTTAATCGGCTTGGACTGCATCCCGATTGCTTTTATATCAAGATTGGTCCTGAAGAAAAACGAAGAATGGGACTGCTCTTCTGAAGAAGATTTGGAGATGGCAACGGCTGTAGCCAAACGTTTTGGGTGCAAACTAGAGGTGGTTGACTGTCATAAGGAGTATTGGGAGCAAGTAACGCGTTACACCATGGATAAGGTGAAGGCCGGATTTACGCCCAATCCCGATGTGATGTGCAACAGATTGATTAAGTTTGGTGCTTTTCACGAGAAGCGCGGACACGAATACGACCTCATCGCTACGGGACATTATGCCCAAACAGAATGGATTGAAGGCAAAAAAATGGTTGGTTACAAGTCCCGACCCGGTAAAAGATCAGACCGACTTTTTAGCGCAAATATACGATTGGCAGTTGCAAAAAGCCCTCTTCCCCATAGGGCATTACCAAAAAGGAGAGGTGAGAGAGATTGCCGAACGCGAACGTCTTATCAATGCAAAAACGCAAAGATAGTCAGGGTATTTGTTTTCTTGGAAAAAATCAATTACAACGATTATATCCGCCGTTTCTTAGGCGAAAATCCCGGCGAAGTGTTGGAATTGGAAACCGAAAAGAAGATTGGCATGCACCGTGGACTATGGTTTCACACCATCGGTCAGCGTCATGGACTGGGCTTTGGCGGTGGACCTTGGTATGCTGTAAAGAAGGATGTGGCGCGTAATGTGCTTTATGTGAGCAAGGGTTACGAGCCTGCTACAGCTTATAAACAAACTTTTTAAGGTGAGCGACTTGCACCTGTTGACAGCTCCGCTTGACGACCTTGACATCCGATTTAAGATAAGACACACGCCCGAATATCATCGTGCGCGACTCGAACCGCTAGCCGAAGGCGGCTATATGGTGCATGCAGAGACGCCCATGCAAGGCGTTGCGCCAGGTCAGTTTTGTGTAATCTACGATAAAGACCATCATCGTTGTTTCGGTTCTGCCGAGATTTCGTGGTGAGTAATGCCCGCTAAAGCTGGCGTTATGGACCGTAACGTCTAGCACAAAGAACCTATTGGCCTTAACAAAGCCCAGAGTGGCGAAACGTTTCTCACGCCATGTGCAATGCCAACCATGATAGAGGCATTGCGCATGGCGTGAAAACATATTGTTAACGGCCCGTTAGGCCTTGCTTTTTACTTTTTGTCGAAGGCCACAAACTCTTCGTAAGTGGGTGTTCTACCCTGTTGCAACTTCCATCACCTTATTATAAATGGCACGTCGCGAGGGCGCATTAAATTCGGTGCTTTCGGTGTCGGTGATAAGCATAATGCTGCTTTCTGTGGGGCGCCACACGCCCGTTGCATAGCGAGCACCGCCACCTTCGAAGAAGCCTAAGCCCTGATTAGCATAACGCGGGTCGGCTAAGAACTGGGCCCAAGGTGCTTTTGTGGGGTCGGTAGTTGTCGAAATGTTTGTCAACCAGCCCAAAGTATGGCCATAACGATAGCGCTCCAATCCTTCGGCATCTATGGCAAGGTTCTGCAAGTCGTATTCATCGTCGAGCTTACCAATGGCATGTCCAGCCGTTTCGTGTATCAAAGTGTAGCGAAAATAGTTGCCGTCAACGCCGCCATAGAGTGTGGTATAGGCACAGGCCAGCGTAGAATTCCAGTCGTGCCAGTAGGTAATACCACCCGATTTTTGTAGTATTCATCACCACGCTGATAACCGAGTTTTCCTCTTTATAGCCAGGAACGGTAGAGGCATAGAGCATTGTTTTATAGTCCAGGTTATCGTCGTTTACAAATCCGCATACCTTGTTGGCACTACTAATAGCACTACCTAGGGCCGTAGCACCATTTAAGTCGCTGCTTAAAGAAACCTTTTGCACCACATAGACATTAAAATAAGGGCGCAACGACTTCATTGGTTCGAGTGAAAAGAGATGTTCGGCCGACTTTTTTCATCACCTCATCGTAGGTTCCGTTTTTAATCATATCAACGGTAAAGCCGTCTCCCATGAGGATGATATTGTATCCGTTGCCTTTGGTTGCCGTTTGCAGTGTGGTTACTTTGCCATCAAGCGCCACGATATCGTCGGTGTTTCTTGTAAGTGCCGCTTGCTCTTCGTCGTCGACACGCTCGTTACATGCCGCGATTGTTAGTGCAAAAAGCGGTAAGCAAGATATAAGTTAAGTATTTGCAGTTGAAATGCATAAGAGATGTTTTAGATGTTAAAGGGGTGGCGACAGCATGCGTTGTCACCACCCATTTGTTTATTTAAGTTGGAAATATAGGTACACCCAGCTGTCTTCTGAGTCGTTGCTATACTTGGCATAGTTGATATAAATCTTACCCCAAGTGCCGTTAGACGAGTACGAAGAGTAGTCGGGACCACCATAAAGTACAAGTTCTTTGATTGAAGGTTCGCTTCCTGTGTTGCCCAAAGGATACAACTTGTAGGGTTGTAGGCGATTGTTGATAAGCTTATTGAAGTAGAATGTGTATCCGCCTTCTAGCGAAGCGTCGGGCACGATGCTCGCTTTAGTCCACGAATCGCTTTTAACGGTGAGCACACCCGATGAACTAGTGTTAAGCCAGAGGTTCTCTCCCGAGTGCATAAAGTCTTTGATGAAGAAGTTGTTGTTACCCAAATCCATCAGCGTTTCTTCCCAATAGTTAAATAGCGAGAGGCCATTAGAGCCGTTAGCCATCCAAAAATCGGCCTTCTTTGCTTCAGGGAAGTTGAGTTGTCCAGAGAAAACAATTCCGCCATCGAGTTTAGAATAGGGGTCAACCTCTTTCCCTTCCAGTTTCACTTCGTACTTATACACATCTTTCAATTGCACTTGTTGCGGAGCTTTGATGTTCAGTTCAGCCAGCGAATCGCCCGCAGCGAAGGTCACCGAAGTAGGAATTTCCAGTCCTGCCGATTGCGAAACAACCTTCACAGGCATGTTCAGTTCAGCGCCCTGCATTGTTTCGTTTAAGAATAAGTGTGGCTGTTCGTTCGTTGGCATTGTCCAAGTTGAGCACGCAAATGGGGTTGTTGGTGTTGGTGAAATGCACCTGCTGGCATCCGCTAGCCACCCTCAGGCCCCGGTGTATAGTCGTCTTTATTAGTGCAGGCGCCCATCAATGCCGTTGCCACCAAGGCGCCTAACAAGCCAATATGCTTGAATGTCTTCATGTCTAATCGTTGTTAATTGTTTTGAAAAATCAATGATTAAAAAGCTGTTATTCGTGAACGTTCGTTGGGTTGGGATTATTAACGAGGTTCTCGTTGTACATCGTTTCGTAGTGGCTTAAGCAGATATTCATGCGCGGAGCCACGTATCCAGCCTTGGTGTTAAACTGATAACCCTCGGGATGGTTCGAACCATCGTAGCGTCTGATAACTGGGTTTCTCCAGGCGTTTATAGTCGAAGAAAACAATACCTTCGCCCCAAAACTCGATGCGTTTTTGGCGTAATATCTCGTCGTTGAAGGCATCCATCGTTGTGGCATTGCATTGATAAGAGCCATCGTCGTATCTGTAAGTGTTCAGATAGTTGGTTAAAAGCTTGCTTGCCAGCCTCCAAACCCTCGTAATGTGCTTTGGCTTCGGCCTCGATAAGATACATTTCTTCGGCGCGCATCAAGGGGATGTCTACAGCAGCACCCACCTTATAGTTCTTCATCTCGCCACTTCGTGGGTGGAATTTCAAACCCGTATAGGCTGGCAGTTGTGCCCATTCGGCGGCCTTAAACAGGGTGGTGTATTTCGAATAAGCGTCTGTTTTGCCAGCATCTGCAGGAGCAATCCAAGTGCTTTTTGCGCCAGTCGCCCGCCCTCAATAGTTTTGTATAAGGCGGCATCAATTTCGCGGAACGCTTTATATTCGAGGTTGTTTACACCGAAAGTGTTTTCAGACGACATGTTTCCAACAAAGTTTTTCCAGTTCCAGGTAGAGCTATTGGTCATATCGTTCGAATTGATTTGCACTGCCAACAGCCATGCTTCGTTGGCCGTATTAAAGCCCGTTGTGCTGTTAAACCATTCTGCTTTGGTGGTTGGGCGATGGCCTTGCGAGATGGCTAGGCGAGCATATTGCGCTGCTTTTTTTAAAAGCAGTCGTTGGCCGAAGTGATGCCCAGTTTGTTGTAAATGGCCAGTGCTTCATCGTTTTCATGACTGATTTGCGCTTGCAGGTCGGTGCTGCTTTTCTCAAATCGCGAACCCATTTGCAGCCACAAACGCGCCTTCATACCGAAGATAACGCTTTGGTCAATCATGTTAGCGCTTGTTCTTTTATATCCTTGCAGATACTTCTCGGCTCGGTCAAGGTCGGTCATGATAAAGCGATACATGGCGTAGAAGGGTGCTCTGGTGTCTTTTGTAGCCTCCTGTTGCGTGGTAAACTCAGTACGAATAGGTACTGTTAAGCCGTATATCTTGTCTGCTTCGGCTTTGCTGTCAAGCTGTGTAAAGCCAGTCTTCTTATATTCGTAGGCGCAAGCCATGTCGTAATAAGCAAATGCACGATAGCCAAGAGCGTTGCCCACATAAGCTAATTCTTCGGCAGAAGTAAACTCGGTGATGGGTACAGCGCCTAACGTAAGGTTGCATTTCTTAATGAGTTCGTAATAGAATGGCCACCAATCAGTAGCCACATAATACTCGGGGCCCAGCTGATGGTCAAAACCTTCGGCTTGATAGAAGTCGTAAAGCGTGCTGTAAACGGGTAACTCGGCACCCATCGTCTCTCTATCCATGGCCAAACCTGCATATCCATAGTGTCCGTTTCCGTTGCCCATGCGTAAGAAAGCGCCAGGTATGGCTTTTGCTTAATGCAGCTGCCGAGTTGTCGGTTTCTTTAGTTGCTCTTGCGTAAAGCCTTGTCCGGGGTACACTTCTTCAAGACAACCTGTTAGTGTGGGTACTGCCAGACCTAGGAATATGATGCTTTTAATGAACTGTTTCATAAATGTGGTTCCTTTCTTTGTTCTTAGAATTTAACAGAGATGCCGGCAGATGCGGTGCGCATTGGCGAATAAGAGTTGTCGTAAACACTGCCATCGAGTGAGGTTCGTGGGTCGAATCCCTTTGCGTTTGCCCCAATAGGCCACATTGTCGCACGATATAAAGAGGCGCAAACTGCTTAACTGCAGTTTCTTAACAAGCTGTGCGGGGAAGGTGTAGCCCAGTGTAATCGACTTGAATGTGAGGGTGCTAGCATCCACCAAGAACCTATCCGAGAAGGCCGAAGTGTTGAGATCGCCGTATTGGAATCGAGGAACAGTGGTGTTGGTGTTCTCGGCCGACCAGGCATTGAGCAGGTCTTTGTGGTAGGCTTGTGGTGCGATAGAAGGTTCGGGGTTGCGCATCATGCCTTCGTATCCGCTGTCGTAGGCTTTTCCTCCCAACGAGTAAATAAAGTTAACGTTGAGGTCGAAGCCGTAAGCGCGTAGCGAAGTGCCGAAGCCACCATATACATCGGGATGCGGACTGCCACCTAGATAGTAGTCGGCCGAGCTGTAATCGGTGGTTGTTTTTCATGTCGCCTGTGGTGGCATCGGTGTAATACCATGTGCCCAAACCTTGTTCGTTTACACCGGCATACTTCTTAATATACCACGTGTTGATGGGTAAACCTTCGCCCACATAACGCGAACTGTTGGCATAACCTGCGTGTCCTTCCTTTTCCAAGGTTTTATTTTGTTCGGGAAGGTAGCTAATATTGTTGTGGTTGTGGGTGATGTTGAAGTTCATTGCCCACGTAAAGGCCTTTGTGCGAATTAGGGTCTGCATCGAGATTTAGCTCCACACCGCGGTTCATCATGTCGCCAACGTTGTCGTAATAACCATCATAACCCAGCGAAGGAGGCACCGAGAACCACAGCAGCATGTCGGTGGTTTTGCGTTGATAGTATTCCACGCTACCCGTTAACCGATGCTTGAAGAGTTCGAATTCGAAGCCCAAGTTCATGTTGGTGTTGGTTTCCCAGGTGATGTCTCGTTTGCCTTTTGTTGCTGAATGCCAACGAACCTTCGCCGTTGACGGCCGAAAGATTGTAGAAGTCTGAGTAATAAAAAGTCGCCGATGGCATCGTTTCCTTGCTGTCCAAAGCTGGCTTTAAGCTTCAGCATGTCTACCCAAGTGGGTTTAAACCACTTTTCTTTTGTAAGAATCCACGCACCACCAAACGACCAGAAGTTACCCCAACGGTGTGAGGGATGGAAGCGCGACGAACCATCGCGACGGAACGATGCCGATGCGAAAAAGCTTATTGTCGTAGTCGTATTGACCGCGGAAGAAGAAGCCTTCAATATTATAGAAGTTCTTATAACTATTGGTCGACACCAGCGAAAGCGCACCAGCGAGTTCGGTGTTCATCTTAAACGCAAAGATATTGTTCTTTCTGCCAGTAAGTGTGGTGCTGGTGTTGCGTGTAAATTCGTGTCCCTAGCAATGCCGAAACGGTGTGTTTGCCAAAGGCCTTGCTATAGTTTAGAAGTTGTTGGGTGTTGAAAGCGAAAGTGCGATAGTGCGAAACGCCCACCTGTCCGCCACGTGTTTTGTCGAAGCCGTAGTAAGGATTAGAGGCATCGTTGTCGCGGTTTTCGGTGTTATAGATACTCACGTTGAGTGTAAGTTTCAGGTCTTCGATAAACGAAATATCGGTATATCCCTGCATTCCATACGAGTTGCTGCTATTGGTCGACACGTTTAGGCGGTCGTCTTGCAAGGGTGCTTCGTTCAAAAATATTTCTCTTGTCACGCCGTTTACCGCGCCATTACCATAGTCATACATGTTCCCGTTGCGGTCTTGCAGAATGTTGCCTTGTCCGTCGCGCAGATATAGGGGGTAGATGGGTGGTATTTGGTGGGCTGCACCGAATGCATTACCCGAGGCATTAGATTCAGAATGAGTGTAACTAATGTTTCCTCCCACCGTCATCCATTTGCGTGCTTGGTATTCAGACTTAAGGCGAGCCGAGTAACGTGTGTAGTCCGACCCATAACAGATACCATTATTCTTCATATAACCCAGGCTAGCGTAGGTTTTAAACACGTCCGTTCCACCATTAATACCAATATTATATTCTTGGCGGAAGCCCTTTCTCAAACCCTCTTTCTTCCAGTCGTCGGGATAAAGCAGATATTCTTTACCATTGTGTGTAACGATATTGCCAAGCGTGGCATGCGGGTTGAGTTTGCCGTTTTTGGCCAATCAGATATTCGCCAGTGGGCACACTATATAGAATACTGCCCAAACCGCCCTCGCTACCACGTTTATACATGGTTTGGTTAGCCTTGATATAAGCCGAATAAGCATCTAGGCCATCAGCGTTATGAAATTTGTTATAGATGGATTTAAAGAACAATTCATAATATTGTCTGGGGTCGCTAACGGTTTCGTAATCCACTTTTGCGTCTTCGTTATATCCCCATTTTGCGTCAACAGATATGGTGGCTGTTCCGCGTTTTGCCGTTTTTGTGGTGATAAGGATAACACCATTGGCGCCACGTGCACCATAAAGCGAATTAGAAGCGGCATCTTTTAGCACGCTGATACTTTCAACATCGGCTGGGTTGATGTCGCTGTAATAGCCAGCATAAGGCAAACCATCCACCACGATTAGCGGACTGTTGCCTGCGTTGAGCGAACCAATACCACGAATTTGTATGGTAGGCGACGATGAAGGACCATTGCCTTCAATCATTTGAACGCCCGATACCTTACCATTTAATGCCGATAAAGGGTTGTTTACTTGTCGCTCGGCAATCTTGTCTGCATTAACAACACCAGCCGAACCTGTAAAAGCTTCGCGCTTTTGTTTACCGAAAGCCACAACGATAACGTCGTCTATTTGTTTCGAGTCAGACTTCATTACAATGCGCATCTCGGGTTTAATCTGTGTGGTTACGGGCAGCATACCAATATACGAAACCACTATTGTTCGTGCAGTTCGCGGTACATTGTCGAGTGTAAACTTGCCGTCTAGGTTGGTAGCCACGCCAAGCGTTGTGCCCGTTACCTTTACCGAAGCACCGATAATGGGTTCGCCAGACTCGTCTACCACTGTTCCACTGACCTTCATTGTCTGTGCCGAGGCGAAGAAAGCCATCAAGCACAAAATCATTAATGTTGCAGTTCTTTTAATCATAGAGTAAAGTCAATTGTTAATAGTATGCGTTATGTTAGGCTTTAGGTGTATTCTAAAATGCTCCCCACATGTTGTTTTGGGCCCTTTAATAGGGTGTCGCTTCAATGTCTTTTTGCTTTTGTCAGGCAGTTCCACTCGCTTTCTTTGCTATTTGGCTTGCTGTGTTGGTAAAAAGTAAGTGAAGTCTGTTTGGCGTTCAGTCAAAAAGGCTTGTTGAAGGTGGCATTCAGAACCACCAAAGGCTAAATTAAATGTTTCGTTCTTTTGATGGCAAATGTAAGTGATTTCCATTAAAAGTGCAAATATTTTAAAAAGAAAAAAAGATAATAAGTGGAAAATGGTTACAGGTTGTAATTAAAAACGTATTCTTCGAAAGGTGTTTAATTTCAACGAATTAGCCGTTTGTTAAGGCGCACAATTCATTATTACTTGGCTATGTTGCTCGTAAATGCAGGGGCTAACAACAGTGCTGTGCAATGCTTGCGCTGAGTATGGAGGGAGGGGGATGGAAAGGGTTCGCCCTTAAGTGGGTGTTTAGTGTTTGCGCACACCAATAGGCGCGTGCATTCTATTTGTGCTTGGTGTCTTTCAGCTATATTTCATATCGCCAGTGGCAGCGTGTTTGATGTTCGTTCTTATTAATAAGGTGTGTGGTGTGTGGGGTCTGATTTGTTAATTAAGTAAACAAACTTTACAAAACATGCTCTCTAAGCCAGCCTATTCTAAACCAAAATAGCGGGTAAAACCTATGAAAAACGCTCTCGAAGAGCAAAAACAACTGCCTGTTTTGAGCGATTTTTTTCTCCCCTGTTTTTGCTATTTACTATGAAATTGGCTTTCTATTTTGAGAAAAATAGCGCCAAATTTGCGTTGCGTAAACAAACATTTTGTCCCTAAAAAGTAGAAATTCGTTTTCTAATAAGCACCATTTTACCTTGCTAACTCCAGCAAAACACCTTGCGTTTTGCTGCATATTACCATGCGTTTTGCTGCATATTGCAGTGCTATTTGGTGCAAATGGCACTAACTTTTTGATGTGAAAACACGATTGTTTGTGTGTTTGTGTTTTATATATGGATAAAAAGCAGTACAAAATGAAATCAAAAACAGATTATTCGTGACGGTCTTTTGCGGAGTTAGAAATTCATTATAAAATGGAACTTATTTACCGATGCACAGGCGCTAACGTGGCAAAAAGTTGGCTTAGAAGCCTTTTAAAGGGCTATTTTCGCCTGTTTTACGTGTAAGTAGCACTAAATCAGCGGGTTATAAACTTTCGAAATACGCCAGAATTTCGGAGCTTCGCCAAGAAAAATTTATAGCGATGGCACTCATAATGTTAAAATCTAGTACAAATAATTTACAATTTTATTTCGTGCTTTGCTGTTTTATCTTCATCAAGGCGCAACACGAGTTATAGTTTTACTCGTTGTTTAGAAGCATAAGTATTAAGAATGTAGCTTTAGTATTCGTATTTATTGTTGTTAAGTTCCAAATATAGCATTGTTTTTTTGGTTCATCTTTGTAGCTAAATAAGTAGATGTATAATGTTCTATTTTTGTTTCTGCAACTACCCTTTTTAGTTGTTTGTGGTTCTGTCTTTTGCATCATATAGGCTTGCATTTTCCTGTTTATAAAGATTGCAAATACTATTAAATACAATACGTAAAACATGCAAAATTGCTGCATTTATTAACTTATTTAGTCAAAAAGGTCTGCAATTCAGAAAAAAATGAATATATTTGCAAAAATGATATAAAGTATTAGACTAGATATCAAAGCTATTAGAATAAGATTAATACAAGACCTAAGCATTTTCCACATAACCTTGTTATGGTCGCGTAGGTACATGCGTAAACTATAATCAACCTAGATAATTGCATTTATGAAAGTAAGGATTTGGATGTTGACCCTTTGTTTGTTAACTGGCTTAAGTCAGGTTTTAGCACAAACGATAACAGTAAAGGGCAACGTCGTAGATGAAAAACAGGGGAGGCCTTGCCAGGTGTAAGCATCGTCCCTAAGTCGGCTCCTAAGACGGGCACCGTGTCTAACATAGACGGTAATTTCTCTATTAGCGTGCGAAGCGGAGAAAAACTCACGTTTAGTTTTATGGGTTATAACAGTCAGGAATTGGCTGCTTCGGCGCAGATGAAAGTGTGCATGCAGCCCTCAGACCTCATGCTAAACGATGTGGTAGTGGTGGGTTACATGGAACGTAAGGTGGCCAACACCTCGGCTTCGGTGGTAAAGGTAAGCGCTAAAGACCTTGCCATGAAGCCTGTGGCCAACCCCCTAGACGCTGTTCAGGGCAAAGTAAGCGGTTTGCAAGTGTTTTCTTCGTCGGGCGAACCCTCTGCTCGTCTTTCAATGGCCTTGCACGGACAAGGCTCGTTGGGTGCAGGTACGGGCTTACTGATTATACTCGACGGTATGCAAGTAAGCATGAACGTGTTACAATCCATGAATCAAAACGACATTGAGAGCGTTCAGTTTCTTAAAGACGCGGCAGCAACCTCTATTTATGGTGCACGTGCGGCCAATGGTGTGATGTATGTAACCACCAAACGCGGCCGAACAGAGACGCGCCCCACTGTAAATCTCAGGGCACAATATGCTGTTTCGTCGTTGGCTAACACCGATTATTTTGACCAATTGATGTCGGGACCAGAACTGTTGCGTTATTACCAAGAAACAGGTATCTACACCCCAGCCGAGATTGCAGCCTTTAAAGAAAATTATTTTAAGGAAACCGACTTTCAATGGTATAAGTATGTGTATCAGCCTGCGCCCATGTACACGGCCGATGTGTCGGTGTCGGGTGGCACAACAGGCGTGAGATATTACCTCTCGGGTGGAGCATTGAGCCAAGACGGATTGCGTATGGGCTCGAGTTACAAAAAGGTTTATGGACGTATTAATCTAGATGCCAATCTAGCCGAATGGGTTAAGGCCAACGTAAACACACAAGTGTCGTATGATGATACGCAAGTTTCGCCCTTTGGAAGCAACAATGCCGTGGGTGGTGGACTAGCAGCTATGAACGCTCCCTTTGCTTCTCCCTACGACCCAAACACGGGATTGGAGTTGGAACGTGTGCCTTTGCTCGACCTTTCAACGCCCAAGCACGTCATCTCTACCAATCCTGCCAAGACCAATGCCTTCATACTCTCGGCCAATGGTAGCCTAACGCTCACTCCTATAAAGAACCTTACCATCCGTTCGCTCGCTGGTTTGGAGCTAAATTATGGCGATAGTCGTTCGCGCACCTTGCCAAGCTATTACCGTGCATATGGCAATGGCAGTTCGCAACGTGCCTATTCAATGGCTTCTAACGTCACCCTAACCAACACCGTGGCCTACAATATGGGTTTCGACGACCATCATATCACGGCATTGCTAGGTCACGAGTACACCAATTATAAAGACGATGGTTTCTCGGCATCAGGTTCGGGCATCCTCGACGATCGCCTTTACCTACTCAATAACGCCACCCAAAAGCAAGTCGGTAGGCGAAGACACCAACAGTTATGCCTTTCTATCGTTCTTCACCCAGTTGTCTTACGACTTCTCGGAGCGTTATTTTGTCGATCTCGTTTTTGCGAAACGATGCTTCGTCTCGCTTTGGTCGCAACAAGCGCAACGGTCTATTCTGGTCGTTAGGGTTTTGCTATGGAAGGCCAAGAGCGAAAGCTTTTCTAAAAGACGTTTCGTGGCTCAACGAACTCGACTTGAAGGCTAGTTATGGTACACAAGGCAACTCTTCCATACCACCTTACAGCACTTCGTCGTACGTAGGAAAGGTGGGACAGAAGAAGGGTGGCATGAGTTTGGGTTTCGTTAGCCTTGGAAATCCCGACCTGGGATGGGAAACATCAAAGCAAATTTACTGTAGGCGCGAAGGCTCGTTTGCTCAATCGATTGGATGTAAACCTAGAATACTACAATCGTATAACCAGCGATATGCTTTTCGAAGTGCCTTTGCCCTATACTTCAGGACTACCTGTGAGCAGTGCGGGTTATGCCACTCGATACGAGAATGTGGGACGTTACCTAAACCATGGTGTAGACTTTCAAGTCAATGTAGACCTTCTTCGCGGTCGCGACTGGGGCGTTTCGGCCAACATTAACTTCAACTTTAACCGCGATAAGGTGCTAGAACTGTTCGAAGGTCGCCAATCATGGCACGAGCCAGGCGGACAATTGGCCTACATTGTGGGCAAACCCATCACCTTTGTTTTGCCCCTTTATAAAGGCGTTAACACCCAAACAGGTGTGCCCGAATGGTATAATCCAGGAACAGATAAAGACCAAACGCGCCGCGACGACAGCGATGTTGTGTCTGAATATACCACAGCATTGAACCAAAACACAGGCGTTAGCGCCTACACACCCTTTACTGGAGGATGGGGAATATCGGCCTATTGGAAAAGGATTTTTATGTTAATGCCGACTTCTTTTTGGCGCTTGGCAAGCACATGATTTCAATGGATAAGCAGTTCTATGAAAACGATTACCACGTGCGTAACCGCGAAGGCAACTACAATGGTTCGCGTAAACTGTTTGATTATTGGAAGCAACCAGGCGACAATACCGAATTTCCATCGTTGGATTGGGTGCGTCAGGCCAATCACCAAAGCACCTATCTCGACTCTAAGATGCTGGAAAACGCCTCGTTTATGCGCCTTAAAAACTTTACATTGGGCTATGATATCCCTCGAAAGAGCCTCGGAAAGCAGAACATTGTGCGCTCGGCAAAAGTGTTTTTTTACTGGTCGTAACTTGCTAACATTTACTAAATTCCGCGGTATCGACCCCGAAGTAAACCGTAATGTTTCGTATGGCGTTAATCCCAACACCAAGCAAATGAGCGTGGGTGTGGAGATTGGACTCTAACAACTCACACAACAATGAACACGAATATGAAAAACAACGAAGATATTTTTATGGACACTCGCGCTCGCAGCCATGCTCCAAAGGGTGCAATCTCGACCGCGAACCAGCCGACTATATAGACTATAACAGCGCTTATCTCAACATGCAAGACGCCGCTAAATGGGATAATGGCATCTATTCAACACTTCGCGGCAAGTTTGGTGGCGGGTATGTGCTGCCACAAGAGGCACAAGCCGACATGTTAAACGCACACGCCGCCTTTGGAAACCTTTATGGTGAGTTCCACGGATGGAAGGTTTTGCCCGAAAGTAACGTGCTGCAAGAAATCTACCACTCGTATTATTCGGCTCTAGTTGATGTCAATGTGGTGATAACCAACCTGCCAAACCTCAATGTTAGCGAAGCAGAAAAAGGCTCTGAAAAAAATCAGTATTTGGGTAACGCTTACTTCGCTAGGGCCTTTTTATCACTTTAACTTGGCTTTGCGTTGGGGTACTGTTTACGATGCTGCTACGGCCAATAAAGACCTCGGAGTGGTGCTGGCGCTGGTGCCAGGCGACCTGAATAAGCCCAAACGAGCCACTAATGAGCAAACCTATAAACAGATTTTTAGACGACCTCAACGTGGCCGAAACATTGCTGTCTGGCGTTGAAACCAAGGTGGGCAACAGCGAAATAAGTGCCGATGCCGTGCGAGCACTTCGCGCTCGTGTGTATCTTTATATGGGCAATATGGACAAAGCTTATCAAGAAGCAAAAGCAATTGGTAGACCAAAACACTTATCCGCTTATTGCTCCTTACGTGTCTACACTCAACAGTGAGGGCAAAATCAATCCTCAAGAGGATGCTTTTGCACAGATGTGGTTTTATGATAAGGGTACAGAACAGATATGGCAACCCTACGTAGCAAAAAGAAAACGAAGTGCCAACAGTAACTCCTCTCTATGGCGCCGACCTCTCTACAACTACTTATTGGGATGAAAGTAATCGTTCGAGTATGGTAGGCGACTACAATAAACCGCCCTATGTACCAACGCGCGAGGTGATAAACGACCTCTTTGCAAGTGAAACCGACCATCGCGCACTGGCACTTTTCGAGTTTGTTAATACCACGGTGAACGATAAAAAAACGCATCAACGCAGCTCTATGTTGTGTCTAAGTTCAAAGGCAATCCCAGCTATTCCACCCTCAATTCCACACATTGGGGAGGCTATGTTCCTAACGGCAATCAGGCTCCTAAGCCTTTCCGCATTGCCGAACAATACCTCATCGTGGCCGAAGCTGCTTATAACTTGGGTAATGTAGCCGATGCTCAATACTATCTTAACATGCTAAGAGACTCGCGAGGAGTGCCCACTACCAATGCAACGGGCAACGAATTGTACGAAGAAATCAAAAGCGAACGTGCGCGCGAATTGGCTTTTGAGGGCTTCCGTCTTTGGGATTTGCGACGATGGAAACAAGGCTTTAGCAAGCGTTCGTACCAAGGTGCGCAAGGTTATTACCAAGTTCCAGCCTCCTTCTATGCTGAAGGCTTTAGAGTAAATATTGCTCCAGACAATAAGATGTTTGTGTGGCCGTTCCCCGAAAACGAAGTAAGAATAAACCCCAACATCGTACAAAATCCTTGATGTGATAAGCAATGAGACATAAGCAAACAAAAAAACACAAACGCTATGTATAAGAAAATAAAATTATGCGCGCTGCTCATCGTGGCATTGTTGGCTGGCGCATGCCAAAAAGATCTCATCTTGGGCGGCACCGAAAGCATCGTTCAAGGCGAGGCACAGACCTTTACACTCAAGCAAGAGGGCGAAACTAAGGCCGTGAATATGGCCACACTTGGCGACGAATGGCAAGTGGAAATGGGCTCTTACGGTGCTTGGCTCACTGCAAAGAAGGTGGGACAAACGCTCGAACTCACCGCCACAGCCAACGATGGCGCTGAAGAACGTCGTGCCGAAGTGGTGATTAACACGCCCAATGGTAAACAAATGTTCGATATTACGCAGTTTGGCACCGACCCCTTCATCGCTGTTGAGGGTAGCAATGGCACGGCAATCTTCAACCATGAAGCGCATTCGGGCGTTGAACTAAATGTTATTTCTAACTCGGATAATTGGCGAGTGCAACAGGTGGACAAGCAAAATAATAGCTGGTTAACCTATGACGTCGACCTCAAACAACGTAAGTTGAGGCTTAACCTCACCGCTATCGAACGCAATAGCGCGTGGGCACAGACCAGTAGAACCGAGAAACTGTTTCTCTCTAACGGCAATAAGCACTTCTACTCAACGTAACTCAAAACGGATTTGTGCAGTTCCAAATGCCTGTTTGGGACATCGAGAACTTTGATTTGGCACGCGTCACCGAGCTTGAAGCACAAAAGAAACAACAGCCGCGATAAAAACTTTCGAGATTGATTCGCTCATGCCTTTCAAGGAAGATAGGGATAAAATATACTACGCTTTCCACTCTCCAGGCGAACAATCACCGCGAATTTTCTATATGCCTAACTACGAAAGCAAGAAGATTTACAATGCTTGGCTCAAAGCTCCTAAGGGTCAAACCTTCCAAAAGAGTCTTTCGACCCCTGGTTAAAAGCAAAAACAACTTTAAGCTTGGCAACAAACAGCGAGACGAAACCGAAACACAATACTATTGTGAAGAAGAAAACGTAACCCGCTTGATGCATGTTTACAACGACCCCAACAACTTTAAAATGTATGGAGGCATTTATAAAAGTGCCTGTATGAAGTATGTTGTGTCTTCTAATAGTATGATTGTGGGCAGCAATGGCCGTGCAACTTGCTTCCCTGTGTTCAATTCTAGTCGTTTACACAATAAGAATTTCAAACTTCAAGAGGTGATTGAATTTGAGAAGAAGCGTGGAATGAAACCCGACTTCAACAACGAATTCAACGATGAGAAAATCACAACCACCACCGAAGACCCACTTTGTCGATACTCACGCCTGCTTTTCGTTCCCGAGAATGCTAGCTACGAACCCGGCTCGCTGGCTAATGTAACTTATTATTTCAACTGGCAAGGAGCCACACCCGAAGACTTAGATGCGGGTTTGGTACCCGATGTTGAACTCAGTGGTACTGTTGGCTTATGTCATGTGTTCTATATGGGTGGCGATATCCTATATAAACGCGAACTAGAAGGCACGCCTGGCGTGTACGAATGGTACACTTACACCTTGCCCGTTAGCACTAGAAACGTTATCGAAGATAAGGGGTACACCTATTTCCGCGGTGATGATAATGGCTTTGTTACTTTCTTCCGTGGTGAGGAAGACCTCATCGACATGCGCCCACAGCAAACAAGAACGGTCATTACTTATTATAAGAGTAAGCACTATGTAGACCAAATCAAGAAGACTCTCAATCTCTAGACCCTTATTCAATGAAAAAGTTCAATAATAAATATGCTTTGGCAGCCTGCATTACGTTGGCCGTTGGCCTCTTCTCGGCTTGCAACGACGACTTGCTTTCGGGGCAAACCAACCCCAATGCTGCACAAAATTCAGACAATGATGCCTTTCCTTGGCAACCAGGATTGGCCTTTATTAAGCTGAAAGCTAACGTTTCGCCTAGCACGCGTGCTGCAACGCAGAGTGTAACACGCGCTAAAGTGTTCGATAACTCGAATGTAAAGGTGGAACAGGTGTTTGATATGACCAACGATTATGCCAACCTTAAACGGGCTAGAGGCCCTCGATAGATGGTTCGTTGTGAAGTTTGATAGCACCAAAAATGTTGAAGATGTAATCAACGAACTACGCCACGACCCCGCCATTGAGAAGGTTCATGGCAATGTTCAGGTTGCTCCTGCTAAGGTGAAATACACCTCGGCCACGCGCAGTCCCATCTCTCCACGCCGACTAAGACCGGCTAACGATGGTACTGGCTATCTGGGTTTCACCGATCCCTACCTGAAATACCAGTGGCATTACACCACTACCAACAGCGTATATGCCACCTTTTAAGCCGGGTGCCGACATCAATCTCTTCTCGGCTTGGCAAAAAGAAACGGGCGATCCCAATGTGGTTGTGGCGGTAATGGACTCGGGTATCGACTTCGAACACGAAGACTTGGCTGCTTCGGCATGGCAAGGTGTTGACCCTTCTACGGGTGCTACCATCCACGGACGCAACTTCTATGCGGCCGAAACAGGCAATGGCGACCCCAATGTGATTATTCCTGGAGGGCACGGCACGCACGTTGCAGGAACTATTGCCGCACGAAACAACAACGGAACAGGTGTTTGTGGCGTGGCTGGTGGTAACGGTGATGCCAACTCGGGCGTGCGATTGATGAGCTGCGAAATATACGGACGCGATGGATATAACCAAACGGCATCTACTGCTTACATCGTGAAAGCTTTCGAATTTGCTGCCGAAAATGGTGCTTCGGTTTGCAATTGCTCGTGGGGTTACGCCTTCGACCGCAACAAATATCTTAACAACGAGCATTTTCAAAACATCTTTAAAAAGCAGTTCGACTTGCTTAAAGAGGGCATCGGCTATTTTACTGACATCGCTGGATGCGACCCTCAAGGCAACAAAAAACCTGGTGCTTACATGAAAGGTGGACTGGTGGTCTTTGCTTCGGGTAACGATTCGCAATACGATATCGACATGATCCCTGCTTGTTATCCGCGAGTAATGGCCGTGGGTGCATTTAATAGTATGGGCGTTCCCACCGACTATATGGATAAAGGCACATGGGTAGACTTGCTTGCACCTGGTGGTACCACCAACGCGGGAGAGGTTACAAAGGGCGTTTTGAGCACTGTGCCCGCCAATTTCTACCAACTTACCACGGGCGAATACCCCAATACCGACTTTACTTTTGCCCACCGACTACAATTATGCCTACGCTCAAGGCACGTCGATGGCTGCTCCACACGTATCGGGTGTGGCTGCTTTGGTGGTGTCTAAGTTTGGTAAAGACAATCCCAACTTCACAAGCGAAGACCTTCGTAACCGACTAATGGGGGCCGTAAAGACCAACAGTCCCTATGCTGTTAAGACCGATGCCAACCTCGCAGGTAAAATGGGCGTGGGATATATTGATGCCGATTTCGCTCTTTCAGACCCCGAAACGCTGAAGCCCGAAACGCCTGTGCTTAGCGTTACGGATTGGTCTGCAGATGCTACTCGTGGATATTACGATGCTCAAATCACATGGAACGTCACCGCCGATGACGATGCTCTGAACGCCGAACGCACTGCATTTGCCTCATGATATATGGCTATATAAAAAGGCTGATATGATCAATCCCGTGCTAAAGGTTACGCGTTATTCGTATGATATGACTGTGGGAACGCAGATGCAGCACGATTTCAATGGACTTGAAACGGGGGTTGACTATGTTGTGAAGATGGTTGCACGCGACCGCTTTAACAATCTCTCGCCCGAAGTGGTGGCTAATTTCACCACCCGACTGGAACCATGCCCCTGTGTTTGGGGCTACTATTGGCGACACGCTGCGCCTACTCGACACGCAACCTTACTTCCATAAGGTGCTACCTGTGAACGATGAGGATGGACATACTTGGATTTACAACACCACCGAACTGCCACGAGGCGTTGAATTTAAAACGTGTGGGCAATGCATCTCGATTTGCTTATCAAGGTGGATAAAGCGGGCTTGTACAGCTTTTGATGTTACGCTTACCGACCAATTGGGTGGTCAAACGCTTCAGAAATTTGTGTATAAGGTGGTGGCTCACACTGCACCGCAACTTGTTAACACGCTGAGCGATGTGTCGCTTTTCGAACAAGGCGATGCCGCCCAAATCAATTTGGCCAACGTTTTTAACTCTATGAGTGGCGCCGAACTGCAATTCACTGCCTCGTCTAGCAACGAAGGGGTGGTGAAGGCCTCCAACAAAGCGGGATCGCAACTCATTCTTGAGTCGGGCAAAAGGGGGGTTGCAACCATTACCATAACGGCCATCGACGGTGGCAAACGTAGCTCCACCACGCTGCAAGTGCGTGTAACCGATAGCAATGCACCCGATGTGCACGCCATCTATCCCATACCAGCGCACAGCTATCTCAAGGCGCTGATGCGTAGCAATGTGGCACAAGTGCAGGTTATTGTAACCTCTCTTCGTGGTGAAAAACTCATCGACGAAACGCTAACGCCCAATGCCACCACGAAAGAAGTTACATTGGGCATCGACCGCCTTGCGCCTGGCACCTATTACCTGCTGCTCAAAAACCGAGCGCATAACAAGCAAAACATACTTTCATTAAGAAATAATAGCACGCTATGAACAAGATATCTATGGCACTTATCACACTGGGCACTTGCCTGGCAATGGAGGTAACGGCGCAAAGTCGCATTCTTCCTGTGCTCGAAGCCACACCCGATGCGCGCAGTGCAGCGATGGGTGGAACCCTACTTGGCCATGCCAATCAGATGCATATTTACGCTAATCCGGCTGCACTTGCCTTTAGCGACCAGCGTTTTGTGGCTGATGCTTCGCTCGAAGTACAACCTAAAACCGATGACGGCCGACTGATGCAGTATAATTTTGCTGCTGGTTATCGCTTTGCTAATCGTTCGGCGCTGATGGCTGGTATGCGTTATCTTGGTGGACTCACCGTTCCGGCCGTTAATGCCGTGGGCACCACGGCCAGTGTTTCGCCCCTACGACGTAACGCTCGACCTGGGTTATGCTTTCTCTGTAACGTCTCAAGTGGCAGTGTATGCCACGGCAACCTATGCGCATGCGCATGTTGCTACTAGTGCCAACGCTTTGGCTTTCTCGCTGGGAGCGGCATTTCAGCAACCATTTTCTGTGGCTAAGAACATGCCTAGCGTGCTAAACCTGGGCGTGAGACTGCTGGATTTTGGCAAGTCGGTGAAGTTTAACGATACGGGGGTGCCTCAAAGTCTGCCCACTTCGTTGGTGGCTGGGGGCGATTGGCTGGTGACTGTTGCGCCTAAGCACAACCTAACTTATGCGCTTTCGTGCCGATATTTCACCCCAAAAGATGCTCATGAGACGCTCGTTGGTACTGGCCTGGATTACACCTACAACCAATTGGTGTCTGCACGAGTGGGTTATCAGTTTGCCAACAAGGGCTCTAATGCGCTTACTGTTGGTGCTAGTGGCCAACTTAAAGGCTTTAAACTCAACTTGGCTTATCATCATGCATTTGCCGAATATGGTGTTGATGCGTTGATGGTTGGCGTGGGTTATGCTTTTTAGTATGACTTTTCTTTAAACTTAGTGTGGCTGGGCACGAATAAATACTTTGCCCGCACCTTTTTTAAAGGCTGAATTCCTATATGGGGTTCAGCCTTTTTTCATGGTTTTTTGCTCATAATCTATGGCCTATATGCCTTATTTATCTCGGTAGAATGCATGGTTGTGTGCGAGGGTTTAACGCCACAACCTACCAATGGTTGTAAGGGTTAGCTACGAATGTTGCTATAAATATGGGGTTTTACCGAAATATATTAAGACGCTACGGTGGATTAGCTAATCTGTTTGTTGTTATAATATTGTTAAAAGGAGTAGCAAAACTTTACAAAACATGCTCTTCGTACCAAGTCATTCTAGAGAAAAATAAATGCTTTATAGCATGCATTCTAGTCCAAATTTCGGCATTTTATTTTTATTTTACATCGTTTTTTTGAGTGCCAAACTGCAATTTAGTAGCATGTAGCCTTTCTATTTGTTGCCCCAGCACCAATTTTTTAACAGCGCTAAAAACAGCTTTTAGTAGGCTAAAAAAAGTAAGTTTTTAAGACCGTTTTTACCTCAAATTGGGGTTGTTTGTTTCTTGTTCGTTAAATGTATATACATCCTTAATGAGTAAAAATAATGCATTTCTGTTTGCGTTTTCTAGCATTTTTACCTTGCGTTTTGCTGCATTTAGCCTTGCGTTTTGCTAGAGTTAGCCTTTGCGTTTAGTAGGAGTTAGCACTGCGTTTTTGCTGCAAATAGCCTTGTGTTTTGCTGCAAATAGCCTATTTTAACTGTTGAAATTGCGTCTTTCTGTAAGAATATGCGTTTTGTTGACCAACGTTAATGCAACTTTTTGATGGGTGAAAAAACCTTCGCGAGAATTGAATATTTGCCAACGAGTTTGAAGTTGGTGCGTAAAAAGTGAGCTATTGGTGTTAAAATTTGCGCTAAATATTTTACATTTTGATTTTCGCCTTTTACGTGGGCTTGCGTTACATTGGTTGGTTGTTGTTGAGATTGGTTGAGTACTTGTTGGGGGGTGGTTGTTGCGTTGTTGCGAATGTTTTGCGTGTTTGTTGTAAATGATGCGGACTTTATGGTGACAATGCCAGCGCATTGTTGTCGATAACTAATCGAAATCAGTGCACAACACAACGCAACGGGGGATGGTGAAAAATAGTGTTGAAAGCGCTAACAACATATAAGGCTTAGACATAGACCCAACAACAAGTTGAAAGGGCCAAATATTGTACAAATATAAAATGCATAATTCTAAACAAGACAAATCAGGCGTTAGACCGCTTGTGCTCTGTTTTATCTTGCATTCATTGCTTCCAATCTCTCTTTATTTTCAGTTGGCATCTTGTACGTCTTATCCTTTTTGCGAAACGCACTCAGTCTTCAATAATAAGACAGTTAATATGCTCAACAAGCAAGCAAAAACAAGACGGCACTAACAACAGATTTGGGATAAAAAAAGAGGAGTTTTTATCCTAGTAATAATCTTACTAAAATATAAACTCCTCTCGGCGATAAAGTTATTATTTATAGCTTATCGCATTGGTCGAGCCACATTTGGGCCGTTGCATCGCTAGGCATGCGCCAGTCGCCACGCGGACTAAGGCTAACGCTACCCACTTTAGGCCCATCGGGTAGGCACGAACGCTTGAATTGCTGCGTAAAGAAGCGGCGCATAAACACCCCTAGCCAATGCTTTATCTCGTCATCGGTGTATTGATTGGCACGCTGTTGGGGTGCAGCAAAGGCGTGACGAGCCATGAGATAGAGGCGTTGGGGCGTGAAACCGTGGCGTAGGAAGTGGTAGATAAAGAAGTCGTGCAACTCGTAGGGGCCAACCAAGTCTTCGGTTTTCTGCTTGATATTACCAGCTTCGTCGGCCGGAATAAGTTCGGGCGAGATGGGTGTATCGATGATATCGTAGAGTGTGGTGCGCGTTTCGTCGTTGTGCATGGTTTGCGCCACATGGCGCACCAGGTGCCTAATGAGGGTTTTGGGTATGCTAACGTTCACGGCATACATGCTCATGTGGTCGCCATTGTATGTGGCCCAGCCCAGCGCCAGTTCAGAAAGGTCGCCCGTTCCCACAACAATACCGCCCTCTTTATTCCCTAGGTCCATCAATATTTGTGTGCGTTCGCGTGCCTGTCCGTTTTCGTACACCACATCGTGCACGGCCATGTCGTGGCCAATGTCTTCAAAATGTTGCGTAACACTCTTGGCAATATTTATTTCGCGTGTGGTAATTCCCAATTGGCTCATCAGGTCGATGGCGTTGCGATAGGTGCGATTGGTGGTGCCAAAACCTGGCATTGTGACGCCCACAATGCCCTTGCGCGACAGGCCAAGTTTGTCGAACGTGCGCACACATACGAGCAGAGCCAGCGTGGAGTCTAGTCCGCCACTGATGCCAAGCACCACTTTAGAGGCGTGGATGTGCTTTAGACGTTGGGCTAAGCCAGAGACTTGAATGTTGAAAATCTCTTCGCAGCTATCGTTCATCATCTCGTTAAGTGGCACAAAGGGTAGGGGATTGATGGCCCGTTGCAGTGTAAAGGGCCTATTGTGTATGGGTGCAAAGGCCTTGTGCAGCAATGCCGTGTGGCCATGTTGAGCATTGACGTAGGTGCTATTGGTGCGGCGTTCGGCCCTCAGTTTAAAGATGTCGATGTCGGTAACCACCATTTGCGGTTCGAAAACAAAGCGTTGGTTTTGTGCAAGCAGCTTTCCGTTTTCGTAAACCATGGCATTTCCATAAACCAGGTCTTGTGTGCTTTTCGCCAAAGCCACATCCGCTGTACACATAGCCAGCCATGGTGCGCGCACTTTGCTGTGCAAGCAGACTTTTAAGATAGTTGTGTTTACCAATAAGTTCGTCGCTCGCCGAAAGGTTGCACACAATGTCGGCGCCAGCAAGTGCCAAATAAGTGCCAGGAGGATTGGGTGCCCACACGTCTTCGCATATTTCAACGCTAAATTTCACGCCATCGGCGGTTACGAATATCTGACTTTGAGCTGTGAGCAGCGCCTCTTGTCCAGCGTAGCAGATGGAAGTGTCGTTAAGATGGTGAGTGGAGGCAAACCATCTTTTTTTCGTAGAACTCGCTATAATTGGGCAAATAGGTTTTTAGGAACGATGCCCAGGATGTGCCCACGCTGAAACACCACGGCGCAATTAAGTAGGATGCTGTCTACCGCCACAGGCACACCCACCACCGAAATAACGTCGAGCGCCTTGGTGTTGGCCACCAATGAGCGCACAGCCACTTCGGCTTGTTCGATTAAAAAGTTGTTGAGCGAAGAGGTCTTGACAGGTGTAACCTGTGATACCCAGTTCGGGAAACACCACAATCTCGGCCCCTTGTTCTTCAGCTTGTAGTATTTGCGCCTCTGTTTGTTGGGCGTTAAAATGGCAATCGGCCACCTTTACGGCTGGAATAGCTGCCGCCACTTTGATATATCCGTGTTGCATGACTTTATTTTTGATGAGTAAAGGAGTTTTGATATTTAGGGGAAAGCTCAATTAGGGGTTTAGTGTGGAAAATAACTCGCCTTATAGCTTTACCAAAGTGGCGCCATAGCCATATTCTTGGAACGAAGCATCCTGATAAGTGCAGTGTTTGAAGTTGCGGTTAAGTTCGTTGATGATGGCCTTTCTCAACACACCTTCGCCCTTACCATGAATAAACACGATTTTAAGTCCACGTTCGGCAGCATGCTCTTTTAAGCGTTCGGCGGAACACTTCAAGCTCGATATTGCAGAATATCCATTGAATTCATGCCTTGAGTAGTTTCCAAAATCTCGTGCGCATGAAGGTCAACCACCAGTGGTTCGTTGGGTTTGCGGTCGCCATGAGCAGTTTTTGCAGATGCAGCAGCAAAGTTTTTAGACGAATTAGCATCGTGTTTCATCTTTTGAAGAGCCGCTTTAGAGAGCATTTCAAGCTTCAGTTTATCGGCATCAATTTGTTCGATGGGTGTCTCAGCAGGTTCGTCTCCCTCTACGATGGTGTAGAGCATGGCAGGTTGGTCGTAAAAAGGAGACTCGGCAAAGAGATGTTGTTTGAAGAGCTTCAGCGGTTCGATGTGCAATTTAGCATCGATAACAGGTTTGCGCACATAGCTTTTTTTGTCTTTTGAAAGCGATAGCTTGGAAAGCCACTTGTTGCAAGCTGTTATAGTCTTCGGAGGTAATGGTGTCGAGTTTCAGTTTAGTGTTAGGTTCCATTTCGCCCTCGTGGCGTAGCGTCCAGCTTTCTCCTTCGGCTGTGGCAAAGGTGTAATGCAGGTAATAATTGCTGTCGTTAACCAATTCGAGATTCATCTTGGTTTGACTAAGTTGTTGTGTATTATCGGGCACAAAGGCCAGATACACGTTTAAGCTGTTGCCCCCTGCGCGCTCTTCAACCGGTTTACGAAACGTGATCCTCATTATCCGAAGGGTCGGTTTCGTATTCAGAGTCAGTGTTATCGGCAGCGTTTTTCGTATCCGCCACCAGCAGCGCCTTGATAGACTGCTTGCCGGGTGCATCCTGTTGTGTGGAGTTGGGTTTGGATTGAGTAGCAGCCGAGGAGGTTCGTCCTTGTTTGCGGTCTAACTCTTCGTCTACCACAACCACCTCGTTAATGCTCATGGGAATTTCAAAACCATCGGCATCTTGCACCAGAACGATGTTTTTTTCCTTGGAAACCAGCCACGATGCCGCCCCCGTTTCGCTTAGAAATCTTACTTTATCACCTTTTTTTCATTGTTTTGCTGTTGTTGTTAGGGTATGAGAATGCTGCTATCGCCATAGCTTAAGAAGCGGAAATCGTTGTCAAGTGCATATCGATAAATGTCTTTCCATTTGCCACCCACAAAGGCACTAACCAGTAAAAGCAGCGTGCTTTGTGGCTGGTGAAAATTGGTTACCAGGCGTTTAACAATTTTATAGTTGTAACCAGGTGCGATGATAATCTGCGTGCTTGAGTGGAGCGTAGGCAGATTGTTGCGTTGCATGTAGGCAATGAGTTGGCCAATGGCTTCAGCCGGTTCAATATTGATGGCAGTAGGCGCATAGGGTTCCCATTGATTGACGTGCAGTTTTTCGAGAGCAATGTTGGCATCAGCCATTACCTTACATCCCATGTAGTACAAGCTTTCGAGTGTTCGCACGCTGGTGGTGCCCACAGCAATGGCTTCGCAATTGTGTTTGAGCAGTTTTTCGAGGGTGGAAAGGCGCACACTACATATTCGGTGTGCATGGCATGACCTTCGATTTCGTCGCTTTTAACGGGTTTGAAGGTGCCAGCGCCAACGTGAAGAGTAAGTTCTTCGCGGTCTATGCCATGCTGGTCGATATCAGAAAGCACCCTTTGGGTGAAGTGTAAGCCCGCAGTAGGTGCAGCCACCGAACCTTTAATTTTGGAGTAAACGGTTTGGTAAGTGGTTTTATCGCTCTCTTGTGTGTTGCGGTTGAGATAAGGAGGGATGGGCAGCTCGCCCACTTTGTCGATGAGTTCGGCAAAAGAAAGCTTATCGGCTCCCGTCCATTTGAAGTCTCATTTTCAACGCCGTGTCGCACGAAAGGTCGCGTTCGGCTGTTAGTGTTACGGGAGGTTGTCCTGGTATATCCACGATAGTGGTGAGTGCACCCATCTTCCATTTCTTGAGATTTCCCACCATGCAATACCACGAACAGGCGTTAGTGGTTTGGAACATCTGTTCGTAATCGGCAGGCAAAGCAGGTTCGAGAAGGAATATTTCAATAAGCGAACCTGTGTCTTTTTCTAAAATGAAGTCGCGCTTGTATAACCTTGGTGTTGTTGAAAACCATGAGTGCGCCTTGCGGAAGATAGCGTGTGATGTTGGTAAACACGTCTTGCGAAATGTCACCATGATTGTAAACAAGCAGCTTACTTTGGTCGCGTTGGGGCAAAGGAAACTTTGCGATGCGCTCATCGGGTAAGTCGTAGTTATAGTCTTTTATCCTGATATGTTTTGTATCCATTGTTATGTATTGAAAAATACTATATATGATGACGACGCCAATCCATAGCGCCATGATGTAGAGCAGCTTGGCGATGTCGGCCTGGAGATAGCTTGCGGCGGTGGTTTGAGATGTTTGTTGGGTGCGGGGTAGGCCTAATGGTTTTCCAAAAACGACGATAAACGGCATAGGCCGACCATCCCACGAGGGCGCCCCAAAGCAGTCCGAAGAAAATGTCTGAGGGGTAGTGGAGACCCAAATAAAGGCGTGTCCAACAGTTAATAGCCGACCACGAAACAAGCATCACAGACAAAGAACGGCTCTTGATGAGCAAACTGAGGTAGACAGCCAATGAGAAAGTGTTGGCGGCATGGGCCGAAAAAGCTGTATTGACTGCCACGCATGCCGTTAACCACTGCGATGGTGTGCTTTATGAGCGGGTCTTGGCTGGGTCGCAAACGAGCAAAGAGGGGCTTGATGATGAGTTCTACCGACACTTACCACAACAACAGCAAGCACCGCACATCCTATGGCGAGGAATATTTGGGGGCATGGTGTCGTTGTTTTTTTAATAATTACGAAGACGAGTGCCAAGTAAAGAGGTATCCATGTAAAGCCCGACGTGAGGTTTTGAGCTAGCGCGTCAATGAAGAGCGAGTTGCTCCCGTTGAACCAAGCAAGCACTGCTCGGTCTATTTCCAATAGTTGGGTGAGGTTCATTTTTTTCTTTTTCTGTGGCCTTTTATTGATGACTGTTTTGTTGTTGATGATGCTTGCCACTGTTGCGGCTGGTGTTTGCAGTTATTGCGATTGGTGTTAGCCACTGTTGTGGCTGGTGTTAGCCGTTATTGCGACTGGTGATAGCACTGGCAAAGCTGGGATTTTATTGGGGTGGCGCCTATTGTTAGTTTGCTATGGCCTGCATTTGTGCCCTCCCTATTATATAAGGTGTAGTTGCAATAGCAGAAAATGGGTGGCCACATTGTAGCCCAATGCATAGTCAAGAAGATGAGTTAGTGTGGAGATGACTACACCTTATATATATATAAGCGCACCAGAAGTGATGGCTAAGGGGTGCAAATGCAGTGGCAATTTGCATCCCCGTGTATTTTATAAAGTGCAGAGAACTCGCCAACAGCAAGCACCGCGCAGTGCAACGAGCACCACTAGCAAGCATGCTAACCACGTTTTTACACCCTAAATTTCTTCAACAGCGTCTTGTTCAATCCACCCTTCGCGTCCATCGGCCAGCTTAACGCCAATCCATCCCTTGATAGAGCGGTCGGTAATGTCAACCCTTGTGCCTTCGTGTAGCACAGCTTCATCGGCTCCCGAGCGGATGGGTGTCTTCTTTAAGTTGGTAGACGGCGCTATGATTATAGCCCCTTCCTTATTGGTTAAGGCATTTTTGGTACATAGCGAAGACCGTACACAAGATGAAGAGTACACCAAAGGCGATGGAAGAGACAAAGCCAACCTTTCTAATGGCGATGCGCGAGTTGAAGAAATACAACAAGATGCAGCATCCCAAGAGCGCAATAGCCGCCAAAGCCATAGAGCCCCATCCGTCTACAGTGGTGAGATTGGCCATGGATCGACACCAAGTAACGAAGAACATTTCATCGGGTTCGGCCACCTTGTCGATGGTCTTACCCCGTGCAAACTGCAAATTAAACCTTATACTTCTGTTTCCTGGGTTTATTAACGCAGCTCTTTCGTAGGCCAAAATGGCTTGAGGAATGCTATCCGAACGAAAAATAGGCATTGCCTAAGTTGTAATACAGCTCGGCCGATGGCATTTTTTTGAGTAGCTGTTTATAGTCGGCGATTGCCTGTTGATAGTTTCCGCGCTTGTATTCTTGGTCGGCCGAGGCTTTAGTTTGTGCGTTGGCCGTTATTGATAGCGTGCAAAAATAGCAGCGCGAGCAGCATCAAGCTCCCTTTTTTATTCGATTTCATAGTGGCTTCGATGTCCATGATGGCTTTAACGGCCATCTGATAGGTTTTGTTCATGTTGCCTTGCGAGTCGCCAGGTGCATAACGTTCGAACTCGCATTCATCGATAGCAGCGATAAAACTGTCGATGGTTTCGGTGTTAACGGCTCGTCGTTTGAGCATTTCGGCTATGTTTTCGCGGGTGAGTTGCTCGGCCGAGATGCCCAGTTTGTCGCTAACATATCCCCAAAGGGCATGCAGCACCTCATCGTAGAAATCGTTTTGCTTCCCTTCCTCCATTAGTCTTTCAGCCAATTTCAGTCGGCGAGCAGCCACCTTGTTTGCTTTAGAACCGCGCAGTCGGCGTGAGTCTGAATTAATCTCTTGTCTTTGACGGAGCACAAAGAAGGCAATGACTGTGGCAGCCACGATGATAAAAAAAGCAGCAAATACCACAGCATGGAGGTGAAGAACATGTTGTCTTGCTTAATCATCACGGCAGGTCCCTGCATGATGGGGCGTATATCTTTTGTTTTTGTTCGTCTTCGAACTTACTCATTTCCGAACTCGTACCAGTTCCTTTCTCTATTTTTAGTGAGAAAGCTTGAGTGCGAATAGTGCGGTATTGTTGCGTTTTGGTGTCGTAGAATACAAACTCTGTGGGTGGAATTTCGTATTTTCCGATTTGTTGTGGCACGGCCAAGTAGTCGTAAATCATATTACCCTCAATGCCATTAGTGGTAAGTTGGGTTTTATCGGTAATCTTAACGTCGTACTTGTCGAAGCTTTTTGGGGAAGTTAACCACTGGCGCTTTAAGCAGTTTTTAGGTTTCCCAAGCCACTCACAACGATGCGTAGGTTGAGCGGTTCGCCTGTTTTTACATCCTTTTTGTTGAGTTGTGCCGAGATGGTGAAGTTGCCAACGCCACCCGAGAAGTTAGCAGGGCGAGCGGGCAGAGGGTCTACTTGTAGCGTTAAACCAGGAGCTTCGATTTCTTTTTCACTTCAACATAGCCCGAACCGCCATTGAAGATAGCTTCAAAGGGGTCGACGCTGCGGTTTCTTTGTACCACGATGCCATCAAACTTGATGCTGGGAATCTTGAGTTCGCCACTCATCTGTGGGTACATCACGTATTGACTCCAGGTAACACATTTATAGTTTTTGCCGTTAAGTCTTTCAAGATGGAAGCTTTTTTGCGTGGGAAGTTTCACTTCTTGTGTGTGAAAGCCATTGAGGTCGGGCATTTTACCATTGAGTTGTGTTAACTCCACGAGGCTATATACCTTATACGATAGCAGAACGGGTTCTTGTTCGCGCACTCTTTGTTTGCTTGCACTCACTTTAATAAAGAGGTCACTGCCCGAAATGTTTGTACCAGCAGTGCGCACAGGGTCGCTTTCGTCGCTTTCGTGCATTTTTGGAGCACCGTTGGCATTGGGTTTAGCCGTGCCCACGACATTAATTTTAAGTGCAGGCGACACCACAGTCTTGCCTCTAACCACTGCTTTGGCCGGTGAAATGGTGTAAGAACCATTCTTTGTGGCGTAGAGCGTGAGGGTATAAGTTATTGACGAACTAGAGCTAGTGTGGCCGTTAGTCATTTGATAACTTGATTGCGATGAGGTATAAGGGCCAGCAATCACCTCTATTCCCGCTGGAATGTTACCCGCTTTAAAGTCGTCTACGTCTTGTGTGTTGATGGTATAAGCTATTCGGAAGTTCTCTCCGGCGGCCACAGTCGAAGGAGCCGACACCGTAAGGCGTTGAGCTGCCCCAATCGTGATGTGGGTTATGGCCAGCATTAATAGGATAATTCTTTTTCATTCGCTTCATAGAACCATTTGTTTTTTAGATGTATGTGGTTAACATCGTTGTTACCAGTTTTTTTCTCAACCGTTCTTCTCGACGGCTGTTGCGTTGCCTTCTTCAGTCTTTGCTGAGTGGCTTTCTCGTCTTGTATGGCAGCGTTGAGCAGTTGTTCAGCGTTTTCCTTACTCATTTGTTCTTTGGGTTTGGGTTGCTGTTTCTCTTTTTGTTTTTGCTCTTTTTGCTGTTCTTTTTGTTGTTGTTGCTGTTGTTGTTTCTGTTGTTCCTTATTGTTTTTGTTCAAACGTTTACACAGAGCTAGGTTATAGCGCGTTTCGTTGTCATTGGGATTATTGCGCAAGGCTTCTTCATAGGCTTTTAATGGCGTCGCCATATAGCTGATGGCGTTGGCAGATGGTGCCTATGTTGTGGTAAGCCATAGCCTTACGAGTTTTGTTTGCCTCCATTTTACCTGCGTTTTTCAAGTTGAACAATGGCTGCCGAGTCTTTTTGCTGCATCATCAACGCATTACCCAGGTTGTAAACCGCGTGTGCATTGCTTCCGTTTTGCGACATAGCTTTGCGGTATTCCACTTCTGCTTTAGGGTAGTTTTGGTTGCGATAGAGTTTGTTTCCTGTTCTGATAAAGTGTCTGTCGCTTTGTGCAAAGGCCAATGTGGGCACAATGAGCAGCAGCAACATGGCCATTGGTTTTTTTAGAACCAAAGAGATGGATGTTGCGCAGCTTAGGATTTTTTTATATCGAGGATGAGTATTTCGGCAATAAGCAGAATGATAACGATGATACACACGGCTTGGAATTGTTCGCCATATTCGCTATATATCACGGCTTGTGTGTCTGCTCGTTGGAGTTTAGCCAATTCGTCGTTTAGTTTTTTTCTTGTGCGTCGTTGGTGTTATCTACGTGGATATAAGTTCCTTTTCCGGCTTGTGCAATCTCCTTACACATGGTTTCGTTAAGTGCTGTTAGCACAGTTTGTCCGTTGCGGTCGGTGAGATAGCCTCCCTCTTGTAGTGGAATGGGCGCCCCTTTGGTGTTACCAATGCCCAGAATAAACACGCGCACGCCTTTGTCGTTGGCAGCTTTAGCCGCTTCGAGTGCGCCCCCTTCGTGGTCTTCGCCATCTGTTATCACGATAACCGCTTTGCCAATGTCTTTTTGTTGGCTAAAAACTTCTCATCGAAAGATTGATTGCTTTGGCGATGTCTGTGCCTTGCGTGGCCACCAGAGAGGGGTCTATGTTTTGCAAAAACATTTTGGCCGACACGTAATCTGTGGTAATGGGCAACTGCACAAAGGCGTCTCCTGCAAAACACTACGAGTCCAATGCGGTCGTGTGTAAAGTGGTCAACGAGGTTTTCGATAAGCAATTTGCTTTTCTCTAGTCGTGAAGGCACAACGTCTTGAGCCATCATCGAGTTGCTCACGTCGATGGCAATAACGGCTTCAATACCGTTTCTTTTCTCGTGGGTTATTTTCGTTCCCATCTGTGGACGAGCCAACATCACCACCAAAAGGGCAAAGGCGAAAAACGGCTAAGCTTTAGTTTAACCCATGGCCGATAGGCAGAAACATCGGGCATGAGGTCTTTAAGCAGTTCTGGGTCGCCAAAAGCTTTCAGTTGTTTCTTTCGTTTGCGATGGCCTAAGAGGGCTACTAATACCAATACTGGCACTAGTAACAGCAGCCATAGATATATAGGGTCTTCGAATCTAAACATTTCTTTTTCCAGTTAAAATGGGGTTGTATTTTGAGGAGTTTAGGTAACTAGGCATTCTATGAACACTAGGGAAATCAGGGCTCACTAGGGACACTAAAACAACTAGAACCATGCGCAGCTTTGTGGGCGTTGGCCATATTTCTCACTCTTTCACCTTTAAACAGCAAGGCATATTACTCCCCTCTCCCCTTGGAGAGGGGTTGGGGGTGAGGCCTCTTTTACGGTATTCGCCTTAGCACAGTGGTGCGCAGCAGAATTTCAGCGAGCAGCGTAAGGATGGCCAAGATGGCGAAAGGCTGGTAGGCTTCGTAGAGTTTAGAGAACTTCTTAACGCTCATTTTTGATTTCTCCAGCTTGTCGATATCCTTATATATCTGCTTTAATTCTTGGTTATTTGTTGCGCGATAGAAATTACCGTCGGTAGTGGCGGCGATGTCTTTAAGCACTTTGGTGTCTATTTCTACGGGCATATTAACATATTGCACGCCACCAGCCACAGGCATAGGATATCGAGCCACCTTGTTAGTGCCCACGCCGATGGTGTAAACACGTATGCCTAGACTTTTAGCGATGTTGGCACTAGTCATCGGAGAGAGGTCGCCCATGTTGTTCGAACCATCAGTAAGCAGAATTACCACTTTGCTTTTGGCCTTGCTATCTTTAAGACGCGAAACGGCGTTAGCCAGTCCCATGCCAATAGCAGTACCGTCTTGAATCAGTCCTCTGGCAGCAATGTCGGTTCTAACGCTTTGCAACATGTTGAGTAGCGATGTGTGGTCGGTGGTCATTGGGCATTGCGTAAAGGCCTCACCTGCAAAGATTGTCAGACCGATATTGTCGTTTGGTCTGTCTGCAATAAACTCAGCGGCTACTTCTTTAGCGGCCTCCATACGATTAGGTGTGAGGTCTTCGGCCAGCATCGACGTCGAAACGTCCATGGCTAGCATGATATCGATGCCCTCCACTTGCTTGTTACCCCACGAAGTATGCGTTTGTGGTCTGGCCAAGATGATAACGGCCAGCGCAAAAGTGGCACACCTCAGCAGCACAGGCAAGTTCATCAGTCGCATTCGCCAGCTTTTGGGGGCGTAGCGATAGGCCTTTGTGTCGCTCATGCGCAAGGTGGGTTCGCCCCTTTTTTTATAGATGAAGTACCAAAACAAGTATGGTACAAGGAGCGCAAGCAGAAAGAAATATTCTTTGTTAGCAAATTCCATAATGGTATTTATCCTTGAGGTTTGTTAACCCAGCACATCGTAGAGGCTGTAAGCGATGTACACCGCTATGGCCACCACGCAAACGCCGATGGTCCAAATAACAGTTTTGAGTGCCAGTCGTGTTTGTTTTGTACGTTTATCGGCCTCGGTAAGCTCGGGTACGATACGTTCTGTGTCGGGTTGGTTTTCAATCTTGGTCTTGTCGATAAACTCAATAGCGTTAACCAAGTTGAGGTCGTTCTCGTTAATCAGCGTTGCATATTTGGCAAATTTCACCAAGTCGGCTGTTTGGAAAATCTCTTTTAGTTCGTTCATCATTTCCTGATTGCCATTAGCGTTTAGGTGTTCGATGATTTCCGAACTTGTCATTTCCATGGCATTAAAGCCAAAGCGTTCGTTGATATACTGCCTTAGTGCGTCGGTGAGTTGTGTGTAATACTCCTTTTGATTTTCCGATGCGGTCATTCTCTCGGCTTTTATGCGTTCGATGGCCGTCATAGCCTTTTGGTGAGGCAGTATTTTCTTTACTATACGTATGCGTGTGATAACGGGTTTGTTTTTGTTTAAGCCTCACGAAGAGGTAAACGCCCAATGCAGCAAGCAGCAGCATCAGCACGCTTAAGTAGAATATTGACGCCCATGGTTCGTCGGCCCACGAGAAAGGATTGTTCTGAACGTCTTTCGGTGGGAAGAACTGATTGGGGTGAAGCGTGTCTACGTCCATCGTAACCACTTTTAGTGCCAACACGTTAGCTTCGTATTCTTTGTTGTTCACCTTTACTTTCAGTCCAGGTAGCGAGTATAGTTTCTCGTCGAACGAGGTGAGCGTGTAGCTTTTCGTGGTTTTTGCAGTCCATTGTCTAGCTCGGTAGTTTCCTCTTCTGAGGTTTGTAGCACCTCAATACCAGGCACCATGTGTTCCGAGGGTTTAAAGTTGGGGAACACCACCGCTTGCCCTTTTGGGTGCCGTTACAATCAGGTGTAGGTTCGTTTGCTGTCCGATAAAGATGGCGAACGAGTCTATTTTCTGTTCCACAGTTACCTGAGCGTTGGCGACAAGAGCCAATAGCGCGACGATGAGCAGCGTTACTTGTCGTTTAATCATCTGTTTTGTCCTCTTTGCATGAATAAAAAGCATCAGTGCTTTAACATAGTCTTCGTTGGTGGCCACCGACACCCAGTCTACGTTGCTTTGTGCGAACGTGGTCCGAAGTGTGTTCATTCTTTCCGTCCAATAATCGTTGTGTGCCCGTCTTAGTTTAGCACTGGCAGTGTCGATAAACATTTCGTGACCCTGTTTCGGCGTCCATCACCTTCATCAATCCCACGTTGGGTAGCGTCTTTGCACGTTGGTCGTACACCTGAATAGCCACTACATCGTGTTTAGAATTGGCAATTTGCAGTTCTTTTTTTGAAAACTGTTATCAGCGTAAAAGTCGCTCACCACGAATGCGATGCACCTGCGTTTCATTACCCTAGTGAGATATTCGATGGCCGCGGCAACGTTCGTTCGTTTGCTTTCGGGTTTAAAGTCGAGCATCTCGTGAATGATGTACAGGATGTGTTTACGTCCCTTTTTGGGTGGGATGTATTTCTCAATGCGGTCGGAAAAGAAGATAACGCCAATTTTATCGTTGTTTTGTATGGCGCTAAAAGCCAAGATGGCGGCCATCTCGGTGGCCATTTCTCGTTTGGTGCGTTGCGCTGTTCCAAAAGTCGAGCGAGCCACTCACGTCGATGAGAAGCATCACGGTGAGTTCGCGTTCTTCTTCGAACACCTTAACGAAAGGTCGGCGAAAGCGTGCCGTTACGTTCCAATCAATGTCGCGCACGTCGTCGCCAAACTGGTATTCTCGCACCTCCGAGAAAGCCATACCCCTGCCTTTGAAGGCCGAGTGGTATTGTCCCGCGAAGATGTTGCTACTAAGTCCGCGGGTTTTTATTTCAATTTTCCGTACCTGTTTAAACAGTTCGAGCGCATCCATCTTAAGGCACCTCCACCTTATTGATAATTTTGCTTACGATTTCTTCGCTTGTTACGTTGCTTGCTTCGGCCTCGTAGGATAGTCCGATGCGGTGTATCATCACATCATGCACCACAGCGCGCACGTCTTCTGGCACCACATAACCGCGATGTTTGATGAAAGCATAAGCCCTTGCAGCTTTGGCAAGATTGATACTAGCACGAGGCGAACCGCCATAGTTGATGAGTGGCTTCAGTTCGGCTAGCTGATAGCGTTCGGGATAGCGCGATGCAAACACGATGTCGGCGATGTATTGTTCGATTTTTTTCCGTCGATATACACCTGGTTAACCACGTCGCGCGCCTTCAGAATGTCGTTGGCTGTGGTAACGGGCATTACCTTGGGCAGTCCGCCGTGAATGTTTTCGCGTATGATGAGCTTTTTCTTCTTCCAGTGTGGGGTAGTCAATAATCACCTTCAGCATAAAGCGGTCTACCTGTGCTTCGGGCAGTTGGTAAGTACCTTCTTGCTCAATGGGGTTTTGCGTGGCCATCACAAGGAAGGGTTTTGGCAAGGGGAAAGTTTTTTTCGCCAATAGTTACCTGATGCTCTTGCATGGCTTCGAGCAGTGCACTTTGCACCTTTGCGGGGGCACGGTTAATTTCGTCGGCCAGTACAAAGTTGGCAAATACAGGACCTTTTTTCACTTGGAAGTTTTCTTCTTTTTGCGAATACACGAGCGTTCCGATAACATCGGCCGGCAAAAGGTCGGGAGTGAACTGTATACGACTATAATCGGCGTCAACAAGTTGAGCTAATGTTTTTAATTGCGAGTGTCTTTGCTAGTCCAGGAACACCTTCAAGAGAATGTGTCCATCGCTAAGCAAGGAGATGAGCAACGATTCGATGAGGTGTTTTTGCCCCACGATAACGCGGTTCATGCCTGTTGTCAGGTTGGTTATAAATGCGCTTTGTTGCTCGATAAGTTGGTTTAATTCACGGATGTCTAAAGATTCTGCCATAATGTATTACTTTTCTAAGTATTAATTTATGGCAAAAGTACAACTTTAATAACATATTTCATCATGTTCGCCTCTAAATATTATTAAATAACGCGTGCTTTTTGCATAAGTCAAGCGTAGGTAGGGGTATTTCTGTTGTTTTTACAAAAAAATACTTGCTGTTGGAAACTTTAAGAAGAAGCCTGATTTAAGGGGTGTTATAGTTTTTGTGCATTAAATCGAAGGAGGAGTGTTTTTTTGTAAAATATTACGTGTAAATTTTAACATTATGAGTGGCTTATTATTCATCAAATGCCCACTTGTGTTCAAATATTCGATTCTTGCGGGGCGTTGTTTTTTTGCGTAAAAGGGGGATGCTTGAAAAGCGAAGTTTAGGTAGTTAGATGGTGTATTTAAATGCAGTTTTAGCGTGAAAATGCGCTATTTGGTGCTAAAAGTGCTGCTATTTGGTGCAAAATGCATTGCTATCTCGTGCAAAACGCATTGCTATCTCGTGCAAAATGCATTGCTATTTGCTGCAAAACGCAAGGTTAAATGTAGCAAAACACTGTTCTAAATGCAAGAAAAATACATAGGTTGTTGGTGCATGATACATTTTTATTCTATTAAGAACGTTGTGCAAAGGCTAGGAAATGGACCAAAAAATGAGTAAGAAGTAGGTTATTTTGGTGCAAATAGCTGTTTTTTGAGATAGTAAATTTTGTTAGATCTACTTCAAATAGAAAGGCGATTTGATGCTAAATGCTATGTGTTTTTGAAAGTGGACAAAGTATTGTGTCTCGTAGGGTGGAATTTTAGCACTAAATTCCAGTAAAAATGCTTAATTTTTCTCTAGAATGGTGTGAAATTTAAGACGTGTTTTGTAAATAAATGTGTATGTTTTTAAGATTTCTAGACTTAGAACTGTTTAACCTTAGAGTGGGTGAAGTTTTTAAGTTGATGAGGCTTTGAGCTTTTTAGGGTTTTAAGCTTTGAATTGGTGGGTTTTGGGATTAGCGTGTTTATGAGTTTGTTAGTTGTTGTTTATTTCTTTTTGGTGTTTCGCTTAAAAATGCTAGCTTTGTGGTTGAAACATCGCTAAAAAAATAGAAACAATGGAGATAGCATTATTGCAAACCGACATCGCTTGGGGTGACAAAAAGGTGAACCTTGAGCAAGTGGAACAGTTGATGAACCAACATCCTGGGGCGCAGCTTTATGTGTTGCCCGAAATGTTTGCCACAGGGTTTATGGTGGGCGAAGGTGTTGTTGTGGAACCTGCTGATGGCGATGTGCATCGCTGGATGGTGCAAACGGCCACACAAAAAGGATGTGCCGTTGCTGGTAGTGTGGCGGTGGAAGTGGACGGAAGGCGACATAACCGCTTTTTATTTCGTTATGCCCGACGGCGTGACATGGCATTACGACAAGCGTCATCTTTTTACATACGCTGGCGAAGACAGGGCTTTACACCAAGGGCGAAGACCGCGTTGTGGTGCGCTATGGTGGCATGCGCATTCTTTTTGCAGGTGTGTTACGACCTGCGTTTCCCCGTGTTTAGTCGCAACCGTGGCGACTACGATGTGGCCATATATGTGGCCAACTGGCCCACGGCGCGCCTTTTTGCTTGGCAAACGTTGCTTAGGGCGCGCGCCATCGAGAACCAATGCTTTGTGTTGGGTGTTAACCGCGTGGGCAACGACCCTGCTAATGCTTACAGTGGAGGCACTGTTGCGCTTGACCCACAGGGCCAAACGCTGGCCGAATGTAGAGCAAACGAGGTGGATGTGGCACGCGCCACGCCTCTCTTGAGGCGTTAGAGCAATTGCGACGCTCATTTCCTGTGATGAGGGATGGGGATGTGTTTATATTGTGAGGTAGTAAGTGGTAAAAGTAGTAGGTAGTAAAGTTGCAAGGCTAAATGCTTTGTTGCAAGACGTTAGCGTCTTGATAAACTTGTCAACTCGTTAACTTGTCAACTCGTCAACTTGTTATCTTGTCAACTTACAAACTTGTCAACTTACAAACTTACAAACTTGTCAACTCGTTAACTTGTGACCTCGTCAACTAACCACCCTTTGTTTACGTTTCGAGTGTAAGCATTGCGGGGGGCGTTGACTAGGTGGTATTGGTCGTCTAATACTGCGCCGTTGGAAAACACGGTATTGCCAAATACGTCTGTGCCATACGACTCGTGGGCGTGGCCGAAGAGGTGGAATTTGGGCTTAACTTCCATTACGCGATTGCGGAGTGGCAGGTTACCCCAATGTGTTCCGTTAGACTTGTCGCGTATCATCATGGGTGGTTCGTGGGTGATAAGCACGTCAACGGCGTTGGGTATAAGTATTTCGCAATGGTTGTAACCTAGTCCGAAGAACTTTACACCCTCTATTTCGCATGCCTTGTCTTGAAGAAAAAGTACGTTTGGGGGTAGGTCGTCTATGCCCTCGGCATCCCAAAGGCAGAGGTCGTGATTGCCTGTTACGAAGAGTTTGTGCGGATGGGGTAGGGGCGATGTACCAGTTAAGGAAGTCCAATGCCTCTGCTTCCGTTCCCCTATCAGTGAAGTCGCCGCAATGAATCAGTACGTCTGCCATTGACATGTTTTGCAATAGGCCGTGACGATTGTGGGTGTCGGAGATTTGTAGGATGGTCATATTATAAGGAGTAAGGAGTAAGGAGTAATGGAGTAAGGAGTAAGGAGTAAGGAGTAAAGGAGTAAGGAGTAATGGAGTAAAGGATTAAGGAGTAAGTAGTAATGGAGTAAGTAGTAATGGAGTAAGTAGTAATGGAGTTAAGGAGTTAAAGTAGTAATGGAGTAAGGAGTAAGTAGTAATGGAGTAAGTAGTTAGTGAGTTGAAAAAGAATGTTTGCTGATCTGCAGCTAGGCATTTGGCTTAACTCCTTAACTCCTTAACCCCTTAACTCCTTAACTTTTTAACTTCTCAGGACAACGACCTAACTCCTCAAAGCCATTTATTTGCTGAATCCAATCTGCGAAATGCCATAAGTTTCTTTTGCTTTCGTTCTCACTGCATTTGCAGAGGGTGGGCAGCTCTTCTGTTGGTGGACCATAGAGAATGGTGTTGATGGTATACCTGCGCGCCACGTTTTCTATTTGTCCGCCCGACAAATTGTAATGACTGGCTAGCCAACTGGCCGTTTCTTCGCTTATTTCTGGCATGATGGACTGCCAAATGTGGCGGCGCGTTTGAATGGATGGGGCGTTGAACTTCACCTTATAAAGAAAGCGACGCTCGAAAGCCTTGTCGAAGTTTTTGCACCAGATTTGTTGTGGCAATGAGTATGCCGTCAATCCTTTCCATCTCTTGAAGGATAATGTTCTGCAACGCGTTCTCCATCTTGTCTGTTGCCCGTTCGGCACCTTTATGGCGCATGCCAATAACAGCATCGGCCTCGTTGAAAAGCAGTATGGGAGCTAGCGATTGGCTTTCCACCTGGTTGCGGTAGTTGTCGAAAAGAGCTTTGATGTTCTTTTCGCTCTCGCCCACCCACATGCTCTTAATCTGTTCAACGTTCACTTGGATGATGTTGCGCCCGGTTTTACGTGCCAACTGCAACACGGTTTCTGTTTTACCAACGCCAGGCGCACCGTAGAATAGGCAAGTAAAACCACAGCGAAAGCCAGCCTCCTTCATTCTGTTGTGTATCTGGTGATAGCGTTTTTCATCTAGTAGGTCTTCCAGCTCGGCAATCTGCTGTTGTGTATCTTTCTCGTAGAACAGTTGTTTGGCAACAATGTCTTTCGCTTTTTATCATGCCTTTGCAGGCTTGAGACATGCTGGAGAGGTTCAACTCGCTTAGCAGTTCACGCTTGGCCTGTCTGGTAAGGCGGAACGTTTCTCGGTCTGCCAGTCCGTTGTCATTCCCATATTCTATCAGCTGCAAGTATTGTAAGGTGTGGCATTTTACGTTAAGCATGCATTTAATTCTGTTCCATTGATTTTTGCGGAAGAGAAACTCGATGTCGTGAAATCTTATTTCATCGTCGTCGTTGTTTTGCAAATAGGTGGCAAAAAGAGAACGAGCAACGTTTGGTCTTCCTCGTTTAGGTCATATTCCCACAGCTTTCTCGAGAATGCCAGGTGGGTGTTGTGTTCCAAAAAGGCATTGGATTTTTACTTGCTGTTTGTTCGTACGACAACTCCTTGTCTTTTTCTCATCTCGAAGACGGTTTCTAGTTCCATCATCAGCTCAGTGGCCGAAAAGGTTGGTCTTGGCCTTCACTACAAACGCCTCGTTGTTCGTAAGTGCCTCGAGAACATCTATGGGCACACGGAAAGCGATCTGGCGTTCGTCTTCTCGTTTGAGGATGTACTCGCGGCGAACAAGTTGGTCTACATCGTTCATGCACTTGATAATCTGAATGGTTGTGCATTGCAGAAACTCTGCAATGTCGCTTGCGAGTATGTTTCTGCTGTCGCTCTTGTCGACGAAGAGTGCGAGCATCACGCTCTGTCGCTTGCTCAATTGCAACTTATCGGCGATGAAACAGATATCTTCTTCGGCCTTGTTGTAGAACTCGTCACTTAGTCCCGACCCCTTTGCCAATGCCACAATGTGCTCCATTGCTTCAAGCAAATTCATGTCTTTCATTTCTTTCTTTGCTTCCATCTTTTTTTCTTTTATATTGATTGATGATGCAAAAGTTAAGCCAAAGGCTGTGCTGAAACGAGGCACAGCCTTGGGGAATGATGGGGATATTGAGAATAAAAAGCGACTTTATTCTTGCATCTTGATAATGTCTTCCAATAGATTGCAGAAATCTGTGACACAAGGATTAATACCTACATCTTTGCAATAGTATTCTTTGCTTGCATTAGGCGTAGAGGCATTACGGGTTTTTAAATGAACTCCATTTTTTTCTTCCATTGCATAAACCTTGTTGTCATGCCAGTATATAAAGTAGTATGTCTTGTCGCCGAACAGATAATTAAAGTAAATACCCCAACCTTTAAGCATATTACAATTTGGGATTTTTGCTCCGTGTAAATGTTTATCTTGCCAGCTGTCTCGCATTCATTTAGCAACTTATTTCTATGAAAAATCATTTTTGGTCAGGAATGAAGCCTTCGAGTCTTGGTGGGTAGATAGCCCATTTGTAGTGAATGTTCTTGATGCGGTATCTCCTTTCTTGGTTGGCGACAAAGTTAAGAAGATTGGTAGAATACAAGTCTTTATAGATTTCGAAATCACCTTCACGAACAGTTATATTGAGATTATTCATTAAAATTTGATGTACTGCTGTAGCCCATTGACTTCGAAGGAGAATTCTATTTCTCCATGTCTCAGCAGTGTTGTCTAATACAAACTTATCGCCCTCTATTAAGCTTTGGTAGTCTTTGGCTTGGTAAAGGACGGCTTTCAGAACTAGAGCTTTCGACTTGTACTTGTATTCCTCGGTGTCTTTAACCCCATTCTTGTCGAAAAAATTTTGGGCGTTAATCCATTTCTCATCGAAGAAGCCCACTGTCCACTCATCAGCATTGTTGCGAATTAGGAAACGAATACCACCATCAAAGAATGCAAATTGCTCCGCTTCTTCAATGATTTCTTCCCATGTGGTATAGTTGCTTCCGTCCTGCTTGCGACAACTTCCTTTGTACAAAGCAAGGCTGTCGTCGTCGGCAAGAATTATCTTAGCTTTTTCTATTTCTTCTATAAGTTGTCTTCCAAATGCGTTGTTTGGTGCAGTCTTATCGTAGTATTTAAGCTCTTTGTAAATATTATGTGCATCGAACCCTGATAGCACGCTGATAACGCTTTTCATGCTGCTTACGCTATCTATAGCAAGGCCACCGTCGGGATTTCTTACCGAAGCCATATTCCATACAAATCTCATCCAATTTTTTAGGTCTTTCTTCTCTAAATCAGTATTGGCTGCACCCTCTTTAAAAAACTTACAAATAGCATAGAATACTACGCGTTGCTGTTGAGTAATGCTATCTACTACCAACCATTGCGTTTCAGTGTCTGCGCAGACGTTTTTTTACCCACGTTATCTATTTTGTATTGTGGAATGAATTGGAATTCACTGGACCATGGCCGAGAAAGGGCCGCTTGCTCAACATTAGAAATGGACAAGTTATCAAGAATTACTTTTAAATCATCAAACAATACTTTGTCAATCTCATTGTTCCATTTATAGTTGTCCAAGCTTTTATATCTTACAGTCCTATTGTGTTCTTTTGTTTTCCTTCCTGTGAGATATGAATAATATTTGTCGTCCTCATCTTTAATGTCTTCGATGTGATAGTTAAGGAAGAAGCGATTTAAGAATTCGAAATATATCTCATCAACCCTATTGTTTCCCGACCTGTTTTTCCAAAAGAGTTCCATCCATGTGGTGTCTAAAGAGATGGGAATGCCTGTCTTTATGTCGAGAAGCGATTTCCATTCTTCGTTGTCTTGTGCTTGCTTGCGTATGTAACCAACAAGGTCGGCCTTGAAGTTCTCAAACATTGTCAGCTGTTTGCCACGGGCATTCATCTTTATATATAGGTCATCCGACAGACCGAAATGGTCGAGAGAAAGTTGATAGAAGACAATTGGTGCATCTTCTGATGTTAGTATCTTCCAGTATTCCTCAAACTTTTTCGGGCGTTGTGTCTTGGAACAGCTCCTCAATGCCGTCTGTAATGTCTTCACCATATTTATCATTTAGTTTCGTTCCACTAAGCATTCTCAGCAAAGCTTGTATGGTTGGGTCCTGCTTCCAAGCAGCGGGAAACCATGTTCGGCTTGTGATAAACTCAGCTATACCAGTATCAGAGGCTGTTTTAAATGTCTCAAAGTTAGTAGGTATACACAATTTGTGAAAGAACTCGCGTGAAGATATTCTTGTTTCGTAGGTAAAGTTCTTTAACATTTGGCAAGCCTCTTCCAGCTTGTTTGCTCTCAATGCAACATACCAATGCAATAGCCACAAGGTTGTTAGTCTTTGTTGCCCATCTAATGGTTGCATCTTTGCTTTGTCAACAGCCCCATAAACAAAGTCGAGTTTCAGGTATTGTTCGCCGTTGGGCAGATTCTTGTCTAAGGCTTTTTTCAGGTCGATGAGAAAATTTTGGCGTAAGTATTCTTTGCCAAGCCTGCCTTGCGCGTAATCACGCTGAATGATTGGTATTTCAATGTTGGTGTTGGAAATGAAATTCCAAAAAAAGATATTTTTGTTGTCCATGATTTTATTTGTCTAATTGTTTAATGCATGCTTCGATGTCGTTAAGGTAACCCTGTGCGTCGGTTTCTTTCGTCCAATAGTTGATGTCGCCGATGGTGGACGAATAATACTTCATGAAAACATTTCGTGTGCAGGGGTGGTACAAATGGAGAGTTGGCATCTGTTTCCTCTTCAATATTAAATCTCTTATCACGTGAGAGCTTTGGAATAGGTATCAGCTTTCCTTTGTCTTTCCCAATGATTATGCGACGTTTGGCCGAGAATATGGCATTGCCATAGCTGCGGTTGGTTGAAGAATCGAGTAAAGTATAGTTCCAAATCCTATTCTTTTTCTTCTTGTGACCAAGGCTCATGTTCAGGGATAGATTCTTTGATCTCTGCATATTTACTTTTTCTTCTCATCCTCATCTTCTATGTCGAAGTAACTGGATATTTGGTCTTGCACATCTTTATGAACACTCCAATACACATTGAGCAACCATTCCCCTTGGGTAACTGTGTCGGTTTCTTCGTTTTCTGTATTCGAATTGATGTGTTCAACGTCCCATTTCTCTTTCTTATAAAGGTGGAATGGGAACTTATAGAATGCGGCAAGTTGCTCTGTTTCTTTTTCCTTTATGTTCCTGTTGATGACAGTTTGGATATTATGGAAAAGCAGAATGGGCTTGCATCTTGTTTTTACCTTTGCCATCTTGATACTCATGTTCAAGTGATGGACAGCCGCCTATCACCTTCTTTATTTCTTCTTTTTAGTGTCTTCAAGAATCCTTTTCTTGTCTTCCGATTTGTTCCAATATTCTACAAGTTGGGAAATGCTATCTGCCTTACAATCAATAAGAAATCCTACGTAATGATACAACTGCAAGTCGTCGTACCATTCCACAAAGGTGTTGAACAAGCTTTTTAACCTTTTTCCCAACAGAAATCGATAGAGGGCCTATTTCGTGAGAAGTATTGATAGAAATATCGGAAAGTCCTGTTTGCGTCTGTGCCAATGTGTTTGAGTTCAGTTTCTTCTAGTTCAAGCATGTTGAGCTCACACATCAATTCGAACAAGAAATCGATGCGCGTTGGGTTCTCATAACCCACTTCGTGTAGGAAAAAGCCAAAAGTCTTCTTTTTTTGCAAAGTGTATTCTATTCTGTCCCATTCAGAAGCTATCTCTTGTTGCCTTAGCTTGAGTGCAGATGGGTCTTCTTTCTTAAAGTTCGAACTGTTTAGTAACAATGCCTTGATAAGTTCGGCATTGGTAAGGCCTATCTTCCCTATATTTAGCCTTGTGAAGACTTTTTATTGGATCTTCATCTACCGATTCATACCAAATGAAACGAACGTTGTTTGATTGGTCTATTGTAGGTTCGTCTTCATCACAAGATGATGCGAGCAGTGTGTTTGCAAAAACACCATTTGTTTGCTTTTGTTTCTTCGAACCATTGCTTTATCGTGCTAAGTGCTTTGCTGGCATGGTAGTAGTCAACTTTTTCACAAAAACTCTTTGTCTGATTCGGTGATTTGTTTTAGGAAGTTGGTGCTTACGTTTGCCTCACGTTGATATCTCAACTCATATAGATTTGAGGGTAAGTTCATTGCTTCTATCAGTGCTTTCATGGTAGAAAAGAATAAGGTATATGGTGGTCAGTCGTTGTTGCCCATCAATAACTTCATACCAAGTGTCGCCCACTTCTAGTTCGTTGGCTTGCTTTTCTTGCTCGGTCATGGCACGTATCACAAGTGGTTGCAGACAATAAAACTCGCCTCGCTTCTTTTTCCTTTTTGCCGAAGTCATTAATGTCTTCTAGCAAATCTCTCACTTCTTGTTCCGTCCAACGATAGCCTCGTTGGTAACTTGGAACAAAAAAACTTCATGTTGAGCAGTTGACTAACTGCCATTACTTCAATTTTTGTTTTCAAGCATAATAAACAATTTGTATTGATTTAACTTGTGTTTGTTCTTTTTTATCTGTTGGTTTCTGAAATTATGAATAGTCTTCCTCCCCATACCTTTCTGCCATCTCCCTAATCTTCTCTTTCATCGTTTCTCTCAGCCAATAGGGTTCAATCACTTCCACATCTACCCCAAGCGAGAGCAGTTCTTGTTGGAAATCGAAAGTGGGACGAAGGCGAAAGGTGAAGGTACAGCGGTTGTCTTTGGGCGCGAGTTCGCGTTGCGAGGCATGCAAAGGCAGGTCGCGAAGATAATGAGCTTGCCATTCGCTAACCCTTAGCGTCACTTCCTCGACGGGCGTATCGTCGCCAACGATAACACCGAAACAATCGTTGAAGAACGCTTTCGCATCGAAATCGGGTGGCAGCGCAAACTTGTTGCCCGTAAGTAACTCCAAGTTAACGATGCGGTCGAGCGCATACACCATCACCTTTTTATAATAAGGAGAGCGTGCCGCCATGTACCAACGTCGCCTAAACATCTTAACGCAATAAGGTTCTGCCTCGAAAGTGGTAGCCGATGGGCGGTAATAGCTGTGATAGGTAACGCGCAGCGTGTGGTTCTCGCGCATGGCTTGCAATATTGTTTTTAGCTGTTGGTTGTTGGTGGGCGTGTGTTGTAGCAGTATTCGGTCTTTTTAGTCGTTGGTTTTCCATCAGCAGGTTACCCTCCGTGATGGTGTCGAAAAAGCCATCGTTTAAGTGTTCCGTTCGCAATTTCACTTTCGTTTGCGATGTAATAGGCATAGCGTCCCTTGCGTTCGCACTCGATAACAAGGCCCAATAAGTCTTCTACCCCGATGCGCCATTTATGGAAAGTGCGTAGCGGAAGGTCTTCCCCACCGCTGAAATCAACTTCTTTACGCCACTCCTCGTTAATCTCTTCGAAAGTTATTTTTGCGTGCTTTATATATGGTTTCAGCTAGCCAAATGTATTTGTTTAGTATTTTTCGACATGGCTTTATGGTTATTAGTTATGCTGCAAAGATACGTAGAACCTATGTAAAAAAACAGGGCATAGCCTTAACTTTTTACTAGAAAAAAATAATAAAAGTATTTGTATTTTTCGGGCTTATGGGTTTTGCTGGTTGTTTGTCCGCCTTATCTGTCGATATGCCATCTCCTTGCCCAGCATTCCATCTTGGCACAAAGTTTGCATATCATGCAAACGTATAACGATTATAACGAACTTAACACATTATTATATATATAACATGCAGAAAGGAAACATTGGGGTAACAACAGAGAACATCTTCCCCGTGATAAAAAAAGTTTCTCTATTCAGACCACGAGATTTTTTTCTTCGCGAGTTGGTTTCTAACGCCGTAGACGCTACCCAGAAGTTGAAGACACTGGCAGAGCGTGGCGACTTTAAAAGGCGAACAAGGCGACTTAACCGTGCGCGTGAGCCTGGATGCCGACAAAGGAACACTAACCATCAGCGACCGAGGCGTGGGAATGACGGCCGACGAGATTGACAGATACATCAACCAAATCGCTTTTTCGGGCGTAACCGACTTCCTCGACAAGTACAAAGACAACGCCAACGCCATTATCGGACACTTCGGACTGGGTTTCTACTCGGCCTTTATGGTGAGCAAAAAGGTGGAAATCGTAACGCGCAGCTATCAAGAAGGTGCGCAAGCCGTGAAGTGGAGTTGCGATGGGTCGCCCGCTTACGAGATTGAAGAGGTGCAGAAAGACGACCGCGGCACCGACATCGTGCTGTATATCGACGACGATTGCAAAGAATTCTTGGAGAAAACGCGCATACAACAGCTGCTCAACAAGTATTGCAAGTTCTTGCCCATCCCCATCGCCTTCGGCAAAAAGACCGAATGGAAGGATGGAAAGCAAGTGGACACGGAAGAAGACAACATTATTAACGATGTGGAACCGCTGTGGACAAAGACTCCAAGCACGCTGAAAGACGAAGACTACAAGGCGTTCTACCGTACGCTCTATCCCATGCAAGATGAGCCCTTGTTCTGGATTCACCTCAACGTAGACTATCCGTTCAACCTCACGGGCGTGCTTTACTTCCCCCGAATACACAGCAACATCGAGTTGCAACGCAACAAAGTGATGCTGTATTGCAACCAAGTGTTCGTAACCGACCAAGTAGAAGGCATCGTTCCCGACTTCCTTACGCTCTTGCACGGCGTAATCGACTCGCCCGATATCCCTCTAAACGTGAGTCGCAGCTATCTGCAAAGCGATGGCGACGTGAAGAAAATATCGACCTACATCACCAAAAAGGTGGCAGACCGCCTGCAAACTCTGTTTAAAGAAGACCGCAAGGGCTTTGAAGAGAAGTGGGACAGTCTGAAACTCTTCATCAACTATGGCATGCTTTCGCAAGAAGACTTCTTCGAGCGCGCCAAAGATTTCGCCCTGTTGAAGGATGTAGACGGCAAGTATTTCACCTACGACGAGTATCGCACGCTTATTAAGGACAACCAAACCGACAAAGACGGACAGTTGGTTTGTCTATACACCAACAGCAAAGACGAGCAATATTCTTATGTAGAAGCAGCTCGCGCCAAAGGTTATAGCGTGCTACAATTGGAGGGCGAACTGGATGTTCCCGTGGCATCCTTGTTGGAACAGAAGTTGGAAAAGTGCCATTTTGTGCGTGTAGACAGCGACATCGTGGAGCGACTGATACAAAAAGACGACGCCCCGAAGAGCAATATAGACGAGGCCGACTGCGAAAACCTTTCGCAAGTGTTCCGCTCGCAGATGCCACATATCGACAAAGCTGAGTTTAGTGCAGAAGTGCAAGCCATGGGCGAGGATGTTCAACCCATCCTTATCACCCAAAGCGAGTACATGCGCCGCATGAAAGATATGGGACGTTTGCAGGCAGGTATGGCTTTCTATGCGCAGATGCCCGATGCATATAACGTTGTGTTGAACGGTGACCATGCGCTTATCAAGCGTGTGTTGGAAGCATGTAAGCAAACCACAACAGACACATTGCAGCCCATTGAGGCTGAAATTAAGGGGTTGGAGGCACGTTTGGCTGCACTGCACCAACAACAATCGGCCAAGAAACCAGAAGAAATTACCGAAGAAGAAAAAGGCCGATGCAAGCAAAACCGAAAAAAAGAAATTGCCGACCTTCGTGCAAAGAAACAAAAGCACATTGGCCGATTTTGGTAAGAATAACGACATTGTTCACCAGCTCATCGACTTGGCTCTGTTGCAAAACGGACTGCTTAAGGGAGCAGCATTGGATGCATTCTTGAAGCGTTCGGTGTCTTTGATAAAATAAACTGGGCACGTGTTGAAGGGGCGAAAATCCCTTCAACGCCCCCCAATCTAAGCGAAAAAAATAACCAAAAGCGTACTTTTTTTGATAAAAAAAGTTGCTGAAAAGTTTAGTGGGAAGAAAAAAACTCTATACCTTTGCACTCGCAATTCAGAACAAGGTTCCGTAGCTCAACTGAATAGAGCATCTGACTACGGATCAGAAGGTTGTGGGTTTGAATCCCGCCGGAATCACAAGAATTGAGGCTGATACATCATAGATGTGTCAGCCTTTTTATTCGTATGCTTTGCGTGTTGTAATGTAAGGCGTTGAGAATAAGCAAGTTTGTACAGAATAAAATCACTCCTTTATGCGTAAAAAAAGGCAAATATATTTTCTAATCACATAAAAAAACTCGTATATTTGCACTCCGTATCCGAGAAAGGATGAAATAGTAAATCATTAAATAACAACAATAAGAATGACAAAGGCAGATATTATCAACGAGATTGCCATGCAGACTGGCATCCAAAAGAAAGATGTTTCAGTGGTTGTTGAGAGCTTTATGGAGACTATAAAAGGCAGCTTGTTGAACAAAAAAAGACAATGTTTACCTTCGTGGTTTCGGCAGCTTTATTATCAAGCATCGTGCAGCTAAGACCGCACGCAACATCGCCAAGAACACAACAATCACCATCGCCGCACACGACTTGCCGTGTTTTAAGCCCGCCAAGAGCTTTGTTGAAAGCATGCGTGGCGAATAATTAAAAGGTGGAAACAATACATATATATTATATTAACATTTAAAAATTACAGCTATGCCAAGCGGAAAGAAAAGAAAACGCCACAAGATGGCTACTCACAAACGTAAAAAAAGACTGAGAAAGAATAGGCATAAGAGCAAGTAAAACACTTGCCTAACGCTTATTCGCCATTGAAGGGTAGGCCGACAAATCCGCAGAGGACGGCCCGGCTAGCCCTTTAGGCACAGTTCTTTTGAAGGCGAGTTCTATAAAAATGAGCATCATGCTTGTTTTTATAGAACGCGCCTATAAGTCTCTTTAATGGTATATGGGTGTCGAAACACTACTAAACAGCCGAATTGCCAAACAACAGTGGCGCAGAATGAGGCTAAACAGAAAAGTGAAATCAATGCAAACACCTTTAACACGCACCATATAGCCACCTGCAGAGATGCATCGGCCAAACATAAAGACTTAACAGAACTTGCCTAACACGTACTTACGACGAGAACTAAGGAGCTAATAAGAAGATGACTAGCGAAGTAGTAATTGACGTTCAACAGAAAGAAATATCGATAGCACTGCTAGAAGACAAAAGGCTAGTGGAATATCAGAGCGAACCACGTGAAGTTTCGTTTTTCTGTTGGAAATGTCTACGCAGCGAAAGTAAAAAAACTGATGCCTGGGCTTAATGCCTGTTTCGTAGATGTTGGATTTGAACGCGACGCTTTTCTTCATTATCTCGACTTAGGAAGTCAATTCGATTCATACGCCAAGTACCTTAAACAGGTGCAAAGCGACAGGGAAAAAAACTTTATCCCTTTGCAAAGGCATCGCGACTTCCCGACTTGAAAAAAAGATGGTAGTGTGCAAACTACGCTCACCTCGGGACAAGAGGTGCTGGTGCAAATTGTTAAAGAACCCATATCCACCAAGGGGCCGAGGGCTTACGTGCGAACTGTCGTTCGCTGGACGTTACCTCATACTCATTCCCTTTAACGATAAGGTTTCTGTCTCTTCTAAAAATTAAAAAGCGGAGAAGAAAGGGCACGACTAAAACAGCTCATACATAGCATCAAACCTAAAAACTGTGGCGTTATCGTGCGAACTGTGGCCGAAGGTAAAAGGGTTGCAGAACTAGACGCCGAACTAAAAACACTCACGCAGTATTGGGAAGAGGCTATCGAAAAGGTGCAGAAAAACCCAAAAAAGACCGCAATTGGTGTTCGAAGAAACAAGTAGGGCTGTGGCTTTTGCTACGCGACTTGTTCAACCCAACCTACGAAAAATATCTATGTTAACGATGAAGATGTATTCAAAGAGGTGAAGCACTATGTATCGATGATTGCACCAGACAAGGTGGACATCGTGAAACTCTATTCGGGAAAGGTGCCCATCTTTGATAATTTCAACATCACTAAGCAGATTAAATCGAGCTTTGGGAAAAACAGTAAACTACAAACACGGCGCATATCTTATCATCGAACACACTGAAGCGCTGCACGTAGTTGATGTTAACAGCGGTAACCGTACACGTTCGGAAAAAGGGACAGGGAAGCTAACGCATTGGAAGTGAACCTTGGTGCAGCCGATGAATTGGCTCGACAACTACGACTTAGAGACATGGGAGGCATCATCGTGGTAGACTTTATCGACATGAATGTCGCTGAAGATGAGACAACTACTCTACGAAAGGATGTGCAAAAAAACATGCAGAAAGACCGCGCACGACATAATATCTTGCCACTAAGTAAGTTTGGACTGATGCAAATTACTAGGCAACGCGTGCGACCGGCAATGGACTTAAGTGTTGACGAGACCTGCCCAACATGCTTCGGAAAAGGAAAAATAAAGTCGAGCATCTTGTTCACCGACCAGCTTGAAAGAAAGATGAGATCGGCTTGTTAATAAGATTGGTGTTAAGAAATTCTATTTACATGTGCACCCCTACGTTGCTGCTTATATTAATAAAGGGTTTGTTTCCTTGAAACGACAGTGGCAATTGAAATACGGATTTGGCTTGCACATCGTCTCTTCGCAGAAGTTGGCTTTTTTGCAATACGAGTTTTACGATGCAAACAAGCAGTTTATCGACATGAAGGAAGAGATTGAGACGAAGTAGTTTTTTTCAAATGGATTGACCTTTTACGAAAGCCATTGACTTTCGATTGGTTTTAATCACGAATTGAACTTACGAGATAAGAAAAAGTAAACTAATAAAGAAGGGAGAAAGGTCTGTGTGGCTTTTTCTCCCTTTTTAAGATTAAAAGTCATTGGATTAGCCATGATCAAGTAAGCTAATCCCCATATCGATAACCTTGCTGTGCGTGTATAGTTGCCCATCACAGCAATAAGGTTAATGTAATAAATATTCGTTTCATAATTGTGGTCTTTTTAGTCGTTGCTAGTTCTCGTAAAACTTTATCATCCCCACATAGTGTGGCCAAAGGTGGTCGGCTGTTTCTGGACCAACCCATTTTTTTGAAACATCGGCACACGAAAATGAACAATGTCGCCTTCGTTCATCTTTTTCGCCGAAGTCTCTATCATAAAAACCGATAGAGCTTCCCACAGGTACTCCCTTTTTCTGGATGTAGAACTTGTAATTAGAATAATGTTATAACGCTCATTATTGTTGTTCTTGATAAGTGACAGTATTTTTCCCTCATACTTTATGTTTTCAAGATTAACTTCAGTGTTACATGATGTACCCAAAGCTAAGGGGAAAAAGAAAAGCATGAGCCATAAAAAGTATTTTTATGTTTCATATTGTTTTGAATTGTTTTTAGGATGGGTTCAATTGTTTTACCAGTGTTAAGCATCAGAACAATCCTTGGACGAATAATAATAGGGCTTTCCCCTCACTCTTGTAGATTTGCGAGGCGTAATCCTCGCCCTGTAATATATTGCTTTTTGGTTGTTACAATATTTATTGTTTGGATGCAACTATAGAAACGGTTGTAATCAATAATAGGAATGTAATAATGAATAATCGTTACGTAATCGTTATTATTTGGCGTTGTTAGTTATCATAAAATTCTACTATTCCGATAAACATTGGCCATCGGAGATCTGCTGTCCTAGGCCCTTGCAATTCTTTGAAATCTATCACGTGGAAATGAACAATGTCTCCCTCGCTTATCTTTTTGTCGTATTCCGTGCCAACGAAGCCAAGAGTTACCCCTACTGGTACCCCTTTGCTAGAAGACGATTTTGTAACTCTAATGATGTTGTAAGGCCAGCCTTTTCCTTCTCTAATAAGAAATTCTCCTTCGTACCTTATGCTTTTTAAGATCCACCTCCGTGTTGCAGGCCGTACCCAAAGCTAAAGGGAAAAAAAGAAAAGCATGAGCCATAAAAAGTATTTTATGTTTCATATTGTTTTGAATTAATTATTTGTTATGTAATAAGGATTAATAAACGTTGCCGACAAACAATGGCTTGTCGGTATTTAATAGGTAAAGGGTGGCGTATTGGTATTCATAGGCGTTGTATTGTTAGTTGATAAGTTTACGAGTATACAAGTTGACAAGGCCAGCTGTTAGTTGACAAGCTTACGAATAAGCAAGTTTACAAGGTGGCTTGTATGTCTCCGCATTAACTCGCGACTAAACGAAACGTGCGAACGTAACTTGCTTTTACGCTGTAAAGTTATGTAAAAAAGTTCTAAATTGCAATATTTTGTTGTTGAAAAAAATTGAATGTGAGATTAAATTTACTGATAGAAGTTGTTTTTGACTTTTTGTTATCTCGGGCAGCATTAAAAATGTTTTGAACCAATAATTTCCAGCGCAAACCGCTCTCATGGGCGAGGGATGAGCCTCGTTTTCTCTTGCTTGATAGGCTTTTGCTTACCATAAGTTCATCGATGTATGGTGTGTCCCCATATAAATAACCTTGTTGTGAGTGTATAGTTGCCCATCACAGCAATAAGGTTAATGTAATAAATATTCGTTTCATAATTGTGTTTTTAGTCGTTGCTAGTTCTCGTAAAACTTTATCATCCCCACATAGTGTGGCCAAAGGTGGTCGGCTGTTTCTGGACCAACCCATTTTTTTGAAACATCGGCACACGAAAATGAACAATGTCGCCTTCGTTCATCTTTTTCGCCGAAGTCTCTATCATAAAAACCGATAGAGCTTCCCACAGGTACACCTTTTCTTGGAGGTTGACCGTGTAATTAGGATGATGTTATAATACTCATGGTTGTTGCTCTTGATGAGCGACAATATTTTTCCCCTCATACTTTATGTTTTCAAGATTCACTTCGGTGTTACATGATGTACCCAACGCTAAAGGGAAAAAAAGAAAAAGCATGAGCCATAAAAAGTATTTTATGTTTCATCTTGTTTTGAATTAATTATTTGTTATGTAATAAGGATTAATAAACGTTGCCGACAAACAATGGCTTGTCGGTGTTAATAGGTAAAGGGTGGCGTATTGGTATTCATAGGCGTTGTATTGTTAGTTGATAAGTTTACGAGTATACAAGTTGACAAGGACAGCTGTTAGTTGACAAGCTTACGAATAAGCAAGTTTACAAGGTGGCTTGTATGTCTCCGCATTAACTCGCGACTAAACGAAAACGTGCGAACGTAACTTGCGTTTACGCTGTAAAGTTATGTAAAAAAAGTTCTAATTCGCAATCTTTTGTTGTCGAAAAATTGAATGTGAGATTAAATTTACTGATAGAAGTTGTTTTGACTTTTGTTATTTCGGACAGCATTAAAATATTTTTGAACCAATAATTTCCAGCGCAAACCGCTCTCATGGGCGAGGGATGAACCTCGTTTTCTCTTGCTTGATAGGCTTTTTGCTTAGCATAAGTTCATCGATGTATGGTGTGTTTTTGAAGCAGGTAGTAGGAAAAAGTGTATAAAAAAAACGTGGAGAAAGGATGGCTTAACTTAGCACATCTCTTTTCTCCACGAATTATTTGTTAGGCAAAGGCAATTAAAAATCTAAGTTTCAACTTTGTCTTTCCCTATTAAACCCTTAATTTGCAAGTATCGGGCGAATGCTATACATGTTGCGTTTGGGATTAATGGCACTAGCACCCTTTGTCGTTCCGTAGAAGAACAAGTTTTGGTATTCCATATACTGGCCCGTAAAGGCTTGAGCTTGTTCGCAGTTTGTACCACAAGCGGTCCAATACATACCTTGGCTACCAGGCTTGTTAAGTCTTGGAGTGCAGTCTATATAGTCGGTGTAGCTTCCTGCAAATGGGAAGAACACACCCTTGCAAATATCCTCTTTCGTGAATTGCTTCATATAGCAACGAGCATACGACAGACCGTGAGCATCTCTATTAGAGCAAACAAGCTTTCTATTGTCTCGGCTAAGCACCCAACCTTTGAGGCAATTGTTTACAGTGGGATCGAACAAAATACCGTAGATAACATTGTTGTTGCAATCCTTGTAGTAGCCAATATATTGGCCAGTTTTTTTGCCATTAGCTTGTCGAAATCGCCCTTTGTAGGAAGTTTCCATTTACCACGCGATGCGTAATAAGCCAAGTCGCCGTAGTTTTGGGTTGAACTAAGCATTGATGGGATGTTGCCTCGTACAGTCCAGTAGTAGCACATGAAAGCGCGACTGTAGCGATAAGCCTCGGCAATGTCGCCCCAACGGAAGTGGTCGAACTTAACCGTTTGTGTTGCATTGGGCATACAAGCACCCTGTGGAGAGGTGCCACACTTGTCTGTGTAGAAGTAATCCCATGGATTTTTAGCCAAGTGGTAGCCACTAACCCATCCAGTTCTTTGGTCGCCAGGCGTATATTGCAGGTTGTATCTGCTCCATTTCACACCGTCGATGTCCACCCAAGGCGTACATCCCATGTTCATTGTGATGGTATAATATCTAGCGCGTTCAATGCGCATGCCATCAGTAAGGGCTTGTTCGTACTCGCTTCCGTCTGTTGTTTGGATAGTAAACACAGGTCTATAATTGTCGTTAGGGAACACGGCAACATAGAAAGAGTCGAGTGGTGCACTAGGATTAATGGTGAATGTGTAGCTACTGGGGTTGTCAATCTTAGACGGGAACACGTATTGTCCAGTCTTTAGGTTAAACTCTCCCTTCGATGGTTCGTTCGAGATGGTAAGGCTTTTGATGTTTTTAATGGGCTTTCCATCATTACAGAATTTCACTAAGAGTAGTGCATACTGCTTTCTAAAATTGATAGTGCCCCAACCTTTAAAGTCGGTAGTCGAGATATTTTTTTGGCAAGTCCCCAACTATAATCCACATACTTAATATTCTCAATCGTTCCATCTTGTTTACCAGTAACGGGATTACCGTTTTTCAATCACCGTGTTTTGGTCTAAGCTAACGCTAACATTACCAGGCGTAACGCCATAATCGTTTTGCTTAAAAGGGATAGAATAGGGCGATGTTGTCACCTTTTTGCATGTCACCTCACCCTCGAATTTCATTGTCTTTCCGCCTTCTATGGCCACAATGTAGTCGAACCCGTTAGGTGTAGTGAGGTTATAGGCTATAAATTTGTCGCCTTTAACCCATTTGTTGCCGTTAATAAGGCTCACACTCGAGCGAGTGAGGGGCTCGTTTTCAGTGGTGATGGTGAGTGTGCGTTTAGCGCTAGTGCCAGCATCTATTTGGCTTTCGCTTTCGTTGTTAATGTCGGTAGCACACGAAGCTAAGCCAATTGCGATAGTGCCTAGCATCATGCTGTAAAGTTTCCTGTAGGTCATATACCTGTTATTTTGAGTATAGATTGTTCAAATTCTGTTCCTTTCTCTTAATTATCGTAATCGTCAATTAGGCCCTCTTTTTGCACAACCAGAGTTGCAACATCCTCCGTCTTTGTTGCCACCAGAGCCTCCAGGTTTAAAAATCTTCATTGTCTCCATCGCCAGGACTACCTGCTAGCAGTTGAAACTCACTTGCTAAATTTGTGCACGCAATGCGTGGAATAACGTACCTTCTCATTGTTGTTAATTGTTTTAATTGTTGTATGATTATAAAAATAAAACTCCCACTTTGTCTATTTTTTTAACCTCGGCTTACCTAATTCTTACCTTGGTTTGTCTAAATCTCTTTCAGGCTTGTTTAATTACTTGTTGTTAATTAAATATATCCTTGAATACAGCCTTTTTAATTCTCGTGTGCAAAGTTAGGCCGAATATGTTTTGGTTGAAATTATATTAAGGTAAAAAAACAAAAATACGTTGCAAAAAAACACTAAACAAAAAGATTCTTGAACAATAATTCAAGATGTAAAAATGGCTCTAAAACCCGTTAACAAAGGTTTTAGAGCCATGATTGAATTTTATTTGCTTTCGGCCATCTTCACAAACATGCGATGGATGGAAAGGTCGTCGTTAAGTTCGGGATGGAATGCCGTTACCAGTTGATTACCTTGTTTGGCGGCAACGATGTGCCCGTTAACCTCTGCCAACACTTCCACTTCGCTGCCCACCTTATCTATATAGGGCGCACGTATAAAGGTCATTGGCACGGCATGGTCTATGCCCTTAAGATTGCTTTCAACAAAGAAGCTGCCCAGTTGACGTCCGTAAGCATTACGACACACGGTGGTGTTCATCGTAGAAATGCGTTGCTTGTCGTCGCCTTCCACATGTTTGGCCAGTAAGATAAGTCCTGCGCAAGTGCCAAATACGGGCAATCCGTCTTCAATGGCTTGCTTGATGGGTTGGAGCAAATCAAGTTCGCGTAACAGTTTGAGCATCGTGGTGCTTTCTCCGCCAGGTATAATCAGCGCATCTTTGGGTAGTTCCCAATCGGCTGCTTGCCTTACTTCGAAACTCTCCACGCCGAGTTGCGCAAGCATCTTTTGATGTTCGATGAATGCGCCTTGCAGTGCTAGAATGGCAATACGCATCTGTTTATTTCCCCCTCTCTGCCATGAGCAGCGCTATTTCTTGCTCGTTGATACCCACCATGGCCTCACCAAGGTCTTCAGATAGTTCGGCAAGCATTTTGGCATCGTTGTAGTTGGTTACAGCTTTCACGATGGCAGCGGCACGTTTTGCGGGGTCGCCCGACTTGAATATGCCCGAACCAACGAACACGCCCTCGGCACCCAGTTGCATCATTAGGGGCAGCATCGGCGGGTGTAGCCACACCACCAGCGGCGAAGTTCACCACGGGCAGTTTACCATTTTCGTGTACGTAGCGCACTAGTTCGTAAGGGGCTTGCATGGCTTTAGCAGCTTCGTACAGTTCGTCTTCGCTCATCGAGGTGAGTCTGCGAATTTCGCTTTGCATCATACGCAAGTGACGCACGGCCTGAATAACGTCGCCCGTTCCAGGTTCGCCCTTTGTGCGAATCATTGTTGCGCCCTCTGCAATACGGCGAAGTGCCTCGTTAAGGTTCTTAGCACCACAAACGAAAGGCACTTCGAACTTGTTTTTTGTCGATATGGTAAACGTCGTCGGCGGGTGAAAGCACCTCGCTTTCGTCGATATAGTCTATTTCGATGGCTTGCAAAATTTGTGCTTCGGCAAAGTGGCCGATGCGGCATTTAGCCATAACGAGGGATTGAAACAGCCTCTTGGATACCCTTAATCATCTTGGGATCGCTCATGCGCGACACGCCACCAGCGGCGCGAATGTCGGCAGGAATGCGTTCCAATGCCATAACGGCACATGCACCTGCAGCTTCGGCAATGCGAGCTTGTTCGGGAGTTGTTACGTCCATGATAACACCGCCTTTAAGCATTTGTGCCAAGTTGCGGTTAAGTTCTTGTCTGTTCTCTTTCATTTTATTGTTTATTTAAATGTATTTCTTTTCTATATTCGCTGGGTGCAAGCCCATTGATGTTCTTAAAAAAATTTGGCCAAGTGTGCCTGCGAGCGAAAGCCGTAGGCATAGGGCAATCTCTTGAACTGTTTTTTGTGTGAAAGCCAACTGCTGTTCTATTTCGCGCGTAATATATTCGTCGATGATGGCTTTAGGTGCCTTTCCTGTTATTCGGCGTGTCACTTGGGCCAGGTATCTTGCGCTAACATTCAGTTTGTCGGCATAAAATTTCACGTCGCTATTGGTGCGATGGTGTTGGGTTATGTCGTGGCTGAACTCGTTAAACAATTCGCCACTTCGCCCAATTATGCCCGTATGCTGTGGTTGAAGTTGGGCTATATAGTTGCGTGCATTAACCACGGCTTCGAAAAGTGTATTGCCTCCGTTTACGAATTTGGCAATGGCGGCCGACATACTGCCACTAAGTCCGTGGCGGGTGTTGCCTTCGCCTTCGCCGAAAAGCGAGGGGAGAAATGTGGGTTCGCCATCGTTGGCCGTGGCAAACACGTCGGCCACATTTTGCGGTGGCGTATGACTGCCTTGCAATAGCACTGCTTTACAGCCTTCGGCAAGCACACTTTTCACAGCTCTATTTAAGTCGGCAGCCGTGTTGATGGCTGTATGGGTGAGCAGTTCGGCATCAGCGCGCTTCATGAGAACGAGCGAACAAAGGGGCAGCAGGCTGTGTCTAACCTCGTCGACCACCTCTTGTGCCATGAGCATTTCGCCTTGCGACGACACGATAACGGGGTCGTAGATGATGTGTTTGGGCTTGTGTTGCTTTAGCAATCGGGCTATTTGCGCCACGGTGTCGGCCCTTCTTATCATGCCCACTTTTACCACAGCGGGTTGCATGTCGTTGACAATGGCCTCAATTTGACCTTCAACAGTGGTGGCGGGTAGGGTCGAAAAACTCTTGAATGCCCAATGTGTTTTGGGCGGTTATTGAGGTTATGGCCGAAAGTACACGACCTCCTAAGGCCGAAATCGTTTTGATGTCTGCCTGTATGCCAGCCCCGCCAGTGCCGTCGGACCCGTTGATGGTGAGTATGGGTGTGACCTGCTGTTCCAATGTCTGGGTTGTTGTCTGCTCCCTTTCTGTGGTTTAAAGTCTTTAGTTCTCGGTATGCAAAGTAAACAAAAAAATAGGAACTAAAGAAATATAGTTCCTTTTTTTATAACGATTGTGTCGAAATGTATAAGCACGAGGGCCTCTTTGGTAGTGTTGTGGTATTGTGTGGCTTGTATTTGTGGGCTAAAGGGATTGGTTTTTGGTGTTTGTTGTTTAGTTCTTGCTTGTTAATTGGTGGGCAATGTGTTCGTTTTTGAATTGTCCTTCTACTGGTTTTTCATTATGCTATTGTTGTGTTAGCACATAAATAAGGTATTATATCATACCTAATTTTTGGGGTTACTGCTCATATGTGATGGTGATTTTTCTGTTTAACCACTCCAACAGGTTGCCCAGTAGAAGCCTAACAAGGTTTGCTGGAATGTAAAAATATTTGTACTAAATCTTAACATTGTGAGTGGCTTCTTTGCAAAAATTTCTGGGCGTTGGTTGCATTTTCTTTGGTATTTTTTTAAAGTTTGTAATTGTCTGATATTCTAGTATTTACGATAAAAATAAACTTAAAAACGTGCTATTTAGCACGAGATGGAGACTTTAATGACCCAACTTCATGGCCTTAGGTAGCCAAGCAAAGTTTTTCTTCAAAACTGATCTAAATACTAATAAAGATGGTTTTAAAACATCACTTTTTCGACTTTCTGCTGTGTTTTTGCTGCATTTAGTCTCGCGTTTTGCACCACTTTGCATTGCGTTTTGCTGCAGATAGCACTGTGTTTTGCTGCATATTGCGAGGCGTTTTGCTGCATATTGCGTGGCGTTTTTGCTGCAAAAAGCGTTTCAAATCCTTGCTGTTATAGTATGTTTCCTTGACATTTTACAGGTTAAAAAAATGGGAGTGCTTTTATCAAAAGAGAAATGCAAAACCATAGTAATTGGCAAATAAAGGTGGCCAAAAGTGCGTAGCCGTTTTTCAAATTTCGTCGTTTTGGTGCATTTTATACCCTTTTTGGGTGGTGATTTTTCTCTAGAATGATTTGTTTAATAAGGTGTAGTTTGTAAAATATATTTACTTAAATTACCATGTCGCTCTTGCTCGTTTGGTACGATGTGTAGTCGATACGAAGTTTTTTTGTGGCTAAAGGCGATAAAGTTAAGCATAGGGTGCAATGATGTGAACTGTATAAGATGCTAAAGGCTAGCCCATTGCGGTGAGAACCCTGTCTCCGGGCTATTAGGGTGTAATATATATATGGTGGATAGGCACACAAGTGACAATGGTAGCAATGTGGCTGTGCGTTTACAAGGCAAAGAAAGAAAAATCGATGTGTTGCTTTAGGCTAATAACCTATGGCAACACACCGACTATCTTGTGATAACGCTTTGCGCGGGTTAGTGATTACTCTTCGCGCAGGTTGGGATTAATGTTTTGTTCGCTTAGTGGTATGGGCCACGTATAGTCTTGTGGGTTTCTAAAGTCGCGTCTTCCCACATACCATCGGCAATGCCCCGTGGGGTCTATTTGCTTCGTTGTTTGTGCGTAGCCAGCCGAGTTAGGGGTAGGGTGCGCCCCAAATAGGCCAGTAAGCACTTCATGGGCAATTCTCCATCTCAGCAAATCCCAATAGCGAATGCCCTCGTAAGCCAGTTCAATGCGGCGTTCGTGGCGCAGAATTTCGCGTAGTTTGTCAACATTGGTTTCTGTAATGGGTGGCATGTTTACATCACCTCGCCCTCTGATGGCATTGATGGTTTTGGTCTAAAAGTGTTTGTGTGATGGGCTGTCCGCTTTCCAATTGGCATTCCAAATAGCTCAGTAGCACTTCGGCATATCTAATGATAGGTGTCACGGCACTATAACTTGTGATGTCTTCTATGCGTTCTTCGTTGAAGTATTTGCGCCATAGAAATCCCGTTTTAGATGCTTCGGTGGCATAATCCAGTCGTTGCTTTTTTTAGCCGCCGACGAGTCGGGCGAGATGATATAAGTGGTTCCTTTGAATGTTGCACCATTATAATAAATGGTGTAATCCAGTCGTGGGTCGCGGTTTTCGCCAAGGTTATTGGGGGTTGTAACGTGGGTCGTCGTGGCTAAACGGCGTACCATCAGTAAACTCATAAGCTTCGAACAAGCCTCCCGAGGCGTTAGAACTACTCCATCCGTTGTCTTTTGGCCGACATGAGATGTTGTGGCATTCCGCATCCAAAAATAGTTGGCCATGTAGGCGATGTAGAAGATATTCTCCTTATTATCAGTACCAGTTTTGGGCCAGAACAGTTCGCGATAGTGGGGATGTATGGCGTTTTCGCCCAGGTTGATAATTTGTTTATAAGTGTCGGCGCCATTAGTCCACTGTTGCATAAGCATGTAAGTGCGTCCCAAGAAGGCCAGGGCGGCTTGTTTGCAGGCCCTTCCCTTGTCGTTTGCGCTCATGTTTCCGAACGTAGGAAGGTCGTTTGCTGCAGCCTTGAACTCATCGGCACAAAACTTCAGAATGTCGGCTTGTGTCGTTTTCTTCACGTTGTTCGATTGCTCGTTGGTAAGCACCGTTGTTACTAGGGGCACATCTTTGAAGTAGCTAGCCAAGTAATGATATTGCGTAGCCCTAAGAAACCTAGCCTCGGCCGTCATGCGTTTCACCTCGTCTGTTTGATTAGCAGAAGCGATGTCTTTAAGAAAGCGGTTGCAGTTTTCGATGCGGTGGTAAGCAGCTCGCCAATAAATTCTAATCATATTATTGTTGTTGAGGAGCTTTCCGCTTGAAATTTGGAAGTAGGGTGCATTTTCTCCGCGGCGGTCGAAGCCATTATCGCTAATGTGTTCGGTGTATAAGAAGCCACCATACGACCAGAAATCGCTGAGGCGAAAACTCCACGCCGTTGGTTATTTCTCCACGATAAAGTGCGGTAAGAGCCATCGAAGCTCTATTGGGATTGTTCCAAAAACTCGTTGTCGGCGATGTTAGACAGCGGCGTTCTTTCTAGACTGCACGCCCCCATGAACGATGCAAATAAAGAGGCGGTGATGATATATTGAAATTTAAAAAGTTTCATAATGTGGTTATAGGCTAAGTGTTAAACCAAAAGAATAGGTGGCCATAGTGGGGTAATAGTATCCGCTAGAGTTGGTGGTTTCGGGGTCCCATCCTTTATAATAATGGTGAAGGGTGAGGGGGTTATCGAGCGACACAAACATGCGAAGGGCTGCGATGCCGATGTTCTTGGCCGTGTTTTTAGGCAAGGTGTAACCCAATTGCACGTTGCGCACTTTGAGATACGAGGCATCGAGCAACCAATAGTCGGATGTGAGGGTGTTCTTGCCACCAGCGTTGCTTGTGGTTTCCAACCGTGGATATTTGGCATAACGGTTGTGTTTCTGCACGTTCCATGTTTCTTCCATCTGCCATTTTGTATGTTTCCCTCTTGGTTGAAGGCCCATCCTGCATATCTGCTAAGCAAGCCCTTAACTTTGGCTACGCCTTGCAGCAGCATAGAGAAGTCGAACTGCTTGTAATTGCAAGCCAAGTTAAGCCAAAGGTGTATTTAGGAATGCGTGAACCCAGGTAAACACGGTCGTCAGGGCGTAACCTTATTGTCGCCCGTTACGTCTGAGATAACGAATGTCTCCCCGCCTTCGAACCGCTGGCAATAGCTTTTTTTGGTCTACCCAAGAGCTCACCTCGCTGTCGTCTAGGAACAGGCCATCTGTTTTTATAGCCGTAGAACATTTCCATGGGATAGCCAATGAAAAGATCTGAACCATTTCCCACCATTCCGTTTCTTTTGTTGCACGTTTCCAAGTCCCAGTGTAAGCACCTTGTTGTTGATGATAGAGAAATTACCATTGATGCGATAATTGAAGTCGCCTAGATGGTTGGCATATCCCACTTCAAATTCCCAGCCTTTGTTTTCAAGTGCGCCTGTGTTCACCTTCGAAAGTTTCAGTCCAAAGATGTCAGAGACACTTGCAGCAGGGGTGTAAAGCACATCGGTGGTTTTGCGATAGAAGTAGGTTGCGTTAAAGGTGAGACTGTTGTTAAAGAATGCAGCCTCGAAAACCCACGTCAGAAGTGCGGGTGCGTTCCCATTTAAGATTGGGGTCGGTGTAGGTGGTGATGGCCGCACCTTGAGTGTAAGTGCCGCCGAACACATAATTGTGTTTTTGAGCTTAGTTCGTAAACCGTTTGGTAGGGATAGTTACCAATGTTGTTGTTACCCAGTACGCCGTAGCTTGCTTTGAACTTAAGGTTGGTTACGAAGTCAAGTGTGGGCGTGTCTTTCCAAAACTTCTCTTCGGTGATGCGCCATCCAGCCGACACCGAAGGGAACAAAGCATACTTGCTATTTGTGGGGAAGCGCGACGAGCCATCGTATCTCATGTTTAGTTCGAAGAGATAACGCTGGTCGTAATTGTAGCTAAGACGTCCGATAACCGATTGCAAAAGCCCAGTCGTATCCGTCGCCACTGTTGGTTTGTCCGTTGGCGTCGCCCATGCTTAAGAAGGGTTTATCGTCTGAAGCAACCTTGTTGCGCGAGCCGCTAACAAAGCGTTGGCTCTCGTCTTCCCAGGTGTATCCAGCTAGCAACGACACATCATGTTGTTTGATTTTGAGGTTGTAGTTGACTATAAATTGGAACGTTTTGTAGGCATTCCAATACATCATGTTGGTAAGTCGCGATGGTCCAACAATTTTTCCATCCGTGAGTTGCAGTTCGTTGCGATAGTGTTTCTCCTCAGTTAGGGCCAAAATTGTATCCGCCAATGGCTCTAAGCGATAGCCCTTTTAGTGGCGAGAACGTTAGTTCGGCATTGGCTTTAATACTTTTTTCGCCCTCGTTGAAAAACGAAGAACTGTTTGCCCACGCCACGGGAGTACCTTGTTGCTTTGGTCCCATGCCCAGTTGGCCATTTTGAAGATAAGTGGGCGTAAGGCCAGGGAAGCGCAAAGCCTGCTGAATGATGCTTTGCACGCCATCGAAATCGAGCGGACCAGGGGTAGAAGGCTCATTGCGGTCTTTCACCGCACCAGCCAATCGCACATCAAGTTTTAGTTTATCATTAAATGTCAACCCAATGTTAGCCCTACCCGTGTATTTGTCCATGTAGTTGTTTCTCAGCAACCCGTTTTGTCTTAGGTAGCCAGCCGACAATGCATAAGTGATGTTTTGGTTTCCACCATTAACACTAAGTTCGTGTTTAGTTTGGAAAGCGTGTCCGCCAAGCAGCTCTTCAATCATGTTTTCATCGGCATAGTTGTCGGGGTCCGAACCATCTCGATATTTTTTTGATGGCCTCTTGCGAGAAGTTTTTCTTTACCAATGGCCATGTTTAAAAACTCAGCATACTCGTAAGAATGAGCCATTTGTGGCAGTGCAACAGCCTTGCTAAATCCCACGGCACCATTGTATGTAACCCTTGTTTGTCCTGCTTTACCTTTTTTTAGTGGTGATAAGCACCACGCCATTGGCCGCTCTCGAACCATAGATGGCCGCCGAAGAAGCGTCTTTAAGCACCGATATGCTCTCGATGTCGGCAGGGCATTAGTTCGTAAAAATTGCCAGGCATGCCGTCGATAAGCACCAGTGGGTCGGGTGAAGCACCAAAGGAGCCAACACCGCGCACACGAATTTTACCTGCATCTTGCCCTGGGTTGCCACTGTTTTGCGTGATGGTAACACCCGACATTTGGCCCGTGAGCATGTTAGACACGTCTGCTGCGCCTCGGCTTTCTAGCGATTTGCTGTCGATAGAAGCGATAGAACCAATTACATTCACTTTCTTTTGTGTGCCATAACCCACAACCACCACCTCGTCTAGCTTCTCTATATTGCTTTTTAGAGTGATGTTCAAGTTGGTAGAAGCAGTCACCGTTTGCTCGGCAAAGCCGATATACGACACCACAAGCACACTACCAGGGGGAACGTTAAGCGAAAAATTTCCGTCTAAGTCGGTGATAGTAGCATTTTTCGTGCCTTTTTGCACAACGCTAGCCCCCACAATGGGTTCACCATCTTGGTCGGTAATCCTTCCTTTAGCTAAAAGGTTTCGCCCATCTTGCTTGTTAGCAGCAGTCGAGGCATGCCCATTGGGCAATAGTTTTGCTGTTGATGCGGAAGAAAAAGCACCTGTAGGCTTGCTCGCCACAGTTGTGGCAGCCGTCAAGTTCAGGTTTTCAAGCAGTGCAACAGTCACAGTCAAAAGTTTTGTTTGTTTGTTCATTGCTAAGGTTTGTTAAGTTAGGGTATCATGTTTATTTTAAAAAGCAAATTAGGTTTAGCGCATTGTGTGGCAATTGTTGTAGCCTTTAAGCGCGGATATAGGATTCTGGGAGCAGCACATGAAGGCGTGATAAGCCGTTGTTTGCTGTTTTTGGGGCCAAGTTCTACACTTCATAATGATAGCGGGTTATGGCAGGGTTTATGCGTCAATAGGTGATAGGTGGCTGTCTTCTTTGGTAGCAAAAAGCCTAGGCTTATGGGGTTGCCGCCACTGGTTGTCAAATCAATCAATAAATGTCGTGGGCAAAGTTAATGATAATCGTTGTAAAAACATGCAGAAATGTAAAAATATTTATTCTATATTGGAGGTAAGAGCACCCCCGTCGCATGGAATTTGTAACATAAGTAGTAAACACTTGAAGAGAAAGATGCTGGATAAGTCCAGATTTGTAACACTTGTTGTAAAACATGTTTTTGCATAAAACAACGCCTTTAGACACCCTTTTGCATCGATGAAACATTTGATATTCAGAGGTTAACAAAATTGTTCTACTTGTCGTATTGTTACTTTTGTAGTTATTAAAAAAAGTAGAAAAACCCTTTAGGCTTGCATATTCGTGGGAAAGTTCCTAATTTTGCATATCAATAAACGAAAAAAACAGAACGATGATAAATAGGGAATTAATACGTATAAAAGATTGTCCAGTTAACCTATGCATACTACCAGAATGGTAATAGAAATATGGATAATGCAGAGAAAGAGGTGCTTTTCAGTCTTTCTAAAGCATACGACCTATACAATTACCTGCTGGCGTTGATAGTGGCAATCACGCGTGAAGAGAGGCATCGTGTAGATATCGCGACACAACAAGCGCAGCGCGAAGGCACAGAGGTGCCCTCGCAGAAGTTCGCGTTCAATAAGTTTGCTACGCAATTAGAAGAGAACAAACAGCTGAACGACTTCATGGAAACGCTTAAACAGCGCTGGGAAGACGATATCGAAGCGGTGAGGAAGCTGTGCAACCAAATAGAACAGTCGGAAACTTATCGCGAATACATGGCGAGTGGCGACAGTTCGTATGAAGACGACCGTGAATTGTGGCGTAAATTGTATAGACAATTGGTGCAGAACAATGTAGACTTGGATGCACTGCTAGAAGAAAAAAGCTTGTATTGGAACGACGATAAGGAAATTGTTGATACCTTTGTACTCAAAACAATTAAGCGATTTGATCCCGAAAATAAGGCAAAACAAGATTTATTGCCCGAATATAAGGACGAAGAAGATAAGGATTTTGCGCGCAAATTGTTTAGGGGCCACCATCCTGAATGGCGACCAATATCAGCGTTATATGAGTGAAAACTCGAGAAACTGGGACTTCTCGCGCCTCGCTTACATGGATGTGGTTATCATGCAGATTGCTATTGCCGAGATGCTTACGTTCCCCAACATCCCCGTTAGCGTAACCATCAACGAGTATGTTGAACTGGCTAAGCTCTATAGCACGCATCGAAGCGGCGGATACATCAACGGTATGCTCGACACTATCGCTCGCGGACTTATCACGCACGGCCTTATGATGAAGGCAATGCCCGAACCAAGACCAAAGAAACAACCTTATAATGGCCGTAACGGCGAAGAGAAAAAGCATAGCCAACAGCCCGAACAGCAGGTGAACGATAGCGAGAAAGAACACTTAGGCCAAGAAAACGTAGCCACAGACAATGTTGCTAACGATGCCTAAGAACAACCCAAGGACGCTGAAAACAATGGAGGAGGGCCTAAAACATAAGCTCTCCTTCATCTAAAACCAACAACTCAACAATTAAGATATGATTTCAACAACAGTATTGGCTGCGCAAGCAGCAGGCGGTAACTCTGCCGCGCCCATCTTGATGATGGTGGCAATCTTTGCTATCATGTACTTTTTCATGATTAGACCACAACAAAAGAAGCAGAAAGCCATTCGCAACTTCCAAAAATTCTTTGCAAGAAGGAGCGCGCGTGGTAACTAGCGGTGGTGTTTATGGCGAGGTTAAGCGCATCAATTTGGAAAAAAATACACTCGAACTAGAAGTGGCTCGCGGTGTGATTATTACCGTTGACCGCAACTATGTATTTGCCGACCCTGCCTCTTTGCAGTCAGTGAGCAACAATTAACTAGGGCGATGAGACAGCTTCGCCTCTTAAAGATTTATTCAGTAGTCAGGAACTTCGTGTTCAGTGCTGTGAACAAGGAGTTTCTGATTTTTGTTTTTCTCGCACTAAGTGGGGGATTTTTGGCTGCTTGCCGCCCTTAACGAGACCTACGAGAAAGAATTTATCGTGCCCGTTCATCTAACAAATTTGCCGAAGAATGTGGTGATAACCTCAAACGACGACGACGTTGTGCGGGTTACTTTAAGAGACAAAGGCTTTATCATCATGGGCTATCTCCGAACCGAGAGATTAAGACCCGTGGTGCTTAACTTCGCCAATTATGCCAATAAGTCGCGCGGAAAGGGTGTTATCCCTGCTGCCGATATCCAGAAACAACTCTATTCTTACCTCTCGGGTTCTACTAAAATCGTGTCGGTTAAGCCCGATAAACTGGAGTTTTTCTTCAATTATGGTGAGAGCAAACGTGTGCCTGTGCGCATCTCGGGCAATGTTCAGCCTGGCGATCAACGATATTTGGCCAGCTATAAATTCTTCCCTGCATACGTTACTGTGTATGCCAACAGCAAAGCATTAGACACAATCAAGATGGTACAGACCGAAGAATTGAACATCGTTAACTTCTCAGATACCATCGTTAAGGTTGTTGACTTACGCCGAATACCTGGTGTTAAGGTGGTGCCTTCTACGGTTAAGCTCGCTCTTTACCCTGATGTGCTCACCGAAGAGAGTATCGAAGTGCCTATAACTGCCGAGAATTTGCCTGCCGATAAGGTGTTGCGCACCTTCCCCTCTAAGGTTAAAGTACACTTCATTACTGGCGTTAGTAATGTGCGAGGCATAAAACCAGACGCCTTTAAGGTTGTGATAAACTTCGCCGAATTGGCCGAAAAGCCAGGCGAGAAGTCTTCGCTCTACCTACAAAAAGATACCTGCTGGGGTGAGAAACGCTCGCTTAGAATTTAATCAAGTGGATTACCTTATCGAGCAAAAAAATAAGTAACGGCATGCATGTTCAGCCTCTTTTGCCCTCTTTGCGTGTTGCCTTAACCGGCGGCATAGGCGGTGGTAAGTCGTTCGTTGCGCAGTTGTTGCGCGCTCGTGGCATCGAAGTGTTCGACTGCGACGCATCGGCCAAACGCCTTTTGCGCAGTTCTGAACCTCTTCAGTGCGATTTACAGCAGCTAGTGGGCCATCATCTTTATGTCAATGGGCGGCTGCAAAAAGCAAGTATTATCTGCTTTTCTGCTCGCATCTCACACCAACAAAGAGCGTCTTAACGCATTAATTCATCCGGCCGTGGCTCAAGATTTCGAACGCTCGGGCTGTAGTTGGCTAGAGAGCGCCATCTTCTTTGATAGCGGTTTCGATGCGCGCGTAAAGGTTGATAGGGTGGTGTGCGTAACTGCTCCGCTTGAAGTGCGACTTCAAAGGGTGATGCAACGCGATGCACTTTCTCGCTCTAAGGCAATGGAGTGGATTGAATGCCAATGGCCACAAGAACGTGTACGTGCGCTAAGCGATTATGAAATTCAAAAACGATGGCACGCAAGACGTTGGGCAACAATTAAACGAATTATTAACACAACTAATAAAAAGCATAACAGTAAAACAACATGTTACAGACTATTCTTTTCTATCTCCGGAAAACCCGGATTATACAAACTCGTTTCTAGTGGTAAGGCTTCGCTCATCGTTGAGGCTATCGACGAAACTCATAAGCGTATGCCTGCTTTCGCCACCGACCGCGTTACAAGCCTAGCCGACATTGCTATGTACACCGATTCAGAGGATGTACCCTTGTGGCAAGTGCTTAAAAACTTGGGCGAAAAAGAACAACTCAAACCCTGCTCGCTAAACTATAAGAAGGCTTCGAGTAACGAGTTGCGCGACTATTTTGGTGAGGTGCTACCCGCATTCGACCGCGACCGTGTGCACGATAGCGACATCCGTAAGCTTATTCAATGGTACGACATCCTGGTGAAGAATGGCATTACGGATTTTTGAAGCTGTGCTGAAGTCGCCAAATGCTGAAGAAGCAGAAACCGAAACGACTGCTGCTGAATAATTAAGTTATTAATAAATCAACTTTATAACGAACTTTGTTTATGGGTTCTTGGGCTTCAAGGTGTGTTCCTACAGGCTCAAGAACTCATAAACCATTAACGCAAGCATCCGTATTTATTTCTTTGGGCAGACTTTTAACCCGCTTTTTCCCCCTATGTGTCTGCTCGTTAGTGTGTTTTATATTTATCATCCCTCATGTTCTGTTGTCAAAAGACTTGCGTAATGATTGCCCAACCACACACATCCACCACTTATTATTAATTCCATCGCATCATGTTTCATGTTTTTTTGTGCCGCTATGGGCGGTTTTTCGGATAACATTTGGCTCAACGTTTTCTTTGTCTTAGCAGGCGTAGTACTTGTTTTATGGGGAGCCGATCGCCTAACAGAAGGTGCCGTTTCGCTGGCCGAGCGAATGAAAGTGTCGCAAATGGTTATCGGATTAACGATCGTGGCCATGGGCACCTCTATGCCTGAGTTTTGTGTTAGCTTAGTTTCGGCCCTCAAAGGAACACCCGATTTAGCTGTTGGAAACGTTGTTGGTAGCAATATTTTCAACACATTGCTCATTGTAGGAGTGGCTGCTCTAGTGTTGCCCATCACCATTTTGAAAACCACAGTGCGCAAAGACATTCCCTTTGCAGTGCTCGCATCGGCCGCCCTTTTTCTGCTTTGCCTCGATGGCAACATCAGTAGGGTGGATGCAGGCTTTCTTCTCATTCTGTTTTTCTTTTTTATGGGCTACACGCTATTTACCGCTAAGTCGGGTGATGTACCAACAGCCGAGGAGAAAAAGCCCATGAAGCCCCTCGTTGCTGCCATGTGGCTGCTGGTGGGGTTGCTCTGTTTGGTGTTTGGGAAGCAACCTCTTTGTTGATGGTGCAACCACTGTTGCCAAGACCATGGGTGTGAGCGATGCCATTATTGGCCTAACTATTGTTGCCGGTGGAACATCACTTCCCGAACTCGCCACTAGCGTTGTGGCAGCTCGTAAAGGCAATAGTGGCATCGCTATTGGCAATGTTCTTGGTTCTAACGTGTTTAACATCTTGTTTATTTTTGGGCGTTACTGGCGTTATCTCACCCATGAATATTCAGGGTATTGGCACGGTAGACCTCACTGTTTTTGTTTGGTTCGATGGTGTTGATGTGGCTCCTATCCTTCACCAAGTACACCATTTCTCGAATCGAAGGTACGTTAATGGCATCGTGTTATATGGCCTATATGACCTACCTTATCATACAAGTGATGAAATAATACCAAAAAGTATTTTTGTACTTCTTTTTTTTCTTTACTTTTTGATTATCTTTGTGGCGTTAATAACTATCTGTTTAATCTTTTAAAGACAATCAAACGTATGAGAAAAAAAGTTTATTACTTTCATTACTAATCGTGTTATTATGTGCCCTCACTGCTTCGGCAAAGAAGGCGAGCACCATTAAATGCGAACTAATTTTAAAACGATGGCAAGAAGGTTGAAGGCTGGTTGGTAAAAGACAAGAGCGAAACTTATGGGCCATACATGGTTAAGAATGTAACCGATTTTGTTGTCGCTACTTCGCCTCAAAGCAAAGAAGGAACCAGCTACAATGCCGATGACGTTAAAGAAATTAAGCTTACCAACGAGGTAAGTGGTGAAAGCCTGGAGTATAAGTCGCTTTATGCCGTGAAGTCTTTCACTATGCCCAAGAGCATGACACCCTCGCCTAAGCGCTATTTCTGGTTGGTTGTATACAAGGGAAAGAAGGTTACGGGTTATATCTCTACCGCTTCAAATCGTGTGGTAACGGGTGTTATGAGTAGTTATACCGAACGTTCGTTGCCTTTTTAGCTACTCGGTAGATGGCGATGATATTGCCGTTACCTACCATGTTCCGATGGATGGAACGGTGATAGGTAAGCAAGCCGACTTGAAACGTATGTTCGAGCGCTTCCCACAGATGTGTGAATACATCGATAGCAAAGATTTTTAGCTTGAAGGCTTTTTAAGAAAAAAATCCACTTATTTTTGCTCGAAAAACTCGACGAAATTGTTACATCTGGTAAATAATATAAAAACAAACGCTTGGCTTGGACAGCTAATTTTTCCAAGCCAAGCGTTTGTTTCTATAAACAGCAGCGTGGCAACACCTGCCAAAAAGCCGGCAAAGCTTGGAAAAAAAGAAAAATCTTACGCGATGCCGTAAGAGCGCCATAGAGACCTGCAACAAACACGCAGGATAAGAAAAACAGTCGCACATTGCTGCTCCATGTGCCATCGTTGATAAAGTAGCTCCACACAAGTCCTGCACTTAAAAAGCCGTTATACAATCCTTGGTTGGCTGCCATGCCCTTTGTTGGGCCAAATAAATGCTCGGGTAGCGATTTAAAGAAACCTTTTCCGCGTGTTTCCCATGCAAACATCTCCATATATAATATATACAAATGTTCGATGGCCACTAATGCTGTGAGAATATTACTAAGCATCATGTATTTTTTTGTTTTATGGTTGTTTTTACTTTGTCGCTAAGCCCATTTATAGGTTGTTAGTTAACAGGTCACTTTGTTAACGCGTACATTTATAAAAAGAGAGACTTGTTAAACAAATAAGTCACGTGGTCTCATTAGCGAGGTGAGTGGCTCAATGTTCACAAGTCTCTTATAAGATAGATTAAATCTCAGGCACCACCTTTTAGGGCTTTGCGCGATGTCTTCTTGCGAAAGTGCGTAGTTATGCAAGTCGCCATTGAGATACTGGTCGTATGCAGTCATGTCCATTAATCCATGTCCCGACAGAGCGAACAGTATAACACGCTTCTCGCCACTTTCCTTACAGCGTTTCGCTTCGCGTATAACGGCAGCGATGGCGTGGTTGCTTTCAGGTGCGGGGATAATACCTTCGGTGCGAGCAAAGAGTGTTCCCGCCTCAAAAGTCTCCAGTTGGGGAATATCTTCGCCACGCATCAGTCCGTCTTTAATGAGTTGCGACACGATAACGCCAGCGCCATGATAGCGCAAACCACCCGCGTGGATGTTCGCTGGTTTAAAATCGTGGCCCAGTGTAAACATGGGTAACAATGGAGTATAGCCAGCTTCATCGCCAAAGTCGTATCTAAACTCGCCTCGAGTTAGTTTAGGGCAGCTGTCGGGTTCGGCAGCAACAAACTGTGTTTTTTTCTTCCCTCCAAGATATTATGGCGCATAAAGGGAAAAGCCAAACCACCAAAATTGCTACCGCCTCCAAAAACATCCAATCACCACATCGGGATATTCTTCGGCCATCGCCATTTGTTTTTCGGCCTCCAATCCTATCACTGTTTGGTGCAGTGTAACATGATTTAGCACCGACCCTAGCGTGTATTTGCAATTGGGTGTGGTGGTTGCCAGTTCCACAGCCTCACTAATGGCCGTGCCAAGCGAACCTTGGTGCATGGGGTCTCGTGTGATAATGTTTTTACCAGCCCTAGTAGACATCGACGGCGAGCCAGTAACTGCAGCACCAAACGTGCGCATCACCAACGAACGATAAGGCTTTTTGTTGCATCGAAATCTTCACTTGATACACTGCTGCGGATAATCCGTAAACGCTAGCAGCATAACTAAGCGCTGCACCCCATTGGCCTGCGCCCGTCTCAGTGGTGACATTGGTTACGCCTTCTTGCTTGCAATAGTAGCATTGGGGTAAGGCCGAGTTTACTTTATGCGAGCCAAGCGGGTTCACACTCTCATTTTTAAAATATATGTGTGCAGGAGTTTGCAGCGCCTCTTCCAAGGCATAAGCTCTTACAAGCGGTGTAGAACGATAGTATTTGTACTTCTCTTGCACCTCTTCGGGGATGTCTATCCATGCATTTTGGGTGTCAAGTTCTTGTTCAGCACATGCTTTGGCAAAGATGTGAGCAAGGTCGTCTACGCTAACCGGCTTTTTTTGTGGCGGGATTTAGTGGGGGCAATGGTTTGTTGGGCATATCTGCCAGAATGTTGTACCATTGCTTGGGCAAGTCGTTTTTCTTGCAATATATATCTTTTTTTGTTTGCTCATAATTCTATTATCTAGTTGTTGTGGCATCTCACTATCACTCTCTTTAAGTTTGCAAACTTATGAAATATCTTTGAAAAACTCCAAAGTGTCAGCACGTTTTTATTTCTTTCGCATCACTTAATGCATCCCTTAAATATACATCCAATTGATATTAAAAGGACTCGTTATTCAATATTTTGCAAGATTTACAAACGTTAAAGAATGATAGATTAGCTTATATTTGCTACCATTTTGCTACAAAAAAACCCTTAGTTTTACTTATCTTTGCACGCAAAAAAATAATAAATAGGATGATGAAGAATTTCAAATTATTCTCTTTGCTGGCCGTAATGGTTGTTGCATTTAGTGCAATGTTTGTGGCTTGCAGCAGCAAAAACAGTGACGACGAAAACCAACAGCTCAATACAATAACCAATACTTCGGGTACGTTTGAGATTAATAATGCTTTCTTTTCAGATGCTGGTGATAGCTATAAAATAAGTCTTTACACCAATTCTGGAAACAACAACGTTACTTTTGTCTATCCCAAGAGCAAAGTGGGCCAATCTCTTGCTGCATCTGAACTAGGTGCATGGAGTTTCAAGAGCAACGATCTCAGCGTTGATGGCAAATTACAAACCTTGGCTACAGGCAGCTATATCACTGTAAATAGTCTTGCCGATGGCCAAATTAGTTTGGTGTATAATCTGTATCAGACTCGTAAGAGTGGTGATGTACATGTTTATGGAAACTATACAGGAGCGATTAAACAGCTCCCCTTATTATAGATTTCTAAAATATGCCTGCCTTGTCTAAGGTTGTAAGTGTAGGCTGTTGCTAATAGTGTCGTGGCTTTTCTTTTTTCGACTAATGCAATGAGCCTTACTGCAATCAAACCACTAAAACGTGGCGTGACAATGGCAGGAACATAAAAGGGAAAAACCCTTATGTTAAACTGCTAATTTATCTTCAAATCTCAACTTTTTCAAACTGCATGAACCTTCATTGATGGCCTTATCCCCTTAAGGATTTGGTTTTTGTGATGGTTCTTAACTTTATGTTTAAATAACCATTGGTGTCTGTTGCATCGTGAAGATGCGAGGAATGCCAATGGTTGTTTGTTTTTCTCCCCTTGGTAGAGAAGTGCACTAGCTTTAATCTCATTTGGTTGTTATACCGCTTCTCACCTGTTTTTTATTGTTTTCCTTGCTTCCATTCGCTCTTTCGTTTGTTAGTCGGCCTCTTGCACCTCTTATTCTTGAGGGCCTGTGTACTACGTCTTCAAGTGAAACACAGCCCCTGTGCACAACAATCCATAAAAACAAAAACGCCACTAACCACGGATTTGGGCTTAATCTTCCTTGTTTGCTGCTTAGCAATGGTTTTTAAGCCGATAGCACAGCTTCGTGTTTCACTTTCGTTTGCTTGTTTACCCCTGTTTGTTTCTCCACGGGTTGTTTGAGATTTAATTTGTACTGTATCTGTTTTGTGTAAAAATATTTGGTACGAATTTTTAACATTGTGAGTGCTTTTTTTCTTCAGCAACTTCCCACTCGTTGCCAAATATTCAATTCTCGCTGAGGTTTCTCGCCATCAAAATTGCAGCACTCTTGAATGCTGATGAAATGTATTTTCTTGCAATAAATTGCTGTTTCTACGCTAAAAATGGGTAATTTGCAGCATTTAGCCTTGCGTTTTGCAGCAAAAACGCAAGGCTATTTGCTGCAAAACGCGAGGCTAACTGCTGCAAAACGCAGTTCAAAAACATAGCAAAATACAGGATTGAATGCATCTTTTTGCATGCTAAGTTTGTATATACAGTCTGCCAGGAACCATCAAATTAGGCTTCTTACAGGTGAAAACAAGCTTAAAATACTAGTTTTTAGCTACTAAATGCAGGTTTTGGGGCAGTGAAAAATTGGGCGAATTTCTCCATCTAGAAACACAAAACGTTGCTAAATGCTGAAATGCGGTCGAAAAATGAAGCGGAAATAAATTGAGAAAGCTGAAAAAAACGGGGCAAAATATATGTTTTAGAGCATCTGTTTTTGCTAGAAGGTGTGGTGAGGATGTGTGTGTGTTGTAAAATAATAATACCGAAATTAACAAAACGAGTGCGCAATTGCGTTTCTAAAACAAATGCAAAGACCAAATCACTTGTTAGAGTTGTTTTGATTTTTATGTATTGTTGTGCATCTTGCCTGTGTTTTCTTGAAAACGTAATGGGCTATACCGTGAGAATAATACAAGCTAGATACCTATAAAACCAATTAGCGATGTACAGGAAAAAATGCAAACAATAAACAACATGACATAAACGCTATAACGACTAATTGAGGTTAGAAAAACATCGGTGGATCTCCCTGTTTGCATGTAACATTCCTCCCTCGACCGTTACTAGCACAATAAAAGGCGCGCAAGACAAGTGGCTAATAAACCAGAAACTTGCCATGCGCGCCAATAAAAGTTAGGCAGCCGCCAGTGAAAAAAAGCTAAACAGCCACTAAGGTTTGCGAGTAAGTTTGGGTTGTACAAACACCTCGCCAATGCCACGAAAAGCACCCAAAACAGGTTTCGTGTCCGAGTAACGGTTCCATCCATACGAAGAGAACGTTTGTTCAGAAGCAATTTTTTGCGCCTCTTTAAACACCAGTTCGCCCTTGTCGTTGATGGCCAGTAACACACTTTCTTGTGTTCCGTTAATAGCCGTTTCGTGTCCCTTTCTAAAGTCGTCGGCCACAATCACCGTGATGAGATATTCGAAAAACGCCAGTCTGAACCTCATTTTTGCCAACAATCTTACCGTTTTTTTCATGTCAAAACCTTTGCCAGGCGTGAACGTAACGGGCCAAACATATTGGTTGTCTACGATGAAGTTAGCTGTGGTTTTGCTAGTAGCCACGATTCGTACATCAGAGGTTCTCTCCTCTAAGTTTCTATCGGGCTTTCTCATCATGGCCGTTTGTAGATATTCGCCTTCAACATCAGCCAGCGACGCTTGCACCACTTTGAGCGAGTCGGTAAGGCCAACAGCCTTTGCCATCACCCATCCCACACGTGGTTTACCCGTATTGTTTTCGGCAACTTTAACGGTAATAACCTCGCCTTTTTGTTCAACAGTAATCCAATTACCAGTGGTGCTGTAGTCAACAGCTACATTAGATAAGGCAATGAGCTTTTTTTCTCGATAGGTTCGTCGCCCGTATAGATATCCTCTCCAGTGGGCAAACCAAAGGAGATGCCCTCTTGTTGCACGTTGATAAGTATGGAGTCGCCTTGTTGATTTTTTTCACCACCAGCAGGGTGTTTCTCGATTGAGGGTTGGTGTTGGTCTCGGCAGTGAGCAAGATGGTTTCGGCCTTAGTTGTTACTTTAAGCCATGCATCTTGCGCATAAGCCATAGCAGGCTGAGAGGCCATGATTACCTCTTGTGTGCCACCCACCACGCCAAAGGCCGTTTGAGCCCTAACCACATCAAGTCCGCTAGCATATTGGGGCAATTCTTTATCGCTGCTACAAGCCGCAGCAAGGATGATGGCAGTCACCATCATTATCATAGATATGCACTTGTTCATAGTTGTTATCATTTCGTTTTCGTCATGTATTGAATTTTAGGGAGCGTAAAGGCAAAGACATATCCGCCTTCAGCGTTAAGGATGGGTTGCAAGTCTTCGCCGTAAGCAACACCAAAGAACGAGTCAACAGCGTGTCCCGAAATCTGTCCGCTGTCTTCAGCATCGGCGCGTTCGGTGTCTTCGTTCCAGGTAAAATACATGCTTCCCTTGCCCTCACCAAAGAGTTTGTTCTCTTGTTGCGATGCAGGTATGAGTACAATACCAGCAGGATATTTGTAGGTTGGGTCGATAACGGGCTGTCCGGGCAGTTCAATGCGTCCAGTGGCAGGGTCGTAAGTAAGCTGTAACTCGTAGGTAACGTTGTTTATATGCAGCTTACCATTGAGTGTGTTTTGCGCCGAGCCTTGTTCCAGCGTGAGCGTTATGCGTCTTCTAATGCTCGTTTTTGAGTGTCCATTCGCCCACCCAGAAGTCTAGTGATTTATGGCTCTTAGGCACAAATTGCACTAATTTGAGGTTGTTATCGGTAAGCGATTTTTTTCGTTTTCGTCCCATACAAAGTTACTGTATTGCTTGTTGCCGATGGTGATGGGTTGGCCCAAAACGATGCCTGTGGCAGTGGTGCAATAGGGCACATCCCATGTGGTTTGTCCCAGTTTAAGGGTAAGTCGCCTAATTGAAGGGTCGAAAGAGGCTTGTGTAAGGGTGTCGTTTCCTTGTATCACGTTGTAGGTTGTAACCTCCATACCAGCCTTAACATTGATAATTCCCAACATATATTCCTCCCAACTAGCCTCTTTAGGCATGGGCGTAAGCACCATTTTGTTTTTTTCCATTTGCGGCCTTGCAGCACCACACTATCGGCATTAGCGTTAAGAATAGAAAACTCGTAGTCGCCTTGAACGCCGTCGGGATTTCCCAACCAAGGTTCAGCAAGAGGGTGAATAACTTTGTTGTAGACGTTGAACGAGAGCATCGGTCCTTGGTCTTTTACCACGGCATATTCAGATGTTGCTTGTTCTTCGGGGTCTAAAACGTCGCCCATTGCAGTTACATGTCCGTTTTTAAACTTTAACAACAGCGTGTATCCGCCATAGCTATAGTTTTTACCTGCATAGTATTGCAGCACCCATCCGTTGTCGGCCGACTCAAGAATTTGGGTGTAATCCTCAACACTTTTTGTCTATTCGTTGTGCAGCAGGCAAGTCGAAAGTGGTGTCGTTGTCGTGCAAACACGATTGCATGGCCAGCGCCATCACCACAGCGAAGAATAGGAAATATGCTTTTTTCATTTGCTTATTCATTTACTTCATTAATGTTGTTAATGTGCATCAGTGCGCGTTTGTTATTCAAAGCTCTCAAGGTTGAGTGTTTCGATTTTGCCTCCCCTTCGTAGAATGTCGTTGCGTAGCAAGTCGATATCAGCATCCCAGGCCGTTTTCATGTAATCGCGCACCATTTTTTTAGCTTTCTGTTGATGATGCTTTTTGCCCTTTGTTCCAGCAACGGTAAGGATGTCGTTCCATTCTTGTGGCGTTCTCGTAACATACTTGGCGTACATCTCAGCGAAGTCTTCGGCCGGGTTTTCCATTGAGTAGGCCGAAACGAAACCCTGCTTTTGCGCCTGCCTATCAGACCAGGTGGTCCAGTTACCGCTGAGATAATCTGCACGCGAAATATTGTCGTACGACTCGTCGTAGGGTTTCTTTTGGTTCAAGATGTGCATAAACTCGTGGTGCATGGTGTGAAAATAGAAGGTGGTCATGCTACTATAATCTTTCAGCACATCGGCAGTAAGAGCGTTAACCTTGGTAAGTGTCACCTTATATCCACCTTCGGCACTACCCAGCACCTCGCTATTATGTCGGGTATAACCCGGAATGCCCACGGTGATAATGATGCGTGGAGCATTTTTCTTTAATAAAGTCGAGGCCAACGATTTGGGCATAGGGGTCGAACCACATAAACTTGGTGATGATAGCCAGCTTAGCAGCCTTAGCCGAATCGGCAGGAACAAAGTTATACGATTTATCGGTCTCTTCAGTTTTGAGGCGATATTGAAAGTCGACATTGTATGGCATGGTGTAGTTTTTGTACAGCCATTGGTCGAAAGGATTTCGTTTTTGCTCCTTTGTAGTAAATATGGAGTCGCCGGTTAGTTTGTCATCGTTGCACGAAGACACGAGTGCGCCGCTGCAAGCAAGGGCGATAACGGCCAGATATAAATACTTTTTCATGAGTTTATGCTGTTTATTTGTTACGTGGATTGGGCGTTACTCCAGCCGATATAACGTCTTGAGGCAGTTGTATGGCCAATCGTGGGTCGCCAGTTTTCATCGAGTCGGTAACGGCAGTAACATTCGATTGCACGTCTACCTGTCTGCGATACATGGTAATGCCATATCGTTTCACGTCTTGCAATCGAAAACCTTCGTGCATAGTAAAGCAGTCGACGCAGCTGCAAGATGCATTGCAAGAGCGGTTCTTGCGTGGTTTTTCGATAGTGAAGAGCGGGTTTAGCGCTTTTTTTTAGGCGTGGGTTTTGTGGGTGTGTAATAAAGCCAGTGACCCATAGAAGTCAACAATTTCGTCGAGTGTTAATTGCGTTTTTTTCTTGGTAAACACCGACAGTTCGGCATTGATGTCGTTCACGGCCTTATCGTATTGGCCAGAAAGGGCGTAGGCTTCGGCACGTTCAAGCAGCGTGGCATCGGTGTTAAACACAGCAAACTCGCTGTAAGGGATGCCAATACCAGCCGACACATCCAGCACACGGGGAACATAAGGAATTTTTGCGCAGCGCGTATTTGAGACACGCCGTTGTTGTAAGTAACACTATAAAGCATTTCGTTTCCGCTGTCGCCCCAGGGTCCAGCAGCCTGCAAAGTTTCTGTTTTGCTAAGCAGTTGTCCGTGTGCATACTTACTACCCAAAAGTGTGGGTATGCTAATTACGCCCCATTCGGAGGGTACGGGCAGTAACAGGATGTTGGCATTGTTGCTAGCCATCACAAAAAGCATTGGGCTGAACGTTTCCGCTTGGGCCAAGACGGTTCCATTCGGTCCAGTTTCTTAGCACGTCGGTGGGTTGTTCGCCCAGCACCAAGTCGGCGTATTTCACCGCCTTATCATATTGTTGTGCATAGAGATAGAAGCGTGTTGCGAAGGCATAGGCAGCCTGTTTGGTGAAATGGAACTTAGGTCGAGCGTACTTAGTGCCAACCAATTCGAGACCTTGCAGCAAGTCTTTTTTTCGATGTTGTTGTAGAGTTGTGCCAGGGTGCCACGTTCAATGAGTCGTCCCACCACCTTCTCGGGTTCGGTGGGGTAGGCCAGTCCCAGGTTGTTTTGTGCTGTAGTTTTGTCGTAGGCTTGGCAAAAAAACGGTGAGACAATTGGAACATGGCGAAGGCCCTACAAAGGGAGAGCTTCGCCCAGTTGAGCGTCGTAATCGTGCGCGTTGTTCACGCTATTGATGTGCGCGATAGCCTCGTTGGCGGTAGCCACCGCCGTGTAATGTGCCTCCCATAGTTGGTAAGGCGTTTCGGCATTGCGCACCTCGTCGATGTCTTTCCATTGATAAGCCTGCTCCTGAAACCTGTCGAACGCGCTCCAAGTGCTGTGCATTTGTTCGTCGGTGTTGTCTGAATACATCTCGGTTAGGTAAGCAGGGTGTGCCGCGGGATAAGCGCTAACCAGTAATTGGCTAACCTCAGAAGAGGTTTTTAGGTCCATGCGACTATCAGGATACTTGTTTAGAAGTCGTTGCACGAAGCCAAAGCAAGCGAAGCCACAGCCAGTGGCAGGGCAGCTATATATTTATTGCGAATTATATTCATAGCTTTTAAAGTCCGAGTTTAACTGTAAGAGTGAATTGTTTGGGCATAGGCGAGGCCACACCACCAACGTTATAAAATTCGGGGTCTTGGCCATTAAGTCGCTTATCGGCATAAAGCAAGAAGAGATTGGTGGCTTGCAGCTTGAGCGACATGTTTTTTACTACGGCCTTTTGGAACCATTTAGCGGGCATATCATAGCCCAACGACACCTCTTTAAGGCGTACGAAGTCGCCTTTAGCAATACTGCAGGTTGGTGTAGTTGTAGGCGTTATAGCCCAGTCTGAGGCTAGTGTTGGCCATATATTGTGCCTTTGAGAGAATGCCAGGGACGTTCGTTTGGGTTTCTTCTCCGGCTTTTGTCCATCTATTTTTAAAGGTGTTGGTCATCGAAACCAGGTCGTTATAGCGTGCACGGAACTTAGGATCGAGGCGTACAACATTGCCGAAGGCGTAAGTAACAAACACATTGAGTCTGAAACCGCGGTAAGTGAATACGTTACCGATAGAGCCTGTGTGGAGAGGATCGGTTGAACCTTCGTATTTTTAGGAAGTCGGTGAGCGTTCTTTCTTGGAAATTGATGTCGTCGGAGGTTATCATTCCCTTTTTCGTTGAGCACCATGGGTATGCCCTCGTTGCTAATTCCAATAAAGGGGATAGAGAACAACGAGCGAGCGGGATAGCCCTTTTTGGCAAATCCACTGCCGCTAACCAGACTCATAACATTGCCTTGGTTAAAGAGTTTTTGTAATATTGGTGTTGGCGTAGGCATAGATAAAGTTTGTTGTCCACGAAAAGTTTTTTTGGTTTTTCGTATTTACCGAGGAGATGCTCAATTCCACACCATTCGAGTTCATTTCGGCCACGTTGGCAGCGCGTATGATTTGTCCGCCCAGTCCAGGAGACACCATCGGACCAATCTCATCGAAGTTTTCTACGGGTGTAATAATCGAAGGTAATGCCCAGTCGGTTGTTCCAAAGCGATGCATCGAAGCCCAAGTTCAGTTCGTTTTTCTTTTTCGTAGGTGAGGGTTGGCATTAGCCAATTCGTAGATTTCGAGTTGGGGTTCTTGGTCTTCGGCAAACAGTCTGAAGGGGTTAGACGCCTTGATGATGGCCGTGGAATTGGCGTAAGACGCATCGGGAGGCGTACCCGTAAGGCTGTACGAAGCGCGCAAGGTGAGCCGTGAAAGAGGCGAAAGGCGGTTGAACCATTCCTCTTCGTGCATGTTCCAAGCGCCTGATACGTTCCATGTGGGCATCCATCGGGCGTTAGAGTCGCGTCCCATCTGGTTAGAACCTTCGTATCTCAGCGTGCCATTAAAAAAACGTAACGGCCCTTATAACTATAAGTGGCGTTGCCGTAGAAAGGCCACACTTCTAGAGTTGGTAGGCGTAATCATATAATAGGTGTTGCCTGCTTCTACCGCTTGTTTAAAATATTGGTAGATGTAGAAAGGCACTTGTCCGGCATCGTAACGCAGTCCTGTGCCCTCGAAAGTGTTGCGCTGACGTTCGATACTCTTAATTTCCATACCTGCAAAGAGGTTCATGATGTGCTTCTCTGCAAAGGTATGATTATAGTTTGCTGTGGTGCGGATGTCGAAATCAGTCATCCTATTATCGCCTTTATGGTACAATCCGCCATAGGGAAGCACCGGCATGGGAAGCACATAGGGATTAGAGGGGTCGGTATAAAGGTACTTATTGGCTTCGCGAATGATGCCGTTAGACATGGCACGATAGGCAAGAGCTTGATTAGAATTGTCCTTTACATTGTGCTCTTGCGTAGAAGTCATGTACTTAAATGCACCCAAAGCCGATAGTTCCAGTCCCTTTATGGGTTTGTATTTCAGTTCTAATTGAAACTTAGCATCAATTACATTCAAGTCGATATAGTTGTTGTTTAACTCGTTGAAGATGTTAAACGGAGCGAAGTTTGCCAAGTAATATTCGTTGGGGTCGAGCACTCTAGAAGTGTTACTTGCATAAGAATAGGGGTTGATGTCGAAGTCGCGCTTCACCTCTCCGCCCACAACGTCAACGTCTTGACCTAGCGTTCCGGGTGCGCGCTGCTTGCGATAGGCTGCGCCACCAATAAGGTTAAGCGAGAGATTATCGGTTAGATGCTGTGTTAGGTTTAGGTTAATGGTGTAGCGGTTAACGTTACTTTGTTTGTACCACCCTGGATCTATCATCGCACTTAACGAAGCATAGTAATTAGAAGTTTGCGTTCCGCCGCTCAAACTAATAGAGTGGTTTTGCATGATGTTCGACGAAAACAGTTGGTCGAACCAGTTAGTATTTCTAAATTCGGCGGCTTGCAAGTAGCGGTTTTTAGCTTCAGTGGTGTTGTCTAGTGCAAACCTACCGGTGGTTTTGTTATACTTATTAAGTAGTTCGTACATTTTTTTCCGTACACACCATATTCGCTTCCGTTAAGCACTTCCGAGAAGTTGAGCCAACCTTTATCGGCCAATTCCCTGTAAAATGCCCATTTGTTCTTTAGAGTCAAGGATGTCGAAGTTGCTGTAAGAAGGCACCAAGCGAGAGGTAAACTCCCCCGTATAGCTTAGGTGTGCTTGTCCTTGCTTACCTTTTTTTGGTAGTAACCACGATAACGCCAGCCATAGCTCGCGCGCCATAAATAGAGGTAGCCGAGCCGTCTTTCAGTATTTGAAAACTCTCGATGTCGTCGGCATTAAGTCCGGCGATGGCCGATGAGATGAGCGTTTCAGGGTTTCCCGAAGCCAAATCGTCGGCACCCACGTTGGCAGCATCTTCCATAATCACGCCATCTACCACCCAAAGAGGTTTGCTACTACCGTAAATGGAGGTAGCTCCACGAACGCGAATTTTGGGAGCAGTACCAAATGTGCCGCTAACATTTTTGTACCGACACGCCCGCAGCTTGCCCTTCGAGCGATCTACTGATGTCGGCCACACCGCTAAGTCGTGCTTTTTCGGCATCCACCTTGTCTGTAGCACCAGTAAAAAGGCGTCGGTCTGTTCGTGTAAGACCCGTTACCACCACTTCGTTAAGAACCTGCGCATTGGCCTTAAGTTCCACTTTCATGTTGGTAGAAGCCTTTAAAGTTTGGGCCACCATACCAATATAGCTCACCGTAATCTGCGGATTGTGCACGTCGGTGGTAGAGAGAAGTGTCCGTCAATGTCGGTAACGGCTGCCGTCTTAGTGCCCACCACTGTGATAGTAGCACCAATAACGGGTTCGTTGTCGCCAAACGACACCACCGTTCCCGTGATTTTGGTTTTGTGCCACAGCCGCACTTACGCACAGCAAGAGTGTGAGCAAACACATAAGTAGTTTTTTTGTTCATAAGCATTACATCGAAATTGATTTTTATCTATTTAAAGGGTTGCAATAGTTTTTTTCAGTAAAAACGCTGTTGGGTTAAGGCGTCTTTCTGCTTGTTTTATATTTATGTATTTAACGCCAAGGCTTTACTGTTTCAGCGCAATGGCGAATGTTTCAATTGGCGTGGAGCCATAATCGGCGGTTGGCAAGCCGTGTTCTGCAGGCGCATCGCATAGTTTGTGCATCGCTGTGGCACATCTTTTAGGGAGTTATTACAATGTGTATGGCAAGTTTTTTTATTGGGCACACGCATTTTGTTTGTTAGAAGTCTCGTTCACTTGTTTCGCAGTTAACGCAGCTATTCGTAATAGATGCTGTTAATATGTTCGCTCGTCTACTTATCAGATCGTTGTTTGTTCACTCGTTCACTTATAGCTCGTTCACTTGTTCACTCGTAACTCGTCTCCTCTTACTTCCTATTTGGTCAATTTTTTCAGATAATTTACTACCTTGGATTAGTAATGAGCAAATGTAGTTATTTTTGTATCTATATTAAAAGAAGTTTGCTCTGAAGCCTTGATTATTTAACAATAATTGTCTGTTATGGCTGGTTTATTATACTTTGTGTAAGGTGTTTTTCTTATTTAAATTTAATTAAGATGTAAAAATAAAGACGATTATGTGTGATGCGTTTTTCATGATTTTTTTATTTAACTTTGCCGAGTGTGCAATTCTCACTAAAAGGCATTGGGATAGTTGTTGCAGCGAGTTGGTAGGGTAAAGGTTGATAAAATGACCGAGCTTTTTCAAGCTAATGTGCTCAAGATTTGCTGTAAGCACCATCTTCCATGCCAGTGATTATATGCTTCAATGCATGTTGGCCTGTGTAGCGTGAGCCTCATGTGTAACTCAATACATTAGAATCAAGGCAGTGCGAGTTAGATAAAGTTTCGCCAATAGTCAGCTTTTTAAGGTGTTGTTTGCTTCACCTGTATCTGTTTTCGGTTTTGCTTTTTGTCTATAATTGCATACAGCAACCGGCGTGTCCTGTTGTCGTACTAGCCTTTACAAAAAAACAAATAGCTAGTTCTTAATGCGCATTTGTGTTACTAGAAGTTACAAAATTTCGGTTAAAACCTTACTTTTGCGAGGTTTGTTGTTATTTTTTTGCTAACTTTTTATTACTTTTGCACCTTATGAATTAACGTTTCTGCCAGTTTGTTTGGCAGCTATCGTAAGAACAGCAATAACTGTTATTATAAAAATGAAGAATAAAGTAGCGCTTATATTTGCATTTATGGCAGTAGGCTTTTTCCTTTCCAGCCTTGTCGAGCACGTTCAATTTATACGAACAATCGTGGTTTTCGCGCAAGAAAAAGAAAGAAGTTCCGCCTCCTTCTGCTTATCAACAGCTCACCCAACGCGACACCCCTAGCATTGTGTGGGGTGATGAACGTTTTGAAAAAAGACAAAGATTATTACCTCGAAATACCCAAACAACTGTTGGGTAGACAAGTGTTGGTATCGAATAAGCTGTTGCAAGTTCCTGCAGAACTCAATGAAGCCGGTGTAAATAAAGGCATAAATTACGAGAATAAGACCATCGTGTTTGAGTGGGAACGCCAACTTGGGCGTATCCTCATTCGCGAACAACGCGCCACTCCCGAAGTGTTAGCTGGTCATGCCATGGCACTTTCGGTGCAAGAAAACTACATCAATCCCCTTATTGCCAGTCTAAAAGTAGAGGCAGTGAGTAAAGATTCGGCATCGGTGGTGGTAAAAGTAACCGACCTTTTCAATGGTCGAGACAATAGTTTGAATGATGTTTTCAACCTCATTAATCTCGGAACGAGCGCCAATAGCGAACTCTCGCGCATCCTCGAGATGAGGTCTTACGATGGAAATGTGGCCGCAACGTCCGAGCTAACCACCGTGGTGCACGAGGGAAAAAGCAAAACCAACATCACCGTTGTGGTGAGTTCGTCGCTTATTTTGCTACCCGAAAAGGCCATGCCTGGTAGAGTTGAGAGCCAACGAGTGGGATATTTCACCACGCCTCGCCTGCAATATGGCGACTATCAGCCCGAAGTGACAACACGAAACTACATTACGCGCTGGCGATTAGAACCCAAAGACACCGCCGCTTATATGCGTGGCCAATTGGTTGAGCCGATAAAACCCATCACTTTTTATATAGACCGCACCGTTCCGCGTAATCTACGACCCCTATATCGAACGAGGAATACTAGATTGGAACAAGGCTTTCGAACGGGCTGGATTTAAGAATGCCGTTCGCGTTGAGACCTATACTGACAGCATGGCAGCCGAAGGCGACGATGCAAAATATTCGGTTATCACCTACGATGCATCCGAAAAAAGCCAACGCAATGGGCCCTTCGGTTATCGACCCACGCACAGGAGAAATCCCTTAAAGCCGATGTAATATGGTGGCATAATGTGCGTTCGCTGCTCAAAAGAGTGGCTAATGGTGCAGACTTCGGCCTACGATGCTGCAGCCCGTCAGCCCGTTATGCCCGATAGTCTTATTGGTGCTGCTGCTCGTTTTGTGGCTTGTCACGAAGTGGGACACTCGCTCGGACTGCGCCATAACATGCGCGCTTCAGACGCTTATCCAACCGACTCGCTGCGTTCGCCACATTTCACCAGTAGGATGGGGGGCACTTCGGCTTCTATAATGGACTATGCCCGCTTTAATTATGTGGCTCAACCAGGTGATGGTGTAGGGGTTACCACGCCAGCCATTGGTCCTTACGACCTTATGGCTGTCGAATGGGAGCTATCGCTGGTTCCCCCAATGAACGACAAGCAGAACAACAACTCTTCGACTTTTTACAGAAACATCAAGGCAAAGAGTATTGTTATAGCGAGGCACAAAACCAACGCACAGCCATCGATCCTCGTGCTTTGAGCGAGGATTTGGGCGACGATGCCATGAAATCGGCTAGCTATGGCATCGCCAACTTAAAGAGAATTGTACCCAATATCGTGAAATGGACCACCACAGGCCAACCAGGACAAACCTACGAAGATGCTTCGCGCTTTTATGCTGGTATCATTTTTTTCAATGGAGTCTTTACGCTTATCACGTGTTGGCCAATGTAGGTGGCATGTATTTGGAGAACACTTTCGTGGGCGATGGTAAACGAACATTCAGCTTTGTGCCACGCGAACGCCAACAACGAGCCGTGCAATTTTTGCTCGACGAGGTGTTAAGTCCGCAACCTTGGCTTTTCTCCACGCCCCTTACACAATACACTTATATCAATCGTCGCACACCAGTGGGCGTGCAAGAGATGTCGCCCGCCTATTCGCTTACCAACCAGCAAAGCTACGTTCTTTGGGATTTGCTAGACAACGAACGACTGGTGCGAATGCTCGAAAACGAGAAACAAAAACGGCTCTACACGCACATTCACTGCTATCGACCTGATTGATAAACTGCACAACCACATCTTTTAGTACCACCATTGCTGGGCGTAACCCCGATATTGCCGAACGAAGCTTGCAGAAAAACTTTGTAGACGCACTGATAACGGCTGCTGCCGAGCAAGAAGGAGTGAAGATTAATAAGAAACTTAACAACCGCACACAACGCTATATCAATACCACAAGCGAGACTTGCTCAATGGGGTGTCCACAACATCTAAGTAGTGCACCGCGCATTATCGAGTTAACAGGCAGTCAGGCCACACGTGTGAGCGATGCCATCAGTGTTAAACGTGGCGAATTATTGCGTATTCTTAAGTTGATGAAGGCGCGAATGGGTTCGGCCAATACTGCTGCTCGTCTGCATTACGAAGACGTTGCGTTGCGCATACAAACAGCATTGGGCCTATCTAAATAAACCACGAGAGAAGTGGGATGCGCGTGTAAAACTAAGCAAACACAATGTTTCATCGTGGGTTATGCCCAGCATTTTGCGCATTAGAGCGCAACTTAAGTGGGTATGGGCCCTTAGTTCAACTCCCAAAACGAATTTTTTTAGGTCGTGCAAAAGCATCATTTGGCTGCCATGCATTCATAGTATTGACTACAAGGCCATGCAGAATGCCATCCCAAAGCGTGCTAAGCAGGGGATTATTTCTCCATCCTAACACCTTTTATAAATAAATTTCATAAACGATATGAGACAACTAATCATCCTTCTGCTTCTTGTTCTTGCGCCTTGCGCATGGGCACAGCGCGTCATAACAGGCGTGGTGGTAGAAGCCGATTCGAATAACGACCCGCTGCCTGGTGCAACTGTGTCTGTGTCTGTGCCCGGTTCGAAGGCACAAGCAGGAGCAGTAACCGACTATGAAGGGCGTTTCAAACTGGAAGTGGGTGCAAAAGTCACCAGTTTTACCGTGCGTTATCTGGGTTATCAAACCGAGGAAGTGCGCCTGGTTGATGGACAAACCCATTATAACATACAACTAAAACCCAATACTCGAACGGTAAACGAGGTGGTGGTGACGGGGTATCAGAAGATAGACCGCCGCAAACTCACTGCCGCTGTCACCAAGGTAGACATCTCAACCGAGAAGGTTGGTGCCGTGAAAAAGCATCGACCAAGCTTTATCGGGACAGATTGCCGGACTCGCAGCAGTTGCTTCTTCGGGCGCACCTGGTGCTCCAGTGAAGATTAGAATCCGTGGAACGGCCTCGCTAAACGGTTCGCAAGAACCCCTTTGGGTGCTCGATGGCATGCCTCTTGAAGGCACAGACATACCCAGTATGGACGACCCTAAAAGACATCGATAATATTTATCAAACCTCAATTGCGGGCATCAACCCTGCCGACATCGACAATATCACAGTGCTTAAAGATGCCGCTGCAACGGCTATCTATGGCGCTCGCGCAGCTAATGGTGTGATTGTTATCACCACTAAGCGCGGACGCGAAGGACAACCTGCCGTTACCTATTCGGCTAAACTCACTTATTCGCCTCGCACCAACCTGTCTAGACTCAATATGCTAACGGCAGACGAGAAGGTAAACCTTGAACTCGAACTGTTGAAAGGCAGCTATACTTATCGCGAAGGAAAGGGTGGGGTGGCACAAATTCTCAATGCTTTGGGCGAAACTGCTGCATACAAAGCTGGCGGATTTAGCGCACTTAGCGCTGATGCTCAAAAACCAAATCAATGCCCTTCGCAGCATCAACACCAATTGGAACGAAATTCTTTTTCCGACCCGTTATCAATCAAGAGCACAACATTAGCCTAGCTGGTGGTAGCGAACGCGCCGACTATTACACCCTCGTTGGGCTATTACGACGAAATGGGAACGGTGCGCGGAGTGAGCAACTCTAGATTTAACGTTACGCTTAAAACCAACTATCGCGTAAACAAAATGCTCAAACTGGGAGCCTCGATGTTTGCCAATCGTCGCAAACAACGTAGCTATCTCACCGATACCAACGGATTTACCAACCCCGTTTACTACTCGCGCCTAGCCAATCCCTATTTCGAACCCTTTGCCGCTGATGGTAGCTATCGTTACGACACCAATATTCAAGGACGCGAAGACTCGTCGCTCGACTTCAATATCTTTGAAGAACGAGCCAACACTTCTAACAACCGCACCGACCATTCGTTGATGCTCATCCTCGATGCCGAACTAAAACTCAGCAGCAGTCTTAAGCTTACCACACAGTTTGGTTACCAACAAGACGGCTATTCGCTCGACCGTTATGCTGGCGAAAAACACCTACGCCATGCGCAAAGAAAAAAACTCTTTGCCACCTATACTTATCCTGATGGCAAGCGAACATTCTTGCCTACGGGAGGTATGCACAAACAAACCGAGGCGCACAGCAGTCAATGGACCTGGAAGGCAATGGCCGAATACGCACACCGTTTTAATAAAGTGCACGACCTTGAGGTGATGGCAGGAACCGAAGTACGCCGACTTAAAAAGCTCTTCGCTTTACTCTGCGGCCTATGGTTTACGATGCTAGAACACTTACCACTCAACCAGTTCTTTTTCCCCCACCGAAGACCTCGGACGCCAATATCCCTTACATCGCGAAACCTTCCAAGAAAAATGCTTACGTGTCTTGGTTTTGCCACTGGGTCGTACACTTTGATGGCTCGTTACACCCCTAGGTGCCAGTGTTCGTTGGGATGGTTCGGATGTTTTTGGTGTTGCAAAGAAGTATCGCTTCTTGCCTCTCTACTCTGTTAGTGGGCTCTGGCGTGTGTCTAACGAACCATTCTTGCGCAATTCTAGTGCAGCTAAATGGATGGACAACCTTGCATTGCGCCTCTCTTATGGCTTGCAGGGTAATATTGATAAGAATACTTCGCCTTATCTCATCGGCACTTTTTAATCGCACCACCGTGCTACCTGGCAATGTTGAGACCGTTATTACGGCCGAAACAGCTCCCAATCCTAACTTGCGTTGGGAGAAAACCAGCAATGTGAACCTTGGTCTCGACTTGAGTTTGCTAGACAATGCCATTAATATCTCGGCCGATTACTATTATCGCAAGAGCACCGACCTCATCGGCACACGCATGCTTCCACTTGAAACGGGCTTCTCGTCAACCATTATCAACTGGGCCAGCATGCAGAACGAGGGTCTTGAAGTGGCACTTACTACACGCAACATCCGCACCAAACATTTCACTTGGCACACAAAACCCTGAACTTAGGTTTCAACTCTAACCGCGTGTTGCGCGAGACAGTGGCCGAAAAATTCCACCTATCCCGGACGCGAAGGCTATCCCGTTGGCGCTATCTTTTGCTTACCGCACGGCTGGTCTCGACAGCGATGGATACCCACTTTTTCCTTACCAACGACGGACAAAAGGTTACCGCCCAACAATTGCTCAAACTCAATTCGCACGGCGCTAGCACGCTAACCGCCGAACAACAACGTGCACAATATCAGTATATGGGCACCATCGACCCCAAAGTGTCGGGTGGATTTATTAACACCTTCGACTATAAAGATTGGCAACTTGGCGTTAACTTCATTTTCAATCTGGGCATGAAGGTGCGTGTACAACCCAGCTATTCGCCAGCCAACTACGACCGCGGACTGAACACCAATCGCGACATTCTGCAACGATGGACCACCAGCAACACCAGTGGAGCTTTCGCAACGTTGATGACAAGCGGAACAAGAGCACCCGAATATATTCGTTATTCGGAGTTCAACCTCTACAGCATGCTCGATACCTGGGTGCGCAACAACAGCTATTGCCGCCTGCAAAGCCTACGCCTGGCCTACAAGTTGCCTAAAACATGGCTTTCAAAGGTGGGCATTCGCACCGCATCGCTATCGGCCGAAGCGCGCAATCTCTTTGTTGTGGCTAGCAATTACGACAATTATCTGGACCCAGAGACAATGGGAAACCCCTTTGCGCAGCCTTTGGCAAAAGAGCTTTGTCTTTGGTTTGAACGTGCAGTTCTAGCTCGTCTTACAGTTTGATAGTTCTCTGTCAACGCTCATCATGGTGCGCTAAAAAGAAAGTTATCAAGCCCCCAAAAACATTCAAAATCGACAATTATCAAATAAAAATATGAAAGATATCCGATTAGCCCTTCTCCTTTGTCTGGTGGCTGTTTTCACCTCGTGCGACAAATTTCTCGACATCCGTCCCACGGGCAAAAGTAATTGCCGAAACAGGCGATGAGTATCGGGCATTGCTCACTTCAGAGTATAAAAACTTTCCCGAAGACCGTGGGTTGGCAAGCTTTCGCAGCGACGAAATCACTTTTGATGCCTCTACCACGAGCAGCGAAGACTACGATTCGTTCTTTGATATCTGGACATGGAACGATCAATCGCCACAGGCCACAACTGCATCGTTGGGCTGGCGACGTTATTATCATGCCATTTATATTGCCAATACCATCATTGCCAATCGCAATAGCATCACCGAAATATCTACAGCCGACCGCAATCAGCTTGTGGGCGAGGGCTTATATGATGCGTGCTTACTGCCATTTTTTTATTGGCTAATCTCTACGCAAAACCCTACACCACAGTGCAACCCGACACCACAAGGGCTGTGCCTTTGATGCTAACGGCCGATGTAAACCTCGTGCCTCAAAAGCCAATCTTTGGCTGCTGTCTATGCTCAAGTTGAAAAACGATGTGGACAGTGCTGCATTGTTGATGAACAAAACCACCTGGGATAAGGGCTTCAATTATCGCTTTAATACCACTTCTGCCTATGCGCTCAAGTCGCGTTTGGCGCTTTATAAGGGAGATTGGGCTGCTGCTTTGGCTGCTGCCAAACAGGTTATTGCGGCACATCCCGCATTGGAAGACCTCACCTCTTCGTCGGCTGTGCTGCCCAATAGTTATAAGTCGGCCGAAAACATCGTTGCCTTGGAACAGGTGATGACGCCAACCTACGCCCGAGCAGGCCGAGTTTCGGATGAGTTGTTGGCCTTGTATAAGTCGGGCGATAGGCGCAAAGCGCACTATTTCAACGAAATATCGTCTACCACTACACTTATTAGCAAGGGTGGTGGTGGCGACTTGCGTTGCTCTTTCCGTTCGGCCGAGTTCTATCTTATCGCTGCCGAGTCTGCTGCCGAGTTGGGCGACGTGGCCGAAGCGCTAACTTATCTCAAGGCATTAATGGCGAAACGCTATTCCACAGCATTCTATAATTTTCATGCAGCAAACGTAGACACCCTGTCGCAAGCCGAACTTATCAGCTATATCTATGACGAACGCGCGCGCGAACTGGCTTTCGAGGGCCATCGTTGGTTCGACCTTCGTCGCACCGCACGGCCACAGTTGCAGAAAATCTACGACAGCAATACCTACACATTGCAGCAAAAACGACTCGCGTTACACGCTTCGTTTCCCTTGGAGGCTGTAGAAGCCAACCCAGGAATTGAAAAAATGGAACGCTAACAACATCTCTTTCAGGGTTCGTAAACCGTGGAACATGCTGCTAGATATGCTCAATGTGTGCTGATAACGCTGCAACAATGCCTGCCAGTTTAAGGTTAAGCACTGGCCCTAGGCTCTTTACCAGCTTTCGAACCCTGAAACACCCCTCGTATATCCCTCGTTGCACGACTGCACACCAGCCCTGCAGCACATCATAATATTAAGAAAAATATTTAATTTTAGGAGGAACAGTTTATGAAGAAAATCTTACTCACTGTAAGTCTTGCCTTAACGGCATACACCATGCAAGCCACTTCGTTTGGAATAACCAAATGGACGCAAAATATTGATGCGTTCTCTTTGCCTGATAAGGCAGTACGCGTAGCCCCTATGGCGGTGGCAAGCGATGGCACCACTTATGTTGCAGGTGCCTATAACACCGATGTGGTAATCGGAACAAGCATTTTCCAGAACACCGCCACCAGTGCATTCGTAGCTAAGTACGACACTAACGGCGATGTTTCTTGGGCGGTTGCCCTCAAAGGAGCGGCCCGCGTAACGTCAATAACCACCGACAACAGCGGTAATGTATATGTAGTTGGTACGTTTGCTAAAGCCGTTGAGCTAATTAACCCAACAGGTAACACCGTTGAAACCATCAACGGCAAGGCAAACGACGACAGCCGCAGTTCGTTTTTTATTCTGAAATACGATAATAATGGTACGTTGAAAGCACACAAAAACAGTGATACCCGCTGTGAAAAGTGATGTGGCTAGCTCAGGAATGTACTTTGATGAGGCCGACGCCACTTATTTTTCAGTCTAACAAAGTGATGTGGGCAAACAATCGTCTTTACTTCTCGGCCACTTACACAGGCGTTAGCACGTTGGATGGTAAAACGCTTTCGGGCAACTATTTCTTGTATGCAGGCTTTATGTATGTAAACATTGCACGCATGGGTGTTTACTCTGTAGACCCTCCAACCTGGGAAATCTAAAAGAAGAGGTGGCGCTTACCTTCGACAATGATGGTGCAGAAAACCAAACACGCCCCGAAAGTGTTAACTTCACTGTGGCAGACGGCAAGGTATATGCAGCCTTTGTGGCAACAGGAAAGGTGAAACTAAGCACGCCAAACAAAACCGAAACTTTCAACTTTACAGAGGGTGGCGGTAAGCGCGAACATGGTTTTATTCTCTCAGAAGTTAGCGCTAGCACCACCAACAATGTTACTTATCGTTCGGATGTTACGGATGTAGAAACCAACTACAACCTGTTGGAGGCTATGACATTCGACAACAACAACTTGTATGTAGCAGGAACGTTTAACCAACCTGCTGTGTTTGGCGTGGAAAAAACGTTTAAAGGTGGTTCGGATGCTTTTGTTGCAGCCATCAATCGCAGCAACCGCAGAGTTAGTTGGGTGGCAACCAGTGGATACAACGAAGGCGAAGCCAAACAAAAAAACGCGAAGTGGTTACAGGTTTGGTAGTGGTAGATGGCAAAATACTTCTGCCTCTTATGCCGAAGAAATTAAAGACCGCAAGCCCGTTGAAGCTTTGGTTTATGGCGTGAAGAGCAATGGAACGATGAATAAGGGCAACGACTCTTTCGTGTACGGTGTGGCTAACAACAGCAATCAAATCGTTACTTCTACGGTAGATGGCGTGTCGATTACCTACACAGCTTACCAAGTTGACGAAACCACCGATGTTCGTTCGCTTACTGCTCAGCCCTCTATTGTGCGCAATGGCGATGTGTTTAGCTTTGCCAATGTGCAGGATGTGCAGGTTTACAATTTGCAAGGCGCCTTGTTGCTCAATGCAAAAGCAGTTCGCAGCATTTCGGTTGCCTCGCTTCCTAAAAGGCGTTTATATGCTAAAAAGCTGGCTTGGCTAAGCAGAAATTTGTGAAGTAATCATCTCCGAAGATACACCCTCTGGTGTATGCCTCATGATTTCAAAGCGGTGTGTTCCTTGCTTTTGCAGGGTTCACACCGCTTTTGTTTTTGCTAGAGCCTTAATGGGTCGGTTGATAAGCATATAAAACCGCGTTTTGCTACTTATTGTAAGGTGAAATGTTCTCTGAAAAACGCAGGCATTAATGCCCTTTGAACGCAGACTATGCACATGAAACAACATCAAGCGTATAGGCGTGTCAACAGAAATGAAGCCCTTCTTTTCTTGTTTTGTAAAAATAAACGTCAGGATTTTTAACAAAAACAGCCCCTTTTGGTCACCACGCCTAGGTAAGTGCCCAAATATCGCCGTATTTTTAAAGTTTGTAAAGTGTTGATACATAGGTGTTTGTTGCGTTTTAGAGCTAAAATTACCCTTGGTAAGCATGTTTTTAGCGTTATCTTTGCATAAAGATACCATTAGAAACGAATAAAAAGTTAATGAATCATGCGTTGTTGTTAAACAGATCAAAATAAATGGTAAAACTACCATTTTTTGCCTTATTATCATGCAATTTGGTGCTAAATATATGGCTAACTCCAGCATTTTTACCTTGTAAAATGCAGCAAATAGCCGTGCTATCTCTAGCATTTAGCAAGGTAAACTCATGCATATTGCAAGGCAAATTCATACGTTTTGCACCCATTTAGGAGTGTTTTTCTAGCTGAATTATTATTAAAAATAGGTGGAATTGTGTCATTTCACGGAGTTAAATTTTTGAGTTTTTCGAGCATCTAGCACACCAAAATGTATATAGTTTACTGAAAAACAGGTGATTTTTTTGGTTCGCTTCACCTCAATTTGTATCCCCAAAAGGGGACAAAATAGTGCTTTTTAGCCTTGCATACGCGCTAGATTGGTTGGCCGTGCGATGCGTATATGTAAAAATAAATTACTAAATTAACATTTCTGGTTAACCCAAAGGGTGGGGCTAAACTTCGATATTAGGCGCAACAAGCATGGCCTATGCTCACCAAAGCGCCAGCAATGTAAGATTGAAAAGCAGGTAATAGGGCAGTGTAACCAGGTAAATGCAGGCCTATGTGCGGGTGGTTTGATGTGGGTATCGTCCCGAATGAATACCCGCAAAAGCATAAAGAAAATGCAAAACATTTCTGGGGCAATTAAACTTTTTGGGATTAAGCGAGTCTTATGTTATTGAAGTGTTGTCAATACGCTTGGTGCTAAAAATCTATAGCGCATCATGAAACCATTTTTGTGCGCCAATAGCAAGCTAAGAGTAGGGAAGCTATAGCGAGTAATCAGTAAACCAGTGTGGATTAGGCCTCAGAACGCCCCGCTAATCTAGCAACGCGCATGCACAACACAAAGCAGAAACGCATATAAATAAAGTAAGTAACACGATAAACCAACAAAAGAAATGAAAAAAATTTTTGTTTAAAACTGCATAAGTGGTTGGCCTTACCTTTAGGCGCTTTTTATGGCCATACTGTGTTTCACAGGGTTTCTTTTGCTTGTGATTAAAGATATTTCTCCCCTTTTGGGATTAGATACTCAAGAGATGCCATTTTATACTTGGGTGAAGCAATTGCACCGTTGGCTGTTTATGGTGCCCGAAAACCCACGTGGTGGATTATCTGTTGGAAGAGTTATCATGGCCGTTTCGTCTATGTGCATGGTGCTGGTGCTGCTCACAGGTGTGGTGATTTGCGGCCCAAGAGCAAAAAAGATGCTTAAAAAGCCGACTAAAGGTGAGTACGGATAAAGGCTTTCGAAGGTTTGTTTACGACACCCATGTGTCGCTCGGTATCTATGCATTTGTATTTCTTTTCCTCATGGCCTTAACGGGGCCGGTGTTTTCTTTTGGCTGGTATAGGCAGGCCATGTCTAAATTGTTTGGACAAAAAAATGCCCCCTAAAGAAATGAAGGCAACAGCCCAGAAGGGCGAAGCGCAACATCCCACAAAAAAACAAATGCTTTTGATAAAGCCAATAACAGCCAAACTAAAGCGGATGAACCAGCACACAGCGGCGCACCAAAAGATATGAAGGTAGGCTCCGATGGAAAGAAAAAGGGTGGCTCAAAACTCTTTAAGCAATTGCATACAGGCACTTGGGGTGGCTGGTTTACACGCGTGCTTTTATGCTCTTGCAGCCTTGATTGGAGGTTTCTTGCCCCTCAGTGGATATTATCTGTGGTGGCAAAAGCGCCAAGCAAAGAAGCTGCGTAAAACTAAAGGTTAAGGCAAGGCTTTGTATCTAGATGGGTGTAAACCATCAGTTGCAATAGAATATGCGCTCAACGCCCAGCAAAGTGAAACAAAAAGCTGCTTTGCCGTGCGTTGGGCGCATTGCTTTTAGATGAAAATACGAAGGGTGAGGGTAGAAGCAGGGTAAAAAAATACAGCTTTGAGCGGTTGTTTTTACATAAAGTCAGTAGTGTGAAAAATTGCTTTTGATTGTTAACTATCTTTCTAAAACTCCGATGTTTTCTAGGTTTCTATCTTGATTTATCTCAAAAAAATATAAATTATAAACTTGTTAAAACGAACAAATTATTTGTGATATTAGCAAATTTTTACATTATCTTTGCAAAACAAAAAAATCAGGTTAATAGAGATTGAAATTACGCCTGCGATAGGGGCATGTGACAATTGGAGATGTGAATAAGCACTCAAATAATGCACTTAATTTTATCTTTTAAACCCCATTCGCGTGCGGATGGAGCTAGAGACGATTATGTATATAGGATTATTACAATAGTATGGATAGAAAAACAAATTTATTTTTTTATTACTGTCCGCTAAAGTTTTCACCTCTTTATACGAATTAGGGCTAACACTTCTCACGAGGTATCAGCCCTTTTTGTTACCTTTGTTTTTTTGTTACTAAACTGAGATAACATGAGCAAAAAGTACACATTTCTTCGGACAGCCGGTATATGGTCAACTAATAAAAAATCACTTGATCATGATAAAATTGTTGAAATGAGCCGTAAGAACGGCGGTGAGCGTTATGTGAAGAGCTTCGACGGATACGCTCATCTCGTGACGATGCTTTATGCGGTGATCATGCGTTTTGATTCCCTTCGGGAGATAGAGGCTGCCATGACGGCAGAGGTCGAAAGCTGCATCATGTGGGCCTTAGTCAAGTACCCAAGCGCAGCACTCTTTCCGATGCCAATGCCAGACGGTCTGAGAAGTTCTTTGAGGATGTATACCATGACCTTTATAACTCCAATAAGAACATACTTTCTTCGGACAGCCGACGTAACGGTACTGAGGAATGGATAAAACGGCTGAGAATCATCGATTCCACGACTATAACATTGTTCTCTAACGTCATATTCAAGGGCGTGGGTCGGCATCCCTAAAAACGGGAAAGAAGAAAGGGGGCATAAAAAGTGCATTCCGTCATTCATGCAAACGAGGGTGTTCATTGTGACGTGAAGTTCACCTCCGCCGCTACCAGTGATTCCTTCATGCTTGCACCCAGCCATTTCAGACATAACGAGATCGTTGCACTGGACCGTGCGTATATCAACTACGAGAAGTTTGAGGAACTTACCGAGAGGAACGTCGTCTATGTCACCAAGATGAAGAAAAACCTCAAGTACGAGATATTGGCAGACTGCATGGATATGAATAAGGAGGGGTGATGGAATATCGCGAGCAGGTGGTAGTGTTCAGGAAGGGCGGCATCAGCCATATAGCGCGTATCATTACCTATGTGGACATCAAGAAAGGAAAGTTGCCGAAGTTGGTATCGTTGCTTACCAACGACTTCGACATGCCACTGCAAACCATAGTTGCCATATATCGCAGGAGGTGGCAAATAGAGTCACTCTTCAAACAGATCAAGCAGAATTTCCCTCTTAGATACTTCTATGGGGAGAGCGACAACGCCATAAAGATCCAAATTTGGGTCACGTTGATTGCGAACCTATTGCTATCCCTGCTCCAAAGCTCCATAGAAAGACGGTGGAGTTTCTCTGGGCTGGCAACTATGGTACGCATAGTACTTATGGAATATCTCAATATGAACAAATTCTTCAATATGCCGGATGCAGACATGAAATTGATGCTTGAAGCTGCGGCTGAATCACCGCCAGGGGTAACAGAAAACGAATAAGGGGCTTGTCACTAACATAAAATCATCCAAACTACAATGCGTCAATGAGTTGAGATGGAGGACACTATGTTTAGCGGACAGTAATAATTTATTTTAAGCCAGTAATCTCAGTGCTTAGTTTTATGGAAGAAAACGCACTTATGGCAGCAAGTCCAGATGTTAGACCCGGAAAAGGAGGTCAAGGCAATATCAAAAGTTATCGAATTGATAAATGATGTTGACGAAGAAAACGATTATCTTGAAGGATAAAAAGCGAGTAGACAACTAGGAAAAACGATTTAACATAGAAGAAAGATATAATGAAGAAACAAATTTATTATCATGCGCTGTCGGCTTTGTTTGTCGGTGGCTTTTGCGCTTTCGGCCCTGTCGTGTGCCGAAGACACAATGGATAATAGCACAAGCGATGGCGACAAAGAAGCCATTGTGAGGTTTGATGTGAGCGATGCACAGGATGAAGCGCTCAGCAATGCGCCTGCCTTAACACGTGGTTTGCTTACATCGGGACTTACCGATGCCGACCTTGCCGACAGGGTGTTGCCTATCGAGAGCAACGATAACCTAGACGCTTGTGTGGTGGAATCGACCATCGAGGGTGTTAACCCCACCAAAGCAGATGCAGCAACGCGTGCCAACATCATTAATATCCAATCGCTTGGCGAATTTTTCGTCGGCTGGTATGCGCGGTGAGTCCGATGATAAGATTCAAGAATCGTGGTTTAGCAACGAGCTTACCAAGAGCGATGGCCAATTGGTGAAGAGAATACCTTGGTCGTGGGAAAAGCGTCATGGTATTTTCTACGCCGTATATCCTAAAGTAGACGACCATAAGCAGAACATAAAAATAACGGCTCCAACCAGTAATACCGCACCCACTGTTGATTTTACGGTTTACCAAGACGTAAAGAAGCAAGTTGACTTGATGACGGCTTGCACGGGTAAAGTGCTTTATGCTACACGCCATCAGGCACCTTCAACCAGCTTGAATTTCCGTCATGCCCTTACAGCCATTCGCTTTGCTGTGGGCCCCAACCTTTCGTTTAACAAGTCCATCAGGTATATTTCAATTCACAAAGCACTACTTCGTGGTACCTACAAGATGTCTAACGACCTTAACGGTGAGGGTACTTGGGTTGCTGGTAGCCTAAAAGAGCCAGGCACTGTAACGCTTAGTGGTTTGAATTATAGCACCACCGAGTATCCCAACAGTATTATTAGAGATACCCAACTGGGTAACGATAAGTACAAGAACGAGAAGGACGTGAAAAAGATTGAAGACAACTACACGTTCTATATGATTCCGCAAGAGCTAGACAATAAGGATGTTGAGCTCGAAGTTGCTTTCACCGACAATACTTATATTAAAGTAAAACTTGCAGGAAAATGGAAAGCAGGAACAACCCGTACATACAAAATTAGTCAGAAGCAATCTAACTGGGATTATAAACTAGATTGTACACTAAGCGTAGAAGTGCCTTATAATGGCACAGAAGCCACCATTCGCGTAAAGAGTTATCGCAAAGTGGCTAACAATCCCTCGCAGTCTGTGGCATGGAAAGTGGTGGGTTACGACGCCAATGGCGACGGAACATACACGATGACCGAGAAACCAGCATGGCTTAAAGGTTTTACCAAAGACAATGGAACAGGTGGCGAGGCTGACGAAGTGATTAAAGCCAACCTTGCAACAGATGTTGTAGACTATCTTGCAGAACGTAATAGAGGCTTGCAAAACGCTACTCCTGTAGGTTCGTCAACACAACCCTACAACCTCTCTAATAGCAACGGTGCTGCTAATGTAGAAAATACAGCCAACTGCTATGTAATCTCTGGTCCTGGTTATTACATGATACCATTGGTTTATGGTAATGCAATTAAGAATGGAGCAACAAATGAGGATGCGTATAAGAGTAAGGCTGGGGATAATCCTGTTTCTATTAATAAAGCATGGCATAATGTAACCCTTCCAGTGTTATGTGATCATACCGGAAAAGGAATTACCAACCCTTGGATAGAAAAGACTAATGGCGGGGCAAACAACAATGTAAATGGTGCGCAATTAGTTTGGGCAGATGATGCTAATCTTGTAAATCAGAATTCATTAAGCATTCATCGCATTGGTGGTAATGCATTCGTGAAGTTTGAAGTAACGCAAGCCGGTATAAAAGAGCGGTAATGCTGTGATTGCTGTTAAGAAGGGCAACACGATTGTATGGTCGTGGCATCTATGGTTTGCACCTAAAAATGCGGTAGATAAGATAACAGTTACCAACAAACAAGGTAAACAATATCACTTTACCAACGAAACTTTGGGATGGAAACCCACAAAATGGATGGCAACATCTTATGAAGATCAACGTACGGTGAAGGTGAAGGTGGAGCAAACTGTTGGAAACAATGGTGTGAAGCAGGCTAGTATTATCGAAATTAAGCAAAATGCTTATATCGATAGAGCAGGTAATACCACCTTGTATCAATGGGGACGTAAGGATGCATTCCCAAGTGCAAATCCTGCTCTGGGACCTTTGTATAAACAAAATGCTGGCGATAAGATATATATGCAAGTAATTATTCAAAACCCTGGCTACTTCTATACAACTGTAGCGTCTAATGGAAGAATACAGGGTGAATCTTATTTGTCTCAATATTATAAGTTCTACAACCTTTGGTCAACGCATAACAGATCTGTTGGAGGTTCTAATGATGGTAACGATAACAAGGTTGATAAAACAATTTACGACCCAAGCCCCGTAGGTTTCTCAGTTCCAGCAAGCAATGCTTTTACTGGTTTTTCGGAATCAGGAATGAATGATAGTCCTTTGTTTGTAAAGGGTACAACCAATGAAGCAGAATATAACGCCAATGGTGGACATCTTTTCTGGACCAACACCAATAAGAATGCCACTATTTATTTCCCTGCAACGGGTTATAGAGAGTATACTAAGGGTAATATGACTAGTCTTCACCAGAGCGCCAACTATTGGACAGCTATTCCACACGACTTTAATGATGGCTGTAATATGGGATTTGCGAGAACGGTTATCTTGACTAGAAGTAGTACTACTCGTACTTACGGATTGGCCGTTCGCCCAGTTTCTGAGTAATTATATCTAAACGCTCCATTATGGGGGCTGTTTTAAGAAGAACGTTTGTTGCAAATAAGATGGCACAACACAGTGCCAACCATTGCAACAACAAAGAAGCACACCGCGTGTGTGTAGGCGTTCGACTTGAAGCAGCCCCTGTTTTGTACCCTCATTTTTATATTTAAACACTAACCTATAACGAGCATGCTAAGCTTAATAACACACCATGCCCTTGCCCAAAGACTGCTAAACTATTAGTTTTTGCCAACATATTGTTCGCGATTGTTGTTTTGTTAATCGTAAATGAACGCTTTTATCATAAAAATATTTTAATAAGTTCTGCTGTTTAAGAAAAATAATCATACTTTTTGCCATAGACTATCTAAACAGAGTGTAATATACGTTATCAAGGAGGCCAATAAAGACAACAAGCCCCTTTTTACTTAACTAAGCAACAAAAGTGTGAATTAAATAAGCATTTCAGTAAATAAATTTAGCCCCTCAACGCAAGCATACAGCACCCTTTGTTGTGCATTTGCGAAGAAACTAAACAATCTCAATTTATTAAATAGTAAGACATTTATGACTTTACGCATCAAGCCAATTGGCATTACGTTATGTGTGGGTGTATCTTTCTTCATGCCAACGCAAGCATTGGCAGCTCCCGAGCTGTTGGTACAAAACGTTCAGCAAGCAGGAAAATGCACAGGTGTTATCGTAGATGAACATGGAGAGCCCTGTTGTTGGCGCCACCATTCTGGTGAAAGGAGTGGGGAATGGCGGTACAACCGACTTAGATGGGCGATTCAATTTGCCCAACATCAAACCGGGAAGTGTTCTTGTTATCTCTTATATCGGTATGGATACAAAGGAGGTAAAGTGGGACGGACAAGAACTAAAGGTTGTGATGAAAGAAGAGCAACATGCCCTAAACGAAGTGGTGGTGACGGGTTATGGTGGTCAACAAAAACGTGCAACTCTTACAACGGCCATCTCTAAGATGGATAACAAGGTGCTAGATGCTGCCGCTTTTTGCCAATGTGGGTAATGCATTGCAGGGAAGTGTAACTGGACTTCAGGTGGTTAGTAGTTCAGGACAACCAGGTGCTGCGCCTTCAATCACCTTGCGTGGTGGTGCTTCAATCACAGGAAGTGCCCCCACTTTGATTATTGTCGATGGTGTGGAGCGTGCCCTTTCAGAGGTTAACCCCTCGGACATCGAGTCGATGGAAGTGCTCAAAGATGCCGCCTCTACAGCCATTTATGGTGCTAGAGCCAACGGCGGTGTAATCCTTATCACCACCAAACGCGCCAAAACAGGCACATCGAGCATCAATTATCGCGCTAAGTTGGGTGTGAACTTTAGACGCAACGACTACGATTTTATGAATGCTCGCGATTACATTTACTACAACCGTATGGGCTTTAAGCGTTACACCGATGCGATGGAAGGCCACGGTAGAGCAGCAAATGTGGATGCTCAGAATGGTTATTCGGGTAGAGGATATACCGATTATTCGCCTCGCACAGATGTGATGTATTACGACGACACCAATGCAGAGCATAAAAGACTACTCGCAGAAGAAGGTTGGCAAATCATGGACGACCCCTATTACGGGGCTACTAATGGTGCTCGACTCATATTCAAAGACTATGGTAGAACGCTCGAGGATGCCATTTACCACAACCAGACGCTCACACAAGACCACTATGTGAGCTTCAGTGGTGGCAACAACATGGGTTCGTTTGTGGCCTCTTTTGGGTTATTACAACGAGAATGGTGTGGTGCGCAACACCGCTTATAAGCGTTTTACAGGAAGTGTAAAGGGCGATTACCAAATTAAACCATGGCTTAAGGTTCGCGCCGGAGCACAATACTCATGGCATACCACGCCCAGCACCTACCTAGATTCGTGGTATCAGTTGTTTTATCGCACGCGTTCGCAACGCCCCACATGGAATCCTTACCTCGAAGATGGCTCGCCTGCACCAGGATGGAGCAACTCTGATGGTAACTATCAGTATTGGAGCGATAAGCTTACATCAAGCAACAGCTCGCGTTCAGAAACCTTTAATGCAGGATTAGACTTTACATTGATACCCAAGCACCTTATTTTGAAAACCAATGCTTCGGTTTATCATGTGCTTAATCAAAACGAAAGCTTTAATAAGGCTTTCTATACACAAAGTAATCCTACCAGCATTAACACCACCAGACGTGCTTACGGCTACTTGTTTAAGGATACCCAAATTCAGCTTAACGCCACATTGAACTACTTCAACACGTTTAACGAACACCACAATGTGGACCTTATGCTCGGTGCCGAATACTACGACTATAACTATTACTCTCTAAAAAGCGTCGACAAAAAAATTCGCCAACCGATGATATTCCAACGCTTAACGCCGGAGCCGACAAGGATAGCAATCCCGAATCGCTGAAATCGCGCAACCGCATTGAGTCGCTTTTCGGACGTTTCAACTACGATTACAAGCAAAAATACTTGCTAACGTTTACCTTCCGTTACGATGGCAACTCTAAACTCAAAGATAATCGTTGGGGCTTCTTCCCTGGGGTGTCGTTTGGATGGAACATGATGGAAGAGAATTTCTGGAAAAACTCTTCGCTATCTAAGGTTGTGAGCAACATCAAACCACGTATTAGCTATGGTAGCAATGGTAATGTGAGCGGTATTGGCGACTTCTATATCTATGGTATTTACGACCAACAAACCAATTATCGCGGTAACACGGCCTTCTACGACCGCTCGCTGGTGAATACAGCCTTGAAATGGGAACAGAGTCATACGTTTGAAGCGGGTCTTGATTTGGGCTTCTTCAAAAAAATAGATTGTCGTTCATTCTCGATTATTATGTGCGCAACACCAGCAACTTGCTGCAAAGCGTCAACCTTCCCTCTTATTTGGGATTTTCTTCTATACAAACCAACTTGGGTAAACTGCGCAACCAAGGTTTTGAAATGGAAGTGAAAGCCACTCCCGTGCACCTTAGAAATGGTTTCCGTTGGGACCTTTCGCTCAACCTTTCAACGGTTAAAAAAACACCATTATAAAGCTGCCAAAGAGCGACCGTCCATTTAATCAGCTCGAAGGTGTTGAGGTGGCAGCAGGTAAAGTGGATGCTAATGGCAAAACGCCCACGAAGTGGATTGGCGGTTATCGCGAGGGTGGAACCCTTGACGACCTATATGGATACAGCCAAAACCATATCTTTAAAGACTGGGACGACGTGAAAGCTCATGCCAATATGCGTATAGATAACGTGGCAAAACTTTACGGACCAGGATTGGCCGACCAAGTAAACCCCGAAACAGGTGTGCTTTATAAAAACTCAACAGGCTGGAAAGCCATTGAGCCAGGCGACGTTTGTTGGGAGGATATAAACGAAGACGGTATCATTAATACACTCGACCGCAAAGTGCTTGGTAATGCCCGACCCACTGTAACAGGTGGATGGACCACGACACTAAGCTATCAGAATCTTTCGCTTTATGCGCGTTTCGACTACGCTTTGGGTCATACCATCTACAACGACCTTAAAGCTCGCTCGATGGGTCAGTTCCAAGGACAGTTTAATCTCATTGAAAACGTAAAGGATATGTGGACCGAAAAACAATCCTAATGCAGCCTATCCAGCATTTAGTTACGCCGACCAGCTGAACAAACACAACATCTGGCGCGTGGGTTCTAAGTTCTATGAGAAGGCCAGCTACATGGCTTTACGCGAAATAACACTTAGCTATAACTTGCCTAAGAAGTGGATTAACGCACTGAAAATGGCCAATGCTAGTGTTTATCTAACGGGACAAAATCTTTTCTACCTCACGTCGTATGATGGCGCTTCGCCCGAACCAGCAGGTGGATATGATTATGGTCGTTATCCCACCCTCGCACTCTTATCTTTGGATTAAACGTTTCATTTTTAACTAATCAATTTTCAGAGCAATGAAAAAGTTAGTATCATATATTGCAGCTGGTATCTTTTGGCTTGTCGCTAACGGGCTGTATGGACTTAGAACCAACCAGTACCATTACCGATGCAAACTATTGGAAAAATGCTGATCAGGGTGCAAGCTTTCAACCAAGGTCTTAATTCTTGGATGAGAAGTTATGCCGATAAGTACATTGTTTGGGGCGAAATGCGCGCCAATATATATAGCGGTAGTTCTTTTAGTGGTGAGGCTTCGCAAGGTTATGAACGCCTGTGGAACAACACACTTGAGAAAAACAAATGCCGTGATTAACAACTATGGAGGTGTTTACACGGGCATTAATCAGATTAATTTGATGATCGATAAGGTGAACGAAGCTGGTTATCTAAGCGACACACAAAAGAAAGCTTATCTTGGAAGTGCTCATGGCATGCGCGCTTACTTGTATTTCCAGCTGCTTCGTACCTATGGCGACGTTATTTTATATTTACAACACACAGAGGGAAAGACGGTAGACCTCAATAATGTTGCACGCAAACAGAGTTCGGCTGCCGAGGTGATGGCCCAAATTAAGGCCGATATTAAAACTTCTGAAGAGGCTTATAACAACAATTATCAGTTCGCCAGCGGCCGCAATTACTGGTCGCTTTCGGCCACAAAGATGCTTAAAGGCGAGGTGTATTTGTGGAGTGGCAAGCAGATGGGTGGCGGAAATGCCGACTATCAAACGGCTTTAACGGCCTACCAAGATGTGGAAAGCAATGCCGATGTGGCTCTGCTCGATAAGTTTGGTGATGTGTTTGCCTACGACAAAAAAAGAGAACAAAGAGATTATCTACGCGCTACATAACCGCGAAAACGAAACTTCTTTGTGGAATGGGCTCTATACTTCGCTCGTGATGAACAAGCAAAATGTGGGCGCTTATCGCCTACATAACGCTGCTGGACAGGCTATACAGTTTAGCGAATCCGAATATCTTAACTTGCGTTTGGGTAGTGGTGTGATGCGTTTCTCGCTTGATAAGCAGCTGTGGACAATGCTTTATTCTAACGATAACGATACACGTAAGAAGGCTACTTTGGCCGATGTGTACCGCGCTTCGGATGGAACGTATGTAGGAAACATATGTAATAAGTTTCATGGAACGCTTCTTACGGGTGGTTCGGCCACATCGTGGTACGACGATCAGCCCATTTATCGCTTTTGCCGAATGTCTTTTTGGGTATTGCCGAAGCTAAGGTGTTGTTGGGTCAAGACCCAAGAACAGAGATTAATAAGGTGCGTTTACGCGCTTATGGTGCCACCTATTTCAACGCTCATCCCGAGGTGCAATATCCCAATGATGTTAGCAATGGCAGCATAGCAGCCTTAACAACATTCTACACCAACAACCCCTTTGTGGGCGGAGACGAAGACGCCACCGAGGCTATTTTTGAAAGAACGCCTACGCGAATTTATGTTCGAAGGCAAACGTTGGCACGATATTCGCCTCTTCGACAAGGCCACTAAGTACTCTACAGCCAACGCTAATCGCTTGTTGTGGCCAATAGACGAGACCACCATGTCTACCAATGCCGAATTGGTTCAGACGCCTGGATATAGCGATTAAGTCGTTTTAAAGTGGACTTCATTTAAAATAATGAAGCTGTGTATCAATCTTCACCCGTTGATTTGATACACAGCTTCTTTTTATCAACTACTTGGGCGTTTTTAAATTCAAAAACACTACTCAAGTTGCTCAAAAAAATCATTAATTTTTATTACTGTCCGCTAAAGTTTTCACCTCTTTATACGAATTAGGGCTAACACTTCTCACGAGGTATCAGCCCTTTTTGTTACCTTTGTTTTTTTGTTACTAAACTGAGATAACATGAGCAAAAAGTACACATTTCTTCGGACAGCCGGTATATGGTCAACTAATAAAAATCACTTGATCATGATAAAAATTGTTGAAATGAGCCGTAAGAACGGCGGTGAGCGTTATGTGAAGAGCTTCGACGGATACGCTCATCTCGTGACGATGCTTTATGCGGTGATCATGCGTTTTGATTCCCTTCGGGAGATAGAGGCTGCCATGACGGCAGAGGTCAGAAAAGCTGCATCATGTGGGCCTTAGTCAAGTACCCAAGCGCAGCACTCTTTCCGATGCCAATGCCAGACGGTCTGAGAAGTTCTTTGAGGATGTATACCATGACCTTTATAACTCCAATAAGAACATACTTTCTTCGGACAGCCGACGTAACGGTACTGAGGAATGGATAAAACGGCTGAGAATCATCGATTCCACGACTATAACATTGTTCTCTAACGTCATATTCAAGGGCGTGGGTCGGCATCCTAAAACGGGAAAGAAGAAAGGGGGGCATAAAAAGTGCATTCCGTCATTCATGCAAACGAGGGTGTTCATTGTGACGTGAAGTTCACCTCCGCCGCTACCAGTGATTCCTTCATGCTTGCACCCAGCCATTTCAGACATAACGAGATCGTTGCACTGGACCGTGCGTATATCAACTACGAGAAGTTTGAGGAACTTACCGAGAGGAACGTCGTCTATGTCACCAAGATGAAGAAAAACCCTCAAGTACGAGATATTGGCAGACTGCATGGATATGAATAAGGAGGGGTGATGGAATATCGCGAGCAGGTGGTAGTGTTCAGGAAGGGCGGCATCAGCCATATAGCGCGTATCATTACCTATGTGGACATCAAGAAAGGAAAGTTGCCGAAGTTGGTATCGTTGCTTACCAACGACTTCGACATGCCACTGCAAAACCATAGTTGCCATATATCGCAGGAGGTGGCAAATAGAGTCACTCTTCAAACAGATCAAGCAGAATTTCCCTCTTAGATACTTCTATGGGGAGAGCGACAACGCCATAAAGATCCAAAATTTGGGTCACGTTGATTGCGAACCTATTGCTATCCCTGCTCCAAAGCTCCATAGAAAGACGGTGGAGTTTCTCTGGGCTGGCAACTATGGTACGCATAGTACTTATGGAATATCTCAATATGAACAAATTCTTCAATATGCCGGATGCAGACATGAAATTGATGCTTGAAGCTGCGGCTGAATCACCGCCAGGGGTAACAGAAAAACGAATAAGGGGCTTGTCACTAACATAAAATCATCCAAACTACAATGCGTCAATGAGTTGAGATGGAGGACACTATGTTTAGCGGACAGTAATAATTAATTTTGCATCTTTGCTAAGGTTCAGGTTTGTTATGTGCCAATGGTTGCGTGCTGTTGCTTACCAACGATTTGGCTCTACACAGAACCTTAAATGTAAGGGCTAACACAACGTGTGCCCCCTAAACAGTCAAAACAAAAAAACTTATGATGCGCTTAAAACCCATGTCTATTGCCACAGCTGTGGCCCTTTCGCTGTGTGTAACACCTAACGTTGCGCTTGCTCAATCGCAAAAATCTCAAAGCGAAGGTACAAAAAAATATTTCTTGCAGACGCTTCAAACTAAGCAGGCCGACGAACTGAATAATCGGGCCAACTTTATGCGAAACACCACTTATTCTGCTCCTTTGCAAGTGCAGATAAAGGTGAAAAGATGTGGCCCAAAAATCAAAAAAATGGTGTGGGATGCATGGTGTGCAGCCAATAACGAATTGCAAGAACAAAAGCTTTTACAACCTCAAAGCTTGAAGCTGGGTGGGCATTCAACATGGAATTTGCCTGCATCGCTCGAGCCCAATGCTGTTTTTGCCTTATTATTATGGTAGCAAGGAGTGGCTCAAGGCAAGCTACCGCTGTTTTTATACCTTCATGGGTCGGGGCCTAAAGAGCAGGAATGGCAAACGGGATTGGCGCTAGGCAACTTGTTTCAAGATGCACCCTCGCTCTATTTCATTCCGCAAATACCCAACGAAGGCGAATATTATAGATGGTGGCAACTGGCCAAACAGTTTGCTTGGGAGAAGTTGTTGCGCCAGGCTTTGATTGATAATAATGTTGATGCCAACCGCCTTTATGTGTTCGGAATATCCGAAGGAGGCTACGGCAGTCAGCGTTTAGCCTCGTTTTATGCCGATTATTGGGCTGCAGCAGGACCGATGGCGGGTGGCGAACCCTTGAAAAATGCCCCCGTGGAGAACTGTGCCAATATGGGATTTTCGTTCTTAACGGGTGCCGACGACACAGGTTTTTATCGCAATATCTTAACGTATTACACCCAAGTGGCCTTCGATTCGGCCCAACTGTCGCGCCCGCTATCGGTGGATAAACGCCCTCTTTTTGTTCATCGCATCAACCTATTGCCGGGCATGCAGCACAGAATTGATTACCGATTAACAACACCTTGGCTCAAAAACTTTGTGCGAAACGCTTATCCCCAAACCGTGCTTTGGGAGGATTTTGAAATGGATGGCCGACGCCGCAATGGGTTTTACAACTTGCAAGTGATGGCACGGCCTTCTGAAAATCGCACTTATTACGAGATGGAGATTAACAATAACGTGGTGAAAAATCAATGTTAGCGATGTGATATACACGTGTGTGGAACAAGAAAAAGCAATGGGGCATCGAGATGAAATTTAGTCGTTCGTATGCTCAAGCTAAGGGTGGCAGGTTGCGTGTGTATCTAAAACCAACAGCTTGTTGACCTTAATAAGCCGGTGACAGTGATTGTTAACGGACGTCAGGTGTATCGCAAAATTGTGCAACCCTCGTTGCAGGATATGGTTAACAGCTGCGTTACCTATTTCGATCCCTACCGTGTTTACCCCGCATCTGTGGAAGTTAGTTATTAACTTGAGGCACAACACGCCACGCCAGTAGGCATACATGGAGACCCTATGAGCTTACCATTGGTGCCTTACATAGAAATTAAACGCGGAAAAAGGCGATAGTAATCAATCAAGGATAAAGCAACGTACAATAATGTCTAATCAATAGCAGCCTATTTATGGCTTGCTAAGCAAAAAAAGAAAACAATATGGGAATGATAGCCAACTATCAGTTTATGACTGATGAACAATTAAACGCACTAAAGAACTTTAAAAACAACAGCGAGGAATTGCTTGAAGAGGCGGAAGAGTGGGGCGAACAAACCGAAATCTTTTTGGATATAGACAAGATGTGGGACGTGCTGCATTTTTGTTCTTACTGGCGTTGATAGCAGTAACCCAATTCCAAACAATCCTTTTAAGCGAAGCTGTTGTGGGGGTTCAAGCGATTGAAAACATTAGCGAGTTTGTTGCTTACACCGAAAAAGGCGAGAATTGCCGACGTGCTTTTCGGCTTTAGAGGCTTTTTGATATGGACCAAGCTTTATTTCATTTCAGTATGGAAGCATGCAAAAAAGCCGAACTTTATCCCGATATATGGGACTACGACGATGAGAAGGATGAAATAATAGAAGAAATAGCCGATTACTTCGAAAGCATGAAAGACTTCTATCGCGAGGTGTTGGCAGCTAAGGGGAGTGTTATGGTTACGATTTGTTAGTAGCTGGATGGGCTAATGTTGGTAACGCAAAACCTTTTGTTGCTGATTTTTTACACCTTTTGCAATCACTTAATATGAACGATTTAAAAGCACTTTGGCAAAAACATAACGATGGCGAACTAGAAACAAGACTTGTAAACATGTCTGATGAGATATGGCAAGGGGTACGCTAGAGGAAATAAAGGCAAAGGTAAGTAACGAAATGTTTACCTTTCATGTTGCCTTAAACATGATTGGCAATTGGAAAGGCGATGGTTGGCATTATCTTTTTTTGTGAAGGAAGGGAGTTTTTGCCCTACATTCCTGATGTACTAGATAAGTTAGGGCTGGAAGAAATGAAACAGATGTTTGATAAAACATTATCTGTTTTCCCCGATTTTGCACAAGGTTGTGATGATAAAACCTACATAGATGTTGTGAACTTTCTGAGCAATCCGCGCTTTAAAGTGTCCGACGAGCGCCTAAATGCCATCCCCAAGGCCGAGAGAGTGGCTCTGTGCAATGCATTCAGCGAGTGTGTTGAACAGTTAGACAACCTTTCTATGCCTTTGTGGGCCTTTAATGCCGAAGCTGGGGGCTGGAAAAAAACGTGTTGGATTATCTCTACTCGTGCATGGATAATAAGAACTAGATTGCTCTGCAAGCAGCTGGAGTAGGGAAGTGTAAGGGCAAAATGTGCTATTAAGGGGCATTGATATAGAAAAGGATTTTTGCACGATAAGCGAGAAAAAAATATGCGGTGATGAAACTGAATGTAGAACTATTAGAAACGCTTAAATGCGAGTTGTGCAATTGGAAATCGTTTGACGAGGCTCAATTGCAACACAAAATGCGAGCCTTTGAGAAGTTTCCACGAGCTGAGTATTCCATCTTTTATAAGCCCATACTTACCAACGAATGTTTGATGAACAGCTTGGTTGAGCTTGGTGAGGCCTTTTTTGCCAATTCTAATCTTCTTAGTGATGTGGTTTCCAGTATGGGATATATCATTCGTAGATATGGTTATGTTCCCTCTACCACTGTTTTTTGCTTGTTTACACGAGCGGCAACAAACAAAAAAGCCCGTTACTATGTGTCTTTACACCTATCTTCTTTTCCCCAATTTCCCACCTGGGCAGACCGTTGGGACTATCTTCTCTCAATGCCAAAGATTGCTCCAAGAAAGCAGTCGATAACAAATTTTCATGGCGAAGTAAAACGATTGCTTCATACAAAAGCCCAAATTCCCGCGGAAGTTGTTCAGCATATTGCAGACCTTCTCAATGCATATGTGGCTAAAGCTGCATTAAGTGATTATAGCAAAACGGATTATTTAAATACGATTTGCTTATTGAAAAGGTATTTACTCCATTAAAATTGCTTTACCCATCATTAATATTACGCGCAAGAGCTAAAAAGAAAACACCTACAACCTCACACGCATGAATCTCGTGATGCGTGATATTGCTCCTAGCAACATCAATACGCGCTGTGCCGACTCGCTAGACCAAGACTGGCCCCTGCAAACCACGGGTGCCGACTTCTACAAACCGCTCTACGTTGATGCTGTGGTGAGCAATCCGCCTTACTCGCAGCATTGGAATCCCACGGATATGGAGATGGATGCACGATTTAAAAACTATGGCGTGGGCCTAAAAGCAAAGCCGAAAAAGTTATGACTTGCCGCCCTAATGTTGGGGCTGATTATGGCTTGGCGGCCGAAGATAGGCCCCCACGCTAAGGCTTTACTTGCATGCGTGTGCTGCGTGGGAGGTGGGTGTTGCTGGTGTTTCACACCTGCCGCACTGGCCTCCCACAATTGCTATTTGCTTGTAAAGGCTTGCGCCTTGCATGCAATATGTGGGGCAATGGGGGTGTATGTATTTGTTAAATTGGTAAACAAACTTTACAAAACGTGCCCTTGTGGTCACACCATTCTAGACGAACTAACCTGCTAAATAACATCAAAAACACTCCTTTAGGGTGAAAAAGTGGGGTGCGCTTTGCACAATTTTCACCTTGATTTTTGCCATTTTCTATGTTTTTGGCTTTCTATTTCAAGAAAATAAAGCCAAAATTTGAACCCCAAAATGCACGAAATAAATGGTAGAACACCACGAGCCGAATTGCGTTTTTGCACCAAAATGCATCGCAATATGCATCAAAACGCAGTGCTATCTCCTGCAAAACGCAGTGCTAAATGGTGCTAAACGCAGTGCTAACTCCTACAAAACGCAAGGCTAAATGGTGCAAAATGCATAGAAAAGACCTAAAAACTGGTGTTTTAAGCCTTGTTTGTGGGTGTTTGGGCTATTTTAGGCGAAAAGCCATTTTGTGGTTCTCGGTACAGCATCTAACTATGTTTTATGTCGCTATTTTGTGTTATACAGCAGTTATTTTTTTGCTTTATTTGGTGTAAGTGTCAGTCAATCAGCTTGTTATAAACTTCGAAAATACGCGCTTAAATTCGGTCTATGCCCCGATTTTTTAGAGCGAAGGCACTCATAATGTTAAAAAACGGTACAAATATTTTACATCTCGTTTACGCTACTTCGGCATATAGCTACTGGCAACAGCCAAAAGCGCAGCAGCCTAGCAGTAGTTTGTTTGTCTCATCGTGGTTTTATCAGTTCGTCATTATGTAATATGCCACTTTTGGGAGCAAAAAATGCACCTTTTTTTATTCAAACAGCAAAGAATAATTCTTCTATGCAGAAAAGACTGCACTTTTTATGTCTTAACTTTGCACTCATAATTAAAAAAATATCAATTTATGAACGAATTAAAATGCCCCAAGTGTGGCAATGTTTTTCAAAGTGGATGAGGCCGATTACGGCTATATCGTAAATCAAGTAAAGAACCATGAGTTTGAAGCTGAAGTGTGCAAACGATTGGCTGAAATAAACGAGCGCGCCAAAAACCGAACAGGCATTGGCAAACGCCCGTAAAGAACAGTTGTTTCACACAAAATTAGCCGAAATAGAAAAACGACTAAATGAAAAAAAGATGCCGAGATACAACGATTGAAAGGTGAGAAAGAAAAATGCGCTTTCGCTGCAAAAAAAGCTGAAATGAACACCGCCATTGCCAACCTTAAACAAACGATGGAGGGCATGGAGACCCAAAAAGAAACGAAATGGCTATTGCCTTGGCACAGAAAGAAGAGACTATCAATAAACTGAAACACGAAATTAGCCAAAACGACAATAAGCTGAAGTTGGCTCTCATGGAACAACGCATCAATGCCGAGAAAGAGGCGCAGGAGAAAAGAACACCAAATTGTGAAACTGCTAAGCGAAATAGAACAAGAGAAGAGTAGGGCGCAACTGAATCAAGCCGACCTGAAAAAAAGCAATTTGATAATGAATTGCGCCTAAAAACAAGAACAAATTGACTATTACCGCGACCTGAAAAACCAAAATGTCTACCAAAAATGGTGGGCGAAACGCTCGAACAGCATTGCAGTATTGAGTACGAACGTTATCTACGACCCATGTTGCCCAATGCTTTCTTTGGTAAAGACAACGATGCCAGCGATGGCACTAAAGGCGACTTTGTGTTTCGAGATAGCGAAGATGGAACGGAATACCTCTCTATCATGTTTGAAATGAAAAAACGAGATGGACACCACTGCCACCAAACATAAGAACGACGACTTTTTGAAAAAAAGCTGGACGAAGACAGAAAAAAAGAAAGGTTGCGAATATGCGGTGCTGGTTAGTTTGCTCGAAGCCGACAACGAACTATATAATAATGGTATTGTGAACAAGAGCCACATCTATCCTAAAATGTATGTTATACGCCCGCAATTCTTTGTAACGTTTATCACGTTGTTGGTTCAAGCTTCAAAAACAAGCCTTGGAATATAAAAAACAACTGGTGCTGGCACAACAAAAAGAGGTGGATGTAACCAACTTCGAAGCAAAGATAGAAGACTTTAGACTAAAGTTTGTGAGGCATTACGAATTGTATTCTAATAAGTTTAAGGATGCAATTAAACACATCGACGACACCATTATTAAACTGCAAAAAAGTGCGCGACGAACTTATTAGCAGCGAAAACAATCTGCGCCTTGCCACACAAGACACCGAAGCACTAACCATTCGTAAACTAACTTACAATAATCCTACGATGAAAGCTAAGTTTGATGAGGCTAGAAAAAGCCAATGATATAGAAGAAATAAAGGATATTGAAGGGCTGGACGAATAACATGCCTAGAAATTTCTTGTGAATTATTAATTATAAAACAATCAGAACAATGAAGACTTTATCTGTTAGACAACCGTGGGCTTCGCTATTGGTGAGCGGCCTGAAAGACATTGAAAAACCGAACATGGGCACCAAACTTCAAGGGACGCATTCTGATACATGCTTCGGCGGCTAAAGTGCCTAAACGCTTTGCAGAAATGAATGTGTTTGAAGTGAATAATCATAATAAAGGTAATGAATAGGAAAGTAACGTTTATTATATGTTCTTTATTATTATGCAGCTGTAAGAGGGAAGTTTGTTTTTACTTTAATTTTGGCTCTCAATCCTTATGTGTATATAAGAGTTCTTTCTATAATCTTAGTATTGAGAACGACTCAATTACTCCAGATGGAAAATCATACGAAGGGGCGATATCCTTATTCTGGACTGATTCAGCAAATTCTCCTCCCCCAAGAATATATTTAGACAGAATCCCCAAGGGCTACTCTGTTTATCGCGGTGGAATAAAAATCAAGCGAAAAAAAGAATAAGTCTAAAAAGGAAACTCCGTCTATACTATAACATCAACAGGGATAGCTGCTGTGGGCTGTAGTATTAAGGTATGGACTAATCATCGAGGCGAAGTGATAAAAGCTATTCAAATGCCACAATTGGGGAATGCCAATGGAGATTCCTAAAGAAATTATGAATATTCCAGAAACCTCATTGTCTGTTATCAGATAATGGACCATGTTATATTGCTTCCACTCTCAAACAGTATCTCTGTAAAGAATATAATATCAAGCATATCCATGCAAACCCTTGCATCCGCAGACGCAGGGAAAGATAGAACGATATCACAGAACGATGAAAAAAATGTGATTAAGCTAAATCATTATTTTTGTCCCTCTGAATTGGAAAATGCTATCGATGGGTGGGTGAAATATTATAATGAGAGATGGTTTAATGAATCGTTAGATAATCTTACACCCAAAGACGTATATTTAGGGCAAGGGGAGAAAATCAAAAAGATAAGAGAAATCATTAGTGTCCCGTTAAAATTGGGACGAGTTAAATATTAATCGAATAGCCCCGGAATGAGGGGACAATCTAGTTCTTTGACATAGTTGAATTTAGTCTTATCGAACAGGTCGGTCAAGTGAGTTTTGTCCGTAAGTGATATGCTAAGGATTTGTAAGACCTCATAGGTCGAGCGCTCCAGTTTCATATCATGATGAACAATAGCCACGAGACAATAGGTTATGATGGCGGCAGCAATCTGGATGCGAACAGCATTCTCCGTAGTGCCCCAGAATTTCTTAATCTTGAGATGCTGTTTTAACCATTTGAAGAAGAGTTCGACCAGCCATCTTTTCTTGTAAAGTTCCGCAATTTCAAGAGCAGTGAGATGCTTGGCATTGGTGAGAAAAGTAAATTCACGTTCTTCTTCCTCATCATAATATCTAATGAGTCTAAAAAGACTCAGGATACTTCTTCTCCGACCTATAACCAGTAAGTCTCACTTCGGCATCTGTAAGCACGTTCTTCGGCATGCACCTCTTCCATTTGACAACCTTAAACTTCAAGTTTGTCTTGGCTCTGACTACATAAAAGGAATTCGTTAGATGTATTCTGTAGAGTTCTTTGAATGAGTCATAAGCCCTGTCGAATATGTAGTAAGCATTTGGTTCATAAGTAATTAAAGACATTGTTGTTGAATCATGCTTTAATGCACTGGTCACCGTATAGAAGGCTGGAACTTGAGCCTCAATGTCATATAAGACATGGGCTTTAATACCGCCTTTCTTCGCCCTGAATCTTGCCCATGGAAATGTTGAGAGGCATAGAGGAATGGTCGTTGAATCAAATGCATATTTCTTTCCAGGGATATCCAGAAGATTGGTTGACCGTTTCTCGCAAGCCTCCTTCATCATGTAGAAGGCGAAATCTTCGAAGATCCTGTAATCACGATTCTGATTAGCTGATGCAAGAGTCGTTTTGGCAATAGGTTCTCGACCTAATCCAAGATGATATTGCTTGGAACGATGTGCTTCAAAAAGCAACAATCAAATCACGAAGACTCTCACGATTACTCAGTTGACCAAACATCATTACAAGCAGTTGATTCCAACAAGTGAAGTGTTTCACGTAGCGATTGCCATCATACTTGCGAACGTAGTTGTTAAACTGAGTCCTGTTCAGAAAAGCGGTAAGTTGAGCAAAAACGTATTTGTCTTGGAACATAGCAGTCAATTGTATCTGACTGCAAAGTTACAAAAATCAAGTCCGTTTCATTTCAAAAAGCCTGCTTAATAGACTGTATTTCAACTATTTCAAAAAAAGCGATCAGTCTACTTTTAACGGGACATTAGTGAAGAGAAATAATAAAGCAAAATTCAATCAACAAAAAGATTTTTTTGATAATAAAAACAATGAAATATAAGAGTAAATAACTATATTTGCAGTTGTATACTTTTTATTTGACAACGTACAATGAACAATTTAAGTTTAAAAACAGTTCGAGGAACTTCTGCGGGCGTAAGTTATAATTGGTTTACCAAACAGCCAATACCGCAACATCCTTGGAAAAAAATCATTGGGATTATATGGGAGAACAACCTACAAATACTTATAAAGAGCCTGTAATTCCACTCTATTATCGTATTGGAGGGATGAAGTAGTAGCACAGGTCAACCTACATTTTTTTGTAACTTGTCCTACAAAAAGATTAAAAATATGAAATATATTATAATTTTTAATAATAGTTATTGTTACTCTTATGTCTATAGTAATATACTACAATTATGAACGAGTAGTTCCTTTTGAATATGTAACAAGTCTCCCTAAATTTCATAATTGTTACTTTAAGGATATTGATTATATTGATAGTGAAAAAGAGAATGCACTTTTTGTTTGGTTGATTTTTTTACCGAAAAACAATCGTGTAAAAAAAGCAGGATTAACAGGGTATGAAGATAAGTATATATCCTTTCTTTCAAATAAAATGGATTTTACAAACTATGATTATGTGATATCCTATATGAAGAAGATTAAAATCTTAAAAACATTCTCCATATCTTACTAATAAACATGATAATCTATATTTCGATAAACGTATCCCACTTATCGCTGAATACCAAAAAGGTGAATTTGATTCTGTTTTTTTATTTATAAGATTCGAAAAAAATGGAAAAATTCAGGGCTCCAGGACCATAGGTAGTGCTCCTAATCGGGAGCTGTCAAAAATAAAAAGAGTAACAAATGTGGAACACATATGGCGAGTCGCAGCAGTGATAAATAACAGAATGTATAACATTAAAACAATAAGTCTATGGTAAACCATATATAGATTGTTTGAACTTATCCATATAAAGGTATGCCCCAACACCCATATAAGGGTGTTCGTCATTACCCTTATATGGGTATTAAAAAAACCGTAAGCAATAAACAGGAAAGAACAGCGTTATATAGTTGATAACCATAAACAATTAATGAGTATGATAGAATTTGAAGTAAAAATCAAAAAGCAGTATATATCAGTGAGCATAAGAGACAGACCCAAGACGAATACCATATGCAGGAAATGAGACTAGTTCTTTTACAAGTCAAGGACTTCAAGCTGCTGGCATGTCAAAGGATTATGCAGGAGTTGGTGGGTTATTAAATGGTAAATAGGGCAACATCACGTTCTGCTGGTAATTTCTTAGCAGGATATAATGCAGAAGGAGGAACATATTTTGGGGGTCGGTATTTCATTTAAGACATTTCAAAAAAATTAGCAGGGGCATTACATATTGAAGAAAGTAATGGTAAGAGACTAAGTAAGTGGCAAATGGCTGATATCGTTATACGAGGTACCTATAATAGTTCAGATATTAAAAAGTTCGTTGCTCCTACTTATGGTGAGGTTAATTATCAGTATAGAATGAGCTTAGCTGGTTGGAACTTTGGAAAAAAAGAAAAAAATAGTACTTATGAGTAGAATAAAAAACTTTTATAATACTTATAATAGTATTTCTAATTATTGGTGGTTACCTATACTATAAATGGGGAAAAAGAAAGCTTTTATGCCATCAAATGAGAATATTATTGCCCTTAATTTGGAGAAAGTTGGAAAGCCAATATATATTAAAAGCGAGAAATTGGGGTGTGGCGGGAAACCACGAGGAAATTGTTTTATCTATGTCAAATAAAAAAACATTCCAAATAAAGATAGTGATTATATCTTTTACTCAAATGATGTTTTTTTATAAGACTGACAGTATACAAACAATAACCTTTTTTTGTACCGGAAAGCTCAATTAGTGAGCCATTGATTAAATTTACAAATCCATTAGTAATAATAAACAAATTAAAAAAATGCAGATGAAATAAAGGATTATGTTCAAAAACTATCAGAAGTATGGATTAAAAAAAGGATTACTTTTTGCAAATAATTAGTATCAACATATCTTGTAACACTAAGATAATGAGATGGCAAAAGCAAATACTAATATCGGTCAGTAGTATCCTGTGTATTACATGTTGTCCTACAAATACGCCGAAAAGGATAGATATGAAGAATATAAGCGGCAATACGACAAATTAAAGTCTTCACCTAACAAAAACACCTGAAGTAAAAAAAGAAAAATAGAAAAATTAAAGAGACAAATGAATCGGGCCAATGAACGTAGAAATTTCAGTGGTGAAAACCATAGTAGAAACCATAAAGGTAATAGGTGATGGACAAATATACTTTTATAACCAATTATCAATATGGGGAAAAAACAGACGTTTTACAAATAGATGCAGTTTCTATGAAAGTTGCAATGAACCAATGGGTTGACGCGTTGAATTTTCCACATATTGGTAATATTAGCAAGTCTAAAGCGAAGCAACATATATATAGTGGAGATATAGAGGAAATACCCTTGAAGAAGTTACATCATATTAGTTGCTTATATGAAATAGTCAATGGAAAAAAATAATAGAAGCATATATTGTTCAGCATTGTCATCTTCCTTCAGAATTGCAAACTTTTAATATTATTGTTTTATTTAAGGGAGGAACATATGTAAGACAAATACAAGCAGATGGTTACCGTGAAGCGATTCGTCTTTGGGGGAAATACCTATCTTGGCACTTTTTATAATAGCATAGAACGGCAAACAATAAAGGAAGTACTTAAGAATAATTTTGAAGACCTTATAAATTCCCTAATGCCTAAGGTTTGGTCATTCTCCTTAGTGGTAGATAATTCTATATTGGAAATGTTCATAGTAGAGTGTTAGTGAAATGAGAGTCCCATATTCTTTAGTATTTAAATACCTCCTAACACCCATATAAGGGTATTAAAACCGCAAGCAATAAACAAGAAAGAACGACGTTAAATAATTGATATGTGTGAAGGAACAGGCATCATCGAGCAACGCACTTATCTGAAGTATTGCAACGGAGCGGAGACCTTCTACAGCTATGACCCGCAGCGACGCAGGTTGCAGAACCTCGTAGTGAATGCCAAGGCTGGTACTATTATGGACAATGCCTATAGTTATGACGCTGTGAGCAACGTGCTCGGTATTAAGAACAATGCTCCACTCCCACAGAGTGGAAAGGCAGGCGGACAGATGAGCCATAGTTACACCTACGACCCATTGTATCGTTTGGCAAGCGCAACGGGTACTTATAAGGGAACGGACAATAAAGCCGCTTCTTATACGTTGTCTATGGGTTACGACAACATGCACCGCATCACGAGCAAGAAGCAACATCTCTCGCAGACAGGTGTGCAGTTCGAGGGCACGCTCAATGCAGGCTATGATCTCACCTATACCTATCAGAAGGCAGATGGTAAGAAGTTCCAACTCGACAATGTGCGCGATATCAACTACCGAACGAAAGAAACTCCTACGGACAGCACGAACATCAACAATGGACACAAGTACACCTACGATGCCAACGGAAACCTCGTCTATATCAACACATCTCGTGTAAAGCGTGACGGTAAGGAGGATGAAAAGGCAAGTGAGCAGAAGTACCGTTGGGACGAGGAGAACAGACTCTTGGCAGCTGATGAAAACGGTTTTGTAAGCAACTATTGGTATGATGCCGATGGTGAGCGCATGGTGAAGACCTCAGGCGAGAATGAAGCCATTTATGTGAACTCTGAGTTCTCGGGTGGTAACACCGGTACGGCACGCTTCTCACTCTATGTCAGTCCATACCTCGTAGCTGGGCAAGGTGGTAAGTACACCAAGCATATCTACATCGGCTCGCAGCGTATTGTCAGCAAGCTTGGCGACCTCGCAAGCTATGGCGCAGACCCAAGACGAATTCCGTATGCAGGCAATGAGGGCTGATGGTCTTACTATTAACTACAAGGATAAGTATGCAAAGCAACTGCAATCCATTAAAGACAACTACAAGGCGTTTGACTTGCCATATAATGGTAAGGACAATGACGACTATGTAAATGGTCAGGTTTGTCTAAAAGACATTGTCGGCTGCACTCGGGAAAGCTTGAGCAAGCTCACTTTTCCTCTCGTTTGCACGACAATTCTGCTGCAACGACGGCACACCGGAGGCGGCACAGGCTCGTGCTATGGCACGCACAAGGGCTGCAAACGGTAACTATAGGAGGTGTTGCTGGATATTTCACAGGAAGAACTGTTTCTGAAACAGTGTATGATAGAATTACCCAAAAAAAGGAATTTCTTTGGGGCACAGATAATAAAATTAAGATGCCCCTTTTGATGTATCAAGAGGGCATCTTGCAAAAAAAGACGGATATGATAGTAAAAGACATTTTTATGTAGGAACGAGGATATTGATTATGGGCTAAATGTCATCTTTAAACTAGATGATAATACATTTTTTTGCTATTTGACTCTATTGGTTTCTCTTTTTGTTGAGAAAGCCAACTTGTTGGACAATAAATGGAAACACTGTTCATATTGGAAGAACAAATCGCAAATAAATGGTATTTATGAAGATGAGTTAACTGCTTATTTTGTTGTATTCTCAAACGGTGATATACTATATATATATCAATCCATTAGTGGAGATGAAAAAAATCAGACAAGAAATGCGTTTCATTTTGCCAAATGATTCGGATTATAATGACATAATTTCTTATATGAATGAGGATTGGATAGATGTATGGTATAGTAAGACTGGTTCAATTAATAGAATTATTTTTTTAGGTCTGGAGATAAAACTCATAAGTAGTCCTCCCTTATAAACCTAATATTTCTCTGATTCATAGTATATTATACAATAAATTGTTTGCTTATATCTACAAATTTTTTTGTACCTTTACATTATAATTCTTGCAGATATTTATGCTTAAACGTACATCCAAACAGCTCTCTTTATTCTCTTCTTTAGAGGACATGCTTAGCCATGAACATCCCCTTTTTCAACTTAGTAATAAGATTAATTGGGAACGTTTTGAAAATGCTTTCTCTCCATTGTATTGCCGTACTAATGGTCGCCCTGCTCATCCTATTCGCTTGATGTGTGGTCTTTTAATTTTAAAACATCTGCGTAATGTGTCAGATGAAATGGTGGTTTCTCAATGGAGCGAGAATGCTTACTACCAATATTTCTGTGGTGGACTTGAATTTATGCCCAAACAACCCTGTGACGCTTCCGAGTTAGTTCACTTCAGAAATCGTATAGGTGAAAAAGGTATGGAGTTAATATTAGCCGAGAGCATCCGCGTTAATACTGACCATGATAACGAAGACCATTTTGATACGGCTTTCATTGATTCTACCGTGCAGGAGAAGAATATAACCTATCCTACAGATGCGAAGTTGCATAAAAAGATAATCAAAAACGTTCTGAAGATAGCTCATGACAATTGTCTTCCTCTACGACAGAGTTATACGCGTACCTTGAAAGGAATTTACCGTTCCCAACGTTTTTCGTAATCATCCCAAGAATCGTAAGAAAGCTCTTAAGGCAGATAGGCAACTGAAGACTATAGCAGGTAGATTAGTAAGAGAGCTAGAGCGTAATCTTGGGGGAAGGAAAGGATATGAGAAGATGTTTGAGCTATATTACAGAGTTCTTTCTCAGAATAGGGAAGTCAAAGAACAAAGTATATTCTCTGCACGAACCAGATGTAGTTTGTATCAGCAAGGGTAAGGAACATAAGCAATATGAGTTTGGCAATAAAGTATCTATTCTTCGCTCATGGTCAGGACTTATTCTTGGTGCATGTTCTTTTAGGAATGAATATGATGGGCATACTATCGAAAAGACGTTAGAACAAACCCAAAGGATGACAGGAAGGAAGGTTGATAAGTTAGCAGGAGATAGAGGGTATAGAGGTATAAAGCAGATTGGACAGACAAAGATACTCATCCCAGATACTCCTAAAGCTAAAGACAGCTACTACCAAAAAAAGAAAGAAACACAAACTATTTTGTAAACGAGCAGGTATAGAGCCAACGATAGGACATCTTAAAGCAGACCACCGATTATCTCGCAACTTTTATAAAGGTGTGAAAGGAGATGCTATCAATGTATTATTAGCTGCCGCAGCATATAACTTCAAAAGAGCTATGAGAGCTCTTTTGTACCTTATAAAAAGAATCAGCATAGAGCTTGTCAATACAAGCTTTATGCTAAAAATATAGTTTTTAAGGGAGGACTATTTATTTATTCTTTAAACGTATAGGAAATTCCGTTCTTCAAAGAATATTGCAAGAGTCCTTTGTTTTTTTATCCCATATTACTTGTTTAAGACCGATAACTGGTTGGTCTCCTTCATTCCTATCCATTTGCTTCATATCTACAGAAATACAATCCTTGTATTTTTTTGCTTCTTTATTTCTATTGTTTTAGGATTCATAGAGGCAGATATCCAACTCCACTCGCAAAAAGTTGCAACTGCTTTTTTTAGAGGACCACTTTCGTCATCTCTTTTATTATCAATAAATCACTCCGAAGTCGTGATTAGAAAGCCATGAAAAAAAGCAGAAACAAAAGAAGCCAGACGAGTAGACGTGCCACCTGCCCAGAATGGGACAGATGGCATATCAGGATACCTAATTCCGAAAAACCAGCAGAAACTTATCAGACTCTACCGCAAGTAGGGAGAAGTGCCGAAGCGTTCTCCTAAATTCATTTTTTTCTTTGTTTTGGGTTACAAATATAGCAAAGGCAGAGATTCTTATCCCTACCTTTATACCTAATTATTTAGAACCAAATTGATTATCGAGTAGTTATTCTGACAACTCCCAATTTGGAGCATTACTGGGTTATAATACTAGGGTCCCTTTTTCCCACTCATCTATAGTCATTTTAGCTGTTAGCGAGTGAATATTATTACTACTTGCAATACTTTGCAATATTTGCATAGCATTGCGTTCAAAAATATGCAAAAGATATGTTGCAGCCCACATGCGAGCACCAACAGATTCGCTATATAGAAGTTTAGACAATTGCTTTAGGCTATTTGTCTCTTTTTAAATAACGAGCACTTTTAGCTATTACCTGATAGCTTTTGTTTGCTTGTGCGTAATTACCTGTTTCTGTTGCTTCAGCATGCTTTATCGCAGCTTCTTCAAACTTCCTATAAGCCGTCTCTATTTTTTTTAAGGATTCCATCAAAATTTCTTTAATGTTTCAATTCCAAATTTATATTGAGCATCATAACTTTGAGTACTTAGTCCTCCCTTAAAAACTATATTTCAGCATAAAGCTTGTATTGACAAGCTCTATGCTGATTCTTTTATAAGGTACAAAAGAACTCTCATAGCTCTTTTTGAAGTTATATGCTGCCACAGCTAATAATACATTGATAGCATCTCCTTTTAGAGCGCTGTTTGGATGTACGTTTAAGCATAAATATCTGCAAGAATTATAATGTAAAGGTACAAAAAAACTTGCAGATATAAGCAAATAATTTATTGTATAATATGCTATGAATCAGAGAAATATTAGGTTTATAAGGGAGGACTAAATAGATAGTTTGGAGCAATGAGGGGATATAGTATATCTTTTATTGGAAAAATTAGCCCAAGTTTAACCGGCAAAAATTATTTTTTTCATAAATTTTCGAGATATTTTGTGTAGTATCAATTTGATAAAGGATTGATAATCAAGTGTAGAGTATTGTAACGAGGAGTAAAATCAGATTTGTAGGACACAGTCATATCAAAATTATTTTGTTACTTTGCACTCATGCACGCAAATGTACAGACACGATTCAACCCTGCCACAGGCGACATGGCTCCTTATTATCGCATCAAGGAGTCATATCGTGATGCTGAGGGTCATGTACATTCGCTAATTCTGTTAAACATCGGGTTCGAGCCTTCACTTACTGCTGTACAGGTTCGAAAAATTGCATACGCTCTTACCGAACGCCTCAAAACCAGAAGCACACCCTCGCTTTTCATAGAACACCTTGACGGTCTTACTCCTATTGAACAGGCAAAGGCTGACGAATGGTGGAGCCGTATGGAGAAAGAAGGTGGAATTGATCGGTTTAATAAGGAAGAGCAGAAGTCGCTGAGAAAAATATGAGAACTATATTGACCTTGAGACGGCAAACTATACTGACGCAAGGAATGTTGGTGCAGAGTGGCTCTGCAAGCAGACAATAGACAAGCTGCAATTAGATGGTTTTCTGCGAAAAAAACGGCTGGACGGAGAATGCAATACATACGGCTTTGTCAGCATTGATTGTTCGCACGGTATATGCAGTTTCTGAACGTTCATCTTATTATTATTTGCGCGATAACTCGGCTGCTGGCGAACTTTACAGTGGAGCTCCTGGCTGGACACCAGGAATCAATTCTCTGTATAAAAATCACTGACAAGTTATATGAACTAAAAGGAACAGTTAGAGCGTCATTTGTGCAGCGTTACTGACAATCTCTTTAATATAGACAACAAGTTGATGCTCTTCGACTTAACTAACTTCTATTTTGAGGGTAGTAAGCGTAATAGCGATAAAGCCAAGTTCGGTCGTTCAAAAGAAAAAAACGCTCTGATTGTAAGCTACTTGTACTTGCATTATGTATCAATAAAGAAGGTTTTATACGTTATTCTTCAATCTTGGAGGGTAATACAGCAGATCCCAAGTCTCTACCCAATATGATTGATACGCTGGCAAAGAGGAATCCATCACGAACCAAGGATACGCTCGTTGTCATGGATGCAGGTGTTGCCACGGAAGAGAACTTGGAGCTAATAAAGAAAAAGGGTTACAATTATCTCTGCGTATCTCGTACGAAAATGAAGGACTATACGCTCAGTGATGATAATAAGAGCGTTACGGTAATGGATGCCCGTCGGCAAAAGATAACACTGAAAGAGGTTAAGACAGAGGATGATAAGGATTATTATCTCGAAATAACATCTCCTTCGAAAGCTATGACAGAGTCGTCCATGAACAGAGTCTGGAGAGAGCGTTTTGAGATGGAACTGCAGAGGATAAACGATGGAATCTCCAAGAAAGGTGGAACAAAAACCTATGAAAAGGTTGTTGAACGTACAGGGCGTGCCATACAGAAGTACCCTTCTATAGCGAAGTTCTACCAGATTAGCTACATAAAAATGAGAAGAAGCCCAAGGAGATGCTGCGTGTAGACTGGGAGATAAAAAGACCTCTCGGCAATGGAATCTGGGCATGGAGTCTATTTCCTCCGCAGCAATGTCAGGACACTTTCTGAACGTGTAACATGGGAATACTACAATCTCATTCGTGAGATAGAATGTACGAACAGACAACTAAAGAATGATCTCAACCTCCGTCCAATCTATCATCAGAAAGATGAGCGAAGCGATGCTCACCTTTTTCTTCGGTTTATTAGCCTACTGGGTGGTAAACACCATCCGTTGTCAATTAAAAACGAGAAGGAGAATCCTGTTACTGGACCGAAATTGTACGACGTATGAGCACCCAAAAGCTTGTCACCACAAAAGGGAAGAATCCATTAGGTGAAACCATCGAGATGCGCCAATGTAGTAGTCCTTCGAAACAAGCAAAAACAGATATACGATAAGTTGAACTTAAAACACTCACCATTCAAAAAGAATAAAATTTGTAGGACACAGAGCCCATAAGAAAAAAACGAGGAAAGTATAGTAACAGTAACAATTAGGGCAAAGGTGGGTGTTAAACTTGGGTTAGATTCTAATACTCCGAAAAAGAAGGTTGGCAATACCTCTCAAGACTTATGAAATATTATTACAGAAAAAAACTAGCTAAAAGGTGGGGAAATGCCCCAAAAGTAAGCAATTCCAGCACATCTGTAACACACTTTTATATCAAAACGTTAGGAAAGTCCATTTAAAAAGGTGCTTAATTGGACTTCAAAAGGGCGTTAGTAAGACTTCAAAAGGGTGTCTTTTGATTGTTGATGCAGAAAGTACCCATGATGAAGGGAGTACCCAGCAGACTGATGCCCAGATATTGACGAGTATAAGGTAGGATTGTTGGCGTACTACCTAAAAGAATGCTGATAGGCTCAAGAAAAAAACCATCCAAGTAGCATGACAATCAGCGAAAAATACCAGTGTATAGAAAAAGTCCTGTGCTTGCCATCACCTCTGCATCTTTGGTATTCTGAACACCCAACTGACGGGATATATAATTGCCCGAACCATTACCAAAGAAAAAAAGAAAAAGGCCTGTATGAAAAACATCACACTGAAAACGATACCTACCGCAGCCGTGGATTGCGTATTAATATTACCAACAAAAACGTGTCGACCAGATTATACATACTGGTCAGCAGCATAGAGATGATGGTAGGTATAGCCATGACGCCTATCACACGATGGACAGGCGCCTAGGTTAGGAATGTATATTTATCGCTCATTGCTTTATTTTACAATCTTAGCTATCCAGCTGAAGAGTTCTTTCAGTGCATAGTCGCCACTGTGAGGACGGTTCCAAGGTAGCTTGAAGTTAACATCCTTACCTGCGTTCTGCAGTTTTGTTGCCAGATTGATAGCGATAGGGAAAGCAGTATCACGGTCGCGAGCACCATGTCGGATATACCAGTGAGGAGCAACAGAGGTAGCTGTATCACCGATGAAATACATAGGGTTCAGTAGACGGCCATTCTCTTTTATCTCGTCAGACAAAGTGCTGCCGGTCTTTGCAGCAGCCCATGCAGTAAAGTTAACATCAGAACCTTGCTCGTTTCCAAACTCACCATTCTCGCCACTTGCAGCTGCTCCGTCCACATTGTAGCTGTCAAAAGATGGTACACCCTTGAGTGCTTGCGTACTTACTACGTAATTAAGATACTTGTTCATATCAAGGTCTGTGATGTATTCACCAACCTTTTTTCTGCCACCCATCATCATCGGAGGCATACCGCCACCCATTCCTGCAGGACGTGCCATACCTACACCGCCATTGATAGGAGCCTGAAAAGCAGCCTCACTGCTGAATGTAAAACCGATAGAATCAGGGATGTCTGCACCTGCATCTTTAGCATCCTGCGCACTACGAATGATAATCTGCTTAATATAGTCAAGATAGTTGTCGGCATTGAGCAATGTGCCATCTGTCTTTTTTCAATCCGAGTGAGTTAATATAAGATGGAAACTGTGCTGCTAACTCCTTTATCAATGTCTTCTTACTTGCAGCGAGGTTCTTGCGACTATCAGTATTGCCATACAGCCATTCGTATGCCATATCCGCATGATCGAGGTCGGTAATCGGGCAATAGCATACACTGGCAAAGACATCATCACGTCCGTTAGCTGCACCCATAGCCTTGAGTAGTGGCTCATAGGCAGGGTTGTTGCCTGTTGCACCCATCAAACTCGACATTGCTCCACCTGCACTGGTACCGTCAGTAATAATCTTCTCAGTATTACCCGGTATCAGGTTGTCAAAAGTGACGCAGGTAACGGATAGCCGCTTTTAAGTCGAGTAGCGCCTTTGGAGCACGACCAGTATAAACCGTCTTCTTTCCTTTCTTTACGGTAGAAGTACGGCCACGGCTACCGGGAATGACGAGAACATAGCCCTCAGCCAAAGCACGTCCGCTGGCATCCTGTGCTTGTGGGTTACCTGCCTGACTTGCCATATAACCTCCCACGTAGGTGCGTAGGGAAGATAGGTGTCTGCTCATTAGCCCTTCTGGCACAAAGATATTCATATACTGATAGGTAGAATCCTCTACGTTGGTAACAAAATAAAGTTTGTTATAAGCCGTGTAGTTTACCACTTTGCCATTAGGCATTGTCAACGATGCCTTTACTCCACTCTCAGGATTAAACTGCAGAGCGTTTGTCTTTGGTTTCTTAGCAGCATTCATATTTATTGCGAGCATCATTCCTAAGGATGCAATAATTAGTTTCTTCATATTTATTGTTATATTGAAATTACTTTTTATATCTTACGCTTATTACTCCTCAACATAGGTATTGTATGAAATGTTTTCCGTATTCCATTTTATCCTTCGGACTTACATCAGCATCAGGATAACCAATAACGATCGTGTTCAGTGGAATTAACGACTCTGGGAGTCCGAGTACTTTAGCTACGTCAGCACAACGTTCTTTTGAAGGATAGGTACCCGTCCACACGGCTCCAAGTCCCATTCCTGTAGCAGCCAAGAGAATATTCTCTGTTGCTGCAGCGCAATCCTGAATCCAGAACTCACGTGCATTACCTTCAGCAGCCTTGTTCATATCACCACAAACGACGATAGCCAGTGGAGCCTTTTGCAGCCATAGCAGCATAGGGGTTAGCCTCAGAAAGCTTTTTGCAGCTGCCCTTTATCCGTAACAACGACAAAATGCCAAGGCTGTTTATTCATAGCTGTTGGGGCAGCCATTCCTGCACGAAGCAGTTTTTCTATCTTCTCCTTTTCAACAGTTTTGTTTTCATAAGAGCGGATAGATGTACGTTTGAGAATTGTATTGAGTACTACTTCAGAGCTATCTTGTTCCTTACCTTTGTCATTCCCAGTTACAGCAAGTTTATAACTAAGGAATACAAGTGCAATGGCAAGCACTGCATTGATAATCATTGAAATCTTCATATCGGTTATTTTTTGTTTTTTGAAGTCGACTGTTGACTATATTTAAAGAGCGAACCTGTTGGGCAAACAAAGCGACAGTAAGGTCGCACAATCACCGTGGAGAGTGCCACAAAGACGACAGCTATAACGATAACTACCCACGAGGCAGACTGGAAAACAAAAGCAGAGAATGGCTCATAGTCAATCCAATCGAACCATACACCTGTCCACAGACATAGCATAAGGACTGCCCACAGCAGCTGTCGGAACATATCTAAACGTTTAGCCGTCTTTGGTTTCATTTTGATTTTATAGCCTACACATTTCCCAGCAAGCTCTTGCAGCGAACCAAACGGACATACGTGCGTACAATAATATGACTTCTTCCCAAAGAGTGGATACACAAATGCGGTGATAAGCATAATGACGGGTACTATCAGTGTCAGCACATTCATACCATTTGACATATAACTAACCATTGATGTATAGTTCAGGAACGAGCCACACCAGAAACCCAATACTATCACATTGAGTATCTGTTGGCTTATTCTATATCGCTTATCCTTGACAAAGAGCGGTACGATGGCAGCCAAAAGTACTACTATCAGTCCTGCTATAGCCTTGCTTGAGAAGTCCATCTTCGCCCATATTGAGTTCTGTACAGGAATCTTTGCAGCATACTGAAGACCACGTTGCACGTTGCCAATGATAGCCTTTGATGAGAATGTTGCACCTGACACGGCATCCACTTTCAGCTTCTGTGCTTCTTCAATAGTACGCCCGTTCCACTTAGTTAGAAGTGATGAAGCCTCCTTAAAGAAGTCGGGTGTCTCTGAATTTTCAAGTGCCTTGACACTCTTTACCTTACCATTTTCCAAGGTAATCTCCAAGGGAACAGTTCCTCCATAGCCTATGATGTCCTTACCAAGTTCAGTAGTATTCAGCCGTACTGAACCATCTTCAAGGACAACCATTGTCTCTGTCTTTGTCGAATCAGCCTGTTGCTGCTTCAATTCACGTCCTACGACTTTTCCGTCTCTACGGATACTGACTGCTATAACCAGCAGAACACAGGTCAGCAAAGATAACAACTGCTGTAGTTTTCCTGAATAATTGCTCATATTATTGTATTATAATCTGTCCTTCATACACCTTCCACATCAGCTTTAATGTCTGATATGAAAGAGGTTTTATTTCTTCCACACACCTACAACCTCACCAATATATATCGAATGGATACCTGCAGGGAAGTTGCTGTATGTTTTCTTTGGAACATCATTGCGGAAGTTCTTCTCCCCAAAAGGTGCAGCATACATGACCTCACACTCTATCACCGCATCGGCTTCCTTGAAGTAAGAAGTGCCATTCTTGGTATAAGCTATATGTACGGACTAAAAAATGGAGTTACTTCGGTTGAGATGGAATGCCTGGTTTCTACCATAATCGTCTATATGACGACAACTAATAACGAAGGTTTAATTCCCTCTCTCTTTTTTTATCCTGTTATAAGTTGCGAAGGAAGCAAAATATACTTTTTTTTGAATGCTGTAGAGAAAAAGCTGAGCTTCTTGAAGCCTACCTTTATACACATTTTTGACTACTTAGATTTTCGTTTCAAATTAGAGAAACAAAGAAACTATCAATGCTGTCCAATAACCATCTTCTGTGCAAATAAGTTATTAGTGCCAGTTCGGGATAAGGATTTGCTTAGAAAAGTTCCAATTGCCTACTCTTTTCAATGCGCACAGGCAGTGCCTCTGGCTTATTCTCGAAGAAACAGTATGCAGCTAATGCCGCACAGAGATTCATGAGAAAAGTTATGTACGGAGCGATGGCATGAATGAACAAGGTTGGCCTTGTTCTTGAGCAGTTCGTTGATGCATTCTATTATATATCGCTTGCAAAGCATCATCTTGTCCCACAAGGGCATAAGCTTGTTTTTCATGTTTGATTTGAGTCCATGAACGAGGTGGATGCCTTGGTTGAAGAGGTTCTCAAAGAATTTTTGCTTGATGTAGCCCTTATCGGCAAAATACTTTGCCGTAGAGCACCTTGGTGAAGACCTGCCACACCTTAGGATCCCTGTCGTCCACGTTTGCGGGAGTTAGGCAGAACGTGAGTACATCGCCCATCTCGTTGCACAGCAGATGAAGCTTGAAACCATGACACCACCCCATTGTTCCCTTTCCGTTCTTAGCAAGTCCATCAAACACCTTGTTGAATTTTCTTCTCATGTTGTGACATACGGGAACCATCGTGCTGTCCACGAAACTAATGCCCGTGCACTTTCCAAAACCTTGGATGCGCATGAAGGCCATCAGTTCGAAGAACACGCGAGGCATGAGTTCCACGAAACGCGTGTAGGACACGGCCTTAGGGAAGTAGCATGCCATATGCTCCTTGATGAAGAAGAGGTAATAGTGCTTGAAGTTGCGGAAAGAGCCAAAAGGGTAGCAAAAGCAGGATGATCATTATTTCGCTCTTGGACATCTGGCCTTTACGGTTTCGCATGCGCTTATATCCCTCGTCTATGGGAGAGATATGTAGGTTTTTAGTTAACTAGGCATCTAAATTCTTGCAGAACTCATCCAATATACAAAAAAATCTGTAACTTTGTCTGTGGTAATCATCGCTATATGTGTTTTGTAAGTTATTGATTAACAACTATAAAGTTACAAAAATAATAGCGAGATTGCCAACTTTTTAGAGAACTTTCTTATCCCTGAACTGGCGTATATCTGGGTGCTATCGATAACTTCGACAATCTCTATATCATACAACAAGGAGGTAGAGGAGTAACTCGTGAGCAAATAATTAATCGTCTAAAAAAATGTTTTTGAATAAAGGGAAAAAAATAAAGACGAAATTTTCGAAGTAATTTGGAAGAACGAAAACTTTAAGAAAAAAATGTTTTTTTGGGCAGATGTCAGATCCATATTTTTAAAAATACAGGCCAAATCGTTATTTGTGAGTAAAAATAAATAATAAAAACGCTAGATATATTCAACTCTATCTTGATAACCAAATAATATGTATATAAAAAAATAAAGATTGAAAATGTAATACAGTTTGTTGTAGATGATAATAATTTGTATTACAGAGATGCTGACCATTGTTTTTTTTGTAAATAACAAGAAAAATAATGAACTACGCTGATGACATTAAAGCTTATAAACCATTCATACATATCTTTCTTCAATAGGGATTATACAAAAAACCATTATATACAATCTCAATACATTACAATTGAAAGAGATTTCTAAAAAAACATAAGCATTACCGATAATCGCATTGCGGAGAATGAATTTTTTTGTCTTATAAATTTTCAGACGATTATATGTCTTTCCAACTTGTTACATATAATATACTTGAAGATAAAGTGTGTACAGAAACCAATCTTTTCAATACTTATTCCTCTTTTTATTTTTGATAAAAAAATCATTTCCGAGGGCAATAATAGCATAAAAGCTTATCACTTTATCTGGGAGAGAATTATGGCAATTTCCTCTTTTTTCATTGGGAGGGACGGAATATGAACCTGGCAAAACCGATAAAATAGATAAAATTTTAGGCATTGCTCACGGCAATATTTGGTTTTATACAGATTTTTGGAAGGTTGGTAGCTTTTGGACTTGGAAACGGGGGATGTGGTTAAAAAGATATCGGGCAATCCTTCCGACAAGAATTCTACTTATGAAATGACTTTGGGATTAGGAGATTGTTTTTTCCGACCATCAGATAAAAACATTGTAAGTGTTAGTGGATTTGATTTTCAAATCATCGACACTGAGCAGTTAGCAGTTACAGAGCAGTATGATTTTCGGGAAGCCGATCCCATGGGCATAGGAACTTATCGAAGTGTATATAGTCCGATGCTTCAAGGAGATTATTTCACCTTTTTGGGAATTAAAGAGGAGGACTTTGGATACATTCGTCGAATTGGTATTTTCGATTACAAAGCCTGCAAACTTGTTTGGGAATATGAAGTCATCAGCGAAGAGGAATTCGATGAAACGAGGAATCAATTAGTGCCTCCCCAACCTTTGTATATGAGCGGTAATAAATTGTATATCAAAGACATCAAAGACAATTTACATATCTTTGAAAGAGTGGATATATGATAATAAAAGAAAGTATGAAGAATTTTAATATGCAGAGTAGGAATGTATTCATATTTATGTTTGCTTTCTAAGTCTCATCCTGTCTCAAAGAGACTGCTGTTCCAATCGAGTCTGCATTCTCAATCGAATCATCGGGAGGTCTTGTCTGTAATTATTCAACAAAGCATTTAAAATTGTTGGGGATGTGGGTAAAAGTTATTTTAGATGAAGTTGCGTTGCAATTATATATCATATCATCGGGCAAAAGATATAATTTTATGCGCTAATATGCGTTATATTACATATCAAAAACGATATAGATTAAAAGTCGCATGATAAGGTGATGGAGGAAAACGCTATAAATATAAATAGAACGATACAAGTATGAAGCATCATCGGTTGGTTAGATATTTGTTACTACTCCTACTGCTGTTTACGGGGGTAGGGCAGCCTTTGCGTGCTCAATACTACCCAATTCATGCCACCGTTCAATGGCCGTCTCCTCAAAGTCCTTACTTGTCGGATTATTATAGTGGGAGCCGTGACAGGTTGATAGTCAATCTGCTCAACCGCGACCTACAGCAACCCCTGCTCTTTGCCAGACTACGCATCAGGATTAAGAGTACAGGGTTTTCTTGCCACCAGCCGTGAGGAAATCAACTACCCGATGCTGGAGCTCAGTGCAAATGTCCCGACCCGCCTGACTAATATAGACCTGTCCTCCTATCTTCAACCACAGAACCTACAGATTAACGGCAGGCTGCATAACGGTCAGTTACCCACGGGATATACGGAGTTCTCCGTGCAAGTGGTAGACTATTATACCGGACGAACGCTTTCAGCTTGGCATACGGTACGTTCCTATTTGGATGTGAAGAAACCTCCGATTCTCAACTTTCCTGAAAAGGATGCCCAAATTGGAGTCACAGAGCCGCTCTATCTTCGTTTCCAATGGATGCCCCGTCATCAGGGACTTGCAGGCACGGAGTATGAGTTTGTGCTCAAAGAGCTTCCTAATAATGGAGCTGCTCCGCAGTCCGCCTTTGCCTACGGCAATGAGATCTATCGTGTTCGTACGCGTAATACGACGTTGAACTATACCCATCTTGACCCCGTTCTCTTCCCCAACCGTTGCTATGCATGGCAAGTGCAGGCCATCGCCCGTGACGGTGTTGATGAAGTGGGTATGTTTGAAAACGGCGGTTATAGTGAAATCAACTGGTTCTATCTTAATGACAACTGTCAGGCACCGACGGGTTTGAGCGCCCTTCCCCGTTTTGCCAAGGTGGACCTTTCATGGAACAAAGTTATAGGAACCACTGGCTACATTGTGGAATGTCGCCCCAAGACCAAGTTCAATACTTATGAATGGAGCAGAACCCGGATAGCAGGTGAACACCTTACACTGTCCCAATTGAAATTAGGTTGGACATACGAATGGCGTGTGGGGACGCTTTGTACGGATGACCGTCCGGTATTCTCTGGCGTCAGTGAGTTTACACTCAGCAAACAGAATGAAGAGTTGCTGGCTGACTGTGGAAAGGAACCAGTGAGGAAAGACCTGTCACAAGAGCCAAACTTACGGATAAAGGCCGGAGACATCGTTACTATCGGCGGTGATTATCCCATGACCATTACCGAAGTTGTCCCCTTAGGAGACGGCTGGTATTCTGGACGTGGCAAGACCCGACTGAAAACCATTATCGATGCTCCCGTTGCACTTCGTTTCGACCGTCTACGCATCAATGTGGATAACTTCCAGATAGACGGTACGGTAGAAGCGTCCTACGATGAGAAGAAGGGGAAGATAGCTAACCTTGATTATGTTGATGATGGCGGTAAGGATATAAAACCTGCTACTATCCGTATTCGTGAACATAAACTGGACTTTACACTCCCCGATATACCACAATTTGTATACAATCCCAAGACAGGAGAATTAGAAACAACCGATGCTGAGGGTAATCCACATGCTATCAAGATAGATGTGCCGAAAAATGCCTCGTATGAGAGCATATTCCCTATGCTGGTTGCGGACAACAAGGGAAATACCTATCAATTAGAACTGTCTAATAAATCAAGACAAGGCACTTCGATGATATATAATATACAAGCTGAAAAATCCTTCTATAGATGAAAGTTATATTCCTATGATAACTTCTGATGAAAAAAATTACGAGTAGACTCTATCAGAAAGAACTTATATCATTTAATAAAAAGCAAGAAAGTTTGAAGAGGTGATAAATATTAACAATATTGATACAAGATATTTAAATGGTGCATTTCAACTAGTAGAATTCCTTGCTGATACTCTAAATCTCAAATTAAGCCCAGCTCCAATAGGGTCTAGTCGTGAATTGACAGGTGGTGGTTCGTACACAGGAACTCTTAATATTGTAACTAGTAGCAAAGTAAGTCATGATGATATAAAAAAATAACGATATTCCATGAATTCTTACATCATGTGAACTATATTTTTGAAAATATTTCCCATTCGCTACCAAAATGAAAAAGAGCGAATGATTTTTTGTCATAGATAAAAAAATGCAAAGAGAAACGTAGTAAAGCGGAAGCATACGAAGACTATGCAATTATGAATAATCTACCAGAAGACATGCAACTTCTTACTCTAGAACAAAAAAAGAAAAAAATTTGAAAAGGCATATATCAAGGATGGTTTGGATTATACGTACACAACAAAAACGTATTTATAAGCCATCAAATGCTAGTAGAGATGAGCATGCTATTCATTCTCTATGTTTAAAGCAAGAACCTTATCTTTTTACCTTCTCTAAAGAAAAAGAATTTATATATAAAAAGAAATAATGAGGTATGAAAATGAAATAAATATATATATTAATTTCGAAAAAAACAAAAATCAATATACATCTGAAGGTTATGAGGTTAAATAACAATATTGTAGGTTTTTCTCTGGATTGCTATTATTTGGGGAACTTGTATAGATAAACTATATGCCATAGACAGACAAACAGATAGTTTGTTGACAGAATTATATCTTACAAAAAAAGAATAATTTATGTCTATCTATAAAGAACCATACAAGTAAAGCTATTAAGGTTTATCCTAAATTTTATATAGATACAGATAGGAGTATTTCAAAAATGCTCCTTTGGAGTAGGGAAGTTGGAGAAAGTATGTGGACTTTTGGGTTCTTTAACAGGTTATCTTGACGAACCTTATAGAAGAGAATTTCAAGAACTGAAAGACTCTATTCAACCCAATGAAAGAATCGGACTTCCATTGTTAAATATTTCTCAAGATAAAGCGATAGAAATTTACGCAGAAGTACACTTGGTTTACTATAGAAATGAAATAGGGTATAACGTTATTTGTAATACACCTATCTTAACAGCAAATACTCCTAAAGCGGAAAGACTGCAACTCAGCAGTGAACGTGTGAATCGTGTTGGAGATTTCAATACGGAATCTCTGTCAAGCAAGTATGGCTATATACACTTTAAGCCCGGAGAGGGGAAATATGCCTTTGATGATGGTCAGGAGAAATGGTACAAGAAGAGCGTCAAGGTAGACCGCTTTTACAAGCCATTTGCAAAGGGTTATATTGCTCCTTGGAAACTTGTTCCAACAGGAGAGAACGATGTTGTTACGGCAAAAGTATGATGGTTTGAGGAATATTGACTTGAAAAAGGTTCACTTTGCCTCTGAACCCAATACTGCTGCACTGCCGGCAAAGCTTAATGAGGCAGAACGGACATGGACGATTAGCCTGCGTTCCGTATCGTCTGGTGCAAGTTATGATGTTTTTGCCGTCTACGAAGGAGTGGTCATCGGCAAACTCCGTGTGGTGAGCTATACGAAACAGCAGCATAAGGTAACTCTTGTTCCGATAAACGAAGTTAAGTTAGATAAATCTGCTATTGAACAGCAACTCAACACCATCTATAATCCTGTTGGCGTGCAGTTTACAGTGAATGTGGATGAGTGCATGCGTGGCAATTATGACTGGGAAGTAGAAAGTGAAAAGGATGGACTGCTGAGTACGGTCGGCAAGTCTTTTTGGGGCTATGATAAGGAACTTAAAGAAAGTACCGAGATGCTTAATCTGCAAAAGACTTACCAGCAAGCAGCAGGAACATTGGATGGTGTCTATTTATTTGTGCTGAATGGTGCTACGGGGCTTGAGGGGCAAAAAGGCGATTTACTGGGTGAAATGCCTCGCAAGAGCAGATTCGGGTATATCTTCGCAGGTAATAGCCCTAATACAGAAGAAATAGTTCATACCATTGCCCATGAATTAGGACATGGTATATTTACCTTGCAGCATACTTTTGATAGCGAATATGGAAAAGGGACAATAGGAACAACAAACAATTTGCTTGATTACACAGAAACGGGAACCGGGCTTGCCGCTTTCCAGTGGAATGTAATGGCAAATCCTGCAGTGTTTACTGGTACGGACAAAGCAAGTAAAGGAAAACTTGAGTTAAATGCTAATGAATATATTGGGTTTGCCCCTAACGGTCAAGTGATCAAAATCTCTGGTTGGGTGAAGTTTAGTAGGGACAGTTCTTCATATTTTATATCAGGATTAGAATTAACTGATGGTACTAAATAGGGTAATTCAGTTAATTCCCTCTTAAGAATCTCTGAAGACTGTCAAATGCCAGATTATTTTCTTGAAAAGCGTCTTCTGAAGAGTACTTGATGTGCTTTGCCCACAAAAACTCCCAAATGTCGAGCCGTATGGGCACACCTGTCCCTTCCATACCTGCCTATGGATGGATATAAAAATCACCTCATTTTTATCAAGCCGCCTTCTTCATGTCCCTGGCCATCTGCCTTGCGGCAAGGACGGCGGCATTTGCCGTATGGATTCCGAAGAAGAGCAGCAATGTTTCGCTGAACATGTTGCGTGCCTTGATGCGCCCAACGGCATAGTGCTGTTTCTGGTTCCCGAAGCTGCCCTCCATTACCGTGGCCCTGAGGGTCCCGATAATCCTTCTCGCCTTCTTGAGGCATCCGGCTTCTTCTTTGGACCTTGGGCCTTTTCTGACGAAACAGGTCGTTATGCCTTTTTCCGTACACATGGTGCGGTTGGCGTTGTTGGCGTATATGGAGTCGGCACCGACACGTTTGACTTTGACCCCCGTCAGCGATTCCTGATATTCAATGCACTGCTTAAGGCGAATGCCCTCGTTGAAGGCCTCGAAGGAGTGGTGTTCTCTGAATGATATGCCGTCAATCTGTATGTTGTTGACCTTTGCCCCAAACTCCACGCGCTTGTTTTCCTTGCCCCTGACGATGGGGCGGAGGTAGGGGCGGTCGATGCTGACGATGCGGTGCTTGACCTCCTTGCCTGCGAACAGGTCTGACTGTTGAGGCATACCTCACGCACGGCGCACAGCCGCTTTTCTTGTTCTGCCGACAGGCTGATGCAGGGGCCGTACAACTTGCGAAGGCCGTTCCATTGGAAGCGGAGCTTGGCAAGAAGTTTCAGGAGCCTTCTCCTGAGCCTGCGCGTGGCCGAGCCGGTGTGCTTGCGCTGCTTGGCGTATGCAAGCGTGGCCTTGGCAACATCATTGTACTTGTTTCTCGGTACGCGCTCCGACAGCCGCTTGCTCTGGCAAACGAGCAGGTCGTGAAGCCATCGGCAACACTCCCAAAGCAGTTTGACGTCTGTTGGGAAACGCAGGTGGCTCTCATAGCAGGTCGCATCCGTCAGGCACAGGTCCTTGTCCTTGAGGTCGCCCTCCCACCGGGCGTACAATATGCGTTGAAGGTTGTCTATGTCGAGGGTGCCTGGCAAGACGGTTGCGTATGGCACTTACTATCTTCCCGTCCTTGATGGGATTGGCAGGGTCTATCAGCACACCGCAGAACATCTGCATGTGGATGCTTCCGTTGAGCAGCTCTATCAGGCCGTCGTCCGACAGGCCCGTGTATGCCTTGAGGAACATGAGGGCGATTTCCCCTTCTGCCGAAAAAAAGAGGCTTTTTCCCCACGCCTACGCTTATGGGTGTGGGTTGCCAACTCTGCTGCCAACTCCTTAAGTGGGAGCTGGGCACGGATGCGCCCAAGTTCGCTTTTTGCAAAGCTATCGCGATAATGTTGTAAAAAATCGAACTCTGTAAAGGGCAAAGTTGGTGTTATGTCAGAAATTTTTCGTAACTTCACAGCAGATAATTTTATGAATTTCCCCGATTCTGCCCGTGATGGGTCGTTCGGGGTTTTTATGTAAAGGTACAAATAATATATTGCACTGACAAACAATTAGTTAGATATTTACTGAATATCCATAAGTACTATGCGTACCATAGTTGCCAGCCCAGAGAAACTCCACCGTCTTTCTATGGAGCTTTGGAGCAGGGATAGCAACAGGTTCGCAATCAACGTGACCCAAATTTGGATCTTTATGGCGTTGTCGCTCTCCCATAGAAGTATCTAAGAGGGAAATTCTGCTTGATCTGTTTGAAGAGTGACTCTATTTGCCACCTCCTGCGATATATGGCAACTATGGTTTGCAGTGGCATGTCGAAGTCGTTGGTAAGCAACGATACCAACTTCGGCAACTTTCCTTTCTTGATGTCCACATAGGTAATGATACGCGCTATATGGCTGATGCCGCCCTTCCTGAACACTACCACCTGCTCGCGATATTCCATCACCCCTCCTTATTCATATCCATGCAGTCTGCCAATATCTCGTACTTGAGGTTTTTCTTCATCTTGGTGACATAGACGACGTTCCTCTCGGTAAGTTCCTCAAACTTCTCGTAGTTGATATACGCACGGTCCAGTGCAACGATCTCGTTATGTCTGAAATGGCTGGGTGCAAGCATGAAGGAATCACTGGTAGCGGCGGAGGTGAACTTCACGTCACAATGAACACCCTCGTTTGCATGAATGACGGAATGCACTTTTATGCCCCCTTTCTTCTTTCCCGTTTTAGGGATGCCGACCCACGCCCTTGAATATGACGTTAGAGAACAATGTTATAGTCGTGGAATCGATGATTCTCAGCCGTTTTATCCATTCCTCAGTACCGTTACGTCGGCTGTCCGAAGAAAGTATGTTCTTATTGGAGTTATAAAGGTCATGGTATACATCCTCAAAGAACTTCTCAGACCGTCTGGCATTGGCATCGGAAAGAGTGCTGCGCTTGGGTACTTGACTAAGGCCCACATGATGCAGCTTTCTGACCTCTGCCGTCATGGCAGCCTCTATCTCCCGAAGGGAATCAAAACGCATGATCACCGCATAAAGCATCGTCACGAGATGAGCGTATCCGTCGAAGCTCTTCACATAACGCTCACCGCCGTTCTTACGGCTCATTTCAACAATTTTATCATGATCAAGTGATTTTTATTAGTTGACCATATACCGGCTGTCCGAAGAAATGTGTACTTTTGCTCATGTTATCTCAGTTTAGTAACAAAAAAACAAAGGTAACAAAAAGGGCTGATACCTCGTGAGAAGTGTCAGCCCTAATTCGTATAAAGAGGTGAGAACTTTAGCGGACAGTAATAAAAAGAGATGTCTCTCTGCTTATCCCTGGCTGTGAAGATTTTTTTCCGCCGACTGAGAACTTCTCTCCATCATATCCGGCTTTAACACCGTATCCCCAACGCTCATAATTAGGACGGATTGCAGGATTAGAAGCATCAATATCCACCTTCCTTAAAAGCCGACCACCCATTGCAGAGGCTCTCCATCTGGCAGGAGAAAGCTCTATCCCCACACCTGTAAATTGATGACCATTAAGCGTATAGGGGCTGAAACTCATCGACACATCACCGATATGTGCCCGTATCCACTTATAAGAAGGATGAAGACTCAGTCTGTTAGGCAACGAGGGGTAAGAAAAGTTTGAACCATAATTGTTCAGGTTGAACGATAAGGGAATGTTCAACAACTCATATAGCGACAGGTTTACAGAACCGGACAGTTGATAAGTAAAGGATTGACGGGATTGTTTGGGCGTACTGTTGAATTGGGTGGCATTCGCAGAAATACTGCCGCTAATCTTGAACGGTTTCTTCTTACGGAATTCCAAAACCTCTTCCACGTTTTGAGCATACACAGTATGGCTCCATACCGTAAGCATGAAGACTGACAAGGAAAAACGCATTATATAACGCCTGTTGAAATATCTCATAATCCTGTATCTTTATTCTCCCGTTCTTTTTTCAAGTATAACATCAGCAACAATATAGGACCGGGCACCATCCTTAACGAACTTCTTTACTCTGATGACACCCTTCCTACCATCTGCTGTACGCACAAGAACGAAGTGCGATATGTTCGATTTACTGAAACTCGTTTGTGTCATTTCTGACCATTTTGCAAATTGATCCAAATCCGAAGCCCGCTTGATGTTTTCGAAGACTGCATCATTGATATTGATACCCATTGCACCGGGAGTATTGACAAACGTAGCTCCTTGAGCGAGGTCTATTTCCGGGAAAGAATTGCTTTTTGCTCGATTGGGTGCAAAGAAGTAGCAGTAATTAAAAAGAAGAGTTGAGGGCAAAAAAATCCAAAATCCACCCATACTCCCTGATTTATCTTGTGTTATCTGGTTGGACGTTAATACGCCTCCGAATTTAGCTGAGTAAAAGCATCCAATACTGTTTTTTTGGCTTCATTGATACCAAATCTAACTTCATTCTGTTTGATGATGCCGGTATTTGGCTTAATCGTAATTGTCTCTTCCTTTGTTTTTTCTTCTTTGCCATTTCCTGCTATCAATTGTAATTTGTAGGTTCCCGGATGCTCAAACCTCACACTTGTTGATTGCTTGGTAGGAGAAAGAACTTGTGCTCCATTACATATCCAACTGTAAGACAACCCTCCTGTGGTGAGATTGGTTGTTGTCAGTGTCAACGGTGCTTCCCAGTCCTGATCTACTGGTAATGGTTTATAGAAAAAGTCTACTTGCATAGATGGTCGCAATGTAAAGGCTTTGGTGAGTTGCTCATACTTGCTCCCATTGAATACTCTCAGGCGAATTTTATGTTCACCACCTTCAGCAAATGTTATAGCTTCAGGAAAACGTTTGTTGGATGTAGAGGGAACACCTCCTTCAAATGCCCACTCGTATTGGCTTCCACCTTTGCTCTTATTTGTAATAGAAACAACTCCCGGAGCGATGTCGTTGAGAGCAATGGAGAAGTCAAAGTCTATCGTCATGGCGGAATCAACCTTGATGGTTTGCTGGCTTGTTCTTTCCTCTACAGCATTCCACACTCGCAAGGTTATTTTGTACTCACCAGCCTGAGTGAACACGACCTTAGCTGGAGTTCTCTCATTGGAACGACCGGGAGTACCACCCTCAAAAGTCCATTCATATGCATCAGCCCCATAACTCTCGTTTTTCAATTGGATGGTTACAGGAGAGGTCTTGTCTTCTGACGCCTCTATGGTGAATGCCGATTCGATAGGAACAGCTGTCTCTTTGAGACAGGAAGAGACTAAACACGTTAACAGAAGAAGTCGTATAACTCTACTAAGCATATTATTTTTTTCTTCATATTTCCGCACTCCCAATAATACAATCATAGTTTTTGGTCCTCTTGAATTATCGCCAGCAAGAAGTCCAAAGTAGAACACGTATTTACACATTATAATAACAAAAGGCGTTATCATTTCATCTGCAATTTTCCATTCTATACGATATATACCCCGTTTTAGCATATACGTTTTTAAGAAACTTTAGTTTGTTTGCAATAGAATCGATTTTTTTTAATGGAACTCCTTTGTTGTTAGGATATGTCAATCCAAAAAGCAACAAACTTCTCAGATTTATTTTCTTTATATATATATATATGCTCTACGGTGTCGTGAATTTTTATACAAACAAAATCTTCTCGATGAAAAATTTGTGGTTGATTTAACTCTAAAACACTCTTTTCGTTTATTGAAATTTCCATCACTTTATTTTCTTTAAATTGCGAATTTCTATTTTCCCTCCTTAATCAGTTCTTCAATATCTTCAGAGAACATAATTTGACTACCTTGTCCTGGTTGATTAAACCAAGGTATAATAGAACCTTGCTCTACAGAAATATCTTCCAGAACAACAAGATCATAGAATTCTGCATAATCAGTTTCATCACCTCTTAAGGCCCGACTTTTAAAAGAAAACATAGAACCATCACTCTTTTTAGGAGATGCAAATCTCCCTCTGTGAATACCATCAACCAAACTTGCGCCATTATAGTCATATCTATCAAGAATTACTCCTCTCTTTAGGGTTACTTTATGAGACTCTATGAATCCATTATATGGTGGCCACCCATCATTAAGGTTATGGCGAATAAAGTATTCGTTCAGTTCTTTCCATTGTTCATTTCCCCACAATAAAAAAAGGCTTCTTGATATTCTTTCTCAGTTGCCTTGAATGTCATCTTAAATTGTTCAAAGCTTACATTTCTGAATATTAGCTTCGAGAATTTATCATATTTTATTGAGTTAGTTAGTTCTTGACCTAATTCATTTTTCTTCTATGGATGCATCTATAACCTTATTTGTTGCCGGATCAAATCTGCGAATATGCAATTTTTTTCCCCGACGTAATGTAATACGGTTTTTCCCTCAATCCGTATTTCAGGAAGAAGTTTGCCAGCCTTTTTCACTAACACAGCAGAGACCTTTAGTCCTTTTGCTAATGGTCTTGTAATATCTGTAACCTTGTCACAAAGTTGTAGTCCCTTAATGGCATACTTCAGACTACTGCCGACTTTCCCTAATCGTGTTATAACAGCTTCACCCGCAGCCACATCTCCTAAGCACATAACGGCTATGGGGCCAACAACGGAACCTACAGTGTGAGCAACTTTACAATTGTCTGCCACGAGTTCGTTCAAAGCGAGGCTTATCATTTGCATCGCCTTGCAGAAGTATTCGTTTTGATGACATAGGATATTACCGTTCTCATCTTCAATTACAGCATTTTTTTGAAGCTCTCCCATTTCGAAGAAGCTGATTCGCGGCAATCTTCATGCAAGACACAAGTCAAGAGTTTTACAAGCTGTGGAACAGATTGGACAATATCAACGGTACCATCCCACAAGCCACAAACAAAAGCGAATTTGCTTTCTTCATTTAATTTATTGCCAATAAAGTCATTCCCTATAACAACAGGGAATTGAGTGTCCAATAAGTAAGAGATTACCTTCTTATAGACATTCGATTTATTATTGCAACTCCATACTGACTCTGGAATTTTTAAGATATTCAATCCCCTGGTCTAATAAGTCTGCAACTTCATAAAGAATAACAGCTTGTGATGCCCAAGGCTCATTTTTTTAATCAGTTCACAGATACGAGATAACTTATCCCCAAATTTATCAGATGTTTCAAATCGTAATAATTCTGCCTTCCCATTTTTTTATGGTGAAGATAAGATGGAGATAGCTGTTTTTTTCTGATTTTTTGAGAGAACTAATTTCTTGGCTGTCATCACCATCAATACTAATGATGATTGAAATATCCTTGCTTACTTCTTTCCTTGTAAATGTATTCTTTTCATGCCTCTTGAAAGCTTGTTTTATCTCGGCTAGTATGTCAGCTTGGAAATCTGAAGCCTTGCCTACGAAATATAATTTATCAAAAAGTCCGTCAATAGTATCATTTGTATCATTGGAAGTAATGTCTTTAATCTGAGGGAGTTCAATGCCTTCTTGGATCTCTTTTTTTCCGATTTGGCCATGCAATCATCCGATGCACCAGATACTAAATCTGGATGCCAGTTTTTCCCATCGTCATTTGCTATCCTTCTGTTGATAGATTCAAAATCCTTAGAAGTATAATTTTTTACCTCTATAAATTTATACCATGTATAACAATTTGGATTCTTTTGAGTCTGCCCAAATAGCAACTTTTTCCACTGACAGCTTCATTAACTATCAGAGGATATACTTTCCCTTCTTTGGATATAAACTTATTTTCAGCCTTTACCCATGTATATTTAGGCACAGTCTGATTTAGCTCTCTTAGAGAAGCGTGTGGAGCGTGATGATGAAGGTACACCTATAAATAAACTGACAATCAAAGGTGTGGAAGACTGTACTGACATCAAGACTATTGCTGCACGTTTACAGGAAATAGACGAAAAAGCTCGCACCAAAGGAGAGTACAACAAAATTGGCGAAATCTATGGTTTCTCCATTATGGTCAAGACAGAGAGTACTTCCAAGGACTTGTTCGATTGTTCGGTGAACCGCTTCTTTGTGAAAGGGCAGGAGAGTATCTACTATACCTATAATAACGGTAAGTTGGCAACTGACCCGAAACTTGCGTGTCAGAACTTCATTAATGCCTTGGAGCGTATTCCAAAGGTAATAGAGTCGCATGAGAAGGAAATGGAAAAAGTAGCAGCTGGTAAGGAGGTTTACATTACTATTGCAAACAGCTCGTGGAAAAAGAGGACGAGCTTCGCTCACTTAAAAAGTGAAGCTGCGGAGCTGGACAGAAAGATTGCACTTACATTTACTCCACCAGATGAAGAAAAAGGAAGAAAAAGAGGAAATAAAGCAAAGAAAAAGATTTATCCAACAACAACTACTCTGCCAAAAATAAAAAAATGAGAATAACCCTATCCAAAATAAAGAAGAGAATAGCCGGTTACAGAGTTTCAGACCCAAGTGGAGACACTAATGTAAGTGTATTTGTAATTATTTATCAAACTGGTTAGATTTTGGCAATAATACTTGTTTGTTGCCAAAAATCTAACTAATTATTTTTTTGTAATAGTTCGCTCGTCTTGACCCAATAGAAGAAAGCTTCAGGTAGTACTTTCTTCAATTTGTTGAGTTTATTATTGACGGAAGGAGACAATTCCATGGCAAGTAAGGTGTTTAGATTTCCATCGTATTTCTCAATTCTCGTGCTTGATTTCTCTATTGAGGTAGCAAGATAAGCCGCACGAGCCGAATCTACGATAGCTTCTTCTATGCGATATTTCCCCTTATAGATGTAGCCGTCTATTTTCTTAATGCCACTTTGCAGCATATTGAAATCACCTTTACCCATTTGCCCTCTGGTAGCCAGACACAAGGCGGTCTCCCTAATATCCTCATAAATGAGTGACAGTTCAGCGGGTAAGCCCCGATATTGCAATTCGATTTTCCCTATTTGGGTGAAAGTATCCTTAGTGTGCTGAAAGTTACCGGAATGTTCAAACAGCCTACCCTACATCGTATAGCTGCTTGATGATTTCCAGTGAGCAATCCCTGCCTCCCTTGATATAAGGAATGCCTGAGGTATTGGGGGCAAATGCCGTAAGTTTATCACCGAGAATATCATCAGCAGAGGGCACGGTTACCTTCAACGGCTCATTGTCCAATTCTATAAAAGGACCTTTAATCTCGACTTCTTCAGTAGCGTGATATTGTAAATCCTCGTACAGGACATCAAGCAGTATATATGCAGGGTTTCTCATCGTTCTTATAAGCTATGTGATAAAAAGAATCTCGAGTGACTCTTGGGAATATTCGTGTCTCTCTGCTGCCGCTCTTCAAGAGTTTTGGATATAAAACCGAACTTTTTCTATATCTTTCAGATATGGCTCAATATCCGTACCTGGTGGACAGATAATGTCAATGTCTATGGATAGTCGATGGGCAGATTCTCCCAAAATAAGCATTAGAGCCGAACCACCCTTGAAACAGAAAGGGCACCCGGACAATTTCAGCATCTCCAAGAGCGACATTGCCCTAATAACTTTCTCTATCAGATTCAGGTCTTTATATTTGTTACGAACAGATATGGCCTTTATCCATTCTGCAGTCATACATTCCTTCTTGATCATACAAATTCCTTGATATATTTTTCTATTTGCGGTTTAATATTGCGCCGTGAGGCATAACGCAGTAACATTCCTGTATTCACATTATAGTTGGCAAAGGCATTCTGCATCATGTACAAGGACTCTTGCCCTTGCAGGTAGAAGAAATCCCTGTCACATTGGATATCAACTAAGAGTTTCTCAATTCTTGGTACATTTATGCCGTTTACTTCCTGTATGGGCGATTCTGAAACAAGAGGCTTCACAATAAAGGATCTTTTGTCCAACCGTATATAATCGGACATAATATCCTCCTTTGGCGAAAGGAAACTGCGTTCGTGTATATCCTGTACAAAGTGGAAAAATGGTTTCAGTGGCATCACGCTCCGTTTCTATATAGATATTGTTGTTATACGACAGGTGATGCTGCAAGTCAGACAGTATTTCACCATTATAGACACAAAAAGTCCAATAAGGGATATACCGCTTTTAATTTCTTATACAACCGAATGGAGTGAGCATTAGGAACAGGATGGAAAAATGTTTTTTTGGGGTTGTTGTATATACTCCTTTGCTTATTCTGAATATTTTTTTTTCGTCCAACAACTTGCGTAAATGCCAGGACAGCATCTTCTTGGAAAGTTCAATCTTCCCGGAAAGATACTCAGACAAGTCATTCGTCTTGAATTCCTTGTTGGCGTTTGCAAAATCTACAATGATATTACTGACATTCATTCTGCTAGCATTAATGGTCCGGTGCAAAGATAGTTAGATTTTGGCAATAAAAACAAATATATTGCCAAAATCTAACATATCAGTATACTGCCTGCCGTTACCAACCATCTCGTTTACGTACCAGCTCATCGATCTCTTCCCGAAGGAAAAAGTAACCTGCCATTAGCTTTTTAGATAGGGAATTTTTCCTGCCCACACCCAATTATAGATGGTCTTTTTGCTCCACTTTTGAGAATCTTGGATACATCTATGATATCCAAGTATTCGGGTTTCAAGGGAGGATGGACTGTTGTGTCAACAGATTGATCCTGCAGGACAAGCAGGCGGTCGAGTTTATCCTCGACGCTTATCAGCTTGTCGAACAGGCGTCTTTGCCAAGTGTCTTCGGTTTTTATAATCTATGTACGGCATAGTTCTCCTTTTTGATAGTTACCATTGGTATCTTGTGCCAAGATACGTTGTTCTTTCATATAGGCGATGTATTTTTTTGCAGTTCTGTCCTTGATTTCCATTTCGCGCATCAGAACCTCACAAAGTTCTTGGTAAGTGAGCTTGAAAGAATTTCGGAAGGCTTCTTTGACAACGGCAATGAGTTCATCAGTCTTGCGCTTTTCCTTGTCCTCTTTAGATTTCTCGCCACGATAGACGTGCATGTCCTCAGCCTTTATCCCAGCCGAAAAAGCATCATCGGTACGTCCAACGGACTTCCGTCACGGACTTTCAATGCTTTTTACGACCGAGTATTCGGGATTATCATCTTTCTCTATGGAAAGAATTCCCGCTGCTTTGCGCTGCAATTCTGAGCCGATATGCCCACGGAGTTTAATACCATTCGGTACGAAGTGTAGCACGCATATGATACAGGTATTATAAATCCCCGCCAAGCGATAAAAGCTCGTCCACAATGGCAATACTTTCCGTTTCATCGTTGGCAGAACGTATTAAGTCGGCTATTCCGTCAATCACCACAAGGTGGATGCCTCCATGCCTGTGATGGAACAAGTCCATACTCTCACGGATAAGGTTCTGTCTGTCTTTACGAGACAGAGAGGCAAGGTACAGAGAATGGCAAAACTCCGGTACTGCCGTCAAAGAAGCCCTACGCAGTGTCTTACCCAAGTTCTTGTGCAACTGTGCCTCGGACTGTTCCGTGTCATAGTGTAGGACCGCCAAGCCTTTGGGATTGGGGGTAATCTCTAATCCCAAGGTCTTCTCTATCGGCAATCGTTTTTCTCCCAACGCTCCGGCAAGGATGGCACCCACATAGTTGCTCTTGCCTGTCCCCTCACCTCCAGTAATGCAGAACAGGTTATCCTGTGTGCCGAGTGGCACACCGTTTACTGCTACTACTGATTTGGAAATGTCCGGTGGATTCTCATAATCAATCTCACAGGAACGTAACATCATCATGGTTTGGCTATATAGATCTGAGAACATCTTGGCAAGCAGCTCTTTCAGTTCCTTTGCACAGTTGCCCAAGGCAAAGAAATCAGAAATGTCTTTTTCAGACTTCGTACCACTTAGCGGAAGTGAAAGGTTCAAGACCTTGTATTCTGCCAGATGTTCATACTGTTTATGTGCCTCCCGTACACCTGTTTCATCCGCATCATACAAGAGTATGATATGCCTAAAACGAAGCTGAAGGCTCTCAATGATACTTGTCGGTATCTGTGCCGTTTCACTGTTGAAGCAAATCGCATTGAAGCCGTGTGCATACAATGAGAGTACATCCTTTTCTCCACCTGTAATGAAAAGCATATCTCCTTTGGCAGGAATCTGCTCCATTCCGAAGCAATAAGTAGCAGGCATCCGTCCACCATAAAGAAAGCGGATTTTTGGACTGTGAGGTCGGTATATCTTTACATAGCCGTTTCCGATATAGGCAAACATAGGTTCCGTAGGGTGAGCTATAAAGTTCAAACTTCTTGCCTTCAGCAGATACACTTTCATAGCGTTTAAGACTCCGTACACGAAAGCGACGGAGTGTATCCTCATGGATGCCATAATGTGCCCAATAGTTCAGCAGACCATCGTCAAATGGCTGTATCTCAAAACTATATGGACGTTCTTCCGTACACTTGTTCATATCAGCCTTAGGAGTGGGAACAATAGTTTTTTTATATGCTGACGTGATATGGCTGCTATGCTTTTCACCATCACATAAAGAATACAATCCAAGTTCTTGTACTATCGTTTCCAATACTTCGGGAAAAACTTGTTTTCAGGTTCAAATTACGGAGGGTTGCCACAAACCAGAAGCAATCCCCAGAATAGGTGGTATCTCCATGATCATAGAATTTGTAAGAAGAAGTTTTCCTGTCGTAGTAGATATGGCAGGAAGCACGCCTATCGTCATAGAAAGGACTTCGGAAGTTGCGATGAAGGTTTACCTCAAAGCCAAGGAAATGTGAAAACACATTCAAACCTCCTTGTGTAAGCAAAAGAATCTGTTCCTTTTCTATCATAATTGTCGTTTTTTAGGATTAAGACATGAACTCATGATGAGATTGTCCTTGAAACAGTTGAGCCGCCCAAGAACCTCATCGTTTCTCATACCTGATATGCGGAGTCGGTTACATTTCGTGGCTATCACGATAGACTTGAAGAAGTAGCGCACATCGCCACCCTCCGTGTAGCGGTAACGCACTAGCTGCTTCTTGCGCCAGCGGTAAAGGGTGGGCTCTGAAACATTCAGAGTCCCGATAAGGTCTTTCGTGGTCATCTCCAGCTCGTCGTCAATGTCTTGAATAAGACGGGAGGTGCGCTCAACATACTGCTCAATACGATTGAGCTTGTCTATCAGTTCTTGATAGGCTTGGCTTTCTACTGCGATTAATTCCATCTTTTTCAACTTGGTGCTTTTTAATTGTTATATCCATCCCAGAATTCGCAAGGTATTGCATAAGAGAGTTGTAGGCTTCTTTTGTATACACCTCAACGTGTACTTCTGCAATAGGTCTGGGAAGATCTTGTCCATTGCTTGCGAGATATGTAAACATCTCATAAACATTTATCTCCAAAACAGTCGCATAGTTTACTATTTGGAGAAATTCCATTGTAATCTGACCAGACTCCCATCGGGATATTGTGCTTTCATCAACTCCCAATCTCTCAGCTAGATACGTCTGTTTTAGATGTTTGTTCAATCTCTCATTTCGAAGAAATTCCAGTAACTCTTTCATAAACATAAAGTTATAGAAACATCTTGGCACGAACAACCCGTCACACGCAAGTTTATGCACCCTCTGCAAGTCGTCATGCACCAGATGCAATTTTTTGTTTGGTGGCGGATGCAAAGGGTTTCTATATCACTCATAAGATAAATATAGTAAACTTATATAGTCCTCCCTTATAAACCTAATATTTCTCTGATTCATAGCATATTATACAATAAATTATTTGCTTATATCTGCAAGTTTTTGTACCTTTACATTATAATTCTTGCAGATATTTATGCTTAAACGTACATCCAAACAACTCTCTTTGTTCTCTTCTTTAGAGGACATGCTTAGCCATGAACATCCCCTTTTCCAACTTAGTAATAAGATTAATTGGGAACGTTTTGAAAATGCTTTCTCTCCTTTGTATTGCAGCAATAATGGTCGCCCTGCTCATCCTATTCGCTTGATGTGTGGTCTTTTAATTTTAAAACATCTGCGTAATGTGTCAGATGAAATGGTGGTATCTCAATGGAGCGAGAATGCTTACTACCAATATTTCTGTGGTGGACTTGAATTTATGCCCAAACAACCCTGTGACGCTTCCGAGTTAGTTCACTTCAGAAATCGTATAGGTGAAAAAGGTATGGAGTTAATATTAGCCGAGAGCATCCGTGTTAATACTGACCATGATAACGAAGACCATTTTGATACGGCTTTTATTGATTCTACCGTGCAGGAGAAGAATATAACCTATCCTACAGATGCGAAGTTGCATAAAAAGATAATCAAAAACGTTCTGAAGATAGCTCATGACAATTGTCTTCCTCTACGACAGAGTTATACGCGTACCTTGAAAGGAATTTACCGTTCCCAACGTTTTCGTAATCATCCCAAGAATCGTAAGAAAGCTCTTAAGGCAGATAGGCAACTGAAGACTATAGCAGGTAGATTAGTAAGAGAGCTAGAGCGTAATCTTGGGGGAAGGAAAGGATATGAGAAGATGTTTGAGCTATATTACAGAGTTCTTTCTCAGAATAGGAAGTCAAAGAACAAAGTATATTCTCTGCACGAACCAGATGTAGTTTGTATCAGCAAGGGTAAGGAACATAAGCAATATGAGTTTGGCAATAAAGTATCTATTCTTCGCTCATGGTCAGGACTTATTCTTGGTGCATGTTCTTTTAGGAATGAATATGATGGGCATACTATCGAAAAGACGTTAGAACAAACCCAAAGGATGACAGGAAGGAAGGTTGACAAGTTAGCAGGAGATAGAGGGTATAGAGGTATAAAGCAGATTGGACAGACAAAGATACTCATCCCTGATACTCCTAAAGCTAAAGATAGCTACTACCAAAAAGAAAGAAACACAAACTGTTTTTGTAAACGAGCAGATATAGAGCCAACGATAGGACATCTTAAAGCAGACCACCGATTATCTCGCAACTTTTATAAAGGTGTGAAAGGAGATGCTATCAATGTATTATTAGCTGCCGCAGCATATAACTTCAAAAGAGCTATGAGAGCTCTTTTGTACCTTATAAAAAGAATCAGCATAGAGCTTGTTAATACAAGCTTTATGCTGAAATATAGTTTTTAAGGGAGGACTAATTAATCGTCTAAAAAAATGTTTTGAATAAAGGGAAAAAAATAAAGACGAAATTTTCGAAGTAATTTGGAAGAACGAAACTTTAAGAAAAAAATGTTTTTGGGCAGATGTCAGATCCATATTTTTAAAAATACAGGCCAAATCGTTATTTGTGAGTAAAATAAATAATAAAAACGCTAGATATATTCAACTCTATCTTGATAACCAAATAATATGTATATAAAAAAATAAAGATTGAAAAATGTAATACAGTTTGTTGTAGATGATAATAATTTGTATTACAGAGATGCTGACCATTGTTTTTTGTAAATAACAAGAAAATAATGAACTACGCTGATGACATTAAAGCTTATAAACCATTCATACATATCTTTCTTCAATAGGGATTATACAAAAACCATTATATACAATCTCAATACATTACAATTGAAAGAGATTTCTAAAAACATAAGCATTACCGATAATCGCATTGCGGAGAATGAATTTTTGTCTTATAAATTTTCAGACGATTATATGTCTTTCCAACTTGTTACATATAATATACTTGAAGATAAAGTGTGTACAGAAACCAATCTTTTCAATACTTATTCCTCTTTTATTTTTGATAAAAAAATCATTTCCGAGGGCAATAATAGCATAAAAGCTTATCACTTTATCTGGGAGAGAATTATGGCAATTTCCTCTTTTTCATTGGGAGGGACGGAATATGAACCTGGCAAAAACCGATAAAATAGATAAAAATTTTAGGCATTGCTCACGGCAATATTTGGTTTTATACAGATTTTGGAAGGTTGGTAGCTTTGGACTTGGAAACGGGGGATGTGGTTAAAAAGATATCGGGCAATCCTTCCGACAAGAATTCTACTTATGAAAATGACTTTGGGATTAGGAGATTGTTTTTTTCCGACCATCAGATAAAAAAACATTGTAAGTGTTAGTGGATTTGATTTTCAAATCATCGACACTGAGCAGTTAGCAGTTACAGAGCAGTATGATTTTCGGGAAAGCCGATCCCATGGGCATAGGAACTTATCGAAGTGTATATAGTCCGATGCTTCAAGGAGATTATTTCACCTTTTTGGGAATTAAAGAGGAGGACTTTGGATACATTCGTCGAATTGGTATTTTTCGATTACAAAGCCTGCAAACTTGTTTGGGAATATGAAGTCATCAGCGAAGAGAATTCGATGAAACGAGGAATCAATTAGTGCCTCCCCAACCTTTGTATATGAGCGGTAATAAATTGTATATCAAAGACATCAAAGACAATTTACATATCTTTGAAAGAGTGGATATATGATAATAAAAAGAAAGTATGAAGAATTTTTAATATGCAGAGTAGGAATGTATTCATATTTATGTTTGCTTTCTAAGTCTCATCCTGTCTCAAAGAGACTGCTGTTCCAATCGAGTCTGCATTCTCAATCGAATCATCGGGAGGTCTTGTCTGTAATTATTCAACAAAGCATTTAAAATTGTTGGGGATGTGGGTAAAAGTTATTTTTAGATGAAGTTGCGTTGCAATTATATATCATATCATCGGGCAAAAGATATAATTTTATGCGCTAATATGCGTTATATTACATATCAAAAACGATATAGATTAAAAAGTCGCATGATAAGGTGATGGAGGAAACGCTATAAATATAAATAGAACGATACAAGTATGAAGCATCATCGGTTGGTTAGATATTTGTTACTACTCCTACTGCTGTTTACGGGGGTAGGGCAGCCTTTGCGTGCTCAATACTACCCAATTCATGCCACCGTTCAATGGCCGTCTCCTCAAAGTCCTTACTTGTCGGATTATTATAGTGGGAGCCGTGACAGGTTGATAGTCAATCTGCTCAACCGCGACCTACAGCAACCCCTGCTCTTTGCCAGACTACGCATCAGGATTAAGAGTACAGGTTTTCTTGCCACCAGCCGTGAGGAAATCAACTACCCGATGCTGGAGCTCAGTGCAAATGTCCCGACCCGCCTGACCAATATAGACCTGTCCCCCTATCTTCAACCACAGAACCTACAGATTAACGGCAGGCTGCATAACGGACAGTTACCCACCGGATATACGGAGTTCTCCGTGCAAGTGGTAGACTATTATACTGGACGAACGCTTTCTGATTGGCATACGGGACGTTCCTATTTGGATGTGAAGAAACCTCCTATTCTCAACTTTCCTGAAAAGGATGCCCAGATTGGAGTTACAGAGCCGCTCTATCTTCGTTTCCAATGGATGCCCCGTCATCAGGGACTTGCAGGCACGGAGTATGAGTTTGTGCTCAAAGAGCTTCCTAATAATGGAGCTGCTCCGCAGTCCGCCTTTGCCTACGGCAATGAGATCTATCGTGTTCGTACGCGTAATACGACGTTGAACTATACCCATCTTGACCCCGTTCTCTTCCCCAACCGTTGCTATGCATGGCAAGTGCAGGCCATCGCCCGTGACGGTGTTGATGAAGTGGGTATGTTTGAAAACGGCGGTTATAGTGAAATCAACTGGTTCTATCTTAATGACAACTGTCAAGCACCGACGGGTTTGAGAGCCCTTCCCCGTTTTGCCAAGGTGGATCTTTCATGGAACAAAGTTATAGGAACCACTGGCTACATTGTAGAATGTCGCCCCAAGACCAAGCTCAACACTTATGAATGGAGCAGAACCCGGATAGCAGGTGAACACCTTACACTGTCCCAATTAAAATTAGGTTGGACATACGAATGGCGTGTGGGGACGCTTTGTACGGATGACCGTCCGGTATTCTCTGGCGTCAGTGAGTTTACACTCAGCAAACAGAATGAAGAGTTGCTGGCTGACTGTGGAAAGGAACCAGTGAGGAAAGACCTGTCACAAGAGCCAAACTTACGGATAAAGGCCGGAGACATCGTTACTATCGGCGGTGATTATCCCATGACCATTACCGAAGTTGTCCCTTAGGAGACGGCTGGTATTCCGGACGTGGCAAGACCCGACTGAAAAACCATTATCGATGCTCCCATTGCACTTCGTTTCGACCGTCTACGCATCAATGTGGATAACTTCCAGATAGACGGTACGGTAGAAGCGTCCTACGATGAGAAGAAGGGAAGATAGCTAACCTTGATTATGTTGATGATGGCGGTAAGGATATAAAACCTGCTACTATCCGTATTCGTGAACATAAACTGGACTTTACGCTCCCCGATATACCACAATTTGTATACAATCCCAAGACAGGAGAATTAGAAACAACCGATACTGATGGTAATCCACAGACCATAAAAGTAGATGTACCTGAGAATGGCTCTTATGAGCGTATTTTTCCCAATGCTCGTTACTGACAAAAAGGGAAATACCTATCAGATTAGCCCGTCAGAACAAAATACCGAAGAGACAGGCAATGATGTCGAAAACGAGAATAAGGACGAAAAAGATAGAACTTAATTGTGAACGTGTAGATCGTGTCGGGGATTTCAACACGGAATCTTTATCAAGCAAGTATGGCTATATACACTTTAAGCGCGGAGAGGGAAAAATATGCCTTTGATAACGGCCAAGAGAAATGGTATAAGAAGAGTGTTAAGATAGACCGCTTTTTACAAGCCATTTGCCCAAGGCTATATTGCACCTTGGAAACTTGTTCCTGCGGGAGAGAATGATGTTGTTACGGCAAAAGTATGATGGCTTGAGGAATATTGACTTGAAAAAGGTTCACTTTGCCTCTGAACCCAATACCGCTGCACTGCCTGCAAAGTTTAATGAAGCAGAACAGACATGGACGGTTAGTCTGCGTTCCGTATCGCCTGGTGCAAGTTATGATGTTTTTTTGCGGTTTACGAAGGAGTGGTCATCGGCAAACTCCGTGTGGTGAGCTATACGAAACAGCAGCATAAGGTAACTCTTGTTCCGATAAACGAAGTTAAGTTAGATAAATCTGCTATTGAACAGCAACTCAATACCATCTATAATCCTGTTGGCGTGCAGTTCACCGTGAATGTGGATGAAAGCATGCGTGGCAATTACAGTTGGGAAGTAGATAGTGAAAAAGGACGGATTGCTGAGTACGGTCGGTAAGTCTTTCTGGGGGCTATGATAAGGAACTTAAAGAGAGTACAGAGACGCTCAATCTGCAGAAGACTTACCAGCAGGAAGCAGGGACACTCGACGGCGTCTACTTATTTGTTCTAAATGGAGCCAAGGGACTTGAAGGACAAAATAAATACTTGTTGGGGGAGATGCCTCGTAAGAGTCGATTTGGCTATATCTTCACAGCTAACAGCTATAATACAACTTCATTGGTTCGTACCATTGCTCACGAAGTAGGACATGGTATCTTCACCTTGCAGCATACATTTGACAATGAGTATGGAAAAAGGCACACTCAAGGAAACAGAAAAATCTTCTTGACTACAAGGAAGGAACAGACCTCGTAGCTTTCCAATGGAACGTTATGGCCAATCCTGCTGTATTCACAGGAGCAGATAAGGCCAAGGATGTTAAAATAGAGCGATATAAAAAGTCGTATGGTATGTATTCCTCAGTATGTATCTGATGCTATAATGAACTCTCAAAAAGTCACTATTATCAGCAAAAGGGGATAAAATAGAATTGCCGAAAGGTTCTATCATAAAAAGCCCTCTTTTATAGCGACACTTCTATACACCCCGCTCCCTCTGGAAGCATTGCAGAGTTTGAAATAAATGGTCATTCTTATGAAACGTGGTATAGAACTCATACTAAATATTTTTGATAGCTATGGTTACACAGCAAAAGGGGACACTGTACCTTGGAAGATAATGTCTTCTAATAAAGAACCAGTTCAGATCATTATTAATCCAGCTAATTACACAATAAATGTAAATGGAAAAAATATTCCATCTTGATGTAGATAATTTTACCTGTGGAGATCAGAGAATTTATGCTATGGATCTCAAGAGTTTCTATATTAAAGATATAAATGCCAAATACATCAGGGGATAGGATTAACGATACAAAGATAACACTTTCTAAAAGAGCAGGATATTTTGAATGCGCTAAAAGATAAATTCAATAATCTGCCGCAACAAGGCATAACTACACTCGATAATTTTTCAGAAAAACACTTACAATGCAATTCAATTACAGAGGAGAAGGGCTTACTGAGAAGCGGAAGTTTGTTGTTCTGTCTACTCAAGTCCAAAAGGGCAACGGTATCGAAGAGGATTGGAATGCACTCGCACAAATACTATTTAAGGAACTTGAGTTTGGAGATAACGATGTACTTGTAACTATACCTTATATAAAAATCAAGAGAATAGATCCTTTAAGTATAAATGGTGATACAATAACTATGTATATGCCTGGAGTTGCATATGGAATAGGTACGAAGTTAGGCAAAAGACCGCTTAAATAAAAAAAGTATGATTGTACTGATGGAACTATTGGAAAGACCGGTAATGGTGTTGGAGACTTTATTCTTTCTCTGTTTGAACAGTCTGAGATTCCTGCTATAAAGCCAAGAGTGCTGATTCAAACTGTAACGAAACCGGGCTTTGGCCTGAAAGAAGACCGTGACAAATATGAGTTTGAAGATGCGCAAGGTAAAGGTTTGACTCCAGCATCAAATGTTATTGCTGAAGATATGATGTTTGGCACCTCATTCGATCTTTCAACTATCAAGGATGCCAAAGTGAGGGAAAACATTGAGCGGCTCAGTAAAAAATCTGATGATGAACTGTTCAAGAACTTAATCAATTTGGCGGAATGGGTATCACGTGGTGACCTTGAAGACAATAACAAGAGAATGATAGCCGAGTGGCAGAAAAAAGTATATCAAACGTCTGAGGATCATTATACAGATTCAAGACTAACGGATGCGGTGTTTAAAGAGGAAACGACCCAATCTTTGATTTCCGAGGTTAAGCGACTTTTACATGAAGCTCTTAGAGTTGTTAACGGTGATATATCAAGACTCTCTATAAGTAATTATATTGGACAATTTAACATTAAACGTCCTAAGTTTCCTTTTTCTTCGGATAAACTTCACGGCTTAACTTTTGCCTTGAATGACACTTGGGGATTCAAAGTGACGTTGCTAAACTATCGATATGATGCTACAACAAAAAAATATTGGGCTAAATTAAAATTCGATGTCTTCGACCATTTTGGATTAGATAAAGACGATGTTGAAAAAATTTGGATCGATGGAGAATGTGCAAGAACGGGCTGGAAAAACTTGCTCCCGTTGCTCTAGATTCTATTTGTCAACAGGCTGCTGACGGTTTCTGTTCATGGTTCATTTTGCAATATAAGAGAGGATATAAGCCATTCGTAACAATGATGTCAAAAGAAATTGAAATAGAAGGAAGATTATGAATATGAGAAAGTTCTTTTTAGGAGGATTAGTATTTTGCCTTGGAAGTCTTATCTTTTTTATATCAAGATGCAATATGATTGACAAAAAGCAGTTATTATGTCCTTGAATGTCGTACTGGTAATACTGGTAATGACAATGAGAAAAAGATATATGCAGCAAGTATTATCCTTGTGGCGAATGCTCCTTGCCTAAAGAACTCATTAAAGAGAAACTTAGAAACTTTCTTTTGGAAAAATATAACACTGGATACAATAAATAGATATAACTCTATGTATGGTTATAGGTTTTTATAGGGAGACAAAAATATCTCACTAAAGATTTTTAAAGAAGGGGGCAATATAATCCGGAATTTAGTAGCTGGGATAATACAATGGACTGGAGAAATCATCTAGAAGATAGATTAGGAGAGGTATGTTTTTTGCCGAGAGGATAAAAAACAGGATCTTATGTTTGCAGAATCGCCAAGCAGTCTATAGTTTTTTTCATTGGTTTGAACCTCCTTATGAAGATTTTTGAGTATAGAGAAGATTTTGATAATATAAATGACTTCTGGAAAAAAAGAAGCGAAAAAGAATTAGGAATTGACAATACGTGATATTATGACTACAGACGGTTTATGTGCATGGGGCATCCTCCAATACATGAGAGGATACAAACCTTTTGTGACTATGATTCTAAAAAGAAACTAACTTTGAAAAATGTATTGAAATAATGATATTGAATAAGATAAAAAAATAAAAATCATAATAGCAAGTATGATTTTCTGCTGTTTGGGAATAGCCCTATTTTATCACTTTAGAAGTGATATCCTTACTGTTCCAACAGAATATTATGTATTAGAGTCTGACACGACCAACGTTGGGAAAAGTTCAAGACATCTGATCGTGCTTTTATCTAATGCTCCACACTTAGAGAAAAATGTCAAGAAATGCCTTGAAGAATCTTTTTAGAGGCATATTTCCTTAGACACATTATGTCTTTATACTGTATATTCTGTACGTTATTATCGAGAAACAAAATACCTGACTCGTAACTTTAAAGAAGGAAATCAATATGTTCCAATATATAGCCATTGGGATAACACAATGGGATTGGAGAAATCATTTTAAGGATGAATTGGGAAATGTTATGTTTTGTAAACGTAAAAATGGGACAGGAATCTATAGCATCATAATTAATGATACAGGTTATGGATTTCATATGTTTGTAGATATTGTTAAAAGTGAAAGTACTTACCAGGACTTCAATGATATTAAAAGCTTCTATAAAAACAAAAATGCAGAGAATTGGAAATCAAAACAAAGAATATTGAAGTTAATGAAAAAAAATATTGAGAATTTTTATGCAAAAGGAATTGCCCTTGTGTGTCAAATTTAGAATTAGCCAAAAGACTAAAAAAAGTAAGAAAAACATGAAGAAGTATAATATTTTATATCGCCAGTTAGCAATTTTGGGGTTTACTATATTGCTATCCTCCTGTCTCAAAGAGACTACCGTTCCTATCGAATCGGTATTCACCATAGAGACATCAGAAGATAAGACCTCACCTGTAACTATCCAATTGAAAAAAACGAAAGTTACGGGGCTGATGAGTATGAATGGACATATGAAGGAGGCATTCCCAGCAGTTCCAATCAGAAGAGTCTAGGTAAGGTTGTGTTCACGCAAGCTGGTGCTACTACTTTGAAGTGATACACAATGCACAAAAAGTACATTCCAAGTAAATACTACAATACGCTCAAAAGGCCTTCAGTTGGAAGATGTTATTGCCCATGCAGATGATGCAGGTGATTTTAGGTTTGATATTCAATGGAGTGCTCTTGACCCTAAGACAAAAAAATCAATTAGTGTTTTTTTGTAGATACAAAAAAACTATTCTTCTGCCAGCAATATGTTTAAAGACTTAGGGTCAATTTAAGGCATATCTGGGTGCTATCGATAACTTCGACAATCTCTATATCATACAACAAGGAGGTAGAGGAGTAACTCGTGAGCAAATAATTAATCGTCTAAAAAAATGTTTTTGAATAAAGGGAAAAATAAAGACGAAATTTTTCGAAGTAATTTGGAAGAACGAAACTTTAAGAAAAAAATGTTTTTGGGCAGATGTCAGATCCATATTTTTAAAAATACAAGCCAAATCGTTGTTTGTGAGTAAAATAAATAATAAAACGCTAGATATATTTAACTCTATCTTGATAACCAAATAATATGTATATAAAAAAATAAAGATTGAAAATGTAATACAGTTTGTTGTAGATGATAATAATTTGTATTACAGAGATGCTGACCATTGTTTTTTTGTAAATAACAAGAAAAATAATGGACTACGCTGATGACATTAAGCTTATAAACCATTCATACATATCTTTCTTCAATAGGGATTATACAAAAAAACCATTATATACAATCTCAATACATTACAATTGAAAGAGATTTCTAAAAAAACATAAGCATTACCGATAATCGCATTGCGGAGAATGAATTTTTTTGTCTTATAAATTTTCAGACGATTATATGTCTTTCCAACTTGTTACATATAATATACTTGAAGATAAAGTGTGTACAGAAACCAATCTTTTTCAATACTTATTCCTCTTTTTATTTTGATAAAAAAATCATTTCCGAGGACAATAACAGTATAAAGCTTATCACTTTATCTGGGAGCGAATTATGGCAATTTCCTCTCTCTTCATTGGGAGGGACGGAATATGAGCCAGGCAAAACCGATAAAATAGATAAAATTTTAGGCATTGCTCACGGCAATATTTGGTTTTATACAGATTTTGGAAGGTTGGTAGCTTTGGACTTGGAAACGGGGGATGTAGTTAAAAAGATATCGGGCAATCCTTCCGACAAGAATTCTACTTATGAAATGACTTTGGGATTAGGAGATTGTTTTTTTCCGACCATTAGATAAAAACATTGTAAGTGTTAGTGGATTTGATTTTCAAATCATCGACACTGAGCAGTTAGCAGTTACAGAGCAGTATGATTTTCGGGAAGCCGATCCCATGGGTATAGGAACTTATCGAAGTGTATATAGTCCGATGCTTCAAGGATATTATTTCACCTTTTTGGGAATTAAAGAGGAGGACTTTGGATACATTCGTCGAATTGGTATTTTTCGATTATAAAGCCCGCAAACTTGTTTGGGAATATGAAGTCATCAGCGAAGAGGAATTCGATGAAACGAGAAACCAATTAGTGCCTCCCCAACCATTGTATATGAGCGGTAATAAATTGTATGTCAAAGATATCAAAGACAATTTGCATATCTTTGAACGAGAGGATATATGATGATAAAAAGAAATATGAAAAAAGAATAATCTGCAGAATAGTGCTGTACTAATATTCATGTTGGCTTTCTTAGTCTCTTCTTGTCTCAAAGAGGCAGCTGTTCCAATCGAGTCTGCATTCTCAATCGAATCATCAGAAGGCGGGGCTTTGTCTGTAATCTGAGAGAGGAGAGTTGCTGTTTCATACTATAAAGGTACGAAAAAAATAATGATATAAGCAAATTCCTAAACTAAGAGTTTTGCAGAGGTCTCAATAATATTATAGAATTTAAACTTGTAAAAAGAAGTGAAAAAAATAATTATGAAAGTTCTAAATATAATTGCGAATATATTTAGTTTATATTACGCACATAAAAATAACAAGAGAAGAAAGAAAAAGTAATATTACAAAAAAAGATATAAATCCAGATATGTTTAATCTTGCGGTATCATCATTAATAGATGGGGGGACGTTAGAAATTACTCAAGAAGTTATTCTAACTGGTTTTTTTATTAGATTATTATAGTGAAGCCAATGAAATTCCTATGAGAAAAACTTTTACTGCAAAAATTTTTCATGATTCACATGAAGAAATCGTATCATTATTCCAATCACTGTGGAACAATGATACAGAAAAATATTCCTATATTGCTAAAAAGCTTTGGAAAGTATCCCCAATATTTACAACCAGAAGATTTTTAGATATCCTTATATTCGTAAGATTATATATGCTATTGGTGCTCAACCTCAACTGGAGAGTCTCTCAGCATTAGAGGAATTAGCATCAGAAACAGGCGATGACAAGATAAAAAGAATTTGCACTACATCAGTTGGAAAAAAAGGAAAAAAACTCGGTAGATGGGAATACGAAAGAAACAAGCAAATAAGAAAAATAGTTTACAGAAGTGCAGAATACATCTTATAACAGAATATCAAATAAAGTAAAAATAACGGTAATGTATTGTCTCAAAGAGACTGCTGTTCCGATCGAGTCTGCATTCTCAATCGAATCATCGGGAGGTCTTGTCTGTAATGATTCAACTAAAGCATTTAAAATTGTTGGGGATGAGGGTAAAAGTTATTTTAGATGAGATCGTGTTGCAATTATATATCATATCATCGGGCAAAAGATATAATTTTATGTGCTAATATGCGTTATATTACATATCAAAACGATATAGATTAGAAGTCGCATGATAAAGTGATGGTGAAAACGCTATAAATATAAATAGAACGATACAAGTATGAAGCATCATCGGTTGGTTAGATATTTGTTACTACTCCTGCTCCTGTTTACGGGGGTAGGACAGCCTTTGCGTGCTCAATACTACCCAATTCATGCTACCGTTCAATGGCCGTCTCCTCAAAGTCCTTACTTGTCGGATTATTATAGCGGAAGCCGTGACAGGCTGATAGTCAATCTGCTCAACCGCGACCTACAGCAACCCCTGCTCTTTGCCAGACTACGCATCAAGATTAAGAGTACAGGTTTTCTTGCCACCAGCCGTGAGGAAATCAACTACCCGATGCTGGAGCTCAGTGCAAATGTCCCGACCCGCCTGACCAATATAGACCTGTCCCCCTATCTTCAACCACAGAACCTACAGATTAACGGCAGGCTGCATAACGGACAGTTACCCACCGGATATACGGAGTTCTCTGTGCAAGTGGTAGACTATTATACTGGACGAACGCTTTCTGATTGGCATACGGGACGTTCCTATTTGGATGTGAAGAAACCTCCCTATTCTCAACTTTCCTGAAAAGGATGCCCAGATTGGAGTTACAGAGCCGCTCTATCTTCGTTTCCAATGGATGCCCCGTCATCAGGGACTTGCAGGCACGGAGTATGAGTTTGTGCTCAAAGAGCTTCCTAATAATGGAGCTGCTCCGCAGTCCGCCTTTGCCTACGGCAATGAGATCTATCGTGTTCGTACGCGTAATACGACGTTGAACTATACCCATCTTGACCCCGTTCTCTTCCCCAACCGTTGCTATGCATGGCAAGTGCAGGCCATCGCCCGTGACGGTGTTGATGAAGTGGGTATGTTTGAAAAACGGCGGTTATAGTGAAATCAACTGGTTCTATCTTAATGACAACTGTCAGGCACCGACGGGTTTGAGAGCCCTTCCCCGTTTTGCCAAGGTGGACCTTTCATGGAACAAAGTTATAGGAACCACTGGCTACATTGTGGAATGTCGCCCCAAGACCAAGTTCAATACTTATGAATGGAGCAGAACCCGGATAGCAGGTGAACACCTTACACTGTCCCAATTGAAATTAGGGTTGGACATACGAATGGCGTGTGGGGACGCTTTGTACGGATGACCGTCCGGTATTCTCTGGCGTCAGTGAGTTTACACTCAGCAAACAGAATGAAGAGTTGCTGGCTGACTGTGGAAAGGAACCAGTGAGGAAAGACCTGTCACAAGAGCCAAACTTACGGATAAAGGCCGGAGACATCGTTACTATCGGCGGTGATTATCCCATGACCATTACCGAAGTTGTCCCCTTAGGAGACGGCTGGTATTCTGGACGTGGCAAGACCCGACTGAAAAACCATTATCGATGCTCCCGTTGCACTTCGTTTCGACCGTCTACGCATCAATGTGGATAACTTCCAGATAGACGGTACGGTAGAAGCGTCCTACGATGAGAAGAAGGGGAAGATAGCTAACCTTGATTATGTTGATGATGGCGGTAAGGATATAAAAACCTGCTACTATCCGTATTCGTGAACATAAACTGGACTTTACGCTCCCCGATATACCACAATTTGTATACAATCCCAAGACAGGAGAATTAGAAACAACCGATGCTGAGGGTAATCCACAGACTATCAAGATAGATGTGCCGGAAAAATGCTTCGTATGATAGTATTTTTCCTATGCTCGTTACTGACAACAAGGGAAATACCTATCAGATTAGCCCGTCAGAACAAAAATACCGAAGGGACAGGCAATGATGTCGAAACGGGGAGAAAGGATGAAAAGATAGAACTTAATTGTGAACGTGTGGATCGTGTTGGTGATTTCAATACGGAATCTCTGTCAAGCAAGTATGGCTATATACACTTTAAGCCTGGAGAGGGGAAATATGCCTTTGATGATGGTCAGGAGAAGTGGTACAAGAAAAGTGTCAAGGTAGACCGCTTTTACAAGCCATTTGCCAAAGGCTATATTGCACCTTGGAAACTTGTTCCTGTGGGAGAGAATGATGTTGTTACGGCAAAGTATGATGGGCTAAAGAATATAGACCTGAAGAAAGTCCGTTTTGTCTCTGAACCTAATTCAGCAGCACTACCGGTACAACTTAACGAAACGGAGCAGACTTGGACCATCACTTTGAAATCTGTTTCCGCAGGTGCCGGCTATGATGTCTTTGCTGTTTACGAGGGAGTGGTCATTGGTAAACTCCGTGTCGTTAGCTATGCTAAGCAGCAGCACAAAGTAACCCTTGTTCCGATAAACGAAGTTCGGTTAGATAAAACAACTATTGAGCAGGGCCTCAATGCCATTTATAATCCTGTTGGCGTGCAGTTCACCGTGAATGTGGATGAAAGCATGCGTGGCAATTACAGTTGGGAAGTAGATAGCGAAAAGGATGGATTGCTGAGCACGGTTGGCAAGTCTTTTTGGGGTTATGACAAGGAACTTAAAGAAAGTACCGAGATGCTTAATCTGCAAAAGACTTACCAGCAAGCAGCAGGTACATTGGATGGTGTCTATTTATTTGTGCTGAATGGTGCTACGGGGCTTGAGGGGCAAAAAGGCGATTTACTGGGTGAAATGCCTCGCAAGAGCAGATTCGGGTATATCTTCGCAGGTAATAGCCCTAATACAAAAGAAATAGTTCATACCATTGCCCATGAATTAGGACATGGTATATTTACCTTGCAGCATACTTTTGATAGCGAATATGGAAAAGGGACACAGGGAAAGACTAATAATCTCCTTGATTATCCCAGCAATCTTCTTGATTACAAGGAGAAAACAGAACTCGTCGCCTTCCAATGGAATGTTATGGCAAGTCCTGCCATATTCACAGCTATGGATAATGCTAAAGATGGAGAAATTAATTTAAAAGAAGGAGAATTTCTTGGATTTACTCCTGATGGACGGGTTATACTAAATGCGCCTAAAGGTTATGAAGAGATATTTGATAATAAAAATTCTTACTTCATTATAGCATTTCTAGATAAACAAAGAAATCGATACCAATGGAATGGTAAGGACTATGATGATGGAAAAAGGTCATGTTTTTTTATTGTCCCAGATAAACCTGTTACTGGAAAAAGTTGCTATTTGGGCTAATTCAAAAAAATCCTGATTGTTATATTTGGTATAAATTCATAGATGTAAAGAATTATACTTCAAAGGATTTTGGAGAAATCAAAAAGGCGTATAAAGAATGATAAGCAGGAATGGACTGCTGACTATGTGTATCAAGCCTCAAAGGATTGTATTACTAAATCCAAGAAAGAAAAGGAGGCGGGCATTAAACTCCCTTTAATACATACAGAGCTTTCAATAAAAGAACAATTTGAAAAAGTTGGACACTCGTTTGACAATAATGTAGAATTCACACAGAATGGTAAGGTTTATCGTAGAAATGCACAAAACCAGATAGAGGCAGTAGAAAAGCCGCTTAGTGACGAACAGATAAACAAAGGGATATGGGATGACGACAGACAAGAGTATAAACTACGCTTTACCACAGATTCAAGTGGTGTAAAGATACAAGCATTTGGTATCAGTTCAGAATATATCAAAAATGCTCAAAATATCCTTTCCGGAAAGTATAACCATGATGTTAAAATAGATGGTGTTGCAATTTCTGATAATATCAGGAACAAAACAAATATCCTCCTAAAAGAGAATAATATAACAGATTTAAATAGTATACTGACTGATGAAACTGAACCTTTTGCAGATGGAAGAAAGATAAAGATAGACGGAGCGATCGGAAAAGTCATATCGGAGGGATGTGATAAAGTAGTAAGTCTACTAAAGACCGGTGAAATCGTTCCGTCGACATATAAAGACAAATCCAACGACGCCATTCAGTTACCAGGCCTGCTTACCGGCTCAATTGAAACGGTTTCACAGCAGGTGACTGACCTCACAAGTCTTGCATCTACCATCTATGGCGTTGCCGTAGATAAGAAGAAGAGGGACGAAATCGTCAGTCAGTTCCGCCAGATAAAGGAAGCCGTAGCCGACGACCCGAAGCAGTTCGTATCCATTCTTGGTGATGTCCTCGTCAGCTGTGCTACAGGAAACACTCCTGAGGAATGGAATAAGGCGAAGAACAGTTCCGATGAAGGGGAACGGTCGCATTTCGCCACAAAAAGGCACGGAATGTACCATTCTGGCTCTTGTCGCAACCGGCAAAGCAATAAACAATCTTCCGGAGGCGGCTGAACAACTGGCGAAGAAAAATAAAGTCAGTAAGAGAAGTAAGAGAAGTAGCTGACGACATTATAGAAAAATATCTATAATGGCATTAGCCATATCAGAAATCTTTCGAAGAAATATAGCCCGAGTGATATAAAGGACGCCATAAAGTCGATTTACAAATATCACACCGATTTGGCTAAGGAGCCAGCGGCTATCGAGGCGTTCATTAAGGCGAAGAAGAACAAATACAAAAGAAAAAAATATGGTATAAGAGACGACCAGCTGGCGAGCATAACTTCAGCGAAAGGAACGGGCTCGTATGCAGATATCGTGAATAATCTCAATACGTTTGTAGACTATATTGGCAAGAATGGAATCGATGCGGAAAATCTTAGCGGATTGCTTTCTCGCCTGTCATCAGGCAGCGATGCCACTCGAATGGGAGAGGCATGGGTATTGAAATATTTGTCAGGAAATACAGACAATCTAAAAATCTGCTACGAAACTAACATTCGAGAAGAGAGAAAACATCGCGGGACTTGGTATGCGCGAAGCGGATTTGGTCGTGAAAAGGGAAAGCAAACGATTTATTATGAGTTTAAATCTGTAGAGGGTATTCCTCCAACGGATTTCATTGAACAGTTTACGAAAGATTTGACAAGACCTGGTTTCACGCAAGATAATCTGAAGTGGGTCTTCGATAGAACTAAGGTTAGCGAGGATGCTGTTAAGAGAGGAATCAGACCATACGTGGAAAAATGTTTAGGTAACGATTTCTTAAATGATCTTGGCGATAACGCTGATGAATATGTAGAAGAATTTATTAATAAAATATTTATTGTAAAATAAAAAAAGATGATGAAGATAAAAAGAAGTCAAGAATATAATAAAAAGGGGGCTTTTTAATACAAACGGCCAAAGATAACAGTTTGATGTATCAAATCAGTAATAATACTTTTATAAATAATAAAAGCTATCATTATGTAGCTCGTTTCGAGCAACATACTTTGAACGATACTTTGTATGTGAATAATTTAAAAACATACCGTATATAAATTTGACTCTCAAACAAAGGAATTACTTCCCTATATCACTCATGGAAAAGGATGGGTGGAAGGTGTTACACCTAATGGATATATATTAGCTAATTACAACAAGGAAAAGAAATTGAGAGAGTATACATGTATTCGTAATGATAATAATATATGGGAATTGGAATCTCCTTTTGAATCTTTTTTTCCTTATTCAAGCAATATGCACTTGCATGGAAAGGGAAAAGAGAATATGCAAATACATGCCAGCTAATCGACTTGGAGACAGGAAAAGTAATGTGGGAGAAAGAATATACAGAAGCTCATATAGACTTAGTTATTCCTTTTTGAAGATAAGATAGTCATAGAATGGTGCACAGAATTATCATCTGACAAAAAAAGATAAGATTATTTGTGTAGAGATTCCGTCAGGTAAAGTCTTATGGGAAAAATTCTACAAGTGGAAATTATAAAAAAATATGGAAAAATAGACTTGTGAGTTTTTTTGGTCACATTATTCAACGGTTGGACCATCCAAAAACCATAATCAATACGCAGAGATTGATACTGAGACGGGTGAGGTATATATTCATAAATTTGAAAACTATAATAAAGAAGTCTTCACAACTATGGTTTATAAAGACTATCTCTTTTGATGCTTATCATTCCGACAACTCAGAATATTCAGACAGAATGGGAGTTGGCATTATTGATTTGCGGACACATGAAATGATCCAAGAATACGACATCGACTTCACTCGTGGAGATTGCAACTATAAAAAAAGCATGGGCGTTTACAAAGGCGACCTTTACGTGGAAGTGGAGACAGAAGTGAATCATAGCGACATTCATGTATTCGAATTGGAAGAGGAATAAACTCATGCAGAAAAAAAGTATTTATATAATTTCATTGCCTTCCTGTTGACGGCATCGTCCTTCTGCTCCTGTCTGAGGGAAACGGAAGTGCCCATAGCATCGAAATTCACGATAGAAACGGCAGAAGACAAAAACCTCACCCGTAACGGTAAAGATAAACAACAGTAGTTACGGAGCCGATGAGTATGAATGGACATTTGAAGGAGGACTGCCAAGTAGTTCTACCGAAAGAACTCCGGGTCTGGTTGTGTTCACGCAGGCAGGTGAGCACAAAATAACCCTGCGAGTCAGGAATGCTGTAGAGGAAAGAACAAGTCAGCAAACCATAAGGGTTGATTCCGCCATGACTATAGACTTTGGTTTTTCAATCGCCCTCAACGACATTGCCCCGGGCGTGGTATCTATTACCAACAAGAGCAAGGGCGGAAGCCAATACGAGTGGACTTTTTGAAGGTGGCATTCCTTCTACATCCAACCTACAGCATCCAGACACGATAACCTTTTGCGGATGGTGGGGGAGCATAAAAATCCATCTGAAGGTATTCAATGGCAGTAAATATGAGGAACTAACTAAAAGTCTGACCCTGCAACCTCCTATACAAGCTGATTTTTCGTATGAACCTCTACCTGTAGATCAGGATTGGGAAGCACCACTTACGCTGGAAACGACCAATCTCACCACTGGTGGGTTATCTTATCGCTGGGTATGCGCAGGAGCCAATGTAATGTCTCCTACAGACGAGACGACAACAATTCGATTTGAACATGCTGGTACTTATAAAGTACAGATGATTGCCGGCAATGGTAAAGAAGAAAAAAATAGTAGAGAAAAAGCATCATTATCCAACCAAACAGTGGCATTATCAAGCAGAATAATCTAAAAATTCGGTATCAATGAGGCAAAGAACAGTGTAGGATGTTTTTACTCTGCCAAAGAAGGTGGTGTGGTAACATCAAGTAAGATTGTGGAGAAAAAAAGTGTGAGCATGGATTGACTTTCGGTTTCTTTGCCCTTAACTCTTCTTTTTAATTACTGCTACTTTTTGCACCCAATCAGGCAGAAGCCAATTCTTTCCCTAAGATAGACAGTGCCCAAGGAGCTACATTCATTAACAACCCCAGTTCTATGGGAATTAACATTACCTATGCCGTCTTTGACAACATCAAAAAGCCTTCCGACCTGAATCAATTCACAAAATGGTCGGAAACAAATCAGACAAGCTTCAATAAAACCAGCGCACCACATTTCGTGCTGGTGCGTACTGCAGACGGTAGAAAGGGAATCATCAGAATCAAGGAGTTCGTCAAAGATGGCTCACAATCCTATATTATAGCAGATGTCAAACTCGAAAAGAGAGCTGAGGGAATAACAACATACACATATAAGACATATGAACAGACCTCATATTATGCGTATAGCTTTGGGTATCTTCATGTTTATAGCATGGAGCAACGCCGTATCAGCCCAAAATGTGGAGGAGATACTGGAGTTTCGCAAGAAGAAGCCGCTAAAAATCAGTGGTAGCATTTCAGCGAATGCTACCCAATTCAACAGTACGCCCAAACAATCCCGCCAGTCCTTCACCTACCAGCTGTCAGGCTCTATAAATATGTCGCTGTATGAGTTGTTTCATATCCCCATAACATTCAATTTGAATAACTATGGGGCAAAAATTCTCCTATCCATCTCTTCCTAATCGGCTGAGTCTTCATCCTTCTTATAAGTGGATACGGGCACATATCGGTGATGTGTCGATGAGTTTCAGCCCCTATACGCTTAATGGTCATCAATTTACAGGTGTGGGGATAGAGCTTTCTCCTGCCAGATGGAGAGCCTCTGCAATGGGTGGTCGGCTTTTAAGGAAGGTGGATATTGATGCTTCTAATCCAGCAATCCGTCCTAATTATGAGCGTTGGGGATACGGTGTTAAAGCCGGATATGATGGAGAGAAGTTCTCCGTCGGCGGAACAATCTTCACTGCAAGGGATAAACAGAGAGACATCTCTTTTCGATGCAGATGCTTTGGGAATATATCCCAAAGGCAACATTGCCATAGGAGTGGAAGGAAGTCTGAATGTAATCAAAGACCCTCAAGTTATCCTTGGAATATGGTCTAAGTATTATGCAGCGAGATTTAAGAGTAAAGGAGAAAAGCTATTATCATGCTTTCAAGGCAGATTTGGCATATAGCTTCTTGGGGAATACCATAGGTATCGGCTACGAACGAATCAGTCCTGACTACGAAACACTGGGTGCCTATTACTTTAACAACGATTATGAGAACGCAACACTCAACTATAGTCGTAATTTCTTTAAGGACAGACTGAGCCTTGCACTTAGTGGAGGTGTACAGAGAGATGACCTTGCTGGCCAAAAAGCAGGAAAGGAACAAGCGCTTTGTGGGTTCTGCCAATATCAATTTCACACCCAATGACAAGTTCACTGCTTCGATTTCCATATCCAGCTATCAAGCGCACCGCAATATCAAGTCTTCATTTGACTACATTAATGAGCGAACACCATACGAAAACCTTGATACCCTGCGGTTTACTCAGTTGAACAACAGCATAGACATGAATCTAAACTGGCGATTGCGAAACAGTGAGACACAATCTCATACACTTTCTGCCAATGCAAGTTATCAGGAAGCCGCGGACAAACAGGGGCGTTACATCATGCCGGGCAATCTGACCAGATTTATGAATCTTGGCGCCAATTATGCTATAGACTTCACGCCTTTGGATTTTTCAGTGACAGCAGGAATAAATGCCAGCAATAATTATGCATCACGCAAGAATGTTTTGACGATAGGCCCAACCCTTACCGGTTCGAAACATCTTTTCAAGAAAGCCTTGACAACAGGACTGACACTATCTTTCAACCAAACTCAGGAAGCGGGAAGAAAGTTGGCAACAATCTACAATGTACGGTGGCATGCCAATTATCGTTTTCTCAAACGGCATGGATTAAATGCCAGTGTTGCTTTATCAGCATCGCTCCCTGTCAGAAGCGACATTAACAAATTCTTCTTCTCTGACCAGTCAGATAAGCTATAGTTATTCATTTTAAAACAAATGATTTATGCGAAATAATATAAAGTCAAAAAGTTATACTTCTATAATGGGAGTTGTTTTCGTTTCTTCCTGTCAAAACGAATCCGTAGAACCGGTTGGAAATATAACGAAAACGTATGGGGACTCAATAGCAGCCCGCGCAGCTGTGAATGAACTTTATACCAAAGGTCTATCACAACTTTATCTTTCTACGGATCAAGATAACGGCATACCCTTGGCATGGGGGAGTTACCTTTCGGGACTGTTCGAAAGTGAGGCGACTCAAGGCTATTACCTTGCACTTACAATGCAAAATATGACAGCCCTTTCTGTCAAGGATTTGGCTAAGCAAATATATTCTGCCTGTTTTGATGGAATAGAGGCAGCAGATACCATCATCCAACAAATACCAAATACGTTAGGATTAAATCCGGCAGAACAGGCAAAACTTATAGGTGAGGCTAAATTTTTCCGCGCCTTCAACCGCTTTTATCTTATCCGTGTTTTCAGGGCATTCCCTGATAAACGGGCAGATTCCTCATACCTCAGCATGGAAACATCTTATGCCAAGGTAGAGAAAGATTTGCTTGAAGCCATCGCGACTTTACCGGATAAAAGTTTTGTTGAAAACAAATCGCATGTGACATCTTTGGTCGCTCGTGCCTTGTTGGGTGATGTCTATCTGCACATGAGTGGCAGACCGTTGCAAAAGGACAAATATGTTCAGGCAGCAGAAATACTGCGCCCTATTATCAAGTCAGGCAAGCACCAACTTGCTTCCAATGGCGTCCGCGAGGACCAATCCGCTTTCAATATGCTCCGCACAACTCCTACTAATGATGAATATCTATATGTCATCTATGGAGAAAATACGCTTTCACGGGCTTCTTTTTGCATTTCCGAAAATAGCCAAGAACTGGGATAATGTTAAAGAGCATGTGGCTTTTAACGCTTTTCGACCGACACGTACTCTTTTAGCTTGTTATGGTGATGAAGACTTGAGAGGAAAAGATCACCAGTTTTTCCATACTTTTTTCAAGGTAAAGGATGATGGTAAAACCATTTTTGAAATCTTTCCCCCAGCTCCATACTATTGGCTTTCCTCCGGTACGGAGATAACTGCACAGCCAAAGCAATATGTCGGTGTCTATCGTTATGCAGAGATCCTGCTCATGGCTGCCGAAGCGATAGCTCGCAGTGAGGGCGTTACCCCAGAAGCAGTAGACTATCTGTCCCAAGTCCGCACACGTTCTATCCCTACCAAGTTAGTAGAATTAGAGAAAACACTTTCGGTATTGACTACTGATAAGTTTTTGGAAGAAGTTTGGTTGGAGCGTTTAAGGGAATTACCGTATGAGATGAAACAACTTTTCAGACATTGTACGTACAAACTACTATCCGGTCTACAAGGACAGTACATTACGGTTTGTCCCGTTTCAAGAAGCAGTTACTCCTCAAGGCAAATTATTAGAGAAACAATCTTTCTTTCTACCAAGACCTACTCCTTAATTAAGTGGGTAAGTTCCGGAGTGGCTTTTATTCGTTCTATCTCAGAATTCACGAGAGAGAGTATCTCTTGTTTTATTTTACGGTAATTGGCTTCGATAGTCTCTTTGAGATTATCAGAGCCAACTTCATTTGTAAAGTTTACTATCACAGGTATGGGCTGATAGACTTTCATCTCAGCAGAAACCTTGGCACTATCCACTACTATCTCCGCATGGAAAAATCTTTTGGTCAATACGTTCATCAAAGTTGTCAGATACAGCACCCACGAACATACCTTGTGTGAGGTTACTAATCTTAGAAGCCGGGATAAGACTGTCCATCTGTGTGGAGATAGAGGTGGATTTGTCATTACGGTTGATGGTCATGGATTGGCGTTGCTGGAGCACCTTTCCAAACCGCTCAGAAAGTGTCTTGGCTGTTTCTCCCACCACTTGACCACTGAACACGTTGCCCACCGTGTTTTGAATTACCTTGCTCTCCTTGTCGCCATAATCACGGGTGAGCTGTGAAAAATCCTGAAAGCCCAAACACACCGCTACCTTGTTGCTTCGTGCAGTGGCAATCAGATTGTCTAAGCCACGGAAGTAGATAGTCGGCAACTCATCTATAATCACTGAGGATTTGAGTTGCTTCTTCTTGTTGATGAGCTTCACGATACGACTGTTATACAGACCAAGTGCTGCAGAATAGATATTCTGGCGGTCGGGATTGTTGCCGACCACGAGTACTTTCGGTTCGTTAGGATTGTTGATGTCGAGCGAGAAATCATCACCCGTCATCACCCAATAGAGAGCAGGGCTTATCATACGAGACAGTGGTATTTTTGGCACTGGCTATCTGTCCCTGCAACTGGTCCTGCGCTCCGCCTTCCCAAGCATCCATAAAGGGTGAAAGGTAGTTGGCAAGTTCATCGTAGGAAGTGAGTATCGGGAATATCTGTGCGTAGGGACGGTTCAGAAATTCGATGGCATGAGGGAAGGTGCAATACTTCCCGTCCTCATAGATTTTTCAGAAACCAAATGATGGCAGCCAGCAAGATAATCGGCGACTCCACAAAGAAATCTCCCTGCTTCTGAATCCACGAGCGGTTAAGGTTGAGCATAATGGTGTAGGCACTCTCATAAGCATCGGATATGTCCGTCATAAAGGCTGGATTGATGGGATTGCAGCGATGCGATTTCCTCGGATCGTCAAAGTTAATTACATAGAACTGTGGTTTTACCTTGTAGGCATCTAAATGATGAAGCAGGTGATTGTAAGCTATCTCTGAAAGGTCGGGAAATTTATAGTCGTAGATGTACATGGCAAAGCCTTTCTCTATCTGCTGCTTGATGTAGTTGTTCACGATAGCGTAGGACTTACCCGAACCCGGTGTTCCAAGTACCATTGAGGCACGGAACGGATTGACCACGTTAATCCAACCGTTGTTCCATTTCTTCTTATAGTAGAAGCGTGTAGGAAGATTGACCGAGTATTCATTCTCCATCAACCGAGTTTCCTGCATGAAACTCTCATTCTCCGTGTTAAACACATCGTCCATCAGGTTGTTTTTTTGAGTAGTCGGCTCATCCATACGCCACCCATCAGCAGGCAGATATAACCAATGGACAGCGTAAATATATAGAGAGAAGCTACCCTCGACCTTGCCGATGGGCAATACCAATAGCCACCAGTTGAGAAAAGAAAAAAAGACAAAGCCAGAGAAAAGTATCGTCCAAATCTTTGCCCACGTGATTTTCTCCTCTTTCACACCCTTTGTCCCCAAGCAGGAGAGGGCAAGAAATAACACACAAAAGAGTTTTGTCCAGAGAATGGACGAGAACAATCCTGTTGTTCGCTGGAAATTCATCAGTATCTTATCAATGATTCCAAGCGTAACCCCCCAGACATGAAAATGCCTCGTAACAGAACCAATAACAGTTAACGAGGAGGAATATCACTGATATGCCCCTCATAAAGTCCATAACCTTACCTAATGCTCTTAAATCATCTTCTTGTGCCATAATCGTATTGTTTTGAAGCCTCCCCAACCCCTCCGAACCAACGGTCTCTGACCAAAGGAAAGAAAAGAGGGAGATAGAAATGCTCGTTTATTTAATGTTTTCTTCGTCTAAGTTTTATCTTACTTTGTCTGCGGAGTTTACGCTGCCATGCCGCTTCCTTCCAATCATCATTGCCCGTAGATGTGAAAGAGTCACCTACCATGTTCTCGATTAGTTCATCGACAAGGTTGTCACCTTCCTCTGTATCCTGTTGCGAGGGTTGAACGGTTGGCGATGGTTCCAAACAGACAGAAGGACTGCCATACAGCGTTTCGTCCAAGAATGGGTTATGAGCAGGATTAGAGAAATAGCTATTGAATACATTGGCGGCATATCCTTACCCAATCGAGAACCATTGAGCGTAATGCCAGCTTTATCATCAATAAAGGTAATGCCATAGATACGTCCACTTTTCATTCTTTCGGATAAACACACGCAAGCCTTGTTCCTCCAATCTTTGCCGAAGTTCTTTCTCCGTATTGGGAGAGGTACGCATAGTTTGTAACACTTTGTTCCTGATGGTTGGAATCTGTGGTTTGACGTTTTGTTTCGACTTCTGCATCCTATTCTGTACGGCAGTATAGCCCACACCACGTCCAATGTCCGAGGCATGGATGGGTGTGCTTACTTTATTGCTCTTGTCAGCTGTCGGAACATAGACCAGTCCGTCATATTTCTTTCCTCGGAAACTCCGTTTTTACTTCTTCTACGGCAAGATTATATTTACTCAGTACGGCATTGAGCTCGCCCAAGGAGCAGAAACGATAATGTTTCAGCACCATGCGAACAACGCTTGCCACCTGCTCCTTGATATTCCCTTTACCAATATTTACCTTGGGCGTTTCTGCTACAGCCTTCTCAGTAATCTTTGAACTTGGAATGAGACCAAACCTCTTTTCCAAGGCATCGGTAATCTTCTTGCTCCGCCGTTTCTCAAACTTATCATTAATCTTCTGCCCACTACTGTCCACCCGAAGCGACACGATGTGGATATGCTCACGGACAATGTCATTGTGCTTGAATACGATGTAGGGTTGCTTGCCATAGCCGAGTGTCTCCATATACTCCTTGGCTATCTGTGTGAGTGTTTCATCGGAGAGTTTCTCATCTGGATGTGGATTGAGTGAGCAATGGAACACCATCTTTTTTTGTTCGGCATTTTTCTGGTATAACTGCTTGCATATCGGCAAACACCTCTGCCATCGTATAAGTTTCCTCTTTGTTTTGATACAAGCCTTGGGCAAGAAGAATGCTTGCTTCTCCTTTCTCCACCTTTTTAAAGTTATAGCCGAGTGCTCCTCCGAGGTTCTCCGTGGCTGAAATCTTCGCTATCATCTTTTGCGGTAGTCTATGGTTAAATTGATAGCCTGCTCCTGCAATACTATGATTTGAGCCGACAGCTTCTCCAATTTTTCAAGTAAAATCTGTGCAGTCCTGACCGAATGATAGCTGTTGATAGCACGCACGGTCTGGTTATACAGCACGCCAATTTTATGAATCTGTGCCGTCAATTCAGAGAGCTTTCGGTAATATTCCACGGCAGATTTGTCTATCGTGATGACCTTTGAAACTCTCTCCAAGAATGCGACCACGCACGAAAATCCGACTTGGTTTCCGCTCCCTGATTTATGGAACAAATCAATAGCCCGTTGCTGGTCTTTGGGGCTTGGGAAGACAGGGTATCCCATCTGTCCCATCGTTCTATCTTTTCGTTCATTGTTTTTTTATCCTTATCTAATTACGACTCTGGAGTAATTCTCTCCCCTTCGGGGCAAGGGGCTTTGTCGGCAAAAACGGAGTTTGTCGGACAAAGACACACCTTGCCAATATCAAGAGTTGATACGATTGAAGTATCCACCCTTTTGGGTGTCTGCTTCGGGACGTTACCTCCATGTATTATTCTCGCCTGCAAAAGTTACGGCAGATTTTCAAATATCTCATTATCAGCGATATTCACTCTTTTCCCTCGTATTTCCCTGCACTTCATCGCTGTAATAAAATCAGCAGAAATATCATTTATTTTGCAATCAGAACGAGCGAACAATGGTATGATAACACAAGCAAAAAGATATATCATATTACCGCCTGCTTGCACCAAAAGATGACAAGAAGGAACAATACATATTCATAACAATAGTTTTGTCATGACAAACTATTGTCAATACAACAAATTGTAAGAACTTGAAATCGTCCTTTTGGACTATCGCCCTGAACCATACGCAGTCAGAGCAAACTGTCTGCTGATGACTCTTAATAATGAGAGAATATCCAAACATCAAATAGACAAATAATATGAACTAAGAAATTATCATTATGGAGAACAAAGAACAACGCCCCTTTTTTCTGGGCTTCTCTTCCCAAAAGGGAGGAGTGGGAAAAAGTACTCTTGCCGAAATCGTAAGTAGCATATTGTACTACGAACAAGGCATCAACCTCTTCGTGATGGACTGCGACCTGTCGCAAGACTCTTTCTACAAACTGAGGGAACGTGAGAAAAGTATCGTTCAGGAGAGCGAAGAGCTTTCCAAATCCATGCAGGAGTACTTTCATCACCTCGGCAAAAAAAGCATACAGAATTTACAAGTCTGCACCCAAGGAAGCCGTCAGGACTGCACGAAGTAAAAATCGACGGTATCAGCAACGAGAAGTACCAGTTGGTTATATTTGATTTCCCGGGGACATGCCGGAACAACCGAACTGATGGAATTGTCCCTTCAGATGGACTATATCCTTTCTCCGATTGAAGCCGATATTCAGTCGCTGGTTTCATGTCTGGCATACGCCAAGACTATCACGGAGATTGGTGTTTCGATGTCCGACTCCCGGATAAAGGACATTATCCTGTTCTGGAACAAGGTGGACAGAAGAGTAAGGAACATCATCATCGATGAATATACAAAGCTCATCCATGAATACGAACTCACGCTCCTGCCCGGCTATGTATATGCCACGCACCGCTTCTCTCACGAACTTTCCACATACGGACTGCGCGGAGTGTTCCGCTCTACCTATCAGCCCCCTGCAAGGGGATTACGAACGGGTACGGGGCTGGACGAACTCGTCAATGAGATAATTCAACGTCTCAAACTAAAAACGAAAACAGAAAATGGCAACGATTGAGGAAAGAAAGCAACAGCTGGAAAACAAGCTGAAGAAAATGGCAGAGGACAATGTCGTGGTGAAACCTGTCACGATACCAAACTCCTTCGACCCTTCCGAGGATACTGAGTCCTCCCCTGCAACATCAAGGGAGGAAGACAATAATTTAGAAGAGACGAAAGAAACGAAAACAGCAAAAAGAAAAAAACCGGTAGATGAAATAGAAAGAGAGGAAACGGGGAACACGGAACAGAAACGGGAAAGGAAGCCGAGAATGGAAAAGCCCGGCGTGTCCTCCCTTTCCATAGAGGACTACCGTTCCCTGTACTTTCATCCCGTCCGCTCCCAAATGCGGACAGCCTTCTCCATTAATCTGGAAACGCTGCAGAACCTGCGCAACGTGTTGCAGGACTTGGGGGAGCGTGTTTCCATAGCCGCATATATAGACAACATTCTTAGGGAACACCTGCGTGAACATTTGGAATTGCTCAACAGTGCGGCAGCAAAACAAAGACGCAAGACAACAATAACACTATGATGGAAACAATACTTTTCAGTTTTATACTGATACTCATCATCATTTGGATAATGCTGGGTATCCTGTACTTCTATATGCGGTATGTTTCTCCGTATGGCATCCTTATCAAGAAAAATAAAAAGGGCAATGAGCAGACTAAGGAGAAGGAAGCGACGAAGGAAAAAAAGACGGACAAAAAGGAGAAGGAACAGAAGATCAAGCCGAGTTTGTACTGATTGGCAAAAAGCCGTTCCATTTCCCCTATTATCCCACAAGTTCCCTCTGCTTCTTCATCTGAAAATTCAGAGCAGAATAGTAATAATTTTGCACCTCAGAACTCCGAAAAGAAAGAGGACATGAAGGAAGAGGACAACGAGATGGACGTTGATTTCGAGATGGAGCGAGTTGATGAGGATGAGGTCGCCCGTGAGGAATTAATTCTGCCCATTGAGCCCACATCGGACGAAACCGAGATGTCAGGGCAGTCCGTCCTCGCACGTGACTTAGTCCGCCTGCAAAAATGGGCAAAAAAACTGTGAGGAGGCTGATGAGAAAGAAGTCAAAGAGACCATTCGGCAGCTTCAAGACTCAGATCTATTGGATAAGTACAAGGAGAACATCGCCAAGATGCAGGGTGAGCAAACTTCGCTATTGGAGAAAATCCGTAAAGCGGAAGAACAAAGCGAGCAACAAGCAATGTTGTTTTCTCAAAAACTCAATACCGGCAGATTCAAGCGCTTCTGACACTTCATCCGATAATGACGACGACAAGCCTCTTTCATATTATCTGTAAACAATCAACGATGGAAGCGGGAAAAAGAAAACGGCTCATTAACAGCTACAAAGGTTTCCACATGAAAAATGTGCCTCTCTTTCCCCTTCCTTTTTAAGAACAAGCAATTTTATCACACTTAAAAATTATAACATACAAATGAACAAAAAAATTACACTGATGATGCTCCTGCTGATGACTGCCACCATAGGAGCATACGCACAAGGCAATGGTATTGCCGGTATCAATGAAGCTACAAAAATGGTAACCTCCTACTTCGATCCCGGCACGAAACTCATTTATGCCGTAGGGGCGGTAGTGGGGGTTGATTGGAGGCATTAAAGTGTACAACAAGTTCTCAAGTGGTGACCCCGATACGAGCAAGACCGCAGCCTCTTGGTTCGGTGCGTGTATCTTTCTCATTGTGGCTGCCACAATTCTGAGAAGTTTCTTCTTGTAAGGCGATGGCAGCATTTGAAATCAACAAGGGTGTAGGCCGGACGGTAGAGTTCAAGGGCTTGAAGGCGCAGTACCTCTTCCTCTTTGCAGGAGGCTTGCTGGCTGTCTTCATTCTCGTGGTCATTCTCTATCTCTGCGGAGTCAGCCAAATTACCTGTCTTGTCATAGGTGTAGTGGGTGCCAGCCTTGTGGTATGGCAAACGTTCACCATGAACAGAAAGTACGGGCAATATGGGCTAATGAAAAAAAGGAGCAGTGCGTATGCACCCACGCTACCTTGTAAACCGCCGTACGATCTGCCACCTTATCCGTAACCTTCAACCAAAGATAGCGAAGAAATGAGAAACAAAAGCAAGATAACAACTTTGGAGTCAAAGTTCCCGCTGCTCTCCATCGAGCAGGGCTGCATGGTGAGCAAAGATGCCGACATCACGGTGGCTTTCCGTGTGGAACTGCCCGAACTCTTCACCGTCACCTCTACAGAATACGAAGCAATGCACTCTGCCTGGCATAAGGCTATAAAAGTGCTACCCAATTACAGCATCGTACACAAGCAGGACTGGTTCATTAAGGAGGACTATCAAGGAAAGCTCTCCGATGGCGGACTGAGCTTCCTTGCCTGTTTCTCTGAACGGCACTTCAACGAACGTCCCTATCTACACCACTCAGTCTATCTCTTCCTTACCAAGACCAACAAGCAGCGTATGGCGCAGCAAAGCAATTTCTCTTCGCTCTGCCGTGGACATCTGTTACCAAAGGAGATCACCAACAAGGACGAAGTGATGAAGTTTATGGAAGCCGTAGACCAGTTCGAGCGTATCATCAACGATACCGAGCAAATAAGAATTGTCCGCATGACAGAAGAGGAATTGATAGGTACAAAGGAAAAAGGCGGTCTCTTGGATCGTTATTTCTCCCTCTCGGAAGAAGGACACGCCTCGTTGGAGGACATCCGCTTGGGCGCAGACCTTGTGCGTGTAGGCGACAATCAGCTGTGCCTGCATACACTCTCCGACACGGACGACCTGCCTACAACGGTCAGCACGGATAGTCGGTATGAGCGACTATCAACAGACAGGAGCGATTGTCGTCTTTCCTTTGCCTCTCCCGTAGGGTTGATGTTGCCCTGCAACCATATCTATAACCAGTATCTCTTCATCGAGGACAGCGACGCCAACTTGGAACGCTTCGAGAAGCAGGCAAGAAACATGCACTCGCTGGCACGCTACAGCCGTAGCAACCAAATCAACGAGGAGTGGATACAGGGAATATCTCAATATTGCTCACTCACAGGGGCTGACATCTATCCGTGCCCATTTTAACGTACTGGCATGGAGCAGCGACAAGGAAGAACTTCGCCAGATTAAGAATGACGTGGGCTCTGCACTTGCTCTTATGGAATGCCACCCTCGCCACAACACCATTGATGTGGCAACGCTCTACTGGGCAGGCATTCCCGGCAATGCGGCAGACTTCCCAAGTGAGGAGAGCTTTTATACTTTCATCGAGCCTGCCCTCTGCTTCTTTACGGCAGAGACGAACTATAAGGATTCGCTCTCTCCCTTCGGTATCAAGATGGCAGACCGCCTTTCAGGAAAGCCCGTCCACTTAGACATATCGGATTTACCGATGAAAAAGGGAGTCATCACTAACCGTAACAAGTTTATCTTGGGACCTTCGGGTAGCGGCAAGTCTTTTTTCACCAACCACATGGTACGCCAGTATTACGAACAGGGGGCACACGTCCTCTTGGTCGATACGGGAAACTCATATCAAGGCTTGTGTGAACTTATCCACCGCAAGACCAAAGGCGAGGACGGCGTGTATTTCACCTATACCAATGAAAGTCCTATATCTTTCAACCCTTTCTATACGGATGATTACTTTTTTTCGATGTTGAGAAAAAGAGAGTATCTGTACGCTGCTACTTACACTTTGGAAGAGTGCCGATGAGCATATCACAAAGACCGAGGCAGGCGAACTTGGTTCTGCTGTAAACTCCTATATCGAGCTGATATGTGCTGACCACAGCGTTACACCCTGTTTTAATACCTTCTATGAGTATCTGCGGGACGTGTACCGAAAGGATATGGAAAAGCGTGACATCAAGGTAACACTCTCGGACTTCAATATCAACAACCTCTTGACGACACTCAAGCAATATTATCGTGGTGGTCGATATGATTTCCTACTGAACTCGGATAAGAACATCGACCTGCTCTCTAAACGCTTCATCGTCTTTGAGATTGACCAAGTAAAGGACAATAAAGACCTCTTTCCTGTGGTAACGATTATCATCATGGAAGCCTTCATCAACAAGATGCGCCGATTAAAGGGTATCCGCAAGATGATACTCATTGAGGAAGCGTGGAAAGCCATTGCTTCGGCAAACATGGCGGACTATATCAAATATCTTTATAAGACGGTGAGAAAGTATTTCGGGGAGGCCATTGTCGTAACGCAGGAAGTGGACGACATCATCCAGTCACCCATCGTCAAGGAGAGCATTATCAATAACTCCGACTGCAAGATACTGCTTGACCAGCGCAAGTACATGACCAAGTTCGATGGTATACAGGCGATGCTCGGCTTGTCTGAAAAGGAAAAAGAGCCAGATACTCTCCATTAACCAGAACAATGACCCGAACCGACTCTACAAGGAGGTGTGGATAGGTTTAGGCGGTATGCAGAGTGCCGTCTATGCTACGGAGGTAAGCATGGAGGAGTACCTCACCTACACCACGGAGGAAACCGAGAAGGTGGAGGTGATGAACAGGGCAGCACAGCTTGGTGGAGATATCGAAACAGCTATCCGTCAGCTTGCCATAGAGAAAAGAAACAATAAAAAGAAATAAGTACAAACCATCAAAACTATAGTAACAATGAAAAAGTACATTTTCATGGCTCTCTTAGGATTGAGCCTTTCTGTTCCCAAAGCCCACGCACAGTGGGTAGTAACCGACCCTGGCAATTTTGCCGGCAACATCGTCAATTCGGTCAAGGAGATTGCAACAGCTTCGAAGACGGTGAAGAACACCCTTGACGGTTTTAAGGAGGTAGAGAAACTCTACAACGATACCAAGAAGTATTATGATGCCCTGAAGAAGGTGAACAACCTCATCGGCGATGCCTACAAGGTCAAGGAGTGCATCCTGATGGTGGGCGACATCTCAGAGATTTACGTTACCTCGTATAAGAAGATGCTCTCGGACAAGAACTTCCGCCCTTCGGAACTCGCTGCGATGGCTTCGGGCTATGCCAAACTCTTGCAGCAGAGCGGTGAGAGTCTCAAGGAACTAAAAATCCATTGTTAAGAGTAATGTCTTCTCGATGAACGACCACGAACGAATGCAGTCCATAGACCGCATCTATACCACGCTGAGGGAATACCGCTCGCTCGTGTCGTATTACACAAGGAAAAAAATATCTCTGTGAGCTACGTGCGTGCAAGGGAGAAGAACAACCTTGCCTCTGTTAAGGCACTCTATGGTAATACGGCAAGCAGGGTATTGGTAAATCCACAGACAAAAAAAGAACTTGAAAAAAACTTTCATAAAAAAACACTTTTGCTTATGGATTTTGCCAGTTTACATGAGCTGCTACGCTCAACCTATGACGAGATGATGCCACTCTGTGCCCAGATGACGGGCATTGCCAAAGGGCATTGCGGGTTTGGGTGCGCTCTTTTATATTGCTCTTCGGGTATGGGCTTCCATTGCCCGTGCCGAGGCGATAGACGTTTTTTTCCGCTTCTCCGACCTTTTGTCTTGGGCTTTTTGCATCATGTTCTTTCCGACAGTCGTACTGGGTACGATGAATGCCGTTCTCTCGCCCGTGGTGCAGGGGAACAGAGATGATGGTACACCAGCAGGAGGGGAACCTTGCAGAACTTACAGCCAAGCGGGACAAGTTGCAGGAGGAAGCCTACCTGCGCAATCCCGAAACAGCCTACCTTGTTTCCAACGAGAAGTTCGATGAGAAGATAGAGGAAATGGGCATCATCGGACCTGAAGATGCCGTGACGATAGCGGGTATGTATGCCGAGCGTGCTGCCTATCAGACCAAGCAGTGGATCATGAAGATGGTACACGACCTTTTGGAACTCCTGTTCCATGCTGCAGGACTTATCATCGACACGCTACGCACCTTCATACTCATCGTTCTTGCCATTCTCGGTCCGATAGTCTTCGGCATTGCTGTATGGGATGGTCTTGCTGGCTCACTTACGGCATGGTTCTCACGCTATATCTCTGTCTATCTGTGGCTGCCTGTCAGCTCTATTCTTACGGCACTGCTTACGAAAATACAGGTGCTGATGATAGAGAAGGATATCGAAGCACTCAGTGACCCTAACTACCTGCCTGATTCGGGGACGTGGTACTACATCGTCTTCTTCCTTATCGGTATTGTAGGCTACTTCTGTGTACCTACCGTGGCAGGTTGGATTATCGAAGCTGGAGGTGGTATCGGGTCATACGGTCGTAATGTCAACCAGACAGCACAGCATGGTGCGCAAGGCGCATATACTGGTGGCAAGGCTGCTATGGCTGGCGCAGGTGCTGCTGTGGGAAATGTCGGTGGACGTATCAAGGGTGCACTGCTCAAAGGAAAATAGAAATCGAACAACTATGCTTAATTAATCAACAGATATAAAAAAGAAAAAAATGGAATTCAAATCACTTGGTAATATCGAGACCTCATTCAGGCAGATAAGACTCTATGCCTTTGTCTTTGCCATCGTCTGCGTGGCAGTAAGCGGTTATGCTGTCTATGCCTCGTACAGCTTCGCCAAGGAGCAGCGGGAGAAAATCTATGTGCTTGACCAGGGAAAGTCACTCATGCTTGCCCTCAGTCAGGATGCAAGTCGTAACCGTCCCGTAGAAGCAAGGGAGCATGTACGTCGTTTCCACGAGCTGTTCTTCACCATTGCGCCTGACAAGGATGCCATCGAAAAGAACATGGAACGTGCCTTTGTGCTGTGTGATAAGTCGGCTTTCAACTATTACAAAGACTTGGCAGAGAAGGGCTATTATAACCGTGCCATATCGGGTAATGTCAATCAGCGCATAGAGGTGGACTCTATCCACTGCAACTTTAATACTTACCCTTATGCAGTAACGACCTATGCACGGGAGTTTATTGTCCGTCAGAGTAACGTTACAGAGCGCAGTCTTGTTACGACCTGCACGCTGCAGAACTCTGTTCGTTCAGATAACAACCCACAAGGCTTCTTGATGGAGAACTTCCTCGTTAAGGAGAACAGGGACATACAGACTTATAAACGGTAAGGCTATGGCAAGGAAAAAGGAACTTTTTACTATCACGTCACTATCTGCGCTTTCACCTGTGGCTCCGCCATCGTTGTGAAAGACTCACGATAAGGCAGAGAAAGGAAATCGTCTATGGGCTGAGCTTCATCTATCTGCTCTGCTCACTCTGGATGATAGCGCAGTTTTTCCTTCCTCCAAAGAAGGAAAAACTACCCATCCCCACGGGAAAGCTGACGGATAGTCCGATACGGACGGACAGTACTTTACAAGAGTTACATGGCAATTTTTTTATCTACAACATCATCAAACAATCAAGGAAAATGGATAATAAACAGAAAGAACAAATGAAGAAAAGGCTTGGTCTTCGGAGGACTGGGACTGCTGTTTGCTCTCTCAATGTGGTTTATCTTCGCCCCTTCGGGCAAGGATAAGACTGCAGCGGAGCAGGGACTCAATGACAGCATCCCGCAGGCAACGACGGAAAAAGCTCACCGAAAACAAGCTCAAAGCCTATGAATTAGGCGACAAGGCACACGAGGAGGAACAGACCCGCGAGGAGATGGGCAGGCTATCGGACTATTTTGCACAGAACACTGCTCCATCAGAGGAGCAGCGTGCAGAGACAGCTGCTTCTACGGCAAAGATAGAAAAACTCTATGCATCGCTATGAGGAGAATAATCGCCTCTTGAACTCCTTTTTACGCTCCCGACCCACACGAGCAGGAACGTGAAGCCTTGCGCTCGGAGATAGATAACCTTAAAAAAGAACTCTCTGCCAAAGACAGCTGGGAGGACAATGAAGAGAAACGGCAGCTTGCCTTGATGGAAAAGAGCTATCAGATGGCAGCGAAGTATCTCCCTAAAGCATCAACTCCACCTACCTTCAATAATGGTCTGACGGCAGGAAAGGAGAAGTCGGAAGGGGCAGCAGGTGGCTCTGAAGCCGCTAAGGGCAAGACCATGCAGAATGAAAAGCCTGCAATGGAAGTTCTGCCGGAGCGTAGGCAGATAGTATCCTCACTTGATCAGCCTATGAGCGATGTGTACTTTATGGAGGAATACGGCAAAAAGGCTCGGAACATGGGCTTTCACTCGCTTACCAGCTGTTCTCCATCTTTGTTGCGTAATACGCTGAAAGTCGTAGTGGACAGGACTACTGTTCTTAAGGAGGGGGACAATGTCGTACTCCGTCTGCTTGAAAGTGCCAAGGTAGAGGGACTGCACATTCCACGTCAAAGCCGACTCATAGCCGTTGCCAAGATTGAGGGTAACCGTATGCACCTACTTATCAAAAGCATTGAGGTGGACGGGCATATCATAGCCGTCAAGCTCTCGGCATACGACACAGACGGACAAGAGGGCGTGTATATACCAGGTTCGGAGGATATCAATGCGCTTAAGGAAGTTGGGGCGAACATCGGTGGTTCAATGGGAACCTCCTTTACCTTCGCTTCCTCTGCCAAGGACCAGATTATCTCCGAGGCTGCCCGTGGGGTGATGCAGGGTGCAAGTCAGCTGATTCAGAAGAAGCTGCGCACTATCAAGGTAACACTTAAAGGTGGCTACCGCCTTTTCTTGGTTCAGTCTAAATAAAACAATCGAAAATGATAAGTAAAGAATAACATCAAATAAAAAAAGGAACAATGAAGAAAAATTATTTTATCAATGGCTATGCTTACCATGGTGGGAACAACAGCCACAGCACAGGAAAAACAATGATGGTCTGACACCGAGTCGTCCGCTTACTTCGGGCGAACTCTTTCAAGGTATGAGCCGTGCCATACCAACGGGGCGTGTCGTACTGCCTTATGGTCTTGACGTTACCTTTGACAAGACCGTGCATCTTATCTTCCCTTCTGCCATTCGTCATGTAGACTTAGGTTCGCAGAACATCATCGCAGGGAAGGCGGAGGATGCAGAGAACGTACTACGTGTAAAGGCTTCAGTGAAGGACTTTGAAACGGAGACCAATATGAGTGTCATCTGCGAGGACGGCTCTTTCTATGCTTTCAACGTAAAGTATGCTGATGAACCGGAGAAACTCAGCATTGAGATGAAGGACTTTCTGTCACCAACGGACGGACGACTACCAAGCAATCGCTCTGACATTTACTTCAAGGAACTTGGCAACGAGTCGCCCGTATTAGTAAAGCTGATGATGCAGACTATCTATCAGAATGACAAGCGTACCATCAAGCACATCGGTACACAGCAGTTTGGCATGAAGTTCCTGCTTCGTGGCTTGTATGCCCATAATGGCTTGCTGTATTTCCACACTCGTATGGAAAATGGTACAAACATGCCGTACTCAGTGGATTTTATCACCTTTAAGGTAGTTGATAAGAAGATGGCAAAGCGCACCGCCATACAAGAGCAGCTGTTGCAGCCACTTCGTGCCTATCATCAGGTGATGCAGGTGCGTGGTATGGGTAGTGAACACAGTGTGTTTGCGCTCGAGCAGTTTTCTTGCTGAAGACAAGCAGCTTGAAGTGACGCTCTATGAGAGAAATGGCGGTCGTACGCTGACTTTCCATATAACGGCAGAAGACCTGCAACTGGCAAAGAAGATTGATAACCTCAAATTGAAATGGTAGACATTATGAAGAACAATATCATTCTGACAGTATGCGTTGCGGTGGCTATGACTTTCAGTCTTCCATCGCAGGCACAGCGACTGATACCCAAGCAAAGGGGCATAGAGGTCGTGGGAGTGTTCCGCTTATTAAGGGTGAAAAGTTCCTTGCAACTGACAATTTTGGCATGGGAGCATCACTCACCCGCTATCTGGGTCGTGAGAACTATACCTTTGTTATGGCAGAGTATGAACAGCAGAATATGCCGTACAGAAGTTATAACGTAAAACTCAAGGATGCACTTTTGCAGGTGGGCTATATGCACCCTGTTCTTTCTGATAGAGGTAAGAACGTGTTTCTTTATGGCGGCATATCTGCTTTGGGTGGTTATGAGCAACTGAACGAGGACAAAAAAAGTTGCTGCCCGATGGGGCAACACTGCTCGACCGCTCCCGCTTTGTCTATGGCAGTGCCGTGCATGGCTCGGTGGAAGTGTTCCTGACGGACAGGGTTCTCTTTCTTGTAAAGGCACAGGGACGTTTCCTCTTTGGAACGGATGTGCATCGTTTCCGTCCGGCTGTTTCTGCAGGACTAAGATTTAACTTTTAAGTAGAAGAAAAAGATGAAAAAAAGATATTGAATACGATTTGGGTAATGGGAATGCTGACCCTTGCCGTGTTTTGCCTATCTGCTTGTGATAGGGATTTGGATGTTCAGCAGTCTTATCCGTTTACGGTGGAGACGATGCCGGTTCAGAAGGACATCATAAAGGGACAGACGGCTGAAATACGCTGCACGCTCAAACGAGATGGTGAGTTTGCCGACACTCGCTATACGATACGTTATTTCCAGTCTGACGGCAAAGGCTTACTAAGAAATGATAATGGTACTGTCTTCAAGCCTAACGACCGCTATCCGCTGACAAAAAGATGTGTTCCGCTTGTACTACACCTCGCTGTCATCTGACCGCCAGACGATTGATGTATATGTGGAGGATAACTTCGGCAGGGGTTCAGCAACTGACCTTTAGTTTTAACAACGAGCGGGAAGAGGGCAAGGATAAGCCCTGCATCTTCTCGCCACTAAGAATATAATGGATGCGAACGATAAATTCTTTCATTTTACTTTGTGTATTCTGCCTGTTCTGTCAGCCGACCCTTGCCCAGCGCAGGGTGCGGCTGGCAGACTTGCCACCTTTTGAGCGTGCAGTAGTTGTAGTAAAAATACTTTGAGGGCATGCACGGCTGGAAGAATTATCCGTATGTTGGCTATGGGCATCAGCTGCAACCAGGAGAGCATTTCACAGCGGATATGACAGAACGGCAGGCAGACTCCTGCTCCGTGCCGACCTTTGGAAATGCTTTGAGCACTTCAAAGGGGATATGGCAAGGATGCCCTGCTGCTGACCTTGCTTGCCTATAATGTGGGTGTAGGGACGATTGCTTGGTTATGGCAAGCATCCCAAGAGTAAGTTGCTGAGAAAAAAATAGAAGCTGGAGACAGGAACTTCTATAGTGAGTATGTTTCTTTTTGCCGATATAAGGGAAAAAGTTTTACGTGGACTCGTCAAACGACGAAAGGTGGAGTTTGTTCTTTTTTTATCTTCGATGACTATCAAATATAACCCTTTGCGATATTTTATGCTCCACAAGAGATGTTTTTTTGCCGTTTTTCTTTGCCTTCCTCCCTATAAATGAGTAACTTTGTGCAAATTCTATAATGTACAACTTATGAGACAGAAATTCACTTTAATCACATTGGGAGTAAAAGACTTTCAAAAGGCATTAGCTTTCTACGAGGGCTTAGGCTGGAAGAAATCGCAACAAAGTCAAGAAGCCTACGCATTGTTTCCTTTGGGTGGGATAGTTTTAGGATTATATCCACTACAAGAATTGAAAAAGACACAACGCTGAATTATCAGCAGGCATCCTTTTCGGGCATGACAATCAGCTATAATGCCACATCGGAGGAAGAAGTCAATGCTGTGATGCAGGAAGCCGAACGGTTAGGGGCAACCATTGTAAAGCCTGCGCAAAAAGTGTTCTGGGGCGGTTACAGCGGCTATTTCAAGGATTTGGACGGCTATGTGTTCGAGGTAGCCTACAATCCTTTTTGGAAGATTGACAATGAGGGCAACCTTGTCATGTAATTCGTCAGATGCAATGACCAAAGAGCAGACCATTAAGGAATTGACGATAATACCCGGAATAGGGAAATCGCTTGCCACCGACTTGTGGAATATAGGTATAACTTCCATTGACGACTTGAAAGGCAAAGACCCCGAAGTTCTCTTTACTTTGTCCAACGACTATGCCAGAGTGGTGCAAGACCGTTGTGTGCTGTATGCTTTCAGATGTGCGGTTTATTTTGCACAGACACCGCCAGAGCATCGGGAAGAGGAAAAACTTAACTGGTGGTTTTGGAAAGACTGAAAAAAACAGACGTCATATTCTCGCAAATATGATGTCATATTTTATTGAAATGACATCATATTTTTTTGTATCTTTGTCCATGAAAGCCTAAAAGGTAAGACGGGGTTCAACCCCAACATCCACATCACCAAGCCCATTGACCGCCTATCTCCCTCGAAGAAGTACTTCACGCTCTCGGGTGTAAGCTATGAACGTGTGGAAGCACCGGCGAAGAAAAACGGCGAAGCCTAAAACCGTAGGTGATGGCGGAGGAAACGTAAATCCGTAAAATATCCAGTTCCTGATTACTTGGCTGCGACGGATTAAGCCTGTCGCAGCGATTGTTAAAAAGAAACAGTTGTTTAAGTATGAATGTAGATAATATTTTTAAGTAGGATTTTAGAAATCGAACACGGTTTTCAGCATATTCTTGGTGGGGCTGATGAGGTATTTTTCGGCATACTCAAAGGAACAATGTTTTGAATTTGCCCTCACGTTGTTTGAGCATGAAGCCTATCAAGCCCGAATGTTGGCGACAACGATATTGGGCAGATTGGCAACAACGAATAATAATGCACTTCGTTTTCTGAAAGAACAAGTAAGCACCGACGAAAAATTGGCGTGTGCAGGAAATGCTTGCAAAGGCTTTTGATGAGGTCTGCAAACACAGTGGATATGAAACGTCCTTGCCACTTATCGAAGAGTGGATAAATGACGGTAATCCGAATGTAATCCGTGCTGTAACGGAGGGATTGAGGATTTGGACAAGTCGCCCATACTTCAAGGAAAAATCCATCGGTGGCTATTGCTCTAATTGCTAAGCACAAAGCACACGAAAGCGAATATCTTCGAAAATCCGTAGGAAACGCTTTTAAGGGATATAAGCAAGAAGCACGCAGAATTGATACGGCAAGAGGTGGAGCAATGGGATTTATCCAATCCTCGAATTCTGTTCACTTACAAACTTGCGGCAAAGTTGTTAAAGTAAAAACTTTCTGCGACTTTCTTTTGCTTCTTTGCTTTGGTCGCCTGCTCGTTCAAAGACAAAGAAAAGAAGCCACGCAAATTTCGGTTTGCGTGGCTCTTTTTTTATTAAGAATGCTATTCCTGCACTTTCGTTATTCTGTCTATCCGTTTATTGGGGTGTCTGTCAAACGCCCACGAGTTGTTGAGAGCATTGCTCGAAAAATTTATCTCATCATCGGGCAGGGTGCTGTGAATGCTTCCACCCATGACCAGTCTACAATCTTGCAGGACTTTCTGCCGTGCTTCTTCTTTGCTCTCCGCAACCACATCGAATACTCCTTCAAAAAAACGTATTGGGTGCGTACTCGTAAACTTTCCTTTCCTTATCTTCAAAAATTCAACAATGAATAATCTGTGTTCCATTGGCTCGCCATTCGATAACCTGCGATGAGTGAGCCAAAAACGGTGTGCACCATAACCATAGGCAAAGAACTTATCAAGTTCTGTTTCTTCGGCTATTTTGTTGATAGCCGACCTTAACTCCTCTTTGCTGTCGGATAGGATTATTGCGTTGATAACCCTAATGAGAATATGCGGTATTTGGCTTTTCACTTTGTCCGCCGATTTTTCAATTCATCCGCATAGTTGTAGATGATGTTTTTCAATCTCTGTTTTCATATCTCTGATAATTTAAAGGTTCATACTTTATGCTGTTGCTTTCATTCTTCGGCTTATAAGACCTCGATTGGCATTGACAAGGTTTACTATCTGCTCGTGGTATTCTGTATTCTTGTTGCAAACTCCACGACTTTGTACCACTTCCAAAGTTCGTAAAGAAATTTCAATGGTTTCTATTCGCTTGCCTTCAATGGTAGCAGAAAGGATAAGGGAGTCCTCCTTGAGGTGATATGCATTAGAAAAATACGCAATGGTGCATTGATACACCTTCTTCCAAATGTTCCTGCACGCTCTCCAACACGTGGACTTGGATTATGCCGTCCGTAAAACAGATACCGAAAAACTTGGATTTGAGTTCCTTGAAGCGTTTCTCATCTTCGATTGCCTTCTGCTGCTTCTGTTCTATCTCCTCCCTTTCACGCAGTTTGAGAAGTTCCTCGTGCCTGCGGTCGTGTTCGCCTTTAAGGTCTGTGGGGCATAAATACTTTGGATTATGAATATCCTTTCCTAATCTTCTAAGTGTATCTACATAATCACTCCAAAGAGAAATGTCTGCTATCTCATAGCCGTTACGAACTGCAATTTTGTAGGACTGCCATAGTTCCTCAAAAGTCCTCCTGTTGCCAAGAAAGTAACGTAAATGGTCTGTGCTACCTGCCTTTAGTAATGTTTCCACACGGCTGTCTGTAAGCAATGCAGGAATAAGATGGGTAGGCACGATGCCATAGAAATTATCCTTAAAACCATTTCTTTGAAGTTTATTTGTAACCTTGAACTTCGGATATATGGGTGAGTAGGCAATATGCTGATAGGCTTCATTATCGTTGCGTATCGCCATAGGGCTATAATAGGAAAAAGGTATCAACATAGTGTCCCAATACCCTCTGTATGGCAACCACAGTTTTTCGTCCCTGCATATTCCACCAATATTGCCCAATCTCAATTATAGAAGTCTGTGCTTTGTAACCTTTCTCCATACCCACAACAAGTAGGAACATACGTAATACTTGAAACTCTCCACAAGTAGTAAGTATGGTGAAATACTGCTTCTGCTGCAACTTGCGTTCGTAGGTTTCCTTGACCTGCAACTTTGCCCTGCAATGAGGGCAAGTGCAAGTTTCTCTATGTTTGTTCATTACCCAACTATGCCCACAATCCATACAAGTGGTACGACCTTTTGGCAAGCGGTAGGCGAAGTGGTCTATGCACTCACGGAATGCCCACTTGCTTTGTGTCTTGGTTATCGGGCGAAGATACTTGCTTTGTTCCAAAACTGCCTTCTCAAATTTGTTTCTCGGTTTCATAGGCTTAAAAATCAAATAGTGATGGTTGTACTTGGATTGCTATGTTCTCAGTCTTTTTCACTCGTGCGTTACGGCTCTGTAACTTGGCAAGTTCCTCACGCTGATATTGCTTAATGGCTTCCTGCCTTGCTTCGGCTTTTTCTTCCTCTGTGAGTTCTACAATGTGATTAACGGCAACTTGGCAAGAAACAGCCTTGCCGACCTCTATATCGTCCTCATCATAGTAGTGAACAGCCATAGAGAAGATTTCATCATCATCAAAGCCGTTGCAACCGCTTTTCTGCACTTCATTAAGAATGTAGGTGATGCACCTCGATATTCTTGTTCGGTTTCATCAAGTTAGGGGCAAACAAGGGGTCTGTCATAGCACGCTGATTGAGATACTCGGCTATTGTCCGTGTGAAATGTTCTGTACCTTTCATTCTCGTATATGTTTTGATGTTGTTAATACTTGGGAATTTCTACTATTTGATTGATGCGTCCATACAGGTAGGCTCTTAGGCTTGTTCTGTCAGGTGCGTAATACTCTGTCCATTGTCCGTACTGATTGACAAGGTATTTCTTCAGTACATCAAAGAAGTCAAAGCGATAGCCTTGCAGGGGAACGGCTGTGCGGAAATAGGTGTTTGAGTTCACCGCTTCGGCAAGCCAATTCTTTTTCCTCACGGCTCATTCGCTCCCCACGATTGAGTTTCACACGCAATAAATAAACCTTGCTGTGGCTCAAAGTTTCCAAAGGCTCAACATCCCACTGCACAAACTTAGTTGCCACCAAACGCTCACTTTCATCAACCACCGAACTTATGCGGTAATGAGAGGAGGAGCTATATCCTTTTTTCTTCATCGAAGATGTGATATTTACTTTCTGCTGTTCCATAATGACATTTTTTTTATGCGTCCAAAGATCGGAGTATGCTGATTCCTTTTTGTAGCAAGAACAAGGTAGGGGGCGCAGCCGGCACAAGGTTTTGTAGGAAAATACTACCCGGAATGAAATGTAGGTGTGGAGATTTTCCGTACAAACCAAAGGCACTGACCTTGTGCAAGCCGTAGCCCTTACTACCTTTGCGAATAAAAAGAAATCAGCACCGACTTATGGCACATCAAAGTGGAATAGATGGACGTGAGAGCCAGTATGGAAAACAAAAAAGGTGGCTACCTCAAGCGAGATAACCACCCATATAAGATGCATAACTATCGTTAATGAGCTGACGAAAAAAAATTGAGTACGACTACTCCTACCAAGATTAATGTGACACCGAAGATAGTCATTAAATCAAAATGCTGTTTGAAGCAGATGATACTGATAGCATTAGCAAGTACCAATCCAAGACCTGCCCATGTAGAATAGACTATACCGAGAGGAATTGTTTTTAACGAAAGAGATAAGAAATAGAAACATGCCATATAAGATACGCATGTCCCAAGAACAAGCCATGGCTTTGTAAAACCATCAGAGACCTTAATGCATACAGTCCCTATAGTTTCCAAAAACTATGGACAACATAAGAAATAAATAAGCCATAATAATTGGATATGTAATTTAGGCGGACTTTAACGCTGTCACCTTTCTGCGTTTGACACTGCAAAAGTACTCATTTTTTAGCAATTTCGTACTTGGTAAATACATTTTTATGGAAAAAAGTTAGGAAACGAGCACCACGTATAGAATCAGATTATTAAGAACTTATCGAAAAAACTTCTTGTTAGAGCACACAGAGCAGGATTGCCAAGATGACGGCAAGCCAGAACAGCCAACGCAGGATTGTAAAGGTTACTTGCAGAATAACTCTGACAATGAAGCGTAGTATCAGGAAGCTAAGAATAACTGAAACGGCGGTTACGACTTGCGGCGTAACTATCTTCGAGATGAGGTAAACCGCACCGATAACGATGGAAAGCAGAACGGCGAGTTCGATGAAGCGTGTCCAAGCGAAGCGGCGGACTTGCTTGGGAGAAGTCGGCTGCTGCTTGTCATTATCGGTTTTGTTCGATGCGTCTGCCTTGATGAAGGCAGGTGTGTGAACGTCTTGATTCATGATGATTGTATTCATATAGGAGCTTTTTTTATAGTTTCAAGAGCGATAACAAGATGCGCACACGACACACGAGTTGTTGAGAGCTTTGCTCGAAAAAAGACAAGTGTTTGCAAAACTCTTGACGTGTGGAGTGGAGCGTTTATCTTGGCTCTTGACACTACAAAAAGCTCCCGATGGTGTTACATCAAGTCATGTTCTCACTATTGACAGTTGGCAGACCATTAACCTCGATAAGCAGAACGATTGTTCCTGTCAGTTCGGTGTAGAGTTTCTCATACTCTGGACTTGCACCAAAGGCGTCTGTTAGTTCGTACTTATTGAAAACGCTTTGCACAGCCTTATTCTTTAGAAGTATTGGTGTTAGTCTTTCGGGGAGTGGGGAGGGCAGTTCTTTCAAACTCATTCTCCAAGACAGACACAAGCGTGTCATACTTGGAGAAATGCAAACCTTGATATAAGATTTCGCTTGCGATGGTCTCTGCCCCTGGGTGAGAAAAAAACCTTGTGCTATAGCATCGCAGTAAGTTGTCAATGCTTCGTCTGCGCGAGCAGTTACAAACGTATTTTCATTCACTCTCTCTGGAAAATGCTCTCCGAGATACGCTTCCAACTTCAAACGGAAGTAGGACAGCTCTTTCTTTGTTATTGTCATAATCTTCTTGGTTTAGGGTTGTACATTATTTTGAGTTGATGCCCATAGCAACATTGAACTTGTCTAACTTGCCCGCCAACTGTTCCATATCGTGTTCTATTTTCTTATTGGTAATACGGGCATAAATTTGTGTCGTTTTAATGTTGGTATGCCCCAGCATCTTCGACACACTTTCCATAGGAACGTCCCTTGCTGAGCGACATGGTCGCAAATGTATGCCGGGCAAGATGGAAGGTCAGATTCTTCTTGACACCACAAAGGTCGGCAATTTCTTTTAAATATGCGTTGGTTTTCTGATTCGTTAGGATGGGAAATAGTTTGCCGTCCCGATAGGTCTTATGACTGTACTTGGCAATGATACTCTTGGGAATGTCAAGCAATAAAACATTTGTCTCCACATTTGTTTTCTGTCTCTTGGTCATAATCCACTGCTTATCATCAAGTGTTACGATATTGTCCGGTGTGAGATTGGAAACATCAATATATGCCAGACCTGTGAAACATGAAAAGATGAAAACATCCCTTACTAACTCCAAGCGTTGAATAGCAAGATCCTTGTTGGCTATCTTCATAATTTCCTCATCCGTGAGAAAACCACGATTAACTGGCTCCAAGTGAAAACGATGATTGAGGAAGGGGTCGTGAAGAAGATAACCGCGTTTTTGTGCATAGATGGTTACGGTCTTGAGTGCCTTCATTTTTTTGACCGATGTATTGTAAGCGCAGCCTGCCACTGTACTCAGATATAACTCAAAGTCTTGTACCACGGATGGCGTAAACTCTGTAAGTCCAATATCCTTTCTTCCATATTTATGGATAAGGAACTCTGAGAAATGTCTTCTCAAAACACTGTACTTTTGCAAACTGTCTTTGCTGATGGTGTGTCCGACACGCTGTCTGACATCTTCGTTGAACTTGTCAAATATCGGGAGAAAAGTCGTGTATTCCCTGTCTTTTCCTACAAAGAAAGAACGGATTTTTTCCAATGACAGAGACTCGTCATCCTCAAACTTGCGGTAAATTCCATTCAGTGTAGTGGAAATAGAGTCCAATGCGGCATTTACGGATAAGGCTTCTGCTGTCCGACCTTTGAGCCGACTTGTGGCATTATTCCATACTGTCTTGTCCACGAAGATTTTCGTAGATCCAAAATTTGACATCTCTCCGTTAAGGAATACACGGAGCATTACAGGCGACTTTCCTTCTTTGTTCTCATAGTTTGAGCGTAGGTAGAAGGACACCTTGAAAGTTGTTCTCATAATGCATCATTCTTTTGTGTAGCACTCGGCTGCAAAGTTAATATATAACACTCTGAAAAAGAAAGAATTAATGCCGTCAATATGGTATTCAAAATCCCGTCACTGCTACATTTTTTTGCTGCTATAATTTTTTTGTGTAGCAGTTTATGTAGCAGAATTTGACCGAATGATGATTGTCAAAACATAGGGTTATGCCGTCAGGCAATGGAGGTATATAAAGAAAAAAATCGTTGTAAAACCTTGATTTTACAACGATTATCTAATTTTGAAGGCTAAAATGAAGACCCTTGTGAAGACCTTTTGAAGCCTATTTGCGGAGAGAGAGGGATTCGAACCCCCGGTACCTCTCGGTACGGCGGTTTTCAAGACCGCTGTAATCGACCACTCTACCATCTCTCCATAATTGAAAGGCCTTTTGTGGTAAGGCGGTGCAAAGATAATACTTTTTGGTTTGGCAAACATTATGCGAATTTTTATGGGGTTTTTTTGATGCATTTATTGTGGTTCAGGGGCAAAAAGATAGCTTTTTTTCTTGTGTTTGAGTAGTGTTGTTTTTGATTTAATTACTGTTTTTTTGAGAGCAGCTAGCGGATGGCAGGAGATTGTACATTGACGATGGGTGGGAAAAAGAATATGGGTGATTTGTTATTTTTTTGCTCTGCACAGGGGGAGACTTATTGTTTTTTTATTATCTGAAATGTCTTTTGACTTTAGTGATAGTTGCGCAGGTCTTTGGGCTTAGCGTATGTTGTGTTTGATATTTCTAGTTTGGCATATTTCCTCATGTGGCATAGAGCCACGTACGAAGTGGTTTTATTTAATGGCTTGCAAATCTCTGTCTTCTATATGCGTACATTGGTTTGATGACGATGGAGGCGGCATATTAGTGAATGAATTATTATTTCTCTTATTGCCCCTATGCCGTGCAAGCTGTTGCTTTGATATTTATAAAGGATAGGGTTGTATGTGAAATGTTAATTTAGTAAATATATTTTTACAAAAATCTATTTTTTTCGGACGAGCCATTCTAGATGAGTTGTCCCGTTAAAACGGATATAAAAATGCGGCTGAATGGCAAAAATTTGAGGTGGCAAGCAGAGGGTTGTTTGTGCTGACTTTTTGCTATTTGCTATGACTTTGCTTTTCTATTTCAAGAAAATTAATCAAGATTGGCATCTGCAAAAAGCAACAAAAATTTGGGGATTATTTTTTTGTATATTGCTCGCAATTTGTATGATAATTCGCTGTTATTTGCAACGAAACGATTTGCTATTTGCTGCTAATAGCAGTGCTATTTGCTGCTAAATGCATGGTGATTTGCTGCTAAACGCAAGGTGTTTTTGCTTCTAAATGCATAGTGATTTGCTACTAATAGCGCTGTAAAGCGCAAAAAGTGGGGTAAAAAGTGGATTTTTATGGGTAATTTGCCGCTTAGACATGAAAAAGTTGGTCTGGGGATTCGTGGGGCACGTATATTTATGCTCTGCATCCGGATTTTTGTGTTGAAAAAGGCGTGTTTTTATGCTTAATTCTGTGTAAGAGTCAGTAAATCAGATGGTTGTGCGCTAAAGAAATAAGCGAGAAAAAAATCGGCCGATGCTTGGACTTTTTCGTGGCGAGGGCACTCATAATGTTAATTTTTTTGTCTGTAAAGTTGACATTATTAATAAGGCGTGTTTTGTTATGGTGTGCTTCAGGTGTTGTTTTTGTACAACCTAGGTTTAAGTAGAATAGGCGATTATATAGGCAGTGAAATATGTTATGTTGTTTATGTTAGTTATTGTTTACCCTTCGTTTGATTGTTGGTTTATAGTCAGTAAGATTTTTTATGTAGCCTGTTATCTCAATGAATATTTATCTCAAAATCTCTAAGTTTGCAATTCATATTTCAAACTTAGAGATTTGGGTTAATGCGGCAGGTTTGTTTTAAGCTGCAAACAAAAATAAGTACAGGTGTAATGGCAAATGGTGTGGATTTGTTTGTTGCAACGAAAAATGCAGGTACATCTTTGCACTAGGTTAATAGTCATCTAAAAATATTTGATGGATGGCCGCCGATGCGGAAGGATTTATAGGTATTTAAATATCCTAGAGACTATTGAAAGATTCCCAGGAGGTTTTAAGTCAATCAAACGGGCATTGTGTCAAGGTTTATGGCTTTTAGTGGATAAGTTTGATAAACAATTGTTTTAAATTTGAGCGAGCGCAAGTTGATGGCGCAGGCATTTATTCCCCATACGGTTAGACGATATGAGGGAGACAGATTGGCTAGACTGGGTAAAATATTCATCTGTATAGGCCATACGGTTTGTTTGTATGGGCAGTCTAGATGATATGTGGTGTGACAGGGTTTCAAGGGTGTAATAAAATAGTTATGTTAATAATGGGGTGGGGTAATGCCAAAAAAAGCGTGTGGGGGAGTAGGGAGTTAAAGATGGAAACGATATTTTCTTTGTGGCGCGTTGCGGTACCATCGAACCATAACTGCCCGATATTCCTCCAGGCGCCATTCCCGAATATTGTTGCCATCGCTTACCAATTCGTTCCACATAATCAACAGTTTCACTACCGCGCATATAGCCGTTTCTTACAACTGGGTCGTTGTAGAATTGCGATGTACTTAGGGCGAAGAACGAAGGGTGCAACTTCTTCCCAGCGTTGGGGATTGTGTCCGTATTTGCGAGCTAACGCCATAGCATCGCGTATACGACCATGACCGCCGTTGTAGCTGGCAAGTATAAAGCGGATGCGCTCCATGCGGTCGGTGATGTCGTTAAACTTACCATCTAACTCCCCTGAGGAGTTTTGTGGCTGCTGCGACATTGGGTTCGGGTTCGTGTATTTGACTGGCGGGTAGTCCTAAGTGAGCAGCCGTTGCAGGCATGATTTGCATTAGACCTCTTGCGCCAGCCCACGAATGCGCCATAGGGTCGAAGGTAGACTCTTGGTAGCATTGTGCTGCTAAGAGACGCCAATCCCATCGTGCAGTGGGGGCATACTTTTGGAAAAGATGGTCGTATTGTGAAATAATACCAGCTTTACGGTCAAGCATGGGCGAATAAACATGGCGTTGTATGCTTCGAGCAGACAATGCAAATTGTTCTTCGGCTTTGATTTTAGCGAGTAATTGGGGTTTAAACCATTTGTTTAATGTGTCGGCCAAAGCTTCGTTTCCTTTTTGCGACAGCCCATTGTTCATTGCCCGTTGCGGGTTTTGCGCCGCAGAAATCAATCCCTTCTATATTTTTGGGTAAGAACAACGCAGCCAAGTCGCCATCGCCATTTTTTAGTTTTTCCACCAAATCGGCCGTGTCTTTGCATACTTCTACCCGAAGCGAAACGCCTAAGGATTTAGCAAAGCGCTCGCAGAGCAGATATTGCAAGCCCATGCCGTGGCCATGATAATCGTAATAATTGTTGGGTCCGGTGAGTGTTAGCATGATGAGTTCGCCGTTGTGAACGATGTCGTCGAGTGAGAAACCATTGTTGCTGGTTTCCACGGTGTCGGCACCTCAGCGTTGTTCCCCAGGGAGTTTCCACGGGTTGGTTCTGCTTTTTTATGGTTACATGCCACAAGTGAAACCGATACACATAATGTAAGGAATAGGCGAATGGAGACGTTCACGTGCTAGTTTGTTGGTGAGTGAATGGTCGATGTAGAAGAAGTGTTGGGGATGATAGGTGTGTGGTGTGAATTTTAGTGATGTTCGGGTACGATGGCGAAGAAAACGAAATCTTCTGTACCATTATTTTTCGTAGTAGTGTGCATGACCCATAGGGCAATAATGCGCCTGTCCGGGAAGCAGTGTTTCTTTTTCGCCGTCGCAATAGAAAGTGCCTTCGCCACTTAAGCATAAAAACCACTTCGCTATTTTCTTCGTGTTTGTGCAGTCCGCTGGCAGCTCCTGGTTTCAAAACGTTTTGCATGATGCGGCATTTGCTGTCAACAAAGGCCTTCATTAGCATTTCTCCATGTCCGCTTTTTGAAGCCATTAATTTTTGTTTTTCTTCCAGATTGTTGAAATCGATGTGCATGATGTAAGTCTTTGATAATATCTTGCAAAGATAGCAAAAAAAGTGGACACAACCTTACAAGGTGTGCCCACTTTTACATATAGCGTTAGGTGTTGTGCTTTCGATGCGTGCACGAAGCTTTTTAAAACACCTGTTGTTTGGCTTTAGAAGGTTACGCGCAAGCCAATTTGTGCGTGCCAACGACTAGCTACATCGCTCACGTGTGGCGTGTTGTCGAAGTATTGGAATGTAGCCACTTTGGTGTCGGGTGCAGTTCCGTTGTTAACGTTTTGAACTTGTAGTTTGTTAATGTTGTAAACCGAAGTGTAGTTGGTACCCCAGTTTTTATTCAGCAGGTTGGCCACATTTAGGATGTCGAACACTAGTTCAACCTTGCTACCACGTCCCTTAAGATAATAGAAATCTTGCGAGATGTGCAGGTCGAAACGGTTCTCCCATGGGGTGAGATTAGAGTTGCGTTCGGCGAACTGTCCGCGATGTTTGCTAGCATAACTATCGTTTTCAATCCATTGTTCGAACTGATCTTTTTGTTGTGCAGCGGTTGAGGTAACCACACCAGCCTTTGTTTGTTTTGTCAACGAAGGTCATGTTGGCCAGTTCGGCTTTTGTAGGAATGTATAACAAGGTGTTACCTTTGCGGTAGTCGCCGCTGAAAGATGGATTGGGGTTGTCGCTCATTGTTAGGCTATAGCGTTGTCCGCTTGTGCCGTTGTAAGTAAGGCCAACATGTGTTTGCCAGCGTCCGTTACCATAACGTTTGCTGTTATAGTTGGCTGTAACAACGAGTCGATGAGGAATATCGAACATTGAAGCTGCGAGTACAGGTTCGTTGGGGTCGACATTGTAGTAATAGCCCCCAGTTAGAAAACGCTACAGAAGACGTTCCGTCGTGCACCGAATACGAGCGGCCGAAGGTGTAGTTGGCCGCGAGGTCGAGTCCGAACTTGAACGACTTTTTCAATCTGAGTACTGATAGAGTAGCTATATCCTTTGTTGGTGTTGGTCATGTTGATGATGCTGCTGTAGCTTCCGGGCTTGCTGCTATAGTAGATTGTAGATGAATTTTCAACTCCTTCAACAGCATAAACACGCTTACCGTCGTTAACAAGAGCAAGATTTTCAAACCAAACGTTGTTAAGATTTCTAGAGTACAGGCCTTCAATGGTAAGTTTCATATCGCCAGGCAATTGTTGTTCAAGCGCCAAGTTGGTGCGGAATACCTGTGGGAACTTGAAGTTTTGGGGTAACAGTGGCAATGTTGGGTTTTGCTGCATCGGTAGGCAGAGCGTTGCTAGCGGCTGCTTGAACATCGTTTTTATAGGTAACAAACGACGGCACGTTGTTGCGAATTAGGATGCCCTTTTGTTCGATACCCTGTGTTAGCCCATGCGTTTTCGATCCATACGAAAGGAGCGCGACCGTTGAAAAATTCCCAATCCTCCGCGTAGCATTGTTTTATGAGTCTCGTTAACATACCAACGGAAGCCCAATCGAGGCGAGAACATCACCACCGATTTTGGTTTGCGACCAACCACAGCATCGTATTTAGTTGAGAACTCAGAGGCGTTGAATTGGTCGTTGGTGGATGGGCTATTGAGGTAGAAAGGAATATCAAAGCGAACGCCATAAGTGAGTTGCAGCAAGTTGTTGATGTCCCATTTATCTTGTACATAGAAACCCACTTGTCCGCTTCTAAAATGGCGTTTTCCATTCTTTAGTGCCTGTAATGGTCTCGTCGGCATAGTTCCAAGCAAACTGGTTGGCCTTATCCGTCATAAATGCCTTTATGCCATTGTAGCTATACTGTCCGGTAAAAAGCTTGGGTAAAGGCATTCTTCATGTCGTAGAGTTCGTTGTGTGTACCAAAGGTGATGTTATGATTTCCTAGATACCACGACAAGTTATCTTCAAGCACCCAAATGTTTTGGTCGAGTGAGTTTAGACCCGAAGAGTATTCGGTACCGATGTTTACGGTGTTGTCACCAGCAGCTTCTGTTCCTGTTACGGGGTCGTAAGCGCCCGCTTTCTATATATGCCGAAGCAGCGTGATAAGGAATTTCGCGGTTGTCGCGTACGATGGATTATCCGGCGCGCAGTTCGTTATAAAGCGAACGGCTGAAGTGCGAATTGAGCTCGGCCACGAACGAGTGCATATTGTTGTTGCGAATATATCCGCTATTAACAAAGTTGTAGGTGTCATAGCTAGAGCTGAACTCGTCTTTATGCGAGTCGTTGAATTGATAGCGAAGTGAGAATTTTGTATTGGTGTTAATGTTCCAGTCGATGCGTGCCATCAGCGAGATAGCAGCCGAAGTGATGTCGGGGCGATGATAGCTTTCTTTAATTCCCGTTATTGCTTCATATTGGTCGGCAATGGCTTTTGCCATGTCGGTAGTCATGAAATAACCAGGTGCGCCAGCATAGTAAGTGGCGGGATAGATGTTTTTTTCTTATACTCAGCACTAGCAAAGAAGAACAGTTTGTCTTTAAGGATTGGACCGCCAAAGGTAGCTCCAAAGGTTTTTTTGTTGATTCGTTTTCGTATTTCTCCTTCAGTCCTGTGTTTTTGGTTCCATTGTCCATAAAGGTTTTCATTGGTGTAGTAGGTGTAGGCCGAGGCTTTAAAACACGTTGGTTCCCGATTTGGTAATGGCGTTGATTGCACCACCAGTAAATCCGCTTTGGCGGATGTCGAAGGGCGAGGCCACCACCTGTATCTGCTCAACGGCGTCTAGGGCAATGGGGTTGGCATTAGTTTGGTTACCAATTGTTCCGCCGCTCGACAAACCGAATACGTCGTTGCTCACCATACCGTCTATTTGGAACGAGTTATAGCGGTTGTTTGCTCCTGCAATGGTGATACCGCCTTTCTTGTTGGCTTTAACCAGCGGAGAGAGTAGCTACATCGTAGATGTTGCGGTTTACAGTTGGTGTGTTGTCTCATTTGCGCTTTCGAGAACTGTGTAGAGGCGCCAGTGGTGCCCACGCCAGCTTTTTCCGGTTACGGTTACTTCGCCCAGTAACTTTGCGTCTTCCTTCATATCAGCGTTAAAAACGCTTGTTTCGCCGAGAACCAGGTTGATGTTCTCAAACACTTCGTCTTTGTATCCCACGTACGAGATGGTGATTGTGTAAGGACCTCCCACGCGCATACCTTGTAGGAGTAGCGTCCTTTCTCGTTGGTAATGCCGTTGTAGCGTGTTCCTGAGGGGTGTGTACGGCCACCACAGTGGCTCCAATAACCTCTTCACTGCCAGCAACAACCTTTCCGTTGATACCTGATGTTGTAACCTGTGCCATGAGGGGAGATGTGAGGAACATCACAATGGCGAACAGAAAAAAACAATCTTTTTGCATAGTGATTTATAAATGTAAATTAATAAAAAAATCTTTAGAAATTCTTAGCTGAATGATAATGCAAAATTACTTTTTTTCGAAAAACCCGAAAGTATTGTAAAGGAAATGTTTGCATGTGTAAGTGTTTATTTCTTTTGTGTTGATTTTATGATCTGTTTTACTCTTTTTTTGTTTCTGTATTTTCTATTTTATAACTACACCTTTTGGTAAAATGCCTTTTTAGGATGCATGTGTTCGTTGTGAGCGCAAAAATCTTGCATAAGGTAGCGTTTGGGGGTTTAAAGTAAGCTCATGATTATGTCGATGCATTAAATAATAGGATAAAGAGAGATTAATCCGAAGAAATAGTAACTAAAGACGATGTTTGCTCACGCTGCTAGTTGGTTTTGCATTCTCTTGGTATGCTTGTGTAGCACATGGCGACAATGTTTAGGTAATGTTCTTTCTTATCTTAATGTTAAATTGGGCGCAAGTTTGTTTGCGTGTACAAGTATGATTGTGGTAGATTATTTCTTGATTTTGGTTTTAATTTCGCATTAATGATAATTTGATTGTTAAATCTTTAGCAGGGTGTCGATAAGAGTCGCGTTTTTGCTGGTTAAAAATAAATGTTGTTAATTTTGCATTGCATAAGAAAAACAATTTAAAAAAACGTTTTAAAAATCTGCGTGTAGAGACGAGGCAGCCAACTACAGGCGCACCCCATAAAAATGGATTTGTGTAGACATACAAATGCTGCGATAGTTGGGAGTGTGTTATATGATGTGGTGCTAATGGCTTTCTAATAACAACCAATTACTTAAAAATTAGTTGCTGGCGTAGTAAAGACCGTGTAGTTTGTCTGAATAAATGGGCGAGCACGTATTGTCTAACAACAAAAGCATTGTAAATACTATAATACTTAATAATTAGAATGAACAGAAAACCAATGAGAGCATTGCTTTTATTATTAGCAATGTTATCAAACACCATGTTGATGAATGCCAATCCCATAACCAAAGGACAGGCCACGAGCATTGCTTCAAAGTATATCAGTAACTCAACGCTCACAAAGAACACCGTAGCAACACGTTCTTTGCAGGGAACATCTAGTCCTGCGTATTATATCTTCACCAATTCTAGCGATAACAAATTTGTCATTATCTCGGGCGAAAGTGCACTAAACGAGTTAGTGGCCTATGGTGATAATATGTCAAAAGACGAAAACAATCAGCCGCCATACTTCAAAAACGTTTTTGAAAGCCTACGAGCAAGTGGTGAATGCAGTGCGTACAAAAGGTGTTAAGGCCACGGCTCAGCCAATGCCAATCAAACGAAAGGTGGAACCATTACTTACCTGTAAATGGAGTCAGTATTATCCTTTTAACAAATATACCCCTGTAATTAGTGGGCGAACCACACCAACAGGCTGTGTGGCAACAGCAACAGCACAGGTAATGTATTATCATAAATGGCCCTAAAACACGACCAGCAGATTATGTTAGAGAACCGAAGGAGACGATGCCTGGAAAAAGTACCACTTATTGGTGGGACGATATGAAAGACACGGCAGGAAAGATGTATTCGAGGCGCTCAGAACAAGCTGTAGGTGTGTTTATGCGTGATATTGGCAGTGCTGTTCGCATGAGATACTATCATAAAGGCAGTGATTCTAACTTGCAATATGCGTGCAATGCACTTCGCGATAAGTTTGATTATACGGTGCGTTATTTAGATAAAGACGTTCTGCCAGCCAACGAGTTTCATAGCGAGGTGATGCAAGAACTATCCAACGGATATCCTGTTTTAGTTGTAGGTGGTCCGCATGCCTTTGTTTATGATGGTTATGATGAGCGCGGATTTATACACACCAACTGGGGCTGGGGTGGCGAAAGCGATGGCTATTTTGATATCAACACCATTTATCTTAATGTTCATGGTTTTGCCTTAAGTGGTACGTTCTGGGATGATATGTCAGTGGTATTTGCACATCCCAACAATGGAAAAGGCTAGTCGTTTTAAGGACATAGAACGAGGCTTAGATGCTCGCACCACTACGGCGTTTACCATTAGCAAGACCGATGCCACGAGACAAGAACGTTTAAGCGCAAAGATTTCTAAACTAGGGCTCATATAGTTCTGTGAAAGGAGAGTTGGGCGTGTTTACAGGAAAGGTGGCGTTGGCGCTTTATAATGATAAAAACCAGCAGGTGAAAATTTATCCTTCCGTTGGCGATAACGTTGTTTGGGCATCAATATTTACTAACATGACGTTCGAAGTGTACGACATTCATTTTGATAACGTGGCCAATGGAAACTATCGTTTAGTGCCTGTTTATTCTGAAATGCTCAATGCTACAACCAAACAAAATGGGCCATGGAAACCTATAAATCATGCCAATGAGATGCAAGTGAAGCTCACTTCCAATGCCGTTCATGTAGAAACGGGCAATCCGCATGATGTTGTTGTTATTGAGAAACGCCCTAGCGTGCTTGCTCCTTTCTACGAAGACTCGGGCAATATGGCTGCCTTTTAGTTTCACAATGTATAATCCAGGGCGAGAGGGAAGTGCGTGGCGATCTTGTTATGAAGCTTACCAATGTGCGCACTAAGCAAGTGTTTAATGGTTATTTGTTAACACCCAATGTTGTGGCACAACGTCTTGGTCGCACCTCTTTTTACCATTAATATGTTGGCTCAGTATTTCAATTCAGGTAGGGTAGGAGCTTTGGCACAAGGCAAGTACAGCGTAGATTTTGCTATCAAGGTAAAAAAAGGAATGGGGCAGAAGTTGTTGTTCCTATCGATATGAAAGAACCATTCGAGATAGAAGTATTGCCCTATGTAAACCGTGGAAGCATTCAGTTTAATTTTTGTAGATTATCTTGTGGATGGTGAAAATGCTAATTATAGCATCTTTCAATTAAATAAAAATACGCCAGATAAGTTTGCAGGTGCACGCCAAGGTAAGTGGTTATCAAATTAAAAATGGTTATCGTGGTAGTCTTTATTATCGTTTGTCTCGACTTAACCTCCGATAAAATGGATAGACCTGGGCGTTGTAAATAATGTTTATCTGCCTTGCGATGTAGCTAACAATGCTGTTCAAACTCGAATCTCTTTTGCGGCATCTAAGTTAGAACCTAATCATTCTTACGAAATACATCTTGAGATTGAACGAGATGGCAAACGCGAAGATATTTGGAATCCACAAACTATGCGTAATGTGTTCTACACCGTTGGTGAGATGAAAGTCACTTCAATAGATGGGGTAGAAAAATAAAAAATGTAAAAACCCAAACACATCTTTTAGTATCAATGGTGTGCGTCAAACTCAAGCTTGGGATGCGCTTCCTGCTGGGGTGTATGTTGTTGATGGCAAGAAAGTAATAAAGAAGTAAGCATCATCGTTTTACTTTTAGTTGGAAACGATACCATTGCAAGAGGTTGGCTTTATGTAAATAAGTGCAACCTCTTGTTTTTTGTTTGTCTGTATATTGTTGGGAGAGGAAAAATACGAACAAAAAAATAAGAAACGTATTTACGTTCCTTACACCTTTATATATAGCATAATAATATCCTGAATAACCAGGATTGTAACCATGAGCGGTAAACGAGGCTCGAACTCGCGACCCCCAGCTTGGGAAGCTAGTGCTCTACCAACTGAGCTATTACCGCATTTGAGCCGATACCCGGACTCGAACCGGGGACCTATTCATTACGAATGAATTGCTCTACCAACTGAGCCATATCGGCCTTTTCCCTACTTATTGCATAAGGGCATTATCTCAAATGCGGTGCAAAGGTAGCAGTTTTTCGATAAATACCAAATGTTTTCTTCATTTTTATTTCCGTTTGTGAATGCGTAAACATCGTTTTACGGCTTTTTGTTTGGTTAGCTCCCCATTGTTCATTCCATACACCTAATGTGCGATTTGGCTTAAAGCAAGCACCATGGTTTAGTTGTTTGGCGATAGCGGCTGGCTATATCGCCCCTAACCAATGTTGACTTTTATCCCGATTTTCGGTCGATAATATAACCTAAAATAAAAAGGCAGACCCCTACAAAGATATGTTGTATAATCTTTATAGCAGTCTGCCTAGATTGGAGCAGTTATTTAGAAATTACTTCTTAACAAACTTCAGCGTAGTTTTTCCCTTGCTGATGAGATATACCCCAGCGGGTAGATTGGTAACATCAATAACGTTGTCGCCAGCCTTTACGTCGTACTTGCAGATGAGGTTGCCCGAAACGCTAAACAAGTTTAACACGCCAGCCTCTTGAGCCGAAATGGTTATTTCGCTAGTTACAACATTCGCGTAAAGTGTAAGTTCGGCCTCGTTTGCTTTCACTTCACCAATACCTAATGTATTATCAATAGCATTTCCATCGGCCTTGTTTCCTACCGACTGGTACAGCTGACCAAATGCAGGGGCTGTTTTAAAGTCGAACGTTGGACCCATTGTTGGATTCTTGTCCCATTCACTCATGTCGGCGGGCAGGCTATAGCTTGCATATGTATAGAAGGGTACAGCATCTGTTGGATAGTACATCCAGTTATTGCCACTTGTGGTATACATGATGTTCATGTAGTAGCGAGCATTGCGTAAGTAGGTCGTTGGCATCACAACATCAATATAGCCATTAGTGTTAGGCTTCATCGAAACCGTGCGCTTGTCTTGCATATAGCTATTAACAGCATTCGAACCATTTGGCATATCAGTTACATAGAAGCATACGCGACCTTCAAAGCCCTTTTGTGGTTTTCACATAAACACGAGCAGTGAATTTACCCGAACTTCTTGAAATATAAGCATTGTCTGTACCAAGATACGAACCACTTTGATAGAAGAAGATGGTTTGCAGCTTCACATCGTCTTTTGTTACCTTATTATAGTTGTTTTCTGGATTAATGGTTAGTTCCCCAATCTTCCAGGCTAGCGAGCCCGAGCTAGCTTTTAACAGTTATTTCTTTGTTGTCTACAAAGTAGCCAATAATGAGACTATATTTGCCCGTGTTAAGCGTCTTCAAGTTATCGTTGGTGTAGAACGAGAATGTAACGCGCTGACTTTTTCAACTTTTTGCATTGCCTTCGCAGATAACGGTGGCCGAACTCAAATTCGTAGACGTTATGGGTAGTGCATACAATCTAAGTTGTCCGTTGTACGATGCCTTACCTTCGTTGGCCAATGTAGCCACAATCTTGGCACTTTCTCCCTTAGTAATGTAGCTTATCACTTTTTGTACAGCCACTAGTTCAGGTTTCGCTGTGGTAACATCTGGGTCGGGTTCAGGATTGGGCTTAGTCTTTCCAACGGTTACAGTTCCAGCGATGTCGTTGATGGGTTTATATCCCGAGCCATAGGCATAGTTAACCGATAAATTGTATGTTCCTGGGTCTATATTGGCCAGATTAGCATAGAAGGTGATGGCCTTTTTGGCATCAGCGCCAATAGACGCAGTGGTTGTACCGATAATTGTAGCCTTGCTATCCGAGTTTTTGAAGATAGCTAAAGCCAGTCTGCCATAATAGCTTTCTTCCGAATTAGAATTACCCACGGTGATAGTTATAGGCACCGAATTGCGCTGTTCCAAAGTGGTTTGTGCACATTTAGCGGCAATATACAGGCTAGTTTCTGTTTCTTCGTCGGGATTGGGGTCGGGTTTTGGGTCGGGATTTGGGTTTGGTTCTGGCTCTGGGTCGAAGTCACGATCGGGTTTCAGATAGCGAAGCATCTGTTGATTTGAGCTGTATCCACCAGCACCACCGCCGATACCCTCTTGTCCTGGTCGAAGCACGTTGAGCAGATGCCATCCGTTAGACGAATAGTTCCATCCCCAGTCTACGTGAACATAACCATTTGAGGCAAATCCGTCGAGTACAAAGCAGTGTCCGCCACCGTTAGAATATCCTGCATAAACCACAGGACCATAGTCGCGCATCTCGTCGTGAATTTCTTTTAAAGCCATGCATTGTCATAATAGTTGTCGCGCTCAAGAAATCTAACCGTGTTTTTATAACCAAAGTTTCTTGTTAGCACTCTTGGAGCCTTGTATACGAAAGCCCTGAACCACCAGTTGCAGCAGGGTTATAATCCATTTCTACAGCATAGCCGATGTCGCGCAGCAGTCTGCCGATGTTGTCGGCTTGCACGTCTGTAACCCTTCTTCCAGTTAGTCTGTCACGACCAGCTCCGTCCACTCCAGCGGGCATTTGACTCCAGTCGTAAGCTGCATTTTCAGACCCATTACCGTCGAAATTCAACGCCATGTATTTACCTTTCCAATAATAGCTCACAGAACCAGTTGCCTTACGTGGCCACTTATGCCAGCGAAGCACGGTGCAGATACCCGTTGCAACGCATCCCGAAACGGTGGGATAGCTGTTGCCGTTATAACGATAGTTAGGCGAATACTGGTTGAATGGCCAGCTTTTGTCCCCAGCTAATGGGTGTGGCAAGTTTCGTGGTTCTATCGGTAGCATATTCCAACAGTGGTTGGATTTCTATTTGATAGTTGCGTGCACGAGTGGTTGCAGCCATTTTATACTCGTTGGAGGGGATGTCGGGTTGGTTTTTCGATAGCCCACTTTATTTGGTTACGATATTCGTCGTACATCCATTTAATAGATGGATGGTTTTGAATATCTTGTTCGGTGAGTGTTCCTTTGTCCGAGAAAGCGAGAACTGTTTTTCACGCGATTATCTGCTGCAATCACCACATAGCCTTGGTCGTTCCCTCGATTAATGATGTAGAACAAGTTTTCTTCAGCCTGTCCGGCTCTAGTTATTGCCGACGCTTTATACGTCATCTTCAGTTGTGCTCTTGTTGCGCCTGCTCCGAAGAAGTTTTCAGCCAGTTTCAATGCCTGTGCTTGGTCGATAGGTCCTGCAAAACCATCTGGCAAAGCAGCATCAGGAACGCTATCAGTGTAAATGACTTTTTCATTTTTGTATGTTATATTAATCCCAAATCGTTCATTAGTGCGGGGTGTGGCTCTGAAAGGTTTTAACCTTTCCACAATAACCAATCGCCTTTGTGTGTGTAGTCAATGGTACAACTATTTTGGGCTTTAGCTTGTGGCCAACCTCGTCTAATGAACGATTTGGGGGAGTAAGTTATTACTTAAAGAACTTAATATCCATAATCTCTACATAAGCATGAATCTTAATTTGCTTTGTAGCTGCACTCAAGTTTCACAATGGGTGTTTCGCCTTTTGAACATTGAGTAAACGCTACCAAATGTATGGTTGTATTCCGTGCGGTCGTAGTTATATTTGTAAATACCATTGTCGGTATGAAGGTCGGTAATGAAAGTCATCTTCATATGGTCAACGAAGTCTTCCAAGCTTTCTTCACCGTTTCTATCAAACTCAATGTTTACAATACCACCTTTACCAATCTGGTGCATGGTTTCGTTCTTCTCGCGATAGTTAAAGTAGAACGGATTTTTTTGTGGGATGTTCAGCAGTTCGTACTCTTGTCCGTTAAGTGCGATGGCAACTTTACCCCAGATGTTGGCCTTCTTGTCGAGGTTGGGGAAGGGCCCTGTGTTCTTTCCCGAGAAGCCCAGCACGCGCACTTGCATGCGAACCTTGTTGAATGTAGGAACGAAGTCGCGTTGCGTAACAGTAAACTCGTTGCTTGTTACTACGCGAGCCTGCGTGTTGTCAACAGCATAGCGAAGCGAGAAGCTGATGGGGTGCATCTGTTCCATGGGGATGTCTGCTGCGAGGAACTTTTGGAACGAGTCGATGTCGCCCTTCAAAATTTCTTGTTGGATGGTTTTACCGCCGCCTAATACGGTGATATGTACATCACTCTTTTGCAAGCATCTTTCTGTAATTTACCGCTTGGTCAACCGAAACGTTAACGTCAACGCCCTTAATTTGGTTCAATGCAAATTCAATAGCCTCGTTAATGTTCTTTTTCGTTCTCGTCGGTTTCGATAGACAAGTATATAATTCTACCATAGTTGATGTTAGAAATGTATACGGGTTGGTATTCGTCTAGCGCATCTTTATCAATAGATTCGAAGATAGTACCCTTCTTTGGTGCATCGGTCGAAACAGAGAAATGCTTTTGGATAAGGCGAGCTAAGATATGATTTTTTTCTTCTTGTTGAAGTTAAAACCTAGGTTCACCGAACCATTACCCACAGGAGTAGTTACTGCAACGCCCAGTTTGGTAACGAGTTCCTCTTGAGAGTTGATTTTCTCTACGCTCTCAATGGTTGTTACAGGCGATTCCTTCCAATCCATGTTGGCCCACTTATTCCATACGGCTTGGTATTCGCTCTTGCGGATGTTAGGGATGGTGGCCGATGTTTCGTTTGCTTGGGCGGGATTAGCAGGCGACAAACTGATAGAGAATGTCACATCACCCGTTTGGTGTGAAGTAATCATGGCGTAGGTTCCGTTCGAGATGGTACCGCCTTTAAGCACGCAACCAGGATAAATAATGTCGACGGTTGGGTCGAAAAGGAAGTTTTCATCAAACGTTTGCGTCATTTTGTAACGGCGTGTGGTTTTCACCCAGTTGCCTGGTATGCCATTCAGTACGCCCTCATTTTCCAGTACAGGAGCGTTTTCGTCTACTGGCACAGGTGTTCCATCATTTGGACTAACGGGTGCAGTTGCGCGTGTCATGTTTGGTGCTAATGGCAACGTGCGCAGGAAGTTTTTGAATGTCTGCCTGTTTGTCCAATAATTTACTCTCGTTTTGTTGCTCTCCTTTTTTTGCTCAATTAATTGTTCATCTTGCGAACAAGAGCCCAATGTCATGGCGAATAATGCCACTGAAATTGGCAGAGCGGCCTTCAATAAATTTACTTTCATACTTACAAAAAAATTTAGGTTGTTTCTATTAAGTGATAGACTGCAGAAGCTGTAGTCTGAATGGTTATTATATTGCATTACAGCACTATACGATGAGTAGGGAAGTATTATTTGTTCACTTCATGTATTGCTTGCCTTATAAATGGTCTAATTCTCAAGGTTGGCATTTACTCAATCAACGGTCTACTTTTTAGCTTTCTATGCGTGCTGTGTTATTTCGAATCTCGAAAGGCAAAGTTAGTCTTTTCTTTTTTACATTGCAATAGCTTATAGTTCAAAAATGATAAAATGCTATCATATTAAACTTAATTTGCGCTTATTGTAACATTTAGGTTCGAAATATGGACTTTTTATAGTTTCGTGACAATTATTTTTGTGTTATTTAAGCTTGATAATGAATATATTAGCCGTTGTTTGGTGGTGTTTTTGTTTCCCTGGTTTCAAATTGTTACTAAAGATTGTTTTTATATTACTATCTTATAAATGTAATAAATCAAACAGTTTTATGCTTCTTATGACGAGTAATTGCTGTTTTTTTGTTTTCTATTATTTGCGTAAAAATTAGGGTGTTGCTTTCTACTGTTTAATTGTTATCACGCTCCTTTTTACGCTTTGTCGTATTCTCTGGGCTTATAATTTTTAAATGTCGGAGTTGTGTTTGTAGGGATGGGGTGGGGCAGATGAAGGGGCGGGTGGGTCTTTTTTTGTGTGGGGCCTTCTGCTTTGAACGCTACACTCAAGTTTCTGTTGACTATTCGTACCAGGATACGTGCCAATTATTGTTTGTTGTTTTGTAAAATAAATATACTAAGTTTTAGCATCGTGGCTGCCTTCCCTACAAAAAAATCTGGACGTTGGGTGAATATAAGCGCGTATTTTAAAAGTTTGTAATATGTTGATTTATTGAGGTTTATCAGTAAAGTTGCAAAAATATGCTTTTCTTTGGCGTTAATGAAGAGATTACGGCATGATTATGCGTTTTGCAAAAACGTCTACAATTCGTTTTTGTGCCTAAAGGATAATCCTTTTTATAATCAGTTGTTTATATGTTTCAAGGGCGCTTATGGAGTGTTGTTTGCTGCAAAAAAATAATGTGTTTTGCTACAAATAACCTTTGCGTTTTGATGCTAAACGCAATGCGATCTGCTGCTAAATGCAAGATATTTTGCTGCTAAATGCAATGTGTTTTTGGTGCTAAATGCAAGGCAAATTACAAGTTCCGACTGCATATTTCTTTTTGTTGTTGGTGCAAAATTGGATTGATTTTTTTCTTCAAAGAGAAATGCAAAAACATAGTAAATAGCAAAAATGGAGCGAAAAAACAAGTAAAAAAACCTTCGCGCTTTTTGTTTTGGTGCGTTTTATATCGTTTTTAGGGTGTGTTTTCGTCTAGAATTGGGGTGCGTAGGGTGTGGTTTTTGTAAAAATATAATTACTAGATTTACGTCTTATCTAGTTAGCCATCTGCAGAATTTTAAAAGGCAGTATGATTTTAGAAGAGGGTATCTGGATAAAGGGAGCGATAAAGTAAACATCCAACTTAACTTGGATGTTATACCGCTTATCGCATGTTTTATATTGTTCTCAATGTTTCAAGTCAGTCTTTCGTTTGCTTGTTGTTATCTTCGCTGTATTATTCTTTTGGCGTTGTAGATTGTGCTTTCAAACATAATACAGGCAATGCGGTCAACCATACACAACATTTAAAATGGTTCTAACAGCTGATTGGGGTTAAATCCAGTAGAACTCTGGCACAACACAAACATAAAGGCGTGCTTTGTAAACGCATCGTTAGTAGCAACAGAGGCATGGGCATAGCCCAAACCACAAAAATGTTGCCTAAGACACATTTACAAAACACGCCTTGCGCATTATTTAGTTCAGTGGAAAGCGGGCGAGCAACTTACATTACGCCCTTCTCGCGCAGTTTCAATTGCCATTTCCAGGCCGTGCTTAGCGCCTCTTCCAGTTCAGATTCGGCTTTCCATCCAAGCACATTATTAGCCTTGTCGGGGTTGGCCCACACTTTTTCGATGTCGCCCTCACGACGAGCGGCATAGCTCAATTCACCTTTACGCCAGTGGCTTTCTCAAATTTGTCAACCACTTCGTAAGTACTTACGCCACGACCAGTACCCACGTTAAAGTATTCAATGGCTTCGGTGTCCATGTCTCAGCACCCTTTGCATGGCCTTAACGTGCGCTTTGGCCAAGTCAACCACGTAGATATAGTCGCGAATACAGGTACCATCGGGCGTGTCGTAGTCGTTGCCGAAAATCTTCAGTTCGTTTCTAATGCCCATTGCTGTTTGTGTAACAAAGGGGATAAGATTATTGGGCACGCCGTTAGGAAGTTCGCCGATGAGAGCCGAAGGATGTGCACCGATGGGATTGAAGTAGCGAAGAATAACGCTCTTGATGGGTGCGCCGCTGTGGATGTAGTCGCGAATAATCTCCTCGTTAATTTGTTTGGTGTTGCCGTAGGGGCTGCAAGCCCTCTTGAATAGGGGCATCTTCGGTTACGGGTAGGTTTTCTTTTGAGGGTTGTCCGTAAACGGTGCAACTAGACGAGAAGATAAAACCCTTAACGCCATATGTGGGCATCAGTTCGAGAAGGTTGAGAAGCGACACCGTATTGTTGCGATAATAAAGCAAAGGCTTTTTCAACACTCTCGCCCACAGCTTTTAGAAGCAGCGAAGTGAATGATACCCTTGATGTCTTTATATTTGGCAAATACAGCCTCTAACGCCTGCTTGTCGCAGCAGTCCACTTGTTCAAAAGCGGGGCGAATGCCCGTAATTTGTTCAATACCGTCAACCACTTCTGCGTTTGAGTTCGACAAGTTGTCTACAATAACCACATCGTATCCAGCTTGTTGCAGTTCAACTGTGGTGTGCGAACCAATAAATCCAGTTCCGCCAGTTACCAATATCGTTTGTTTCATATTTGTATGGGTGTGTTTGTTGTTTGTCTTTATTATCGTTGTTGCTTGTTGTAGTGAGTGGATGTATCCGTTAACTGCAAGTGTAAGCAGAATTTAGGCGTCACAACATTAATACTGTCTCTCGCCAAAGATGTTCGTGCCCACGCGTACCATAGTGCTTCCGCAGTCGATGGCGATGGGATAATCGTGGCTCATGCCCCAGCTACGCTCTTTAAACGCCTCGTCTTGAGCAAAATAAAGGCTTTTAATTTCTTCGAAGAAGCGCCAAGCAGTAGTTAGTTCACCGCGTATTTGCTCATCATTGTCAACATTCGAGGCCATAGTCATCAGTCCGCAGATGCGCACATTTTTTTCATATCTCCATTCGCCAGCTGCCAAGAGGTCTCTACACTCGTCGAGTGTGAGTCCAAATTTGCGTCTTCTTCGGCCACATGCAGTTCAAGCAGCACATCAATAACGCGCTCGCATTTTTTTCAGCTTGCTTGTTAATCTCTCGCAGTAGTTTTTAGCTGTCTACCGCTTCAATCATACTGATGTAGGGGCGCAATAAACCTCACCTTATTTGTTTGCAGGTGTCCGATAAAATGCCAATCAATATCTTTTTGGCAGTTGTTCGGCCTTTTTGCTAAGCTCTTGTTCTTTGCTTTCGCCAAAAACGCGTTGTCCTTCGTTGTAGGCCAGCATCAATTGCTCGTTGGGATGGTACTTACTAACAGCCACCAGTCTAACGTGTGGTGGCAAGCTTTGTGCCACGCGCTTAAGGTTTCCTGCCACATCGGTAGCCATTATTCTGCCTCCTTGGTGCTTTTGGGGTCTTCTTCGTATTCGGGTTTGTCGTTAGCGACCGTTTTACCCATTGTTACCATGTGTTCGTAAACGTCCATAATGAGCGTTTCGGTAACGCTAGCAATGTCGTAGGTAATCATTGTGTTACCCATTACAGCGTCGATGTGCTTAACGGCTCCCTGCAAACTGGCGGCTTGCACAAGATAATTAACGTTCGATCTTTTTTTCCTTTTCGGTTTTTTCGTCGAGCGTAATAAATTGCAATTTTGCCTTTATACCATTTGTCGTCGTTATCGTTTTCGCTGAAAAACACCTCGTGATAAGGTGCGGGTTTGATGCCTGTGATTTTGAAATCTCCCGCAATAAATGCCGACATTTCTTCGATGATAGCGTTTTTCGGCTTCGGTAAAGCTTTAGTGCGTCTACCACATATTGTTCGGTGATGGGTTTCAACATGCCATCGTCCATGGTTTTTGTCGTATCTGATTTTTTTGTTTCAAACCAGTCTGCAGTTCTTTGTCTCATGCTTGTGTTTTTGCTTATTGATTTTGTTGGCAAAAAGTAACAAATTAATCCGTAAGGCACATGTGTCTTATTCAAATAAAATTACTATACGTGCATTACTTTTCGGATTAAATTCGATAACTTTGCAAATCACCATAAAACTAAATAATTATGCCTGAAATATCTGTTCGTGGGTTGGAAATGCCAGAATCGCCCATTAGAAAAACTCAGCCCCATTGGCCGTTGCCGCAAAGGCCAGAGGAATTAAAGTTTATCACTTGAATATCGGACAGCCCGACTTGCCTACGCCGCAAGTGGGTCTAGATGCCCTGAAACACATCGATCGCAAGGTTCTTGAATACTCCATCGCAAGGTTACCAGTCGTACCGAGAGAAACTCATCTCTTATTACAAGAAATATAACATAGACGTAAAGCCCGATGATATTATTGTGACTGCTGGAGGCTCTGAAGCTGTGTTCTTTGCACTTATGGCTTGCTTGAATCCTGGCGACGAAATTATTATCCCCGAGCCAGGCTACGCCAACTACAAGGCTTTTTGCGCTTTTTGGCTGGTGCAACCATTCGTACCATCACTACAACGATTGACGAGGGGTTTGCGTTGCTCAAGGTAGAAAAGTTTGAAGAATTGATAAACGAACGCACAAAGGGTATATTGATATGTAACCCCAATAATCCAACGGGCTATCTTTACACCCGAAGTGAGATGGAACAGATACGCGACTTGGTGAAGAAATACGACCTCTATTTGTTTTCAGACGAGGTTTATCGCGAATATATCTATACCGATGCACCTTATACCAGTGCCTGCCACCTAGAAGGAATTGAGAATAATGTGGTGCTTATCGACTCTGTTTCGAAGCGTTATTCCGAATGTGGAGTGCGTATTGGTGCGTTCATCACGAAGAACGAAGAGTTGAGGGCAACGGTGATGAAATTCTGTCAGGCACGTTTGTCGCCTCCATTGTTGGGACAAATTGTTGCTGAGGCCTCGCTCGATGCACCCGAAGCTTATTTCCGCAGCGTGTACGAAGAATATGTAGAGCGTCGCAAATGCCTTATTGATGGGCTAAACAGTATACCAGGGGTTTATTCGCCCATGCCTATGGGAGCCTTTTACACTGTGGCAAGGTTGCCTGTAGACGATTGCGAGAAGTTCTGTCGCTGGTGCTTAAACGAATTTAGCTACGAAGGCGAAACGGTAATGATGGCTCCTGCTTCTGGTTTTTATACCACTCCTGGCGCAGGATACAATCAAGCGCGCATTGCCTACGTACTGAAAAAGAAGACTTGCAACGCGCATTAACGATATTGCGTAAGGCTCTCGAAGAATATCCTGGGCGCGTTGACGAAAAAAATGAAAAAGACTTTTAAAATGTGAAAAGGGTGAAAGGGTGAAAAGGTGAAAGAGTGAAAATGGCTTCGTTCGTCAACCCATTATTCTCAACTTGTTATTGATTAACTTGTCATTCATCAACTCATCATTCATTATTACAGCAGTTCATTGGTTCATCGGTTCATCAGTTACTGTTCAACAACCTATGAACCCATGAACTCATGAACTAGTCAATTTATAAATTAAACAATTCATTAGTTTGTCAGTTCATCACCCCGTCATTCATCAACTCATCAACTCATCAATGCTTCAATACAACAACGCGTAAACTCATCAATTCCTCAATTTATAACTTCATCAATTTATAACATCTTCTATTTATAAACTCGTAAACTTAACAACTTGTGAATTTACCCTTTTTCCTCGCAAAGCGCATTTATACCAACAACGCCGATAAAAAAACGTGTAGATAGGCCCGCCATACGCATAGCAATTGCTGGCGTGGCTGTGGGTTTTGGCCGTGATGTTGGTATCTGTGAGCGTTGTTTTTGGTTTCAAACACACCATCAGAAATAAGGTGGTGGGTTTTGGAAGTCATATTCAAGTGGCTAACTTTATGACCCTTCAGGCATCCGAACAATACCCCATACAGATGGGCGATTCTATGTTGAAGGTGTTGCGAGCCATCCCTGGCGTGAAACATGTGCAGCGTTTTGCCGTGAAGCAAGGCATACTTAAAACAGATAAAGACTTTCTGGGCGTGGCATTTAAGGGTATAGCGGCCGACTACGACACCACCTTTATACACCAAAAACCTAGTGGCAGGCGCCATTCCACACTTCTCGGACACGGTAGGAAAAACAACAAATGATGGTTTCGCAGGCCATTGCCGACCAGCTAAACCTTAAACTTGGCGATAAGGTTTTTTTGCTTATTTCATTGATAATACAGGTGTAAAGGCTAGGCGATTTACCATTGCTGCCATTTATCAAACCAATCTTTCGCAATTTGATAAGGTAACGTGTTTTATTGATTTGTATACGGCGGTGAAGCTAAATGCGTGGAAACCGACCAAGCTAGTGGCGCAGAACTAACGGTTAACGATTTTTAACCTGCTTAACCAAACGGCTGAACGCGTGGTGGAGAAGGTGAACCGCACCATCGATAGTTACGGCGAAACCTATTCTTCTCAAACCATTCAAGAGATGAATCCGCAGATTTTCTCGTGGCTCGACCTGCTCGACCTCAACGTTTGGATTATTTTTGGGGCTTATGTTAGCCGTTGCTGGCGTTACCATGATTTCGGGTTTGCTCATCATTATTTTAGAACGAACGGCCATGATTGGCATCCTTAAAGGCCATTGGTGCACGTAACACAACTATCCGTCGCACCTTTCTTTTGGTTCGCGGTGTTCACCATTGGCAAGGGAATGCTCATTGGTAACCTCATCGGCTTGGGACTTATTGTCTTGCAACACTACACAGGACTGGTGAAACTAAACCCCGCCACCTACTACGTTAGCACTGTTCCAGTAGAGTTCAACCTTTTTGTATGGCTCTTACTCAATGTGGCCACGCTAGTTATCAGCGTGTTTGTGCTAATCGCACCTAGTTATTTGGTGTCGAAAATCAATCCCGCAGTTTCTATGAGATACGAATAAAGAAGGGTGAAAGGGTGAAGCCCTTTCACCCTTTCACCCTTCGCTTACTCGTCAAGCATGGTGTCCCAATAGTCTCTATCTAGTTTCATAACCTTCAAAACTCTTTCTGTTTGTAGGCCAAGTCCACATTCATAAATATATTCAGTGAGTTGTTCACCATTAATTAAGATGATGATGGGCGACCCATTTAGGCTTTCAACATATTCGATGGCACCCTTTGTATAAGAGGATGTGGTGATAAATACACCCTTTTTAGAGGGCGTTCCGGCAACAGCGCCAACGAAAGCTTGCACCTCTTTGCGACTAACATGATTGTCTTCTGCATATCTTTTGGCTTGAATAGAGATATGGTTAAAGCCTAAAACATCTTCTTTAATAATGCCGTCGATGCCTCCATCATTAGACAGTTGGGTTACAACGCCAGCATTTTTAATTTCGCCCCCATAGCCCATAGCTTGCAAAAGATCGACAACTAGTATTTCAAAAGCCTGTGGTTTTTTGCTTAAGATGGTTGCTAGTAGGTCTGTTTTTATCGACTGCTTAATGTTTTCGAACGAGTTGTTCAGTGCTTCTTGAGGTGTTAACTCGGTGGCCTCAACAGGGTTTGTGGCATCCATCGGTGTAGTTACATTCTCAGTAGTTGCTTTGGGCTTGTTTACCGCTTTATTTATAAAGGCGTTTATTTGTTCTTCGTTGCACGAAGCAATCATCTCTTTACCCATTTGGCTAATAACATATTCACCACGCTTAGGTTTTTCAATCAGTTTGGACATAAAGAGGTAGGATAAAGCCCAAGAAATGCGGTCTCTAAACATTCCCATTCCCCGAATTGTATATTGCATTTACCTCTTCGGGGGTAAGTTTAAAATGATTGGCTAGGGGAGTTTGCAAATCTTTGACTTGCATAATGTTGCCATACCTTAATTCTTTGAGTATTTGAATGCGGATTTTTTGAAATGAGGGTATCACGTTGAAAGTTTTAAATAATGGGGATTAAAAACATATTAAATTCAGCAGTAAAAGGCGAAGTGTGCTACTCTTTTAAACTGTGCACAACCATATTCCTAATATTGCGACCAGTTATTTGTTGTATTAGGCTTTCGTGTAAACATTCATCTGGCGCCCAAAAGTTCTTTATATTAATTCTAAGTCCATTGACGTAGATAATAGAAAAGTATCTTCGTCAGCCCACAGCATCCTTCTTTCTTCATAAAAAAGGGTAGAAAACTCGTACCAACTACCATCTATGCCCTTTACCTTAAAGTGGTCGCCTTTTCCTTCAGGCTTTAAACCACTGCGTAGACAAAAAGTTCTAAGCTGCGGTAGGGTGAAGTAGAGGCCACGTCCTGTTTCGCGGTAAGCAGAGTCGGCACAAACAACCAGCATATAGGGCTTCTCTCCAAGTCGATAAGGTCGTAGTGTATGCTTTTCGTTGCAATAACCAGTCGTTTGTAAAGCGAGTCGCGTTCTTCTTCGTTAGTTGTTTCTTGCCATTGGGCTTTAAGTCTCAGCTGGTTTTCAGCCCATAGTTGAAACGTTTTATCGTTAACGCCATTGCCTTCGTCGGCCATACGTTGATGATATTTTATTAACTCGTTACACATGTCAATGCACAGCTCTTCCAGTTTGTCATGATAATAATAGTAGTGGTATCTCATATAAGGGCGTTTCGTTTCGTTTGGGTCGTCCTTCTCATCTTCTTTGTCGGATTCTGCTCCAGGCGAACGTTTGCCATATTCCAGTTTATAACATTCCCCTTGCAAGTACATGCGCAAGTAATATTGGTTCTCTTTAAGGTTGTTTTCTCTGCTGAGATAAAGTTCAAATGCTTCTATCAAGCGTTTTGCGCGCCAAATATCGTCCATTGTTTCTAGTGCTAAAGTGGCCGCCCCAAGCGAGAAGTCCCCTAACAGGAAACGGTCTCCATATTCGCTGTGTGGCAGCATCCAACTGCTTTTAACGGCCCTTGTTCAAATTCTTTTTGCACAGCGTAGCGTAACCACTTTATCAAAGTCGGTTATAATACCTTTCCTCGTTTTCATCATCGGGAAGGGTAACTACTAATATAGCAAAGCCACTCTAAACGTGTCTTTAGGATAACCCGATAACGTAAAAAGTCCAAATGCGTATGTCGTTTGTCCAGCCACGCTTAGTTGTTCTACTGGATGAAAGAACAATATCTTGGTTGGGAAATTTTTTTCCTTAAGGTACTCCATAACCTCGTCTTCAGATTTGAAACTGGGGAAACAGCTACTCACCACTAATGCTAATAATAGCATAAGCATAAATAATGGCGACTGAGTTATAGTTTTCTTTATTTTCATTGTTGGCAAAAATATGGTATTGTTTTAATTGCTTGCACACGGCGCAATTGTACCTGTAAGTTTAAGTCGTGAACCTTGATACCTCGCGTTTTTAGGTGTGTGTCAAAGCAAAAGGTAAATTGTTATGTTTGCAAAATTAATAAAATATATGTGACTACGCAATTTTTGTTGGAAGTCGTCGTTATTTTTTTATACTTTCAACAAATGGAGAACGTTTTTATTATCTTTGTGATGCAAAACCAAGGCAATTCTTTATCAGGTGCGAAGTGCTGAACAAAGATGCTTTAAAATCCAAAAATTCTGCCCCATTTGTCTGTGGAAAAAAGCGGTTATACCTTAAAAGATTACCGAGAGAAAGTTATTCACAACATTCTTAACATGCCAGAAAAACAGGCTGTCAATGGCAGATTACTGCTACCTTTGCAAGATATAGGCTCCGTTAACCATAAGCTGCATTCCCTGCAACCGCTCGCGCTAGCGGGCGTAAGCGTACATGCTTTCCGTCAAGTTGCTCGTGTGCGTGTATGCAATATAATCTATTTTGTCCATTTTTAAGCAGTAAATTTAACATTATTACTGCCCTTTCTGTTCACCAACCGCTCACCTTGTCGCAAATAATCGATTCTCGCGAAGGTTTGTTTCGATGTAAAATAGTGTTAGCTTGTGAATGCAATAAGATGAATTTTTATTTATAATAATCGTCGTTTATACCTATTTTGGGGCTATTTGCCGCTAAATGGAGTGCGTTTTGGTGCAAAATGCAGTGTAATATGCCGCTAAATGCAATGCGTTTTGCTGCTAAATGGAGTGCGTTTTTGCTGCTAAACGCAATGCAAAATGGTGCAAAATGCGCTATGGAATGGTGCTAAATACATAATTAAAGGTATAAATATCCGCTTCAATGGTGTATACAAAAACCCTTTCGCGCCATGAAATACATGGCTAAAAAAAGGGCAAAATGGGCATTAAAAAGTGTGGTTTTAGAGGCTAAAAGCGGATAATTGGCCTTTAAAATATATGAGCTGGCAACCAAACTAGAAAAGGCTAAATGGTGCAAAAATGCAGGTTGTGTTCTTAAAAAGTAGACAAAAATAATAGACGTGAATGGTTAAAAATAGTGGTTTTTTTCCTACTTTTCAGCTTATATCTTCGCTAGATTGGAGTGAAAATTAGAGCGCTGTTGTAAAAATAAAAAAAGAATAAATTGAGGTTTTGAGTTGATGAGTTGATGTATTCAGTAGTTGCTGATTATAAACCCTGTGCGTTAATATCTTCAGTATTTCTCATACGACAGGAGTGTTTGCGTTGGTATCACAAAGATAACAAATACCTTTCAAGTTATAGATACATTCACCCCCAATCGCTCCTTAGGGCCTAAACAGATTTTGCTTTTATTGTCGAGCAGATTGGCTCTCTTTGTAATGCAGACGTAGTGGGTTACGTCAAGTTGCAAAGACAAACAAGATGGCAAGAAGAAAATAAAAGATGTTAGGAAACAACACAAAAATAAGAATTCTGGAGATATTGTGGTTTAATCCCCGATTGGGGATAAAGGTAAAGACGGCCCCTTGGTTTTATTTGTACGAAAATACTAATGGCACACGTACTTTAAATCTGGGGGTTATAGGTTTACCAAAGTGCGTGTGGTGATATTTAGTACAATCAACTGGTCGCTATATATCATGCTGCCTCAACAGCGAAATTACATATATCTTTTTACCCTTTCGCGTTACATTTAGCAGCATACAGCATCGCATTTAGCAACGAATAACCGTGTATTTTGCAGCATTATGCAGTGTGCTTTGATGCTAATTGCGCACCTTTTCTGCACAAATAGCACTTAAACAGAGCAAAAACTTTCGCTGCTTTGGATTTCAGTCAAAGGGCGAAGACGTTCTGTTTTTTCACTTAGCTCACCACCATTTGCCTTACATCGCGCCCTGTTATTCGGCGTACAAGTGCGTCGTTTACGCATTCTTCGGGCGACCAAAAATCCCTGCACCACTACTTTGCGGCCATTTCGCAGATAATAGCAGGTGTCTTCCTCAAAAGCCCACTACGTCTTTCTTCTCTTCGTAGAAATGAATGGAAAAATTCGTACCTACTTCCATCAACGCCCTTCACCGTAAAATGGTCGCCAGTGCCTTGCACCCGCAAGCCGCTGCGCAAGCAGAAAGCCCGCAATTGCGGATAGGTGAAGAAGATGCCGCGGCTGTTTGGGCGCATGTCGCTATTAGCTAAGGTCACCATCATATAAGGTTTTTGTCCCATATCAATAAACACCCGGCGCACATCGTCGTCGTCAACAACAAGAACCTTGCGTAGCGAGTCGCGTTCCTCTTCGGTGGAAAGTTCTGGCAAGCTCGCTTTGAGCCTTAGTTGTTGCTCTGCCCATGCCTGAAAGTTATCTTTGGTAACGCCATTGCCTTGGTCGGCCATCAGCTGATGAAACTTCATCACGCTGTTGTAAAACATCTGGCACACTTCCCGCCTATTAACGTCGCCATATATATGAAATTTTAAATAGCAAGGACTCTTTTCGCCAGGTTCTGCAGTCTCCAAATTATCCATAAAGTTAATGTAATTGCCCCCTCCCAAGGCATAACATGGGCCTTGCATGTACATACGCAAGTAATAATGGGCGTGGCTGCCTACCTTTTCTTCGCTTAGAAATTGTTCAAAAAGCGTCGATTAAGCGCTTGGCACGCCAAATATCGTCAAGCGTTTCCACCTCCCATTGTGCAGCTCGCAGCGAGAAGTCTGTGTGTGAAAGCGATGCCAGATGCGGCGCGTTGGCGCATCGAAAGCCTTCAAAGGCCCTTGTTCAAATTCTCGTTCACGACGCAGAGTAACCACTTTGTAGAAGTTGCTGATGATACCTTTATTTGTTTTCATCATCGGAAAGGGGTAACTGCCGATATGGCTGGCCACTTGAAAGGTGTCTTTGGGATAACCCGATAGCGTAAATTTCCAAATTCGCCAATCTTCCATTAAGCCACGACTTGTTTTTGTATTCAGAAGAAAGTACGATATCGTGGTCGGGAAACTTTTTCTTGAGGTACTCCATAACCTCTTCGGCTGAGTTGAAACTTGGTAAACAACCACTCAGCAAAAAGCATTCCAAAAGCTTGCCACTGCATATAAAGGGAGATTTGCGTAGAACTGTTTTTTTATCTTCATTGTTAACTAACAATCTGTTTGTTGTTTTTTTATTATTAGGTGTAGCGCCCAACTGTGTACATGGAGGATTAAGGAATTAATTCTCCAAATCCGTGTTTTTTAGGCGGGTACCATAATTAAGTGTAAATCACTATGAATGCAAAAAGTAGTAAAAATAAAATGTAGGCACGCAATTTATAAAACTTAATTTGTAAGAAAAAACAAACTTCGTGTATTGTTTTTAATCTCCCTAGTTCTTGTCTCCTTGAAGCGTGTGATGCGATAAATTGCGCACCGAAAGACGTAAACGGCTAGGGGCACTACATGTTCAGTTGAAGCGCAAAAGGTTCATTTTTAACGTTTTGGGCAAAGCAACAGTTGTTACATCTCCACTTTTTTGCATTTTAAGGCGTTGGCCAGTACCAAGTAATTGCACGCTTTTGGGTGCATTACCCCGCCATCGCAACGAGAGAGGACGAGTCTCGTTGTCTTTAAGTGCATAGATGGCATAGCGTGTTTTTGCCGTCTTTGCTGGCAGTAAACCACAGCTGTTTGTCATTATATATAGGAGTTGTGGTGGTGTTGTATATCGCTTTTCCATAGCGGTTGAGCCATTGTCCAATTTCGTTGAGTCGTTTTTCGGCTTCAGGTTCAATCAATCCTTGCGGAGTAGGCCCAACACCTAGCACCAAGTTACCACCCTTAGCCACAATCTCTGCCAAGATGTTCACCACCGTGTGAGGGCTTTTCCAAGTGGCATTGGGCACCCATCCCCAGTCGTTGCTAAGCGTAATGCAGCTTTCCCAGGGATAGTTCAGTTGTGTTTCGGGGATGGTTCGTTCGGGCGTTTGATAGTTTTCAAATTCGCCGTGTATGGTTCTGTCCACCATAATAAGGCCAGGTTGGTGTGCTCTACCCATCTGTGCAATCTTCGGCATGTCGATATCTTGGTTGTTATCCTTGTTAACCCATCCGCCATCTAGCCAAAGAATATCAACAGAACCATAATTGGTGAGCAGCTCTTCCAGTTGGTTAAACACAAATGTTTTGTAGCGTTGCCATCTCCAGGGCCATCGATTTACATCGTAGTTCACGTTTCGCCCGTGCTTAGTGGGGTAAACATCCCACCAGTAATCTTGCGAATGCCAGTCGGGTTTCGAGAAGTATTCGCCTATCATAAAGCCCTTAGTTCGGAAAGCCGACAGCACATGTCTCAGCACATCGCGTTGCGGATGGTTTTTAAAAGCATGTTTTGCGATAGAGAAATTGGTGAATTTAGAATCGAACATGCAAAAACCATCGTGGTGTTTGGTGGTAAATATCATATATTTCATGCCTGCGCGATGCAAGATGTCGGCCCATTGGTTGAGGTTAAACTTCGTGGGATTGAACTCGTTGCATGCCCCCAGTACCAATCTTTGTACTGTTGATAGGTGCAGGTGGTGTCGCGCGTCACCCAATCTTCGTCGCAGATAGACCACGATTCCACAATTCCAGGCACCGAATAAAGTCCCCAGTGCATCAAAAACACCAAATTTAAGGTCTTGCCAATGTTTTAGTTTCTTTATCACTTGCTCGTCTTTTGGAGCCTCGTATATGGTGGAACGTTGGTGAATTTCGCCCTGTGCTAGCGTGGTTGCGGGAAAGATTAGCCAGAGCAGACCAAAAAGAAAAACTTTTACTCATAGTTCTATCGTAAATAGATAATTGATGTTTAGGGTGTTACTTGTAGATGCAAAAAAATACAAAAAACAAGCCAAAAATAGCTGCTGTTGTATCGAATTTTATTTGTAATTTTACACCAACTTCAACACCAACAACAATACAACCTGTTATGACAATAAATAAAAACACCGCGTTTATGGATGAGCGTTTTGCTTTATGCTGATGAGCCTTTGCGTGTTGGCACAACAACAAAAACCGACTGGTAATAGCCTATGTTTGTTCGTGGACCGACCAGCGATTGCCCAACCCAATGTTGATGACCAATATTAATTATGCTTTTGGACACGTAAACAAAACCTTTAACGGATGCGACGTTCAGAACCCTGATTTCTTGCGAAAGGTGGTGGCACTGAAACAGATTAATCCCAAATTGAAAATACAACTCTCGGTGGGTGGATGGACAAGCGGAAACTTTTCGGAGATGGCTGCCGATGCAAAGAACCGTATGATGTTTGCAAAAGATTGCGCACGCATTGTGAAATTGTATGGACTAGATGGCATTGACATTGATTGGGAATACCCCACAAGCAGCGAAGCAGGCATTTCGTCTTCGCCCGACGATACCAAAAACTTCACTTTGCTGATGCGCGACTTGCGTAAGACGTTAGGAAAAAGACAAATTGCTAACTGCTGCAACCATAGCCGATGCATTGTATGTAGACTTTCGTTCGTGTATACAATACATGGATTTTGTGAACATTATGGCATACGATGTGGCCGATGCACCCAAACATCACACCACACTTTTTCGCTCACCGCTATCAGGTCGCATTACCGTTAGCGAGGCTGTAGACGCCCATATCAAAAGCAGGTGTGCCCAAAAACAAACTCTGTTTGGGACTTCCACTTTATGGACGAGGCGACCATGGCAACAATATCTTAGAACATTATATGAAGACTGGCTATACGGGCGGTTATTATAAAAGCGTGCTGGGACTCGGTGGGGCAGGTGCCATATCTTGCAGATTGGTCGGGACAACTGGCATGGGCTGCAGAAAATACACGCTCGTTTGCTGCCAAATGTCAATATATAATAGACCGAGACTTGCTTGGAGCCATGTATTGGGAGACCACAGAAGACAATGCACAAGAAGATTTGATGAATACCGTTTACCTCTCGCTGCTAAAAATACAACAAGGCTACCATACCATTGAAGCAAGTATTGGTAATGACCGATGGTCAAGAAAAATGCCGAAACAGAGCATCTTCGTGCCTTGGGTAAAAGCTTAGGCTTCGTTGTGAACGTGTTTACACCCGCAACACCCTTTGTTGACCGCTTGTTCTCTCGTCACCATCTTTTTATATAATGTAAATTGCAACATGGATGCCCTTTCGGCTGATGCCAAGACCGCGTTTGAACGTTACATTGACAAGGCCGAGGGAAGTTATTTGGCTTATAATGCCGACACCACCAAACATTGGGCTTGGTATAACGCCTTCTTTAAAAACCCCAAAGCCAAACATGCACGCACCATATTATATAAGGTGAACCCCTAACTTGGGTTATATGCCTCGCCTCTCGACCTACGAAGAAAACAAGAAGCAGGCTTTGAAGTGGCTGTTAAGGTTGGAATAAGTACCCACATATATGTTGCTATGCTATAAGTATGCCGTCTCGCTGTTAGCTTAAGCACGCAACATGGCTTTAAACAAACAGATCGCTCAGCACAATCACAACGAGATGATTAGCCGGCAAACTCTAAATATTCACACCTACATGTATGAAAACAAACACTTTTTCGCCATCATTTTTATCCCTTTTGCAGCGCTGCATCATGGGCTCAGAAGATGCCCTATAAAGACCCAACCCTACCCATTAACGAACGAGTTGCCGACTTGCTAGGGGCGCATGACACTGGCCGAAAAGATTGGACAGCTGCGTTGTACCTTGGCGTGGAACTACTACGAACTGAAAGGAAACAAGCCCGTGCCATCCGAACAGTTTATTGCGCGAAGGACACATCGGAATGCTGTGGGCTACTTACAGGGCCGACCCTTGGACGCAGAAAACACTTGACAACGGACTAAATCCCGAACGAGCTGCAGCTGCTGGCAACGCATTGCAACGTTATGCCATTGAAAATACCCGATTGGGAATACCTCTTTTTCTTGGCCGAAGAAGCGCCACACGGACACATGGCTATCGGAACAACGGTGTTTCCTACGGGATTGGCACTTGCTGCAACGTGGAATGAGGAGACTTTAAAACGCGTGGGCCAGGTGATAGGAAAGGAAATAAGGCTGCAAGGAGCACATATAAGCTATGGACCTGTGCTAGACCTTTCGCGCGACCCACGTTGGTCTAGGGGTTGAAGAGAGTATGGGCGAAGACCCCGTTCTCACTTCGCAGCTTGGAGCTGCCATGGTAAAGGGATTGGGCGGTGGAAACTTGTTAAATCCCTATTCAACCATTGCAACGCTTAAGCACTTTATTGCTTATGGCACAACTGAGGGCGGACAGAATGGTAATCAGAGCGTTGTTGGCACACGCGACCTTCTGCAAAACTTCTTTCCTCCATTTGAAAAAGCTGTAAAAGAAGGGGCACTTTCTGTGATGACCTCGTATAATTCGCTCGATGGAATACCCTCAACAGGCAACGCATGGTTATATAACAATCTGCTAAAAGGGCAGTGGGCGTTTGATGGTTTTGTTGTTTCCGACCTTTATAGCATCGACGGACTTTATCACACGCACCACGTTTGTACCAACCTTGAGCAAGCTGCCGTTATGGCTTTAAAGGCAGGAGTGGATGTAGACCTTGGGGGTAATGCCCTATGCCGAACTGGAAAAGGCTGTGCAGAAAGGGACTTTGAGTGAGAAACTTATCGACCAGGCATGTGCTAGAGTGTTGAGAAAGAAATTTGAAATGGGGCTTTTCGAGAAACCTTATGTCGATGTTAAGGCTACCAAAGATGTGCATTCGGCAGCACATAAGCAAGTGGCGCTAGATGCAGCACGCCAGTTAATAACCCTATTAAAGAATGATGGGGAGTGCTTCCGCTCTCAAAAAAACTTGCGATTGGCCGTTGTTGGGCCTAATGCCGACAATGTTTATAACCTGCTTGGCGACTATACGGCACCGCAAGCAATGGGCGATGTAACCACAATTTTTGATGGGTGTAAGACAGAAATTGCCACAACAGCAGGTGCTTTATGCTCGCGGATGCGCTCATAAGGGATGAGGCTAGCGCACAAATAGATGAGGCTGTACAGGCTGCTTTGCATGCAGATGTGGTGCTGGCATGCGTGGGAGGCTCTAGTGCGCGCGACTTTAAAACCAACTATCATTCCACCGGAGCTGCCGAAGTGAATGCAAACAGCGTGAGCGATATGGAGAGTGGAGAAGGCTACGACCGAGCAACACTTTCGCTCTTGGGTAAACAACAAACCCTTTTGTCTGCCTTGAAGGCCACCGGAAAACCCCTTGTCGTGGTGTATATTGAAGGACGACCCTTATTAAAGAATTGGGCTGCCGAACATGCCGATGCACTCCTCACGGCTTATTATCCAGGCGAAGCAGGCGGAACAGCCATCGCTGATGTGCTTTTTGGCGACTACAACCCTGCAGGAAGGTTGCCCATCTCGGTGCCACGAAGCGAAGGGCAGCTGCCTGTTTATTACAACAAGCGCGCCCCTTGCCCCACAACTACGTGGAAATGGCCGCCACACCGCTCTATCCCTTTGGTTACGGACTAAGCTACACCACCTTTCATTACGACAATCTTCAAGTAAACAAAATTGGCGAACGCCGATATGCGCTGAGTTTCGACCTCACCAATACAGGTAAACGCGATGGCGAAGAGGTTGCACAGCTATATCTCACTCCCGAAACAGCATCGATGGTGCAGCCTGTTAAGCAGTTAAAAAGCACTTTTAAGCGCGTGGCGATAAAGAAAGGAGAAACGGTGCATGTGACATTCGATTTACATCCAGAAGACTTCAAATCATTGGGTCGATGCTACAACCCGTTATCGAACCAGGTCTTTTCAATCTCTTTGTTGGACCTTCTTCTGAAGTAAAAGCATTGCAACACACCATCAACTTTAAGTGAAAGCGAGATTTATGCCTGTTTGTCTTGTTTTTGAACATAGATGATTTACTAAATGTGAACCGAAAGGAGATAACGCATCGTATGATATTGATGCGCAAAAAAGAAGACTTGCATTACAAACAAACTAGCGTTAACAAATTACTCACCAATGTTTTAGCCTATGTTGTCGCAAGTCTTATTTTTAAAGATTGGATTAAACCAAATAACATCTAAGGTTAATAATGTTTAATGCATAGGTTAAACTGTAGCGTTTATGGGCTAGATAGGCAAAATATATTGGTAATTTTGTGTTATAAAAAGAAAGAGACTATAACAATATCACATCTTAATTATTTAACTTAAAAACAAAAACATGAAGAAGTATCATTACGCACACCACCCATTTTGGGGTTGGGCGGCCTTGTCTGTTTGTTTCCTCTGCCTTCACCCGCAAGGAGCGAAAGCAGCAGATGCAACAACAAAAGGTGAGGGCGCGCTGCATCAGCAGCAAACTGCGAACACCTATTCGGGAGTGGTAAAGAGCACAACTGGCGAACCCCTAGTGGGCGTAAGTGTGAAAGAAGTTGGAACATCAAATGGAGTTGTCACCAATATCGACGGACAATTCACCATTCGCACACAGGGCACTAACCCCTACGTTAATATTCTCGTATGTGGGATTTGCTAGCAAAAACGTTACGCCTGGTGGAAAAACGATGGTAAACGTGGTGCTCGAAGAAGAAGGAAAAAGCCCTTAACGAAGTTGTTGTTACTGCTCTTGGTATTAAGCGCCAGGAGCGTTCGTTGGGTTATTCCACCACACAATTGAGCGGCGACAACTTCCAGTTGGCTCGTGATCCCAATGTGGGTAACGCCCTCTCTGGTAAGGTTGCTGGTGTGTTTGTGGCTGGAAACGCCACAGGTTCTACAGGTTCATCGCGTGTTATCATTCGCGGTAATGCCTCGTTAACAGGAAACAATATGCCCTTGTATGTAATAGACGGTGTGCCTTTCGATAATTCTAACCAAGGTTCAGCAGGAACATGGGGCGGACTAGATATGGGCGATGGTCTTTCTAACATCAATGCCGACGATATTGAAAGCATTCAAGTGCTTAAAGGTGCTGCTGCTTCGGCCCTATATGGCTACCGCGGAGGTAATGGTGCCATCCTTATCACAACCAAAAGCGGAAAGAAAGGTAAGGGAACTGTTATCGAAGTGAACGAGAACATCACCTTTAACAATATATACGACTATCGCGATTGGCAAAAAGAGTATGGATTGGGTAAGGAAGGTGTAAAGCCCACCACAGCCACAGCTGCGAAAGAAGGTGAAAGCTACAGCTGGGGAGCAGCCCTAGATGGTAGCGATGCCACCAACTTCCTGGGCAATACCTACAAGTATTCGTATATCGACAACTGGCTCAACTTCTATCGCACTGGTGTAACTTCTAACACCTCGGCCTCGGTTTCGGGTGCATCGGATGTAGCCACTTATCGCTTTGGCGTGTCGTATAATAAAGAAAAGTCCATCCTACCCAACGCACAAAACAGTCAGGTGGGCTTTAACCTCAACACGCAATACCAAATATTGAAAAACCTCTCGGCAACCATCACAGCCAACTATGTGTTTGATAAGGCGAACGGACGCGCCGGACTATCTGATGGTAACGGCAATACCAATGCTTCTTTGATGTATCGAGGCACGCTCGTTCGACATTCGTTGGATGGAAGGCGTTAAGACTTGGGGTACTAATGCCAATGGAAACGAGATGATTGGCGGTAACAATGTTTACTTTAACAACCCCTATTGGCTGCAATACCGCAAGACCAACGAATCAGAACGCAACCGACTAACGGCTGCCGTTACTTTGAAATGGGATATCACCGATTGGCTTTATCTGCAAGGTTCGGCACAACGCGATGGCTTCAATATGGAGTTTAAGCAGGTGCAACCTAAAGGGAGCAGCTGCCGACCCATCGGGTTTCATGAGCGAATATAGCAGAAACTTCTACGAAACCAACTTCAATTTCCTTTTAGGTTTTGATAAAAACAGTGGGCGACTTTACCATCGGTGCAACCTTTGGTGGTAACAGACAGCACAACGTTACTAAGACTTATTTCACCACAACAGGCGGTAGACCCTTCATCGTGGATGGTGTTTGGTCGGTTAATAACCTCGCTCCTGGTGGTCAACGCCCCGAGAAACGTCACCTGAATATAAGGTAAACTCGTTCTATGGAACACTCGACCTTGGTTATAAGAACCAATTGTTTTTGAATTTCACAGGTCGTAACGACTGGTTCTCAACACTTGCAGCCAACAGCAACAGCTATTTCTATCCCTCGTTAACCGCATCGTGGGTGTTCACCGACACCTTCCGCGAGTCGCTTTCACTACCAGTGTGGTTCGACTTTGGTAAGATTAGGGCTGGTTATGCATTTGCTTCTAACGGAACAGAGCCTTATAAAACACTTTTGCTTTTATAAGATTAACGACTATTCGGTTGACGGACGTACTACCGCAACCCAATATAACGGAAATGTATTGCCCAACACCAACCTCAAACCAGTAAAGATTACCGAGTTTGAAACAGGTCTTAACCTCTCGTTCTTCCAAAACCGACTCACCTTCGACATGAGTTATTACAACAAGAGAACCACCGACGACATCGCAACAGTGTCTACTTCTTCAACCTCAGGATACGATGCTAAGATTGTGAACGTGGGTAAAATAAGGAACAGTGGATTTGAGTTTATGGTGGATGCATATCCTATTCGCACTGCCGACTTTACTTGGAACACCTCTTTGAACTTTGCCGTTAACGACTCGAAGGTGGAATATTTAGGCGACGGCGTTAGCCAATTGTCTATCGATGGCGCATCATCGCGCAACGGAAGCGTTACCATCTATAATATCGTTGGTTCGCCTTATGGCGAGATTGTGGGTCGTAGTACAAACGCGACTCAGAAGGCCGTCTGCTCTTGAGCAAGGGAAAAACCCCAGGCTGGCGATGTGGTAAGTCTTGGAAATGGTGTTTATAAATGGACGGGTGGTTTCAGAAACTCGTTTACTTTCAAAGACTTCAGCTTTGGGTTCTTGATTGATGCCAAGTTTGGTGCGAAGATATTCTCTGGTACTAACCACCAATTGTATGCTTACGGTTTACATAAAGAAACCCTTAATGGTCGCTCGGCAGCCAACCCCGTGGGCTCTATCGTTGCCAATGGTATCGACGAAGCTACTGGAACTGCCAACACCGTGGCCATTAGCTCTTACGATTATTATCAGGCAATAACAAGTAACAACATCGCCGAAGAGTTTGTTTACGATGCTTCGTTTATCAAACTGCGCGAGTTGAGCCTTAGCTATAACTTCAAGTCGCTACTCAAAAAGGCTACTTGGATTAAGGATTTGAACGTGTCGGTGATTGCTCGTAACCTCTGGACAATCATGAAGCACACGCCAAATATCGACCCAGAGTCGTCGTTGAACAACACCAACGGACAAGGTTTGGAGCTTAATGGCTACCCCGCAGTTCGTAATATCGGATTTAATGTGAACGTGAAATTTTAATCCCTCTTTAAGAATATCACAATGAAAAATATAAAATATATCGCGATGGCTTCGCTTTTTCGCCTTTGAGCTAACTGCTTGTGGCGATTTTGGCGATACCAATATCGATGGTGAACACCTCAATAGCGAAAATGTTCCTTACGAAATGTTGTTCTCAAGTGCGCAACATCAGGGTGCTGGGTTCTGATTGGGACCTCTGGCGAACAGGTTGTATCTATTCTGCACAATGGACTCAACAGCTTTCGTCTATTGGCTGGTGGAACAATTATGCACGTTATCAATGGAATGAAGGTTATTCTGCATCGTTCTTTAACACCTTCTCTGGCGACCGAGGCGCTCTGCGCAACGTAACCACCTGCTACGATCTTTGGAAGGACAACGCCGACATGCAGATTGATTGGAACATTGCACGCGTGTTGCGTGTTTACGCTTTTGCTAAGATGTCCGACCTTTATGGAGACATTCCTTATAGCGAAGCGGGAAGACCCGAACAGTTCTCTTATCCCAAATACGATACGCAGGGAAGCCATGTATAAGAGCATGTTGGCCGAACTGGATGAGGCTCAAGCTAACCTCTCTTCGGGTACTGCGGCAATGAAATCGCAAGACTTGTATTACAACGGCGATGCTTCTAAATGGAAAAACTAGCCAATTCGCTCATGCTTCGCTTGGCTATGCGCCTTGTTAAGGTTGATGCTGCCACAGCAAAAGACCTATGCAGCAAAAGGCTGTGGCTAATGGTGTGTTCACCTCTAATAGTGACAACTGCCTACTAAACCATAGCGGTGCTGCTGTAACAAACGACTCTTCAGAACCCTTTGCAAAGATTATTTCTAAAGAAGACCGTGAGTTCTACATGGGTAAAACCTTTGTAGATATGCTTAAGAGCGCCAACGACCCTCGTTTGGGCTTGATTTGTACCGTGGCTCCCACAGAGAATGGTAAGCTTTACACCAACATCGAAAAGAGCAATGGCACATGGGGGGCAGCAGACTATGGCAACATGAGCTTCGCTTCTCAACGTGGTATGCCTGTTGGTGGCTACAGCGATAACAAGGAATCACAGTATTTTGTGGGTCAGGTTGATGCTTCGTTCAACACGCAATCGTTCCTTGAGAACTATGGCGCTTACTTCTCGTCGCCCAACCGTTGCACTTATGCCGACCCAACGGGTCCTACATTTGTTGTAACCTATGCTCAAACCTGCTTGCTTATGGCCGAAGCTGCACAGCGCGGTTATATCTCTGGTTCGGCAGCCAACTATTATAAAGCGGGTGTAACGGCTGCTTTCGAGCAGTTCTCGCAGTTCCTGCTTACGCTGCTGCTCTCACAGCACTCAATAGCGATGCCACTGTGGGCATTTCTGGTGGAACACTTGCCGCCTATGCAACTGCTTGTTGGCAGCCAATCCCTTTAATGCAGCTAGGGCTTTAGAACAAATCAATACGCAATATTACATTACCACCTTTGGCGACCCACACGAAGTGTTTGCTAATTGGCGTCGTTCGGGTTATCCCGTGCTCACTCCAGCCGCTATGGCTGCATTGGATGGACAGTCGGCAACGGTAAATAATGAAATACCACGTCGTTTCCGTTACCCCACAAGAGAGGAGAAAATCAACACTACGAATTATAACGAGGCTATCTCGCGAAGACTGTACAGCCATGGCGACTCGTTCAGTTCGCGTGTATGGTGGGATAAAGAATAAGGCTTAACAAACCTTATTTCCAATAGCTCTAGCGTCTATACATATTTTTGTTTGCTTGCTGGTAAATTGCCTAAAGCTTTGTGAAGCGTAGCGAGCTACGGCAAGCCAATAGGGTAGGCAAGATGCCGACAAGCAAACTAAAAGGTGCACAAGGAGCAGTGTAAACAACTTGAAATGTTTTTACAACCGCTCTAATCCTCTATTGAGGGATAGCCAAATAAAGAGAGGAATAAGTTACTGATAAAGAAAGGCTACTCGATTTAGACTCAGGGTAGCCTTTCTTTTCATTAAATGAGGTCGTGCGCGTGTATGCAGTATAAACAAATTTGTCTGGTTTTCAGTAAGAAATTTAACATTATGAGTGCCCTTTTTGTCCACCAACCGCCCACCTTGCCGCAAATAATCGATTCTCGCGAAGGTTTGTTTCGATGTAAAATGGGATAAGATTGAGAATGCGGCAAGATGAATTTTTATTTATAATAGCCGTCGTTTGCACCCGTTTTTGGACTATTTGGTACTAAATGGACTGCGTTTTGGTGCTAAATGCGGTGTAATATGCCGCTAAATGCACTGCGTTTTGGTGCTAAACGCAGTGCAAAATAATGCTAAACGCAAGCTAAAAATGCCGCTAAATACAGTGCTAAATGCTTCAAAATGCCCGGCGAAAAGCATAAATATCCACTGCAATGGTATAAACAAAACCCTTTAGCACCTTTAAATACATGTCTGAAAAGGGGCAAAAATGGCCATTAAAAAAAGTATCGTTTTAGGGGCTAAAAAGTGGGTAAATGGGCTTCTAAAAATCACGAGTTGGCGGCCAAACTAGAAAGGCAAAAATGGTGCAAAATGCATGTTGTGTTCTTAAAAGTAGACAAAGCAAAAAGGTGTGAAAGGTTAAAAACAGTGGTTTTTACCTACTTTTCAACCTGTATTTTCGCTAGAACGGAGAAAAAAAGTTAGAGTAGTATTGTAAAATAAAAGGCAATAATTTAAGGTTTTGAGTTGATGAGCTCTTCATTGCTTCAGTTGATGGGCTTATAAGTTTATGAAGCTATGAATTTATAGGTTTTATAACCTTTTTGGGTTTTGTATTTTTTTGATTTGAAAGGTTGATATGTCCACGAGTTTATGTATTTGTGACTTGTTGGGTTTTTCGCAGGCTTATAAACTATTGAGTTGATAGGTACTGCACTTCGTCTTTGAGACGAGTGCCTATCTTGTGTTGGCATCATAGGGATAACAAACTTCTCTCCATCTATAGCAATATTAAAAAGTCACGTCGGCTTCATTATCATTTTCTTTCTTTTTCAGTTGTCATTATCAAAATAAAATAACGAACTTTGTTGTCGGGTTTAATATTCCTGCCGATAAATACCGATACTGGGGAAAAGTCAATTTGTCACGGCTGCTTTGTCGGTAGTCTTAACCCTTATGGTATCAGCCCAATAGGTAATTCTTGCTTACCTTAACCCCGGCGTATGCAATAAGCTTGTAAGCATAAGGGCTCAGAAACGTATAACCTAAAAAAATCACTGGCTAACAAACTTGATATATCATGAAGTTAAAGAGATTAATCATAAAACCGAGAACAGGCCCGTTCGTTTCAACGAGGAAATGTTGCTCTATCAATAAAGTTGTTACAGCCCTTTAGCTGTATCATGCTCTTCTTACTCTCTTCGTGTACTCGCGAGAGGAGCAAAGCCTATTGCCGTAAATGATATTATAGGCCATTGGCAAGTGGAATCGAGATACGCTAAAGCAACTTTATATTGCCACTTATACTTTTATCGAGACTCGACAGCTGTTTTTGATTGTGTGCATGATACCATAATGTTTGTGCGTTACAAGCTTGTGGAAGACACTTTGTTTATTACAGATATGAACAACTATACCACAAAGAACCATGTGCAAATGCCAGACTCGGACGAGTTGGTGTTTGATAAATTGAAAGATATAGACTGCGAGCAGAAGTTCAAGAGGAATAAACTATCAACAATGAACTTTGACAGCTCTTCTCTAAAATGGCCCATGTAATGGCAGCTCAATCGTCTAATAGGTTTACATTCTCCTCGATTTGTCTATTTCTAAGGCACTCATTCGTTCATGTTATGGCGACATTGGCGTTGATGTGTGTACTGTTATGCTGTTCAACAATAAGCAATGAGCATCTTTTTTTTGTGCAGGAACATCAGAAACTCTTATCAAAAGAGGTGACAATGAAACTTCCTAAGCCATTTCATCGACAGAAAGAGAACTACGAAGAAGGCGTGATTTATTTCTATCATTTCGTTGATAGTGCATATATTATTGTCTTCCAAGGTTCAATGATGGAGTTTTTCCATAGATAAGTACCAAAAGTAAAAATGGTGGAAAGGAAAGGCGAAAGAAAAAACGTCTGTTGGGGTGGAGAACAATCGATATTGGCGTAAGGACGTTTATTCTGATGGGGTGAGGGTGTATTATGACCATGTACCTAAGCGTAATAAAGCTGTTTATGATAAGGTGTTGGATGAAATTGCGTTCAGGCAATTGCGACGTGACGAATAGCTTCTGCATTCGTTTGTATGGTGGTGGTATGGCGTTTCGAGACTGATAAGTATGTAAGTGCATCTATTGAACGTGTATTTTAATAGCCGTAATTTAATTTTGCAATATCGCGTATGAAAAAGGTAAATCTTGTGTATTTGCATCTTTCTAAGCTTTATCCCCCTTGTCTTATGGGGGCAGACTAAGCTTAATAAACAAAGCCGTGGGCAGAAAGTGGCTGAGTACATCTCACTCCTAACGGCCGACAGCATTAAGTATTGGGATTACAAAAGTGGTAGACGGGGCGTGGCTTTACAGAAACAGGGTCTTGAATATATGGAATACGACGAGGGGAGACATCGAGAGTACCTAACCCTAACATGTATGGGCTTTTTAACCTCGTTCTCTATCGATGAGCGAAAGAAGTTAAAGGTGTTTCGTTATAATAGCGTTGTTCCTACAACGCTGTATCGAATAGGGGATATCTTGAAACTGACTGAAGACACTTTGATTGTAAAGTGGGAAGACTCAAAAGAGAATAGATTGCTTATAAAAAGTAAAGACCAGTCTTCTCCATTAAAGCCTGCATTGAGTCTATATAATAGGAGGTACCCTGAAATGGGCATGTCTAAGGACACTTTTGCGGGAGATGGCCTATTCACTTTATTGTACTTATCGTGAGAAGAAAGCGTGTCCCGACACGATGCTCTTAGTAGTTAAACTGAAATTGAACGAAGAAGGTAAGGCGGTTATGGCCAAGTATGAGCGTACACCGCCAGACTCTGCCACCTATGCAGACTTTTATAACGTTTTTCTTGTCGTTCGTTAAAAGTCTCCCCGTTTACGCCTGAAAGGGACATCGAAACAAAGGAAACGTTCGAATCAACCATCATATTACCATTTTTCTTTTTCGCAAAAGAAAGTGTGGCTGAGATGTTTCGCCGCGAATTGCGACAGAAACGGCAAGCGATAAGTAAGAAGAAGTCAACGGCAAAGTAGGGGAAATGAACTGTAACATTGTTCAATACAGATAAAATGTGCATAATGAGTATGTTTAAATGGAGAGTGTGGTGATGGTATGAAAAAGGTTATTCTTGTGTATTTGCATCTTTCTAAGCCTTGTCCCTGTTGATTTATGGGGACGGAATAAGGCGAGGGTTGCAACCGAGTAAGTTAGAAACAGAGGTGTTGTATGATGTAGAAGGCATTGCTTATAAGCAAGTTTGGGATAAAAAAAGTGCCCTAAAAAGTTGGTAATCTCGCTATTATTTTGTAGTTTTATAGTTGTAAATCAATAACTACAAAACATATATAGCGAGATTACCAACTTTTTAAAGGGCACTATCCCGAACTAACGTAGTCTTACACGCCTTCCTCTTCTTCTGCAGTGTTGTTAGAGGTCATTTCGCTTTGTGTATCTAGTGTTGCATCCTTTTTGATGCTTACTTCTCCAAATCTAGAAATCTTAACAACCAGTGGCACATATTCGTCGCTCGATTTATCGGGTGACCCAACACTAGCTGCGAAGTAGAGATTGTTGCCATCGCACTTGTCGTAAAACCACACCAAGCAAGGCGCCATCCTTGTAGTTAGCGTCTATTTGGTTAATGAAGTCGGCTTTTGAGAATGTACGATTGAAGAATACCGAGCCATCTTTGCGAAGTATTTTCACCGTGGCGCGGTTGTCGTAGTATTTTTGTTCGCCGTCGCTAACAATGGGCAGCGACTTGTCGGCTTTTAAGTCGGTGTCAACAGTATAGCTGTTGCCAATCCATTGCACTTTTCTACTCTCACTATGGTTGCCCATCATGCGTGTTTCTTTAGCTCGCACCACAATATGTTTGCGTGCGATAATGTCTGTTTTCTCTTTTTTCTCCCCACACGAGGTCAAGCAGATGGCCACGCTCATGGTAACGAGGCCTAGGATATGTTTTTTCATTTGCATGTAGTTTTTATCTGGCAAAGATAAGAATAAATAGCGTAAATAGCAAAATGATGTGCACATTATTTATTAACTTTGCACTGCACGTAAAATCAATATGAGGAATGTATAGAAGTGTTTTGATGGTATTGGCTTTGGCTTTTATGCTTTTGGCTTGTTCGGATAAGAAAATCCAACCAGCTAATGAAGCTATCGACACAGTGCCTGTGATGGTTACTCAGCTTAAGAAATGTTCTCGACTCTACACCACTGAGATACGAGTTCATAAGATTATTACCCACAATGATGAGAAAAGCATTAAGGGTTCGTTTCTTGGAAACAAGTTTAATATCAACTTGCCGCTTAGCAAACGGCAGGTGGCCATACCTATGGAAGCCACGTTGAAGGCTTATGTTGACTTTGGGAGTTTTACCAAAGATAATGTTAAGCGTAAGGGCGACTGCATCGAAATTACACTTCCCGACCCGCAAATAGAACTTACTGGCACGCGTATTGATAATAAAGGTATTAAGCGATACGTAGACTTTGCGCGTTCTAACTTTACTGATGCCGAATTGGCTTCTTACGAAAGGCAGGGGACGCGAGTCGATTGTGAAGTCTATACCGCACTTGAAGGTGATGGAACAGGCACGACACAATGCGGCCAATGTTATCATTCCGATGGTGGTGCAGATGGGATTTAAGGAAGAGAATATTACCGTTAAGTTCCGCAACGACTTTGGTTACGGCGACATTGTGCGTCTTTTTGTTGGGCAATACAGAAAGGAGAAATGACAATGAGTAAGTTTAGCAAACTGGTTTCGCTTATTCCTTTCCGCGTTTGGCTATACGCGGTTTTAGCGTTGTGGTGTTTATAGTGATTATGGTGTTTGTTTCTCGCTGCGAAAATTCTAATGAGATAAGCATTGTTAGCAACGATAAAATCGACCTAACGCCCAATCAGATACAGCAAATAGAGGCTATTGGTGAGTGGGAGTTTTTGGCCATCGAGAACGAAGAGTTGGTAGACACTGTTAAATATGGCTTCTTTGGCGACGACAAACTAGTGCGTATCTATTATGGTACGTTGCGTTTGGGCGTTAATATGCACGAGGCCGGTCCGCGTTGGCTGTCGATGCAAGGCGATACACTTTGTGCAACGCTTCCTCCCGTTAAACTTCTCGATGCTAATTTTATTGATGAGGCTCGCACGCAGTCGTTTTTTTCTCTTCGGGTTCGTGGAGTGATGCCGACCGCGAACTTCTTTATCAAAAGGCCAATGTTATGATGCGCAAACGCTGTCTTACGCCTGCTAATATTGCTCTGGCCGAGAATAATGCGCGCTTGCAGTTTGGTAGTTTGCTGCGTTCAATGGGGTTTGATAAGACGAAAGTGGTATTCGACAACGCCAAATCAGTTGCGCAAAAAGAGGAATAATAAAAATAGTTGGGCTAGAAGCGCCTTGTAGTGCGACTACAAGGTGCTTGTAATGTGAGTTACAAACGACTTTGTACGCTTGTAAGTGTAATTAATCGCTAGCAAAAAGCGTGCTATGAGCCAGGCTCACAGTTGTTTGTTTTTTTGTTTATTGCACAAGGGTGTTGTGTGGTTTCCCTCTATTATTATGGTTTGCTTTCAGCAATGGGTAAGTTGAAAGTAACCACTAAAAGGCAGGTGGTCGCTAAATCCACCAAGGTATTTAGGTCCCTGATAGGTTCGCCACGGGCGTTTGCCACCGTATTTTTCTTCGTCCTCCATTAGGAAAGGAGCATCGAAAAATGCGACAAGATACACCCTTTTTACATAATTGTTCGCTCACAAAAAAACATGGTCTAGGCTGCCCCATTCGCCTTGGTATCTATATGTGCCTTTGGCGCCGTTGCAGCCTTTAGCATTGGCCGGAAACGTCTGTTAAGGCTTTTTGAGTTAGCAATTGTAGTGCCGGCGTATTGCCATAGTCGTTAAAATCGCCAGTAACGATGATGTTGGCGGCTACATCTTCTCGTCTTATTGAGTCGATAGCATTGCACAATCGTTGTGCCACAGCCACACGATAAGGCCTTGTATTGGCTTCTCCGCCGGCCCTACTAGGTGCGTGAATAACAAAGATGTGCAGCGTGTCGCCCACTGGTCTAACCCCTTTAGCATAGAGAATGTCGCGTGTGGGGCGCATACCAGTTGGCGGATTTATGCGCATGGTGTGGCTTTTAATCAATGCAAAGGTAAAAGGCGAGTAGAGTAGGGCCACGTCGATGCCACGAAGGTCGGGCGAATGTGTCATTACATATTCGTAACGAGCGGTGCGAAGCAGCGAACGACGTGTTGAGATCGCGCAGCACACTGTCGTTTTCCACCTCGCACAGTGCCACCACATCGGGCAGTTTCCATTGCTGTCCCTCCCCTCCGCAGGCCACAATCTCTTGCCCAATGCGATTAAGTTTCTTCCAATATCTTGAGGGTGTCCAGTGTCTATATGCATCGGGCAGAAATTCTTGGTCGTTTTAAGGCTGTCGTGTCGGCAGTCGAAGAGGTTTTCACAATTTAATTGAACCAGCGTAAACACCGAAACGAGCAATGTACCGAGGGCTTATCATGCGCTTTTTAGATTTGCCACTGAGAAACAAACCCAATAAGATAAAAAGCCGTGCCTACGATGAAGTAGGGGTTATAGTTTCGTGAAGCACCAGCCAAGCAAAACACAATTGTGGTGATGGGGTTAACGTAGATGTAGTTGGTTGCACGCATTGCGCCTAGCTTTCCCATAACCCAGGTCCATGTAAGGAAGCAAATCATCGAACCCAAAACGCCTAGAAAGAGCAGATGGCCGATAACATCAAGGCGGGTTAAAGCCTCTAATGGTGGCATCTGTGGCACGATGATGTAATAAGGGAGCATGGTAAGCAGTCCGTAGAAAAAAACACTTTTCGGGTGATAAAAATGCTGTCGTAGCGTTCGTTCATGCGCTTCATGATGATGGAATAAAAGGCCCAAGCCAGACAAGCACTAAGCGCAAGGAAGTCGCCCAATGGCGAAAGATGCAATACAAATTTGCCATTAAGCACCACGGCGGCCATACCAACGAACGAGAAAAGCGTACCCAGCACTTGCCAAGCACTCAAACGAGTGCCACGAACCAGCAAACGCATGAGTACCATGGTGAAAAGTGGACACGAACAAACAATGAGCGACACGTTGGTGGCTGTGAAAAAAACGCAACGCTTCGTTTTGCATGAGGAAGAAAGCCGAACCACCAGTAATGCCCAGCAGTATCATGCAGGCTTCGTCGGCCATGTTTGCGCATAGCAATTTGCGGTTTCCGCCCTTGGTAAGTCAAGCAACGAGAGGTTAGCATCAGCATAGGCGATGAGAAAGCGCAAAGTAAAGATGTGCGCAGGCGAAAGACCAGCGTAAATCAGTAACTTGGTGGAGATAAATGTAGAACCCCAGATGGCCACTGTTACGAAGGCCACAACGTGATAGATAAATGTCCCGTTGTTGGTTGTATGTTTAAGCATTCGTGGTTGTTGTTAATAGTTGCCAGCAAAAGGTAGGTTTTTATTACAAAAACAGCCAAAAATAATTTGCCTTTTTGAGGTCGTGGATTAAAAAAATGATGGAATGTTAGTTGACTATTCAATAACAGCATCGGTTATTAGGCTTGTAAATAGCTAAATAGATGAGATAAATACTCGTAGGTGATAATCTAAAAAGACAAGTTGAGGTGTGCGAATTTAAGGTTGTAAGACCGATGTTTGTGAGGTTAAAATTTTACACAAAGCAGAACGCTTGATAATCTTAGATCAACAGTTGTTCGCTATATGTAGTGGCAATGTCGATGGGTGAAGTTTGTAAGCGGAGTTATTCACTAGCAGAAAAAAATCACTGTTTCGCCAACTTTTTGCTCAATGCCGATGAGCTAATTTGTCAACAAGTCCACCCATATAGCCATTGTCTCGGCAATCAATCTTTGTACTCGCTAACTAATAGTCTGCTCACCCCTGTGTCAATCTACATCCATTAAGGTTAACTAATTTGTTGCACTTGCCCTAATCTCGCGATTTATTCGTAACTTTGTAGCCTTATTAAAGAGCAAAGAATAATAAATGGACAGAAGAAACAATACTTCAATACAAATGATTGCCGACTATGAGGGCGACATCAACACGCTTTTTCGATACGCCCACTCCCGATGTGGTACCCATTTTTGGCCACTCGTAATCTTGTATTGTTCCCTGGTGTGGTGACGCCGATACTTGTGGGGAGGTCTGCAAGCGTAAGTCTTGTTAACAAGTTGAGGAAAAAAACCCAGAGCAGATCTTTGCCGTGTTCTGCCAGAAAAAACGCTGATGTGGAAGACCCAGGGAAGAAAGATCTCTATCCCTTAGGCGTGTATGCCAAGTTGGTTAGGGTGCTCGAGATGTCGGGACCTGGCAACAATATCACTGCCATTGTGCAGGGATTGGGACGTTGCCAACTAGAAGACGTGGTGAAACGCAAACCTTATCTCGTGGCGCAAACGTCTAAACGCCCTGAAGTGTTCGCCGATGAAGACAGCAGCGAATACCATACGGCGATGGAAGATTTGCGAAACCAAACCGTGGAGTTTATCAAAAGCCAACGAAGAAATGCCCGACGAGGCGCAGTTTGCTATAGCTAACATACACCACGATGTAATTGCAACCAACTTTATCTGCTCGAACATGCCCTTTGATGTGGACGACAAGATAACCATGCTCGAGGCTGATAACTCGCTTGAACGGGTGTATACGGCACTAAAAAAACGCTGTATAAGGAGATGCAGTTGCTGCAAATAAAACAGTCGATTCGCACGAAAACGCGTGAAGATATCGATGAACAGCAACGTGAATACTTCTTGCAACAGCAGATAAAAAATATCAAGGAAGAATTAGGAAACGGCGAAGGCTCGCCCGAACATCGCGAACTTGAAGAAAGCTAAGGCTAAAAAGTGGAGCGAAGAGGTGAGTAAGATTTTCTATAAAGAACTGGATAAACTGGATACACTAAACCCACAGAGTCCAGATTACAGCATTCAACTGTCGTACTTGCAAACGATGGTGGGATTGCCGTGGAACGAATACACCAAAGACGACTTAAGTATTAAGCGTGCTCAAAAGGTTTTAGACCACGACCATTATGGAATGGAGAAGGTGAAAAGACCGTATATTGGAGCATTTGGCTGTGTTGCAGCTTAGTGGCGACCTTAAATCGCCCATCATTTGCTTGTACGGACCTCCTGGAGTGGGTAAAACCAGTCTTGGAAAGAGCATCGCCACGGCCATGAATCGCAAATATGTGCGTATGTCGTTGGGCGGATTGCACGACGAATCCGAGATACGCGGACATCGCCGCACTTATGTTGGCGCCATGCCTGGCCGTATTATCAAGAACATTCAGAAAGCAGGCTCGTCTAATCCCGTGTTTATTCTCGACGAGATAGACAAGGTTACGCAGAATACTTTGCACGGCGACCCCTCGTCGGCATTGCTAGAAGTGCTCGACCCAGAGCAGAATAACGCCTTCCACGATAACTATCTCGATGTTGATTTCGACCTCTCGCGCGTGCTCTTTATCGCCACCGCCAACGACCTCAACACCATTCCGCGCCCTTGCTCGACCGTATGGAGCTGATAGAAGTGAGTGGATATATCACCGAAGAGAAGATTGAAATTGCTAAACGCCACCTGGTGCCGCGCGAATTGCAAAACACGGGCTTGGCAAAAAGTGTCACCGAGAAACCCACTTTCAATAAGGCGGCACTAGAAAAAGTTATCGAGCAGTACACCCGTGAAAGCGGTGTGCGACAGCTAGAGAAACAAATAGACAAGGCTTTGCGTAAGATGGCCTACCTGAAGGCGCTAAATGGCGAACTGCCTTTCACCAAAATATCTCCCGCCGAGATAGAAGAATTGCTGGGAAAACCACCTTATTATCGCGACATATATCAAGGTAACGACTATGCAGGCGTGGTAACAGGCTTGGCCTGGACAAGTGTTGGCGGTGAAATTTTGTTCATCGAAACCTCGTTGAGCAAGGGTCGTGGTGCCAAACTAACGCTAACCGGTAACCTTGGTGAAGTGATGAAAGAGTCGGCTGTGATTGCTTTGGAGTACGTTAAAGCCCATGTAGACAAGTTGGGTGTTGACTATCGCCTCTTCGACCAGTGGAATATCCATATCCATGTGCCCGAAGGAGCAACGCCAAAAGACGGTCCGTCGGCTGGTATAACCATAGCCACATCTATCGCTTCGGCCCTAACCCAACGAAAAAGTGCGCAAGAATACGGCTATGACTGGAGAAATTACGCTGCGTGGAAAGGTGCTCCCCGTGGGTGGAATAAAAGAAAAGATACTTGCAGCTAAGCGTGCGGGCATCACCGATATAATGATGTGCAAGGCCAACAAGAAAGATATTGAGGAAATTCCAGAGAAATATCTCACCGGCGTTAAGTTCCATTTCGTAGAGAATGTGCAAGACGTGTGGGACTTTGCACTGACAAATGAGGTGGTGGACAACGCTATTAAGTTTGATATTGAAGAAGAGAAGAAAAAGGATTGACAGATAAATGAAATTTGAATTGCAACATACGGACTCGGCGTCGGACGCAAGAACGGGCATCATTACCACCGACCACGGGCAGATAAAAACGCCCGTGTTCATGCCTGTTGGTACCTGCGGCACAGTGAAAGGTGTGCATTTCAGCGAACTAAGGCAGCAGGTGAAGGCACAAATTATCTTGGGTAACACCTATCACTTGTATCTTAGACCTGGGCTAGACGTGCTGAAAAAAATGCCGGCGGACTGCATAAGTTCAATACCTGGGATAAGCCAATACTAACCGATTCGGGTGGCTTTCAAGTGTTCTCGCTCACTGGTATCCGCCGATTAACCGAGAACGGATGCGAGTTTCGTTCGCATATCGATGGCAGCAAGCACATCTTTACGCCAGAAAGCGTGATGGACACCGAACGAATTATTGGTGCCGACATCATGATGGCCTTCGACGAGTGCCCTCCTGGCAATAGTGATTACGCCTATGCAAAGAAAAGTTTGGGCCTAACACAACGTTGGTTGGACCGTTGTTTTAAAGCGTTTTAACGAAACTGAGCCGCTGTATGGCTATCAACAAAGCCTCTTTCCTATTGTGCAAGGTTGCACTTTTTAAAGACCTTCGCCAAGAGGCAGCCAAGCATGTGGCCGATAAAGGTGCCGATGGTAATGCCATTGGCGGGCTTGCAGTGGGAGAACCCACCGAGGTGATGTACGAAATGATTGAGGTGGTGAACGAAATTCTGCCTAAAGACAAACCTCGTTACCTGATGGGAGTGGGCACACCGCAGAATATTCTTGAAGGAATAGAAAGGGGAGTGGATATGTTCGACTGTGTTATGCCAACTCGCAACGGGCGTAATGCCATGCTCTTTACCTACCAAGGCACGATGAACATGCGCAATAAAAAGTGGGAAAACGATTTCTCGCCCATTGATCCTGATGGCTGCGAGATAGACCGCATACACTCTAAAAGCTTACTTGCACCACCTTTTTAAGGCGCAAGAGCTGCTGGCCATGCAAATAGCAAGCATACATAACTTGGCTTTTTACCTGCGACTAACGGCTGATGCGCGCCATCATATCGAACAAGGCGACTTCGTGCAATGGAAAGCTAGTGTTATAGACAACCTTAATAGACGCGTGTAAATACGGCAGAAAGAAATGAAACGAATGCAACTAAAACGCTTTTTTAAACTGTTAAAGCTGCGATTTATGCACCAAAAATGGGTGGCATGGCTCGTGGCTACTCTGCGTTTTTCTACGTGTGTTGTTGCCCACTCGATATCTTAAGATACTGGATTGGTACATCATACGCAAGTTTATTGGCACATATGTGTTTTCGATTTTGCTTATCATCTCTATTGCTATTGTGTTCGACGTGAACGAGAACTTGGCCAAATTCACCCAGTTTCATGCACCACTCAAGGCAATAGTGTTTGATTACTACGCCAATTTCGTACCTTATTTTGCCAACTTGTTCAGTCCGCTGTTTGTATTCATTTCTGTTATCTTCTTTACTTCTAAGCTAGCGGGCACGTCCGAGATTATTTCGATGCTAGCAGCAGGCGTCTCTTTCAATCGCTTGATGCGGCCTTATATGGTGTCGTGCTTGCTCATTTCGGCGCTGTCGTTTTATCTTAGTGGCTATGTGATACCACATGGCACGGTGATTAAGCAGAATTTTGAGTCGATGTACAAGAACAGCAAGAAAAACACATCGGCTCAAAACGTGCAATTGCAAGTGGACAGAGGGGTGATTGCCTACATTCAACACTACGATGACAAGACAAAACGCGGCTACGGATTTTCGTTAGATAAGTTTGAAAACAAGAAATTGGTGAGCCATATGACGGCTTCCGAAATTCAATACGACACTATTAGCGATTCGAAATATCATTGGCAAGTGTCTAATTGGCGCATTCGTGAGATGAAAGCCTTACGCGAGAAAATTACTTATGGCAGCCAACTTGATACGCTTATCATGATGGAACCAGCCGACTTGGTGTTTTCTAAGGGACAGCAAGAGACGTTTACCAATCCCGAACTCTCTGCCTACATCTCCAAACAGATAGGAAGAGGAAGCAGCAACGTGGTGCAATACGAGGTGGAATATCACAAACGCATAGCTGCATCGTTTGCTTCGTTCATCCTAACCACAATCGGACTGTCGTTATCATCGCGCAAACGCAAAGGCGGTATGGGTCTTTATCTTGGTATAGGCTTAGCGCTGAGCTTTGGTTACATTCTCTTACAAACTGTTTCGGCAACCTTTGCCGTGAATGCCGACACGCCTCCCATGCTTGCAGCATGGATTCCCAACCTGATATTTGCCGTTGTGGCCTATTTCTGTTATCGCAGTGCGCCCAACTAAAGTAGGTTAACACCACACATTATATAATATATAGCTCAAGGCGAAAAGATTATTATACTAAATATATAGGCACAAAAAAGAAAAATATGTGCCCCTACAACATGACATTTGAAGAATTAGACTTAAACGACAATGTACTCGATGCACTGTACGACATGCGTTTCGAGACGTGCACTCCCATTCAGGAACACTGTATACCTCAAATCCTTAAAGGAAACGACATTTTGGGCGTGGCTCAAACAGGTACTGGCAAAACTGCTGCCTACTTGTTGCCCATCATGTCGATGCTAGACGATGGCGGTTTTCCACACGATGCCATCAATTGCATCATCATGTCGCCCACCAGAGAGTTGGCTCAGCAAATCGATCAGGCCATGCAGGGCTTTGGTTATTATCTAGACAGCGTGAGCAGTTTACCTATTTACGGCGGTAACGACGGCAACCGCTACGACCAAGAGATTAAATCGCTGCGCCTAGGGGCTGATATCATTATCGCAACGCCTGGCCGTTTCATCTCACATCTTCAGCTTGGCAATGTTGATTTAAGTAAAGTGTCGTTCTTTGTGCTCGACGAAGCCGACCGAATGCTCGATATGGGCTTCTCTGAAGACATTATGACTATTGCCAAACAGTTGCCGCCAACCTGCCAAACCATCATGTTCTCGGCCACCATGCCACCTAAAATAGAGCAGTTGGCCAAGACTTTGCTGAAAAATCCCGTTGAAATTAAGCTCGCAGTGAGCAAGCCTGCCGAGAAAATAGCACAGAAAGCCCTACCTTTGTTACGAGCCTCAGAAACTTAAAGTGCTTGAAGACATCTTTAAGGCAGGCAACCTTAACCGCGTAATTATCTTCTCTGGCAAGAAACAAAAGGTGAAGGAAATTAACCGCGCCTTGGTGCGGATGAAGATAAACAGCGACGAAATGCACTCGGACCTTTCGCAAGAGGAACGCGACCAGGTAATGTTCAAGTTCAAGAGTGGCGCAACCGACGTGCTCGTTGCAACCGACATCCTGTCGCGCGGCATTGATATCGACGATATCACGATGGTGATTAATTACGATGTTCCGCACGATGTGGAAGACTATGTGCACCGTATTGGGCGAACTGCGCGTGCCGAACGCGATGGTGTGGCCTACACTCTGATTAGCGATCAAGACGTTTATTACTTCCAACAGATTGAACGTTTCTTGGAAAAAAAGAAATTGAAAAAAATTGCCCTTACCCGAAGGCATTGGCGAAGGTCCTGAATATAAACCGGCCTCTAGAGCACCGCAAAAAGGGTGGAGCAAGAGGTGCCCACGACGGTAAAAACGATATGCTAAGGCGTACTCTAACAACCACCGTAACGCCAAACCCAACCACAATCAGGGCAATGGGGCTAGAAACAATCGCTCGCGAGGCAACAACAACCGCCGTAAAAACAATAAACCGGCCAACAACGCATAGGTTGGAGTGTTGTGAAAGTGGGTTTTGCATGGCTTTTAAGCAGCTAGCCTTCTTTCACAATATACACTAAACAAAAAAAGGCTTTGCACGAAAATGAAAAACCCAACTGTCTGTTCTCATTCCCACATACAACTATGTTTGTTTGCCACTTGTGCGCGAACTGCACAAGCAGGCTATGGCCATTGAGGGCTTGCAGTTTGAAATTGTGGTGGCCGAAGATGGAAGCGATGAGGGCTGAAACCATTGAACGAAATGCCGAAATAATGGCCTTGAGTCATTGTAGGCACATCGTTAACACAGAAAATGTGGGTCGTGCGGTAATTCGTAATCGCCTAGCAGCACAGGCCAACATGCCTTGGCTGCTCTTCGTTGACAGCGATATGCGCGTGGTGAAGCCCAATTTCGTGGAGCGATATTTACAACTGCCCAACGAGTGTACGGTGGTTTATGGCGGAAACACCACGTATGGCGGTGCATGGACCGACGAACGACTGCTAAGAGTGCGCTACGAGCAGGCGGCCGAACGACAGTTCACCGCTCAGCAACGTGCAAAAACAGCCGCATCATCACATCACCACGTCAAACCTTTTGGTACATAAAGCGGTGATGCAGACCGTTCCTTTCGATAATCGCTTTATTACTTACGGTTACGAAGACGTGTTTTGGGGTATGTCGTTGGCACAAAAAGGCATTCAAGTGGCACACATCGACAACCCCGTGGGCTTTAATTATTACGACAACAACGTGGCATTCGTGGCCAAAACCATTGAGGCACTCTACACGCTCGATGCTTTTAGGACAGAACTGGCAGATATCTCGCCCATCATTAGGCTCGAACGTCGCTTGCATCACTGGCACCTGGATGGCCTTGTATGCAAAAATGCTCAATAGAATGATGCCTATGTTGCATCGCAACATCGTGGGGGTTAAACCCTCGCTCGTGGCCTTTAAGCTGTTTAAGCTGTGCACCTATCTGCGAATAGCGCAGACAAAAGGCCAAAACAACACCTAATTGGTATAACTGGAAACAACGTAAGGATTGGCAAAACATATGTGCAAGGAGCCATTATCGCACCGAACGCGACTGATACACCGTCCTAACACCTTATTATATATATGTATGTCTAAACTAACTTATGCAATGAGAAAAACAATCTTGCTTGCCTTCGCCCTGCTATGTGCTGTTGGGGTTAAGGCTAAACATGGCAATGCGCCTGAAAATTATGTGCCCACGGCGCAAAACCTTGCTGCCCGCGAAGCATTTCAAGACCAGAAGTTTGGCGTGTTTCTACATTGGGGACTCTACTCGATGATTGGTGAAAGCGAATGGGTGATGACCAATCGCAACATCAACTACAAGGAATACCCCAAGTTGGCCGAGACTTTTTACCCCTCTAACTTCAATGCAGATGAGTGGGTAGCTGCCATTAAGGCCGCTGGTGCTAAGTATATAACCATCACCACGCGCCACCATGATGGTTTTTCGCTATACAAAACAGGCACTAGCACCTATAATTCGGTTGATGGTTCACCTTTTAAACGCGACATTATCAAAGAGATGGCCGATGCCTGTGCTCGCCAAGGCATCAAGCTACACCTCTATTACTCGCACCTAGACTGGTATCGTACCGATTATCCCGTGGGAAGAACGGGCAAAGGAACGGGTAGACCCAAGGATGCTGTCAACTGGAAAAAGCTATTACAACTTTATGAATACGCAGCTAACTGAGCTGCTTACCAACTATGGACCAGTTGGTGCCATCTGGTTTGATGGCTGGTGGGATCACGATAGCGACCCAACACCCTTTGATTGGGAACTTCCCGAGCAATATGCTCTCATTCATAAGTTGCAACCCCAGTGCTTAATAGGCAACAATCATCATCAAACACCCTTTCCAGGTGAAGATATTCAGATATTCGAACGCGATCTACCTGGAGAAAATACAGCAGGACTTTCTGGTCAAAGCATTAGCCATTTGCCTCTTGAATCGTGCCAAACCATCAACGAACATTGGGGATATTCGCTGGTCGACACCAATTATAAATCGGGTAAAGAACTTATCCAGATGTTGGTTAGAGCAGCAGGAAAAAATGCAAACCTGTTGTTAAACGTTGGTCCAGAGCCTGGTGGTCGTCTTCCTTCTATGGCTGTTGATCGCCTCAAAGAGGTTGGACATTGGCTATCTAAGTATGGTAACACCATCTATGGCACGCGTGGCGGGGTGGTAGGTCCACATACATGGGGCGTTAGCACGCAGCGAGGCAACAAACTTTACATTCACATCATGGACCTGCAAGACACTGGACTGTATTTGCCACTTGGTAACCGCATGCCCAAACAGGCCACAGAATATGCCACAGGTAAGCGTGTTAATTTTACAAAGCATGCCGATGGCGTGACACTTCATCTTAATAAAGTGCCCACTGATATTGATTATGTGGTGGAGTTGACGATGTAAACGTACCATCTAAGCGCAGCAAAACATCAGTACAAGGTCCCTTGTACTGATGTCTGTATGCGCGTTACAGCTGGCAACAGCTTTTCAAAACATTTGTTTTTCACCATGACAATATAAGATACCTAATCTATGACCTTTCTACCAGAAGAAAAACAACAAAAAAAGCAAAAGACGTACTGCGAAGAAACACGAAATACACCGACTTGCACTTCTATCAGAAGACGGATGTAGTATTCCAGCTAACGTATATCTTCTGCAAGCGTTTTTTACCTAAGTATGGCGACCGTACCGTAGACCAAATGGTTCAGGCCGCGCGTTCGAGTAAGCAAAAACATTGTCGAGGGAATTGAAGACGGCAATACTTCGACAGAGATGGAACTTAAACTGCTTAATGTGGCTCGTGGTTCACTTCGCGAGTTGCGCGAAGATTATGAAGATTTTGTGCATACGCGTGGCCTTACTTGTTGGGACAATGCGCATCCTCGCTACAACTCGATGCTCAAATTTTGCAGGGCAAACAACAAGGCAGAGTGCTATTTGCCTTACGCCAACAAATGGACGGCAGAGGAGTTCTGCAATACGCTGCTTACGCTTTGCCACATCACGGATAAGATGATGTGCAGTTATCTGAAAGTATTAGAGAAGCGGTTTGTGGAACAGGGCGGCATTAAAGAACGTATGCACGCTGCTCGCACGGGGTATAGGCAGGCTCAAGACGAATTGTTGGAGAGGTTGAAAAACGGAGAACGAACAATTAAAGGCCGAAGTGCAAAGGCTGAAAGCAGAGTTGGAGATGGGGAAGCTGGAAGAGTGAGAGGTTCTTTTTGATTCTCCTAGGCATTCTAGTAATCCTAGGCTTTCTAGTAATCCTAGTAATCCTAGTAATCCTAAGTATCCTAGGCATCCTAGGCATCTTAGTAGCGCTAGCTATCCTAGGCTTCTTAGTTATCTTATGCCTCCCTGTTACCCTAGAAATGTTATTCCCCAAACTTTGTTTTCCCGCATTTTTGTGTACCTTTTGCAGAACAAAAATTAGAGTATAAAATGAAAATGAAATTGATTGCAGGCATGGCCATAGCTGCTATGTCGCTAATGGGCAACAAAGCATATGCCCAAATAGACTTTGGAAAAAAATACTTCAGAATGGCGCCGAGGTGCTATCTAATGGCGGTTCTACAGACGATTTGGTATCGGGAATCACCTCAATTTTCTCCAGTAAGAAAGTGGCAACAATAGAAGACTTAGCTGGCGATTGGACTTATACTGAACCTGCTGTGGTGTTTATGAGTGATAACCTGCTGAAAAAAGCGGGCGGAAAACTGATGGCAAGTGCCATAGAGAAGAAAATTGAAACGCAACTCAATAAAGTGGGTATTAAAAAGGTGCTATGTCGATGAACTTTACCACCAAAGGCACGTTTACGCAGACTATCGGAGGTCGCAAACTTAGTGGCACTTTCACCATTAAAGGCCAACAAGTGGTGCTGAAATATGCTGGTCAAGTGAAACAACTTGTTGGTACAACACAGGTGGATGGCAACGACTTGCTTATCGTTATGGATGCCTCCAAGCTGCTTACTTATCTCAAAACCATAGGCGCTTATAGCGGAAATACTTCGCTCAAAAACTGCATCTTCGCTGATTGGAAGCATGAATGGAATGCTCTGCGGAATGCGACTAAATCGCGTAAGCAAGTAAAAAGCATACGAAAAGGCTGTGTCATCGCACAAAAACACAGCACTTTTTAAGACCTATACGTTGCGTAATACAAAGAAAAATCGTAACTTTGCACCGCTTTTTGAAGCACATCAATCGTGAAATTGATATTTCGTGTGATGGCGAATTAAGCACATTTAATAATAACTTAATTTAGAGTAACACATTATGAGAGAAATTAATGTAGCAGGTAAGAGCAGAAGCAACCTGGGTAAAAAAAGGCTTCTAAGGAAATGAGAAAAGAGGGATTGATTCCCTGTAACCTCTATGGCGAAAAGAAAAATGCTGATGGATTGCCCGAAGCTCTTTCGTTTACCGTTCCAATGGCCGACCTTCGTAAAGTGGTTTACACTCCCCATATCTATGTTGTAAACTTGGATATCGATGGCCAAAAAGCACACTGCCATCATGAAAGAGTTGCAATTCCACCCCTGTAACAGACGCTCTGCTACACGTAGACTTCTACGAAATCACCGAAGAAAAAGAGCATCTCAATCGGTATTCCTGTTAACCTCGTAGGCTTGGCTCAAGGTGTTCGCGATGGTGGACGTCTTAGCTTGTCTATCCGTAAGCTTGTTGTTAAGGCTCCTTACAAGCAAATTCCCGAGAAACTTGACGTTAACGTAACTGCATTGGGTATCGGTAAGAGCATCAAAGCTGGAGAACTTTCGTTCGAAGGTTTGAAGTGGTAACTCCAAAAAGATGTTATCGTTTGTACAGTTAAGATGACACGTGCCGCTGCTGCCAGCTGCTGCCGCCGCTAAGTAATATGAAAATGGGCTTTGAGATGCCCTTTACCGAATGGAGAAATATTTAATTGTAGGCTTGGGAAACCCCGGAAGAGAATACGAGGCTACCCGTCACAATACTGGATTTATGATATTGGACGCTTTTGCTAAAGCGTCCAATATTGTTTTTGAGGATAAACGTTATGGCTTTATCACCTCAACAATGCTCAAAGGTCGTAAACTGTTCTTGCTTAAGCCTTCTACGTTTATGAATCTTAGCGGAAACGCCGTGCGATATTGGCTTGATAAGGAGAATATCCCGCAAGAAAATTTGCTCGTTGTGGTAGACGATTTGGCTCTACCCCTAGGCACTTTGCGCCTTAAAGGGAATGGAAGCAATGGTGGACACAATGGATTGGGCCATATTCAACAGCTTATCGGACCGCAGTATGCTCGTTTGCGCGTGGGGATTGGTAACGAATTTCCACGCGGTGGACAGGTAGACTGGGTGCTTGGGGAATATGATGAGGAGGAACAGAAAACCTTACAGCCAGTAATTGAACGAAGCATTGAGATAATCAAAAGCTTTTGTATTGGCTGGATTAACCATAACAATGAACCAGTTTAACAAAAAGAATGCATAACACTTTGCTATGAACGAGGCAAGAATTGACAAATGGCTGTGGGCCGCAAGGATATTCAAAAACCCGCTCGATAGCGGCCGACGCTTGTAAAAACGGACGGGTTACATTTAATGGAATGAACATGAAACCAAGTCGAACCATCAAGGAAGGCGACGTGGTGAGTGTGAAAAACCACCTGTTATCTATTCGTTTAAGGTTCTTAAGGCCATTGAACAACGTGTGGGCGCTAAATTGTTGCCCGAAATTTATGAAAATGTTACCGACCCGAAACAATACGAACTGCTGCAGATGAGCCGTATTAGTGGCTTTATTGATAGGGCACATGGCACGGGCCGACCAACTAAGAAGGAACGAAGAGCCTTAGATGCCTTTGTAGACCCTGTGATGTTTGGGTTCGACGACGATGAAGAAGACGAGGATTAAAGTCTTGATAGGCTGCTTGCTGTAGGCTTTTACTGTTTAATTTTAGACAAATTACTCTAGCAGTGAGGATAATAGAGTGCTCTTTGGTACTCAATACAACATTCAACAACGACAACAATAACGCAAATACAAAACCTATGACCAACATTGCCATCTTTGTTTCGGGTAGTGGTACCAATTGCGAGAACATCATTAACTACTTTGCTAATGATGCCAACGTGCATATCGCATTGGTGTTGAGCAATAGACCAGATGCTTATGCACTGGTAAGGGCCAAAAATCACCATGTGCCAACGGCTGTTTTAACCAAAAGCGAGTTTAATAACGAGGCCAAAGTGATGAACTTACTTCATGCACACGATGTCAATTTTATTGTTTTGGCTGGTTTCTTGCTCATGATTCCGACTTTTCTAGTTTCGGCTTTCCGTCAACGTATGCTCAATATTCATCCTGCTTTATTGCCCAAATATGGCGGTAAAGGCATGTATGGACACCATGTTCACGAAGCGGTGAAGGTCGCAGGAGAAGTAGAAACAGGTATCACTATTCATTGGGTGAGCGATGTTTGTGATGGTGGAGAGATTGTGGCGCAGTTCTCACGCCTCTTACGAGTGCCGATACGCCCGATGATATCGCAGCAAAGGTGCATCTTTTAGAGCAAACTCACTTCCCAGAAGTTATCAAACAAGTGTTGGGTAAAGTCAATTTATAGTTTAAGATAAATACACAACTAAGATGAAAAAAACAGCTTTAATCTTTGTGGCGCTGCTTGCTACGCTTTTGTTCTAATGCGCAAGCGCCCCAGAAAGTGGAACGATGGCCATCGTTTCTACAAAAAACAGACTTGCCCAATGCCACTAAGTTTATTCCAGCTCCGCCCGATACTTCGAGCATTGCTTATCTAAAAGACTTTAATCGCTATCAGTGGGGCAAGTCGATGCGTAACACTGAGCGTGGAAAAACAGGCCGTTTATGATGCGTATGTCGAGGTCGACTCGGTGCTTAAAAGGCTTTTCAGAGGCTTTTGGCATGTTAATCACCAAACAAACTGCTCCCGAATTGTATTATTTAATGGAGCGAGTGGAGAACGACGGTAGTCTTTCGGTGCGCGCTGCAAAGAAAAAAATACATGCGCAAACGACCTTATGTGCAGTTTGGAGAACCAACAGGCGTGCCTGCTGATGAAGAAGAATTGCGTAAAACGGGTTCTTTCCCCTCAGGGCATACCGCTCGTGGATGGGCTATGGCCTTAGTATTGGCCGAGATTAATCCCGAACGCCAAGACGAAATCTTGGAACGTGGTTATCAATATGGTGAGAGTAGGGTTATTGTAGGCTATCATTACCAGAGCGATGTCGATGTTGCGCGCGTTGCTGCTAGTGGAGCAGTGGCCCGTTTGCATGCCGATGAGGGTTTTCGTAAACAACTTGAAAAGGCTAAAAAAGAATTTGCACGCTTGAAGAAGAAATAGAATGGCGAGATACGCCAAAGTGTGAATACCTTTAACGGGGTATTTATGGTAAGCGATATTGCTGCCATAAATGCCCCATTTTGTTTGTCTAAACTCGCCAAAAGACAATGGATATCATCTTTTCTTTAACGCTTTATCACCTTACTCCTTTATCAGCATGCGATAAGCTTCGTCGAAGGCTTTAGGGTGTCGGCCAATAAGGCAGATGTTTACCAGGCAATTAGCGGCAAGTTCGATGTCGGTGAGGTCAACACCCTTTTCTTTCACCACCTCTTTGCCCAAGCACACTTCCCACGTGGTGTCGAAAGCGGCGTCTTCGGCTCCCATGAACGATACGTCGCTGTTGGGGTTGGGCATTATTCGGTAACGAATATTCTTCTTTGAAGCCACGGGTTTCATTCCCATTAATATGTTATAGCCCAGTTGAAGAGCTGTGCGATACTTTCCTGTGCCAGGGAACATGTCGGCGACAACAGGCATGAGGGTCGTCGAATGGATAACGTTGTAAGAGTTGTTGTAGTTTCATTCTTGTCTAGTTTTATGTGGTTTGAGTTGGGAATGCATTTCCCAATCAGAGTATTTTCAATGCTATGGCAGCGCAAGCTTCAGCATCGGCCAATGCGTGGTGGTGCTTATCCAGTTCGTAACCGCAGTGCTTGGCCACGGTGGGCAGCTTAAAGTCGGTTAGCCCAGCATCTTTTTAGTTTGCGTCTGGCTGTTAATAGGGTGCAAAAGAATGGGTAATCTGGATATTCCATTTCGTAAGCAGCGAAGGCCGCTTTAAGGCACGACTCGTCGAAAGCCTTGTTATGTGCCACCAATGCCTTGTTTCTTATCAGTGGCGCAATCTCTGCCCACACTTCAGGAAATGTGGGTTGTCCGTTTGTGTCGGCAGTAGTTAGGCCGTGAACACTTACGCATACGTCTTCAAAATAATTAGGTGTGGGTTGAATAAGGTGGTATACGACCCTACAATCTCACCCTCTTCCACCAGAACAAGGCCCACGCTGCACACGCTTTCCCTTTTTAAAATTGGCCGTTTCGAAGTCGATTGCTGCAAAGCTATTCATTCTTTTTAAATATTTTTAAAACGATATGGGCGGAACATTTCTTGTGTTCCGCCCATATATAGATGTTGATTATTCGTTTTAAGTTTGTAGGCTAGGTTTAAAATTTAGCTATTTTGATGGCCACAATGGCGCATTCGTCGCCTTTGTTGCCATATTTACCGCCACATCTGTCAAGAGCCTGCTGCTGGTCGTTAGTGGTTAGTAAGCCATACACCACGGGTATTTCGCTTGTGGCGTTAAGTTTGGCAATGCCATAGGTAACGCCTTGGCAGATATAATCGAAGTGTGGGGTCTCTCCACGGATAACGCAACCCAAGATTATAACAGCATCATATCCGCCGTTAAGCACCATTTGGTGTGCGCCATACACCAGTTCGAAGCTTCCTGGAACTGTTTTTCACGTGGATGTTTTCGGGCAATGCACCATGTTTTTTTCCAATGTTTGTACAGCTCCGTTAAGCAAAGCGCCAGTTACTTCGGTGTTCCATTCAGACACAACGATGCCAATACACATGTTGCTAGCATCGGGAATTTTTCGTAAAATCGTATTCCGAAAGGTTGTGTAATGCGGTAGCCATTATTTTGTTGAAGCGCGTTCGATGTATTTGTCTATCTCTGATGTCTGTACGAGCATCGAGTTAACATACTTCTTTTTGATGTCTTGGTAAAGAGTCAAAGCTTCGTCTTTCTTGCCTTGTGACTCCAAAAATTTCGCCAGCTTGGATAAGGAACAGAGGCGAAAGACTGCTATTTGCGCCATCGGCATCTTTGCTATCTGCCATCTTAGCGGCCTTTTTCAGGTTGTCAACGGCCTTGTCCAGTTGGTTCAAGTTTGCGTAAGCGTTACCCTAAAAGCTGCTACAGCAGCAGGACTAACCATTGCGTCTGAAGCAGGCGAGTAGCTGTCTAAGAATTTGCTAGCTGCTTCCCATTTGCCCAAATTTGCATTGCAAAGTCCAGCGTAAAGCTTGGCTAGGGTTTCCAGCATCGGTGCTGCTGTAGTCGTCGGCAATGCGTGCAAAGCCCACATATCCGGCTCCGTCGCCGTTCAGGGCCTTGTCGAATTGCTCAGAGTTGAAGTATTCTTGACCTTTAGCTAGAGCCGTACTGGCTTTTTCTTCGCGTGGACCAGCCACGAACGACTTGTAAAGGAAGAAGCCGGCAATGATGATTACCACTGCTGCAACGGCGCCTAGAATCACTTTTTTTGTTCTTCGAGAAGAAAGCTTCTGAGCTTTGCGATGCGTCGAATGTTTCGGCAACGCCTTGTTTAATTTTTGTCTGCCATTATATTTTAAAACGTTGTTATTGTTCTAAGAAGTTTGGCAAAATTACTTTATTTTCTCTCATATAGTGAAACATATCCGCTACTTTTTTTCGTTTTTTTCATACCCAAATGGCGTATCTTTGCATGATAGATAAGGCTAGTTGTTTAATTTGCCTATGATGAATTATTAGATTTTCTATACTGTGCTTTTTTTCTTGTTTATTACACAAACAAGGGGGGCTTGGGGGTTGTGATGGTGGTTCTGAGTGAATGGCTACGCTAAGCTTTTTTTGTTAGGCCTTGAGGCATGGTTTCGAGCATCGCGGGTGAGCCAATACGCTTTTCTGTGTGCTAAAAATGATTGTTTCGGATTATGATTTTTGAATAGCATTTCGGTTATCAATTATAAGAATTTGAGGGCTGTAAATTTACAGCTATCGCCCAAAACAAATTGTTTTATTGGGCATAACGGGTCGGGAAAAACCAATTTTCTCGATGCACTTTATTATCTTTCATTTTGTCGAAGTGCACACAATCCCATTGATTCGCAGCTTATCACGCACGACCAGGATTTCTTTGTAGTGGAAGGCGACTATATCAACGAGATGGGCGACAACGAAAATGTGTATTGTGGCATGAAACGGGGTGCCAAAAAAAGCAATTTAAACGTAATAAAAAGGCTTATCAAAGACTTTCGCAACACATTGGCTTGATACCTTTAGTGTTTGTTTCGCCAGCCGATGCCACGCTTATTGATGGGGGAGTGAAGAGCGACGACGCTTAATGGACATGGTAATTGCTCAATACGACTCCTCTTATATAGATGCGCTTACTCGTTGCAACAAAGCTTTGCAGCAGCGTAATGCCTTGTTAAGAATGGAAAACGAACCCGATTTGGCTTTGCTCGAACTCTGGGAAGAAGAAATGGCTACGCAGGGAGAAGCGCTTTTTGCCAAGCGTGCCGCTTTCGTTGAGGAGTTCATTCCGGTGTTTCAAAGCATTCACCAACGTATATCGGGCGGCTCTGAAAAGGTTTCTTTGCGCTATGTTTCGCATTGCCAGCGTGGTTCTTTGCTTGATGTTATACGCAAGGATAGGCACAAAGATCGTGCTGTGGGCTATTCCTTGCATGGCGTTCATCGCGATGATTTAGAAATGCTTATTGACGGTTATCTGCTCAAACGTGAGGGTAGTCAGGGACAGAGCAAAAACTTATGTCTTGGCAATGAAGTTGGCTCAGTTTGATTTTTCTTAAACGAACGGCCTCTAAAAACCACGCCACTGCTTTTTGTTGGATGATATCTTTGATAAGTTGGATAGCCAGCGAGTAGAACGTATTGTGCAACTGGTTTCGGGCGATAGCTATGGACAGATTTTCATTACCGATACCAATCGCGAGCATCTCGACCGTATATTGCAGGCTGGTGCAGCGGATTACAAACTCTTTTTATGTTGAAAACGGTGAGATAACTGAGAAAGGAGGCGACAATGTTTAGGCGCGATGTGAAGCCTTTGGGCGAAATTTTGCTAAAAGCTTTTGCGAGATGAGGGATTGGAAACACCATTGCAGCAAAAAGCGTTTGATTGATGCTTGGGAAACGGTTGTAGGGGCCAATGGTGGCTAGTTACACCACAGAGCGGTTTATTAAAAAAATCAGACTTTGTTTGTAAAAATCACCAATCCCGCCTTGCGTCACGACCTTTCAATGATGCGCACGCAACTGATGAGACGCCTCAACGAGCAGGTGGGGGCGTTGATTATTACAGATATTAAGGTGTATTAAATGTGCGCTGATGGGGTTTTTGAATATATTCTCCTAAACTTTTTGTTAAATGTAGTAATAATACTTTACAAAAAGTACGTTTTTGAGCAACTCCTTTTAGCGAATAAATGTGCCCAAAAACTATGTTTTTTTCCTCTCAATTTCTAGCTTTTAGAATTTATTTCTAACGCGATTTTTGGAAACAATATGGATGTTTTGCACCATTTTGCCTTTTCTATTTTTCGAATTTTCTCACGATTTTTCTCTGCCCAAATGAGTGCTTTTAGTAGGTAAAAAGTCGCTTTATTTGATTGTTTTCGCGTATTTCACTTGCTTTTTTTATTCTTTGAACGTATTTAAGTAGCTCCAAATTTTGCGTTTTTGCACCATTTAGTATTGCATTTAGCAGCATATTACCTTGCGTTTAGCATGAGTTAGCACTGCGTTTAGCATGAGTTAGCACTGCGTTTAGTAGGAGTTAGCACAGCGTTTTGGTGCATTTTGCACAAGATTTTTGCTTTTAAAAAGCCTATTTTGTAGTGAAAAAAATACGGTTTTTGTAATGAAAAACATATTTTTGCTAGCCATCACTATATAGATGGTTTTATTTCAGTCGAAACCTCCGCGAAAATCGAAAAATTTTCGCGCGAGAGGGCAATTGGTGATTTTAAACGGCTCTTTTTGTGTTAAATTGTGGGCTGAATATTTTACAAAATAATACTGTGCTTACCGGTTGAATTTGAATACAGCACGCAGAAACCAACAAAAAAACTCAATATAAAAGCATCGCGATAAACATTTATCACCGATTGGGGTGAAACGTTTCTTCGCAGTATGGCTTGCAAATAGAGGCGTAGTTCATCAACTCGTGTTTTTTTGATAACTATAACAAGTTTGCTCAATTGGCAAAGCTTCGTATAACAGATTTGCATACATGATTGATGGCGTTTACAGCGTTAAAATAAAAGTGATTTTGCGTTTCACATGTAAGGCTGTGCAAAATGTAGCAAAATAGGGGTAATAAACTTCTTGAAGGCGCGAGTTTTTGCGGGAATGGAATGAGAGAAATTGGCGAAATGAGAAAGTACATTTCTGAAAGGGGCGTGTTTTTGGGGAATGAGGTAGAGAAATTGGCGAAATGTGATAGTACATTTCTGAAAGGGGCGTGTTTTTGGGGAGAGAATTAGACTAGAAGCCGCCAAAGGCCCTAGATAAATAAAATAGTTGGTTCGAAAAATGTGCGTATTATAGCGACGCATGCCCACGCTTGTGTGCGCTATATATAATAAGGAGTGGGGCAGGGTGGTGCTTATCTGTCACACTCCTGCCCCACATTGTTATATCACTTCATTCATTTGGATGTCGTTTTCATCAGTAGGTACTAGCTCCACCTTTTGGAAATCGAAGCATACACCTATTTTATAAGCTTGTGGCACCTGTGCCAAAAACGGTCGTAATAACCTTTGCCACGCCCCAAGCGATTACCCTGGGGGTCGAAACTCATGCCAGGCACAAGCACCGTTTCTATCTCTTGATAGTCGGTGAAAGGCGTTCCGGCAGGTTCAAGAATGTTCATAGCCCCCCAATTTTTAAGTCTTGCGGACCTTGATAAAGGCGTATTTCGAGATTTTCCTCGTCGATAACCACTGGCAAGAGCACCCGTTTGCCCATTTGCACCAATTGGTCAACGGCCTCGTGGGTGTACACTTCATCAGGTAAAGAGTGGTAGAACATCACCGTATTAGCTTGCACCACTCGCGGATGCACCAACAAACGTTGCACCACTTCTAGCGACAGCTGTTGCAATTGCAGAGAGCTGAATTGTTTTTACGCCCCCTAATTTCGTGTCTTAGCTCCTTTTTTTGTCCATCATTTGGTTTTTTTGTTTGGTTTCGCTTTTTAGCTTTATCTGCTTGTGTGAGCTTTTGGGGAACGACGCCTCTTCTTTAAACACTTTCATTGCAGCAGCGATAACGGGGTCGTCTTCGTTCAGGTATTCGGTCCACACTTCATCGTCGAGTATGCTGTAAATAATGCGGCTATTGATGTAGCGCATCAGCAGTTTATGCGACTTGCGTATCATCAAGTTGCGTCTTTGCAGTCCATGTTTGTCGGCGTATGCAGCAAATTGCTCCACCAGATTTTGTTTATCCAAATAAGCAGTGATTTCTTTAAGCGTTTTAAATTTAGAGAGCTTTTTGGCGGTTGTTATCGGTATAGGTGTAAGCAAACTGCAAAAATCAGTCCGCTCATAACTGCCTGTTTGAAGTAAGAGGTAACGCCCAGTGTGTCTTCGGCCACAAAAATATCGGGAGTAATACCACCACCACCATACACAACACGGCCAATACCCGTGTGATAAGCCGGTCCGGTGTGCTTAATACTATCCTGTGAGAAAAATTCTCCATGTTGATAGCGACTGTAAATGTCTTGTTCGTAGTTGGCACCGTCGCCAGCCGTGTAGGGTTTTTGTATGCATCGTCCCGATGGAGTGTAGTAACGGGCGATGGTTAGACGTATCAAACTGCCGTCGGTGAAGCCCAATTGCTGTTGCACTAGTCCCTTACCAAACGAGCGTCTGCCGATAATAACAGCGCGGTCGTTGTCTTGCATGGCGCCAGCAAATATCTCGGAAGCCGATGCCGAGCCCTCATTGATGAGCACAACCAATGGGAAACGCTGATAACTCCCCTTACCATCGCTCAGGTATTCTTGTCTTTGCGATTTTCTTCCTTGGGTGTACACCATGAGTTTGTTTTTAGGTAAAAACTCGTTGGCCATCTGAACGGCCGACTGCAAGTAGCCACCAGTATTGTCGCGCAGGTCGATAATGAGCTGTTTGCATCCCTCGGTAGAGAGTTTAGCAAGAGCAATGAGCAAGTCGGGATAAGTTCTTTCTCCAAAGTTTTTGATACGAATATACCCTGTTTTCTCGTCAATCATGTAACTAGCCGTGATACTTTTTTTGAGGGATGTCGCCACGAGTGACCGTAAATTCCAGTGGTTTTTATGGCCAAACCTCACCACGCCAATGCGCACTTTGGTGTCTTTCGGCCCTTTTAGTCGGCGCATAGCCTCATCGTTGGTAACAATTTTTCCCCACAAAAGGCTTTCCGTCAATGCTCACCACCTTATCACCAGCGAGCAAACCAGCCTTTTCGGCGGGTGCGTTTTTCACCACGTTTTGCACGTGCAGCGTGTCTTGACGGATGTTAAATTCAATACCCACGCCCTGAGAACGACCCCTTAAGGTCGTCGTTGGCAGCTTGCATCTCCTTTGCACTGATGTAAACCGAGTGCGGGTCGAGGTCGGAAAAGAATTTGTGGAATAGCTTTATCCACCAGCGAGTCGATGTTAACGTTATCCACATACTGGTCGTCGATGATGTGCAGCAAGTTGTTAAGTCTGTTACTGCCCGAATTGATGATGTTGAGTCTATTGCCCGAGAAGTGGTTGGCATAGAAAGTGCCAATCACAATGCCGAATGCAACGCATACAGCCATGAGCACGGGCATATAACGGTTACGTTTATTAGGATTCATTCTGTATCAGGGTTGAGGAAAATCACTTCGATATTGGCTCTGCGAAGAAGGTCGAGCCCCTCTTCAAGGCGGTATTTCTCGCCATACACCACACGTTTAATACCAGCTTGAATAATGAGTTTGGCGCATTCTATGCAAGGTGCTGCCGTTACGTATAGCGTAGAGCCATCGCTATTGTTGTTGCTTCGTGCCAGTTTGGTTATGGCATTGGCTTCGGCGTGCAGCACGTATGGCTTGGTAACATTATTGCTATCCTCGCATACGTTTTCAAATCCGCTAGGTGTTCCGTTATATCCGTCGCTGATAATCATTTTGTTTTTCACCACCAATGCGCCCACCTTACGGCGTTCGCAGTAGCTGTTTTCGGCCCAGATGCTCGCCATACGCAGGTAGCGCAGGTCGAGAACGGTTTGTTTATTGTCGTTACACATATCAAGAATATGGGTGGTTGGTGTATTGTAGTTATGGCCTTTAATTGGCGTGGCGATGCTTGGAGGGTGGGTTTAGTTGTTTGTGGTGATGCCGTCGCGTTGCAAAAGGGCCTCAATGGTGGGTTCGCTTCCTCGGAAACGTTTGTATAATGTCATAGGATGTTCGGTGCCACCACGTGAAAGAATATTGTCGCGGAAGCTTTGTGCCGTGGCTTGGTCGAATATTCCGTTTTTCTTAAACATGCTAAATGCATCTGCATCCAGTACTTCGGCCCACTTATAACTGTAGTATCCAGCAGCATATCCGCCCGCCATGATGTGCGAGAACTGCGTAGTCATGCATGTTTCGGGTAGTTGCTTGGTGATGATGGCCTCTTTCCACGCCTCTTTTTCAAAGGGAATGATGTCTGCCGTGAAGGCTTCCTTCTGTGTGTAATAGGCCATATCCAGCAAGCCCAGACTCACTTGTCTTAGACATCCCGAAGCCGCCATGTAGTTGCGACTCTTTACAATGCGCGCGATAAGATCGTCGGGGATGGGTTCACCTGTTTTATAATGAATGGCAAATGTGCGTAAAAAAATCTTTTTCGATGGCGAAATTCTCCATAAACTGCGATGGCAGTTCCACGAAATCCCACCATACATTGGTGCCGCTTAAGCTGCTAAACCTGCTGTTGGCAAACATGCCATGCAGCGAATGACCAAACTCGTGCAAGAAAGTTTCCACCTCGCCCAGGGTTAGGAGGGCAGGTTTTTCGGCCGTGGGTTTGGTAAAGTTCATTACCACGCTAACGTGTGGCCTAACATTCTCGCCCTTGCGGTCGATCCATTGACCTTGGAATTCGGTCATCCAAGCACCACCTTGTTTGCCCTTGCGTGGGAAGAAATCGGCATAGAACACGGCAAGATAGCTGCCATCGCGGTCGAATACCTCGTAAGCCTTAACGTCGGGATGATAAACTGGGATGTCGTTATTGGGTTTAAAGGATATGCCATAGAGGCGATTGGCCAAACCAAACACGCTGTCTATCACCTTCGACAGTTCGAAATAAGGGCGGAGCATTTCGCTATCGAGGTTGTATTTTTGCATTTGCAGTTTGTGCGAATAGTAAGCCGTGTCCCAGGGTTGCATCTCAAAATCATCGCCTTCCATGTTTTTGGCCATTCGTTCCAGTTCGTGATGTTCGTTGATGGCTGTGGGTTTGTAGGCCTTAATCAAGTCGTTAAGTAGGCGATAAACATTCTCGATGTTGGTGGCCATGCGGTGTTTAAGCACATAGTCGGCGTATGTGTCGTAGCCCAAGAGTTGAGCAAGTTCTCTTCTAAGGTTCACCAGACGCTTGCAAATCTCCAAGTTGTTATTGTCGTTTTTGGTGCGTGCATTCGGTGTTTCGCGCCATATACAATTGTTTGCGTAGGTGGCGTTGCGACGAATAGGTCATGAAAGGCGAGTAACTAGGGAAGTCGAGAGTAAACACCCAGCCCTCTTTCTCCTGTTCTTTAGCAGCCATAGCTGCTGCTTCGCGAGCCGTTTCGGGTAGTCCGTCAAGCTCGTTTTCGTTGGTGATGTGCAGCGTAAAAGCCTTATTTTCTTTTAAAAGGTTTTGCGAAAACTGTAGGGACAACACGCCAGCCTCTTCGGTAAGTTTGCGAAGACGCTCTTTACCTTCGTCGTCTAGAAGAGCACCGCTGCGCACAAAACCATCATAACAATTATCTAAGAGCATTTGTTCTTCGGCGTCTAGTTCGCGATGGTTTTCGTAAACATACTTAATGCGGTCGAAAAAGCTTTTTGTTCAGGCGCACATCATTGGCATGCTGGGTAAGAATGGGGCTCATTTTTCTGTGCCAGTTCATCCAGGTCGTCGTTAGTTTCGGCACTAAGCATGCACGAGAAAAACGTTCGACACACGGTTAAGCAGGTCGTAATAATGGTCTCCGTTTTCGTTGTCGGCCCTGATAATGGTGTTTTTCGAACGTTGGCGTATCGGGGTCGTTCACAAGTTTTTTTCAATTTCTTCTTCGTCTCTTCTAATACCTTCAAGGAACGCCTCTTCGTAGTGTTCTGTTTTGATGAGGTGGAAGGGTACGGTCTCGTGTGGTGTTGTATATTCCCCAAAAAGGGGTTGTTTTGATATTTGCTTTCTTCTTTCAAATTTTTCATTCATAACTGTAAATGTCTTCAAGCGTGTTTTTTTATCGCTGTTTTCGTGAGTTCGAGCGTACTTGTTGATGCTTTCTGCGGGTCTGCATGGAGCACTTGTGCTGTCTCGAAGTGCGTAAATATTGGCCCAAACCTGTAAGGCCTAGTCCCTTGTTGCGATTTTTCAATTACAAAAATAACAAATTTCGGTCAAACGGCTATCTGTTCCTTATCTTTTTAACTTATGTTAGTTTTGCAAGGGTGTTAGCTAGCTTGGCAAAGGTTGTATGATATTGTGTTTTGCGTGTAGAAATCGAGGTCTTGTTGCTCTGGTTTTTTGACTAAATTGTTTTTCAAAATACGTAAATTAAGGTGTAATGTAAAGCGTAGACATTTAACACAAAAAATACATCTGAATAAGGAAAGCAAAGTAATGAACTGTAAACGTTTCTTATTGCACATGCTAACCCAATATGCGCAGAAATGAACGACAAGTAATTTAAAAATCTCTTAAAAACTTGGATATAAGTATTTCCTTTTTTTCCTTTTTTTATCACTATCTTTTGCATTAAACCAATTAAAAAAAGACGATAAACCTCAATGTTTGAAAAATCTTAGCGACAGACTAGAACGGTCTTTTAAAAATAATAAAAGGTGAAGGAAAAAAATCACCGAAATTAACGTAGCTGAAACCCTCAAAGATGTTCGTCGCGCATTACTTGATGCCGACGTTAACTACAAAGTGGCCAAAAACTTTTACAGATACGGTGAAGCAAAAGGCATTGGGTATGAACGTGCTCACGGCTGTTAAGCCTGGTCAATTGATGGTTAAAATTGTGCACGATGAGCTTGCCACACTGATGGGAGGCGAAAGCGTGGGACTGCAACTTATCAATCGCCCCGCCATCATTTTGATGTCGGGATTGCAAGGTTCGGGAAAAACTACATTTAGTGGTAAGCTTGCCAATCTGCTCAAAGGCAAACAACACAAAAATCCATTACTCGTGGCTTGCGACGTGTATCGTCCCGCAGCCATTGAACAGCTAAAAGTGGTGGCTCAACAAGTGGGCGTGCCAGTATATAGCGAACCCGATAACAAAAATGTGGTGGAAATAGCTACAAATGCCATACGCGAAGCCAAGGCAAAAAGGCAACGATGTGGTGATTGTGGATACCGCAGGACGCTTGGCGGTTGACGAAGAAATGATGGACGAAATCTATCGTCTGAAGCAGGCTTTGAACCCTGATGAGACCTTGTTTGTTGTGGACTCGATGACTGGTCAAGACGCTGTGAACACCGCTCGCGAGTTTAACGATCGGCTAGATATTGATGGTGTGGTGCTAACAAAGCTCGATGGCGACACTCGTGGTGGAGCAGCGCTCAGCATTCGCACCGTTGTTACCAAGCCAATTAAGTTTGTTGGTACAGGCGAAAAGATGGAAGCAGTAGATGTTTTTCCATCCCGAGCGTATGGCCGATCGTATTTTTGGGTATGGGCGATATCGTGTCGCTGGTTGAAAGAGCGCAAGAACAATTCGACGAAGAAGAGGCAAAGCGCCTGCAAAAAGAAAATACAGAAGAATAAGTTTGACTTCAATGATTTCCCTTAAACAGATTGAACAAATCAAGAAGATGGGAAACTTGAAAGACTTGGCTTCGATGATTCCCGGCGTTGGAAAGGCTATCAAAGATGTTGATATTGACGATAATGCTTTTTCAAAGGCATTGAAGCGATTATCAAAAAGTATGACGCCAAAGGAAAGAACAAATCCCGAAATCCTTAATAACAGCCGTCGACAGCGTATTGCAAAAGGTAGTGGAACCAACATTCAAAGAGGTGAACAAGCTGATTAAACAGTTTGATCAGACTCGAAAAAAATGATGAAGATGATGACTGGAATCAATATGGCGAAGATGGCAGGCATGGCGAGCAAGATGAAAGGAATGCCCGGAATGCCGAAACTTTAAAAACCTAATTAGAATGATGCAGTTAATCGATGGAAAGGCAACTGCTACCGCTATTAAAGCGGAAATTGCAGAAGAAGTGAGGCAAATTGTTGCTAATGGCGGCAAACAACCACACTTGGCCGCGGTGCTTGTAGGGCACGACGGCGGTTCGAGACCTATGTGAAGAATAAGGTGATTGCTTGCGAACAATGTGGATTTAAATCTACCCTCATTCGTTTTGAAGACAACGTCACCGAAGCTGAACTCTTGGCCTGCGTAGACAAATTAAATAAGGACGAAGATGTTGATGGGTTTATTATGCAACTGCCGTTACCCAAACATATTGACGAACAAAAAAATTGTTGAAGCAGTAGACTATCGCAAGGATGTTGACGGCTTCCACCCCATCAATGTGGGGCGCATGGCCATCGGTTTGCCCTGTTTCATCTCGGCCACTCCTCTGGGTATTATTACCCTTTTGCAACGCTATGGCATACCCACTTCGGGAAAGAAGTGCGTGGTGCTAGGACGAAGCAATATCGTGGGTAAGCCAATGGCTCAGTTGATGCTGCAAAAACAATATGGCGACGCCACTGTTACAGTGTGCCACTCACATTCGCCCTCGCTTAAAGATGATTGTCGCGAGGCTGATATCATCATCGCTGCTATCGGAAGGCCCAACTTTGTTACGGCCGACATGGTAAAAAGAGGGGGCTGTGGTTATTGATGTTGGCACCACACGCGTAGAAGACCCAACACATAAAGGCGGTTTCAGGCTCAATGGTGACGTTAAATTCGATGAGGTTGCACCTAAATGTTCGTACATCACACCTGTTCCTGGTGGCGTTGGTCCGATGACCATCTGCTCGTTGATGAAGAACACCCTCTCGGCAGGTAAGAAAGAATTCTATAAATAAAGTAAGGAAGGCGAACGAGGCAATGTACCTCGTTCGCCATTCACCCTAATAAGCAATGAACAGCCAAGACTATTACGAACAAGGCAATGCTTACCGCCGGCAAGGAAACTGGCAAAAGGCGTTGGAATGTTATGCGGAGGCCATAGAACTCAACCCTCGATAGTCCGGCAGTACATGCAAGGGATATGCTAAACAGCATCCTGGGCTTCTACTCAAAGGATGCCCTCAATCCTGAAAAACAACTTGCTGCGCCTTGGCGAATGGTTTTCGCTGTCGCTGCAAACAAAAATTATTGCCTGGTTGGGCTGCATAATGACTATGAGCCACATGCTAAAGCCTAGCTAAAAGAAAAAAACTGCCCAAAGGCAGCCTATAAGTTAGATATTATGAACAAGATGAAAAGGAGCCGTGGTTATCAACACTAACAGGTGCAAAGGTTGCAACCTGTGCGTTGTGGCTTGCCCATATACAGTGTTGGAACTGGCTCGTAAAAAGGTGAATGCTAGCGGATACGCTTATGCGCAAAGCCACGAATGCCGAAGCATGCGTGGGATGTGCAGCGTGCGGAACGGTTTGTCCCGATGGCTGCATCACTGTATATAGAATGAAAGTGGAGGAGAAATAGTATGGCAGAACGTGAAGTCAGACTGATGAAAGGTAATGAAGCGATAGCCCATGCGGCTGTTCGCGCTGGCATTGACGGGTATTTCGGCTATCCTATAACCCCTCAAAGCGAAGTGATTGAAACTTTGGCTCAACTGCGCCCCTGGGAAACCACGGGCATGGTGGTGCTACAAGCTGAAAGCGAAGTGGCATCTATCAATATGCTTTACGGTGGCGGTGGTTCGGGTAAACGTGTAATGACTTCTTCATCATCGCCCGGTGTGGCGCTAATGCAAGAGGGAATTTCCTATATGGCCGGTGCAGAGATACCGGGACTCATTGTTAACGTGCAGCGTGGTGGTCCTGGTTTGGGAACCATCCAGCCGTCGCAAGGCGACTATTTTCAAAGTACTCGTGGCGGTGGTAACGGCGATTACAATGTTATTGTGCTAGCCCCAAACTCGGTGCAAGAGATGGCCGACTTCGTTGATTTGGGCATGAACCTCGCCTTTAAATATCGCAATCCGGCTATGATACTAAGCGATGGTCTTATCGGACAAATGATGGAGAAAGTGGTTCTGCCACCAATGAAACCTCGTCGAACCGAAGAAGAGATTATCAAAGAATGCCCCTGAGCTTCTACAGGGCACACCAAAAATCGCGAACCCAACGTTATAACCTCGCTCGAACTGCGCCCCGAGCTGATGGAAATTAAAAAAATAAAAGCTCTGCAAGCTAAGTACGAAGAGATACGCAACAATGAAGTGCGCTTCGAAACGTTGCACACCGACGATGCCGAATACATGTTTGTGGCATTTGGAAGTGCTGCTCGTGTGGCCGAAAAAGCCGTAGAACTAGCTCGCGAAGAGGGCTTGCGTGTGGGACTTTTTCCGTCCTATTACACTTTGGCCCTTCCCAGAAAAAGCAGCTCGCTAGTCTTTCAAAAGACAAGAAAGGACTGCTGGTTGTGGAGATGAATGCAGGTCAAATGGTTCAAGATGTACGATTGGCCGTGGATGGAAGTCTGCCTGTTGCTCACTTTGGAAGACAAGGTGGAGTCGTACCAGAGCCCGAAGAGATAGTAAAAGCGTTAAAGGAGAAGTTGCAATGACCACAGATATAATCAAACCAGAGAACCTCGTTTACGCCAAACCGGCGCTCTTGAACGATACAACCATGCACTATTGTCCCGGCTGTTCGCATGGCGTGGTGCATAAACTCATTGCCGAGGTTATTGCCGATATGGGCATGGAAGAGAAAAACAGTGGGTGTTAGTCCTGTGGGATGTGCCGTTTTTGCTTACCGTTATATTGATATCGACTGGCAGGAAGCACCTCACGGACGTGCTCCGGCATTGGCAGTGGGAATAAAAAGACTATGGCCCAACCGCCTAGTATTTACTTATCAAGGTGATGGCGACCTCGCTTGCATCGGCACTGCAGAAACATTGCACGCACTAAATCGTGGTGATAACATCACCATCATCTATGTTAATAATGCTATTTATGGCATGACGGGTGGACAAATGTCGGCCACAACGCTGCTAGAGCAGCCCACAGCTACTTGTCCTACAGGCAGAACGCCCGAACTTCACGGCTATCCCATCGATATAACAAACCTTGCTGTGCAGCTTGAAGGTACTTGTTTTGTAAGCAGACAAAGCGTAGAAACCGTGGCAGCCATTAATAAAAGCCAAACGAGCCATTCGTAAAGCATTCGAAGCTTCGATGGAGGGTAAAGGCTCATCGCTCGTAGAAATCGTGTCAACTTGCAGCAGCGGATGGAAAATGTCGCCCGTAGCCGCCAATAAATGGATGCAAGAAAAACATGTTCGACCATTATAAAAAAAGGCGACTTAAAAGACAGAACGAAAGAATGAAACACGAGATAATCATCGCCGGCTTCGGTGGGCAGGGGTGCTTTCAATGGGAAAGATACTGGCCTACTCGGGCTTGATGGAAGATAAAGAGGTGACGTGGATGCCGGCATATGGACCAGAACAACGCGGAGGAACTGCAAACGTAACGGTTATTGTGAGTGATAGTCGTATATCTTCGCCTGTTCTTAGTAAGTATGATGTGGCTATTGTGCTTAACCAACCATCGCTCGATAAGTTTCAACCAAGAGTAAAACCTGGTGGTATTCTTATTTACGATGGTAACGGAATAGCCTCGCCACCTACGCGAACCGACATAAAGGTGTATCGGATGGATGCCATGGACAAGGCGGCCGAGATGCGCAATGCCAAGGTTTTCAATATGATTGTTCTTGGCGGACTGCTTAAGGTTTGTCCGGTTGTTAGCACTGAGGGCTTGAACATGGCTTTGTTTAAAACCCTTCCCGAACGCTATCACAACCTCATTCCGCTGAATATGGAAGCTGTAGAACAAGGCAAGCAAATCATTGTGGAGCAATAAGCAATACAAATGTGGCTGCCCTGATGGCTAACGAAATACAATTGACCAAAAAAGAATTGCTGAAAAGCAGATAAACAACTTGATTTTTTTATAACTCTCTAATTTTTGGGGGGCCGGCTGCAGTGATGCACCCGGTCTTTTTGTATTAGATACAAATCTATTGCGCGCCATTAGCCTCATCTTTTTTTCTTTCCTTTTTGAAGGAAAAACGATGTGCAATGCCATCGAAAACACCAAACAAAATCTGCATTCTCATGGCTTTTTATGAGTGACGAACCATCCAGCATGTAAGAATTTACAGCACTCATGATTTTACAGCATGCCTTAACATTTCTTCTTCCACCTTTTCTTCTTTTCTCGTTTGCCCGAAAAACGCAAAAAGTTGTACCTTTGTGCAGAAATGGAGCGTTCAGGATTATATAAATATCAACCCCTTCAATTATTGCGTAATGCGTTAAAGACCTTGCCCTTGTGGTGCATGGTTGCCTTTTTGGCTGCATGTAGTGCATCGAAGTTTGTGCCCGACGAGAGTTGTTTGCTTGAGAAAGTGGAACTGAAAAGCGACACCAAGAAGTTTAATGTGGCCTCACTCGAACCCCTATATCCGCCAAAAAGCCAACTCAAAGTGGTTCTCGGTATTCAAAAATTCCTCTCGGCATTTATGCCCTTTCTGGGCGTGATTCTACGCGTTGGGTTAACCGCACGCTGCGCAAAATTGGCGAAGAGCCTGTGGTGTACGACACCTTACAGGCAAAACTTTCGTGCAACGACCTTAAACTGGCTTTGCAAAACATGGGATATATGAACGGAGAGGTAGACCTTACCACTCGAGCCAAAGGCAAACACCTCACCGCTGTTTACACGTTGCATCCTGGAACGCCCTTTTTTTATCAATTCGGTGCGCTATGATATTCAGGATTCGATTATTGCAAAAAAATGCTCGATTTGGATAATCCCAACCGACAAGAACTAAAAGGCTGGCGACCCCTTCACCGTTACTCGACTTGAAGATGAACGCAAACGCATCACCCGTGTACTCATGGATAGCGGCTATTATCGGTTTCATAAAGATTTTTATTCAATATGGTGCCGACTCAACAAAGGGCAGCAACCAAGTGAATTTAATGCTTCACCTGCTACGTTATCGACCCAATAGTAGCGTTCCCGAAACGCTACACCCTCGCTATACCATACGAAGTGTGGCCTTTTCTAGCAATGATAGCACCAAAATTCACCTTCGTCAACGTGTGTTGCGACGTAGTACACTCATCAGACCGGGCGATCTTTTTAGTGCAAGTCTGCTGCAACGCACATACGCCAACTTTGCACGTATGCAAGCTGTGCGCTATACGAACATTAGATTTCTTGAAGTTCCCGACACCACTTTTGCTTGATTTGCGACATCAATATCAGCACCAACAAACCTTCTTCCATCTCGTTCCAACCCGAAGGAACAAATACGGCAGGCGACCTTGGTGCGGCTGCTTCGGTTACCTACGAGAATAGAAACTTATTTAGGGGTAGCGAATTGTTGAGCATTCAGCTTCGTGCTGCTTACGAAGCTATTACCCGATTAGAGGGTTATCAAAACAAAGATTATCAGGAATATGGTATAGAAACAAAACTTACTTTTCCTCGATTTGTAGCTCCATTATTGTCTCAAAAACGTTTCGCAGACGAAGTTTGGCCACCAGCGAATTGTCTCTTAACTGGAACCTTCAAAACCGTCCAGAGTTTCATCGACGCGTGTTTGCCATGGCATGGCGCTACCATTGGAACGAACCTCGCCATCACATTACCTACCGTTACGACTTCTTCGATATCAATTATGTCAATATGCCCTGGATTAGTTCGCGCTTTAAGGCCGATTATTTGGACAACGCCACCAGCCGCAATGCCATTCTAAGGTATAACTACGAAGACATTTTTATTCTTAAAATGGGTTTCGGTATGTCTTTAATAATGGTGTAAACGCCGTGAAGCTTAATGTTGAATCGGCTGGAAACATCCTGCAGGCTGTGTCGAAGACTTTCCGTATGCAACAAAAATGCTGATGGAAAATACACCTTGGTAAATATTGCTTATGCGCAATATGTGAAGTTCGATGTGGATTATACCCGTTTGTTTAAGTTTGATGAACGCAACTCTTTGGCCTTCCATGTGGGACTTGGCGTGGCCTATCCTTACGGCAACAGTACTATTTTGCCTTTCGAAAAACGCTATTTTTCGGGTGGTGCTAACTCGGTTAGGGGTTGGCGTGTACGCGAATTAGGACCGGGTTCGTTTAAAGGTACTGATGGACGCATCGATTTTATTAACCAAACTGGTGATATGAAGCTCGACCTCAATCTCGAATATCGCACTTTCTTGGGTTGGAAACTCCATGGAGCGGTGTTTGTGGATGCTGGCAACATCTGGACTTTACGCAATTATGCCGACCAACCTGGTGGACAATTCCGCTTCAACACCTTCTATCAGCAGATTGCAATGGCCTACGGGTTAGGCTTGAGATTGAATTTTGACTACTTTGTTTTGCGTTTCGACCTCGGAATGAAAGCGGTTAACCCAGCCTATAGTTCCACACGCGAACATTATCCGCTGTTTTATCCCAACTTCAAACGCGACTACGCTTTCCATTTTGCAGTGGGCTTCCCCTTCTAATGGGCTGGTTTTGGCTTCTTTGCACAATAAAATGTAGGCGCAATACTTTTACCACCAGTGCCAGTGTGCACTTTTTTAGCGATGACAAGAAACGAACGATATACTTACATACTAGATTATTTCCGTGCGCAATCCCCAGTCGTAACCACAGAACTGGAGTTTGGCTCGGCTTTTCAATTGCTTGTGGCTACATTGCTTAGTGCCCAATGCACCGACAAACGCATCAATCAGGTAACACCAGCTTTGTTTAAACGTTTTCCAACAGCCGAAGCCATGGCCAAAGCCGATGTTGATGAGGTGTACGAATTGGTTAAATCGGTGAGCTATCCCAATGCTAAGGCTAACCATTTGGTGGCTATGTCGCGCAAGTTAGTTGATGATTTCAAGGGCGAAATGCCTAGTACCACGGCCGAACTTACCACTTTACCTGGCGTTGGACGCAAAACTGCTAACGTGTTGCAAGCTGTTTGGTTCGATAAACCCAACATGGCGGTTGATACGCACGTGTATCGTGTGAGCCATCGCATGGGCTTAGTGAGCAAAAAGGCTAACACGCCTTTGAAGGTTGAACAGGAATTGTTGCGCCATATTCCCACAGCTGATGTAAATAAGGCACACCATTGGTTGCTTTTTGCATGGACGATATGTTTGCACTAGCCGAAAAGCAAAGTGCGAAGAGTGTGTTTTTAATGATATTTGCCCTAAGCTTTTGGAGGGTTCTAAACTCGAATAAAGGTGAAAAGGACTTTAAAAGGTGAAAAAGGTGAAAAGGTGGTTTGGTACTGTTTTGTTTGCGGTGTATTTCCTGTAAATAGTGAATGTTGTGCTAATAGAGTATGATTCTAGAATTAGGTTTTTGTACGAAACTGCTGATATAAACAACTATAATGAGAGCTATGCGATTACCGTTTATAGCTTGATAAGTAATAAATATAAGTGAAGATGGACGTAAAGCGTATCTTAAACTATCTTGCCGACCTATCGGCTAACAACAATCGCGACTGGTATCAGGCGCATAAGGATGAATATTTAGTTTGCCGTGCCGATTTTGAAGAGGGGGTTAGGCAAGCTTTGGCCGCCATTTCGGTGTTTGATAACGAGATGAGCCATTTACAAGTAAAAAGATTGCGTTTATCGGTTTAATCGTGATACTCGCTTTTTCGGCCGACAAGTCGCCATATAAGAACCACTTTGGCGCATACATGTGTGCCAAGGGTAAGAAGGCGTTACGTGGTGGATATTACCTGCATGTGGAACAAGGACATTGTCTTTTGGCTGTGGGTGGCTACTGGTTGCCCACGAATATTCTTACTTCGTGCCGCAACGAGATTATGGGCAATATCGATACTTGGCGTGGCATTGTGGAAAACAAAGACTTTGTTGACCTCTTTGGTTTGCCCAATGCTAGTAAATGGGGTGAAGGGTCGCGCGGATTCGGTCTCGAAGCGCTTAAAAGTGCACCCAGTGGATTTCCTCGCGACTATGAGTTTATACAGTATTTGCGCATGAAAGATTATTGTGCTTGGGGTGAAAGTGCCCGATAATTTCTTTGAAGGTGATGGCTGGATTGACGAGATGGCACGTATTTTTTTAAGGTGGGTAAGCCCATGATGGACTTCATGAATAATGTGATTGACGATTATGAGTAAGGGAAGAAAACCCCACAACAAGGCTCACACCACCCTACAAGAAGCCTCATCCCCTAACCCCTCTCCAAGAGGAGAGGGGAGGGATATGCTTTGTTTATAACGTTTAAAAGAGCGGTTAAGGAGAGTATAAAGCAGCTTGTACTTACGCTACAAGGCGCTTGTACTGCCGCTACAAGATGCTTGTAGTGACACTACAAGGTGCTTGTACTGTCGCTACAAGGTATCTTGTACCGACTGTTTTGATTCAGAAGAGGTGTTGTTTACCAGGGTTTGTGTTTTAACAAGCGAACTTAACAATCCCTCATAGCTATAACATAGTGAGCGAAAAGATGAAATGCCTACGGCTTCTAACAACAAGAAGACGTAGGCATTTGTACGTTAAACCACAATGGTAAGCAATTGTATTGTTTGGATATCTGATGGCGTTGGAGGCATAATTTTTTTATTTCCTTTGTTCACTACTATTATTAATGTGTAGCTTTCCACCAGCCAGTTGCCTTTTTAGTGGTTGAAGCGTTCTCGAAAGCCGACACGGTGGGGTCGCTAATGGTAATTCCACTATAATTGTTAACTTGAATGGTGTTGTTGGAAATTTCTCTAAGAGCAGTGTATATAAAAGGTGTGCACGATTTATATGGCACCAAGCGGTTGAGGGCCGTTTGCATATCAAGGGCCAAATGTTGGGTGCTAGGCGTGTTGCAAAGCTTATTTACGTAGTCGCCCATATCAAAGAAAAATGGTATGTTGATAGCCATCCAGTCGCTGAATGTCCACCCAATTGGGTGCAGCGTGTGCTCCTGAGGTGGCAGCATTGATGGTTCTCATCAGTCCTATTACCTCGTCTACTTTGCTACAATCGGTAATTCCGATGTTACCATAAGGATAAGTGTAGTTAGAATAGAAGCGATGAAATTCGTTAACCACCTCTTGATAGTTGGGTTTAGCCTGCGCTAGGTGTTTCCAAATAAGCTTATAGGGCATGCCATAGGCCATAATCTCGCTGCAGCAACCAATGAGATAGTCGGTAGCCTGGCGCATTTCGTGAGGCCACTTCGATGTTAGACATATAACAATCGTCGAACATCACAAACTGCATGTGCATTTTTGATTGACTTATGGCAGCAGCCAAGGTGCTAATATTGGTTTGGTAAAAGTGCTCTGTACCGCCAAAATAGCGTGTTTGTGCCCTGCTCACGCCCTCTTTATACAGCCATCCCGTGCCATGGCAGCCCACAATGAGGGCATAGCTTTCTGCTGGAGCTTTGGTTTTGACAGTGGATAACAGGCTTGAAAGACCATTAACGGTGGTGTAGGCAGGCATATTTGAAGAGTTGAATTTTTGCAAGGTGTCTTGCTTACACTCACCTTTATCCGTATATTTCACCTCCATCAGCAATGCAGTGTTAGCAGATGTGGCAATAAACACCAGCAGTTTGTTTCGCCCTCAGTCCCTTTCCGGTAGTGATGGCATCCTTAATATCGTTGATGTTTTGTAAGAAATTGGAATACAAGCTATTGTCTTCGCTTGTTCTCGAAGCGCTCCACGGCATGTAAACAAAGATTGTTTTAGCGTTTATTGGTTCAGGAATGGGGTAGGGTTCTGGCACATCTTTGTGACAACCTGCAATGAAGAGCGTTGCCAAGAGTATGAGTAGCACGTTGATTTTATTTTTTTCATGAAGGTGGTGTTAGGTGTTGAAATGAGAAGAAGTTCCTGCACCATTTGTTGCCATTAAGCCTCAATATAGCAGTAAGGTGTGAGTAAGGTTACTCACGATGGTACCAAGCGGTACAGGAACTTCGATTAAAAACTCTCTAAAGGGGATGGCCTAAGATTGCCATCCGTATTTATTTTTTTCTTTAATTCTTCGATAGACGCTTTCAGCGCAGCAATCTTTTTCTTCCGAGTCGCTTTGTTTTTGCGTTCCAAAGCCACAACGGCTTCGGGTGCGTTAGCCACAAATCGTTCGTTAGACAGCTTTTTTTCTTGATGCCCGCCAGAAAGCCTTCGAGGTGAGCCAATTGTGCCTCTTGCTTCTTAATTTCGGCCTCAACGTCAACCAAATTGCCAATGGGCACAGCGTATTCGTCTGTTCCAACCATGAATTGAGCCGTATCAGCAGCTTTCTGTTACCACTTCCACCTGGTCAAGGTTGGCCATTTTGGTTACCACATCATTGTATTGTGTATAGCGGTTTTTGGCCAATGGCATGCAGAGATAGTTGTTCTTTTGGGTGCGATGTTCTTTTTGGTTGCGCACCATTCGCACGCCACTCACAATCTGTTTCACCATTTCGATGTCGGCGTTCAGTTTGTTGTCGGCCTCTGTTGGGGCGTCAATCTTTAGGCATTGGCACATAATAGATTCGCCCTCTTTGCGTTCGGCGATGTGCTGCCACAGCTCTTCGGTGATGAAAGGCATAAAGGGATGCAGCATGTTGAGCAGCGTTTCGAAGTAGCGCAGCGTAGCTTTATAAGTCTCGTTGTCGATGGGTTGGCCGTAAGCAGGGCTTCACCATTTCGAGGTACCAACTAGAAAAATTCGTCCCAGAAGAGGCGATAAACGGCCATAAGGGCTTCCGAAATGCGATATTTAGAGAACAAGTCGTTTAGTTCTTCGTTGGTTTGGCGTAGCTTGGCTTCGAACCATTGACAAGCAATTCGGCTGGCTTCGGGTTGTGCTTGGTTGCTAACCTCCCAGCCTTTAACCAGTCTAAACGCATTCCAAATTTTATTATTGAAGTTGCGGCCTTGTTCGCACAGTGTCTCATCAAACAGAATGTCGTTGCCTGCAGGTGCCGAAAGCATCATGCCCATTCGCACACCGTCGGCGCCATATTGTTCAATCAGTTCGATGGGGTCGGGCGAATTTCCTAATGATTTTGACATCTTACGGCCTAATTTATCGCGCACGATACCCGTGAAATACACATTCTTGAAAGGCATTTTACCACGATATTCGTAGCCAGCCATAATCATACGGGCCACCCAGAAGAAGATAATATCAGGACCAGTAACGAGGTCGCTTGTGGGATAATAATAGTTTATCTCCTCGTTGTTAGGTTGGTTGATTCCGTTAAACACAGAGATGGGCCATAACCACGATGAGAACCAGGTGTCAAGGCAGTCTTCATCCTGCTCTAAGTCGGTTGTAGTTATGGTGTTGCATATAGCTTTAGCCTTGGTCAGGGCCTCTTCTTCGTTCAATGCCACCACGCATTCGCGTTTTCCATTGGCTGTGAAGTAATAGGCAGGTATGCGGTGTCCCCACCACAGTTGTCGGCTGATACACCAGTCTTTGATGTTTTTCCAGCCAGTGGCGGTAAGTGTTTTTTTGTATTTCTGCGGATAGAAAGCAATGTCGTCGTCCATAACAGGTTGCAGAGCCAAATCGGCGAAATGCTGCATCTTAAGGAACCATTGGGTAGACAATTTGGGTTCGATGGGCACGTGTACGTTCAGAATAGCCCACCTTATTATCGTAATCCTCCATTTTCTCCATCAAACCAGCCGCTTCTAGGGTCGCTGGCGATTTTTCTTTCGCACGTCCATGCGGTCCATACCCACGTACAAGCCAGCAGCTTCAGACAAAGTACCGTTGTCGTTAAAGATGTCGATAGAGTCCAGTCCGTGTTTTCAATCCCAAGTTATGGTCGTTGATATCGTGTGCAGGCGTAACCTTTAGGGCAACCCGTACCAAATTCGATATCTACATAATCGTCTTCGATAACGGGAATTTCGCGGCCCACCAGTGGCACGATAACGTGTTTACCCTTAAGCCAAGTGTTCTTTTGGGTCGTTGGGGTTGATACACATGGCGGTGTCGCCCATGATGGTTTCTGGGCGAGTGGTGGCTACTACGGCATACTTACCAGGTTCTTCAACCACCATATATTTAAGATAGTAAAGCTTAGAGTGCTCTTCTTTGTACACCACTTCCTCGTCAGAGAGAGCCGTTTGTGCTTGAGGGTCCCAGTTAACCATGCGCACCCCTGCGGTAAATCAGCCCCTTTTTCGTAGAGATCGCAGAACACTTTAAGCACACTTTCCGAGCGTTCGTCGTCCATTGTGAAAGCCGTTCGGTCCCAATCGCACGAAGCGCCCAATCGTCTAAGCTGTTTAAGGATGATGCCACCGTGTTCGTGTGTCCAGTCCCACGCGTGTTTTAAGAACTCATCTCGGCTCAAGTCGGTTTTCTTCACGCCCTTTTCGGCCAATTTAGCCACTACTTTAGCCTCGGTGGCGATAGAAGCGTGGTCGGTTCCAGGCACCCAACAAGCGTTCTTACCCTCCATTCGTGCACGGCGAACGAGGATGTCTTGTATTGTATTGTTAAGCATGTGGCCCATGTGAAGTACACCCGTAACGTTGGGTGGAGGGATAACCACGGTGTAAGGTGCCCTTCCGTCGGGCTTGCTAGCAAAGAGTTTATTGTCTAGCCAATATTGATACCATTTGGTTTCCACTTCTCTGGGGTCATACTTACTTGCTATTTCCATATCCTGTGTTGTTATTATAATTCAACCTTTATTGTGTACAGACTGCAAATTTACTAAAAAAACATTGGATTAACGCCACTAACTACAGTGCTAATACGCATAAAAATTAGCTACTTGTTTGTCACAGGTGTGTTGGTTTGGTGTTTCAAAGGTTGGGTTGGTGTGGGTTGTGTAGGTGTATTTCTCGTTTGTTTTGTATGGTTTTTGGCTCTTTTCGTAAAGATTTTTTTGTACGAAAAGATGCATTGTAAGCTGATAGAAAGTGGAGTAAAATGCTTACAAATGTTTCTCTAATAACGCTGCCATATAGACGCAATTGTGTAAAAACTTTAGTCGAAATGTTAATAAGAAGGTTATGGTTTATTGTGTAGTCTTCATCCTTATTAGTGCATTGTACAAGCCTTGGTGATTGTTTTGTAGCACTAAAAGCTTGAGATATTGGCGATGGGTAACTCCAATTCGTGCGCATCAATCATGGCATTGAAGAGCATGATGCGTTGAAACGAGGAGATGGAGGCAGGCGAGATGTGTGCTTCTTTTATTTTTGTTGTGTTGCAAAAGCCATTGGCGCATCGTGCCATTAAGTAGCGGTTGGGCAGGTGTGAGCCATTGTTGACCATCGTAAAAAGCCACGTTGGTGAACGATGTGTCGGTAATCAGTCCGCCTTTAACGATGAGTACCTCGTCACAATCCTTACGAAGTGTCAGCAGGTGGTTAAGTTGTTGGCGGTTGGTGCTTTTTAAAATGGTAGTCGATGTGGTTGTCTTCCACCAGTTGCAGGCTTTGGATATCGCGTTTGCGGTAAGGTTCGAACGAAGTTTCTCTAACCCCGTTAACATCATAAACCACCCTGGCCTTGATTCGTTCGTTGCTTAGGGAGAAGCTTCGAGCCATTTTTGCAAGTCAAGGGGTGCCACGAGTGGTGCGAAATGAGCACGCGTGGCATCCATACGAGCTTGGTGTAGCGGTAGGTTAATGGGTTTGCCGCCTTCAATCCTTATTGTTTCTACAAACTGGTGCATACACTTTTTCAATCACTTCGTGGTATTCGTCTTTCCAATTACTTTTTGGCGGTGATGCCACCTCCAGCTTTAAAATAGAGATTTCCTTGCTGTAGGGTCGACAAATCTAATCATTACAGCACTATCCAATTCACCGTTATCCCATCGTCCCATCACGCCTGTATAGAAGTCGCGATGATAGTTTTTCGGCCTCGGCGATAATCTCCACCGTCTTCTTTTTGGGTGCGCCAGTTATCGAACCAGCAGGCAATTGCGAGAAAATAACATCGCCAGGACGATGCATTAAGTGAGGCAAAAGTTGTCCCTTTATTTCAGAGCTGGTTTGCAAAAGCGGTCCGCGGTGAGTGTTTAATCGTTCAATATATCGGTATCGCTCCACATGCACGTTATTGGCCACCATGCTTAGGTCATTTCTTATGAGGTCGACGATGGTGGCATGTTCGGCAGCTTCCTTCTCATTGTTCATCAAAAATTGCGCCGACAAAGGCGAAACATCTTCGGCAGTGCCCTTCATGGGGTACGAACTAATTTCTCCTTGTTTAATCTTTACAAATGTTTCGGGCGAAAAACACACTAGTTTATTTTTTATCCAAAGTCGATAACGCGCCTCGGCCACATTAAAAAGGTCGAGCAATGAAAGGTTGGTTTGCAGAGCAACGCAGCAAGTAAGGTTGGCCAAATAGCTGTTTCCGGCCAGCATAGCATTTCTAACGATGTTGAAACTCTTTAGGTATTCCGACTCCGAGGGTGGGTCAATGTGCCATTCAATATTCTTGTTAGTAGGAAGGGTGGTGTGTGTGGCGTTTCCTTTTCCGTTGAAGCAATACTTCAATTCGTTGGCGTCAACTTCGTTTTCAGGAATAACCACAGCACAGTTAGCCTCGTAATTAATTACGAAAAATAAACGGTATGGCCTTTGCAGCCAAGTCGTTCATTCGCTGTTGGGCCTCCTCTCGATTGTAAAAGTTCATTTTCTAACTTGCGTTTTTGATGGTGTAAAAGTACGAATAAAAAAAGTGAAATGCCGAAATGTAGCAGTTTTATTCAGCGAAACACTTATTTTTTAGTATCTTTGCAACGGCAGAAAGGTTTTTAAAACCCGTGCCAAGAAGTTTGGCAGCCTATGCCATCACCTAATATATAGTATGCATACAAAACAAGAAAAGATGGAAGCCTTTGGGCGATTGCTCGATGTGCTCGACGATTTGAGAGAGAAATGCCCGTGGGACAAGAAGCAAACCTTCGAAAGCCTGCGCCCAAATACGATAGAGGAAACATACGAATTGTGCGATGCTCTGGCCAAGAACGACATGAAAAATGTTTGCAAAGAATTGGGAGATGTGTTGATGCACATGGTATTCTACGCCAAGATGGCCAGCGAACAGGGCGAATTTGATATCGCTGATGTGTGTAATAAAGAGGCCGACAAGCTGATTTTTAGACATCCGCACATCTATGGCGACGTGCAAGCAGACAATGTTGACCAGGTATTGAAAAACTGGGAGCAGATAAAGTTGCAAGAAAAAGATGGTAATAAAACGGTGCTTTCGGGCGTGCCCGACGCCTTACCCAGTATGATTAAGGCTTATCGCATACAGGATAAGGCCCGAAACGTGGGGTTTGATTGGAAAGAGAAAAACGACGTTTGGGGCCAAAGTGCGCGAAGAATTGGACGAACTGGAAACCGAACTCAAACGCGAAGATAAGGAGCGATCTACCCAAGAACTGGGCGATTTCTTGTTTAGCGTAATCAATGCAGCCAGACTTTACCATCTCAATCCGGATAATGCTTTGGAGAAAACCAACCAGAAGTTCATCAGAAGGTTTAATTATGTGGAGCAACATTCTATTAAAGTGGGGAAACCTCTCACGGAAATGTCGCTTGAAGAGATGGACAAATTATGGAATGAGGCCAAGCAAGAAGAAGGCAAACAGTAGGGCAAAAATTCAACCCAATAGTGTTTTTAACCTGATAGCTTGTGCAACTGTGGCATCAATTCTAACAGGTTGGTTAACAAAGAAATTACAATATTAAGTACAAATACATTAAAAAATAGCTCATGAATAGAAAACTATCAACCATATTAATGGTCGTGTTTGTCGCTTTGGTCTTTGTGGCATGCGATGGCGACAAGAAAAAGAACAATAAACAACAGTCGTTGTCAACGATGGAAGAAAGCAAAGGCGACTCAACCATGTATGGCGTATGTGGCGATAACACAGGAATGCATGTGTTGGAGTTAATTACCGTGCAAGGCGACACGCTAAGTTATGTGTTCGATGTTGAGGATGGCGCTACTGTTAAGGGTGGAATATTGGCCGGAGACCGATTAGCCGTGGTGGGATATAAAAACGCTGACGGTGAAAACGAAGCAACTGAAGTGTTGAATCTCACAACGCTGATGGGAAAGTGGCGCAGTATTGACAAGCAATTTGAATTGATGGAAGACGGTACTGTGCTGTCGGGAGTGAAAGAAGAATCGCAACCTTGGACCGCTTGGAAAGTGTATAATGGTAAGCTTCTGCTCAATAAAGACACCTTCTCGGTGAACGCTTTGGGTGCCGACTCGCTCTATTTGGAGAACGCACACGGCATTTTCACCTTTACACGCCAAAAATAATACGCCCTTGGAGCCGTTTAAAGTTCATATCCTGGGCTGTGGCAGTGCGTTGCCAACGCTGAAACATAATGCCACATCGCAGGTGGTAGACATCCGTGGCAAACTCTTTATGATAGATTGTGGCGAGGGGACGCAGGTTCAATTGCGTCGCTCGCACATTCGTTTCACGAAGATAGGAGCAGTGTTTATTTCGCATTTGCATGGCGACCACTGTTTCGGGCTCATCGGGATGATATCCACATTTGGCTTGCTTGGTCGCACGGCAGCCTTGCATGTATATGCTCCAACCGAACTAGGTTCAATACTTCGCACGCAGCTCGATTTCTTTTGCGCGGGCATAGAGTTCGAAGTGGTGTTTCATGCAGTAGACACAACCGTGCAACAAGTGATTTATGAAGACAAAAGTATCACCGTTGAGAGTGTTCCACTTGAACATCGTATCAGCTGCTGTGGTTTTATTTTCCGCGAAAAAGCATTGCTTCCGCACATACGTCGCGATATGATAGACTTCTATCGCATACCAGTGAGTCAGATAAACAATATTAAATTAGGAGCCAACTGGGTGGACGAAGAGGGGCAAACGGTGTTAAATTCACGTCTCGTAACACCATCAGCACCAGCCAGGGCGTATGCTTATTGTAGCGATACACGTTATATGCCCGAGCTACACAAGGCCGTGCAGGGGGTAGATGTACTTTATCACGAGGCCACTTACGACGCCAAAATGGCTTCGCGAGCACGACTCTATTATCACAGCACAGCCGAAGAAGCAGCTAAAGTGGCTCGCGATGCAGGGGTGGGTAAGCTGGTTTTGGGGCATTATAGTGCCCGTTACGAGGCCGAAGACCTACTGCTTACCGAGGCTAAAGCAATCTTTCCTAACACTATTTTAGGGCAAGAAGGTATGGAAGTGTGGATTGATGCGAAGGCAGATTAATAAGGTGACGAGTTAATAGGGTGGGGAGTTAGCTGTTCTGCGTGTTAACAAGTTCAACATAGATCTGCAATCCTAATCACAGGAGTAGCATAATAATCTATATCTGATAAGCATTTCAATGTTGACTTCACAAAAACGCACTCGTTGTTGAGTTTTTTTAACAAATCTTTCGTTAGTACATATTCGTGTCTAATCGTGATGAAAAAAACAAGTGGATGAGATGCGAATTAAAAAGAATAATTGCGCCAAAAATCCCTCAAAGTATGTCGCAAAAGCACATAAAATAAGTGTATTTGTTAAATAGGTTTAACAATAGGAGCATTGCATTTGTTTGTTATCTTGATTTACATCAAAAAATGTTATATTTGCAGGTAAAACAAGAAAACACAGCGTATATGGCAAAAAAACGTTACTTACAATATTATTTACAACCGCCCTGTTTGTGGGCAGTCCGCTAGCATCGAGAGCCAATAGAGCAATCGAGTTTGTGGATAACGACTTCCAAAAAGGTGGTAATCACCGTGTCGGAGTCAACTATTCATGTGGCTGGTGGTGCAGGGCAGATGCTGGCTATCTACGATTTGGCAGGCGTAAGAGTGGCTTATCTCAAAATAGATAGTGCTGAAAAGCATTTCGATTTGGGACTGCCTAAGGGCTGCTATATCATAAAAGTGGGCAAGGTGGTACGCAAAATAGCCATTAGATAGCATAGATATTTGTGGTAATGTAAACCCGATGGCGTTGTGATGAGAGCTAGATGAGTGCGCCTACAGTGTACGGGATTAGCTCGTTGCAATTTAAAAACAGGCCAATCTTTGCGTAACCATCAGAAAAATGCAAATCAAACACAGTATAAAAAAGAAATAATTGGGCCGCACAAAACAATAGCGGCATGTTAATGAAATATATTCTGGAACTAAGTAAGTCCTCTTCTTTATTTATAGGTAAGTTCCTTTCTTTGGTGCTCTTCGCAAGTGGCTTTCTCGTAGCTTGTAGCGAGAAAGGAGATGTGGAGCGCCCCATTCCGTCGTATGATGGCCTAAATGCAATGGGAAAAAGATGCTTTTAGGTTTGATGCTAACAAAATTCAACAGCATATCTATCGGTTGGCCAAGGCCGATAACGACACGCTTGTAGCCGATGCTCGCACCCGTAGGTATTATAAAGATGGCGGAAACCTGCTTTGGATAGACAGGTTTGGTGTAGATGAAAGAGCAGATAGTGTTCTTGCTTATCTTAATGAGGTGGAAGAAATGGGCTTTTCAAAAAGAGTATTTGGTGTAAATCAGATAGAGCGCGACCTACAACGGCTGCGCACTTTAGATGTGGATACGGGCGTGAAAAAAATGTTAATCGCGTGGCAGCTAGACTGGAATACAACCTCACCAAGGCTTTTTTACGCTATACAGCAGGCCAGCATTATGGCTTTACGAACCCCTCGCAGATATTCAATCGCTTAGATGTCCGCGAGAAAGACTCGGTTCGTACCACTTATCGAGTGTTGTTTGATATTCCTATTAAGCGTGCTTCGAAAGACTTTTACACCATGGCTTTGCGTAAAGTATATAACGATTCGGTGGCTCTTTTTTTCTGCGCGAAGCTCAACCGCAAAATGCACTTTATGCCCAATTGATAAAGTATTTTAAGGGCAAAACTCTGTCGTCGGCCGACCGAGTGCGCATGTTATGCAATCTCGAACGTAGTAGATGGCGTCAAAATGATTATCCGCAAAACCATCGTAAATATGTTATTGTAAATGTGCCATCGTTTCATCTCGATGCAGTGGATGGGGATAGCGTGTTGAATATGCGCATGGCTTGTGGCACATTAGAAACAAAAAAACTCCTTTGCTTAACAGTTGTTTCATTCGTATGGATGTCAATCCGCAATGGATTATACCGCGTAGCATCATCAAAAAAGAGGTGGTGGGGCATGCTGGTAATCCCGATTATTTTAGTAAACGCAGGTATTTTATCCTACATCGACCCTCGGGTAAACGTGTAGATCCAGCAATGGTGTCGGCTGGTATGCTGCTCAATTCAGAATATTTTTGTTGTGCAAGAGGGTGGCGAAGGTAATTCGCTGGGTCGTATTGTATTCAGATTTAACAACAATTTCTCCATTTTCATCCACGATACATCCTCTAAATGGGCTTTCGATAGAGACAACCGCGGAGTCTCTCACGGCTGTATCCGTGTGCAAAAACCGTTTGAACTGGCTGTTTTTCCTCTTGGGTAATAAGGATAAAACCCTCATCGATAAAATACATTATTCGATGCAGGCCGACCTGACGAAGCCCAAAGACGACGAAGCCCCCAAACCAAAACTAGACCCTCAACGGCTGGTTAACAGCGTAAAAGTAAATCCACATATTCCACTGTTCATCGCCTACTATACGGTTTATCCCGATAATAAAGGCAAAATGTACACTTACGACGATATATATGGCTACGATAAGGTACTTTATGGCTACCTACGCCACTTTGCACTTTAAGTGTTTGCCCTACATTTTGCAACATCACATCTACAATTCACACCAACGACAAAATTGTTTTGCACCAACGGCGTAATGAATGATATAGACGAACAACTACTGTTGCAACGTTTGGCCACACCAGCCACACGCCACGAGGCCTTCGAACTATTGGTGAAGACCCTATGCACAACCGCTTTATTGGAAGATAAGGCGCATGGTGCTTGTGCATGAAGATGCCGACGACTTGGTGCAAAATGTGTTTCTAAAGGCGTGGAGCGCATTAGATAATTTCAAACAGCAGGCAAAACTCTCCACGTGGCTCTATCGAATAGCTATTAATGAGGCGCTAGACTTTTTGCGCAAACAGAAAAATGCCACTGGCTTGCAAGGCACTTCCGACCATACACTGGCCAATCAATTGCTGGCCGATGATTATTTTGATGGTGATGCCATGCAAGCTCGTTTGTTGGAAGCCATTGCCGAGTTGCCCGAAGTGCAACGAACCGTGTTTAACCTTCGTTATTTCGACGACATGAAATACGAGGAAATTAGCGTTATTCTCTCAACTAGCGTTGGTGCATTAAAGGCTAGTTATCATTTGGCCGTAAAGAAATTAAGGAAGATAATGGATGTGGAATGAACCATTGGCTTTTTTTATTGAAAAGTATTGTGCAACGAAATTCAACCTTGACAGCCTTGTTTCGCCATTTTACCGTGTTGAAGTCGTTTTGACTTTTAAATTGAGAGGAGTTTATTATCTTTGTGCTGTAATAACCAGATAAACCCCACGCTCATGTGCGAAGTACTGCACAAAGATACGATAAAACCTGAAATTCTGCCCCATTTGTCTGTGTCTAAACATGGTTGTTTCTCAAAAAGGTGACCAGGTAAAAGGTATTCAATACATTTTCCACAAGTTGAAAAACTGGCTGTCAATTCCATCTTACTTCTGCTTTTTCCATGATGTTGTTTCCGCTGCCCATGAGAAGTATGCCCTGTCACCGCTTGCGTTGTAAGTTGTAAGCGTACGCGCTTTCCGTTCCGTTGCCCATGCACGTGTACACCGTACAATTGTTTTTGTCTAGTTTTTAGCGATAAATTTAACACTATTAGTGCCTTTTTATCCACCAACCTTCCACCTTGCCGCAAAAAAATCGATTCTCGCGAAGGTTTGTTTTGATGCAAAAAGGGGTTGGGTTGTGTATGCGACAAAATGAATTTATATTTAAAAAGCCCCACCGCCTGCAACAGATTTTGGGCTATTTGCCACTGAATACAAGGTGAAATGGTGCAAAACGCAGTGTGTTTTGCTGCTAAATGCAGTGCGTTTTGCTGCTAAACGCAACGTAAAATGGTGCTAAACGCAGTGCAAAATGGTGCAAAATGGCAATACGAAAAGCATAAAAATACACTGAAATGGTATAAACAAAACCTTCTCGAACCATTAAAACATGGTTCGAAAGTGGCAAAATAGCCGCTAAAAAGTGGGTTTTTAGGGGCAAAAAGCAGGTTTTTGGAGTTGAAAAAAATACGAGTTGGCAAACCAAACTAGAAAAGGTAAAATGGTGCAAAATGCAGGTTCTAGGCTTTAAAATTGATAAACACCAAGGCGTGAGAAGGTAGAAATAGTGGAAATTTACCTACTTTTTAGCCTATATTTTCGCTAGAACGGAGCGAAAATTGGAGCAGTATTGTAAAATAAAAAAATAAGGATTTAAGTTTTTGGGTTGGTGAGTTTTTTTGAGTTGATGATTGGTGAGTTGATGAGTCTTGAAGTTTTTAAGTTGGTGAGTTTTTGAGTTTTTTTGAGTTTGTGAGTTGATGAGTTTTTGAGTTTGTGAGTTTGTGAGTTGATGAGTCTTGGAGTTTTTAAGTTGGTGAGTTTTTTTGAGTTTGTGAGTTGATGAGTTTTTTTGAGTTTTTGAGTTTTTTTGAGTTTTTGAGTTGATGAATTGGTGAGTTGACGAGTCTTGGAGTTTTAAAGTTGGTGAGTTTTTTGAGTTGATGATTTTCAATTTGTACGTTGTTGCATTTGGGAGTTGTTGGGTTTTCGTGAGTTTATAAGCCAGTGAGTTTGTTTGTCCTACACTTTAAAAGTCACGACGTCTTCGTTTAATATTTAAAGTTAAGCGGGCGATAACGAGAGGATAGCCATGAGAAATCTAACCCGATAGCACTAAACCCGTCGCAATAAGCTTTTTCAAAGGGTTGCCAACGGATGTTTTAAGGATATGAGTAGGCTATGTTTGCTGATGCTTTTTGGAGAAAGCTGTGGTTTACTTGTGTTTGTTTGCAAGCTTTGTTCTTTGATTTCCACATAAAATATAAGCCGATAGCAACGAGTGGTAAGGATAGGATTTGGCCCATGTCGAGCACTAAATGATGCTCGAAATCTACCTGTACCTCTTTGATAAACTCGATAAAGAAACGGAAAGTAAATATAAGTGTTAGGCAGTAGCCAAAGAAAAAGCCAGAGCCGATGGTGGTTTTCTCCTTGCGTTTTTTTGTAGAGCAACACGCCTAAACAAAAACACAATGGCATAGAAAAATGGCCTCGTATAGCTGTGCAGGATGGCGTGGAAGTGGGTCTACATGAGTGAAAACAAAAGCCCAAGGCAGGTCTGTTGTTTTGCCGATAATCTCCGAATTCATTAGGTTTCCAAGCCTAATGGCCATTGCTGTGAATGGGGCGGCAAAGCCTATGCAGTCTAACACAAACAGGTATTCCATCTTCATTTGTCGGCAATACAGGTATAATGTGATGAGAAGTCCTATAACACCACCATGAGATGCTAGTCCTGCGTAGCCTGTGTACCGCCATCCGCCGTCGGAAAGAAAGCGAATGGGGAGGAACATTTCAACGAAATGTTTGAGACTTCCGAAGAAATATGTAGGTTCGTAAAACAGGCAATGTCCCAAACGTGCCCCCAATATCACCCCGAAGAAAACATAAACAAAGAGTGATGCAAACTTGAGTCGGCTATTTTGTATTCTTTGAAGAGACGTGCCACGATATAGGTGGCACCGATAAGGCCGATGCCCCAAAGCATACCATACCATCGTATGGCAAAAAAGCCTAGGTTGATAATGTCCGTAGGCGGATTCCAGTGGATGTAGTTCATGTCTTTGAATTTTGAGGTTGTGGGGTTTTATGGGCGTTAGCTTAGGGATAATGAACTTTGGGTGTTTTAAGATTGCCGTTTCTTGGTCTTTATACTCTTCTTGCGTTCATTGTTTCGAGGGATTATTAGTTTGTTGGTTGCGTACAAGTTCAAAAACTTATAAGTTTAGAAACGTAAAAACTAAATCTTTGCACTTATTGTTTTGAGGAATTGTTGGTTTGTTCATTGTCTACAAACTCAAACAAATTATGAACTCACAAACTCATAAATTCACAAACTCACAAACTCAGAAACTCATAAGCCCCTAGAGTACGAACGCCCTCATGTCGCTGTAAGCGATGTGAGGGCGTGTTTATATTTCTATGTTATGTGCTGCTTAGAAGGGAAGGTCGTCTGAAGTGTCTTCCTTAGGAGCTTCGTTAGCAGGGGGGAAGTTAGAAGGAGCAGCAGTTGCAGGCTGTTGAGGCGGGAAACCAGCAGGTGCAGCTTGTGGTGCTGCAGCGGCAGCCCCTGAATTGTGCAGGGTCAACTTGGCGCACATCGTATGCGCGAATGCTGTTAAACCAACGTCCTTGATACTCGTGTGCATCGATGTCGAACGAAACCATTACCTCTTGTCCCACTTGAATATTGAAGCGTGCAATTCTATCGGCACCAAATACCGAGAAAACCATCTTGTGTGGATAAGCCTCGTGAGTTTCAATAACATATTCTTGCACCTTCCATTCACCCTTGGCAGATACACCAGTCTTCTCGGGAAGTGCGGCAATGACTTTACCTTGTATGTCCATTGTGTTGTGTCCTTATATATTTAATGTGATAATGAATATTTGTTGTTTTGTCGAATAATGTGGGCTTGGTCCCTATTCTCTGGTCGAGGGTGTGCAGTTAAAAAGCTGTGCGCATCGCCCTTTTGTAGTGCGAAGATAGTAATTTAGTTCTGAAATCTAAACTTTTCAATCTGCTAATAGACGCGATTTTAGTATTTTTTTGTGCTTATAAAACCCACGTTGCACAGGCCAACAATACGTTGTCTTGTGCAATCAAACGTAACCATGCAATAAATTAAATAAAGATAAATACTGATGAAATTTTTCAATCTCAAGTACAGCATTAAGCAGCAAATTGCAAAACTTGGCCAAGGTGTTGAGTGCTAAACCATCTATTCCCATCCTCAATAATATTCTCTTCGAGATAGTAGATGGCGTACTAACCTTAACAGCTAGCGACAGCGAAAACTACGATGAAGGCCACTATGCAGCTTGACGAAAGCGACAGCAACGGGCGCTTTACCATGCCTAGTAGAACCATTCTTGATGCAACGCGCGAACTGCCCGATCAGCCTTTGCACTTCGATATCAACCTGGAAACGTTGGCCGTGCAGATTACTTACCAGAATGGCGTGTATAATTTCACTGCACAAACGGCAGAAGAATATCCTCGTAACAAGGAACTAGCAGCCGATGCGGCTAGCATACAGATGGAATCGGTGGTGCTACTCAATGGTATTGTGCGTTCGCTTTTTGCTACTGCACAAGACGAATTACGACCCATCATGAATGGAATCTACTTTGATTTGAAGGATGATGGATTGGCTATCGTTGCCACCGATGGGCATAAGCTTGTGAGAACCAAGAATCTGGCCTTGCGCTCTGATGTGAAACGCCTCGTTTGTGCTAGGTAAGAAACCGGCCTCGCTGTTAAGAAACATCTTGCTAAAAAGATAGCTCGCCGGTAGAAGTGAAGTTCGATGATCGTAATGCCGAGGTGCATTTCCCAAATGGAATGCTATCTTGTCGTCTGCTAGAGGGTAACTATCCCAATGATGCTTCGGGTTATACCGCAAGACAATCCTAACTAAATAACCGTCGACCGCAAAGGTCTCGTGAGTGTGTTGCGTCGCGTCTTGCCTTTCGCAAGTGAGAGCAGTCAGCTTATTCGCCTACATGTAGAAATGGGAATGGTGGAGTTATCGTCAGAAGATATCGACTTCGCTACAAGCGCAAAAGAGAGCATGGTGTGCGATTACGTAGGCATACCCATGAACATCGGCTTTAAAGGTAGCGTGATTAGTGAAGTGTTGAACAACTTAGACTGCGACGATGTCGTGGTTCAATTGGCCGATCCTAGTAAGGCTGCATTGGTTGTGCCAGCTGTTCAGCCCGAAAACGAAGAGGTGTTGATGCTCATGATGCCCATGATGCTTAACGACAATTGATGGCTTTTGCCCATCGTAAAAAAATGGTGTTTAGGGCAGTTGGCATGCGCTTAACGGGCCTAAACACCACTTTAGACAAACTTACCCAGCAACAGTGTAAATGAAACTGAACTTAACCCGTCCGCTGATTGTCTTCGACTTGGAGACAACTGGCCTCGACTTGGTCAACGACCGCATCATACAGATATCGTATATCAAGATTTATCCGGATGGAAAAGAAGAGCGCGAAAACCTCTTTGTTTATCCAGAAAAGCCCATTCCTGATGAAGTGAGCGAGCTAACGGGAATTACAACCGACTTGGTGGAAGACGCACCAACGTTTGGAGAGTTGGCGCCACGACTTAACGAAGTGTTTAAAGGCTGTGATTTTGCCGGTTTTAACTCCAATCATTTCGACATTCCGATGTTGGCTGAGGAGTTTTTACGTGCCGAGATAGATTTCGACTTCTCATCGGTGAGACTCATCGACGCACAAACCATCTTTCATAAGATGGAAAAACGCAACCTTGCTGCAGCCTATAAGTTCTACTGCGGAAGAAAGATGGAAGACGATTTTGCAGCGCATAGGGCCGACCAAGACGCGGAAGCCACTTACAGAGTGCTCTTGGGAGAACTTGAAACCTACTCGAAGCCAACCAAGAAGAACCCGAACGCGTGCTGCCAAAACGATATGGACTACCTAGCAGAGTTCTCAAAGAACAACGACAATGTTGACTTTGCTGGCAGAATAGTGTGGCGACCAGTGCTAGATAGCAAGGGAAACGAAATGTTGGACGCCAAAGGAAAGGTGATTAAAAAAGAATACTTCAACTTTGGAAAGTATAAAGGCTGTGCCGTTGACGATGTTCTGCAACGCGATCCTGGTTATTATAGTTGGATGATACAGGCCGATTTTACTAATAACACTAAGCAAGTGCTTACCCGTATTAGGGTTGAAAGGATTTGGCGGACGCTGATGTCGGCTTTTTTTTCATAGCTTGAACAAAACATGTTGAAAGGAAAGAAAATCGTATTGGGCATCACTGGCAGTATTGCTGCCTATAAAGCCTGTCTTATTGTGCGCCTGCTGATGAAGCAGGGGGCCGAGGTTCAGGTGGTGATAACCGATGCTGGCAAACAGTTTATTACGCCTGTAACGCTCTCTGCATTGACTGGTAAGCCAGTGGTAAGCGAGTTTTTTTACGGCCAACGATGGCACATGGCATTCCCATGTCGACCTTGGATTATGGGCCGATGCCATGCTTATTGCGCCCTGCACTGCTAGTTCGCTGGGTAAGATGGTTCACGGCATTGCTGATAACATGCTTATCACCACTTATCTCTCAATGAAAGCACTTGTGTTTGTGGCGCCTGCCATGGATTTGGATATGTATGCTCATCCCTCAACGCAAGGCAATATCGAGCGTCTTAAGCAAGTGGGTAATATCATTATCGAACCGCAAGCTGGCTTTTTGGCCAGTGGGTTGGAAGGAAAAGGACGTATGGAAGAGCCCGAAAACATCGTGGCCACGCTTGAAAAGTATTTTGAAGACGAGGATAACGGCCGTACCTGTACAGCCCAAGGTCAGCTGGCTGGCAAGAAAGTGCTGATTACGGCCGGTCCAACTTACGAGAAGATAGACCCTGTTCGCTTTATCGGCAACTACTCTTCGGGAAAGATGGGCTTTGCCTTAGCCGAAGAATGTAGCCGAAGAGGTGCCGACGTGGTACTTGTTGCTGGGCCTGTAAGCTTGCAATGTTCTGCTGCCATTAGGCGCATCAATGTTGAAAGTGCCGACGAAATGCATGCTGCGTGCATTAAAGCGTTTGCACAGTCCGATGCTGCTATATTGTGTGCAGCTGTTGCCGACTTCAAACCTTCTGATGTTGTAGCGCAGAAAAATAAAGCGCGAGGGTAACAAACTTACACTCGAACTTACTTCCACGCCAGACATCGCTGCTGCTTTGGGGCGTGAAAAACAGTCTAATCAGGTGCTTGTTGGCTTTGCTTTGGAAACCAATAACGAGGAAACCAATGCTCTAAAGAAACTGAAAAAGCAAGAATCTCGATTTTTATTGTGCTGAACTCTTTGCGCAACGAGGGTACTTGTTTTGGCACGGATAACAACAAGGTTAATATTATTTCTGATTCCGAGAATAGGCAATTCGACTTTAAATCTAAGCCCGAAGTGGCCAAAGATATTGTTGATTATTTGTGCGAAAAGAATGAAATGTGGAGAGTAATGTCTCACCCACAGCCTCTCTCCAAGGGTAGAGGGGAGTGGTATGCCTTGTGTATTTGCCATTCTGTCACCAAGTGTTTGGCTTAGTTTCTAAAGGTGAATGGGTGAAAGGGTGAAAAGATCAAAGGATAAAAAGGTGAAATAAATGGCTAATGCTTCCTTTACATCTGAATTAGCTCCTTAGTTTCTTAACTCCTCACCCCTTAACTCCTTCTAACTATAATAAGTTGTATTTGTAAATGAAGATAAAGATTGCATTTTTGTTGAGCTTACTGATGGTTTGCCGTGGCGCGTTCGCACAAGAGTTGCGAGCGAAAGTCACTGTGAATGCCAGTCAGGTGCAAACTACCGAAACTGCAGTGTTCGACAATTTGCAGCAAGCTATCGAACAATTTGTGAACACTAGACAATGGACTCATCTGCAATTCAGAGAAAACGAACGCATTGTTTGCAATTTTAATATCACCGTACAACAATACGACCGCGAGTCTAATCACTTCTCATGTAAGGCTCTCATTCAAGCCAATCGACCCGTGTATAATGCCAGTTACTCGTCGGTTTTATACAACAACACCGATAACGATTTTAATTTCGACTACTCACAGTTCGACCAGTTGGAGCTTAACGAAGACAATCTCTCCAACCAACTCACGGCGTTGCTGGCCTATTACGCATATCTCATCATTGGTTTAAACCTCGACAGCTTTTTCTCCAATGGGTGGCGAAGATGTGCTTCAGCACTGTATGACGCTCGTAAACAATGCTCAAAATCTACCATTTACTGGTTGGAAATCGTTTGAGAACGACCGCAATCGATTTGCTATTATCAACGATTATCTGGATGGAGGCATGCAACCGTTTCGACAATTGCAATACGACTATTACCGAAAAAGGGTTAGACGAAATGGTGAACAATGCCGAAAGAGGCCGGGTAAACATCACCACAGCACTCGAAGAAGGACTCAAGCGCAGCAAGGAAAACAAACCCTTGAGTATGTTGCCACAAATTTGGACCGACTATAAGCGCGACGAACTGGTGCAGATTTACCAAGGAAAAAGGCACACAAAAAGAGAAACAAACCGTCTACGATCTGTTGTTTAAAAATCAATGCAAGCCAAAAATAACGCTTGGGAAAAAAATAAAACAATGACATGCTAACACAACTTTATATAAAGAATTTTCGCACTTATCGACGAGCTAGACATGGATTTTCGCTCGGGATTTTCGGTTATAACTGGCGAAACTGGAGCAGGAAAGAGCATCATACTTGGTGCTCTTGGACTGGTTATGGGGCAACGGGCCGATGTGAAAAGCATTAAGCATGGTGCCGAAAAGTGCACTGTTGAGGCCCATTTCGATATAGCGCCCTATGCGTTGGAGTCGTTTTTTGATAACAACGACCTGGATTATGACGCCAAAGATTGCATCATACGTCGAGAAATTAGCGCTTCGGGCAAGAGTAGGGCGTTCATTAACGATGCTCCTGCTCCTCTATCATTGGTCAAAGAGCTGGGCGAACGCCTCATTGATATCCATAGCCAGCACCAAAATTTGTTGTTGAATAAAGAGGATTTTCAACTTAATGTAATTGATTTAATAGCTCAAAACGCCACTCAAATAGCTGAATATTCCGAAGCTTACAACCAATATAAAGAGGCTGAGAAAGCACTAAAAACAGCTAGAAGAACTCATTAAAGACAATAAGGAACGCGAAGACTACCTGCGTTTTCAACATGCCGAACTGGAGGAAGCTAAGCTAGAAGACGGTCAGCAGGAAGCTTTAGAACAAGAGTCGGAGATGATGTCGCATGCTGAAGATATTAAAGCAGCCCTTTATCAGGCTGTTGAAGGCATCGATGGAGATAGCAATGGCATGCTTGGAAACTTGCATAGCTATGTGGGACGTCTGCACGACATCGAAGATATTTATCCCCATGTAAAAGAGTTGGCCGAAAGATTGGACAATTGTTACATCGAACTCAAGGATATTGCCCAAGACTTAAGTTCTCAGGTGGAGGATGTTGACTTCGACCCTCAACGTCTTGACGAGATTACACAAAGGCTCAACACCATCTATTCTTTAGAAAAAAAATATCGGCTTGATAGCGTTGCTCAACTTATAGCATTGCACAACGATATTAAACAGCAACTACAACACATCGACAATGGAGAGGCCGATGTGGAAGAATGCCGTAAAAAGATGGAACAATGGTTGACAGTGTGTCAAGATAAGGCTGCTAAACTTACGACTGTTCGACAAAAAAGTGCACAACAGATTGAACAACAACTTAAGGCAATGCTCATGGAATTGGGTATCCCCAAGGTGCAATTCCAAATTGCATTGACACCAAAAAGAGCTCTCGCCAAATGGTTGCGACAAGGTTTCTTTCTTGTTTAGCGCCAACACCAATACAGCCCTGCAGCCAGTTAGTCAGGTGGCTTCGGGTGGTGAAATTGCTCGCGTTATGCTTTCGTTAAAGGCAATGATAAGCAATGCCGTTAAACTTCCCACCATCATCTTCGATGAAATAGACACAGGTGTGAGCGGTAGAGTGGCCGAAAAAAATGGCGAACATCATGGCTGATATGGGTAAAAACCGACCGCCAAGTGATTGCCATCACCCACCTACCACAGATTGCTGCTCTGGGTTCAACTCATTATATGGTTTCGAAAGAAGAAACCGAACAGGGCACAGTAAGCCACATGAGCCTACTTCAACCAAACGAACGTATTAACGAAATAGCCAAAATGCTGAGCGGAAGCGACGTCTCGGCTGCGGCTATAGATAACGCCAAGACCCTTCTTGGCATTCAATGAATATAACAGAAACAGTAAATATGAAATCTTTTTGCTTATCTCTGCTCTTCACATGTTTCGCCCTCGGTGCGCTAGCACAGTCGGCCAATGTACAGAAAGTGTCTAAATCGGTGTTCAGTCTCACCACATTTAAGAAAGATGGTAGTCTGCTTGCCTCGGGTAGGGGCGTGTTTGTGGGCACCAATGGCGAAGCAGTTAGCACCTGGGCTCCCTTTATTGGTGCCGATAGTGCTATTGTTATAGATGCCAATGGCAATAAACACACCGTGGATGTTTTATATGGCGCAAGCGAGGTCTACGACCTTTGTAAGTTTAAGGTGAATGCTATTACTACGCCTTCGCCGGCTGCCAAGACGCAAAAACGCTGTTGGGGCACGTGCCTGGCTGGTGCAATATTCCACAGGAAGAGCACAAACAAGTTCGCTCAAGGTGACTAAAGCCGAAACCTTTATGACTAACTTTCAGTTTTATCAATATGATGGGCAAACCGATAATATACATGTTGGATGCCCTGTTACCAATGATAAAGGCGAGGTTATGGGTTTGTTGCAACACTCTAAGGTGACTGGCGAGTTTAGCTCTGTTGATGTTCGATTTGCAGAAACATTCAAAACCTCTGGCCTCTCTGTAAACGAACCCATCCTAAAAACAAACCACAATACGCATGGCATTGCCCGATAAACAAGACCAAGCATTGCTTATGTTGATGCTCGAAGCTGGCCAAACCTCGGCATCACGCTATCAACGATATGTGGAAGACTTCATCCAAAAAGTTCCCTAAAGCTGTTGAAGGTTATGTCTCGTTGGCCGAATTCTACCTCGGAAAGAACGATGTTGCCAAGGCCAATGCCACTATGCAGACGGCTTTGAGTATGGTGGAAAAAGAAGGATGAGGCTCATTATAACTTGGCTAAGCTTTATCTATCAGAAGGAGGTGAAGTTGCCAAACGTTTCTTATCCTCAATGGAATGTTGACTTGGCATTGGCCGAAGTCAATAAGGCTTACAGCATTAACCCCCTGCCTTTGTACAAACATTTGGAGGCACAGATTATTTATTTCAAGGGTGATTATGCTAAAGCGTACGACCAGTTCATGACTTTGACCAAAACCAGTCTTCGTAATGGCGAATTGTTCTACGAGGCTGCACAATGCAAGCAACAGCTTAAAGCTCCCTTTGATGAAATTCTAACTTTTGCTCGATAGTGCAGTGACTGCGCAAGATGCACGGTTGTCTGCACCTTATGTGCTGGCTAGGGGTACAGCTTTGCATGGCGCGAAGCAATATCGCAAGGCCATTGTAGACTATAACCGCTACGACAGTTTGTTGCAAGGACGTGCCTCGCACGACTTCTATTATACGCGTGCACTGTGCGAAGTAGAGCTGCGCCAATTTCAACAGGCACTCAACGATTATGCGCATGCCATTGTTCTTAATCGCACCGAGCCTACTTATTATGCCGAAATGGCACAGTTGCAGTTGCGTGTTAATCAAAAAGAAGATGCCGTTTTTAACGGCCGATTTGGGTTTGCGTGTCGCTCCAAACTATTCCGACCTTTACCTCATTAAAGGTCTTGCCTTGATAAACGATAATAAGAAGGCCGATGGTATGGCCGCATTGAATAAGGCTAAAGAGTTGGGCGATGCCCGAGCCGACGAGCTGATAAAGAAATATAAGTAGACTAAAGGCGTGGGGTGGGCGCTAGGTTGCATTTCGTGATATGCATACTGCAACTTCCCTCTTGCTTCTGTCACAGCAACGGCAGTCCATCCCATCGCATTTAGTACTTCACACACAACCCTCGCACTGCCTTTGTTGCAGTTTGTTATTGCATAATGGAACAACAATATCCCTCCGTGCTCTTAGAAAAAGCCGTGTCTGAATTTAGCCGTTTGCCTGGTATCGGTCGCAAAACGGCTCTCAGGTTGAGTGCTGCATCTGCTTAAAACGCGCGTAGAAGACGTTGAGTCTTTTTTTCTTCGTCTATCCTTAAAATGCGAACAGAGATTAAGTACTGTCAACGCTGTCACAACATCAGCGACACCGAAACCTGTGACATTTGTGCCAATCCGCGACGCGACGCCTCCACCATTTGTGTGGTAGAGAATATTCAAGACGTGATGGCTATTGAAAATACACAGCAGTTTAACGGACTTTATCATGTTCTGGGCGGGGTTATATCGCCCATGGATGGCGTTGGACCTAACGACATTGAAATCAATTCGCTGGTAGAAAGAGTTGCTAATGGTGGTGTCAACGAGGTGATTTTGGCCCTGAGTAGCACCATGGAGGGCGACACCACCAATTATTATATATCCCGCAAGATTGCACCCTACAAAGTGAAAAACAAGCGTTATTGCTCGCGGTATCTCTGTGGGCGACGAAATTGAATATACCGATGAGGTGACGCTTGGCCGTTCTATCCTCAACCGAACATCAATAGGAGAAACATAAAATGAAGACCCAACAATTCCTTAATGTACTTTTTTTATGGCAGTATAATATTGGCACTGACCTTTGTTTTATTGTTCGAAACAGACATCCTTATTGGCGGATGGTTGGCCGATAATCGCTCGGCCGACTTCCTTTGCGCTGTTTTTTTCTCGAACTATTGTCTATTTGCGCCATTCCCGTTGCATTTCGTTTGGTACGTCCTGGAAAAATCCAATCTCTCTCGAATAAGCTATGAGCGTCGTGCTATTCTTCGTCTTTTGATGTTGAGTTTGCCCATGGTGGTCAACACTTTTGCGTATTATTCCTTCATGGGTGTGCACTATGGCTACATGGCCATCATTCTTTTTTTATATGCTTGTTCTTCGTGATGCCAACTAAATCACGTTTCGAACGCGAACAAGCTGATTTGCAAAACACCGATAACACCACCGCGAATGACTAAACTTACGGTGATTATTGTTAACTATAATGTGAAGTTTTATGTAGAGCAATGTTTGCTTTCACTTCGCAAAGCCTTGGCCCATATAGACGCCCAGATGTATGTTGTTGACAATCATTCGCACGATGGGTCGGTGGAATATCTGCAAGAGCGTTTCCCGAGGTAAACATTATTGCCTGTATGCACAATAATGGTTTTGCTTATGCCAATAATTTGGCCATCAAGCAGAGCCAAAGTCAGTATGTGTTATTGCTTAATCCAGACACATTCGTGGCCGAAAAACGCCATTCAAAAGGATGCTCGATTTTATGGATGAACATCCTTTGGCGGGTGGTGCTGGTGTGCAAATGCTGGGTGCCGACGGCCAAAAGGCGATGGAGTCGCGACGTGGCTTGCCCTCGCCTATGGTGTCTTTTTATAAGATGAGCGGACTCTGTGCTCGTTTCCCACAGAGTAAGCGCTTTGGTAAGTACTATCTTTCTTATTTGCCTTGGGACGCTCCAGCGCGTATCGAGGTGATAAGTGGGGCGTGTATGATGATAAGGCGTGAAGTGCTTGATAAGATAGGACTGCTTGACGAAGATTATTTCATGTATGGCGAAGATATTGATTTGTCTTGTAGAATACTCAAAGCAGGCTACGAAAACTGGTATTTGCCGTGCCAAATACTTCATTATAAAGGCGAAAGCACGCACAAATCTTCTTTTCGTTATGTACATGTGTTCTATCAGGCCATGCTCATTTTCTTTCGCAAACATTATCGCCACACGCGTTTTTTTGGGTGTCTCTTCCTATCAAGGCGGCCATCTATTTCAAGGCGTGTGCGGCTTTGCTAAGCATCCAAACTCGTGCCTTGCAACGTGCCTTGGCTTTGCGACCACGCAGAAGACCACAACCTGTATATCGTTTTTTTCGGCTCTGAGTGTGCCTGTTTGGCCATCGAAAAATTGGCCCGCCATAAGGGTTTGGATGTTCAGTGCACTGTGGCCAACGAGCAAACGCTACCATTGGGACATGCCACTGAACACAACGTCTTTACCCAACCCTCTGTAATGGTTTACGATATCAGCTCTTATAGTTATCAAACCATTCTTCATATCATGTCTATCAATCCGCAAAGGCATGTTAGTCTAGGGCTTTTTTTAACCCCCGATACGCAGTTGCTCATCACCACTAACGATATCATTAAATGAATCATCCCCATGTAATTTTGCGTGCAATGGAGCCTGAAGACCTTGATACGCTTTATAAAATTGAGAACAATCAAGAACTTTGGGCTGTTAGTGCCACAAATGTTCCGTACTCGCGTTTTGCTCTCCACGAATATGTAGAGACCAATACCAACGATATTTATGCCGATAAGCAGGTGCGGTTGATGATAGATAACGATGCGGGCGAGACTGTTGGCATCATTGATTTGATGAATTTTTCACCTCAACATAGTAGGGCCGAGGTTGGTATTGTTATTATGAAACCTCACCGACAAAAAGGATATGCCACGGCAGCCATGGAAAAAAACTTGTGGCATATGCTCGTCAAACACTTCATTTTCACCAACTTTTCCTGGTGACCGAATGCGATAACGAGAACTGTTTACTCCTCTTTGAAAAAAACTGGGATTTGAAAAAAACTGCTCTGCTTAAGCAGTGGCTACAACAGAAAGAGGGTGTGTATAAGGATGCTTGTTTGATGCAGTTGTTCTTATAGTAGCTTACGAGTTTTAATAGCAATAACAGCTTACTAATCTCTCTATAACGCATTATTTGTGAGTGAAAGCCCACTTGTACGCCCACTACAAGCCTTTTGTAGTGGGTGTACAAGACGCTGTAGCGATGCCTACAAGCGTCTTGTAGTGACTGTACAAAGGGCTTTGTAGTGCAAGTACAAGCGTCTTGTATTGATGCTATAGCCAAAACACAGCATTGGATTTGCAAAGTAATGCAGCATCTCAAGCCAAGAATAATGTTCCTCTTTCTTTGTTTTAAGGGTTTGTTGACACCATGCCATGCAGGTTTTGCATTCTTTTAAAAAGCAAAATTTCTGTAACCAACACTGTTTCTACTAATTGTTCTCTCTTCTAAAACAGCCACGATTTAGGTCTATTATGTATATCTCTGCATCGGCAGCCTCTACGCTTTCAACATCGTAAGTAAGACAAACTGTCCATATTTTTTTCTTTTTCGTATATCGACATAATATAGTTTTTTTCGTAACAAGAAAGCGTGCCGGCATTGTTGTAGTATTCATAGCATAGCATAGAATCAGAAAGCACATTATTTGTCAACAGCAGGGGCGTAGGGTCTTGATATGTTCTTCTATGCTGTTTATTGTTCTGTATGATTTAAACTTTATTTTATGGCTTTCATCCAAGCAAAAAAACATAGAAGGAGTATTGGAATACAGTTGATAATAATTGATTTTCAACTTTTCTAGAATACATCCACTTGCATTTTCTGCGCATGTAGTATTTACTCTTTGGACGAAGTTGTGAGTCGACACCAAACTATCTCCTAACAATTGTGCGTTGGTTGGGTTTGTCTTGTTTAGTAGCGTCAACAAATACTTCGCTGTATTTGTGGGTGATTGCATCACATTAAAACTGTCTACCGACATCCATTTCCCTCTTTTTAATTGAAAAAGTGGTGTATTGTGCATCGGCGTTAGGTGTGAAATCGCCCTTTGAGTTGCTTTTTATCATGCTTTTTGTTTAAGGCAATAACGTAAATGTTATACTGCTTTTATGGAAGTTTTTATGTGTCGTTCTATGTCTTTGGTGTATAGGTGTGGCCGTTCATTGTCTTTGCCTTTCCAAAATCCCGCCATATTATATACATCCCAAAAACTTCTTTCCTTGGGACTCTCACCAAGAAAATAAACAGTGTATAAGCATGTTGACGTTTCTCCTGTGAAGTAGGGTAGCATTGTTTTCTTCTCCGTCTGTTAGTGCAAACGAAGATGTTCTGTGCTTTCTTTCCAAAAAGTTGGTGGTAGCTGCGCGTAAACACCAAGCGTGGACAAACACGCTGAATAGGAAAAATGGCTAAAAACGAAATGTCTTTTTGTTTATTGTTATTGACATATGCTATGCTAGAAAGATGAAACAGCGTTTATGTTTATACTCTTGGTCGCTCATTACTAGGCAATTGCAAACAATAGTTGTTTATGTTGTTGCCTTTGCAAATATAATACTTTCTCTTAGAAAAAACGAAGAAAATGAAGCCATAAATTTGCTGCTATGGCGGTAACAATACAATCGCTGATGCTTTAAAAAATTTAATGAAGTGCTAAAAAAATGCAGCAAACATTTTTGTGGTTTCAATAATTATGTCTACCTTTGCACCGCAATTAAGAACAGAAGCTTTTAAAGGTGCGTTAGTTCAGTAGGTTAGAATGCCTGCCTGTCACGCAGGAGGTCACGAGTTCGAATCTCGTACGCACCGCAAAAGTAAAAGTTCGCACAAGGGAAGGTGCGTTAGTTCAGTAGGTTAGAATGCCTGCCTGTCACGCAGGAGGTCACGAGTTCGAATCTCGTACGCACTGCTTAATAAGAGGAACAAGAGCAATCTTGTTCCTTTTTTTATTGCTTAGCACGAAGTGGTGTCGTTCTACTATTTCTAAAATATAAGAAAAAGTGGGGCGTCTGTGGCTTGTAGCCGATGCAATCCCCACTCTTCTTTTTGTATTCCTAGTTTTGTTTTGTGCCGTGGTATGGCATATAGGCTTGAATTTATAGTTTATCCAATGCTTGCTTGATGTCGTCAAGTATATCGTCTACATCTTCAATGCCCACAGACAGACGGATGAGGTCGGGTGTTACACCAGCTTCGCGCAGTTGTTCGTCGGTGAGTTGGCGGTGTGTATGACTGGCAGGGTGCAGCACACAAGTACGTGCATCGGCCACATGTGTAACGATAGCCACCATCTTTAGGGCGTCCATCCATTTCGCGGCTGTGGCTCTGTCGCCTTTCAGTCCAAACGAGAGCACGCCACACGAGCCGTTGGGCAGATATTTTTTTGGCCTTTTCGTGGTTGGCATCATCGGGTAGCCCACAATAGTTTACCCAAGCCACTCGTGGGTCGTTGTGTAGAAACTCGGCCACCTTTTGCGCGTTTTGGCAGTGTTGGCGCATGCGAAGGTGCAGCGTTTCTAGACCCTACGTTGAGTAAGAAAGAGTTTTGAGGACCAGGAGTTGACCCCAAGTCGCGCATGAGTTGCACCACCATTTTTTTGTGATGTAGGCCATCTTTCCGAAAGTCTTTGTGTAGGTTAGGGCCGTGGTACGAACTATCAGGTGTGCAGAGTCCTGCAAACTTTTCGGCGTTCTTTTTCCCAATCAAAGTTTCCACTATCCACCACAACGCCGCCTACAGCGGTGGCATGCCCGTCCATATATTTCGTTGTAGAGTGCGTAACAATGTCGCATCCCCAGTCGAAGGGATTGCAATTGATGGGTGTTGCAAAAGGTGTTATCCATAATCAAAGGCACGCCATTGCGGTGAGCAATGTTTGCAAACTTCTCTATGTCGAGAACCGTTCCGCTGGGGTTAGAAATTGTTTCGCCAAACAAAAAGCTTGGTGTTGGGGCGGAAAGCTGCTTGTATTTCCTCGTCCGAGGCGTCAGGATTAACAAATGTACAGTCGATACCCAGTTTCTTAAGCGTCACTGCAAAGAGGTTGAATGTGCCGCCATATATTTCGCTAGAGGTGACAAAGTGGTCGCCCGCTTCGCAAATATTAAACACAGCATAGAAGTTGGCAGCCCTGTCCGCTTGATGTTAATACGGCAGCAATGCCCCTTCAAGAGCAGCTATTTTTTTAGCAACAGCATCGTTGGTGGGGTTTTTGTAGACGCGAGTAAAAGTAGCCTTCTTTTTTTCAAATCGAAAAAGCATGGCCATTTCTTCTGTATTTTCGTACTTAAACGTTGTGCTTTTGAATGATGGGTAACACACGGGGCTCTCCGTTTTTTTAGGTTCCCATCCAGCTTGTACGCATAATGTTTGTTTCTTCATTTTTTTATTATCCTTTAGTTGTTGGTGATGTCGTTTTATATATGCAAAGTAACTAAAAAAAGCCTGAGATGCCCAAGGGTTAAGGCGATAGAATTATAGATGAGGGAAGAAGAAGCGTTGGCTTTTTCGCCAATATGGATAAAGCATACTTGTTCTTCTCGAAAAAGTCTTATCTTGCAATTAATTACGTTAAAAATAAGAAAATATTATCTCAAAAGTTTGGTTTTCTCAATAATAAGGTCTAAATTGCAGAACTTAATTCGATTTTTGAGATTGTCAAAATCACATTCCGAGGTTGGTAGCATCCTGCACCAACCTCTTTTTTTCTGTTTGCAGTTTTCGTTGAGGCTATGCGTTTGGTGTGGTGAGTGAAGGGGGATATAGTGTTTCTTGCTTCTGTGATGTGATGTTGATTGTGGCTTATTGGCAACAGTCTGTCGCCCTAATTTCATGATGTTGATGCGATGTTGTTTCATTAAATGTCAGTGATTTACACCAAAAATATTTGGTAAACACGGCGAAAGTTCATATCTTTGCAAGTAACTTTTAGCGTTAATAATTCAGTAACTAAAAAAAGAATAAGCCTATCGATTGACGTGTACTTCATATCAAAAACGATTTAGAAAAATGCTTAAGATTAGCGAAATGACCGACGAAGAACTGGCCATGGCTTACGTTAATGGAAATAACAAAAGCATTCGACTTATTGCTTGAACGCAATCAGTCGAAGCTGTTTTCGTATATCCTATTCATAGTACACGATAAGGAAATGGCCGAAGACTTGTTTCAAGAAACATTCGTCAAAAATCATCTCAAAAACTTCACGAAGGTAAGTATTGTTCTAGCGGAAAGTTTGTTTCCTGGATGCTACGCATCGCGCATAACGCTGTGATGGATTGGTTTCGTAGGCAGAAAAAAACGAAAAGGCGATGGCTGTTTATGATGAGAACGACCTGTATAGCGACACGCCTTCTGCTGGCATTCTTGATGTCAATATCGAAAATCATTTCGTGAAAGAGCAAGTGTTGAGCGATGTGCAACGCATGATGAATCTTTTGCCAATAACGCAAAGGGAAGTGGTGTTTATGCGCTTTTATCAGGACTTGTCGTTTAAAGAGATTGCCGAACTTACCAATGTGAGCATCAACACGGCTCTTGGGCGTATGCGTTATGCCGTGATGAATATGCGTAGGATGGCCGCTGCCAATGGCGTGGCCTTGCAATTAGACTAGAATGTTGGCCTCTTGGGGTCTGCGTTCGGTGTGTTTTTGCGATGTTTACAGGGAGTTTTCTAGGTCGTTGTTCTTTATATATGGTGTGGATGAGCTGCTTCGACAGTGCTTTGCGCCAACAATTAGAATTAAGGACGATATAGTTGGTTTTTACGATAAAGGCTTGGTTTCGAATTGTTCGAAACCAAGCCTTTATCAATTTCTTATTAAGTGTGTTCTTAATATTGTTTATTATCCTTGCCATAGTGCCACTTTTTCCGCTTGCTAGCGACGTTTTTTTACATCTATCAGTCGTTGGTTTGAACTGCCACGAAAGCGCAAACGTACATCGCGAAGCGAGCGAACAAATGGCCCGTCAACCAGAACATCTAGCTGTTCGAGCAGTGCTCTCCGTCCTTTATCTTTCAAAAGCGCTTCAAAGGTAAAGCCTGTATAGCACCAGATGTCTTTTTTTGTTTGTCGTTTAATTTCTTTTGCCAAGGCAGTAAAGGCCCTCGGCCTGTAGCATAGGGTCGCCACCGCTAAAGGTGACATTGGCAAAGGGGTCGGCTTTTATCACCTGCATGATGTTGTCGATGTTCATTTCTTCGCCACCACCCCTGTTCCATGATTGTGGATTATGGCAACCTTCGCATGCGTGAGTGCATCCTGCGCAGTATATGCAGGTTCTAAAACCTGGTCCGTCTACGGTGGTATCTTCTATAATAGAGAGCACGCGCAATGTTTCTTTGTTGTGGGCCATAGTTGTTTTTTTGTGTTTTATTGCAGCCGCTTTGTCAAGGCATGGTAGTCTCTACGAGCAGTTTAGTGTTGTGAGGCTTACCGTTTGCCTTGACAAAAGCTGTTGCAGCATTGGTAAGGGCATGCATTATTCGGTCTCGTGTATCACTCTATCTTTTAGTTCGGCTAGCTTACCGCTGTTCCATCTGTCGGTTGTGCCCACCAGATAACCAGTTATTCGCTGCAGACGGTCGAGGTGTTTGCTTCCACATTGCGGGCAAACTTCAAGGTTTGCTTCAGCATTTTCAAATCCGCAGTCCATGCAACGGTTGCGGTTATGGTTCACACTTCCGTAGCCCATGTTATAATGGTCCATCATGTCTACAACGTTCATGATGGCTTGTGGGTTGTGTGTGGCGTCGCCATCCATTTCTACATAGAAGATGTGTCCGGCTCTTGTCATCTCATGATAAGGAGCTTCGATCTCTGCTTTGTGGCGAGCGCTGCATTTATAATATACGGGAACGTGGTTGGAATTGGTGTAATAATCGCGGTCGGTGATACCTTCAAGTACGCCAAACTTTTTACGGTCTGTCTTGGTGAACTTACCCGATAGTCCTTCGGCGGGAGTTGCTAGCAGACTAAAGTTGTGGTGATAGGTCTCTGAATATTCGTTGCAGCGGCATCGCATGTAGTCTACAATGCGCAAGCCCAGTTGTTGTGCCTCGTCGCTTTCGCCATGATGTGCGCCCACAAGGGCTTTAAGGCATTCGGCCAAACCGATGAAGCCAATACTTAATGTGCCTTGGTTGATAACCTTTTCTATGGTTTCGTTGGGCGAAAGACTTTCGGCTCCTGTCCAAAGACTACGCATTAGCAGTGGGAATTGCTTTGCCATGGCCGTTTTTTTGAAACTCGTAGCGTTCGTTTAGTTGTCTTGCGGCCACGTCGAGCATGTTGTCTAGTTTAGCAAAGAACTTGTTGATACGTGTTTCTTTATCGGATATATTCATACATTCGATGGCAAGGCGCACGATATTGATGGTAGAGAACGAGAGATTGCCCCTTCCCACCGACGTTTTCATACCATATCGGTTTTCGAAAACTCGTGTTCGGCATCCCATAGTGGCCACTTCGTGCATATAGCGCTTAGGGTCGTCGGCCTTCCAGGCTTCGTTTTGATTGAAAGTGGCATCTAAGTTTAGGAAGTTGGGGAAGAAACGGCGCGCTGTAACCTTGCATGCTAGACAATAAAGGTCGTAGTTGGGTTCGCCTGGCAGATAGTTAACGCCACGTTTTTTCTTCCAAATCTGAATGGGGAAGATAGCCGTTTCGCCATTACCCACACCGTTATAGGTGCTGTTAAGAAGCTCACGAATAACGCAACGACCTTCTGCCGAGGTGTCAGTGCCATAGTTAATAGACGAGAAAAACCACTTGGTTTCCACCGCGCGAGTGTATGGTGTTCATGTTGTGAATGAAGGCTTCCATGGCTTGATGCACGCGAGCAACGGTTTTGTTCATTGCATGTTGCATCATGCGCGCTTCGCCTTCCAAACCATCGAGCGGCTTTTTGAGATAGTCGTTTATCTCCTTATTATATAGGTGTGTATAGCTTTCGCCCGTTAGTTCTTCAAGGGCTTTTTAGCTCTTCAATAAAAACTTAAACGAACGTAGGGAGCCAAATAGAAGTCGAATGCAGGGATAGCTTGTCCGCCATGCATCTCGTTTTTGTGCAGTTTCTAGCGAGATGCAAGCCAGCACGCTGGCGGTCTCTATGCGTTTAGCTGCACGCGAAGAGCCATGTCCCGCCGAAAAACCGCGCTCTAAAATATGGTCAAGGGGATGTTGGCAGCAGGTAAGCGACTTAGTTGGGTAATAGTCTTTATCGTGAATGTGCAGACAATTTTGGCGCACAGCCTCTCTGCTTTCCTCGCTTAAGAGGTAATCGTCAACGAAAAGGTTTGGTTGTTTCGCTCGAAAACTTCATCATCATACCCGCAGGAGTGTCGGCGTTCATGTTGGCGTTTTCGCGTGTGATGTCGTTGTTTTTTTGACGTTGATAATTTCCAAAAAAACACGTCGCGCGTCTTGGCTTTACGTGCCACACTGCGCTGATTGCGATACGAAATGTAAGCCCCTAGCCACGTCTTTACGGCTACTTTTCATGAGTTCCATTTCCACTTGGTTCTGAATATCTTCAACCGTCATTTGCGGTTTGCCCGAAAAAAACCAACGCGGTCTGCAATCTGCTGTACTAGTCTTTCGTCTTCACCTTTGTCGGTGTGGAGCATTGCCTTTCTTACGGCCGCCATTATCTTTTTGTTCGTTAAAGCCAACGATGCGTCCGTCTCTCTTTACAACTGTCTGTATCATTCTCTGGGGGAGTTAGTTATTTTTTTGTTTGTGCCTGGTTCTAAAATGTCTACTTAGGGTTATTGGTTTTTGCTTTTTATGTATTGCTCTTCGGTGTCTTATTGTAAAAAGTATCTTTTTGTTCACGCTTTTAAGTGCATAGTTTGCTATGCTTCTTCAAGGTTTCTATTGTTGATGCTTTTTATTGAGCTTGAAGTCTCACCAAAGGTAGTATTTTTTTGAGCCAGTAATTAGTCATTTGTTGATGATGCAAAGTTAACCTAAATATTCTATGGTTATACCTTTTGGATAACTTTTTAACGTGTTAATATTTGTCAAAGTGCTGATTATTAAATAATTGAGTTTTTGTTTTGGAAATTTGTTTAATATAGATTAGGCTTTTTAGTTGTCTAAAAACAGATTATCTTATGTCTTTTTAATTATTACTGTTCGCAAAACATAGAGGTCTCTATCCCAACTCATTGACGAATTGTCGTTTGGATGATTTTATGTTAGTGACAAGCCCCTTTATTCGTTTTCTGTCACCCCTAGCGGTGATTCAGCCACAGTTTCAAGCATCAATTTCATGTCCGCATCCGGCATATTGAAGAATTTTTTTGATAAAATTTCATCTAAGACTAAGCCGATATTACTGAACCAACAGCTAGAGAAGCCCCTGCTGTAGCTCCTGAACCAGCTAGAGCAATGCCCATACAAACCTGACAAGCACCGTCAGCGCCTGCTAAAGTGAGGCTCTGATTTCTATTTGTATTGGAGGCGTAACTAATGCCTGCAAAAATTTTTAGATGTGTTGAAAGCGGAATGTTGAGCAATAGCGCCAATGGAACACAATGCGATAACCAAAAGCATTTTTCTTTATCTTTTTATCTTTTTACTTAGATTGTTAATTATGTGATTTTTTTAATATAACAATAAGCAAGGATGCTGGCGAAGAATACTAACAAGGAAAGTATGACGATGATAGGTATTGAAGTAAAAACATACGTAATTCCTATTGCTAAAAAAACCATCTATTATCATAATGCATAATAGAAGAAAGTCTTTCTGTAATGGTTCCTTTAAAGGACTAAAAAAATTTTTTCCATATGAATTAATATGATACATTTTCTTCAAATATAATTATTAAATTCCACATAAGCAAATATTTGTGTCTTTTTTTGAAATGAAAGAGCATTTTTATATCTCAGAATATATCTGGTAAATATTCAGCAATAACCCCACTTTGCTCCACGCCCTCCCCGGATGGTCTATTTTTCTTAGCTTTCATCCTATATTATGGCGCATCCTTTTTTTATTCAACAACTATGATTTGGCTGCGTTTTCTGTGTTTGCATGATCCTGTTTCCGTTGGTCGTGGGCAGAATGTCCAGCAACTGTTCGCGTTGGCGGTTGTAAGCGTACATGCTTTCCATCGCCGTTGCCTTTGCACGCGTACACAGCGCAATCTGTTTTGTCTTGTTTTCAGTAATAAATTTAACATTATGAGTGCAGTTTTTCGCCAACAATCGCCCACCTTGCCGCAAAAAAATCGATTCTCGCGAAGGTTCGTTTTGATGCAAAATGGGATTAGTTGTACATGCAGGCAAAATGAATTTTTATTTAAGCTAACCGTCACTAACACCCGTTTTTTTGCGATTTGCAGCAAAATATAGTGCGTTTTGATGCTAAACGCAGTGTAATATGCTGCAAAACGCAATGCGTTTTGATGCTAAATGCAGTGCGTTTTGGTGCTAAATGCAAGGTAAAATGGTGCTAAATACAGGGCAAAATGCTACTAAATGGAATGTGAAAAGCATAAAAAAATCCACCTCAAATGTATAAACAAAACTTTTTAGAACCATTAAAAAAACATGGTTGAAAAAGGCAAAATAGACACTAAAAAGTGGCATTTTAGGGTCTAAAAAGCGGTTTTTGGGGCGTGAAAAAAATAATGAGTTGGCAAGCAATCTAGAAAGGAAAAAAATGGTGCAAAAATGCAGGTTTTGTCCTTAAAATAGACAAAACGAGATGCGTGAAAGGCAATAAAAAAAGTGGCTTTTTCACCTACTTTTTTTAACCTGTTTTTTTCGCTAGAACGAAGTGAAAAAAATAAAGTGTGATTGTAAAATAAAAGAAAAACAATTTAAGATTTTTGAGTTGATGGGTCTCTGGCTTTTGCAAGTTGATGAGTTGATGTATTAGGATGCTGTTGTTTTTTTCATGAGTTTATAAGTCAGTGAGTTGATTTGTCCACCTCTTCGTATATGAAAGTAGGGTTTATCTTGGTTTTACGGCACAAAGACAATAAACTTCTCGTAATTTATAGAAATATTAAAAAGTAAAAAGTGCCCTTATTGTTTAAGACACAATGATTTATATTAGAAAGTTGATAACGTGGTTAACACGCTAACGATATGATGTGCGTTAGACGAGTTATCCGGCTAAGTGCTATTAGCTCTTTTAGTTGTAGGTTAAATACTCAAAAGCGATAAATATATGGCAGTCATTACTTTCAAAAAGCGACTAATAAAAAGTTTGTTATGAAGTAGCGTTAAATTTGGAAGTATGTGCAGCCATAGTATTAAAACAACCCAACTTACGACTCTTACAGATAGCCTTTATGCCACTATTTGAGTTGTAAGCAGGGTTAATGTGTAACGATGGGCTGGATATTGGCCGCCTATTTTATTTTTTTCCTTTAATAAGTTGTCGATGAAATTTGTCTTCGGCCTTAAGGATTTTTAAATACCGTAGTTGCTGGTAACATCTTTATGAACTTTTCGTGGTAGGTTTTCAGCAACTGTTTCATTTCCAATTCCAGTTTATCTTGCTGTTTGATGGCCTCAGTTGCAGCTTCATTGTCTGCGGGATTGGCTTTTTTTGTGTTTAATAATCTGTTCGAAAAATAGTGCGTTGTTTTTTTGCGCAATTCTCGGTAAACAGGGAAAAATGCAGCACTTTCTATTTTAGAAAGCGATGCTTCGGATGTGATAAAAATTTTTCTAGTTCGGTTTGAAATTTCTCAGGACTGAACTTGTGAGGAGGTTGAGCCACCACGTTAATAGTGGCTAGTACGAACAAAAAAAGTAAGTAGAGATTTTTTTCATTTTTCAATTTTATATTTCGGAATAGTGTACATAGATATCTTCGTTGTCCATCATGGCATAATCTGCAACGGCATCTTTATATGTTCCAGCAATGTTAGTTGCGGCACTGGTGGGCATGGATGGCGTGGTAGGAGATGGGCTGTTGTTGAACACGTCCATATAAACGGCCAGTCCACCGATAGCCACTAATACACTTGCTGCAACCATATAGACGGGGCGCAGAAGCAAAAACTTGCGCTTTGGCAAAGCTTTTGGCTCGTTCTGGGCGTCAATTCTTTGCATTACAGCTGGTGTGAGGTTGTTGAAATAACCCTTTGGCACGCTGAAAAAGCTCTTGTTTGGCTTTTAGCCGAATTTGTGGTTTGTTCCATGATGGATATCATTTAAGCGTTTTTTTTGTCGTGTGCTACAAATGTGGCTCCCACTGCAAATTATTTTGCATGGTGGCTTGGTTTTTGTTGTGCAACTTTAGATTGGCATTGCTAACTGGTGTTCTTATCGCTTGGTTCATAATGATGCTTCACTGTATAAGCAAGAGTTGAACGCGTGGATACCAACTAGCCCTAAGGGCCTGATTGAACACAGCGACCTTAGATAAACGAAAAGACAAGCTAGCAAGCTGGAAAACTGATTGACACTTATTGGTGCTAACCCAGGCAGGGAATGGCCTTGTAAGGGTAGGGTATGCGAAAAACCACGCAGCAACCTGCCTACAATTGATAGGACGCGACATACCATGAGCTTCTTCGCAAGCTAACTTGTCTAAGGGGCAGTGCTTCGCAATTTTACTTTTTGCATTTTTAAACTGCAAGGCGATTCTGCCTTTGTCGTTTTTGGGTTGTTATATGCTTTGACGTTTTTTGCTGTTTAAGGTTTAAACCTTGTTTTAAATATTACTGATTATTTGATTATTTGATGCTGCTTTGTTGCCCGTAAGCCATAATCCCATAAAGGTTAGTGCGCCATTGAGCATTAAAAGTTCGTAGCCAAAGCGATAACCGCTGATGTGTTGCACTAGTTTTTCGACTACGAAACATAATATTGGAGCTATTACGCACATGGGTAGCACCCATTTGCCACTAACATATCGACGTGTGAAAAGGGCGTAAGCAAAGAGCCCTAGCAACGGACCGTAGGTGTACGAACATAAAATGTAAATGGCATCGAGCATCGAGGTGGAGTTGAATGCTCGGAAGAGCAGAATGAAAAAGAGCAAACAAGGCGGCCATCACAAGATGTGTACGCTTGCGCAATCGTTCGTCGTCTGGACGCCTATAAAGGTCTACGCAAACCGAGGTTGTTAGTGCAGTAAGGGCCGAGTCGGCGCTACTGAACGATGCAGCAACAACACCAATGGTGAAAAAGACCACCACCGAGAGTCCCAACGAACCATTTGCGGCAAAGAGTGGCAATAGTTCGTCGCCCATTTCAGGAAGTGAAACGCCGCGTTGAACGGACAGCATAGAGAGCAGAACACCAAGAGCGAGGAACAATAAGTTGGCAGGAACAAAGGCAAAACCATAGGTGCACATATCTTTTTGAGCTTCGCGGAGACTTTTGCAAGTAAGATTTTTTTCTGCATCATATCTTGGTCTAAACCTGTCATTACCACTACGATAAAAGCTCCACTAACAAATTGTTTCCAGAAATTTTGCTTCGAAACCCAATCGTCGAACACAAACATCCTACTACGGTCGTCGGCTGCGACGGCCCTGATGGCTTCGATTGGCGACATACCCAGTGCGCCAATGACTTGCCAGATGATGAGGATGAGGGCGGTGAACATACAAAAAAGTTTGAAACGTGTCGGTGAAAAACGAGGGTATTGATACCGCCTTTTCGGGTGTAAAGCCATATCAAGGCCACCATTGTCACCACGGTAATGATGAAAGGGATGCCCTGTGCATCTAGCACAAAAACGCTGCAAAAAGCATGCATACAACATAAAAAGCGCACTGCCGCCCCAGTGATTTTAGACAAGATAAAGAAGCCTGCGCCAGTGCGATAGGCTGCAGTGCCCAATCGTTTGTCTAAATAGGTGTAAATGGTAGTTAGGTTTAGTTTATAGTATATGGGAAGAAGTATGAACGCAACGGCAAAATATCCTACAATAAATCCTAAGCATGTTTGCATGTAGGTCATGCCAATAGTGTTTACCATGCCTGGAACAGAAACGAATGTAACGCCCGAAATAGAGGCGCCAACCATGCCAAAGGCCACCATATACCAAGGCGAACGTCTGTTGGCCCTAAAGAAAGTGGCATTGTCGGCACGTTTTGACGTAAGCTTACTAAAGAGCAAAAGCAAACCAAAATATGCGAGTATGGTGAGAATGATGAGCATAATATATGTAAAGTTACGACGAAGAACGATACCAACTGTTGGCTAGTATGGGCCTATAAGGGCCAGATGGTAAGTACCCATGGGGGCAATATTGGGTAAAACACAATATAAATCTAGAGGGATGCACCGCATGGGCATCCCTCTAGTATTGTTTTGTAGTCGTTGTCACTGGGTATTTAGCCATTTCGCAAGTATGTAATCGTATTGTAAACAGTGGCATTGATGAGTAATCAAACTCTTTTGCCAGCTTAAAGACTCTTTAATTGCTGAATGGTCTCCTTTGGGTTGGCTGATTTAAACACGTAGTTGCCCGCTACAAGTACATCTGCACCAGCCTCAAGGAGCAAGGGAGCAGTTTGTGCTTGCACACCACCATCCACCTCGATGAGTGCTTTGCTGCCACTAGTGTCGATGAGTTGGCGTAGGCGACGCACCTTGTTGAGAGTGCTTTCGATGAATTTCTGCCCACCGAAACCAGGGTTAACGCTCATAAGCAGCACCAAGTCAAGATCGTTGATGATGTCTTCTAACACGCTAACAGGCGTAGATGGGTTAAGAGCCACGCCAGCTTTCATTCCCGATTCGTGAATTTTAGCCACGGTGCGGTGTAGGTGTACACAAGCCTCTTGGTGCACACACATAAGCATGGCGCCAGCTTTAGCCGTCTGTTCGATGTAGTTTTCGGGGTGTACAATCATGAAATGCACATCCATAGGCTTTTTACTGGCCTTGCCAACGGCCTCTAATACAGGGAATCCAAACGAGATGTTGGGTACAAACACACCGTCCATCACGTCCATGTGTAGCCAGTCGGCTTCGCTTTCATTAATCATCTGCACCTCGGCATTGAGGTTTAAGAAGTCGGCCGAGAGCAATGAGGGGGCAATTAATGGTTTCTTCATTTTGCTTTTTAATTTAGACAAACGATGTAGCGTTGTCCGTTTACCTGAATGGATTTGTAACAATGGGCAATCTGCCTTATCATGTTAAGCGTTTTTTCTGAGGGCTTAAGCTCTTCGGGAGTAAAGTACTTCATAGGCGATAATACCTTTTAATATTGTATATAAGTATTAACGCCTTGCTTTTTGATTTATTGTGTGGGGAATAAAATTTTTATATCTAATGTTTTCTTGTTGTTAATGTGTGAGTAGCTCACTATTAGGGCTCTGTGCTTTGCGTGTTGTTGGCAAGCAAAGTATGCGGGTTGGGGACTGACGACTTGGCTTATTTGGGTGAAGTACATTAGTCTTCGTGCGCTTTGAGCACGCGATGGGGCATGTGTCCATGTCCCTAACAAATCGATGGGACAACCAAAGTGTTCGCTTAACTCGTCGTTAGATATTTGTGGTGTATCGTGATAGTGCAGCGTACGGTTGACACAAGCCACCGCTTTAACGTTTTGTAGAATAGTTCCAACGTCGTGGCTCACGATGATAATAGCGCAATCGCGGTTTATAACATCGAGCATTTGGTACATTTGTTCTTGAAAAACGCTTGTCGATGTAAGTATTTGGTTCGTCTAACACCACCACTTCGGGTCGCGAAACGATGGCTCGTGCCAGCAACACCCGTTGCAGTTGTCCACCACTAAGTGCGCCAATAGGACTTTTAGCATATTCGCTCATGCCCAATTTATCTAGCGTTTCGGCCACTAGTTGTTTGTGGTTTGCATCGAAAGGGGCAAAAAGTTTTTTTCTGTTTACTCAATCCAGAGAGCACCACTTCTTCTACAGCAATAGGGAATTTGCGGTCGATGTCGTTGTATTGTGGTAGATAGCCAATGGTAAGTTCGGGCACTTCCACTCCATCTCGGTAATAAGATACCTTACCCGAGAATGGTTTCATCATGCCCAATATGATGCGCATGAGGGTGGTTTTGCCACCACCATTAGGGCCAATAACGCCCAAGAAATCGTGATGTAACACCTCTAGCGACACGTCTTGCAGCACCACCTTGTCTTCGTAGCCTGCAAACACGTTCTCAAGTTTAATGATGGGTTGGCTCAAAGCGGTCATTTTAGCGATTGCGATACCTTTATCATTTCTTTATGCCAATTGTAATCTAGCGGGTTGAAATCAATAACTTGCGCTCCAACCGCATTAGCAATGGTCTCCGAATTGCGATTTGAAAACTCTTTTTGCATGAAGAGCACACGCACTTGTTTTGCTTTTGCACTGGTGATAATTTCTTTTATCTGTGCTGCAGATGGCTCTCGCCCTTCGTCTTCGATATAGATTTGGTGCAAATTGTACTCACTGGCATAGTAAGTAAGTACGGGATGGTATATAAGAAAACTCGAAACCTTACTTTTAGATAGGTTCTCGCGTATTTGACTGTTTGTGTCTTCTATCTTAGCGAGCAGTGTTTCGAGGTTGGCCTTTATAATAAAGACTGTCTTGCTTGTCTATCTGCAACAGCGCTTTATAGATGTTTTGTGCAATGACAGTGGCATTTAGGCAGCTCATCCATGTGTGTGGGTCGGGCACTCCATACGAACTTTCGATGGGGATGATGCCATCAGACGAGTCGATGAAGAGCGTATGTGGTGCATTGGCTTTAATTCTCTTCATCCAGCTTGTCTCAAATCCGATGCCACCCACCTTTATATAGAGGTCGCTATGCGACAGGTCCACCATTTGTTGAGCAGTTGGTTCGTAAGTTTCTGGGTTTCCTCCATTAGGAACCATCGTTTTAACGTTGAACCTATTGCCAGCAATGGCCTCAACAAAATATCTCAATGGCTCTATCGTAACCACCACGGTGCGTTTTGTTCCACCTTTTGTCATCGAACAAGAGGCAAACAACACCAGAGCTAGAGCGCAGAAAAGGGAAAGTTTCTTGTACATAAGCATATTAAAGTAAAAAGCTTGCGCCAAACACAAGTAAGGCAAAGCGAATGAATTTTCCAATTGTCATGCTTATCACGGTGATGGTTATGTTGGCTCGCATCAATCCTAATACCACGGTGATGGCACTACCAATGATGGGTAGGAAGGCGAAAAAGCCCATCCAAGCGCCTCGTCCAGCCATAAATTTCTCTGCTCGTTCCAGTTTTTCTTTCTTCACGTGCAGATATTTTTCAATCCAGTCTGTGCGACCAAGTCTGCCCACTCCGTAGTTTATCATGCCTCCCATTACGTTTCCAACTGTGCCATAAAGGATGAGTGGCCAAGCCTTTAGACCGGCTGCTTGTAAACCAACCATGACGGCTTCGCTACTAAAGGGAATAACACTTCCAGCTAACACGGCAGAAAGAAGCATGCCCCAATATCCGTAATTGATGAGAAAGGCTATAAGGGTATCCATAAATTGCAAACAGTAATCAAAATTGAGACCAGCAACAACAAGTAAAACATCACGTTTGTGGCTGCTGTACGGGTGTGGGTGATGAAGTGGGCGATGAGAGCTGCCGCGTTAATAATGAGGATGGGAAAGAGATTAACGGCGTGTTGTGGTTGTAATACAATGAACGCGATGGTAAAGAGGTCAAGCACAATCACCATTTCGTAAATCATACGGTTACGTATCTTGTCGTTTCTGCTGTCTCGCAGGTAGTGTATAATGCCGATAAGCGATACGAACGCAAGGAAAAAGAAGGTGGCAACGAGGTTGTGACTTAACGAGGTATACTGGAATAGTGGGTCAAAATTGCCTAAGTCGGCGAAGTGTGTCACAAAACTCTCGGGTTCTCCTGTGTAAACCAGGTAGGCACCAATAAACCAATAAGGAGCAATTAGCCCTAAAACAGAAGCCCAAAAGTTGCGCCAGCTCATAGCAAGCACGTTAGTGGTATGCAAAATCCATAGCAATGGCACAAAAAAGAGTATCTGTACAAACATCGTTGATGCAATGCCGATAAAAAGATAAGCGTAAAAAGTTACGCCAGAGGCTGTTCTTTCTTGGTAGGCATTGAACACAATAAGGTAGAAAGCGGCAAAACAAACTTGTACCAAGGCTGGTGATGGCATATAAAATACTTGATTGGCCACACACGTGAGAACGAGAAACGAACACGATACCATGCGACTATATACCCTAAGTAGGGCATTGACATTGTTGAATTCAACCATTAGGTAGGTTGAAACAGCTAGGCACGCGAACTCGAACCAGAGGCCTTCTCGCACCAGTCCACTTGCCAAGAACACCAACACGGCGTAAATGGCCGTGAAGGAGAATGTCATCCTGCTTTCAGCAATCCTGTTTTGTATTCTCTTTACTACCATATTATTTGTTACTGGCCACCCTTCGTGACTCTTTTTGCCTAATGTAGCTTGTGCCAAGCGGTGTTTAGGCTATGCTCTTAAAGGCATTTAGGGCCTGCCCCACGTTGGTGTGGGGCAGACTATTAAAGATCGTTTCCGATGTCTTTTCTAAAATATTTGTCGGTGAAGCTGATTGCATTGGCTGCCTCAAAGCTTTTTTGTAGAGCTTCGGCTTTGTCTTTGCCATACGAGCTTACAGCCAAAACACGTCCACCATTTGTTACAAGCTCACCATCTTTTTAGGGCTGTTCCGCTGTGAAACACAATGCTCTCGTTCACGTTTTCGATGCCGTGGATGGGGTAACCCTTCACATATTCTTGTGGATAACCACCGCTAACGAGCATCACGCAGACAGCTGCGCGTTCGTCGAAGACCACCTTTTTGCTGGCAATATTGCCCTCGGCAATGCCTTCAAACAAGTCAACAATGTCTGTTTTGAGTCTTAGCATCACGCTTTCGGTTTCGGGGTCGCCCATTCTGCAGTTATATTCGATAACCATGGGGTTGCCCTCTACGTTGATAAGTCCAAAGAAGATAAAGCCTTTATAGTCGATTTCTTCTTGATCCAAGCCGTCTACTGTGGGGCGAATGATGCGTTCTTCCACTTTCTTCATCCACTCGGGAGTGGCGAAAGGCACAGGACTAACGCTGCCCATACCGCCGGTGTTGAGACCAGTATCCTGCTCGCCGATGCGTTTATAGTCTTTTGCTTCGGGCAAAATCTGATAGTCTTTGCCATCGGTAAGCACAAAAAACCGAACATTCTATACCGCTGAGAAACTCTTCTACAACCACAGATGCTGAGGCGTTTCCAAACATTCCGTGGAGCATGTGTTGCAGTTCGGCCTTAGCCTCTTCCAGAGTTGCGAGTATGAGCACGCCTTTTCCTGCGCACAAGCCATCGGCTTTCAGCACGTAGGGAGCTTTCAACGTTTCGAGAAAAGCCAAACCCTCGTCGATGTTTTCGACAGTAATGGTTTTATAACGTGCTGTGGGAATGGCGTGTCTTGACATAAAAGCCTTGGCGAAGTCTTTGCTACCCTCAAGCGTAGCGCCTTTTTTCGAAGGGCCTATAACGGGAATATGTGCCGTTAGTGCATCGCTTTTAAAGTTGTCGTAGATGCCGTTCACCAGCGGATCTTCGGGTCCTACCACCACCATTTTCACGTCGTTGTCTCAGTGCGAAATGCTTCAAAGCTTCGAAGTCGTTGGAATTGATATTCACGTTTTGGCCCACTTCCGCCGTCCCTGCATTTCCGGGGGCGATGAAAAAGTTTGCTAACCTTAGGGCTTTGGGCTATCTTCCAGGCAAGTGCGTGTTCTCTTCCGCCACTTCCCAACAGTAAAATGTTCATCGTTTTATTTTAGATAATCGTCAAAATATTGTGATATGCGTTCGTGCAAGTGGGTGCTTTGGTGCCCGCGCATGTTGTGGGGTTCGCCTGGGTACACAAAGAAGTCGGGCTGTGTGCCCACTTTGATACACTCTTGCAAGAAGTTTAAGCAATGTTGCGGCACCACAACGGGGTCGTTCATGCCTGTGATAATCTGCAATTTTCCTTTCAGGTTCTTGGCTTTGGGCAGCAAACTGCTCTCGGCATAGCCCTCGGGATTGTTCTGAGGTGTGCCCATGTAGCGTTCTCCGTACATCACCTCGTACCATTTCCAGTCGATTACTGGTCCGCCAGCTACGCCCACTTTGAACACTTCGGGATGGGTGGTGATAAGGTTAGTGGTCATAAATCCACCGAAACTCCATCCATGTACGCCCATGCGATCTTTGTCTACGTAGGGTAACGAGGTGAGATATTCCACACCTTTCATTTGGTCTTTCACCTCTTCAACTCCTAGATGGTGGAATGTTGCTTGCTCAAAGGCAAGTCCACGAGCACTACTTCCGCGGTTGTCGAGGATGAAAAGCAGATAGCCTTTTTGTGCCATATAGGTTTCCCAGCCACGCGACCAGAAGTGCCAGCGTGCCTCTACGTTGCGAACACCAGGCCCACCGTACACGTAAATAATGGTGGGATATTTCTTATTTGGATCGAAATTGGTGGGCTTCACCATGCGATAATAGAGGTCGGTTGTGCCATCTGCTGCTTTGATAGACCCGCAAGAGTATTCGGGAACGGTGTAACCCACCCACGGATCAGCGGCTGTGAAGTAGCGAGTGGCTTTTGTCGAGGCCACGTTCACTATGTCGATGTTGCGTGGAACGGTTGGTTCGGTGTAGCTATCGAAGATCCATTCGCCCGAAACACTTAGCGCAGGCTTGTGCGAACCACCTGCTCCGGTGGTGTTGGCGTGGCATCCTTTGCCATTGTCGAGCAGTCTGCGTACACCTGTTTGCAGGTTTACGGCATAGAGGTTGTTTTGAATAGCACTGGCTTCTGTAGAAAGAATGATGGCTTCTTTGGTTTTGGCATTAAAGCCCATCAAGTCTATTACAATCCATTTACCTGTTGTAAGCTGTTTGATTTGCTTCCCGTTGGTGTCGAAGATGTACAAATGGTTGTATCCGTCTTTCTCACTTTGCAAGATAAAATGGTTTTTATCCCAAGGAATGAACGTTATGGGGTGCGTGGGATGCACATACTTGTTGCTCGACTCGGTGTAGAGTGTGGCCGTTTTATTACCCGTGGCAGGGTCGTAGGCATCAAGCGAGTAGTGATTTTGCGCCCTATTCAGTTCGATAAGATAAATAAGCTTGCCGTCGGGAGCCCAAGCGATGTTGGTGAAATACCCATCCGTGGGGTCGCCCGTATTGAGGTAGATTGTTTTTTTCCTGTGTTCAAGTCGTACACTCCAACAGTCACAAGGTGCGATTTCTCGCCAGCCATGGGATAGCGAACGGGAGTTTCTGTGGCGATACGGGTGTCAACGTCCACCAAAGGGTAGTCGGCCACCATGGATTGGTCCATTCTGTAGAAGGCCAACTTCTGTCCGTCGTTGCTCCAGAACGTTCCTTTTATAAATACCAAACTCATCGCGGTGCACGCTCTGTCCGTAAACAATGTTACGACTTCCGTCTGTTGAGAGCTGTTTTAGCACACCTTTTCCATCGTTTACATAAAGGTTATCGTCTTTAACAAATGCAACGGCGCGCGATTGAGCATTCCAGTCGGCAGCTATTTCGGCTTTTGCCTCTTGTTTCCAGTCCACTTTCTTGGTTTTCCAGTTCACCAACATGCGCGTTTGGTTGACATTGAGCAACACAAGCGTTTGGTTGGGGTAGGGGAAAGTGGCCGAATAGAGCGAGCGCACTTTATTTTTCGCCGTTAGGATAAATCCATTTGTTAAGCTCGTCTGTAGAGAACAAGCGCGTTTCTTTACCCGTTTTCTTGTCTACCAGTGCGCAAAACTCTGCGTCGGTACGCACCAGTTGGTCGCCCCACCATGTGGCATAGCGGTTTTTAGGCACCATGTTATGGAAGTTGTTACCACCAAAAATTGAGGTCTTCCAGTGTGAATTGTTTCTGAGCCGACATTGTTTGCGGTACTAAAAATGAGCGTGGAGAGCATTGCTCCCACGATAATTTGTTTAATCGTCATGGTCTATAAAGTTAGCAGAATTACGTCCAAAGTTTTTTTACTTCCGCGCTTATCGGTGCGTTCAAAACTCTTTCCTTTTCGGTTAAAGTCTTTGGCTTTTGCCAGAGAAGGCCTTACCACCACGTTCGAAAGAGCGCCCACCGCGTTTGTCGTCGCGGTCGTTAAACGATGCTGTGCGTTTGCGTTTGCGGTCGTCGTTGCGCTCTTCGGTATGTGCGAAGTGGTTTTTTTAAAGGTGTACGAGCGTATGTCGTCGGTGTCTTGCGAGCCATCCTCGTCGATCCTTTTCTTAAACTCGCGGTTTTTTTCTTAAATCTATTTTTTTCTCGGCCATCTGACGCTTTTTCGTCATCGCTTTTCACCACACCGCCATCCTGACGGAAGTCTTTCAGCGAGCCATCGAATATAGCATACTTGCGAAATTCGCACTCAAGCGAGCCGTTGTATACAGGGATTTTAATAGAAGGCTTAAGACCTATCTGGTCGAAACACTCTTCGCGATAGCTCAGCACCCAAGCTTCGTTGCCCATAAATTGGTGTTTCAGTCTTTCGCCAATCATCTTATATGTACCCAAGAGGTTGGGTGTAGAGATGCGTTCGCCATAAGGCGGATTGGTTACAAGGATACTTTTTGTTTTCAGGTTTCTTGAAATCCTTGAAGTCGGCTTGTTCAATGGTGATGTCTTTGGTAAGACCCGAGGCGCGAACATTAAGACGCGCCGTGTTCACAGCCTTCATATCGATGTCATAACCATAGATATGGTGGTTAAATTCGCGTTCGTTACTGTCGTCGTTATAGATGTGGTCGAACAGCTCTTGGTCAAAAGTCGGGCCATTTTTTTCGAATGCATAGTTTTTTTCGAAAAACACCAGGCGAGATGTTACGAGCAATGAGCGCAGCTTCTACAACGAGTGTTCCCGAACCACACATGGGGTCGATAAAGTCGGTTTCGCCTTGCCATCCAGTCATCAAAAATCATGCCAGCGGCTAGCACTTCGTTAAGCGGAGCCTCCACCGATTCTTGTCTATATCCGCGGCGGTGCAAGCTTTCGCCACTAGAGTCGAGCGACAGCGTGCAGTCGTATTCGGCAATATGAATGTTCAAACGTATGTCTGGGTTGCTCACCGATATGTTAGGGCGCTTGCCAGTGCGTTGGCGAAACTGGTCAACGATGGCGTCTTTCACCTTATAGGTTACAAATCGCGAGTTGCGAAACTCTTCCGAGTACACCACAGAGTCCACCGAGAAAGTTTTTCCTTCCTCGATATGTTTGCTCCAGTCAATTTTTTGTATCTCCTCGTACACATCATCGGCCGATCTCGCCTTAAACTTGGCGATGGGTTTTAAAATTCTTATCGCCGTGTGCAGTTGGAAATTGGCGCGATACATAGTTTCTTTGTCGCCTGTGAACGACACCATACGCCTGCCAATTTGTACGTTGTTTGCCCCCATTTGGGTAGCTCCTTGGCCAAAACGGGTTCTAGTCCCATGAAAGTTTTGGCTATGAGTTCGAATTCCATTGTATATAGTTGTTGTTATTTCGTTTTCTTTAATATGCGACTGTTGGGTTCCACGTCATCGGTTACCCACACGTTAGCGCCCACTACGCTACCTTTGCCTATGGTTACACGGCCTAGGATGGTGGCATTAGAGTAAACCACCACATCGTTTTCAAGTATTGGGTGTCTATCAATGCCCTTGATAGGTGTTCCGTTTTCGTCTTTGGGGAAGCTTCTCGCGCCCAACGTAACGCCTTGATAAAGCTTAACATTGTCGCCAATGATGCATGTTGCCCCGATAACCACGCCAGTGCCGTGGTCTATGGCAAAGTATTGCCCAATTTGAGCAGCGGGATGGATGTCTATACCAGTTTCCGAGTGTGCCAATTCTGTTAGCATTCGCGGTATCAGTGGCACGTCCATGAGTAGCAGTTCGTGTGCCACGCGATAGTTTACCATGGCCTTGATGGCAGGGATAGCACGATATTATTTCGCCAAAGTTGCTTGCAGCTGGGTCGCCGTTAGTATATGGCCGCCACGTCTGTGGCAAGTGTTTGGCGTAGAGTGGGTAGTTTTTTGATGAGCGCGATGGCCTTTTCTTCGGCTATATGTCGGTTGTCTACTGCTTTTTCGCTATTTCCGCAGTCGTCGCAACTGGCAAAGCACAATCCAGCCTGTATCTGGTCGGTAAGTAGCTGGTTGAGTTTTTCGATATTAACACCGATATGAAATTTAATGGTGCGCGTGTTAACCGTAGACTTTCCGTAGTATCCAGGGAAGATGATAGCCCGCAGCAGGTCCATTATCTGCCTTAGTACCTCTCCCGAGGGAATAGGGTTTCCGTCTTTATGTTGATGGAAGATGCCTTTTAATGCTGTGGCATCTGATAGCTCTTCCGCAGTAAGGGTAAGCGTGCGCGTTAAGTCGGCTGTGGTCATCAATGTTGTTTTGTCAATGAAGATGTTTATGTCGGCCTTGTCGCCAATGGTTGCAAGGGTGCTTGCTTGGGCTTAGCGAAGATGGCCTATTCTGTGCAAAAAGTAGCAATAATTTATCATTTGTCCACAGATAAAGGCCGAAATTTTATTAAAAATATGCATCTACTTGCTTGCTTGAAATAAAAAACGTGAGTTCGTACGCATCGAACTCACGTTTTTACTTAATTTACTGATGTTGTGTTTTTTTATTGCTTACCCTTTTAAGTGGTCTGCAATGTGGGCATGTTATTGCACCAACTTGTCTAATATGGGTGTTGTTTGGCCGTTGATGGATGTTTGTTGGTTGTCGTTTTGTTGTTCGAACACCACTATTTTGTTTTCTCCTTTTTTTCAAGAGGCAGCCTGGAAGGTAGAGTGTTTGTTGTGGTCCGCGTTTCCAATAGCGTCCAAGGTTGAAGCCATTAACGAAGACTATGCCCTTGCCCCAGGTCTCCATGTTGAGAAAGGTGTCGCCGGTGGTGTCTAGATTGAATGTGCCAGCGTAGAGTGTGGGCATTCCTTTGGTGTTAGCCGATGGCAAGGCATCAACGTTAGGCATTTCGCTCATAGGCATTTTATACATCTTCCAGTTGCCTGTAATTTCATTTCCCTCAATCACAACGGGTCCGTTGATGCCTTTGATGCTTTGGGTGATACGAGCGCCGTAGTTTATTCGGCCCATGTTTTCTACTAATATGTCGAGCACGCCATTGAAGGGAACGTTTATTTCCAAACTGTCTACATCTTTAACGCGATCTAGTTCGCCCACTTTCTGACCATTTACATAAACCAAAGCATAGTCGGCCAAGCCGGCAATCTTTAGCATTCCGCCGATGGGTTGGTTAAAATGTCTTCTGTATAGCACATAGCCATGGCCTTGATTCAGGTCTTCGAATGTTAGTGGATTATCGTTTTCCACTGCCTTGCCCTTAGTGAGCATGTCTATTACGTTGGCTGTTTTGCTGAGTTTGATGTTTGGAATGTTGATAACGGGTATGCGTTGGGGCACTGCAGGCACGTTATATTTCACATGCTTCATCATCAATGCGCGTATAGCGTCGTATTTGGGGGTGTTCCATCCGGCCTCGCTGATGGGTGCATCGTAATCGTACGAGGTAAGGTCGGGTTGTAGATTGGTCTCGGTGGTGTAGTTAGCACCCGACGTAAAACCAAAGTTTGTTCCGCCATGAACCATATAATAGTTGAAACTTATGCCGTTTTCAAGATATTTGGCCGTTTGTTTAACGATTGATTCGGTGCTCACTTGTGGGAAAGGCTCTGCCCAATGCGATAGCCATCCGGGGTAAAACTCGGCTACCATGTATGGGCCTTTGCCGCCATTGTATTCGTTGACCACCTTTTTAAGTTTCTCTATGTCGTTCTCGCCGTTGGCTGTTGGCAGTGCGCCATTTATGGTGCCGCCTTTGAAAAGCCAACTTCCGTCTGATGTGAACAAGGGAACATCGAAACCGGCATCGAGCAATTGTTGCTTAATCTTGGCACTATAGGCGCGATGTGTTTCAAGTGGAATGTCTTTGCGTTGTGAAACATACGAACCGAACTCGTTTTCGGCCTGCACCATAATGATAGGACCGCCCTTGGTTATCTGCAAGTCGCGCATCTGCGAGGCCAATTGGTTGATGTAAACGCGGCACGAATCGAGGAACGGCTGATTGTCGGCGCGTATCACCAACCCCTTAGCCTTAGACAACCACCAAGGATAGCCGCCAAATTCCCACTCGGCGCAGCAATACGGGCCAGGTCTTAGTATCACCAACATACCCTCATCGGCAGCTGTTTTAACAAATTCTCTCAAGTTTTTTTGTTACCAGTTTTTCCAGTCCCACTTGCCAGGTTCTGTTTCGTGATAGTTCCAAAACACGTATGTGGCAACAGCGTTCAAGCCCATAGCTTTCATCATTTTCAAGCGGTGGCGCCAATAGGGAGCAGGCACGCGGGCATAGTGCATTTCGCCCGAATGCAATTGCATGGGTTTACCGTTATAAACGAATTGGCCATCTGCAATGGCGAAAGTGTTACGCGTAGTTTTTTGTTTGCTTTGTTTTGTTTGGCCTCGGCTGTGGTTGCGGTAAGCAACATTAAGGCTGCCATGGCCAAGCATTTAAGATGTTTCATCTGTTATAATATAATTTGAAAAAAATCGGATTAGGGTTTTAGTATAACGCTTTTTGTGGTGTGGCTCGTTGTACGGGCTTTAACCATCACAGTGCAAAAAAATAACAAAAGATTGGTATAGAAGAACTAAGAAGATGGTGGTTTAGATAATTTTAACGAGTGCCAGAGGTGAAGATATTTAGCAATTCGTGTTACAAGTCTTTAAACCCAAATCTCTCAAAGTATGCAATTCACATCGCAAACTTAGAGTTATTTTTAATGATATAGATCTTTCTCAAATGGGTCAATTGGTAAACAATTTACCTGTATTAAGCAATCCTGCTGCCAATGAAAGTATATTTAATGTAGTGTCGGGTAACAACGATGGCAATAAAAATATCCGAGCAACAAAAAGTTTACGGCCAATTAAAAAGGTTGGAAAGTAAAAAAACATTAACAATCCTCCTTCGAGCATCTTTTTCTACACAAAAATGACGAGAACCTGTCTCGAACTGTATTCTTCCTTAACGGGCGTTAGGTGAATGAAAACCACGTGAAGGGAGTGGTAATTATTAAACAAGGGGTAGAACCTACAAAAAGGTTGTGAGATAAGCCCATGATTCTCATCATAAAAAGAGTGAATTCTAAATAAAAAGAACTCACTCTTTTGCTAATATCTAGCGTAAAGAAACAGCGAAAATTATGGGTCAGTCGTAAAATCTTGTTGCACCCCGCTTCTCTTGCACATCATTTCATAGGTATTTATTTATTGCTGTAGTCGCTTAGGTTAGGCCACCATCCAAGCAATCTACGCAACAATGCTACATAATAAGTTTGAGTTCTGACGTATAGTGTTAAATGGATTGCAAATATTTTACAAACACCAATTGTTTTAACATTCATTCTAGCGAAAATCACTGCATAAAAACATCGTTTTAGGCCATAAAATCAGTCGTTCACAAATTATTTTTCAGCATTTTGAGACCCAATAGCTGCATTTTGCATCATTTAGCTTCTCTAATTACTCACCAGTCCTCCATTATCCACCGCGTAAAAACCAACTTTTAGTAGTCAAAACGCCATCTTTTTATACTCTTTTTACCCCTAAAAGTCGAACTTTTATATCAAAAGCAAAAGATAAAACCACCGCACAAAGTGAAAAATTATGCATTTCGCGGTGCGTTTTGCACCATCTTACCCTGCGTTTTGCTGCATTTAGCCTTGCGTTTTGCACCATTTTACCTTGCGTTTTGCTGCATTTAGCCTTTGCGTTTTGCAGCATTTAGTCTTGCGTTTTTGCTGCATTTAGCCTTGCGTTTTGCAGCAAAACGCCCACTAAACACTATCAGCTGCGTATTTATTCATTATATAATCAATTTCTATGCAATTACTTTACATTCCCTTTCCGGTGTAAATAAACCTTCGCGAGAATTGAATATTTGCGTCCAAGTGAGCTGCTGATGAATTTAAGGGCTGTTTTTTTGTGTTAAACTTTTATCAAAAAAATATTTACATTTTACACATGTAAAAAGGCTATCTTATTTAGTTTCCATCAGCTAAAAAAATAATCGTGTAATAATCCTTACAGCTTGTATTCTACCCTGCCCATCGGTGGCTAGAGTCTATGCAGAATTTGAGGTCAGCCGTAAAACCCAGTTTAAGGGAGTTACAGATATTCCGTTCTTCCTTTATAGGCTTATGAAATCATGTGCACGAGAAGCGGATTGCTACTGGGTTTTTACGACTGACCCCAAGTTACTTATCTTGAGTTACTTTTGATGGTCGCATCATCATCATAAATCGAGCTATAAACATAGAGAGTGCGTTTTTTCCCCGTTTTATTTGGCTCTGCTATTATTTTTATTTCATGTCCAACAAGTCTTTTGAACTTCACAGTTAACCAATAATACTTTGTAATGATGGTGTCGTTCTCATCCTTGGTAAGTTCAGCTATGCCATTTCCATTATAATCGTTAATGTTAATACCTGACACTATGAGCCTGCCAGAACAAATTTTAGTGCCTCCCTCTTTCCCAAAATTAATTTTCGAGGGATAACCATAGTTATCAGTAGGATCACAAGCCACCAGTAAGAGCAGCAACAAAAGTGCTACAAGTCCATGTTTCTTTTCCATAATTCACCAGTTCTGTTAGTTATTTGTAAGTGATTATATGCATCTGATGGTTAAAGTGTGCCTACAACAACCCACATGATACGATGGTTATACCTATAACACCAATATTCAATGTGCCATTGGACTGCCTATATAACCCATTAAGGTACACCTCTACTACAGAAAGGCGTTGAAGCGTTCACCAACCAGTTACTTATCTTGAGTTACTTTGATGTCTGCAGCATTGTTGTCCACCAAGCAATAAACATAAAGTGTCCTTTTCTTCCCTGTTGTGTTTGGCTCTGTTATTATCTTCATTTCATTATTACAAGGCCCCTTGTACTTCACAGTTAGCCAATAATAAGTCGCGATGATGGTGTCGTTCTCGCCCTTACTAAGCTTTGTTTTGCCATTTCCATTGTAATCGTTGATTGTTATGCTACAAAAAGGCTCATTCCCGGAACAGATTACAGTGCCACCTTCTCTGCCTAGACTTACCTTTGAGGGATAGCCATAATTGTCCAAACGCCCACAAGCAACGAGTAAGAGCAGCAACAACAGTGCTACAAGTCCATGTTTCTTTTCCATAATTCACCAGTTCTATTAGTTATTTGTAAGTGATAATACGTATCTGATGGTTAAAGTGTGCCTACAACAACCCACATGATACGATGGTTATACCTATAACACCAATATACAATGTGCCATTTGCCTTGCCTATATAGCCCAGTAAGGCACAGCTCTACTACAGTAAGGCGTTTAAGACTTCCCTAACCATTTACTTACTTTGAGTTACTTTGATGGTTGCACCACTGTTGTCCACCATGCAATTAACATAAAGTGTCCTTTTTCTTCCCTGTTGTGTTTGGCTCTGCTATTATCTTCATATCATTTTTTTAAAAGACCTCTTGTACTTCACAGTTAGCCAATAATATGTCGCGATGATAGTGTCGTTCTCGCCCTTACTAAGCTTTGTTTCGCCATATCCATTGTAATCGTTTATGGTTACATCATAAAAGCCCTCTTTCCCGGAACAGATTACTGTGCCACCTTCTCTGCCTAGACTTACTTTTTGAGGGATAGCCATAATTGTCCAAACGCCCACAAGCAACGAGTAAGAGCAGCAACATAAGTGCAACAAGTCCATGTTTCTTTTCCATAATTCACCAGTTGTATTAGTTATTTGTAAGTGATAATACGTATATGATGGTTATAGTTTGTGTCTTTTTTTCTTAACCAAGGACGATCATAATCATTCTTATCGCTGTCTAGCTTAAATATTCCATCAACATAATATCCATTACAAGGACCTCCCCAGCCGAAATCGCAATGTACCATACGGCATGTTTCGGTAGTTGTACTGCTATCAATTAGTTTTCCATTTTTATATAGTTTTGTCTCCTTTTGCCTTGATTTTATTTTATAGCCGTCAATAATCCAGGCATGGCTGTTCCAAACCCTAATGCCAGGTATAGCATAAATAATCACTGGGCGACCATTATCTATCATCGACGAAACCCGGTCGTAGCTATAGTTACATCTGTGTACATCATTATATCCCATATCTTTTAAAAAAGAAGAAGCCTTTGATGGAAAAGTAAAAGTTCCTGCGTAGAAATACATAGAACCACACCATTCAGAAATGCCTTTTAGTAAAACTGCTGCAGATACCTGCCCTGAAGCTGAGTAAGGATTGTTCATGGCATCCCAATCAACTACATAGCCATTGTACGAGAAACTAGCTGGCTGCCTAAAATGGGTCATTATTTTTGCTAACGACAATGGGAAACATCCTGCATATGCTTTTCTCTTTTTTTCCAAAGATGAGGTATTTCCGTCTATTAGGATATAAGTCGTTAAAAGGAGAGTCTTGATCCCAATGATCATACGCACTTAAGATATTATTGGTTTGTTTAATGTCTTTCCAATCAGAGATTGTGGTGTTTCTAGTGTATGAATCATTTGGGTCTGCGCCACTACCATTCCCATTATGTACTTCGTCTCTAGCATAATATGCACAATATGTTAGAATTGATTTCCTACTATCATCCTCAGGGACGACCTGCTCTAGTAACAGACTGATTGTCTTCCTCACGAAAGTTTCCAACCCAATTATCATCCATTGAAGCGTCATAGGTGGAAAAAGTGTTCGGATTAAGAAAAAGACTCATCAGGATAATCTTTTTACTGTAAAGAGTCCGTCGCCAGTGGTGGGATAGACCTTGTTTATGTAATTCTCATTGTTCTTAAAGAAGGAAGCTACGGCATCAACGTCTTCTTTTCGTTAGATTACTTTTATCAGCCACAGCTATCACCTTTTCTTGAATTCTATCGTCTCCTGCTAAAATAGCAAAGCCTTTGTTGTCTGCGAAATTTGCAACATATAAAATGTTGTTCGCATTAGAGGTGGCCACCCGTGTAGTGACCTCATTCATTTTCATTGGAATTACACTAACAATCTTTGGGTGAGAGTCCCCCTCTTGTTGAGCCATCCATAAGGAAGTTGTCTAGGTTAGATAATGCCTTAGCTGTAGAAATGGCATGCAATTGAGTAGTTTCTTCAGGAAGAGGATTTTTGAAACCTCTGTCTCTGCATCCTGACAAGCACTCAAACTAATAGAAAAGACTATCACCAACGATAGAAATAAAAAAACTTTTTGTACTCATAATAGTTCCTTTCTGTTGATAATTAGGTTCGTTATAAATATTACATAAGGCTTACTAAATATTTAGTAAGATCATATATTACAAAGTTAGAATTTTTTTCTCCAAATCGGCAATACAAATAATGGAATTTTTTTCTGCTTGGAAAACGTTTTCTATATATAAAAAGTTTGGGGTTAAAACCTCGTTTGGATTTCATGCCTTTTTGTTGCATCTATTTTAAGTAAAAAAACTTCGATAATAGGAGTTAATGTGCACATTCAACTAGGGTTGCAGTAGGTTTATGCAAAATTGCATGATAGACGTAAAAAACAAATATTGTGTAAAGAAGCTGCTGTGTGCCAACAAGCATGAAATGAGGCTACAAGAGGTTTGTAGTGTCACTACGAGTGGGCTGTAGTGTGAGTACAAACACCTTTGTACACTGTTTTTTTATGTGTATCGGAAGTTGATGTATGCTATTGTGCTTACATGCTGCTTTGGAAAAACAAGTTAAAGCCTGATGTTGGTTTTGCGGTGGTTGCGACTTTTAGAATTATTACTGTCCGCAAAAGATTACAAGTTGACGAGAAAAAAAGCTTTAAAAAGGATGATGGCGTAATCCTTTTTTTCTCCCCTTTTCCCTTAGAATGCCCTTCTTACTTTAGTAGGTAACGTTGGCGCGACTCAATAATTTCGCCCATGTGTTCGGTTGCCCACGCAAGTAGATTGCTAATATGTGGAAGTAGGCTCTTGCCTTTGGCAGATAACGAGTACTCTACGCGTGGCGGAACTTCGGGAAAAAGCAACGCGAGTAATAAGTGCATCGCCTTCGAGCATCTTTTAAAGTAGCCGTGAGCATCTTTTGAGATATGTCTGGAATGTTGCGTTGTAACTCCTTGAAACGCAAGTTGCCATTTGTTTCTAAGGTGAAAAGCACCAACATCGACCACTTATCACCCACTCGCGATAGTATATTTCGGATGGGGCAATCGGGATAAAGGGCGTCACGTACTTCTGTTCTGTTCATTTTTAATAGGGTTTTTAAGTTGCATTACTGCACAAAAGTAACTATTATCCTTTGCAATGCTTGTCTGTTTGTTGTTAAACAATGCTAAAACTTAAAAGGCGCAACACACTTGCTCTCAGCATTACTTACTCTAAGGTAACTGGCTCACCTTATTGTGCCTACTTGTGCGAGCCATTGATTGTGAATACCTTTGCATCGTCAGAACAATGACGATTAAACACAAAATTAATTATACAATAAAGATTATGAAGACTGTAAAGACAACAACAGAAGGTAAGAATTTCACAGCTGTGAATATCGGTAAGTTAAGCGAAGTGAAGGATTATGTACTGCCTTTGGGCGACATTGAAATACCTGGAAAGGTGTTTGTGGGCCAGGCATTGCAAGCAACAGGTTGCGAAGTGTCGTTCCAAACGCTGGTTCCTGGTCAGGATAGTGGTTTTCTTCATACGCATAAAACTCACGAAGAACTGTACTTTATCCTTAAAGGCGAGGGCAAGTATCAGGTTGATGGCGAGGTATTCCCTGTGTCGGAAGGTAGCATCGTACGAGTTGCTCCAGCGGGTAAGCGCGCCTTAAAGAACACCGGAGAGGGCGAGATGCTGATGCTTTGCATACAATACAAGGCCGATAGCTTTGGCGAGAACGATTCTCCTGCTGGGGATGGTGTGATACTTGGCGATAAGCTAACATGGTAGTTGACCCGCAATTTCCTACATGTCCAATCCGCAATGTCCTTTCAAGGCTTTGCGGATTAGATGCTTTATGGGTGATACTTGTTCTAGCAGAGCGCGTGTCGGGTTCAATGGAGCAACTTTGTTGGGGTATAGTAGGGATGAAGCATCAACAGGTTGTATCTGCCGTTCGTATCTTGATGGAAGACCATCTTGTTGTGCATTCAAGCGGTGTGTATCGCTTATCGCCATTAGGGCAATCGGTATTGCCTTATGTTAAAGAACTTGTGGGTTGGTGTGAGATGCAAATTAAGTGTTGACGAAGTGCAGTGCCATTGCGCATTAGGAGTTGTGGATGGGCATGTGTTATCTAGTAATGCCCGCGTTTAACGAGAAAAAGCCCCGAAAGCATTATGCTTTCGGGGCTTTATTACTGTGTGCCCTTGGGAAATAAGTGTCTTATCCTCGTGGGCAAGATGGTTCGTGAGGGTTACAGGGCGGCGAAAATCCAGTCGTACACGTAGCTGCAAACACCGAACAGTGCAACGCCTAGGGTACAGATGGCTAAGGCCAAGCGCGTGTTGCAGTCGCTTTTGAAGGCAGGCAAGGGGTTTTCGCTCTTGTTGATGTACATCGCCTTAACGATGAGCAAGTAGTAGTAAAGGCTGATAACGGTGTTGATCAAGGCGATGAACACAATTAAATAAGCCCAAGCACTGCCCTGTTCGAGAGCGGCCATAAAACACGAAGAACTTGCTAAACATACCTGCAAAGGGCGGAATGCCACCAAGCGAGAAGAGGGCCAACGTCATGAGGAAGGCCAACTTGGGGTTGGTGGAGTAGAGTCCGTTGTATGCATCCATGTCGGTTACGCCGTTGTTGCGCTCTTCGATGGCACTGATGATGGTGAAAACACTCATGTTGGCCACCACATACACCAATATGTAATAGGTGAGAGCGGTTACACCCATGCCCGAATTACCCATCACTGCCAGCATGATATATCCTGCTTGTGAAATAGAACTGAAGGCCATGAAACGCTTCAATTCGGATTGACGAATGGCGAAGAGGTTGGCAATGGTGATACTCAACACAATGACGATGCCCAAAAGGTATTGCCATTGCTGCATCAGCGCACCGAAAACGTGCATCAGGATGGTGCAGAGGGTAAAGGCTGCAGCACCCTTTGACACTACAGACAGATAGCCTGTGATGGTGGTTGGTGCACCTTGATAGGTGTCGGCAGTCCAAAAGTGGAAGGGTACAAGCGAAATCTTAAAGCCCAATCCGCTAAAGAAGAACACCATACCCATCAATGTCATTGGCGTTGCCGATAAGTTTTTTGCCACCTCGCTGAAGTAAAGCGAACCAGCGTCGGCATAGATGAAGGTGAGTCCATAGAGCATCACACCGCTAGAAAAGGTTGCTGTGAGGATGAATTTGGCACCTGCTTCGGCCGAATTGTTGCGGTATTTGTCGAACGCCACCAAGCAAGCCATGGGCACAGAAGCCATTTCGAGCCCTAAGAAGAAGAGCAAGAAGTGGTTGGCACTTACCATCATGTTCATGCCAAGCAGCGTTGAAATGATGAGCATGTAGAACTCACCTTCTTTAAATGTGCTATCGGGACGCGAAAGCCACGTGCGTGCTTGTATGAAAACAATGAGCGTACCAAAGGCTAGGATGGTTTTTAACCACGCCAATCATGGGCGAAGTGACATACATTTCACCAAATACTGAAGCCGACTCGGTGGGACAAATGTTCACAAGAATGTGAGCAAGCATGAAGATACACACCAGAGGGTTGAACCAGGGGCGTGGTGAAGGACCCGTCTTTTCGTCGGTTAACACGATGGGAGCCTTGTGAGCAGTGACGAAATCTACGATGAAGACAATCACCAACAAAGCCATCAAGGTAACCTCGGGCATCATATGGAAAAAAACTGACTATAATCTAAATTCATTGTAGGAAGCGTTTAAAGTGATGCTATTGCGGTTACATTGTTGATGTGTTCGATAATTGGGCCCAGCGTGTCGCTGATGATGTTGCTCGCCCAAAGCGGAGCAATACCAAGTCCGGCAACACAGAAGATTAGACAGCCAACGGCAAAACGCTCATCCCAAGTGGCGTCGGTGAGTTCCTCGAAATGAGGATCGGCAACCTTGCCATAGAGAATTTTGCCCACAACACGCAAGATGTAGACTGCTGTAATAACGATTGCCGTACAGGCAATGATAGTGGCCGAGCGATGGAATACGTCGTTGTTTTGAAATGAACCAACGAAGATGGTCATTTCTGCAACGAAACCCGAGAAGCCAGGAAGACCCAAGTTGGCCAAACCAGCAATGACATAACCCACACTAAGGAAGGGCATAATCTTCATTAAACCACCCAGTTGACGAATGTCGCGTGTGTGTGTACGGCCGTAAATCATACCGATGAGGGCAAAGAATAGGGCCGTCATCAAGCCGTGAGAGAGCATCTGAAGCACAGCACCCGTGCAAGACGCTGTGTCATCATGAGCAATGCGAAGAGCACCAATCCACAGTGCGACACTGAAGAGTAGGCGTTGATGTACTTCAAGTCGGTTTGAACGCAAGCTGAGAACGCACCATAAACCACCGAGATTGTGGTGAGAATGATGAATATCCATGAAAGCTGATGAGCTGCTTCGGGTAAAAAGCACGATGGCAATGCGGAAACAGCCATAGCCTCCTAGCTTCATTAGTACGCCAGCATGGAGCATTGATACAGCCGTTGGGGCCGATGCGTGACCGTCGGGAGACCATGTATGGAAGGGGAAAAAGCGCGCCAAGCACACCGAAACCAATAAATACAAAGGGGAAAAGTACCTTTTGTACGCTCTCGGGAATATTGTGCAGGGCTTGCAATTCGAGGATGTTCATCGTGGTACCACCACTAAAGAAGTAGATGCCAATGATGCCAATGATAAGCAAAGCCGAACCACCCATGAGCATAAGTGTAAGCTTCATGGCCGAATATTCCTTTTTGCCACTACCCCAAAACGCCAATAAGCAGGGTACATGGGGATTAGCGCCACCTCGTAGAACATGAACATAGTGAAGAGGTCTATCGAAATAAAGAAACCATAAACACCAATGCTAAGCAGGGTGAACCAAAGGAAATATTCTTTTTGTTAGGGGCTTTAGCTGCCATGATGCGAAGGTTCCAGTGAACACAATGATGCTCGACAAGAGCAACATTACCACCGAGATGCCATCTACACCTATGGCGTAGGCTATGTGAAGGGGTTTAAACCAATCCACAGTGTATTGAAACAGCATGGCATCGGTGTTGCCCGCATCGCGCATTTGAAGGAAAGCGAAGGTGAGCCAAACCGACAGTGCCAGCAGGCACGTAGAGCCGACAACCATCACACCACGCACTTGATTGAGGGCTGCGAGAGAGCCAAAGGCCCAGCAACATCAGTACGGGGATTACTACGAATAATGTTAATATACTCATTTTTGTTTTTTTCTTTTATCTGGTTTGTTACCTCATATTACAACATGTATAGCAAAACCAAGGTAAGTGCAACGGCTCCCGAAAGGAACCAGATGGCGTAATGGCGCACGTCGCCGCTTTGCCATGGGCGTATGCTTTCGCCTGCTTCGTTCGAACCCCAAGCCAGGAAGTCGAATGTTCCATCAATAACATGGCGGTCGAACCACGCAATGGGTTTTGATATTAGGCGGAAGATGATGCGGTGCGTTACGTATTGCCAAACCTCGTCCATATAGAAACGCTTGTAGGCTGCACGGTGAAGTGTGGGGAAGGTCTTAGCCAACTTGTCGGCTACTGGTGTTTCCTCATTCTTGTACATAAGCGTTGCTGCTACGATACCGATAATAGCTAAGGCCACACTGGTGCCTGCAACGGTCCAGTTGATATGGGTATGGAAACCTATACCGTTGGCCGAAATAAGCTCGCCGAATGGCAAGAAGCCACATGTAATTGTAATGATAGACAGGAATATTAGGGGAACGTCATCGTGAGCGGTGCCTCGTGGGGCTTATGCGCTCCTTCGTTGATGTGCGTTTCGTAGTAGCTCTTGCCCCAGAATATCACATAATAGAGTCGGAACATGTAGAAAGCCGTCATCATAGCAATGCCACTCATTACAGCGCCCATTACAGGACTGAAATTGTAGCAAGCAACTAGTATCTCATCTTTCGAGAAGAATCCTGAGAATGGGGGATACCAGCGATGGCGAGACACGAAATGAGGAATGTAATATGGGTGATAGGCATGTATTTACGTAGCCCACCCATGTATTCTTTCTCATTTGAGTGTACGGCATGTATGATACAGCCTGCACCTAGGAAGAGACAAGCTTTGAACATGGCGTGAGTGAAGAGGTGGAACATACCAGCCATGTAACCAAGTCCTTGCACATCAGCGTACTCTTCGGTCATGGCAACAGCTCCAGTGTGCGGATCGGGTAAGCAAACACCCAAAGCCACGAGCATAAATCCAATCTGCGAGATGGTAGAGAAAGCCAAAACGCGCTTGATGTCGCTTTGAACACAAGCCACAGCAGCGGCATAGAAGGCCGTGAAAGCTGCGATGTAAGCAATCCAGTGCAGTTGTTCGGGGGCAAATTCTACAAAGATGGGGAAGAGACTAGCCACGAGGAACACACCTGCAACAACCATTGTGGCGGCATGGATAAGTGCAGATACTGGCGTTGGACCCTCCATTGCGTCGGGCAGCCAAATGTGCAAGGGGAACATAGCACTCTTACCAGCACCACCAATGAACATGAAGAACAGCGCAACGGGTAACATTACAGCAGCTCCAGCCACTTGCTCGTGAAGTGTGGGCATAGCGTGGAGGTCGTAATTGAATGTTCCAACGTAGAAACTGTAAATCAAAAATACCGATGAGGAAGAACAAGTCGGCGAAACGTGTAACGATAAAAAGCCTTCTTAGATGCGGCAACGGCAGCCCCTTGGGGATAGTAGAAGCCAATGAGAAGGTAAGACGACACGCCCACAAGTTCCCAAAAAAGATACATTTGGAAAATGTTTGTGGCCACTACAAGGCCCAACATCGACATGGTGAAGAGCGATAGGTAAGCGTAATAACGCTGGAAACCCTTTTCGCCGTGCATATAACCAAACGAGTAGATGTGCACCATAAGGCTCACAGTGGTGATAACCACTAGCATCATCACCGAAATAGGCGAGAGACGGAAGCCCAAGTTAAAGGTGAGAAGTTCGGAGAACTTCAACCAAGTGAGGTTAAATGCTGTGACGTGCGGATATAAAACCGTCGGCACCGCGACCTTGTCCGATGAAGTATTCGTATGCCGTGTAGATGGAAAGGCAGAAGATAGTGCCCAAAACCACCGTACCAATGGCACCCGCCACCTTATGCGGCATCTTCATACCTGCTAGTCCTAAGACGAGGAACGACAGTGCAGGCAGAAGTAGTATTAAAAAATACAAAATTGTATTCCATTGTTTTTTTATAGTTTCATGTTTTCAATACTGTTCACCTGATCACTGTGGAACCTGCGGTAAACGTTAAGGATGATAGCGATGGCAACAGCTGTTTCGGCAGCATTGATGCCAATAGAGAACAAGGAAAAAGTAGAAACCTTCGAGTTCTCCAGGGTGGAGTATGCGGTTGAAAACAGCAAAGTTGATGTCAACCGAATTGAGTACCAGCTCGATGGAGATGAGCATCGCGATAAGGTTGCGACGTGTAACAAATCCGAAAAAGCCGATAAAGAAGAGCACAGTGCTCAGTCCCAATAATAATTCTACAGGTATCATTTCTTATCCTCCTTTCTTGCAATCATAATTCCACCGATAATACAAGCCAAGAGGAATACAGAAATAAACTCGAAAGGCAACACATACTGATACTTGCCTGCACCAACGAGCTCTCTCCGATAACCGACATGGTACTTCGGCGTCGACCATGCTGGCCGACATGTCTATAAATTCGTTCTTAAGCAGCACCAAACCAACGGTAACCAGTCCAAGAAGGGCTACCAATGCGCCAGCAACAACGGTTTTTTTCCGCGTTGTCTTTCTTGCAAACCTTGCAATGTGCGCTTCGACACCAGTTGGATCGCGAAGATGTAAAGCATCGTCAATCCACCAGCATAGATAGCTATTTGCGCTGTTCCTAAGAATGTGTAGTCTAACAGGGAAGTAAACACCTGCTACGCCAAAGAGCACGAACAGCAAGAAAGTAGCCGCCCGCATAATTCTCTTTGTGAATACGCATACGATGGCCGAACCAATGATAATAACGGCCAAGATGCAAAACATGATGATATTTGCCATATAGTTGTCTACTCCTATTATTTTGTTTTTTTGTGTTGAAAGTTCCGATTTCGCTTTCCGCACCGCCGTCGATGATGTTAGGCAAAGAACTTAGGTAGTGTTCTTTGTCTAGTTCGAGCACCAGTTTGTCGCGGTTGAATACGGCATTTTCAAAGTCGTTGGTGAACTCGATGGCATCGAAGTTGCAGGCGTTGGTGCAAAGTTCACAGAACATGCAGTCGCCCAAGTCGTAGTCGTACTTCACAAGTTGGCGTTTCTTCTTGCCTTCCTCGTTGGTCACCATTTCAGAAACGATGCGTATTGTGCCATTAGGACAAGCCTTTTCGCACATCAAGCAAGCCACACATTTTACAACATCGTTCTCGTCGCGCTTCATAACGAGCCTACCGCGCGAGCGTTTTGCCACGTGCAAAGTGGTCTTTCTGTTTTCGGGGTATTGCTCCGTTACCTTGGGCGTGAAGTATTCGCGCAACGTAACACGTAAGCCAGTGGCTAGCGATTTGATGCCATCTCGTATACCACCAAAATATGATTTATTATTATCTTCCATGTCGTTTTCGTTATTTAATGTACCAACCAAAGGCCACAATTATAGTCATGAGCACCAGGTTGAGTAAGGACAGGGGCATCAGGTATTTCCATTCAAGCTTCAAAATTTGGTCGATGCGCAGACGTGGGAAGGTCCAACGTATCCACATCAATACCCAAACCAAAGCAAATGCTTTACCAATGAACCACACGATGCCTGGAATATAATCCATCACCTTATCAAATCCCTCTACACCAATGTGGATTGGCATCCAGCCACCAAGAAAAACCATGGAGGCAACACCAGCAACAATGAAGAGATTGAGGTATTCGGCCAAGTAGAAGAAGCCAAAGCCCATACCTGAATATTCGGTGTGATAACCTGCAGTAAGTTCGCTTTCTGCCTCGGCTAAGTCGAACGGACCGCGGTTTGCTTCGGCATTACCTGTAACGAGGAACACCAAGAAGGCGATGATTGCTGGGATATGGCCTTGGAATATGAGCCAACCGAAGGGGCCGCTCTGTGCTTCAACAATGCCGCTAACCTGCATTGTGCCTGTAAGAATCACGGCAGTGATGAGGCAAAGACCCAATGACATCTCGTAAGAAATCATCTGCACTGCGCCACGCATGGCCGAAATAACGCTATACTTGTTGTTCGAACTCCATCCAGCGATGAATATACCGATGACACCGATACTTGAAATAGCTGTCATGAGGAAGATACCAACGTTGAAATCTAGGATTGTAGCGCCGTTGTTCCAAGGCATGAACGAGAAAGCACCTACCGAACCCACCAACACCAATATAGGTGCGATGGCGTAAAGCAGCTTGTCGGCCTTGTCTACAGCAAAGATTTCTTTGATAAGCATCTTGAGAACGTCGGCGATAACTTGGAAAAATTCCCACGGTCCAACACGCATCGGACCGAGACGACATTGGAAAGCCGCACACACCTTTGCGTTCCATGAATATGAGCAAGATTGCCAATATGGCGTAGGCTGCCAGTATAAATACACCCACGAGCACACATTCGATGAGTATTGCCCAAAAGCTACTCAGTCCGCAAGTGTCTCGCAGCAGACTGTCAAACCACGTTGTTACGATTGAAAAAGTCAAACATAATTATCTGTCAATATCGGGTATAACATAATCTAATGATGCGCCGACAGCGATAAGGTCGGCTATCTTCTCGCCTTTAAGCATGGTATCCAAGGCCGAAACCAAAGGAAGACCCATGGGGCGGAACTTCAAACGATAGGGACTCTTGTCGCCTTTGCTGTCTAGGAACACGCCAATCTCTCCGCGCGAGCCTTCGCAAGAGAAGTACCATTGGCCTTCGGGCACTTTTGATAATGGGCTTCTGCTTGATATAGAAGTCGCCTTCGGGTATGTTGTCGATAAGCGTTTCCATGATATGAACGCTCTGTTCCATTTCCTTCATGCGCACCATATAGCGGTCGTAGCTGTCACCGTTCTCGTAGGTAATCTCTTTAAAGTCGATCTTGTCGTACACACCGTAGCTGTGGTGTTTACGAACATCGTTTTTCCAGCCTGTTGCACGGCCTGTGCCGCCTGTACATCCATAGCTGATTGCGTCTTCGCGCGATAGTACTCCCACGTTTTTGAAGCGGTTTTCCATGATAACGTTGCCTGTGAATACATCTTGATATTCTTTGAACATCGGCTTCATGTAGGCGCAAAGTTTCTTCACGTTTTGCACAAAGTTGGGGTCGATGTCGGCTTGGCAACCACCAATGCGATAATAGTTTTGGATAAGTCGTCCACCAGTGGTTTCTTCCATCACATTGATAACCTGTTCGCGGTCGCGCATTCCATAAATAAAGGCTGTTAATGCGCCAACGTCTTGCGCACAACAGCTATAGAACAGCAGGTGCGAGTTAAGGCGTTGCAACTCGTCCATGATGGTACGGATATACTTAATGCGGTCGGTTAGTTCCACTTCCATGGCCTCTTCAATCACGCCCACCAGTGCATGGCGGTTCATTGTAGCGCTAAGATAGTCCAAGCGGTCGGTAAAGGCCAGCGTTTGTGGATAAGTATAACTTTCCGAAATTTTCTCAACACCGCGGTGAATGTATCCCAGGTGTGGGTAAATCTTTCTGATTACCTCACCATCTAGTATTGTTTGTAGGCGCAACACACCATGTGTGGCAGGGTGCTGTGGTCCGATGTTCACCACATAGTCGTCTTCTCCAAAACAATTTATGTCGATTTTCCACCAGGTTACCATCCTTGTCAAGGCTATATTGCAAGGTGTAGTCTGGTTCTGGGTCGTCAAACATGTTAGGTTTGTTCTTCTCGGGATCCATGTCGTAGTCTTTTCTCAGGGGGTATCCTTTGAAATCGCTACGCAGGTATAGCCTTCTCATGTCGGGATGGCCCACGAACTTAATGCCGAAGAAATCGTAAACTTCGCGTTCCATCAAGTCGGCAGCCTTCCAAAGATGGGTTACCGATGACAGGAATGGGTTGTTGCGGTCGGCAGCAACGACTTTTAACCGAGATGCGTTCATAGGTTTGAGTGTTCTCCAAAATATAGATACACCCGAACCCTTCTTCCCAAAGTCTTCACCAATGATGGTAACGAGGAAGTCGAAATGTTTTTTTCATTTCTTAATTTTGCCATCTCGTTGGCAAAAATCGTTCGCGTTTAGTACAATGTTATTTAGTTTCATAATAGCGTCTCATTCCTTGTCTTTATCGAAATCCTTTGGTACATCTGTGATAACAATGGGTTTCTTTTTCTTTGCGGTTAGCACCACCAAAGAATTTTTTTCCACCTTCACTTTGCGTTGCAGCTGCATCATTCCGTAGAGGATAGCTTCTGGTCTGGGAGGGCATCCAGGAATGAAAACGTCTACGGGAACAATCTCCTCTATACCGCGTACAACGTGGTAGCTCGACTTAAATGGGCCTCCGCTGATGGCGCATCCGCCAACGGCGATGACGTATTTTGGGTCGGCCATTTCATCGTAAAGGCGTCTCTACAACCGGCGCCATCTTGTTGGTGATGGTGCCAGCGCACATGATGAGGTCGGCTTGACGTGGTGAGTTACGTGTTACTTCAAATCCAAAGCGAGCGAAGTCGTAGCGAGCACAGCCCACCGACATGAACTCGATGCCACAACAGCTTGTTGCAAAGGTTAGCGACCACAACGAATTGCTGCGTCCCCAGTTGATGGCTTGGTCTAACGAGCCAACAACAACGTTTACACCGCCTTCGTTCAGCTCTTTCATTATTTGTTCGAGCGTGTCGTTGTCTTTAAATTCCGCGTAAGGAATACTCTTGATATGGGGTTGTTTTTACTCCATTCCAATGCTCCTTTCCGCCAGGCATAGGCCAGGCCAAATACAAGTACCACTAAAAAGAACCCAATGCTAGCCAGAGCCATGGCTCCAAACTGCTTGACAACTACTGCCCATGGGTACAAGAACACAGTTTCTACGTCGAACATCAGGAAAAAGGATGGCGAAAAAGATAGTAACCGATATGCACGGGAATCCACGAGGAACCGCGCGTCGGGATACCACTTTCGAAGGGTTCACCCTTAACCGCATTGTACGACCTAGGCCCTAATGCCTTGGCTATGGCGTATGCAGCCACTACCAAAAGGACAGCCGTTATCAGAACGGTAATAAATAAAAATAAAAAGACATATAACGTTATTATATAATTGTTTGTATTCAGCCAAATATGGTGCAAAGGTAATAATAAATATGAAAATGATTACATGTTTTCTTCAAAAAAATGCTATCTCCATATTGCAAAAGTGTGGGTATTTTTGGGTGTCATCAATGTTTATTAGCAGGTTTTGTGTGTCTTTTTACATTTCTTCTTGATGGGTTCAAGGTTTGGTTTTTGCTTTTTTTACATGAAGAAACGCTATCGGCTACTTGTTTGTGTGGTGGCCGATGGCGTTTCTAATGTTGGTTGACATTTTGTTTGAATAATCTCTGGGATGGCATGCTGGTTAGCTTCCCACTATTAAACTGCCCACTTGATAAACCAAGGCGCTTGCCACCCAAGCTAGCAGTGTGGTATATGCTGCTGCGAACAAGGCCCAACGCCACGAACCACTTTCGTTGCGAATGGCGGCAACTGTGGCAATACAGGGGAAGTAGAGTAGCACAAAAAATGAGGTAGGCATAGGCCGAAATGGGCGAAATGCCGTCGGTTATCATTTGTTTTCTAAGGCGTGTGTATTTTTCGGTGTCGTCACTGAAACTGTCATCGTCACCAAAACTGTTGTCATCGGCATAGAGCACGCCCATGGTAGAGGCCACAATCTCTTTAGCGCCCACGCCTGCCAGCAAACTCACATCCAGTTTCCAGTCGAACCCTTGAACCCTAAACAATGGCTCGATGGTTTTTTTCCTACGCGTCCTATAATGCTTTGCTCTTGCTGCTGTTGTTTGTTTAGTGCTTCGTTATGGGGAAATAGCCCAAGGCCCAAACAATGATACTGGCCACCAAGATGATGCCACCCATTTTTTTGTAAATATTGTTTTCCTTTCTCCCAGGTATGGCGTGCGATGGCTTTTTCGTTGGAAAGCGATAGGGAGGAAGTTCCATTACGAAGGGTGTGTCTTCGCCTTTCACCAAGAAACGGCTGAAAATCTTGCTCATTATCACGGCCATGAGTATGCCCACCACATACATCGAAATCATAATTGCCGAGCGATACTTCAAGGCGAAGAACGTCCCCGTTATCATGATGTAGATGGGCAGGCGCGCCGAACAACTCATCATGGGCAAGATAAGCATGGTTATCAGTCGGCTACGCCTGCTTTCGATGGTGCGTGTGGCCATTACCGCAGGCACGTTGCAGCCAAAACCCATGATGAGAGGAATAAACGACTTGCCATGTAAGCCCATCTTATGCATCAGTTTGTCCATGATAAAGGCTGCGCGAGCCATGTAGCCACTGTCTTCCATGAACGAGATGAAAAAAAGTAAAGGATAAGAATTTGTGGCAAAAACACCACAACTGCGCCCACACCAGCAATAATTCCCTCAACCAAGAGGTCTTTAACAGCGCCATCGGCAAAGTTGCTGTTTACCCATTCTCCTAACCAATTAACGCTTTGATCTATCCAATCCATTGGATATTGGCCCACGGTAAACGTCACTTGAAACATCACATAAAGCAAGAAAAAGAAGATGGGGAAGCCCCAAAACTTATGGGTGATGATGGCATCCAGTTTATGTGTAAGCTTATAGGTGTCGTTTTCTTTGCCCTCTCAGAAGTTGGCTTTGGCCAAAACGCCATGTATAAAGGCATATTTGGCATCCATAATAGCCGTTTCGCAATCTTGATTTAATTGCTTTTGTATGCTTTGAACTTCGTTTTCGCGCGTTTCTAATATCGTTTTGATATTGCTTAATTGCGCCACTTCGCGTTCGGTGTCGGCATCGTTTTCAAGAAGTTTGATGGCCAAGTATCGGGTATGGAACTTGTGTCTCACCTCTGGGTTCTGCTCAATTTGCAATTTCAGTCGGTTGATACATAGTTCGAGCCGTGGCCCATGGTTGATGTGTATGTGCCTCGACACCTTGTTATGTGGTCGCGCATCGGCAGTGGCAAAGTCTTCTTGATGCTCTTTGGACACATCTCCCTGATAGTTTTTCGTGCCATTTTTGTAGTTCGGCAGCCACTTCGGGGGTTGATGTTACCATCCTTATCCAGGAAGTCAACACCCTCGTACATGTTGATGATGATGTGAAAAAGCAATTGCACTCCTCGTCCCGTTTTAAAAACAGTGGGTATCATGGGTACGCCAAACTGTTTTCCCAGTGCCTCCAGGTCCACGCTGTCTCCACGTTTCTCAAACTCGTCGTACATATTTAAGGCACACACCATGCGCAAATTCATGTCAACCAACTGTGTGGTGAGGTAGAGATTGCGTTCTAGATTGCTGGCATCGAGCACGTTTATCACCACGTCGGGTGTTTTTCGATGATTTGTTTGCGCACATACAGTTCTTCGGGACTATAAGCCGACAGCGAATAGGTGCCAGGTAGATCTCACCAAGTGAAATTCATAACCTTCGAAATGCGCAACACCTTCTTTGGCATCAACAGTAACACCCGAGTAGTTTCCCACTTTTTCGTGTGCGCCCGATGCAAAATTAAACAACGAAGTCTTACCGCAATTGGGGTTACCCACTAACGCCACGTTAATGATACGACGTTTATGTCGTGCCACCTTCTGCATCTTTTCTTCGCTGTTTGTCGCTTCATCACCCGTTTTGGCGGGGCATATATTCAGCTTCACTATTAAGCGATGGGGTGTAATCCAGCTCTTGAGCATCGGTATTGTGATTATCAATGCTTTTTGCCTCCTCTTCAGACACCACCTCAATCATTTGCGCTTCGTCGCGACGTAACGAGATTTCGTAACCCAAAATTTTGTATTTCACGGGGTCTTGCAGAGGAGCGTTGAGCAATACCTCCACGGTTTTGCCCTTAATAAAGCCCATTTCAACAATACGTTTTTCTAAAAACCGCCGTGGCCCAAAAACTTTCACCACAACGGCCTTTTTCTCCCGTCTTTAGTTCCGATAATCTCATTTAGTTTTATTTTTTTGTTATGTGTTTACATTTACACAAAGTTATAACTTTTTCTATTTGAAGGCTCGTAATTGGGGTGTTATCCTTTTTAAAAATACCTATAAATGGGTATTATGGTGCTGTGAGTTAGCTTTTTGTTTTACCTATTATTGATGATTGTTTAAGGGTTATATGTTGCTTTTTCTTTGTGTTAAATATTGAGATTGATGCCGTTCTGGTGCGGCATATAAGGGTGTTTTTGCCTGGAATGCAATCTTCCCAATCGCATTTTCTTTTATGTTTTGTCTATGCTTTTGAGTGTTATTTTCTAAATTCTTGTAAATAAGAATTGGCTTGGAGGATGGAAGGGAGAGTGCTATTATTCCAATTTGGGACAAAAAAAGGCACGAGAACTCCAATAACATACGCCAGTTCGGGATAAGAAAGTGCCCTAAAAAGTTGGTAATCTCGCTATTATTTTGTAACTTTATAGTTGTAAATCAATAACTTACAAAAACAGATATAACGATGATTACCACAGACAAAGTTACAGAAATATTTTTGTATATTGGATGAGTTCTGCAAGAATTTAGATGCTGAGTTAACTAAAAACCTACATCTCTCCCATAGACGAGGGATATAAGCGCATGCGAAACCGTAAAGGACAGATGGACAAGAGCGAAATCATGACCATCCTGTTGTGCTACCATTTTGGCTCTTTCCGCAACTTCAAGCACTATTATCTCTTCTTCATCAAGGAGCATTTGGCAAGCTACTTCCCTAAGGCCGTGTCCTACGCGCGTTTCGTGGAACTCATGCCCCGCGTGTTCTTCGAGCTGATGGCCTTCATGCGCATCCAAGGTTTTGGAAAGTGCACGGGCATTAGTTTCGTGGACAGCACGATGATTCCCGTATGCCACAACATGAGAAGGAATTTCAATAGGGTGTTTGATGGACTTGCCAAGAACGGAAAGGGAACAATGGGGTGGTGTCATGGTTTCAAGCTTCATCTGCTGTGCAACGAGATGGGCGATGTACTCACGTTCTGCCTAACTCCCTGCAAACGTAGACGACAGAGACCCTAGGGTGTGGCAGGTCTTCACCAAGGTGCTCTACGGAAAAGTATTTGCCGATAAGGGCTACATCAAACAAGAATTCTTTTGAGAACCTCTTCAACCAAGGAATCCACCTCGTTCATGGGCTCAAGTCGAACATGAAAAAAACAAGCTTATGCCCTTGTGGGACAAGATGATGCTGCGTAAGCGATATATAATAGAATGCATCAACGAACTGCTCAAGAACAAGGCCAACCTTGTTCATTCACGCCATCGCTCCGTGCATAACTTCCTCATGAATCTTTGTGCGGCATTAGCTGCATACTGTTTCTTCGAGAATAAGCCAGAGGCACTGCCCGTGCGCATTGAAAGGAGTAGGCAATTGGAACTTTTCTAAGCAAATCCTTATCCCGAACTGGCGTATAACATAATAGCGATTCAATACATATCATTTAGCAAAATTTTTATGGACTAGTTTCTGCTAAACAGTGTGTTAGCGCGCTGGGGGTTCTCTAAACAAATGCCAAAGATCTCTTTTTGTGGCATCTGAGTGCATTATTCTGATTTGTTAAATAAGTAATTATAATTTACAAAATGCACTTTGTCTTAACTCCTCCTTCTAGACGAAAAAAAGGAGTAAAAATGGCCATAAATAGTATGGAAAATAAGAATTTTGTACTTCGTTCTGATGTGAATTTTGAGCCGTTTTTTTGCAATCTCTTATGACTTTGTCTTTCTCTTTCCCAAAAAATTATCGCGCACTTTTTCACCCTCAAAAATCATGAAATAGTATGAATATTTCTTGCTGGTTGGCTGAATGTATGCAGCAAAACTGGCGGTAATATGCATCAAAACACATCGCGTTTAGCACCGAAAACACACTGCGTTTAGCACCAAAACGCAACGCTATTTGCTACAAAACGCAGGTCTATTTGCTGCAAAAATACACGCTCTTGACGATGTTTTATGGTCTAAACAGCAAATAGAGTGGTTAATAAACGTGATTTTTCGATGAAATACGAACAACAAATAAATAATGGTAGAGGAGTGGTTGGCAGGCGTAAAAAGCGTATAAATATCCTTTTTAGTTGAGAGTAAAATGGGTGTTTTTTTGCCTAATAATGTTATAACTTATAATGTATCAGACTGTTATAACTTTTTGAATTACGCGCAGAAAAATCGTCCTAGGCTCAGGGATTTTTGCAGCGATGGCACTCATAATGTTAAATTTTGGTTCAAATATTTTACAATCTATGCTTGGTGAACAAACACTATTAAACTGTTGCTAATAGTTGGTTACCAAGCATTGTTTAATTGAAAAAAAGTTTGGATTAGTGGCCATTAATTTTAGATTGCCCCACTAATACACCTTTTTAAAGTTGCAATGCTAGGTTGACGAGACTTAGTGATGCCAAGTATTTAGGAAGGTTTATTTTGGATAGAACATATTCTGCGGAGTGGCTGAAGTGGGCAGTTTTAGCTTTGCAGCATGCAGTTACTATCTCCAAAGTATTTGAACAATTTCGGCTTCAGTATATTCAAAGTATTCACCTTTATCGTTTATATTCCTTTCAAAGAGTTTAGGGGTGTACGAATTAAAGTTCCTTTCCAAGAACAACTTATAATAATGGTCTAGATGATATTTAAAAAGCTCTTTCAACGAACCGTCTTCGGGGGAGGTATAGATGCCGGTTTTAAGTCTTTTTACAACCTCATGCACTTCGTCCATAGTGATATTGTGTACGCGTTGAGGTTCGGGCAGCACAATTTTTGAAGGCCAAAAACCTCGGCACCTTCTTCTTCCCACCATTCCCAAAAGATTAAATTGCGCCATGTCTTTCCCCGTAAGCTGATGAAGAAAGTTGGCCAATTTGTTATATTCCACCAAGTCTTCGTCCCCGTTTTCATCGCAATACTCAGTATAGCGCATTATAGCTTTAAGGACAATGGGGTAGTGTCTCTCTACCGTTTCGAAGTCGGGTTCAATCTCTTTTCTTAGTTTCATATCCGCAATGTTGTTGATGTATCTTCTTTTAAATTGGTACGACTATTACATGAAGACGCATACAGATAAACAAAGTATGGTTAAGACCATTTTATAGTGACTATTGGGCAGCGAAATAATTTTCTAGTTCGCTAATTGAATCGGAGTCTACCGTTTTGAAATCGTGGATAATGCACCCCTTTTCAAGTAAGATAATGCGACTAGAAATATCGATGGTGTGTTGCAAGTTGTGGCTAGAAACGATAATTGTGGTGCCTTCGCGTTTTTCCAAACTTAGTGAGTATAGCCTTTAATGCATTCTGACTGCTTGGGTCGAGAAAGTTAAAAAGGCTCGTCGAGAATAATAAAAACGAGGTTGAGAAAGCATAGCAGCAATGATGCCCACCTTTTGTTTGTTGCCCGCCGAGAGGTCGCGTATCAACTTTTTTTGGCCAAGAATTTCACCACCCATGAAGTTTTCAAACTGTTGAAGTGTTTGTTGAACGGTGTCGTTGTCGATATTAGAGATGCTAGCAATAAAGTCGAAATATTCTTCGGGTGTGAGATAGTCTATCAAGAAACCCTCATCGATGTACACACCTGTGTGTTTTTTCCATTCTTCGTTTAGTGCTGGGTTCACTCCTTCTAGGCTCACCTCACCCTCATCAGCCTTTACCAAATCGGTAAGCAGTCTAAAGAGTGTTGTTTTACCTGAGCCGTTATTACCCACCAGTCCTACAACTTCGTTGTGAGACAATGACAGTTCGGGGATGGAAACAGCCGTTTTAGCCCCGTAAGATTTGATAAGGTTATTGATGTTAACTTCCATCTTGAGTATTTGATTAAATTATTTCTCCTCCCCGCAACTATTTATGCGAGGAGGAGAATATGTAGGCAAGAGACGTGTAGCCCTTTATTGGGTTATACGATGCCTCTGCCGTGGCAGTCTTTAAATTTCTTTCCGCTACCGCAAGGACAAGGATCGTTTCTTCTTGGCATTTGATCTTTCATCACAGGCGTGCGTCTTTGTTGCGTTTGATTTTCGCGTGTCGCGCTCTCTAGCTGCTCTTTGAGCCTGTTCGTCGAGGTCGACTTTTGTTTCCGTGTACTGTTGTTGTGGAAGTTCGGGAGCGGCCTCTTGAACTTGATGTTCAACGTGCAGTTGTGCACGCATCAGCATGCTTGTTATGCGGTCGTTCATTTCGTTAACCATGTTGTCGAACAGTTTCACACTTTCGAGTTTAAATACCAATAGCGGGTCTTTTTGTTCGTACGAAGCATTTTTGCACGCTGTGGCGTAGTTCGTCAAGCTGTCGCAAGTTTTCCTTCCAACAGTCGTCGATGATGTGCAACATGATGTTCTTTTTCAAACTGCTTGATAACCGATTTAGCTTCCGTTTCGTAAGCCTCTTTCAGGTCGCACACAATCTGTACGATGCGTTTGCCGTCGGTTATGGGCACAACGATGCGTTCGTATCTTTCGCCTTCCAGTTCGTAGACATCCTTAATGGTGGGGTAGGTCATCTTTTGCAGGTTGTCGGTCTTGCGTTTAAAGGTTTCCATAGCCGTTTGGAAAGTCTTCTCTTGCAATTCTTCGTGAGGTGTGCTGTTGAATTCTTCTTCGGTGAAGGGGCACTCCATGGCGAAAAATTTTGATGAAAGCTTCCTTGCAACCTTCGTAATCGTTGGTTTTGTATGATGTTGATAACGCGGTCCCAGATAACGTTGGTGATGTCCATGCCAATGCGTTCGCCCATCAAGGCGTGTCGACGTTTCTCGTAAATCACCGTACGTTGCTTGTTCATCACGTCGTCGTATTCAAGCAAGTGCTTACGAACACCAAAGTTGTTTTCTTCAACTTTCTTCTGTGCGCGCTCAATACTCTTCGAGATCATAGGGGCTTTTCGATACGTTCGCCCTCTTTAAATCCGAGTTTATCCATGATGCTTGCGATACGCTCGGATGCGAAAAAGACGCATTAGTTTGTCTTCGAGCGAAACATAGAACACCGAAGAACCTGGGTCGCCTTGACGGCCGGCACGTCCGCGCAACTGTCTGTCTACGCGACGGCTTTTCGTGTCTTTCAGTACCGATAATAGCCAAACCGCCAGCAGCTTTTTACTTCGGGCGACAGTTTAATATCGGTACCACGACCCGCCATGTTGGTGGCAATGGTCACAGCACCCAGTCCGTTGGTAGACTGTCCGGCCTTTGCCACGATGGAAGCCTCCTTTTGGTGTTGCTTGGCATTAAGCACTTCGTGGTCTATCTTGCGCATGTTGAGCATCTTGCTAAGCAACTCGGATATTTCAACCGACGTTGTACCAACGAGCACAGGTCGTCCTTGTTTGCGCAATTCGTCGATTTCGTCAATCACGGCAGCGTATTTCTCTCAGCCGTTTTGTACACACGGTCGTCCATATCATGGCGAGCGATGGGTCGGTTGGTAGGAATTTCCACCACATCCAGTTTGTAGATGTCCCAAAATTCTCCAGCTTCGGTAGAGGCAGTACCCGTCATACCCGCGAGTTTGTGGTACATACGGAAATAGTTTTGCAGGGTAATGGTGGCAAAGGTTTGTGTAGCGGCTTCCACTTTCACATGTTCTTTAGCCTCTACAGCCTGATGTAGTCCGTCGCTCCAACGGCGACCCTCCATGATACGTCCCGTTTGTTCGTCGACAATCTTCACTTCGCCATCAATAACCACATATTCGTCATCCTTATTAAACATTGTGTAGGCCTTTAAGCAGCTGTTGCAGGGTGTGCACACGTTCGCTTTGGATGGCGTAGTAGCCCAACATTTCGTCTTTAACATCAACCTTTTCTTCATCGCTAAGAGTTTTATTGGCTTCTAGAGCCGAAAGTTGGCTAGCGATGTCGGGCAAAACGAAGAGCTCGGCGTCGTTAACCTGCTTGGCCAACCATTCTGTACCCTTGTCGGTAAGGTCGCACGAGTTTTGTTTTTTTCATCAACAACAAAGTACAAAGGAGCCACAGCTTCTGGCATTTTGCGGTTGTTGTTCTCCATATAAATCTCTTCGGTCTTAAGCATTCCTGCCTTGATACCTTCTTCGGAGAGATATTTGATGAGCGGTTTGTTCTTAGGGCAACGACTTGAAGGAGCGGTAAAGTGAGAGGAAACCCTCGTCTAGTTTCTTTTTGGTCGTTTTGTTCCTGTCCTTCAGAAATAAGTTGTTTAGCCTCTGCCAAGTATTGCGTAGTTAGCTTGCGCTGAACATCTACGAGGCGTTCAACCAGTGGTTGATATTCTTCAAACATCTGGTCGTCGCCCTTGGGGATAGGACCAGAGATGATAAGCGGCGTACGGGCATCGTCTATAAGCACTGAGTCGACCTCGTCGACGATGGCGTAATTATGTGCCCTTTGCACCAAGTCTTCGGGCGAGTTCGACATATTGTCGCGCAGATAGTCGAAACCAAATTCGTTGTTAGTACCAAACGTAATGTCGGCTAGGTAGGCTTTGCGACGTTCGGGCGAGTTGGGGCGATGTTTATCGATACAATCCACCGACAATCCATGGAATTCGTAGAGCGGGCCCATCCACTCCGAGTCTCGCTTAGCCAAGTAGTCGTTCACCGTAACCACGTGTACGCCATTGCCAGTGAGCGCGTTTAGAATACGGGAAGCGTAGCCACGAGTGTCTTACCCTCACCAGTAGCCATCTCTGCAATCTTTCCTTGGTGCAGAGCAATACCGCCAAAGATTTGCACGTCGTAGTGAATCATTTCCACTTGGTTTCGTTTCCGCCAGCAACCCAGTGGTTAGCGTATATCGCTTTGTCGCCTTCGATGCGCACGAAGTCTTTGGTGGCGGCCAAATCGCGGTCGAAATCGGTAGCCGTAACCACAATTTCTTCGTTCTCGGTAAAACGTCTGGCGGTGTCGTGCATAATGCCGAACGCCACGGGCATCACCTCGTTGAGGGCCACTTCGTACACTTCGAGAGCCTCTTTCTCCAACTTGTCAATCTGATTGAACAGCGACTCGCGCTCGTCGATGGGCGTTTCTTCAATCTGCGCTTTCAGTTCGGCAATCTTTTTCTTTTTGTTCTTTAGCCGAATTTTTGCACTTGCGCCTGTATCTCTTTCGTTTTGGCGCGTAGCTGGTCGTTGCTAAGAGCCTTCAATTCATCGTAAGTGGCCTTCACTTTTTCGACAAGCGGTTGGATGAGTTTCATGTCGCGCGACGACTTATTGCCGAAGAGCGCTTGGAGGATTTTATTAAAATTCATTTTCGTTGTATTATCTGTGTTGTGTGATGAATGTTTGCATTTCAGGCGATAGCTAACGAAGAGCTGTACCACATCTGCTTTTGGCATTGCGCCTTAATGTCTGCAAAATTACAAATAAATTGTTTTTATATGATGCGATGTTGAGCAACAATTGGCCTACATCGTTGATTTATTTGAGCGGAAGAGCCGGCACAACACAGGCATTCGGCGCTCTAATGCGAATAAAACGCGCAATAGTGGGCGCAATGCTATTGGTGGAAACAGGCGTAGAAATGGCTTTTGGTTTTACGCCAGCTCCGTAAATAATGATGGGGAAGGGCATGTTGGCCAGGCTGGGCAACTGTTCTTCCTTTGTCTCTTCGTTATAAATTCTCCATCCTGGAGTAATTTTTACGATAATATCTCCGCTAACGGCATGGTTAAAAAGCGTTGCGTGTTTTGGTGGAAACGCTATTGTCGAGCAGCAATTGGTCGGCTGTGTACACCTCTTTAACTCCTGCAATCTGCACTAAAAAAACTCGCGTGCGTGGCGCAACACTTCGCTAATATTAATGCGTTTTTTTGCTCGAGTATGGTTTTGTTAATGTAGATTTCGTTGTTCAAAAACGCCATCCACTAGTCGGTTAATACCATAGATGGCATTGAGATACATGTTAAGAAGGTTGGCCGTTCGGTTGATATAGAACGTGCCAGTGGGTATGTTATATTTGGCGTAATCTTCAATGTTGCTTTGCGAACGACCTGTGGATGTTAGCACAAAGAGCACATTGTCCTTGCCCACCTTTTGTTCGATGTTTAGTATCAGGTCGGCTAATGTGCGGTCTAATTCTCTATAAGCAGCCTCTCTTGCTAGCATGGCGTTTGTTTCGGTAGCGACATTTCCAGCCGAAAGCGTAACAAAAAGCAGGTCGGCATAGGCATCACGCCCCATAGCGTGGTCGTTAATGCAATCTAAAGCTAGCTGACAGGTGGTTTGGTTGTCGTTTTTCTTGGCTGTTCCTTGTTTAGGTATGCGCAGATAAGCATCGAGCCAGGTTTGCGCATTGCGAGGATAGAAGGCCGAAGTTTTCCAAGTTCGGGAGGATTCGTCCATCCAAAACACCCCATCGGCAGCGTGTCCGCCGTGCAAAACGGCAGCATCTTGGTTTGCGGCCACCGAGAAAAACGAGGGCGTTTCCATTGCTAGCCATTTTCATTTCGTCGCCAATGGTCGAAGCCATCACGTTGTTTGGCGATACCATCAATTTCTTGTCGAAGGTGCAACCCATAGGGCGAAGTGTTTCGCGACTAATCCATCGTTCAGCAGTTATGCCGTTGTCGGTGGGCGAAGCGCCAGTGGCAATGGCCGTAGAGGCCGACGCAAGGTTTACAGGAGCAAAGTCGTATTGGGCATTTTCGTACACCACACCTTCGTTAAGCAACTTTTTAAAACCGCCATTGCCGTAAAGTGCGGCAAAGTGTTCCATGTCGTTGCTGTTCAGTTGGTCGATGGTGATGCCCACAACAAGTCGGGGGACGGCCGTGTTAGGCTGTGCCTCGCATTCAATGTTGGCAAGTGCGGCCAACGCAAAGAGGGTTATGTATTTGTTCATGCCCTATGATGTCTATACAATAAATATAAGTATCTAATGAGCAAAGATAGTGCCAAAAATACGATTCCTTCGGCATAGTGCTGGAAAAAGCCCCCAATAAAGAAAAGAACGATTAGTATGCACCATATTTTTATGCCCTTGAAAAATTGCTTTTCTTTTGTCTTTTTTTCAGTGCCTTATATATATATAATAAGGTGTAAGGGCAGAAAAACAATATTTGGAAGTTAATTCTTACGGTGGGATGTTGTGAAAAGATCATCACGAAAAGCAACAAACCAACCAGTCCACAGAGCAAAAGCCACAATGCATCAAACCATGCGAAGCGAGTGTTTAGTTTTGCTTCGATGGCCGTAGTGCCTAGGATGATGGCTGCAAGAACCAGCATCAATGCTGTGGGCGACAAAGGAAAGGCAGAACTTGTGGTTTGAACCCCAGGTTTAACCACCCATCCCGACGATAAAACCAGTTTTCGTGTGGTGTTTGTTCCGTTGCTTAGCATAGCCCCCTCAAAATCTCTCATTAGGTTGGCTGGTAAGAATTGGCGTTGCGATCGGTTGATAATCAAATCGGCTTGTACCCCCAAAAGCATATCGTTTCCAAACCTAATCCACGGCGTTTGGCTTGCGCATTGGTGTACAATCTGCCTATACGATGTGCCTTTAATTTTTTCTGGGGTATAGTTCACGCGAGCTTGCAGATGGTTCACAATCATTTCGCGTGCTCGTGTGGTGCAATTATCATAGAAATAATTGTATCGGTAAACGCGATTTTGTGGCTCGTAGTTGGTGTCAATGGCCTTAACGATGGCTAATTTCTCTTCGGGAGTAAGGTTAAGCTCCTGCTCGTACACGCCACTTCCATACGATGCATATTGCGCACAGAAAGCATCGAATGGTTCAATGCCCATCTCGTAGTCGGTAAGTCCAAACACAAAGCGCAATATAAAATAGGGCTTGTTAAACGAGAACATGCCATAGTTGATGGCCAAGTCGGTTCCGCGCGCCGCATCTTGATATCTAATAGCGGTGTGTCCATATATGCTATATACCTCATCATGTGGCTGACAGGTGAGCAAAGATATGCGAACATTGTCCATATCTTTTAAGTTTAATGAACTCTGAGCCAGTGTTGCAAGTTGAAAAACAAAGATTGCAACAGCCACTAAAAAGCGGTCTTAAAAAGTAATATTATTGGTTTCACGATGCAAAAATAACCTTATTTTTGAACATTTGATGCGATTATATCGTTTTTTTTCGATAATTTTGCCCCTAATTTGGTGTGCCATATCAAGTCGATATGTTTTTCGTCACATTTTAAAAGGACAAAAAGGGGCTTTGCGCTCCACAATAAATATATAATTCAGAATGAAGAAAGTAATTGGCATTGTCTTAGCATCTACCGCATGTTTAGCGGCTTTTGCACAGAGTGGAACTAATTCTCCCTACAGTCAGTTTGGGTTAGGGAACATTGTCCGAGCAGTCAAGTGGTTTTAATCGAGGCATGAACGGGCTGGGTTTAGGGCTTCCATGAAGGCAATCAAGTGAACTATCTTAACCCAGCATCTTATTCGCGTCTAGACTCGCTTACGTTTCTATTCGATGCTGGTTTGTCGTTGCATCTCACCAATTTCGCTGAAAATGGTGTGAGACGTAACGCCAAAAACGCCAATATAGAATATGTGGTGGCAGGCTTTAAGGTTGGTAAACGTCTAGGTTTTAGCTTTGGTTTGATACCTTTTACGAATGTGGGTTACGACTATTCGTCGACAAATACGCTCACTAGTACGTCGGGAAATACCACGCTTACCAATACTTATAACGGTACAGGATCACTTAGACAAGCTTACTTTAGGTGCAGGATGGGAACCGATTAAAGGTTTAGCAGTTGGTGCTAACGTGTCTTATATGTGGGGAGACATCGACCGTAAGTTTGTTAATAGCTACAGTGATGCCAGTGTTAATACGCTAACACAACAGTTTACGGCAGACATACGCACTTTTAAGCTGGATTTTGGTGCACAATATACTGCCAAATTGTCGGCTCAAGAGAATGTTACCCTGGGTGTAACCTTTAGTCCTGCACATAAGATTGGTGGCCATCCAGAGTTGAAAAAGATATTAACCAATTCGCAAACTAGCGTGTCGGACACCACGTCTTATGGGGGAGGTTTCGATTTAAGTCTGCCTAATACCTTTGGAGTAGGTGTTATGTGGAGTCACAACGATAAGCTAAAGCTGGGTGCTGATTATTCATTGCAGCAGTGGGCAAACGTGCAGTTTCCCACGTTCGAAACCGTTTCAGGCTCTTCAACCTTTGCACTTCGCGACAATCAGTTTAGTGACAGGCATAAAATTACACTCGGAGGAGAGTATTGCCCATCAGCATTTAGTCGCAAATTCTTCAATCGCATTCATTATAGAGCAGGTGTTTCTTACGCCACTCCTTATATAAAGGTGAACGGAAACGATGGCCCAACTGAGATAAGTGCTAGCGTGGGCTTCGGTGTGCCCATTATCAACGTGTTCAATAATCGTTCGTTCCTTAATGTAAGTGCGCAGTGGGCACACTCTTCGGCCAAGAACTTTATCAGTGAAAAACGTGTTCCGCATTAGTGTTGGACTAACCTTCAACGAATTGTGGTTCAGCAAATGGAAGTTGGAATAAACCCAAAACTATCCCTTACACCCATCGCATGTACACCTTGTTCAGAACTTCGGGCCTAGCGTTTGTGCTTTGTTGCTTCGTGGCTTTCACCTCTTGCGAGCAGGCTGTGGAACATACTGCACCCGCAGTTAACCCCAAAGACTCTGCTGCAACGATGATTAGCTACGGCGTCAACACGCTTATCTCTGATTCGGGCGTGGTGAAATATCGACTTGTTACCGAACGCTACGAGGTGAACCAAGTAAAAAATCCCTCGAGATGGATCTTTGATAAGGGCGTATTTCTTGAAGAGTTTGATGAAAACTTTCATGTGCAACTCTATATACAATGCGACACAGCTTACTACTATGACCAAAAACGCTTGTGGGAATTGCGAGGAAGGGTGCGCGTGAAAACCAAAGATGGCGTTCGTTTTTATAGTGAAGAACTCTTTAGAGACGAAAACCAACGCGAACTCTACTCCAATAAGTTCTCACGACTCATCACTCCCGACCGCCAGTTGCAAGGCAATTACTTTCGAAGTGACGAACGCATGACGCGCTATTACGTATCAAATTCAAAGGGTTCGTTTGCTCGAACCGACATCGCAGGTAAAAAAACGATACGCTCAGCTCGGCCCCCGATACTCTCAAAGAGGCCGTTCGACCATCGGCAACACCTCAACGCCGGTCTGTACAATGATTCTAACCGCTGGTGCTAAGGCTATGCCCTACACTTCAGCCCATAACAAAAGACAACTCTAAGTTCGCTATGGACGACCCTATTAGTATAAGCCTTGTTATCGGAATACTTGTAACAATGGTGTTCTCAGCTTTTTTTCTCGGGCATGGAAATAGCCTTTGTAACAAGCAATCGCATGCTCGTTGAGATGGACAAGGAACGCAATGGCCTTTCGCAAAGGTGCAGGCGGTGTTCTATAAAAACCCTAATAACTTTGTTAGCACAATGCTCGTGGGCAACAATATTGCACTTGTTGTCTACGGAATTCTTATTGCCAAACTTTTTCGATAACACCATTTTTCGAGAGATGGAAGCCAGTTTCACCGTGCCGGCAGATACCATTCTCTCAACGCTTATTGTGCTTTTTCACAGGCGAATTTTTTTACCCAAGACGTTCTTTAAGAGCAATCCAAATCGCCTGTTCGCGTTCTTTTGCCGTGCCCGCTTATTTGTGTTATCTGTTGCTTTGGCCCTTTAGTCGCTTCTCTACGCTGCTTGCGCGTTTGCTGTTACGTCTTTTTGGCATCAAGGTAGAGAAAGAAAACGAAAAATATTCTCTTCTCAAAAACCGATTTAGATTATCTTGTTCAGGTCAGTCTTGATAGTGCCAAGAACGATGATGACATCGACGACGAAGTGAAAATCTTTCAAAACGCACTGGATTTTAAGGATACAAAGGTGCGCGATTGTATGGTGCCACGTACCGAAATTAATTCGGTTGACCTTAACGACTGTAGTATCGACGAGCTAACACAGAAGTTTATCGAAAGCGGAAACTCAAAAATTATCGTCTATCAAGATGATATCGACCATATTGTGGGCTATATTCACTCTTCAGAGTTGTTTAGAAACCCCAAACAATGGAAACAACAAATACGCAAAATGCCTTTTGTACCTGAGACAATGGCTGCGCAAAAACTGATGCAAACATTCCTTGTGCAGAAAAAGAAGCCTTGGGGTGGTGATTGATGAATTTGGTGGAACCAGTGGAATTGTGTCGCTCGAAGATATTGTTGAAGAGATATTCGGCGATATTGAAGACGAACACGATAGCCAAAAAAATATGTGGCTAAGCAAACTGCTGATGACGAATACGTGCTCTCGGCACGCTTAGAGATAGACAAAGCCAATAATATGTTCGACTTAGACCTGCCTGAAAGTGATGATTATATGACCATCGGCGGCCTAATTTTGCAGCATTACCAAAGTTTCCCAAAAGTGAATGAAGAGGTGAACATCGGCCCTTATCAATTCAGAATTCTTAAAAAAATGCAACCAACAAAATAGAACTCGTAAAGCTAAAAAGTAAAGCATTAACACCACTTTTTTTACGCGAAACGTTAAAGAATATCATAACTTTTTCGTATTTTTTTGTGCGCATTTTAAAGGCATCAGCCCTTGTTAATCGTTTTTTTACAGCGATGGCGATGGCGATGAAACAACATACCGGGGTATACCCAAACAAAGCTTGAATAAATAAATTAAATAACTAAAAATAATAATGGCAGTATTAGGAAAAAAATTAGAAGCCGTGGCATGATTCTCATCGGAATCATTGGTTTAGGCTTGTTGGCATTTATTGCCGAAGAGGCTTTCCGCTCTTGCGAGGCCACTCGAAACAACCAGCGACAGCAGGTTGGCGAAGTGTATGGCGAGAAAAATCAGCGTTCAAGAATTCCAAAGAATGGTGGACGAATACGCTGAAGCTATCAAAATGCAACAAGGACAAGAAAACCTGAACGACGAGCAGCTTAACCAAGTGAAGGACATGGTTTGGAATAGTTATGTGCAAAACAAACTTGTGGAGAAAGAAGCCAATGAGTTGGGACTTGCTGTTACCGACCAGGAAATGCAAAACATCCTGAACCAAGGCACAAATCCCATGCTGATGCAAACGCCTTTCGTAAACCAACAGACTGGACGTTTTGATGCTAGTTCGCTCAAGAAGTTCTTGGCCGAATACAAAAACTCTAAAACAACAAACCCACAGATGGCTCAACAATACGAGTCGATTTATAAATATTGGACGTTTGTTGAAAAACAATTGCGTACACAACTGCTTGCGCAAAAAAATACCAAAGTCTGCTGGCTCACTGTTTTGTTTCTAATCCTGTTGAAGCTAAAATGGCTTTCAAGGAAGAAAAACGAAGAAAGCCAAATTCAATTGGCTGCCTTCCCTTACACCAGCATCGAAGATAGCAAGGTGCAAGTGAGTGAATCAGACCTTAAAGCTAAATACGATGAACTGAAACCTCGCTTCAAACAATATGTTGAATCACGCGATGTGAAGTACGTTGATATCTTAGTTGAACCCTCTGCTGCAGACAAAAACGCTCTTAAAAAAACAGTTTGCTGAGTACACAAAGACTCTTACCGAAGCTGCCGACCCCAGTGAAGTGGTGCGTAGAAGCACATCTCTGGTTAGCTACTTAGGCTTGCCTGTCGGTAAAGAGGCTTATCCTGGAGATGTTGCCATGCGTCTCGACTCAATGGCTGTTGGTTCTGTTTATGGTCCTTTTGAAAATGCACAAGACAATACTTTGAACCTTATTAAGCTTGTAGCTAAGGTTCAGTTGCCCGACTCGGTTGAATATCGTCAAATTCAAGTGGGTGGCGCAACGCCCGAAGCTGCCAATAAAACAGCCGACTCTATCTATGCAGCGCTTAACAGTGGTGCCGACTTTGAAGCTTTGGCTAAGAAATACGGTCAAACTGGCGAGAAAACATGGATGACCACTAGCCAATACCAGATGGCTCCATCATTGGATAAAGACACCAAAGACTATATCAACAGCCTCAACACCATGGGTGTAAACGAGCTGAAGAATATCAAATTGCCTCAAGGAAACATCATCGTACAGGTGCTTAACCGCAAAGGTATGGTAACAAAATACCAAGCTGCTGTGGTAAAACGCACTATCGATTTCTCTAAAGAAACCTATCGTGCGGCTTACAACAAATTTAGCTCTTTTGTTAGCGCAAACCAAACAGCTGCCGACGTAGAGAAAAATGCCGCTAAGAGTGGCTATCGTGTACAGGAAGCAAAAGAAATAACCACCTCGCAACACTACTTGGCTGGCATCCACAGCACGCGCGAGGCTCTTAAATGGCTCTTCGATGCTAAGCAAGGCGACGTTTCTCCCCTCTATGAGTGTGGCGATAACAATCACTTGCTGCTTGTAGTGCTCGATCGCATCAACCCCGTGGGACTATCGTAGCCTTAACGACCCTCAAGTAAAAAGAGATGGTTAAGGCCGAAGTGATTAGAGATAAGAAAGCCGAACAAATCGTAGCCAAACTAAATGGTGTAACAAGCATCGCTGCAGCTAAGACTAAGGGCGGTGTGGTAACGCCTGTTAACCAGTTACTTTCGCTTCGCCTGTGTTCCCCTAACAGCTACTGGTGCTAGCGAACCTGCACTTAGTGGCGCGGTTGCTGCTACTGCTAAAGGTACATTCTCTAAGACTCCTGTTAAGGGCAACGCTGGTGTTTACATGTTCCAAGTAACAGGGTCGCAGCATGCGCCCAGTGAAGTTCGATGCTAAAGAAATCGAACAACGCTTACGCCAACGTGCTATGCAGTATGCTGGTAACTTTATGAACCAGTTATACATCAACGCTAAAGTGGTAGACAACCGCTACTTGTTCTTCTAAATCATTGCTACAACCTGGCGCTTAAAAAGTTGCTTCGATTGTTGCTCAACATCTAATTGGCTTTTAACGCCATGAAATAACAACATTGTTTGCATCGTGTATATGATGCATACAGTAACTATTTACCATCAACGTTATGGCTCCGAATTAATTTCGAGCCATTTTTTTATTTTTATAACATGAATACAAAAGAAATGTACCCTCTGGCGCACGTTCGCCCTCGTTCTTAGTTGTGCTATTCTCTATGCCTTTAGGGTCATGCGCTTATGATTCTTATGGAGCACTACCTACAAGGCTCTCTCCTTCATTATTGTGGTTTTCTTCTAGGCTTTATTGGGCTTGTAATGGTTATCGTTGGCGTCTTTTGTAAAGGGCGACACGCGTCAAACCATTTGGGGGCTTGCTCGGCGGTCTGCTCTTTTGGACAGGTTGGGTAGAGTTTCTTTTCCTTTATTACGCTCGCCGTTATGGTGTTCAGCCCGAGATAGAGAATGGCGAAGTGGTTACCAAACCCGAATATCTCATCATGCCCGCATCCTTTGGATTGTGGATGATGGTGATGGTGATGTACACCTTCAGCACACGCAACGGCTGTGATTTTATTACTTGGATACAAAAAGTTTGTTTCCGCGACCAACGCAAAGTTATCGTGGCGCAGCCCATGACACGCCACACCAGCATTGTTACCTTTATGGAAGTGAACATGATGCTGTGGGGTTGTTATTTGCTTTTTGATGTTTTGTTACGACAAGAATTTCCTTGGCGACCACCATCCCGTTACCTTCCTCATTGGTCTAGGTTGCCTTGTTGGCTCGATTTTCATGTTCAAGCGCCAGTTGTATTTGGCCTCTTGGGGAGCCAATATCCGCATGGCCATCGCCACAGTTATCGTCTTTTGGACGCCCGTTGAGATATTGGGACGCATCAATTTCTTTAAGGAGTTTTGGACCGAACCCCAGCATTACGTCTTCGAGTTGTCTTCCATCCTCGTCGTTTTTCATTGCCCTGCTGCTGTATCTTTTGGATGAAAGGGGCAAAGAAAAAAAGAAGGTATAACATGCCGCTTGCCTTGCTCTATGCTGCCTAGGCATTGCAAAACGATATTAACGATAAGTGCGTTACACACTTGCTTGTAGGGCGCAAGTAGTGTGTAAACGCACTTATAATATTCAACTTACAGATAGCTGTGATAAAATGCAATCGATTTATACAGCCCTTGTAAGTGTTCTTTCACTGCTTATGCCATGTTATTTACATCACAATAATACATGCTTTCGTGATAAAGGCTTTGCAATAAGTTGTTGGCATCTTTAAGTGTAATACCATATAATACCATTCTATATGAATACGATAAAAGTTTCAGTTTTATTGATAGTTGTTCTTGTTGTAGTTGCTGGATGCCATTACACTAGTAAACCTCGCACTGTTGATAGTGAACAAGCTAGACTTTACCCTCGTGTCCCTTACGAGGCTATTAAAGACAATAAAGACTCTCTAGACTTTATCCTGTCATTAGAAGCGTTTTATGAGGAGTTTGGGAAAGATAAGAAACCTTATCAATTATCGGTTGATGAAATGAAAATGGCCAAAAAAATATTGGAAAAATATGTGGAGGATGGGGGAAACAACCTCGTTGCCGAACCTAAGGCGAGCGCGAAAATGGGGAAAGAGGGGTGCGACTTAATGGAGAACATAAAGCCCTTACCTCTGACACATTATTATAAGCAGTACCTTGGATATGAGCAAAAGGGGCATCACATTGTGGAAATAAACTTGCTTGCTTTTGTTTATGTGAACTATGGGGAAAGTGTGAGTGCTTACCTTCAACGTGTTTACAGCCTCCCGCATGACGGTGGAAAGCATTTTGGCAGAGTGCTGATCGACCTTACAGATAAAAAAAGGTGATACGGTTCTCTTTGAATGCTGTTGCGTAAGACCGCTCGTTTGACACTTACTTCTAGAATGTGGCAGTTAACGTTTATGTCTCAATACGGTGCTATAACGTCTTTGTGTCGTTTTTGAGGAGTTCTTTCCATGTTCTAACAATGCCTCTCTCATACACCATGATAATGCCTTTGATAAGTTAGCGTTTTACTGGGCGACATCACTTTTTTTCGTATCTGCTTGGATTTTCTTCGTTGTTCCATCGTCAAACGAACATTTATACTAACCAAAGCTGTGCTTTGGCGTAAGGATAACTCGTCTAACGCACATTACCTCGTTAGTATGTTAACCACATTAACAACGTTCTAATTTAAGTCATTGTGTCTAACACAACGAGGTCGTTTTGACTTTTAATATTTCTATAAATTACGAGAAGTTTATTATCTTTTGTGCCGTAAAACCAAGATAAACGCTCCAATCATATACGAAGAGGTGGACAAACCAACTCACAGGCTTATAATCTCACAAAAACAACAACATCCTAATACATCAACTCATCAACTTGCAAAAGCCAAAGACCCATCAACTTAAAAATCTTAAATTGTTCTCTTTTTATTTTACAACTACGCTTTATTTTTCACTTCGTTTTAGCGAAAAAAACAGGCTAAAAAAGTAGGTAAAAAGCCACTTTTTATTGCCTTTCACGCATCTCGTTTTTGTCTATTATTAAGGACAAAACCTGCATTTTTGCACCATTTTGCCTTTCTAGATTGCTTGCCAACTCATTATTTCTCACGCCCAAAAAAACACTTTTTAGCCCCCAAAAATGCCACTTTTTTTAGTGTCTATTTTGCCTTTTCCAGTCATGTTTTTAATGGTTCTAAAAGGTTTTGTTTATACGTTTGCGGTGGATATTTATGCTTTTCACCTTTCATTTAGCAGCATTTTGCGCTGTATTTAGCACCATTTTACCTTGTATTTAGCACCAAAACGCACTGCATTTAGCATCAAAACGCATTGCGTTTAGCGGCATATTACACTGCGTTTTGCAGCAAAACGCACTATATTTTGCTGCAAATCGCAAAAAAACGGGTGTTAGTGGTGGTTAGTTTAAATAATTATGCATTTTGCCTGCATGTACAACTAACCCCTTTTTGCTTCAAAACGAACCTTCGCGAGAATCGATTTTTTTGCGGCAAGGTGGGCGATTGTTGGCGAAAAACTGCACTCATAATGTTAAATTTTTTTACTGAAAAATAAGACAAAAACAGATTGCGCTGTGTACGCATGCAAAGACAACGGCGATGGAAAGCATGTACGCTTACAACCGCCAACGCGAACAGTTGCAGGGCATTCTGCCCACGGCCAACGGAGACGGCATCATGCAAACACAGAAATAACTTGGCATTGGCAACCAGTTCTCAACTTGTTGAAAATACATTGAATAACTTTCGCCAGGTCACTTTTTGAGGCATAACCACGTTTTGTCACTGGCAAATAGTGCAGAGCTTCATATTTTATAGTATCTTAGTCCAGTACTTCGTACCTGCGAGGAGTGTTTATCTTGGTCTTACGGTACAAAGATAATAAGCACCTCTCATTTTATATATATATATTAGAAATTGTTGTCTTCAAGAAAGCGAAAGGCGGTTGATGAACCTTGCATCAACCGCCATTCTAATTTTTATCTCTTTGAAACAGTGCGCCTATCACGTTTGCGTGTTTACCTGTTATCCTACAATTCAAAACTTACGAGATTTGGCAATGGAATGCGATAGTGATAATGGCATACGGATAAAGACTTATAAGTGTAGTAAAAATTCCCCTCCCTCTTTCGTTACACCTTAGAAATTAACCACCACACCAAAGTACAGCAGTCGTTTTTGCAAGGGTTCTATTTGTTGGTTGGCGTATTGCCCATCGTAGTAGACATAGTTAACGTTGGTGCGATTGAGAATGTTTGAAAGCGTGAGGTATGCAACAACTGCCGTTTTACCCACTTGCATATACTTGTTTAACGCGAGGTTTACGGAGAGGTAATGGGGAAGTTGCTCGCTATTGTATGCACCAAAAGACAGGATAAGGCTGTGTACCTACATCGTGTTTGCCTATTATGGGGGTGAAATATTTGCCTGGATGAAACATGCAGTTTAGTGAAATGTTGAACAGTTTCATATTTAAATAGCTGATTTCTGCCTTTGCCGTATGTCCAAAATCGTTTTCAGCGTGTTGCCACTTGTTGTTGATGAAGGTAGAGGACATTAGGTAGGTGTAGCAAGCAGATACTGTAAACTGTTTCCAACTATACTTTCCTGATAGTTCGATGCCTGTAATACGCTGTGCAATAGGGATTATCTCTTGCTGATAAGGTGAAAAGAAATGGTAGTCGTTCGCGCTTGTGGTATAAAGCGGCAGACAAAGTCACATTGCCGTTTGTAAACGAATAGTCGAGTGATGTCTGCCTAGAAAAAAAGCCTTATTGAATGTTCGGGAGTAATAGGTTGGACGGCTAATGGCATTGTATTCGCCAAAGCTAGCGATGATGGTATTCTGTTTGTTAGGGTTGAACCTTATGCTGGCTTGATATGAAAGGGTTGAACTGAACTGCTTGCTTACCATTTGCCGCACCCCACCACCAACAGAAAGCTTGCCCATTTGCCATTTTCCATATACATATCCTTCGCTTTTGTTCATCCATATGGCCGATTTTCGATAGCTATGCTCATTGCTTGGGTGCATTAGAAAATAGGTCGATGGGTATTCTCCGTCGTATTTGTACCTTAAATATTCGTTATCCAACCCCACTGCAACCGACAGGTTTTCAGTTAAGCAATGTTTCCACGCCAAGGAAACAAATGTGGATAACTGCCGTGTATGGTCGGTAATACTTCCAAAAAGGTAATGGGTGCTTGCCACATCAGTAGCCATATTAAGGGTGAACGAGTTTTTCCAGCCTGCGCTGTACGCAAGGTTCAATATGTTAAAGTTGCGTTTGTTGGTGGCGTTTTGTTCTCCGCGGTAGTTAAATGCCCCCCTATTTGCTGTATAACGCTCGTTGATATAATACGAAAAGAGGTTTAGGTGCATGCCTTTTGAAAGCTGCGTGTGCAGGTTTAAACCAATGTCTGCCGAGTGGAAATTCTTCAAGTGGCTAAGTCCCTTGGCGTTAACCGGTCTGTAAAGTTCGGAAGATTGTAGGTTGGCATAGGTCTGCACGAAACTTTTCGTGCCTATTTTAAAACCATGAAATGCGCCTATGCTGGCTAGCGATGCCGATAAACGGGTGCGTTGCCCTTCGGGTAGGGCCTGCGTTGTGCGTATGTTTACGATGCCTCCCGTGGCGTTGCCGTATTCCAGAGGTGGGTTGCTAGGGGTACACATATTGCTCACCAACGATGTCAGCATTGAAAAGACTGAAATTTCCAATGCCGTCTAATTGTTGGTTTCTAACGGGGTTGTAGATGGGAACTCCATTTACAACCACCCTGCTATATCCGTTAGCACTACCGCGCAACTCAGGGTTTGCGCTCTCGGTAGTGGGTGTGCTGTATGCCATCATACCCATAGCTTTCAGCGGGTCGGCAGAGGCCGAAGGGCTCATCAGCACTTCCAGTCGGGAGAGCTTTGTTACTGCAAACTCCTTACTCGAAGTGGCATCGGCCATAATTGTTACCTCTGTTAGGGCTTATGGAATTTGATAACAGCTTTATGGTGAGACTGTCGGGAAGGTTTTGCACCGTTAATGGTAGTACAAAGTCTTTATATCCCACATACGTTACCATGAGCGTATCTGGGAGAATGCCATCTTGTAAGGCTAATTCGAACTGGCCATCCTCGTCGGTAATGGCGTGTATATCTGTGTGGTGTTTAAGAAACGCATTGGCCGCAAACGCCGCTTCGGTGTCTGCATACACCTTTCCCCGAATGGTTTGCGAACGGCATTGATGCGATGGAACAAGCCATAACGCAACAAGAAGTATAAGTTTAAAGCTGGTTTTCATACTTTCTCAATTCTGGTGCGTTAGGAAATTCCGTTTTAGCCTTTTGGTAAATGGTTTTCGCCTTTTTCTTTATTACCAGTTGTCACAAGATACTCTAGTAGCAGGTTGTAGGCTTCTTTTCTTCCCCATGTGGGTTCGTATGGGTTGTTTGTTTTGGATATGGGTTGTGCTAGTGCCTTTTCAAGCAGAGCCTCACACTTTTGTTGTCCGCCGAATTGTTTAGGCGTGTAATAGTCTAACATGCCTAACACGTACCAAGTTCTCGTGTTCTTGGGGGTCTATTTGTGTGGCCTGTTGGGCATTGTTAACGCTTTTTCCTTGCGATAACAGCGGCATCCATCCCCTTAACAAATTTGATGCTAACGCCTTGGATGTAGGCAAGTAACGCGTATTCTTCCGCGTTTTTTTCCCAGCCTGCGTTTCAAAAATGTGTTCCCCTTCATTAAGGCATGCTTGCGCTTGTTGGTCTTGTTTCATCGTTGTAAAATAGAGAGCTTTATGCAAAAGACAAAAGCTTAGCCAATAGTTGTAAACGCGATTGGGTTTCTTTTGCTTTTCAGTTCTTTCTCCACATTGTCTAATGGTGAAATGTTGCGGCTAAGCACGGCCTTGCCCATTGAGTCGACAATGGCTTGCTGATAGTTCTTGTTTTTGCGGCTGATTGCCTTTTTACTTGCGCACGCATTGTTAGGGCAAAGGTAATCACGAAGAGCAGTAATAAGTTTCTTCTCATAATATGTTAGTTTGTGTAAGCAGGTTGCTTACGGTTAGTTAAATGCTTAAAGTAGAGGTAGGGGTAAGGGTAAAGTTAGCCTTAAAGGTTGCAGGCGGTTTGTGGTCTCAGCTTATTTTTCGATAGCTGTTCAATGCTTCATGGCCAAACGTTTTGTGCCCATTCCCTGTACATTCTCAAACAAGTGGGGGCGTTACGTTGGGTGAGAATGGTTGTTGTTTGTGGCAAATTTAGTAAAAAAATAATGATAGGTTGTCTCAAAAATGACACAAATTTGCGTGTTTAATGCGGCATCGAGTGTTTTTGCTTGGTCGTAAATATCAGAATTGGGGATAAGCAAACTTAGACTACTTGACGTGAGGAATTGCTCCACTCGTCGATGGTCTTCGATACGTTGCAATAGGTCGCCCAGCAGCTTTGTCTCGAAAAAAATTCATTGGCAGCTTCATCAATTTGATGAAAAAGTCGGAAATGAGTGAGATATTGATGCGTGTGGAGATGTGCAGAAGAATCTTTGAACGGATAAAATCAATGGCGGTTCGACTGAAAAAGAAGCATCATCTGTGCTAATAAAATAAGCCATATAAAAGCCTATATCTTTTCCTCCGATGCCTGTATCAACGATGGCTTGTGTGAGAAAAGGAAAGATAAGTTGCAATAGAGAGCTGAGCAATAACCCCAATATCAGTTGTACAAAGAAGCGCTTGTACCTCTTAAGGTAACTCCATAGAAAAATTAATGCGACTTTGAGAGGGAGAATGTTCCACTTGATTTAGGATATAAAAATTGTTCTGTTGGCTCAAGAAGTAGAGCAATTCCCTTTTCCACACTACTGGTTTGAGTACTTATCCAATGTGTGCAAAAATTCCTCTTTTGTATAGGTTATAAGCCCTTTGCCTGGATCTGCGACATAAATAGAATATAAACCTTTACGTTTCTTTTATCTTATAGACTACTACAAAATGATTTTTGATTCCAGTGGACAATGCAAGGTAAAGGAAATTCATGGGCAAGCACATCGAAAGAGGTTCTTCCGCCAATTGTTTTGAATCCAATAGATTCAGCGGCTTTGCTAATACCCAACATTGATACACCGTCTTTACCCAAAAGAACATATGTTGCGCAATTGTTCTATATCAACATCTTTTTCCATGATGTTTAGCAATCATTACCAAACAAGATGGACCACAATCCATTGCGTCTCGCTGTTTTCTTAAAAATCATAATCTGTTTACTTCTGATGAAATTGAGGAGTGTTTCTTTATTGTTCGATGTTGATTGAAGTACCAAATGGCATTTAAACGAAGCGTTCGAGAGTCCATCCAAGAGCGTCCGTTCAATAAAAACACCGTGTAATTTTCCATTTATTCGCGGGGTAGAAGTATTGAGTATATCAGTCAGTTTTTAGGTTCTCTTGTAGGCGCTTATCAAAGAATTGTTTTTGAATGGAGCAATTGAGAGATGATGATGAACTATACTCTATATACCCACTACTGCCTGCCCCATTGTAGGAGTAGTCTAAATTTAGCACCCACTGCCCAGGGAAAGTAAAACCATTGTTCAAAGCTAGAATTACAAATGGCTTACTAATAGAGTAGGCCGAACCACCTTTGCTGGCAGGGAGGGTGATAAAGTTTTGGATGTAGCCCAACATATACCTAGGCTCATAAAAACCCAAAGCGTGGAGCAGCATTGGCAATCAACTTGAAGCCTTGCATGTGGTTTAGGTTTTGAGGTATAACTTTAATTCGATGTTCACCTTTATATGAATCCAACTCGAATGTCTCTAAGATGGGACGATAGGTATAGGTATAACCAACCGATAGGTATAACCAACGAAAAGAACAATCGTAACTAACGTTATGCACAATAGAACGTTCTAGACTTGGGTTACTCTCTTTGATGTTATACCGATTGATGTATATGTCGCCACTTGTAAGCTGACTGAATGAGGGATATGCTATAGAAGAGTTGTAGTTGAACTGATGCGTCCATTGTCCTAGCGAATAAGAAAGCGCAAAAAGATGGGAGTAGCGTTTGGTAAGCGTAACTTTGGGATTCTGTATTGGTGGTGTTATTTTTGGTAGCATTTGTTTGTTTTCTCAAAACGCAGTGCAAGGCTGAAGTTCCATCTTTCGTTTGGAGTGCTCCAATTGGCTCCAATATATCCCGTTTTCTTTATTTCCTGAATTTTTGTTGTCGGTGGGTAGGGCGTCATCAATATTCAACGTTGTTGAACCTTGAATAACAGATTTGCTCCAATCAACACCCATTTCGAGCTTAGTCCGCTTTATTTGATAGACGGCACGGGGAGAAAAGCCCCACAATGAACTGTTTCCTCTTGAGCCTATCTTTGTGAAACGCGTCTTTTCTTGTAGGTTTTGTTCTGCAGTGTTTCTTTGCTGATACCAATCAGTGGAGAAGTCAATCATCCAATGCTTACTCAGATTTCCTCTGTAATAAAGATTAATGTTGTCTTCTGTACTATGACTTGAACGGTTATTGTCGAAGTCTTCATTGATGTATTCATTTCCTTTCCATACAGACAGATGACCAACCATGTATACGTTGGTATGCGATGGTCGTCTTGTATATCTTACGTTAAGTTGGTGCTGGTCTGTGAAGTTATATTCAAGGTTAGCAAAGTATGATTGCTCTTTGTTCCTGTTTTTTTCTTCTTCGTGTCTTCTGCCTTCACTTTCCATTGCGTTGCTGTGTTTAATAGTTCAAACGTATTTTCCTGTTGCGGTTGCGATTGATATACCGTATAGTCTGCACCGAGGGTGATACTAAATCTTTTATACCGGTATCTTATTTCTCCATCAACACCTTGCGTAAGTCGGTGGTTAACCCTGGAATAAGAGCGTAAAAAAAGCGGAAATTCCCTCTAATAATGAATTTGTGTGGATAGCTACCACGCAGCCCACTTCTCCCGAATGTCGAGCACCAGGATGCCTATCTATCTCAATATGCTTGATTGTCCTAACGTCAAGGCAAGCAATTTCTTGTACAGTTGCAGGTCGGTTGTTGAGAAAATACATGATGCTGCCTTGATTTATCGATTTTAACTGGTCGCCTTGCATGTAAAAAAACCAGGCAGTTTACCTAGCAAATCGTTGACATGACTCTCTGAGCTGAGGACTGTTCCAGCTACATTACACACCAGTTTATTGTCTCTCATAGAAAAAGGCTTTCTTGTTACCTCTGACAACAACTTCTGCTAGCTGAACAGAAGAAGTTGGTAATGTGATGGAATCTATTTTGTCTTGGGTTGAAAATGTGGTTTGGTAGCCAATAAGACTAACTTTAAATATGGGTTTATCAATGAGATTCTCCAGTGAGAGTGTAAACTCTCCTGTATCATTTGTAACAGTGCCCTTTGTGACTACCGAATCGGGTAAGGACAAAGCGATGACGTTAGCGAACTCCAAAGGTCGTCCTTTGAGTCAAACACTCTACCATGATAAGTTTGTACTTGTGCATTTCCTATCCAAGGTATAAGAAATAAAAAGAAAGAGTGTCATTCTCTTATTGGAGAGTAAATTAAATCCTTTCCAACTTTTTCCGATAAAAACTCTATATGCATACTTCTTTCTTTGAATTAATGTCATTTCCAGGGGAAAAAATTATAAGATCTTTACTCTCAACGAGTCGTTGAGAACATCCTCCGATACATATAGGGAGGATTGGACAATCTTTCATTCTCAAACAAGTGGGGGCGTTACGTTGGGTGAGAATGGTTGTTGTTTGTGGCAAATTTAGTAAAAAAATAATGATAGGTTGTTTCAAAAAAATGATACAAATTTGTGTGTTTAATGCGGCATCGTGTGTTTTCCTTGGTCGTAAATATCAGAATTGGGGATAAGCAAACGGCATGCTTGTTTGCCATTTGCTTATCCCCAATAGCCTTAAATGTAAAAGCCATTTCAAGCTTATTTACCCATTTCTAGTTCTTGTTTTAAGAACTTGGGGGTAAATCCTACCTTGCTTTTTGGCCACCTCTTCGGGTGTTCCAGCCGAGAGGAGGAGGCCACCGTTGCGCCCACCCTCGGGACCCATGTCGATGATATGGTCGGCAAGTTTAATCACATCGAGGTTGTGTTCGATGATTAGCACCGTGTTGCCGCGGTCTACCAGTTTCTGTAACACGTCCATTAGGGATGCGAATATCCTCGAAGTGCAGTCCTGTTGTGGGTTCGTCGAGGATGTATATGGTCTTTCCTGTGTCGCGTTTGCTTAGTTCAGTGGCCAACTTTACACGCTGACTCTCGCCGCCCGACAGTGTTGTGGAGGGTTGCCCAAGCTTGATATAGCCCAAGCCCACATCCTGAATGGTCTTTATTTTTCTGCAAGATGTTGGGCACGTTTTCGAAAAAAACTCCACTGCTTGGTTGATGGTCATGTCCAGCACATCGGCAATGCTCTTGCCCTTATATCTCACTTCCAGCGTTTCGCGGTTATAGCGTTTGCCGTTGCAAACCTCGCAAAGGCACCATCACATCGGGCAGCACATTCATCTCAATGGTTTTGTATCCGTTGCCCGAACAGGCCTCGCAACGGCCGCCCTTGACGTTAAACGAGAAACGACCAGGCTTATAGCCCCTTATCATTGCCTCGGGAAGATTTACGAAAAGGTTGCGAATGTCGTTGAAAACGCCTGTGTAGGTTGCGGGATTAGAACGTGGCGTGCGCCCAAGAGGCGACTGGTCTACGTTTACTACCTTGTCAACGTTGTCTATACCCTCCACATCATCGTATGGCATGGGTCTTTTTCAGCGAGCGATAGAAGTGTTGCGAGAGTATGGGTTGCAGTGTTTCGTTGATGAGCGTCGACTTTCCAGAGCCGCTTACGCCCGTAACGACAATCAGTTTGCCCAAGGGTATCTCCACATCCACGTTTTTTTAGGTTGTTGCCTTTGGCTCCGCGTATCCAAATGCTTTTTGCCGTTGCCCGCTCGTCTGTGGCTAGGCACTTCTATTTTCATTTGCCCATTAAGGTAATTGGCGGTGATGGTGTTGCCTTTCAGCATGTTTTGGGGCGTGCCTTGGTACACCACCTCGCCCCCTTTGCGGCCCGCCTTTGGGCCGATGTCTATGATGTAGTCGGCAGCCAGCATCATATCTTTGTCGTGTTCTACAACGATGACCGTGTTGCCTAGGTTGCGTAGCTCTTTAAGCGAGGCAATTAGTCGTTCGTTGTCTCGCTGATGCAGGCCAATACTAGGCTCATCGAGGATGTAAAGCACGTTAACCAATTGCGAACCAATCTGCGTTGCGAGTCTGATACGTTGGCTTTCGCCACCCGAAAGCGACACCGACTGGCGGTTAAGTGTGAGATAATCTAGCCCCACTTCGAGCAGAAAGCTCACGCGCGTTCGTATTTCCTTCACGATTTCGGCCGCAATCTTGCGCCCTTTGGTATCAAGATGCTCTTCAACATTGTCTAACCACGTTTTCAAGTCGCTGATATCCATGCTGGCTAGCTCGGCAATATTCTTGTCCCACACGCGATAGGCCAGGGATTCGCGTTTAAGTTTCTGCCCTTTGCAGTCGGGACACTGGCATGTAGCCAAGAATTGGTCGGCCCATTTCTGACTGCTGGCCGAGTCGTCGTTGTCCATCACGCTTTTCAGATACTTAATTAGGGCCATCGTAGGTGCTGAAAAAGTCGCTCGAAGTGTGCACCAGTTCTTTCGCAATCTTCACCCTTTCCATCGAGCCATACAGAATTTCGTCGAGCGTTTCGGCAGGAACATCCTTGATAGGCGTCTTTAGTTCGCAGTCGTTTTTTAAGTATGGCATCAATTTGCCAAAAATCATTTGGTTTTTATATTTTCCGAGAGGCACAATAGCGCCATCATGGATGCTTTTGGAGTTGTCGGGTATAACCTTTTCTAGGTCTATTTCGTTTACATAGCCCAATCCTTTTGCACTTAGGGGCATGCTCTTCGGGCGAGTTGAAAGAAAGTTGTTGGGAGCAGGTTCGGGATAAGAGATGCCCGTAACGGGGTCCATCAGTCGTTTAGAGAAACTTTTTCAGCTCGTCGTTATCCTTATCTAGAATCATGATAACGCCGTTGCCCTGTTTCATTGCCACTTCAATAGTTTTCTTAAGGCGTTCATCGTCTTTGTTTTGTACCTGAAGTTTGTCTATCACCACCTCAATATTGTGGTTTTTATAGCGGTCAACCTTCATGCCACGAGTAATCTCTGTTACTTCTCCATCGACGCGCATGTAGAGATAACCTTTACGTCGCATGCTTTCAAAGAGTTCTCTATAATGACCTTTGCGCTGGTGAACTAAAGGTGCGAGGATGTAGATGCGCTTATTGACATAGCGTTCTAGAATCATTTCAATCACCTGTTCTTCGGTGTATTTCACCATCTTTTCGCCTGTGGCGTAGCTGTATGCAGTTCCAGCACGCGCATAAAGCAGTCGCAGATAGTCGTAAATCTCGGTGGTAGTACCCACAGTGGAGCGTGGATTTTTGTTGGTTGTTTTCTGTTCGATGCTAATAACGGGGCTAAGGCCAGTTATCTTGTCCACGTCGGGTCGTTCCATTCCACCCAAGAAATTGCGTGCATAGGTAGAGAATGTTTCCATATAACGTCGCTGCCCCTCGGCAAAAATGGTGTCGAAGGCCAACGACGACTTGCCCGAACCTGATAGTCCGGTTATGACCGTGAGGCTATCACGAGGGATTTGCACGTCAATATTCTTGAGGTTGTGCACCCTTGCACCCACACATTTATTTTTTTCGTCTTGCATTATTGTTGTCCTGTTGTTATTGTTGTTGGTAGGCCTTGATGTAAAAAAAGCCGTTGATAGCATTACCCCTTTATGGGTTCAGGTTATTCTCTATAACTTCTTAGCAGGTTAACATCTTTCTTGATGTTAAACACTTTTGCCGTCGGCCCCTTTGGCATTAACGAGTACGAAGTAAACCCCTTCTTTCACGTCTTGCCCATTAAACTTACCATCCCAGCCCAACGCAGGGTCGTTCCATTCGTAAAGTTTTTTTGCCCCCAGCGGTTGAAGATGTAAGCTTTGAACTCCACGAGCGACTGATAACCAGGCTTTGCTTGATACACATCGTTAACGCCGTCGCCATTGGGTGTAAAGGCGTTGGGCATTTCTAGTTTACTTTCGGCAATGCTAACGCGTATTGGGTCGGCCGTTTTCCAGTACTCTTGTGTGTATTCCACTGTGTCGTTGCCTTGCACAAAGGTGGCAAATAGTTCAACATAATGCACGCCAGCCACGGTAAACGTCACCTCGGTGTTTTTGTTCAAATCTTGCCAGATAGGGGCGTTTGGCGCTTTTGGTCGGTGTAAAAACGCCACTCAAAATGTGCATTCCAGCCATCAGCATTAGCGATATTGGCTTCAAACTTCACTCTTAGCGGAGCCGAGCCTTGATAGTCGCTGCTTTGTTCTTCGCCATTAGTGGTGAAGAACGTGGCCACGGGGTTTATTGTTGGCGTTTGTTGAGCGCGAACAACGTGGGCGATAATCGCGAGCAGCACGATGAGCGTAGTGCGTGTTATAGCTTTCATTCTAAAAAATTGTCTGTGAATGTAGACCCGTTAGCCTCTATTTCGTCGGCAACGATGTCTGTTAAGATGTTGAGGTCGATGGCCGACCGGTGGTAAAACAGTTTGCAGATATTCAAGTTGCACCAGTCGGTCGTTCAGTTCCATGCGTATTTCGTCGAGTTCGATCCGTTTCTCTTTTTAAGAAGCTTACAAACAAATCGAGGGCTTTGGGCATGTTGTTAACAAGCCAATGCGCCACAGCCGCGAAGAATAAGTCTTCGGTTGTGGCACTGTTTTTATTCTCAAAGATTTGGTTCAAGTGGTTAATGGCGGCCTCGGGTTTATTCAGTTGCAGTTCGGCTTTTAGCCAATAGGCGTAGCACTTCAGCGTTATTGGGTTGTTCGTAGTGCAACTTAAACAGTATGTCGCAGGCCTTTTGTGCCTCGCCTTCGTTTACCAAACCTTCGGATAAGAACAGTTGTTGCGCGTTGGTGATGGTTCCTAGCAGTTGTAGTCGGTGCAATACCTCTTTGGCCAAGGTGAAGTCTTGAGTTTGTAAGCAAACATTGGCCAGCCCTTGAGCAATTTTTTTCGTCTTCGGGCAGCCGTTCGGCCAGTTGGGCAAAAATATTGTTTAGCCTTGTTATGATTACCCAAATGGAGGTGCGCCATAGCGCGGAAGTAGGTCCATTCGTCGCTGGCAGTGTCTTCTTTAAGTCCTTGCGATTTGGCAAAGAGCAATAGTAGGCTCCAGTATTTCTTTCTGAAAAGGAACCGTCCAAACGTAGAGAACAAGGGGCGACATGCCCAAGGCACTCAACAGTTGATTGCCAAAGAACAAGCCATGAGTGGCTATGCCATTGTCAATGAATGGGTTGTCGAAGTCGTTTTTCAAGTTGTTGAGAAGGAAAAAAACGGTACAAGTCTTGCAAGAACATGCGCCTGATGTAAGCCGGGTTGTGAATGTCGGGAGCAATATTTCCTTGTATTTCCACTGCGCTTGTGTTGAGGGGCGTTTTTTTCAGTTCGGCAGGAATCTGACTGGCAACCATGGCAATAGCCAAAGCCAGCGAGTATTTATCCGAATTGCAAAACGAGCTGTGTTTAAAGAGATTTTTCTAGTCGGCTCTCATCTAGTCCTTCAAGCGGTTTCAATTCGGGGTGTTCGGCATAGAAAGGCACGAACCAATTGTTGGCTTTGTTGAAGAAGGGAAATCGCTTCATTTGTGAAAAACCTCCAAAAATACACGTCCATGCCCATTTTTTTGCATATCCATCATACGTGTATAACTTTTCTCTAGCTCTTCCATAGCCTTTTCTTCGGCCTGTGGGTTGATGATGTCTTGTAGGTTTTGTTCATCAGTGGGTTTGTCCATGAAGAAGTTTTTGACCGCGCAACATGTTAGGAATGATGTCGCGATTAATCTCTTCTGTGGTTTGGTTAGCATTGAGGCAATACACAATTTGATATTGCAGTTCGAGCAATTCGCTTTGCACAGCCTGTGCACTAATGGTTTTTCGCAGCTGTTCAATCAGTTCGGGGTAGAACATTATTTCCTCTCTAGGCAGCGTAAGTGCCCAACCCACCAAAGCCCTTTGCTTTACTTGTTGGTCGGTGGCGTATTGATAGAGATAGAGTAGGGTGGCAAATTTGCGAGCATCCCACACCAAAAGCAACGACAAGAGCAATGCGCTGGTGAGCAATTGCGCATCATTAGAGTCGATAGTGGGCGACAAAAGCAGTTCTTGATAAAACGATTTTTTCTCTTCGTTCCAATGCAAGTCGGTAAGCAAGTGGTAGAAAATAGCCGTAGTTAGTTCGTGATGCTCGGCGTAGATAGCCCTTTTCTTCTCGGTATTAGTCGTAGAAGGGTTGAGCGAGAGCATGGCTGTTTCTTGCACAAAGCTTTCCAGACGCTGCCTCATATCAGGCAAAGGCATGTTGGCCACAGCATAAGGCGAATAATAAGACAAGCCCGCGGTGTTGCGTTTAAGGCTTGCCATGCTCACATCATTAAATAAGTGGAAGGCCTTTTTTTAAGCAATCCGTTGTACACTTCTTCTCTTTTGGGGTCGTTAAATCCCCTTTTTGATGAAGTCTTTCATCAGCCTATAGTCTTCCGCAATATTGTCAAGACGGTCTGAATATTGTTGCACCTTGTTGCGGTTGATCATATTTCGTATGCCATCAAGAGCATCTCCCAATTCGCGAGCAGTTAAAATCTTGCCCAAAGTGGTGTTGTGGGCTGGGCGCATGCTCCATTTAATGTTTCTTATATCGTCTGTATTCATTGCGTTGAAAAAGTCTTTAATGGCGTTTTTGTCTTTCTCTCACTGGCTTAAACTTATTGAAAACCACCTTAGGCAGAGCATTAAGTGCAGCATCGTTAAGTTTGAAGTGCGTTTTAAGCAAGTCGGCGTAGTGCTGAATGCCCTTCGTGTTGAGCGAATCGCAAGCCATATGGTAGGCCTTAACAAAGGCAGGCAGCGATTGGTTCACCATCTTTTGGTGTTTGTTGTTGGTGGTAAACACGGCAACCCCCAGCAGAATATCTTTCTTTTGCGTGTCGGCCAGCACGTTGTTTTTGGCCAGTCGTGCCACGGTGGCTTGCGGTTCGGACAAAAAAAGCGGCATCAATCTCATTGCCCACAAGCATTTTTAAACGTATAAACACGTTGTTAACCTGAATGCGAAACACTTCGTTTTTGGGCTTATAGCGGTCGATAAGGTAGGTAACAAGAAAGTCGGTACCCGAGAAGCGAGTCATTCCCACCATCTTATCACCCAGTTGTCGCACGTCTTTAATACGCGCATTGCGATTGGTTATGAGTTGCCAATGCAAGTTGGTTGCCCCTAATTCTTTCAGCGAAGCCCCTTTTTGCGCAGATGTTCGGCCCTAACCAGATCGGTAAACGCTCCATGAACTCGGCCTCTTAGCAGGGCCGTGTCGCAATCCATCTGCGCATTATATTTCACTAAGCGCACATTGATGTGTTGGTTTTCAAATAGTCCAGATGCCTCGGCCACGTAAAGAGGCAAGCAATCTAAGGTGGGCATCACGGCAATGAGCAGTGTTGAGTCGGCTGGCGTTAGTTTTTTTATCCTGTGTTTTGGGTGCATCGCCTTTGCTATTACAAGCAAGAAGCAGTGTCACCAACAAAAATATAGGCAAGTGTGCGGATGTGGGTTATCGTCATCTTGATGAGTGTTTGCAGTTAAAAAAACCTTGCTCTCCGTTCACGTTACGGCTTCTTTCAAGGTTTTTATCTATGCAAAATTAGCAATAATTTTGTTGTGAGAAAAAAAGATTTCGTAAATTTGTAGGCGATGGCAAAAAGATAAAACAGCATACGTTTGTGACAACTGTGGGCACGAGTCTTTGAAATGGATTGGCCGCTGTCCTAATTGTGGTGAGTGGAATAGCTTTAAAGAAATACGTGTTGCTCCTGCGGTAGCGGGTGGCGGAAAACGGCAGTTAGTGGGTGGAGTAGGCAATACTTCATCCGCTCGTAACACGCCTATGCCCATCTCAAAAGTAGAAGCAAAAGACGAACCACGCATAGACTTGCACGATGGAGAACTAAATCGTGTGCTTGGTGGCGGACTAGTAAGAGGGTCGATTGTGCTCCTTGGCGGTGAACCTGGCATTGGAAAAAGTACCCTCGTGTTGCAAACCATCTTGCGAATGCCCGAAAAACGCATTCTATATGTTAGTGGAGAGGAAAGCACACACCAACTCAAGATGCGCGCCGACCGCATAGAAGAGCATGTGAGCGATAATGTAATTGTGCTGAGCGAAAAATACTTTAGAGAAGATTTTAGTACAGGTTGACGAGGTGAAACCCGACTTGCTCATCGTGGATTCCATACAAACCATTGAGAGCGAAGCCATCGATAGCTCGCCAGGAAGCATTGTTCAGGTGCGCGAATGTGCCCTCGGCGCTGCTTAGGTTTGCTAAAAACATCGTCTGTGCCAGTGCTACTTATTGGGCATATCAATAAGGAAGGCGTTCTGGCTGGCCCCAAAAATATTGGAACATATCGTTGATACCGTGTTGCAATTTGAGGGCGACCAACATTATATGTACCGCATATTGCGCTCTATAAAGAACCGTTTTGGCTCTACTTCCGAACTAGGAATTTACGAAATGCAGCAAAACGGACTACGCCCAGTGTCTAATCCCAGCGAACTGTTACTCACTCGCGACCACGAAGGACTCTCGGGCATCGCCATAAGTTGCGCCATCGAAGGAGTTAGGCCGTTTTTGGTGGAGACGCAAGCCTTGGTTTCTACTGCCGCCTACGGCACACCGCAGCGTAGCACCACCGGTTTCGACCAGCGCAGGCTGAACATGCTCTTGGCCGTACTCGAAAAACGCGTGGGCTTTAAACTCATACAGAAAGACGTTTTTGTAAATATCGCAGGCGGATTGCGCGTAACAGATTTAGCAATGGACCTTAGTATCATTGCCGCCGTACTGTCTAGCAATGTAGATACGCCCATAGATAAGGAGTGGTGTATGGCTGGCGAAGTGGGACTTAGTGGCGAAGTGCGTCCTGTGAACCGCATAGAACAGCGCATTGCCGAGGCCGAAAAGCTTGATTTACCGATATGGTGATACCTAAGAACAATCTTTCGGGCATCGACCCCTCGCGTTATAAAAATAAAACTTCATCCCGTTCGTAAGGTAGAAGAGGCATTGCGCATCTTGTTTGGATAAGGTTTCTCTTCCTATTTATTTGTTTTTTTCAGAGCGGCGTATTGATGGATGAAGATAGAGTAGATAGCATTAATTTTGAAACAGCACTTGAATGAAAGATTCGATAATCGTAGTGAGTGGCGGAATGGATAGCGTCACCCTACTTTATGATAAGAAAGACGAGATTGCTTTTGGCTTATCCTTCGACTATGGTAGCAATCACAACCACAACGAATTGCCTCTCGCGGCTATGCATTGTGAGCGTTTAGGCATCCCGCATGTGGTTATTCCCCTTGGTTTTATGCACCAATATTTTTAAGAGTAGCTTGTTGGAGAGTGGCGAAAGCATACCCGATGGTAGCTACGACGAAGAGAATATGAAGTCGACCGTTGTGCCTTTTTCGCAACGGCGTGATGCTTGCAGTGGCAGCAGGTATAGCCGAAAGCAATGGCTTGACAAAGATACTTATTGCCAATCACGGTGGCGACCACACCATTTACCCAGATTGTCGCCCCTGAATTTATCGCAGCTATGGATGCTGCTGTTAATGCCGGAACCTTTGCCAACGTGCATGTGGTGGCCCCTTTACACCAATTGGAGTAAGGCCGATATTGCTAAGCGAGGAGAAGTTTTGGGCTTAGATTATACCGAAACATGGTCGTGTTACAAGGGTGGCGACGTGCATTGCGGCACTTGTGGTACCTGTGTAGAGCGTAAAGAGGCCTTGCGCGAGGCAGGAATAGCCGATAATACGAAATACGAACGTTAAGTTTTTTTACATTGGTCTTGGTTCTTTCTATTTGTCTAAGCTAAGATGTAACGCTGTTTTATATAACCCGAGACACCGTTTTTAATTGATAAACACCCATGTTCCAGATGCAGTGCAATAGCCCATCTCTTTGAGATACCCCACCATTTAATCAAAAAACATGTATTTAGCGCTATATTCGTGCAAAATGAGTTGCAAGAAAACACAAGGTGATAACATTGCAGGTGTTCGGTAAGTGGTGGTTAGTGAGAAAGGATTTGTTTTTATTTGTGGCACATATATTTGTAAACTATACATAGCAAATGCCCTTTTACACGCCTGCGAAAGAAACATGTTGTGTAACTAGGAGGGTTAATTTCCTGTCAATTTTGGCTGTATATCAAGATAATTCACTAACTTTGCGCGTGTTAATTCAGGCATAAAACTATTATTCATAACATTAATAAAGATGAAAATCGAACAATTCAACTTTGCCGGTAAGAAGGCAATTGTACGTGTGGACTTTAATGTGCCATTGGATGAGAACGGAAACATCACCGATGATACTCGTATTCGCGGTGCTCTTCCCACTTTGAAGAAAAATTTTTGGCTGACGGCGGAGCCGTTATTATGATGAGCCACATGGGCAAACCCAAAGGCAAGGTGAACCCCAAATTGTCGCTTTCGCAAATCGTTAACAAGCTGTCTGAACGCCTTGGTGTAACGGTTAAGTTCGCTGACGATTGCGCCAATGCTACCGAAGCTGCTGCAAACTTACAGATGGGCGAAGCACTGCTGCTCGAAAACCTGCGTTTCTACGCTGAAGAAGAAGGCAAAACCCGTGGGCATCGACAAAGCAGACCCTGCTTTCGCAGAGGCTAAAAAAAGAAATGAAGGCTAAGCAAATAGACTTCGCTAAGAAGCTGGCTTCGTATGCAGACGTATATGTGAATGATGCTTTTGGTACGGCTCACCGTCGCCATGCATCAACGGCTGTTATCGCCGATTACTTCGATGCCGACTCGAAGATGCTGGGTTTCTCATGGAAAAAAAGAAGTTACCGCTATCGATAACGTGCTCAAAAAAACGCGCAACATCCTTTCACGGCCATCATCGGTGGTTCGAAAGTAAGCTCTAAACTGGGTGTTATCAAAAACCTGCTCGACAAGGTAGACAATCTTATTATCGGCGGTGGCATGGGTTACACCTTTGTTAAAGCACAAAGGCGGACATATTGGTTTGTCGCTTCACGAAGACGATTTGATGCCCGAAGCACTCAACGTGATGGCTGCTGCTAAAGAAAAAAAGGCGTTAACTTGAGCCTCTCTGTAGCTACCGTTGCTGCCGATAAGTTCGACAATAACGCTAACCGCATGGTTGTGCCTATCGACCAAATACCCGATGGATGGGAAGGTATGGACGCTTCGGAAGAGTCGTTGGCCATCTGGAAGAAAAATCATTCTCGAGTCTAAAACCATCCTTTGGAACGGTCCTGTTGGCGTTTTCGAATTTGAAAACTTTGCTCATGGCACAGGCGAAATTGCCAAATATGTGGCTCAAGCTACACAAGAAAAATGGCGCTTACTCGCTTGTAGGCGGTGGCGACTCGGTTGCTGCTGTTAACAAGTTCGGACTTGCCGATAAGGTTTCTTACGTTTCAACGGGCGGCGGTGCAATGCTCGAGGCCATCGAAGGCAAAAGTGTTGCCTGGTGTTGCTGCCATTAAAGGCGAATAAACCTCATTGCTAGGCACTCTTGACTGCATGCGGTGGTGCATTGTGCCCACGCAGACTGGCAATATTGGCCTAAGCAAACCACCTAAATACATTTCGGCGAGTCTAACAATGCGTTGGGCTTGCCGATTTTTTTGTTTTTTTCCCAACTGCTTTTCCCTTTCTTTAGTGCTGCTTATGTGCAAACTTCGGTTCACATTTTTGTTCTTATGCCTGTGGCTTTCGTTGACCATGATTGCCCAGCGCAACCGCATTTTTTTGTTCCTAATATTGCTTCGTTGCAAGTTGTTGCTGGCAATAACTGGCTTTCGATGCCCGTTATCGATTTAGCAGATAATGTTGCAGTGAACATCGCCTTCGACGATCTTACTCACGAATATCGCCGTTATGCCTACAAGATAGAGCATTGCAATGCCGATTGGACCACCTCCACCGAACTCTTTGTTAGCGATTACATCGACGGATTTAATGCTGATAATGTGATAGAGCGTGTGCAACAGTCTATAAATACCAATGTGTTGTACACCCATTATCACTTGCAACTACCCAACGACCAATGTAGAATAAAGATGAGCGGCAATTATCGCGTAACCATCTACGATGCCAATGACAACGATAAGGCTGTGGCCGAATGCTGTTTTATGGTTGTTGACCAAGGTGTGGGTATTAAACTCGATCTAAGTGGCAACACCGACAAAGGCATTAACAGTCGTTGGCAGCAACTTGATATGGAGGTTAGATTTGCTCCTGGTATGGTTGTTACAGATGTTCAGCGCCAAATACGCACAGTGGTGATGCAAAATGGACGTTGGGATAATGCTGTTGTTAATGCCAAACCTCAGTTTGTTATGGGCGATGGATTGCGTTGGGCACATAATGCACAACTTATTTTCGAGGGTGGAAACGAATATCGCAAATTCGAATTGCTGGATGTACGACATGCCAACATGGGCGTTGAGAAAAATAAACTGGGACGGAAAAAGCCTACCATGCTTATCTCTGGCCCGACGAACCGCGAACGAGTTATGTGTTTGACGAGGATGCCAACGGGGCATTTTTACATTCGCAACAGTGATAATAGCGAAAACAACACCACTTCAGAATACGTTTATGTGCATTTCAATCTTCGCTCACCTCGTGTTGAGGGCGATGTGTTTGTAAATGGCGTGTGGACCAACGACCAACTTTCTGCACCCTATAAGATGCAATATGACGACACACAGGGCTGTTATCGGTTAACCTGTTTGCTCAAACAGGGCTATTATTCGTACCAATACGTGTGGCAACAACCCAATGGCAGCACGGCTAACCTACCCTCAGAGGGGTCGTTCTACCAAACCGAAAAATCGCTACCAAGCCCTTGTTTATTATCGAAAAATGGGCGATAGGGCCGATAGACTGGTGGGCTTTGCAGAAATAAGGCGGTAATTAAAGGTGCTGGGGAGTTAAGAAATGAAGTAGGTAAGCCCAATACTTGCTTGTTCTGCTGTATATAGCTTAGCTCGTTCTACTCCTTCTTTGCTAGGTAATTCATCGAAAAAACAGCAAATTTTCATCCATAAACATTAGTCGTGAAATTCAGTTTTTATAGACGAAATAGCGCATTGTTGTGCACATTTGTCAGTACAAAGGGCTTTTGTACTGTCGCTACAAGCGTCTTGTAATGCTACTACAATATGCTTGTACTGCCACTACAAACCGCTTGTAGTGCCCCTACAAAGGGCATTTTGCAACGCTATAAATACCGACGTGCAGATAGATTGATGCCAAAGTGAACAATGCGAGCTGGCATCTACATCCATTTCCTTGTATTTTAGCTCGTAAACACGGTGGTTTGTCAACTGGTAAACTCTGTTTCATAATTAAAACAACAACAATTAAAAACAAAAACATACAATGAAATTTATAGGCATAATTCCAGCCCGTTATGGTTCTTCGCGCTTTCCGGGCAAACCCCTGGCCCTACTTGGTGGCAAGCCAGTGATACAACGTGTGTACGAACAAGTGGCCCATGTGTTAGACGAAACCTACGTGGCCACCGACGACGAACGTATATATAATAAGGTGTTGGAGTTTGGCGGTAAGGCCGTGATGACCTCAACCGAACACCAAAGTGGTACCGACCGCGTGAACGAGGCTGTGCAAAAGATAGGCGGCGACTACGATGTGGTGGTGAACATACAAGGCGACGAACCTTTTTGTGCAACGTTCGCAGATTGAAGCAATTTGTCAATGCTTCGACACGGAGGGCGTGCAAAATAGCCACATTGGGCATTCCTTTCCTCTCTATCGACGAGGTGCGCAATCCTAATTCGCCCAAGATTGTGGTGAGCAATGCAGGCTTTGCCCTGTATTTCTCGCGTTCGGTTATTCCTTTTGTGCGTGGCGTCGAACCCGATATGTGGTTAGCACATTATCCCTTTCTCAAACATTTGGGAATCTATGCTTATCGCCCAGCAGCACTTCAGGCAATCACCGCTTTGCCACAGTCGTCGCTTGAGAAGGCCGAGAGTCTTGAACAACTTCGTTGGTTGCAGAATGGCTATCAGATAAAAGTGGGACTTACCCAGGTGGAAACAGTGGGAATAGACACCCCCGAAGACTTGCAACGCGCCGAAGACTTCTTGAAAGCACACGCTCAAGGTTGTTAAGGCAGGGTTCAGCCCATCATTGCTCACGGCATTGAATGTATTTTGCTTCTTATTCACGATAATAATTACAAAAGGTCAAGGAGTTCGCGATTTTTTTTCACTACCTTTGCAAAAGGGCAAGAGCGTTAAACGGCGTGTGGCGATACACCGTTACATTGTAAAGCGTGCTTGCTCGTTGTAACATCCATATATAAAAGACATTTCAATAAGATATGAAACAAACTAAGATTGTGGCCACTATCAGCGACCGCAGGTGTGATCAGGATTTCATCCGCAAGTTGTTTTTGCAGGAATGAACGTGGTTCGTATGAACACCGCTCATGCTTCAGAAGAGGGAATGAAAGAGATTATCAAGAATGTGCGTGCTGTTTCGTCGCACATCGCCTTGATGATAGACACTAAAGGACCAGAGATTAGAACCACTGGTGTGGCAGAACCCATTGAATATAAAAAGCGGTGAGATTGTGAAAAATCTTCGGACGACCCGAGATGGACACAACTCACGACATCCTAAACGTGTCGTATCCCGACATTGCCAACGATGTGAAAGTGGGCGACAGCATTCTTTTCGACGATGGAGAACTAGACATGAAGGTGCTAGAGGTGCAAGGTCCGATGCTGGTTACGCAAGTACAAAACGATGGTAAGCTGGGTGCACGCAAGAGTGTAAACGTACCTGGAGAGCATATCGACTTGCCTGCACTCACCGAAAAAAAGATCGAAGCAACATTCTTTTCGCTATCGAACAAGACATTGATTTTATTGCTCACTCTTTTGTTCGCTCGGCCGAAGATGTGCATGCCGTGCAAAAAAATTCTCGACGAACATAATAGCGACATTAAGATTATATCTAAAATTGAGAACCAAGAGGGTATCGACAATATCGATGAGATTATTGATGCCTCGTATGGTATTATGATTGCGCGTGGCGACTTGGGCATCGAGGTGCCTTTGGAGTGCATCCCTGGTTTGCAAAGAGAAATTATTCATAAGTGTGTGCTGAAAAAAAAGCCTGTTATTGTGGCCACACAGATGCTCCACACCATGATAAACAACCCTCGCCCAACGCGTGCCGAGGTGACAGATATTGCCAATGCCGTGTATTATCGTACCGATGCTCTGATGCTCAGTGGCGAAACGGCTTCGGGAAAATATCCCCTCGAGGCAGTACAAACCATGGCTTCTATTGCCGAACAGGCTGAAAAAGACCGCTTAAGACTGAAGGGTTTAGAGATTTCGCTTTCTCCCAATTGCAGTCAGAAAGAGTTTTTGGCTTACTCTGCCATCGAGTCAACACGCCGTTTGGGTGTTGCGGGTATCATCACCGATAGCGAATCGGGCGAAACGGCTCGCATACTATCGTCGTTCCGCGGTGCAACGCCCATCTTGGCTATGTGTTATAAGGAGAAATTGCAACGCTGGCTCAATCTTAGCTATGGTGTTATCCCTGTACATCAGAAAGAACACCATGCACCGCAGTTTATGTTTACCGCTGCTATCCGTATGTTGAGACAGAAGGGATACATCAACTTAGAAGATAAGATTGCATACCTTAGCGGTAGCTTTGGAGAAGGTGGAGGCACCACTTTTGTTGAAATCAACAAGGTGGCTATGGCTCTTGATGCCGATAGTAATTATCGTTTCCACTTGCCCGAACATCCATCTTTGCGCAGAGTGGGCGAACCCGAGGCCGAAGAAACTTGGGAGAAAGACTAGTAAATATTGTATTCTACGCGCTTATCCGCAGTAGTAGGTAGGGCTTGAGGTTTTTTCAGCGCAACCGTCTGCAAAGCGTAAGGGGGTAAGCAATACAATATCGCAAAGATTTAAGCGGGCAAACACATGCAATAAAGCGTGTTTGTCCGCTGGTCTTTAATATACACTGTGCAACGTTTGCACAGCAAAAGGTGAATAGTTGTTAACTTAGTGAATTATAAATACTTTAACTGTTATTTGCGATCAATAAGTTAATAATGGTTTTCTATGGCTGTAGAGCTAATGTTAATGTTATAATTTTGCCTTCAGAAACAAACGTATGTGTTTAATACATCAGTTTAATTTAATCAGGAATAAAAGATGAAAAAAAGATTTTGATGACAATGGTTGCAGCAGTTATAGCTGTAAGTGCAAGTGCGCAAGTTTATCTTGGTGGAAGCATCGGTGTTGGTGTAAGCAAGGTAAAAAAATGGAGAAGAGAAAACAACCTTCAAATTGTTGCCCGAAATTGGTTACGGCATTAATGGCAATTGGGCTGTTGGTACGGTAATTGGTTGGGGAAAAAGGCAATCCTGTTTCGCTAGAAGACGTATCTGTAAATTCAAATGATACCTATTTCAAGTTGTCTCCTTACGTTCGTTATACCTTCGTACATTCTAAGTTTGTTAACGTGTTTGTAGATGGTGGTGTTGACTACCAGCACTACAAAGGCGGTGTTAACAACTTGGAAGTAGGTTTAACTCCTGGTGTGGCTGTTAACCTGAACAGACATTTCTCATTCGTAACAAAGGTGGGATTTTTAGGTTGGAAGAACACCAAGAACAGCGATTCTGGTTTGGATACACAAGCTTGGGGCGCATCGTTTGATAACAATCACCTCACCTTCGGTTTGTATTATAACTTCTAACACCGTGCCTAACCCTTGAGGTTATTACAAAGTAAATGGCGTGTCAATAGATGTTGGCACGCCATTTTATTTATCTTTAGGGGCAAAGAACTGGATTAAAAGCCACAGTAAAGGGGATTTTATGCAGCTAGCCTTTATCAGTTCGATTTCTTTTTGTAAATTTGCAGTATTAAGATATAAGTTTGTGGTGTTGCATTTTGACCCTTGTCTTTTGGTGGGCATTGGGCAACGAACCAATTTGCGAAGTAGAGAAGTTTAAGAATGAAAGAAATAAGCTGGGGATTTATAGGTTGTGGCGAGGTAACCGAGAAAAAATCGGGTCCCGCTTTTAACGAAGTGGAAGGCTCGCACGTGCATGCTGTGATGAGTCGCACTGAAGATAAGGCACGTTCGTATGCCGAACGCCATCGCATTCGTAAATGGTACACCGACCCGAACGAACTTATCTGCGACCCAGATGTCAACGCTGTGTACATTGCAACGCCCCTTCGAGCCATGCCACCTTTGCTATTATGGCCATGCGAGCAGGCAAACCCGTGTATGTGGAAAAGCCTTTGGCAGCCAGTTACGAAGACTGTGTGCGCATTAACCGTGTAAGCGAACAAACGGGTGTGCCTTGTTTCGTGGCTTACTATCGTAGGTACTTGCCTTATTTTATGAAGGTGAAAGACATCGTAGATAGCGGAACTATTGGTAAAATCACCAATGTGCAAATACGTTTTGCTGTTCCTCCGCGCGATTTAGATTATTCCACCAATAGTAATCTGCCCTGGAGACTGCAACCCGATGTGTCGGGAGGTGGTTATTTCTACGACTTGGCACCGCATCAGCTAGACTTAATACAAGAACTCTTCGGCATAATAACCCGTGCACGTGGTTATTTTTCTAACCGCGGACAGCTTTATGGCGTTGAAGACACGGTGAGTGCTGCCTTCGAATTTGAAAGTGGCGTAGTGGGTAGTGGCAGTTGGTGTTTCGTGGCACACCAAAGTGCAAAAGAAGACCGCATAGAGGTGGTGGGCGAACGGGGGCTATTGTCGTTCTCGGTGTACACCAACGACCCCATACAGCTGATAACAAGCGATGGCGCAACTAGCTTTTAATGTAGATAATCCGCCCCATGTGCAGTTGCCGATTATTAAAAACTGTTATCGAAGATTTGCAAGGTATTGGTCATTGTTCGTGCACAAGCGTGAGCGCAACTCCTGTAAATTGGGTGATGGACCGTATTCTCAATAAGTTCTAACATGCTTAAATCATTTCTCACATTGTTGTGTTTTTTTGTTTGTTGTGCATGGTGGCGAATGCTCAATGTGTGGATTCGTCTGCCGTGGAACAGTCTGTTAAGCCTTCGCTGATGAAGCGAGTGGTGAACGGTGTGAAGCAATTTGTAAATTCGTTTGGCGATGTAGACACTGCTTATATAGAGCCACAAAAGTATGTCTACACCGTGATGGCACAAAAATACATACACTTACGAGCTGTATAAAATCAAGACCGCCGAGGGCAACTCGGTGACTTTTGCTCCCGAACCCACAATCAAGTTTGGACCTTATGTGGGCTGGCAATGGTTGTTTTTGGGTTACACGGTAGACCTTCGTCGACTCAATGGTAACAACAAACAAGAATTTGATTTGAGTCTTTACACAGCCCAGATAGGTATAGACTTGTTTTGGCGCAACACTAGCAATAACTATAAAAATCAGTAGCGTGTCGTTAGCCAAAGAGATAAAGCCCGATGCAGTGTTGGGAAGCAATTTTGGTGGCTTTGATGCACGCATTAGGGGTTTTAATCTTTATTACATCCTTAACCATAGGCGCTTTTCTTATCGCGCAGCATTCAGTCAAAGCACTGTGCAAAGGCGCAGTGCGGGCAGTTTGTTGTTTGGCGTGGGATGCACTTGGCACCGAGTGAATGTAGATTTAATGCAGTTAGACCAGCTTATCACTAGCAAACTGGGAGCGCAGGCCACCATTATCGGCGCAAACGACACGGTGAACTTTTGGCAAAGTGAAGTACACCGACCTCTCTGTTTCAGGTGGGTATGCCTATAATTGGGTGTTTGCGCGCAACTGGGTGTTGGCTGGTTCGCTCTCGTTGGCCCTTGGTTATAAGCGCACCACAGGGCGATGTGCGCACCCGCCGCACCTCGTTAGGGCGACTTCTTGTCGTATAATGTAGCCGTAGATGGGGTGGGGCGATTCGGTATCGTATGGAACAACTCACGTTGGTATGCAGGTGCTAGCACCATTTTGCACACCTATAACTATCGAAAAGATAGGTTTTCAACCAACAACATGTTTGGAAACCTCAACTTATGTGTAGGCTTTAATTTTATAAAACGATGAAAAAAGCAATTATCGCATGTTTATTATTGGTGGTTACATCGCCACTTTGGGCAAAGGCTCAGTACACCACAGCCGACAGTATTAAGGTTGTTAAACTATTGCAAGAAGGAAAAAAGCAAAAGGGTAAGCAAGACTTGGTGCTGTTTTTCGCTCGAAAATTCTTGGGCATTCCTTATGTGGCAAGTACGTTAGAGAACAACACAGACGAACAATTAGTGATAAATTTGCGTCAACTAGACTGCACCACGTTTGTAGAAAATGTGCTAACACTAACGTTATGTACAAAGAATGGCCAAACAACGTTCGACGATTTTTTTGCAACCAACTGCGCAAAAATTCGCTACCGAAATGGCAAAAGTGGGTTATCCCACTAGGGTTGCATTATTTCTCAGAATGGATTTCGGATAATACTCGAATGGGCTTCGTTGAAGAAACGCAAGCACCCAATCCGCCTTTCAGTGCTGTGCAAACTTTGCAGATAAACTTTATGTCTACGCATGTAGACAAATACCCAATGCTGGTGCGTACGCCCTCATTTATTAAACCTATTGCGCAGATGGAGAGCGAACTTAACGGACAAACGTGTCGCTATATACCCAAGGTGGGTATCCTTAACAATGCAGCCTGCAAACAAGCAGTTAAAGATGGCAACATCCTTGCATTAGTAACTAGTCGTCAAGGCTTGGATACAAGTCACGTGGGATTTGCTATTTGGAAGAAAGATGGCTTGCATTTGTTTCATGCTTCGTCGTTACAAAAAGAAAGTGGTGGAAGACAAATCGCTGCTGCGTAACTATATGATGAAACAAAAATCGCAATTAGGTGTTCGAGTAGTAAAGGTGAAATGAGTTTTTAAGTTTGCGAGTTTTAAGTTTGCGAGCCTTTGAGTTCGTAAGTTTGTGACTGTGAACTTTGCGATTGTGCGCATTTAAGCTTTCGAGAACTTGAATTTTTTTGAGATGTGTAGTTCATAAATCTTGATATTATCAGTTTCAGAATAAGTGGCAAACGCTGTTTGAATTTGCTTAAACCATCAATTTTGAGAAGTAAAGGCAACAAAATATTGTGTTAACAACGCAAATAGCACCGCTCTTTAATTGCAGTAGGGAAGCGGTTGAGGCCTGTAGTAATGAGTAAGATTGATGGTTGAGAGTTAAGAGAGCATTTGTTTGGCGTTTTTGCAGCCAATCCTTGAAAAAAAGTGGGAGATTTGTTTGGCTGTTCCGAAATAATGAATTACCTTTGCACTCGCAAAAAAAGGACAGGGTCCTTATCATGCAAACCATCATGCATCCTTAGCTCAGTTGGTAGAGCAACTGACTCTTAATCAGTGGGTCTAGGGTTCGAATCCCTAAGGATGTACAAAGGTTAGCATGGGAATGCATCCTTAGCTCAGTTGGTAGAGCAACTGACTCTTAATCAGTGGGTCTAGGGTTCGAATCCCTAAGGATGTACTTTAAAATGTAGCAAAGCCGTTGGTTTTGCTACATTTTTTTGTTTTAAGAAGTGCCAAATAATATTCGTTCAGGGGCCAACAAAGACAAGAAGTAAAGCTGTTTGTTGTGAAATGGAACACCATATACGAAAAAGAAATCAAGACTTCATAACTAAAGTCGTGAAAACAAAAAAACTTAGTAGCCTCGTTAACCAATCAACAAAAAAATATAACAGAACATACAACAAATATTTGTAGGTTTCGTTGGTAATGAGTACTTTTGCAAACATAAATTAAAAAAAGAAAATAACAACATGTATAGGACAAACACTTGTGGAGAACTACGCTTAGCCGACGCAGGCAAAAACTGTTACATTGGCAGGGTGGGTTCAACGTGTTAGGAAGATGGGCGGAATGTCGTTCGTAGATCTACGTGATAGATATGGCATTACCCAACTCGTGTTTAACGAGAACGATGACAAAGAACTTTGCGACCAAGCCAATAGGTTGGGGCGCGAATTTTGCATACAAGTGACGGGAAATGTGAACGAAAGACAAAGCAAAAATTCCAACCTTCCCACTGGCGATATTGAGATTATTGTAACTCAACTCAATGTGTTGAGTGAGAGCCTTACACCTCCCTTCACCATTGAAGAGAACACCGATGGTGGCGATGACATTAGAATGAAGTATCGCTACCTTGACTTGCGTAGACCAAATGTGCGCAAAAAAATATGGAGTTGCGCCACAAGATGACTATTCTTATACGCAACTTCCTTGATAATAAAAAAATTTTTATCGAGGTGGAAACACCCATCCTTATCGGCTCTACACCCGAGGGAGCACGCGACTTTGTTGTGCCTTCTCGCATGAATCCAGGACAATTTTATGCCCTTCCACAAAGTCCACAGACTCTAAAGCAATTGCTTATGGTGAGCGGTTTCGACCGTTATTTCCAGATTGCAAAAATGTTTTAGAGACGAAGATCTCACGTGCCGACCGTCAACCTGAGTTCACACAGATTGACTGCGAGATGAGTTTCGTAGACCAAGACGATGTTATCGACTTGTTCGAGGATATGGCTCGTCATCTGTTTAAGGAACTTAGAGGGGTGGAATTGCCTGCAAAACTGCGCCAAATGCCATGGCACGAGGCTATGAAACTATACGGAAGCGACAAGCCCGACTTGCGTTTCGGTATGGAATTTGTCGAACTGGCTGATGTACTTAAAGGTACTGGCGAGTTTAGCGTGTTTAATGAGGCTGCATATATTGGGGGTATCTGCGTTCCGGGTTGTGCCGACTACTCGCGTAAGCAACTCAATGAGCTAACCGACTTTGTTAAACGTCCGCAAGTTGGTGCTAAGGGACTTGTGTTTGTGAAGTTTGAAGCCGATGGCTCGGTAAAAAGCAGCATCGATAAGTTCTATTCGCCAGAGGTTTTTGCTAGTCTTAAACAGACCATGGGCGCCAAAGATGGCGATCTCGTGTTGATAATGAGCGGCGATAATGCCAATAAAACGCGTGTACAGCTTTGCAACTTGCGCCTCGAAATGGGCGACCGCTTAGGCCTTCGTGATAAAGATAAGTTTGAGTGTTTGTGGATAGTAGACTTCCCACTCTTTGAATGGAGCGATGAAGAACAGCGACTCATGGCAACACACCATCCCTTCACGATGCCTCATCCTGAAGATATTCCACTGCTCGACGAGCATCCAGAACGCGTTCGTGCTAAGGCTTACGACTTTGTTTGCAATGGCATTGAAGTGGGCGGAGGTAGTCTTCGTATTCACGATGGCGCATTACAAGAAAAGATGTTTGGCATCTTAGGCTTTACACCCGAAAGAGCAATGGCTCAGTTTGGCTTCCTTATCAATGCCTTTAAATATGGAGCACCACCCCATGCCGGATTGGCTTTCGGTCTTGATCGCTTTGTTTCTATCTTTGCAGGACTTAACTCTATTCGCGATTGTATTGCGTTCCCCAAGAACAATAGCGGTCGTGATGTGATGCTTGATGCACCTTCAACGATAGATGTCAAACAATTAGAGGAACTTAATCTAAGGGTTGATGTAAATCAATAAATCGTATCTAATTGTTATAAAACGCTTTACTTTTTCTTACAAAAAGATGCTACATGTTAAATAAAAGTATTAATTTTTGCAAGCGATAAATTTGTGTTAGTTGTTCAAATCTGTGAGCATAACACTTCAATTTTATAACTATGGCAGAAAAAGAAAGTAACAAAAAAAGCGCAGTAGAGACTAAAAAAACTCAACGGCGAAAAAAAGCCCGCAGCAAAGAAAAACTGCAACTAAGAAAGTTACCGAACCCACATGGGTTATAAACGCAGAAAGCGTTGGGTTTAGAGCAGGTGATGTTTACCAAACCCTATCGTTAGCTGGTAAAGCTCTTAGTGTAGCAGAGATTGCTAAGGCTTCTGATAAGAGTGAAGAAGAAGTTTTGCTCGGTATCGGATGGCTCTTTTAAGGAAGGAAAGATTAAAGGTGAAGATAAACTCGTCACGTTAGCTTAACAAGATAAGGGCCACCAACTTTTAATTGGTGGCCCTTGTTTTGCAATTTATATGTCTACCTTATACGAACAAGAGATTTTTAGAGTGCTATCTGAAGCCGGAGAAGATGGTTTGGCCATGCAAAAGATAGCGCTACATGTTTTTAATGCCTGTAACTCGCTATTCAATCCTGTGAGTTACGAGGAGGTGTACGCCTTTGTATCGCGATTTCTTATTGCTAAATCGCACAGCCAGGCTTCGCTTATAAAGCGCACTGCCTTGAGAGGAGTGTATCATTTGAATTTTGATTTGAAAGAAACTCAGCAACTTGTGCTGAAGTTTAAAGACGCAGTACCTGTTGAAGAACCTAAGAAACCAGCTCCCGACACATCGCCTACTCTCTTTTAGCACAATGCTTTTTGCTTTTTTGCAATGCTTATCGCGAGTAATCAACATGACAATTGTTTTATTTGTTTCGTTTTTTTAAATTCTAAGCGTTAATCAAGCACCAATTTTATGAGTCATTGTATCTGGTAAACTTGAGCAGTTAAATGTTCTTTTCGTTCCTTGAAAAAGTGCGTTTTTCTCGGCATGACAATGTACGAACAAGCTCGACATTGTTCATTTGGCTTAACGAAAACGTTGCATAATTTATCCCTTTACGTCATTTAACCTTTTCTACATTCAGCCTTTTAGGTTTAAAAGCCTGTTATTGTTGCATTTTTACGCCCTTTATACCAAAGGGTTAGTTGGTATATCACTTTCATATTTCGCAAAAAAATACTACCTTTGCATATGCTAAATGCAAGAGAAGAAAATACCTGGGCAAACCATTTGCCCGTTATTCGCCTGTCACACGTCTTAGTTAGCTTTGATTATAGTAAACCGCAATGCCACTACGTATCCCCGATAAATTACCAGCAATAGATATATTGATGCGAGAGAATATCTTTGTTATGAACAATTCGAGAGCCACCAGCCAAGATATTCGACCGCTAAAGATTGTTGTGCTCAACCTCATGCCGTTGAAAAATAACAACCGAAACCGACCTCATTCGCTTGCTTTCTAATACTCCTCTGCAAATAGAAGTGAGTTTTATGAAACTTAAAAAGTCACACTCCAAAGAACACGCCGATTGAACACATGATGAGTTTTTACGAAGATTTTCGATGTGATGCGTAACCAAAAGTTCGACGGAATGATTGTTACTGGAGCACCTGTTGAGCATCTTCCCTTTGAAGAAGTGACTTATTGGGAAGAATTAACCGAGATTTTTAGTTGGGCTCGCACACACGTAACCAGCACGCTTTATATTTGTTGGGCAGCTCAAGCTGGGCTTTATTATCATTATGGCATCTCATAAATATCCGCTAGATGGTAAAATGTTTGGCGTATTTAAGCATAAACCAGAGCTACCTTTGTTGCCCATATTCAGAGGATTTGACGAGTATTTCAACATGCCTCATAGCCGACACACAGAAGTGAAGCGTGAAGACATCTTGAAAAATGAAGCTTTGACACTCGTGGCTGAGTCTGATTTTAGTGGGGTGGGAAATGGTAATGGCACGCAATGGACGAGAAATCTTTGTTCTAGGCCACTTAGAATATGCGCCAAACACGCTCGATACCGAGTTTAAACGCGACTGTGGTAAGCGCGATGATGTTTCTGTTCCGCTGAATTATTACCCCAATAACGACCCTACACAGCCTCCAATGGTAACTTGGCGAGCACACGCCAACTTGTTGTTTAGCAACTGGATAAATTATTATGTGTATCAAGAAACACCCTATAATGTCAACGACATTAAATAAAATCCGCATCAAATGAGACAACTTGAGCTACTTGCACCAGCTAAAAAAATCTTGAATGTGGCATGGCTGCCGTAGACCATGGAGCAGATGCCGTGTATATTGGCGCTAGCTGTTTTGGTGCTAGAGCCGCTGCGGGAAATAGTGTTTCTGATATTCAAGAGCTATGCACTTACGCCCATCGCTATGGTGTGAAGGTGTTTGTAACGGTGAATACCATTGTGTACGAAGACGAATTGGAAGACACGCAACGCTTGATATGGGACCTGTATAGGGGCTGGAGCAGATGCCATACTGGTGCAAGATATGGCTTTGCTCAAGATGCAGCTGCCCCCAATAGCCCTTCACGCTAGCACGCAAACGGATAATCGCTCGCCCGAAAAGGTAAATTGGCTGCTTAGTCATGGCTTTGAACGCGTGGTACTTGCTCGCGAACTATCTATTGATGAGATTAAACGCATTCACCAGCAGCTCCCCCATGCCGAACTCGAAGTGTTTGTACATGGTGCATTGTGCGTTAGTTATTCGGGCGTGTGCTATGTGTCGCAACATTGCTTCTCGCGTAGCGCCAATAGAGGGCTTGTGCCCAATTTTGTCGTATGAAGTTCGACCTCATTGACGCTTCTGGCGAGATTATTGAGCGCCAACGCTATCTGCTTTCGATGAAAGACTTGAGTCAGATTAATCATTTGGAGGAACTGGCCGAAGCTGGAGCCACTTCGTTTAAGATTGAAGGACGACTAAAAAGATGTGGCCTATGTTAAGAATGTGGTGGCTGCCTATAGTCAAAAACTCAATCAGCTGGTGCGCAAATACCCGCAACGCTATTGCAGAGCGTCGCTTGGTGAGGTGGAATATGCTTTTGAACCAAGTCTTAAAAAAACCTTTAACCGCGGTTACACCGACTATTTTGCCAAGGGCAGACAGCAGGGTATCGCCTCTTTCGATACACCCTAAGGCCATGGGCGAACATGTTGGACATGTGAAAGAATTGCGAGGGAACTCGTTTAATGTGGCTTCCACTGCTAGTTTTGCTAATGGCGACGGACTGTGTTTTATCAATGCCGACCGCGAATTGGTGGGCTTTAGGGTGAACCGAGCAGAAGGCAACCGCCTTTTTCCCACTGAAAATGCCCGAAGGATTGAAGCCCGGCATGTCGCTCTATCGTAATAACGATGAGGCATTTGGTAAACTCTTGGCTAAACAAACGGCTGTAGCGAAAGGTGCCTTTGTTCATGAAATTGACTTCAACAAAGGAGGGTGTACAACTTGAAACGGCTATTGTGCATGGTGGAAAATATATTAACAGTAGCGTGCATCATTTGCAATGCCAACTCCAACAAGCTCAAAAACCACAGCGCGACAATATTAATAGGCAGTTAACTAAGTTGGGTGGTACACCTTATTGTTGCGATGAAGTGCAGATGGATGCCGATGTAGAAGGGCTTTTTCATACCTTCTAGTATGCTGGCCGACCTTCGTAGACGAGCTGTCGACGCCATGATGAACCCACCTGTAAACCTTACCGACCAGCCTAGAACGCTGCCTACGCCATCCCCCAAACAACAAACGCTGGCTTGGACACCTCAATATAAGCGCCACTCTTATCTTTATAACGCCTCCAATCACCTGTCGAAAGCCTTCTACGAAAAACGAGGGATTAGTCGACATTGGCGACGCCTTTGAGGTGAAAAAGCCTCAACCCGATGAAGCATTGCTGATGCAATGCCGCCATTGCATACGCTTTTCGCTGGGACATTGTGTGAAACATGGTGGCACAAAACCCACTTGGAAAGAGCCACTTTACTTGCAATTGGGGGACAATAGGCGGTTCAGACTGCACTTTAATTGTGCTGAATGTCAAATGGACTTATATGCAGAATGATATGAAAAAGCTTCTTAAAGCTTAACCTTTGGGTGCTTGTAGTACTGCTTGTGGGGTTCTCTGGTTGTTATCATCAGCAGCCAAAGAACAACGAAGGCACGCCTGAACTTACGGCCGAACAACTTGATTCGCTCTCGTTTTCGGCTTCCCATCACTATTCGAATAACTATAATTTTGTGGTTAAAGCCGATTCCTTGCCGCTTATCAGGCAACAACCCGAGGAGGTTGTGTCGGGAGTGGCCCTAGATACGCTTTATGTGATGCACAATAATCATTTGGTTGTAGCCGACATTCGTATAGTTCCTGCAAGCGGCGAAGACTCTGTTTGGGTGCAGTTGGCGCGCGACCAGTCTACCTTTGGCTGGATAAACGAGACACAACTGTTGCCCAATGTCGTACCCGACGACCCCATTTCGCAGTTCATTTCCACCTTCTCTGATGTGCATTTGCTCATCTTCTTGGTGGTGATATGTGTCATCGGCATGTTGTATTTGGCGCTTAAAATCGTTCGTGCCAATGCTTTCTTGGTGCATATTCGCGACATCGACTCGTTTTATCCCACGCTCTTGGCCTTGCTTGTTGCCGCTTCGGCCACTTTTTATGCCAGCATTCAGCTGTTTGCTGCCGACACGTGGCGGCATTTTTTTATTACCATCCCACACTCAATCCCTTCAGTGTTCCGCCCTTGCTATCGTTCTTTTGGCATCTGTTTGGGCAATCCTTATCATAGGTTTTGGCCACGATAGACGATATTCGGCATAAACTTCCCTTTTAGTGATGCCATGCTTTTATCTGTGCGGTTTGGCTGGTGTTTGTGCTGTCAATTACATCGTTTTTTTAGCATCAGCACACTTTATTATGTGGGCTATCCGCTCCTTCTTGTTTATGGATATTGGGCCGTTAGCAGACATATGGCCTATAATCGTAGCCGCTATATTTGTGGCAATTGTGGTGTGGCTATGCATTCTAAAGGGCGTTGTCCACGTTGTGGGTCGTTTAATCGGTAACGGTTAAGGGTTACCTATAGCGATCATCCCCTTATTGGCCAATGGTCAGCAAGGGGGATGTTTCTTTTTACCTTTTTCTTCTGTTATTGTATTACGTTTGCTGCAAGGCCTTCACGCCCTCGATGCGTTTGAAGAGGTAAGTTTGTATCAATCCGCGGCTGGCAAGATAGAGAATGAAGGCCAACCATAAGGCATGGTTGCCAAGAAAAGGCCTTAACAGGTAGAAAGTGGCAAAGAAAAGCAGGGCGGCTAAGGCCGACGAGGTGAGCATTCCGCGTGTGGCTGTGATGCCAATAAACACGCCATCCCACACAAAAGCGGCCATACCTGCAAGCGGAAGGGCGATGGTCCAGCCAAAATAGGGTAGGGCAGAGCCAATCACTTGTTGGTCGTTGGTGAGCAACGCAAGAAAAACTACGTCCGCCTGACGTATATAATAAGGTGAACGCAAGTACCATCGCACCGCCCCCAAACAAACAAGCGACGGATGGTATCGTTGAAAGCAAACTTGTTTTTTTGCACCATAATATTTTGCCACCAACGGCCTCGCCCGCATAAGCAAAACCGTCCATGAAGTACGAAAAAAATGGTGTGCAGTTGAAGTAACAGCGTGTTTACGGCTAGTATCATTGTGCCTTGTGACGAGCCTGCTGACGTAAAGAAGAAGTTAACTGCCACAAGGAAGAGGGTGCGAAGAAAAAAATGTCGCGGTTAACTTTGAAAAAGACGTCATGGCAGTATGGGTAATTACACCCTTCATGTTAAAAATGAAGGAGAAGCTTTGGCCGATAATGTGCCATGAAAAACCCAACGGCAGCGAGCATCCCCGACCACTGAGCAACCAACGTTCCGATGGCAACGCCCTCGATATTCATGCCCTGCAAAGAGCACCAAAAGCTAGGCTAACGCAGATGTTTACAACGTTTTTGCATGATGGAGATAATCATGGGTATGCGCGTGTTTTGCATGCCAATGAACCATCCCATTAAACCATATAGCCCTCAACATGGCTGGTGCGCCCCAGATGCAGACGTTGAAATAGCGTTGTGCCATTTGGCTGATTTTCGGGCGTTGGGCGCATCAAGAACAATGCGCCTTGTGCGATGGGGTATTGCAAAAGGATGATGACGAGGGCGATAAGCAGGCCGATAAGCTGAGAACGAAGCAACAGTTTGGTCACCTCTTCAAGGTTTCGCGCTCCGTATGCTTGCGAGGTCATACCGCTTGTTCCCATTCGCAAAAAAATCCAAAACAGCCAATAGATAACATTGAAAAATCATGCTGCCCACGGCAATTGCACCGATGTATGCGGCATTACCTAGGGTGTCCCATGATGGCTAGCATCCACCATTCCGAGCAGCGGAACGGTGATGTTAGACACGATTGATGGAATGGCAATGTTGAGTATTTCTTTGTCGCGTGGTTTCATTTGCTTTTATTTCAAAGGGCTATTGCTCGCCTATTTCAAATGACTAATGCTCGCTTATTTCGCTCACGTCACTATCTGTTTGGAGTGCCTTTACAAGGCTTGCCCGTTTCAATGTGCGAAGTTAGCCATATTCAGACGAGTGCGCAAGTTTTGTCGCCAGAAAGTGTTGAGATGTGCAACTGTTGGTGTTGTGAGTTTGTTTTCTTCTTCCTTACAATTCTCCTTAATGACTGTAGAAATGTTAAAACTTTACATTTGCATGCTATTTTTCTTTGTAATACACTTGGTTTATATTATAAACTTATTTATCTTTGCAGTGGAAATAGTTCCTTCATAAGGCGTTCCAATATTTTTCGCTATTAAGTTTATAACATAAACTTATTTATTCGCCAAGATATAGCTATTCGGCCGAAGCTACAAAGGTGAAGAAGGCGGTAAACGATTTGAACTTTAAAAATTTATTAGTGATGGAAGAGAAGAAAATTACTGAGCAAGAGAGTTTAGAACTGATTGCTCGCATGATTGAATTGACAAAAAGAAAAACCTCGCAGTTGGTCGCGGAAACCGATTTCTTTATTTCGGATATTTCGCATTCTGTTCTTAGTATTGTGGTGTTCGCTTGTGTTAAGTTAACCCATAACAACCATTTTTTTCGGGACTGTGGTGGCTCATGTTTTTGTGTTGGGGCATTGTGTCGTGGAAGTCAACAAAGCCAACGGTGGTTACCTACATAGACCGTGCCTTAAATAGTGTTTGGATGGTTGTGGGGGTGATGTTTTGCCTTTCTACGGTGTATTTGTTGGTTTCTGCCTTCATTACCCATAGCACCGACATGGCGCTTATGATGCCCTTCTCACTCTTGTTTGTGAGTGTTGGCACCTCGATGACGGGCGTAATTGTTCGCAATCATGCCATAACCTATTTGCCATTGGTTTCTGCAATCGTCTCGTTCTACATGCTAAACAGCCTACTATTTGGCCACCCTAGCGTGTGGTGGCACTTACTTTTTGGTTTCGCCTCGGTGTTCAACATGATTTTGCCAGGCCATTTGCTTAACGTAATAGGGAGTAAATGATGTTTAGAGAGTTAGACCCGTTGTTGCATTCGCAACTTCGACTGGCCATAATCTCTTTGCTCGTGGGACTGGATGAGGCCGACTTCGTTTACTTAAAAGAGCGAACAGAAGCCACGGCGGGTAATCTGAGTGTGCAAATTGATAAGTTAAGCCAGGCTGGATATATTGAAGTGGAGAAGGGCTTTGAAGGCAAACGTCCACGAACCGTTTGCCGAATAACTGCCCAAGGTCGAAAGGCTTTTGCGCAATACGTAGACGCTTTGAAAGACTATATTAGTAAGTAAGGGCTTTTAGAATGTGATAAGTGCAAGTTGTGAGGCTTTAACAGCACTGGCAACTTGCATTTTTTTGTGGCTTTTGATGAGGGCTTGTTGGTAACACTGATGTTGTTGCTTACAAGTAAATGATGGATGTATGCCTCGCTATACAAGCATCTCTGAATGCCTTAATACCTAAGTTTTTACTCGTTTTGGGGCAGATTTAGGGTGTATTCTCTGCCTTAAGGCTAAATCTTATTTGCCAATAAGTGCTTCTCTAGTTGTTTTCGGTTTCCAAGCACTTGTTTACTTCTACCAATAGCGCAATGTATTGTCTCCAGTTGCCAACAAAATTACCTCTTTTTTCTGATTTTTTTCCTTGCTTTGTTTGGGCTTTTAAATTGAAGCAATGTTTATTGAATGTAAAAATAAACAGCGTTATTTTTAACATTATGGCTGGCTTTTTCTCACCAACAGTTCGCTCGCTTGCAAATAATCGATTCTCGCGGAGGTTTTACGAGTTGAAATACATACTTCGAGTGTGAATGTTGATAAACCGAAATTTAGGCTAGTTTAGAGGTGTTTTATTCGAAATTTTAGGCTATTTGTAGCAAAACGCAGTGCTAACTCCTACAAAACGCAGTGCTAACTCCTACAAAACACAGTGCTAACTCGTGCAAAAACGCAAGGCTAAATGGTGCAAAACGCGAGGCTAAATGGTGCAAAACGTAAGACTAAATGCTGCTTTTGCCCGATTTTGGTGTATTTTACAAAGTCAAGAATGTTGTAAAATAGCAGATTTTCTGCACCAAAAATTGCCTAAAATAGGGCTTTTTAGCTACTAAAAAGTGAGTTTTGTGGAGAAGAAAAATTCAGGAAAAAGTTGAGCAAATAGAAGCGCAAAAGGTACAAAATGCCGATGTTTTGCCAAAAATAGGCGTAAAAATTTAGAGAGAAAGGTTGAAAAAGTGGCTAAAATCATGCTTTTTAGTAGATAATTTCTCTAGAATGGTTTTTTGTTGAGTAGGTATTTGTAAAATAAAAAGATGATATTTAACAAAAAAGAAACACAATACCAGTTTTACAAAACAAACACAATGCTTTTAGCTTTGGCTTTAATCCAAATCGTTTGTAAAAAGTTCTTACTTATTTTTGTGTATTGATGAGCATATTGTTTGTCTTACTCTTGAAAGGGTAGTGAGCTGCCTCAAGCTAATAAGAAAGGCAATATATCGAGAAGCAAACGATAATTTGAAAGAGAGCAATGAAAAACAATATAAAACATGAGATAAGCAGTATAATGCGATTTTTTGAGGGAGAGGGCAAAACCAATCCACTAACATTCGTTCTATTTAGTATATTTATTTCCGATAATAGAACGAAATGCAAGAATAGTATGGCCTTTAGCCCATGTGTAAATAGGGCTAAAGGCCAGCATACTTAAGCGTAAATTCGTAGAACTTACAAAATTAGCTTACGAAAGTTTTGGGTAAACAAATATTCTCTTCATTGCGAGCTGCCACAAACAAAGGAGCAATCTCATTGTCTGTATATCCTGCAATGCCACAGCCAATGCGTGTAACAAAGAAGAATAAATGTTTGTTGTGTCGCGCAAATTGGATAAACTCGTTAATGAAGTGCCGAATGCTTTCTAAGCCACCTTCCATGGTGGGAATGGCGTAACTTTGTCCTTGTATGCCCACACTTACGCCCATGATGGCGCCAAAAATGTCGGTGAGCTGTGCGTGCAGCGCCACCCCAATGCATGCCTTCACTATTGCTACCAAACACAAATACCTCGTCCAAGTTTAAGCTGGTTATCTTTTTCAGGTGTAAATAGGGGGCGTTTAATGCCATTATAGACGCGTGTTTGTTCGTTAGTGGGCTTAATTCCCGTTTTAAGAGATGCGTTTAGTAGGGTATTATTAACATGTTCATCAAATGCATAACTCACATCGAGCATCCATTTTGGAAGTTTGTTTTTGGCATCTTTCAACAGTTCTTCAGGCATATACTTATAATGGGCGTATGCAATAGGCCCAGCAATAGCAGCCAGCGTGTCGGCATCTCCACCCAAAGCGATGGCCAATTTGATGCAGCTGGTATAGTCGTTGCTTTCTAAAAAGCAAATCAATGCTGCTGGAACGGTTATTTGGCACGTTTCGTCGAAGCGGTAATCGGGTTGTATGTCTTTGTACAGACAGCCCGACCATTGCGGATAGTAAACGTCTAACACTTTTTTTCGCGAATAAAGGTTTTTACCTTTGTTTTGCATGCCATAGAATATGGCCAAGGCCGTAGCCACAGCCCCTTTTTATGCCTTCGGGGTGATTATGTGTTGGCATGGCGGTGCTGATTGCTAGGTCAATGCACTCGCTAGAGGTGGTAGCCATAAATCCCGCAGCAGCAACGCGCATGGCACTTCCATTGCCAAACGAATTATATGCTGGTGTTACATGGGGGTGATTGAGCCACTTGCGAAAAGCGTCCGCCATAGCCTCGCCCTTTCTCCATGCGGCATCTTGACCAAAGTGTAGTGGCCATGTCGGTATGATTGAGCAACGATTCTGCGCACGCAAAGGTGCATACTATATCGTCGGTATACGTGCTTTTTGGTGGTTAAGAGCCCTCACATCATTGTAATTCTTCGTACGATTGCCAAATTCGTAGGGCATGCCAGCGATGTCGCCAACAGCCACACTGATAAGTAGGTCTTTCATTTTGTTTGGTTTTTTTATTGTTTGGTTGTGCGATATTACGATTTATTTCATTTTGATTGTCGAAGTGAAAAAGACTTGGTCCTTAATATTTAGGGGATGGCTTTGGGTGAGTTTGAGAAAGATAAACCGCACAACCACACGGTCTCGTCAACTTGGTTGTATGCCAACTTATCAACTCGTAGGCTAACAATCTCGTAAACTAGAAACACATTAACTCGTGAAATAGTCAACTACAAGTGGCATAAGTCATAAACACCTAAAACTCTAATCTAAATCTGTTCTGTTTTAAATCGTCGTAGCTTTTTTATTAAAGCGGTAAAGTCGTGCTTCTCGTTTTGGGGTAGGTCTTACAGTTTCGTCTAAGGGTGTGAGAATGTTGAAGTGGAGCATTTTTCGAGAAGTTACCACGGTCGAAACGCACATCGAGAATAGACTCGTATAGGTTTTGAAGCTGTCGCATGGTGAACTTCTCAGGCAGCAATTCAAAGCCTATAGGTTGAAAATGTATGCGTTCGCGCAGATGTTTCAGTGCATCGCGAAGAATAACATCGTGGTCGAAAGCCAGTTGCGGCACCTCGTTAATGTCGAACCATTGCGCCTTACTTGCATCGTCTCCAGCCTGAACTTCTTGCGTTTTTACCAATGCTAGATAAGCCACGGTAATTATTCTTTCGCGCGGGTCGCGGTTGGGGTTGCTGTAAGTTCGAAACTGTTCCATATACGCGCAGCTCATATTTGTTTCTTCTTGCAGTTCGCGTAACGCACCTTCTTCACACGATTCGTCCATACAAACGAAACCGCCAGGGAATGCCCACTTACCTTTATGTGGTTCTTGACCGCGCTCAATGAGCAAAACCTTTAGCTTTGCGCCATCAAAACCAAATATAACACTGTCGGTTGTCACTGCCGGGTGTGGGTATTTGTAGCAATACTTTTAACTCTTCCATAATTAAACTAGTGTATTATTTACACTGCAAAGTTATGAATTGTTTTTATGAAGCCAAACAAAATATGTATTTTTTTACACAAGATAAAAAAATAATTACTCGTTCTTTTTAATTGTAATGGGACTATTCAGGATGATGTTTTTGTTGATAGATAGTGATTTATGCTGTGTTTGATAGCGCGAAGTAATTACGTCTGGGTTAATGTTTGATTGGTGCATCCGAGTGACGCAGCATCACATCTTTCGTTCTAGCTGGTTTTATTGTTGTTTTTATCTCACAGAAATTTTGCGACAAGAGGTAGTATTGAGTTAAGAATTTTAATGCTCGTGTGTGATAGAAGACATACCCAATAGAGTGATGTTCATGCCTATTAACACCAATATATATATGCGTTGAAGGATGAAGAAGAGCAGTTGCTCGATTTTTTTCGTCTGTCAAACAGCGCTTTTTCAGTCAAAAAGGTTGCAATAAGTTGGATTTTTATTTATATTTGCAGATTAAAAGCACTGACATGCACAGCACATCCATGATTGGAAAAGAGAGTAATGAGATATTAGCCACTGACGAATTTCCATCACCACACGAATTAGCGGGCGACGGTTACCCGTGGTATGCCGTGCGTTTGTTTTCATTGCGTCTGAACGAAGCACTCAATTATTTCAGCGGAGCAGGACTTACTTGTTTTGTACCCATGGAATGTAGCGAGCAGAAAACAATCGACAACGACGGCAAACCCGTGTTTAAGCCCGTGGTGTTTAACCTCGTATTTATTAAGAAAAGCAAGGAAGAACCAGCACTAAAGCGCATTTTTGCTGAGGCTAAATTTAAAATGTCGGTGATAAAGAAAGATAAAAACCACTGGCGCTTATTATGAAATACCCTCTAAGCAGATGCTGGATTTTATGTTGATGTGCAGTCCTGAAATAGAGATGCGCAAGTTTCTTTCGGCCACCGATGCTAAATTGAAGAGCGGAACACCCGTTATGGTGAAACATGGACCACTAAAAGGACTAACAGGACGACTGGTGCGGAGCAGCAAAAAATATTTCTTGCTAAAAGAAGTGCCCGAAATGGGAGTGATGATTAAGGTGAGTCGCTGGTGTTGTGTGCCTTTAGAAGAACTATAAAACCGATGATATAATGGATTTAGATTTTGCACTTAGAATTTTTATTGCTGGCTTGCTGGGCGGAGCTATTGGCCTAGAGCGCGAGTATAGGGGCTAAAGAAGCAGGGTTTAGAACCCACTTTTTGGTGTCGTTAGGCAGTGCCTTGTTCATGATTTTGTCGCACTCGGGCTTTGATAATATTTTGCAAGAGGCTACCAATGTGTCGCTCGACCCCTCGCGTATTGCTTCGCAAGTAGTTACTGGCATCGGATTTATAGGTGCAGGTATTATCATTTTTCAGAAGCATGTGGTGCATGGACTAACCACTGCTGCTGGTCTTTGGGTTACCTCTGCCATTGGCTTAACATGTGGCTCTGGCATGTTTGCTTTGGCCACTTCGGCCACTGTGATGGTGTTGATATGCCTTGAAGCCCTGCATTTGATACTGCGTAAGATAGGTACGCGCCATATATTGCTCACTATTTCGGCATCAACACGCAACGAAATAAAAGGGGTGCTGCAAGATATGAAGGCTAAGAATATGAACATTGTTAGCTACGAGATGCAAGAAAAGGTTTTGGGCGATGGCAAACACTTGCTAGTGGCTACTATTGACTTAAAGCTGAAGAAGAAAGTGTACGACAACTTTCTGCTTCAATTCATGGACGAATACGAAGGAGTGGATATTAATAAGATTGAATAAAGAAAAGAAACGATGAAAAAATTTTTGCCCAATTGATGACTAGCAGACGTAGCTGTCGCAAGTTCACCCAGGAGAAAATAGACCCCGAAGCACTTAGCTTGGTGCTTAATGCTGCCTTACTTTCGCCTTCGGCAAAGAGCAGAAGGTCGTGGCATTTTGTGGTGGTTGAAGATAAAGACACGCTTGAAAAAAACTTGCAGATTGTAAAGAGTCGGGGGCTACTTTACTTAAGAATGCAGCAGTGGCAGTGGTGGTTACGGCCAATGTTGCCGAAAACGATTGCTGGATTGAAGACTGCGCTATCGCTACCTTTGCCATGCAGTTGCAGGCCGAAGACTTGGGATTGGGTAGCTGTTGGGTTCAGGTTAGAAACCGTGGGCTGAATAGTGGCGAGCGTGCAGTGGATATTGTGCGCGGTATTCTTAATATTCCAGAAGGCTTCGATACGCTTTGCATTCTTGCCTTAGGGCATAAAGCTAGCGAACTACCCTTGAAAAACGACGATGATGCGCCTTTGGGAGCAGGTTCATGTGGGAACTTTCTAATGAACATGAACGATATTAAGCAGTTTAAGGTGGTGTTGCTTGGGGCTGGAAATCTTGCCACAAGCTTGGGCTTGGCCTTGGTTAAGAGTGGTTTTTGTGTAGAACAGGTGTATAGTCGCACGTTAGAAGCTGCGCAAACGTTGGCCAATGTCTTGAACGCATCGGCTGTTAACAGCCTCGAAGAACTTTCCAATTCGGCCGATGTGTATCTCTTGGCGCTGAAAGATGATGCGTTGCCTGGCGTTATTCAACAGGTTTGCAGGTTAAATCCGCATGCTGTGTATGCCCACACTGCTGGAAGTGTGCCAATGAGCGTATTTAACAACTTGGCAGTTAACCATGGTGTACTTTATCCGCTCCAAACTTTTTCCAAACAAAAGCCTTTAGTTTTTAATACTATTCCTTGTTTAATTGAGGGGGCAAATGCTTTTTCGCAAGATATTTTATGGCGAATAGCACACGCTTTAAGTAACAACGTGCATCTTGCTTCATCTGAAGATAGGCGTGTGATGCACTTGGCTGCAGTGTTTGGCTGCAACTTTGTGAACCTTTGTTATACACTTGCAAGTGAGACCTTGAAGAGTCGCGGACTGGATTTTGGGTTGTTGCTCCCGTTGATAGACGAAACAGCGGCTAAGGTGCACCGAATGACTCCGCTTGAGGCACAAACAGGACCAGCAGTGAGAAAGGATAAAAAAGTGATGCAGGGACAAATGCAGCTTATAGACGATGCAGATCGGCGTCGACTTTACGAGTTGATGAGTGAAATGATTCATAAACTGGCAAATAACAACACAATGATAAACTACGATTTACAACGCATTCGTGCTATCGTGTTTGATGTTGATGGGGTGCTTTCGGCTTCTACTATCACCCTTTCGGCAGATGGCAAACCGCTTCGCACAGTGAATATTAAGGATGGATACGCCATCCAACTGGCACAAAAAGATGGGTTTGCGTATCTGTATCATCACTGGCGGCGACACAAAGGCCGTGCGTAAACGCTACGAAGGACTGGGAGTAGAAGACATTTATATGAAGGCAGGTGTGAAATTGTTGGCCTACGAAGATTTTTAAAAACACGTTATGGTCTAGCTGACGACGAAGTAATGTTTGTTGGCGACGACATTCCCTGATTACGAAGTGATGTCGCGTTGTGGCTGTGCATGCTGCCCAGCCGATGCTTGCGCCGACATTAAGGCGATTAGTTGCTATGTGGCTACAGCTGCTGGAGGTATGGGATGCGGACGAGAAGTTATAGAACAGACGCTGCGAGCTAAGGATTTGTGGATGAAAGACGCAAAGGCCTTTGGCTGGTGATTATCAAAATAGAATGGAAAATGAAAAACAGACTGGTGTTGGCGAGTAATTCGCCACGTAGAAAAAGAACTGTTGCGCGGTTTGGGTATCGACTTTGAGGTGAGATTAATTCGCGGTATAGACGAAAGTTATCCGCACGATTTGCCTACAAACGAAGTACCCGTGCATATATCTAAGGCTAAGGCTGCGGCATATTTGGATACGATGGCCGAGAACGAGGTGGTTTTAACTGCCGATACGGTTGTGGTGTGCGATGGAAAGATAGCTTGGCAAACCGCATAATGCCAACGAAGCACACCAAATGTTGGCCTTATTAAGCGGTAAAAGTCATGAGGTGATAACGGGAGTTACGCTTAGTACACTACAATGGCAGCGTAGTTTTGCTGTAACAACGGTGGTTTGGTTTAAAGAACTGACTGCCGATGAGATTAGTTTTTTTATGTAGATTGTTATCGCCCATTTGATAAAAGCTGGGGCCTATGGTATTCAAGAGTGGATTGGATATGTGGGTGTTCAGCGCATAGAAGGTAGTTATTTCAATGTGATGGGCTTGCCTGTACAGCGCATTTACGATGAGTTGAAAGATTGTTTCGACTTTTTGCATCCTTTTGAAGTGTAAATACTGGAGGATATAATGCCCTAAGGTTTTGACTATCTTAGAAGAATATATTGACAAGGTTGTGTTTAGGGCCTTATATTTATAACTCCTGACCCTGGTTTACGCCGTAACCAAAGAGTGCAAAGTCGGCTTTTAGTGGGTCGTTAGGGAAAAACTTTGGCCATTTCGGCAGTCAGTTTCTTGGCGATAGACATGGAGGTTGACTTGCTTTTTGAGCAGTTTTAGGCGTTGTGCTTGCGTCAAAACGTGTGTGTCTAGTGGCATGATGAGGGTGCGTTTGTCGATGGAGTCTTTCCAAATGCCTAAGTCTACGGGCGAATTATCGCGCACCATCCATCGCAAAAACATGCAAAGGCGTTTGCAGGCAGATCGCGAATTGGTGGGGATAATACCTGTTTTGTTATGCTCGTTAAAGTAATTGCATAGTGCTGTAATGGCCTTTAATGCATCGTTTTCAGCCATGTGCTGAGATACTGCTGCAAACTACCATGTTCAATGAGTAGGGTTTGCAGCGTTTTAAGTAGGTTATTTATCATCTTTTTGGTGTAAAGGCGATAATAACAGTCGTCGGTTGGTGGTATATCCCTGTTCGTATAGGCCATCTTTTTACCCAATTGTAAGGCTGCCCTTGCGTGCATTGCAAGATGAAATCAATCTTCGGGAAAAATTGTTTTCTGCTTCCATAGCTAAGATTAGCAGCAATAAAAAGCCATCGTTTCTTGGTTGTTTGTACCCTCAACAAGATGCATAAAGCGAGCAGGGTCGTCGATTAAGAAGGCCTTAGTTTCGTATTTGTCGGCATATACTTTTAGTAATGCTTTTGTCTTTGCGTTCATAATGTAGCTGCTTTTTGATAATTATAGTTTAATGCTTAACTAAACGTTGCTTGGGTGCAAGGTTCACAGGAACCTTTGTAATCTATAAGAAAGCGAACGGGAGTTGTGTGCCGTGCTGGCGAGAAAAGATAAAGTGCGTAAAAAAAGAGGATGTGACAAGCTGTGCACATCCTCTTTTCTTATGTAGCTTAAAGGCCAACTGTCAGGCAATGAATCTGAATTGGCTATGCGTTATTAGCAAACTTTGCGCGAACCATCGCTAATTACCACGTCGTAAACGGCGGGTTCACGGTTGTATTTGGCAGCATATTTCTGCTTAGCATCGGCAATAAACTTATCATAAAGTTCGTCTTTAACGAGGTTGATGGTGCAACCGCCAAATCCGCCGCCCATGATACGACTACCTGTAACGCCATTTTCTTTAGCCAAATCGTTTAGATAATCAAGTTCTTCGCACGAAACTTCGTATTCTTTTGCTCAACCCATGATGCGTTTCGTACATCTTTTGTCCTACTGTTTCGTAGTCGCCAGCGTTCAAAGCATCACAAACAGCCAACACACGGTCTTTCTCTCCGAGAACGAAGTGAGCGCGTTTAAAGTCTTCTTCAGAAACTTCAGCCTTCACAGCGTCAAGCTCTTTCCAGTCGGCATCACGCAAAGTCTCAAATTTCTTTTTCGGGGAATTTAGCGTTAAGAGCAGCAACAACGTTTTCGCAACTTTGTCTTCTTTGGTTATAAGTCGATGAAGCCAGTTCGTGTTTTACTTTAGAATCAAGCAAAAACAAGCTTATATCCTTGTGGGTTGAAGGGGAAATATTCAAACTCTCTAGAACGGCAATCCAATCGCATGAGCTTACCTTCTTGTCCGAACACGCTAGCAAACTGGTCCATAATACCACACATCACACCACAATAGTTGTGTTCGGTGGCCTGTCCTGCAAGTACCATGTCCCATTTAGACACCTTATTGTCTCCAAAAAGGTCGTTCAGTGCGAAAGCAAAGCAGCTTTCGAGTGCAGCCGACGACGACATTCCAGCGCCCAAAGGCACGTCGCCCGAGAACGCAGTGTTGAAGCCTTTAACGTCAACGCCAAGCTTTTTCATTTCTTGGATAACGCCATAGATGTAGCGAGCCCAGCTAGCACGAGGACCATTAGGGTCGTCTACTTTTAAATTCAACACGGTCTTTAAGGTCGATAGAGTAGCACATAACAGTGTCCGTTCCATTAGGGCGCACCTCGGCCATAATGCCTTTGTCTACTGCTCCTGGGAAAACAAATCCTCCATTGTAGTCGGTATGCTCGCCAATAAGGTTGATACGTCCAGGAGATGCGTATATGTTGCCGGTCTTTCCATCGAAGTGCTTGATGAAGCGACTTCTTACATGTTCAATATCCATCATATTAATGTGTTTTTAGGTTTTGTGTATGCAATTTGTTTAACTAATAATTTGTTTGCCATTCGTTCGAGTTAGTCAACACGGATATCCTTGTTCACGTTCTTGCTACCGATAACAGCATAGAACAGAATGTAAACTAAGCCGATGAGTGGAATGGCATAAGAGATGAGATAGCCTGCATTGTCGGCAATAAAGTTCTGCATGAGAGGCAGAACACCGCCACCAACAACCATCATCATAAAGATACCTGAAGCTGCAGCCGAGTATTTGCCAAGGCCTTCGGTAGCCAAATTAAAGATGCTTGACCACATTACTGAGGTGCAAAGACCGCAAAGCACTAGCAAAAAGTGCTGCAACAGGCACGGTAACAAACTGAAATGACGAGCCAGTAAACACGGGCATAGCCATTGTTGTGCTCTTACCAAGAACCATTGCCAGCAGGATTAGCACGATGCCCAAGCTCGATGTGGCAATCATCATGGTTTTACTTGATACCTTATCGGCAATAAATCCAGCAGAGAAACGGCCTACAAGCATGAGGAACCAATAGGTGCCAGCCACAAAACCGCCAATCTTAACTGCTGTTGCGGGGTCAAGTCCACCACCATTAGCACCAGTATCAGAGAGGTAGAAGTTTAGTGTGCCGGGTATTCCAACTTCAACGCCCACGTAAATGAAGATGGCGATGGCGCCAAGAACAAAGTGACGGAAGGCCCATGGACTTCTTTTCGTAAACTGTTTCGGCTGAAGTCTTACCCATTTGTGGGTCGGCAATGGGGATAAAGAGCAGTGCAACGAAGGCTGCAGCAAATACACCCATGGCGATATAAAGTACAAGATTGATGTCTACGAGTGTGGTTTTTGGCCGTTACTGTACCGATAAGTGCACCCACGAACATTGGCGTAAGCGTACCAGATAGTGAGTTAAGCGTACCACCAACAAGGTTTAGCTGGTTACCACGGTTGCCACCACCACCCAAAAAGGTTGAGCATGGGGTTTACAACTGTGTTAAGCGTACAAACCGAGAAGCCCGAAATGAAGGCTCCGAGCAGGTAAACGGCAAAGCCTGAAACCTTATCGCCAACGCCACCAGCTAGGAATTGCACCAAGACGCCAAAGAAACCAAGGGCAATACCCACGAGAGCAGTACGCTTGTAGCCAATCTTTGAGAGTAGCTTACCAGCGGGAATACCCATGAAGAGATAGGCCAAGAAGTTCATAGCGTTGCCCAGCATACCCACGGTGTTGGCGCTATCGCCTTGGAAAGCTTGTTTCCATATGATGCCAATGGGTGCAGCGAGGTTTGTCACGAATGAAATCATTGCATAGAGGAACATCATTGTGACAATGGCTACTATGCTTCCACTTTTTGCTTGTTTATTTTCCATTTTAGTTTTAGTAATAAATGCTTTTAGTTATGGCCCATCTTTGATTGTGTGCACGACCTTTAGCGGTTGTATTTTGAGGCTTTTTTTCTGCGAAAAGAAACTGATGTGGTGTGGTTTGTTACGCACTTTGTTGTTCGAAGAGCAATTGAATAAGCTGTATAGAAACGTGCCACATCTAGTCAAAGGCATAGCAGACCAATCAAAAGAGCGGGTCTATTGAGATAAATGGTTTATGCTTTTTGTTCCGAATTTGTAAATGGTTTTTTTGCTTATATTGTTCGCCAGGGTTGAGCACCACAGAGGGGAAGTAGGGGCGATTGGGCGAATCTGGGAAGTGTTGTGCTTCAAAGCAGATACCACTTCTTCGTGGGAAGGTGGCACCGTGTTGTCCTTTATATCCATCTGCCCAGTTGTCAGTGTAGAGTTGCACACCAGGTTCGGTGGTGTAAACCTCCATTGTGCGACCCGTATTGGGCTCTGTAATCCTTGCAGCAAAGCTTAGTTCGCCCTCTTCGCGCTTGTTAAGCACAAAACAATGGTCGTAACCAGCACCGTTTTTAATTTGTTCGTGGTCGGCATCAATATCTTGTCCGATGGTCTTTGGCGTTCTAAAGTCGAAGGGAGTGTCCTTAACAAAACGTATTTCGCCCGTGGGGATACTCACTTCATCAATAGGAATATAAAAGTCGGCATTAATTTCGCACTCCAAATTCTCAATGCTCGGTGTGGGGTTGGCTATACCTGCGAGCGAGAAAAAACCGTGACTGGTAAGGTTGATGACTGTTTTTTTGTTTGTTTTGGCCATGTATTCAATAACCAACTCGTTGTCTTTGTTGAACGAATAGATAACTGTGGTTTTGAGTTCGCCAGAGAAACCCTCTTCACCGTATGCGCTAGTGTAGTTCAGAACAAGTGTATTATCGTTCATTTGTAGTGCATCCCACACTTTAGCGTTAAATCCTTTTCTTGCCTCCATGCAGCGAATTGGGCCCGTTGTTTATGGGCAGGCTATACTCTTTGCCATGCAATTGAAACTTGCCTTTGGCTATTCTATTGCCATATCTGCCCACAAGCGTAGAGAGATAGGGTTCGGGCGAGTTTACAACGTCTTGTATATTGTCATGTCCTTGTATCACATTGGCCAAATTTCCATGCTTATCGGGAACCATGATAGCCACAATTGCTCCGCCATAGTTGGTAATGGCCACTTCGTTTCCTGCTTCGTTGCGGAGAATATACAAATCGGTTTCTTTGCCGTCGATGCGAGCTTGAAAGTCTTCACGCTTCAGCCCGCATACATTTTTGCACCTTATCTGTGTTCGTCATATAAGAAAGTTTTTAGTTATACTTTGTTGCAAAGTAAACGAAAAAAATGAATACAACAAATATTAATATATTAAAAGCGGTGGTTTCGTGTTAAAAATATTCAACAGACAACTCCACCGCTTTCCTTTTGCTAATATTTGGTTTATCCTTTATTCTTTAGTACGCAAATTTTAGTTGAAAGAGCGCACTTGGCTTTCTTTGGTTTTAAGGTTTATTTGTTGTTATTGGGGGTGTTTCAAGGCTTGATAGCAAGTCGGCCACCACATAACTACTTCCGCCCACAAACACCAAATCTCCTTCTTCTGCATCGTTTAGGGCTGCATCGTAGGCTGTTCTTACCTTATTATATATATGGCCATGCAATGCGTTTTTGTTCTGCTTTTTGCGCCACAATCTCACTAGGAACTGCTCTATGCGTGCTAGCTTGCGTGAAATAATAGGTTGCATCCTTAGGTAAGAGCGTAAGAACTGTGTCTAAATCCTTATCGTCTACCATGCCAAACACCATGCGCAGCGTGCGATAGCTTTGTGCTGCTAGTTGTGTGCTAAGGTATTGCCAGCCTGCAACGTTGTGTCCTGTGTCGCAAATCACTCTGGGGGCTGTGCTTAATGTTTGCCATCTGCCTTGCAAACCTGTTGATTGGCACACGTTGGCCATGCCTTGAGCCACTGCTGTTGCTGTTATGGCAAAGCCTAAAGTCTGTAATTGCAATGTTGCTGTTAAGATGGTGTTGGCGTTGTGGTGTTGATAGTTGCCTCCCAGTTCGAAAACCACGTTGCCAAAGCTACGGGTTTGTAAACTTATGCCACCCTCGTTGCGGTGTTGCCACTGTAACACTTCGGGCTTTTCTTCGGCCCAAACCATGGGCGCGTGCATTTCTTTTGGCTTTGTTTGCAAATACAGGGCGTGTTTCTGCTGTGGTTTCTCCCACAACAACAGGCGTTTCTTTCTTTATAATACCTGCTTTTTCAGAAGCTATTTGTGCCAAGGTGTTGCCCAAAAAGCCAGTGTGGTCGAGGCTGATGTTGGTGATAACCGAGAGCACAGGACTGATAATGTTGGTGCAATCGAGCCTTCCGCCCAAACCCACTTCGATAACGGCTACGTCAACACAACTTTCTGCAAAGTAACTGAAGGCCATAGCAGTGGTTAATTCGAAAAACGAGGGGTGCAATGGCTCGAAAAAAATCGCGATGTTTTGCCACGAAATTCACCACATAGGCTTCCGAAAGTGGCTCTCCATTAACGCGAATGCGCTCGCGAAAGTCGATAAGGTGGGGCGATGTGTACAATCCCACGCGATAGCCACATGCTTGAAGAATGGCTGCCAGCGTATGCGCGGTAGACCCTTTGCCGTTGGTTCCAGCCACATGGATGGTTTTAAACTGGCGGTGGGGCATAGCCAGGTGTTCATCTAGTGCCAACGAATTGTCTAAGCCCTCTTTATATGCAGAAGCACCCACATGTTCGAAAAACAGGGGTGCTATTGTATAGATACTGAATTGTCTCCTGATAGTTCATCAGTTAAAGTAATTCTTGAATTTTTGGAATATTGTTTTTGTGGCTTTGTCGCCTTTAAAGTTATCACTTTCGGACAATTTCTCTAGCATGGACTTCTCTTCGCTTGTCATTGCCTTAGGCACATACACGCTAAGGTTTACAATGAGGTCGCCCGTACCCGAGCCATAGCCCTGAATGGCAGGCAAACCTTTGCCTCGCAATCGCAAGGCAGTTCCCGGTTGTGTTCCAGGAGCAACTTTCATTCTCACCTTACCGCCGTCTACCAGTGGTATTTCGAGGCTTCCACCCAAGGCAGCAATGGGGAAATCTAGTAGCTCATTATATATAAGGTCGTTGCCATCGCGCACGAATGTGTCGTTAGGTTCTTCCTCAATAAACACTTGTATGTCGCCAGTTATGCCGTTTCGTTTGCCTGCGTTGCCTTTTCCAGGGACGTTAACCACCATTCCTTCGGCCACTCCAGCTGGTATTTTAATCTCTACCACTTCTTCACCTTTGATCACACCAGAGCCTTTACAGCTATGGCAAGGGGTCTTAATAACCGTTCCTTCGCCATGGCAGGTGGGGCATTCGCTTTGAGTTTGCATCATGCCTAACATGGTTCTCACAGTTTTTTTGTAACTATGCCTTGTCCTTTACATGTTGGGCAAGTCTCTGTTCCGCTACCTTCTTCAGCGCCAGTTCCATGGCAATGATTACAGGTAACATCTTTTTTTAACTTTAAACTTCTTGGTGATACCTGTGGCAATCTCTTGCAACGACAGGCGCACTTTTTAGACGCAAGTCGCTACCTCTGTATTGTGCATGTCGGCCACCACGTGCGTCTCCGCCAAATCCAGAGAAGCCCCCAAAGCCTCTATGCCCGCCAAAGATGTCGCCGAACATTGAGAATATGTCGTCCATATCCATGCCCGAACCACCACCAAAGCCACCGAAACCACCTGCTCCAGCAGGTCCGTCAAAGCCAAATTGATCATATTGTTGTCGTTTATTGGGGTCGTGCAGCACATCATAAGCTTCAGCAGCCTCTTTAAACTTTTCTTCGGCTTCCTTGTCGTCGGGGTTTTTGTCGGGGTGATATTTGATGGCGAGTTTGCGATAAGCCTTTTTTATCTCGTCTTCCGTAGCGTTTTTGTCAACGCCCAGCACTTCATAATAGTCTCTTTTTGCCATTTTCTTTCCTTTTCAGCCCGGTCAATTATTGTCCAACAGCCACTTTGGCATGTCTGATAACTTTATCGTTAAGGGTATAACCAGTTTGCACGCAGTCGATGATTTTTCCTTTTTTATCATCGCCCATACCTGGAACCATAGCCACAGCTTCGTGGAAATCCACGTCGAAATCTTTGTTTTCAACATCAATTTTCTTCACGCCCATACCCTCGAGAGTGCTTAGTAGCTTTTTATAAATCAGCTCCCAGCCTTCTTCCACTGCATCAACGCACTCTTGTTTGTGTGCGTTTTTCAATGGCTCTTTCCATGTCGTCGATAATGGGTAGAATGGCAGTGATGGCTTTTTCACCACCATTAAGAATAAGTTCGGTTTTTTCTTTTAGTGTGCGACGCTTAAAGTTGTCGAATTCTGCCACAGTTCTAAGATACTTATCTTTCAACTCTTCCAGTTGTTGTGTAATTTTTTTCTTCTTCCGTAGAGTTGTCTTCTTCGGTTGCTTGTGGTTGTTCTTGTGGCTCGTTAGCCTCGTCTTTGTTTGTATCTTGGTTAAGGTCAACAGCCTCCTCGTTGTTCTGGAGGTTGCTGTTGGCCTTCTTTTCCATGTTTTCGTCTGTCATTTTTTCGTTCATTCCAAATGTGTATTTGTTTGTTTACTGTATTAAGTCTTTGTAAGTAATCTAGCAAATACCTTGCCAACCTGTTTTATACGTTGTACATTTTGGCCCTTTGTTCCTTAATGGCAGGGTCGTAAATGTAGTCGTCGTAGCTCATCAGCTTATCAATGGTGCCACTGGGTGTTAGTTCGATAATACGGTCGGCTATCGATTGTATGAACTGGTGGTCGTGACTGGCAAAGAGTATGTTACCCTTAAAGCCCACTAAGTTGTTGTTGAAGGCCTGAATGCTTTCCAAGTCCAAGTGGTTGGTGGGTGTGTCTAGTATCAAACAGTTAGCATTTTTCATTTGCATGCGCGCAATCATACAACGCATTTTCTCGCCTCCTGATAGCACATTCACCTCTTTAAGTACGTCTTCGCCCGAGAAGAGCATGCGTCCTAGATAACTTTTTCATTACCACTTCGTTTCCTGGTCCGTATTGACTGAGCCAGTCAACAAGGTTAAGTTTGCTATTAAAGAATTCGGTATTATCTAAAGGCAAGTAAGCAGTAGTGATGGTAACGCCCCATTTGTAGGTACCAGCATCGGCTTCGCGGTTGCCATTGATAATCTCGAAGAGTGCCGTCATGGCCTTAGGGTTATGGCTAAGGAACACCACTTTCTGACCTTTCTCCACGTTAAACGACACGTTGTCGAACAAAAACGTTGCCCTCATTGTCGATGGCTTTCAATCCTTCAACCTCTAGAATTTGGTTTCCAGGTTCGCGTTCCATCTGGAAAAATGATGCCGGGGTATTTGCGGCTTGAAGGTCTAATTTCTTCAACGTTAAGTTTTTCGAGCATCTTTTTACGCGAAGTGGTTTGTCTACTCTTTGCCACATTGGCAGAGAAGCGACGAATAAATTCCTCCAACTCCTTGCGTTTCTCTTCGGCTTTCTGCTTTTGGTTTTGTGCTTGACGCAAAGCCAACTGCGAACTTTCGTACCAGAACGAGTAGTTACCCGAGAAAAATGGTAACCTTTCCAAAGTCGATATCCACCGTTTGGGTGCTCACTGCATCGAGGAAGTGACGGTCGTGACTAACAACGAGCACCGTTTGTTCCACGTTGCCTAGGTATTCCTCAAGCCAGTTTACAGTGTCGAGGTCCAAGTCGTTGGTAGGCTCGTCGAGCAAAAGGTTGTCGGGGTTGCCAAATAAGGCTTTTTGCCAGCATCACGCGCACTTTTTCGTTGTTTGATAGGTCGCTCATTTGTTTTATAGTGCAAGGCATCAGGCACGCCCAGGTTACTCAGCATTTGTGCTGCATCGCTTTCGGCTTCCCAGCCATTCATTTCAGCAAACTTCTCTTCCAGTATGGCAGCGCGATTGCCATCCTCTTCGGTCATTTCTTCTTTCGCATATAGAGCTTCGCGTTCTTTCATGTTGTCCCATAGCTTTTGGTGACCCATCAGCACAGTATCTATAACGCGATATTCGTCGAACTTAAAGTGATCCTGATCCAAAACCGAAAGACGTTCGCCTGGTCCCAGCTCCACCGTACCCTTGTTGGGTTCTAGTTCGCCACTAATGGCTTTGAGAAGGGTGGACTTTCCAGCCCCATTTGCACCGATGATGCCATAAATGTTTCCTGAAGTGAACTTCATGTTCACGTCTTTGTAGAGCACTCGCTTACCGAATTGAATAGCAAGATTTGTAACAGTTATCATTCTCTTTTATCTTGTTTTATAATTATGTACAACTTGAATAGATGTTGCGTGCCGACCATTTTTGGGGGCTTTAACCATGCAAAGGTAGTGGTTTTCATTGGATTATGCAAATTATTGGTTCAGGGTTAGCTTTCTTGTCTTTGTTTTCAATGCTTGCATTGGTGTGAGGTTGTGGCAAATAGCACGCTTTTTGCGGGATGCTCTTTCTTTTTGATGGTTGTGTTGAGGTGCGTTGTTAAGTTGTTTTCTTGTAGTGTTTTTTGTTTATAGCGCATCTTTCCTATACCGATTATGCGGGTGGATTACAGTGTTTAGCTGGCTGTGTAATGTTAAAGTTCTAGAATGAATATATGTGTTTTTTTACTTTTTTTGTAACTTTGCTATTCCTTTTGAATATATTTATAATTGTAATAAGTTTATAATAGCACATGAAAAAAAGTTTTTTTGTTTCTTTTAGTTGCGTTCAATCTCGCTTGGATATTATCATCTAATGCGCAAAGCAACGTGCGTGGTCGCGTGGTTGATGCTGCAGGAAACGGCATCGAATACGTTACGGTATGCGTAGATAGCGTCTTTTGTATTTCGGATATTGATGGAAATTTCGACATAAAATTGCCTGATAATGCTACTGGTGACATGAAAGTGAGTCATATTAGTTTTAAAACGAAAGTTATTCCGCGTAGTCTTTATCAACAAGGTGATGTAAGAATTGTTATGGAAGATTTGGCTTATAGTCTGGGTGGCGTTGCTGTGGTGGCCAAGAAACTCACGTTGGAACCTATACTTGGCAAGGGAATGAAACTCCCAGGCGATGCCACATTTGGCAAAGAGCAGCTCGGTGACCTCGAAGTTGGCCCGGCTTTTACCTCTAAAAAAAGATTATGCGGTGGCTAATTTCCAATTTAAAGTGGGAAAATGTACTTATACACGTTGTGTTGTTCGCGTTATTGTATACGAACTTGTGGGCTCTGCTTTCGTGCCTGTACAGGTAAAACCCATTTATTTCACGCTGACTCCAGCCAATCAAAACACAGACGTGAAGGTTAAGGCTACAGAAAAAAATATCTAAAAAAAGGGATTGACCTATTATGTGGGATTGTCTCTTGTGTCGGGAGGTAATGGTAGTTTGCATTTCCCCGCACACATGCGCTTTTCTTATGTACGAAATCTTATTAAAAAAATTCGTGGAAGAAAATGCTCGCTACGCTTGGGGTTGCTATTGAAGGTTATCGGTTAGAGAAGAAATAATGCGCAATGCTTGTTGTTTCAAGCTTGTTTGCTTAATATTGATAGAGACATTCACGTAGGACTGCTGTTATAGCTGGCGAGGTTTGTTTCTACATTTTTAGAATAGGTTTATCCTAGAAAAGCGGTGAGAGACGCTAGGCGATGGTTGTGTTTGTATGCACCATAACCTAGCGTCTTTCGTCGCTTTTTGGCGTTTGGGGAGACAGAAAAAAATTCAGTGTTCGATGGTCTTCTTTCTCCGTGATGCAAATGTTTCTGATGTGTTTACGCCCTGTTAGCGCCTATTTTTTTCTTATTCAGGGGTGTGAGTTTGGGCATTGCTTTTATGATGCTCTCTCGAGTTTTTGTTATACGTTAAACCCCAATCGGGCATTAGACCACAATGTTTCCTTAACTTTTTGTTTTTTTGTGTTAGTTTCTCACATCTTTTTATTTTTCTTGTTGGCATCTTGTCTGTCTTTGCAAATTGATGTAACCCGCTACGCCTGCGTTACAAAGACAGGTAAGATGCCAACAATAAAAATAAAAAGATGTATAGGCTCTAATAACATTTGGGGGTGAATGAAAAAGTTAATATATTTCTTTATGTTTTACAAAAACATCATTTTGAATACCTCTTATTTTAGCGTTTTAAAACAGACGGCAGATTGTAGCTATTTATTGCTGTTTTAATGTTGTTTTGGTGGTTTTTTTGATTGTAAGATGTTGTGTGTTAGCGTGTTGTGAACTGATGTTTAGGGTGAAGAAGAAAAAACACGGAGAACGAGACGACGGATGTTCATAATGTTGTTTTTGTTTCAAAAAGTCGTGTTTTAGGTGCTTTTTTTCTCCTTTTTTTCGACTCTCTTTTTCTTCTTTTGTTTCAGAAATATTAAGGTCGAAAAAAAGTGCTAATTATACAGTTTTACGCATTTAATGCATCGTATTTATCCAGTTGATGACTTGTATCGATGTCGTAGTAGAAGGCAGAAAACTGTTGTGTTTTTTTCTTATTTTGTTGTTAAAAGTAGGTTTTAGCTTGGCGTTTTGCTGCATTTAACCTTGCGTTTTGTAGCAGTTAGCACTGCGTTTTGTAGGAGTTAGCACTGCGTTTTTGCTGCAAAACGCACGGTATTTTGCAGCATTTAGCCTTTTTTTACCTGCTTCTTCTCATTTTATTTATTAGGCTTAGCCCAAGCTTGTAATAGTTGTGTTTTGCGATATTTATGCAAAATACCCCATGCAAGAATTTAATTTATGCAGCCAAGAGGAGAGATGACTCGAAATAATGCCGTATTTTTTTGTTAAATAAACATCTTGAAACTTTACAAAATTGTGGGTAGTGTGTGACGATGAGTACCAAAGACAACTTTCTGCTTGCTCAAACCTAATGGCGTTAGGTTAATTCTTGCCTCTAATTTAATATTGATGTGTTTGAAACATAAATGGTTTAGCAAGCTTTGTCAACCACTTTTTCTATTTTTGCACAACATCAATGTATGATGTGAGGGGAGAGATAGATTTCTTGGTGTGCGAGAATCTCTCATTATCTAAAATAAGACAGCTGAAATAAAACTTGTGTTTCTAATCCAAAAGTGTTATTAAAATTTAAGCTAAGGAGGGCAGGTGATAATTTAATTAACATCTGATTTTGACTACTTTAAAGAACTAAGTGCTTTATTGATAGAAGCTTATCTAGGCTTTAAAACTGCCTTTGGCTGGGTACTAAAAAAAATGTAGTGTTAAAAAATAGGAAAGTGTAATAGGCAAAAGTATTTTTTTACTTAACTTTGCTCAATATTTATAATTATAACACAAGCTAATTTATGAAGAAAGTTTTATCAACGATGTTTGTTGCAGCCTTTTTGTTTACTAAACACAACGCCTGCTATGGCACAGTTTAATCTTAAAAAGGCAGTGGGAGGAGCAGCAAAAAGCAGTGAAGGCGGCTACTTTGACAGATGCCGACGTGCAGAATTATGTGAAGGAATACATCGATTGGATGGACAAGCACAATCAAGTTTGTCCCGATGACAACCCCTATGCTATTCGTTTAAAGAGGCTTACTTCTGGATTAACCAACGTCGAAGGTATTCCTTTGAATTTTAAGGTGTATTATGTTATTGATGTTAATGCCTTTGCTTGTGCTGATGGCAGTGTGCGTGTATTCTCTTCGTTGATGGACATCATGACCGATGAGGAATTGCTCGGCGTAATTGGTCACGAGATAGGCCACGTGGCACACAAAGACTCGAAAAACGCATTCCGCACAGCTTTGTTAACCTCGGCTTTGAAAGATGGTGTCTCTTCAACCAATGGAAAGGCAGCTGCACTGAGTGACTCTCAGCTAGGGCGATCTGGGTGAGGCTTTACTCAATGCCACCTATTCGCAACAGCAAGAAAGCAACGCAGACGCTTACGGTTACGAGTTTTTGAAGAAACACAATAAGAATCCTTGGGCTATTGCCTTGTCGTTCGAGAAACTGAAGAAACTTGAAGAGGATGCAGGCTATAAGAAAGACAGCAAATGGAAACGTATGTTCTCTTCTCACCCCGACCTTGACAAGCGTATTAAGACGATGAGCGAACGTGCTCAGAAAGATGGATTTACACGACCTGAAAACAAAATGCCCGCAGATGCAGCCACTCAGAAAGCTGCTAAGGGTAAGAAATAATAACCTTAAAAATACATAACTAATTATGCTATCATTTTTTGCATCATTTTATTACGCCGTCTTTGGTGGTTTTCGTATAGACAAAAACACCAACTTGAGTACGGACCAACAGCGCAAATTGTTGCTTAGTGGTGTCTTCTCTTGTCAGAAAGGCGCTTATTTAAATGTGGTAACAACGGGCTTGTCGGCTGGCAGTCGCGAGCAAATGTTCGGTCAAGGTTGGGATATAACCGACCGTGAATCGGCTATTGCCATGCTGGATTATCTTAGGGATGAAGGCACACGCCGTTTCTTCCCCCAGGTGGTAGAGGCGTTGAAGCTTAAAAACAAACAGGCTATTCAGCAGTATATCACCGAAACCTGTGAAACCGAAGATGATATGTACGCCTGTTGGGAACAGGTGAAGTTTGCTTTCGAGTCTATTGAGCCGTTAATGAAACAACAACTCATCAAAGACGAAGCCGACTTTGTGCGCATTGGCCCTGATGCTTGGGATGCAGGTAGGTTGGTGTTTATGGCCAGGGTGTGCAATGAGCATGGTTATATCACCAACGAAGAATTATGGGATTATATTGAGGCAGCCGATGATATAGCCCATCAGACAATACGTTCATGGGAAGATTTCGGTAAGAGCTATATCATAGGACGTTGCTTATGAGTGGCACAGCCAACTATTTTGAAGTGATGGCTGACCATGCAAAGGAACTATATACGAAAGAAAAAAAGTCCTTGAAAACCATTCCTTTTGACAAATAAACATATTTACTTACATAATACAATCAGAAAGCCATTGCTTGTTGCGCACTTGCGACAGGCATTGGCTTAAATCACTAGAAATTAACTATATGAAAAAAAGAAAAACATTTTTGGTTTGATGGTAGTGATGTGCTTTGTTGCACAGCAAGTTGAGGCTGCTGAAAGGTTTCGTATTAGAACTCATGGAGGTTCGGGAGATGGTGATGGCTCGTATAATTGGATTTTCTATCTAATCTTTGCTATTGCTATTTTTGGGCGGATTGTACCATTATATGGCTGAATTAAAAAAAGCATGTTGCGTTCTGTTTTTTTGGTGGTTTCCTATTAGACGAAAAAACAACATTGAACAAAGACCAGCAACGAAAGCTGCTTTTTGAGTGGTATTTATTCTTCGTCTCTTAAACTTTATATGAACAGTTTGAAGAGTGACATGACGTGGCAAGAGCGTAAAGATTGCCTACAAAAATGATTGGCAGATAAACGATCGCGACTCGGCACTTAGCGTTCTTACCGAGTTGAAAGTGCTTTGCACAAAGAGTAATATTCCGCATATAGCAGAGGCATTCAAACTCAACGACCAGCAGGCCATCGATAAATATCTAAGCGATACATTCATGGTGGATAAGGATGCGCGAAGCTGTGCTAAGGAGATAGAGAATGCTTTTAAAGCGATGCCCACACTAGTGAAGTATGGCATTGTTAAAGATCATAACGAACTTGTACGTATAGGAACAGATGGCTGGAACATCACTCGTTTTGCTTTCATTGTGCGTTTGTGTTATGATTCAGAGTATATCAACGAGACCGAGTTTTGGGAATTTATGGATGTGGCTGACGAATTGGCTCATCGTTCGCTCACTTCTTGGGAAGATTATGGCAAGAGTTATCTTATTGGTTATGCCCTCTGGGGTACTTCAAACGTTGAATTGAAGATTGAAAGCGATAAGATTAAGAAACTAACAACCGACCCAAAGAGTCCTTGGGTGACGTTCCCTTTTTGCTAAATAAATTTTTAAGGCCCTTTGCAGACGCTGAATATAGTTTGCAAAGGGCTAATTTGATTTTTAGAAAAGAACCTTTTGGTGATTAATGTTATAGGATGTTTTAAGTAAGTGGTTTACGTAAAAAAACTTACTCTTCGCACAACCTACGTCTTGCTTTGCGAACCAAACGCACTGCTTACATGCTGATAACACCACATAATATGTATTGCGATAGATATTAACGAATAGGATATTTGCGGGATGAATAAAAAGTAGAAAAACAGCTTTAACTTGAAGAAAAAAAGACGAGAAGAGGGTTTTTATGAATACTTTTTGAGCCAGAAAAAAATACAAATACGAACGAATTAAAAAGGAATTGGACGTTGCACTATGAATGGGGGAACATCCTAACAATAAGAATAGATGCAGTATATTGTTGTGACGCAGAATAGAATAAAAAAACCGCCGACAAAATTGTCAACGGTTTAAAATATTATGTTGTGCATTTGCCTTGATAAGGGCAGCACATTGCAAGTGCAGATTAGTTAGCCGATTGGAACTCTTGCAAGAAACGAACGTCGTTCTCGGAGAACATACGCAAGTCGGCCACGTGATATTTCAAGTTGGTGATGCGTTCGATGCCCAAACCAAAGGCATAACCCGAATAAACGGTGCTGTCTATGCCGCAGGCTTCAAGCACATTGGGGTCTACCATGCCACAACCAAGGATTTCAACCCAACCCGTGTGTTTGCAAAAACCACAGCCCTCGCCACCGCAGATGTGGCAAGAGATGTCCATTTCTGCACTTGGTTCGGTGAAGGGGAAATAGCTTGGACGCAGGCGGATGTCGGTGTCGGGACCGAAAAGCTCGCGAGCAAAGGTGAGCAACACCTGTTTTAGGTCGGTAAACGATACGTTTTTGTCGATGTACAAGCCTTCTAGTTGGTGGAAGAAACAGTGCGCGCGTGCCGAGATAGCCTCGTTGCGGAACACGCGCCCTGGGCAAATCACGCGGATAGGCGGTTGTTGGCGTTCCATTACTCGGCTTTGGTCGTTAGACGTATGCGAGCGTAAGATAACACTTTTCGTAACGTCGTTGGGGTTGCTCTCGATAAAGAAAGTGTCTTGCATGTCGCGAGCAGGATGGTCGGGCGCGAAGTTTAGTTTGGTAAACACGTGCAAGTCGTCGTCGATTTCAGGTCCTTCGGCAAGCGTAAAGCCCATTCGTTGGAAAATATCAATGATTTGATTGCGCACGATAGTTAGCGGATGGCGCGTTCCTAGCCTGATGGGGTAGGGAGTACGAGTAAGGTCGGGTGCGTCTTCGGCCTTATTTTGTTGGCCAACACACTCTTTTCAGTTCTTTCAGTTTGTCTTGTGCAAGCTGTTTCAACTCGTTGATTTTCATGCCCACCTCTTTCTTTTGTTCTGCAGGCACATTGCGGAAGTCGGCCATCAGAGCAGTGATGTCGCCCTTTTTGCTGAGGTATTTAAGGCGCAGTTGTTCAATCTCGTCGGCATTTTGTGCCGAGAGATTGCTCACTTCTTTCAACAGTTGGTCTATCTTATCGAGTATCATCTTTTATTGTGTTATTACAATTTGAATGCAAAGTTAATATTTTTTTATATTGAAATAAACATGGTGTGGAAATAAAGTTGTACTTTTTGCATGGGTTACGGTGCACCTCTATGGTATGAAAACAATGCACAAGGAGGTGTTCTCCGTAGTTATGAAAGATTTGAGAGACTAACAAAAAGTTTTAGAAAAGAATAGAATAAAGATGAAGAAACTAGTTTTCTTTGCCATCATGGCTGTGGTGTTGGTAGCGATAGGGAGTACAACCACCAGCTGTAAAGATAAGAAATCCGTTGCCGACAGCATCCGAATAGACTCCTTGCTGGTTGATACAACGACACGCGACACCCTAGAAAGTATTATAGAAGAACAGCCCATGCCCAAGGCGGCCGATGAGTTGTTCGATGATTTTGTTTTTTTAATTTCGCTGCAAACCGCAAATTGCAGTTGACGCGCATAAAGTTTCCGTTGGACGTTTACCAAAACGATAAGGTGGTGAAGCGCATTGAGAAAAAAAGATTGGCGTATGGAACACTTCTTTTATGAAGCAAGGTTATTATACGCTTATTTTCGACAATGTGAAGCAGATGGACTTGGTGAAAGACACTACAATCGACCATGTGGTGATCGAAAAAAATTACGTTTAAGAACAAATCCGTGAAGCAATACCTGTTTAATCGCATCAACGGACAGTGGACGCTCACGTCAATGTGTCTTAAGCATATAAGCGAAACCACGAATGCTTCGTTCTTACAATTTTACCAACGATTTGCTTCAGACAGCGCGTTTCAGGTTCAAAGTCTTAACGATTTAGTGGAGTTTACCGCTCCTGATCCTGACGACGACTTTAGTTCGATAACTGGTTCGATAACGCCCGAGCAGTGGCCATCGTTTAAACCTTGGCTGATTCCAGATGGAGAGATTTATAACATCATCTATGGGCAAAAGTACACTGAGAGCAATCGCAAATTGTTCGTTATTAGAGGGGTGGCTAATGGTATGGAAACCGAGATGAACTTCAAGGTTGTGAAGGGCAAATGGAAACTGATGAAGTTTAATAGTTAGGCTCGTATTATATATGACAGACCTTTATAATTACGACCTCACGGCGCATAATACCTTCGGTATCAATGCCAGATGCAAACGATATGTGGCCTTTGATAATGTGGAAGAAGCTCAAAGCGTACTTCCAAGCTTGGTGGCTAGCGGCGAACAATTGTTGATTTTAGGTGGTGGGAGCAACCTGCTATTAACAGCCGACTATAATGGAACGGTTGTTCACTCGCGCATATTGGGTGTGCAAAGTAGCGATGATGGTGCCGACCATGTGTTGCTGCGAAGTGGTTCGGGTGTGGTTTGGGATGAACTTGTGGCCCAATGCGTAGCCCAAAAACTTGCACGGAGCCGAAAAACCCTGTCGTTGATACCTGGCGAAGTGGGGGGCAAGTGCCGTGCAAAAATATTGGAGCTTACGGCGCAGAAGTGAAAGATTTGATAACCGAGATTGAAGCTATTGAAATCAAAACAGGGCACTTAGTATATATAACCAATGCTCAATGCGAATATGCTTACAGGCAGAGTAGATTTAAAAGCGACTGGAAAGACCGCTTTTTTATCACGCATGTAACCTATCGGCTTAGCAGAAACTTTGTTCCGCATCTTGATTATGGCAATATTAGGGGCGCATTGGCCGAGAAAGGTATCGCTACACCCACGCCAAGCGAGTTGAGACAGATTATCATTGATATAAGAAATGAGAAGTTACCCGACCCGAAAGTAGAGGGAAATGCTGGTAGTTTTTTTATGAACCCCATCGTAGAACGAGGCCAGTTTGAAGTCTTACAAAAGCTATATCCCAACATGCCACATTATATTATAGATAATGAACACGTGAAAAATACCAGCTGGCTGGATGATAGAACAATGCGGATGGAAAGGAAAAACCATGGGACGGGCTGGCGTTCATCATAAACAAGCATTGGTTTTGGTAAACAAAGGTGGAGCAGATGGCAAAGAAGTTTTGGCGCTTTGTCAGCAAATACAGTTGGATGTGCAAGCCAAATTTGGCATTACCATTCATCCAGAGGTTAATATAAGATGAAATTTACGCTTTTAGGTACGGGTACATCCAATGGAGTACCTGTGTTGGGATGCGATTGTGCGGTATGTCGAAGTACAAATAGCAAAGACAAACGCTTGCGTTGCGCGCTGCTAGTGGAGAGCAATGCGAGCAGATTGCTAGTGGATAGTGGTCCCGATATTCGTCAGCAGCTCATGCCTCATGCCTTTCGTGCCATTGATGGCGTATTGCTTACCCATATTCATTACGACCATGTGGGAGGTATTGACGACCTTCGGCCCTATTGTAGTTTTGGAGATATAAACCTCTATGGTAACGCTTCCACGGTAAAAAGATTTGAAACACAACATGCCTTATTGCTTCTCAGATAAACTATATCCAGGTGTTCCACTTCTTAAGTTGCATGCTATTGCACCCCATCAAACCTTAACTTTCGGCGATATTGAAGTGATGCCCATAGAAGTGATGCATGGTAAGCTGCCTATCCTGGCTTTTAGATTTGATAAGTTGGCCTATATCACCGACATGAAAACCATTGCAGAAGAAGAAATAGCCAATCTACAAGGTGTGGAAGTACTGGTTATAAATGCCCTTAGATTTGAAAAAAAGAGCATCATTCGCACCAATTGGTGGATGAGGCAATCGCCTTTTCAGAGCGCTTAGGGGCAAAAAGAACTGTGCTTACACATCTCACCCATCGTATAGGAATCCACGAAGAAGCCAGTAAACGTTTGCCCCAAGGTGTTGAATTGGGTTACGATGGAATGCAGATCGAGCTTTAAATACCCGATCCGCATTTATTGTTAAGGGAAAATTCTGCTGTTGTTAAGGGGAAAATCTAATGCCTTTAAAAAGTGGTTTTTATCAATACCCGCCTTGTTGAAAGGCAACTACAAGAAGTAAGCTTTTTAGTGAATATTGTGCCTTTTTGTTGCATCTTAAGAAATGCAGAGGCACAAAACATTGCGTCATTGCTTTTTAAAAAATGGAAGTCTTGTAGGCAATTGTAAAAGCAAGATGCCGTTACGGCGGTTATCAAAACCAGCTTTTTAAATTTTAATAGCGGTTTTCCTGTGAATTTTCGATATAGTTTCCATCCAAGAATAAGCGTGTCGGCAACGCTAATCCCAGTGCTTACCATGTCTGAAATACGCTTCGAAGGCGAAGTGTTCTCCTTGTCGTTAGGAGTGAACAATTTGTCCCATAGCACCCTAACCTTGTCTTCTTCCTCTACAATCTGCTTTCTTACTGCCTCCTTTTTCGCTCTAATCTGTGTGAGCGAAGTGTAAGACGGCGAATGAATAAATTCGTTTTCCATATTCTAATCCATTAAGATGCTCGTAAGAATTCTAATCACAGGCCTCTCAATCCATTGCTTTCGGAAAGCGAAGATTAGCAAGAACAGCACAATATAGAAAGCCACCACCACACAAAAAGCTAGTGGCCATACCTAATGAAGGTGCCAAAGCGTAGGCGACAGCAAACGACCCGAAAAATGATAATCATCATAATCGAGGCTGTGAGAATGCCTAACAAAGTTACAGCGGTGATAAGACGCACCACCTTTTTCAATTACATCGAGCTTCACATATTCTTTTTGAAGCCCGATGTAATCTTTTGAGCACTTCTACGAGTTGCCCAATGGTTTCTACGTTGTTATCTGTAGAGAACATGCTCATGTTTATTCAACAATCGACTCTGGAACGGCGTCTTTGATGTCGTCAACGAGGTCGTCTACCCTGCTTGCGGCTCAACTTGAGGTTATGCTTCTTGCAGAAATCGTCAACAGCGTCAGAAATTTTACCACGTGTGTCTTCGCCTTTTTCAGGGGCAACCAGCAGTCCGAGGGCTGCACCTGCGATAGCGCCACCTAAGAATGCGCCAATGTAACCTAATGCTTTCATACCTTTTTAGTTTTAATATTTATTGTTCTTATTATAAACGTTTGAAGCAATTTGGCAAAGCCTGTTAGCTGTGCCATATCCAATACTTTAGCAAATGTAATAAAACTATGCTAATATTCAAAATTATTGTGTCATTATTTATGTTAAAAAAGCGTGTATGGTGTTCAATTAACAAACTTTATGCGAGCTAACTTCGTGTTTTACTTATATATTTTGTAATTTCGCCCATCAAAAAAAGTGATTGTAAGTTTAATTCTAAATAGGATAGAAGATGAAGAAAAGTATGATTTTAGGCGCCACATTGTGTGCCGCATTTATGTTGTCTAGCTGTGGGTCGAGCAAAGAAAGTGCTTATAAAAAGGCTTACGAAAAGGCAAAAGCACAAGAGCAAGGACAGTCTTCAGACGATATGCAAGGCGCTGCGCCCGTAGTAACACCCCTTGAAGAATCGCCCGCAACACAAGTAACAACTGCTGAAGCCGTTGAAAATGCTACCGTAAGACAAGAAAGCGTCACTGTAGTGAGTGGCTCTGGTCTTAGCGATTATAGCGTTGTTGTTGGTTCGTTCTCACTGCGTAGCAATGCCGAGGGACTGTATAACAGACTCAAGAGCGAAGGAAATAACGCACAGTTGGTATTCAACGCCGAGCGTGGAATGTATCGTGTAGTGGCTGCTACGTTTGTTTCTAAGGCAGACGCAGTTGCTTCAAGAAATCAATTCCGCTCTACCTATCCCGACGCTTGGTTGCTTTACAGAAAGTAAATAGCGCGTGGCTAGAATATTATCCGTAGACTACGGAAAGAAAAGAACAGGAATCGCTGTTACTGATCCGTTGCAAATTATTTGCAATGGATTGGTAACAGTTTCTTCGTCTACATTGGTTGATTTCCTTCTCGACTACACCAAGCGAGAAGATGTGGAACTAATCGTTGTTGGCGAACCAAAACAAACTAATGGGCAACCAAGCGAAAACCTCGAACGTGTGAAACAATTCGTGGCGCGATGGAAGAAAATTTGCCCTACAATACCTGTCGTTTACTACGACGAAAGATTTACGTCGGTGCTGGCACATCGTGCAATGATCGACGGTGGCTTAAAGAAAAAAGCCAGACAGGATAAGGCATTGGTCGACGAGATTAGTGCCACTATTATTCTGCAAAGTTACATAGAATCAAAGAGAAAATGACATTACCTATATATATTTATGGTCAACAGGTGCTGCGAAAGGTGGCACAAGACATCCCATTGGACTATCCCAATTTGAATGAACTAATCCAAAACATGTTCGAAACAATGGAAAAACAGCGACGGAATAGGATTGGCGGCCCCTCAAATTGGGCTAGACATACGTCTGTTGGTTATCGACCTGGATGTGCTTGCCGATACTTATCCCGAATATAAGGGGTATAGAAAGGCTTTTATCAATCCTCATATTGTTGAGATTGATGAGAAATCTAAAACAGAAAGCCTTGAAGAGGGATGTCTCTCCCTACCTGGCATTCACGAAAAGGTTACTCGGCACACGCGCATACGTGTACAATATGTAGACGAAGAACTTAAACCTCATGACGAATGGTTTGAAGGTTATGTTACCCGTGTGTTGCAACATGAGATTGATCACCTTGACGGTGTACTCTTCACCGACCATCTTTCACCTTTTCGTAAACAGCTTATTAAAAAGTAAGCTAAAGGCTCTGATGCAAGGAAAATTCCGTTGCGGGTATCGCACAAAGGTCTCTGCGCGCTGATAAAAACCCTTTGTATCCAACCTATTATTGCCAACAGAATTACACCAGAATTACCTCCTTTGCTGCATGAAGAGAAAAAAATCGCACTTGTTTTTCTTCGCTCTTGTGGCGTTGGTTGGTCGCGCACAATTTAATGTAGACCGACTAATGACAAGCGGACAGATAGCCCTCCATTACGAGGACTATGTGCTCTCCATGCAATATTTTAACCAAATCATCTCACTTCGGCCCTATCTTTATCAACCCTGGCAATATAGAGCTATAGCTAAATATTACCTCGACGACTACGTTGGGGCCGAAGAAGATGCTGCTGAAGCCATCAAATTAAATCCTTACATTGAGGATATATACGACCTAAGGGCTATTTCTCGCATTAGGCAAAAATAAGTTTCAAGAGGCTATTATTGATTATAATAGCGCTATTAAGCTTAATCCGCGTAACCGAAACTATTGGTACAACCGCGCCGCTTGTCGGATGAATAGCAAAAGATTATGCTGGAGCTCACCACGATCTAGACACGATTGTGAGGCGTTGGGCCGATTATGCCAACGCTTATACACTTAAGGCAGAGGTTTTTTTACACGAAAAAGATACGCTTAAGGCTGCTGAGTGGCTGGATAAGGGATTGAAACTTGATCCCTACGATGCCAATGTGTGGACTATGCGTGCCTATATCAGTCTATCGCGAAACCAATGGCGCGAGGCTGACGAGTTTTTAAGCAAGGCCATTCACCTAAAACCTAAAAACGTGGATAGTTATCTTAACCGAGCCATTGCTCGCGTAAACCTGAATAACCTACGTGGGGCAATGGCTGATTACGACCTCGCGCTGGAACTAGACCCTAATAATTTCTTGGGGCACTATAATCGCGGACTCCTACGTTTGCAGTTGGGCGACGACAATAGGGCCATCGCCGATTTTGATTTCATCATTAAACAAGAGCCTGCTAACTTCATGGCAGTGTTCAATCGTGGTATTTTTGCACGAGAAAAACAGGTAATATTCGTGCTGCAATCGACGACTATTCGGCTGTTATTAAGCAATTTCCTAACTTTTTGGATAGGATTATCTTATCGTGCCCGATGCTATCGTAGACTGGGTATGACGGCCAAAGCCGAACTCGATGAATTTAAGATTCTCAAAGCACAAATGGATAAACGTTTGGGTGTGCAAGCAAGATGGAGTAAGGCAAAGTTAAAAAGAAGTGCGCAAACGCAGCGAGTTTAATATGGACAAATACAACCAAATGGTTGTGAATGATGAAAATGAGGTGGCTCACGAATACCAAAGTCGCTATCGCGGGCGTGTTCAAGACAACACTGTCAACACGTCTCTCATGCCCATGTTTCACCTTTCGCTTGTACCATACGCCAATGGTATACGTTCGTATCAGGCTTTTGACCGCGATGTAGAACACTTTAATAGCGTGGAAAAACAAATCGATAAACTCTATGTCGCCTGTGGAAACGAACAGTTGGATGAGGCCCGTTCTAAACATTTCTTTATTTTGGTAGAGTCGTTGTCTGTTAAAATAGGTGGCAACAATAACAATGTTGCACTTCGTGCACTGCTCTTGCAGCGTTCTGTGGCTTATAGTACATTGCAAAATTTTGATGCGGCAATTGCCGATGCAACCACATTGCTTTCCATCGATAGCACTTCGGCCATGGCATATTGGCATCGTGCAGTGTGCCAGATAGCCATGAGCGGATTTAAGGCATCTAACGGAGTAGATGTTAAGTTACAAGAAGCAGGCGCATTGTCCGACTTAAATAAGGCCATTGCACTGAAACCACAAAACGCTTATTTGTATTATTGTAGAGCTAATCTATATGCTCATCAAGGCAACAATGAAAAAGCTGTCGCCGACTATACATCGGCTATCAAGCTCGATAATCGTTTTGCTGAAGCCTATTTTAATCGCGGATTAACCTATATAACGCTCGACAATCGCTCACAGGGCGTGAAAGACCTTAGCAAGGCAGGCGAACTAGGACTATATTCGGCATACAACATCATCAAGAAAAAAACAGTGCTTCGGCTACCAAGAAGCAAAGCAAATAATTGTTTGCTAAGTGCTTATAGCTCTTTCTAGTATATGTGCCAACGAGAAAAACTAAATGGTGCAGCCAGCTTATACCATAGCATAGCAAAAAATAACGTATCAAGCAATTCTCATAGTGGCTAACATTGCTTTGTAAATTCATATTATCTGCTGAAACATCGCTTTATATTTTTTTCGATTTTCGTATAATAAATAAGGCTTCAATATGCATCAAATGCCACAGACATAACGTATTTTTTTAAGTGTGGATGAATTATAATTCTTTTGCTTAAAAATTCGTTTTTCTCCTTATATAACGTTACCTTTGCATAATCGTTAGGAATATAAAATATGAGCTTTTGTTCGTTCTGCTGTTGCTTATTAATGCTCAAAAGCACGGTGGTGACAGCATTTTGCACAGTATTCATTAAACAATAAAAATAAGAATATGAAGAAATTGGTATTGCTAACAATGATGCTTTTTTTGCATTCGTTGGATTTGCTGTAGCACAGCAAAAGGCAGAAATTAAATTTGATAAGGTAACCCACAACTTTGGTCGTTTCAGTGAAAAGAATCCAGTTCAGGAATGCACGTTCACTTTTACCAATGTGGGTCAGGCTCCCCTTGTTATCAATCAGGCCATGGCAACTTGTGGATGCACCGTACCTTCGTATCCCAAAAACTCCCATCAAACCAGGAGAAAAAGGCGAGATTAAGGTAACTTATAACGGAAAGGATAAGTTTCCTGGACATTTTAAGAAAACAATTACCATTTACACTAACGGAACTACTGAGATAACCCGCATTTATGTTGAGGGTATTATGGAAGAAGCGAAGTAACGAAAAGTAAATGTATCAATAAGGCTAAACATAAAAAAACGATATAACAGAAGAATATTTCACAAGTAATTTTTATGCAATATGCCGTAAATAATAAGGTGTTTAAAGCATGGCTTTAAGCACCTTTTTTGTAACTTTGCACCATTATGCAACTCGAATTACTTTCACAGTCTGATTTAGAAACTCTAAGTGGGTTGATAAAGGATGCGCGCAACATCATTGTGTGCTGTCATAAGTCGCCCGACGGAGATGCTATTGGCTCTTCGTTAGCATGGGCCGATTACCTGAGACAAGTGGGCAAAGACCCACTTGTTATCGTTCCTGATGCGTTTCCCGACTTCCCTTAGATGGCTGCCAGGCGTAGAAAAGGTGCTGCGCTACGATAAGCATACTGCTCTATGTAATGCACGAATGGCTGAAGCCGACCTTATTTTTTTGCCTCGATTTCAACGCAACGAGTAGGGTAGACGATATGCAGCAAGCCTTGGACAAAGCCACAGCCCAGCGCGTGGTATTCGATCACCATCTTAACCCACAGATCAACGCGCGCCTATTGGTCTCGTTCCCGTTGATGAGTAGCACCTGCGAAATTGTTTTCCGTATTGTATGGCAACTCGGTGGCTTTTGACTTACTTTACCAGACAAGCTGCCGTAGCCGTGTATTGTGGCATGATGACCGATACAGGAGGGTTTACTTACAACTCCACTCGACCTGAAATTTATGTTATTATCGGCCATCTACTCACCAAAGGGTTTGATAAAGACAAAGTTTATCGCAAGGTCTACAACAATTATAGCTCGTGGGCTATCCGCTTTAGAGGGTATCTCATGAGTCAAAAACTCAATGTATTAAATGAATTAAACGCTTCGTATTTTTGCATTACGCGTCAAGATATGAAAAATTTTTCATTTCGTTAAAGGTGATGCAGAAGGGCTTGTTAACGAACCTTTGCGCATTAAAGGGCAGAAACTTGTAATCTCCTTGCGCGAAGATACCGATAAAGATAATCTTATTTTTGGTAAGTCTACGCTCGGTAGACGATTTTCCTTGTAACGAGGTTGCTGAGCGTTTCTTTAACGGAGGTGGCCATTTAAATGCGAGTGGTGGTAAATTGTATTGCACGATGGATGAGGCAGAGCGAGTGGTTCGCGATGCAATTTTTGGCCTATGCTGACCGCTTAAGGGCCTAAATAGATTGTTAATAACACCTCTCAAAAAAACATCAATAAAAGACGTTCAATGCCTTCAAACTTCCCAAAATGGAAGTATAATGAGGCATGCGGATGTGTAAAAAGCAAAAAAATACAAGACTTTACATCCGCTGAAAGTAATATTTTTTTATTATCTTTGCAGTATTGTGGGCGAAGTTTAAACTGTCGATTATTAACGACAAAAATAGATGAACAATAAGTCCGCATGCTCACCATATAAAATTTAAACGACGAATGAAGAAATTGTTCTTTTCACTTTTCCTCCTGGCAGGAGCGCTCTCTTGGCAATCGTGCAGCAAGTACGAAACTTACGCCGACCAGGTGGAAATGGAACGAAACGCTATCAACAATTACATCACGAAGCATAACATCAAGGTGATTAATGAAAGCGATTTTAAAGCAAACGGCAATATCACCGACGCCACTAAAAAAACGAATATGTGCTCTTCGAGAGCTCTGGCGTGTATATGCAAATCGTGCGTAAAGGTAAAGGAGAACCCATTGCGCTAGGTCAAAGCATGGATGTGGAATGCCGATTTAAAGAGGTGAACATGATAACCGATAGTCTTGTGTTGTCTAGTTTCCAGCCACGCTTCGCAGCATGGCTTGATAAGATGACTGTAACCAATAATTCAGGCACATTCACAGGAACCTTTATTGGTACTAATGGTTTGATGTATAGGGCGTATCAAAGCTCAAGTGGCGCGTCTGTGCCTTCGGGCTGGCTCACTCCTTTTACATATCTCTTGTTAAGTAGGCCCTCTTCGTCGGCTGATGCTACAGCACTAGTGCGCCTAATAGTACCTCATGATAGAGGGCATGGCACAGCAAGCACCAGTGTAGTACCTTATTTTTACGAACTAGAATTTAGTAAAGCACGTTAATAACATATTGTTTATGACACTCATTAAATCAATTTCTGGTATCCGTGGCACTATCGGCGGACCATGTGGAGATACACTCAATCCCTTAGATATCGTTAAGTTCACTTCGGCTTACGCCACCTTTATCCGTCAAAACACTCCTTCTGGTAGCAACAAAATTGTAGTGGGACGTGATGCGCGCATCTCTGGCGAGATGGTTAAGAACGTAGTGTGTGGCACACTTATGGGGATGGGCTTCGATGTTGTAAACATTGGACTGGCTACCACGCCTACAACCGAGTTGGCTGTTACTATGGCAGGGGCTGATGGCGGTATCATTATCACCGCAAGTCATAATCCACGTCAGTGGAATGCTTTAAAAACTGCTAAATAATAAAGGAGAATTTCTTACAGCCGAAGATGGTGCTGAACTGCTAAAAATTGCTGATAAAGGCGATTTTACTTATGCAGACGTTGACCATTTAGGACTTTTATACCGAGGATGATAGCTTCGACCAACGCCATATTGATAGTGTGTTGGCACTTAAACTTGTTGATGCCGAGGCCATCAAGAAAGCTGGATTTAGGGTTGCTGTAGATGCTGTTAATAGCGTTGGTGGTGTTATTCTCCCTAAACTACTTAAGCAACTGGGAGTGGAATACACCATGCTCAACGGAAAACCAACTGGCGATTTTGCACATAACCCCGAACCTTTGGAAAAAAATCTCACCGAGATTATGACCGAGGTTAAGAATGGTAACTATGATATGGGTATCGTTGTCGATCCCTGATGTAGACCGCTTGGTGTTTATTTGCGAGGATGGACAGATGTTTGGCGAAGAGTATACACTTGTGAGTGTGGCCGATTATGTACTGTCTAAAACGCCTGGTAATACTGTTTCTAACCTTAGTTCAACACGTGCTTTGCGTGATGTAACACTTAAACATGGCGGACAATACACAGCTGCTGCAGTTGGAGAGGTGAACGTAACCACACAGATGAAAGCCACAAAGGCTGTTATTGGTGGCGAAGGCAATGGCGGAGTAATCTATCCCGAAAGTCATTACGGTCGCGATGCCTTGGTTGGTATTGCGCTCTTCCTTAGCAATGTTGCACATAAAGGTTGCAAGGTTAGCGAACTGCGTGCTAGTTATCCCAACTATTTCATTGCTAAAAATCGCATAGACCTTACAGCTTCTACCGATGTTGACGCCATTTTTGGAACGCGTTAAGGAGTTGTATAAAGACGAACAAGTTAACGATATCGACGGCGTTAAGATTGATTTTGCCGACAAATGGGTGCATCTGCGCAAGAGCAACACCGAACCAATCATCCGCGTATATAGCGAAGCAGCCACAATGGAAGAGGCTGATGCTATTGGTAAGAAGTTGATGCAGGTGGTTTACGATATGACTAAGTAATAAATTTGCACGTGGCTTTATCGCTATTAATGGCCATCGCTGCACGCTTATAATTCCCCCTACATCTTGTAGGAAACAATTCTTTAGATGCCACTTTTGTCTCTCTTTGCTCTTATTCTGTAGTCTAGAATAGGTGATGAGAGGTAAAAGTGGCGTTTATTTTTGTCTTTTTACAGCACGACGCAATTAGTACAGAGCAAGTTTACAGTTGCACTTTAGAGCTGTAAGTTACAATCTCAACACAGCATAAGGCATTCACTTGTAAACAGAAGATGTGTATAATAACAAAGACAGTCAACCCTTCACAGTAAACAATGACCGTGATAACCAACAATCAACAAAAAGCCTTTTTCTAGTAAATCAAGGCATGTTAAACAGCGAAAACTGTCAAAACAATTCTTAGCCCACAATATTGTACGCACGCTACAAGCATCTTGTATCAGCACTACAAGTGTCTTGTACTAGCACTACAAGCTTCTTGTACTAGCACTACAAGCTTCTTGTACTAGCACTACAAGCGACTTGTACTGACGCTACAAACCAGCTTGTACCGATGTTAAAAAGTATTTTTTTACCACACATTCATCTTCTGAATCCCTGTTTTTTTAGTTACACCTCTCCATACTTTAATTTTTGCAGTAATAGCCATAATCGTTGCCAAATAAATTTGTTTTCGGTTCTAAAAACAAATGTCTAAAAGCTCTAAATCTAGCTTCTAAAGGCCTGAAATTAAGGCTATAAATTGCAATATTCCCTTTTTTTCGTACTTTTGCAGTTAGTATTCGCTCCAACCAAGGCATAAACCTTATGTCAAAGGTAAAAGAAAGCGTGAGCGTAACACTTCTAATTACACTTTTCGAAATAATAATTATGGGATTATTTTCCTCAATATTCAAAAAAACAAGCCGATAAATCGAAAGCAGGAGGCATGGAAGACTATATGACGCTTGTGCGTGTTTACTTCAAGCAACCCTCGCAGCCAATCTTGAATAACCAATTTGGCCATGCTTCCCTGATTTGAGAACGTACAAAACAACATTGCGCATACCCACGCAAAAACAATAAGTTGGGTCTTGGTGAGAAGTCGCATTGTCGCAAAAATGTTGAAAGAACTATATAAAAACCGACGACGACTTCTTTAAGGAAATTGATGCCAGCATCAGAAGAAATTGCCATAAACTGCAAGATGTGCAGGTGTATTTGGTGCAATTCCAAAAACTTCACACAAGACCTCATGATGCTAATGGGCAACCTTATGAAGTTTAAGTTGCGTTTACCATCCTTTTTCAAAAAGGCCATCTACACCATGACGCAACGCACCATCAACGATATTTTTCAATAAGAACGACTTTTCGGATGCTGGTGTTTTGAAAACCGTAGGCTCAATTAGGCAGTACAACAAGCGACTGGGATTTAGCCAAAAAAATGGGTAACCGACTTTGTATTCCAAGTGGTGATGCTGGCCAAAAAGAACCCCGTCCTGAGGAAAAACAAATAAAGGGTAGGGTAGAGCAACTGTGTTGCTGCCATTTCGAGGGTTGCCGCATGCATTTTGTAAGACGATAAAACCTAAATTTCGCCTTTTATAACCTGCAGGTACACAATAATTACATTTTTTTCTAAAAATGTAACAGCCTGAAAATTTGCGGTATCCAAATAAATAAATTAAATTTGTAGTCAAATTGGTGTTTATATGGATGCAAACGAATTCACATTGTCGCACTTTAAGCACACGCCTTCGCCAGCTGCTTCTCCAATATAAAGAGTTGGAGAAAAAGAATGCTGAGCTGCAGGCGATGGTAAACGAGCGCGATGAAAGAATTAAAGAATTGGACGATAGTCTTCAATCCGTTTGCAAAAGCTATGAAAGCCTTAAAATGGCAAAGATGGTTGAAATCACCGATGGCGACATGGAGTCGGCCCAGAAAAAGGCTTTCTAAACTCATTAGGGATGTTAACAAATGTATAACACTCCTTAGCGAAAAATAGCATTGACAATGGCTGAAAAATAACAAAGATATCTTAAGTATTAAGCTCAATGTCTATAACAGAACGCTGCCTGTTAACTGTAGACGTGACGAAGAAGAGAAGTATCGCAAAAGCGCTAAGCTGATTACCGACCTCGTAAACTTCTATTCTTCGCGTTATGCAGGGCAGAAAAATGATGTAGACATCTTATATATGGTGCTCATTGATGTTGCTATGCGATATCATAAGTCGGAAGAACGCAACGACGTTGAACCGCTTATGGAGACCCTTAAAGGGCTTACCGATGAAATTGAAGATGCTTTGGGTATTGAACCATCGTCTGTTTAAGCTGTTTCCTTTTTAGAGTTTTCTTGACTCCTGGCATCGCATGTCTAGGTAATTGCTCGTATTCACCAAACGGGAACAGAACAAAAACATTACATAATCAATATAAAAACTCTGTATGATAGAAACGATAATCGCTGCCGCCGTGGCACTTATTATTGGGTGCTTTGTTGGCTATCTCTTTTTAGATATGTTATTAAAGGGCAGTATAACGAGATGTTAGAAAACGCTAACAAGGAGGCGGAAGTGCTGAAAGAAAAAAAATTGCTTGAAGTAAAGGAGAAATTCCTAAATAAAAAGAGCGAATTGGAGAAGGAGGTGCAAAATACGCAACCAACGTATTCAGCAAAAACGAGAATAAACTTAAGCAACGCGAAATTTCGCTAAACCAACGTCAAGACGAGTTGGCACGCCGAAAACAAGAGGTGGAACAATGTCAACAACGTGTGGATAACGAGAAAAAGTTGCTCAGCATTAAGCAAGAGGAACTTGAAAAGATGCAATGCCAAGAACGTACTAAGCTTGAAGAACTTTCTGGCCTTAGTGCTGAAGAGGCTAAAGAGCGTCTTATCGAGAGTCTTAAAGACGAAGCGAGAACGGATGCTGCTAGCTATATCAACGAAATTATCGACGAAGCTAAACTCAATGCAAACCAGCAGGCTAAGAAAAATTGTTATCCAAACCATTCAACGTGTGGCTACCGAAACGGCAATCGAAAAACTCGGTTAGTGTGTTCCACATTGATAACGATGAAGTAAAAGGTCGCATCATTGGTCGCGAAGGTCGCAATATCCGTGCTTTGGAAGCTGCTACGGGCGTTGAAATTGTTGTTGATGATACACCCGAAGCCATCGTTATTTCGGCTTTCGACCCCGTTCGCCGCGAAGTTTGCCGACTGGCTCTGCACCAACTTGTGGCTGATGGTCGTATCCATCCCGCCCGCATTGAGGAAGTTGTGGCTAAGGTAAAAGAAACAATTGGAAAAACGAAATCATTGAAACAGGTAAGCGTACAGCCATCGACTTGGGTATCCATGGCCTCCATCCTGAACTCATTCGTATTGTGGGTAAGATGAAATACCGCTCGTCTTATGGTCAAAACCTTTTGCAACATGCGCGCGAAACGGCCAATCTTTGTGCTGTTATGGCCTCTGAACTGGGGCTTAATCCTAAGAAAGCTAAACGCGCAGGACTGCTTCATGATATTGGAAAAAGTGCCTGATGAAGAAAGCGAACTGCCCCATGCTTTATATGGAGCGAAGATTGCAGAGAAGTTTAAGGAGAAGCCAGACATCTGTAATGCCATCGGAGCTCACCACGATGAAATAGAAATGAATACCTTGTTGGCTCCCATTGTTCAGGTTTGTGATGCCATTTCTGGTGCTCGCCCTGGTGCACGTCGTGAGATTGTAGAAGCTTATATCAAGCGTCTCAACGATTTGGAAGCCATCGCAATGAGCTATCCTGGCGTAACAAAGACTTACGCTATACAGGCTGGTAGAGAACTGCGCGTTATTGTTGGCGCCGATAAGATGGACGATGCTGAGAGCGAAAAGCTAAGTGGCGAGATTGCAACAAAGATTCAAAACGAGATGACTTATCCTGGACAAGTGAAGATTACCGTTATCCGCGAGACGCGTTCGGTGGCCTTTGCCAAGTAAGTTTCAAATGTTTAAAAAAAGGCTTGTTAAGCCTATATATATAATAAGGTGTGCTTTGTGGCACACCTTATTTTATTTTCTGCACTTCTGTTAGTTGGCTGACAACTTCCAGGGTTATTGGTCAAACGTTTTACAACTACCCATTAATTGAACTTTTGGGCTAGCTTACCAAACAAAAAAACGGGACGTTTCTTGATGCAAAACGTCCCGATGTTGCAAAATACTCTCTCGAAAGAGATAAGCAGATGTGGTAGAGAAGTTAGAAGGTAACGTTGCGATCTTCCTCCGCACCCTTTAAGTCGCCCAATGCTTCGCGCACATCGCCCCTTTCTTTAAACGCCTCGGCGTGGAAGGGGTTAGCCTCAATCACCTTATCATAGTATTCAAGAGCTGCAGCATTATAGCTTTTTAGCCTTCTCGATGCGAGCTTTTAGTAGCAGCGCATCTTCGTTTCCGTCCACGTGTTCCAACAAAAAGTTAGCATCTTCTTCGGCTTCTTCCAAATTTTCCATATCTAAGAGCGTTTCCCCTCTTAGCAAATAGGCGTCTAAGTATTCGGGCGTGGTGAGAATAGCTTGCGTTAACATAGACACGGCATTAACGTTATCGCCTTGTCCAATACAAGCTCTAGCGTAGAGATAGTGCACCGTTGGACTTCTCTTGTCTCATCAATAGTGCCTTCTCGCACGCATCAGCCATAGCGCCATAATCGTCTATACGATAGGCCACATCAGCCATTCTGATAAAAAAATCTTTTTGGTTGTCGGGTTGAGCTTCTGCAAGTTGTTGCAGTTGTTCGTAAGCTTTTAGTGGTTCGTTAGCCATTAAATAAGCTTGCGAAAGATAGTCGCGTATCTCCAAATCTTCTTGATACTTCAGGGCATTGGTAAAGCAATTGATGGCGTAGTCGGCTTGTCCCATGTGCAAAGCCTTTACACCGTCGAACTTCAGAATGTCGAAATTCTTTGCCTCTTCATCTTGTTTTCTCTCTTCAGGGTCTTCGGTTTTCCCACCGAACAAGGCTTTTAGAATGTTCATGGTGTTGTTTACATTTAGCGTTTAGTATTTTGTGATATGTTTTTTTAGATTGCAGTGTGGGGCTAAACCTTTAGGGGCTAGCCCCACAAAGTGGCAATTAATAGTTTTTTTCAGTTCGTTGTAAACGGGCAGAGGAATAATGTCAGTGCGGTCCCATTTGGGCCATCTTCCGTTAACAATGCCATATTCTTTGCCCACGTCTTTATATCTTTGAAAACTAAATCGGGCATTGATATAGCCATCGTCTCCATCCTTAGCCAATACGTAGCAATACATATATTGGAGATAACCAATTACTTTGCTACCATCTTTTACCGATTCGCTCACCCATCCTTCTTGCGGAATGGTTACGCTAACAATATTGGTGTGAGGGTATTTTTTTGGCAAATAATTTCTCGCTAGTCTTTTTAAATTTCTCTGCATCTTTGCCTTCGTAGATGTTAAGCGAGTAGATAGGCATGTAATAAGTACCGTCTATTTTTACTTCGTCACCCTCTCTGCCTTTTTCGTTTAAGCCAATTACTTTCTCTAATCGTTTTTCCTGCGCGTTGCATCGAACTCTTAGCCTTTTTTTCATAATGGTAGAAACCTTCTCGGCTAACGACTCGTCTTGGTTTCCTTTTTATTGCTTTGCGCCCATGCTTGAGATGCAGAAAAATAGCATTGCAAGTATTGCGCATGTTAATGTTTTTCTTCATCATAATTCTTCTTTTAGTCTTTGCAAAAAAATAAGGCAAATAGGCTATTTCGCAAAAACAAATAGTGGTAAATAATTTAAAAATTGGCTTTCTAACGCCAATTTTCACTCTATAAAGTGTATTGTTCTTAGGTTATATTTGTTTGTTCTGTTTTTTATTTCATTCTGTTTTTATCTAGCTGTTGTTTATGCATTTTGCTGATTCAAGCGTTTCTTAAAAAATGTTTTTTGCGTTGGTTTTTGACGTTTTTCTTTTATCTTTGCTTCATGATGAAAAAGACTATTATTGTTATTAATGATATCGTGTGCCACGATGAATGCTGCTTTTGCGCAGAACGAGCGAGGGCACGACACCAAGCGCAAAACTAATAAGGCGGTTGTGGTCGAGCAAAAGAGGGTGGATAGCCTAGCAATTGACTCGCTGCAACGCAGTGCTGCACCTATTGTGGCTGCAGAACCAGCTGTAGATTTACCCCTGACATTGCCCTCTTTAACCATGGGTGGACAGGTAGAACCCTTGGGTTATCGCCCTTGGTTTTGGGGCATCGAGCCAGCGATGGGATTTGCATCCAGGGCTAAACCTCAATGTGGGTGCATCAGTTTTTCGCGCAGTTTGGTAAGAATGCGCCTCGTGGTGCAGGCTTTATGCAGAATATTTCGGCCATGTACGCACAGCCATTAGGGCAAGAAGTTTACGGTGGCTGCAGGCGGTTACTTTAACAATGTGTTCTGGGGAGGCGACAATTATCGCAATGCAGGTTTGCAAGCCGTTGTGGGTTATCGTTTCAACGACCAATGGGAAGGCTATCTCTATGGACAAAAAAAGCTTGGTTAAAAAACAAGTTAATGCCTTATTTGTTGCATGATATGCAGGCCTTGGGCGACAGAATTGGCGCGACGGTTAAGTACAATGTTAACCCTTATCTCAGTGTGCAGGTTTTCTTTAGAACAAGTTTGGGGACCCTAATATGCCACGAGGATATTACGACTCGTTTAGCCCTATGGGGCGTTAAACGGTTATGAAGTATAGCTTGGGGGATGATGGCTGTTTGCCTTTCATCCCCTTTTTTTATTTTTCCTGTTGGCGTGCGTTCTATCTCGTTCACGGCGAAATAGGGCTTTAGGTTGCCAATATTTGGGTAGCACTTGTTGACAAATCTGTTTTGCTATGGTTGTGGCTTCGTTTGGATTTTTGGCCACTGAGAGGCACAAATTCTAGTCCAACCACCTCACCAAACTTTTGATCCTTTATTTTTATGATGCGGTAAGGGGTGTTGAGATGTGGGTAAAGTTCACGTTCCACCTCTTCAATTTGTATCTTGATACCGCCACTAACAAGCACGTTATCTAGTCTACCTAGGATGCGAAACACCACGCCTTGTTCCACGCTGTGCTGCTTCAAATCCTCTTCGTTTACATCTATAGCCTGCTTAATGATGGCTATGTCGTTTGTCTCAATAGGCTCTTGGCACACGTGAGGAGCGTTTATCACCAAGCATCCTTTGCTGTTTAACTTCACTTCAACCCCAGGAAGTGGCGCGTACCACTCGCTAGCTTCTGGTCCATTGAGTCTTCTTAAAGCAACGTGCGACAATGTTTCGGTCATGCCATAAGTGCTCCAAACGGCATTAGGAAAATTTCTAAGCTCTTGTGCTAAGTCCGCTTCAATGGCACTTCCGCCAATAATAAGATGTTTAATACGCATAAGACGCAGGCGTTCGGCAGGCACTTGCAAACTGTTAAACACCTGTAGAGGTACCATTGCTGCAAAATCAATGTCCTCTTCCATGTTTTTTAGCGGGTGTCCGTTGGGTTCCACAACGATAAGTTGTAGTTTAGCCACCAGTGCACGCACCGCCATCATCTTACCAGCGATATAATCTAGCGACATGCAGAGCAAAGCTTTGTCGCCTGCTTTCAACTTTAGATATTGGCAAGTGGCCTTTGCACTGGCTTCCATGCGACATTTATCCACCCAAAGTGGTTTGGGTTTACCGGTCGAACCACTGGTGTGAACCAACATTTGCGGGTTATCGTTGTTCCAAAGTTCTAAAAATTGGGTAAGAACCATAGGTTATCTCCTTTAATTTGCAGTGGCATCGCAATGTTATCTGTAAACAATTGTCCCGTGCCAAGTCCTTGTGGCATATTGATTTGTGGTCCATACACCTCTGAAGTTAAGTGAGCGATAGCATTTAGGCCCACATTACTTTCTAGAGCACTGGTAATCCACGAGTCAATGTTGCGCTTTTGTGCCAGTTCAATCCACTCTTTCGTGCCAGCGATACCGCCATGAAGCGAAGGCTTTAGCACCAGATATTGGGGCGATATGGTGTCTAGCAATGCCTCTTTCATTGAAAGCGAGTTTGTACCGATTAGTTCTTCGTCGAGTGCAATAGGGCAAAGGTGAGTGTTTGCACAGCTTGGCCATCTCCTGCCATTGACCTTTAGCGATGGGTTGTTCGATAGAATGAATATCGAGCGTGGCCAGTTTATCGAGTTTAGCTAAGGCCTCGTTAGGCGCGAAAGCCCCATTTGCATCCACTCGTAGTTCCACTTCCTGCCGCGAAAAAAAGTATTACGTATAAGGCCCAGCAACTGCAATTCGCGTTCAAAGTCTATAGCTCCAATCTTTAGTTTCACGCATCTGAACCCTTGTTTTAGTTTCTCTTCAATGCGTGCAGCCATCTCTTCAAATGTTCCCATCCACACCAATCCATTGATAGGGATACCCATTTCGCCCCTTCCGAAAGGAGTTTGCGACAGTGCCATATCTCCATTGCGTTGCCATTGCCATAAAGCACACTCCAATCCGAAGCGAATAGAAGGGTAGGGCAGCAGCTCTTCGTGTTGTATTTCTCCTGTTTCGCACAGTCGTTGGCATGCATGGCGCAAGCAATCTTCATAATTGGGCAGGTCGTCGCAACTTAAATTAGGCAGCGGAGCACACTCGCCCACGCCCTTAACACCCGGTTTTTTTCGGGTGAAGAGAGCGTAATAAACCAGGTCTTTCGGGTGAGATACACCCCACGAGAAGTACCAGCAGGCTGTTTAAAGTGCAACGTATGAGGTGCAATGTCTATGCAAAACTTCATGCTTGGTTTATGGAAGTTTAGGATATTTCTTAAAGTTGGGTTTACGTTTTTCAAGGAAAGCTTTGCCGCCTTCTTGCGCTTCGTCTAGGAAATAATACAGCATGGTAGCGTCGCCAGCCAATTCTTGTATGCCAGCTTGTCCGTCTAATTCAGCGTTAAGACCAGCCTTAATCATGCGTAAAGCTAGCGGACTGTGTTGCATCATCGTCTCAGCCCATTCCACACACTCGTCTTCCAGCCTGTCAAATGGCACCACCTTGTTTACCAAGCCCATGCGTTCGGCTTCTTCTGCGTTGTATTGTCTGCATAGGAACCATATCTCGCGTGCTTTCTTTTGTCCTACTATGCGCGCTAAGTACGAAGCCCCAAAGCCAGCATCGAACGAACCAACCCTTGGACCTGTTTGTCCGAAGATGGCGTTTTTCACTAGCAATGGAGAGGTCGCATACAAGATGTAGCACGTGTCCGCCACCGATGGCATAGCCATTAACCATTGCCACCACAGGTTTAGGGTAGTCGTCTAATCTGCATTTGCACGTCGAGAACATTGAGTCTTGGCACTCCGTCTTCGCCAACATATCCGCCTCTGCCTTTCACGTTCATGTCGCCACCAGCGCAAAACGCCATATCTCCAGCGCCAGTGAGCAGCACCACACCTATGTCTTGGGCCTCACGACAGTAGGCAAAGGCCTGACTCATCTCCCACGTAGTGCGTGGTGTGAAGGCGTTACGATAGCGAGGGCGATTGATAGTTATCTTAGCAATGCCTTGATATTCTTCGAATAATATTTCTTTGAAGTCGAGATGCTTCAATTTTTTTCCATTCTCTTTTCATACAATGTTATTTGTTTTGGGATAAGGGATATAGTTGTTGATGGTGCTTTTTGTGCGCTTTAGGCCGTGGCACCAGCGCTTTGTTTAAAGTTTACTTCAAGCACAATAGGACAGTCCTCGTTGTGGTTTATCAATTCTGTAACGCCCTTTTTGTAGCTCTTTTTGTTGTTGGCAACCAGGTATTTAACGCCGTTTTGTTGGCAAATGCCTTGAGCCGACGTTCGGTGTTCGGCCGAAACAAAGGTGTCTCTTATGTCATTGGCAGGCATTCCTTTCACATGTTGGAAAATTTTTCCTCCGCCATTGTTCAGCAATATTATTCTAAAATTTCCTTTCAAGCGTGTGTTCCATAAGGCGTTTTTGGTCGTAAAAAGAAACTCAAATCGCCTATTATGCAATACACATTGTTGGTTGTTGTCAGCGACATTCCTGCTGCAGTAGAGAGCGAACCCTCAATACCGTTTACGCCACGATTGCACCAAACAGGGTGCCGAGCGTACTTATTGGCTAGACGCACACTCATACTGTTGGCGTAATGCACCTCATAAGGGGCTGTGCTATGCGAGAGCTGTTCTTCAAAACATTGCACAGCGAACGCTTCGGTGTATTCTATGCGCTCTTTCTTGAGGTGTTCACGATAGTCGTTGTGTGCTTTTTGCCACCGTTGTATGTAAGCATTGACGTGTGCTTCGTGTTGTTTTTTATCGATTTGTTGCATCATCTGCACCATCAGCGACAGCACATTGTTGGGCAAAGTCTCCACAATTGTTGTGAGATGCATAAAGGTGTCAATCACGTCTCCACCCTCGTTTATCAGCCATTGCGCTGCGTCTTGCGCTTGTCGCAATAGCGACTTGATGTTTTTTCCCCAATGAGATGTCCGCCCAAGTATAGTATGAAATCGGGTTTAAGCTCAACTGTTTCTGTGCTCGTGGCTAACAGCTCGTCTGCATTTTGCAGCGTTCCAACACCACTTAGCACCTCAGAAATCACCACAGCATGCTTTTCTAATTCCTTGATTAGCGTGGTGTCGATGGTTGTGGGGCGCATTTGTCCCACCACAATCATCGGCTTTTCGGCCCTTAAGAACTGGCTAATCAGTTCGTGTAAGTCGGCTTCTACAAGCGTTTGGGGCATTATCCTACTAATCGTTCTTACGTTGGGAAGCTTGCAAACATTGTATTCAAAACAGCGGTTCAGACAAGGGTACGTTGATGTGAACAGGGCCCACGCCATGATGATTAGTAGCCAATAAAGCCTCGTTTGCCAGCCTGTTGCAGTACCAACGTTGGGTGTTGTCGGTGGGTTCGTTTAAGTTTACGGCTGTCTTAACGAAGTCGGTCAACGCGTTTTGTTGGCGAATGGTTTGCCCATCTTGTTGGTCTATCCAGGCCAAAGGGCGGTCGGCAGAGATAACTATCAAGGGAACATGCTGGTAATAGGCCTCGGCCACGGCTGGCAGAACATTGAGCAAGGCCGTTCCCGACGTCACACAAACAGCCACAGCATCGCCACCTAGCAGAGCCATTCCCAAGGCATAAAACCCAGCCGAACGCTCATCGGTTACGGGATAACAACAAATGGCGCCCGATTTCACGAGGTTATGAACGATGGGTGCATTGCGCGAACCAGGGCAAACCACGGCTCGCTTAACACCGTGGGCCACGAGTAAGGCTGTTAGAATATTGATGTTTTCTTTATTCGAATACATGTTTGATGGTTGAGTTCGTGTTTAAATCTTAGGGTTTATAAGTTCATGCGTTTGCCATTCCAGGCGTTAAGTGGTTGGTTTGGCGCATTGGTTATTTTTACTTATAAGCTAAGCTCTGCCGAAAACCAAAGAGGTTTAAAACCTGTGTGGTTCATACCACAACGCATAAAACCAATTTGCTCATCAACTTAAGAACTGAAATTACGGTTGCATTAGGCCCAACATGGTTTCCATTTTTGCTCTTGTTTCTTCCCATTCCTGCTCCTCGGTGCTGTTTTTAAGCAGACCTCCACCAGCGTATAGACATGCTTTGTGATGAGAAAGCTGCATACAGCGCAAGGAAACGTACAGCCTTGTGCCCTCAATGGCCGACACCGGACCGCAAAAAACCGCTGTAGTAGCGTCGGCTGTGGGGTTCATTTTCAATGATAAATTGCCAAGCCTCGGCCTTAGGGTAGTCCGCAGATGGCTGGAGTAGGGTGCAGTGTTTGCACCAAGTCGCCCAGTCCATAGGTAGGCTTCAGCTTAAAAGTAAAGTCGCTTCTAAGATGTACCAATCCTCCTGCGCGTTGGGTGTAAGGCCGTGTTTCTTCAATATCGTAAGCCAGATTAGCTAGGCAGTCACCTATGTAGCGTGCCACAAGGCGTTGCTCTTCCTTGTTTTTGGCGCTCCATTCTAGGGGCAGCGTGTCGCTATTCCATGCACTATCGGGCCATTGTTGTTGTTCGGCATTAAGTTTCATCGTGCCCGCCAGCGCCATGGTGCGCCATCGTTGTGTGTCGTTTTGCACCAACACTTCGGGCGTAGCCATAAGCCACGTACCTGCTTTGCGTGTGCAAACCAAGGCAATAAACGAACGAGGGTAGCGTTGGCAGGCTCTCCAAAACAGCTGTTCGGCATCGACAGCGCGTGTTAAAGCCACATCTTCTGTTCTACTGAGAACAATTTTGGCAAATCTTGCTTGCACCAGTTCTTGGTGAAAACTTCTGAAACACTGCTGATAAGAGGTACTAATTGATTGCTTTTCTTTGTTGTTAAGTACCATTGGAGCCTCATTACCACTATGCAGTAAACGCGAAATGTGTGCCGTTTCGTCCATTTTTTTCCACCCTGTTGGGTGCAATAACTAAGAGCGGGCATTCATCGCTGATGGAGAAAGGTGCGAAAACAAAGCCATCAACATTGTTTAGTGCGTCATAATTGGGAAGACTTTTGGGCCTCTCCTTGCACCTGAATATAGCGCAAAGCATGTGTGGCATGTGGCTCGCGAAAGAGCGCAAAGTCAGTCATCTTTGCGAGCATTGAGCACATAATTGGTTACTTGCACCGAACAAACCAAATCGCCAGCAGTGTTTCTTATCTCTACTTGCCATTGATGTAGCGTTCGTCCCTTTGTGTATAATATGCGCAGTGGCAGTTACGGTGTCGCCTTCTTCCACTGCTATTAGGTGACTCCCGCTAACGTTGATGCCCACACTAATCTTGCCAGGACAAAGCGTTAGCGAGCCAACTCCTGCTAAGTTCTCGGCCAGTGCTAGCGAAGCGCCCCCACTAAGGAAAACCAAAAGGTTGACGATTGCGCTCGTCTACCTTCATGCGAGCCATGCAAGTGTTAGGGGTCGGGGGTAGAAATAAATTCCATACCCAAGGCCGTTGAGAGGTTGGGCAACCTGTTTAGTTTATCTTTAATGTGTTCGATGTCCATGATGCTTGTTTTAATACTACTGCAAACTTACATAAAAATGCTGTAAAAAAACAGCATGAAAAAGGCGATAATTCTGCGTTTATGCTGCGACGTTGATGTGCTATATTACTTTTGTTCGCTTGTTCTTTTGTTTCTGGCTTAACTGGGTGTTTTGTAGGGGCGGTTGTAGCCGGCATCACAAATAAGTATCAAGCTTGGCTGCTTAAATTCTCAATTTTATTCTCTCTTTAACCTTGTGAAAATGGCTTTTTTTGTTGTATCTTCGTTTGCATAAAACAAGCAAATATAATGACAGAGAGACTACATATTGCGGTGGTGGGCGGTGGCGCAGCAGGCTTTTTTTGCTGCCATTGCAGCCAAACAAACCAATCCCAAGGCGCGTGTTACCATTTTTGAACGCGGACAAAAAAAGTGCTGGCCAAGGTGCTAATAACCGGTGGCGGACGCTGCAACCTTACCAATTCGTTTGCACAAATTACGGATTTAAAAACAGGCTTATCCGCGTGGTGATAAAATGATGAAGCGTCTTTTTAATGTGTTTTCGCACAAAGACACCTGGCAATGGTTTTGAACAACGGGGGTGAAGCTGGTTAAGCAAGACGATGAATGTGTGTTCCTGTATCCCAATCGGCACAATCTGTGGTTGATGCCTTAACCCACGAGGCCCACAAACTGGGCGTGGAGGTGCGTACAGGATATGCTGTTGAGGCTGTGAAGCAGATGGGGAAACGGAGATCTACAACTGCTTTTTAAAGTGCAAAAGCCTGTAACCGTGCAGCGAGCGGCCATCACAACAGGTGGCAGCCCACAGGCCAACGCCTTGCAATATCTGGCTAATTTGGGGCATAATATTGTGCAGCCAGTGCCCTCGCTCTTTACTTTTTAATATTGCTGATGTGACTTTTTAAGGGCCTTGATGGGTACGGTGGTAGAAGACGTTACGGTGTCGTTGGTGGGTACAAAACATAAAGCCACAGGCCCATTGCTTGTTACGCATTGGGGGCAAGCGGTCCGGCAATACTCAAACTTTCATCTTATGGCGCGCGTTATGTGCACGATTGTGGCTATCAATTCCCTATTGCAGTAAACTGGATTGGACTAACCAACAGCGCATTGGTGGCCGAACATCTACAAGGTATTGTTGATTCCAATCCTAGAAAACTCCTCACTAGCGTTCATCCCTTTGGTTTACCCACGCGAATGTGGCAATATATTTTTAGAAAAAAACGGCGTTGGGCGCAGACAAACGGTGGGACGAACTGGGTAAGAAAGGTTTGAACAAACTGGTTGAAGCGTTAACAAACGATCAGTATAAGGTTACTGGCAAGGGTGCGTTTCGCGACGAGTTTGTTACCTGTGGCGGTGTGTCTCTTTTCGGATATCAACCTCAACACCATGGAAAGTAAGGTATGTAAAAACCTTTATTTTGCTGGCGAAGTGTTGGATGTTGATGCTATTACAGGTGGATTTAATTTGCAAGCGGCGTGGACAACGGGCTATGTGGCGGGTAAGGCAATGGCGCTTTAGTGAATTAAATCAAAGAGAATGAAATTAAAACTCTTTGTCAAACAAGGCAAGAGTTGTTTAACGCGCATGGAGATTAAAAAGTTTGTTCGTTGAAGGCATGTCTGTTGGTGTGAGTTCGACGAATGAATGTAAACCACAATGGGGTAATAAGCAAAAATTTCAATTGTATGACGACGAGTTTACGTAAAACTAAGGTTAGTGCGTAACATTAACGAATGTAGCTATTGCTGATTTCTCTTTTTGTTAAACAAGGTGTTTTTTTATTTTACAAAAACAATCTCTATAGACGACCCCTTCTAGCGGAAAATACTGTCCAAAAGCACGCTTTTAGCCTCAATTTTCAGCTTTTCAGATTTAATTTTACGTCATTTTTAGAGAAAAAAATCACCCAAAAGCACCATTTTGCCTTTCTGTTTAGTGACTTCGACGAAGTTTTTAGTCGCGCCAAAAAAACAGCTTTTATTAGCCAAAAATCGGTTTACTTAGTTGTTTTTGCTCACAATGAGGCATGATTTTTTTGTAAATCGTTGCGATTTAGTCTCTTTTCAATATGCAGAATGTTGCATACAATCATACGTTTTCTACCTACTAACCTCGTATTTAGCACCAAAAATACACTGCGTTTAGCACCAAAAATACACTGCGTTTAGCACCAAAACGCATGGCGTTTAGCAGCAAAATGCAAGCTGTTTAGCACCAAAACGCACGACATTTAGATACTTTTTTTGCTCATTATCTGGTATAAGTTGCATATTTTTTTCAATGAAGTTTGGTTTTGTATGCACTCTCTAGATAACCTTTTTTTACCCAATCAAACCTCGCGAGAATTGAAAATTTGCGAACGAGTGGAGATTTGTGAGCAGATAAGGTACTCATAATGTTAAATTTTATGCGTAATATTTTACATTTAACCTCGCTTGTATCATTCTTATTCAAATCAAGCGTTAGCGCCGTTTAAATGTTGTGTGTTGTTGAACACATTGCATGTTTTGTGTTTTGTAGGCATAGTGTAAAATATCAAAGGAATAAAACAGGCAAAAAGCCGAGAAGCCAACGAAAGAAGGAGTGGAAGCTATGAAAAACATTAAAAGGTTGTAAGCTAAGCGGTCTAATAACTGATTACGGTTATAACTAAAGCAAGACATAATAACAAGTGCGTACACACAAATAACATGAAAAACACTTATTATCAAATGGGAATATAAAATAGTCTGAACATAATAAGAAAAAGTAGACCAGTAAAAACAAAAAGCGGGATGCAGCCCCAAGGTTGCATCCCGTTTTTGATAAATGACCTTCGCCATTATTATTAGTAAGCGAAGAGCGGGTAGGCTTTCATTTTCTCGTTTACGCGTTGGCGAACACTGGCGATAGTAGTTTCGTCGGTGGGATTGTTAAGAACTTCCTCAATAAGTTCGGCAATAAAGGCCATGAGGTCTTCTTTAGCACCGCGCGTAGTGATAGCAGCTGTACCCAGACGGATACCACTTGTTTGGAAAGCACTACGAGTATCGAATGGCACCATGTTCTTGTTAACGGTGATGTCGGCAGCAACAAGCGCATTTTCGGCAACCTTACCCGTAAGTTCGGGATATTTATCGCGCAGGTCAACAAGCATAGAATGGTTGTCTGTGCCACCGCTAACGATGGTAAATCCACGTTTAACTAGTTCTTCGGCCAGCACTTTAGCATTCTTCTTAACCTGCATAGCCCACTCTTTAAACTCGGGTTGGAGAGCCTCTTCGAAAGCAACAGCCTTAGCAGCGATAACATGCTCGAGTGGTCCACCTTGAATTCCGGGGAACACAGCCGAGTTAAGAAGCTGGCTCATCATCTTCACTTCGCCCTTAGGGAGTTTTCTTACCCCATGGGTTTTCGAAGTCTTTACCCATCAAGATGATACCTCCACGTGGTCCGCGTAGCGTCTTGTGCGTGGTAGAAGTAACAATATGAGCATATTTCAAAGGATTTTCAAGCAGACCAGCAGCAATCAAACCAGCAGGGTGAGCCATGTCAACCATAAAGATAGCGCCCACTTTATCAGCGATATCGCGCATGCGTTTATAGTCCCATTCGCGGCTATAAGCCGAGCCACCACCGATAATGAGTTTAGGGTTTGTGTTCCAAGGCAAGGCGTTCCATTTCATCGTAGTCAACGCGACCCGTTTCTTTGTTGAGGTTATAACCTACTGGGTTGTAGAGAATACCCGATGTGTTTACAAGGCTACCATGGCTAAGGTGTCCGCCGTGGGCGAGGTTCAAGCCCATGAAAGTGTCGCCAGGGTTGAGGCAAGTGAGCAGCACGGCCTCGTTGGCTTGTGCGCCAGAGTGAGGTTGAACGTTAGCAAATTCGGCACCGAAAAGTTTTTTTGATGCGTTCGATAGCTAGGGTTTTCCACCTTGTCTCACCACTTCGCAACCGCCATAATAGCGTTTACCGGGCAGTCCTTCGGCATACTTGTTGGTAAGATACGAACCCATGGCTTGCATCACCTGTTCGCTAACGAAGTTCTCCGAGGCAATCAGTTCGATGCCTTTAAGTTGGCGTTGATGCTCATCTTCAATGAGTTTGAAAAATTTCTAGGTCTTTTTTTCATAAATGAAATTGTTTGTGTTAGTTATTGATTTTGGTAAGACGTGGTGTTCGTCTTGCCGTTGTTAATATGTACACTGTGAAGGGATGTATTGCGTGTGCATACAGCCGAGTGCGTGTTTACACCAACTGAGCCTTGTCCATGGTTTGTTCCATGTCGCAGTAATGGCATTTTTAATGTGCGGTTTTTCTTTGTCAACCACGTTGAAAAACCGTTTGCATTGGCTCGTTGTTGGTGATGCACTTTGGGTTGTTGCAGCGTACAATACCCTTAAGTTCTTCGGGTGTTTCCACCTTTTTCTTTTCTATAACCTCGTAATCTTTAATGATGTTGAGCACCACATTAGGGGCTACTACCGAGAGTCTAGAAATCTCTTCGTTGGTGAAATACCTGTCGGTAACTTTGATAATGCCTTTCTTTCCCATCATTTTTGAGGCATAGTTGTTGCCGATAGTGATAGGTTCGTTAATGGTTTGCAGTTCAAGCAAGGCCACAACTTGAAATGTTTTGTCGGCGGGTATGTGGTCGATAACAGTGCCGTTTTTGATGGCGGCCACTAGTCGTTCTTTCTTATTTACACTCATTTGATGATGGTTTTGTCGTTTCTAACATCTTCCAAGGTAATACCCAGCACATCGCAGAATAGTGCTTGGCGTGCGTATAATCCGTTTTGTGCCTGTTGGATGTAGTAAGCGTGCGGATTGTCGTCCACATCATAGGCAATTTCGTTCACTCTTGGCAGTGGGTGCAATATACGCATATTATCTTTTACATTGCCCAGCATGTCGTTTTTTTAAGGATATACACGTCTTTAACGCGTTCGTATTCCATCAAGTCGGAGAACCTTTCCTTTTGTACGCGCGTCATATATATTATGTCGGCATCGGCAATAATCTTCTCGTTAAAGGCTGTATGCTCTTGAAATTTGATGCTGTGGTTTTTGCAATAGAGCTTATACTCGTTGGGCATGGACAACTCTTTGGGCGCGATGAAATGGAAAGTGGGGTTGAAATGGCGCATGGCCATGATGAGCGAGTGCACCGTTCGTCCGTATTTCAAATCGCCTACGAGGTAGATGTTGAGGTTTTCGAGCGTTCCTTGTGTCTTATATATGGAGTAAAGGTCGAGCATGCATTGAGAAGGATGCATGTGAGCGCCATCTCCAGCATTGATAATGGGTACAGGCGACACCTCGCTGGCATATTGTGCAGCCCCTTCAATGTAGTGTCGCATCACGATGATGTCCGCATAATTGGCCACCATCATGATAGTGTCTTTGAGGGTTTCTCCTTTAGACACACTGGTGGCTTTGGCATCCGAGAAACCAATGATGCGTGCACCGAGCCTGTTGGCTGCTGTTTCGAAGCTCAAACGGGTGCGAGTGGAAGGCTCGAAGAAAAGACTTGCGATGACTTTTCCTTTGAGTAACTCGCGGTTGGGATGTTTCTCAAACTCTTGCGACAGTTCGATGAGATAGTGAATTTTTCTCTTTCGAAAGGTCAGCAATTGTCACAAAAATCACGTTGTTTCATCTGTTTTGACATTGGAACGTTCTCTATTTTGCGTGCTAAGATAAGTATAATTTTTTTCTTATTTGGATGTCTAATAGGGAGAAAAATTGTATTTTTGCAGTAATTTTAGAATTCAGAGATTGATGAGAAAGAAATTAATACATACCTTATGGGGCTTGCTGGTGCTAGGCGTTCTGTCTACTGTATTGGCTTTTGTGGCCATTTGGAATGGTTGGATAGGGTTATATGCCGCCGATTTCCGAATTGCAAAAATCCCATTAACCGATTTGCTACACAGGTGTATTCGGCTGATGGAAAGGTTATAGGAACATGGAATGAGAATCGTGAAAATCGCATCTGTATTCCGTATTCCACATTATCGCCACACCTCGTTCATGCGTTGGTGGCTACAGAAGACATTCGGTTTTACGACCACTCTGGCATTGACTTCTTTGCGCTGGGGCGCGCATTCATTAAGAGAGGACTATTAGGAAAGGCCAGTGCAGGCGGTGGAAGTACTATTACGCAGCAGCTTGCTAAGCAGCTTTATTCCGAAAAAGCTCACTCAACACTCGAACGACTGTTGCAAAAGCCTATTGAATGGGTTATTGCGGTGAAACTAGAACGCCATTATACGAAGGAAGAGATTATTGCGCTCTACCTTAATTATTTTGACTTCTTGCACAATGCCGTGGGAATAAAGACTGCGGCAAACACCTATTTTAATAAAGAACCTAAGGACTTGACCATTACAGAGTCTGCAACACTGATAGGATTGTGCAAAAACCCTTCGTTCTTTAACCCTGTGCGCTATGCCGAAAGGAGCAAAGAGCGTCGTAATGTGGTGTTGTCGCAGATGGTTAAGGCAGGTTATCTTTCGGATGGAGAGTATAGAATGTATGCTGAAGAACCTCTTGTGTTGAATTTTCATCGCACAGATCATAAAGACGGCACAGCTACTTACTTTAGGGAGTTTCTACGCCTGTACTTGATGGCCAAGCGCCCAGAAAAGAGTAATTATCCTGAATGGAACAAGGCACAATATGTTTACGACTCTGTGGCATGGGCTACCGACCCGCTTTATGGATGGTGTAACAAGAATACAAAGAAGAATGGCGAACATTACAACATCTATACTGACGGATTGAAGGTGTATACGTCAATAGACAGTCGTATGCAACAGTATGCCGAGGATGCTGTTTATAGGCATTTGGCCCGCTTCTTGCAACCCGCTTTCTTCAAAGAAAATCGTGCTAAACCCAACGCGCCGTTTACAAATCAGCTTACGGCTGCCCAAGTTCGCACAATCTTGAACCGCTCGATAAACCAAAGCGAACGTTACCGCAATATGAAATCAGCGGGCTACTCTGAAGAAGAGATAAGGAAAGCCTTCAGAACACCCACCGACATGGCCGTGTTTACTTATCATGGCGATGTAGACACCGTAATGACGCCACTGGATAGCATTCGTTACTATAAGTCGTTCTTGCGAACAGGTTTCGTAAGTATGGATCCGAAGAACGGATTGGTGAAGGCTTATGTTGGTGGTATGGACTTTACGCACTTCCAATACGACATGGCTACCGAGGGACGCAGGCAAGTTGGTTCTACAATCAAGCCATTCCTCTACTCACTGGCTATGGAAAACGGTTTCTCTCCATGCGATGAGGCACCCAATGTGCAAACCACTTACACTGTGGCTGGCCAAAGTTGGACGCCAAGAAACGGAAGTAGGGCGAGATATGGCCAAATGGTGACCTTGAAATGGGGCTTGGCACAGTCTAATAACTGGATATCTGCTTATCTTATGAGTAAGCTAAACCCGCAGCAATTTGTGGGCTTGCTTCGTAGCTATGGTTTTAACAACCCCGATATACACCCTTCTATGGCCTTGGCTCTAGGTCCGTGCGAGGCTAGTGTGTGCGAGATGGTTAGTGCTTACACGGTTTTTGCCAATCATGGCATTAGGTGTGCACCCATGTTTGTTACCAAAATAGAAGACAACGAAGGAAATGTAATTGCCACGTTCCAACCAAGGATGAACGAAGTGATAAGCGAAGCCAGTGCCAATAAAATGCTTGTTGAACTGCAAGCCGTAGTTAACGAGGGAACTGCTCGCCGTTTGCGCTTCAAATATAACTTCACAGGCGAGATTGGAGGTAAGACAGGAACTACCAACCGCAATGCTGACGCATGGTTTATGGGCTTTACACCCGAACTTGTTAGCGGCTGCTGGGTTGGTGGAGAAGACCGTGATATACACTTCGACTCAACAAGTATGGGTCAGGGTGCAACGATGGCTCTGCCTGTTTGGGCCTATTTCATGCAGAAAGTGTTTGCCGACCACCGTCTAGGTTACAGTCAGAGCGCCACATTTGCCTTACCCGATGGCTTCGATCCCTGTTCGAAAGATGATGGCGGAGGTGCTGAATATGATATTGACGAAGTGTACGAGTAGGCGAGAGGCTATATTCTCCTTGTTAAAAAAATGACATTTGGCTGGCTTTTTAAGTAAGTTTACGAGTTACACAGTCTGAATAATAAAGACAACTTTATCCTAATAAATAATGTATAACACAATGAAAAGAATGCTATTCGGGCTGTGCTTAGCGCTGATGCCCATAACGATGATGGCACAACAGTTGCACAAAATGTGGGTGAATATGCCCACTTCGGTTGCAGGCTCGCTTGAGAAAAAGCGTGCGACAAGAACTGCTTGATTTAAAGGAAATGAAGAAAAACAGCAGTTATTGAAGGCTTGCTGGGCGAAGAAAGTCGTATAGATACGTTAACAAACGATTTTCTTTTGGCTAACCTAAGTAAAGTCTCTACCTTGCAAATGAAGATGTTGCCCGCGGCGAACGGTGACTCCTTGCTCTGCTTGGTGCAAACATTCATGGGACCAACACCCGAGAGCGTAATCTCGTTTTATACGTCCGACTGGAAGACTTTTGTCTATGCCTGAAATGCAATTAGATGTAGAACTGCAACAACCTAGCGATATGTCGCTCGAAGACTTTAATAAATTGCAGGCGCATTTCGACCCCAAATTACTTTCTTTCACACTTTCACCATCCAGTAATGAACTTGTGGTGACGCTCTCACCAGTGTTTGTTAGTGAAGTAGAAAAAGCAATATGAAAGCACTGGTTTTGCAAAGGAAGTTTAAATGGAATGGGAAAAACATTTAATTAATGTTATATATATAGTACTTTTTATCAGTAAACGCTTGCAAAATTAAATAATTATCGTAACTTTGTAACGTGTTTTTCATGGTATTAGATTATTAAGGTTAAGAAAGATTGGTTGTCGTGAGACAATCAATTTTTTGTACCAATTGAAGTACAATTGTTGCTGTTTTTTTCACCTTATAATATAGGTTTGGTCTAGTGCTAATATGGGAGAATTTAAACACCTTGGTAGTTTAGATGTTTGTTCTTTCAGACTTCAACTAAAGACACGCTGTTCTGAAACAATAACGCGAAACATTCAGTTTGGTTGCTTCGTTTTGCATTAACTTTTGGCTTAGCATTGAATAACTGTTTGCGTGCAGCTTGTATATAGGTGTAAAAAAATGGTTATTTTACTTGTGCGTACCTAAGAATTAAAGTAACTTTGCATGTCTTAGCACTGATGTTGAGCGTGAGACTGAAGCTTATCTCGTCCAGAATACACTCAGCACGGCAAGGTTTAAATAAAAAAAGATGCAATGGTTTTAAATAAAAAGGAGATGGCATTGTCTTTCGGGGCAAGAACCAACCGACTTGGACAAGCAAGTGATGTATTGGGAGAATAAGGGGAAGTTGGTGCCAACTCGTGAATTAATAAAAACGCCCGAACAAATTGAAGGTATAAGGCGTAGTGGCGTTGTGAATACAGGTGTGCTAGACGAAGTGGCCAAGCACATCCGCGCAGGCATGAATACCCTTGAGATAGACAAAAATTTTGCTATGATTATTGTACTAGCCATGGCGCAATACCAGCTTGTCTCAACTACGAAGGCTTTCCAAAAAGTGTGTGTACAAGCATTAACGAGGTGGTTTGCCATGGTATTCCCAAAGAAGAGGATGTGTTACAAGAGGGAGATATCATTAATGTAGACTTTACTACAATTCTTGACGGATATTATGCAGATGCTTCCCGCATGTTTATCATTGGTAAAACCACGCCCGAGAAAGAACAATTGGTGCGTGTGGCCAAAGAATGTCTTGAGATTGGAGCAGAGGCAGCTAAGCCTTATAGCTTTGTTGGCGACATTGGACATGCCATTTCAAAGCATGCTGAGAAATACCATTACGGTGTTGTGCGCGACTTATGTGGACATGGAGTGGGGTTAAAGTTTCATGAAGAACCTGAAGTGGCACATTTCGGACGTCGTGGACAGGGTATGTTGCTTGTGCCTGGTATGGTGTTTACCATCGAACCCATGATTAATATGGGTACTTGGAAGGTGTTTATTGACGCCGACGACGAATATGGCTGGGAGGTTATAACTGGTGATGAGTTGCCAAGCGCCCAATGGGAGCACACCTTCTTAATGACCGAACACGGCGTTGAGATATTGACTAGATAAAAAGAAGCAATGAATAACGATAAAGACGTTTATATATTAGGTATAGAAAGCAGTTGTGACGATACCTCGGCAGCCGTGCTACACAATAATGTGTTGCTCAGCAATGTTACATCTTCGCAGGCTGTTCATCAAAGTTATGGTGGAGTGGTGCCCGAATTGGCTTCGCGTGCACATCAACAAAACATTGTTCCTGTGGTAGACCAAGCCTTGAAAAAGGCTGGAATTGAGAAAGAACAGCTATCGGCAGTGGCTTTTTACTCGTGGTCCTGGACTGATGGGCTCGTTGCTTGTTGGAGTTAGTTTTGCCAAAGGATTTGCTCGTGCTTTGGGTATTCCCATGGTGGATGTGAACCATCTACAAGGGCATGTAATGGCGCATTTCATTCAAGAACCCGATATGCAAAATCCTATACCACCTTTCCCTTTCCTTTGTTTGCTGGTTAGTGGAGGTAATTCGCAAATCGTAAAGGTTAACGCGTATAACGACATGGAGGTGTTGGGACAGACCATTGATGACGCAGCTGGTGAGGCAATAGACAAGTGTTCTAAAGTAATGGGATTGGGTTATCCCTGGTGGTCCTATCATTGATAGGCTTGCAAGACAGGGCAATCCAGCAGCATTTAAGTTTGCGCAACCCAATATTCCAGGGCTAGATTATAGTTTCTCGGGATTAAAAACCTCATTCTTGTACAGTCTGCAAAAATGGATTAAGGATGACCCTAACTTCATAGAGAACCACAAAGAAGACCTTGCCGCAAGCTTGGAATTTACCATTGTAGATATCTTGATGAAAAAACTGAAGCTGGCAGTGAAGCAAACGGGTATCACTCACGTGGCTGTGGCAGGAGGAGTGTCGGCAAATAACGGATTGCGAAATGCTTTTTCATGAGGCAGCCGACAAGCTGGGGTGGACCATTTATATCCCTAAGTTTGGGTACACCACTGATAATGCAGCCATGATTGGCATCACTGGATATTTTAAATACCTGGATAAGGTGTTTTGTTCAATCGACAAACCCGCTTTCTCGAAGGTTACTTTCGAGTAAGCATAAACATTTATTATAATGGAACTAGAAACAAAAGTGCTTAGCAGAGAACTGCAACAACGCATGTACGACAATGGTCTTACCATCGCAACTGCCGAAAGTTGCACTGGCGGAAGGGTGGCACAAGCCGTTATTGCCACGCCGGGCGCATCTAAATATTTTAAAGGTGGCGTGATATGTTATAGCAATGATGTGAAAAGAAAAACTTGCTAGGCGTAAGTCCTGAAGTGCTTGCTGAAAAAAATCTGCAGTGAGCGAAGAAGTGGCTATACAAATGGTTAAAGGAGCTTGCGAAACGCTTAAAGCTGATTATGCTATGGCTGTTACAGGTTATGCTGGACCTGTTGCTGGTGATAATGATGGCGTTCCTGTAGGTACTATTTGGCTGGCCTGTGGCACAAAAAGATAAGACCATAACCCTGAAGTTGAACGAAGACTATGGTCGCGATATCAATTTGGCCATCGCCACTAACCGCTCCTTGCGACAAATGCTCAACTTTATTGACGCTGAAAAAGGCCACTACGGAGGAATAATTGTTGTGAATGGGTTGATATAAAAAAAGCATGCAGTTGGGCCGAACTTGAAAGTAAACAGCGCTACACTGCAGCTTTTTGCTATGCCTTATATAATAAAGGAGCAAACGTTCAAGCACATACTCAATACCTTTTTTTGGGATGTAAGAGCGTTTGCTTCAATTTGTTTGTTATGGAGAACAAATAGTATCGTAACCCATGACTCTAGCAGAGAATGCAAAAAATACGTCCATATAAAAGCCAAATAGGCCCCCGAATAGGTCTCTTATACCACAAAAAAACATAAAAATCTTTGATAATTAATTGATTTGGTTAGGTAATTAGAAGAAAATTTCGTAATTTTTGCATCCTGTTTGGAGTAAGTATCAAAAAAAGAAAAACAAAAAAAGATAGCAATGTCGAAGATTTGTCAGATTACAGGTAAAAAAAGGCAATGGTTGGCAACAACGTATCGCACTCGAAGCATCGCACAAAGCGTAGTTTCGACGTGAACTTGTTCAGCAAGAAATTCTACTATGTGGAAGAAGGTTGCTGGATTAGCTTGAAAATCAGTGCCGCAGGTTTGCGCCTTATCAATAAAGTAGGTCTTGACGCAGCGCTTAAACAGGCTGTTTCAAAGGGCTTCTGTGATTGGAAAGACATTAAAGTTATAGGAGAATAATTATCATGGCAAAGAAAGCTAAGGGTAATAGAGTACAGGTTGTTCTGGAATGTACGGAAATGAAGAATAGCGGATTGGCTGGTACAAGTCGCTATGTTACCACCAAGAACAGGAAGAACACTCCTGAACGTATGGAACTAATGAAGTACAATCCAATCATGAAGAAGATGACGCTTCATAAGGAGATTAAATAACGTTTAATTAAAACAAGACTATGGCAAAGAAAGTAGTTGCAACCCTTCGTGACGGTTCAAAAGACGGACGTGCTTACACCAAGGTTATCAAGATGGTTAAGAGCCCGAAAACCGGCGCATACATCTTCGATGAGAAGATGGTACCTAACGAAGCCGTAAAGGACTTTTTCAAGAACTAAACCACTTTCGACGTAAGTCGAAGTAATCGTCATCATATAAAGGGAGGACGTTTGGGCGTTCTCCCTTTTTGATGGCTTTATCTTTTTGTATGTCTTTGGTTAAACCCAAATCGGCCATTAGAGCCTAAACAGATTTTATTTTTCTTGTCGAGCAGATTGCCCTGTCTTTGTAACGTAGGCGTAGAGGTTACGTCAAGTTGCAAAGACAGGCAATCTGCTCGACAAGAGAATAAAGGATGTTAGGAAACAACACAAAACCAAGAATTCTGGAAACATTGTGGTTTAATGACCGATTTCGGTTTAATAGTTGCCCTTTGTTGCTTTGTTTTCAATCATGCTTATGGTGTGGCAATAAGGCAAAGTGGAGTGAACGATAGTCCTATCAGCTTCTCTTTGCTTTTATGGGTGAGTCACTTGAAGTGTGCGAAAAACGTGATACAGGCTGGTTGACACTGAATAAATGACTTTGTTTTGTTAAGGTACTAAATGATATACGCCTCCGCAAAACGTCAAATGGCGCTTGCGGAGGCGTAAATGCTTTGGTGAGGTGGCGCTAGTTTGTTTTAACAGCTACCACACTAGTTAGTTCGGGGTCGAGATAGAAGGTTTGTTGATACGGCTTTTTCTCGCCCTTCTCGTCTTTTCGCTTCAAGCGTTACGCGAAGCATAAGCAGGGTCTTGGTGTTCGTTGGACGTTGCCCAAACTTGGTGTCGGGCTTGTAGAGGCCTCCGTTCTTTACATCGGATTGCAGCGAAAGGATGGTTGTGTTGTCCACACGGTCGGTCGAATCGAGCTTGCCAACATCACTAATCGACACCGACGATAGTTGTGAGTACTCATCTACGAAGTCTTCAACTAATTGTTTTGCCGAGTGGCGTTTGTCGCAACTTGTGCCAGTGATAGCCAAAAGGGCCACGACAAGAAGTGAAAAGACGTGTTTCTTCTTCATCATTTATTTTGCTGGTACGTTTTTTTAAGAACATCTAACAAATGATCCCAAAACCATCTGCACTGTGGGAATGAGCAAGCGTTCGTCGGGTGTATGTACGTCGCGCAGTGTAGGGACCAAACGACACCATGTCCATGCCTGGATAGCTTGTGGCAAACTGTCCGCATTCCAATCCGGCGTGAATACCACGTACAATGGGTTCTTTATTGAACAAACGCTTGTAGGATTCAATAGCAAGCTTAGTGAGTTCGCTATTTGGATTCATTTGCCAAGCGGGGTAACCGTCTGTTTGTTCCACTTCGGCTCCAGCAAGTTTCAGCACGGCTGCAACAGCATTACATTGGTTATCGAGATTGCTCATCACGTTACTGCGTTGCGAAGCAAGCAATTCAACAGTGGTATCGGTGGTTTTTACTACGGCGATATTGCTTGATGTTTCTACCATTCCACCCAAAAGCAGGGATCTTGGCAGATTGCAAAAATACCATTGGTTAGGGCCTTGTAGAGCCATAATAAGTCGACGACTAACATCTGACGGCAGCACTTTTTTTCTGCGTTTGCGCTTTCCATTGCAAACTCCATTGCGGTGTCGGTAACGTGGAACTCGTCTGCCACATTGTGTGCAAAAAACATTCCAATCGGCACGCACGTTCTCTTTCACGTCATTAGGGTACAGCCATCACAACGCGTCCATCGCGGGGAATAGCGTTGTGTAGTTTGCCCGAATTGAAGCTAGCTAGACGTACGTCGTATTTCTCTTGTTCCAAGTAAATAAAACGCGAAAGCAGTTTAATGGCGTTGGCGCGCTTCTTGTTGATGTCGTCGCCAGAGTGGCCACCAGTAAGTCCTTTTACCGAAATCTCTAGGAAGAAATGGCCTGCAGGGTGCATCTTCTTTTTCAAAGTGGAACACGGCATGTGTGCTTCTTCCGCCTGCGCACGATACAAATATCTCGCCTTCGTCTTCCGAGTCTAGGTTGATAAGCCAATCGCCAGTCATAAATCCAGGCTCCATTCCCGATGCGCCTGTCATCTGAGTTTCTTCGTCGCTGGTGAAAACGCACTCCAGCGGACCATGTTCTATATCATTGCTTTCAAGCACTGCCAATTGCATTGCAACGCCAATGCCGTCGTCGGCACCCAATGTAGTGCCCTTAGCCTTCATCCATTCGCCGTCTACATAACTTTGGATGGCATCTTTGTTAAAGTCGAATTCTACGTCAACCAGCTTGTCGCACACCATATCGGTATGACTTTGCAGTATCACAACCTTTCTGTTTTCGTAACCAGGAGTGGCCGGTTTGCGTATGTTCACATTGTTCACGGCGTCTACTTTTACGTCTAGCCCGTGTTTTTTGGCGAACTCTTTAAGGTATTCCACCATTTTTTCCTCGTGTTTTTGAGGGGCGAGGTATTTGATTGATTTGTTTGAACTGTTCGAAAACACAGCTCGGTGATAAATTACTTTTATTCATATTTTGGTTTCTTTTTGAGTGATTTCGTAAATTATTAACTATCTTTGCAGCGTTTGAACACGGCATTATCGTTTGCAAAAATAAACAAAATGGCAGAGACATTAGCTTTATCCCTGTTAATAATTGCTATTGCAGTGGCATTATTATGTGTGAAGATGATTTTTTTAGAAAGAACGGAAAGTTCTCTTCGCAACATATTCACGACAACCCTGGACTTAGAAAGCAGGGTATTCATTGTGTGATAGACCAAGACAAAGAGGCGCGACGCACTGTTGCATCCGCTGTTAGTGAGCGCAGCGAAAGAAGCGCGCAATGCGATTAACAAAATTGCTTGGCATTAAAAGGGAACAATAAAAAACGAGAAAAAAACAATATAAATACAATTAAATGAACAAGAAAAAATTTTTTGGAACGTTGGCCATTGCCGCAATGGCTACGGTGGCCTTTAGTTCTTGTAACAAACAGAACGAACAGGTCGAGAAAAAAGCGAAACTGCTCCAAAAGAGTGAAGTTGGAAGCTTGAAAAATTGCTTATGTGGAGGTTGACTCTATCATGACGCAGTACAAGTTCTGCAAGGACTATTCGCTCATCCTACAAAAAGAAAGGACAAAACATCCAAAGCACGTTGGCATCTAAACAACAGGCTTTGCAGGCTGCTGCGGCTAACTTCCAACAAAAAGTTCAGCAAAACGCTTATACGCGCGAGCAGGCTGAAGCTATTCAAGCAGGACTGCAAAAAGCAAAATGCCGACTTGCAAATGCTGAACCAACGTTTGAGCAACGAGTTCCAAGTGGAAACCGAAAAATATAATTCGGCGTTGCGCGATAGCATCCGTCACTTCCTTAACGAATATAATAAGGACAAGAAGTACAGCTTGATTTTGAGCAAGGCGGGCGACAATCTGCTATATGCTGACAAGGCTTTCGACATCACCAACGATGTTGTTGCAGGATTGAACAAAGCTTATAAACCTGCTAAGGCGCTGGAAACACCTAAGAAATAATGCTATGAGTAATTCATAACATATTTTGCCCCGATGGCTTAGCGCTGTCGGGGCAATTTATTTAAGCATGGAGAGGAAGATTGTATTATTGTATAATGTGATCGTAACCAGGTGGTGGACATAACGATTGTTTTTTTATCCTGAACTCGTGTACATCATATATGTAGCAGCTGTGCCCATTAACTGCTAGCAAATTCAATGACACGAGAACGATGAATTAAACCTAATTAGAAAACCATTCAGGGCTTTTTGTTTCCTGCCTTTTTACTGATTTAATCCTGTTGTATCAGCGGTTTAATCGTACAAGACCTTTTGTACACCCACTACAGACTTGTTTGTAGCGCATCGTCTTCTTGTGATAAGTGTTTCTAGGAATCGTTCAATGTCTAGGAAATGTATAAGCATTAGGTTCTAATATTTTTTTCTTTTTAAAAAATGCGAGAAAAAGAAAAATATCTATATTTGCAAAAAGTAAGCCCTTTGACTTGCAAAAATCGGTTTTTATAAACATTAAACAATCTACCTATATGATGAACTTGCGTTAAAAGCTCGTAGATAAGCATCTTTACGCAGTACTAGTAGTAATCTTGGTGTCAGAAGATTAACGATTACAATTTTTCTTTATCAGTATGTTTCTCGTATTATATTATAGTATATCTTAAGTACAAGACATAGGCTTTGTATTGGTATTCTATTGCTATGTTATTAATAGGTGTAGTGTATGATTCTGAAGATCAATCAATAAGCGTTTCTGTTTTTTTGAATATTAAATAAACAGGAATACGGATCGTAGCAGAACAAAAAGAAAGAAAAACAACGAAAGCGTAGGAAGGGAGCGAACAATCATTTTTTTAATGGTAAATGAAAAATAAAGAAATAATTTGTGGTTTTGAAAAAAATTGTAGTACCTTTTGCAGCGCATTTAGAGAAATGCCTTGTTAAAAAGCTGCGGAAATAGCTCAGTTGGTAGAGCACAACCTTGCCAAGGTTGGGGTCGCGAGTTCGAGTCTCGTTTTTCCGCTCAACATTCTGAATAGTACTAGTTGTTGCCCAGGTGGCGGAATTGGTAGACGCGCACGTTTCAGGTGCGTGTGTTTAACAGCGTGCAGGTTCGAGTCCTGTTCTGGGCACTATATTCAGAATGCGTTTATGCTGGAGAGGTGGCGGAATTGGTAGACGCGCTACTTTGAGGGGGTAGTGAAAATTGCTTCGTGGGAGTTCGAGTCTCCTCCTCTTCACATATTGATAATTATTATTGTCGCGGAAATAGCTCAGTTGGTAGAGCACAACCTTGCCAAGGTTGGGGTCGCGAGTTCGAGTCTCGTTTTCCGCTCTTTCAGAGAAACATATTTATCAATGAATTTATACTTAAGATATTTTTGATAAGGAAACGTTAGTTGATAATGTAGAAAAAGCACTTGACTTTCTCCAATCTATCCCAGAGATAGGCATGAATATCGATTTGGAGAATGATATTCGTGACTATGTTGAAAGTGACGTGTATTATCCTAAACGTTATAAAAGTTCGCCCAAGAGTTTATTTTATTATCATCAAGACTGTTGCTGCTACTATGCTCGATTTTAAGCAGAAAAAAAGGCTGTGCAACAAATGCCTCCCCTAATGGATTTGATAGGAGAGATTTGGCTGCTAACGCCATGACCCGACTCACTGAAGAAAGACCAGGATGGTATGAAGGTGAACTTGATTTCAAACGTGTGGTGATGGTTCCTTCAACTGGTAAGTTCGAATATCGTGATACTCATTTTGTAGTACATTGTAAGGCTATGTCGGGACAGGATTGTTACGACCGAATGGTAGATAACTTGAGTGAACGTGTGGACAGACGTTCCCAATTTCCTTCACCCAAAGGAAAAAACTTTAGATTTAGGTACTTGGGTAGGTGGAAATAATACAAACACTGTAGTTATGAATAAGGTGATGCTGATAGGGAACGTTGGGAAGGATCCCGAGGTTCGTTATTATGAGGCGGATACGGCTGTGGCCCAAGTGTCGCTTGCCACAACCGAGCGTGGTTATACCTTGCAAAATGGCACAAAGGTGCCCGATAGAACCGATTGGCACACTGTGGTGTTTTGGAAAAGTCTTGCCAAGGCCGTTGAAAAGTATGTACATAAGGGAGATAAATTGTTTGTTGAAGGTAAAGTGAGATATAGAAGCTACGACGATAAACAAGGTAAACGTCAATATGTGACAGAAATTTGGGCCGATAGTCTTGAACTGCTTACGCCAAGAGCACAAAGTAAGACGGATGTTGCACAGGAGCCGAAAGCGCAACCCGAACACACGAGTGAGCAAGAAAACAATAATTTACCATTCTAATATTGTTCGAAAATCTTGGATACATCCTTTTTTTGTAATTCGTTCTCTGATATATATATACAACATCCAACGTTGGGTGTTGTTTTTGCGTTTGTCTTGGCGGTGTTGCTTCTTGGCGTCTCTGGTTATGCTAGTGGTTCAGAATTAGCTTTCTTTTAGTCTTTCTCCTGCAGATATTTCTGAACTCGACTTGGAGAAAGATGTTAAGGATAAGAATATAAATATGCTTCGAGAAGATTCTGAGCGCACTTTTGGCTACCATTTTGATTACGAACAATTTTGTGAATGTAACCATTATCATGTTGCTCAACTATGTTTTTTTGCCAATGTGGTGCATTTTGGTCCGCGAGCTTATTGGTTACAATTTCTTATTTTAACCATTCTCTTAACTTTTCTCTTGTTGCTCTTTGGCGAGATTATGCCCAAAGTGCTTAGTAGACAAAAACCCCTTAGCTTTTTTTGCAGAAGGAGTGTTTCTGGCGTACTTTTTTTCTAAGAAAAATTGTTCTGGCCTCTTGAAACAATTCTACTTAAAAACTGGTCTTTTGGCTTCGAAAATGTTGGGAAAAAGAAACTGTAACGTTGAGTGTTGATGATTTAGAGCAGGCTCTTGAACTTACAAATAAAGAAGAACTAAAAGACGAGGAAAAAAACTTCTACAGGGTATCATTCGCTTTGGTGATGAAACGGCTAAGGAGATAATGACCAGTCGTAAGGATATTGTAGATGTGAATATCAAATGTAATTTTAGTGAGGTGTTAGAAAGTATAAAGGAGAATAATTATAGTCGAATTCCTATTTATCAAGATAATACTGATAATATAAAGGGGTGCTATATGTAAAAGATTTGCTTCCGCATTTATCTAAGCCCCATACCTTTAGATGGCAAAGCTTAATTAGACCTCCTTATTTTTGTTCCTGAAACGAAGAAAAATTGATGATCTCCTTCGCGATTTTTCAAGAAAACAAAATTCATATTGCTATTGTTGTAGATGAGTTTGGTGGGACTAGTGGCTTGGTAACGCTGGAAGATATTCTTGAGGAAATCGTTGGTGAAATCAACGACGAATACGACGATGAAACTGAAAAAGATGTACACGAAGCTCAATTACAATACTTTTTGTATTTGATGGTAAAAACGTTGTTGAGTGATTTGTGTAGGATTTTTAGAAGTGGATGACGAAGAGTTTAGTGAAGTGGAAGGCGGAGCGGATACTTTGGCGGGACTGCTTTTAGAACTAAAAGGCGACTTTCCATCTATTGGCGAGCGCTTAAATTATAAGGATTACTTATTTGAAATTCTTGCTATTGAAGAGCGTCGTATCAGTAGGGTGAAGATAGTGGTTAAACCATAATCTCACTCTTTTGTGGCGTAATGTTTCTTTTTAACGCATAACTCTTGTGCTTTAATCCATTATTTTTATAGGGTGAGCTATGCGTTTGGTTGTATCTCATTACCACTTTAATTTTGTTTTTATGGCTTTTGTTGCGTAACCAGTGTTTGAACGGAGACGTTTATCTAGCTTTGTGGACATTAGATGAAGATGAAAGCTACTTCTTCAGTACCTATCCATTTCTTATTAAGTTGAAAGAGGAATTATCTTCAGTTGGAAGTAAACAACGACGGCTGGAGAAGCTTGCAACACGCGCGTTGTTATATGAAATCACTGGTAATCAAGATTTGGTAATAACGCACCATAGCAGTGGAAAACCGTTGGTCAAAGGCTATAATATAAGTGTAAGCCATACCAAAGGTTTAGTTGCATTGATGCTTTCTAAAAACGAGAATCGTGGCTGTTGATGTAGAATACCAAAGCGATAGGGTGGGTAGAATAGCCCACAAGTTTATTAATCAAGACGAAGAGATGCCCACTCTTTCTCACCTTCTAATTGCTTGGTGTGCAAAAGAAGCTTTATTCAAATATTTTTTTCTGAAGATAATTTGCTTTCAACTCAGATACATTTACAACCATTTAAGCTTGAACATCAAGGGGTAATAGTAGTCAAAAATACTAAAAGTGATATTGTGGTTAAGTCCCATTATTTTAAGTTAAATAAATTCGTCTTGGTTTACATATTTAACGATTAATAGTTGCGTAAATAGAACGACTTAGATCCGAATTTCTCTTTTTAGTGATTTTTCTTAATTTATTCGTATTTATCTATGATAGGATTTCTTCTTTTCTTTAATTAGATGTATTTAGAGGAATTTAGAATATCCCTAAAAAAAGTGTGCGTGTCTTTCTTGTTCTCGGGTTTAAATGTGTTGTCTATTCTGTGTATTTTTATTCATTACTAGGTAATTGAAGTTTGTTTATTAGTATAGAAGTTCAATTCGTTTCAGGTTTTTTTGTATGAATTAAACTGTGTTTTGTCTTTCTTGATAAGTTTCTAGCCTTATTTTTAAAAGCTGGTGTTTTTTTGTACTCAAAACTTTCTTTTTATCTGTTATATAACATTCTTATTTTGTTAACTTTTTCCGATTTGTACTAACTATTTTTACCTTTTTACCGATTTTTGATATGTTTTACAACATAAATCCATAATTATTTACAATATTTTCCTTATTTTTGTGGGTTTCTTTTTGTAATTTTGCAACAGAAATAGTAAACGGGCATGTTCGTTTAAGTTAAACTTATTACCATGATTGACATGCCAATCGTGTTATTTTATTTAATAAATAAATATGAAAATGAGAAGGTGTATCTTGTCTGTTGTAGCCGTAGCATTTGTCTCGGTTATGAGTGCCTCTGCTCAGTCTGAAAACGTAGGGTCTGCAGTGGCGGATGCGCAAAAAGCCGTAATGGACGCTCAAAAAGCCAAAGAAGATGCAGCAAGAGCTGTTGCTGAAGCTGCAAGACAAAGGGCTGAAGCTGCCAAGGCTAAAGTAGTAGCTGCTAAAGCTAAAGTAGAAGCTGAGAAGGCTAGGATGGAGTCTGAAAAGGCTAAAGCTCAGTCGGAACAAGCTCGTGTTGACGCTGAAGCAGCTGAAGCTGAAGCTCAGAAAGCTGTAGAGGCTGCTAATCAAGCTAAAGCCGAAAACAGAAAAAGGCTGTAGCAAAATGCAGCCGCTTGCAAAGCTACCGCGCTCAAAGCACGTACCGAAGCTGCAAAGGCAAAGGAAATGACGGCCAAAGTGATGGCCGAAGCTGCTAAAGCAAAAGCAGAATCTGAAAAAGCAAAAGCCGATTTGGCTAAAGCTGGTGCCGATGCTGCTGCTGCCATCGAACAGGCTAATGCTGCTATTGAGAAAGCTAAATCTACGAATTAAAGTCTAAGCTTTAATTGCAACGACTAAACAATTTCGTTGCACAATGAGACGCCAGGGCTATTTGAGGGCCAAGCGCTCCAGATGGCTCTGGCTCATCATTCTAAATGTGACGTTAATAATCTAAATGACAACGAACAAAGATTCGTTTTTGTATAGTATCGAATATTTTACGTTTTTTTAAATCTTCTTCTTGTCTGCCTTGTCATGTGATAGGGTTGACATAAGGGAATATTGCTGCTGACGTGTAATGAATTTCCTGCTTTTTAAAGCACGGAAGTGGGAGTGGAGTGTCATGATGTTGTGCACAGTCCTGTCATTGTCGACAGCTGGTTATTAAATTAATGGTTGATCAAATTATTATGAGTATGACTAAAAAGTGGCTGGTATTTGTGTTCTGTGCTATGCTTAGTCTTCCTGTCTTCTCGCAGGACTATTTTTTTCGGATAACGAGGATTTACAAATTATCGCAACCTTGTTGAAGAGTAGTCCTGAAACAGCTAAGAGTAGCGCAGAGAAATTCCGCAAGTAAGCATAAAGAAGATGGAGCCATGCTGGCTGGTCTCGGAACACTCTATCTAAGGGCCGGGAAACTGGATGAAGCCACTCGTTATTTTAACCTTGCCCAACAATGCAGACGCATCAGTGTTAAAGCCTTAAATCTGGGTGGTGATATTGCAAGGTCTAAAAATAGACCCGATTCTGCACAGTTTTTATTATAAAAGGGCCATGTATTTTGCACGAAAAGACCCAGACGCTTATTATAAATTGGCCGACTTGTTAAAAGCTAAGGAAATTAACAAGTCGATTGAGACGTTACAGATCTTGAAGAAAAATAGACCAGATCTGAATGTACAAAAAAACGAATGGCTGAAGTGTATTATACGGCGAACGACCTTACTAATGCTATTGCTGCATATAAAAAGTATCGGAGTTGACTCTCTAGATGATAGGGAACTAATGCAGTATTCTTTGAGCTTGTATATTAAAAAAGACTTTTCTCAATCTCTTGACTTAGCACAGAAAGGACATAAACGCGCCTCAAAAGACCCGGTTTTTAATAGGCTTCTCCTTTATAATAATACAGAATTACAACATTTCGATACAGCTATAAGCAATGCTGACGACCTGTTTAATAATAGCAAAGATACTAAACCACAGTATCAAGACTATATTTATTATGGCTATGCATTGAGTGGACTCGGAAAAACTCAAGAGGCTATTCAACAGTTTAATGTTGCGCTTCAAAAGAATGGTGATATTCCTGGTATTCATAAGGAAATTTCTGACGCTTATAGCAGAATCCATGATTATGATAATGCTATTAAATATTATGAACAGTATGTGGCCAATCTTAAGGATACCACTGATAACCGTGCGTATAATATATTCCAATTGGGAAGATTGTATTGGAGAAAGGGTACCAATGTTAAAGAAAATGAAACTAGAACGGAAGACCAAACTAAGGCTATCGAGCATTCAGCTGAATTGTTTGGACAGGTTGCCACTTTGCGTCCAAATAGCTATCTCGGTTTTTATTGGCAAGCTAAAGCTAATGCCATGCTAGACCCAGAGTACACAAAGGGTTTGGCTAAGCCTTATTACTCCAAAGCTGCAGAACTTCTTGAAAAAAGTGGTAGCAGTAAAGACCATCTTATTGAGTGTTATAAGCAACTTTCTTATTATTACTATATAAATAAAGAAATGAATTCTTCTGTCGAGTATGCACAAAAAGATTTTTGGAACTTGATCCTGAAGACGACTTTTGCTAAAACAGATGGTAGCATTGAAAGTTAAGTAATTTAAAAGAATAGTTGATAACTATAGGTTATGATGAATATGAAAGGATATAAACTGATACTACCCCTATTGCTCCAATTCTTTGTTGGAGTAATAGGTGCGCAGGGTCAGGAAATCTACTATATTATAATAAGGTAGATACTATGAAATTCCAAAACCGATTTAACTTGAAAACTGATGCTGTTGGATGGTTAACATTGACACCTAATTTAGGACTTGAATTCTCTCTGGGAAATAAAAACTGGAATCAATGGACTGTAGGTGTTTATGGACGGGCTAATTGGGATGTTAACACGCGCACAAAAATCATTTTATGTGTACAATATCTATGGTGGACGTGTTGAAGTAAGAAGATATTGGCATGCGAAAATACCCAAACGTGCTTTTTACGTTGGATTGTTCGCTGGAGCTAACTCTTTTGATATTAAATTCGGTAATACCGGTAAGAAAGGTATCTCTTTTGTTGGTGGCCCTATGGTTGGTACTGTTACACAACTATATGGCTATATGAATGGCGCTAGTCTTGACTTAGACTTGGGAATTAGTCCAGGTGTAATGTTTGCTGATATGCACGATTATCAGCGTTTCTATAAGGATGGTAAATATTACTATTCTGCTACCTCTAGTAATACAGGATATAAGATTAGCTTCAGCCCCTGGGTTTACGCTTCTTCTATTGATGCTGTTCATATTTCTTTAGTGTATCACTTTGGTACTAAGTTGGCTAACAGATATAAGAACCGTAACTTGATTGATAACGATTATCGTTTGGCTGTCGAAAAAGAAAAGATAAGAAGAGATAGTGTACATACTGCTCAGGTTAAGGAAAAAGCGTATACATATGGATTCGCTTGCTAAAGCTGACTATGAACGCAGATTCGAGGAACAACGTCTGGAAAATGAAAAAGAGTATGCACAAGACTCGCTAAGAAAAGAAAATAAAGCTTTGAAAGAAAAGCAAATGATAGAACGCGAAGAAGCTAAACAACGTGCCGACTCTTTAAAAGAAGTTGCAAGACAAAAAGCCATTGAGGAAAAAGCTAATGCTAAAATTACTGCTGATTCACTTAAGCTTGTCGAAAAGACAAAAACAATTTGAAGAAAAGGAAAGAGCTAAGCTTAAAGCGGACTCCTTGAAATATGCTGCCAAAGAGCGTGCGCGAGAACTCAAAGAGCGTAAGGCGATGGAGCGTGAAAAACGCTAAACGAGCTGCTGATTCAACTAAAGTTGCTAAAGAAATTGAGAAGCAGCAAAAAAGAAGCTGATAAGGTAAAGGATGAAAACTCCAAATCTACTGAGGAAGTGGAGCAATCTCAAACACCTAAAAACTGAAGATTCTTCTGTACCTGAGGAAGAAAAAGGAAAAATCAGAATACTGAAAAATTCCGATAATGCTCTTGTGGATAATTTAATCCCAGATAGTCGGCAGCTTGTGAACGAGATGAAACGCGCTGTAATCTTTATGGCTGTTAAAGAAGCGAAAGAGAATACCCTTAAATCGCTGGAAGCGTCGTCTTCCAGCGATAAGGGGGCAACTCAAACTCCTACGATGGCAACATTTCAAACAGCAATAGAAACGTATTGACAAATAAGGAATATTTATGAAAATGGTAACTAAAAATAGGATTACTTCTGATCTTGCTTGTTGGAATGACTACTAACATGCAGGCGCAGACCTTTGCCGTCAACTCTAATCTTTTATTTCTAGCTTCACAAACATATAATTTGGGCGCAGAAATTACTGTTGGTAACCATACGACTCTTGGTCTGAGCGTCTTTGCTAACAATAAACCTTATTTCCTAAAGAATATGAGAGTAGTTGGAGTGCAACCAGAATTCAAATACTATTTTGGTGGTCGTCCGTTGTATCATCATTACGTGGGTATTGGACTCTTGGGTGCTGATTATTCTATAACATTGGGAAATAGAACTTATGATGGAACTGCCTGGGGGGTGGAATGACATTTGGTTATGTCATACCATTGTCTAAAAAGATGGAATATGGATTTCCATACTGGAGTAGGTGTTATTTTTTTCCCATCACAAGGAATTTATGAAAGACGAAAGCGATTTGCTGTTGAACGACAACACTAAAGCCAAAGACGGCTTTTTGAGAATATCGCATATTGCCTACAAATATAGGCGTAACCTTGTCTTATACAATTTGGTAAGCAATAGGAGGATATATGATGAAACTAGAGAAGATAATTGTCTTGCTACTATTTTTTTGGGGTTGTTTACCCTGAAAATGAAAGCTCAAGCCATTCATATCACTGGTAGTGTGTCTAAGTCGATGAAGGAAATGAACGGACAGGTTTCTGGAAAGATGCCTTTGTCTGTGCCAATTTACATCTTTTGATAATAAGGCTGAGGCACGTAAACAAGCTCAGCTGTATAATTCACAGAATGGTATGTCAGGAAGCATCGTGAAAATTAAAAAGTAACGATGTTGTTATTCCTGACTACGAAAGGTCACTTTGAAGCTGATATCTCTGTGGGTGGTACGATGCTCTTGATAAATGAAGGTGTTCTTAAAATTGTCGATATTGTTGGTGGTAAGCTTAATTATGATATCGTTTTTGCTCCAACTAGAGCTGATGGTATTCTTATTAAGAACGTTAATGTTTTCGCAAAGAAGCATGGCGTTGACTTTAAGGAAGTTCCTCCAGTTGATGATGGTGAGAATATGCGATGGACTGTTGGAATTGCTCTACCTGCTTGGTATACAACTAAGCACTTGAGATTGATTTTCCAGCCTGTAGCTGTTAATACCAATACAGGTGATACCATCCAATATCTTGAACCGCTTGTATTTGAAGGAGATAAATATCATCAAAACCAGATCAAACGTAAAAAGTTATGGTTACGAAAGAAACGATTCCCTCCATGCTTATTATGTTCCTGATAATGTGATGTCTAATGGCCCATTCAGTTTTAGTTGGGATATAACCTATCCCAAACCTGATATTGACAAAAACTACAAGTGGAAAGCAAAAATTAGCCTTGAAGACTATACGCATGTATATTTTAACGATAACAAGGAAGGTACTAATAATGTTAGGCGTCCTTGGAAAATGTTAGACTTAGGTGCGTCTGCAAAACACATGGAATTAGGGCCTCGTTTCTTTGAAACTGTTAGAGCTCGTCTATTGGAAGTTCCTCGAGACTTACAAGTAACTTTCGTGGTCGGTAAGGATGAATTAACTACTGATGAAGAGAACCAGAAAAACGTTAGACTTTCTTATTGAAGAGCTTCGTTCATATGGTACATCTTTGATGAATATTTCTGTACAAGGTACTGCTTCTCCTGAAGGTGGACTTTCGTTGAACGTTGAGTTGGCAAAGAAAAGAGCTCGTAAAATATTGTCAATGATTGGTAGTCATATCCGTAGCGCTAGTTTGACGGTTAAGGAACCATTGGTGTATACCTGGGATGATGTGGCTGACTCTTTGGTTCAAAGAGGTCAGGCCTCTGAGAGCAGACGAACTTCGTAAGTATGCAAAAGCAAAAGATTTTGCAGGTATCAAACGTATGATGACAAGTAACCCTGTGATTGAACAGATTATGCAAAATCAGCGTTTGATGCGTAGTACATATACCTTGCGTAGAAACAAGATTATGGAACCTAAAGAAGCTGTATGGGCGTACTATAATGATAATAGATATAGACCAGGAGGCGAAGAGTATTTCTCTAATGGTGACTATTACAACTTGTTCACCCAGATTACAGACTCTCTAGAACTTAGAAAGTTAACTCATAGAGCGTATAAAGAGAATATGTCTAGGAAGACAGCGAAGTTTAGTGCTTTTTGCTGCTTACCTTGCGAACCGTATCGCTATTGAACTGTTAGAGCAAGATTCAATAAATCTATCTGTACTTGAACCTTTCATTGATATGGCTTCTGGAGTTGAAGTTCAGCGTCCTGTTGCTTTTGAAAGCTCTTATATGTATACGATAAACTTTAAAGAAGTTGTTGCTAACCAGGCTTTTGATGTTCTTGAAATCTAGAAAGCTTAGTCAATCTGCACACTTGGCTAATAAATTGCCTGATACTGAGAAATTCCACGATTTGAAGATGTTCATCGATCTTGAATCTTTTGTTCTTCAAACAGAATAAGACTCCTGAGGAAGAGCAAAGGGCTTCAGATGCTTTTGAACTTTGTGATGAACGTGAGCCCTCTTAATAAGGCTATCTTAAGTGTTGAATTAGCTCCCGAATTGGGGGTAAGTTATGAAACTCTGAATCCTTTAGTAGACTCTTTGCCTGATAACCTTGTAAAGAAATGGTATCTTAAAGGTGTAATTGCAGCTAATAATCCTGACATTGAACAGGAAAAATGATTTCATGAACCTAATAAAGGAATTTGGATCAGAGGCTGCTGTTAAGATGCAGAGCAACGATACTCCTAAATTCTTGGCTTATTTCCAGCATTGTTTTGATATGGATCCTTCCTTCTACGAGCGATTCTACAAGACAGACGGCAACATTACTGATGATATTCGTAAGAAATATCCGTATGTTGAGAGTAAAAAAGACCTGTATAGGGAAAAGTTTAACATGATGATGGCGAAGCCTGCTACACAAGAAGCAGCTTCCGAGTGATAGAATATGAATGTTATTTTAAGAAGATATACAATGAAAAAGAGAATCCTTGTTGTAATGTTTGCAGGACTACTCCCATTGTGTGCCAGTGCATGGGCCAGTTCTCATCCAGTCAACAAACGTTTCTATATTTCTGAACCAGACTCCATTGTTAAGCAGGATTCTGTGAAAATGGATTTGGAGGACTTGGAGAACTTATTGCCCGACTCGGTGTTGGAAACTAAACAAGACTCTGTTGTGGGTGTTCCACGTCCTAGAGGATATAATGGTCTTCGTTTCGTGCTTGACAAAAAGGCACCGTTATGCTGGCGACCATTTCTTGGATAGTCTAATCTTTAGCCATACTTATGTAACGCTTGGTGGTGGTGCGTCTCTATTTTTTTGCCCAACGATAAGTTTAGTTATACGCCCATTGCCAACCTACATGTTGGTATTGCAAGAGAATTAAGTCCGATGAGCACAATTCGTATTTTCGCAGAAAAAGTCATGGGGCTTCACTAAGTCTTCTCTTGGCTTTTCTTCTACAACGACGTATAGCGCTTGGGGTGGTGGAATTGACTATATGTTTAATTTCAGTAACTACCTCATGGGTAACCGTCCTGACAGACCTTTAAATGTGTCTGGTACAATTGGAGTAGGTGTGCAAAAGGCTAGTTTAGGTGCAACCGAGAATACTTTTGTGCCTTATTATGCTGAAACATCTGGGTTATCCTACAATGCTCGATTTGGAATGCAGTTCAAAATAGCTACTAGTCCTCATGCTTCATTGGCTTTTTGAGCCATATATGAGACTTGCTACTAGAACTCACGACCTTGTCAAAGGAACGGATTTTGAAAGTCTTGACCTTGCTTATGGTATCAATATGTCTTATATTTGGTACTTGTGGCCAAATCTTTCTTCTGAGAAAGATAAAGGTATTTTCTTAAAGCGTTTTTGCTGATAGCGAGCGTTTGTTCTTAGAAGAATATAGGAAAAAGCCTTGGCGTAAACCTTTCTTCTTTGAATATAATATAGGTGCAGCTTTCCATAATCGTACTGAACTGCCTATTATGAGTACCTTAGGTTGGAGTAGCAATGTCTATATGGGATGGTGGCTATCATCTGCTATTGGTCTTCGTGCTGGATTCCATGTTTCTAATGCAGATTGGGCTGACAGACCTGTTAATCGCGGTATTAACACTAGAAGCATGATTGGTTCTCGTGGCGTTGTATTAGACATGTTGTTCAATCCATTAGGATTTACACGCAAATATAATTGGGATAGTAATGTAGGCTTTAATTTATTTGCTGGTTACGAATATGGTCAACAAAAATTAGCTAACGAATGGCATTATGGCTCTTATAGTGGAAACTATGTGAGCTATCGTACGGGTGCGCAGGTTTGGATGAAACTGTGTAACGACCTTAGACTGAACATAGAACCATCTTATTCTTTCGTAGAGTTATATAATGCTTCGAATGTAAAAGAGCGTAAGCAATATGATGAATTAGGGCTTAAACTTGGTCTTGCTGTTCTCTTCCGCGATAAAGCACATAGAGAAAAGTTGCTTATTCCTGCAGACAGTGTTCCTGTTTCAATGAGAATGTCTCCCAATCGTGGATTCTTCTTAGGACTCGGATTTGGCTGGAATACTATGGTTAAAGCATGGAGATATACTGGTGGAGATAATCTCGCCTTGAAGAATGCAGAATTCTTTGCTGGTTATAACTTTAACACTTTACATGGTTTCCGTATTAGTGCCGAATATCTTGGCGATAGATTGCATGAGTTGAATGACCTCAGTAATGGGTTAAATAATCAGAATCTCCAAAACATGATGTTATCTCTTGATTATCAGTTTAACATCATGAATGCATTCGCAGGATATAATCCATATCGTAGGTGGAACGTTTATCTATATGGTGGTCCTACGTGGGCACGTGGAGATGCTAAACAGTTGGCATTCAACTTCGGAGGTATGCTAACATATAGCTTAACAAGCAGTTTAGCGCTTTTCTATAATCACACTGTTTACAGAATGCCTAAAGATCGTTATGAAACGAATCAGATATATGGTAATGACGGAACTTATGTGAATAGTCTAAACGTTGGTGTGCTCTATACGATTAACCAACCTATCCGTGACGTCCTTCTAGGGCTAAGTCAGTTGACAAAATCTGATTACTCTCGTCAACCTTTAACTTTTTGAGTACAGCATTGGACCATCTTGGTATGACAATCTACCCATTTCTAAAGGTAGCTCACTTGGTTATACTGCCAATACTTACTTAGGCCTTTGGCTTAATTCGGCAATCGGTATGCGTGGTGGTATTCATATAAAGTAATGCAGACTGGTCGCATGACCTTAATGAGGCACGTAAGAACCAGTTGGGTCTTTTGGCAGGAACGGTTGACTTGATGTTCAATCCTCTAGGCATAAGAAGCAAGTATGATTGGAATATGCCATTTGGCTTCAATCTGTTCATGGGTACGGGTCTTGGTAAGATACGATTTGTAACTAGTAGGAAGACAGCTTATGAAACGAAATTCCATGAATATAGGTTTGGTGCCCAACTATGGGTTAAGATGGCAGATGACCTTCGCTTTAATATCGAACCTACATTCTCTAGGATGAAAAGGATTTGATCATGGACGTGTTGCTAAGCATGTAGATGAGCTTGCATTGAAACTGGGTGTCGCTATGATTTTACGCGATAAGTCGGACAAGGAAAAGAATGTTGAATTGGACAGCGCCACACAGGCTCGTGCTCGTTCTCCATATGGATTCTTCTTCGAGCAGGCTTAGGCTGGAATACAACTGTTCATACTTGGCGTCATACAGGTCGTGGCTTTGAGTTCTTGAAGAATGGTCATGTATTTGCTGGATACAATTTGAACGAATATCATGGAGTCCGTCTAAGTGGTGAATATCTTTACGACTATGTCTGGACTGACTTCAATGCTCCTGGTAGGTACGAAAAGCAAGAATTTAAGAATACCTTATTATCTCTAGATTATCAGTTCAATGTTCTTAATGCAATTACAGGTTTTAGACCAGGGCGTAGATGGGATGCCTCATTGTACTTAGGTCCTTCATTGGCACTTGGTGAACAAGGAACAAATTGGGGTTGGAACTTCGGAGGTATTCTCTCTTACCAGCTAACAAAAGAATCTATCATTGTTCTACAGTCATACTGTTTACAGAATGGGTAAGGACAGATATAAAAACAGCTCAAGTTTATCGTACACCAGGTACTTACGTTAATAGTCTGAGTGTTGGTGTGTTGTATAATATGAATGGTTCTTTACGTGATGCGTTAAGCTCTTTGGCATGTGACTATCATCATCAGCCATTAACCTTCGAATATGCAGTTGGACCAACGTGGTTTAATAATTTCAACGTGTCGAAGAATGCTTCTATGGGCTTCACAGCCAACGCCAATATTGGTTGGTGGCTGAATTCAGCAATTGGTTTACGAGGTGGTATCCAAGTAAGCAATGCTGACTGGACCAACGACCCGCTCGAAGAGTGTAGGTATCAAGTGGGCTTGTATGCTGGAACATTGGATTTGATGCTCAACCCATTTGGCATAATGAAAAATTATGACTGGAATTCAACAGCTGGTATAAATCTGTTTGCAGGTGCTGGTACTGGTGGAATCAAGTTCGTAACTAATCGTACTAAAGCTGTTGAGAACAGTATTAACCAATGGCGCTTTGGAACGCAGATATGGCTTAAACTTACGAATAACTTGCGATTTAACATCGAGCCTACCTATACTCTGATTAGGGGCTTCGAGAAACTACAATCGGTAGAGAAAACAAATGAATTGTCCTTGAAATTTGGTCTCTTTGTTGTTAGGTGAAAAACAAGACAAGAAACAAGAAGTGACGCCAACGGACGAAAAACACTGTTGAATATAACCCGGTAACGGGCTTCTATGCTGCAGCTGGTGGAGGTTGGAATACAACAGTTCATACATGGAGATATCGTGGCCAAGAATATTCTTTCTTTAAGAATGGTTTAGTCTTCTTAGGTTACAAACTCAATGGATGTCATGGTATTCGTGTTAGCGCCGAATATCTGCAAGACAAAGTTTGGGAGAAAACAGGTGGTAGATTAGAAGCCGTAGAGTTTAATAACACTTTGTTCTCTTTTGGACTATAACTTCCATATCCTTAACGCCTTTGCAGGTGTTAACCCTGCTAGAAGATATGATGTCTCGTTGTATGTTGGACCATCTTATGTAATGAGTAAAGCTGGAAATGGACTGGCTTTGGAACGTTGGTGGAATCATTTCTTACAACGTAAGTCCTAAGATGGCTTTTGTTCTACAGTCACACGATTTATCGTATGGACAGCAAGCAATATCCAAGTGTTCAGGTTTACACCAAACCAGGAACCTTTGTTAATAGCTTGAACGTTGGTCTTCAATATAAGTTCTAACTCACTAATCAAGACAACATTAATTTAATTGCTCAATATTCTATCAAGGAAGGGGGTGTGCTGTTATAGCACATCCTCTTTTGGTATGTATGGCATGAATATAGTCTTAGGGGTGAAAGTCCAGACTAAATCCGAATAACGGAAAGTTGGTTAGGCAAGGACTTGTTATTTTATAAATGCGGAATTGCCTGTTTAAAGACAATCCCGCAATGATTTTTGTGTGATAGAAGTTTTAGCTCGCAGCTAAACATTATTATACAAAAAGAATTTGTTATCTCTTTCATACGTATGAAATTCTATGCCTCCTCAGTACGTAGTACTATTTGTTGGACCATTATTAAGTCTAGGTTTGGCTAGTCTATCTAAGCGCAATATATTTTGTATGAGGCAAATAATAGCGCAGCAAGTTGAATAATGAATATCAGAGGCACGCCATACTTAGGGATATTCAGTAAATATCTAACTAATTGTTTGTCAGTGTAATATATTATTTTACCTTTACATAAAAACCCCGAACGACCCATCACGGGCAGAATCGGGGAAATTCATAAAATTATCTGCTGTGAAGTTACGAAAAAAATTTCTGACATAACACCAACTTTGCCCTTTACAGAGTTCGATTTTTACAACATTATCGCGATAGCTTTGCAAAAGCGAACTTGGGCGCATCCGTGCCCAGCTCCCACTTAAGGAGTTGGCAGCAGAGTTGGCATCCCACACCCATAAGCGTAGGCGTGGGAAAAAGCCTCTTTTTCGGCAGAAGGGGAAATCGCCCTCATGTTCCTCAAGGCATACACGGGCCTGTCGGACGACGGCCTGATAGAGCTGCTCAACGGAAGCATCCACATGCAGATGTTCTGCGATGTGCTGATAGACCCTGCCAATCCCATCAAGGACGGGAAGATTGTGGGGTGCCATACGCAACCGTCTTGCCAGGCACCTCGACATAAACAGCCTTCAACGCATATTGTACGCCCGGTGGGAAGGCGACCTCAGGACAAGGACCTGTGCCTGACAGATGCGACCTGCTATGAGAGCCACCTGCGTTTCCCGACAGACGTCAAACTGCTTTGGGAGTGTTGCCGATGGCTTCACGACCTACTCGTCTGCCAGAGCAAGCGGTTGTCGGAACGCGTTCCGAGAAACAAGTACAATGATGTTGCCAAGGCCACGCTTGCATACGCCAAGCAGCGCAAGCACACCGGCTCGGCTACGCGCAGGCTCAGGAGAAGGCTCCTGAAACTTCTTGCCAAGCTCCGCTTCCAATGGAACGGCCTCCGCAAGTTGTACGGCCCCTGCATCAGCCCTGTCGGCAGAACAAGAAAAAGCGGCTGTGCGCCGTGCGTGAGGTATGCCTCCAACAGTCAGACCTGTTCGCAGGCAAGGAGGTCAAGCACCGCATCGTCAGCATCGACCGCCCGTACCTCCGTCCCATCGTCAGGGGCAAGGAAAACAAGCGCGTGGAGTTTGGGGCAAAGGTCAACAACATACAGATTGACGGCATATCATTCATAGAACACCACTCCTTCGAGGCCTTCAACGAGGGCATTCGCCTTAGGCAGCGCATTGAATATCAGGAATCGCTGACGGGGGTCAAAAGTCAAACGTGTCGGTGCCGACTCCATATACGCCAACAATGCCAACCGCACCATGTGTACGGAAAAAGGCATAACGACCTGTTTCGTCAGAAAAGGCCCAAGGCCCAAAGAAGAAGCCGGATGCCTCAATAGGGGCGAGAAGGATTATCGGGACCCTCAGGGCCACGGTAATGGAGGGCAGCTTCGGGAACCAGAAACAGCACTATGCTGTTGGGCGCATCAAGGCACGCAACATGTTCAGCGAAACATTGCTGCTCTTCTTCGGAATCCATACGGCAAATGCCGCCGTCCTTGCTGCAAGGCAGATGGCCAGGGACATGAAGAAGGCGGCTTGATAAAAATGAGGTGATTTTATATCCATCCATAGGCAGGGTATGGAAGGGACAGGTGTGCCCATACGGCTCGACATTTGGGAGTTTTTGTGGGCAAAGCACATCAAGTACTCTTCCAAAGACGCTTTTCAAGAAAAAGAATCTGGCATTTGACAGTCTCCAGAGATTCCTAAGAGGGAATTAACTGAATTACCCTACTTAGTCCTCCCTTATAAACCTAATATTTCTCTGATTCATAGTATATTATACAATAAATTGTTTGCTTATATCTACAAATTTTTTTGTACCTTTTACATTATAATTCTTGCAGATATTTATGCTTAAAACGTACATCCAAACAGCTCTCTTTATTCTCTTCTTTAGAGGACATGCTTAGCCATGAACATCCCCTTTTTCAACTTAGTAATAAGATTAATTGGGAACGTTTTGAAAATGCTTTCTCCATTGTATTGCCGTACTAATGGTCGCCCTGCTCATCCTATTCGCTTGATGTGTGGTCTTTTAATTTTAAAAACATCTGCGTAATGTGTCAGATGAAATGGTGGTTTCTCAATGGAGCGAGAATGCTTACTACCAATATTTCTGTGGTGGACTTGAATTTATGCCCAAACAACCCTGTGACGCTTCCGAGTTAGTTCACTTCAGAAATCGTATAGGTGAAAAAAAGGTATGGAGTTAATATTAGCCGAGAGCATCCGCGTTAATACCGACCATGATAACGAAGACCATTTTGATACGGCTTTCATTGATTCTACCGTGCAGGAGAAGAATATAACCTATCCTACAGATGCAAAGTTGCATAAAAGATAATCAAAAAACGTTCTGAAGATAGCTCATGACAATTGTCTTCCTCTACGACAGAGTTATACGCGTACCTTGAAAGGAATTTACCGTTCCCAACGTTTTCGTAATCATCCCAAGAATCGTAAGAAAGCTCTTAAGGCAGATAGGCAACTGAAGACTATAGCAGGTAGATTAGTAAGAGAGCTAGAGCGTAATCTTGGGGGAAGGAAAGGATATGAGAAGATGTTTGAGCTATATTACAGAGTTCTTTTCTCAGAATAGGAAGTCAAAGAACAAAGTATATTCTCTGCACGAACCAGATGTAGTTTGTATCAGCAAGGGTAAGGAACATAAGCAATATGAGTTTGGCAATAAAGTATCTATTCTTCGCTCATGGTCAGGACTTATTCTTGGTGCATGTTCTTTTAGGAATGAATATGATGGGCATACTATCGAAAAGACGTTAGAACAAACCCAAAGGATGACAGGAAGGAAGGTTGACAAGTTAGCAGGAGATAGAGGGTATAGAGGTATAAAGCAGATTGGACAGACAAAGATACTCATCCCTGATACTCCTAAAGCTAAAGACAGCTACTACCAAAAAAGAAAGAAACACAAACTATTTTGTAAACGGGCAGGTATAGAGCCAACGATAGGACATCTTAAAGCAGACCACCGATTATCTCGCAACTTTTATAAAGGTGTGAAAGGAGATGCTATCAATGTATTATTAGCTGCCGCAGCATATAACTTCAAAAGAGCTATGAGAGCTCTTTTGTACCTTATAAAAAGAATCAGCATACAGCTTGTCAATACAAGCTGTATGCTGAAATATAGTTTTTAAGGGAGGACTACTTAAACTTCTTGTGTTGCGTTTTGTGATGCCATAGTTTCATGCCTACCCACGCCCCAATACTGCCACCTATGGCGGCCACCAATAAAAAGCGTTTTTTCTCAGAAATGCGCCATTTAGTGTGTTTTAGCTTTCCATTTGTCTATTCCGAAGACCGACAAACTCAGTAGGTTGCTTAGGGCGAGGTAAACAAGAAGTAGGCGTATAACCAGCTCATTCATTACGCTAATCGAAAATCTTCTTCCAAATCCAAAGAACAGTTACAGCGCCAGCAACGCAGAAAAACGAAATTGGTGATGTATCCTTTACCAAACAATCCGATGTTCAGCAAATGGCTAATTAGCTACCAGCATAACTACCCACAACACCAATGATAAAGTTCATGCAGCACCCTTTGCCTTCACCGCTCATAATGCGGTTAGCAATATATCCCACTAAGAAACCAGTAAGAATTGGCCAGGCTGTAAAAATCAGCTATATGTTCTAGCATAATAAACCACCCTAAATTAGCACCCTTTTCCATCCAAACTACAAGCAGAGCCACTTGGAATATTGTCTAGGTTAAGGCTGTCCAAGTCAAATTTTACCGTACCATCTTCAAACAAAAAGCAGGGAATGCCAACGCTACCATGACTTTTTCGCATTGTTGAAAGCCTCATTCGAGTCGCGTAGTGTCAAAAACTGCTTTAAATTTCTTACGTGTTCACCTATATCTATTAGTTCGTATGCAGGATTTCCAGCCAACTTTTGTTTTACCTGCGTGCAATCTGGGCAAGTGGCCATTACAAAAACCTTAGTCATTGTTTCTTCTTTATTAATGTTATATAATTAAATTTGCTGTCAAACGTCACTTCGTACAATCTGTATTTTTATTCTTTGCCGAAGGTTTGTTTTTCTTATGCAAAGATACGGTAATTTACTCGAAAATAATCTACTCGTATTAGTCTATCTGAGTTCTTGCTTATTTATTGTCTTATTTTTCAGTAGGCTTGTTCGAAAGGTCCTAATTCTTAGTGTTGCATAATAGCAGTGGCAATCAGCCTTTAGGTTGTGCTATCTACTAGAATGCAACATTCAATTGTTAATAATGCCATGCAGATTAAAAGTTATTTATGGTAAGCTAACAAAAAATAGAGAAAAAGTTGTAATTTAGCACTCGTAAAACGTGCCAAAAATGCTGCTTTATGACCTTGTGGTTATTGAAAGTTCTATACAAATTTGAATGATATCATTCATCCCCTTTGTTGAGAACTATCCTAAGGATGTTATAAATAAGCAAGTAAATATAGGCGAAGTTAGTTTACACATCTGGCTGATATATGCCAAAATACGAGTAAAGAGAATTATACTTAGTTGTAGTGCATTGGTACTTAACAATAAGTGATTAAGTGGAGAAGTATATTCTGATGATTATATTGCGTCTTAGGATGCAGAATACACAGGTAAGGATTGAATAGTTAAATTATAATAATGACAATACTAGAAGCTATTGAGGCCCGCCACAGTGTAAGGGCATACAAAGAACAGCCTTTGACAGAGGATGTTGTCAGGGTACTTGAAGAGAAGATAGAGTGTTTTAACCAAGAAGGAAAGTTACATATCCAATTAGTAACCAACGAGCCCAAGGCTTTCAAGGGCACATTGGCCAAGTATGGCAAGTTTAAAAATGTAAGCAATTACCTAGTTATGGCGGGCAAAAAGTCTGACGACCTTGATGAGCGCGTAGGCTATTATGGAGAACATCTGGTGCTTTTTGGCCCAAATGTTAGGGCTAAATACATGTTGGGTGGGCTTGAGTTATTCAAAAGTTCCTGGCACATTTGTTCTTGGCAACGATGAGAAAAATAGCTCTGTTACATAGCCCTTGGATTTGGCGAAACCCAAGGGGCGTCGTATAAGGTAAAGACAATCGAGCAGGTGAGTAATGTAAGCGACATCACTCCATCGTGGTTCAAACGAGGAGTTCAAGCTGCATTATATGCACCAACTGCCATTAATCAGCAGAAATTTTACTTTGAATATGTGCGCGTTGAAAACAATCAGCATAAAGTTCTTGCTAAAAAGGCTTCTCGTTAGTGGGGTATACCCACATGGATTTGGGTATTGCTAAATGTCATTTTGAGATAGGTGCAGGCAAAAGAAAAATTTTTGTGTGGGTGTAAATTTTCATTTTGCTGCGCTGGCCGATTGCGTACAAAAACACTATTTAAATTGAACAAATCGCTCGATAGCGTGGGGAGATGAAAATGCATTTGTTAGGCAAAAGTAAAACGTATTGGTATTAATTGTTACGCCAAATCCAAAGTAAACAGATAGATATAAGTAAGGAATAAAAAAATAGTAAGGTTATGATCGACCAAATTTTAAGCTATAACAAAACTTTTGTGGCGCAGAAAGGCTACGAAAAAAATACATCACCGATAAGTTTCCTGATAAGAAGTTAGCAGTGCTTTCGTGTATGGACACCAGGCTTACCGAACTCCTTCCTGCTGCTTTAGGATTAAAAAATGGGGATGCAAAGATTATTAAGAATGCAGGTGGTCTGGTTATTTCAGCTTTCGACTCGGCCATGCGTAGTCTTATTGTGGCTATTTATGAACTTGGCGTGCAAGAAATTATGGTTGTAGCCCATTCGCATTGTGGTGCTTGTCATATGAACTATGACCACTTTCACCACCAAATGCTAGCCAGAGGCGTATCCGATGAGACCCTAGACACCATTCGAAAATGTGGAATAGACCTTAACTCTTGGCTTGAAGGTTTTAAGGATACGCATACGTCAGTGAAGAAAACGGTTGAGACAATCAGTACTCACCCTCTTGTCCCTAAAGATGTTGCAGTTAGAGGGTTTATCATTGATTCTGAAACAGGAGAACTTGAAGAGATTTCCTAATACAAGTTTGACTTTAAGTGCATCAAATCAGGGCGTAAACATCTAACTAGAGGTGTCTGGCTGGTGTATAAAAAGTCATAATTTAGCTTATAATCTTTGTTTGCCGATTAACTATAGGGGGCTATAAAGCGTAAAAATAATATTAGTGCACAAGCTATTTATGGAATATACCAGGCAGATAATATTCGCGTTTTTGTTTACGATTGCTCTCGTAGTATGTAGCAGTATGCAAAAGATTGAAAGTGTATCAACTATTCAAGAACTAACAGTTGGCAAGCATTCTGCAGCAGTATTTATAGTGATGTATGATAAGGAGGTGGGAAAAGAAGCAATACTAAAGGGCATTAAACGGTCTAAGGCGACAATTGTGTATGATTATAAAAACATTAATGCAATGGCCATTAAAAAACCAGATGGCACGACATTAAAAGAAAGCATGACTTATTTCCAAGGAATTAAAGGGGTGTTGTCTGTTGAATACGATCATATAGTACCATTGATAATGCCTATTGAGCCCAAACAGGAAATACAATAGTCCCTTTCTTGCTAGGTTCGTAGCTTATAAATACCTAGCCCTAGCTTCTTGGTAAACATGTGTTTTGTGTAGATTATGCACTGTATACCAGTAATTAGTGAAATTGGAGATATGAGAGAGTACACGAAATTTAAAAAATGATATTACTTATGAAGATTACAAACGATGATATGAAAGTTCTTCTTAAAGCCCAACAAGGAGAGCTAGACGCTGTTTTAATGTATAAGGCATTGGCAAAGAAAGTGAAAAGAACCAAGGATGCCGAAACATTTAATAGACTTGCGCAAGAGGAGGGACATCATGCTGCTGTTTTTAAGAACTTAACTAATAGGGTGCTTAAACCAAAGAAAACAATGGCTATTGTGTTACCGCTACTATATTCTATTATTGGTAGGAAACGTTTGTATGGCCTTATTGCGAAGGGAGAATATGCAGCAGTAGAGAAATATCAAGCTGTTGTGGAAAAATTTCCCGAGATTGAAAGTGTGAAAAACGATGAGAAACGCCATGGCGACATGGTTATGGCACTGCTTAACGACTAATGATGAAGGATTTAGATACCTCAAATATGTGTTCGCACCTGCAAAAAGAAATTGTTCGATGCATCAGGTGTGTACCATCAGGTTTGGCTAGATATACAAAAGCGACAGCGAGTTAACGGCTGTGGTGCGCTCAAGGCAGCTACATGTTTATCGCAATGGTAAAAAAGTGTTGGTGCTTGCAGGTAAATCTGCGCCCAAACTGCTAAGAGAAGACAAGCTATCTGCTAAACTGCAAGCTATGGGTATAACCATTTTAGCCAAATAAAATCGATAGTTTGGTAAGATTCTACTTTGCCTTTTTGTTTATCAAACATAAAAGCACAATAGCAGTTATGCATTTTAGTGGTATTCCTAAAACTGTTCGGCTTGCGAAGTTCATGCCATTATTTTTTTCTAGCGCACAACATTTATTTCGTGTAATAGGTTAGATTACGACCAATCGCAAAGCAATAGATGGAATAAGGTATCCATCTTAATTCCCAAACGCTCATTAGCTCTAGCTGAAAAAAAGGTTTTTAGTTGTTGCCATTGCTTATTGTTAAGCGCTCATTTGATTGCTGGCGCTTGTCTGTGGTATTCTCTTAACTAATCTCGCTTAACCATCAAGAATACAACAGCCAATCTCACCAGCAATCATACAAAAAAATCTGTACAGGCTCAAATAAACCTTTTCGGACTAAAATGGTAAAGCAAAAATTACGTGTTCGTTTTCGTCTCAAACAGCATACTCTCTCAGCTACATTGCTCATACAGCCACATTCCTGCCCTACTTTTCAAATAAGCCTTCTGTTTAAAGCCTATTGTTGTTCAGGCACTTTTATAACACCTTCACATTCAACAACGCGGTTGGCGTTTAACAGAGCCTCTAAACCATTGTTAAGCGCAAGTTCAACTTTAGCGCCACGACGGGCAAACCCCAGTCTTTTTGCAACAAGAAGCGTTAGAGCATCCGTTTTTAATCGACAGCTGTTCTTGCACAGTGAGTGCTATGGCATTCATAATTTCAATTAGTGGTATTTCGGTAATGTCTCTTCCGTTGGCCTGTCTATACCCTTTAAACGTATCTGCATGCTCCTTATCGGTCCACAATATTGTTGAATAACCTATTTTTTTGAGCATACATTTTACTTGCCACAATGTCTGAAACCGTTGCCAATAGAGTAGGGCTAACCCTTGTTGTGTCTCTATGATGGCACATACACTTGCAAAGATACATTAAAGTCATGGGCTGTTCGCACGAAAGAATTTTTGCTGCCAGTACCTCATCACTCATCGAAGCCGTGTTTAGATTTGATTGATAAGTTTTATATTCCTTTTCGTTTCGTTCAATTACTTCCACTTTTTCTTTTGTTACGTCGAAAGTGGTGTTGATTACTGGCGTTTCAGTAGGTTTGTGTTCTTGGTTAAGAACATGTTCAATGCGTGCAATCACCCGTTCAGGATTGTTAATCCAGTCTACGCTCCACACGCGCATAATCTTCCAGCCAAGCAAGTTCAGTATAGTAGGGTTGAACAATCTCGCGATCCTCGTGGTTTGCGTGTCATGATACACCTCACCGTCAAGCAGTATGCCCATTGAATAATTTCCATTATCATGCGAATCGACAATGGCCACATCTACTTTTAAAAATTAGAACGGCCAATGTTGGTATTAACGATATGGCCTCTTGTTCTTAGAGTCTTGGCTATTTGTTCAGAGATAACCCTGTCCGAACTATCTTTGCGGACATTTGCTGTTTGAATAAGTATTTGTTGTTCAGCATATTCAAGGAAATGTTTTAAGCCCTCCACACCCCGAGCCTTTGTCCTTCTTAAGTCAATTTGCGAGGCTTTCAATGACGAGTAAACAATCATTTCTCTTCTAGCGCGACTTACCGCTACATTCAATCGTTTTTCTCCGCCATTATTATTCAATGGCCCGAAGTTCATCGACACTTTTCCGTCTTTATCAGGGCCATAACCAATGGAGAACAATATGATGTCGCGTTCGTCTCCCTGTACGTTTTCAAGATTCTTTATGAATATAGGCTCGTATAATTCGTCGGCTGCTTCCCTAAGCTTCTTGTCCTTATCTAGTTTATCAGTCAATAAGTCTTCAATCAAGTTTTGCTGAACCTGACTAAATGCAATTACTCCAATGCTATACTTGGCATGATTACTGCTTTGCAATCTCTTGACGATATCCTCCACAATTGTTTCTGCTTCCATTCTGTTCGAGCGGCGTCCCCCCTTGTCGTATACGCCATCAACATAGCAATATTTTACTTTTGTAGTTTGGTCGTCAATAGAGGGGAAGGTGATAAGCTCCCCATCATAATACTCATTATTAGAAAAAGCAATGAGTGATTCGTGCTTAGAACGATAGTGCCAGTTTAATTGTAATGATGGAATACCCAGACTATGGCAGTCGTCGAGAATACTATCTAGGTCGTCTATGTCGGCTTCGTCTTCACCAACACTAGTAGACGAGAAAAAACTTGTTGGTGGCATCTGCTTGGGGTCGCCAACAACGATAACCGATTTACCACGTGCAATGGCGCCTACAGCTTCGCTTGTGGGCATCTGTGAGGCTTCGTCGAAGATTACCAGGTCGAATTTGCTTTGCGACAACGCTAAGAACTGTGCCACAGACATTGGACTCATGAGCATACATGGGCAAAGTCTGGGCAATAGAGTGGTGATGTTATCAAACAAGTCGCGTAGCGAAATGCCTCTGCCTCCATTAGCAATGTTACGGTTTAAGAAACCAATGGGACTGCTATTGTCGATGCTTTCGGTAACATGTGGTATATTTGAAGCTAATCGGGCATAGAGTTCCTTTTGGCTTAATAATTGAAATTCTTCTGTTAACTGCTGGTAGCGAGAAATAGTTTCGTCAAAGATAGCCCCTTCAAAGGTTCTAAGAATAGGTGACGACGCAATTTTCTCAGATGCAATATTTCTGAATATGCGCTTAAAAAAAGCGTCTTTCAACTGCTCTGCAGAGATTTCAACCTGTTCAATATAGTGGGCAATAACCCCAAGACCCTCATTCTCAAGTTCTTTTTTATACGCACACCACTGATACCAATCACGAGCTCTGTCAATGTGTTTAAGCCAGTTGTCAAGGCTTGAGGTATAACGCTTCAATGCATCATCGCTAGGAAGATTTTCTCCATCAAGATTAACAGCGAAAACAGTACGTACAGCATCTTGAATTGTTGTTATTTCTTTGTGCAGTAGCTGATAATTAACAGATTGGAAAGTAGTGCATCGACCTCTTGCTCAATAATTAGGCTATTAAACTGTTTTAGCTTTTTGATGAAAGTTCTTTTTGCAAAGAAACGAGGTAAAAACCATTTGGCTTTTATTGCTCTCCACTCATTGTACAATGCTTCACCATCTTGCGCCAGCACACCATCTTTGCAATCTCGTAATAATTCTGCCTTTATATGCGCGGCCTCCAATAGTTTAGTCTTGTTTTCTTCTGCCCTTCTAATGATATCAGTCGTATATTTAATGCGCAGGGGCAGCCTATTGGCATCAGCTAGGTCGTTTTCTTCAATATTAAGTCCAAGTAAAGGATGCTTTGAAGGTGTCCCTGTAATGCTAGTCACAGCTTGATATTTTTGGCGTAGCAGGTGCGAATAGTTGTCTATCTTTTCAATTCTGAACTTGCGTTTCAGGTCTTCATCGTTCGCATCAATGTCAAGTTCGGTGGTATCGATAGATTCATATCTGATAATGCAGTCGAATAGCGACATTCCTTCTTGACCTTTCGTGTCGTGAAGGGCTTCCATATACTCAATGAGTTTGCATCTTTGCTCATATAGTTCGTTTGCAATTCTAGCATATTCCTCGGGGCGTTTAATGTGCGCCGCGTTTAACGACTTCTTCAATTGCTCTAGAACATGGCGCTTGGTGATTTTGTTTGAGTGCATTTCAAGGCAGAAGGGGCCAAGATTTATTTTCTCCAAACGATTTTTGTACCACACTCAAAGCCGCCATTTTTCGGCTACAAAAAGCACGCGCTTGCCCTGGAATAAGGCGTTAGCTATGAGATTAGTAATTGTTTGCGACTTACCTGTTCCTGGAGGACCATACAGGATAAACGAATTGCCTTGGCCAGCAGCCATAACAGCAGCCATTTGCGATGAGTCTATGGGCACAGGTAGCGCAAGGTCAGCAGGCTTTTACCTCTTTATCTTTTTCTTTCAGGTTGGCAGTTACTTGGGTAGGAACAAAGGTAAGTTTCTGTTCCACCAGGCTTCGCACCACGTTATTGTTCATCAATTCTTGTCGTTGACAATGAATATCATTCCACATCAAGAATTTGCTGAACGAGAATACCCCAAGGATGCATTCTTCTTCCACATCCCAGCGCTTTTGGTTTTTCAGAACTTCACGTATGATGGCAAAGATTTTTTTCACATCCACCCCGTGTTCATCTTTTGGAAGTGGGTTAAGACCGGGGATATTGATATCAAAAGTTTTTGTCGTAAAAAAACTCGGTGAGGGTGATATTTAAAGCAATGTCTTCATCGCGAGTGCGAATAAAGTAGTCGCCTTTTTATAAACCATCTCAACAGGCAGCATCAAGATGGGCGCATAATGTGCTTTTTCGCTGATGTCGGTTTCAAACCATCTAAGCGTACCTATTGCCAGGTACAGCGCGTTTGCACCAGTTTCTTCAATGGCGTTTCTTGCTGCGCGATAGATATTCTTTAACGTGTAACGCGTTTCGGCTTCAGTTTGATAAGTGTGAAGCGTGCGATGCGTTATGTCGTTTGTTATCAGTTCGTGTAGTTCGGGCAATAGTTTTTGAACGAACAAGACGCTCTTCGCCCGTGATATTCAAACTAATATTAGGCTTAAACGAAATCAAATACTCTTCTCCATCTTGTAGATAATCTTCAATCAAGTCTACATTAAACGATATAAACTGAATGGCTTTCTGACGAAGATAAAGGTTAAGCATTGAGTTGCGCAAGGAGAAGTCTAAAAGTTTGCGCTCCCAAATGTCCATTTTGTTAGCCTCACGTTTATCATTCGTTAGCATAGTGAGGTCAAAACGCGAGTGTTCTTTAACATCTAACACGCATTCATCATGATTTACACCCTCTACAGATAGTTCCCATGTGCCATTGTTGATAATACGTTGGGGAAGTGGGCGTATCTGTTCAAGGCGACACCGCTTGATATCCACATATAGTTCAAAGAGATTTGTGTTTGCCAGATTTCGTGTAGCAATGCTTTGAGCATCTTCAAAGGTTGTAGATTCAGCAGTTGTCTGCGTGCATTCCAGCACAAGCATCTCGTCAATGCCTTCAGCACACTTCTTTTCGATATACGAAGCATCATCGCACACGCTATATTGACAACAATCGTCAACCAGCCAAACCGCCAGGTAAGCATGTCCCTTTTGTATTACAATGCCGCTATTTATGCCAATCCCTTCTAGAATACTAGCAAAAAGAAGCGTAAGTTCAATGCAGTTTCCAAGTTTAGAAGACAGCACTTGATCGGGTAGGGTGATGCGTTGTCCAATTACTTCATACGATGCAGGAACAGAACGATATACGATACCCTCGGCGTGTAGTGCGCCATACACGGCAGCCACCTGTTTTCTTACCTCATTAGAGTTTCCCGTTTGGTATGCCGTAAATGCCGAAGCTCCTGATATTTCTTTTCAGTTTACTTGCAGCTTTAGCAATGATATTGTTTATTGCAGGGTGATTTGGTGTAACAAACGAGGCTAGGCATTGGGGTAAGATGCTGGTTCCCAACCATTGGTCAAAGGGCATAATATCAATGTCGTAGCTATGGCAAAACAACTCCTTCTTTGAGTCGGATTGCACATCCGAATATAATGTGACGGTGAACGAGGAGGCAGTTTTTTTCTGTTACTGCAGCAACTTGTGTCGTTATAGGAGACAAGTCCATCCCTTGAAGTCGTATCGACCTACCAGCTTTTAAAGAAGGGATGACACTTGAGCGGTAGTCTTGAAAAAAATCTCCCCTACATTCTATGATAAGATCCTTTAAGTCGTAAGTTTCGTTATTACAAATCTCAACAGATTGGCATATCGCAATTCTGTTGTTTATTAAGGAAAAATTGATAGAAGGTAGATATTCAATGTTTAAATTTACCATAACGAGGTGAAAATATGGTGGGGTTTATTTTTTTGATGCAAATATTACATGAAGTGTTTGATTCATATCTTTTTATGACATCTAAACTGTACGTAAAATGTTATCAGCCAATTGGATAGCCCTCTTAGCCTAAACTTCATGAATTTATTGCTTTGTATATCATGGCCGACACTAGTGCAATCAAGGATGTTCGTCTCCTCAAATTGTAGTATTCCATTGCAAAAAGTAGTTATTTGTTTTCGTTATCACCACATATAACGTTTATAATTTTTTTATTTTTGAGTAAACTTTTGTTATGGGTTTAATTTAGGGATATTCAGTAAATATCTAACTAATTGTTTGTCACTGTAATATATTATTTGTACCTTTACATAAAAAACCCCCGAACGACCCATCACGGGCAGAATCGGGGAAATTCATAAAATTATCTGCTGTGAAGTTACGAAAAAAATTTCTGACATAACACCAACTTTGCCCTTTACAGAGTTCGATTTTTTTACAACATTATCGCGATAGCTTTGCAAAAAGCGAACTTGGGCGCATCTGTGCCCAGCTCCCACTTAAGGAGTTGGCAGCAGAGTTGGCATCCCACACCCATAAGCGTAGGCGTGGGAAAAAAGCCTCTTTTTTTCGGCAGAAGGGGAAATCGCCCTCATGTTCCTCAAGGCATACACGGGCCTGTCGGACGACGGCCTGATAGAGCTGCTCAACGGAAGCATCCACATGCAGATGTTCTGCGGTGTGCTGATAGACCCTGCCAATCCCATCAAGGACGGGAAGATTGTAGGGTGCCATACGCAACCGTCTTGCCAGGCACCTCGACATAGACAGCCTTCAACGCATATTGTACGCCCGGTGGGAAGGCGACCTCAAGGACAAGGACCTGTGCCTGACAGATGCGACCTGCTATGAGAGCCACCTGCGTTTCCCGACAGACGTCAAACTGCTTTGGGAGTGTTGCCGATGGCTTCACGACCTGCTCGTTTGCCAGAGCAAGCGGTTGTCGGAACGCGTACCGAGAAACAAGTACAATGATGTTGCCAAGGCCACGCTTGCATACGCCAAGCAGCGCAAGCACACCGGCTCGGCCACGCGCAGGCTCAGGAGAAGGCTCCTGAAACTTCTTGCCAAGCTCCGCTTCCAATGGAACGGCCTCCGCAAGTTGTACGGCCCCTGCATCAGCCTGTCGGCAGAACAAGAAAAGCGGCTGTGCGCCGTGCGTGAGGTATGCCTCCAACAGTCTGACCTGTTCGCAGGCAAGGAGGTCAAGCACCGCATCGTCAGCATCGACCGCCCGTACCTCCGCCCCATCGTCAGGGGCAAGGAAAAACAAGCGCGTGGAGTTTGGGGCAAAGGTCAACAACATACAGATTGACGGCATATCATTCATAGAACACCACTCCTTCGAGGCCTTCAACGAGGGCATTCGCCTTAAGCAGTGCATTGAATATCAGGAATCGCTGACGGGGGTCAAAGTCAGGCGTGTCGGTGCCGACTCCATATATGCCAACAACGCCAACCGCACCATGTGTACGGAAAAAGGCATAACGACCTGTTTCGTCAAAAAAGGCCCAAGGCCTAAAGAAGAAGCCGGATGCCTTAAGAAGGCGAGAAGGATTATCGGAACCCTCAGGGCCACGGTAATGGAGGGCAGCTTCGGGAACCAGAAACAGCACTATGCCGTTGGGCGCATCAAGGCACGCAACATGTTCAGCGAAACATTGCTGCTCTTCTTCGGAATCCATACGGCAAATGCCGCCGTCCTTGCCGCAAGGCAGATGGCCAGGGACATGAAGAAGGCGGCTTGATAAAAAAATGAGGTGATTTTATATCCATCCATAGGCAGGTATGGAAGGGACAGGTGTGCCCATACGGCTCGATATTTGGGAGTTTTTGCGCGCAAAACACATCAACTACTCTCCCAAAGATGCTTTTCATGAAAAAGAATCTGGCATTTGACAGTCTCCAGAGATTCCTAAGAGGGAATTAACTGAATTACCCTAATTACATATTGACCTATTAGATCTCAAATTTTACTGAAGAGAGGACAAATATTTGAGTTGGGGAGTTAACAAGTTGACGAGTTAACGAGACGTTGTCTTGTTGACAAGTTAACGAGATGTTGTTTAATTGACCAGTTGGAAAGTTGACGAACGGACAAGTTACAAACGTACAAGTTAACGTGACTTTCTCCACTAAAAAGCCTTTGATAATGGCACTGTTGATGTTCTTATTCAGTTCCATATCGCCCCGTTGCTTAGTCTTTCCGTAACCGATGCTGTATGTAATTTTCAGGTTAATGTTACGTCCTTTGGGCTCGTTATATCGCCATGAGTTGCGGTTATAGTGTCCGTAGTCCATCGTGATATGTTGTTTGTCGAACTGAGAAAACACGTTACACAGCGCAAACTCCACCGCCCAAGCCTTGTGGTTCCAGTTGATGGCCATTTCGTAGACGGGTTGCATGTGTATAAGGAAAGGCTCGCGAATATCCAAATCTGTACGTGGCGTCTGGTATAGCACGCTAAACATCCAGTCGCCCACGAGGTAAGCTAACGAAGTTCTTAGTCGAAACACGTTACGCTGCATGTTATACGTATTGCCTCGCATCACGTTATACTCTTCAAGGGCAGTGACATCAAGACGCAGCTTATCGGCAAAGGCACTCAAAGCATAGGAAACGCCCAGCATGTTTCCATAGAATGTGCCATCGTTTACACGCATATCGTAGATGGTGCTAGCGTCTGCGGTGAAGAGGTGTGCAATGTTTTTGAAGTAAATATAGCTGTTGTAAAAAATCGATGCCTTTGATTTTCCCCACTGCGCGTTAAAAAGTAAGTGTGTTGCCAAACACTTTAATGAGTGCCAAATCGGGGTTTCCTTTACCGCTTGGAAGAAAGATGTGGGCACGGTCATGTCGTTTTTGTTAGATGGGTCGAACATGGTGTGGGTGAGATAGCCGTTAAGCGAAAGTGCCTGTCTATCGTTGAAAGCATAATTTCCTCCATAAAAGGCCATGGGCACGCAATAATTGTAATGCTGGTTGTTAAGCGAAACCGCCGTGTTTGATAAGCCTGCCGATATGTAATAGGAGTGTTTCTGCCCCGATCCGCTTAGTTGTGCCAAGACACCTGTTTGGTTAGTGGTGAGCCGTTGCAGCCCTTCTGTGGTTCCCGTATAAGTATCTTTATAGTAATTATGGTCGTGCCAGAGCGATGCAGACAGCGTCGTGCTGCCGTTAAGCGACTTAGAATACTGTGCACTTGTGTTCACGGCGATGTTTCTTTCGACAGCTTTCGAGGTGATATTGGCCTGTGCCGTTTCGTTGTTTGTGCTATTGTAGCTGTCGTTTCCCCATGCAACCGAGCCCGAAACGTCGATAGTTTGTTTGCGTGGAAGCCAAACAACGTAGTTGGCATATAGCGTTGGGGCTAGATTTTTTCCGTTTGTGGTTGTTGTCCGCGTTGTGGCAAGGTTGTATTTCCCTGTGTATTGGTTGTTCGTTACCGTCTCCACGCTTGGCTCAGCCTGTCGAGTGAGGTTTAGGTACGAAACAAACTGATGTTTATTGCCCGTATGTGATAGACGGAAACGTGCCGATTGGCTATTTTGTTTGCGCAAAGAGCGGTCTGTTGAGTAGCTGTTGGTGAGTGTGGAGTTGTCTGCAAAGCGAAACAAGTCGTGTCCTTCGGTGTGGCTATGGTCGTGTTTCCAGTCGGCCGAAACAGCAACAGAGAGCGTTAGCTGTTTCTTCGTAAAGTCGGTAAAGGCCAAATAGTCGCCATTTTTGTAAGCAAACCCCTCGCTGGCCGATAAGTAAACATTGCCGCCATACGACATTTGCTTGATTATGAAGTTGAGCAAAGCCGCCTTGCCAGCATACTTTCCACTGGGCGTTCGTATGTATTCGATGCTGATAATATTGCTTGCCCGCAACGTAGACACGTCTTCTGGTAGCACTTCCATCCCATTGATGCACAATACCACTTGCCCTCCACCCTTCGTGGAGATGCTGTTTGTTCGTGGCGACACGTCTAGTTCGGGCGTTTGCATCACGTTCAACAATTCGAAACCATTAGTGGCGTGCCGCTTTTCTAGCGTCGTAGGCGTGAGCACCGCTTTCTCCGCAGTTTCAATTTGTCCTTTGGCGTTCACCACAACCTCACCCAATGTTCTTGTTGCAGTGCTGTCGGTTTGTGCGTTAGCTGCAATACAAAGGGTAAAGAACAGCAGTGTAGAAATACATTTATTCATCTGTTAATGTGGATTTATGTGACCATTAGTTTGTTGTCAATGTTTATTGCTTGATTTTAATTGATTTTTGTTGATAAAAAGTGATTATGTTACAATCATTTTCCGATACAAAATATGTAGTTGAAGATTGTTTATTATTATATGTGTATGATAGTCAGTCTTTTATTGGAGTTTTTATTGGACTACTGGTGTTATATGAGTAACAAACTGGTAACATATTTAATGAAAAGAGCCTCCCGAGTTGATAGAAATCAGCTTCGGGAGGCAATTCAACGCAACTGATTTAATCAGTTGTGGCAAAGGTACGTATTTTTTTGATTTATCGAAAGAAAGGGCGTGTCATCGCGACACACCCAAATCTAACAACATTTAAAAATAAACCCTATGAAAACTAAAAAAATTACATACGTCACGCCAACGCCAATATACGGTTCGAATAATTTAGAGTTAATGCTATATCCATATCCTGCGCTGATGCCGATACCCCATCTGTTGGGGGCTTGGTTACCGTTCGCTCGATAGTGCGTGTGGTGTACACCGTCTTGTTGTACGTGTGTATGCTGTCCAACGATGGTTTGTAACCGCTAACCCAAGCCGTGTAATTGCTGTCCCTATATGTTCGTTGGGTGATAGGCAACGTAACATCGACACTATCAGTGCCTTTTACCATTTTCGTAACCTCACGAAAAATGGTCGCTTGAACTCTCGCCACCTGCCACTTTTACAATTGTGTCGTGGATAGGTTCGGGCGTAACGACCTTTACGGTGTCGCGCTTTGTCACTACCTCCGTCTTTATACGCTCCTTTACTCGCTCTTCGCCTTTCTTCCCTCGCCCCTAAGATAAAGCCTAAGACGAGTGCAAAGAGCAGTAATACTAATATTAGAATGTTCTTTCCTTTCATAAATAAAAAAATAGCGGCAATTCCTGGAATGGTGGAACTGCCGCTTATCTGTTGTGTTCAATAAGTTCTACTCGAAAAATTACGCTCTCGTGGAGGTACGATATGCTCGTAGAATTCAACTATCTTGTAAGACTTGTTTTCGAACGTCTTATATTCCTTGTTATACTTTTTGTATTATCCGCAATTTTACACGGATGGAGTCGCCCTTGCCGAACCTCTCTCCCTCATCAATTTTTTTCATGAGGGCATCGTCCTTGACAACGATAGGTATTTTAAAAACCATTGTACATAAATTGCCACTTGCTGCCTTTTTCGAAACTAAGGCCGACAATAACCAAGGTGGCATTATTTTTCAACAATGCGTTCATTGGGGATGTCTTCTTCATTTTCGAAATCATCGTAAGTATACTCTTTAAACTCGGATCGGTCGAACGAAGAAACATCGTTCCCATCTTTATCTATTACTGAAAAATCCATCCACAGACGGGTCTTCGTCCGCAGCTTGTATGGACTTGGATATGGCTTCTCGTGTCTGACGCTCGTTATATACGTTGATGCTAACATTGATATCGCCGTTAACCACGAAGCCTTCGACTTTCCTTTTTGTCTTCTTCTGTCTTAACAGGGTTTCCCCTTCATTCGCTTATACGCCTTATAGCAGAAAGTGGCTATACTTGCCACCGACGCAACATATTCAGTTGTATCTTTGCAAAATAGGGTCTTCATGAAAGATTGGACAACTTCAAGGTCTATGATGAAAGACCCTTTCTTTATAGCATTAACTTGAAGTCGCACGTCTCTTGTGCCTCCACCATAAGTGTCGTTAGCTTCCCTCACCACTGTTTGGTAGTGTAACAACACGCTTATCAGCGTATTGGCATCAATGGCACTTTCTTGCCCGTCAAATTTTATCTGCATGTCCATTCTTTTTGTGTTATGTTGCAAAGATAGTCATTTTGTTAGCTACAAACAACAAAAAGCTAATTTTTGCAGTCCCACCAAATCAAAGAACGCCTTTGTTAATAAATTACAAGTCCTTAGTATTCTCCCTCGCGTCAAAAGCTTGGACATGACTTGTGCTTGTCGAAGTCACGATGTCCAAATATCTTTGCCTCAGGGTACTTCCTTCTTAATCCGCGCAAAAGCTTTATTAAAAGCTTCTTTCTGTTCGGGCGTGCGCGTGTCCTTTGGAGTCTTGCCATCCTCGGCACATCCACCAATATAACAAACTCCAATGCTGTTACGATTGTGTCCTCGTGCATGTGCGCCCTGCACATATTCGGGTCTGCCTACATGGACTTCTCCATTTCGATAAACCACATAGTGGTAGCCTATTGTATCAAAAACCGCGCGCCTTGTGCCACCGTGTTATATCGTCAACGGTATAGTCGCGCCCTCTGGAGTGGCACTGCAATGCACAATTAATTCGTAAATCTGTCTCATAGCATTCCAATTACAGAGCCACCCAAAGCGCCAACGATGTCGGCCTTGATGTCGCCCCCAATCAAACGTTTCTTTCTGTTTAAACTTGTCATAACATTCTTTGCCGATGCCAACCGCCAAGCTAACTACAAAGCCAACTCCTGCGGACAAAAGGCATCCTGCACCACATCTGCGCAAGCATCGCGTGGTGATGTCGGCAAGGACAAGGGATGCCGTGACGTGCATCCACTTGTCCGCACCGAACTTTAGCTAATCTTTCCGTCAACTTCATAGAAGCAAGCAAATGAATATCGCCACAATGGTTGCCGCTAACGCCAACACAGGGTTTCGCCAGTCATAACGCTTTCCCTTGGACGTCACCGCGCGCATAGCCTCCAAAAAGGCGCACATGATGGCACAGGCAATGAGTGCGAACACCCAATTGTACTCCGCCTCACTCTCGGTCAACATCGGCACAAATCCGAACACTAGGCCAAGGATGATGAACACCATCTTGGTCAAACTAAACTCTTTCAAGAAGTTCTTAATCATTTTCCATTACTTTTTCCTCCTTTTTCTTTTTCGTTATTGTCCTTTTTTTCATATATTCGCCCACCGCATTGGCAATCTCATTCATGCTGTCGCGGTGTACGATAATCTGTTTGGCTAATGCAGCCACATTATCGATGCGCACCTTGTCCTCCGCCTTTTCGTAGATGGACTTAATCTCGATAAGCCCGATACAGATAGCCCCCTAGCAAAGTGATAAAGGGGAACATCGGCAGGTGGTATTGGTAATACTCCTCCAAATACCATGTGGCAGCCATGTGCATGGCATCTATTACCGTCAAGGCAATCATAAGGTTATAATACTTGGCGGCCTTGTCGACGGTTCTCTTGAAGCCATAGCTAGACGCGGCAATGCCCAACTTCCTTGCTTTCCTCACCCCTGACCACAAATCAGCTATCATAGCCACCATGACCAGCATGTAGAGTGCGAAGAGCATCCATAAGATTACAATCACTTTTCCCATAATTTGTATTTAAATTAATAATGTTCCATAAATAAGACCGAATGCCAGCACTTCACCCACGTAGTAGGGTTTTGGCAGCTTAGCCGCCCAATAGCAGCACCACGCCATCGCCACGCACGCCACTATCCGCGTATGGAACGACATTGCCCACATCACACCGCATATCAACGCAGTGAAAGCCCCGACAGCGTGCATCTTGTCTGCCTTGTAATGTGGAGCAAGGGCGACTATCAGCAAGCCGAATACCGCGAATAAGGCCAAGAATGGAGCGTCACCGCCCTTTTTCCAACATCGGTGGCAACATCAGCCCACCACTTACGGCCATGACTACGGAGAACAACCACGGATGCTTGCCGATATAATAATTATCACTGACGTATTCTCTCACTCCGTACGCTAACCCCATCACGATTAGGTATGTCGCCAAAAATTATTAAACTGATTATTGCCATATCACATCGTTCTTAGGTTCAACTTCTCAGGATAACCGACCTTGTAGTCGTATTTCTGTACCTCCTCGATTGATTTTAACTCTCGCACTGCGTGGATGTGTGCCTGTGTGCGATTGTATGCCTGTAAGCATAATGCCCAACCATGCCCAGCATTGTCAATGCTAGGGTCGCAATTCACATTTAGACAAAAAGCCGTTTAGCCATATCTCGCTCTCGGTTTGGCCATTCTCCTTGTCCAATTGGATAGCCCTGCTAGTGCCGATGCGGTCTTCACGGTTTTAGTCACGCATCCATGCCATTAAGCTTGAACGAGTTCACGGCACTAGACTTGTCGTACTCCTTAATCTCGTCCACCTTATTCTCAATGGCTTGTTTCAACAAGTCTTCTTCTGTGGGCATCGGTTCGATATACGGCATGTACCCCTGCCTTTTTCGTATTGCTCGGCTGTTGGATTGATTACCATCATGCCGTCTATCACAATATTGCTTGGGGCAAAATTCCCTCGTTGTCTACGTATCTCATATTGTCTTATTCGTTAAAGTCGCTCATTGGTCTTATCCGCTCACCTAGATTTGAAAAAAATTGGCGTCTGATTTATATTTCTCAACAGAGGTGTCGGCACATATAACTTCCACGTATCATTACCACTATCAAAAGTCAAATGGTGTTTGGTTAGTTTCAATCTTCTGTGGTGGCTCGATAGAGTGCATCTTTATCCATTTTAGTTTTTATTCTGCCTCACAGCTAATGATGCCCATTTAAAATCTTGTGCCAAAAATTCAATTCCTCCAATTGCGTTTGAAAGAAACAAACTACACTTTATACTTTTTACACTTGCTGGAACTGTTATTATACCAGTTAGATTTATACAAGGTGAGAATGTTCTATACATTGATGTTACATTGGTAAAATACTTCAACTCTTCAAAAAGTACGCAATTGTGGAGTAAAATATACCGTTTAAGGCCGTTATTCTAAGTACATTAGCCATACTCATTCTACCGTTGTATAATCTCTCAATGTCTGCCTAGCATAAGGGTCTACGATATTTAATTGCTGTTCAGGATTACCCCATTCGTGAACTCTATTAGAGGGATTTTTAGACATTCCCAAGGACGTAAATTCTTCTAAACCATCTTTTGGTATATATATATCTAAATCACCACATTGAAAAGGTGGAGCTAGGATTAAATATCTTAGGTACGCTAGATAATATAACTGTACGTAAGTTAGGTGTATTTCGATAGTCTCTCAAATTCCCCATTGACCAAGCACTTAGTGTTATTACACGGTTCGGTAGAGATATTGATACAATGTTTGGTGCTACTTTTATGTAATGCCTGGAATATACACAATAGGGCGGTCGGTCTTGACTTTCCAAAGCCCATTTTTCAAATACATGCTCCAAAACCTTAATAGCCCTATCACCCCCATAATTATTCAGCACGGCTGCTGCATCAGCCTTATTATTATCAGTAGTGGTGTACCATATCTCGTTGTCGGGCTGCACGGTGTAATTCACACCCTCAACACATAGCCTATCGAGGGTCACTTCTCATCATCATTATACGCCTATGCATCACTCTGCCTCCCCATTATAATAACGTTATTCTATAGATGCCTGATACCTCTTACCTGCACGGATGGTCGGTGAGTAGTTGTTGTACCACTTCAACGTGGCAGGGAGTGATAGGGTTTGTCGGAGTTGCAGGCGATTGAAACTCGAACGCATACTCATTCACCACGTTTGGCATTGGTGCGCCTAATGTTAGCGTAAGCTGTGCCACTTCGCCCCACACGTGCATCGTGTTGGGGGTGAAAGTACAAATGTTGTGTCGGCTGTGCCGTGGTTGACTAACGCCAGCCAACCTGTGTCGCCCTTATCTCCGTTATCACCATTGAGTGATGACAACCACTGTTGTACAGTACCGACAAACCCTTGTTCCTTGGCAAGCTCGTATGCGCTCTTGCCGTTCTTAATTATGCTTAGCTTGTCGGTTATGGACGTGTTCAGTTTCTGCCACTTTGCTGTTACATCTTCCAGCTTGGACTGCAAGCCTTTGGCCGTCTCCTTGGTTGCGTTCATCGTCTTGGTGAGTTCGGAGAACGTTTCATAGAACTCTTCTTGCGTGCCTTGGTAGCCTTTCTTTACGGCCATCTCATAAGCTGAAACAACAGCATAGTTCATCGCTACTTCCATCTGCACATCATCGAACGAACTAGCCCCAGTGATAAGTTCTATCACGCCATCGGGGAAAAAGCACATCCCTACGTAGTCCATTGGGATAGTTTGGGTCGTCCTGCATGATGCGCACCTCTGCTTTGAGCGTGCCGACTTCCAAATGCCCACCTTGGATAAAACATGATGCGGTGCCGTCTGCATTAACCTTACAATTGGTCAATACTCCATTCTCACGACCACATGTGTATCTACCACCACCTGTGCTAGTGAAGATGGCTGTAAAGTCTCCTGCTGGAAACATCATATCCATCTCATTGGCAACGAGTTTCAAGCGAACATAAAAGTCCTCGTTGTAATTCTTTCTTGCTAGCGGAGTTAACCCGCGGTTATTGTTGCAATTCATTATGTCGTGGTGCATTAATAATTCACAAAATTAAACAATAGATACTTGTTGGGTGTCTTATTAGGGGCGAAATTAATGTTTTTATATAGTACGTTATGAAGATACGAAAAAGTGATTGCACCCCAATAATTTGGGGCGTTATATAAAAAGAGGTTAAGCCCTTTGAAAAACGACCTCTTATGTATTCCCAATATGTCTCTTCTATTCCATTATTTGTAAATTGCAACTTACAAACGAACTCCAGCCATTTCGCCATGCGGTAAGGCGAACGAATGCATCGCATTACTTCCTTTTTGTACTAACCTCCCTGTTATGGGGATGTATTCCCCTACGTTATTATAAACAATAACACTTGTACCAATGAAAGACCGCGCGTACTTGATGTATTCTTTTTGTTTGGAGATTGATAATCACTAACACTTGGCAGGATTAAACCGACACCATTAGGGCAAACTGTCAATCATAATTAAGTTTCCCGTTAAACCAAGGTCTAAGGTGGGTAATATGTCTTTATCTCTGCAGTACTGTTCATAGTTGTCTTCTGTAATATGGATAATGTTGCGTCGTACCATCCCCGAAAATTATTACATGTCCTCTTTCCCCATCTAATATGCATGATTGTTCTGTGAATACAACTTCCCATCGCGGAATACCCACCCTGCGATTTCTGCATTCTCGGCCAGCAGCAGCCCCGTGGCCACGCTGTCGAAAGACGCACCGAAAGCGTTCCATTTGTTGTTGTCGGTGGGATCAATACCCTTAATCTCACCAGCGTCTGTTCGACAAACATAGTAAGCGTTACCGAACCTGCAAGCATCCACTCGGTAGCGATTACCATAATACATTTTATCTGCACTATACACTCCACGGTATACTAACGCAGGGGAATTCCCATCCTCGCCATCATTTCCATCATGTGCTGTTATCCTGACTGGCTCGCCCCACGGAGAAAGTAATGCCCCATCAAATGATTTTTGCGGATGTTAACCAAAGGTATTCAAGACGTCCAATGGCAGGCTGTGTTAATTCCCATCCCGCAGGGCTAGACGCATTTTTGTCAATTCAGGTGCTTTGATTGTAGACCCATTTTTGCAAACCTATACTCTTGGAAATCCGCTGCCATTTCCCTTTATATTCGGTGTATAATTAGAGGCTACCTTACCAATCTCTAATTTCGGCTTACATACCTCACAATAATTCATTTGCCCCGTCATCGGCGAAGGTAGTAATCTAATGAGTACATATTGTTCGGTAGCTGGAGATAAGTTTTCGCGTGTTTTAAACGTTACGATATGACGACGCCATACATTAGTATCATTTGGCGTAAAATCTACGGCCAGGTCGGTTCGTGCATTATTCCATATTCGACCATCATCAATAATCTTCGCTGTATCTATTGCTGATGGATACACAAATAGCTGCGTACACCACGATAGATTGACTAGTCGTACCCAGTTGAGAGTAGCTTTTGCCATCACGTGGAGCATCTTCGTTATGAAGGTATGCAGTCATTAGATACTCGCCATCACGTGGCACATCAGCAAAATCTAAAATCGTAGTGCTATCGGTGATAGTATCTATTTGTATTGTTTTCTGCCAAGTGTGTGTTGGGTTGTAAATTTTCAGCAACAATACTTTACCATCTGATTTTTGCGCGGGCGTCTATACGACCATTAATTTCAATCTATAGCTTTGTGTGTAGAACGAGGTATAATCTTTGCTGAGCAAATCCATATTGATTACTTGTTTGATTTATAATCTTTTTACGAGTACCACTTCTCTCCCAATACGATATAGTGTACCATGTTGCTGGGTTCAGTTTAGTCGTGCCATTACCGATAACTGTTTGTTGTAAGATGTCGCAATATTTTTTCTTCAGAATATCGCTTATCCGTACTAATTGTGTAAGCGTTAGAACCATCTTTACCCGCGATAATGTTATCGCTAGTTTTGATAGCCTTCCACATGCTCATTTTAGGTATGCTCTCAAACTCGCTCTGTTCTAACAGATTTTCATGCGATTGTGGTAATACTACCCATAGCTTAGGCTTGCTCCAATTGCCCCATACACCATTGTTGTCCTGTTTACGCGTACATACATACTCAAAAAGGATATTCGTCCGTAACGCCCGATGGGTTATCCGTCCATCCGCTGGGCACATGACCATTGGTATTCTGCGAGGTGGGCGTAGTAGGTAAGACCTCGAAGTCCATAAGTTTATAGATGTATTCTACTCTTTCCATCCTTGCCCATTTGCCCTTGGGCTATCATCCCTAATATCCTACCTCGGTAGGTAGGTGACCTCTTGATGGTGACGTGTGGATGTATCGGTATGAGGAATAGTTCCCGTCAATAAGGTATGTCACCTCATCGCCATTGTAATATGTATTGAGGCATTGTAATCACCGCGGAAACATCCGATTGGGGCTTCGTCCCCGATTGGCTCTGCACGATTGTACCGCGTATCTTCAATTGGCCGTCACCATTAACGTTGTATTGCAGCTTATCACCGAGTTTGAGGGCATCGGACAGCATGTCGAAGTAACTATTGCCATCACCGCTTACAATCTTGTCCGTGGTGATACGCCCTGCAGGGATCTCGGTATAGCCATATAGTGTCGTGAAGCTGCGGTCGCCCTCATGTTCGCTGTTTAACACGCCGACGAGAAAAATGGTAGTAGCTGTTGTCTTCCTCCATGCGTATTGCACGCTCTGATAATGTGAACGTGGCATTGAGGCCGTTGCGTTCAGCTTTCACATAAAGATAATACGGCGTCGATGTTTTGTCAAGCCTTGCGCTGATGTACTCCACCAGCGTCCAATATCGGTATTCGATAGGCTTGTGCTGGGGGCTGATGGACTTGATGCCAGGCGTGAGGTGCTGTATCAGCCTAGCGTTGACTGACAACTGCTTGCTTGTGCCGTTATATGTGATGTTTGGCGAAACGGCCGTGGGGTTCGTGCGATTGTTGACGAATCGGAATTGCAGGCTCTCGTCACCCACGAGCATCTGCATCGTGCGGATGGCAATAGGGCGTAACTTTGTCGGTGAAACCCTCCAATAACGAGCGTTCGAGCAATTCCATTGTTTCTTTTTGCATCGCGGAAACGCCTCTTGGTATACTGCACAATCTCCCTCTTGGTGTCGGCAAGAGCCACCTCTTGGTTGTCAATTTCCTAAGCTGCGAACCGATACCCTGCGCGGACACGGTGTTGGAAATCTCGATAGTGGGAGAATAAGGATTGGTAAGAAATCCTTTATGCCCGTAATCCGTATATCCACACCATCCTTGGCAAATTGTGTCAGAGAAACGGATGTAGCCGCCCACTTTCAGATATCCGCCCACATTGACCCAATTGCGTTTGGCGTACAGGCCTTGCAGTGTGCCTGTGAACGTAAACTTCAGGGTCTTCATGCTCGCGTAGGTGGCGTGCAGCCTCCCTTAGCATCGTCCCAAGACGCGCCCGACTTCGTGGCATTGTCGCATACGTAGGCGTCGGGCAACATACAGCCGAATATGGCATAGGTGTCACCTACTTGTGGCTTGAACGTTTCATTCGGCATAGTTACGCCGTCTATCTCTTGGGGAACAAGTTCAAACCGCTTGTCCGCGTGCTTGTATTTCAGTTCAAACTCCTTGCCCGTGCCAGCTAACATACCACTTTGGAAGATTATGGTCATATTCTCGCCTGCGATGATGTACTCTATTATAGTCTAGGCTGTCTGGGATGGTGTTGTCCACGATGTCGTAGAAGTTTTTTTCTGTGCGTTAATCACGTTTACGGCCGTCACCTTGCCCACCCTTGACGGGTAGATTTCAGAACAGTCCAAGCTGTCTTCCTTGACCGCATCGGAAGTTTTGTCCACGCGCTCGACATATATGCCCTTATCGTCCGTGCGATACGTGCGGCCGTCATATTCCAGCGTCTGCCCTTGGGTAGCAGCAATTCGGCTGAGCCGTACTTGGAGCGGTCTATATTCTTGTCGCCACCCTGCACATACAGCCTCTTTATCGGCTGCTCGTTGCCTGCCGTGGTACGGCCGACCCCAGGATGAAAACCCTCGCCCTTACCATACGACAATGGCAGGGGCTATTTTTGAAGTATTCGACCTTGTGAAGAGATATGATGTGATTCACTATTTCCCATTCGGTCTTGAACGCCTCGGCCACATCCTGCAATGCAGCGTCAATGTAGGCATGGTTGAACTCCACAGTCTTCTCCTTGGCATCTAAACAATCACCGACAGACCACACATCCGCGCCCTCGCGTTCGTTAAGGTTCTTGACAATTTCCTCCACAAACTCGCGCGGTTTGGCACACATCGACCACTTCAATCGGTGGTCGACTGAATTGCGGAACTTGTAATCGGCTAACTTATCTTCGTCACCGCCCATATTGAGCGTGTACTCGATGTTGCGCAAGCCATTCTTCTTGATGTCCTGCGCCTTGTGCAGGTGGTATTTTTCGCCCATATACTCGCACCATGTGCCGATGGGAAACTCTATATATTCGGTTAGTGAGAACTTCAATACGAGTTGAGGCTTCGCCATTAGTGCGCGATAGCGGTAGCTACTATCGCTCTCTTGAACATCCTTAGTCTTGTTATTGTAATGTAGGGTAATCATGTCTTCTAGTGTTGAATGGGGGTATCATACAGCGCGCCATGAAGTGAACGTGAGGGTAACGGTGAACTCGCACCACACGCGCGTTTGGCGCAATATCTCGAACTTGGAAATCGAACAGCCCTTGTAGTGGCAGTCGTATTCCATCTTCACATCGGGGCATCTGAACTTGCGGCTGTCGGGCTTCAATAGGGGCTGCAAAGAGGCTGTCATAACGTCTCCAAAACTCGGCTACGGTATCGGCCTTAATGAGCAGGCTAACGGCCACGTCCTTTGATTGGAATTTCACGTTCTCGGCATCGTACGTCACACCTGCTACATTGGGGACGCTGACCGACAGGGCAGACTGCACGTTGGGTAATTTGCGTACGGCCATATCCGTGCCGTCCAGCACGTATGCACCGAATTGTGAGAAGTCCACCCCGTCTAGGGTGTAGCCCGATTGGGCGACGCCGCTCTTCCCCTTGGGATAAGGGCTGCCCGTCGGCACTTTTGGGAAATCGTCCGAAAAGGAAAGGGTTATCTTTCCTAGTTTGACGTTCCTGAAAATGTGTTATTGGTGGTCATCCGTAGACGGTATGGCCTATTCAATTCGACAAACCTAAATTCATGGTAAGCCCCATTGGACAAGTCGTTGAACAGAAGTTCCGCACGCTTAGTGTCCACGATGACAAGGGGCAGCTGTACGGCCTTTGCGTCCAGCACGGGGGCTGTCAAGTCCACCTCCTCTCCATCATGCTCTGGCCACGTGATAGCGTCCAGCTTCTTGAACGCAGGCATCTGCACAAGCCCTTTCAGTCCCTGCTTTCTACGAATACGCCATACTTGACGTATGCGTCCGCGCCGTCTATGAATAACCTGCCTTTCATCCTGCTTATCTTAATATTAGCGCGTTGTCCGACGTATTTACTTCAACGCGCGACATCCTGTCCTTGCCCACACTCACCACGGAATATCCCGATGCGTTGACCGTGGCTATTGCCCCGAACATTAACCGCACCTTATAGGCGCGTGTTTGCGTGAAATTAAGTGTGGCACGCGTATCACCGATGAGGAAAACCCTCTCGGGGTCGGTGAGCATGATGTCTCCGCAATCGATGTACACGCCTTTCTCTTCCTCCGTATTTCTTGAACTTGCGGAATGTGTCTAGGGTCGGGGTACGCGTTTTTCATAACGAACTCAAACCCTGCGGTGTGAACAGCTGTTCAATCAGCTTGTCAAGCGTGCGCCCTCGAAAGTGTCGCATGCCCCCATGCCCTCAACCGTCATTGTCACCTTGTCTACAATATTCATAATTCCTATGTTTTAATCTTAATCCCACGTGTGGCGATGTCGTCTGAGGCTATCGTCCATGCTCTTCATCCGAGCGTCCATCCTTTCCAGTTTAGCGTTGGCTGCGTCAGTGTTGCGCTCAATGCCAGTTACATGCGCAAGGATAAGGTTGCTCGTATTGTTCAATTCGGCCAATCCTTGCACAAGCGTGAACGTGTGTCGCTTGGATGGTGGTTAACCGCGCGTTATTCTCGTCCACACTCTCTTGTGATGCGGTGGCGATGCCCTTGCTCGTCCCCTCGCGGTCTGCGATGTTTTCCATCGTGCCCTTGATGGACGGAGGTAGGGATTGCCAAAAAAATTGTTGAATGTGTTGCCGAGGTTGTCCAAGTCGCGGGAGAAGTCGTTCATCGAGTTCATGACGGCATTACTGCCATTCTTGAAGTTCCCTTTGTCGTCAAACCACACTTTCTTATATTTATTGAAGAGGACTCCAAGTGGCTCTTCCAGTGCTTCCTTAATGGCCATCCTCTTAACGATGTCGGCTATTATGTCCTTAACTTTGGCGTGCCAAGCGTCCATCGCGTCCTTGCCTTGCTCTACCGCATCAAAAGAATGCGTTACCGAGTTCCTTGGCGAGGTCTTCGGCCGTGTGTCCGATAATGGTTTCCAGCACTTGGTTGATGACCTCTAGTGCTTGGTTGCCCAGTTCCTTTATCTTGCGTCCCCATTCGGAAATTTTACCATCATCACTGCTTTTTTTGCTCTTCTCCTCATCAATCTGTCTCTGAATAAGCGCCTGTTGGTTAATAAGGTTCTTAACTCTATCTTTCGCCTCCTCGAACGACTTAGTACCAAGTGCTTTGTTCGCGGTATAATCCAATTGGACATACGTGTCAGTAAGCTTCTCAACGGTCTTTTGGTACGCTATTACGTCTCGTCTTGCCTCCTCTGTAAGTGCATTAACCCATCCTCTAAGCCCATGCCCTCTACTTATTGCTCCATACATGTTATTGACCTCTACGGTAGCCTCTTGGTATACTTGTTTCAACCGTTCTACGGCATCGCCCGTATTCTTTTGTAGGCGTACGGCCTCGGCGTTGTCCAACTCCCATTGTAGCTGGTCGATACGCTCTTGCAACCTCCCTATCTCCTTTTTCTTTGCTATCGTCGTTATTGAAGAGGTTGGCAATTGCCGTAGCCACCTGCAAGGCTGCCGAGATAACCGCAAGGATAACCGATGCCTTTTTCAACTGATCGATATGGCAGCAGCACCCGTAGCAGCTGCGGCTGTTGCACCCGTGGCTGCTGCCGATACGGCCTTTTTCCACGCCCGAAGCCACACTCTTACCAACATCACCGATGGAATGGATGACGGAGGAGGTCGCATCGAATACCTCATTGGTGAAGTCTAGTGCCTTAGCAATGCTTGCCGAGACATCGGCCGAGAATACCGAGGCGAGGTTCTTGGCTTGCGCCCCAACCTTATTCACAACATTGCCAACATTGCGGAGGTTGGAGGCGAACGTGCGGTATGCATTGGTGATGCCGTTACGCGCGTTGACGGTACGCCTTTCGGCGAGACAAGACCCTTTCCTGTGCATTCGCACGGTTGTTCTCGGCTGCTACAAGCCTTTCGTTTGCCTCTACCATCTCCTTGCCAAACGCCAATAGTTTGCCGTCGTCGACCTGTTGTTGGATGATAGTCCGATTGAACAAGGCTTCGTTATATTCTTGTTGCGAAGCCGTCAGTTCGTCTTGTGCCGTTTTCCACTCGGACATGGCGTTGGTAAACTCGACCTTTGACCGTCCTATGTCATCTAGGCTCTTATGCAGCGCGGTGAACGGATTACGGTTGGCTATCTCGTCCTCCATCTTGCGCAGAGCCTCTTGGAAATCCTTTATCTCTGTGCCCGACATGCTACCCTTATTCTGCTCGAAGTAGGCCTGCACCTTGTCGCGAGTGTGAGCCAAGGCGGAAATCGATTGTTTGGAAAGGTCGCCGAACACGCCCTCCCAATTGATGGACTGCTTGAAATCCTCCGATGCCAGCTTGGCCAAGGCCTCTTTCATCTGCTTGGATGCGTTCTTGGCGTATTCAGGCGGGAACGTCCGCCATCTTCTTCTCCCACTCGCGCTGCAATTTCTCCAATTTCTGTGCGGTCGTGCCGTATTGCTCCACCATCGCGTCAGCATGCTTTTGGCGAGCCTCTGCCAATTGCTTTTCTCCTTGCTCGACAATGTTGTTCTGCACACGATAGTACTCGGCATTTATCTTCTTGTCTGCCAGCAGGTCTTTCATGTGGTCTTCGGCCGTCTTCTTTCCCGTTCCCGAATTTGCCCAACCACTTTCGGTAGCCCCCTTGCGCGCCATGTACAACTCTTTCATGGATTTCATGCGCACTTCGGCCAATTGTCGCAGCTGGTCTTCCCACGCCTGCTTTTTTTCTTCGCTGTGTCGGCCTTTATCTGCTCTAATTCCTTTTTCCAGTCCGTCTTCACGGACGTTCAAAGCGTGCTCATTCACTTTATTGGTGGCGTCGCGCTCGTATTTCTCCACGGCTGCCACCCATTCATCGTTAGCCGCCTTTATCTGCGCCAGGACTTTTCCTTGTCGAACTTGTCGTCCTTACCACTCTTACCGCCATTGCCATTATAAGTCTTGACGTTGGTCTTCTTCATGCTGTCAGAGTATGCTTTGTTACTCTCGTCCTGAATTTTGATGAGGTCGGCAAGCTCCTTTTTGTTTGGCTGCAATTGCGTCCTTGCGCTCTTTCTCGGCCTCCTTTTTGTGCCCGCTCCTTATCTTTCTTGTACTGCTCGTCGGTCTTGTTTGTCAAGTACGTGTTAACGCCGGTTATAGACCCAGACGAGTAGCCTACGAGTCTTGCGTGAGACCTCCCTTGGCTTGATGGGGTTGTTTTGTAATTCAATGAGTTCTTTCTGTTTTTTTGCTTAGCCATATCGAGATGCAGCGGCTGCACGAGCCTGCGCCATCAATGCGGCTACGACGTCCTTGGATTTGGCGATGAGATAGTTGTTTGCGTCGTTGACATTGCCAATCTGCACGCCCAAGCCATGAAAAAGCGTCTTGGTTGTCTTTGATGAACTTCTTCTGTGCGCTTAGGGTTTCCGCCAAGTGCTTTGTACTCACGGCTAAGCTTTATTGTATATGGTTATTTGGTCGGCGACTTTTTCAGCCACCGCCTTATTGAACTCTTCCTGTTTCTTAATCGCTTCGTCGTATGCCTCCGTTGCCTTTCTCTTTGCCGAGGCGGATTTGGCGGTCAATACGCCTACGGCCGTTGCGATTGCAGCCACGGCTGCTGCAATCCAGCCCCACACGGGTATGGACTTAATGGCGAGACCTAACGTGCGGGAACGTACCCGCCAGCGTGATATTTGCTTTGGCATTAGCTCCTGCTGCCACGGTATTAACCGCCTTATTGGCCGTATCTGCCGTCTGTGACGCTGCGCTTTGACCTGAGGGCCGCCGACACAGCCTCCTTGGACGCTGCATTAGCAGTGTTGGCGGCTGCATTTTTGTGCAGCGACTGCCGTGTTGGCCTCTGTTGCTGCCGTTTCGGCCACTTGCGCCACCGTACTCTCTGCCGTTAGCTTGTTCCACCATTGTTTCAGCCCGTTAAGCGTAACCAATGAAAAATGCGCTGTCCTTATTCAGCGTCTGCTGCACCTGCTGCAATCCCATCGTGATGCCGCATGAGTGACTGCACTTTCAACATTATCTTGTTGAGTTCCTCATTTTCACCTGCGAACAAACCCACCGCTCCTTGTGCAGCGGAGAATGCGCCCGAAAAGCCCTCCCAATCCCTGTATAAGGCCTGCTATATGCTGCTCGTCATTGGCTAACACTTTTCCTTGCGCTTGAATGTCGCCCCTGTATGTCCGTTAGACGGCCAAGTTCGCTAACTAGACGCTTATAAGCCTCGCTCTGTTGGTCAATGCCATTGGCAACCAATGTAGCCATCTCTTCCCTTAGGGCGCGTATCTGTCCACGCAGGGAAACATGTTGCGATGCGGCTTTCTGCGCCTGCTCAGCCTCAGCCCTCATGCGCTGTTCAACCTTAGCAAGAGAGTCTGCGGTCTTTTCCGCTTCCGCGATGACTTTCTTGCGAGCATTGATAACCTGCCGTATAGCATCGCGTTCTTGGCGATAGCCTTTGCATCTGTTTCGCGTCGCCCTTTTGGGCGGCCTTATTAACTGCCGTACCAAGTCTCTTGTATTCCTCTTCCAAGTCACGGATGGCGGACTTGTTGGCATCGACCACGCGGTCTACCTCGACAAAGCCCTGCTGTATGGTGTCCAGCGTTGAGGCTGCATTGCTCACCACGTCGATATTGACGGTAGGGATGTCGGTCAATAGTTCGTGCATGCGCTTCGCCTGCTCGCCAACCTCTTGCCCCATTTCCTCTGCAATCTCTGCTAGCCTTTTCGCGCCTGCTTCCGCCCCCGACATGTCAATAGCGGTGCCGATGTATAATGTGCCGTCCGTGTTGTTGTTCATACTCTTATAGTCTCTTCGTCTGCAAAATCATTGAATAGGTCTGGGTTATTAGCATCCTTGGTCTCATCGTACGGTAGAGCGTCTCCGTCGTTGTCCTCATCCTTGGGCATCGGCATCGCGCTGCTGTATAGTATGGCATTCTGATAGCTGATGTCGTACAAGGCCTGCTTGTCGGTGATGCCGAATGTCTTGGCGATGCCCAATACCGTAGCCCAAATGCTGTCGTTTAGACCACTTCCCTTGTTGGTTTTAGAATGTTTGCCTCGCTTAGGGAAGTGGTAATTGAGACTACCTAACTCCATATCTTTAAGTCGCTTAACAATGACATCAAAGAGTATGGAGGGCGCACCTCTTCCAATATTAGGGCGAGCCAATTCCGATTGTCGGTCAATGGTTCGCCTGATGGTGTATTTCTTATTGAAGATGCCCCACACGCGCTTTTTGCGTGTCTCCTCGATTTCCTCGGTCAACCCCTTAGCACCTAGGATGAGTACCGCGCAGATGTCGCCCAAGGCCTTGAAGTGGCGCGCATGGTGTAATACGGAGTTGAATATTTTTCTCATTAGGCACGCGCTCGACAATGGGGGAGCGTTGACACCAACTCTGACACGAGGATGAGAGTGCCCACCGACGGAGGTGCGATTTCATACGTCTTACCGCCTATCTCGATGCTCCCTATATTCTTTTCAGGGATAGCTGCCGCTACCTTTCCCTCTATCGTCTGTATTTGTTCCATCATTCGTTTACTAATTGTTTGGTGGGGATGCGGGAGTTGAACCCGCGAACTGCCGTCATGAACGTAACAGCCTGCCTCTAATCCTAATCCCCGATAAGCGGTCTAACCTCCCTACCGCAAGGGGCTGTCTGTTCCAGCCGTCAACCAAATAAACCAAATGAAGAAAAAGTCATCCTTGCGACAATCCGCTACGACCAATCGGACGCAACCACCTTGAATTTCTTGTACAGCTCGCCGTCGTCACACGCTAGGATCTTGAAAGAGAGGTCGACATATTGACCTTCTTCTTCCGACGAACCAGGGTTTGAACGAGACGTGTGTCTTTCTAGCCTTGATGCCTGTTGCACCGATATTCTTAGGGCGTGATTTTTTTACCAGAGTAATCCGAAACCACGTTCGACTTGACCGTGAGTTCCTTTTTTTGATGTGTCGACGGTTGCGCTCGTAAACATGGATTCGATATCGAAATCCATCTCTTTAACGCGTGTGGTGATGGTGATGACGGGCTCGCCCTCTTCCTCGGCTACCACGACGCCACCTGACGCCTTGGCCGTGAGTTTCTCACCCTCTTCACCCGAAAATCGTGGTAGATTTGTCGTTGATGATGCCAACTGACTTGAGCGTGGTCGCCATTGCGTCACTCGCACCTGTCTTACCAACCTCGACCTTACACTTCGACCACGACATGATGATGCTTTCTTTTGCCATAATCTTATACTTTTTACGATGATAATCTATAAAATCTAATTCTTGCGTACACAACGTGTTGCTCCACGCCCTCTACCGCCATTGTGGTCGGTGTCACGTCCGTCTGCATACGATACTCAGTATTGTCGTTATCGTTGACAAACGATTGTATCAATGCTTGCAATTCACCGATGCGAGCTTTGTCGCTGACCTTTCGTGCGGTCTTCTGATAGGGGACATCGTTGACATAGACGTTGATGATGACGACACCAGATTGCACCTGCTCGTCAAGCCCTGCTAGAAATTTGACAACCAAATCCTCGGTGTGGGCGTTGTCGGGGCGCATGTCGGAGCGGTACACCCCGCCCTTGACTGCCTTTCCAAGTGGGCTATCCTTGATGAAAGAATAGAAGTCCCGCTCAATCTGTTGTTCTGTCTTAACCATAACCCAAACTCATATCTTGCATGAGGTCTTTTTAAAAGGCTCTGCGCCTTTAAGTCGGCCGTTGTCAACACGTCCTTATGGTAGATGTTCTCAACGTAGGCCGCATAGTGCATGCCAGCGCAGATAATCAGTACAATGCCCTGCGGGTATTGCGCTTGCAGCTTCTTCAATAGGTTTTCCGCAGCGGTCACGCCCTGCGCGCCATTGCCCGCCTTGCCGTCATACTGCTTTGAAACACCCTGCTTGACGGGCTTGCCGTCTTGGAGCACCACGTACCCGATTGACGACCGAAGATTGCCCGTAATGTCATTGTAGCTGCCATTCTCACGCGCTATGCGCACGCACTCTTCACCAATGTAGGTGAGCTGCTCGATAATGGCTTTGGCGATGTCCGCGAGTTTCATCTTCAAGCCCTTTTTGAAGCTTCAAGACGTTAGTCTTATTGACCAACGCACCTTTGTACTTCCCGCTTGTCGGTGACTTCCCCTGCCATTGCCTATATCATTATCTGTGTGCGTCCTACGGTGGTAAGAGGCTCGGAACTCAACACTCGGTATTCACCCAGTTCCTCTCCGTGACGCTCCAACTTGACGCGGACGTGCGGAAAAGGCATAACCTCAACCAAGATGAGGAAAGACGCTTGGCGAAACTCACCATCCTCGTACTTTCCCTTGCGAGTGTCCGAGTTGGTCTTGATTGAACAAGGGATGGGCGCACTCCATGCGCTCTGCGCGGTGTCAGCCACCTCGCCCCACTCATTCAACCCTCCGCCATTGGGCATCTCGTACCTTAGAGTTCCGTTTGTCCTCATACCATCATATTACCATAAGTGTGTACCGTCCTCAATAGTCGTAGCTTCACCGCCCAATACCTCGTCTGCGTCAACCCCATAAACACCACACCAATATTTGATGCTGTTCCGTATCGCGTCCTCGCGCACGGCTGTCGACACTCCGTTTTCGGAACGGCTGCTCTCGACAAAAGCCCATAACGAGTCGCACGGCCGTACAGAACAGTTCCTTGTCTGTCGGCGTGGCCTCGCCATCGGGTGATATTCCGTGGCTCGCAAGCACGAACCTAACGGTCGCGCTGTCGGGGTAGAATGTGTTAACAATGGCGTTACACAAACTTTTTGTCGCATCGAGGTTGGTCATGGGCTAGTCCTGCGTTTTGAGGGTGTAGATGCCATTCATTTCCGTGATGACGGGAAGCGCCAGCACCTCCGCCTTAGTGAACTCAACACCATTCGAGCCTTGTGTCTCGCTAACACCCCACTGCGATACGCGCACGCGTCCGTAGTTGGAGTAAGCTACACCATTCTCGGGTTTCAACTCGTTGTTCGCCCATGCGTTCTTGACGACGCCAAGTTGGCCGTCAGGGACAAAGACGATGTTCTTTTCATTCCACGGATTGTAGGGGCGTACGTACCGTGCCGTTTTTGGATGACAACTTGACGACGCATGGGTTCGAAGACGGGATAGCCGTTCTCTTCCATGTACGCGTTGATGTCACGCAGCTGCACGATGCGAGAAGACTTGTCTGTGCCGTGTATCATCTGCTTCATCTTTTTTCGACCTACACATGTAGGAGATGAGAGACAGGGGCGAGAGTGCCTTGCCGAACACCACCTTGTCTTGTGCCACATCGATGATTGCCTGAATGTCTTCCGAAGCAGTCGACGGAGTCGATATTAGCGGTACCGTCCAATTGGTCTTCGACTTCGCGATGTTCTCCTTGGGCTGATTATAGCTGATAGAGCCACGCACACCGCCCTCGGGGTTGGTCGTGGCGTCCAGCTCGAACTTGCCCTCATTGGAGCGCACCGAGGAAAAATCATGTCCAGCTTGCCCAACACGGAGCGCACCACATTCTGCACGTTGCCCCACATGAGGTCTACCAGCTGTTGCGTCTTCACCTTGTCGGGCAATGACTTGCTGTCCAAGATTTGGAGAACCTTGCGGTAGTCCTGAATGGTGAGGGGCAGGGTGATGGCGTGGTTGAGGACAGCCTCTTTCAAGGTGTCCAGCCCGTGAGTGCCAAGGATGGCCTCTTTCGAGTTCTCCCCCGATGGTGGGGGCGGCCACGGTCAGATTGTACTGCCCGATAAGCTCTTCGAAGTTCAGCCTCGACTGTCAGGGACATCCCATTTGAGGAACCGTTCGAAAATGATGTTGTCAAACAGCTGCTTGTTAAGTTCGCTGATTGCGTCAAAAGCGAACCTGCACGTTCTTCGTGAGTTCGCCAAATACAGAGCTAAAAGTGGATTGTGCCATAACTTGCATTACTGTTTGATGAACAAGATGTTCGGGTTATACTTCATGCAGATGCCGTTGAGCCAATCTGCGATAACGGGACATGCGAGGCTAGGGGTAAAGGACTCACCGCCTCGTAGACGCATCGATGGTGGGGATGCCCTGCCGTTAAACTCCTTGTCCGCACCTACTACCGCATTAGGCATGTACTTCGGGCTGGACGAGCCGCCTTTGCAGTTCAGTACCCTCCACAATCACGTCATTCTCGGCCAATCCCGTATAGGCGGCTGATAACGTAAGCGTGTCGTACGCGTCATTGGTAGTGTCGATGGACTTGATTGTTGGGAGCTGCGGTTGACGCTCCAACCTTGGTGATGGTGTCGCCAATGGTGAACAGATGCCCCGCAGGAACGCGCGGAGCGGTAGTCGTACCGCCTTTGAGGATGGTAGCCGTCTTGCACACCGCGGCTGTCATCTTCTCGAAATCCACCTTGATGGGCGTACCGCGCCTAAGCAATGTCCCGAGGGAACTGCTGCTCGGGCTTGAAGCCGCCAGGCAGTATCTTGCATTCACCTCGCCAAATGGAGGGAAGCTGCCCGGAGGTGGGTTCTTTCAAATTCAATTGCCATGTTACATTCGAATTTTTAAAGGGTGAAACAAAAAAATGATTACTTGCTGGGCAAGCTTTCAGCCCAAGCTTTGGCGTCAGCTTTCATGGCCTCTTCGTCTTGCCCGTCTCCAATGCCGAGCCTTTGGGCAGCAGATTGCTGTTTACCCAATCCTGCTTGACGGCCTCCAACTCCTTGTCCAAGTCCGCATCGTCAGCGAATGACATGCGACTAACCAATGATTAGGGCAGCCCTAGCTTCTTAGCCTTTTTCGGCAATGACACTGTTTCGCTCCGCTTTGGTCTTCTCCGCTTTCAGGGTCTGGTTCTCTGTCTCAAATCGAAATCTTCTTGTTTACCGTCTCCATCTGCTTCTTAAACCATTCAGGCACGTCCTTGTCATCATCGCCTCCGTTATCACCCCCACCGTCACCGTCTTTGCCTGATGGCTTGGGCTGGTTGCGATTTTTGCTCGTCTTTCTCGTGATTTCCCCTGCATCGCCTTTGCATAAGGCACGAGCAAATCCGCTTTTGCAGCGACGTCCTCTTCTGAGGCGTCCTCTTCGAGGCCCTTGTGAACCCAATTCGCAGAGTTCGTCCAATGCCTTGTCTGTTAATCCCATGTCCTTGCATTTCTCGGACAAGGTCTTACGTAGTTTCTTGTTCATACTTATTTTTGGTTTGTATAATTTTTCAAGCAAAAAATAGAGAATAAAAAGTATAGATACTTATTAAGTATCTCAATTTTGTATTTTTAACTATGCGAAAAAGTATAGTGATAATAGGGGTTTTTGCTTAGGTTTTTATATGTTTCGCTTTGAGATAAATCGCTAAAACCTTGCATATTTTTAAAATATGTAGTAATTTTGCGCTGCAAAAGATACTCAACAGGTACTTTATTTAAATTCAACGCAATATGAGATTATTCACAGACAATTCGGACTTCTATCCGACACCTGAAGAGGTGATTAACACAATGATGATGGGGAAAACATCATCGGTAAGGTAATTCTAGAACCGTCGGCAGGCAGTGGCAATATCGTCCGCTGGTTGAAAAATAATGGCGCAGGAGAGGTGATTGCTGTGAGAAAGACAATCACCTACAGAAGCTTTTGGCGGGCGAGTGTCAATTGTTGGCCGAGGACTTCTTGTCCGTAACGGCCGAACAAGTGAGCCACATCGACTACATTGTTATGAACCCTCCTTTTTAATGAGGGTATCAGGCATATTAGGCATGCGTTTGAAATTGCACCAGCAGGGTGCACGATAGTAGCCTATGTGCAATTCGACCAACCTTGAAAAACATGGAATAGTGAATACGTGACATTCCAAGAATTGGTTAAACTATATGGTAATAGCGAATACATCAGGGACGGCGTTCGATACAGCCGAACGCAAGACGGACGTGAGAATAAGCATCGTTAAGCTTTTACAGGGAGGGAGGCCGATGAAGAGTTTGCCGACTACCTGTTTTCCAACGAGGACGACACGTTGAACTCTAATGAGACAGAGGGACTTGTGCAGTATAACCTTGTGCGTGACCTCGTTAACCGCTATATCTCGGCCGTCAAACTCTTTGACGAGACGATGGCAACGCTAATAAGATTAACGACATGGCGCGCTTCGACGACGGCGACCGCACGCGCACACTACCTGCCGATAGAGTTCGGTGCGTACAGCTTCGATGGGAAACACACGTGACGCGCAACAATACAAGAAACAGATGCAGAGATATTATTGGCGCATCATCTTCGATAAGCTCAACATGGAGAAGTACGCCACGAATGACTTTACGCGAACAGCTAAACCGCTTCATTGAGAAGCAAGTTGAGGTGCCGTTCACAATGCACAACGTGTACCAGCTGCTTAACATGGTTATACAGACCACTGGGCAGCGTATGGATAAGGCATTGTTAGAGGCTTTCGACCTCATCTGCTCGTTATCGGCCGAAAAATTCGACCGCTGGGGGAGAAGTGGAAAACGAATGCAACTACATGGTAAACCGCAAGTTCATCGTGCTGTACATGACAGGGCTACGATGCGCGGTGCCACGAGACTACGTAACGTTAAGTTATAGCGGTAATGAGACAAAAGTGATAGACGTGGTAAAGGCCTTGTGTTACATTACTGGCACTAATTATGACAGCATCAGGCCTTTGAACGGACTTATCTACGAGCAAGATACCTGCGGGAGTGGTTCGAATGGGGCTTCTTCCGCGTCAAGGCTTTTAAAAAGGCACGATGCACTTCGAGTTCTTAGATGAGCTATTTGGGCGAAATTCAGCAAGCGGTAGCCAAAACAAAGGGGTTGGGTGCTGCCTAAGAAGAGTGGGAAGAAGAGAAAACAATAATATTAATCGGGGGGTGGGATAATCGCCCATCCCCACAAAGCAATACAATCATGACAAATTCGGAAATGGACAAGCTAGGCGCGCTATTAGAACAGCGATACAGCCTATTTCACGCAGACCTCATCATGCGTGCAATATCAGACGAGAGCGTGTCGCGCGAAGACTTCATGCATGGATGTGAAGAGATACTCGCCAGTGAGGTAGACGATGACGAATATACGCCCCAATGCTGGGCAGGAATATAATAACTTGGCTGTCCGTGCGTTATATGAGTGCGTACGGACAGCTACAATAATACTATAATGAATAAGAAATATAAGGCGAAAAGTGGTGCATCTGCACCTAAAAGAGCCGAGAAACGGGCAGTCGGACTTCTATTTCGGTTCGGTATTAGCAATGTATAACGTATTGACGCGCGAGGATGGGTGTGCATTATCGCACGATAACGCAAGCGCTATTCCATTCAGGGGCGTACGAGAATAAGAGATGCATCGTGCGCTTGGGTGAGTTGATTAGGAATAGACAAACGAAAGGGAGGATTAATTAATCATATAATTATGAAATACGACTTTTATAAAGTAAGAGACAACGATGTTATCTATTGGGTGGATAACATAGGTGTTTTTGGGAGAATATCTGTTCTCTTTTGACAAGAAGACCATATTTAACTTGTTTTGCCGACTATCCGCATAAGTTGACACCAGAACAAAAAAAGGATGTTTGATAAGGAAAAATCCGAGGTGGGCGAATTTCTTCAAGGACAGAAAATAAAGGTCATAGCGGTTACTTAATTGTACCGCTTGCGCTTTTTCTTTGTTTGTCAGATGACGTGTTGATATATCAAGCATCTTGCGGAACTTACTATCATTCTTTAGCAATTCGGTATCAATTAACACCCCTATTGTCTCGTATTTTTGACCATAAAGTGAATGAGACCGCTTTGCACCGAAACGCCATCTAAGTATTATGTCGTTCAACGGCTTAAATCCATTTTCAGACGGCGATTGTAATTCGAGTATTCAAATCCTTTGTCTGTTTTCTTATGATTGCAGCGTGCGCACCACACGTAAAGTAATATTCCTTGCCAACAACCGTGTTAGAAAGCAACGTTTTTGCGTTATTAAAGTCGTTGTAATCATTATTAACGACACCGCCAACATTTGATGCAATCTCTTTTATATTCAAAGTAGATGCAAAATGCTTGCGGCTTTCTCCATCACGGAAATCAAGCACGTCAAGTCCAGCCATGTTGCCTGCGTATGTTAACGCAAGGGATGAACACGAGCCTTTGGTCAAGTCACCTCCACCGACACGCTTTATTATCTCGTCGTTGGTAAGTTTCTTATCCAAGTCTCTAACCTCGTTATAGGCTATCTTGGTGTCTCCAAGTTTTTGTTATGACGGTTCCCAATTTTGAGGGTGGTGTTAGCTTATTCGCTATTTTTCTATCAAGCGACTCCATTAGCCTCTTTGTTTCACCAATGATTAATTTCTTATCAGAACCATTCCACATTGCGAAAGCCTCTGCAAAATATTCATCTACGGATGTGGTCGAATAATAGCCTAACACATCGGTCTCTATAATACCATTCCGTCTTGCGGCTGCTTTTCCGAAGGCTTCTATTGCTTCACTTCTCATTCCATATTTGGTCATCAAAACATGACCAAACTCATGAGTCTATCGTGGCACGCACAAAGTCTTCCACGCTCACATAATGACTATATTTAATGCCTTTCTTTTGCCCATTTTTCATTTGTTTTGAATGAAGCACGACTGCTCAACCTTGAAAGGTTAATATTAAATGCTCGTGTTATCTCATCATAAGAAGCGTCAGCCTTTTTATTACGTGGCTCTCCTAAAATGTCAAATTTAGATAATCCATATTTTCGCCATCCTATCTCTCATCTGATTTAATATATCATTAATGAGAGGTAACTGTTGTTTTTAATATTTATGTTTACATTTTCTGCAATATTCTGTTTTATAAAATCAATAGCATCTTGTGTCGTCTTTGCCTCAAATCTACTGTTTGTCGAGGTGTTAAGCATGTTGTCTACCGCTTTCTTGGCAAGTTTGTTCCGCTTTGCGATTGTCTGCTTGATTGCCCGTGCTTCCTGTAATGCCAATTCATCATTGCCCGAATGTAATGCCTGTTGTAGTTTAGTGGTATCAATATCAGGGATGTCCATTTGTGGCATAGTCCAATATCTTGTTGGCAAATTTGCGTGTCGATGCACGATTATTGGCTGCACGCTTGATAGCTTCCACTTGTTCAGGAGTGCGCGCGGCGTGTCGCTTTTCGGCGATTTCTATCGGGGTAAGGGCTTTCAATTGCGGATTGATAATGCCGTCAATTTTGGCGGCATTGTTCTTGATGAAATACGGCTCTTTTCCCACTCTTGCGCACCACGTGTATCTTCTCCTTGTTGTCGTTGACCCACGACTTGAAGTTGTCAGGGACATTCGGTTATACGCTTCCCCTTAGGGGTGTATGTTTCGCCCTTTAACTTGGCGCGGAAGACCTTGCGCTGCTCCTCCCAGTCAACCAAGATGGGTGTGCAGACGCAAAAGCACTGTGGATGCCACCGTCAAATACAAAGTCCTTGGGGTAATCACCCTCCAAATCATCACAGATGTCCCTCTTGGGATGGTTGCGTGATAACTCGATGTGCTGTCCCAGCACGAATTCCATATTCTGCCATCGCTGATGGTCGGCCTGCCCTATATGCCATATTCGTTTCCGTGCGCGCTACGCGCATGGCATTCTTAACGAGAGGACTTATATATGCCTGTTCCTGTCTTGTAGCTGTCACGGTCGTAATCAACCCACTTATACTTGCCCGTAGCTTCGTCCTGACGCGCTTTTTCCACTTCCTACCGTACACGGGCACTTTCGTTATCTCGCCCGTGTCCTTGTCCACCACCTCTTTTCGCCCGCCTTGTAGCGAAATCTGCGGAACATCAACTCGGGGTCGTTGAGATATTCGCGCACCTTGCGTGACATGGAGCTTGCGCTGTCGCCCTCACCAATGGCAACCGTCATGGCTACTTCCATTTCCTCGCGCAACTGTTTAACGGACTTCCACACCCTATCGGATAATCCCGAGCCCTTTGTCTGCACGATTGGCGAAAGCGTCACGTGCAGAAGTATTCCTATCGACCCATGCCGAGAACTCGGGCTTGACAACACTTTTTGCCGAAAAGCGAAGCAATGAACTTGTCACACTCACATTGGCCTCCTCCCATTCTAGGGTTGATGCCGTTACGGATAGCTGTTGTGACGGTTGATGCAAAGGCGGCGAAGCAGCATCTCGACCTCTTTCTGCATCTTCGCATCTGTGCCGTCAAACGAATACATCACACCCTCTTCTAGTTTGGGCATGGATTTGTTGAGGGCAAGAATGTCATTCACCGTCTTGGCAAACAACAACCTCACTCTCTCTGCGTACGCTTCCGTCCTTTGGATGCGCAGCACCGCTGACTTCTTCTTGTCAGAGAGTTGTTGTTTTTTTGTCCATAGGGATGTGTCAATATGGATTATTCGTCCTCTCCCTCTTCTCCTGCGTTAGCCGAGCCTGCACCACCGTCTTCACCGCCACCGAAGATGTTTTCTTGCGCTTTCCTGCGTTCCTCGGCCTCAGCTCGTATGCGTTCAATCTCGCGGTGCGTGTCCTTGATGAGTGGGTTGAGTTCGATACCCGTCTCCGAGGACAGGGATGCCAGCGTCAAAGGCGCGGATAACGTTATTGAGCGCATCTGCTACGTCTTCTCGAACGGCTCTTGGAACTCATGTCCGACTTTCAATGCTTCACACTCCGTATGTAATCGGACATCCAGCACGTTGCCAATGATGGCGGTAACGAGTGATGCCGTGCGGTCTAGCAGTTCATCGTGCGTCTCCTTGTGTTTAGCAGCTTTGATGTCGGCAAGCATCATCACCGTACGCAGTGCCTTGCCTGACAGTTGGGACACTTGTTTAAGGGTGTCGGTGGTGATGTTGGGTGTGAATGTCTTCTGCAATATTTGGTTCTGCAGCCACTCGATTTCGTCTTTCTTCGATTGCGGGGGCATTATCCCAAGTGAGGTACTTCGCAGCTTTGTCGACACCATCCTTTCCGTTTGTGATAAGCAGTTTGCCAGCATCTTTTCTTGTCGGGTACATTCTTGATGATGTCCGCGTCCATGATGGCGATAGGGTCGGCAAAATAGTCGTTAGTGTCTGCCGTGCGTGATGCAATGTACTCTTCGCGGTGAATAAGCGTTTCCGCCCCTTTCCACTCCTTGTCCTGTTGAAAAAGAATGATTGGTATCTTACCGATTAGGTTTGGTTCTTCCAACACATCCCAACCTAGCGACCGCTTGGCACAGCGGTATATAACATCCTTGGTGAAGATGTCGAAGTGATAGTTTACCTGTTCTTTTTCCTCCTTGACGTAATACCCCCATGCGATGGACAAGATGTTTTCGTATTGGTCTCTGCTCACGAAGATTTCGTCCCCCTTGGACGCTGCCAATACGCGTATCTGCGCATCTGGATTGCCGTCATCACCCTTGAAAACGCGAAATAGCATCGCGCTCTCAGTCTCCGCTCCTGCGATGCGCTTGCATTGCCTAATTTTGCTGTCAAAAACGCAGCCTCTTCAATGTGTCCTGGAATGCTTTAAAGGCGTTGTCTGTGTCCTCTGACAATTGCGTCCACTTGACGGGACGGCCATAGAGGAAGACGAGGGCAATCTCATTGATGAACGGTTGGTAGGGGATGGGCAGTTTCCATACCTTTTCAAGCCTTTTGAAATTGCCGTTCTTGTCGGTTACAATCTTATCCTCACGCTTCATAATCTGATGCGTGCTGACATCGTACTCCTGCACTGCCTCCATAATCGCGTCAAACCGATTGCTCATCTTGTCCTTGACCGCGGAAATATCCTTAGCGACAAGTAGCTGCTCGAACTCTTGGTTGCGTCCAACCAAGGCGTTCATGTAATTTCTAAATAAATCAAACAATACCATGATATATCTATTTTTTATCGTTATTATAATCCAAACATTCCCTTGTCTAAGGCATTGTAGTCTATATCCTCGTCTTCATCGTACAGGTCATTGATTGCATACCCCAGAATGTCTACGAACTCGTCATGGGGGCATCGATGGGAAACCGCACACTTGGTTCAAGAAGTCCTCATTCCACGACCCCTCCACGATGTAGACGCGACCGCACTCGATGCGGGGTGAAACTGACACGGAAACGCACCTCCTTATCGTCTGTCGGGGTGGGGGTCTCCTTGACATTTAGTGTGGAAATCTCGCGCAGCATCTGCACCACGCTAATGCCGTTAGCTTTTGGCTCAATGTGCAATATGCTTTCTTTGTTGCCCTCGTGTGCTGCGATGTAGTCGGGCAAAAAGCGCAATAAATCGGGCATCTCTTTCCAAAACCTGCTGCGCGTCATAGAGGTATATGTTGTTGCGGATGCGGCATGCGCCAATATTCCGCTAGGGTCGTTGTCCTGCCCCTTTTTCTTCTTGTTGTATGCCGTATCGAGATAGAAGTGCATAGGCTCATTAAAGTGCATGGAAGTGAACTCAGCCATTGATATTCGCCTGAACCAATCGCGCTTGACGATGTTACCTCCCTCAATTGTCGGGCGCTGCTGGTATAGTGCCGAGAACTCACGCGGTGCACGCGCCTTTTGTTTCAAAAGCTTCTCTAGCGAGTGCCTGTTTTCCCACAAGGCCTCGCCTACATGCCGAGGAGAGCCGATGTCGCCATCACTCTCTTGTTCGCAAATCGCAGGTATTGTTAGTACTCAGTCCAATCTTGCGGTTCGGCCTTTAAAATACGTCCTGCTAGGTCGTCTTCGTGCCACCGCGTCATGATGAATAGCTGCTTGGAATTGTTGTGCAAGCGTGTCGAGAGCACCGTGTTGTACCAATCCCACACTCTTTGCCGATAGGTCGTTGAATTGGCTTCGTTGGCATCCTTAACGGGGTCGTCGATGATGGCGATGTCCACGGGCGTTCCTGTGAGAGAACCGCCTACGCCCACCGCCTTGTAGAAGCCCCTATGGTTGACTCGTTTCAAATATGTCGACATTACGCAGATAACCTTTGGTGTCGGTACGGATAGTCGAGCCGTTTAGGTAGGTATTGGGGAATATTGCTTGGTATTCCTTGCATCTATCGTACGCTGTATGGAACGCGAGAACTGCTCGGCAAGGTCGGCCGAATATGAGCTACCGACAATCTTCAAGTCAGGGTCTCTACCCAATGCCCATGCAGGGAATTTACGCGAAATAATCTCGGACTTGCCATGCTGAGGCGGAATGAACACCATGAGGTTCTTTATCTTCCCTCTCAAAAAGTGACTGACAACCCTCCGCGACAACTTTGTGAAACCACTCCATTTCATATTTGGGGTTGGCGTAGCCGAGGAAACACGAGAACTTGCTTGGGGGCTTCGATCTTTAATTTCGCCTGCCTCAATTCCAACATTCTACGCCTTACCTCGACATTTCCATTTCTCATTCTCCTTGCGCTTCTTTTCTTGTCTTCGTCTTCGATGTCAAACTTTCTCAATCGCTCCAACTCCTTGTTAACCTCTTCAAGCGTCAAAGGTTTGTCGTCATCCTGTTTCTTGATGGCAACATCCGCGCGCTGTTTGTTTTGATAGTGGTCGGGGTCAATGTTGGTAAGCAGGAAGATGGCGGCTGCTACGTTAGGCTGGTAGTCACCGTTTTCTTCTTCATCTTCTTGATGGTAGCCTCGCCCTTGGCGTTAGGGATGTATTCTGTTTCTGTCTCTTCTCTGGAATACCCACGCGCCACCTCAAACAGAGAGGTGGACAATTCGTGCGAGGCCTTTTTGCTTGAATACCTCTCGTGCCTTGGTTATGGCCTCCTTGAACTCTGGCTTGTCCATCCAATGGTAGAATGTCTTATTGTCGATTGAGAAGACCTTGCAGAAGTCCTTGAAGAGCGCCCTCATACTCGATGAGGCCGTGTTCTTCAACCCATTTTGACATTTCATTGACTAGCGTCTTATTGTATTTTTCCCATGTCGTTTCATTTTTTTATTGTCTATTCGGATTTATGGGGTGGAACATAGTTGAAAGAGTAGGTTATACGGTTATCGCTCTTAGCCTTGTCCAAGTGTATTTGCCCCATTTGGGCGGCATAACCACTTTTTACTTCGCCCGTACCTACACAACGCTAGCACGGGTTGCGTAGAAGTGCCTTTGTCAATGCAGGCGTAGTGGTTGTGAGGTTCAGCCGCAACCCCTCACTGAGTTATTATTTCTGCAACCTTTTGGATGAATGTAGTTCCAATTCCAACACCTTGGTAATCAGGTAATACGACAAGGCGATGTACTCTTTTTCCATCCTTTTCGGAGGGAAATTGGATTATTCCCTATGACACTACGAGTTCACCGTTCATCACCCCCACGAATTGTCGTGATGCAGGATGCATTTCTGTGTTCAGATAGTGATACTTGCGGAACACTTTCCACACAGCAGCCTTATCTGCTCCCCCACTTCGTATATGTCAACTTGCATCCTTGGTCTTTTGATTTCTCCTGCGCAGCGTTGTTCATCGGTGTTGTATATCCAATCGGGTTCAAGCCATTCCACAATGTCGTCATGGCAGGAAACCGCAATGAACTGCTTGTTTGAACGGCGTACGGCCTTGGAAATTGCCACACTTGCGGTCTTCGCCACTTCGCGGTTTACCACGCTTGTGAACTCGTCAAAACAAACTAGCTGTTTCCCCGACAAAAGGCAATAAGCCAGCTGTACACGCATCTTCTCGCCATTGCTCAGTACTTCGCAGGGTTTCAGCCAAGATGGTGGCGATGCAAATCCTACATTGGTAAACGCACGCTCAATGTCCTTGATACTGCGCAGTTTCGGGCATTGCGTCTATCACCGCGCCGCTGCCTGTATCAAAGCCGTTGAAGATGCAATCGCCGAAGACTTCACGGGCGATAGTTGTCTTGCCGTTCCCGAGCCACCGACAATCAACCCTACGTTCCATTGTTTGCCGTCAAGGTCTATCGTACCCATGAAATGTTCATTGATATGATTCACGTCAATGTCGAATGCCCCAATCACCGATTGCGTGCGGAATGTCGCTTTTGGCGCAACTTTCTTTATAATGTCAAAACTCGGCATTTATACCCCTCCCTGTCAGTTTATTGAATATCCGTTCTTGTTCCGACTCTCCCATACACTCAACCACGACTTCGTAGACATCGACCACTTTTGTCACTTAAATCTTTTTCGGGCTTAGCCCCTGCGCTGCCCGATTGTGATGTGCCATCAAATATCGGTAGGTCAACGCCCCAATCCATGAGTTGGTTTTCGTCCCACTCGTTGGCAAGCATATCCCAATCCCACTTGCCGAAGCCATTGTTGTCAATGATTGAATACGCCTTGATTTCCTCGATTGGCGTTTCCTTGGGAACAATCACACAGGGTGCTTCGGTATAACCCAGCTCTTGCATCGCTTTGAGGGCGCATATTTCCACCAATGGCAATGTAGTGTCCGTTATCCAGCTGGTACACTAGAAGTCCACGCAAAGAAAGCATGTCAGGGGTGCTCTTGGACGCTCTTTTTCAATAATGCCAACTTCTCTCGCGTAATGTTCCGTGGGTTGGAGGGAAGTCCTCCAATTGTCCCTCGTTGGGTTCGATTGCCGACAGGGGAGCATCACCACCATTACATCAGCTCGTATCGTGTTGTCTGACTGCTTTTTTTCATTCGTTTTGCAATTAATCAATTCGTTAAACGCAAATATACGAAAAAAGAGCACCCAACAGGTACTCTTTTTCTTTTGTAAATTAACAAAATTCAACGCAAATAATCATTGATTTCGTTGATAAAGTCTTCGAGTGAGCGGCAAATGGCATACTTATACCCAGCCCATTCAAGCTGCCTCTGCATAATCTTCTGCGATGGTTGCTGCCTGCCTGTCTTTGTTTTCATTTTCAATGAATAGGGCGTGATGCCCTTTTGACGGAAAAACAGAGTATCAAGTCGGGAAATCCTCTTCGTGTCCCCATCCGCTTGAACTCCATCGCCTCGAATCGAGTGCGCTTGCCTCCATTGGGTGAGTGATGGAGTAGGGAGGGTGAGTTTTGGGTGTGCAGGCTAAACCAATTCACGCAAGCTATCTGTATGCGGTCTTCTTCGTGTCTCATAACGCTAATGTTTTAGTTTTTCGCTCTCCCTAATATCGGAATGACGTAAAGTGAATTACTATGCCCTTGAACAGCTTGCTTTCTTGCGGATTTTTCCCGAATATCCATTCCTTGAAATCCTCCACCGAAAAGGCCGTCATTTTCGCGAGCGTGTTGATTGGGACAAACGCGTCGCCAACTTTTGCTACAATATAATTGTTCTTGTGGTCGTAGCGTATTGTTATAGGCTGATAGCCTATATTCTCCTTTTGTGCGTAGGATTTCCACCTGTGGAGAGTTGTACGGTCTGCCCAACCATTGGCGTACCGATAACACATGGTCTCCTTTTTTTATTGCATCCAGTTTTTTTGCCCAAATGGCGAAATTGTCGCGGATTGTGTGTATTTTCCGCCCCTCGACAATGCTTTCTTGAACCCTGTCTTTTCCCCTGCACGACTACTGTTTAGCGAAAAGACACGAGACATAAGTACGATTATTTTCTTATCCATGTTTATTAATTTTATTATTGGTATTAATGTTACAAGAACTTCATGTTTTTATCATGCAAATACACCTATACCATGTTAGAAAAGGTAGGTCGTCATCATCTGTCGCGAATGCCTCCTGTCCGAGCGTTCCGTTTACTTTCATTGTACCCTGTTTCGTCTCTAAGGCGTGCATACCGCCGAGGATTGGTAGAGCATTGCGCTCATCCTCTGACAACGCCTCTCGTTGTTCCTTGGGTGAGTTCTCCTATCACAGTGCGTATCGGTGTAGCGAGCCTCGCGCATTTCGATGGCCGTCATGTTCAAGTAGCAGCCCTTTTCACCAACAAATATCCCATCGCAGTCGTCTACGGGGATAATCAGACATCGCTTGATAAACCGTCTTGCCTTGTAAGTTTCGCATGAATGACCCTCTTAGTTTGAGGGAGGTCAATCTTAATCCCATAATTTGCCATTTTTATCTTTTTGTTAAACGTTTGATTTCATATCAGCATAGAATATACTATGCTCCGCATAAGTGCGCTGTGGACTTTGTTCATTTCTGTTGTTGTCATTTTGATTGTTGTTGTTAAAAATCATATTTTGTTTGCTCTTATAGAATTTAATTCAGACCTTTGCATCGCAACTTATTAGGAGAAACTCTCCAATCAAGGCTTTATGCCGCCTCCGTCCGCTCTCATCCTCGAGAAAAGACTTGCCCCCTAGACTTGTGCTGGGGGTTTTTCATTGTGTGTCGGCATCACACAATGACTTCCATAATAGTGAAGCTATGGTTGCTTTCTGCCGAGAAAGGAGAGTTTATGAATAATAAGTTGCAACCAGAAAGCGAGAAAAGAGAAGTATATTTTAAGTTTATCGTTAAGAACGGTAAGACTATTTACCCGAAGAACGGTACTTGCTTTCACTTCTTTATCTAAGGTGTAGCCCTCTACATCACGCTTTCGGGGAGGTGACACAAGCACCTCCCTTTTTAATTTTGCGTGGTAGTAAATGTCCCATACTCTTTTTCTTTCATCGCAGTATATTATGATTTAGAATACCATACGTTTTTATCTAGGTATCTAATTAATATCACCCCATATTTTGTGTCAAATTCATAATAGCACTTTCCATCATCTGTGAAATTCATCCACAAGTACCCTTTGTAGTTGCGTATGTACATATCGCATCCTCTTTGTTTTATAATGTTTCAAACGTCTAGTTGATTTTGCAAGCCTTTTTAATCTTGCGTGGAAGTAAATGCGCCATAGTTCTTACTTTTTAATTCAAAATCATACACCCACATAGGGGTACTTTCCCATGTGCCTTTGCTTATATTGCTTATGTGCCCTAATAGGGGTTGTAATAGCATCTATATAAGACCAACCGCATACATTCACCCTCGTATTAACAGTGCTTCTATTGATACAATAATGATTACACCATTGTTGTAAATCCATCGTAATGCCGTTGATTGTAATAAGAATATTACTTCTTTTGTTGTCTGCTTGTTCTTGTGCTGTTGCCCAGCGACAATTTGATGGGCTATAGCCTAAGTTATTATCTTTTTCTATCAAGACTTAAAGAATTGTTATACCCATGCGACAAAGACCATTTGCAAAATTCTTCAAAAATCAGTATCCCATTCATAACAAACAGCGATACCACGTCTTCCGTACCTATTGTAACTTGGATTGTTTGGGTTATTACATCTGTTCCTCATGCCGAGCCATATTCTATATAGTCTTTTTATTCTTCTGCCTATAAGTTTTCTCTCTACTTTTAATTAAGCAACCACATGATTTTTGTGTTCCCTGAAGTTAGAGAGTTCGTTCTTACGATAACAATATTACCACACCTACATAGACATCTGTAATAGAGCTGCCTTCTGCAATCCTTATGGTCGAAAGACAATACTTTAAGCATTCCATATTCTCTCCTATAATATTTTCCCTATTCATCTTTCATCCCACCTTTTTTGTCATTGTCTTCTCCCACGCAAAACAGCTTGCGTGAGGAGAAATTTATCGTTGAACATTATCTTTTTCATTTTGTTTATCTTTTGATAGTTCATCCAAATATTCTAATATCCTACTCGCATAGCCCGTGATACAAACTCATACACGAGTATCCTCCATCTGGTTCGAAAAAGGTCAAGTTGTGCATCATTACGGTTCACATATTTGAACACATCCTCTATTGTTGGGTATTCACCATTTGTACAAAAATCGTTTCGGAATATAAGTCGGGGAAAGAACGTAGAGCCGTTTTGGGTTTCGTTCTTCATTTTCTGTTCAGCTAATATAAGCCGTTGAGATGCCCTCTCATCTTTCGATATTAGCTGCATCTCACGTTTCCTGCACATAATACACGGGAAACATCCTACACGGGAAAAACCTCGTTCGTACAGAGGATTGGGACGTTGTCCACTAGCAAGGATGTAATCGATAACCTCTTGTGCAGACCAGTTGAATATGGGGCGCAACACACTTGCATCGTGCGTCTTACACCATTCTAACACTGCTTTCTTGTGGTACAACCCTTTTACTTCGCTATTAAAAATACTCCTTGAAATATGAGCATTCCACATCGAGTTTTGCACGCGATGTACTTTCCTTTGCCCTTATTCCTTGAATTATTATAAAGCTATCGTCTTGTGATAATATATAGTCTATCATTGGGATAACCTTTAATTCCAATGTACAGAACCTTGCCATAGTTGATGGAAAACGACCTTTCTTTATCGCCATATCGACAAAATCTTTATACTTCTTACTTTTTATAGTTACCAGCTTAACACCAAGTGCGTTTACAACGTTGTCGATATGCTTGTACGTTTCTTCGTGTTCCCATCCAGTATCACAAAACACAGCTGTTATTTTATCTTTGCCGTAATCCCTAACGGCCTTTATGAGGCACGCGTGACTATCTTTACCGCCACTAAATTGAACTAAAAATCTTCATATCATACGTTCTTTTTGTGTTTTACATCTCTCAAATACTTAATTTTAAGTGCATAACTCCTGCTTCGTTAAGTTCTTGTAGTATTCTTTTGCTAGCTTCATATCTGCTTAGCTTTTGCCATTCCTCCGAAATGTCATCTAAATTTTCATCATAATGATTTTTGTAGATGTAATCTTGGACGGCTTCGCAGAAAAAGCTGTTCAGTTATTCCATCATAGTCGCCAAACTCTATGATTGACGTTAGCTCAAGACATTCAAGATGCGACCTGTGTGACCACACATCGCCGACTTCTTTATTAAATTGTAGATTATACAATGCGCCCTTTTTCTATTTTACAACCGCAGAAGTCGCAATGATGGGGCTTGCGTGCTCTAACGAGTTTGTTACTTATTACTTCCATAATCTTCGTGGAATTTTCTCAATGTAGCCTTAACCAATTCGGCTGCTTCCTCTGCCTGCTCTTGGGTACGGAAATAATTATATACTGAAAAATATCGTCGTCAATAGAATGACCATTTTCTTCAACTGTTACAACCTTAAGCGAAGGCGTGATTAAAAAAAGTAAGAACCTTCTTTCTCTGCCCTCCACCTAATCTTTTCAATTTTTCTTCTTTTCTGCGTTCCAGCATAAGTTCTTAAGTTTAAGCACATCAAATAATCGGTGCCTTTCTTCATCTGTTGCTAATCGTGCATCTTCATCCCATCCGAAGTAGGACGGTTTGTTTTTCACCAGGAATAACCTCACATCTATGAGGGCACAATGATAAAAAAATTCTATCACCACCACCATTCCTGTAGATACCAATAACACCATCATTGAAGAATATATCTCCATCTTTAAATTTTTGGCTTTTTTTCTCAATAGTGATAACGCCATCTTTTTATCTCGGCCTTGCAGCCATCGGGGATGTTTATCTTGTCCCCACAAGTCAATATTATTTCCACGATTATCAAATTTCCGTGGATTGTCCGTTAATAAGTTTTATACCAAGTGTCTTCCTTGATGCGTTCTCCATCTACCTGTTCTGTCTTTACGCAAACAGGGTGTCCAGTTCCATCCAACCTATCCCATTCGGTAAGCGTTATCCAACTGCCTTTCTTTGCTTTTGGCTTGTGAATTATAGCCAGCCGCCATTACCACCGCGTAGCTTCCTGATGATGCGAGTTGGGCGTAGCTTCCTGATGATGCGAGTTGGGTGTAGCTTCCTGATGATGCGAGTTGGGCGGAGTCTCCTGATGATGCGAGTTGGGCGTAGCTTCCTGATGATGCGAGTTTGGCGTAGCTTCCTGATGATGCGAGTTTGGCGTAGCTTCCTGATGATGCGAGTTTGGCGTAGCTTCCTGATGATGCGAGTTTGGCGAAGTCTCCTGATGATGCGAGTTGGGCGAAGTCTCCTGATGATGCGAGTTGGGCGGAGTCTCCTGATGATGCGAGTTTGGCGGAGTTTCCTGATGATGCGAGTTGGGCGAAGTCTCCTGATGATGCGAGTTGGGCGAAAGTCTCCTGATGATGCGAGTTGGGCGGTGTCTCCTGATGATGCGAGTTTGGCGGAGTCTCCTGATGATGCGAGTTTGGCGGAGTTTCCTAAATTACCCTTTCCCACCTTACATTTTTTCCAAGACGAAGTCTACTGCCAATTTCACGAAATCAGCGAATTTAAACTCTGCCTTGATGGAAATTTTTGGATGAGGCGACTTTTATCATCTTCTCTATCAATCATTCCACTCTGTTCTACTTCGCAAAAGCGTGCGATATGTCCGTCTTTTTCAATAAGGTAATGTTCGAACACATCCATTGGGTTCTCGCAGGCATGAAAACCGTTCTCACAAACCTCTATCTTGCCTTTTTGTTCATCTCTTTGCCTACCTCGTATTGGAAGTTACGGCAAGTTAAGTCGGTATTAAAACCTTTATAGGCTTTTTATTTTTTTCTGTTTCCATAATCTTCTATTGCTTTAAATATTTTCATAAATCACTTGCGGCACTATGGCGTTGCCTAGAGCTTTTAACGCTTTCTGCTCGCCACTTTGGAAAGGTAATGTTAACCAATCCAAGGGAAAGCCCATCATTTCGCAGACAAACAGGGGATTGAGTAGGGAAGTCTGCCCAGCTCGCCTTGCGACAAGATGCTTTAAATCCGTGTCTCGATTGTGTGTTTTTGCTTTCCATTGGCGTTCTGCTTTTGCAGTCCATTGCTGTCGGGGTGGGAAGAAGTTTCCCAGCTGCTAGGGTCTTTCAGCATTGCAGAGAATTTTTGCCCGCTTGGCCTGCACCTCTTCCCATTCGTGAGCTTGTTCGCTCCCCCTGACCATCTTTTGGCTGTTGGCGTAGGGAGAAATCCTGAACACGCCATTGCCGTCAATCCTTTTCCCCATCTGCGAGTTGGGGTTGTACTTCGTTGTCCATTTTTCGCCCTCCGCTGCATTTGCTGTCGGCAGGAGCGTGAGGTTCATCGGTATTGACTTCCCATCCTTGTTTACCTTCAAACCCTGCGTCTGTACGGTGGGCAACAATCCATATTCTGTCTCGCCTATGGGGCGCACCAACGGCACAAGCTGGAATAACAAACGGTTGGACTGAATATCCCTCACGTTCAAGACCTTGGCAGATTTCTTCGATTGTGTAAGGTTGTTCCTCTCGCGTTCGGTAACTCTCATTGAATAGAGAGGTTTGACAACCCACTTCAAAACTCCTCGCTGGGCTGTACCATCGTGACGAGCCCAGCAACGTTCTCGCCAACGACCCAAGTGGGCTGTATCTCGCGTATTGCTCGCAACATATGTGGCCAGAGGTAGCGGTCATCTTCCGCTCCAAGTCGCTTTCCTGCCATTGAGAAAGGTTGGCATGGAAATCCCCTGTGAGGATGTCGACTTTCCCTCGCCAAGAGGTAAAGTCTGTTGTCGTGATGTCTTCATAACTAATTGAATTTGGGTACCAGTATTCTAAAAACTTTCCGTGGGAACTCGTTTATTTCACAGTGGAATACGTTTTGCCATTCCATCCAGGTGGCAGCGAGTTCCGCTCCGCCTATACCTGAAAATAAGCTTGCATGGTTCATATTTATTTATATTTTCCAAACATATTAGGCTCATCCGTTTGGCGGATGCCAAGGATGACATTAACTCGTGCTATCTCGGCGTCCACCTCTTTTTCAACGGTTTTACACTTGTTTAGCACCGACATATTTCGGCTCTTTGCATACGACCTTTGTAAGTCGCGCATTCGCGAAACTTTGTCGAAAAAACTCACGACTATTCATTGGCGGTCTTTTGGGGTTCGTCCTTATGAAGATATACGTCAAGGATTTTCGCTTCCTCAACTTTCACCACCTCGTAATTGAACGTAGTCGGCGACATGACACCGTGAATGTATTTTTCGGCTTGTGCGGTCGATGAGGCTTGAACCAAGTAGATTACGTTCTGACGCTTCTCCTTTCCCGATTTTTTTCGTCAAGCATGATTAACGAAAGTTTGGTCTTGTAATACTTGTCGTCAGTCTCTTTTGTCGGAGAACAATACCTCCTTGTATTGAGCCTTGCGGATGTCCTTTATCTCGGCCACACCCTGCACGTATGCGGACATTTCTTCGATGATGCTTTTCTCTGCCTCGCTCCACGTCATTGCGTCTATGGCGTACGCCTCCGTAACCATCTTGACAAGGCTGTCTTCTTGCGTTTTCTCGTACTTGAACTTCACTTCGAAAAAATTGTGCTATATGACTTTTCATGTTTAAAAATATTGTTGTTAAATAATTATATGTTTATTATTACCCAATCATTTCAGGGGTTATTCTGTGCGTCTCCGACTACCAAGACCTTACCTCCGTAGTCAACCACGACAATACCGTACAGCGACCACGACTTCTCGCCCTTAATCGGTCTTGGGTAAAACCACATCGTAGCAATATCCGCGCACGCCGCCCGTCACCACCCGATTACCCTGCCGTCCAATCCCGCGAGGATGTCTCCATTGTAGATTTCCTTTCCTTTTAAATCCACAAGTCCCGTATATTGGCCTATCGTGTCTCCGTCGACCATAAGTCGGCAGGCTCTGTAAACGGGGTTACAAACTCGTCCCCCACGATGAAGTGCTGCCCGCGGTTAACGAAGTAGTAGCCGTGCAGCCACTTTTTTTGTTCTTGGTATTCCAGCCCCTGAACTTAATCTGACTTTTCATTTTCATTTTCAATTTCCCTTTTGATTATTTCGTTGATTTTGGCCGCACTCTTGTAGTCCTCATTCTTTACGAGTTCACTACGTAAGAATAGCAATTGGTTAACGAGAACCATGCTATAACGGCTATTTGTATAGTTAAGGTACTTCTCAACACGGTTAGCCAATTTCTTGAACTCCCGACAGATGTAGAGAATGCAGCAGGCATTGGTGATTACCAGCAGCGCATAAGCGATTATTTTTAACTTCTCCTATCATGTGAACAGTTCTAGTTGTTGGGGGTTATACAATGATTTAAATTGGTTAATCCGAACCATCGCCTCGTTGAGTTTTGGTAAGACGGACACTCCCCTTGCGGGACTTTTGTCTTCTTCTTCGTCATCATCGGGGATGCCTCCCCGAAAAACAATGTCGTCAAGCACTTGTTGGCAGTTTTTCTTTGCCCAATCAAGTCCCGCTACGATAGCCTTTTTCTCGCTGTCAAACCCCTTGGCTGTATCTTCGACGAAATACGTAGGGCAACTTGCGCATCTGTCCCAAAAGTATGTCGACCCGCCGAAAATCCCATCGCCCATTGTCAGATTTCGCGGTCGTTATTATAACCCGACAGACACTGTTCTTCCAGTCTACGCAGACGCGTGGTGTCATGCATACTCCGTGGATATTGAACCCGAACTCCCCATGTTGGTGTACCACTTCCGAACAGGGATGCGTGCGCACCCATTCCGACCACTCGTCAGAGGTGAATGTTCGCCCATTACAGGGGCATCTATGAAATACATTTTTCTCCATTTTATTTGTTTTTTTATATTTTGTCAGGAGACCTTGTTCCCGACACATCCGTATCGCGTTCTCAATATAGCATTGGACGTTCGACTTTGCCGTTTCCCCGCTTAGCCCCGTTCGCCAAAAATTCGGCTTGCCAATCTTCTAGGCTCATATTGGTGGAAACGCGGTATTTAAGCATAATGTTGTTTATTTCTGTACATCTCTCGTACTCTTGCCTTTCCTTGAATATCTCACGGATATTCGCAAGTACGAAAACCGCCATATCGCAGTAATATTTTTTTCAAATACGTTCATTATGGAATTATATTTACAAAAACATGGCTACTCCCAATCATATTTCAACCAAGCGAAACGTTTGCGATGCTGGATATACTGCATGTCGTGTTGGCGGTCGTACGCCTCGCGCTCGAATGCCACATTGCGGTACGCTTTGCGCCAATTCCAAAAAGTAGAGCATTGTCAGGGGCGAAATCAATGATGTAGAGTAGGTAGAACCCGATGAACCAAAGTTCTTTTTCTTGCTCGTAGTGGATACACTCGTGGTTGTAGTCCGCGCTTGTGAAGCGCATCCTTTGGTCGTTTCTCACGAATATCCAGCGAAGCAATGTTATCGCTTTGTATCCCTTGAAAGGAAACCAGCTACAATAAACGATTTTCATTTCGCCGACCCTTTCTTCATCAACTCTTCCACCAGCACCTCGTCTTCAGAAAGCCCGTCGTGAGGTGTATTCTTAGGGACGCGTCTTTGATTTTTGATTTCTTGTTGTCCATATCGTCTTAAATAATTTTGTTTTTGCCGTTTCTTTTTCGCTCTGTCACGTTCAAATGTGTTAAGTGGTAGATTGTAGGGGTAATGTCGTTTTAATGCGACAGGTGTAAAAATTTCACGGCTTTTTGTTGTTTTCTCTTCATGTACTCCTCGTAACTTATCGCCTCCGAGGCCTGCATTTCCCGTTCTTTTTTTCATCTCTTTTTGGTCGTGGCGCGCAATAGCCTCGGAGCGTTCGCCTCGGAACACCGCCAGCGCAGAGGTTATCACCATCGGGTCGACATTGCCGTAGAAGCGTCCGTACCGCCCTGCTTTGAAGCGTGAGAAGAAAAGCATCAGTTCGGTTGTCTTGAGGGTAGAAGTACTCACTTGCGATTACCCTCGCACACTCTTCCAGTTGCGCATCGGTGAGCTTGTTCTTACAACCGCAGTACTCGGATAGGTTCAGCAGCTGCGGCACTAGCCACGATGTTGGCATATTCTTTCCATAGGCCGACCGTAATGTTCCCAGCGTTGGTGCAGAGCCGAAATGGCATCGGTCGGGATGTTCGCTGAACTCCACTTGGCGGTCGGGGTTGAAGAGGCGCATGAAGTTCTCGCGGTCGCCGTACCCTGGCGAGGCATGCCTTGGCCAGTGGCTGCTCTGGCGTCGTCTTCGGCAAAGAGCCTGCGGACGATGTTGGCAGCCGCTTCAACTCGTTGAGCCGCTGATTTATTGTCTGTCTTATTTTCATTTGATGTCGTTGTTTGTCGGTTGTCGAAGTTGCCGTCCAATACTTTTGGGAAGTTGTTGGGGCGGAATATCCATTCGAAGCTTGCTATAAATCCTCTCCCACCACCTCCGTTGAGGAAGTCGCTCCGTGCGGCTTTCGTTATGACCTCCCACACTGCGTCGATGCCGTACTCGCGAACCCTCGCTGTTAGGAATGCCAACCTTTGCCCTTTTCAACTTACCGCGTACTTTCGGTATCGGCTTATCGAGCATCTCGCGGTTGAAAAATTCCCGAACCGCTTCCGCGTCGACCTTGGCCTCGGCCTTTTTGCATGTTGTCTTTAGACAACATCTTTTCTTTCTTTTTCTTTCTTTTCCTTTCTTCTGTTTGTGTCCCCTATGGTGTCCCCTATGGTGTCCCCTATGGTGTCCCATTGCTCTTGGTAACGTCCATAATTACAGATGGTTAAGACTGATGTTTGCCTATCCCTTACAGTGCGCGTTATCATCCCATCTTTCTCTAACAGCTGTAAAAAGCGAATTATCCTTTTTCTATTCCGTCCCCAGCGTTCTGATAGGTATGAGATTGAGGCGATAGTCTGTCCGCGTTTCAGTGTAAACAGATGCGCGTCGTACATAACCTTGTGGTCATTCCATGCGGCCATTGTAAAGCAAATCAAACCACCATTTGAAAAACTCCGCATCTTGAAATATCCAATGCTTGGTGATGTCGCGGCTTAGTTTTATCCAGCCATCTACCATTATAAGCCTCCTTTATCCTAGAATATACTTCGCCCAATATTGCATGAACTGCTCGGCAGCATACCTTGCCAAACTCTCGTTCTTCAACATGAGGCACGCAGGTGCATAGGCGGATAGGGACATGTTGTCGATATTGTGCTTCCACGCCATGCCTCCGATATTTGGAAAGCGACGTGAGAATATGGGCTGTATGTCTTCTGTCTCATCGCCTGTCATGTCTTCAATACATCCCTGGGGTATAGTTCGAACATCGGCAAATAACAGGAACTATATCCGCCCCATTTCCACCCCTCGTTGAGTGCGGCTACGATGATGCGCAGCTCGAAGAATGCCAGTGCACACTCGTCACCCCCAATCTTGGCCAAGGCCTCTTCGGCTTCCATGTAGCCAATCACATACGGGTGACCGTATCCTAACGCCTCAATGGCGTCATTGAGCGACTGGATGCGCTCTTTCACGTTAGTTGGGCGCAGATTTCGTTTCCCAAACACGCTTGCCAACTCCTGCTCCACATACTCTCGTGTTATATTCGGGCGAGTGGTGAGCGACTTGTATAGTTTGTGCAACTCGGTCTTTTTAATTGTTATTTTTGTTTTCATTGTTTTTACTTTTGCTAATATGGTTCTTTTGATAAATCCATTACAAAACCGCGTTCGGCAACATAAATGGGCTTTCCCGTAACCTTGCCTATCTCATTCCTGAACAGTTCTGCATTGAGTTGTTGCCGCTAAGATGTATCAGTATAACTTCCTTTACTTGCGTTATGTCGTTTTCGGTCAACACGCCCTTGGCGATCTTCAACTCCATGTGCGAGTGCATAAGGCGTTCGCGCATTGCGACAGGCACAAGTCCGTTGTCGATATTTCGTTGGAGTGTGGCGTCAGAATAGTTGCATTCGAGCATGATGTGGTCAAGGGGCGGCAATTGCCATTCGAGCATCATCGTGTCGGTGACGAATAGAAGCTTGCCCATCTCGACATGCTCAATGATGAACCCTACACAAGGCACGTCATGCGCCACTTCAAGGACTAATATGCGAAATCCGCCAATGACATATCCGCGCATTGATTGGATTGTTTTGCATAACGTGCGATATTTAACGCTTAGCGCGACGAATACGTCCTCGATGGCTAGCACCCTTATCCCTGCCTTGATAACGTCGTGTAGGGCTTTGGAATGGTCTGAGTGCCTATGGCTCACGAGGCAGCCGACAACGCCATGTAAGTCGTAATCAAGTCCTCGCTTTATCTCGCGGAATGGCAAACCACATTCAAGGATGAGCTTTTCTCCGTTATCGGCTTGCAATATGTAGCAGTTGCCACTACTTCCTGAACCTAGGCATTTCAGCACCATTCCAAATTCTCCTACACATTTCTTAGTAATTAGGCGCGGCATCAGCATTTTGTTCGGCTGGTGCTTGTCCCTGCGTTATTTCTCCAGTCTCCGTGTTGACATGTTCGTATTCCACGGTCTCGGCAATGATTGTTTTGCTGTTAGCATGCTCGGCGATGGTTTCATCGCGAGAATTGCCTGTATCCTCAACATCTTTTGTCTCATTGCGGTCTGCATTTCAACGGAAAGGTAACCATACTTCGACAGCGAGTCGGCGTATTACGGTCTTCAATCCCATATCGTTGAAATTTCCCGACCACCCCACTTGTGAGGATATCGCGCCCGACTGAGCTGCAGCAACCAGAGCCTCGGCCGTGGGCTTGTTCTTGCCTTTGAAAGACGGCGAGTAACGCAATGCGTAGGCAGCCATTTCTTCAATAGGCACGTAGAGTGTTTTTGAAAAAGCCGTTTAACAGCTCGAAATAACAGAAGTAGCCGACAATTTTGTCGGATTTTTCTCTCCATCGAACGCGACCTCGCCTTTGAGCTTGTCGACCTTACGGAGTTCGCCCTCATAGACGAAGTCCGCGTTGATGGTTCGGTATTGCCCCGTGCGCATGGCCAGCTGGATGTAACCCTTATAGCCAGGGCACGAATGTAGGAGTGGGGACTTTGGAAAAAGACCCGTCTGGGTTTCTTACGCTGTTGTTAAACACGATAATGTAAGCGAAACCCAACGCCTTATTCAGTGGCAGTCGCATGGTGGCTGCGCGCAATGCCTCCATGACAATAGCTTTGGCATCGCACGTCTGTAATTGTTTGTCTCCCGTGTAGAGGTCGATGAGCGATGCTACAAAAAGCATCCTATATACTCGCCGAGGGCATTTTTGAATTGGTCTTGAACAGAAGGCGCACTTACGATAGATTTAAGCATATCGATTGGGCGGGGTGTTTTTTGCGATTTCGTTTGACATAATTCTTTCTTGTTACTTAAGTGAATAATTTAGTTTATCTTTAACTGCTCGTCATCGGTGACGACCAAGCGGATGAGTTGCGATGGAGTAGGGAGTATCGAGTTTATACTCTCTGAGTTATCGACGAATATGGGTGCTGAGATATTTTCGGAGCGACATATAGCGTTGATGATGTCGATACCGATATTGATTACCATCGCATTGTTCTGCGTGGAATATGGTACGCCGTCCACAACCGCCTCGCACGTCTCGACCACGCCTCCGTTGATTTGCGTGTCGAACATCTTGAATTTTACCATTGAGAACATGGAGTTGATTTTGTATTCAACGAGTTTAACACGCGTTTTGGCAAATTCCAGCATTGTATCTTCAATACCCTCTAGTTCTGCTAATTCCTCTGACTGTACGCGCAGTTGTTTCTCTAATTCGGCGAAACGTTCATGCCCACCCTTGACGTATTCTTCTTTCGCAAGTTCGGCCTTAATGCTGTCAATTTCGACCATCATACCGCGCTTAGCAGATGCGAGAATGTCCGTGTCGGGCATGTCGTCCTTGGCCTCCGCCTCGATTTCAGATTGTAGTACATTGGCCTTGTCTTTAAGTTCGGCCAATTCCTTGTCTGATGCCATTAATGGCGTTGCATCGGGTTCGGCCAATTTCTTGTTGAACATCGGGTTCTCCGTATATTCACGGATAGCTACCTCATTATTGGCGATGCAGCTTCGTAATGTCTTGATTTCAGCCTCAACGGATTTCATCCTTTCGGAATTGGCCTTTCCGCGTGCAGTGTTGTCTTCCAGCTTTTTGTTTTTTTCTCTTCATTGAAATGCTCGGTCATTTCGCGCTGCTTAGCCTCGATGTCGTCAATATCGAAGTGGCGGTGGCAGGTGGGGCAAACAAAATCCTTGTCATCAAACACAAGTTTTGAATTATTGATTTCGTGCCATTCTGCAATCATCTCCTCGCGAACCTTGACCCACTTTTTCTAATTCTGTCTGCTTGTTCGCAATTTCTGTTTCGAAACGCGCGATTTCGCCTTTAAGCTTTTCTACCTGATAATGTAGTTCCTGCTGCGTGTCCAGCTCATTGCGGTAGCCCTTGTATGCATCTTCCTTAATTTCGGCTTCGCGTTTGACTATTTGGTTTTTGATGTCGCCCAACTCGCGCGACTTTTTCCAAGCGTGCCCCCATCTTGTCATTATATGCCTTGGTGATGTCGGCAATATTATCTTCGACCTTGGCGAGTTCGGTCTGTTTTTGTTCTAGTTCTGCCCTTAGCCTATTGAAATTTATTGGCCTGCCGTCCTTGGCGCATTCCATCACGGCGATCTGACGCTTACACTCGTCCATACGTTCGGGTATAGCCTCAACGTCAGCCTTGATGCGCTTTTTCTTGGCAGCAATCTCACGTTTGAACTCTTCCATCGTCTTGCCCGTCATTTTGGGCGAGCAGGTCTTGGAAGTTCTTGTAATCCTTGGCGACCTCTTCATTCGTCACTTCGCCTGCCATGCGAAACAGCATTGCACGCTGCACCTCCGCTTTTTGCGAAGAGAAATACAACGGATTTGTGATGAACTTAAACACTTGTTCGGGGCATATACTCTCTATCTTCTCTGCCCAGTCTTTTTACGGACATTGGTACATCGTTGTATAGGCGTTCTTCTTCGTGTCCAGTCATTTCTTCTGTGGTTGTACCGCGTTTCTTTTGCCATTTCTCCGTAAAGCGACGCGTCAAGGTGACTTCCTCGCCGTCTACATCCAGCACCCCTGATACTTCGTGGGGCAAGCGTGGGATGGTTTGTCCGTCTTTTTCCGTAGGTCTTGATACCAAATTGCTTACGCTCCTTACTATCCTTGCCGAATAGTAGCCAAGTGAAAGCATCAAAGATGGTGGTCTTTCCAAGGCCATTACGTCCCGAAATAGTGGTTACACCCTCGTTGAAATCTAATGTGAGACTTCTAATCCCCTTGAAGTTGACAAGGGTTAACTTTTTATTACAATTCTCTTCATTTTGTTTTTAGGTTTTATCTTTTACATTCTGTTTAGAACCACGTGTGTCGTGGCCTTTTTGTTTATCTCCTCATTGGTAGGGATGCGTTGGCTAAGCTGCCAATCCTCTATCTCAGATTTCCTGAAATAGGTTTTGTTGCCCTTTCGATAGTGCGGTATGTCACGGTCGCATACCAAATGGCGTACACGGCTTGTCGATATGCCGAGCAGCATTGCCACTTCATCCGTCGTTAGCACGTTTTTCGAGCCGATGATTATCAGCTTTTTCAATGCGTGCAAGTCTGTCCACTACTTCCATGTCATTCCTCCTTAGATATTTCTTTTTAATTCGGGCATTGAACCATTGCCCATCCAACGTTTAGCCATACGGTAGAAAGCGTATGCAGCGATTGCGCCGATAGCCTTTGAGGTTGCGAACTCTGTTAGCCACTCGATGCTGTTATTGTCTGTTTTAGGTTCAGAAAACAACCCTAGAATTGCGATAAACGCAATGGTAGTTAGTACGTGATAACGCCAGTTCTTAATAAGTTTTGCCATAATAATGTATGTTTACGCGGTTCTTTCGATTAATGGCAGTATGCCTGCCTCTTTCAGGGCGTTATACAGAAACATCCGTCCTCGTTGTGTCCATTCCGTGGACAACCGTGTGTCGGGTCGTCCGTCGGAGTGTTGAAACGCGATGGTCTTACTATGCACATACCCCTTACCCATGAATTCGGTGTACAATATCCATTGTCCGTTTACCTTGCGCTGGATGCGCATTTCTTTCAGTCGCTTGTTGAAGCTTACGGCAGACATTCCGTAATCGGCTGCAACTTGCGTAGTGGCCAACGTTCCCTTTACTTTCAAGGATAACATTAAGGTAGTCATTGCCCTTTTGCATTCGGGCTATCATCTGCTTTTGGCAGGTGTTTTCGTTTTCTAACTCCTGAATGCGCGCATTTCGATTGGCAATGGTATTCTGTGCTATTGTCATTGCCCTTGCCATTATCTCGGCATCGCTCATTTTCGGGGGCGGTGGCAATGTAACCGCCCGTCTTGCGGATGGATGGGAGGACTTCTCCGCATACCCAATCTTGGAAAGGTTCTGCTTGCGGTTTGTCCGAACGCATGATAACCTTGTAAAGGTTCTGTTCGTTGACAAACAACGCTTGTTGTTCACGTCCAAGGCTGTCGATGACCCCAATTCGATTGTACCCATCTTTTTAAGCCTTGGTGTTACTCCGTCAACTCGCAATTCTAATACTCGGCATAAGTCTGCCAAACAAAAACAAAGGGTTATCTGCCGTTCCAGCCGTCCTTATCTCCCCGAATTGAGGATTATTAAAAATGGTTATGTGATTGTCCATATTGCTAATTGTTTGTAGGGAATAATTGTTCGGCATCGCACTTGAAGTGCTGCGCCATTATCGTTCTCGCCAACTCATCGGGGACTTGTCGCCCAGACAGCCACATCTTAACCGTGTTTGTTGAACGATGGGTTATATTGGCCACCATTGTGATGAAATGTTGTGCTGCCGTGGGCTTGTCCCTTTCGGCCTCGTAAAGTTCTTTAAATGTCTTCTTGTCGTTCATATTTTTTTCGTTATTTTCCTTTGTGTTGAAATGGGTAGGGCGCACCTAAGATGTGAAGTGTCAAATTCTAATCTTGCAGTGAAAAGGTTTGCGCCCTATCCGAAGTTTTGTTACCTTTGCGTTGCCAAATTCTTAATTATGGATATTAAAAAGTTTAAAGAAAGGGCGGAGACCATGCGCTCTCGCCTAGATGTTGTGCGAAATAATAACCAGTTCTGGAGTAATGACTTCGTCGCGTTTGGAGAAGCTTTCCCAGGGTTGCGAGACCTTGAACGCGAGTTCGAACTCCTTGTCTACGCTTTTTGATAAGGATATTCCCTTTTTGGCTGAAATAGGGAAACTTCCTTAGGCGTGCAGACCAAAAACTTCTGCACTATGGGAGAGGAAAAAAAGACGAGGAGTTCTTTGGCAAGTTCCGTTACTTCATAGACCTCTTTATCGACTTTTTAGAACTGAAGTCTTAATCGCCATCTTTTCTTCTTCGCTAAATTTCTTTGGTATTTCCATTTTCAACGCACCAAAAATAGGCGTCTACAACCAACTCAGGGAAGTTCGTGCAGCCTATCAACCTGCGCCAACGGCATCTCTTCTATATGCAGCGAGAAGGTGCTGCCTTTTATCGTGCCATTAATCGTAATCGTTTGTTTCATACATATTCCTCCTCATTCCTACACGAGGCTCGCCAAGAAACCCCAATCTTCGTTTTCGTATGTTACCCCCAAGTCGTCTCACGATGTTCCAACCATTCTCAGGCTTTCGCCCGTGGTTGGTCGCGTTCTTGCAGGCCTCCATCAAATTTTTAAACCTAAACTCACTCCCGTTCTCATTGAAGAGAACACATTCGCCAGCTTTCAAGCCAGCCGATCAATTCGTCAATATTTCTCATTTTTCTTCTTGTTATTTTGTTATTGTCAAAAAAATATTCTTACATTTGCGCGATAGTTTTTAAATCGCGGTACAATCTTGTTTTTGTATTGTGATGCAAAGATAATAAGAAAAACTTGCTATTAACAAGAAAAATAGCAAATAATATTATTGCTTTTACATTTATTAACAAGAATAGTTGCTACTATGGATAGAAAAGAAAGGCTAAGAGAAGCTTTTAATTACGTGAAGAGCAAGGGGTTAGTGCATACACAGAAAGATTTGGCTGTACACATGGGTACAACCGAAGCGAACATGTCAAAAGCACTAAGAGGGGACAAGCTTGTCCTTACTGATAACTTTCTGCGTAGATTTAACAACTCATTCAACAACATTTTTAGCTTCCAATGGCTCTGCCTCGGTGAGGGACAAATGTTAAATGAAGAGACGCGTGCGGAGATAGCGGGCCAGCATATAGTCTCAACGCTTAACATTAATATAGCCGAACGCGCGCGCACTAAAACGGCCGTTCCGTATTATGGCGACCTCCACGTCAGCGCAGGTGAGAAAAGTCTAGCCACGGTGGTATCGAGCCAAAAACCCTCGGGTTATATAGATATTCCTGGCATGCCGAAATCAATCGGAGCTTTCCCGTAATAGGCTGCTCGATGGAGCCAAACATTAAATCTGGTGACATCGTGATGATAGCGGAAGTTGACAGCTGGGAAAAGGTAGACCCTGATAAGATATATATGATTATCACAAATGAGGAGAGGATGATTAAACATCTGTGCGTTGACGAAGATGACAGCAGTATATTGTGGTGCATCTCTCCCAACTATCAGCGATTCAAAATATACAAAGCCGACATAGTGGTGATATACCGCGTCACGTTTTATGGAAGATTTGCATGAAAGATGGATAAAATATAAAAATTAATGATTTTAGGGATGAATGCCAGGTGAGAGGTTTGCGCCCGCCATACGAGCTTATGCGAGAGATGCTCAGGAAAAACATTAGCTGGACATGATGAAATCAGCATTCCACAATCTGTTTTTGATGAAATGGAAGAAACGAGGAGGAAAAGAGCAGGAGTGGGAAGAGACGTACAATGAAATAACAACGTTTAGGGCTTTCCGGCATGGCTAATGAGGACAATACAGAAATGGCAATATCTGAATATGCCAAGTGCATAGAATTGGGCGAAAAGTCAGAATACAACCTTTTTAACGCTTATGCACATGCCTACATTAGAATTATAATATTATTGCACAAGGCTGGTAAATTCAAAGAAGAAGCAGAATATATCAGTAATCTGCTTAGTCACGAAGTTTCAGAAAAAGATAGAAATAAATATCTTTGTAGATTAGAGACATTACAAAAAAAGATATTATGAGGAAATTATATTCAATTATAGCCCTAATCACGCTATTGGTAGTGTCTTGTTCAAAAGATAATGACAAGGAGTTCGTCTTCGATAAGACATTTGGCGACATCAACAAGTTAGCCAACATTTTGAATGGCAAGTTTTTGGGTGAACAAATAACGATCGGTGAGGGTTGGAATAAGAAGTGCGAAATCACATTCATCCCTTACTCTACGCCAATAATAGAAGAATGGGAAAACAGCGGAGTTGTTAATAGGGTAAAAATTTTTGGCGAGTGTGATGTACTAGAATATTATAGCGACCACTTGTTGGAGACAAAAAGAACATTGGAGATATAGCGTGGAAGACAAGTTCAATGATAATTCGTTTCGGCTAAAATTCTACCCAAAGCTTATTGGTAGGACTGTTTCGCGAGACATTAAGATAAAGGATATAACCTCATTCGAATATAATGGGATGCTTTTTGTAAAAACAGAAATAATAAAACTATGAGTAGTCCACGCGCGTACAGCCAAGACACATTGGCGATTATGGAGCGGTTTTTCACCGCCTTTTTCTGCCTGCGTCGAGCAGGGGCTTATAAGGACGGCCAAGGATTTCTGCGAAACGAACAACATCGCCCGCCCTCACTTCACGCCCAACGCAAGCACCGCGGGCGCGGTTTCTTCGAGGCTGGATGGTTAAGCCTGCTTGTCCGCGACTACGGGGTTTCGGCCAATTGGCTGCTGACGGGTAAAGGAACGATGTTTGTGCAATAATTCAAACACATTCAGTATGAAAGGGACATTTACAATCTTGATTTTGACGTGCTTTTTTTATCAGTGCTGCTGCAAAGGATGGCAAACAGACAGAAGAAACGGCAAATCCTACATTCGGCGTGACTGTCGAGAGGAGTGCGGTGTTGTTGTCATAGAAAAGAAGTCTACCACAACGCGACCATAGAATTAAAGGCCGCTGAACGCGGAGACTTGTTTGTGGAGGGCGTTAAGGTGACGATATGGGATGAAAAATGGGAATAAAATCTACAAGAAGCGATTTTTCAAAATCATTCTTATATGCTTATTCTGACGGAAGCTTATACATTGCGCGAGGAAATGCACTGACGCAGGTTCAGGTGCGCAAGAGCAGCAGTGGAGAATGGGAGGCGAAGATAAGGGCAAAAGGTATTTACTGAAAAAAGAGGTGTAACCAAGATAATGGTAGTTACACCCTCAATTTATATCAAACAAAAATCTAATAGTACCAAATATTACACCGTATTTTTTTCTTATGAGATGGTTATTTTTAACGTTTGTTCGTCTTGCCTGATAATATTCGGGATGTTCGAGACCGCCTTTTGCTTATTCTTATCAAGCACCTTGGCGTATATCTGTGTTGTGGACAATTCCCGATGGCTCTAGCAGCTTTGATACCGTGTATATGTCCGTGCCGAGGTCTAACATCATCACGGCGAACGTATGGCGCGCGCAATGGAACGTTATCTTTTTATTGATGCCAGCGCGTAGAACCCACTCGCGAATAGCCGTATTTGTACAAGTGGGGGTGTGAATCTCGTCAAAGACACGTTCTTCGGGTCGCCCTCGCATGCCCATTAGTTCGGCTGCCTGTCCCGTAATATCCAGGTACTCTAGTCCATTCGTCTTCTTCTGCTTGAAAAATAATGCGCGTATATTCACCCTGTTGAAAGACCTCGCTCCACGTCATACGTATAATGTCGCTTCTTCGCAACCCTGTCAAGCAGGAGAATAGAAATGCACGCTTAATATTGGGGTATTCGCAATCAGTTTGGGCAAGCTTCCGCACCTCTTCAAGCGTCAGATACATGCGCATGCCGTCTTCTGGCTTGAAACTTTCAATGCCCCGCATCGGATTGTGGGGGATAACTCGCTCTTCAAAGGCTTGGTTAAGGCACGCACGCAACTTATTGAAATAGGACAGCTTTGAATTTCGCGCTAACGGCTTGTCCTTTATCCGCTTGCGGTAATCGTTGCCCCATGCTACCGCGTCATGTTCAAGGTAATCCTGAAATCCCTGCACCCATTCGGGCGTTATCTGAGCAAACGTTATTCTCTCGTTCGGCTCATATTTCAGCATGTGCCGTAGGCATGAATACCAGTTACCCCAATTCCCCCTGCTTTCTTCGTTCCCGCGTCGCTTCGCACACATGGCGCGGTAATAGTCATAGAAAAGCACTTCGGTGTTGTAGCGGTCGTTGAAATCGTATTCTCCATTTTGCATGGCGACAATGCGCTTTGACTTGATGGAATTAGCCAATTGCAGTGTCTGCCTATTCGTCTCCTTGTCTGTTTTGCTCCTTTCAGGAATTAGGTACATTTTTCAAGAATTCATATTCGCGCTTGCCATTCCTGTAAATGTCTAGATACAGACTGATGTTCCCGTTAGCCAATTTCTTCTGCCGCAGTCTTATCGGTTCTTTTTATTCCTTTCATAACTGGGTTTATTTTGCGTTTAATATGTGACTTTGTTACCGATTTTTTTAAAGAAGTAACAAATTGGTAACACAAATATAGTACATTAATGGCATACGTATAGCATGATGGTGATATATTTTTATTTTTTTCTTAACCTCTAAAATTCCCTTATAATAGGCTACTAGCGTGCGCTATGTGGCTAATGCCGTGCGTTTCGTTTTTAGATAAAATTCAGCCTTATTTTTCCGATACAAAAATGCTTGAATATGTTGCCAAGAACCTCGTTAGAGGTGATGCTGCCCTGTTATTTCTGCTAAGAAGTGCAGACATTGGCGTAGGTCTTCAGAGAGAAGGTCGCCACTGAGGTCGAGAGCGATGCCGTCGAGAACACGTTGTATACTTGCTAGGGCATGTGTTAGAGCCTCGTAGTGACGCACGTTGGTAACAACAACATCGTTTTCGTGTATCTCGGGGATGTTAGCTGCATTATAAATACAAGTTTCTAAGGTATCTATGTTGGTATCGAACTTAGCAGAGACAGAAACGAAAGAGGGCTGTTCTTCCCAGTTGAACCCGGGGAAGGCGAACACTTGTTCATCAGTTTTGTTTGAAACCACGATAAGCCGTTTTCCACGCGTGTATGCGTTCATGTCTTCAATTTCTTTTTGTGCAGGTATTTTGTCTATTACCCAGAGCACAATAGCAGCCTCAGACAGCTTCTGGTAAGTACGTTCAATACCCAGCGACTCAATTTCGTCGTTAGTTTTTTTCTAATACCAGCCGTATCGATAAATCGGAAGTTGATGCCGTTAATATTTATGGTATCTTCAATCACATCGCGCGTTGTTCCATGAATATCGCTAACAATGGCGCGTTCTTCTTTCAGTAAACGGTTTAGCAAAGTACTCTTTCCCACATTGGTTTTTCCCACGATGGCTACCGAAATTCCAGCTTTTATGGCGCGTCCTGTTTCGAACGATTTGGCTAGGGATGCTATTTTGCATCGAATTTCTTCGGCTAGTGTTTGCAATTCGTGGCGATCCGCAAAGGTTACATCTTGGTCACTAAAGTCGAGTTCCAACTCTATTAGTGAGGTGATATGTAGCAATTTGTCTCTAAGTTCGCTTAGTTCGCCCGAAAAATGCCCACGAAGCTGTCCCAATGCTAACTGTGCACTAGCCTTAGTTGTGGCAGAGATGAGGTCGGCCACAGCCCTCAGCTTGGCTCAAATCCATTTTACCATTAAGGAAAGCGCGCTGCGTAAACTCGCCTGGTTGAGCTTGTCTGCAGCCTAATCTCACCAGTAGTTTAAGCACTTCGTGTAGAATATAAGTAGAGCCGTGGCACGAAATTTCAACAGAATTTTCGCCCGTGTACGAGTGTGGAGCGCGAAAGCATGTAGCCAGAACCTCGTCGATAGTTTGCCCATTTTCGTCTACTATGTGACCATATTGCACAGTCTGTGCAGGCAGCGTATGCAGTTTCTTTTCTTTTGGCGCAATAAAAGCGCGGTCAACAATGTCGATGGCATCGCTGCCAGATACGCGTATTACGCCTAAAGCCCCTCCGGCAGAAGTGGCTAAGGCGCAAATGGTTTGACGGTCGTTTAGTAGGGCTTGCATCTTTATTAAATCCTTTTCGAGCACCAGTTTAATTAGTTCGTCTATTGAGTTTTTTTATAGTTTGCGTTAACGTTTTTCGCTCTTCTGTTGGCAATTACCATGCAGCAGGTCATGGCCTTATGGCCCATCAGTCGGGCTAGACCAGCTAAGGCACTACTTTCCATTTCGAAATTCGTGATGCGATAGCCATTATATTCAAAGCTTTCCACCTTTTCGTTTTGTTTGGGGTCGGCGAGTGGAATACGTAATTCTCGGCCTTGCGGACCGAAAAAGCCTCCGCAGGCGATGGTAACACCTTTTACCATTTCGTTTCCTGCAATGCGTTCTAAGGTCTCTTTGTCGGCATCGATAACATAAGGGGCGCACAATTGTGGGTTCCATTGCATGTGTTGTTTAAAAGCTTCTTCAAAAGGGAGGTCGCAAACGTCGTTGCGTCCACTATAGAAGTTAAGCAATCCATCAAATCCGATACTTTTTTTCGCTGGCGATAAACGTGCCAACGGGCGTGTATTCTTGCAATCCGCCACAGGTGCCAATCCTTACAAGGGTAAGCTCTCGTAACTGTTCTTTTTCGGTTCGAGTCTGAAAATCGATATTGGCAAGTGCGTCTAACTCGTTAAGCACAATGTCGATGTTGTCGCATCCAATTCCTGTACTAACCACAGAGATGCGTTTTCCGTGATAAGTACCCGTGATGGTATGGAATTCGCGACTTTCAATATCGCACTCTTTACTTTCGAAGTGCGATGCAACCAGCGACACTCTTCCTGGGTCGCCCACAAGTATTACCTTATCGGCAAGTTGTTCTGGTTTAAGGTGGAGGTGGAAAAATGCTTCCGTCTCCATTGATGATGAGTTCAGACTCGGCAAAGAATTTAGGCATAATATTTAATTGTTAGCGGTGAGTTATTTTTTTTCTTTAAAGGTGTGGCCTTAACAGTTTTGAGGGCGTTTACCTGTTTTCGCTGTTTCGTATAGCTTTCTCTATAGTGTGCACTTTTTGCATGAAGTTCTTCGGCGCTTTTTTTCAAGCGATCTGATAGTGTTAGCTTCATTGTACCTCCCTTTATGGTAGGCTAGGCGCTTTTCTTCAAGCAGTTGAATTAGTTTTTCTTGTTTTTTTATAGAGTTCGGACAGTTCGATAAACATTTCTTTTCCCTGCTTTGTTTTGAAATCAGAAAGTTTAGTGTACACCTTATCATCGTTGATTGGGAAGCGGAAACCAACTGCAGCAGCAGTTTTGGTTAACCGTTTTTTCAGGGCTTCAATGCTTTTCAAGGCCTTTTCTCTGTTGCCAAAAGCCCAAGTATCAGCAATACTTGTGAGTTTGGCAAAGCCTTCAAGTTGTTCGTTGCTCACTTCACCCTCTTTAAAGGCTAGGGCGTTGAGCTGTAGGCACAAAGGTATAGATGCACACCATGCCTTCAGGCTGATACCTGTCGCTAACCAGCCAGCCTAGATTGTCTATTTCGTCGATGGCCAGCAGATAGTCGTTGGCTGTTGAGTTGAAAGGCATGCCATAGTTTTCGGGCTGGAAGAACTTACCCGTTTCTGCATCTTTGCGCGTCATAAACAGATCGAATCCGCCCAAACTATTTGTTCCTTTTGCAGCAAAAAAATAAGGTTACGCCGTCTGTCATCAAGAAAGGATAGTTTTGTTGTTCAAATTCGCTACCTATTTCTCTCAGCTTTAGCGGTTCGCTCCATTGTGTTCCCATGCGGTCGGCAGTGTATATGCCCATCCGTTCTGTAGAGTCGCCCATCGAAAAGTATATGGCGTTTTTTTAAATTCGTTCTCATAAACCGAACCGTCCAGATGCTGATGCACCTTGAAAAAAGCAGGATAAGACACTAGTGTTCCAGCCTCGGGGTTGAGGGGAATGGCTGAAAGGAACACCGACTTATCGACAACGACACTGTCTATGAACATCACCTTGGCCGTAGCTCCCAACATATTGCGATACAATAATTCGGCTGCACTAATCTGTACAGGTTGAGGTTTGGGCTTGGGTGCAGGCTTGCTTTTTCTCTTTTGAGCATAAGCGGTGTTGCACAAGCAGGCCATGATGAGCATAAACACAAAATATCTTTTCTTCATTTTCGTCTAGATTATACGGCAAAGTTACTAATTTTATACAAGTTAGCGTAAAGATTGGCATGATTTATCGCGTTTTTTACCAAGCTTTCATTGTTGGTGATAATTAAAAACGCAATGCAACCAGCTTGGTTAGTTACACTATTTGCCTTTTTATAATATATATTGCGAGGGATATGGTACGATTGGCTTTAAAAGCAAAATTGCCTTTTCGGAAGAGTTTTATCCGAAAAGGCAACGAATGTTATAGTTAAGCATAGGGGTTGGGTAGTGTACCACTTACAAGATTGTGGTAAGAACAAGCCCTATACACTGTTATTAAGCTTCAGACATCTGTTTGTGCATGCTTGCAGCGGCTTTTTCTACCATCGCCCATAGCCAATATAACTGTTGCACCACCGCGCACGATGTCGCCACCAGCATATATTTCGGGTCTGCTAGATTGCATGCCTTCGTTTACTGCGATGGTGTTTTTGCGACCCAATTCTAGTCCACGTATAGAGTTTGGAACCAGTGGGTTGGGCGAAACGCCAACAGCAACAATAACCTGGTCGACCTCTAGTGTCTTAGTAACGCCATCAATGGGTTGCGGACTGCGTCTTCCGCTGGCATCAGGTTCACCAAGTTCCATCACTTGCAGTACGGCAGCCTTGACCGCACCTTGCTCATCGGCCAGATATTCCAGCGGGTTATGCAGTGTTAGGAACTCAATACCTTCTTCTTTAGCGTGTTTCACCTCCTCAAGTCGAGCTGGCATTTCTGCTTCCGAGCGTCTGTACACCAGTGTTACCTCAGCACCAAGGCGCTTGGCCGTGCGACAAGAGTCCATAGCCGTATTGCCACCGCCCACCACCATCACATGTTTGCCTAGGGTTAATAGGCGTGTCGGTGTTAGGATTGGCAGCATCCATGAGGTTAACACGTGTGAGATATTCGTTAGACGACATGATGTTGATGGCGTTTTCGCCAGGTATACCCATGAAATTAGGTAATCCTGCGCCCGACCCTACAAATATTCCCTTAAAGCCTTGCTGCTCTAAATCGTCTACCGAGATTGTTTTACCAACGATGCAGTCGCAAATAAACTTTACGCCCATCTTTTTAAGGTTGTCTATTTCAACGTCAACAATCTTGTTGGGAAGTCTAAATTCAGGAATACCATATTTCAAAAACGCCACCTATTTCGTGCAAAGCTTCGAAAAACAGTAACATCATATCCGTACTTAGCCATATCGCCAGCGAAACTCAAACCAGCAGGTCCCGAGCCCACAACAGCAATCTTAATGCCATTGGCAGGTGCCAGTTGGGGTACAGAGATGTTGCCACTTTCGCGTTCGTAATCAGCAGCAAAACGTTCTAGGTAGCCAATAGCCACGGCTGGTTCGTTCATTTTGAGATGTACGCAACGGCTTTCGCATTGTTTTTTTCTTGGGGACAAACGCGACCGCAAACGGCAGGTAGTGCCGAGGTGTCTTTAAGAACTTTGGCTGCGGCAAGGAATTGTCCGCGCTCAATGTTCTTGATAAACGAGGGGATGTTGATACTAACAGGACAGCCTTCCATACAAGTGGGTTTTGCACAGTCGAGACAGCGTTTGGCTTCAATCATGGCCAACTCTTTGGTTAATCCTTTATTTACCTCCTCCACACGTGATGTTGCACGATACATGGGGTCAAGTTCGGGCATTTCCACACGGTGAATTCCCGTTCTCTTTTGGCTTCATGCTAGCACGCAAGTCTTTTCGCCATTCCGCATTACGATCAGTCAGCACTTCAATGCCATCGTTGGTGGGTTCTACATCCATGGTAATGGTGTCAGCGCTTTGAGTTGCGCGTTCTTCCACCTGTTCAATATGTTCGTTATAACGTTGAAGTTCTTCGCTTTCGGCCTTTTTAAATGTACCCATTCGTTTGAACATCTCGTCCCAATCCACTTGGGCACCGTCGAATTCAGGTCCATCAATGCACACAAACTTTGTTTTGCCGCCTATGGTGAGTCGGCAAGCGCCACACATGCCCGTACCATCTACCATGATGGTGTTAAGCGATACATCTGTGGGTATGTTATATTTTTGGGTGAGTAGGCAGCAGAATTTCATCATGATAGCCGGTCCAATGGCAAATGCGCGGTCAATATGTTCGGCATTAATAAACTTCTCTATACCAACAGTAACCACACCTTTCTCGCCATATGAGCCATCGTCGGTCATGATAATAACCTCGTCTGAACTCTCCCTAACCTCTTTTTCAAGGATGATAAGGTCTTTCGAACGACCCGCCAGAACCGAAAGCACACGGTTTCCTGCAGCTTTTAGCGCGCGAATAATAGGGAGCATAGGAGCAACGCCCACACCACCACCTGCACAAACCACGGTGCCGAAGTTTTCAATGTGTGTAGGGTTACCCAGCGGACCAACCACATCGGTTACGTACTCGCCTTCGTTGAGGTTGCATAACTTGATAGACGAAAGGCCAACTTTTTGCACCACGAGTGTAATTGTGCCCTTCGTTGTGTCGGCATCAGCAATAGTGAGCGGCATTCTTTCGCCTTTGTTGCCCACTCTTACGATAACAAAGTTTCCGGCCTTTCTGCTTTTTGGCAATTAGTGGAGCCTCAATGTCGAAGCGATACACCTTTTTCGGAGAACTGTACTTTTCTAATAATCTTATTCATGGCCTTGCAAATTGATGTTGATTGTTTATGTTATATATACAAGTCGCAGGTTGAGTTTTGGTTTTGAAACTCTGTGCGATGCCCACCTTATATTAAAAGTGGTGGGCATCGACAGGTTGTTTTTAATGTTTTTGTTTTAGCGCTTTTATGCGCTTTAATGTTTAAGTTTTTATTGGGCTTGTTTAGAATGTGGTCTGTCTGTGACCACAGGCAAGCAAACTAGAAATTGTTATCATCAAGCATTTCAAATCCACAATAAGGCACAAGCACTCTTGGAACGCGGATGCCTTCGGGGGTTTTGGTTGTTTTTCGATGATGGCTGCCACAATTCGTGGGAGGGCCAAAGCCGAGCCGTTGAGTGTGTGGCAAAGTTCAATTTTTCTTGTCTTCAGTATGCCTGTATCTGCATTTCAGGCGGTTGGCTTGATAGCTTCCGAAGTTTGAAACCGATGAAACTTCCAACCAGCGTTTTTTTGTGCAGCACTCCAAACCTCAAAGTCGTAACAGATAGAAGAAGTGAAACTCATATCTCCACCACAGAGAAGTAGGATGTGATAAGGCAATTCTAGTTTTTGAAGCAACCCTTCAACGTGTTGCAACATCTTCTTATGCGACTCGTCTGAATGTTCAGGTTTGTCTATTTGTACAATCTCCACCTTATCGAATTGGTGCAGACGATTAAGTCCACGCACATCTTTTCCATACGAACCGGCCTCTCTTCTAAAGCAAGCCGAGTAGGCACAGCGCATCACGGGCAGGTCTTTTTCGTCTAGGATAACATCGCGGAAGATGTTTGTTACAGGCACTTCAGCAGTGGGGATGAGGTAAAGGTCGTCTTGTTCAGCATGATACATTTGTCCTTCTTTGTCGGGAAGCTGCCCTGTTCCGTATCCCGAAGCCTGGTTAACCACCAAAGGCGGTTGCACTTCGAGGTATCCACTCTTGCGCGCTTCTTCAAGAAAAAAATGCTTCCATGGCACGTTGCAATCGTGCCATCTTACCGATGTATATAGGGAAACCAGCACCAGTGATTTTTCACACCTAGGGTCGAAGTCAATGAGATTATACTTTTTACAGAGATCCCAATGGCACAAAGCGTCTTCGGGAAGTTGTGGAATAACCCCACCTTCTTTCACCACAACGTTGTCGTTAGCGTCTTTACCTTCGGGTACTTCGTCGGCAGGGATGTTGGGAATGTTGCAGAGCAGCGTAGTCAATTCTTGTTCGGCTTCGCTCATAAGTGCTTGCAACTGTTTGTCGTTCTCTTTATATGTGGCCACTTTAGCCTTCACTTCTTCGGCTTCTTGAGTTTTGCCATCTTTCATCAGCATGCCAATTTGCTTCGACATGCTGTTAGCTTCTTGTTTGTTCTTGTCTAACTTCTGTTGAGCTTCACGTCTGCGCTTGTCGGTTTCAAGCACTTTTTCGACAGCTTCTCTTGCTCCCTTAAAGTGTTTTTTTTCCAAGCCCTTAATCACACGCTCAGTTTCCTCACTGATGAGTTTAAGTGTAAGCATTGTTTCTTGTTTTGTATTTAACGTTATAAATTGCTCGCAAATATACTAATTAATTTGTTTTCTGCAAAGAAAAAGGGCACATTCTGTAAGCTTTTAAATGCAGGTTTTTTTGCTTGCGTTAGGGTTGCGTGATGCTTTATTAAAAGATATCAAATTGACAGCAATTTGATGTTAGTAGTTGTCAAGTTGATGTAAAATGTAGATTTGATATTAGAATATTGCAGGCTGTTGATGGTTTTTTTCTGTTCAACTTCTTAGGGAATAGACCGAGAGCTTAGGCTACATCGCACGAATTTGTATATACATATTTCTATCAAATGTTTCGTTTGTTTTTCAATTTTTATACTAGTGTGTGCATGTTGAGAGATTGGTGTTAGTCAAAAATAAAGACTCAATATCGCCACTTTTTTTATTGAAATGTAGCAAATCGTTTTCATTCAATTGCGCAGAATACGCTAGAAAATCGTTATATTTGCAACCCAAAAAGGCAGTGGCCTGGCTCTGCCGCTGGCATCGAAAGGGTGCGAGAGGAAAGTCCGGGCAGCATAGGGACGTCCCACTTCTGAAAATGGAAGCTGTTGGTGACAATAGGTAAAGGTAGAAGAAAAATAACCGCCCCTGGGTGCGCTGTTTTTCAGTGTGCGCGATGGGGGTAAGGGTGAGAAGGCGGTGTAAGAGACCACCAACCGATGGGCGATCATCGGGTTGTACCTTCTGGGAGCTGCAAGTTCGCGTATACCATCGTTTGAAGGTTGTCCGCCTGAAACATGTTTACGATGGAGGGTAGAATGCTTTGAGCCATGGGGTGACCTATGGTCTAGATAAATGGCAGGCACTTTTTAGTCCTTGTGACATTGAAGTACAGAACCCGGCTTATAGGGCCACTGCTTTCTTTTTCTTTTTTTCACTATTGCTTATGAAGAAAAACATTAGATACCATTTGCTTGTTTTTAAGGTTGATATGTGGCAGATACGACGCGAAGATGTGTCGCCTATTGTATATCTTTGCTTAATGGTGTTAAAGCGTTTAGTGGTAACGGTGAAGTTTTTTTACGACACGTAGCGTCACCGACTTAGCTTCGGCACTCACCTATAGCACGCTGTTGGCCATAGTACCCATCCTAGCTGTGGTGTTTGCCATAGCCCGGGGGTTTTGGCTTTTTCCAAGTATATTGAGGTGTGGTTTAGAGATGCTTTTGTCTAGCCAGCCACAGGCTGCAGAAACCATCATTGGCTTTGTAAATTCGTATTTGGTGCATACCAAGGGAGGACTTTTCCTAGGGATAGGTCTGGTTTTCATGCTTTTTACCGTATTGATGCTTATTAGCAATATCGAAAAAAAGCGTTCAATCGTATTTGGCAAGTGCGCCATCCACGAAGCTTGTTTCGCACCATAACCGACTATTTGGCCATGTTTTTTTCCTAGTACCCATTGTTATTGTGGTAACTTCGGGTTTGTCTATAGTGATGGCTACCTTTGCGCAAGATATAAACGAATATGTAGTGCTCGGTCCTGTGATGAGTTTTGTAATCACGGTTATGCCCTATGTGCTGATGTCGGGAGTGTTTGTTTGCCTTTTTATATTTATGCCCAACACCAAGGTAAACTTCTCGGCTGCCTTTTTCCCTGGCATACTTTCTGGTATTGCAATGCAGCTTTTGCAGGTGTTTTACATCCATTCACAGATATTTCTTTCATCGTATAACGCCATCTATGGTTCGTTTGCGGCCCTCCCGTTATTTATGTTGTGGGTGCAAATATCATGGCTTATATGTCTTTTTGGGGGCGGAATTGAGTTACACCAGTCAGAACATGGAGAGCTTTGATCTAATGGGACAGCTCGACGAACTAAGTTATCGCTATCGTATGATGCTTAGTGCTCTGATTTTGGGTAAAGTGTGTAAGCGTTTCGACGAAGGAAAACCAGCCTATACAGTCGTAGAATTGAAGTTGGAAACCAACATTCCAGTGCGTATTGTGCAGCAATTGCTCTTTTGATATGCAGAATGCAAACCTTGTTACTTATGTAGCTGGCGATGAGAAAGAGGCACAAGCACGATATCAACCAGCTGTGGCATTGAAGCACCTAACATTGGGATATATGATGAGCAGATTAGAGTCGGCTGGTAAATGGAATCTTGATTTGGATGTGCGCAAGCATCTTAATACTGAGCAATGGCTTAAATTTTATAAATTGAGACGCAAATATCTTAATGAACTTGATGAAATATCGTTGAGCAATCTTTAAGTGTTGTTGACATCTTACTTACTAAAAAAACGAAGTGATTATGCAAGTAGAAGTAATGGATTTTTGAACAGCGTGTTAGAAACAAGATACGTGTTGAAGGCAATTTTTCCGGGTTTTCCTCAACCCGAACGGTATAAGCTCGAGAAGTCGGAGATAGATGATTACTTGATGGATAAACAGCTAGCCCTAGATAGTGGCGGTTCGGCACGCACGCAATACACCATTATGGGTGTGATGATTATTTTGCCTGTTATCGTATTTTCGGCTTTTTCCACAAAAAGAAATGCCTGGTGGCAATTGGGCTATTTTTGTTGCTATAGCTATAGGATTGGGTTTGGCAGGACTGGTTAAACTGATTGTTAAGGCGCGAATAAAAAAAGTAAGTTGAGGAATATTTACGACCCACGCATTGAGCGTTATATTGATGATGTGCTAAACTTTAATGTAGGTTCTTAGTACCATAAGATTGGTCTTAAAGATCATTTATCTTTGAGTTTGCTTCATCTTAATTGCTAACAGCAGTCAACAATGGCGTTAAAGAAGTGGGAAGATGACAATCTGATAATTTTAGAACATAAAACAATCGACAACATGGAAAGACAACAGAATGAATTACCTGAGTTTATGTCGTACAAGGATAAGTTTACGCAAAGCGGGTTTATAGAAAAAATATCGAAGATTGCAAAGCGCGCTGGTTCAAAGTTGGTGTATGCTGCCTTGATTCTGTATTATACTTTGCAAAGTGAATCGGTTTCACTGAAAGATAAAACCATGATTTTGGCTGCGCTGGGCTATCTTATTAGTCCTCTTGACGTTGTGCCTGATGCAATTCCTATTGCAGGATTGAGCGACGACTTGGGCGTTTTGCTTTACGTACTGCGCAAGGTGTGGACCGACATACCCGAAGATGTGAAAGAAAAAGCTCATAATAAGCTCACCAAATGGTTTGATGAAGAAGAGGTTAAAGATGCTGACAGCATTAATTTCTAACCTCGCAAGTTGGTGAGTTTCTGTATTTATCATTAACTTACGATGCTGCACCCAACCTTCTAGCACGCTATGGTTACACAGTTCCCCGATGATGGTGTTCTATCTATAACTCGTGTGTCGGGATTGGCTGTTGCACCCTTCATAGTAGGTACTCACGGAGATGGGTCCAGCGACTTGTAATACTCCTCGAGCTGTCATTCTCTTTGCATCATATGTATCCGGTAGTTTTTCTGCCCGGCAGTTACGATGTTTGCGCCCCTGCCCATAGGCGGTTTGGAATATGCCTGCATCAATCTAGGATGCCATGCGTCTGTTGCCGATGATATTTCTTCTTTTCATTGTTGGTATTTGTGTAGCCATGCCATCTATGCTGCAAGCCCCGCCGAACCTATTCGGTTTCTTCGGTGCTCTTAAGTGTAATAACGTTTGTTGGTTCTAAAATATTGTCTACGGAGTTGTATATATATTGTGTACGCATGAGGTTGTTTTTGTTAGCTGTGAGCATCATGCCAATAATCGCAACCGCTGGCGGTTGTTGGCGTATGGTCTGTACGTGTCGTTGCTCATACGCGCATACACAAAAATAATGATATTTGTAAAACTTTCAGATAGAAATTGATGTAAAAAGAGCTCTTGTTTATCACGAACCGTTAACCTTGCCACAAATAATCGATTCTCGCGAAGGTTTGTTTTGATGCAAAAAGGTGGGATTTATAAATGCATGAGATAACCATTCTTTTTGTATAATCTCTCATTTCTTGCTCGCATTGGGCTTATTTGCAGCTAAAAGATGTGCGTTTTGCTGCTAAACGCATTGTGTTTTGGTGCTAAACGCGTTGCATTTTGCTGCTAAACGCAAGGTGTTTTGTTGCTAAACGCAGTGTATTTTGTTGCTAAATGCAAGACGAAATGGTGCTAAATGCGAGGCAATAAGCATAAAAATACACTGTTATGGCATAGCAAAAAAACCTTCTCTAACCACTAAAAAAACATGGGGCAAAAGGGGCAAAACAGGCATTAAAAAAAGTGGAGTTTTCGTAGCAAAAAGGGGGGTAATTGGGCTTGAGAAATTATGAGCTGGCAACCAAACTAGAAAAGGTTAAATGGTGCTAAATGCAGAGTGTGTTCTCAAAATCAGACAAAGTGTAAAGCGTAAAAGGGGATAAATAGTGACCTTTTACCTACTTTTTAACTTCTTTTCTCGCTAGAATGGAGTAAAAAATAAGAGGTGTTTGTAAAATAAAAGAAAGTGTTTTTTTGGTTTGTGAGTTGATGATATTTTTAAGTTTTTTTGAGTTGATGCGTTTATTAGCTCTTGAATAGTGAGTTTACAAGTAGATGAATTGATGTATCCTATGTATGTTTCCATCATGACCAATAACAAATACAGGAAGTTTAGAATGCTACGTAAGTATGACTCAAAGCAACGCCAAGTTTTGCCTTGCTATTTATTTCTTCTTATCTACCTTAGTTTTTTTCTTCTTACGATTGGTTATTCCAAAGAGGTCTTTCCAGCCATTAAAATCTTTTTTCAGAATAAGACCGAAGCCTTGTGTGTTCAAACTGTTACGTGTGAAATATCTATCATTAGACTGATTGTACATTTTAATAGCCAAGTTACCACTGGGGAAGAGCAAATATCTCAATATCAAAGTCGCCAATAAAAGCTCTGCGTGGTGTTTACATTGTCTCGATAACCAAACTGACCATTTATAAGTAGACGATTGTTTAGCAGTCGTCCGCTAAGCAGTCCTTCGTATTCAGCATTTCCCCAGCCATCATCGCCAGTGGAAATATTAGCACCAAAGTTCCAGTTTGTGTTGTTAACCACCGTTCCAAGAACGTTGTTAAGTTGTTGACTGAGTGTGCTGCTCAAAAAGCTTTGCATGGCCAGTGATGTTTTACTCTGTTGATTAGAGTTGCCCAAGTCGGCATTATTTTGTCCTTGAGTATAGAAACGACCCACGGCCAGCAGATAAAGCACTTGTTGGTTCATCTCTTCTTCGCCATTGATAAAGCTGTAAATCATCTGTTTAACGTTTGAATCAATGGTGGGCAAATCGAGGTCGAAGGCCACTTTAGGCGCTTCGGGAGTACCTGTAATGTTCATCAAACAGTTAACACGGATGGTGTTGTTAGAGAAACTCTTGCCGATATTTAGGTCGGAGAGACTCACACTATTGGCCGTGTATATGGCTTTCATATTGAGTCGAGCCGCATAAGGGTCACCGTTAAAGGCAATAATGCTTCCGCGTTCAAATGTAAAATCTTTTTTAATAACGTTTTGGATGGTGAGTTTGTACACACCATGTTCAATGGCATAGTTGCCAAACATGTCAAAAGAGCCCTTGTTATAGTAAGTTGCTCTAATAACGCCGTTTCCGTTAAGCGAGATATTGTCTCCACTTTGTTTGTCCATGATGAGGCGAATGGTGGCATCGGGCGTACAGTTCACCAAGAAATTAATGTGTATGTCGGTGGGAATGTCGGGAATATTTTCATCGTGGTGTAGATGGTCTTCGTTTTGTCCGTCTTGTTCTTGTTTCTCTTTAGCAGTGAGCAAGGCATCAGCACCCCAGTGAATAAACGAATTGCTGTTAACCGATTGCGGACTGGCCACATTGTAAACGATGGTAGAATTTCGGTTGGGAGTGGCGTCAACATCGATATTTACTTCGCCATTATGTCCATTGATATTGCATTTACCTGTGGCGTAGACCGTGCCATAGAATGTATTTTCGCCAAAGCTCTTAGTGTCGTAGACCAATAAATTATTTGCCTTAACGTTTAAATTGTAGTTAATATCTGTAAAGCCACTGTGCTTAATTTCGCCAGCAATGGTGCCTGCGTTACCATTGCGGTCGATAAATCGACAGGTATTGAGGTCAATTCTGTCGGGAACCAATCGCACAGTATCGTTAATCATCGTATAAGTGGTGTTTAATGGCGTCATAGTAAAGCTGCCATTAGCCACTAGTTGCCCAGTTAGGTTAATGTGACTAAGCAGGCCATAGAGTCTCACTTCTCCATTAGTGTAGGCTTTAACATCGTGCATAAAGCTTTTGCAGAAAGTCTCCATAAAGGCAATATTGGTGTTGTTGGCCTTGATACTAAGATCAATACTATTTCTCAAAGGCGAAACATATCCATTGATAAAGGTGTTTGTGTTTAGACCATCGTTGGCAATAGCATCAATTTCGATGTTCCCTCGGTCGGTATTATATCTCACTCCAGCCACCAGTGTGCCCATGTCGCCCTCTTCAAAGGTGAAATCGTTAACGCGAATGTTAGCGTAAGCATCGGGATTGGTAAACGGAGTCTTTACAACAGCAGTGCCCGTGGCTCGTCCGCCAAATTCTACGGCGTGGAAGTTTACGAGGTTGAGAATATAACTAACGTCCACATCCTTGAGGTCGACCGTGAGCGAGTCTTGCGGATTGTTAGTGGCAGCCCCGTCAATAGCGATAAACTGTTTGTCGCGTGATACGGCAAAGTTGTCAAAAACCAGGCGGTTTTTGCTAGGCAACTCAGCGAAGGCTTCACTTTCCAAATAGCATCACCCACTGTAATGCTCGAATGTAGGAACATAGCTTGAGCAGTGGCATGTCCGTTGTCGTCGTTAAAGAATGATGTTTGCCATCTTAGCTGTCCGCGAAGCGTAGGGTTGCGCAGATTGTCAAAATGATACAATGGTAGAAATGTTGTTGTCTGCAGCAGAAGCTTGCACGTTACACCAGATGCGTTTGCCATTGTCGGCCACCTTTGTGGCTTGTGCATCCACTTTAAGTGTATCGTTTAGTGTTCTAACGTTAACGTCACCTCCCTCAATGTGGTGACCATTGAAGGTGATACTTGGCGCTTTAATACTTACATCCAATGTCTTTTGCGTGTCGTTCATGCTTGCCGCAAAGTTTAGAGGCTGTTCGATGTTCAGCGGAATATTGAAAATATGCTGTAACCACTCGGTGTTGTCGATGTTGCCACTGATAGAAAAAGTTATTCGTATGTGCGTTAGTGGCCTTAGGAAGTCCAGGCATAGTAGGCACTTTGCTAGCAATAAGGTTCGTAAGACTTTGTGTCAGCGTGTTGTAATCGTAATTTCCAGTGAGCAAGATATGGCCAAAATCACAATTTAAGGCCAGCGAGTGTAGTTGGTTGTTATTGCTAACGTCAATAGAAAGGTTGTCAATCTTATAGTTTTTCGTGTCCGAAGCCATGGTAAAGCGCTCCAGCTGCACCCTTCCGTTAGCTGTATTGAGTGAGTTACCCTTGATGTCAGCCATCAGATTAAAGCCAATTTGCGTGTTTGGCCAACGTTTTGATAAGCCCAGCGCAGCAGGTTTGAAGCCCGAAACCTCGGCTTTAAGTCGGGCAAAAGGTTGTTTTGAGGCTAAGTTGAATTGCCCCCTGAGGTCGAACATCACGTTAGGGTCATTTATACTTAGCTTACCATCGAAGGTGCCGTTGTTCCACTCACCGTCAACTGCAATGTTATTATAACTATAGGTATTGTAGAAAAATTCCTTAACATTGCCTTTAGCCTTAACGTAAATCGAGCCATTGGTAGGCATTTTGCCGTCTATATCAATCTGTGTAGAGATATTTCCAAAGCGTTTGTCGTCTAAAAATCTTGCCCAAGTCTAAACCATTGGTCTCCAATCTTCCAGAGAGATTGTTATTATGCTTACCAAAAGCCATGTTGGCCATACCCGCATCGGTGCGTATGATGCCCTTGGTTGCAATGTCTTGACCATAACCGCCAACTTCTCCAATAAAGTCGATGTTACCCAATCTGCTAATGATGGCTGGCACTTTAAAGTGGTTGGCAAAGTTGTCTGATAGGAATTGTACACCTTCGGCACTCACCCTCAGTCGTTGTATGGTAGAGGCCCAACGCAATTTGGCATTCCAATTACTCACCGAACCATTGGCTAAAAGCGAAAAATTGTTCTCGTTTGAAGATATTTCCAACGTCTTGATATGCACAGAGGTACTTGTTCCGTTAACATCGGCTTTGTACAACGAAAGGCTTAGTCGACTTTTTAAGTTCTGGTAAGAAACAAGCAAGATCGGATAAGGTGAGTTGTGAGCGTTCAAGTTTACCGTTAAACTGTAACGAAGGCGCTTGGATTGCACTACCATCAAATGCATAAGATGCCGAAATGGGCGCAAAACTGATGGTCGAAGCAGGCAAAATCACGGTGAGATTGGCCAATTGAGCCTGGCGTTTATTAGCAGTAAGTTCAGCTGTGAGCGACTTAACATGCAGGCCAGATTGCTCTTTAAACGACAGGTCTTTGATGTTGAGGTTCAAACTGTCGTCGGTTAAGGCATCAAGAGCAATGTGAGCACTGATGTCGTTTACTGATATATGCTTGGGAGAGAAAGTGTTAAGTTTAGGGACATCAAGCTGATTGTAGCTAATGTTACCCCTTCTGATGATGAGTGTGTTGATGCGCAGGTCTAGCGGGGTGGTAGTTGGTGTGTCTTTAGATGCCAACGAGTCGAGCGCAAATTGAAAATTGGGCTTGCTTTGTGCCGTCTGACTATATAGACTAGCCTTCAACCCAAAGAGTTGTACAGACGAAATATGGATTTTGCCAGAAGCAAGCGCCGCATAATCAAGTTTCACCGAGAGGCGTGTTGCCTCAAGCATGGGTTTATTAAGTTGGTCGTCGATAACTAAATCGTCGATGATAATGCGGTTAAGGAAACCCAAATCCACTCTTCCAACTTTCACGTTAGTGCCCAACTTCTCCGAAAGGGCATCGCTGATAGCATTCCCTCACAAAAACCTGAATACTGGGAATATGCAGCAAAACCACAACAATGAAATACAGGCTAACGATTGCCCATATAATGATGTTTATTATGTGTCTTAACTTTCTCAATTGCTTTCTTTGGTTGGCAAAATTACATCAAAAAAATATCTTAATGGAAAAAATATACTAGGGTTTTTCTTTTTATTATGTTATATTTTGATTATATTTGCAACGATATAGCGGGAGGTAGGATAACCTTTCCCTGTTTTTTTGCGCGTCTTTGTTGTAGCTAAGGCCAAACGGCAAACATGCATTGCGCTGTCTAGGTATGGCAAAGTGGGCTATTGCTGAGCAAGAAACAGAAAGAGAAATTCATTATATAAAAACAGATACATTAATTTGTTATGGCAAATGTCATTAAGTTACGTAAAGGCTTAAACATTCACCTAAAAAGGAACAGCTGCCGAAACGAAACGAGTTATGGGCCCATGCTCAGAGTATGTGGTGCGCCCAGACTCATTCGAAGGAGTTGTTCCTAAAATTGTTGTGCACGAAGGAGACCGTGTAGAGGTGGGTGATGCCTTGTTTGTTGATAAAAAAACTATCCCGAGGTGAAGTTTGCTTCGCCCGTTAGCGGAACGGTAAAGGCCGTAGAAAGAGGCGAAAGGCGCAAAATTCTTGGTATTAAATTGCAAGCCGACGAAGTGCAGAAATACCACGATTTTTGGGCAACGCAATGTGGCTTCGCTTTCTGCTGATGAGGTAAAGAACGCCTTGTTGGAAGCTGGTTTGTTTGGCTTTTGTTTATCAATTGCCTTACGCCGTGTCGACCAATCCACAAACAACGCCCAAAGCCATCTTTGTTTCGGCACTGCGAGACATGCCGCTTTCAGGAAACTTTGAATTTGAATTACAGGGTAACGAGCAAGATTTTCAAACCGGACTAACAGCGCTGTCGAAGCTGGGCAAAACCTATTTAGGCATAGGAAAGGGGCAAAAAGCCAACGCGCTTCTTAACGCGAAAGATGTCGAAGTGACGATATTCGATGGTCCATGTCCAGCCGGAAACGTTGGTGTGCAGGTTAATCACATCGCTCCAGTTAACAAAGGCGAGGTGGTTTGGACGGTAGACCCAACCTTTGTGATATTCTTTGGCAGATTGTTTAATACGGGTAAGGTGAATCTTCGTCGCATAATAGCCCTTGGAGGTGGCGCAATGCAGTCGCCCATGTATGTTGAAGCCCTGTTTGGAACACCCTTCTCGGTAGTACTAAAAGATGCTTTTAACACGCCAAGAGGATGTTCGTTTGATAAACGGTAACCCGCTAACTGGAACGAAATCATGCCTAGACGACAGTGTGGGCGTTAAAACTTCGGAGATAACAGCAATACGCGAAGGAGCCGAAGCCAACGAAATGTTTGGTTGGATTATGCCTCGTACCAATCAATTTTCTACCTCGCGCAGCTATTTCTCGTGGCTCATGGGCAAGAAAGAGTACGATTTGGATGCTCGTGTAAAAGGTGGCGAACGCCATATCATCATGAGTGGTGAGTACGATAGCGTGTTGCCAATGGATATTTACGGCGAATTCTCATTAAAGCCATCATCACAGGCGATATCGACAAAATGGAACAACTGGGCATTTTATGAGGTTTCGCCCGAAGATTTTGCATTGGCTGAATTTGTAGACAGCTCTAAACTTGAGTTGCAACGCATCGTTCGTCAAGGGCTGAATATGTTACGTAAAGAAAATGCATAAAGCAGTATGAAAGCATTAAGACAATATTTAGACAAGATAAAGCCGAACTTCGAGCCTGGAGGCAAGCTTCATGCCTTCCATAGTTTGTTCGATGGCTTGAAACGTTCCTCTATGTGCCCAATACCACTTCGAAAGTGGGAGCGCACATCCACGATTCCATCGACTCGAAACGCATCATGAGTATGGTGGTTATTGCCACTTTGCCGGCTTTTGTTGTTCGGAATGTACAACGTGGGTTACCAAAACTACGCGGCAGCAGGTCATTTGGCCGATGCAAGTTTCTTCGATCTATTCTTCTTTGGTTTCCTCGCAGTGTTGCCAAAGGTTGTGGTTAGCTATGCCGTTGGTTTTGGGAATAGAGTTTGCTTGGGCTCAATGGAAGCACGAAGAAATACAAGAAGGTTTCTTGGTTACTGGTATTCTCATCCCTTTGATTATCCCTGTTAACTGTCCGCTTTGGATTTTGGTTCTTGCCGTGGCCTTCTCGGTGGTTATTTGTAAAGAGATTTTTTTGGTGGAACGGGTATGAATATCTTCAACGTTGCCCTATGTGCGCGCGCGTTCCTCTTCTTCTCTTACCCCTCTAAGATGACTGGCGATACCGTTTGGGTTGCCTCAAATTCTATCTTAGGTTTCGGTTACGACCTGCCCGACGGCTTTTACAGCTGCTACTCCCTTGGGAGAAATTGGCGCAGGAACAAATATTCCTTACAGCATTTGCGACATGATAACAGGTTTCATCCCTGGAAGTATTGGCGAAACTAGCGTTATAGCAATTGGCATTGGCGCATTGATATTGCTCTGGACTGGTATTGCTAGCTGGCGTACTATGGGAAGTGTATTTGCTGGAGGTATCATAATGGCTTTTGTTGTTTAAGCATTTGGGCATGACAAGTATCGAATGGTATGAGCATATTATATTAGGCGGTTTCTGTTTCGGTGCTGTTTTTCATGGCTACCGACCCCGTTACGTCAGCTCGCACGCATACCGGGCAATGGATTTTCGGTTTCCTCATTGGCGCTATGGCTCTTATCATACGTGTGATGAACCCCGGTTATCCCGAAGGAATGATGCTTGCCATCTTGTTTGCTAATATGTTTGCCCCTCTTATTGACTACTATGTGGTGCAAGCAAACATTAACAAACGCATGAAACGTTTAATCCAAAAACAATAAATGATATCATGGCAGAAGTAAAGAAAAAAGGACTTAACACCAACTCCAACGGCTATACGCTGATTTATTCTACCATCATCGTTGTTGTCGTTGCTTTCTTGCTGGCCTTCGTATTTAAAGCGTTGAAACCATTGCAAGACATCAATGTGGCGTTGGATAAGAAAAAACAATTGCTTTTATGCGCTCAATATTCGAGACATAAGCGATGCAGAGGCAGCACAGAAATATAAAGATGTGGTGCTGGCCGATGAAATTATTGATACCAAAGGAAATGTAGTAGATAAAGGAGAACAAGGTGGCGAAAAAGCTGGTTTTGTTCTTAATAGTGCTGATTACAAAGCAGGGCGCTTGGCTTTGTTCGTTTGCAAAGTAGACGGACAAACAAAATACATCGTGCCTGTTTATGGAATGGGACTTTGGGGACCTATTAATGGTTTTATTGCATTAGATGCTGATAAAAACACTGTTTATGGTGCGTACTTCAATCATGAAGGAGAAACGGCCGGATTGGGTGCGGAGATAAAAGACAACGTGAAGTGGCAGAACCTGTTTAAGGGAAAGAAGGTGTTCGCAGAGGGCACCCGGAAAGTGGCACTCTCTGTTGTAAAGAAGGTAGACGACCCCTCTACGCAGGTAGATGCGGTAACAGGCGCCACGCTGACAAGTAATGGCGTGAGCGACATGCTTATCGAGGGTTTGTCGAAGTATCTCGTGTTTTTAACCAGTAAATAATCGAACGCAGCAGTTATGAGTAAGTTATTTTCAAAGGAAAACAAAGAAGTATTTGTCAATCCGCTAAATCTCGATAACCCCATCATGGTTCAGGTGCTTGGCATCTGTTCGGCGTTGGCCGTTACCTCGCAGCTAAAACCGGCTATCGTAATGGGACTTGCCGTTACCATCATTACGGCTTTCTCTAACGTTATCATCTCCTTGATACGCAATACCATCCCCTCGCGCATCCGAATCATCGTTCAATTGGTGGTGGTGGCAGCCTTGGTTACCATCGTTAGCCAAATTCTCAAAGCCTTTGTGTATGATGTCAGCGTAGAACTGTCGGTATATGTGGGTCTGATTATCACCAATTGCATCCCTCATGGGACGCCTCGAAGCCTTCGCCATGATGAATAAGCCTTGGCCAAGTTTCCTCGACGGCATCGGCAATGGCTTGGGCTATGCCTTCATCTTGGTGCTTGTTGGTTGCATTCGCGAACTTTTCGGCCGTGGGTCGCTACTTGGTTTCCAGCTAATTCCTGAGAGTGCATACCACGCAGGCTATCTGAACAACGGCATGATGACTATGCCCGCAATGGCATTGATACTGTTGGGCTGTGTTATCTGGCTGCATAGGGCATATTTCTACAAAGAGAAAAAATAAAAAACGCTATGGAACATTTAATCAGTTTATTCTTTAGGTCCATCTTTGTGGACAACATGATATTCGCCTTCTTCTTGGGAATGTGCTCTTACTTGGCCGTTTCTAAGAACGTGAAGACGTCTCTCGACTGGGTTTGGCTGTAACCTTCGTGTTACTTGTTACCGTTCCCATAGACTATTTGCTGCAAAACCAAGGTGCTAGGTCCCTGATTGTCTTATCGAAGGCGTTGACCTTTCTTACCTCAGCTTTATCCTTTTCATCGCCGTTATTGCAGGTATTGTGCAGCTGGTAGAAATGGCTGTCGAGAACATAGCCCCTCGCTTTATTCTGCTTTGGGCATATTCTGCCTCTTATTGCCGTTAACTGTGCTATCATGGGTGCATCACCTTTATGCAACAGCGCATCAACATGGACCCTCTAGTACTCAATACATCGGTTCGGTATTGGATTCTGTTGCTTATGCCACTGGAAGCGGTATCGGTTGGACCTTGGCTATTGTGTCGATGGGCGCCATTAGAGAGAAAATGCAATATAGCGACGTGCCTAAACCCCTGCAAGGACTGGGCATAACATTCATTACTGTAGGACTCATGGCCATGGCCATGATGTGCTTCTCGGGCTTAAATCTATAAGATAAGGATATATGGGACAGTTTATTTTTATAAGCATTGCCGTTTTTCTGCTCATCATCTTGCTGCTGGTGATTATTTTGCTGGTGGCCAAGAAATATCTTTCGCCTAGTGGAAAGGTTGTTATCACCGTGAATGGAGAAAGGGAACTTACCGTAGACCAAGGAAATAACGTAATGGCTACACTCAATGAGAACGGCATTTCTTGCCGTCGGCGTGCGGTGGAAAGGCTAGTTGCTGACAGTGTAAGTTGCAAGTGGTTGAAGGTGGAGGAGAAATCCTCGATTCTGAACGCTCGCACTTCTCAGAAAAGAGGTGAAAGACAATTGGCGACTTGGTTGTCAATGTAAAGTTAAAGGTGATTTGCAGGTTAAAGTGCCCGAAAGCGTTATGGGCGTGAAAGAATGGGAATGCACCGTTATCAGTAATAAAAACGTGTCGAGTTTCATTAAGGAGTTTATTGTGGAACTACCTCCAGGCGAACACATGGACTTTGTTCCTGGTAGTTATGCCCAAATTAAAAATTCCAGCATACGAAACCATCGACTATAATAAGGATTTCGACAAGAACGATATTGGTGAAGGCTATTGTGCAGTTTGGGGAAAAAATTTGGAATTTTCGACCTCAAAGCGCATAACCCCGAAGATACCATTCGTGCTTACTCAATGGCGAACTATCCAGCAGAGGGCGATCGCATAACGCTTACCGTGCGTATTGCTACTACACCGTTTAAACCACGCCCCGAAGTGGGTTTCCAAAACGTACCTACAGGTATTGCATCTAGTTATATCTTCTCGCGTAAACCTGGAGACAAAGTGGTGATGAGGGACTGTTTGGAGATTTCCACCCAATATTTGATTCAAAAAAAGAAATGATTTGGGTTGGTGGTGGTGCCGGTATGGCGCCTCTTCGCAGTCAGATTATGCACATGCTTAAAACGCTTCACACTCGCGACCGTGAAATGCATTATTTCTATGGTGCGCGTAGTCTTAGCGAAGCGTTCTTCTTGGAAGATTTCCATAAGCTTGAGAAGGAATATCCTAACTTCCATTTCCACCTTGCTCTCGACCAACCAGACCCCAAAGCCGACGAGGCTGGTGTACCCTACACTGCTGGTTTTGTTCACGATGTAATGTACAATACTTTATCTAAAGGACCACGAAGCACCCTGAAGACATCGAGTTCTACATGTGCGGTCCTGGTCCTATGAGTAAGGCTGTGCAAGGTATGCTTGATAGTATTGGTGTTGAGCCAGAAAGCATTATGTTCGATAACTTTGGTTAAATTTGCTAGTAGCAACTTCTCCTAGTTATCAATGCAATGGTTTTAAACTTTAAAGTTTCAACACAATTTAGCTTGCATCTACTGTTATCCTAGGGTTTCAGTCTCTGGTTGGAATACTTCAAAAGCTTTGAAGTCGCATTACAAGCAGTTTTTTTATTACCCTATGAAAAACAAGCTAGGTTGAGCAACTATACTATCAGTAAAATAGTATAATTTAAGTATTGCCATGTTTCGATGGCATAACTAACACCGCACGGTGAATGATAGAACATTCGCTGTGCGGTGTTCTCGTATTCAAATATAAAAGGCTAACTTTGCACCAAATAAATAAGATATGATAAAAAGCTTTGTTTTTTTGATATTGATGGCACACTTGTGAGTATGAAGACCCACACCATTCTCCCTTCAGCGGTGGAATGCATAGCACAAGCTAAACATAAAGGTATAAAAGTGTTTATCGCCACGGGTAGGCCCTTAGGCATTATCAATAATATTGATGGCATCTTACCCTTTATAGATGGTTATCTCACTGCCAACGGTGCACATTGCATTGTAGGCAACGAAGTGGTTTACCATCAGCCCATACTCAAAGCCGATGTGGAATTGATTCTTAACGAAGCCACAAAGCAAGACTATTCTTGTGTTGTTGTGGGACAAGATGCTATTGGTACCTTTAATTATAAGGATAATATCGACCGTATTTTCAGACGTATGCTCGATATTCATGGTGTAGACTACAACATCCCGATAGAAGAATTACTAAAAACAGATATCTTAGAACTAACACCCTTTGTAAGTGTTCAACAAGAACAACAACTCATGCCTCGAATACCTAATTGCGTTTCTGCTCGTTGGCATCCAGAGTTTATGGATGTTACCTCGCGTTTGGCCGATAAGGGTAGGGGGCTTACCGCCATTGCCCAACATCTTGGCATCGCTTTATCAGACTGTGTTGCTTTTGGCGATGGTGGAATGATATCAGTATGTTAGTTGCAGCTGGTATTGGCGTGGCTATGGGTAATGCAGGCGACAACGTAAAACAAGCAGCTAACTTCGTAACTAAACATATAGATGAGGAAGGCATTATGCATGCAATGAAGTATTTGGGCATTGTGTGATTCGTCTTTGAGGGTAGGTGTAGGTGACGCGGTTGAAGAGGTTCTTGGGATAGAGCACCTCGCTCAGCCGTTCGTAGTCGTAGGTGTAACGTTCGTGCCCTATCTGCGAGGGCGCGGTGGGATGGTCGGCGTCGCCGTACTCGTAGGACAGCGCGTAGTTGTCCGCAACCGAACCCGAGTCGGTGCGCTCACCTTGGTGAGCGGTTCGCCCATCAGTCCGAAGCTCATGTCCATGACGTAGCCTATGCCCTTGGACTTACTCTCGGCGCGCACCAGTCGGTTAAGCTCGTCGTAGGCGTAGGTGTGGCTGAACGCACCGCCCAGCGGTTTCTCTTTCTTTCCCTTGCTGGCAACGGGACCGTCCATGCCGTCCGTACGGACAGGTCCACCGAACCCTTTCGGTTTCTTCGGTGCCTTTGGTGTAATAACGTTGGAAATGCCCAAAATATTGTCTACGGGGTCGTATTTATATTGCGTTTGCATGATGCTGTCTTCGTTGGCCGTGAGCAGCATGCCCTGCAACCGCTCACGTTGGCGGACGTAGGCGTAGGTGCTTTCTGTGCCGTTGACTATGCGCGCGCATACCACACAATCGTTTTTGTATAACTTTCAGCATAAAATTTAACACAAAAAGAGCCCCTTCTCTTCACCAATCGTCAATCTTGCCTCAAATAATCGATTCTCGCGAAGGTTTATTTTGATGCAAAAAGAGGTGAGTTGTAAATGTAGGAAAATGCATTCTCTTTGCATAAATTCTCTATTAGTGCCGGTTTTTGGGGGTATTTGATGCAAATTGATGTGCGTTTTGGTGCTAAACGCATGGTATTTTTGTGTTAAACGCGTTGCATTTTGCGACAAAACGCAACGCAATTTGGTGCTAAACGCAAGGTATTTTGGTGCTAAATGCAAGACGAAATGGTGCTAAACGCGTGGCAATAAGCATAAATATTCACTGTTGTGGCATAGGGCAAAAACCTTTTCTAACCATTCAAAAACATGGGTAAAAAGGGGCAAAAATATCCGTCAAAAAGTGGAGTTCTCGTAGTAAAAAGGTGCTAATTGGGTTTCTGAAATTTCGAGTTCACAAACCAAACTAGAAAGGCTAAATGGTGCAAAATGCAGGTTTAATTCTCAAAGACAAACAAAACAAGAATCGTAAAAGGTGAGAAAGGGTAGCTTTTTTTCCTACTTTTATAACCTTTTTCTCTCTCTAGAATAGAGTAAAGAATAATAGGCGTTTGTAAAAACAAAAAGAAAGAATTTTTAATTTGTGAGTTGATGAGATTTTTAAGTTTTTTTGAGTTGATGCGTTCAGAGTTTTTTTGAGTTTATGAATTTTTAAATTGACGACTTGATGTATTTGGTAGTTGTTGGGGGAGGGCGTGCGTTTTATAAAGCAGTGGGGTGGTAGGTTCTACACTTCGTATATGAGAGGAGTGTTTATCTTGTGTTGGCATCACAAAGATAAAAAACTCCTCGCAATTTATAGGAACATTAAAAGTCATAACGGTGCTTTTATGTTAAATGCCTAATAATAAACATTGCGAATAAGTTTTCCTTGATTGTTAAAATACTTCCATGTGCCACATTTCAGACCTTCTGAATATTGCTCTATATGTTCCACTAAGCCATTATCATAATAGTAGATAGTAGGACCATCCAACTTATTGTTCGTATAAGAAACACACTTTTCTAGATGATGTGAATTCTCATTAAAATGATATTTCTTGCCATCATTTACCCAACCATCCTTCTGTATTTTTATATGTGTATCAATAGAATGCAGTGTTCCATTATTGTACAAATGTATAAATGTTCTATCTGCCTTTATAATGGGACTAATCGCCATTGAAGGTTTCATATAAAAGATATGCTTGTTGACGTCAATAATTTCCCATACACTATCGTTTTCAAAACTAGTTTGTTTTGGGACATATTTATCTTTACAACCACAGAGGGAAATAATGATAATAAGGCATAGATACTTCATTGTTTTATTTTCTTTTACTTTCATATCTTACATAGATTGCTTTTTGCTTGACCTTTAACAAAAGGACTATTGTCACCTCCCATCCCTCCTAACTTTGGCAACTGTCCCTTGACCACAGGTGAGTAATCTGTTCTTCCTATTGTTCCCTCACACAGGAACACCAGTCGCATTATGCAACTCTTCTGCAAGACTTCTCCCCCTATCAACGGCATTGATAAGTGCTTTTCTTGATTGAAAATACTTTCCTTCAAAAGCCGCGTGGCGTTGCAGAATTGCAGGAGTACAGATGAATCATAGCATTATCTGCAAATGATTTTTTTGACAACTGATACACGTTTAACTGATTGATACTAGTTTTATCATATAGACTATATTCATATCCTGTATTCTCGTACCCAAAAAGCAATGTTACTTGCTGTGCCATGTGAGAAAACGGAAAGATTAGTAACTAAAACCGAAGTTTGGCTATATGAATTAATTTTTCTCATAAGATTAGAAGACTTAGTTATAAAAATCTAGTTCTACATTATAACTCTTAGCCCAATTAGTCATCTTTTTCTTTATATTTAAGACTATAATCTAAATCAAATACAAAGCCAATTTATTTTTCATCATGACCATTTCGCTTATAACCTTTGATTTGTATTTTTAGATGCTTCAACAAAAATTCATACTATTATAATTGAGGATTATCTTTACCTCCTGTAACTACAACTTTTCTGTTTCCATAGGATCTATAAATACAATCGGGTTTGAAGAACAATAAACGTAACCGTCAACGCTGGTATATTTTTCTATAAATCCATCCACCCCATACCACAAGCTCGTCCTTGAGTTCATGTATCTCGCGCCATAATAGTACAGCCCCGTCTCTTGGTCAAACTCCTTTCCGTTGAACTTATATGGCATCTCCTCCGTAGACGAGTGTTCGTCAACAATCAGCTCGCCATAAGGTAGGTAGGCATCGAACTGGGTGACGTTGGCCTTGGCGTCGGTGATATAAGAGGTGCTGCCGAGGTGGTCACTATGATAGTAGAAGATTTCCTCGTGGTGGGCGGTGTCGGCAGGCACATAGCCGTAACCCGGCTGCACGTCGTCGGGGTCTTCGGCCTTGTCCCACTGCACGGGCGGACCAGGGGACGTGCCGGGTACGGCGTTGCTCTTGGGGCGTTGTATCCAACCATCGGGCACGCTGTGGTCGCCCAGCTCCCTGATGATGGTGTTGTAGCCCTCGTGCGTGTTCTCGGGTTCGGCCGTCGCACCCTTCATCGTGGGCACTCCCGGCGGTGTGCCCAGCTTGCGGTAGTAGTCCTCGCGTTGTCTTTCTATTTGCATCATACGCATCTGGTAGTCTTTCTGCCCGGCCGTGACGACGTTCGCGCCATGCCCGTAGGCGTTTTGGAATATGCCCGCACCGATTTTGGAGGCCACGCGCCTGTCGCCGATGAAATAGTGCTTGGTGAAACGTTGGCGCGTAACGCTGAGTATGGGGGCGGGATAGATGGTGTAGTCCTCCGTCTCGTGGAAGGTGAGGCCTTGCAGCCAAAGTAAGGCCCTGTGGTGTACTACATATATGCCCGTTAGAACAAAGCCCCCCTCGACCCCCTGTCGTAATACTGAGCCAACACACCCTTCCTAGATGTCATGAACTTCCAAAATCCGCTTTTGAGATAGGTCCAAGAGAATTGTTACATTGTCATACCTTTCTCTGTTATTCTCACCAGCTAAAGAAATGATACTTTTTTTCCTGGCGCTGGAGCATATGCTCCTAATATACCATTATTTTCATAAATTATAGGAAATACTTATAAAGATTGACCAACACATAAGTTTTTCCATCCTTTCTATATGCAAGATACTGTCTAAAATATTCCTTTATATCTAAGAAAGGACACTTAGAACCTGATTTCTGCCACTTCTGTTTATCCCCAATGATGACCTTTATCATTCTTATCTCTCTGTCGGAAAGTTTATAGTATTCTTTATCTTTGCCATAAAATGGTTTACCACTAGAATAGTATGCACAAGGAAACATTGGATCATCAAGCTTCTCCACCAAAACTTCCCTTGCATATATTCTTACCTTCGTCATTGGTTCTCTTTTATGCAGATTGTCACTTGACCCTCCCGCTCTGCTTCCACAACCACTAATAAGGGCCATGACAATAAACAAAAATACACCTTTGATAAAATTCTTCATTTCTTTCTTTGTTTTTTTAAATTGAGTTTGTAATCAAAACCTTTTGTCCCCGGCTGTGCATTGTAATTATAATATTACTGTCCGCTAAAGTTTTCACCTCTTTATACGAATTAGGGCTAACACTTCTCACGAGGTATCAGCCCTTTTTGTTACCTTTGTTTTTGTTACTAAACTGAGATAACATGAGCAAAAAGTACACATTTCTTCGGACAGCCGGTATATGGTCAACTAATAAAAATCACTTGATCGTGATAAAATTGTTGAAATGAGCCGTAAGAACGGCGGTGAGCGTTATGTGAAGAGCTTCGACGGATACGCTCATCTCGTGACGATGCTTTTATGCGGTGATCATGCGTTTTTGATTCCCTTCGGGAGATAGAGGCTGCCATGACGGCAGAGGTCAGAAAGCTGCATCATGTGGGCCTTAGTCAAGTACCCAAGCGCAGCACTCTTTCCGATGCCAATGCCAGACGGTCTGAGAAGTTCTTTGAGGATGTATACCATGACCTTTATAACTCCAATAAGAACATACTTTCTTCGGACAGCCGACGTAACGGTACTGAGGAATGGATAAAACGGCTGAGAATCATCGATTCCACGACTATAACATTGTTCTCTAACGTCATATTCAAGGGCGTGGGTCGGCATCCTAAAACGGGAAAGAAGAAAGGGGGCATAAAAGTGCATTCCGTCATTCATGCAAACGAGGGTGTTCATTGTGACGTGAAGTTCACCTCCGCCGCTACCAGTGATTCCTTCATGCTTGCACCCAGCCATTTCAGACATAACGAGATCGTTGCACTGGACCGTGCGTATATCAACTACGAGAAGTTTGAGGAACTTACCGAGAGGAACGTCGTCTATGTCACCAAGATGAAGAAAAACCTCAAGTACGAGATATTGGCAGACTGCATGGATATGAATAAGGAGGGGGTGATGGAATATCGCGAGCAGGTGGTAGTGTTCAGGAAGGGCGGCATCAGCCATATAGCGCGTATCATTACCTATGTGGACATCAAGAAAGGAAAGTTGCCGAAGTTGGTATCGTTGCTTACCAACGACTTCGACATGCCACTGCAAACCATAGTTGCCATATATCGCAGGAGGTGGCAAATAGAGTCACTCTTCAAACAGATCACAGAATTTCCTCTTAGATACTTCTATGGGGAGAGCGACAACGCCATAAAGATCCAAATTTGGGTCACGTTGATTGCGAACCTATTGCTATCCCTGCTCCAAAGCTCCATAGAAAGACGGTGGAGTTTCTCTGGGCTGGCAACTATGGTACGCATAGTACTTATGGAATATCTCAATATGAACAAATTCTTCAATATGCCGGATGCAGACATGAAATTGATGCTTGAAGCTGCGGCTGAATCACCGCCAGGGGTAACAGAAAAACGAATAAGGGGCTTGTCACTAACATAAAATCATCCAAACTACAATGCGTCAATGAGTTGAGATGGAGGACACTATGTTTAGCGGACAGTAATATAATTATAAAGTATTGCCTTTCCATTTTTATCTTTAAGCGGTTTACCATGCATGTAAACGTGCCATAGGCCCTTGCGTTTATATTCATAATGCTTACAATATACAATTGAGTTAATAGTTTTTGGCAAAACAACATACTATGATCGAATAGTATGAAATAAAAACAGAACAAATATAATTCTCATGATCTCACATTTTTTTAATGGTAGAGTCCTCTTGATTTTTTTACTTAATTTCCCGATATCCATTTTCCCATTTTTGTGTCGGAATAGTATGTCTTATTATAATCTATGGACATTACTAGTGGTGCAATAAAAATTGAGACCACTTCTATATTAATTTGATATTTAGTCAGTTAGAGCGTTCTTTGATTTTTTTTGATTTGAAATGGTAAGAGTAATTTTTTGCAGCCTAAACCTGCAAGATTATGAATATTGGAAAGTACATATTCTCTCAAGTCATAGACTTTTGTTCCTCGCTACCAGTTTGATAAACTTGTCACGAAATATAAAGGTGATAGACATTCAAGAGAATTAAACAGCTATAATCATCTGTTACATTTATTGTTCGGTCAGATTACTGGTTGTGATTCCTTAAGAGACATATGTATGTGCCTGACAGCACATCATAATATATTGTATCATTTAGGAATTCGCAAAACAGTCACTCATTCTTCGTTATCTCGAGCCAATGAGAACCGCAACTATCACATATACGAGGAACTGGGCAAATATCTCATTGAACAAGTACGTTCATTGTATTCAGAGACAAAATTGTCAGAGGTATCTGTTGACAATGTTCTTTATGCTTTTAGACTCACAACAATATCTACAAGCATAGTGCTTGCAACTTGGGCTTTGGGTAAATACAGTAAGGGAGCAGTTAAAATGCACACATTACTTGATTTACGTGGAAGCATTCCTGCCAGCATTCATATTACAGACGGCAAATGGCATGACAGTAACGAGCTGGATAGGATTGAGCCAGAGCCACTTGCGTTTTATATGATGGATAAGGCATATGTGGACTTTGATGCATTATACAGATTTCATAAGGCTGGTGCATTTTGGATTTGCCGTCCAAAAGACAACATGCGATATGAGATTGTAGACCACAAAGAAGACTTTGATGTAAGCACTGAGTAAGAGGCGATTTTACAATACGCCTAACTACATACAAATCCAGAAAGCTATATCCTGAACATATCCGAAAAGTGTGTTACTATGATGCTGTCAACGGTAATGAAGTCGAATTCATAACCAATAACTTTGAGATTGAAGCATTACAAATTGCAAATCTCTATAGACACAGATGGGATATTGAGGTCTTCTTTAAATGGATCAAACAAAAATATTGTTGTCAAGACTTTATGGGGATTTTCAAAGAATGCGGTAAGCATCCATCTGTGGGTTGCAATTATCACATATCTTCTAATTGCCAAGATAAAGCATGAGTACAAAAAGTCCATATTCAATAACAGAAGTGGCTACTTTAATAAGAATTTCAGTACTTGAAAAAAAGTAAACTTGAAAGAGCTTATAACGAAGCAAGACCCTCTTCCATCTCATAATCAATATGTCAAAGAACTATCTCTTTTTGATGATATTTAATTATCGTGCAATTTTATTGCACCAGTACTATATGGACATCATAAATGAAACTGTATAACTTGTATCATTTCTTACATCATAATAAAAGTGCATTTGCATTCTCTTCTTCTAGAATACCTATCTCATTTAAATCTTTGGGTAAGCGGTGATTTTTCTTTCTAAAAAGCTCTCATTTGTTCTATGATGTCCTCTCCCTTTGAGTTAAATCTTTCTCCCTTTTTATTTTTATAAAGAAGAATAAAAGCATAGTTAGTATAACAACACTAACTATTATATATTTTTTTACAGTCATGATTATGGATTTTTCGTGAATACAGGAGTGGTTGTTCTATTTGTTCTTGAAGGTTTTTTTATTGGGCTCTTTTCGAAGGTAGAATCTGATAATTTGGTGAATTCTGAGGGTCTGTAGCTCCTAATCCTTCCAAAATAATTATATAATTGTTCACCGAGGGAGAGTTTACTATCAGGATTAAAATAATTTGCACCAAACTCTGCACCAAATTTATCACTTGGCAAATCTTCATAACTGTATGCAGAGTGTTTTTGCAACAATTTCATCTGTTTTTTTCTTGAAAATATCCAGCCTGTACAGCTTCACCAACGGGATCCTGTAATGAACGTTTCAGTATTTCTCGTTGCATTTCTATTGGTAAAAATGCCATACCCCAAGTATCTTCAAGTTGTTTCTTGGCCTCTTGTTTTTTTGTATTTTATATTGATAAGCTTTTTCCTGCATAAAACATAAAATGAGCCATGTCGAGCCAACCTCCCTTTGTTGTATAAATATATTTATCGCGATAATTATTTATTTTTACCTGTATTGGCGGGTAACGGCCTTGGGAAATGGAATTCCATCTTTCCAAATCCCAACATTGCATTATGAGCAGCTTTTCCGTGTTTTTGTTCCTGATTTTGTTCCTGTTGTATTTAATTTGTTCACAAATCCTTGTGCTGTACCAGCTTGTGGCTTTATGGGTTCCTTTCCATCTGGGTCAATTATCTTAACAGGATTATTAAATGTATAACAATAGCTATAAACGCTTGATACTTCTCTGCCAACGGATTCACCCCATACCACAAACTCGTCTTCGGGTTCATATATCTCGCCCCATAGTAGTACAATCCTGTCTCTTGGTCAAGTTCCTTGCCATTGAACTTATACGGCATCTCCTCCGTGGACGAGTGTTCGTCAACAAGCAGTTCGCCAAACGGAAGATAAGCATCGAACTGGGTGACGTTGGCCTGGCATCGGTGATGGTAGGAAGTGGAGCCAAGATGGTCGGAGTGGTAGAAGAAGATGTCCTCGTGCATGGTGTCGGCAGGCACGTAGCCGTAACCCGGCTGCACGTCGTCGGGGTCTTCGGCCTTGTCCCACTGCACGGGCGGACCAGGAGGCGTGTCGGGTACGGCGTTGCGCTTGGGGCGTTGAATCCAAACCGTCGGGCACGCTGTGGTCGCCCAACTCCCTGATGATGGTGTTGTAGCCCTCGTGCGTGTTCTCGGGTTCGCTCGTCGCACCCTTCATCGTGGGCACACCCGGCGGAGTGCCCAGCTTGCGGTAGTAGTCCTCGCGTTGTTTTTCTATCTGCATCATACGCATCTGGTAGTCTTTTTGCCCGGCCGTGACGACGTTCGCGCCATGGCCGTAGGCGTTTTTGGAATATGCCTGCACCGATTTTTGGAGGCCACGCGCCTGTCGCCGATGAAATAATGCTTGGTGAAACGCTGGCGCGTGACGCAGAGTATGGGTGCGGGGTAGATGGTGTAGTCCTCCGTCTCGTGGAACTTCAGTGCAAGCCGAGTGAAAAAGGAGCTTGCTCGCTTTTTCCGAGGCGCAGCCTGAAGTCGACGCAGTCAGAGGTGAGGCTTTTGCGGTGCGCCGTTGACGTACACGCCCTCAAGATAGCCGTGGCTCTTGACGACGCGCTCGCCGGCGGAATTGTAGGTGTATCGGCTTGTCTTGTCGTTGTCTGACAGTGCCATGAGGCGGTTCTCCTCGTCCCAATACATGCGACGCTCCGTGTTCAGGCTGTCGTCCTTGTGAAGTTAGTTCTGTCCTATAATATAGACTACTTCGTTCTAGGAAAGCAATACTTAAGTATCATACGCAAATTATTCCAGTATAAGTCACGCCCATGCAAATTCTTATTGCCAATGGGGTATAATGGACATTTCAAAAAAATTTTCGATTTGTTCCATCTGCAAACTCGACATGTAGCATATAATCCAATGGTAGCCTGCCATATTTGTTCTCTCCTTTCTCATCTTTAACAGAGATATCATAAGATGAACGAGAATAACTTATAAGTGTGTCTTTTTCCAGTGTATAGAAATACCTGGAATAGTGGTTTTGTGGCTTTCGTCTACGTTTTTTTCCCTGCTTCATAGAATATAATATCTTTTACTTTTTGAATTCATTCCAATTGCGACATAATCATTTTCTTTTTATTTCCCAAAAAGTGGTCCATGCAAAAAAATGAATGTATGTGATTTTTTTGAGCAACAGTTTCCATGTTGGAAAGTTGTATCATAATAGTGAATAATAAAATCTTGATTTTCATTGACGTGTTCCTTTTTAGTGTTCCTTTTCGTTTATTCTCGGGAATTGTTGGCTTCTTCTTAACCTGTCATTTGTATTGCGATATCCTAAATTGTAGGGGATGAAAGAACCTAGATTCTTTCCCCATTCAAGTGTCACACTATAGCCTACTATTGTTCCCCTTGTTAATCTCTGCATATTATCAATTAAAGTGGATATAGTAATATCAGGATATATATCATGAAGAGCACTCCCTGTAAGTCCTTGCCCACAGCCGTATAAATAAATATTGGCATTTACGTCAAAAGCTCTTGCATCAAACCTTTTCAGAATTGAATGATTTATAGTCGCCATTACCAAGAGGCTCAATATAAAAACCTGTGGGGTGTCCGTGTCCAACATACTCAAAAATCAGTGATAGGGTCAGAGTCTCTGTCTGATCTAGATACATCTGCAGTTCCGTAATTGATATGGATATTATATCTTCCTCATTTGATGCCAATTCAAAACTTATGCCATTCTTTTTCTGCCATTCCTTTATAGTATGACAATTCCTTTTCCGTGTAATGTCCTTTATAGACAAGCATTGTGGTTGTTTCCTCTGGGTCTTTCTTCTTGAACTTGATTGCATCTTGGAGTCCTCTTTCTAGAAAAATGGCGTTGGTTTTCATTTTTTTCTTAAATACTGATCAGAATTGGGACTATTTCCCTGATCTCCGACAAGGACAACAAACTCCTCTCAATTTGTAGAAATATTAAAAAGTCAAGACGAATTATCTATTTAATAATGAGAAATGGATATTTATATTTGTTAAACTTTGAAATTATCGATATTAAATCATTTTTGCTTTTTCAGGAACAATCCACCCTGTGATATTATTTTTGCAAACCAATATCTTCCTTACTTAATATAATTCGACTCTCAAATAATTTATATCCATCTTGAATTATAACAAGTCTGCTATTAAGTGTAGACATGTCCCCTCCTGTGTATAAAAAAAGACACCTGCAATAATCTTTTTTTATGAGATAACTATTTTTTTGTATAAAGAATTTTGTGGTGCGGTATCTCCTTAGGTAAATTCTTAACATCATACGAGTCCCAAATAATATACACAGAAAGTTTTGAGCTTGCCTTAGCATTGAATAGAGAAGACAATACTGTACGCTTTGTATTCAATTTGTCTTTAATTGTCATATTATTTTTCTCTTTAGACAAATCAATAAAAAGGGATCATTAAAGCACACAACAATTAGAAATAAAGTCCCGATAATAGTACTTAATTTGATTATTTTATTTTTTTGCCATTTTTTTCTTTACTTGATGTCCTTTATTTTTCTAACAGTTGGCTATCCGATCGAACACCACCACCAAAAAGTTCTAGTATCCGATCCAAAAAAACAGTAGATGTAGAATCTAGCTTTTTAGAAAATTGTTCCACTATGCTGTCTTCAAAAGTGCCAGACACGGCTGTCCTACATGCTGCCGTCACATTTATCCAAGCTCCTTTTTGCAAAAGCATCACCACTTAATTGATCTGCATCAAACTCATCTCCATCAAAAAGCCACCCTCCATTATAGCCTACGTTTAAAACCTCCTGGCGTGGCATGTCCGACGTAGTAAAAACTTGAAATTTTATCATTTTTTTCTAGATGTCCCCCTTTTTATTATTTATATAATTGACTATGTCATCAGCATCATCAACAACTATCATATTTATACCATCTATTTGAGCCTGTTGTTTATATTTCTCCAATTCCTTTGCAGTGTAGCCATAGCGTGTATCATCCTCGCTAAATACAATCCAAGTAACTTTTTCACTCTTACTATGTCTATGGCTTAATGCCCTTTTTGCTCTATCTAATCCATTAATAAGAAAATGCTCTCTACTTTGCATTGTACCACCATGCTGTCCTGAGACTACAATTCCTTCTTTTTCCATTTCTATCGATAGAAATAATGGGATTACTATTTGTATAGCAATAAGGATATACATTTGGATATTTCTCTGCCAACGGATCCACCCCGTACCACAGACTCGTTACAGGATTCATATACCTCGCCCCATAATAGTACAGACCAGTTTCTTGGTCAAACTCCTTGCCATTGAACTTATACGGCATTTCCTCGGACGAAGAATATTCGTCCACGAGCAGTTCGCCGTAGGGTAGGTAAGCATCAAACTGGGTGATGTTGGCCTTGGCATCGGTGATATAAGAGGTGCTGCCGAGGTGGTCACTATGATAGAAGAAGATGTCCTCCTGGTGGGCGGTGTCGGCAGGCACGTAGCCATAACCTGGCTGGGCATTGTCAGGGTCTTCGGGTTTGTTCCATTGGATGGGTGGACCAGGGACATCTCCCTTGTCATTGAACTTCGGACGTTGCACCCAACCTTCGGGCACAGAGTGGTCGCCCAGCTCTCCGATGATGGTGTTGTAGCCATAACCGGTATTGTCGGGATCGGCCGTTGCACCCTTCATCGTGGGAACACCCGGAGGTGTGCCCAGCTTGCGTAGTAGTCCTCGCGTTGTTTCTCTATCTGCATCATGCGGGCGGCATAGTCTTTTTGGCCTGCCGTAACGTTGCTGCTGCTGATGCCGTAGACGTTGCTAAACTTACCTGTTCCCAGTTTGGAGGCAATGCGCTTGTCGCCGACGAAGTAATGCTTGGTAAAGCGGTTCTTCGTCACGGTGATAATCGGGATAGGATAAATGGTGTAATCCTCCGTCTCGTGAAACGTGATTCCCTGTGGTGCGCCGTTGACATACACACCCTCGAGGTCGCCATGGCTCTTGACGATACGCTCGCCCGCGGCATTGTACGTGTGTCGGCTAGTCTTGCCGTTGTCCGACAATACCATCAAGCGGTTGTCCTCGTCCCAATACATTCTCCGCTCGGTGTTGAGACTGTCGTTCTCCACCAATGTGGGATTACCGTTGGCATCATAGGTGTAATGCTCATGCCCTATCTGTGTGGGAGCCGTGGGGTGGTTGCTGTCCTCATACTTATACGTGAAGTCGTAAGACTGCGCCGTCTTTGTGGAGTCCACCTTCTGCACCTTGGTGAGCGGTTCGCTCATCCGTCCGAAGGTCATCGTCATCTCATACTTCGCACCCTTCGCCTCACCGTTGGCCCTTATCAGGCGGTTAAGGTCGTCGTAAGCATAAGTGTGGTTGAAAGCACCGCCGAGTTTCGTCTTGCCGCTATTGCCATTAGCGGCCTGCGTTGGGTCTACGGCATTGGCAATACCCAAGATATTGTCCACAGCATCGTATTGGTACTTGTTCTCCATCACAGCCCTACCGTCCGCCGTAAGGTTCATCGCCCTGCAGACGTTCACGCTGCTTGTCGTAGGTGTAGGTTGTCTCCGTGCCGTTGCCCAGCTTGGTAGACGGTATGTCCGTCCTTGTCGTAACCTATCCTGTCAACAATAACGCTCTCACGCCCCTGTTTATTGCCAGAAAGGCCAACTATTTTTCCTGCCACATTGTAATGATAGGTAACCACCTCCCCGTCGGGATAAGTCATGGTACGCACGCGGTTCCAGCTGTCGTAGGTGGCGCCGTAGACATAAGTGCGCACATCGGCGGTGCTCACCATCACCGAGCGAACAGTTTTTAAAAATTGAAACATGCTCGCTTTTAAAGGCAATGAAAAGAGCCATATTTGTACTTGATTACCGAGTTTGATATGGCTCTTTTATTTTTAAAAAATAGTAACTTTGGCCTGTCTATATTTTACTTTTGCCCCCCCCTTAACTGTTAAGGTGGGCAATAACTTTTGACATTCCCTCAAATCTATATCACTAATAATCATGAAAGATTTCAGCCTGCCAAATGCACATTATGCCGTTTTAGAATAGTTTTTCCTAATGTATAATATTAACATTATTGCTGTGCTTATTATGAACCAAATAATATTTAAAAATAATGCCAGTATTGGATATTTGGTAGATTTTGTCCACTAAAATATCGTTCTTTGTAACTTCTATTTCGTACTTAATTGTAAGATAAACATCTGAAATTAAAAATACAATATATCAGAAACCATAAAAAAATGCTACCGTGAAGTAGATAATTAACACTTTCTTCATAATAATTTATCTATTAAAATCTTGACTGCTACTACTATTGCTACCACTGCCAAAAGAACCAGAACCATTGCCACTAGATGACGAACGAGTACTAGAACTATTTGCACTAGAACCAGCACTAGAACCAGCAATTCCAGAACTAGTTCCACTACTACCAGCGCTTTTTCAAGTTCTTTTTGTTTGATGTGTTTGAATAAATATTTTTCATTTCCTTGGTTCTATTTGCAACCTTGTTATTTGTTTTTGAGATATCTTTTAGATAATCTTGTAAAGAACTTGGTATTGTAAAGTCTTCATCATAATCAAATATCAATCCATCTACATCAAATATTTTTAGACCCACTATATTTAACAGCATCACAACTCTTTGTTGTACAGTTATTCCCTGAATAAAGAATAAGTATCTACTACTTTTACCATTACGATTTATATCTTCATTATCAGAAGTAGGTATTGTATTAGAAGCATTGTATTGATCATCAAAAATATTTCCTTACCTTTGCATCACTCGCATCCTTTATTAGAAAAGATTCAGCCTTCATCCTATGAAGTTCTGTGTTTATATATTCTGCAGCCTTTTCTCCATTATACTTTTACCAAAACCCCAGGGCCTGTGGTGCCTGCACTATACCAATGTCCACCTTGATACCTGCCGTAAGTATATACTGTTGTTCCTTTATTATCTATAACAACAATAAAAGTGTGGTCTGTTCTTTTTGTCTCTGTAAACATATAAACATCTTTACCATTAGGATCCTTAAATAATATTGGATTATTTAGACAGTAAATATATCCACCAACACTCGGATACTTCTTTGCCAACGGATCCACTCCATACCACAGACTCGTCACGGGATTCATATACCTCGCCCCGTAATAATACAATCCTGTCTCTTGGTCGAGTTCCTTGCCGTTGAACTTATACGGCATCTCCTCTGTAGACGAGTGTTCGTCCACGAGCAGTTCGCCATAAGGCAGGTAGGCATCAAACTGGGTGATGTTGGCCTTGGCATCGGTGATATAAGAAGTGCTGCCGAGGTGGTCACTATGATAGAAGAAGATGTCCTCATGATGTGCGGTGTCGGCAGGCACGTAGCCATAACCTGGTTGCGCATTGTCAGGGTCTTCGGGTTTGTTCCATTGGATGGGTGGACCAGGGACATCCCCCTTGTCATTGAACTTCGGCCGTTGCACCCAACCTTCGGGCACGCTGTGGTCGCCCAGCTCCCCGATGATGGTGTTGTAGCCATAACCCGTATTGTCGGGGTCGGCCGTTGCACCCTTTCATCGTGGGCACTCCCGGGGTGTGCCCAGCTTGCGTAGTAGTCCTCGCGTTGTTTCTCTATCTGCATCATGCGGGCGGCATAGTCTTTTTGGCCTGCCGTAACGTTGTTGCTGCTGATGCCGTAGACATTGCTGAACTTGCCTCACACCGAGTTTACTTTGCTACACGTTTATCGCCGATGAAGTAATGCTTGGTAAAGCGGTTCTTCGTTACGGTGATAATCGGGGCAGGATAAATGGTGTAATCCTCCGTTTCGTGGAACTTCAGAGCAAGCCGAGAGCAAACCAAGCTCGCTTGTTTTTCCGAGGCACAGCCTGAAGTCGACGCAGTCAGAGGTGATTCCCTGTGGCGCACCATTTACATACACGCCTTCGAGGTCGCCGTGGCTCTTGACGACATGCTCGCCGGCGGCATTGTACGTGTATCGGCTGGTCTTGCCGTTGTCCGACAATACCATCAGGCGGTTGTCCTCGTTTCAATACATTCTCCGCTCCGTGTTCAGGCTGTCGTTCTCCACTAATGTGGGATTGCCGTTGGCGTCGTAGGTGTAACGCTCGTGCCCAATCTGCGAGGGAGCGGTGGGATGGTCGGCGTTGCCGTATTCGTAGGCCAACGCGTAGCTGCCCGCAACCGAACCCGAATCGGTGCGCTGCACCTTGGTGAGCGGCTCGCCCATCAGCCCGAAGCTCATGTCCATGGCGTAGCCTAGGCCCTTGGCTTTGCCCTCGGCGCGCACCAGTCGGTTAAGCTCGTCGTAGGCGTAGGTGTGGCTGAAGGCACCGCCCAGCGGTTTCTCCTTCTTTTTCCTTGCCGGCATCGAGGCCACCCATGCCGTCCGTACGGCCAAACCCTCCGAACCCTTTCGGTTTCTTCGGTGCCTTTGGTGTAATAACGTTGGAAATACCCAAAATATTGTCTACGGGGTCGTATTTATATTGCGTCTGCATGATGCTGTCTCCGTTGGCCGTGAGCAGCATGCCCTGCAACCGCTCTCGTTGGCGGTCGTAGGCGTAGGTGCTTTCTGTGCCGTTGCCCATGCGCGTGTATATGGTGTGGTCGTCCTTGTCGTAGCCCACCTGCGCTACGATTGTCTCTTCCTTGCCCTGCTTGGTAGACCTGATGCTCGTTACCTGACCCGCTGCGTCGTAGCCGTAGGTAACTACCTCCCCGTCGGGATAGGTCATGGTGCGCACGCGGTTGTGGCTGTCGTATGTTGCAGCGTGGACGTAGGTGCGCACGTCGGCCTGGCTCACCATCACCGAGCGCACCGTCTTCACCACCTCGCCCTGGTTGCCGTAGTAGTAGGCCTCGCCTCCCGAGGCGTCCTCCACCAGCACGAGCCTTCCAGCGCGGTTGTACTTCTCGCCCGGCTTGCCATAAGTGTAGGTGACGCGGTTGAAGAGGTTCTTGGGGTATAGCACCTCGCTTAGCCGTTCGTAGTCGTAGGTGTAGGTGATGGAGGCCTTGTCGGATATGGTCTTCTTCAGTTCCGCCGTGAGTTTGGTGAGGAGGTTACCCGCGGCGTCGTAGGGTGCAGGTTACTTCGCCCGCGTCGGGATGGTTCACGCGTAGCTTATGCCCCAGCAGGTCGTATTGGTAGGCGGTTGTCTTGCCGTTGGGGTGATGCACGGAGAGCACTTGCCCCACGGCATCGTAGTCGTACTTCACCCGCACGTCGCCACTTGCTGCGTGCTGCACCGTCTCCCGGTTGCGCCCTTCTCATCGGTATAGCTCTCGGCATGTCTGCCCAGCGCATCGGTAACACGCGTCTCGAGCATCGGTTCACCATCGTGGGAAACGATGGCGTAGGCCGTCGTAGTGGTAGCCCCATCGGGCAGCGTCACCTTGGTGGGGGCGGTCGTAGGCGTCGTATTCGGTGACGGCTTGCAGGTCGCCCACACCTTTTATTATATAGTCCTCCCTTATAAACCTAATATTTCTCTGATTCATAGCATATTATACAATAAATTATTTGCTTATATCTGCAAGTTTTTTTGTACCTTTACAATATAATTCTTGCAGATATTTATGCTTAAACGTACATCCAAAACAGCTCTTCTTTTGTTCTCTTCTTTAGAGGACATGCTTAGTCATGAACATCCCCTTTTCCAACTTAGTAATAAGATTAATTGGGAACGTTTTTGAAAATGCTTTCTATCCTTTGTATTGCAGCAATAATGGTCGCCCTGCTCATCCTATTCGCTTGATGTGTGGTCTTTTAATTTTTAAAACATCTGCGTAATGTGTCAGATGAAATGGTGGTTTCTCAATGGAGCGAGAATGCTTACTACCAGTATTTCTGTGGTGGACTTGAATTTATGCCAAAACAACCCTGTGACGCTTCCGAGTTAGTTCACTTCAGAAATCGTATAGGTGAAAAAGGTATGGAGTTAATATTAGCCGAGAGCATCCGCGTTAATACTGACCATGATAACGAAGACCATTTTGATACGGCTTTCATTGATACTACCGTGCAGGAGAAGAATATAACCTATCCTACAGATGCGAAGTTGCATAAAAAGATAATCAAAAAAACGTTCTGAAGATAGTTCATGACAATTGTCTTCCTCTACGACAGAGTTATACGCGTACCTTGAAAGGAATTTACCGTTCCCAACGTTTTCGTAATCATCCCAAGAATCGTAAGAAAGCTCTTAAGGCAGATAGGCAACTCAAGACCATAGCAGGTAGATTAGTAAGAGAGCTAGAGCGTAATCTTGGGAGAAGGAAAGGATATGAGAAGATGTTTGAGCTATATTACAGAGTTCTTTCTCAGAATAGGGAAGTCAAAGAACAAAGTATATTCTCTGCACGAACCAGATGTAGTTTGTATCAGCAAGGGTAAGGAACATAAGCAATATGAGTTTGGCAATAAAGTATCTATTCTTCGCTCATGGTCAGGACTTATTCTTGGTGCATGTTCTTTTTAGGAATGAATATGATGGGCATACTATCGAAAAAGACGTTAGAACAAACCCAAAGGATGACAGGAAGGAAGGTTGACAAGTTAGCAGGAGATAGAGGGTATAGAGGTATAAAAGCAGATTGGACAGACAAAGATACTCATCCCTGATACTCCTAAAGCTAAAGACAGCTACTACCAAAAAGAAAGAAACACAAACTATTTTTGTAAACGGGCAGGGTATAGAGCCAACGATAGGACATCTTAAAGCAGACCACCGATTATCTCGCAACTTTTTATAAAGGTGTGAAAGGAGATGCTATCAATGTATTATTAGCTGCCGCAGCATATAACTTCAAAAGAGCTATGAGAGCTCTTTTGTACCTTATAAAAAGAATCAGCATACAGCTTGTCAATACAAGCTGTATGCTAAAAATATAGTTTTTAAGGGAGGACTATATAGGCCCATGCTGCCGAAGGCTTCCTCAGTGGGCCAGTACGCCCGGAGGGTTCGGCCGAAGGCGTCCTGTACCATACGGCCGCTCACTATCGACACCTTGTGCGCCGACCCACCTTTCCATACAACGCCCGTGCGCTTGGTCTGCACGGCGCGCATCAGGCTGTCGGCAAAGGTTCGCGTCTCCACGTCGCCCTCGGGGGCGTAGTGCAGCGTGCGCGCCCAGCGGCCTGCGGGGTGGTACTCAAAGCGTACGGTGTAGAGCTTGCCTGCGGCAATCTCTTTCGGACCGACAATCGTGCTCGGGCGTCCCATGTCGTCGTAGGCATAGCGCATCTTGTTGCCGTTGAGGTCGGATGTCTCCACAGGCACCGCCCATTTATAGTCGTAGGCGGTAGACGAGGTGTAGCCGTAGGCGTCCTTCACGCCCGTCACCAGTTGGTGCAGCACGCCGTCGTAGGTGTAGTCGTAGCGCATGCGCTGCCCTTATGGTTCTCGGGCTTGGTGAGGCTCGTCAGGTTGCCATAGGGCATCGTAGGCCATGTCGTACACCGAGGAGAGCTGTCCGTTGTGCATGGTGATGCGGGTGATGTTGCCCTTGTTGTCCACTTCCGTTGAACGTTCACGATACACCCTGCCCGCGTTGTCCTTCACCGCAATGTGTCGCGGCAGTGCCACGATGTGGCTTTCGCGCAGTTCGTGGTAGGCGATGTCGGCGTGCAGCTCGTAGTCGGTGGCCGCCTCCTTGTAGGATGCGAGGTTGCCGTAGGCGTCGTAGGTGTTGTGCACGGTGGTGCTCATGCTGCCCTGTCCAGCGTTGTCGTAAACAGTCTGCTTTACGGAGACGAGCGCAGGGAACACGCTCGTGCTGTCGTCGTGCTGCCGTACAGCCTCGTAGGTGTTGAGTGAGCCTTGCAGTTTGTTGTCCTGCGCATCGTAGAGCGTTTCGGCGGTGACGAGGTCGTGCATGTAGAGGTTGCGGTTGTGTCCGTACTCAGACACCTGCGTGCGGTATACAGCGTTGTTGTTCTGGGTGTCCAGCTGTCGGGTGATGACCTTGGCGAACCCAAAGAAGTCGCGCTCGCGCCTGTCGCGGTAGCCACCCTCGTAGGCGTATAGAAAACTACAACCTTACGATGCCATACGAAGAGCTTACTCATTGAAGCCGTCTTGATTTTCTCATCATTTGTATGCTACAGAAGACCTGCTTTCAGCTTGTAAAGCAATGTACGGAATAACTCCCAAAAGCCCATTTTAGGGATATAATAGCGTTTTGTTACAGACAAATGGGGTTGAATTTCAAATGTTATTGTAAATTTGTTCAACACTTCATATATGAGAGGAGCGTTTATCTTGATTTTATTTCACGAAGATCCCCTCCCATTATAGGAGTCTTTAAAGTCAAGAAGACTTCATTGTGAGCTGGTGAAAAAAGATCTTATATTCTTACTTTTCATTAAATTCAGTTAGTCTATTGTTATTCTTATCGGAATAAACACCGCAATGGGATTATCTGAAAATACAAGAACCTCTTGCTCAACATCCTTTAACACCCTTAACATTTCTTTATCAAACGAAGATGTTAAACCACGAGCTAGCCTAAGTTCTAAAATGTTAGATTTAGGTACGGCAAGTAAAAAGCACAATAGCTGTACCCGATGTGAATGTCTCATCATCAACGCGGAATTTACGCAAAATTTTTGTCTTTTTAATTTAAGTAGCGTTTGAATTTCAACGTTCCAAGTTGCATTATCAATAAATTCTCCTTTTCCTTGTAAAGTAACAATTTCTTACGATTGTATTATTAAATCGCCAAAGTTGCTCGTATTTAAGCCCTTGAACATCATATAATACAACACTCTCTTGTTCCTTATCAGAAATAGAAATTCTATTTTGTCCACAAGAGACATTAGAGAAGAATAATAACATAGACATGCACAAGCGGATTTTATTTCTCTTTAAAATTACGAATGGATTCATGTTCTCTTTCCTTTATATGATTTTTCTAGTTCTATATTGCCATCCTGCGTTCTTGTTGAGCCACCATGACGAGGATCCTTGCCAATTAAATACATAAACAAATGCCCATCAAATTCATGACCAACGGCTTTTGCTTGCTCTTCCGGAGTTGCAAGTGGGTTTATAAAAACTTTAAAGTTCTTTGAGGGAGAAATCTCTCCACCAGGAAATTCCTTTTGCTCATCTGTAGGACGCAAGGTTGCACCAAAAATTACCAACAACCTCTATCTCATCTTTTAAGACCCTGTTTTAATAATACGAGAGAATATTGCTGTCTTAGTTCCTTTGGTCCAGAATAGTTCCTCATCCTAATCTGGTATTCATTTGAGCGTTTAGGTTCTTTAAAAATCTTTAGACTCAATTTTTCCCTGAAGAATCCATATACATATATGTTTTTCGAAGTCGCGTCAAAGTCTACAGTTCTTCTGTCTGAAACAATTCTCTTTTAAAATGTCAAGATTCTTACTTGTGGGGTTTCTTCTACAAGCTTCCTCTACAGAGCTCAACTCAATATAAAGGTTTTTTTATCCAACACTATTACCGAACGAGCTCCTGCGGGTAAACTAGAAAAGTAATACAGAAAAACGATGCTGTGTTAGCAACATGTACTTTTTGCTCCATCTGAATCCAATAACTTTACTGGATTTCCGGCACAATATACATATCCGCCAACACTTGGATACCTCTCTGCCAACGGATCTACCCCCATACCACAAACTAGTCCTTGGGTTCATGTATCTCGCGCCATAATAGTACAGTCCCGTTTCCTCATCGAGTTCCTTGCCGTTGAACTTATACGGCATCTCTTCCGTAGACGAATGTTCGTCCACGAGCAGTTCGCCATGCGGGCAGGTAGGCATCGAACTGGGCGACGTTGGCCTTGGCGTCGGTGATGTAGGATGTAGAGCCGAGGTGGTCGGTGTGATAGTAGAAGATGTCTTCGTGGTGGGCGGTGTCGGCAGGCACATAGCCGTAACCCGGCTGCACGTCGTCGGGGTCTTCGGCCTTGTCCCACTGCACGGGCGGACCAGGAGGCGTGCCGGGCACGGCGTTGCGTTTGGGGCGTTGTATCCAACCGTCGGGCACGCTGTGGTCGCCCAGCTCCTTGATGATGGAGTTGTAGCCCTCGTGCGTGTTCTCGGGTTCGGCCGTCGCACCCTTTCATCGTGGGCACTCCCGGTGGCGTGCCCAGCTTGCGGTAGTAGTCCTCGCGTTGTTTTTCTATTTGCATCATACGCATCTGGTAGTCTTTCTGCCCGGCCGTGACGACGTTAGCGCCATGTCCGTAGGCGTTTTGGAATATGCCTGCACCGATTTTGGAGGCTATGCGCCTGTCGCCGATGAAGTAGTGCTTGGTGAAACGCTGGCGCGTAACGCTGAGGATGGGGGCGGGATAGATGGTGTAGTCCTCCGTCTCGTGGAAGGTGAGACCTTGCGGTGCGCCGTTGACGTACACGCCCTCAAGGTAGCCGTGGCTCTTGACGATGCGCTCGCCCGCAGCGTTGTAGGTGTAGCGGCTGGTCTTGCCGTTGTCCGAGAGTGCCATGAGGCGGTTCTCCTCGTCCCACGCCATGCGCCGCTCCGTGTTCAGGCTGTCGTCCTCCACAAGGGTGGGGTTGCCGTTGGCGTCGTAGGTGTAACGCTCGTACCCAATCTGCGAGGGCGCGGTGGGATGGTCGGTGTCGCCGTACTCGTAGGCCAACGCGTAGCTGCCCGCAACCGAGCCCAAATCGTTGCGCTGCATCTTGGTGAGCGGTTCGCCCATCAGCTCGAAGCTCATGTACTTGACGTAACTGACTCCTTTGAATTTGATTGTGCAGTGCACAAAAATAGGCTATTAATTCTCGGGTTTGACATATCTACCATAGGTTTGTCCACGCTCAGAGTCTAAATAAGTGTATATAGCTTTTTAGATATTTGATTACGTCGTTGGGAGATAGTTTATTTTGTGATAGGTATATTCCATATTCTTTTATGACTCCAACTGGATCAAAGGCACCCTTACTTTTTGAATATGAACAACTTTTTATCATGATAGATAAATAGTCTTCGAGGGAAATGTGGACCTTGTCCTTTGAACGTATATATTCCATCAATTAAGGATTTCTTTTTTTGGTGTCCAATAGATTTTGCAACGTTAGCACTTGCATTTTACAAAATCGCGATCATACTCTTTATCTAATAGTGTAGCGATGCTGTCTGGAACAATTACTGTCCAATACGTGGGCTCTCGCTTTCTCTGAGCTGAAGAAAGACCTATACTACATGCCAGTAATATAAAAAAATAATTTCATTTTCATATCTCTACTCCTTATTTAAATCTCGTGATTGTTTGATTATCTCATGTTCTACTTTGTTTGGTAAAAATCTCTCTATCAGGCCTTGCACTTTTTCTTACCTTTTTAATTCATACTTTATGTCCTTATTTATTTCATTTCCATACGTTCCGTGTACAAGTTCATGGCCAGCAACGGCACCAATGGCCTGTTCTAAGGTTAACCCTTTTGTGCTTTGGGTTTTCCGTTTTTGCATCTTCCTTTAGAGTCCCTTCATAAATTGTGATGGAGGCTTCAGTGATACTGTATGTCCCATTCTGATTTTCTCTTCTACCATAACTGTCATTTTTATTAAAAATTTCCTTGAAGCGTCTCACCATAGATATAATTATTACCTGCAGCAACTTTTTTTCAATCTTGGCATCAATAGAAATGTTCATTTTAACTAGAATTTTTGAGATCTTATTGCATAATATAATATTTTCTCCCCCTCTTTTGTCATCATAAGAGCAGCTACAATTCTCCTTATATCCTGTGTTGCGAACTTAGTGAAAGTAATTTTGTCTTGTTTGTCTAGGTATACCGCATCTTTTCCCTTTATTCCGATTATTCTTTCACCATCGGAATCTATGTTTCTGATGGGGTTGTCTGCACAATATGTATACACTCCAATACTCGGATACTTCTCCGCCAACGGATCCACCCCATACCACAAACTCGTCCTTGGGTTCATATACCTCGCCCCGTAGTAGTACAGCCCCGTTTCTTGGTCGAGTTCCTTGCCGTTGAACTTGTACGGCATCTCTTCAGACGAAGAATGTTCGTCCACGAGCAGTTCGCCGTAGGGCAGGTAGGCGTCGAACTGGGCGACGTTGGCCTTGGCGTCGGTGATGTAGGGATGTGGAGCCGAGATGGTCGGTGTGATAGTAGAAGATGTCCTCGTGCGTGGTGTCGGCAGGCACGTAGCCGTAACCCGGCTGCACGTCGTCGGGGTCTTCGGCCTTGTCCCACTGCACGGGCGGACCAGGGGGCGTGTCGGGTACGGCGTTGCGCTTGGGGCGTTGTATCCAACCATCGGGCACGCTGTGGTCGCCCAACTCCTTGATGATGGTGTTGTAGCCCTCGTGCGTGTTCTCGGGCTCGGACGTCGCGCCCTTCATCGTGGGCACACCCGGCGGTGTGCCCAGCTTGCAGTAGTAGTCCTCGCGTTGTTTTTCTATCTGCATCATACGCATCTGGTAGTCTTTCTGCCCGGCCGTGACGACGTTAGCGCCATGTCCGTAGGCGTTTTGGAATATGCCTGCACCGATTTTGGAGGCTATGCGCCTGTCGCCGATGAAGTAGTGCTTGGTGAAACGCTGGCGCGTAACGCTGAGGATGGGTGCGGGGTAGATGGTGTAGTCCTCCGTCTCGTGGAAGGTGAGGCCTTGCGGTGCGCCATTGACGTACACGCCCTCAAGATAGCCGTGGCTCTTGACGATGCGCTCGCCCGCCGCGTTGTAGGTGTAGCGGCTGGTCTTGCCGTTGTCCGACAGGGCCATGAGGCGGTTCTCCTCATCCCACGCCATGCGCCGCTCCGTGTTCAGGCTGTCGTCCTCCACAAGGGTGGGGTTGCCGTTGGCGTCGTAGGTGTAACGTTCGTGCCCAATCTGCGAGGGCGCGGTGGGATGGTCGGCGTCGCCGTACTCGTAGGCCAACGCGTAGCTGCCCGCAACCGAACCCGAATCGGTGCGCTGCACCTTGGTGAGCGGCTCGCCCATCAGCCCGAAGCTCATGTCCATGGCGTAGCCTGAGGCCCTTGGCCTTGCCCTCGGCGCGCACCAGTCGGTTAAGCTCGTCGTAGGCGTAGGTGTGGCTGAAGGCACCGCCCAGCGGTTTCTCCTTCTTTTCCTTGCCGGCATCAAGGCCGCCCATGCCGTCCGTACGGCCAAACCCTCCGAACCCTTTCGGTTTCTTCGGTGCCTTTGGTGTAATAACGTTGGAAATACCCAAAAATATTGTCTACGGGGTCGTATTTATATTGCGTCTGCATGATGCTGTCTCCGTTGGCCGTGAGCAGCATGCCCTGCAACCGCTCTCGTTGGCGGTCGTAGGCGTAGGTGCTTTCTGTGCCGTTGCCCATGCGCGTGTATATGGTGTGGCCGTCCTTGTCGTAGCCCACCTGCGCTACGATTGTCTCTTCCTTGCCCTGCTTGGTAGACCTGATGCTCGTTACCTGACCCGCTGCGTCGTAGCCGTAGGGTAACCACCTCCCCGTCGGGGTAGGTGATGGTGCGCACGCGGTTGTGGCTGTCGTATGTTGCAGCGTGGACGTAGGTGCGCACGTCGGCCTGGCTCACCATCACCGAGCGCACCGTCTTCACCACCTCGCCCTGGTTGCCGTAGTAGTAGGCCTCGCCTCCCGAGGCGTCCTCTACAAGCACAAGTCTGCCTGCACGATTATACTTCTCGCCCGGTTTGCCATAGGTGTAGGTAACGCGGTTGAAAAGGTTCTTAGGGTAGAGCACCTCGCTTAGCCGTTCGTAGTCGTAGGTGTAGGTGATGGAGGCCTTGTCGGAGATGGTCTTCTTCAGTTCCGCCGTGAGCTTGGTGAGGAGGTTACCCGCGGCGTCGTAGGTGCAGGTCACTTCGCCCGCGTCGGGATGGTTCACGCGTAGCTTATGCCCAAGCAGGTCGTATTCGTAGGCGGTTGTCTTGCCGTTGGGGTGATGCACGGAGAGCACTTGCCCCACGGCATCGTAGTCGTACTTCACCCGCACGTCGCCGTTTGCTGCGTGCTGCACCGTCTCTCGGTTGCGCCCTTCTCGTCGGTGTAGCTTTCGGCATGCCTGCCCAGCGCATCGGTAACACGCGTCTCGAGCATCGGTTCACCATCGTGTGAAACGATGGCGTAGGCCGTCGTAGTGGTCGCCCCATCGGGTAGTGTCACCTTGGTGGGGCGGTCGTAGGCGTCGTATTCGGTGACGGCTTGCAGGTCGCCCACACCTTTATTATATAGGCCCATGCTGCCGAAGGCTTCCTCGGTGGGCCAGTACGCCCGGAGGGTTCGGCCGAAGGCGTCCTGTACCATACGACCACTCACTATCGACACCTTGTGCGCCGACCCGCCTTTCCATACAACGCCCGTGCGCTTGGTCTGTACGGCGCGCATCAGACTGTCGGCGAAGGTGCGCGTCTCCACGTCGCCCTCGGGGGCATAGTGCAGCGTGCGCGCCCAGCGGCCTGCGGGATGGTATTCAAAGCGTACGGTGTAGGCTTGCCAGCGGCCAGCTCCTTCGGGCCGACGATTGTAACGGGCCGCCCCACGTCGTCGTAAGCATAGTGCATGCGGTTGCCGTTGATGTCGCGCGTTTCGAGCGGTGCGCCCCAACGGTAGTCGTAGTCGGTAGACGAGGTGTAGCCGTAGGCGTCCTTCACGCCCGTCACCAGTTGGTGCAGCACGCCGTCGTAGGCGTATTCGTAGCGCATGCGCTGACCCTTGTGGTTGGCGGGCTTGGTGAACGCGACCAGGTTGCCGTAGGCATCGTACGCCATGTCGTACACCGAGGAGAGCTGACCGTTGTGCATGGTGATGCGGGTGATGTTGCCCTTGTTGTCCACTTCCGTTGAACGTTCACGATACACCCTGCCCGCGTTGTCCTTCACCGCAATGTGTCGCGGCAGTGCCACGATGTGGCTTTCGCGCAGTTCGTGGTAGGCGATGTCGGCGTGCAGCTCGTAGTTGGTGGCCGTCTCCTTGTAGGATGCGAGGTTGCCGTAGGCGTCGTAGGTGTTGTGCACGGTGGTGCTCATGCTGCCCTGTCCAGCGTTGTCGTAAACGGTCTGCTTTACGGAGACGAGTGCGGGGAACACGCTCGTGCTGTCGTCGCGCTGCCGTACAGCCTCGTAGGTGTTGAGTGAGCCTTGCAGTTTGTTGCCTGCTGCATCGTACAGCGTTTCGGCGGTGACGAGGTCGTGCATGTAGAGGTTGCGGTTGTGGCCGTACTCAGACACCTGCGTGCGGTATACAGCGTTGTTGTTCTGGGTGTCCAGCTGTCGGGTGATGACCTTGGCGAACCCAAAGAAGTCGCGCTCGCGCCTGTCGCGGTAGCCGCCCTCGTAGGCGAACTCGTTGCGCATGCGCGTTGCCCCGTTCTCGGCATAACCGCCTGAAGTCTCCACGGCCGACATCACCCAGCGTCGGCCTGGCATGGCGAAACTAGGCATCGTCTGTTGATATTCCACGCGGACGTGTCCGCCGAATGGAAGGGTGACGCTGCGCAACAGGTTGGTACGGCCAGTGAGGTTGCGATAGGCCTTTAGGCTGTTTTCATTATCACTGAATACAATGTCGGGCAAACCATCACCGTCAATGTCGAGCATTGCCGTTCGAGTACGGTTCACACTTTCGCTGTGCGACCCCTGTGTACTAGGGCGTGATGGTGATAACGAAGCCGAAGGGTAGAGGAATGCGGATGGTGTAGGCCGTGCTGGCGTAAAGGGCCACGGAAGAGCCCAAGTCACTTGACATCTCAGACTTGTCTTTCATCTTTACGTCAGGCATGAACCCAACGCCCGTGTTGAACGAGACGTTGAGATTGCCCTTTAAGTCGCGTTCCACGAAGTCTGGTAACCCGTCTCCGTTGATGTCGTGGAATGCCCCCATGCCCATAGTGAGGCTTTCGGTGTCGTTTTGTCCTCCAGAGATGCTAAAGGGACCTCTAACGGGGGATACATACCCCCTTCCCGTCACCGTAGTTGTTGTTTAAGGCGTTCGTCATCTTGTTTGTGCCTGCGGGTACAGCAGGAGCTAAGGAATATCCCAAACCATAGCTTACTAGACCATCAGTCAGTACGTCGGGCAGCCCGTCACCATTGAGGTCAGTCCAGTCTATTGTCGACATGGTTGTGCCGTTTGAGAAGTTACCACTAGCGCCGCACGATGCTTCTGAGATGTTGCTGCTGAAGCTCGCTCCTCCGGCGTTACAGTCTAGCCGTCCCGTTAGAATCAGACTGGCATTGCATTTGGCTACAGCGGCCTTGGCGGCATCTGTTTGCTCTTTGAATTTGGCGATGTTGTAAGCACTAGGGTTAAAGCTTAACCCCACGTCGTGTCCACTGTTGCTTGAGTTGCCGTTCGACGAGGGGTAATGGTGCACCGTATTTCTGTACCCTTCAATCATTCCTGTTTGTTGTGTAAACATTACGGTTATCTTATTTTCTTTGGCTGAGGCCCAGCCCCTCATCCAGTCAGGGGTATCCATCTCCGTTGATATCTGTCACCGAAATGGTAGTTGTAGACTCTTGTGACGATTCGCTTTGGTTAACTCCTGCGCTGGCGCCGAGTGACACGCCTGCCGAGATAGTCGTGCCCGTGGTTACCGATACTGTTTCTTGAACGGGCGCAGGAAGTCCTTCCCCACTAGAGTCGTAATTAGGTACGTCGAGTACTATCTCGTCTGTTCCTAGTCGCGATGGGCGCATGGTTATCCCGCTTACGTATGCACTGTCTGTTGCTGTGACATACTTATTAGTTTTTGGCTACGTATGCTAGCGTGAAGAATTTCTGCGAGTTGGCATCGAACGAGCCGTTCTTAACGAATTCTGAAGCCCCTTCCTGGTCTGTTCCTAACGAGGTTGCGTCGGGTGCCCTCATTTCGCTAGGGTTGATAGACTCTGTGTTATTGCCGTTCCATGCGAACTGGCCCCAACCACGGTACAGCGTACCATAGTCAAGTCTGTTGAAACTGGAGTGTACCGAGGCGTCTATTGTAGCCACGTGTACAGGTCTTCGTCCCACTTCATGTTTTTTACCTAACCCAAGTTTAACCGGCAAAATTATTTTTCATAAATTTTTCGAGATGTTTTGTGTAGTATCAATTTGATAAAGGATTGATAATCAAGTGTAGAGTATTGTAACGAGGAGTAAAATCAGATTTGTAGGACACAGTCATATCAAAATTATTTTGTTACTTTGCACTCATGCACGCAAATGTACAGACACGATTCAACCCTGCCACAGGCGACATGGCTCCTTATTATCGCATCAAGGAGTCATATCGTGATGTGCAGGGTCATGTACATTCGCTAATTCTGTTAAACATCGGGTTCGAACCTTCACTTACTGCTGTACAGGTTCGAAAAATTGCATACGCTCTTACCGAACGCTTCAAAACCAGAAGCACACCCTCGCTTTTCATAGAACACCTTGACGGTCTTACTCCTATTGAACAGGCAAAGGCTGACGAATGGTGGAGCCGTATGGAGAAAGAAGGTGGAATTGATCGGTTTAATAAGGAAGAGCAGAAGTCGCTGAGAAAATATGAGAACTATATTGACCTTGAGACGGCAAACTATACTGACGCAAGGAATGTTGGTGCAGAGTGGCTCTGCAAGCAGACAATAGACAAGCTGCAATTAGATGGTTTTCTGCGAAAAAACGGCTGGACGGAGAATGCAATACATACGGCTTTGTCAGCATTGATTGTTCGCACGGTATATGCAGTTTCTGAACGTTCATCTTATTATTATTTGCGCGATAACTCGGCTGCTGGCGAACTTTACAGTGGAGCTCCTGGCTGGACACCAGGAATCAATTCTCTGTATAAAATCACTGACAAGTTATATGAACTAAAGGAACAGTTAGAGCGTCATTTGTGCAGCGTTACTGACAATCTCTTTAATATAGACAACAAGTTGATGCTCTTCGACTTAACTAACTTCTATTTTGAGGGTAGTAAGCGTAATAGCGATAAAGCCAAGTTCGGTCGTTCAAAAGAAAAACGCTCTGATTGTAAGCTACTTGTACTTGCATTATGTATCAATAAAGAAGGTTTTATACGTTATTCTTCAATCTTGGAGGGTAATACAGCAGATCCCAAGTCTCTACCCAATATGATTGATACGCTGGCAAAGAGGAATCCATCACGAACCAAGGATACGCTCGTTGTCATGGATGCAGGTGTTGCCACGGAAGAGAACTTGGAGCTAATAAAGAAAAAGGGTTACAATTATCTCTGCGTATCTCGTACGAAAATGAAGGACTATACGCTCAGTGATGATAATAAGAGCGTTACGGTAATGGATGCCCGTCGGCAAAAGATAACACTGAAAGAGGTTAAGACAGAGGATGATAAGGATTATTATCTCGAAATAACATCTCCTTCGAAAGCTATGACAGAGTCGTCCATGAACAGAGTCTGGAGAGAGCGTTTTGAGATGGAACTGCAGAGGATAAACGATGGAATCTCCAAGAAAGGTGGAACAAAAACCTATGAAAAGGTTGTTGAACGTACAGGGCGTGCCATACAGAAGTACCCTTCTATAGCGAAGTTCTACCAGATTAGCTACATAAAAAATGAGAAGAAGCCCAAGGAGATGCTGCGTGTAGACTGGGAGATAAAAGACCTCTCGGCAATGGAATCTGGGCATGGAGTCTATTTCCTCCGCAGCAATGTCAGGACACTTTCTGAACGTGTAACATGGGAATACTACAATCTCATTCGTGAGATAGAATGTACGAACAGACAACTAAAGAATGATCTCAACCTCCGTCCAATCTATCATCAGAAAGATGAGCGAAGCGATGCTCACCTTTTCTTCGGTTTATTAGCCTACTGGGTGGTAAACACCATCCGTTGTCAATTAAAACGAGAAGGAGAATCCTGTTACTGGACCGAAATTGTACGACGTATGAGCACCCAAAAGCTTGTCACCACAAAAGGGAAGAATCCATTAGGTGAAACCATCGAGATGCGCCAATGTAGTAGTCCTTCGAAACAAGCAAAACAGATATACGATAAGTTGAACTTAAAACACTCACCATTCAAAAAGAATAAAATTTGTAGGACACAGAGCCCATAAGAAAAACGAGAAAAGTACAGTAACAGTAACAATTAGGCAAAGGTGGGTATTAAACTTGGGCTAATTTATCTTTCTCGTAAAGGATAGAATCGCGCAGGATTTGTAGTTCAGCCACATGAGCAAAGTTTAGCTCGTTGAGTACGGAGAAGCAGGCTTGCACCTTGCCTGTTGATAGTTTCGTAAGAAAATGATTACCATCGATGATGTCGCCATCTTTTGAAAGCACGTTCATACGCTCCATCTTCAGCTTTCGGTGATAGATTAATGTTCCATGATTATCTTTCAGCGTGAGGTAAACCGTGGCCGTATCAGTATCTTTGTCGGATTCTCGTGTTACCCTTAAATTAGGTACTAGAACAAATCTATCTCCCCAAGTGGAGTCGCTTGGAGGTAGGCTCACGAGCGTATCGCTTGCCACCGCCACAACCTTGTTGTACATTGTACGTTGTGGTGCGATGATGTATTCTGTCGTGTCGGTGTGGAATATTGGCGCCCATTTTAAAGCTTGCCAGTCGATAGGGCTGTTTGCTCTAGCGATGAAGCTTACGGTTTGGCATGCTTTTGCAACAGATTGGAAACTCCCTTCGAATTTTTCCCGAAGCAACAGTGTCTGCGGGTAAGTGTTTGCTTGCTATCACTGTTTGTTTCCCAGTACTGTCTGTCCTAATCACGCAAAGGGTAATGTCGTCGCTTGTTTTGAGTTTGCTAAACCTACCCGAATAATGCACTTCACCATTTACGGACAGCGGGGCAGTTGGGGCTTCGCCACTGATTGCATCTTTTGAATGTCGATAGTGTGTGATATCTGTGCCTGCATAGGTTTTGAATTTAGTATGGGTATAGATAATTTCGGGGTCCCAATCCACAGCATCGCCTTCGCCAGAATTTTTTGCACTCACCCGGAACAATAGGTAGTCGCCAGGCCATACGTGCAAGGATTTCTCGGGAATAGTCACCTGCCCCGACTGTAATAATGTGTCCCTCCATAGTACGTAGTCGTTGTGCTGTATGCTCAGGCTTACGCCGTCGCCCTTTGGAGAGGGTTTAACCACTGTTCCCTTAATCTTCACAGTTCCCTTGTACGGTGCGCGCCACAGTCTTACAATGTCGTGTAGGGGATGTTCGCGTTCCATCTGCTCCCTGATGGTCTTCCTGTCAGGAATGAAAGTAGAGTCCAAGTTGGTCGTACCACCTCCTATAGGATTGTGCGTTCCACCGCTTGTGGCGTTGTAGGTGTAGCGGCTGGTCTTGCCGTTGTCCGACAGGGCCATGAGGCGGTTCTCCTCGTCCCATGCCATGCGCCGCTCCGTGTTTTACGCAGAATTATACGGTGCGTCCGCCTTAGTTCGTAGCCCACTTGCTACAAGGCATTATACTATTTAAAAAGTGACTTGTATCTTGGATGTGGGTTCTCTTGATAAGCTTCACGAAGCCTTATCATTAAAATTTCAGTGTCTATCGTGTTCCCTTTCTTTCTCATTTTCTCGATACTTCTTTTTATTATATCATAAGACCATTGGGCGTTATAGGCCATAAGGGCGCCCAAAAAAAGTACTTTAACGTATTAGAAAACATAACATCAGCAAATAAGTAATGATAACTAGCCCTTTTCAAGGCGGAAATGAAGTAATCGTCTGGCCATTGTTGTATTGCAAGTAATGCTATAGAAAAAAAGGCTGTTCAAAGCCACATGGCAAATCAATATGATTTCTAAAAATTCAGTAGAAGCCTATTGATTTGATACTTATCCTCTTTCTTGTGATATCTAGCTAGAGCGAGCAGCGCATAAAAATTGTGTTGTTCAAAGTAGTGTCGTCGTACATATTTATAGTACTCTATTTTTGGTGGCAGTTTCAAAAACAATTCCTTATAGTAAAGAATTCCTTTTGCATCAGGGCTATATAGCAATACGCTATCTAATCGGTTGAGCTTTTGATGTGTCGCGCATACATTTTAATGATTTTACCAGCATGTTTTACGCAAATATTACTTATCATGTCTGCATATGTACCGCAAAAATCCATAGAAATCGCGTACAATGACTTTTTGATGAATCTCTAATATTTTTGCAATGCAATATCCATATAGCTTTCATTCTTTCGATGAAGCATTAATTGAAAGGCATAAAGCCTAATTATTGGTTCTTGATTACGAATAGCGAGCTTTTCAAGTTCCTTATCGGTAGCAAGAGAGTCTATTTTTGTTAAACACCATCGTATTTTATCGCATTCAAAAGTTGTCCACAGGCTTGTAATAGAAAACATTGACGTTAGCAAGAGACTCTAATGCAGAGTCTAGCTCCTTTTCTCTTTCCGTTCTGCAGCTAATACAGCAAGTTGCAAAAAAACTATAGCTATAACAATTTTTTTGTTCATAACCATGCTTTTAATATGTAATGAGAAACCTCTTTATATATAAGGACATATTCTAAAAAGCACACCAGAGAACAATATTAAGATAAACATTGAGTCTTTGTGTGGTATTTTTTGAACACACCTAAAACTATTTTTTCTTTTTTCTACCGTCTATCATTTTCTTAGGTTGATTACCAGAATAATCGAAACCCCTGAGATCCTGGCTTTGAGGTTCCTTTATAGTTATTTATGTTTTTCACCATTCCTATAAGCCTTCCATACTCCTTTCATCGATGGGGCGTTCGGACTTAATATGTCATTAGTGTATTCTTTTTTTATTTCTATCTCGTTATACATTCCTGTAGTATATTTGTTTATACTTGCTTTAAAAATCTCCATTTGGAGCTATTATCAGAACATTTTTAAACCTTGGGTCTTTTTGATACTCTTTTTGCAAAATTAGCTGTTTTTACACATATATAATACTATAATAAGATCCTTTCCTTTATGTTTGGCAAAAGCTATTTTTTTAGTTCGCTGTCATTCTGAATCATCCCATATAGAAAATTTACGGCATTTTTTTCCTGTTGACAAACCTGTATACCCTCTGTAGCCAAATCCTGTCGTATTTCCATGAGCAAAAAGATTAAAGACATTTTCGCCTCCATCTTTAAAAATTTATATAGTTCTTATACAAATTCCCAGAATGCTCCATATTGTCATGATCATAATACTCTCTTTTTATCATACCATTTGGGTCAATATACCTAACAGGGTTATTGTCTGTGTAACAATATGGAGTTATATTCGGATACTTCTCCGCCAACGGGTCCACCCCATACCACAAACTATTCCTGGGGTTCATGTACCTTGCCCCATAGTAGTACAGCCCAGTTTCCTCGTCGAACTCCTTGCCATTAAACTTATACGGCATCTCCTCCGTAGACGAGTGTTCGTCCACGAGCAGTTCGCCGTAGGGTAGGTAGGCATCGAACTGGGCGATGTTTGCCTTGGCGTCGGTGATGTAGGATGTGGAGCCGAGGTGGTCGGTGTGGTAGAAGAAGATGTCCTCGTGGTGGGCGGTGTCGGCAGGCACGTAGCCGTAACCCGGCTGCACGTCGTCGGGGTCTTCGGGGGTATCCCATTGCACGGGCGGACCAGGGGGCGTGTCGGGTACGGCGTTGCGCTTGGGGCGTTGTATCCAACCGTCGGGCACGCTGTGGTCGCCCAGCTCCTTGATGATGGTGTTGTAGCCCTCGTGCGTGTTCTCGGGTTCGGCCGTCGCACCCTTCATCGTGGGCACACCCGGTGGCGTGCCCAGTTTGCGGTAGTAGTCCTCGCGTTGTTTTTCTATCTGCATCATACGCATCTGGTAGTCTTTCTGCCCGGCCGTGACGACGTTCGCGCCGTGGCCGTAGGCGTTTTGGAATATGCCCGCACCGATTTTTGGAGGCCACGCGCCTGTCGCCGATGAAGTAGTGCTTGGTGAAACGCTGGCGCCTGACGCTGAGGATGGGTGCGGGGTAGATGGTGTAGTCCTCCGTCTCGTGGAAGGTGAGGCCTTGCGGTGCGCCGTTGACGTACACGCCCTCAAGGTAGCCGTGGCTCTTGACGATACGCTCGCCCGCAGCGTTGTAGGTGTAGCGGCTGGTCTTGCCGTTGTCCGACAGGACCATGAGGCGGTTCTCCTCGTCCCATGCCATGCGCCGCTCCGTGTTCAGGCTGTCGTCCTCCACAAGGGTGGGGTTGCCGTTGGCGTCGTAGGGTGTAACGTTCGTGCCCTATCTGCGAGGGCGCGGTGGGATGGTCGGCGTCGCCGTATTCGTAGGCCAGAGCGTAGCTGCCCGCAACCGAACCCGAATCGGTGCGCTGCACCTTGGTGAGCGGTTCGCCCATCAGTCCAAAGCTCATGTCCATGACGTAGCCCAGGCCCTTGGCCTTACCCTCGGCGCGCACCAGTCGGTTAAGCTCGTCGTAGGCGTAGGTGTGGCTGAAGGCACCGCCCAGCGGTTTCTCCTTCTTTTCCTTGCCGGCATCGAGGGCCACCCATGCCGTCCGTACGGCCAAAACCCTCCGAACCCTTTCGGTTTCTTCGGTGCCTTTGGTGTAATAACGTTGGTCAGCCCCAAAATATTGTCTACCGGGTCGTATTTATATTGCGTTTGCATGATGCTGTCTCCGTTGGCCGTGAGCAGCATGCCCTGCAACCGCTCTCGTTGGCGGTCGTAGGCGTAGGTGCTTTCTGTGCCGTTGCCCATGCGCGTGTATATGGTGTGCCCGTCCTTGTCGTAGCCCACCTGCGCCACAATTGTCTCTTCCTTGCCCTGCTTGGTAGACCTGATGCTCGTTACCTGACCCGCTGCGTCGTAGCCGTAGGTAACCACCTCCCCGTCGGGATAGGTGATGGTGCGCACACGGTTGTGGCTGTCGTATGTTGCGGCGTGGACGTAGGTGCGCACGTCGGCCTGGCTCACCATCACCGAGCGCACCGTCTTCACCACCTCGCCCTGGTTGCCGTAGTAGTAGGCCTCGCCTCCCGAGGCGTCCTCCACCAGCACGAGCCTTCCAGCGCGGTTGTACTTCTCGCCCGGCTTGCCATAAGTGTAGGTGACGCGGTTGAAGAGGTTCTTGGGGTATAGCACCTCGCTTAGCCGTTCGTAGTCGTAGGTGTAGGGTGATGGAGGCCTTGTCGGATATGGTCTTCTTCAGTTCCGCCGTGAGCTTGGTGAGGAGGTTGCCCGCGGCGTCGTAGGTACAGGTCACTTCGCCCGCGTCGGGATGGTTCACGCGCAGCTTATGCCCAAGCAGGTCGTACTCGTAGGCGGTTGTCTTGCCGTTGGGGTGATGCACGGAGAGCATTTGCCCCACGGCATCGTAGTCGTACTTCACCCGCACGTCGCCGCTTGCAGCGTGCTGCACCGTCTCTCGGTTGCGCCCCTTCTCGTCGGTATAGCTCTCGGCGTGCCTGCCCAGCGCATCGGTGACGCGCGTCTCGAGCATCGGTTCGCCGTCGTGGTCAACGATGGCGTAGGCCGTCGTAGTGGTAGCCCCATCGGGCAGCGTCACCTTGGTGGGGCGGTCGTAGGCGTCGTATTCGGTGACGGCTTGCAGGGTCGCCTACACCTTTATTATATAGGCCCATGCTGCCGAAGGCTTCCTCTGTGGGCCAGTACGCCCGGAGGGTTCGTCCGAAGGCGTCCTGTACCATACGGCCGCTCACTATCGACACCTTGTGCGCCGACCCACCTTTCCATACAACGCCCGTGCGCTTGGTCTGCACGGCGCGCATCAGACTGTCGGCGAAGGTGCGCGTCTCCACGTCGCCCTCGGGGGCGTAGTGCAGCGTGCGCGCCCAGCGGCCTGTGGGATGGTACTCAAAGCGTACGGTGTAGAGCCTGCCAGCGGCCAGCTCCTTCGGGCCGACGATTGCGACGGGCCTACCCACATCGTCGTAAGCATAGTGCATGCGGTTGCCGTTGATGTCGCGTGTTTCGAGCGGTGCGCCCCAACGGTAGTCGTAGTCGGTAGACGAGGTGTAGCCGTAGGCGTCCTTCACACCCGTCACCAGTTGGTGCAGCACGCCGTCGTAGGTGTATTCGTAGCGCATGCGCTGCCCCTTATGGTTCTCGGGCTTGGTGAGGCTCGTCAGGTTGCCATGGGCATCGTAGGCCATGTCGTACACCGAGGAGAGCTGTCCGTTGTGCATGGTGATGCGAGTGATGTTGCCCTTGTTGTCCACTTCCGTCGAACGTTCGCGGTACACCTTGCCCGCCTTGTCCTTCACCGCAATGTGCCGCGGCAGTCCCACGATGTGGCGTTCGCGCAGTTCGTGGTAGGCGATGTCGGCGCGCAGCTCGTAGTTGGTGGCCGTCTCCTTGTAGGATGCCAGGTTGCCGTAGGGCGTCGTGGGTGTTGTGCACGGTGGTGCTCATGCTGCCCTGCCCAGCGTTGTCGTAGACCGTCTGCCTAATGGAGACGAGCGCAGGGAACACGCTCGTGCTGTCGTCGCGCTGCCGTACCGCCTCGTAAGTGTTGAGGGTGCCTTGCAGTTTGTTGCCTGCTGCATCGTAGAGCGTTTCGGCGGTGACGAGGTCGTGCATGTAGAGGTTGCGGTTGTGGCCGTACTCAGACACCTGCGTGCGGTATACGGCATTGTTGTTCTGGGTGTCCAGCTGTCTGGTGATGACCTTTGCAAACCCAAAGAAGTCGCGCTCGCGCCTGTCGCGGTAGCCACCCTCGTAGGCGAACTCGTTGCGCATGCGCGTTGCCCCGTTCTCGGCATATCCGCCTGAAGTCTCCACGGCCGACATCACCCAGCGTCGGCCTGGCATGGCGAAACTAGGCATCGTCTGTTGATATTCCACGCGGACGTGTCCGCCGAATGGAAGAGTGACGCTGCGCAAGAGGTTGGTACGGCCAGTGAGGTTGCGATAGGCCTTTAGGCTGTTTTCATTATCACTGAATACAATGTCGGGCAAACCATCACCGTCAATGTCGAGCATCGCCGTTCGAGTACGGTTCACACTTTCGCTGTGCGACCCCTGTGTACTAGGGCGTGATGGTGATAACAAAGCCGAAGGGTAGAGGAATGCGGATGGTGTAGGCCGTGCTGGCGTACAGTGCAACGGAAGAGCCCAAGTCACTTGACATCTCAGACTTGTCTTTCATCTTTACGTCAGGCATGAACCCAACGCCCGTGTTGAACGAGACGTTGAGATTGCCCTTTATGTCGCGTTCCACGAAGTCTGGTAACCCGTCTCCGTTGACGTCGTGGAATGCCCCCATGCCCATAGTGAGGGCTTTCGGTGTCGTTTTGTCCTCCAGAGATGCTAAAGGGACCTCTAACGGGGATACATACCCCCTTCCCATCACCGTAGTTGTTGTTTAAGGCGTTCGTCATCTTGTTTGTGCCTGCGGGTACAGCAGGAGCTAAGGAATATCCCAAACCATAGCTTACTAGACCATCAGTCAGTACGTCGGGCAGCCCGTCACCATTGAGGTCAGTCCAGTCTATTGTCGACATGGATGTGCCGTTTGAGAAGTTGCCACTAGCGCCACACGATGCTTCTGAGATGTTGCTGCTGAAGCTCGCTCCTCCGGCGTTACAGTCTAGCCGTCCCGTTAGAAGCAGACTGGCATTGCATTTGGCTACAGCGGCCTTGGCGGCGTCTGTTTGCTCTTTGAATTTGGAGATGTTGTAAGCACTAGGGTTAAAGCTTAACCCCACGTCTTGTCCACTGTTGCTTGAGTTGCTGTTCGACGAGGGTAATGGTGCACCGTATTTCTGTACCCTTCCAATCATTCCTGTTTGTTGTGTAAACATTACGGTTATCTTATTTTCTTTGGCTGAGGCCCAGCCCCTCATCCAGTCGGGGTATCCATCTCCGTTGATGTCTGTCACCGAAACGGTAGTTGTAGACTCTTGTGACGATTCGCTTTGGTTAACTCCTGCGCTGGCGCCGAGTGACACGCCTGCCGAGATAGTCGTACCCGTGGTTACCGATACTGTTTCTTGAACGGGCGCAGGAAGTCCTTCCCCCACTAGAGTCGTAATTAGGGTACGTCGAGCACTATCTCGTCGGTTCCTAGTCGCGATGGGCGCATGGTTATCCCGCTTACGTATGCACTGTCTGTTGCTGTGACATACTTATTAGCTTTGGCTACGTATGCTAGCGTGAAGAATTTCTGCGAGTTGGCATCGAACGAGCCGTTCTTAACGAATTCTGAAGCCCCTTCCTGGTCTGTTCCTAACGAGGTTGCGTCGGGTGCCCTCATTTCGCTCGGGTTGATAGCCTCTGTGTTATTGCCGTTCCATGCGAACTGACCCCAACCACGGTACAGCGTACCATAGTCAAGTCTGTTGAAACTGGAGTGTACCGAGGCGTCTATTGTAGCCACGTGTACAGGTCTTCGTCCCACTTCATGTTTTTTACCTAATTTATCTTTCTCGTAAAGGATAGAATCGCGCAGGATTTGTAGTTCAGCCACATGAGCAAAGTTTAGCTCGTTGAGTACGGAGAAGCAGGCTTGCACCTTGCGTGTCGATAGTTTCGTAAGCAAATGATTACCATCGATGATGTCGCCATCTTTTTGAAAGCACGTTCATACGCTCCATCTTCAGCTTTCGGTGATAGATTAATGTTCCATGATTATCTTTCAGCGTGAGGGTAAACCGTGGCCGTATCAGTATCTTTGTCGGATTCTCGTCTTACCCTTAAATTAGGTACTAGAACAAATCTATCTCCCCAAGTGGAGTCGTTTGGAGGTAGGCTCACGAGCGTATCGATTGCCACCGCCACAACCTTGTTGTACATTGTACGTTGTGGTGCGATGATGTATTCGGTCGTGTCGGTGTGGAATATTGGCGCCCATTTTAAAAGCTTGCCAGTCGATAGGGCTGTTTGCTCTAGCGATGAAGCTTACGGTTTGGCATGCTTTTTGCAACAGATTGGAAACTCCTTCGAATTTTCCCGAAGCAACAGTGTCTGCGGGTAAGTGTTTGCTTGCTATCACTGTTTGTTTCCCAGTACTGTCTGTCCTAATCACGCAAAGGGTAATGTCGTCGCTTGTTTTGAGTTTGCTAAACCTACCCGAATAATGCACTTCACCATTTACGGACAGCGGGGCAGTTGGGGCTTCGCCACTGATTGCATCTTTTGAATGTCGATAGTGTGTGATATCTGTTCCTGCATAGGTTTTTGACTTTAGTATGGGTATAGATAATTTCGGGGTCCCAATCCACAGCATCGCCTTCGCCAGAATTTTTTGCACTCACCCGGAACAATAGGTAGTCGCCAGGCCATACGTGCAAGGACTTCTCGGGAATAGTCACCTGCCCCGACTGTAATAATGTGTCCCTCCATAGTACGTAGTCGTTGTGCTGTATGCTCAGGCTTACGCCGTCGCCCTTTGGAGAGGGTTTAACCACTGTTCCCTTAATCTTCACAGTTCCCTTGTACGGCGCGCGCCACAGTCTTACAATGTCGTGTAGGGGATGTTCGCGTTCCATCTGCTCCCTGATAGTCTTCCTGTCAGGAATGAAAGTTGAGTCCAAGTTGGTCGTACCACCTCCTATAGGATTGTGCGTTCCACCGCTTGTGGGGCTGAAGGTCACTGTTGACCCATCGCTGTGGTTAAAGTGTACCACGCCGTTGTGAGCTATATCTATGAGCCCATCGGCGTTGAAGTCGTGGAAATAGGTTTTGTTCCTGCTTCTTTCGGTGGTTCTGCTATAGGAAGCGCCAGTACTTATGGGTCCGATTCCAGTGGAGAAGTTAATACTCCACGTGTTGCTAGTAACCGATCCCTCGGTAAAGCTAGAAATGCCCAATATGCGCTTCGCCTCTCCGAACAAGGGGTGGGCGAGGTCGCGGTTTAGATTGGGTCGGTAGTATATGTTGCCATCTCCGTCCTTGAAAACCTTGTCAGGCATGCCATCTCCGTTTATATCGACGAGTGTGACGTGCGCCTTGTTTTCTGTTTTGCTGTACGAGAATGAAGGGCCTGCTCCACCTGAGGCTGGCCCCCATCCGCCACCTACCATAACGCCACCGCCTAGCGTGTTCCCCTTTGCCGAACCTCCTCCAAGCAGTGACAGGCTTTCGTCAAAGTGTCCAAAGTGAGTTTTCACAAGATTACCATAATAATCTTGTTCAGCTGTGTATTCTAAGGGGGTCTTCGAGAACATTCCGTCTTTCACATCGTTATAGTATTCAAAGCTCTGGGCAGCCACTCTTTCCCCTTTGGCGTCGTTCTGCACAATGCTATCAAGAAGAGTTTTGGCGAATGGTCCTTCGTGGTGGTGTAATGTAAAGCTTCGTATTGGTTCATTATTAAAGCTCACCTCCACGCGTTGGAGTAATGCATTATCGGTTTGCAGTATGCGTAGTCGTCCGCTTCTTACAGCATCTTTACGTGTTCCCGAAATATATTTGAAATTCACCGCATATGGTCCTTCCTTGTCAGCATGTCCAGTATAGCGATAGGATTTGGGATAGAGGGTACTGTCACGGTGTTCGTATGTGTAGGAAACAAAATTGCCATGAGTGTCTACTGTACGGTATAATGCCCATCGCACAATATTGCCCTCACCATCTTTTATAACAGCATTGTCAACGCTTTTTCCATCAATTCCCCGAAAAAAAGATATGGTTCCGTCTTTGGATGTAACCTCCCAAGTATAGTTGGTGGGCGAATCGCCTTTGCGTATGATGCGCGCAAAGCTGCCTTCAACCAGTGGGTAGAAACGCTTGTTAGGCTTTCTTGCAGTAGGTTCGGTTTTACGATAGGTTCGGTCGCCCAGTTTTGTACCCATCAGTAGGTAGCTTTCGCTCTCGTTGTTGGGGTCGAAGCGTGGCACACCCCAGCGTGTTTCGATGTCCACGCTCTGCACAGGCAAGCTCCACCCGTAACCCACATAAGAAGAACCGCCGTCGCTGCTGTATTGTAGTCCCACGCTAGGGTTGCATACCAGCGCGACCCTTGGGTAGTTCAAAGGTGTAACCCAGTGATGCTGTTCCGTTTTGGTTGGGTGTGGGTGCACTTACTGTGGCTATGCCCGCTGCAGGATCAGCCGCTTTGAGTTCAGCTATACCTGTAGGAACATAGTTTTTGTGTTTCAGGACTCTCGGGTACTTTAATGATACCATTGATTACGTCGGTGAAATGTGATGTTTCGGCCGTCACCACCTTCTGCACTTTATCCAGGGCTTTGTGGCGAAGCATTGTCCACTTGCCTTGCAGTTCGTCATAGTAATAGGTGTGTATATCGTTTGCAGTATAACCCTCTGGGATGAGTGTGCTATCGTAGGGCACTGTTATGGTGGCTGGTTTGTGCACGAAGTGTTCGCCATGGGGTAGGAGGCGATAGCCTGCCACTCCATTTTTCAACGAAACGGAAACAGACGCATTTCTATCGCCCGTAACATTAACCATACCAGCCGGTAGTGTGGGTAGTTCATCTTTAACTAATGGTGTTACACTAAGTATTTTTGAACGGTCCATGCTTCCTTGTGGCACGCGAAGCTCGGCATGTCCCACGCTTAAAGAGTCGGCCATGTTGTGAGCAAATAATTTGCTCACTGTGCGGTGATGGAAATGTTGCCAACGTGGCAATGCTTTATTCTTTTTCGTAATTGGTTGGGTATGTGCGTTGCCTTCGCCTTCCGTTTCTTTAAGAATGGTTGATGTTGGCGTTTGTTTAGCTCTATTTTTGGATAGTATGTTTCGCTGCGTGCGGTGATTTTTTTGGATTAGTTCGCCGAGGGCAGGTGATGTGTGCCTACCATCGTTACAGGATGCGAGTGTCATTAGTGTGATGACAACGATCGATGTGATGCGTGTAAATCTTTTCATGTGCGCTTTTGGTTTGTAGTTCCGAATTTGGTATATAGGTTATCTTCTAATTATTTTTACGCTTCGCTTTGTCCCACGGCTGAGCATCTCGAGCACATAAGTACCAGCTACAGGTAGGTAAAGGCGTGTGGCGTGATAGTTGTCGGCGTCGTGTTGCTCAGTTTGTAGCAGCGCGCCATTGGGAGCGTAAAGGCGTAGCACGAGTGCATCAAGTTCAGTCAGTTCTACGCGCACATTTACATATCCGTCTCGCGTGGGGTTGGGCGATACTTCATAGCGAGAGAAATTATCGCTTGCAATTGTTGTCACGTTCAGGGTGCGTAGGGTAGAGCAGCCGCTTTCGTTGGTTAGTTCTATAGTATATACCCCATTCTCGTTAAGTGTTACACGCTGACCGTCCATGTATGTTCCGGCAGGACTTCGCCAGCGGCAGGTGTAGTTGCCTTTCGTTTGCAATTGGTAGATGCGTTCTGCACCTTGAGCGAAACGTACATCCTCTAGTTCGGGAACGTCAGGTAAGTCGGCATTGTAAACCATAATCTTATTAGTGAGGCATTTACCACTGTTGTCGTGAATAGTAAGCACGTAGTTGCCTTGTACAAGTGCCGGAATGGTTACAACGCTGTCTGGTGTTGTTAGTGTGTAGGCAGGTTTGCTGTCGAGGGTGGTGGTTACACGATAAGGAGGTTTGCCACCCGTAAGTTGCACCCTCATTAGCCCTTTTGCCCCTGTTGAGCATTGAGGTTGAACCATATCGATGGTCGAGAAAAAGTCGCTTGCGACACGTAGCGTGAAGAAATGCAAGCCCACGTCGGTGTTTAAACCCGAGAAGATAAGGCTGTCGCCCCGTCCCGTGCGAGCCTTGTAGTAACCCACCTGCCCTGCAGGGAACTTACCCGTTCCGCTTCTGTCGATGGCTAAGTAATAGTTTTCACCCTTGGTAAGCGGTTCCAACTGGCGTATGCTGTGCGTATCAAATGTCAAGACCATGTTGGTTACAGATGCGCCTGTGGTTGTGGCAGCCCATCGGCGTTGCATCCACTTACCTTTTCCCCGGTCTGAAGAGAATGCCACTCTTTTGGCATTGTCGCCCCAAAGAACACTAGCACCTTCGGCCATTGTCTTTGTAGACAGTTGAACAACAGCTTCACCCTCGCTGCTTGCACTCGACGTTTGACGTAAGCGTGATGTGCTGTCGTTAATAATGCCTGCTACACGGTGGTTGTAACTCTTGAGACGGGAATAATTACGTATGACTGTACCTTTAGAATTGAAGTACGAATGGGTTAATGTAACGCCATGGCGCAGAGCCAAAAGCACTTTCTACGCGCATGCGCTCGGTAACCGAAAGGGCTCGTGGGTACACAGCGTATTCTGCCATTCCTTCTTTCAATATCCCAACCGGTAATCTATCTTTGGTTGTACCACCAATAACGAGCGTTCCGCGAATGCCATTCGCAGCCGATGTAACATAGGAGTACAGCCGTAATGAGGGCAATGTGTCGCGTCCTATATAATTCATAAAAGTGCCACGAGTGAGGTCGGCCGTGCGAGCGGTGGTTTGTACAAAGCGTGTTTTGCCATCTTTTGTGCTCACGTTCCATAACAACTGTTCGCTGCCTTGTCGCACCTTACCTACACCAACAAAGGTCATACCTTTGCCACTGTTGAGCAATATTGGTGAGGTGTCGCAACCCAAGCCCCATCTTGCATAGCCCGCTACGCCACCGGGAGCATATCGCGATGATTGATTTACAACCTGTGCCAGTACTCGAGGCAAAGGGATTGATAAGGCAAACAATAGGGATAAGGCTATTACCGCAATACGATATATAGATTGTTTCATGATTATTTTGATTGAAAAAGCATTGTTGAGGATATTATAAAATAAGTATTGAGTATTAGCGAGTGCTTTTTAGGATGTGCTTTATAGGAATGGTGTAACCCACAGTTAACAAGAAGAGATGACAATTGTTTCTTGCAGGGTGGTAGCCATAAGGATTGTCGTTGGTTTTAATAAGGTCGGTTAGGCCATAGCCATATTGTAGAGATGCTTCAATACCATTTTTAAACGAAGAGTAGCCCACTTTTTACTAAGGGTGTGGCCTGTGGTTTTGCACGCAGTGTTTCCCTTAGGTGAGCTTGGATTAGTTTGTCTGCCGAGGCTAACATGTTAGGTCGGTCGCTTGTGAAATCTAAGCCTCCAGGATTGGTAGGTAAGGCCAGTGCTACACCCGCTCCCATATAAAAGTTGTCAAGGAGATAGAGGCGTAGTGCCACCTGAGGGATGATTACATGGTAACGAAACATTGTTTTCTCGTGGATATTGCCCGCTTGTTTGTGCTCCACTAGGTTAGCAGATAGCCAGGTGTAGTCTGCCGCTAGTTCTACAGCCAGTCGGTCTTGTCGTAATAATACAAAAAGCCCTCAGAGTGGGTACGGTTGAACCATGTTCTTCTAATGTGTAGTGTGGGCGTATGCTGTAGTCTTCAATCATCTCTCCAAGGGCTACGATGCTTGCATATCCTGCACCAGCCCTAATACCGATGCGCGACTGCGTATGACTCTTGTATCGAGCAGAGAGCCGTTTAGCAGGCTTGTGTTCAGACTTGGTTTTACGTTTCATCGTGTCAAGTTCGTTTACAATAGTTGAGAGTTCTTCTTGATGCTCTGCTTTTTGTTCTGATAAAGGTGCAGGTTGCGACTCGTTCGGTTGTTCGGATTGCTTTTCCGAAGAACGTTCGGTTTGCTCGCGCTTCGTTGGCATCACGTTCGCCATGCTCTTGTCTTCTGGTGTTATGGTCTTTTTAATCGAATTTCGTTTTGCAGGCTGTTCTTGGTGTTGGGTCTTTCCCTTTTTTTATTTTTTTCTCCTTTGTTTTATAAGTCTACCCGTTTTGTTTTGAGTAAAGGCAAACGCCTTTTTTTAGTGCAGCGTTGTACAGCTACCTGGGATAATGCCGTTTGCTGGAGGGCGGGTGATGTTGGCGTTTCTGTGGCTTTTTGTTTGCATTCTCGTAGGCACAGTAGGAGTGCAAGGAGCACGGCTAGGATGATTATAATGCGCCACTTGTTATGGTGGTTATTGGGGGTAGGATTATTTGTGTACATGTTAGGATAGGTGGATAAATAGAATAAGGTGCGCGCGCAGTAGAAGCAAATCAACGTGCTGTTATTTATGTTCTTTTTCCAGTTCGTAGGACAAGAATTTAACGACTAGGCAGATTCATATCCAACTGAACTATTGGTTTCAGGGATGAACAAAAAGCTTATTTCCTATAACAGTTCCATAGTAGTTGGAAATTCATCGCCATTAAAGAGGGTGATTGTTAATCTTAAAGAAAAGATAGCGTTTATAATATCCTCTGGCGGTGCTGTGCTATTGTGAAGTATCATTTAATGTCTATCACATACGCCACCGAGAGTTCTGCTTTGCCAGTTGTGGTTGGAATATTCCACCCAGTTGAAAAACGTTAGTCTCGGTCTTGATGGTGCTGGCAAGACTGTAATGAAATCGAAGGTCGATACATAAACCAGAGTGAAAATCGTAACCCACGCCACCGCCAAGCGAAGCGTCTGGACGCCCTTGCAGTTTGCTTTGCATCACTCGTTCCGTCTCTTCTAAGCTAGGATACTTCCATTTTGTAAATCTCTCATCCTCTTGGTTGCCCGTGTAACTTAGATTTTGGGGTGATAAGTTCGCACCGAGGCGTCCACCAAGCGATATATGTAGCGTGTTCTTCTCCTTGAAGGGGTAAAGATTAAAGTAGGAGGCTATTCCTAAGTGGTGATATCGTGCAGAAAGCGTATAGTTTAAGTCGTTCTTATCGTTGTATCGAACGCATGCCGTTCTGTTGTAATAGGTGATACCAGCTTCAATGCCCCATAGATTTCCTTGGGGTTTGTAGAGAAAAATACAATTCGGCGGCAGGAACTACTTGTAACCGTTTGCAAAAAGAATAGTTGGAGTAATACTCTTCACTCACAAGTATGTGCTGCACGTTTGAGTTTGAGCTAATGCCACAACCCAACCGCAGGCCGACATGAAAATCATAACGTTGAGCTGATACAGTTAAACTGTTGAAGCATAAGAGTGTACATATTATTAAAGGTCTCATACACATGATAACGGTTAAATTTGTCTAGATTTTTTTAATAAGAATATCGTGTTGCAAATTTATCAAATGTAAATTAAATAGCAAAGACTTAAGTGTTATATTTTTTTACAAAATACCAAAGAAAAAAATCAGTTTTTTTATAATGTTGTGGGGTTAGTTAAATTGATGATGCTGATAGAGGATGTTATTTTTGTTGTTGGCGCTTAGTTCAACCTATCGTAAAAAGAAAAATACGGATAGCCTCTCAACCTATTAAATATAAGCAAGTGAACTTTTCTTTCTTAATACAATTATGATATACAAATGTCAAGAAAATAATAACAGTATCAAAAAGCAATATAGAAGAAAGGTGGATTATATTGTTTGATTCCTTCTTGAAAGTACTGCCTACTAGATGGAAATAATAAGAAAGACCAGTGGCCAGTAAACTAGCGATGGCTATAGCCTAATAATATTCTCTACCCAAGCTCAAGTTTAAATGGTATAATAACTTATTGGGAGATGGAAATATACCAACAGGGAATAGGAGCAAACACCTGCAATCACACACTTTTTTTCGTAGACAGGTTTTATAAACACTTCGCACAGGTCTTTATACTTTAGTTTGTTATTCACTCATCAATAATTCAAAATCAAATTGTTAAAGAGATAAATAAATTTTACAAAATAGATTTTTCCAATCGAACTATTCTAGAGAGAATTTCCTCTTAAAATACACGAAAAACGACGTTTTTTTGGGGTGAAATTTCACCATGCATCAAGGTCTTCACTCTCCAATTTTCTCCATTTACTGGGATTTTACTTTTCTATTTCGATAAAAAAATTGCGCGTTTGTTGCTTCCCTAAAAAAACAAAAAAAGTTGACCGAAAAGCATCTTGCAGTTTTGCGATTTGCACCAAAACGCATCGCAATCTCCTACAAAACGCGCTGCTAACTCCTACAAAACGCAAAGGCTAACTCGTGCTAAACACAAGGTAAAATGCAGCAAAACGCAAGACTATTTGCTGCAAATAGCTCCAAAAATTGGGCGAAAAGTGGTATAAAAACCCCTTTTTTTAAGGAGTTTTTTTACGGTTATCGATAAAAAAACAGCTTAGTGGTTTAGATTTTGCACTTAACCCCACATTTAGTGGCAAAACCATGCAAAATAAAGGAGATTTTGTACCTTTTAATATGAAAGCGCTTATATATCAGATAGTTACAAACTTTAAAAATACGCGCATTTTTTGCCCCATCGTCCAGAATTTCGGTGTGGACGGCACTCATAATGTTAAATTTTGGTATAGATATTTTACAATTTCTGGAGCAGTAACACGTCACTGCTGCTTTGTTGAAATCGTCCATTGTAGCACCTAAAGATGTAGTGTATTATTGAACATATAGGCTAGTATACATCTGAAAGTATAGTCAACAATGCCAAAAGAATATCCTGAATAAGGTGTAGAGAAGCAACCAAGAGACGAGTAGGAAGCAATAATTGGAGATATAGCACAGTATGAAAGAGAGCATCTTTGACTAAACTAATCTTGAGCGTCTAATTCCCATCTTTTTTCAATTTCTTCAATTTACGTTTGGCCTCGGGAAGTTCGGGCCATAGTTCCAAAGCCTTTTCATAATTCCTGATAGCAGCTTGCGGCATGCCTTCTTTTTCCGACTCTTTTCCCAGTAGCGTGTATTCAGTAGCCAGTCGTTTAAGTTGTTCTGCCCGTTGCTTTTTCTAAAGCGCGTGCCTCTTCTAGTTGTTCTTTTTAAGTGGTTGATAACGTTCAACTTTTTTTCGAATAAGCCTTTTGGCAGCAGGTTTCTCGATGTCGTAGCGACTATGAATGGCAAGAAAAAAGTTATCGATGGCCGCTTGCATATCTCCCTTATCAAATGCAGCGATGGTGTCGGCATACTGTTTATCAGCTTTACTTTCTTGTAATGCAGTATTAATAATGTTGAGGTTATTATAGTTGCGTGCAAAGTTAGTAACCTCTGTTCGCACGAAGATGTTCTCTCTACGGATGGGTTCCTGCAAACTGATACCCTGCAAAGAGGTGCAGCGTGATAGAGCAACATAGGTTTGTCCTCCAGCAAAAACCCCACCAGTAAAATCAATTTTTACATTGTTAAAGGTTAGACCTTGGCTTTTGTGTACGGTGATAGCCCATGCCAAGCGAAGGGGGAATTGTTGATAGCTGCCAATTTCCTCTTCTTCAATTTTCTGTTCTTTCTCGTTGAAAGTGTATCTTACGTTCGACCAAATTTCTCTTTGCACGTCGAAATCTCGCCCATCTTCTGTTCGTACATATATAATACCATCCTCTTCGTCGCCAAAGCCAATGATAGTGCCTAGCGTGCCGTTCACCCATCTCCGTTCTTTATCGTTCTTAATAAACAGCACTTGTGCGCCCGTTTTTACTTCCAACTCCATGGGTGTGGGTAAACTGCTTTCAGGAAACTCGCCTTCGATGTGTCCATAAAAATATTGTTGGCTGGTCGGGTAGGGTGTTAAGTTGTTTTTTTCATTGATATAGTCAACCGTGTCTCTACGTCCCGAAAGGGTGATGGATAAACGCCCTGCTTCGGTCCCTATTTCGGCATTTACTTGAGCATTAAGCAAACGCAGGTCGCTATCCGACACATGCGATGTGCGTATATGGTCGAGCAGAGCGATAAATTGTGCATCTCTTTGCCGATACACCTTTTTCAGTTCCACGGCAATAAGCTGCATCTCTCTGAACACCTGGGCGTCGAAAAAGAAGTTAGAAGGATAGAAAAGGGCGTAGCAGTTGGCGTTCTTCTTCTTTAATAACGGGTTCTAGCTGATAGATGTCGCCAACCAAGAGCAACTGTTTTCCACCGAAAGGTTCGCGCATATTGCGGTTATAGATGCGTAGAACCTTATCAATAAAGTCGATAATATCGGCTCTAACCATTGAAATTTCATCAATGATGATTAGTTCCACTTCGCGTAACAACTTGTTTTTTTCACCGTTATATTTCAGTGTGTCGCGAATGTTTCGGGTAGAGTACCGTTTATCGTTGGGCAACAAGGGATGGAAAGGCAGTTTGAAAAAACTATGAAGCGTGCTTCCACCAGCATTAATAGCAGCAATACCAGTAGGTGCTAGTATGATGTGTTTCTTTTTAATCGTGGCCGCTATATGGCGCATAAACGTGGATTTACCCGTGCCCGCCTTTCCCGTTAGGAAGAGCGAGCGACGGGTAAACTGTATAATCTGGAGTGCTTTTTGCATCTCCTCGTTCTCTAAATCTATTTGGTTGGGCGTATCGTTGTTCACGTTTAAGCGGGTGAAGTCTGTTTTTAGGATGGGTAAAATAAAGTCTGTTTGTGCAGACTAGTCTTTCACCGTATATTTTAAATCCTTATGGTTTACAACGTTTTTGACACGGCAATCAGAATAGTGAGGTCTCTAAATGGCTTTTTATTTGTGTCTCAACAAGCCTTGTGTTAAAAGCTTTGGTTGTGTGTAATGCCTTTAATGTTCTAGAGCTTATAGCTCGTCGAGATTTAGAGGTTGCTCAGTGGGCTTAATCTTTCTTTTGTCTATGCCCGGTTCAGAGGGACGAGGGTCTCCTGGAGTAATCTCTTTGATGGGGTTTCCGTTACCATCTAGAATGATAAGGCCCCACCCGGCACTGTCTGTTTCTGTTGTGTCGTTTTTTTAGCGTGCGAATAGTAGCTAGCACACAGGTACATGTCGCGTGTAATGTCGGCATCCCGTGGCTTTCCAAATTTACTATGATACTGTTTAAAGGCGGGGTCGCTAAGCACCGATTGTAGAAAATAGCCACATATAGGCAATGCTGTGCGGCTTCCTTGGCCAAAGAGCACCTGTGCGGAAGTGTATGCTTCGATATTCGCCACCAACCCAGGCACCCACCACTAGTTTAGGAGTAACGCCCATGAACCAAGCGTCAGAGTGGTTGTTAGAAGTACCAGTCTTACCACCAAAGTCGGTATCGCGGAAATTGCTTACATATCCCCATAAGCTTTGAGATGTACCACCAGGTTCGCGCATACCACCCATTAGCAGTTGCTGCACAAGGAAGGCGCTTTTATATGGCACAGCCTGTTCGGTAGCAGCAGGTCAAGATACACTTCATGGCCGTCTTTATCTTCAATTCTGGTAACAAGCACGGGGGCATGGTGCATACCATCGTTGGCAATGGTGCAATAAGCATTTTGTGAGTTCAAGCAGATTAACGTCGCTCGAGCCAAGTGCAAGCGAGGGAGCATCTTCCAAAGTGCTCTTAATACCCATTTTTTCGGCAGTCTCGATAATCCGTTTGATGCCCATTTCTTGACCTAGGCGCACGGCCACCGAGTTGATACTTTTAGCAAAAAGCAGCTTTTAGCGGCATAGAGTCGCCCTGAGAATGAGCCATTAGCGTTAGAAGGAGTCCATGTTACCACTTCTTGTTTCTTCTTGTCGTAAACCCTGCATCGAGATATATTCATCGCGTCGCTTGTCGCAAAGGGGTGAGTCCTTGGTTCATGGCTTCGGTATATACGAAGAGCTTAAAGGTAGAACCAGGTTGGCGCATAGCTTTAACCTTATCGTACTTCCACGAGTCGAAATTGATGTCGCCCACCCAAGCTTTCACTGCACCTGTTTGTGGTTCCATGGCTACGAAGGCGCAGTGCATAAAGCGAACCATGTAGCGTATCGAGTCCATTGTAGAGATATTCATTTCAATTGAACCCTTAGCATAGTCGAACAGTTTAACTTTATGCGGTTTATTTAGATAATAAGTGATAGAGTCTGGTTGGTTAGGATATTTCTCTAGCAGCCAGTTATATACAGGTTGTTTGCGTGCGATGCCCTCAATAAAATCAGGAATAACCCTTCCACGCTCGTCAATCCAAGGGTCGTTTTTGCCCCAGTGGTTATTAAAGTTTTGCTGAACCTGCCTCATTTGCTTAGTGGCAGCCTCTTCAGCATATTTTTGCATGCGACTATCGAGTGTGGTGTAAATTTTCAAGCCACTGGTATATAGGTCGTATCCATTAGCTTCACACCAGTCTTTGAGGTAATCGGCCACAGCTTCCCTAAAGTAGTTGGCTTTTTCCGTCATAGTTGGTTTCAACGCTGAAGTTAAAGCTTAATAGGTTTTATCGACAGGGGTGTCGAAGGCCTCTTGCGTGAGATGGCCACGCCTCACCATGTTAGCCAACACAGTGTTGCGCCTTTTTATGCTGTTTTTCTGGATGCGTTATGGGGTTGTAAGTGGTGGTAGCTTTGAGCATACCTACAAAGTGTGGCAGCCTGTTCGGCTCTCAAATCTTTCAGTGTGGTGTTAAAGTAGGTTTTGCATGCTGTTTTAATTCCGTAGGCCGACGAGCCAAAGTCTACTGTGTTAGCATACATCGAGAGGATGGTGTTTTTATCGTAGCTCATTTCCAGTTTAGTGGCGATAATCCATTCTTTGGTTTTCATGATGAGCATACGAATGCCAGGGATTTTGCCCAGCAGTCCCGTAGAATATTCGGTGCGCACCCTAAAGAGGTTTTTAGCCAGCTGTTGCGTAATGGTAGACGCGCCACGTCCATCGCCTTTTGTGATGGCATCCTTGGCGGCAGCAAACATACCGATGGGGTCTACGCCCCAGTGGCTATAGAAACGTTCATCTTCGGTGTCGATAAGCGTATTCCAAAAACACGGGGTTAACATCAGCGTAAGCCACGGGTGTGCGGTTTTCGTTGAAATATTTGCCAATGAGTTTTCCATCGGCACTATAAATTTCGGATGCTTGTGCAGAAATCGGGTTGTTGATGGTGGACCATCCTGGCGACTTACCGAAGAGCCAAAGGAAGTTGATGTCTACCATACCGAGGTATAGCAAGAACGCGATGAAAGCCGACACAAGGGCCACGCCGCTTTTTGAAATACCACTTGCGGCCGGCATATAAGCCTTTGTACCATTTCCAAGATGCCTTTAACTTTGTGGCGCACCATTTGGCGCCTTGCACTATTTTCTTACGCATAGTTATGTGTTGGTTGGTTGACAAGAGCGCTTCCAGCCCATGTTGAGCATTCACTGAGGGTGCTCAAGGCTTAAGTTTCTCTTACTGTTAGGCTCCATCCTATAAGTTGTTCGTGTCTTTTTTTAACGTTGGTTCAACATTTGGTAGCCCATTGCAAAATTACTGATTTAATCTGTTATCCCGACAAAAGAGTCGATGAAATTTGTAATTTTTTTCTGTATCGTTAGGGTCGAACCATGTTATTTTCATATCTTTTTAAACCAAGTAAGTTGTTTGCGCATGTATCTTCGCGTGTTAGACTGTATTTGCCTGATAGCCTCTTCACGAGGAATATAGCCATCGAAATAAGCGAACATCTCTTTATAACCCACGGTGTTGAGCGAATTAAGTCCTCTAAGCGGGTAAACGCGTCGCGCCTCTTCTTCCAATCCCTTGTCTATCATTTTGCAGCACTCGTAGATTAATGCGTTCGTACATCACATCGCGTTCACGGTTAAGGCCAATTTTCAAGATGTTGAACGGCCGTTGTTTGCGCACTTTTTTACGATAAGAGGTGTATGTGTTACCCGTCATGAGACAAATTTCTAAAGCATGGCACACCCTTCTTGGGTTTTGTTTGTCTACAAAGTTGTAGTGTTCAGGGTCTAGTTGCTTCAGCTTTTGTACGAGTGCATCCAGTCCTTGTTTGTCAAGCATTTGCTTTACGTGAAGTCAGGGTGTTATCGTCTACGGTAGGAATATCGTCAATGCCATGGCAAACAGCATCAATATACATCATGCTTCCGCCAGTCATCACAGCCACATCATTGTTTTGGAAAAGCGAGTCCAATAAGTTAAGCGTATCTGTTTCGAAGCAAGCAGCGTTATAATATTGGTCAAGTTTGAGGGTTGCCCACAAAGTGGTGAGGCACCAATTGTTGTTCTTCGCAAGTGGCAGCAGCCGTGCCAATGGGCAGTTCGGCAAACATTTGGCGAGAGTCGGCACTAATAATGTGAGCGCCATAGCGTTGAGCTAAGTTGAGACAAAGAGCCGTTTTGCCCACGCCTGTGGGGCCAAGCACAACGATAAGTGTTTTCATATTACTCCTTATTTATATATAATGGTAAAGAATAGCCATATAGCATCAGTGCTATCTTACCGTTATGTGGAAGCAACCTTGCTTCACCTCATATTTAATATAGCAGCGTTCGTTTAGCCTTAGGTCGTTAAGCACTTCGCTCATCACCCACTTTAACGTGTCGTTTCTCACTTGTCGGCGAGTGGGTCCATCAGGTGCTTGCACCGTTTTATACCTATTATAGGCAATATCGAATGTTGTTCCGAACCTATGACAGCTGTTTTCAGATGCATTGCCATTATGGCCACGTAGTTTTTACGTCAGCTTCGCTTCTTAAAACGCTTGTAACAATGAATTTATGCAAGGGAATACCTTTGATTTGCAAACTATCGAAGAAGTTTCGACCAATGTCGTTAAGCAGCACGGCGGCTCTTGGCACAAGGTAAGGAATGCTGTTGTTGAGTTTATCTACATAGTAATATGGGTTTACTAGCCACGTACACCAATTCGCTTTTTCCTTCTTTCGGCTTCCTTCCGATCGGCAACAGGCTTAACGCCATACTTGTTAGCCACCTCCAACTGCACATCATTCAGGTCGGGGAAAGCTTTTAGAATAATTGGGCACACTAACAATTCGGTTCTTCACGGGCGAGCCATCAGGCTTAAAAAACTTTAGTTTTTTTGAGCTTTCCATCAATGGGTTGAAGCGAAGCACGTGGCTGACTTTGGACATCGTTGCTGATGTCTTGCACCTGAGTTTCGCTCTTCTTCTCCTTGTTAGAAGGCTTGGCGATAGAGGGGAAAAAATGCTCTTACCACAGCCAGCAAAACAATAGTTGCTGCGAAAGCCTTTAAAAAACTGGTTCTTTGTCAATCTCATTGAAAAACGTTTAATTGAGCCACAAAGATAGAAAAAAAGTGTTGGGTTATGGAAAGCTTTTTGTAATTTTTGCACTAATATTATACTTTAGGAATTAAGACATTGGTAGAGAAGCATATCGTACTTGAAGATATTGACCCCGTAATGTTTTTATGGGGTAAACAACGGACATCTGCAAATGGTTAAGTCGCTGTTCCTAAATTACGCATAGTGGCTCGTGATAACGTGATGCGCGTGTTGGGCGATGAAGAAGAGATGGCTGCTTTTTGAAGAGAAGGCTGAAGATATAAGGAGACATATCCTCAAGTATAACGCCATCAATGAGGAGGATATTCTCGACATCATCAAGGGTAAACGTACCAAAGCTGATGCCGTTAAGGATGTTATTGTATATAACATTACAGGCAAGCCAATCAAGAGTAGAAGCGAAAATCAACAGCATTTGGTGGATGCATACGAACGTCATGATTTGGTTTTTGCAGTAGGTCCTGCAGGAACAGGTAAAACCTATCTGAGCATTGCATTAGCAGTGAAGGCCCTGAAAGAGAAAAACAGCTAAGAAAAATAATATTGAGTAGGCCTGCTGTTGAGGGCAGGTGAGAAGCTAGGTTTTTTTGCCTGGGGATATGAAAGATAAGATAGACCCTTATCTGCAGCCACTCTATGACGCTCTTGAAGATATGATTCCAGCAGTGAAGTTGCAAGATATGATGGAGAAGCATATCATACAGATAGCACCATTAGCATTTATGCGTGGTAGAACGCTTACCGATGCAATCGTAATTTTTGGATGAAGCGCAAAAACACCACCATGGCTCAAATAAAAAAATGTTTCTCACGAGAATGGGTACCAATACCAAAATGATTGTGACGGGAGACCTAACACAAATAGACCTACCTAGAGAGCAAAAAAAGTGGTTTGAGGGTAGCGCTAGACATATTGCAGGATGTGAAAGGCATTGCAACTGTGAGGTTCGACCAAAAAGATATAGTACGCCATAAACTCGTAACACGTATCGTTAATGCCTATGAGGGCATATTACGAGGCAGAAAGAAATAAAGAAAAAGAATAGGATACATCATAAAAATATATATTAAGATGAAAGCATTGACACAAACCGATTTCCATTTTGATGGACAAAAGAGTGTGTATCACGGTAAAGTTAGAGATGTGTACGACATCGATGGCGATAAAAATCGTGATGGTTGCAACCGACAGAATTTCGGCTTTCGACGTTATCTTGCCTAAGGGAATACCTTTTAAAGGTCAGGTTCTGAACCAAATCGCGGCAAAGTTTCTTGACCTTACGGCTGATATCTGTCCGAACTGGAAACTTGCAACACCCGACCCCATGGTTACCGTAGGCCTTAAATGTGAAGGCTTCCGCGTAGAGATGATAATTCGTTCTATACTCACAGGCTCGGCGTGGCGTGCTTATAAGGAGGGATGTAGAGAGTTGTGTGGTGTGAAACTACCAGAGGGAATGAAAGAAAACGAACGCTTCCCCGAACCTATTGTAACGCCCACAACCAAAGCAGACGAAGGGCATGATATGAATATCTCGAAAGAAGAGATTATTGCTCAAGGACTTGTTAGTGCCGAAGACTATGCTGTGATTGAAGACTATACGCGCAAACTCTTCCGTCGTGGTCAGGAAATTGCAGCTAAACAAGGACTAATACTCGTAGATACGAAGTATGAATTTGGTAAACGCGATGGTAAAGTGTATCTCATTGATGAAATTCATACGCCCGATTCAAGTCGTTATTTCTACGCTGAAGGTTACGAAGAGAAGTTGGCTAAGGGCGAACCACAACGACAACTTTCTAAAGAATTCTTGCGTCAGTGGCTCATCGAACATAACTTTATGAACGAGCCAGGCCAAACAATGCCTGAAATAACCGATGAGTATGCAGAAGAGGTGAGCAATCGTTATATCGAACTATACGAGCACATCACAGGGCGAAACCTTTAATAAAAGCCGCTGATGAAGCCGATTTGGCTACTCGCATTGAGAAGAATGTAAAGGGATTTCTTAGCTCAAAACAAATAAATGAAGATGCAGTGAACGGGCTTTCGTGTCGACATCTTAAACCCCAAAGGTGAAAAGATGTGACGCGAAAGCGCGGTTCTGTTTCTTAGGCTTGGCTCGTGGCCTTGCAAACGGTACAATATTAAATAACCTACAGACGAACTAATCGTGTGCGTTCTGCGCCAAACATTCTGCTTCAGGTTATTTGCAACCACTATTTAATGGCACATTTCCTCAATGTATAAACAAGAAGAGATAAAACCCTACGCCGAACAAGGCGATAAAGGCGAGCTTGTTGAAAAAGATGTTCGACAATATTGCCCCAACTTACGATGTATTAAATCATCGTCTTTCGTGGAATATTGATAAGCGTTGGCGACGCAAGGCTATTGGGCAACTGATATCCTTTGGCCCAAAAGAGATGCTCGACATTGCCACTGGCACTGGCGACTTTGCTATTCTCTCTGCTCAAATGCTAAAACCCAACCATCTTATTGGGGCGGATATCTCGGAAGGGATGATGGAAATTGGACGCCAAAAAAAGTGGAGAAGGCTCAGTTAGGTAGTATCGTTTCGTTTATGAAAGAAGACTGTATGAACCTCTCTTTCCACAACGAACGTTTCGATGCTGTTACGGCAGCTTTCGGTATTCGTAACTTTAAAGACTTGGATAAATGCTTATGCGAACTGCATCGTGTATTGCGTAAGGGCGGACATCTTAGCATAGTGGAATTGTCTGCACCAAAAAGTTTCCCATGTCGATACTTTTTAAAAATTTATTCGCATACAATTCTACCACTCTATGCGCGCTTAGTATCAAAGGATAAAGGCGCTTATCGCTATCTCATCAGCACCGTCGAAGCCTTCCCTCAAGGCGAAACGATGGTGGAAATTCTCAAGAAAGCAGGTTTTGAAGAGGTGAAATTCAAACGCCTTACGTTTGGGATCTGCACCATGTACCTGGCAACCAAGTAGCTAACGTGCTATCAAATAATAAAGGTTGCGACAGTTGCGTTGTATTTAGATAGGCAATTTGAATACGAACATTCAGGAAAATTATGGATAAATACGGACTTATCGGGTTTCCATTAGGGGCATAGCTTCTCGATTAGCTACTTCAATGAGAAATTCCACAACGAAGGTATCGATGCCGAATACGAGAATTACGAAATAGCAAGTATTGATAGCTTGCCCGAAATTCTCGATACCACACCAAGCCTACGTGGGCTAAACGTTACCATCCCTTATAAGCAGGAGGTGATGAAATACTTGGACGACCTTTTCGCCCGAAGCGCGTGCCATAGGAGCAGTTAATGTTATTAGGGTTAGCCATAAGGGTAATAAACTCTACCTGAAAGGTTTTAACAGCGACGTAATTGGTTTTACACGAAGCATAGAATCAATGCTTGAACCTGCCCACCATAAAGCTCTAATTTTGGGAACGGGTGGCGCGGCCAAGGCTGTAGACTATGGTTTGAAAAAGCCTTGGACTTGAAACGCTCTTTGTTAGTCGACAATCGCGTAAAGGAAAGGTTATTACTTACGATGATGTTACGCCGGAACTCATTGCCGAATACAATGTAATCGTTAACTGCACACCGCTAGGTATGTATCCAAGAACCGAGGATGCCCCCAACTTCCTTACGAGGCGATGGACCAACACACTTTATTATACGACCTGATTTATAACCCCGATGAAACACTCTTTATGAAAAAAAGGGTAGGGAACAGGGCGCTATAACCAAAAACGGATTAGAGATGTTGCTGCTACAAGCATTTGCTAGCTGGGAGTTTTGGCATGGCAGAGATTAACATGTTAAACCAATGTGGATGTGTTTGAGCACCACAAAGCAGATAAAAGATATTAACCCAACACTGTTATACAACAAGTTTTCACCCAAATAAATTCAAACAGATGAACAACCGTTACATGATGCGTGGCGTTAGTGCCGCAAAAGAAGATGTGCACAACGCCATAAAAAACATCGATAAAGGCGTTTTTCCACAAGCTTTCTGCAAAAATCATTCCCGATATTCTAGGAGGCGATGATGCTTATTGCAACATCATGCACGCCGATGGGGCAGGAACAAAATCGTCATTGGCTTATGCTTATTGGAAAGAAACGGGCGACTTAAACGTTTGGAAGGGTATCGCGCAAGATGCAGTGGTGATGAATACCGATGATTTGCTTTGTGTGGGGGCGGTAGACAATATCCTCGTGTCGAGTACTATTGGGCGAAATAAAATGCTTATCCCAGGAGAAGTGATTTTCGGCTATTATCAATGGAACAGACGAACTGTTATCCGAGATGCGCGAAATGGGAGTAGGAATTTACGCCACTGGAGGTGAAACAGCTGATGTTGGCGACCTAGTACGCACCATCATTGTCGACTCTACTGTTACTTGTCGTATGAAACGTAGCGACGTTATAAATAATGCTAACATTCAACCTGGTGATGTTATCGTGGGATTGTCGTCTTGCGGACAGGGCTTCTTACGAAAAAAATCGTATAATGGCGGAATGGGAAGTAACGGACTAACTAGTGCTCGTCATGATGTATTTGCTAAATATCTAGCAGAAAAATATCCTGAAACATTCGACCATGCTGTACCCAAAGAGTTGGTGTATAGCGGTACAAAGCAATTAACAGAGGCTGTTGAAGGCCTAGGTGTTGATGCAGGACAGCTGGTACTTTCCCTACAAGAACTTACGCTCCTGTAATTCGCAGACTGCTAGACGAAATGCGTGCCGATGTTCATGGCATGGTTCATTGCACTGGAGGGGCGCAAACAAAGGTGTTACATTTCGTTAACGACAATTGTCGTGTGGTGAAAGATAACATGTTTGATGTGCCACCGTTGTTCAAACTCATTCAGTCGGAAAGCGGAACAGATTGGAAAGAAATGTACAAGGTGTTCAATATGGGACACCGAATGGAAATATATGTTCGCCCCGAACATGCTGAACGTGTTATTGCCATTAGTAAAAAGCTTCAATATCGACGCACAGGTGGTGGGGCATATCGAAGAAGGGCAGAAGTCGCTCACCATACGTTCGGAGTTTGGTGAGTTCTTCTACGACTAACTTTCCTATATTAAATGAACAAAGTTTTTAGCTTGCGGTTTATTTAATCTGTTTTATTATCCTGCTTTTGGACTTTTTGCGATTGATGAGAGTCTTAGCTTTTAGCTAAAGAAAACTTAAGACAGTACTAATAAACTTGTTAAACCGCAAATCCTAAAAACTTAACTATAATGAGATTATGTCAGAACAAAAATAGCATATTAGCAAAAATTAGATGGGCTTGAAAGCCGATATGAAGAGGTTTCTACGTTGATAACCGACCCTGCCGTTATCGCTGATCAAGAACGTTATGTGAAGTTGACAAGGGAGTATAAAGACCTTGGTGACATTATGAATGCACGCAAGCGTTATGTGGCTTGCCTTAATTCCATTGCCGAAGCCAAAGATATTTTTGGCCAACGAAAAGCGATGCCGAGATGAAAGAGATGGCTCGCGAAGAACTTTCAACTAACGAAGCAGAACGCCCAAAGTTGGAAGAGGAAATTAAATTGCTGCTTGTTCCCCAAAGACCCTGAAGACGCTAAGAACGTTCAAATGGAAATTAGAGCAGGCACTGGTGGCGATGAGGCCGCACTCTTTGCTGGCGACCTCTTTGGTATGTACAAACGCTTTTGCGACTCAAAAGGATGGACTCTCTCTGTTACCGCTTCTAGCGAAGGAGCCGTTGGAGGTTTTAAAGAGATTGATTTTGCCGTTAGTGGTGATAACGTTTATGGCGTTTTTGAAATACGAATCGGGCGTTCATCGCGTGCAACGTGTTCCCGCCACCGAGACCCAAGGACGTATGCACACATCGGCTGCAACGGTGGCAGTACTGCCCGAAGCCGATAAGTTTGAAGTGAATATCAACGAGGGCGATATTAAATGGGATACGTTTAGAAGCTCGGGTGCAGGTGGACAGAACGTTAATAAAGTGGAATCGGGTGTGCGCTTGCGCTATCCGTGGAAAAAAATCCCAATACTGGCGAGACCGAAGAAATCCTTATCGAGTGTACCGAAACTCGCGATCAACCTAAAAAAATAAAGAACGTGCCTTATCGCGACTTCGTACCTTTTATATACGACCGCGAACACCAAAAAAATATGTGGACGACATTGCTAGTCGTCGAAAAAGTTTGGTGTCTACGGGCGACCGCTCGGCCAAGATACGTACCTACAACTACCCTCAGGGGCGCGTAACCGACCACCGTATAGGTTACACCACACACGACTTGCAGGGCTTTGTGGCAGGAGACATCCAAGCTATGATTGATGCGTTGTCGGTTGCCGAGAACACAGAACGAATGAAAGAAGCTGAATTGTAATCCCATTCACACCGTTTTTTATGACAAGACAAGATTTAATCAAACAGATACAAGCCAAGAAATCATTTCTTTGTGTGGGTCTAGATACTGATATCAAGAAAATTCCACAACACTTGTTGCAGACTGAAGACCCTATTTTTGAGTTCAATAAGGCAATCATCAATGCCACTGCACCTTATTGTGTAGCCTACAAACCCAACCTCGCTTTTTACGAATCGCTTGGGGTAAAAAGGCTTTGATGGCTTTCGAACGCACGGTGGCTTATCTCAACGAGAACTACCCAGAACAGTTTATTATTGCTGATGCCAAACGTGGCGACATCGGTAATACCTCGCAGATGTATGCACGCACCTTTTTCGAAACATATAATCTCGACGCACTTACTATTGCTCCCTATATGGGCGAAGATAGTGTAACACCTTTCTTGGCTTATGAAGGCAAGTGGGTTATATTGTTGGCATTAACTAGTAATAAAGGTTCGCACGACTTCCAGCTAACAACCGACGCGCAAGGCGTGCGTCTCTTCGAGCATGTTCTTACCAAGTCGCAAGAGTGGGGTAATGCAGATAACATGATGTATGTGGTGGGAGCCACACAAGGCGAGGCCTTTAAGGATATACGCAAACATGCACCAAACCACTTCTTGCTTGTTCCTGGCGTTGGAGCGCAGGGGGGAAGTCTTCACGATGTGTGTCTCTATGGCATGAACAAAGATTGTGGTTTGCTCGTAAATAGCTCGCGTGGCATTATCTATGCAAGCAGCGGAGACGACTTTGCCCAAGTTGCAGCCGAAAAAGCGCGCGAGGTGCAAGAAGAAATGGCTGCAGAGCTTAAAGCCCTTCTACCTACGTTCTAGCTTCTAATGACCACCAATAGTTATCAATGAGTGACATAAAGATAATCAACGACCCCGTTTTTGGCTTCATTAAGATACCACGTGGGTTGATACTCAACGTTATTTGCCATCCCCTTATGCAGCGACTTACGCGCATTAGACAATTGGGGATGGCCTCAGTGGTTTATCCTGGCGCACAGCACACGCGTTTTTTGCACTCCATTGGCGCGTTTCATTTGGTCAGCGAGGCCTTATTGTCGCTCCAACAAAAAGGGTGTTTTTCATTTTTGAAAGCGAGGTAGAGGCAGTTCAGATAGCTATCCTTCTTCATGATATCGGACATGGGCCGTTCTCTCACGTGCTCGAAAATTCGCTTATCTCTGGCATCTCGCACGAAGATATTTCTTTGTTGATGATGGAAAAAGATGAACCGTGAAATGGACGGGATGCTCACTTTAGCCATTAAAATATTTAAAGACGAGTATCCTAAGCGTTTTCTTCATCAGCTTATAAGCAGTCAGTTAGACATGGATAGACTTGATTATCTTCGTCGTGACAGCTTTTTTACGGGTGTGTCAGAAGGTAATATTGGCTCGGCGCGTATCATCAAAATGCTTGATGTGGAGAATGATGCATTGGTGGTAGACCAAAAGGGCATCTATTCTATCGAGAACTATTTAATCTCGCGTAGACTGATGTACTGGCAAGTGTACCTACACAAAACTGCTGTGGGGTGTGAAGCTATCTTAGTTAACTTGCTAAAAGCGGGCCAAACATCTTGTGCGCAAAGGGCATCAGCTGTTTGCTTCGCCTGCACTAGCATATTTTTTTGGTCAACGATGTTGACCGCGCTTTTTCGATTCTCACCAAGAGGCATTGCAAAATTACTGTGCACTCGACGATAACGACATCTGGAGCAGTGTGAAAGTTTGGATGAACGATACCGACCCTGTACTCTCGATGTTGGCCACCGACTTGGTAGACCGCCGTATCTTTAAAGTAGAGGTCTTCGATAAGCCCATTCCAGAGGAAGTAATTGCAGAGCGCTTGGCGCAAATTTGTCAACACTCAGGATTATCTACAGACGATGCCACCTACCTAATGAGCGCCAACACCGTGAACAAAAAAATGTATAGTATGGAAGACGACCACATCACCATTAAATGCAAAGATGGCACCTGCAAAGACATCTCGCAGGCCTCTGAACTCTTCGATGTGACCCGCCTTTCTATGAAAAAAACAGCAAATATTACCTATGTTATCAAAGATTTTGAATAATAATTGCTATATTTGCAGAATTATTCAACAACACTGAAACCAATGGAATTTACAGCAAAAGCAAATTGCACAAGTCGTCAATGGTGAAATTGTTGGAGATGAGAATGCTGCTGTACGCTCCTTCGCTAAGATAGAAGAGGGGCAGGCAGGTGCTATTTCGTTTCTTGCAAACCCGAAATATACACATTATATATATGAAACAAAGGCTAGCGTGGTGCTCATTAACAAAGACACCAAGCTTGAAAAACCTGTAAAGGCCACGCTCATCAAGGTGGATAATGCCTACGAGTGTGTAGCTAAATTGTTGCAGATATACGAAGCTGCCAAGCCTAAGAAAACAGGTATTGACCCATTGGCCTTCGTTGCTCCAGATGCTAGGGTGGGCGAAAACTGCTATATCGGCGCTTTCGCTTACGTAGGAAGTGGCGTTGTGGTGGGCAACAATACACAAGTATATCCTCATGCCACCCTTTGCGATAATGTGCGCGTGGGTTCTAACTGCATCATCAATCCTCATGTGTGTCTATATCACGATGTGGTGGTGGGCGATAGAGTTATTCTGCACGCAGGATGTGTTGTAGGGGCAGACGGATTTGGCTTTGCTCCATCAGAAAATGGCTACGACAAAATACCTCAAATAGGTAACGTTGTTATCGAAGATGATGTGGAAGTTGGGGCTAACACTTGTATTGACCGCTCTACAATGGGTAGCACTTATCTGCGCAAAGGTGTTAAACTTGATAACTTAGTGCAGATTGCTCATAATGTGGAAGTAGGTGCACACACTGTAATGTCGGCCCAAGTGGGCATTGCTGGTTCAACAAAAGTTGGACAGTGGTGCTTGTTTGGCGGACAAGTTGGCGTTGCTGGTCACAGCACCATCGGCAATAAGGTGTTTATCGGAGCACAATCGGGCATACCTGGTAACATCAAAGATGGCAAACAGCTTATCGGAACACCTCCTATGGAATTGAAACCCTACTTTCAAGTCGCATGCCGTTCTAAAGTATTTGCCCGACATGTACAAGCAAGTGAACGAACTTCAAAAAGGAAATTGACGAATTAAAAAAAGCAATTAAAACCATAACGCAATGTTAAAACAGACAACATTGAAAGGCAGCTTTTTCCTTGTATGGCAAAAGGCTTGCATACAGGATTGAGCCTCACGGTAACCTTCAATCCCGCACCCGAAAAACACAGGCTATAAGATAAAGAGAATGGACTTGGAAGACCAGCCCGTTATTGATGCGCTAGCCGAAAGGGTGGTCGACACTCAACGTGGCACTGTACTTGCTAATGGCGATGTGCGTGTTTCTACTGTTGAACATGGCCTTGCTGCTCTCTACGCTATGGGTATCGATAACTGTCTCATACAGGTTAACGGACCAGAGTTTCCTATTCTTGATGGCTCTGCTATCATGTATGTAGAGGAAATCAAGAAAGTTGGAATCGAAGAGCAAAATGCTCCAAAAGATTATTACATCATTCGCCATAAAATTGAAGTAAAAGACGATAAAAACAGGGTCGTGTATCACCATTCTTCCCGACGACCAGTTTAGCATCACGGCCATGTGTTCTTTCGATTCAAAGTTTATCAATAGTCAATTTGCTACTCTTGATACACTTGATAATTTCGAAAAAGAGATTGCACCTGCGCGTACCTTTGTCTTTGTTCGCGATATCGAACCATTGCTTAAAAGCCAACCTTATCAAAGGAGGTGATATGGACAATGCTATCGTGATTTATGAGAAAATGACCGACCAAAAAGCAGCTCGATCAATTGGCCGATTTGCTCAAGGTTCCGCGTTTGGATGCGTCTAAACCGGGCTATATCCAACATAAGCCTTTGGTTTGGGAAAACGAATGCACCAGACATAAGTTGCTCGACATCATTGGCGACATGGCACTGCTGGGTAAACCCATTAAAGGGCGCATCATTGCCACGCGTCCTGGGCACACCATCAACAATATGTTTGCTCGCCATTTGCGTAAGGATATACGCAAACACGAGGTGCAGGCACCTATATACGACCCCAACGAAGAACCGCTTATGGACAATAAGCGCATTCGCGAACTCTTGCCTCACCGTTATCCAATGCAGCTCATTGATAAGGTTATTTCTCTTGGTCCAACAAGCATTGTTGGCGTTAAGAATGTAACTAGCAACGAACCGTTTTTTGTGGGCCATTTCCCTCAAGAACCAGTTATGCCTGGTGTGCTGCAAGTAGAGGCCATGGCTCAATGTGGTGGCTTATTGGTGCTCAACCAACTAGAAGAACCCGAGCGTTGGTCTACCTATTTCATGAAGATAGACGATGTGAAGTTCCGTCAAAAGGTTGTTCCTGGCGATACTCTTCTCTTCCGTGTCGAACTGCTTCACCCCGTAAGGCATGGCGTTAGTTCGATGAAAGGTTACATGTTTGTTGGCGACCAAGTTGTGTCTGAAGCAACATTTACAGCGCAAATCGTAAAAAAATAAGTAATAACATCTGCTGAGCTATGAATCAAATAAGCCCTTTGGCCTATGTACATCCCGAAGCAAAGTTGGGCAACGACAATATTATCGGGCCTTTTTGCTACATAGACCGTAACACAGTGATAGGCGATGGCAACAACTTGCAAAAACAGTGTGACCATCAATTATGGTGCTCGTATTGGCAATGGAAACGAAATTCTGGCTGGAGCAAGCATCTCAACCAAACCCCAAGACCTGAAGTTTGTGGGCGAAGACACATTGTGCGAAGTTGGAAACAACAACAGTATTCGTGAAAATGTTACTATTTCGCGTGGTACGGCCTCAAAAGGAGTTACCATCGTGGGCAGTAACAATTTGTTGATGGAGAATGTTCACATTGCTCACGATTGTGTTATTGGCTCGCAAATAATTATCGGCAACTCAACTAAGTTTGCTGGAGAGGTTGTTGTAGACGATTGTGCCATTATTAGTGCTGCAGTGCTCTGTCATCAGTTTTGCCACATTGGTGGATATGTCATGGTTCAAGGCGGTAGTGGGTTTAGTCAAGACATTCCTCCTTACGTTACTGTTGGCAAACATCCTGTGCGCTTTGCTGGTCTCAACCTCGTGGGTTTGCGTAGACGTGGTTTTTCTAATGAGCTGATAGATCTTATCCACAATGCTTATCGTTTGCTCTATTCTAAGGGCTTAATGGCTGAAGGCATTCAAGAGATAAAGAACAATTTGCCAATAACAAAGGAAATTCAATACATCATAGACTTTGTTGAAAGTTCTGAACGTGGCATCATTCGCTAATTAGACTGTGATGCATCATATACATTTAAGCCTGTAAGAGTTCAGCTCTTGCGGGCTTGTTTTGTATTTATTTGTGTTGGCTTAAAGTTCATACCTAAGCATATAAAGTTCGCCGTGTCTTTGTTAATACAGGTACTACCCTAAAAAGTGTGTAAGCCCATTTTTTTCTTATCTTTATATTCTGCAAAACAAATAATAATAAAATGAGGTTTACAGATTTACAAATATCGGAAATACTTTCGAATTACGCAAGTAGAAGCGAGTTTTTTTACTTTTTATGACTTCACATTGGTTTCGTTGAATAGTTAAATTGGTAAATATATTTTTACAAAAATGTAGGACGTCTGACAACTTATTCTAGAGAAAAATTAACTGCTAATTCATATAAAAAAACGCGTTTTTTTGTGATGAGTTTTACGTACCCTTCTTCACCTTTTTCTCAATCATTTAATGCCATTTATCATGTTTTTTTGCCTTTTCTATTTTGACTAAACAGGTCCTAATTTTCTACCCGTGCATATAAGAATTTGTTCAAGAAATGTTCATGTAATAACACAATTTTTCGGTTAAAAATGCAAGTTAAATGTAGCAAAACCCACTACTAACTCATGCAAAAACGCAATGCTATCTCCTACAAAACGCAGTGCTAACTCCTACAAAAAACGCAATGCTATCTCCTACAAAACGCAGTGCTAACTCATGCTAAACGCAGTGCTAACTCATGCAAAACGCTGAAAAAAAGGCCAAAATAACAATGAATGATGGCGCTTTAATAGATTTTTTTCGCACATTAGAATGTTAAGTTACTTTGATGATTTATGCTTATGCGTATAGTTATGCGTTAATAGTGGATTGGGACTTTAAAAAGGCATATTTTTTTGGTGTTTTTTTCATGTTAAGTTGCTGTTGGTCAGTGTGTTATAAACTTGCTAAATACTCGCGAAAATTAGCCTGATGCTCAGATAATTTTTCGGCGAGGGTAGTCATAATGTTAAAATATGGTACAATTATTTTACATTTGAATGTGCTTATTCCGTTACTTCTTTGTGATTATATTAATCATAAACCTACATCTAAAATGGTTTGTTATCAACTTTACAGATATTGAGATTTATTGAATACATTGCTTGTTTTGGTCTTGAAGACCAAGCTAAGTACGTAAAAATAGTACAGAAATAATGCCGATAAGCAAACTAAAAGAGGAAAAAAAGCACATAATACACCACCATATTATAAATAAATGATTAAATTACAACGAACTATTCATCATTAAAACAGCTCTAAACATCGAGTAGCGCCATGATAATTAGGTTACAACAACGTTGGGTCTGTGTTATTTTTATCGCACGCTGATAGTCATTTCTTTAGCACAGAAAGTCCAAGATAATTAACCTTTTCCAAGTATGTTCTAAACATCCGATTAGTGCGTAGTGCTTTTTGATAGAAGCAATCGCCTGTGAGTTTATATTTATTGCGTAGTTTTATCAGATAATAAGCTGTGTATGCGGCAAGTTCAAAGCGCTCGTTATCATTGAGTGAAGATAGGCATAACGAACTTTCAGTTGGAGAAGTTTTGACCAATTGTTCGCCATATTGGTTCAATAAGTTGGTCCATTCTTTGTTTTCATTGTTCAGCGGTAGTTGCATAAGTGTTTCGAACAAGCCTTTATGAATAACAAGGTATGGCGATTTTACCTGCACTTTACGTGAGAATACAGTATGGATGTAATCTAATCCAGAGCCACTGTATGTTGAACCAACTTCAGAGGCTCGATTTAAGTTAAGCATCTTTTTTTCAGCAAAAAGCTTATTAATGGTTTCGTTCTTGTCGTAGCCATAAAGCTTCACTAAATCAAAGAGCAGTGTTTTTATTGTGTTTACACAGCCACGAGAGGCTGAATTTGTTGTTGTTCAGTAAAAAAACAATTATAGTGAACAAGTTCGTTATCAAGCGAAAAAATGCGCACCATTTTTATCTTGTTTAATAAAAACTTTCAAGCATTGAGGGCATAGCAATGAAGTTGTATCCCTTAACGTAAAAAAATGGTACAATCCAGCAATTTTTAATGCATTTAGCCTCTTGTTCGTCAACTTTTTGCTCTTCATCCGTCGTAACCTGGAGTGGTGCAATTAAAAAAGTGAAGTAATGGGGATGCTCGTAAACGCCCTTAAGTTTTTTTCTTTGTGTAGGGTTAAGGCCTAATTGTGTGAGTTTCTGTTCGAAAAGTTCGGCCGATATAGGTTTAAATCCTCTTTTAACCAAGTCGTTAAAGGCATAGGGTATATATATGCTCATCAGTTTCTCGTTCACAGCAAGGTCGTCTTCTTCTCTCTCTTCATCTATAACTTGTGCATTTCTGTCAACGATAAGTAGATATTCTTTTTTTAAAGAGTCTAATCCTGCCTTATTAAGTGGTAGCACCAAATTGCTAGTAATGTTTAATTGATATTTTTTTGTTTAGCGCTTTAGCGCTGTTTATGTTTTGTGTTTGTGGCGTTTTTGAGACGCATTGAAGGCAAATTGTGCTAACCATTGCAACCAAAAATATAACGAAGTTGGGTATTTAACATGTTTAAAAATAATTTTATTCTATGTGCGAACCTGTGGGTTAATTATTTGTTCTGTTGAAATCGTTTTTCTGTGTTTCACGCTTATCTTTATAGCAGCCTGTAACTATGATTTGGTTGTAACGATGTTGGCTAGCCAAGAAAGAAAGCCACTGGCGGCGTTCAATAGGAATAATAAACAAGCAAAACTAGCGAAAAAACTGAGAACCACACCGAAAAACCCCCAAAAAGAAATGTTGTTGTAAATGATTCTCTTGCAAAAGCCCTTTTTTTATGATGTGGTAAAACGCATATTAGTAATCTGCTTAACCTAATACAAAAATAATTTGTATTTGGTTTTTAATTTCTTTTGTGCAACGTGTGGCAATTATTCAATGCTTACTTTGCATGCGGAATGTTGCCTGTTGAGGCAAAACAGATGATGAGCTTGCGTTTTTTTATGAAAAAAATATATCCGATGGGTTGGCATCGTTATTGCTATCCCAATTGTTCTTTTTCTACTTATAGTGATTCTGCTTTACTGTCCTCCAGTGCAAAATTGGGCTGTTAAGCGGGTGGCAAGTTATGCCTCGCAGAAGATGGGCATGAACATTACGGTGGAGAAAGTTAAACTTGTGTTTCCCCTAGATTTAGGTGTTGAAGGCGTTAGGGTATTGCAGCCCAACGATTCGGTAACAGGACAAACAGACACAATAGCCAATGTAGGCAAAATTGTGGCCAATGTGCAATTGCTTCCCTTGTTTAGTAGTAAGGTGGAAGTGAACGAATTGTCTTTACACGATGTGCGGATGAATACTGCAAACCTTGTGCACGAGGCACGTATTAAAGGTGATGTGGGCTTGCTATTGGTGCAGAGTAGGGGAGTAGACCTAAAATCGAAGACCATTAGGGGTGAACCAAGCGCAACTCAGAGATGCGAATATCAGTGTGGAACTAAGCGACACCGTACCACCCGATACCACCAAGACCCCTGTTTATTGGAAAATTAAGGTTGATAAGCTGTTGGTAGAACGCTCTAAAGCGATGATACGAACTGCTGGTGACACCATGGCTGTGCTGGCCGAAATGCCTAAACTAGAGGCTAAGAATGGTTATTTCGACCTCTTTAAAAAACCTTTATCGCATTGAAACGCTTAACTGGCAAGATGGAAGTGTTAACTACGACCTTACACACAAACCACGAACAGACGGCTTTAGACCCCTAACCACATACGCCTAACTCATTTTGGATTTGGGTGTAGACTCTTTTTATTTTTTGCCAACCCGAATTGAAGATGAAGGTGCGCGTTTGTGCCTTTTAAAGAGAAAAAGTGGTGTGCAGGTTAACCATTTTAGCACACATGTGGGGCTCGACTCCGTGCGTCTTGATCTCACCCGACCTTGTGTTGCGTACACCCGAATCGTCGGTTTCGGCCAACTTTAACATGGACATGAATGCCTTCGACGATAACAATCCTGGCAAACTGTATGTGGCTTTACACGCATCGTTGGGTAAAAGCCGACTTGCTGCGCGCGATGGGTGGAATGCCCGAAAGGTTTTAGAAAGGCATTCCCCAACTATCCCCTGCGTATAGATGGAGTGGCTAAAGGCAATAAACAACGCATAGCCTTCTCGGGGCTTAATGTGGTGTTGCCAACTGCCTTTAAACTCCAAACCACGGGTTTTGTGGAAAATGCCATGGATAGTAAGCGCCGTAGGGGTGAGATTTTCCTCAATGCCAATACCTATAACTTGAACTTTGTGAAGGTGTTGTTAGATAGTAAACTGCAACGCGAGGTGAATATACCAGCCAATATGGCCTTAAACGGAAAGGCTAAAAATAATGGGAGAAGTGTACGAGGGCTGATGCTTCGTTACGCGAAAGCAATGGAAATGTAGAGGCGAAGGGAAGATTTGATGCGAGCAATATGGCCTATGAGGCCAAATTGAAGGTGAAGAACCTGGCCTTACAGCACTTCTTGCCTAACCAAGGCCTACATCCCTTTACAGGAGAATTAGAGGCTAGAGGTGAAGGAACCGACTTTATGTCTACTAAAAACGCAGCTATTTGCAAAGGCACGAGTAGAACGTTTTCATTTTGCAGGCTACGATTTCGACAAGATTTCGGGTAATGCACAGATGAGTAATGGCACTATTACAGCCGCTTTGATAAGCGATAACCCCTTACTTAAAGGTTCGATAAATGTAAATGGACGCAATAGTGGGAAAGTAATAAAGGCACATATCAACACCAATTTGGACAAACTAGACCTCTACAACTTGCATTTGTTGAGCCAAAAGGTGGTGGCTTCTTTCCGTAGCGACCTTAACCTAGAAACCAATGGTAAGGACTATTATAAGCTAGAAGGTAATGTGGCCGACATTATTGTTAACGATACGACGAAAGATTATCGTTTGGGAGCAATGAGTATGAGCCTGTTTACCAATAGAGACACAACACATGCCGACTTGGTTTGTGGAGACTTTACCTTGCGTGCCAACAGCAAAGGTGGTTATGCTTATATCTTAAACCGTGGCACAGGGCTTGTGGAAAGAGCTTCAACAGCAGCTTACCTCAAGGCGCATTGACGAGAATAGGTTGCGCGAGCGATTGCCTTTGGCTAATATCTACTTGCAAAGCGGACGCGAAAACATCTTTATGCGTGTGCTCAAAAAGTATGGTTACATAGTGGGTGAAGTGTCGGCCGACTTGAAATCGTCGCCAGTAAGTGGCTTGAATGGCTATTTAAATGTTAATAGACTAATGGCCGACAGCATACTAATCGATACTGTGCGATTGGGATTAAAATCGGATGCCGACCGTATTGCTTATTCGGTGCAGGTGCGCAACAATAAGAAAAATCCGCAATATGTGTTTAATGCGTTGTTAAACGGAGCACTGGAGGAACGTGGAACCTACATCCGAGCCAAAAATCTACGACGAAGCAAACAAGTTAGGCGTGGGTTTTAGGTGTGCGTGCAACGATGGAAGATAACGGAATACGTGTGAGTTTGATGGATCGCCAGGCCATTTTGGGTTATAAAGCAGTTTACTGTTAACGATAGCAATTATGTGTTCTTGGGTAATAATCGTAGAGTTCAGGCCGACTTACGTCTGAACTCGGCTGAAGGAACAGGCCTTATGCTCACAACAAATAACGCCAATACTGAAGCTTTACAAGACATAACACTGTCGTTAAATCAATTGAACCTAGAGAAACTATTTGCTATACTGCCTTATATGCCCGAAGTGTCGGGAACACTCAACGGCGACTTCCACGCCATACAAAACCAAGGATGCCCTTTCGGTGTCGTCGGCCGTATCGGTTAGCAACCTTAATTACCAAAAGAGTGCGATGGGTAACATCAGTTCGGAGTTCGTGTATATGCCTAAACAAGATGGCGGACACTATGTAGATGGCACGTTAAGTAAAGACGATGTGCAATTTGGACACCTTTCTGGCACATACAATCCCGCACGTGGAGGTAATCTTGATGCTGAATTGGTGGTTGAACGTCTGCCACTTTCTATTGTCAATGGCTTTATCCCTCAACGCCTTTTCGGTCTTAATGGCTATGCCGATGGCGAGCTAGTGGTAAAGGGACGTTTGTCTAAGCCTGTGATTAATGGTGAATTATACCTTGATTCGGCCAATATCTTTAGCGACCCTTATGGGCTTACGCTGCGCTTTGCCAACGACCCCGTGCGCATTGTGAATAGTCATTTGCTGTTTGAAAACTTTGAAGTGTATGCTCATAACGATAGTCCGCTTAACATTAAGGGTGAGTTAGATTTCTCCAATCCCGACCGTATGCGACTGGATATGCGTATGAAAGCCACCAAATACGAGATTATCAATGCTAAAGAAAACTATCGTTCGGAAGTGTTTGGTAAAGTATTTGTGAACTTTAGCGGTCAAATGAAGGGCGAACTGAGCAACCTAAACTTAAAAGGAAATCTTGATGTGCTGGATGCCACTGATATGACTTACGTGTTGCGCGACTCACCTTTGTCTACAGACAACCAGATAGAAGAGCTTGTTTCGTTCACCGACTTCTCTGATAATAAGACCGTAATTATCAATAGACCTGCCTTAACAGGCTTTAGTATGGACCTAGGGTTGAACATCGACCCCAACGCTCATATACTTTGTGCCTTGAATGCAGACAAGTCTAACTACGTTGACTTGATGGGTGGTGGTAATTTGCGTATGACATACACGCCTGTTAATGGCTTACGACTTACTGGACGCTATACACTTAACAACGGTGAAATGAAATATTCGCTGCCAGTGATACCGCTTAAGACCTTTACCATCAAGGATGGAAGCTACATTGAGTTTACAGGTGATGCTATGAACCCACGATTAAACATCACCGCAACCGAGATGACCAAAGGCTTCGGTTACATCTAATGGCAATGATAGTAGAATTGTAGACTTTGAATGTGGTGTGGTGGTGACAAGAACATTGAAAGATATGGGACTGGAATTTACCATAGATACCCCGCAAGATATGACTGTGAGCAACCAACTTAACACCATGGGAAGCGATGAACGCGGAAAACTAGCCGTGACAATGCTTACCACGGGTATGTATCTTGCAGATGGAAATACCAATCGTTTCTCGATGAACAATGCCCTCAGCGCATTCTTACAAAGTCAGATTAATAATATTGCAGGGTAACGCCTTGCGTACATTAGACTTGAGTTTTGGTCTTGACAACGTTACAGACGCAAGCGGAAATATGCACACCGACTACTCGTTTAAGTTTGCCAAACGCCTATGGAGCAACCGTCTACGTATCATTATCGGCGGTAAAGTGTCGTCTGGTGCTGATGTAGGGCGAACAGATAATACTTTCTTTAATAACGTGTCGCTGGAGTATCGCCTAAATCAAGGTTCTACGCGTTATATGCAACTATTCTATAACCGCGATAGCTACGACTGGCTCGAGGGAGATATTGGTAAATACGGCGTTGGTTTTATCTGGCGAAGAAAGCTCAGACGTTTCCGTGATATTTTTCAGACTTAAAGTGCCAGAAGATGTAGTGCTGCCCGTAAATACCGACTCATTAACAAAAGAAAAGACAAATGGCGAATAATCCTAAACATGCTTTATTGGCTTTAATGGCCTGTGCTGCAGCGCTGGTTGCCACTTCCTGTTCAACCACAAGCAGTGTTCCAGAAGGCGACCAGCTATACATAGGACTGACAAAAGTAAAGTGTGAGAACTATGAAAATAGCGCATCTTTTAGTTCAACGCAAGAAGAAATGGAGGCTGTGTTAGACTGCGAACCCAATGGTTCGTTGCTTGGAAATAGTTATTATCGTACGCCATTCCCCATACGACTTTGGGTTTATAATGCCTTTTCCAACTCTAAGTCGGTCGCAGGAAAGTGGATAAGCAAAACTTTTGGTAAGGCGCCAGTGCTGATGAGCAGGGTGAACCCTGCCTTGCGCGCATCGGTGGCACAAAACACACTTAAAAATCATGGTTATTTTCAAGGTCGTGTTAAATATGAAGTGTTAACACAAAAGCAATCCCAAGAAGGCAAAAAAATAGGTTATACCGCTAACTTTGGGCCTCTTTATACGTTAGATTCGGTGGCTTATCTCAATTTTACACCAGAGATAACTCAACTCATTGGTTCGCGCGCCTCTATCTCTAACTTGAAGAAAGGAAGTGCATTCTCGGTTTCGGCACTAGATAACGAACGCAATCGTATCAGCACTTTGCTGCGCGATAATGGATATTATTATTTTTCAACCTGGTTACTCGTCGTTTCTTGCAGATACGATACAAGTTCCCCAAAAGGTACAATTGAAGATGTTGCCCACGGCTACTATGCCCGAAACAGCCAAACGTAGATGGTATTTGGGTAAGATAGATTTCTACATTCGTAAGCAGATGGGAGAAGCATTAACCGACTCGGTGAAGCGTAAACACCTGACTTTGCATTACAATGGCAAACGTTCGCCTATCCGTTCGCGCATTTTGATGCGCAACATCTTTATGCGTCAGGGATATATGTATAGGCATCGCGACGAAAATCTTACGTCGACTAAACTCATGGATATGGGACTTTTCAGTATGACCGACTTTAAGTTTACACCACGAGACACCACAGCTAACAGTGATACACTTGACCTAACTGTTACAGGAATGCTAGAAAAGCCATACGATTTTTATGTAGAAGCAAACTACACGGGTAAGACAAATGGACGTATGGGGCCAGCACTCATCATCGGTTTTACAAGACGCAATGCCTTTAGAGGAGCCGAAAAACTGGATATCAACGTAAACGGATCTTACGAATGGCAAACAGGTCATAGTGCATCGGGTGCCTCATCGCAGATGTCTTCTTACGAATATGGTGCTTCGGCATCGCTAGAGTTCCCCCGACTGTTTGCACCTTTCTGGCAGTCGCGCCGCTTTTTACAACACGCCTTCTACACTTCTAAAAAGTGTCGTCGAGTGTTATTAATCGAGGTAATTATTTTAAACGTCATATCGTTTCGGGCGAACTCACCTATAACCTACAAACGTCTGAACGCTCAATGCACCAGTTTTCGCCTTTGTCGTTGCAATACAACTATATGACAAGTCATACTGCTGCATTCGACTCGATTATAAATGCCAATCCTTATCTAAAGGTAACGATGAAGGATGTGTTCATTCCTAAGATGCGCTATAGCTATATTTATAATAGTCCTTCGCGCTATCGACATCCCATTTGGTGGCAAACCACATTGAGCGAAGCATCTAATATCTTGTCTTTAGGATATATGTTGGCAGGAAAAAAATGGAATGAGACGGATAAAACGATGTTTAAAAACCCTTATGCACAGTTCTTTAAGATTGAGACCGATTGGCGTAAGATTTGGCAAATAACCCCGCATTCGCAACTCGTGGCTCATGCTTCGGCAGGCGCAATATGGAGTTATGGCAATTCAACCGAGGCCCCGTATAGCGAACAGTTTTATGTTGGCGGTGCTAATAGTGTGAGAGCGTTCACTGTTCGAAGCATCGGGCCTGGTAGTTATTATCCAACGGCCAGCACCAATTCGTATCTCGACCAAACAGGCGACTTCAAACTGTTGCTCAATCTTGAATATAGACCGCGCATTATCAATAGTCTTTACGGAGCTGTGTTTATAGATGCAGGCAATGTTTGGGCTATGCATTCGTCAACATCACGACCTAATTCAACATTCAAGTTAAAGAGTATGTTGCAAGATATGGCATTAGGAACAGGTATTGGGCTGCGCTACGACCTCGATTTCTTTGTTATTCGTGTTGACTGGGGTATTGGTATTCACGTGCCATACAAGAGCGGATTCTATAATATGGGTAAATTTAAGAATAGCCAAAGTTTACAACTGGCCATTGGTTATCCCTTCTAATCGTGTAATAATGATGCGCTGCAGTATATAAAACGCTAATAAAGTGATTTGACTAAGCTTTAATTTGTATGTAACTAAAAGGCCGAACAATGGTATTGGTAAGCATTTGTTTATGTGTTTTGTTGTGCAAACAATAATTGATTAACAGAGTTCCATTTGCTTTTATTTATTACGATGGGTAAAAGGGCTATAGTTGTGCCTCTAATACATCATAGTTTACAAGTGGGAATGGTATTTTTTTGTAGCTTTATCATCTTGTATATAATAGAATGATGACACAAATCCAAGACGCAATAAAAAGTGGTGGATGAGTTTTTCTGCCCTAAGCACAGGTAGTGTGTTTGGACAAATATCGAAAGTACAGTTTATAAAAGAACTGAAGGAACGCATTTGCCATCCAATGTCGATTGTTCAGTCAAAGAATGGAACTTGTGGTGCAGCCGTGTTGTGTAAGTATGTAGCCGAGGTAAATCCCGTGCTCTTTTGCCAATATGGCTATTGGTCTATACACCGAAGGGAAGTTTAGAAACAATGGTTTGAAGTTGATGGTTACTGAAGCGATGATGCGTGGTACATCTACAGACTTGCATTTTAAGGGGTATAACAGGATGTTTTTCGGTGGATGCTATTCTGCAAGGGGCGATAACAAATAAAAAAACAACTGGATTTTTAAAGATGAACCCTTTTTAAAAGGCGAAAAGCGGATTAAGCACTTTTATGTATCCATGGTTTATCCCTAGATTTATAAAGCAATTTGTTGGCACTGCGTTTTGTAAAGTGGTGTGTTGGCCTACTAATTCAACTTTAGAAGTAATCAATTACAGTCGTTTTTTTGTGATTGCTATGGTGCATTTGGGTAAAGATGAGCTGTTTAGTACTAGCTTATTATCCAATCACTATGTGCAAATAATAGGCTGTTCTGAAGGAAAAAGTTTCGTATTGGTCGTGGGGTAGGGGCTTGTTCATATGATGCAACTAAAGGTTTAGGAAATGGCATACACCAACTCTTTATCCTGAAAAAAAGTGATGAGAAGTAATACAAATGTGCGACGAATGGTCGCAATCCGTTGTTCATAATGCGGAGTTTGAATCAAAAATGCCACACTGACTTAAGCTTGATGTGAGGTTAGAGGATGTAAACCGCATAAAACAAGAAGCAGCTACAACATTTATGAATGTTATAGCTGCTATTTTTATTACCATAAAGAGCGGTAGATTAACGCCTGCTGTTATAATGTGTTTTGTATTCTTTGTGCAACAGCTTATCAAATACAAGACGTTGCACACACATTGCAGTAACACAGACAGAAAGTTAATAGCCCATTATTAAGGTTGCCATAGTTATAAGGCAAGTGGCAACCTGGTAGAGAGAATTAATTGCCAATCACAACAGCGAAGTAAGCCTTCTTACCAGTTGGGTAGATACCTTGTATGTAGAGCACAGGATCTTTGCTAGTAGAAGCCTCTTTAACAACCTTCTGCAAGTCGTCGGTAGACTTAATGTTTTGGTCGTTCACCTTTTTGGATGATAAAGCCTCTGGCTATTCCTGCATCTTTTTAGTGCGCCGTTGTTCACCTTGATAACCTCAAGACCCGATGAAATACTCAATTGGCTCTTTTTGTTCGGCTGTAATCTCCTTGAAGTTTCCGCCAAGAATGTCCAGATCGGCAGTCTTAACTACCTTTGTGTTGCCTTGAGCGTTCTTCAAAGTTGCAGAAGCAGTGATCTTCTTTTTGTTGCGCATGTAGGGTGATAGAAATCTTATCGCCGGGACGTTTGCTTACAAGAACCTCTTGCAGCTCGGCCATCTTGGTGAGTTTCTTTCCATCAATGGCAGTGATAACATCGCCACCCTTCATGCCGATAGCAGCTCCAGCACCACCATCTTCCACGCTATCTACATAGATACCGTCGTTTGTTCCTAGGTCGTGTTCTTTGCCTTTTTCTTTCTCAATGTCTAGGAAAAAGGCGCACATCAGTTCCTTTGATGCCCATGAACGCACGTTGTACACTACCATATTGTTTTGAGGTCGGCCACTACTTTATTCATCAATGGTGGTAGGAATAGCGAAGCCATAGCCACTATACGAACCCGTTTGAGAATAGAGCATAGCATTGATGCCCACCAATTCGCCTTGTGTGTTAACGGGTGCACCACCCGAATTACCTTGGTTGATGGCAGCATCAGTTTGTATGAACGACTCAATAGGGGTTGCCACCAGATGCGCGCGCCTTGGCACTAACAATACCAGCAGTAACTGTAGAATTGAGGTTGAAGGGGTTTCCAACGGCCAGCACCCATTCGCCCACCTTGAGTTTGTCTGAGTCGCCTATAGGGAAGAGTGGGGAGGTTTTTGCCATCCACTTTAATAAGAGCCAGGTCGGTGTTTTTATCCGAACCGATAATGCGAGCGAGGTATTCGCGGTTATCATTCAGCGTAACCGTTAATTGGTCGGCGCCTTCCACCACGTGGTTGTTTGTAACGATATATCCGTCTTGCGAAATGATAACTCCCGATCCCGTTCCTTCACGTTTTGGGGTTTGTACTTGTCTTTTTGCTTCCCACCGTTACCTTGACCAGGATAGCCAAAGAAGCTGAATGGGTCGCTGAAGAAGTCGCCAAAGGGGTCGTTTTGCATTTCAACAGTTTGTACTTTAGAGTTTTGTACAAATCTGATGTGCACCACTGCAGGCAGTGCTTTTCAGCAGCGAATGTAAGATCTACGGGTTGTGCAGGCGTTGCTGGTGATGCAGCAGCTGCGTTAACCTTCATAAACGAACCGGCAGAGAATGCAACAGAAAGCACGCATAATCCACCAATGAGGTACTGTGAATACTTTTTCATTGTCTTTCCTTTTTAAAATTACTATTTTTGTTTGTCTTAGTTTTCCATCTGCAAATTTAGGGGCAAATATTGTAAAAACAAGAATTTAAGCGCATTTCTTTATCCCAATTTAACAAACGTGATTATCATATTAACGGCTATTAATGCCTTTTGGGCTTTCTTTTTGCAGTTGTTTGCGTAGATGTTATTAGTATTTTCTGTTTTCACGGCTAATTGCTGTATCAAATTGTTATATTGTTAAATTTCTACTTACATTTTAATTTTGCTATATTCTTGTTGCGTTTTTGCACATATATAAATAAGGTGTTCCCCAATCTTCCTTACATTTTTTTAGCCAATGGGTTTGACACTTCAATAAAATATGTTACTTTTGCAGCCGAAACTAAAAAAGGAGAGGTGCTCGAGTGGTTGAAGAGGCACGCCTGGAAAGCTTGTATACGCCTAAAAGCGTATCAGAGGGTTCGAATCCCCTCTCTCCGCAAATAGGGCTTCAAAAGGTCTTCACAAGGGTCTTCATTTTAGCCTTCAAAAATTAGATAATCGTTGTAAAATCAAGGTTTTACAACGATTTTTCTTTGTATATACCTCCATTGCCTGACGGCATAACCCTATGTTTTGACAATCATCATTCGGTCAAATTCTGCTACATAAACTGCTACACAAAAAATTATAGCAGCAAAAAAATGTAGCAGTGACGGGATTTTGAATACCATATTGACGGCATTAATTCTTTCTTTTTCAGAGTGTTATATATTAACTTTGCAGCCGAGTGCTACACAAAAGAATGATGCATTATGAGAACAACTTTCAAGGTGTCCTTCTACCTACGCTCAAACTATGAGAACAAAGAAGGAAAGTCGCCTGTAATGCTCCGGGTATTCCTTAACGGAGAGATGGCTAATTTCGGATCTACGAAAATATTCGTGGACAAGTCGCTGTGGAATAACACTACCAGCAGGCTCAAAGGTCGGACGGCAGAAGCCTTATCCGTAAATGCCGCATTGGACTCTATTTCCACTACACTGAATGGAATTTACCGCAAGTTTGAGGATGACGAGTCTCTGTCATTGGAAAAAAATCCGTTCTTTTCTTTTGTAGGAAAAAGACAGGGAATACACGACTTTTCTCCCGATATTTGACAAGTTCAACGAAGATGTCAGACAGCGTGTCGGACACACCATCAGCAAAGACAGTTTGCAAAAGTACAGTGTTTTGAGAAGACATTTCTCAGAGTTCCTTATCCATAAATATGGAAGAAAGGATATTGGACTTACAGAGTTTACGCCATCCGTGGTACAAGACTTTGAGTTATATCTGAGTACAGTGGCAGGCTGCGCTTACAATACATCGGTCAAAAAAATGAAGGCACTCAAGACCGTAACCATCTATGCACAAAAACGCGGTTATCTTCTTCACGACCCCTTCCTCAATCATCGTTTTCACCTGGAACCTGTTAATCGCGGTTTTCTCACGGATGAGGAAATTATGAAGATAGCCAACAAGGATCTTGCTATTCAACGCTTGGAGTTAGTAAGGGATGTTTTTCATCTTTTCATGTTTCACAGGTCTGGCATATATTGATGTTTCAATCTCACACCAGACAATATCGTAACACTTGATGATAAGCAGTGGATTATGACCAGAAGGCAGAAAACAAGTGTGGAAACAAATGTGTTGCTTCTTGACATTCCAAAGAGTATCATCGCCAAGTACAGTCATAAGACCTATCGGAACGGCAAACTGTTTCCCATCTTAACGAATCAGAAAACCAACGCATATTTGAAAGAAATAGCCGACCTTTGCGGTGTCAAGAAGAACCTGACCTTTCATCTTGCAAGGCATACATTTGCCACTATGTCGCTAAGTAAGGGCGTTCCAATGGAAAGCGTGTCGAAGATGCTGGGACATACCAACATTAAAACTACACAAATTTATGCTCGCATTACCAATAAGAAAATAGAACACGATATGGAACAGTTGGCTGGCAAGTTAGACAAGTTCAATGTTGCTATGGGCATCAACTCAAAATAATGTATAACCCTAAACCAAGAAGATTATGACAACAACAAAGAAAGAGCTTTCTTACTTCCGTTTGAAGTTAGAGAACTACCTCAGTGAGCATTTCCCCGAAATGTTAAGTGACAAATCATTCATAACGGCAAGAGCCGACGAAGCATTGACAGCTTACTGCGATGCAGTGACACAGGGCTTCTCGCATCCCGAAGCTGAGACAATGGCAAGTGAAGTATTATACCAAGATTTGCATTTTTCCAAGTACGACACGCTTGTGTCTGTCTTGGAAAATGAGTTCGAGAAAGAACTCCCTTCTCCTCTTCCTGAAAGACTAACACCTATGCTTCTGAAGAATAAGGCTGTGCAAAAGCGTTTTTCGATAAGTATGAACTGACAGACGACTTTTGGGGCGAGTCCAGAGTATGAGAAACTCACACTGAACTGACAGGGATAATCGTTCTGATCATTGAGGTCAATGGTCTGCCAACGATAGGCGGTGAGAACATGACTTGATGTAACACCATCGGGAGCTTTTGTAGTGTCAAGAGCCAAGATAACCACTCTTCTCCACACACCAATAGTTTTACAAACACTTGGCTTTGTGTGGAAGAGTATCTTGTAACTGCTCTTGAACTATTAAAAAGCTCCGATATGAAACTACTAATCATCATGAATCAAGACGTTCACACACCTGCCTTCATCAAGGCAGACGCATCGAACAAAAACCGATAATATCAAGCAGCAGCAGACTTCTCCCAAGCAAGTCCGCTGCTTCTCTTGGACACGCTTCATCGAACTCGCTATCCTGTTTTCTATCGTTATCGGTGCTGTTTGGCTTATCTCAAAGATTGTAACGTCACAGGTCGTTACCGCCGTGTCAGTCATTGCAGGTTTTCTGATACTGCGCTTTATCGTCAGAGTCATTCTCCAAGTTACCTTTACGCTGCTGAGCATTCTCTTCTGGCTGGCAATTCTCTGTGCCCTCCTGCTATGCGTGCTTTGAGAAGCATAGCTCTGTAAAACCTTTCATACTATTTCATCAGGTGGTTATCTCGCATATTGAGATAGCCACCTTTTCTATTTTCCACTACGAGCGTTGCACTTTTGCTTCTTTTCCAATGCTCCACATGATGCGATGACAAGGAGACGGATGCTGTTCCCTTTTTATCCGCAAAGGTAGTACGGGGCTTGTGGCTTTCAAAGGTCTGTGCCGCTTGGTTTGTCTGGAAAAATCTCCACACCTACAGGGTAGTATTTTCCGCCAAAACCTTGTGCAAGCCCGCCCCGCTACCTCTATTTTGCTACAAAAAGGAATCAGCATACTCCGATCTTTGGACGCATAAAAAATGTCGCTATGGATAAGCAAAAAGTAAATACAACATCTTCGATGAACAGAAAAGGATATAGCTCCTCCTCTCATTACCGCATTAACCCTACGGCTGAAAAAAGTGAGCAAGTGTTGGCAATTAAGTTTGTACAATGGGACGTTCCCCCTTTGGAGAGCCTTTGTAACAGCAAAGTATATATCCTGCGTGAAAAACTCAATCGTGGCGAGCGTATGAGCCGTGAGGAAAAGAATTGGCTATGTGAAGCGGTGAACTCAAACACCTATTTCCGAACAGCCGTTCCCCTGCAAGGCTATCGCTTTGACTTCTTTGATGTACTGAAGAAATACCTTGTGGGTCAGTACGGACAATGGACAGAATATTACGCACCCGACAGAACAAGCCTAAGAGCCTACCTATATGGACGCATCAATCAAATAGTAGAAATTCCCAAGTATTAACAACATCAAAACATATACGACAATGAAAGGTACAGAACATTTTACACGGACAATAGCCGAATATCTCAATCAGCGTGCTATGACAGACCCTTTGTTTGCCCCTAACTTGATGAAACCGAACAAGAACATCGAGGAGTGCATCACCCTACATTCTTAATGAAGTGCAGAAAAAGCGGTTGCAACGGCTTTGATGATGATGAAATCTTCTCTATGGCTGTTCACTACTACGATGAGGACGATATAGAAGTCGGCAAGGCTGTTTCTTGCCAAGTAGCCGTTAATCACGTTGTGGAACTCACAAAGGAAGAAAAAAAGCCGAAGCAAGGCAGGAAGCCATTAAGCAATATCAGCGTGAGGAACTTGCCAAGTTACAGAGCCGTAACACACGAGTGAAGAAGACAGAGAACGTAGCAACCCAAGTACAACCATCACTATTCGATTTTTAAGCCTATGAAACCGAGAAACAAATTTGAGAAGGCGGTTTTGGAACAAAGCAAGCATCTTCGCCCGATAACCAAGACACAAAGTAAGTGGGCATTCCGTGAGTGTATTGACCACTTCGCCTACCGCTTGCCAAAAGGTCGCACTACTTGTATGGATTGTGGGCATAGTTGGGGAATGAACAAACAGAGAGAAACTTGCACTTGCCCTCATTGCAGGGTAAAGTTACAGGTCAAGGAAACATACGAGCGTAAGTTGCAGCAGAAGCAGTATTTCACCCTACTTACCACTTGTGGAGAGTTTCAAGTATTACGTATGTTCCTACTTATTGTGGGTATGGAGAAAGGTTACGAAGCACAGACCTCCATAATTGAGATTGGGCAATATTGGTGGAATATGCAGGGACGAAAAGCTGTGGTTGCCATACAGAGGGTTTTGGGACACTATGTTGATACCTTTTCCTATTATAGTCCTATGGCAATACGCAACGATAATGAAGCCTATCAGCATATTGCCTACTCACCGATATATCCGAAGTTCAAGGTTACAGACATACTTCGCAGAAATGGTTTTAAGGATAATTTCTATGGCATCGTGCCTACCCAGCTTATTCCTGTATTGCTTACAGACAGCCGTGTAGAAACATTGTTAAAAGCAGGTCGTACAGACCACTTACGTTACTTTCTTGGCAACAAGAGTGCTTTTGAGGAACTATGGCAGTCCTACAAGATTGCAGTTCGTAAGGGTTATGATATTACAGATATTTCCCTTTGGAGTGATTATGTAGATACACTTAGAAGATTAGGAAAGGATATTCATAATCCAAAATATTTATGCCCCACAGACCTTAAAAGGCGAACACGACCGCAGACACGAGGAACTTCTCAGACAGCGTGAAAGGAAGGAAATAGAACAGAAGCAAAAGAAGGCAATGGAAGACGAAAAACGTTTCAAGGAACTCAAATCAAAATTTTTCGGTATCTGTTTCACGGACGGCACTATCCAAGTCCACGTATTGGAGAGCGTGCAAGAACATTTGGAAGAAGGTGTATCAATGCACCATTGCGTATTTTCTAATGCATACTACCTTAAGGAGGACTCCCTTATCCTTTCGGCTACCATTGAAGGCAAGCGAATAGAAACCATTGAAGTATCTTTACGAACTTTGGAAGTGGTGCAAAGTCGTGGGTGTGCAACAAGAATACGGAATACCACGAGCAGATAGTAAACCTTGTGAATGCTAATCGAGGTCTTATAAGCCGAAGAATGAAAAGCAACAGCATAAAGTATGAACCATTAAATTATCAGAGATATGAAAACAGAGATTGAAAACATCATCTATAACTATGCAGACGAGATACCGCATATTTTCATTAGGGTTATCAACGCAATAACCCTATCCAACAGCAAAGAGGAGTTAAGGTCGGCTATCAACAAAATAGCCAAAGAAACAGAACTTGACAAATTCTTTGCATACGGCTATGGTGCACACCACTTTTGGCTCAAACACCGCAAATTATCCAATGGAGAGCCAAAGGAATACAGATTATTAAAGGTTGAATTTTAAGATTATGAAGAAGATAGTTTACAGAGTACGAACGCAATATATCTTCGAGGGAGTATTTGAAGTGGTTGCGGAGAGCAAGGAAGAAGCACGGCAAAAAGTCCTGCAAAATTGTGGGCTAGTCATGGGTGGAAGCATTCACAGTACCTTGCCCGATGAGGTGGTGAATTGGGTGTTTGACAGACATCCCAACAAACGAATAGACAGAATAACGAAAGTGTAGGAATAGCCACTGAATAAACAAGAGCCACGCAAACTTTCGGTTTGCGTGGCTTCTTTTCTTTTTCTTAGAACAAGCAGGGTGACCAAAGAAAAGAAGCAAAAAGAAAGTCGCAAAGAGATTTTTCTCTTAATAATCGAGAAAAAAATAAATAACGCTTTGCTTCCTCTTCTATTCTCTTGCTTCCTGCTCTGCATCTCTCTCCATGGCATATTTCATTGCATAGAAAGATTCCGCATCATCAAATCCTTTCATAAGGTTTTCCTCAATCCATTTTGGGAAATATTCTTTAGCCTTAGGAGTGAGCCTTAATGCATTGTTACTTGCCTCGTGGATAATTAGAGTATCATCACTGCCATTAGCAGTTTCTACTCTATACAAGGAAATACTCCCTTCGTTCCCACTTGCTGCTTGATACAACTCATAAATTTCGTGGTAATCCATATCAAAAATAGAGTCCACGAAGGTTTGAAAATCTTTAGTGACGTCCATTGCAGAAATAATTAAAATTCAACATTCTATAAATGCAAATTCTGTGCCAATCCAATTCATGTGCCAGTTTATTTGTTTTATGGCAGACGAAATAACATATACTCCACTTGTCTTCTTTTCACCAATCCTCGCAAAACTTTTCCTTTGTACCTGCAAAAGGAAACATACTCCCAATAGAAGTTTCTGTCTCCAGCTTCTATTTTTCGTAGCAGCCTACTCTTGGAGTACTTACCATAACCGAGCAATCGGCCTACACCCACGTTATAGGCAAGCAAGGTCAGCAGCAGCGCATCCTTACCATAGCCTTTGAAGTGTTCAAAGCATTTCCATAGGTCGGCACGGAGCAATGAGTCCGCTTGCCGTTCCGTCATATTCGCCGTAAAGTGCTCTCCCCGTTGCAGCTGATGCCCATATCCAACATACGGATAATTCTTCCAGCCGTGCATACCCTCAAAGTCTGTCGGCTTGTTCCGACAATTGGCGATCCTGCACTTTCTGTTCGCTGATTACGTTTCTATTGACCGAATGAAGGATAGTGGTTGATACTGCTGGAGTTACTTCCTTTTTGCCGAATATGCCTAAGAAACCTTTTCGTTTTGGCTTTTTGGACTGTTCCTGCACACTTTTTCTGTACAATAACCGGAATTTGATTGGCTATCTTCTTGTTAATAGATTGTTGTTCATCCATTAACCGGACTATCTGGAACATCTGTCGTTCCTTATCCTCTAAAAGACTGCGCACACTATCGATGCGCTCTGCTGGATAGGTGGCCTTGAAACGGCAGAGCATACTGTCCATTGCCATACGCCGTGCATGGTAATGCTCGATATCTTTATCGTTCCATTCCAGTATTGTTTCACCCAATAGAGAAAAATTTTTATCATTTGAATATTGATATTGTTTATTTCTTTTCGGAGCTCGTCTATTTTTATTGCCAAGTTCTAATGCTTCTATCTCCTGCCATTCATAGAGGCTATTATATGCCATACATCCGATAAGAATGGAGATAAGTATATATCCCAACCGTATTGCCTTATAGAAATTTCCTGACCGCTCCATTATTTTAATGACATTGATTTTTGGAACATGAATAAAAGTTTATCTTTTTCGTTCATGCGGATATTATCAGAATAACCGTCTTTTGTTATTTGATACCCACATGGCTTAACCATAAAAATGCCTAAGCCCTTAGTGTACGAACTTACTTCTGAGGCATAGTCTTTACTTGTATTTAATGGAACTTTCCCTTTAATATGACACCACTCATTATTACAACTGATGTCTTCAATCTCAGACATCAGTTTTTGCAAATCTGTAATAGCTTTGGAACTCGCTACTTGGGGTATCTGCAACTCAAAACAGAGCATCGGTTCGAGAATGTCCACACCTGACTGTTGCAAAGCCAGCCTGAAGACATAAGGGGTCAGCTGTCTGAAATCAGCAGGTGTACTTACCGGGCTATAATACTCGGCTTGAGTAAAAGTTACTTTCAGATCTGTCACTTCCCATCCATGTAAACCAGATTGGCAAGACATACGAATCCCTTCAAAAACGGCATTTTGAAAAGAATGGTTCAGATAACCATAGGAGATGTCACTTTCGATTTGCAACCCTGCCCCTAACGGTAAGGGTTCAAGAGTCAGCCCTATTGTGGCCCAGTAAGGGTTGGGTGGTACTTCGATCTGAATAATCTTATTGACCTTTTTATAGGTCGTTCTTTTGTAGATAGTCTTGATCTCATCAAAAATGGACCTTTACGGAAAAATCGTTCTTCCAGCAATGTCTGTATGATTTCCTTTTTGGGTCAAACCATATAACGAGATTTCCAATTCATCACTATATGAGTTTATGGAAAAAGGACAAAGACAGGGTCTTCAATCCACAATGTATTCAGAGCGGATATCACCTTGCTTCTCTCTTCGGGCTTATTTGGCCGGACGGAGGATTTGAGAGCGGGATGCTGATGAGATAATCCTTGAATCAAACAAGGTTTAGCACCTAAATAATCTCCGATTCGAAAATCTTCTATATCTTCTACAATCGCGATATCATTGGCACCCACTTCATCAACATTTATCTCTCTGCCCTGATAAATAGTCTTTAGATTTTTAATCTTGATGAATTTTTCCGAATCGTTGATTCTTACAACGTCTCGAAGTCTCAGACTTCCGTCAATTATTTTAAGAAAACTTCTTTTATGCCCTTTGGGGTCATGCTCTATCTTATAGAGATAAGCTGAAAGTCTGTTTGAGACTGATGCCGGAGGAAGTATAAAAGAAGAAATGGCGTCCAACAACTCATTGATACCGATATTGAACATTGCTGATCCATGTAGCACCGGATAGACTTTGGCTTTTGCCACAAGAGCGATTATCGTATTCCAATAATCAGCCGGTGAAATTTCGCTATCCGCCAAATATCGTTCTAATATATCGTCGTCATGGTTTGCATACAAATTCTTTGTATTCTTCCTTTATATATGTTTGGGAGCAAACCGGATAAACCGATCCATCGACAACAGTTTGCATAAACAGGACATCTTGCGACAGATTTGTTTTTATATCCATATACAAACGCTCCAAATTCACACCGGCACGGTCAATCTTATTGATAAATATAATTGTCGGGATTTGCAGCTTTTTGTAAAAGTACTGAACAACAACTTTGTCTGCGCTTGTATGCCTTCCTTTGCGGATAAGATGAGGACTGCTCCATCAAGCATTTTTGAATGTCCGCTCCACTTCCGCAATAAAATCCATGTGTCCCGGGTGTCAATGATATTGCATTTCACTCCATTCAGATAATAGATGTCGTAGAAGCCCGGACAGTAATTCCTCTACGTTTCTCTATATCCATAGAGTCCGTTATGGTGTCACCATTATCCACACGGCCGCACTTTTTCCGTTGCTCCACTGGCAAACAGCAGATTCTCGGTTACGGAAGTTTTTCCTGCATCAATGTGAGCAAGAATTCCTAAATTTATAATATTCATTTGGATTAAGCAATAATATACTACAGTAGATGCATTGTCGAAACGCACCTTTTAATACCTCCTCGTAGCATATGAGAACTACAGGATTACTAACTCGTATTAATATGTATATTATTACTGCCGCATAACGATTACAAAATTACACAAAAAAATATATCTAACAAAAGTGGGAGGATTTTTTTAACTTTTTACCATAGACATTTTTATTAGGGGAAGCGTAGGTTCAACTGGCAAGTACAAATAAGTAGAAATGTTTGAACAACACCGTTTTTAGGAAGTTGAAAAAAATCAAGTTTCTCTCTCGGTATAGCGTTTATTTTGGCCAATATCTTCTTTTAGTTTAGCATTTGTGTATTTCCCATTCGTGTTCTATTTAGCTCCTTATTATGAGTATGTAGCAAGTTACTTATCAAATTCAGCCTCTTTTGAGGGTCAAATATGGTTTTGCAAATGGTGACTGACAAGACATAAACAAGGTCAGCAGGAATTTTTTTACATAAATGGACATGAATGTATATAACCTAAAAATAAGAATAAATTTTTAATAAGGGCTGCCCAAAAAGATGCAGTTGCCATTTTACTACGACTACTGCACGCTCAAAAGGTGACAAGTCTGCCAGCCGCACCCTGCGCTGGGCAAGGGTCGGCTGACAGGACAGGCAGAATACATAAAGTAAAATGAAAGAATTTATCGTTCGCATCAATTACGTTTTTAGTGGCGAGAAGATGCTCATAAACGAATTGAAATTCCTCTGCGAAAAGGGGATTGATTGCCAAGAAACAATACCCAGAAGTGCCTCCCGTGTGGAGTATTCACTTACACCATTGGGCAAGAAAGTGCTGCCGATTATCGATGAAATTTCCAGATTCGGAATGGAAAATCTGTGAATCATATTCTAATGGCACTCTCTGCTATATGCATGCCATGCGGAAACAGGTCATTTACCTTCGCCAAGTACTTCTTTTAATGCATTCATCCCGTTGATGGCGGATGGGAAACCCGAATAAACAGTCATCAAAAGCATAATTTCCTTGATGCTTTCTTCGGAAAGTCCGACATTCAAGCCTGCTCTGATATGAAACTTCAACTGAGGTAGGGGCATTGCCCAAGGCTGTTAACGCTGCAATGGTGGCTATTTGACGATATTTTCTATCCAAATTTTCTCTTGAGAAAATATCTCCATATCCGTATTCGAGTATGAACTGTGTCAATTCAGGAGCAAAACCATCGTAAGTGCTTTGCAGTTGCTCCACCATTCCTGGAGCTATCGCCGACAATTGCTGTTTTCCTAACTGCAATCGGTCTTGAGCGTTTTTTTCTTTCTTCAAAACCCTCATTGTCAGAAACACCATGCTGGTTTCGTTCCTGCAAGACTTCTTTTAATGCATTCATCCCGTTGATGGCTGAAGGGAATCCGGCATAAACAGACATTTGTAAAACAACCTCTTTCAGCTCATCGACAGAGTTTCCTGTATTGAGCGCTCCGTTGAGATGAACCTTCAGTTGCGGTCGGGCATTGCCCAAGGCTGTAAGTGCAGCGACTACCGCAATTTCTTTCGATTTCAAATCCAATCCGTCACGAGAATAAATATCTCCAAACGAATACTCTATAATGAATCTTCCCAAATCAGGGAGAAATCTCTTTGAGACTTTCAATTACTTTCTTGCCAGCCTCATCATCAATTTCTTTAAGCTTTTTCCCAGCCTCTATTAAAAACGTTCTGACTCCATATTTCTTTCTTTTTATTTGTGCTGTTGCACATACTGAAATAAATAAAAAAACAAAATACCAATTATCGGTTTTAACTTTTTTTGGAGCAAAAGATAATTCGGCAAGAATGCATTCGGATAGGATTTTTTTCTCCTTTATTTGGGTGCTTTTAAGACTTTTTTTAGATATTTCTTTTGGAAAAGCAGTCGGTGAGAAAGATGTTTTCTGTCGGAATAATTTTTGCAAAAATAAGAGTTGTCTTCAAATCCTAATTTAAAAAGCGATTTCATTGATGTTCAGAGAGGTGTATAACAATAATCTTTTTGGCTTCGGTTATTTTCATATCCAACTGCAACTGCTTAGCTGAAAGCCCCGTTTGCACTTTGCATAATTCACTGAGTGTCTCAGGAGTTGTTTTCAATCGTTCGGCATAGGCTGTTATGGGTGAGATCCGTATGGATATTTTCCATAAGTAGTTTTTTTGTACTTAAAAAAATCAAGGTGTCCTGACTCCTATAAATAGTTCTCCTTTCTTAAGCAAAGAAATAAAAATAGGAAATGGCTATCTCCTGCTTTTTGCTTATCCTCTTCCACAAGCATTTTCTTCAAAACAGTCTCCACAAAAGAGATTTCCTCTTTGTCAATATCCTGATAGGGAGTAGAAAAAAATCAATATTATACTGTTGAGCAAAAAGAAGTTTCCATCAAGATGAAATAACCTTGTGTCTCAGCAGAATATTCCCAGTTATGAATTTGTCGAGGATTTATGGTAAAAAAATTCGCTGAGGGCAAATTTCGTATTCTTCAAAATCAATAACATTAAGTCCTTTTTCCTTGAGTAAACCAAACGATTGAATAAAAAAATTGTGTCTGTGCGGCCATTCAATATCTGGGTCTGGTGTCTCTTCAAAAAATGCCGATATAATGCTGTACTGGTTCGATACTATCTAATATGTCACTAATTTTATAGATTTTTCACTTGAGTTACTATTGCGATATATAATTCTATGTTGTTTTTCATTTCCGCAAAGTTACTCATTCATAGTGAGAAAAGTCGAATAAACCAGCAGGGAAAAACGCTTCTTGCGAAGCATAAAACGTCGCAAGAGGCGTCTTTGATAATCAAGGTAAATAAAAACAGAGCATATTCCACCTGTCTGCGTTTAACTAATCCACTCAAAACTTTTTCTCTTGTATCGGCAAAAGGAAACGTACTCCCGATAAATATTTCTGTCTCCTGCTTCTATCTTTCGCAGCAGCCTACTCTTGGTGTGCTTGCCATAACCGAGCAGTCGCCCCACGCCCACGTTATAGGCAAGTAGACTGAGTAACAGCGCATCCTTACCATAGCCCTTGAAGTGCTCAAAGCATTTCCATAGGTCGGCACGGAGCAGAGAGTCTGCTTGCCGTTCTGTCATATCCGCTGTGAAATGCTCTCCTGGTTGCAGCTGATGCCCATAGCCAACATACGGATAATTCTTCCAGCCGTGCATGCCCTCAAAGTATTTTTACTACAACTACTGCACGCTCAAAAGGTGGCAAGTCTGCCAGCCGCACCCTGCGCTGGGCAAGGGTCGGCTGACAGAACAGGCAGAATACACAAAGTAAAATGAAAGAATTTATCGTTCGCATCCATTATATTCTTAGTGGCGAGAAGATGCAGGCTTATCCTTGCCCTCTTCCCGCTCGTTGTTAAAACTAAAGGTCAGTTGCTGAACCCTGCCGAAGTTATCCTCCACATATACATCAATCGTCTGGCGGTCAGATGACAGCGAGGTGTAGTACAAGCGGAACACATCTTTTGTCAGCGGATAGCGGTCGTTAGGCTTGAAGACAGTACCATTATCATTTCTTAGTAAGCCTTTGCCGTCAGACTGGAAATAACGTATCGTATAGCGAGTGTCGGCAAACTCACCATCTCGTTTGAGCGTGCAGCGTATTTCAGCCGTCTGTCCCTTTATGATGTCCTTCTGAACCGGCATCGTCTCCACCGTAAACGGATAAGACTGCTGAACATCCAAATCCCTATCACAAGCAGATAGGCAAAAACACGGCAAGGGTCAGCATTCCCATTACCCAAATCGTATTCAATATCTTTTTCATCTTTTCTTCTACTTAAAAGTTAAATCTTAGTCCTGCAGAAACAGCCGGACGGAAACGATGCACATCCGTTCCAAAGAGGAAACGTCCCTGTGCCTTTACAAGAAAGAGAACCCTGTCCGTCAGGAACACTTCCACCGAGCCATGCACGGCACTGCCATAGACAAAGCGGGAGCGGTCGAGCAGTGTTGCCCCATCGGGCAGCAACTTTTTGTCCTCGTTCAGTTGCTCATAACCACCCAAAGCAGATATGCCGCCATAAAGAAACACGTTCTTACCTCTATCAGAAAGAACAGGGTGCATATAGCCCACCTGCAAAAGTGCATCCTTGAGTTTTTACGTTATAACTTCTGTACGGCATATTCTGCTGTTCATACTCTGCCATAACAAAGGTATAGTTCTCACGACCCAGATAGCGGGTGAGTGATGCTCCCATGCCAAAATTGTCAGTTGCAAGGAACTTTTCACCCTTAATAAGCGGAACACTCCCTACGACCTCTATGCCCCTTTGCTTGGGTATCAGTCGCTGTGCCTGCGATGGAAGACTGAAAGTCATAGCCACCGCAACGCATACTGTCAGAATGATATTGTTCTTCATAATGTCTACCATTTCAATTTGAGGGTTATCAATCTTCTTTTGCCAGTTGCAGGGTCTTCTGCCGTTATATGGAAAGTCAGCGTACGACCGCCATTTCTCTCATAGAGCGTCACTTCAAGCTGCTTGTCTTCAGCAAGAGAAAACTGCTCGAGCGCAAACACACTGTGTTCACTACCCATACCACGCACCTGCATCACCTGATGATAGGCACGAAGTGGCTGCAACAGCTGCTCTTGTATGGCGGTGCGCTTTTGCCATCTTCTTATCAACTACCTTAAAGGTGATAAAAATCCACTGAGTACGGCATGTTTGTACCATTTTCCATACGAGTGTGGAAATACAGCAAGCCATTATGGGCATACAAGCCACGAAGCAGGAACTTCATGCCAAACTGCTGTGTACCGATGTGCTTGATGGTACGCTTGTCATTCTGATAGATAGTCTGCATCATCAGCTTTACTAATACGAGGCGACTCGTTGCCAAGTTCCTTGAAGTAAATGTCAGAGCGATTGCTTGGTAGTCGTCCGTCCGTTGGTGACAGAAAGTCCTTCATCTCAATGCTGAGTTTCTCCGGTTCATCAGCATACTTTACGTTGAAAGCATAGAAAGAGCCGTCCTCGCAGATGACACTCATATTGGTCTCCGTTTCAAAGTCCTTCACTGAAGCCTTTACACGTAGTACGTTCTCTGCATCCTCCGCCTTCCCTGCGATGATGTTCTGCGAACCTAAGTCTCACATGACGAATGGCAGAAGGGAAGATAAGATGCACGGTCTTGTCAAAGGTAACGTCAAGACCATAAGGCAGTACGACACGCCCCGTTGGTATGGCACGGCTCATACCTTGAAAAGAGTTCGCCCTGAAGTAAGCGGACGACTCGGTGTCAGACCATCATTGTTTTCCTGTGCTGTGGCTGTTGTTCCCACCATGGTAAGCATAGCCATTGATAAAATAATTTTTCTTCATTGTTCCTTTTTTTATTTGATGTTATTCTTTACTTATCATTTTCGATTGTTTTATTTAGACTGAACCAAGAAAAGGCGGTAGCCACCTTTAAGTGTTACCTTGATAGTGCGCAGCTTCTTCTGAATCAGCTGACTTGCACCCTGCATCACCCCACGGGCAGCCTCGGAGATAATCTGGTCCTTGGCAGAGGAAGCGAAGGTAAAGGAGGTTCCCATTGAACCACCGATGTTCGCCCCAACTTCCTTAAGCGCATTGATATCCTCCGAACCTGGTATATACACGCCCTCTTGTCCGTCTGTGTCGTATGCCGAGAGCTTGACGGCTATGATATGCCCGTCCACCTCAATGCTTTTTGATAAGTAGGTGCATACGGTTACCCTCAATCTTGGCAACGGCTATGAGTCGGCTTTGACGTGGAATGTGCAGTCCCTCTACCTTGGCACTTTTCAAGCAGACGGAGTACGACATTGTCCCCTCCCTTAAGAACAGTAGTCCTGTCCACTACGACTTTCAGCGTATTACGCAACAAAGATGGAGAACAGCTGGTAAGCGAGTGAAAGCCCATGTTCCGAGCCTTTTTGCCGTATTCCTCCATAAAGTACACATCGCTCATAGGCTGGTCAAGTGAAGAAACTATCTGCCTACGCTCTGGCAGAACTTCCATTGCAGGCTTTTCATTCTGCATGGTCTTGCCCTTAGCGGCTTCAGAGCCACCTGCTGCCCCTTCCGACTTCTCCTTTCCTGCCGTCAGACCATTATTGAAGGTAGGTGGAGTTGATGCTTTAGGGAGATACTTCGCTGCCATCTGATAGCTCTTTTTCCATCAAGGCAAGCTGCCGTTTCTCTTCATTGTCCTCCCAGCTGTCTTTGGCAGAGAGTTCTTTTTTAAGGTTATCTATCTCCGAGCGCAAGGCTTCACGTTCCTGCTCGTGTGGGTCGGGAGCGTAAAAGGAGTTCAAGAGGCGATTATTCTCCTCATAGCGATGCATAGAGTTTTCTATCTTTGCCGTAGAAGCAGCTGTCTCTGCACGCTGCTCCTCTGATGGAGCAGTGTTCTGTGCAAAATAGTCCGATAGCCCTGCCCATCTCCTCGCGGGTCTGTTCCTCCTCGTGTGCCTTGTCGCCTAATTCATAGGCTTTGAGCTTGTTTTCGGTGAGCTTTTCCGTCGTTGCCTGCGGGATGCTGTCATTGAGTCCCTGCTCCGCTGCAGTCTTATCCTTGCCCGAAGGGGCGAAGATAAACCACATTGAGAGAGCAAACAGCAGTCCCAGTCCTCCGAAGACCAAGCCTTTCTTCATTTGTTCTTTCTGTTTATTATCCATTTTCCTTGATTGTTTGATGATGTTGTAGATAAAAAAATTGCCATGTAACTCTTGTAAAGTACTGTCCGTCCGTATCGGACTATCCGTCAGCTTTTCCCGTGGGGATGGGTAGTTTTTTTCCTTCTTTGGAGGAAGGAAAAAAACTGCGCTATCATCCAGAGTGAGCAGAGCAGATAGATGAAGCTCAGCCCATAGACGATTTCCTTTCTCTGCCTTATCGTGAGTCTTTCACAACGATGGCGGAGCCACAGGTGAAAGCGCAGATAGTGACGTGATAGTAAAAAGTTCCTTTTCCTTGCCATAGCCTTACCGTTTATAAGTCTGTATGTCCCTGTTCTCCTTAACGAGGAAGTTCTCCATCAAGAAGCCTTGTGGGTTGTTATCTGAACGAACAGAGTTCTGCAGCGTGCAGGTCGTAACAAGACTGCGCTCTGTAACGTTACTCTGACGGACAATAAACTCCCCGTGCATAGGTCGTTACTGCATAAGGGTAAGTATTAAAGTTGCAGTGGATAGAGTCCACCTCTATGCGCTGATTGACATTACCCGATATGGCACGGTTATAATAGCCCTTCTCTGCCAAGTCTTTGTAATAGTTGAAAGCCGACTTATCACACAGCACAAAGGCACGTTCCATGTTCTTTTCGATGGCATCCTTGTCAGGCGCAATGGTGAAGAACAGCTCGTGGAAACGACGTACATGCTCCCTTGCTTCTACGGGACGGTTACGACTTGCATCCTGACTGAGGGCAAGCATGAGTGACTTTCCCTGGTCAAGCACATAGATTTTCTCCCGCTGCTCCTTGGCGAAGCTGTACGAGGCATAGACAGCATAACCGCTTACTGCCACGCAGACGATGGCAAAGACAAAGGCATAGAGTCTTATCTGCCTGAATGAGGTCTCGATATTACCAAGTGATTTTGAATTCCATTTTTCTTTTATATCTGTTGATTAATTAAGCATAGTTGTTCGATTTCTATTTTCCTTTGAGCAGTGCACCCTTGATACGTCCACCGACATTTCCCACAGCAGCACCTGCGCCAGCCATAGCAGCCTTGCCACCAGTATATGCGCCTTGCGCACCATGCTGTGCTGTCTGGTTGACATTACGACCGTATGACCCGATACCACCTCCAGCTTCGATAATCCAACCTGCCACGGTAGGTACACAGAAGTAGCCTACAATACCGATAAGGAAGAAGACGATGTAGTACCACGTCCCCGAATCAGGCAGGTAGTTAGGGTCACTGAGTGCTTCGATATCCTTCTCTATCATCAGCACCTGTATTTTTCGTAAGCAGTGCCGTAAGAATAGAGCTGACAGGCAGCCACAGATAGACAGAGATATGGCGTGAGAACCATGCCGTAAGTGAGCCAGCAAGACCATCCCATACAGCAATGCCGAAGACTATCGGACCGAGAATGGCAAGAACGATGAGTATGAAGGTGCGTAGCGTGTCGATGATAAGTCCTGCAGCATGGAACAGGAGTTCCAAAAGGTCGTGTACCATCTTCATGATCCACTGCTTGGTCTGATAGGCAGCACGCTCGGCATACATACCCGCTATCGTCACGGCATCTTCAGGTCCGATGATGCCCATTTCCTCTATCTTCTCATCGAACTTCTCGTTGGAAACAAGGTAGGCTGTTTCGGGATTGCGCAGGTAGGCTTCCTCCTGCAACTTGTCCCGCTTGGCTGTAAGTTCTGCAAGGTTCCCCTCCTGCTGGTGTACCATCATCTCTGTTCCCTGCACCACGGGCGAGAGAACGGCATTCATCGTACCCAGTACGACTGTCGGAAAGAACATGATGCAAAAGCCTAAGACAAAAGGTCGGAGAAGCGGAAAAACGTCTATCGCCTCGGCACGGGCAATGGAAGCCCATACCCGAAGAGCAATATAAAAGAGCGCACCCAAACCCGCAATGCCCTTGGCAATGCCCGTCATCTGGGCACAGAGTGGCATCATCTCGTCATAGGTTGAGCGTAGCAGCTCATGTAAACTGGCAAAATCCATAAGCAAAAGTGTTTTTATGAAAGTTTTTTCAAGTTCTTTTTTGTCTGTGGATTTACCAATACCTGCTTGCCGTATTACCATAGAGTGCCTTAACAGAGGCAAGGTTGTTCTTCTCCCTTGCACGCACGTAGCTCACAGAGATATTTTTTTCCTTGTGTAATACGACACGAGCGAGCGGTATTCCCTCAGCGTGGTATAGATGCGGTCTATGGACTGCATTCGTTCGTGGTCGTTCATCGAGAAGACATTACTCTTAACAATGGATTTTAGTTCCTTGAGACTCTCACCGCTCTGCTGCAAGAGTTTGGCATAGCCCGAAGCCATCGCAGCGAGTTCCGAAGGGCGGAAGTTCTTGTCCGAGAGCATCTTCTTATACGAGGTAACGTAAATCTCTGAGATGTCGCCCACCATCAGGATGCACTCCTTGACCTTGTAGGCATCGCCGATGAGGGTTGTTCACCTTCTTCAGGGCATCATAATACTTCTTGGTATCGTTGTAGAGTTTCTCTACCTCCTTAAAAACCGTCAAGGGTGTTCTTCACCGTCTTCGAAGCTGTTGCAATCTCCTTGACCGAATTGACGATGTTGCCGGCAAAATTGCCAGGGGTCGGTTACTACCCACTGTGCGTGGGCTTTGGGGAACAGAAAGGCTCAATCCTAAGAGAGCCATGAAAATGTACTTTTTCATTGTTACTATAGTTTTGATGGTTTGTACTTATTTCTTTTTATTGTTTCTTTTTCTCTATGGCAAGCTGACGGATAGCTGTTTCGATATCTCCACCAAGCTGTGCTGCCCTGTTCATCACCTCCACCTTCTCGGTTTCCTCCGTGGTGTAGGGTGAGGTACTCCTCCATGCTTACCTCCGTAGCATAGACGGCACTCTGCATACCGCCCTAAACCTATCCACACCTCCTTGTAGAGTCGGTTCGGGTCATTGTTCTGGTTAATGGAGAGTATCTGGCTCTTTTCCTTTTCAGACAAGCCGAGCATCGCCTGTATACCATCGAACTTGGTCATGTACTTGCGCTGGTCAAGCAGTATCTTGCAGTCGGAGTTATTGATAATGCTCTCCTTGACGATGGGTGACTGGATGATGTCGTCCACTTCCTGCGTTACGACAATGGCCTCCCCGAAATACTTTCTCACCGTCTTATAAAGATATTTGATATAGTCCGCCATGTTTGCCGAAGCAATGGCTTTCCACGCTTCCTCAATGAGTATCATCTTGCGGATACCCTTTAATCGGCGCATCTTGTTGATGAAGGCTTCCATGATGATAATCGTTACCACAGGAAAGAGGTCTTTATTGTCCTTTACTTGGTCAATCTCAAAGACGATGAAGCGTTTAGAGAGCAGGTCGATGTTCTTATCCGAGTTCAGTAGGAAATCATATCGACCACCACGATAATATTGCTTGAGTGTCGTCAAGAGGTTGTTGATATTGAAGTCCGAGAGTGTTACCTTGATGTCACGCTTTTCCATATCCTTTCGGTACACGTCCCGCAGATACTCATAGAAGGTATTAAAACAGGGTGTAACGCTGTGGTCAGCACATATCAGCTCGATATAGGAGTTTACAGCAGAACCAAGTTCGCCTGCCTCGGTCTTTGTGATATGCTCATCGGCACTCTTCCAAAGTGTAAGTAGCAGCGTACAGATACTCTCTCTTTTCTCAACATCGAAAAAGTAATCATCCGTATAGAAAGGGTTGAAAGATATAGGACTTTCATTGGTATAGGTGAAATACACGCCGTCCTCGCCTTTGGTCTTGCGGTGGATAAGTTCACACAAGCCTTGATATGAGTTTCCCGTATCGACCAAGAGGACGTGTGCCCCCTGTTCGTAATACTGGCGTACCATGTGGTTGGTGAAAAAAGACTTGCCGCTACCCGAAGGTCCCAAGATAAACTTGTTACGGTTAGTGATGACTCCCTTTTTCATCGGTAAATCCGATATGTCTAAGTGGACGGGCTTTCCTGAAAGGCGGTCTGCCATCTTGATACCGAAGGGAGAGAGCGAATCCTTATAGTTCGTCTCTGCCGTAAAGAAGCAGAGGGCAGGCTCGATGAAAGTATAAAAGCTCTCCTCACTTGGGAAGTCTGCCGCATTGCCGGGTATGCCTGCCCAGTAGAGCGTTGCTGCATCAATGGTATTGTGACGTGGGTGGCATTCCATAAGAGCAAGTGCAGAGCCCACGTCATTCTTAATCTGGCGAAGTTCTTCCTTATCGCTGCTCCATGCCAATACATTGAAGTGGGCACGGATGGAGGTCAATCCCTGTGAGTGGGCAATATTGAGATACTCCTGTATCCACTCCTCGTTGATTTGGTTGCTACGGCTGTAGCGTGCCAGCGAGTGCATATTTCTTGCCTGCTTCTCAAAGCGTTCCAGATTGGCGTCGCTATCCTCAATGAAGAGATACTGGTTATAGATATGGTTGCACGGCAGCATCAAGCCCACGGGAGAGGCAAAGGAAAGACGGCAGTCACTTCGGTCGGTCGATAATCGCTCGTATCGGCTGTCCGTGCTGACTGTTGTAGGCAGGTCGTCCGTGTCGGAGAGTGTATGCAGACAAAGCATATTGTCGCCCACGCGCACAAGGTCTGCGCCCAGACGGATGTCCTCCAACGAAGCATGCCCTTCTTCAGATAAAGAGAAATACCTGTCGAGCAGTCCGCCTTTTTCCTTTGTACCTATCAATTCTTCTTCTGTCATGCGGACAATCCTTATCTGCTCGGTATCGTTGATGATACGCTCGAACTGGTCTACTGCTTCCATGAACTTCATCACCTCATCTTTGTTGGTAATTTCCTTGGGCAGCAGGTGTCCACGGCAGAGCGAAGAGAAATTACTCTGCTGTGCCATACGCTGCTTGTTGGTCTTGGTAAGGAAGAGATAGACTGAGTGGTGTAGATACGGACGTTCGTTGAAGTGTCGTTCAGAGGAACGGGCAAGGAAGCTCAGTCCGCCATCGGAGAGCTTTCCTTGATAGTCCTCCTTAATGAACCAGTCCTGCTTGTGTACGATGCTGTAATTGGGTAGCACTTTTATAGCCTTATGCCAGGCAGAGTGCATTGCTTCGTACTCTGTAGAGGTGACGGTAAAAAGTTCGGGCAGTTCCACACGGAAAGCCACCGTAATGTCTGCATCCTTGCTCACCATGCAGCCCTGCTCGATGGAGAGCAGCGGAAACTTCGACTCCAAGGTTGTTATCTTGCTTTTTATTTCTCATTTCTTCGCTTTTTTTGGTTGAAGGTTACGGATAAGGTGGCAGACCGTACGGCGGTTCACAAGGTAGCGTGGGTGCATACGCACTGCTCCTTTCTTCATCAGTCCGTATTGCCCGTACTTTCTGTTCATGGTGAACGTTTGCCATACCACAAGGCTGGCACCCACTACACCTATGACAAGACAGGTAATTTGGCTGACTCCACAGAGATAGAGAATGACCACAAGAATAAAGACTGCCAGCAACCCTCCTGCAAAGAGGAAGAGATACTGTGCCTTCAAACCCTTGAACTCTACCGTCCGACCTACACCTTTGTTGATTTCAAATGCAGCCATCGCCTTACAGGAAGAAACTTCTCAGAATTGTGGCAGCCACGATGAGGAAGATACATGCACCGAACCAAGAGGCTGCGGTCTTGCTCGTATCGGGATCACCACTTGAGAACTTGTTGTACACTTTAATGCCTCCAATCAACCCCACTACCGCCCCTACGGCATAAATGAGTTTCGTGCCGGGATCGAAGTAGGAGGTTACCATTTTTGTAGCTTCATTGATACCGGCAATACCATTGCCTTGTGCGTATGCTCCTATGGCGGTAGCCGTCAGGAGTAGCATTGTGATTTTCTTTTTGTTGTTCATTGTTCTTTTTATTTTAAGTTGTTAAATGAATTGTTTTCTTTTGGGTAGAGATGGTAAGGGGTGGCTCGGTTTTATCGTATGACTGATATTGGTTGATTGTTTTACTTTTGAGTCACCCCTTGATCACTTTACAATATGAACAAAAACAATAGTCTTACAGATAGTATGACAGTGGACGATCGGCTTCTTCCGATGCATCGCTATTCTCTTGTGCAGAATCAGACTCGGGAGATATTGTTTCTTCGTTCGTCATTTCTGCTTCTTCTGCTTTACGGATGGCAGCAAGAAGTTTTTGATGGTCTTTCTCCTGCTTGAGCGTTGCCTCTTTGATATAGTCCATAAGCTGTGTGCCCTGTATGCTTTGCAGAGTATCCAGCACTTCGGCTTCGTTTTCCTCATCAAGCGTGTCGTCATTTTTGTGCCAGCCAGTAACACGGACTACTTCCCGTGCAAGAATAGCGGACGGTGAAATTTCTGGCATCACTGCATCGGCGATTTGCAGTTCCTCACGGATGATAGTGTCTTCGTCAGATTCGTCCATTGTATAGTCAACCTGCATTTCATTGTCCTCTTCTGTACCTTCCGCTTCTTTTGTTTCTTCGGGTACAGGTGAGTTTTTCTCTGCAAAAGTATTAGGTTTTTCATCTGGATTTTCAGAGGAGGAAACAGCGGGAACTTTGGAGATAGAGTGGGAATGAAAAGGCTTGCTCCTACCCACCAAAAACGTGACGTGCATTGTCAATCTGCTCTTGGGAAACGGATGTATTGAGACTTGTGCCGTGCCCGTTTCCTTTCTGCTTTGGTGTATTCTTCCCTGATTGGGCTGCCAAATCTTGAAATAACCTCCAAAAGTATGCGATGCCGAGAGCTATCCACGCTATACCCAGCAAAAGCAATACGCCTAACAATAAATTGATTATCATAAGTCTATGGTTTTATCGCGCCTGCGTTGTGAGGCGGTATGGTTCAACAAATCCTGATACGTTTTCAAATGATCGAGAAGGATATTCTCAATATACCCCGTGATGGAAGCCTCCGATCTGATGTCGCTCAGCACATCACGCAGTATCTGGAGTATCTCAGTATGGATACTGAAGCCCGACTTATTGCGCCCATTGCGGACACCCGTCAGAAATCGCTGTTCGTATTCAGGAAAGTCCATTGCTGGGGAAGAATCCTTCGCTCTGGCGTTTCTCTTTCGCTTCTCGGGCCGAGCAGTATGGGCGGTGCAGTCATCAAGCGGTATGTCTTTTTGATATTTTATCTTCTTGTCCATAATACCCTTGAAGAGAAACACTTTTATCTTCTTCCACAGAGTCTGAATCATCATCCAAATCAATGGGAACGTCAAAGTCAGGTGTGTTCTCTTCTGTGCGCTTCTTGACACCAATATCCGCCATCTCTGCCAATTTCTCCTGAAACAGCTTCTCACGTTGTTCTTTCAGTGACTTCATACGCTATCCTCTGTTTTTCAAGTTGAGTTTCTCCATGACCTCCCTTACCCACTCGTCCACACCCGTCTGCGGACGGAGAGTCGTTGCTGGGGGTAGGTAGGAGCATCGGAAAACACCTTTGACACCGCCTTGTGCCAACTCCCTGCTGAATCGTACGGAATTGTAGATACGGGCATCGAAGATCGGCAGTCCCTGCTCCCTCGCATTTTGGCTGAACAGGTCGATGACCATGGTACTGGCACTGCGGTTGATTTTGTTCCAAAGCAGGAAGAAGTCCTGAATGCGTGAGCCTTCAAACCCGACACCCAAGTCCCTGATTGTCTTGGCGTATGCAAAACTCGATGCCAGCGACTGTGGGTCGGCTTCTATAGGTGAGATGATGTAGTCCATCGTAATGGACAAATCCATCATGGCACTGGTAAGGGCATGACCAGGAAAGTCAAAGATAATCAGTTGCGGCGCCGTCTTCATTTTACGAAAGTATTTCATGACATCGGAAACGGCTCTTTCTGGTTTGCTTCTGATGATATGATACGATTTCTTGCCGTAGCGCGACAGGCGTTCATGAAGTTCCTTGCCCAGTTCGGGTGAGGACTCGATGAGATCTCTGTCGCGTTCGCGGAGTTTATAGAAAGATTCCTGCGTACCGTCGCAATCCACGACGGCAAGGGAGATGTTCTTCTCGTAATATAGTATGGAAGCTAGCACTTCGGCAAGGCTGCTTTTGCCAACTCCGCCTTTCTGTGAGGCGAAGCCCAGATAGATGGGATTGTTTTTCTTCTTTTCCATATTCATAGTCGGTTGTTACTTATGTTATAAGTTAATGTATATCTTGACTGACAAGTCATGTCATATTTGTTGTTGAAACCATATTTTTGACTCGACCTAAAAGTCTGGTTTTTGACCCAGCTCAATTTTTGACTCAGCTCAAAAAAACATAAAACTATCCGCAGTTCAAACCTTTCTTGATTGAGATTTTTGAAGTTAAAATCATTATTTTGGACTCTTCATCCATATAGGTTTCAAGCTGTCTTTCAACTGAATCTGGTTGCAAAATAACAAGGTTTTATCCTAAGTTTCAACTACCTGTGAAGTACAGGAAATGCAAGGAAAAAGAGTGAATATCATTGATAATGAGATATTTGAAAACTCGCCGTAACTTTGCAGGCGAGAATAATACATGGAGGTAATATCCCGAAGCAGACACCCCAAAAGGGTGGATACTTCAATCGTATCAACTCTTGATATTGGCAGGTGTGTCTTTGTAACACAAACCGCCGTTTGTACCACAAAGACCCTTGCCCCGAAGAGAGATGAATTACTCCAAAGTCGTAATTAAGAAAAACAGAACAGATATGAAAAAAAGGAAACGGAACACGGTTCAAAACGAAAACAAGCGGAAAAGCCACGTTGGGACAACTGGCATGTACGGTTGCCTAACCCCAAAGACCAGCAACGGGCGATTGATTTGTTTCAGCGTTCAGGTGCGGAGACCAAGTCGGATTTCGTGCGTGGACGTATTCTTGGTGAGAGTTTCAAAGGTGATTACGGTGGATAGATCTGCCGTAGAATATTACCGAAAGCTCTCGGAACTGACGGCACAAATCCATAAGATTGGCGTGCTATATAACCAAGCTGTGCGTGCCATCAACAGCTATCACAGCGTAAAGACTGCACAGATTATGCTTGAGAAGTTGGAGAATTTGTCAACTCAAATCATTGTCTTGCAGGAGCAAGCAATCCATTTAACCATTGACTACCGCAAAAGATGATTGCCAAGATTTCAGCAACGGAGAACCTTGGAGGGCGCTGGGGTATAACTTCAAAAAGGTGGAGAAAGGGGAAGCAAGCATTCTTCTTGCTCAAGGCTTGTATCAAAAACAAAGAGGGAACTTATACGATGGCAGAAGTCTTTCCCGATATGCAAGCACTTATCCCAGAGAAATGCCGAACAAAAAAAGATGGTGTTCCATTGCTCGCTCAATCCGCACCCGGATGATAAAATCTCCGATGAGCAACTCGTGCAGGTAGCCAGGGGAGTATATGGAGGCACTCGGCTACGGCAATCAACCTTATATCGTGTTCAAGCACAGCGACATCGCCCGTGAGCATATACACATCGTATCACTTCGAGTGGACAGCCGTGGACAAAAGATTAACGACAAGTTTGAAAAGCGAAGGAGCAAGCAGATTACCGATGCCTTGGAAAGAAAAATTTGGTCTCATTCCAAGTTCAAAGCTTACTGAGAAGGCAGTAGCAGAAACGCCCAAGGTAGATATTGGTAAAGGGAATATCAAGGAGCAGGTGGCAAACGTTGTCCGCATGATGCTGAAGCATTATTGTTTCTGTTCCTTGGGTGAACTGAATGCCATACTGAGTAAATATAATCTTGCCGTAGAGGAAATCAAAACAGAGTTTCGGGGAAAGAAATATGACGGGCTGGTCTATGTTCCGACTGATGATAAGGGAAATAAAACAAGCACACCCATTAACGCCTCGGACATCGGGCGTGGCGTAGGTTATACTGCCGTACAGAATAAGATACAGAAGTCGAAACAAACTGTCAAACCGCTGATATCTGTCATCAGGAATAAGGTGTTACAAGCTATGCGCACTTCTCCCCAGACAGAGAAAGACCTGCAACGTAAGCTGGCGGAAAAAAAGGCTTGCGTGTGGTAATCCGAAAAGAATGATAATGGAAGAATTTACGGTATTACCTTTATTGATGACGAGCAGGGTGTTGCACTCAATGGTTCCAGATTGGGCAAGGGATATGCCGCCAATGTATTCAATGGCTATTTTTCCAATCCTGCTCATAATCCGTTCTTGGACGAAACGCTGTATGGCAGTCCGTCTGTCCGTTTGGAACAATCGGCAACCGTCCAACCGTTACAATCCAATGCAGAAGAAGGGATAACCTTGTCGATGAACTAATCGAGAACATGGTGGGTGACTCTTTCACATCTACGGGCAATGATGATTGGAAGGAAGCGGCTTGGCAGCGTAAACTTCGCAGGCAAAAACAAAGTCAATCTCAGGCGGAGGAAAAGATAGGTAAGGTATTTCAAACGTTGTTTGAACAACATTCAAACGCAATTCAAATAACGATAATACAACAAATATAAAGGCAATATAACTATGGCACAAGAAGATGATTTAAGAGCATTAGGTAAAGTCATGGACTTTATGAGGGGCATATCAGTGATATTCCTCCTCGTTAACTGTTATTGGTTTTTGTTACGAGGCATTTCATGTCTGGGGTTTTACGCTTGGAATCATTGATAAGATACTGATGAATTTCCAGCGTACCACAGGGTTATTTTTCGTCTATCCTTTGGACAAAACTCTTTTGTGTGGTATTCCTTGCTCTTTCCTGCCTGGGCACAAAGGGCGTGAAAGAGGAGAAAAATCACGTGGCCAAAGATTTGGACGGTGCTTTTCTCAGGCTTTGTCTTTTACTTTCTCAATTGGTGGCTGCTGGTATTACCCATCGGCAAGGTAGGTGCCGCTTCGCTCTATATCTTCACGCTCTCCATTGGCTATATCTGCCTGTTGATGGGAGGTGTATGGATGAGCCGCTTGCTTAAAAAAACAACCTGATGGACGATGTGTTTAATACGGAGAACGAGAGTTTCATGCAGGAAACGCGCTTGATGGAAAAATGAATACTCCGTCAATCTCCCTACACGCTTCTACTATAAGAAGAAATGGAACAATGGTTGGATTAACGTGGTCAATCCGTTCCGTGCCTCAATGGTGCTCGGCACACCGGGTTCTGGTAAGTCGTATGCTATCGTGAACAATTACATCAAGCAGCAGATTGAAAAGGGCTTTGCGATGTATATCTATGATTATAAGTTCCTGACCTTTCAGAGATAGCCTATAATCACCTGCTCCATCATTTGGATGCCTATAAGGTAAAGCCGCAGTTCTATGTGATAAACTTCGACGACCCACGCAAGTCGCACCGTTGCAATCCCATCAATCCAGCCTTTATGACGGATATATCGGATGCCTATGAGAGTGCCTATACCATCATGCTCAACCTTAACCGCTCGTGGATTCAGAAACAGGGAGACTTCTTCGTGGAGTCACCGATTATCTTGCTGGCTGCCATCATCTGGTTTCTGAAAATCTATGAGGACGGGAAGTATTGCACCTTTCCCCATGCCATCGAATTTCTCAACCGTCCCTACGCACAGATATTCCCGATACTTACTTCCTACGATGAACTTGCCAACTACCTTTCTCCTTTTATGGACGCATGGGAGGGTGGAGCACAGGACCAGTTGCAGGGACAGATCGCCAGTGCCAAGATACCGCTATCACGTATGATCTCGCCAGCTCTTTATTGGGTGATGACGGGTGATGATTTCTCGCTCGACATCAATAACCCTAATGAGCCGAAAGTCCTTGTTGTGGGTAACAACCCCGACCGTCAGAATATCTACTCAGCTGCTCTTGGACTCTATAATAGTCGTATTGTGAAACTCATTAACAAGAAGAAGCAACTCAAATCATCGGTGATTATCGATGAGTTGCCGACTATCTACTTTCGTGGACTTGATAACCTCATAGCTACTGCGCGAAGTAATAAAGTTGCCGTATGTTTGGGCTTTCAGGACTTCTCACAACTTACCCGTGATTATGGAGACAAGGAGAGCAAGGTGATACAAAAACACGGTTGGTAATGTGTTCAGTGGCCAGGTTGTTGGAGAAACAGCTAAGACCCTTTCAGAGCGTTTTGGTAAAGTACTTCAACAACGGCAGTCTATGACCATCAACCGCAATGACAAGTCTACGTCTATCTCCACACAAATGGACAGCCTTATCCCGGCTTCTAAAAATCAGTAACCTTACTCAGGGTATGTTTGTGGGTGCAGTATCCGATAACTTCGATGAACGTATCGACCAAAAAGATTTTTCATGCAGAGATTGTGGTGGACAGTGCCAAGGTATCAGCAGAAATGAAAGCATATCAGCCTATACCAGTGATAGTGGACTTCAAAAATGAAGATGGCCTCAATAAACAAAAGGAGAGCATCGAAGCTAACTATCGCAAGGTCAAGGAAGAAATTCTCTCGTTAGTTGATTCAGAGATTATGCGTATTAAGAATGATCCGAAGCTTGCTCATTTAATCAAAATGTAATCCTTTCATCTATACATTATTAATTATGGATTTGATTATTCCCAATAAGAATCAAAGGTATGATCTCTGTAAATCTCACAACGATTTCGTTCAAAATTGAGTATATTAATATTATAGCCTATTTTCTCATAATGCATTAAATACGGAAACAAGTGCTTCCAACCTCAGAGGATATAGCCAAAAAGTTGGAAGTGCTTATCAAAGAATGAATGAAGGGAGATATTACAGAGTCGGAATATCTCCCTTTTGATTTACTACTTCTTGAACTTGCCGCCTTTCAGGTCGCTCCCCACCATCCGCTTATTGATTTTTTCACGGAGTTCGTCAAGAAAATAAGTGCGACTGTCATCTTTGCGATGCTTTATATTCATATATACGTTGTAGCAGTTCTTTATCTCCACTCCGAAGATTTCAGAGAGTGTGTGTGCTAATTCCTCCATACCAATTTCTCCATTACTGATACAATTGCAGGTGTCGAGAGCATACAAGAGTTCGACTAAATAATAAACAGAAATACCAGAAGACAATGATAAAAATTGTTACTCCGGCAAAAAATGAAACTTAAATGTCGTTATTTTCATTGCCTGATGTTTTTGCAGGCTAAGTTTGAAAAGATTGTTTAGGGCAAAATAACCCTCAAAAATGCAAGTAATATTTATGTAAAACTTATAATGAATCAAG